>APMI01000753.1_pt1 | contig 778598 bp, 606 predicted proteins | sample 667938 | NCBI WGS metagenome assembly APMI01 (sample SAMN01084076, study PRJNA167559) | wastewater metagenome | biome: Wastewater | place: Denmark: Ejby Moelle, Odense | collected 2011-11-28 | reverse complement strand
GGCATTTGCATTCCAAACGGATAGTAGTCTGTAGCCGATGATATATCAGCCAGATAGTAGTCTGTGATGCCGTCTGCGTGACCCAGCACCAGGTTTGCATTGCCACTGCTATGAGTATGATCATACTCCATATAGGTAGGGCTGGTGGAGGTATTATCCACATACCACGCGCCGCCGTGCATGTCAAACATAAAGTCATCGTAGGCTACCTTTCTATCTGTGATGGTCACGCCGACATTGCCCAGGTGGTCTGTGAGCTCGTAATGCTTGAAGCCGAGGGTACGGTAGTACATGGTCTCACTGCCACTGTGAGAGGTAGTAGTCCCTACCCGTGCTGCTGAGGCCCCTGTGCCCTCGCCAGCGGGTATCTGGTCATAGCCTGGCAGGGTGTGCATCATTTTCTCCAGGTCTGTATTGGTATTGGCCTTGGCCTGTCCTCCTGGTAGGGCCATCGGCCCATCAAATGTGCCCAGCAGTGTATTGCCAGCGCCGGTATCCTTAGGCTCCGGCTCTACAGTGGCAGCCACTTTGGAGGATTGCCGGCTGCCATGTCCATCGCATGGTACTACATTGCCGGAGAGATCCGGATTGAGGATGATGTATGATCCTGGCACTATAGGACTGGAGCTCCTGGCTGCGGTGCGGCGGCTCTGGTCAGCATTACCCTTGATAAAACGGGCAGCCTGGTCCTGGTACTGAGATGGGATAATGCCAGCCTCGAGCTGCTGCTGCAGCGCTTTGATAGCCTTGTCCCAGGCAGCTGGGTCAGATGCGATACGGGCGCCAGACTTAGCTGAGGCTTTCTTTGCGCTCTCCTCATCCCAATATGCGATAGAGATATCACGGGAGATGACATCGGATTCATTACCCTTGCGGATACCCAGGCGCGAGCTGCCATATATGTCATGCTCGCCGAGGCGGGTAGTAAACTTGTAGGTACAAACATTAAGCTTGTATATAGTGTAGCTACACTGGCACAGGCTAGCATAGGTATGGATGAGCTCTGAAGATGGTCCGGTACCAAGGTCTACTATGGCAGTACCATCGTCGAAGATCGCAACATTCTGCAACGCGCAGCAGGTAGAGGCTTCGTCTGCAGAAAGATCATAGGTGGCCATGATATTGCCTGAGGCATCCCTCACATAGAATGTAGAAAGCCAGGAACCGGGGTCTGTATTGACACCTACCGATGTGTGTGGTTTAAGTATCTTCTCTACCCTATTGCCTGCGGCATCATACTTGAATGCTATATCGTAAACTTTGGGGGCATCGCCTCCGCATCCATCATCATACACCTTTTCCTCAGGGTCCTTTTGTATCTGACTGATCTTGCCATATACATTCCAATCTATATTTACAATATGCTCTGATTCATCAAATATGAGATTGCCATTGCCATCATAATGGTAGTTTCCATCCTTCTGATCATCTATATCTACATCATACGCGCAGTGATCGACACCATCATTGACATGGTCGAGCTTATTATTATAGTCATAAAAAGACGTAGGGCTCGGATCATATGTATACTCCATGCGATCCATTTTGGAAGTAGCATTTCTCTGCAGGCTGTTTATATTGCCATTGGGATCATATGCGTAGGATGTCGCATAATCATCCGTAGAGGTGTGATCATTCCAGCTGTTATCCATATAGGCTTTGAATGAATTGACACTGCGATCATGGTATTTGGATCCCATCAGTCGATTCAACTGATCATAAGTGAACGCATACCCCCGCGGAGTGACCAGAGACTGATCCGGCTGTATGAAAGCGACTGCCATATGTGATATATTGCCATTCCACAGATCAAATCGGTCTGCCATCAAATCGGTACCACTAGTACTGGATAGCCAGTAATCGGGTATACTAGCTTGATTAAACATGCCCGCCCCGAGTCCGATAGCATTGTAATCATCATCGAAATAGCCCAGAGAATAGCTAAACGCATCCAATGCAAATTTGGAATGTGTGTTATGGAACTGGGCAATATTGCCAGCATAACCATCTTTGCCCATATCTCGCTGCCCATTCAGCAGTTTCCCACCAAAATGCGACCAGAGACTATGTACCATCTTTTTATCAGAGATGGTATTTGAATTGATGCCTTTGAGCCATCCCTGAATAGTATAGGCATAGTCCATCCCTTGCACCTTCTGCTCCCCGATCTCAAGACGAGCGAGAGGGCCATGCTTGTAGTATTGATATGCTGCATCCCTGTCATAGATCTGTTTGTCATCGGTGGTTTGCACCTCTACTATCCTATTGTCTGCATCATACTGATACAGGTGATGGAACTGGTCCCATTTATTATCCTGATACTTGACATGATTTACCTTGCCACTGATCAGGTCATACTCATAGGCTATCATCTTGATAGACTCCCCTCCTATCAGATTGGCGTCCGGATTTTCCTGTATGAGCTCTTTTACATTGCCATGAATATCGTACGTATAGTGTGTAGCGTGACTATAATTTGGCACGTCAGTCTCGTAATACGCAGCGGTGGCTACCCGAGTGCGCAGATTGCTCTGTAGCCCGTCGGAGAAGTAAGTAGGTACAGTAAAGTTGATAGAATTATCATAAAAAGTCCTGGTGATCTGGGTTTTGACTCCAGAGTTGATCCACAACTCGAACAGGCCAGTGTAAGAGTAATTATTATTGACTACTGGACTTGAGAGAGTTCTTCCTAGAAAATCGGAATATGGGCTACTAGGGTTTGTAACCTGACCTACTTCTACAATACGCCCTAATCGATCATACAGAGTATAGCTATATATATATGCATCCTGAGCGAGACCATCCTCGCGCTGTTTTTGATTTTGAGATATCACTAAACGATCTAGATAGTCATAGTAGAAAAAAGTAGCACCACCATCAGGTGTGGATTGATAGGTCACTTGATTTTTAGAGTTGTATTCGTAATTAGTAACAAAATTATAGTTGGGGCATTGCGAGGCCGGATCATTGGAGCCAGCGTACGGATCTATATCTCCAGGATTGTATGACGCCGCACCGGAGTGATAGTTTGCCGGCTCCGTGACGTCTGACAAGAAGTTAACGTATCCATTGTCATCATCTACCACACCACGAGGTGGCACAGTACGTAGAAGATTACTAGCCTGATCATAGAAATACAATGTATAGTGGTGTTCCCTATCTGTATATTTCATTGTCATGCCCTCCGTGACTGAGCTAAGGCAATGAGCTATATACTGCTCCCTGAATGCCTCACGTACACTATCCAGATAGTTGTTATAATTATCTTCACCATTGCTGGTAGCCAGATCTATCATGGCCTGCACACAGTCGTTCTGATACTCTATCATCATAGTGTCCGGATCACAAAGTGCGCTCTGCTGACACTCATAGGCAAACATATTGATATCATCAAGACCCAATGCGCTGCTACCTGTATATTTTATTGAAATATCTGCATTGGTTGAATTTGCCCGCCATATCAGATTTATCTTATTCCACGTACCGGGAGTATTGTATATACTATGCGAATATACCTGCTGCCCGTTTATATACACCTGTATATCGCCAGGCGAAGAATTGCTCGTCAAAGCCTGCTCTGCATACATAAACCATGTAGTGAAACTGTAATACTTGCCCGAGACTACCGGGGTAGTAGCCTGGCGGAAAAGTAGGTCGTGGCCTGTTCCCTGTATATCTGACGAAAACAAGAAATGACCGTAAGGCTGAGAATAGCCTAGCGGGGGTGTAGCGGGAGGTGTATACAGCGTCACAGGGGTGCCCGCATAGGTATGATCGAACCCAGTGAACTGATGCGAGCTAGTAGGAGAAAAAACGCAATCACTGGCATCTATCTTGCGCAGATGCTGATTAAAAGTAACAGGGCAAGCGGATACGTAGTCTGCTGGTACGAGTCCATATGGCGCAGCAGCGCCAGACTCAAAATTACCATCTATGATCAAATTTGGCCCGGTATTATTAAGGAATCCAGCACAATTGGCGGAAGCCATCGCCTCCATATCATCTTGAGAAATATTGGCCTGAGAGAAATCTATTCCGTCTTGACCGCATATACCTATGTTAAAGCAGGTGGTGCTTCCTCCGAGTTGGATTTTTATAGGATTATACGGATCACTTGGTCCTCCGTTTACTAAGACATTGATCGTAAATTTCTGGGAGGCCGTGTTAGAAGGTACACCTGTAGGATCCACTGTAATACTATCGAAGGCTATGATATCTGTTAACCCCTTGCCGGCATTTAGTAGCGCCGTAATATCCAAGGTAATATTGCATAGAATTGTAACATCGTCCTTCCTGATAGAACCTTTGAGAAGATGTGACGGACCTGATATGCTCACTCCATCGCTATGCCAGAAAACCTGGTCAGTGGCACTAAGATGGTTCTTAGCCTTGATCAAATTTTTAAACCCAGTATAATTAGGTGTAAACAATGGACTATTGGCGGGGCTGCCCGGCAAAAATTTCGGTGTAAGAGATAATATAGGATTAAACGTTCCATCAAACCCTACAGCCAACCCATTGAAAAAGCTTTGCAATTTGTAGGCTTCATCAAAAGTCACACAGACCTCATTTGTATACTGACAAGCAGGGTATGGGATACAGGAAATGTATCCGATCAGTAAGATCTCATAGACTGAATCTGCAGTATTATTCCAATTTCTGCCCTTGACCTGAGCGTGCAATAGAAAATCATGGTCTGGATCTGATGACACTACAGGTGTACCAGTATAATTGCTTATACAGCATACTGAGAGTATGTTTGCTACAGTAAGACTACTGCTTACAGTATCAGGGAAATGAATATCGATACGGCAATTCTGGCAGTCAGCCTGATTGAATATAAAGCTAAAAGTATTAGTTCCATCTACGGAAGATGTAGTAGAGATAGAGGTCGGACGTGGTCCTGCGTTAAAGAATACTCTTTGTAGAGCTGGTGTCCAGTTTATAAAATCTGTAATATCATAAGAATGAGGTGTACTCGCAAAGTATGGATGCTGTATGGAGCCATTTATAAACTGCTCCAATAATACGGCATCTGGGCAAGGACCACAAGCTGACGTATAGTGCGCAGCTGCGGTCTCATATAACCCCCGCTGAGAGCCACATGGATCTACATATGGGTTAGTGGAGTTTTTCATATAGTCTTGAGGCATGCCAAACCTCTTTATCATATTCACCAGCAAACCTGCACGTGGCATCCAGCATGGCTGATGGAAATTTTCGAGATACTGCATGGGTTTAGCCGCAAATGCAGGAGGTGTGGGAACGGGTAACAATGAAGGCGGGCAAGAAAATATATCCCTCACCTGAAAACCCAGAGTCGCATTAGCCATAAAACCGTAATCGTAAGGATTGAAATCTTCATTACCTATACATCCGTTATAAGATTCTTTGGCCATAGCATATTCATGGGCTGCTATTTGCTGTAAATGCTGCTTGAAGGCAATATACAATGATCTGAAGTTTATCCATTCCTGATCCGGATTGCTTTGGCTAGCTATATTCATAGACGGCCCGACATAAGATGCCATACAATCTCCAGTAATAGGACAGTCAGTCATACTGTGAGCTATCTGCATCATAGAGACGGTGCTGCTATAGCCGCAGGTGTATTTCTGATAGTTGTAGATAGCTGCATTCATCACAACAGCAGGATCCAAAGTACCAAAACCCGCCCCTATAAGGTGCGCTACACCAGGCAGTGTGTTAGCCCCTCCCAGAGGGTTTTGCGCCAATCCTTGGTAAAAAGGATTAGACTGATTGAAAAAGGGGTCGAAACTTGCTACATTGATTGAAGTGCTCCAGGAATTGTACCCACCACTAGCCGAAAAAAAGTTTCTTAGATCCGGGTCTGCCTTTGCCGCTGCAAAGGTGTTTATCGTCAAGAGCTTTCTATCAAATTCTTCACTGGTCAAGCCGGTATAGCTACCTGCGCAACGCATAGTATTAGTCACGCACCATTCGTAATATTCATATTCCGGATGAAATGCGATCAAAGAATAAGCCCAAGACGGTTTCCAGTTTTGGACAAATTGCTCTACAGTGAGCTGATCTGGAGTGTAGATTACACCACCTATTTCTACATGAGAGATAGTATGAAGATCCTCCTCATAATATTTGAAATCAACTGTACCTGTCGGGCGTATCAGCATAGGGTGCTGATAGTCAGTCAGTAGAACGGGGTAATAGCCAGCGTTTAGAGTTGCTAAATTCCGCTGAGGAAGCAAATTACCTAAAGTATATACTGACATCAAAGCATTGGGAGAATCAGGCGACAAAGCTCCATACTGCCCATAGGGACTCATATCATTCAACATGGATTCCAAACCTGCCTCACACCAGCTCGATCCAGAGCAATCATCCATACAGTCCTCTTTTGTCCCATCCAGATCAGGTGCAGTAGGTGCAAACGGAGGTAGGTGCGAATCATCCGGATCAGCACTAGAGCCCCCATTGCAAGCCGTGCAATTGACATAGCAATCGGTAGTATCCATATTAGCTAACTGCTCGTCCACAAAATCGTCTAAAGTTTTGAGGCAGGCAGAATTCATGAACTGATCTGTATAAAAGTCTAAAGCACTCTTATTGACGTGTACAGTCTTTGAAATAGTATATTCTTCCACCTTGTCCAGATCGGCAGAAAAACTAGTCGACAGATTAGCCGGAGCATCACACGTACCGTTTAGCTCCTGGCCACCGACCGAAGTTTGGTGTTCTTCATACTTAATATTCCCACATTCACCAGCTACTATGACATCTACGTCATAAACGCAGTCATCGCAATTGGACGTACACGGTAAGTAGGTGCCTCCGGACATAGTGTATGAGATGTCGAAATGCCCCGGCGTGGTAGGAACATAAGTCTGGGAGTATGATAGAGTGGGATCCGGCTCAGATAGTGATATGCTCTGTTCAACATCCTTATCTATAATAGTAGCCGTAATGGTCTGCACGGCACCATCATAAGATGGCAGCTGCTGCAAATTGTCAGGCATTTCACCTGCCAAAGCAGTTGCTATCACTTTGCCCGCCATATCCAGATAGGATACACTGACCTGTCCGTTAGGGTCTACTACAATATTTTTCTTATAATGGTCTGCGTAACCGACATCAGCTCCAAAGAGCTTATATAGCTCCTCTGGCGAAGGTTTTTCATAATAGTATCTTGTTTCATGGCCTGAACCAAGCATATGATATTCTCCTGCACCACTCTGCCTGCGAATTCTGCCTGTGTTATCTGGTGTATATTCAGTCTGTGTGAAAGGGTAAGCAGATTCAGGGAGATATGCATTAAAATCAGCGCGGTCGGGATTATTATGAGAATAATAATTACCAGCACCATTATGTAAGGAATTTTCAAGCGGTTTTGTTATTGGATTGCATATATCCCCACAATCCACATCAAAATCGTCCTTATCGTATTTTGTTTCGGGAGAGTTGGTATTGAAGTTGAACCCATCTGCATAATTCAAATCAAAAGAAGGTTTTGGCGCTGGCAGGATATTAACCGCTCCTCTACCCATATAGTCGTATTTTGTTTCTGCTACTAACGATATTTGGTCTGTGTTGATATTAGTGAGCACTTGCCGCTTGCGTAGGGATCCATCTAAATAGTTCATGATATCCTTCCGTTTGCCATCTTCTGCATATGTGGCAGTATACTGCCATAGCTTTAGTGGCTGATACGCCGTGCCGATATGATACTTATTGGGGAAAGTAGAAGTATTATATGGTGAACTGCCAAAAGAAGCATCTGACCAAGCTCCTGCTACTGGCTGATTAAATCCATCAACAGATGATTTCCAAACCGGCCTGACCCTAAATGCTACGAATCCGCGCTCAAAAGCTAAAGGTATAGTATAAGATAAATCAGAAGTATTGATGCGCGTAGCATTTCCATCAAATACAAAATCATTATTCACTACTGCGCTACCTGACACACTATTTGCATTGCCATAATCATCTATATATGTCCATTCCAGATCATACCATTCCGCGCACTTATCCGGCCAAGATATTGTCATATCCGTAGCAGTAGCAGAGACATTGATATCTCCAGTACCTATAGCCGGATCCCATAGTGAATATGGGACATAATACCTCTCTGATTCAATCTTAATCTGCAAGTCAGCTTTTAAATCGAAGTTAGGATCACTAAGAGGGTGACCCGTATTATCAAAAGTCTGGTACCTGATGTTAGATAATCGAACATAATATGCACCGCTATATGGGAAAACAGCCTTATCGGTATATTTAGTACCGGCATCAGGATTATAATCTATAGTAAGTACTATATCCGATTTGTGAGTAGAGGTGCCAAGATAAGAGCCATTATAGGTATAAAAGTCTGCGTCAAAAGTAACAACCGCTTGTATGTATTGCTTTACAAATGCATTATGTTCCCCATTGATTTGAAAAATAATCTGATCATTTGTGACTTTATCTTCAAAAGCACTACATAGCGTCAGCGTATACCCATTGTAGCTGGAGTGGTAGCCATTCCCAGGGCCAAAGGTAGCAGGGTCATTGTACAAGGCTGGCATCATTAGACGCATCATGCCTGTAGGATCTATACCATCTAAAGTAGTAGTCCCAGCCACCATATGGGTACCTGTCAGAATGTTACTTGAATATGGCTCAATATTCGCATTTGCTGAACCAGCAATAAAAAGGTTCACAAAAATCAAGAGTAGGTAGAATATGTTTTTCATAGCTTTCATTTCTCTTTGGTTCATAGTTTCGATCTTACAATTGATTAAAAAGTTTGTACGATGAATAGCGTGGGATTAACTTGAGTTTACCGGTTTTATCCGGCGCCAAAAATTTGGACTCGGAGAACAAGGCCGGACTTAAAGAAACATTCTTTGCTAAATGCTGATACTCTATCTCAATCCGAGGCTTTTTAAGCTCAATAGTTTTGCCATTTAAATCGGCCTGAGTCTCTCCCTCAGGCTGCTCCACTAGATATAGGACAACTCTTTGCACATCTCTATCCCTCCTTGAGATATAGAGATCAACCCTCTCATACTCCTCCATCTCCGAGGAGGGCGGTGTAAGAATATAGTGGTATGCATCCTTTGTATCTGTTATTTCCTTGATAGCAAAGCCATAATTGAGCATAACGCTATCTACAAAAGCCAGAGGTGTTTTAGCCTGGACTGACGATTTATTCAGTATAACCAGTCTTTTAGAATGGTCTACAGCCAGCATGTATTTGCTATTTCGCATGTATTCCATATCCTCCATCTTATAATAGTAGCAGTCTGTCGTCCTGCTCAGCTGACCTATCGCTGTTTCAATGGGATATTGGGCCTTTCCATCAGTATATAATTTATAATTAAACTGAACGCTATATGAGTTTAGCTGGAGGTAAGCCTTATTCATGGCTGTAATGACTTGCCTGGGCGTTTCTGCCATTGAGGCCACGTAGCAAAACATTGTAAGAGATACAATAAAAGTCTTCATTATACAATTACTTTTTAGGCATTGATGTTCTGGATTCCTGAATACTGTAGATCCCCTTTTCAGTCTCTTTCTTGACGCGGCTTAGTTTCCCTTCCAAGTCATACTCATAAAATGTAGCATAGTTATTCTCATCTAATTCGGCCATTAGTTTTAGTGTAACCGGATTGTAGACATACGATTTCATAGTTGCCTTGGCTGGATAGATTCTGACATCATCATACATAATCGGGAGTGTAGTAGCGACATATTCCAGCGTAAGCGTACTACCATGATTCGGAATATGAAAAGTGTAATTGATCTGCTGCCATCTGTCTATCATTTTTCCATGCTGCTCCGAGGTAGGCGTGATGACCGTCCCGTCCACCTTAATAATAATGTGTGGATGGGGATAATCAAAAACACCTGCAGACACGCCAGGAGTCCTATCCTTTTCTTGTGGCAGCATCTCATAAGTCCAAAAACTGAGCACATAGTCATTATTGTCGTCGGGAGCGAATACACCTAGCATGTCATGCTCATTGACTGTAAAAGGATTGCCAAACGGGGTATCCGTCACGGTCGGCTCAGGCGTACTTGCAGGAGTAATACTGCGACTGATTGATATATTGTGCCCGTCCATAACCTCCAGAGCCATTAGCCCGGTATGCGCCTTTGAACTCAAGTGAGGGTTTTCAATATTAAAATGGCGAGCCTCACATGTCGGATCAAAAAACTCATAATCCTCAAAGCCATCGAATGCCATCTGCCTATACCTGGTATTATTGCCTACGGCTATGGCAGCGGAATAGTTGTAGCCATACACAGCTGCAGAATAGCGATAAAGCGGATCCCGGTTTTCTACATCTGCGCCATATGGATTCATTTTGGTCACTTCGGCTTTCCAACTCCAATTGGCAGGTATAATACCACCTGGTGTATCCCACTTGGTGCCACTGTAATGCCAGAACTCCGAGAATTGATCGTAAATGCCGGACTGCCTTACGTACAATCCTTGATTCTGGTTAGTCCTGGCAGTTGGTGTAGGATCGTATTGGCGATTGGCATTGTATAGATATGCTTTGTTGGCCTTCCAGTTTCCTCTTAGGCCCTGCACGAAAGGATTGACCTGCGTCCCCTTGATGACGCAGCACGACTTAGGAGGGCAGTCAAAAATATAATCACAATCATAAAATCCCCTCATAGTAGCATAAGTATGTGCCGCACCCGGATGTGAAGGATCTGCAGTCTCGATATCTACCAGAAAAGCATTACGGCTGCCTGGAAAGGCAGGGTCCGGACGCAAATTTGAAAAATGAATAATATGTAAGAAATCATATATTGTACTTCCCGAACGCATCAATGAAACATTGCACTGTGTACAATTGCCACTAACGGTGGGTACAGACAGTGCCATTTGAAGATGGTCAGGGAAGATCTGGCACCAATTGTTACTACAGCTATCCATTTGGATCATAGATATGTCATCATAGGCTATAAGACTTCTACCGCCTTCTGCATCATCGTAAACATAAATTGCAATCGTGGTAGTAGTATTGGTACCAGTAGTGCTGACTGTGCCCGAAAATTTATGCCACTCATAGTCACTCTCGACATAGGGTAAAGTACCAGTATAGGCTGATCCATCTAACTTAAGATTTTGAAGATTCTGAAAGGCACCTCCGGATAGCGGTATCCCAAAGGCAATTTGTGCGCCTTTCGTTTTGTTCAAATTCTTAAACCAATATGTGAAGGTATAAGTCCTATTAGGCAATAAATGGAATGTCTTCTGCCAGGCTACTTCATGACCATATGTGGAATGACCAGCTCCGCTGACGAGCATAGCCTGACCGCCATAGGAATAGGCGATGGAGGTATGATCTGGTCCCAGCGCTAATGTGCCTGAATTTCTGATGGCAAAATATTCTTTAATGGCTGTATTCCAATCCCATGAATAGCTGAGCTGGCTGGTAAAGTCTAAATAGCTCAGCATGTCTGTATAGTTGGTCGGATTGTAATAAGTACTAACCGGACTTGTGCCTCCACCATTGCACACAGCATGAGGATTGCAGTTTGGACTGGGTCCAGAACAGACACATTGAAAATCAGCCGGCACGGACATATACTGCAATGTCAGGCCTGACAGATCCTTTTCAAAATCACCGTCCCACACTAGATTAAGACTGCTAGTAAAAGACGTACTTCCAATCAAGTGATTGGCTGCCATATAATCCAGTGATTCCATCAAACTATTCCCGACCCCATTCCGAGTGCATCCACCGTCACCTCCAGCTAATGAATAGGTGGATCGAGACAATATGGCGCAGAGCAGAATCACCTGCATTAAAAAAATATTCGTTCTCATAAGTTTACATTTCTGGTTTTCCTTGTCCTATTTGATTTCTATTGACCCGCAGGGCATCCTTACAGTACATCTGCCACCTATCAGAATATGTCTGAACGGAAGCATTCAGCACCTTGGGATCATGACTAAAGTCTAAGTGGCCCGCATTTCTAGGATCAGTCAACATCGCTATGGATCCGATAGATTCCATCGGTTGATTTCTCCTTCCAGACCTGATGACCTTGACCGTTGGATCGGTGGCCAAAATAAGTGGATTGCCAAAGCGATCTATGATATAAATATTGTAGTCTGTCGCAGAGCCTGGCTTGAGCTGTACATCCAGCACCCACAATCTATCTGGTACATCATCTATCAGAAGCTCATCACCAGGAAAAAAGAGATTTTGACCAGGTGTCAAATTTAAAGCTGTGTAAACCCCTGGACTTTCATAGTGAAGAGGTTTGGTATATCCTATATTCTTATACGCCTGGCCCATACCGTCATAAGCCCAATGCGCTGGATATGTGAAATTATATACAGGATCTTTAAACTGATTTTCTGTACGGGTGAGAAGTACTTGTCCGGTTTCTTCATCCCAGGCCAGATTGGTAGTAGTAATAGTAGAACCGTCCTCTTTCGCTACAGTGCGCTCCAGTATGCCAAAATGGTTTACTACCTTAGTAGTCACTAAAGACCGGAAGCGAACCTCTTCCATAGAGAAGTCTGGCAATATTGGCGGTATGGTGATAGGTATAGGCCCGGCGAGGAAGAACTCAATATTGATTTGCAAGCCCCCTCCCGTAGTATTATGGTCACTTTGCCTTGAATCCAATACGACATCCTGATCTACGCCCACGCGCTTTTGACAGATGTCTCCATTCTTTCGTATCACATCTACAGATGAGGCCAGATCACCATTTGCATCTGTTTTATAGAAGTATTCTATTGATGATAGTGGAGTAGTCTTGCCTTCAGCATATACAAATTTACCTTTGGGTTTCCCTTGCATATCATTCAAAATGATTGCATATCCCTGACTAGCAGTCAAGAAGTCTTCTACCTTAAACTTCAAAAATTTGAAGAGTGGATTCGGCTTTTTATTGTAAGTCTTCAGGTTAAGCACTTCTGTCCGGGTCGGAAAATCCTTATATGTGTAAAAAGTGTTTACCACTTTTCCCGTCCGGTGCTTCTGTACTTTTTTATTTTCGGATATTTTTCCATCGCTACCACGGACAATCGGTATTGTAGCAACAGACACCTGCGAATAACCAACTGACGCTACAGGAAAGAAACTTTCACCGAAAGGCTCTTCAGCGAAGAATTGAACATCCGGAACCATCTTCATGTCCTGGGTCATAAACTTGGGCTGCCGCCATGGGTTTTCTTCATTTCCTATCAGTGGTTCATAGCTGGCCACGCCACTAGATTGATACATGGCTGGAGCATCATCTGTTGCACTTTTCACTTTGACCCGATAGTCATATACCTGGCCGTATGAGCTATTGCTTTCAATATGCGCGGTAGCATCGTACCAGTTATCGAGAGAGTATATGAGCTTGACTCGACTGCCCCCACCCAGCTTACGCTGCACGAGATACTCAGTTTCCGTTGGTATACTCTCACAATCTATTATTTTGTCTGTAGGGCTCTCATGATCTCCATTTGGTTCAAATCCAGCATAGAGCCTGAGGGTTGACTTGTCCTTTACAATAGCATGCGCATAACCCCATTCTTCATACATTACCAGATTCTGCCTATTGAAGCCCAACTTGAACTGGTCAAAGGCACTGGCCATAGCTGTGACTATATTTTTTGCATCACCAGACGGAGGTGGCTGTTGATTGGCTAGCCGCGGCAGGCTCATTCGTATGAAATTTAGAGTAGTCTGAGCCAGCGGGCTGATCATCGTGGTCGGCTGTTTACTTCCTATAGCCACGTTTCTAAGCTTCACATAACCATAGTTTTGATTACTACCATCTATATTGACATGCGCTACACCTGCGTAGGCACCAGTTTTATCTATATCGGCATATGCCTGTATCCACTCCACCGCTTCCGGATGTGTGAAGCTCCCATTACTAGCACCTCCCACAGGTGTGCAGTATGATAGCAGCTTGAACTGTATCTGAGTCATAGTGCTGATCATTTCATTTTTGACATCTGCATCCGTCATGCTCTGTCGAGGAAGATCAAAAAAAACATAGTTATTTATGCCATATATATTTGACCCATGCAGCTGGACCACGGAGTTTCCAAATGAAGCGCTCGCATTGGTTATAGTACCTGGATTATTAGAAGCCGCCATGCCTTTGATACCTAACATATGCATAGCCTGCTTATTTTGAACGTAGGCATAATCATCAGATTCATATTTCACGTCTATCTCCCCTCCAGAAGGTAGTTTTATACTTTCGAGAGTCCAGGCATGGGCATATTTATCTTCATCTTCTTTTGATGCTGTGACATAAGGAAACTCTGCATTAGGCATGGAAGGATCATTAGGTTTATAGTTTCCCCACCTATCATATTCCTTTGGTGCATACGCAGGGTTGAAACTACCATAGTCAAATTGATAAGATGAGAATTTGGCCTTATAGGAATTGCCGTATGAGAACCATACACGTTTCAGAGTTAGCTTTCCTTGGTTCGCATTTATATTAGTGCTATTGACACTTTCGGCTATCCCATCATTATTAGGAACATGGGGGCACAATGAATAGTCATACTCAAAGTGAACTGTCTTGATAGGAATCGCAGTTGCCCCGTTAGTCATTTTATCCCTCTTTGAGTATAGCACTATTTCATCAAGTTTATAGAGCGGTTGATTTGTATTGATCCCACCGCTACGACCAGCTACCCCATAGCTATCGTGCCTGCGTGAAACGTGAAACTCAGCTACGTAATTCTTAGTCACGATAGAGTGCAGGTACCAGATTTCTTTTGCGCCATGTACAAAACTACCCTTGTCGTCATCCGTAGTATGCCTCAAGCCTTGATTATAGTTAGCGGTATTAGCCTGATACGGTACCCTCCACTGATAGTCATCATACACTTTGCTGTAGTTAAACTTGGTATATGATCCCAGATCATCATCTGAGATGCCATTTCCTGTGAGATCCGAATAATCAGAAGACAAAATTCCGGTGAGAAGATATGAGTATGAATAAGGCGGCATCTTCACCTCATTGACATAGTGATCCGTTCCCTGATTATTATTGTTGACATCATCATCCGATCCTGGTGTGTAGAGCACAGTACCATCTGCAGGTTGTGCCCGCTGACCATTGACTGCAAAGGAAACTTCGTCATTTTTATTAATATAAGTGGGTATCCCATATATATATCTGCGTCCATCCGCTGTAAGATTTGTCACTTCTGATATGTGGTGTGGTGCATGGCCAGAAGCCCCCGCAAAACCGGGGGGAGTGCCTTGTGGCAAATAATCACCGGCATTATTGTCAAATACAAAATTGTTAGGATTTGCAGAGCTTCCATAAGATTTTATCAGACGATCAAGCCCTACCTGCGAGCGCTCACTATTGCTTAGGTAAGTAATAAGTTGGTTTCTGCGTTTGCGCTTGGTTCGCTTTACATTGGGGGACCAACCAGAAGGTGTAAGTGGAGTTCCATCATTCGTTGTATTTACCAAGTAACTATCAAATACTTTAGTCCTTCTATCATTGACCCGCTGCAATGGCATGCGAAAGGCATGATCATCCATTAGTGTTTTCTGCTGATCATCTGCATCAGGAGTCATTTCACTCATTTCCTGGAAATAAATCTTTTCCTGATTAGGATCTGTTTGATCGCTGTATTGAAAATTATCAGTATGATTGTCATCTACCCATCTACCGGAACTACCCGAGCTATAATTCGCCTTTACGTCCACCCCCCCGTGCACGTTATAGCCAAGGCCGACCTCCCCACCTATACTACCATCACCGCCCTCAGATGTATTAACCTTGTCAGCGACAGTACCTACGTCAAATCTGTGCGGCCTAAAACACCCGGACACACCCTGCCCTGTAACACTAAAAATATCATAAGTCTGACTGGCCAGTGCCAGATATTTAGTAGCATCCTTTTTATAGGGTACATCCTTTTCCCTGTTAAAATCCATCATGCCATTGACATCGTGCAGTGCTTTTTCTGCATAGAAATAGCCATATGCACTACTAGTGGTCTGTTTCTCTGTGAGCCATTGCCGCGAATAATACCCTCCGATATTACCGCTGATGTGTGCTACTCCAGCCTCTCCACCCAGCGTAAATGCAAGAGAAAAGTTGACATTGGCCATATTGCCCTCTACAGTGGGCATATAGGTCGGATTCAAAAAGGAAATTGAGCTGCCACTACTTGCGCCGAGATTTACCATAGAGTATTCGGTTTTACCCTTATCATCTTGCCGCTGTACCTTATCCTCCTCTTTAAAAGCCCCATTTACCTGCTCTGCATTCTTCTTTACCTGATTGCGACTAGTAGAGCAGTTAGCACCAAAGCTCATCCCTTTAAATCCCTCTTTACTATTAAAGTTGAGTCCCATTGACCCGCCATAACTATTGGTAGCCTGTCCGGTCATTTGCTGCTTTGATGAAAAAGATAAGTTAGGAGATATTCCCAATCCTTTATCTGAACTCGCATTCAATCCCAGACCAGCGGTAGCAGTATTTTTATCACTTTTGCCTGCTGTAACACTCATGCCCAAACCAAACTCAAAATTATAGCCATTGTAATTATTGTATCCCAAGCCCACATTGACACTCAAACCTGCCCCTCCCGGAATGCTTATCTTAAATCCCGCAACCTGCACTCCAAATCCAACATTTACCCCATAAGATTCATTGTTTCTGAGATTGCGCAGTGTAGTAACTTTGTCTACGCCATTAAAATCATCAGGGAGTCCACGCATATTACGGTTGATCACTCCCGGATTCACATTCCAACCCAGACCTGTCCAACTGGCTTCCTGATCCATAGTGACGCCTGAGTGATATGCCACATTGATGGGATATCCATCTACATCCAATAGGGGTATATTGTAGTTAAAATCTCCAGAGAATGGATCAACCAAGTCACTAGTCCCGACAGGTGTGAAGGACTCTACTTCTGGCTGGCTGGGCCCACCAGTAAGCGCAAATACACGTAAAGGCCAACATAGCTCAAACATGATAGATAGAAGCCACACCATGGCTACAGGAGAAAGATATTTGCGAAATATTTTCATAGTTTTCTATATTCTTTTAATGGTTGGAACATTTTTAATTTTATCAGCAGGGATTTCAAATTGCAAAAGTCCATTGCCGAAAATTTTGTCTTCAAAAAATATTTTCTTGGTTTGAATGCCGGGTTTTCCCGAGTTTTTAAAACCCAGCAAGAGATTACAATAATTATTTAGATTGTAACTACGCTCCATATGTGACATCATGCAATCCAGTGTGTCTCTTCCATCTAGTAATTTGATGTCATTCTTGACAAGGAAAGAGTAATACTCTAGTCTTCCATAATATTCCTGTGGTGTTTTGATCTGATACTTTAGTATCTCATCTTTGAAGCCGTCAATCTTGATGCGAAGAGTATAATATTGCATACCACCATACTCCTCTGATTTAGCCTCTAGATCTTGTACAGATTTTGGCAAGTATCTCTCCTCCGCCAGCACCACGTATGGCAGCGGTTTGTACAATACTGTATATTGATATTCTTCTACATCTTTTTTTACCATAAGCCCGTTTACCGGATCATTAACATATTGGACATAACCTTTGCTATCATATTGCTTTTGATAGCATCCGGTGAGCATCGCAAATACCAGAAAACTCATAAAAACCTTCATACTCCTGTTGCCTATTTACCTGTTCCCCCAAAACGCTTATTGGAATAATCGATCACTTCAGGTGTGATATCTACAGCCTCCTTTGCATACATGACCGCACCAGACCCATCTGCACCCATTATGTAATCTATATGATGCTCTTTGCCGTAGTCTATGACATATTGATTCAGCTGCTTCCATATTTTCTGATTGAACTGAGCGATGAGATTCTCATTATCCTCATCAAACTTTGCCTTGAGTTCATAGTAATATCTTCGGTCTTCTGCGGCTTGCTTTGCATCACCCGCTTTGGAATGCGCATCTGACAATTGTGAAAGACTATCGAGCACACCCTGACGAGCAGTCTGTATTTTTCGGAGATCGCTATCAAGCTGTTTGGTATAAGAAAACTGACTATACAATTTATTGTTAGTAACAAAAACTATCACTGGTCTGGTCACGTAGCTATAGACTAAAGCACCTACTGCTATCACTATAGACAATGCAATAAATAGATCTCGTACTTTTATAGAGTTGTTCAACATTTTTGATTTTTATTTTGGCTTTATTTTAATTTTCTAAACACAAGCATATACTTATCCTTCTTTTGATTTCTTACTTCCAACCTATAAGTTTTTCCTATCTGAAAGTCTTTGGAAGGCAGCGGCAAGGCTAATACGTTATTTCCGGAGGCAATTTGCAATTCATACTTATAATCCAAAGGCTTTTTAGTCTCTATGTCTATGATATGATAATCCAGCGTTGTGGCCTGGTATAGGTTACGATAAACGAATTTCAACGTATCACTGACTGGCACAAAAGCCTGGTCATCCTGATTTTTTAGCAATGGATAGATTGCAGTGGTTGTCACAGGCAGCTTCGGATTCTTCTCATAGCGGAACGTCCAGGTCTCCGTTTCTGCTATTTTATTGCTCCCTACAAACGCTTCTACTCTCCATGCATATGTTTTGAGATCTTCAAAAGGCTCTTGTGTAGTAGGGTGCTTTATAAATGCCTTTTTCAAACCTTGCTCTTCAAAACTCGCCACGTTTGTCTCCACCGCTTCCTGAGGTGTTTGTCCCTCCCTTTTCTCTGCCACCCTAATATTGTAGGAGAGATCATCTGCTCTAATGATAGGGGTAGGACCGATCCAAATAAACATAGGATGATAGTCATCCAAGACGGAGCCGTCTGCCGGGTATACCAGCATAGGAGGAGTGTAGGTCTGTGCCGCAAACTCCTGACACGCCTCTCCCACTATTGCTCCGTTCACATTTATTGCCTTAACGCATAGCACAAAGCTGCCATAACCGAAAGTCCCGTTACGATATATCCTCTGCCCATCTTCAGATGATGAGTAACTAGTCTGAAATGGTGCTAAATCGCTATAGCGCAGCATGCGTGCCCCTGCCGGCAAAGTTATTTTTGAGGTTTTGACACTGACCAGTAGCTCCAGGTTATTCCTGATCTCTGCTTCCAACGTCACATCGACAGCCGCCCCTGGATTTACCACTTGTATATTCCAAATCTTATCCAAAGTATAATTGGCTGGCGGTACTGGCAGTATATTGACAATAACCTGCTGCGCAAATCCCGATGCCCAGCAGAGTAAGAATACGGCTAAGCCAGTAACGCCCCTTATATATGAATCTTTCATAGTTAAAATTTCTTTGTATAATTCATGTTTGCCAATATGAAGTTCTGAAATGACTGGGTTGCAAAATTGGGTACACTACTTTGTTCCGCCTTTAATTTCAACATACCTGCTTTTTTCAGATCAAGTGCTATATTACAATTGCCGCCATAAGTAGCTCTGGAGAAAGCAATGACAGACCCTTTTACACCTATTCCTGCGATGATCCTTTTTGAAAACTGATAAGAAGCTCCGATCTCTCCGGCAGCTAAGTCCGTGCTCAAAGACCTGCTGTAATTAAGATCGATGCTGGCGGTAAGTGACCTATAAGCAATGGTCTGAGAGGCTATCACATTATAGTCATTGGTAAAACTCTGCTCCCCTATCAAACGGGTATTGAGTATGGTTACATTGAGTGTTGTAGCCATGACAAGCTCTTTGATGAAATAAGGATAAGTCATGCTCACAGAATGCAGGATGGTCGTATTATGCTGATCGACCGTATCTATCCGAATGTCCTGATACATAGGAGAAGAAATAATTGTAACCACAGGGCCTTTTGCTGGATGGATGGTCAGATTGATCAGTGGCTGATGCAAAAGGCTGCCGTAAGCAGCGGTATGATCCAGATTGTTTTTAAATCCTAAGTATTTCACAGATACGAGCAAGATATTTTTAAACATCTTTTGACTAAATCCTAGATCCCAGCGCACAAGGTTATTGTTTTGATAAGCCTCATTAAAATTTCTGAAGCTGCCCCCTAGGAAGGAAATAGTAGTTTTATAGGTAAATCCTTTTCCTATAGCACCTTTGATATCTGCGGCAAATGCTATCTGCCCCAAAGTCGGTTTGGATACTGTGCCTTCAGTAATACCTGTTGCTGTTTCTCCAGCATGGCGAGATAAAGAGTAGGCAATTTCTCCTTTTGCCTGGATCAGCTTTTTATAGACCCATTGAGTCTCTATACTAAATACGTGTAAGTAGCTGGTCACCGCAGATGCATAGTCATTATTGGTAGTACGAAGTGTATTATTCAATATCTTTCCGAAGCCGTAGTTTAAAACCACGTAGTTCTTTTTCAGGTCTCCATAACCCAAGCGCGAGTGAACGATAAATCTGTCGTCAAAGGTGTGTGTCTTGAAATAATCGAGAAGACGAAAATTATTGAGACCGGCGGCAAAACTAACTATGAAGGAAGGGTTGTATTCAAACTGTACCCCGTTTACGCGATAATTCATTGCTGTAAGGGTAGAAGCATTCAATACACTGCTACCGATATTGAACTTGCGTAAATAGGCAAACACCCTGACCAATTTATTAAAACCAAGTTTATTGGCACCCAGCATTTTATTGATCGATTCGACATCTTTTCCATCGCTGAGCTGAGTTAGCTGCTTTTTATCGTTGTATAAGGATTTAGCCTGATCATACCCTTTTTGCAACTGGGTTTTATACTCCTGCACCTGGCTTAGCAGTTCATTCGCTTTCTCGTAGTATCGCCGCAGAGTTTGCACCGAATCATATAGTTCTTTGATCTTTTGAGCTGCAGCAGTTGTTTCAGCTTTACTTTGGAGAGAGTCTGCTTCTCTATGTACGATAGTCGTGATGCTATCTTCGGCTTTTGCTACGATTTCTTTTCCAGACTTCTTCAACTCTTCAGCATATTTATTTTCATATCTCTTTAGGGCAAACTTCAGGTCAGAATACGACAAAGTATTCTTGACCTCAGTGTAGGCAGAATCCATCTGCTTGATTCCAGACTCATAGGTGGAGGTGAGGGCATTCAGATCAGCCATATTCTTGAGCTGGTCCTTTTGTATATTATTCATAGCCTTCTGCTTCATACTATCCAGAAAAGCTCCGGAATTGAAATCAAATCCGATACGTGTAAATTGATAATTGAACTGACGATCACCATAGGTACCACTGGCTCCTATTGAGAAGGGCAACATACCTACCGATACCGAGGCCCGTATATCCAGGGATGCCTGGTAATGCAGTGGATCAGGGACGTTCCCCTCATTGTATCTCACGGTTCCGCCCAGTGTGATTTCCCCCCCACCAAATTTGACAAGCTTTTTCAAGCTGGATTTGGATGGCAAGATGCTTTTGCCTGGCAAGGCATCTGTAATTGTAGACTGAGCTTTCTTTACTATATTTTTGCCCTGCTCCTCTAGGCTGGTTACCAGCCTATCCTCTATCCCCTTGATTTTTTGCTTAATAGATTTGCCTACAGAGTCGATTCTTCGAGCTACTACAGAGTCTGCATCCCGGGCGTTGATCCTGAGGCTACCAGGCAGCTGATCAGAGACCAGGCGCCGCAAGGAGTGAGCACCATGCGCACTGGTGTCATTAGAGACACTTTCTAGTCTTTTCATGGTATCCTCAGACATTTTCATATTCAATGTATCGACTGCTTTCAATCCTTTTATCACATTCTCATTGGTCATCAAAGTATCACTAACCTTCGCTCCCTGTGCTATAATGACTACCGGCAAATACAGCATCACGATCAAAAAGAGACACCGATTCCAAAGGTCTTTTCCCATTTTTCATATTCCTTATCGCACAATAGTGACAGCACTATGTACCGATGTATACTGCCCTGATACAAATACGTAGTAGCTCCCCGTGGCAAAATGGCTGACGTCTATAGCTTGCTGCTGATATCCAACTTTGAGGGATACGACCACGCTGTATATCTGTTGTCCCGTGGCATCATATATCTCCATATGCACATCTTCGGGCTGCGCTGCGATATACGCTATAGTCAGCAGTGACGAGGCGGGATTGGGATACACAGACATAATGGTATTATTCTCTACACTGGCTATTCCGGTACTGAGCCATGTCTGGCCTGAGTCTATATTGCTGTAAGTAGCTCCCTGCTGGCTGCCATTGACGGCAGCCACCTTGTAGTAATATACTGTTTGCTGCGGCAGGCCGCCATTGATGTAAGTGGTGATGCCCGGCCCTACGGAGTCTATGAGCTGCCAGCCAGCCAGCCCATCTGGGCTGCGGTATATACGGTAGCCCGTCTCATAGGTGGCACTGTCTATCCAGTGTACCCGGATCTGACTGGCGCTCACACCATCTGCCTGCAGGCTGTCTCCATAGCCCAGAGGGCTGAGCAGAGAGGTATCTGTGCGGCAGTTGCTCAGGCCCCATTTCCAGAGGGCTATGTCTACATCGTCCGTACTATGATATGCCTGTATGGTGTCGCGGCCTGCTATCTGGTAGCCTTCGAGAAAGTTGGCCGAATAAAAATTGCCTAGGTCATCTACTACAGGGTATGAGAAGGCATAATTGATCTCGCCATGGATAGACTGATGAAGTTGCAGTTGATTGTCCAGTAAATGATAGCCTGTTATCTCAGCTGTCGTCTTATCTACTATCGCAAAGCCTGGCCTGCCATGAGGTACATTGGCAGCGGTGTTTGCTATCGGTGCGGTATAGCGACGCCCCTGCCAGTAGAAAGGCTGCGAGCCTAAAGTAATGGGAACATAAATATGATTGTCCCTATCCTCGCCATAGTGGCCCTTCAGACACTCTCCAAAGGCTGGGTCTACTATAGAATCAATAAAATAGAACGCATACCCATCTGCCGAAGACGAGTCATTGGTCGTAAAATGCCAGATCGGATGCAGATTAGTGTCTAGCTTAAAGAGTATCTTGACCACAGAGTCGTTCAAACCTGTATATGGATACACGCTGCGATGCATGGGAACGCCCATAAATGTGTCTCTCTCGCTTTTGCCAGCGGCCAGAACGTAGCTATTTCCATCTTTGTCCGCATATTCTAATTTTGTTGAAAGTGAATATCCTTCATAGTCCTTTTGAGGCATCAAAGTGTTTAACGGATGTCCGCTACCATCTACCCTAGTGATGGCCTGAAATAGCTGCCTATTAGTATAGTGCAGTGCGGCTGTATCTTTTATCAAAACATTGCCGATCATAGCGCTATCCAGCTGAGGAGAAAGGCCTATCTGAAACTGGATTGTAACATTATCCCTAGAGTCAATAAACATCCTTGGCACAGCATCTATATATCCTGCTATAGCCGTAGCCCATTTGAGATGGCCTACAGAGTCGGCTCTGAATAAATACATTAAGTACTGTGCCACCGATCCCCTATAAATAGGGTGCACGGATGTAAGAACGCTGTCATCCCAAAGTTTGAAATACGAAGGAAAAGCAGGAGTAAAAGAGGAAATATAAGCATAGGGAACCAGGCCTATTATATCACCATTGCTGGCAGGGAAAACACAATTCGGAGCTTCATAAATACCTCCCCACACAATACCGATCCCTGAAGTAGTTGATGCTTTAAAAAATTTCAAGTGCCCATTCAGATCCAGCCTCGCCAGAATATTCAATCCCTCATAAGCAGGGGTATATGGTATATTGATCAATGTGTCCCCTATACTGTATTGTGTAGGGTGTAATGAATCACTCGCAGTAATCCTATCTGCTACTACGATCTCAGATTTATCCTTGCTGAGAAAGATATTGGGCGTGATACCGAGATCCCGGCCATATTGATAAAGTTGCGTATTGCTAGTGATAAAGCCGATGTACTGTCGCCACAGCCTATGGCCATAGCAGTCATATCGTGCAATAAGCGCATTGAAGGGACGAGAGGCCGCAGAGTCTACATCGCAGCTACCGGATAGAGGATTGTGGCAGGTATCCGGGTAGCGACCTACCGCGGCAGTCAGTATCAGCTTACCTTCCCGGTCCATCTCCAGATTTTTCGGTCCCTCAGCAAACCAAAAACCTCCAGCCCCCAGTGACGAGGCATCCATACGCTGGCCTATACGCTGCAGCCACTGCCAGTCCTGAGCGGATGACGGCAACATACTAATAGCCAAAAGCGAAATCAACAAAAGCTTCTTCATTATAGACATTTAATAGCAATTTCTATATCCTATGGACAACTCACAAACGTGCAGACTTCCTGCGTGCATTTGGAGCCATCTGATAATGTATGTGTCAAGTCAAAACATATCTGATCAAGTGTTTGCGGCCCTGTCGCATTGCCGCTGAAAGTGATGTTGTGAGTCAGCAAGTCTGTGGAAGTGACTATATGATTTAATACCGTACCAGGCGTAGCGCTAACTGCTGTATCAGGGATGGTGATATCCACATGATCTCCTACCGACATATCAGGATTGTGATAGCTGAGGTCAAACTTCCAGGTACATTTTGGACTACCAGGCCCAGTGCAAGATATGGATACCACCTGGAAAACACCATTGCGACAGCAATTGCCACATAGGCGCTCATAGATATCAATAGGCCCATCATCGCCCTGGCAGTTATCTGTATTCTGTATGTGCAGATAAAATACTCCCCCACCAGACGGTATAGGAAACTGATAACCTGTATACGTAGGCGTACCGGTGATAGATCCCGTGTGCCAGGTATAGCTATTTTGAGGTATATCCGGCATTACTATCTCCGGGTCGCTGTTTTTGCAATAGAAAAGGCATTTACGGATTAATCTGTCGAAACCCAGTCCCGGCTTCACGGTGATGGAGCCATCTCCGGACCTACATCCATGCCCATCGATATAATACACGGTGTATACCCCGTCATAATACACTGATACAGGACTCCCGACCTGACCCGTATTCCAGTGGTAGTCTGCTGCTCCACCTCCCGATGCGGTGAGAGGGACAGGCCCTGCATCTACGCATTTATTACCAGCGAAGGCCACTGTGGGTGCGGCTGGGACAGCATATAGCGTAGTGACCACACTGGTAGTAGCAGAAGAGCACGTGAAGGTACCACTGGTATATAACATAGTCAGGCTCACAGTGACCGACGTACCAGAGGTAGGCGTGAAGGTGTAGGTAGATCCCGTGGCCGCTACTGGTACACCATTTACAGACCACTGATAGGTATAGCCAGATGATGTCGGATAGGTACGGGTAGTATAGGTGATAGAGGTATTCAAACAAGCTACAAATGGTCCTGATAATGGTGGAGTAGGGACAGTAATAAATGAAGCACCTCCGGTTGCTGTTTGTTGACAACCTACACCGTCCGTAACAGTTACAGTATAGTTATTACTCGCTGTCACTACATCTGTAGCAGTGGGCGGACCATTAGACCATACATAGGAGAGAGATGGATGATATGATGTAGCAGGCGGTACTAGAGCTGGGGTAGTTGTTAGTGTAATAGGAGATCCCGCACATATGTTTCCTGTCGAAGAGTTATTTACCTCGACCGTAAAATTGTTTACATTTTGGCTTAGCGTAGCCGATGCCTTATGATGACATCCATAAATATCAATTTCATCTAAGGTGATTGGCCTTGAGTCATACATAGTGAAAGTATCTATAGGACCAGTACCAAATATATCGGGCCATTCCCAATATATGGTAGCAATCCTAGACGGGACTGTCCCTGCATTAAGAATGATAGGATAATCGGCACAATGACTGTAAGTAGGTACGGCCAAGGTGGGAGTAGGGATATAAGGTAACGGTACTGATATGGTAGCAGAGCAGCCGCTGGAAGGTTCGGTCACAGTGACGGTAGCACTGGATGGAGTACCTGAGGTAGGAGTGATAGTATAGGTATTGGTCCCTGCGGTACCAGATACGGATGAGCCCCAGGTATATGTGGGAGTACCGCTGATCACACTACTCATGTTAGTTACAGTCACGACATTACCAAAAGGAGATATTGTACACGTATTACCGTAATTGAGATTCATACTGGTATTGATGGTGACAGTATGGGTGATATGTATATCACAATAGCCTGTATAGCTTACGGTCATGGTCACGGTGAATACTCCTGCCCGTGTGTAGCGATGCTGAGGCGCAGTAGTTGTTCCAGTATTGGTATTAGAGCCAGGATCGCCAAAATCCCACAGCACCGATGATGGCGAGCCGGACCAGCTACTGCTGAAATTCACCGTACTACATGAAGGTGTACCGGCAGTAAACGACGGTGCGGGACTACCAGTCCACTGAGTACACCCTCCACCAGGGCAATAAGTGTCGACGACCTTTGATGCGACAGCTGTACAGGTACCTGCAGTCACAGTCACAGTGTAAGTACCAGTGGAACTGACTGTATTTGTGGCAGTGCTCACGGCATTGGACCATGCATATGTAGGGCTAGTCGCATTTGTCACTACTGCGATCAGGGTCGCAGTAGTAGCCGGTGAGCAGATATGCGCATTTCCTACGGGATCTACGTTGACATGAGGGCCCGGTAGCACATTGAAGTTGGCGGTATTACTCATATTGACCGGAGTAGAAGGGCAATTGTATGTGACGGTCACTCCTATACCCACATTGGTAGCTGTGACAGCCGTAGTAGTCAGGGTGGAAGAAGATGCGCCAGTGACAGCGCTACCATCTATACTCCATGCATAGCTAGAGACTGTCGCACCGCTGCCGGTAGAGGTGCTAAATGAGAGCGGGTTATTGTTACAGAGGTTATTAGCAGTGACAGTCGGCACTGGTGTGGCCACTGGTGTGACAGTCTGAGTATATGTGGCTGTAGCACCGCATCGGATTACGGTGACGGAGATTGTGATGGGAGAATAAGATGCAGCAAGTGCATTCCAATGAATATTGGCTTGCCATGGATTGGTCCCAGAGCCCAAAACCACTCCTGCGTCCGGAGGTGATATTTGCCAGTGGTAGTTATCACCATCAGTGACGGGGGCAGTGTACGTGAGGTCTGTATTTTCGCAAGGACTGGAAGGGCCACTAACAGAGCCTGTAGGCAAGCTACACCTGTTGATAGTGGTACTGTAGGAAGGAGAAGCGCATCCATCCGGACCGATCTGTGATACACTCACTGACAAGGGCCCCGAACTTGCCCAGGTCACAGAGATAGAGTTTCCTAGCTGCTGCTGTGTACCACCGGAAGCACCTGACGCAGTCCACTGCAGCTGTAGCGTAGGGTCTGACGGAGTAGCCGAATAGGTATAAAGAAGCCCCGGGCATATGCAACTCACCGGACTGATAGCGGTCAGTGGTCCCGGAGTAGCATTTACTACTATCTGGGTAGTCACCCTCGATGCGCATAGGCTACCGGAAGGGTCAACGGCTACTACCAGATATGTGCCTGGGGCCATGGTAAGCGATGGTGTGTAGGTAGCCCCCGTATAGGATGTACCTGCTAGCGTAGCACCTGACGCATCCTCTATATGCCACTGCATGCCACTATATCCACCACCAGTACCCCCTGCTGTAAAAGAAGGATTGGCACCCTGGCAAAAACTACGACCAGCAGTGGTAGTGATCCCGGCAGGCAGCCGTAGCGATAGCGGTATACTACTAGTACCAGAGCAATGATAAAAAGTATTTGTCATCGTCACCTTTAGTACGCAGGATGAGATGGTGCCATTGAGTATAATTTTTGTTTCATAGTCTTGTACGTATATAGTACCAGCACCAGGTGGAATCAACTCCCAATTGTATATCGTGCTTGGCACCATTGGCGCGTCAAATACGTATTCCTGACCGGCACAGAGCGTCGAAGGCCCTGTGATACTAGGGATGGTAGGCAATATAGGTATGGTAGCAGAAGTAGAAGTAGTACATGAGCCACTGCACGAGGGAGTAGACAATGAAATCACGCCTGGTCCACTATTGCCATTGCCCCATACCACGTGGACTGTATTATCTGTCGTAGACGGTGTTGGGACAAAAGTACCGTTTGTGATATGCCAGTTATATGTAGCACAAACAGCATTGGTGTAGTAAGTAGCTGTATCATCATGGCACTTTGTAGTAGGGCAAAAGAGCTGAGGACCTGCACTGGAGATCACCACATTGACAGATGTTACAGCCTCACATCCGCATTCACTTTTGACACGCATTGTGACGGTATATGATCCTGCCGTACTATATGTGTGTGTAGGATTGTGATCTGACGAGAAACCCATGTCTCCGAAATCCCAGTATTCACTTTCTATATGGGGAGGGGGGAATGTGGTAGCAGAGATAGTAGAAAGATCTGAAAATTGTATGGGCGTGTTAGCACAGGCATATATCGTACCTGCCACAGTAGCGGGCAAACTACCAATAACCGCATGCGGCGTGTTGACTCCTTTCACGCATAGCTGTGCACTAGCTACGCAGCCATCGCTGGTTGTTTCGGTAACCATCACCTGCGTGATACTCGCCGCAGGCCCCCATAGAACAGCACACGAAGCTCCAGATGGTGAAGCAGAAACAGCCCCTATCTCTGACCATGAATAAATCGATCCGGAGTTAAGTGGGGTTTGATATGTTACTGTAGAATTCTCGCAAACCTGATCACAGTGCGGGTCATACTGCATTACTTCTCCTACATATCCTTCTTTATGTAGCAGGCAACCCACATTGACATCAGCAGAAATAGCGGGATTGGGTATAGCTGCTACCTTCACATGAAAAGGGGATGCAGTTCCTGCTGTGACATCATATGTACCTAAATGAAGCCATGTGATCGTAACAGTCAGACCACTGGCCGCAATAATATAATCTGTGCCATCTACACCAGTAGTAATACCCCAAACGACCGAAGAAACTGATGGGGATGAAGTGTAAGTATAAGTGGTGGATGTACCAATTCCACAGACCGTGCCGGGACCAGATATAGTAGCAGCTCTAATCTGAGCAGGGACAAAAATGGCTATGAAAAACAGCCACGTTGTCAACGTTTTCAAGGTGTTCAACATTTTCATATTTCAATCGAAAATATTGAATAAGCTAAAATATGCAAATATTTAGTGGCACTATTTACAACATTGCACTTGTAAAGAACTGAATTTCAACACCCACAAAATTATGAAGAATGCTTCCGATATAGGGACGGCAATATTAATCCCTAACCCTCTTCACAGATTGTACTTTTTTGATTCAAACACACAACTACTGAAACGACCATTTAGCAAGACCCAAGTGGTTTCTTTCCATGACTACTTGCCTTAAAAGTTTACTTGAAGCTTACACCTCACCTAATCAATATCATAGATTATATTTTAGTTAAAAATTGTGGAGAAAGCCGGAGTGAAAGAGCAATCAGCAATAAGACTGTAGTATATTTCATAGATGGATTGCGTTTGCTGAAAAATAATGAAAAAGAGGTTGATTCGATATATGAGAGGCATGTAAGATCGCTTGGCCTTTGTGGAACTTCTGTCAGGCATTGCAAGCGCGGAAAGAGACGCAGAGGCAGGCGCTACGTGCGGCACTACAAGCGCCTATAGTAGCTACTTCCGGAGTACAACTCCGGAAGGGCGGATTTGTTTGGCTTTTTTCCTTTCAAATAACTATTAAAAGCTGCAACAGCTTTCGTATACCCCACTGGCGCGGATGTTACATCCGGGACAGCAAGCGAGATTTGGGTCACAAATTTAAAGTTCCCTCTTCTTCATACTCATCAAGCAGTTGGATTGATTTAACCTCTTTACGATATGGAATGTAAATATTCAACTTCTCTCCTTTGTTGTTTTGATATCTTATTTCAAGGGCGTCCATCCTTTCATTGGTGACAGGGTGAGATATGAGTACATCAGAGCATATAGCAACAGAAACAAACCGATTTAGTTTTAAACTCTCCTTTAGTGCAAGTTCGAGATGTTTAATCACATCCGCTGATGAAGGATATTCCTCATTAAAATATGTACTTACTGGTACTATTGATAGATTTGATTTTGTAGCTACACCAAATGGGAAAAATTCGCTAAACTCAATTAAAAAAGCTATCGCCTGCCTAGTTAAATAGGACTTCATAGATTGTAAATCTTTGTTCTTTAACATTGACTATTATTTAATATCATCCCCCACTGGCGCGGATGTTACATCCGGGACAGCAAGCGAGGCGTCCTGCGCGAGGCCCGGGCCAGTGGAAGAATCCTTAATATTTTTCAAGATAGTCTTTCGGGAATTTTGTACGTAAATGTTTAGGGATGCGAGAAGATCGGTAATCAAATCCCATATATTTAATATAATTTACAATTTCCATTTTACTATGATATTCTCTCGAATCTAGTTTAAATACGCATTCTCTTAATAAGTCACATATATTTAAAGTGTCTTTATTGATATTGACAATGTATACTCCTTTTAAATCAGCCTTTGCCTTTACTATTAAAATTTGAGCTATATCAATTTTATTGGTTATAAGTGCATTGGTAAGTGGCAATGCTTCTTCAAACGGACTCAAGTTAACGTCTGCACCATAAGATATAAGCAGCTTAACATTTTCTAAATTAGCTGTGGCTGCAGCGCAAAGAGGCGATGCAAAGGCATAAGAGATTTCTTCATTGCTTTTTCGCATTGATACCAGATTGGGATTACCTCCGTGTTCAAGCATCAATCGCAAATAGTCGGAATTTTCACTCATTGTTGCTGCACGGGTAATCACCGGTATATTCAAATTACTATCTAACAAGTTAGGATTAGCTCCAACATTCAATAATGATTTGCATGATACAAGTTTTTTATTGGCAAGAGCCCACCATAAAAGAGAAATTCCATTCCGAGGCTCAATAAAGTTGGGATCAAGTTTACCATCCTTTACAAGACTTTTTATGGCTAAAGTATCATTGTTATTAATAGCTACTATGAAACTGCGGTAATCACCGGTAAATGTTTGTATGTCAAAAAGAGGGGGTATTTGTGATATTACTTCATTGGAAGTGAAAGCAAACACTATTATAAAAGGTAAAATTAATTTATGAAACTTACTGATTGCCATATGTATTTTCTATTGCATTATTAACAGCACCCATAAGGTGTTTTTTGGTAGCGAGGTAAAGACTAAATCCAGATCCAATTATCGATTTTTGTATTCCAGAGCCATTTAATCTATTCCCCCACTGGCGCGGATGTTACATCCGGGCCAGCAAGCGAGGCGCCCAGCGTGCGGCCCGGAACTAAGTTCCGAGCCAGTAATAAGCCAATAATACACAAACAAAAAAAGGCTCCGAAGATCGGAGCCTTTTTACTGGCGGAGGAACAGGGATTCGAACCCCGGGTAGGCTCATCACCTACGACTGTTTTCAAGACAGTTGCGTTAAACCACTCTGCCATTCCTCCGGGGTCAAATATAGTACAGTCAGTGAAATTTCACAAACCGGGTGGAATTATTTGAAAAATAAGTAGGTAGAGATGCTGCTGAAACCTCGTGTTGGTGCGGGTTTGGGCTAGAGGAAATTTTTCAGGTCGGTGAGGGTGGCTACCTCGTAGGTGGCCTTGTCGCGGGTCTTTTTGCCCTGCGGATTGTAGAAGACCTGATCCATGCCGGCTGCCTTGGCGCCCATGATGTCGGTGGCCATATTGTCGCCTATCATCAGGCTCTCCTCTACACGCGCGCCGGTGACCTCCATAGCGTGCAGGAAGATCTCCCGCTCGGGCTTCTGGTAGCCTACGCGCTCTGATACGAAGACGTGGCGGAAGTAGACCTCCAGCCGGCTCTCGCGGATCTTGATGTCCTGCACCTCAGAGAAGCCATTGGTGATGATGTGCAGGGTGTATTTTTTAGCGAGATAGTCCAGCACCTCCAGCGCATCGGGAAAAATAGCCGTCTTGTACGGCGAGCGGTCCAGGTATTGCTGCGCCATGGTCTCGGCCAGCACCTCGTCATCTACTTTGAAGCGGCGCAGCGTCTCCAGAAAGCGACCTACGCGCAGCTCGTCTTTAGACAGCAGCTTGTGGTGGTAGCGGGCCCAGTACTGAGAGTTGATAGGCAGGTAGGTCTCATGAAAGACCTCAAAGGATGGGATGCCGCGTCCGTGCAGGCCCAGCTCGTCGAAAAGCTCCGCGAGGGTAGCGCGCGAGTTGGCCTCAAAGTCCCACAGCGTGTGGTCGAGGTCAAAGAAAATATGCTTGTATCGGGATGGGGTCTCAGGCATGGAGTACTAGCGGATGTCCTGGCAAAGCTCTATGAGCACACCATTGGCGCTTTTGGGGTGAAAGAAAAAGACCAGCTTGCCATCGGCACCTTGCTTGGGAGCGGAGCTGATAGGCTGGAAGCCCTCCCCCTTGAGCCGCTCTACCTCGGCCTCTATATTCTCTACGGCAAAGGCGACGTGGTGAACGCCCTCTCCCCTCTTTTCTATAGACTTAGCGATGGCGCTATCGGGATTGGTAGCCTGCAGCAGCTCTATCTTAGACTCGCCGATACGGAAAAAGGACGTCTCTACGGCCTCACTCTCCACCTTTTCGGTCTTGTAGTGCGGGGTGCCGAGGAGCCGGGCGTAGGTATCATTGGCAGCGGCCAGATTGCGGACGGCTATGCCTATGTGCTCTATTTTCTGCATCAGAGTGGTATTGAGTGAAATGAAACAGGCGCTGATACGTCTGATAAGTTGCTTACCCGGATGAAACCGGCGGGGCAAATGCAAATCAACCAAATTTGCCGTAACTTTGTATCCATAATAAAGACCAGTATGCTTTTCGTATCAGACAATGCCAGCGTCAAGATCAAGACCATCATGCAGGAGGAGCACATGACTCCGGAGCACTTTGTACGTGTGAGCGTGCTGGGTGGTGGCTGCTCGGGCCTCTCGTATAAGATGGACTTTGATGACAAGATCCAGTCTGACGACCAGGTTTTTGAGGATAAGGGCGTGAAGCTGGTCACTGACCTCCGCTCCTTCCTCTATGTGTGCAATACGACACTGGAGTACTCTGATGGCCTGAATGGAAAGGGATTTGAATTTAAAAATCCTAATGCCAGCCGTACCTGCGCCTGCGGGGAGAGCTTTGCGGTGTAATTATCTGAATCAGAATTTACAGAATTATAGAATAAATACACAGAATGCCTTCGGGATTTGATGGGGAGGATTTTGTAGATGCTACTTTTGACAAAGTAGACTATTCTGAGAAGCGCCTATCGGGCAAGAGCTTTAGCAATTGCACTTTTGTCTCTTGCACATTTACCAAAACGATTTTCAGCGAGTGTACTTTTGAGGAGTGCACTTTTGATAAGTGTGACCTGAGTATGGTGCAGGTGAAGGGTAGCACCTTTAGCCAGATCCAGCTGCTGGGCTGCAAGGCTATCGGGATACTTTGGTTTGACATCCGCATTCCTTTTGCGCGCCATGCGTTTTCCATCTCTTGCACGGACACTAATATCAGCTACAGCAGTTTCTTTGGGATGAATCTGAAGAAGGCAAAGTTTGCGCAGTGTGTGGCTAAGGAGGTAGACTGGTCAGAGTGCCAGATGCAGGAGGCTGTGCTGAAAGGCTGTGATCTGGAGGGGGCGCGATTCGCAGGTACTGATCTCAGTGGCGCAGATCTGCGAGGCGCACAAAACTATCAGATAGATATACAGGGTACGAAGCTCAAGGGTGCAAAGTTTAGCCTGCCGGAGGCTACGGCACTGCTGGATAGCCTGGGGATAGTTATTGATTAGTTTCGCCTGTTCAGCTGACCTATCACAAAGTACAGTATGTCTGATGGCGCTACCACAGGCGGATCAGGAAACTCAGACTTATCAAAATGCTTCTCTATGTAGCCTGAAGCGGCTATAGTAGTCTCGCTCATGAGCAGTACCATAAATATCATGATCTCCTCAGGGCTGAGTTTGTGGCCGTCTTTGGCTTTGAGGTATAGGTCATTGTAGAATGTGATGATCGTCTGCTCTCCATTAGTGATAGAGAGGGCATAGCCCACCTTTACTTCATTGTCCTGACAGAATACGAGCTCAGGCTCGTCCAGCCAGGTGCCGGTCAGTTGCGTTCTGTCTCCCTCCTCTACGAGCAGGTCATGCTTCTCATACTCGTAGTCTTCTATATAGTAGTTCATAGCACTTGTATTTACACAGTATGTAATGTTAAATCCGTGCCAAGTTTGGAATATGGGGCGGCGACAACACTTTTTTAGACATCGCTTCTAGCTCTGATTTTCAGCACCTTGTGGAGGTGTTATAAAATTTTAGTTGTGAATCCTTTGGAATATCCACAGTGAAAAGCTACTTTTGCAGTCCTTTTAGAAAAAGACAAAAAACACAATAACAAAGTGGACGCATTAAGTTACAAAACCAAATCTCTGTCTGCTGGCGACGTAAAGCGCGAGTGGTACATAGTAGACGCTGAGGGCAAAACCCTCGGCCGTATGGCTACGAAGATAGCCTCTGTCCTCAGGGGCAAACACAAGCCAACCTTCACTCCAAACGCTGATTGCGGTGATTTCGTGATCGTGATCAACAGTGGCAAGGTAAGGCTGACAGGCAATAAGATGAACGTGAAAGATCGCGTACACTACACTGGCCACCCAGGCGGCCAGCGCCACCGCTCTCCAAAGGAGATCATCGCCAAAAACCCTAACGAGCTGATAGAACTGGCTGTGAAGGGTATGCTGCCGAAGAACTCCCTCGGACGCCAGCAGTATAAGAAACTATTTGTGTATGCAGAGGCTGCGCACCCGCACACTGCCCAAAAACCTAAAGATCTGTAATCATGAGCAAGGACAAAATAACCGTAGGCAGGCGTAAAGCAGCCGTAGCACGTGTCATCCTGAAGGGCGGCAACGGCACCATCACCGTAAACGGAAAAGACTATAAGGATTATTTCCCTCTGGACTTCATCCAGCAGAAAGTAGAGGCTCCTCTCAAGACTGCTGATGCATGGGGCAAGTTTGACGTGACTGTCAATGTATTTGGCGGTGGCGTGAAAGGCCAGGCAGAAGCTATCGTACTGGGTATCGCACGCTCACTCGTGATAGACAACCCTGAGGTACGCCCGGCACTGAAGAAAGAAAAATTCATGCGTCGTGATGCACGTGAGGTAGAACGTAAGAAGACTGGTCTGCGCAAGGCTCGTCGTCAGGAGCAATTCTCTAAGCGTTAATCGAAGAGGGACAGATTTAATAAAACTTATAATCGAAATAAAACAATGGCTAAAATATCTCATCAGGAACTGCTGGACGCAGGTGTACACTTCGGCCACCTCCGCAGGAAGTGGAACCCAAAGATGCTCCCATACATCTTCGCCGAGAAGAAAGGCATCCACATCATAGACCTGAATCGTACTATAGATAAGCTCGACGAGGCTGCTGCAGCTGTGAAGGCTATGGCTAAGGCTGGCAAGAAGATCCTCTTCGTAGCTACCAAGAAGCAAGCAAAAGAAGTAGTAAAGGAAGCTGCTACACGTGTGAATATGCCTTATGTCACTGACAGGTGGCTGGGTGGTATGCTGACTAACTTCCCTACTATCCGCAAGAGCGTAAAGAAGATGCAAAGCATCGAGAAAATGCTCGCTGACGGTACCCTGGAAAGCGTAACCAAGAAAGAAAAGCTCGTACTGAGCCGTGAGAAAGAGAAGATGGAGCGCGTACTGGGTGGTATCGCTGCTATGAATCGTGCCCCTTCGGCTGTATTCCTGGTAGACATCACGCATGAGCACATCGCTCTGAAGGAAGCGCAGCGTCTGAACATCAATACCTTTGGTATAGTAGATACAAACTCTGACCCTACTAAGGTGGACTTTGCTATCCCGGGTAATGATGACGCATCTAAGTCTATCTACATCCTGACCAACTTCATAGCTGACGCTATCGCTGAGGGCCTCGCAGAGCGCGCTACAGATGGCAAAGATGACTCTGAAGAAGAAGACAACAATGCTGACAACTTCGATCGCGTAGCTGGTCTCGATGAGGCTGGTGGTGACAAGAAAGAAGGCGGCCGTGGTCGTGGCAGGTCTGGTAGCGGTGGCGGCTCTGGCCGTAGCCGTATAGGCGGTGGACCGGGCGGTGGCAACCGTGGCGGTGCAGGCGGACCTAAAAGATAATATCGACTTAATCGTCTGCTGATATTACTTGCCAAGTTGCCCTGCATCTTGGCAAGTCTTTTTAAGGAACAGCCGGTGACCTCAAAATCCGGCAAACAGTAACAGGGCTCTAATTTTAAAACCAATAATAAAAGGATAATCAAAATGTCAACAATCACTATCACCGCGAGCCTCGTAAACGAGCTGCGCAACCTGACCGGAGCTGGACTCATGGACTGCAAAAAGGCACTGACAGAATCTAACGGCGACGTACAAGCAGCCGTAGACTACCTGCGCAAGAAAGGCGCTAAGGTGGCTGAGAAGCGTGCCGGCCGTGACTCTCTGGAGGGCTGCATCGTAGCTCTGACTACAGCAGATGGCAAGCGTGGTGTCGTATCATACCTGTCTTGCGAGACAGACTTCGTAGCTAAGAATGAAGACTTCCGCGGTCTGGCTGAGGCTATCGCCAAGGCGGCTCTGGAGGCTGATGCCAAGAACCTCGACGAGGTACTGGCTCTCCCTATGGATGGCACTACCATCAAGGGTAAGGTAGAAGAAAAAGTATCTGCTATCGGCGAGCTGATCGCAGTATCTGCCTACGAGACACTGGAAGGTGACAACATCGTAGCATACAACCACGCTGGCAATAAGATCGGTGTACTGGTATCTCTGAGCAACGCTAAGAGCGATGCAAATGCAGTAGCAGGCAAGGACGTAGCAATGCAGGTAGCGGCTATGAACCCTCTGGCTGTAGACGCATCTGGCGTATCTCAGGAAGTGATAGACCGCGAAGTAGCGATCGCTAAGGAAAAGGCTGCTGCATCGGGCAAGCCTGAGAACATCCTCCAGAAGATAGCTGAGAGCGCGGCTCAATCATATCTGAAAGAGAATACCCTCAATACACAGCCATTCGTAAAGGATGGTAGCAAGACTGTAGCTCAGCACCTCGGCGAGGTAGAGAAAGGTCTCGCAGTGAAGGCTTTCAAGCGTGTAGCGCTGGGTCTGAAGTAAATCAGATGTCAGATGTCAGTTGCCAGTTGACTGGAAATAGAAACGGCGGCTCCGGATGGGGCCGCTTTTTTTATACTATACAATGGGAGAAGACAGAGTACGAAGCTGCCGGTATTAAATAAATACCATCGCTGGCTTTAGCTAAACTGTGGCCCTATCACGAGTCCCACTGTGCTTTGCCAGGAATACAGTCTTGGGCCAGATAGGAAATAAGCGCTGAGATCACTTTATCGCCTATCGGTAGTGATTAAATAATGATGCATAGGGAAACTTGATTTTCCATTTCATACATTCGCTCAGAAATCAATAACATACTATGACATCCTTTGAATCAACGTTTCGTGTATTTTTTGTATTTGTGGTCATCAGCGTACTCACCTCATGCCATCATAATACAACAACCCCAACTACGCCATGTGCCGGCATGCCTGTATTTGCTTCTTGGAAGGTGGATGGTACGTCCTATCAGGCTACAGGACTCTTTGGCTCATATGGCATTGCCACCTCTACTCAGATATTTGCATGCGTACCCTCAGGCACACTAGCACCTTGTGTTAATATGAAGTTTCCCCAGTCCATTCATCCCGGCACTTTTGATCTGAAGAGAACATCATCTTATAATTTTGGTGCTACGTACACCCCTACTGCAGGACATACATATTATACAGATGCCACGACTAATGTAGGCACATTCACCGTGACAACTATGAATATGACAGACAGCACCTACCGGGCTTCTTTTCAATTTACAGCAGAAGACTCACTGGGCAATGTAGTCCATGTCACCGATGGACAGATCATTGATGTGGGATTCTGATTCTCCTTTATAAAAAGACCGCCCGAAAGAGCCGCCTCTTTCTCCATACATTTCAACCGAAAAAAATAACGCCTCGTCAATTTATATCGGCAGGGATAGAAAAGCTGCTGTAGCTTTAGGGAATAAACTGCAGCTATGCTCACAGTCTCAGCTTTTCTCACAGGTGTCATACTCTGGACCTTTGCCGAATATATGTTGCATCGTTTCCTCGGACATGTCCACAAAGGCAAGAACTTCTTTAAGACCGAACATCTGCAGCATCACGCCAAGGCCAACTATTTTGCTCCGGCATCTGGCAAAGCAATGGCAGCCATATCAGTAGCTGCTGCGCTGGTGGCGTCACTTAGCCTTGTGATGCCACTCACGGGTGCAGTGGCGCTCATGGTTGGATTTACTGGTATGTACGGACTATACGAGATCGTGCACTACCGCTTTCACATGAAGGATCCCGTGGCTATGCCCTTTATCATTCTGAGAAAGCATCACTTTTACCACCACTTTCACGACCCTAAAAAGAATCACGGCGTTACTACCCGGATATGGGATAGGCTTTTCGGCACCTTTGTCAAAGTAGAGAAAGTAGTCGTGCCCTCAAGGATGCCTCTGCAATGGCTGTTAGATGGCACGGATATCAAGCCAATGTATTCCCCTCACTTCCGACTGTCATCGTCACGGTAAAATTAGTCGCGTTTATTCAGACCGTTTGGCTCTCAGGCATAAGGTTACCTGATAAGTGTCACGGTGCCTTTGTCACGCACGCTGTAGCCATCGTTGAAAGTGACATCTAAGAGATAGACAAAGATGCCTGGCTCCTGTAGTTTGCTGCGGTAGGTCCCATCCCAGCCTATGGCCGGATCGAGGCTTTCAAACATCTTCTCTCCCCAGCGGTCAAAGATGCGTATATTGAAATACTTTGCTCCGACGGGATAGGCGAAGAAGATATCATTGCGGCCATCGCTGTTTGGCGTGAATGCATTTGGGGTAAAGAGTATATGCTCGCTGTATACCCTGACGCGCACAGTATCTGTGAGCTGGCATACATTGTTATAGTTTGCCGTCACTACATACTGATAGCTGCCTGCACCAGATTGAAATACAGGTCTGGGGCAGGTATTGCAGTCCAGCCCGAGGCCGGGAGTCCATGTATAGGTGACACTGCCTGACGGTGCAGGTGCCAGTAGTGTAGTAAATGATACCGCATCACTCTCCCTGATGAGTGTGTCCAAGGGCAACGCCTCCAACGTGACCACCGGCGGCTCATGTATAGTGAAGCTCATCGTACCACTGCACCCTGCAGGGTCTGTAGCTGTGAGCGAATAGGTGCCCGGCTGCAGGCCGGTGAGGACTGAGTCGCTCCCTGCAGGGCTCCACTGATAAGTGATTTGACCGGAGTTTAAAACACTGATGGAGATGTAGCCATCATCAGATCCTGCGCAGCTAAGATCGGCGATAGAATCCTGTACGATATCCAGCGGCTGTATGGTGCCATTTATCTGTACCACTGCCGTTGCGGAGCATTGATTCTGATCAGAAACGGTCACGGTGTAGGATGAACCTGCCAGCAGTCCATAGAGTGTATCTGTAGCCGTATGGGCTACATCACTCCAGATGTAGCTATATGGCGGTGAACCGCCCGTGGCCTGAGCTATGGCCTTGCCGTCCGGTGTGTAGCAGATGGCATCTACCGCATACGTAGTGACGTAGGGACCACTCAGCGGTGTGACAATAGCACTATCACTGACCGGTGGGCAACCAGTGATGCTGTACGAAACAGTATAAGTGGTGGCAGAGGCCGGAGAGACAGATATACTCTGTGTAGAGGCTGCCCCGGGAGTCCAGCTATAGGTACCTCCGGCCGGCGTAGGCCTCGCGGTAAGTGTCACCGTCTGGCCGCTACAGGCTGAGGTATCATCTACCTGCACCGCCGGCATACTGATCACTGTGACAGTCACAGTATCACTGACCACAGGACAATGGCTCTGATTATAGCTCACGATGTAAGTCGCGGTGGCTGATGGGGCTACCAGTGTGTCCTGGTGCGCGCCGCTACCTGGTGCCCAACTGTATGTACCTCCGGGCTCGCTGGCATCTGCAGTGAGGAGCACACTGCTACCGCTGCATATCGTAGTATCGCTGCGCGCCCGTAGTACAGCACAGATCACCGGTGTGCAGGTATCCTGTATGGTGAATGTAAAACTCCGGCTGATACCGCAGCTATCAAAGGCAATGATATTGTAGGTACCAGACGAGCCGGTAGGAAAGACGCCTGTATTGCCATGAAGGATCACGGTATCTAAACCCGGCATCTCAATGGTATAAGGAGACTGCCCCCCATAGATATGATACACAGGGAGCACACTGCCACCACAGCTATAGAGCACATCAGAATATGGATAGGGTACTGACCCATAGCCCATGTATACAGATCCGGTATCTATGGGGCATATCGTGTCATATTTCACCAGTGATGTATCACCAGCATATGAGGCAGCATAGATCTGATAGGAGTACCAGCCCGAGTCCGCCACCTGTATATCTGTATTGATCTGTCCCTGCGGGTAGGCGGTATTGACCAGGAGATTGCCGCCGTGGTACATCTTGAGGCGGATATTATTGCAGTATAGTGCAGGGGTGTCCTCTATGTGCACGTATTGACGGCCAATACAGGACCGGTATGAATACGAGTAAGCCCCCACAGCAGGCACAGGATCAAAAGCGGGTGTCCACGTACATCCACTATCAGATACGAGGGTATAGGTGCCAGGATGTATATTATAGAAATTGATGATCGGCTGGCCTCCACGCAGCATGTGCCTGCCCTGTACCGTGGTACCACCAGCATCAGTCAGGGTATAGTGCTCAGATGAGAATGGAACGATACTATACTCCCATAATGCCTGACAGGTAGAGTCCATCATGATATAAGAGCAACTGGATGGCAGATGCGGCACAGTGACCAGCGTGTATGTGGTAGAGAGGCAGGCACGGGGAGCATATACTGTCACATAATATGCTCCGGCAGGTATACCGTGAAATATGCCAGTATTATTGACCTGCAGCGTAGCCTGCGTGGTGAAGTCCTGCAATACGAATGAATCAATCAGAGAGAGATTGATAGGGCCCATGGCGTTAGACAGTATAACCTTAAAACTATTGCATCCCAGGTATACAGTTTGCAGATTGCCGGGAGCCTGCGCGGGGGTATAATAGGCATGTGTCGTATCACCTCCGCAGTCTGAGGTGATAATAGTAATAGAATGGGTCTGCCCAAGCGTCACGCCCTGAAAGAGCGGACTACCAGCGGGCGGATTTGTGACAGACTGTACTGGGGAACAATCGGTGCAGATATAGGTCACCGAGGCAGGAGTAGGCAGCCCGGCCGTCTGCGAAAAATGGCTCAGGTAAATATTATTATCAAACGGGCAGTGCCCCGTAAACTGTGCACTGGCCGCAGTGAGCTGAAAGATATTGGTTTTGCCGCAGGCATCAGTGATAGAAAAAGCACCGGAATAGCCGCGGCCCAGTCCCGTAAAAACTCCGGTAGTATTCGTTTGCCCGACAGCAGTATAGGTATATGGTGCACGTCCTGACTGACCGGTGACAGATAGTGTGCCCTGCGTAAAATTGACACACTGGAGAGAATAACTGAGCGCGTAGTCAAAGTTTATGGTGGTCGTATAAATGTTGCTACAGTCGTCCTGTACCCTCACCCAGTAGGTACCGGGGCATAGGTTGGAGAAAGTATTAGAAGACTGATAGGGACCGAAGCCTGTATTGGCGCCGGTGCTGGATATGGCATACTGATATGGCGGTTTGCCACGGGAGGCATTACAAACGATGTTGAGTCCCGCCTGCGTGAGATTGCAGAGGGGAAACTGGTACGTGCCGGCCACGGTACCATTCACAGTGCCTGTAGCGCCGGTAGCGTCTGTAGCCTGTACCACGTAGGTACCTGCCGGCAGGTTGCTAAATGTACTGCTACCAGCTGGGAGCGTGATAGGATAGTTCATAGATGGCCCCGATGGACCGGACAGGATGCTGTATGTGTAGGGTGCTATACCACTAGTGGCAGCAGCTGTGAGGGTACCGTCATTGTAGCAGATAGAGGCTGTACTACTGTAAGTCACGCTGACCTGAGCCTTGCCACTTATGCAGCAGCATAGCATCATCAGAACTGTGCATAGTAGAGTAAAGCATTTCCTCATAGAAACTGTACCTCTCATAAATGTAACGGAATTTATGACGAAGTAGTAAGATAGAAGACGATACTGCGCCATAATCAGTTGTGCATGAATAGCAACAAAAAAGCGGCTCAGATGAGCCGCTTTACTATTCTTAAACAGTATTATCGTAAATACATTCCTTAATTACCACTTCAGCAGATAGGCGAAGATCAGCGGCGCTACTATCGTCGCATCTGACTCTACGATGAACTTAGGTGTATTGATATCCAGTTTGCCCCAGGTGATCTTCTCATTTGGCACGGCACCGGAGTATGACCCATAGGATGTGGTAGAGTCACTGATCTGGCAGAAGTATGACCAGAACGGCACATCATGCCACTCCAGATCCTGATACATCATAGGCACCACACATATCGGGAAATCTCCCGCTATACCACCACCTATCTGGAAGAAGCCTACGCCCTTGCCGGCAGAGTTATTGCGATACCAGTCTGCGAGCCATACCATGTACTCGATACCAGACTTCATGGTCGTAGCCTTCATTTCATTTTTGATGATGTATGAGGCGAAGATGTTTCCCATAGTAGAATCTTCCCATCCTGGTACTACGATAGGGATATTCTTCTCGGCAGCGGCCAGCATCCAGCTATTCTTAGGGTCTATCTCATAGTATTGCTCCAGCTCACCAGAGAGGAGCATCTTGTACATATACTCATGTGGGAAGTAACGCTCGCCCTTGTCATCAGCATCCTTCCATACCTTGTGGATATGCTTCTGCAGGCGGCGGAATGCCTCCTCCTCAGGGATGCAGGTATCTGTCACGCGGTTGTAGTGATTCTCCAGCAGGTCCCACTCTTCTTGTGGTGAGAGATCGCGGTAGTTTGGTACACGCTTGTAGTGAGAGTGCGCTACGAGGTTCATGATATCCTCCTCCAGGTTGGCACCGGTGCAGGAGATGATCTGTACCTTGTCCTGACGGATCATCTCTGCCAGAGAGAGGCCCAGCTCGGCAGTACTCATGGCACCAGCGAGTGTGATCATCATTTTGCCACCTTCTGCCAGGTGTGTCTCATAGCCTTTGGCTGCGTCTACGAGGGCAGCTGCATTAAAGTGGAGGTAGTGCTTGGTGACAAAGTCACGAATAGGTGTAGCGCTCATTGTATTTCTGAAATTTGAACCGCAAAAATACAATTTGCAGCTAGAGTGCAAAACCTGATATTGCTGAGGGAAAGCCTATGGGAGCGGCTTCCGCTTAGTGATCTGCCAGAGGTGGAAAACGAGCAAGCCCGTGTAGGCAAAGTACAAGCCGAAAAATGGCAGGATAAAGTACTTGTCCTCTATGGGCCGGAAAAAGATGAAATAAGATACAAATGCCAGTGAGGCAAATGATTTAATAGCAAAAGCTGAGCCGAAGGCCATCATAAAGCTGCTGTGATCCCGGATAGCCAGCGCGCGAAGGAATATGAGGTAGACAAGCGCCGTGACGCCAAACATAAATGCGAGGCTGATCCATACGAAGCTCTCATAGGCGGTAAAGAATCCCTGCGAATCCAAGGCATATAGCACACCGGCTGAAAACAATGTCAGAACGACCAGCTTGACAAAAAATCCCTTCATCATATACTGCAAAGGTAAGGCTATTTAGCAGGCTTTATGAAATCTTTGATCACAGTGAATAATGCAATACCGACACCTACCACTGAGAGGCCGATGGTCCACCACTGCCGCTCTATGTGATAGTGCTCATCTATCTTGTATCCGGCAAAGGCGAATACCCCTATCGTAGCTGCCATCTGAAATGCCATGGAGGAATATTTCAGGTATACGTTTATGGGCTTTTTCTCTTCCATACGCGCTGTAGATCAAGATCTGTTCCAAATAAAATCCGGGAGCATCCGCATGACGAAGGATGCGAAAGCCCATTTGCCTGGGATATAGGCTACCTTCTTCTTAGCTTCTATAGCATCGGCTATGAGCCGCGCTGCATATTGCGAGTCTACTACCCAAAACATGCCCTTCTGCCCCTTGGTCATAGGAGTATCTATGAATCCGGGGCGGATATCAGTGATGGTGATATTGCGCTTCTCAGCTACAGCCTTGTGACGCTGGCCCTGCATATAGCTCCACATAAAGGCCTTGGTGGCATGGTAGCCTATGGCATAGCGCGAGCCGCGCGTACCAGCTACTGAGGATACTCCTACTATATGCCCCTCCCTCCCGCTATCGCGGAAATATTTGAAAGCATAGTTGGCGATGGCGGCAAAGCCCACCGCGTTGATCTCATGCATCTGATGTTCTTTCTCCCATTTACCACTAGACTCTCCTATGCCGGCATTGTACACGATGATATCTGCACCTCCCATCTCCTCTATCAGCTCACCTAGCCTGGTGCGCGCCTCATCATGACTGGCCATGTCTATGGACTTGATATAGGTCTTGCCAGCACACTGAGCGGCTACCTGCTGCAGCATCTCTAGCCGGCGGGCGGCTATGCCTACCTCGTAGCCGCGCCTGGATATCTCCAACGCCAGATCGCTGCCTATGCCTGATGAGGCTCCTATGATGATGACTTTCTTCATGCCTGAATAGGGTATTTAGTAGTTAGTGTTAAGTATTTAGAAAAATACAAAATAGAAAAACGTAAAGCCACCGCTTCGCTTTACATAAATGTAACAATGTTACATATAAAATCAGTGCGGAATGTTCGCCGCCTATTGCTATTTTTGCAGTATGTTCTCTTTAGCAGATATACTGACCATCACCTTTACACTCTTTGCGGTGATAGACGTGATAGGCAGCCTCCCGGTCATCATCAGCCTGAAAAACCGCCAGGTAGAGTTTCATCCCGGTATCTCTACTCTTTTTGCGGGCTTCCTGATGATCCTTTTCCTCTTTGTAGGCGAGCAGCTCCTAAAGCTGATGGGGGTGGATGTGCAGTCATTTGCAGTAGCGGGGTCTATCGTGATCTTCATCCTGGGCCTGGAGCTGGTACTAGGCATCAATCTCTTCCGCTCTGATCCTGACCTGGGCAGGTCAGGCAGTATCGTGCCACTGGGATTCCCACTGCTGGCAGGATCTGGCACACTCACTACCATCATGTCGCTGCACTCGGTCTATACCTGGCAGAATATAGTAGTAGGCGTGCTGCTAAACCTGGTAGTGATCTACATAGTACTGCTGTCTGTAGACTGGCTGGAGAGCAAGATAGGCAAGTCTACCCTCGGCGCACTGAAGAAATTTTTCGGTGTGATACTGATCGCTATAGCGGTCAAGATATTTGCCGCAGCTATCTATCAATTCAAACCACACCACTAGTCATGACCAATAAGAATATGCTCGTAGCCATCTGCGTACTCGGATTTCTGGCAGTAGCTTTGGGCGCTTTTGGTGCGCATGGGCTGAAGCCGTACATGAATGACTACCAGGCCCGCATCTGGGAGAAGGGTGTGTCCTACCAGTTTTACCATGTGCTGGCTGCTATGGTGGCCTTTGTGCTCTATGATCTCAAGGGTGTGCGCTACCTGCTCACAGCGGTATACTTCTTCCTGATAGGTATCCTGCTCTTCTCCGGATCACTGTATGCCCTGGCTACGATAGATATCACAGGCCTGCCCAAAGAGGTCCTGGGCCCGATCACTCCATTCGGTGGCCTCTTCTTCCTGATGGGCTGGGGCACGATGATCTACGCGGTAGTTAAATACTCCAAACTATCCGAGAAATAAGGCATATTTGCGCGCTTTAAGACGCGGATGGAGATCAGTCACGAACTTATCATGAAGGGAGTCAAGTTTGCCGTAGTGGGGGCTACCTCATTTGGTGTAGACTTTGGCACGCTCTACGTATGCAAGGAGAAGTTTAAGATCAATAAGTATATCTCCAATACGATCTCCTTTGTCATATCTGCCACAGTCAATTTCTGCCTGAACCGTGCCTGGTCTTTCTCTAATCACGATCCGAATGTGGGCGTGCAAGCCATGAAGTTTGCGGTGTCTATGACCATCGGCTTCCTGATCGCTACACTGGCGCTATATATCTTCAACGACCGGATGAAGCTGAACTTCTACTTTTCCAAACTACTGGCTGTGAGCATCGCCATGATATGGAATTTCTCCATGGCCAACCTGGTCATCTTTAGCCAGGCTAAATGAAAATGGCCAGTATCACTACCGGCCATTATTATTGTTTCTAAGACTAAAATCTGTTACTCCAGGATCAGCATCGCATCACCATAGGTGAAGAAGCGGTACTTTTCTTTCAGTGCTACTTCGTAGGCTTTCATGATCAGGTCATAGCCACCAAAAGCTGCTGCCATGATGAGCAGGCTGGACTTTGGCGTATGGAAGTTTGTGATCATGGCATTGGCTATCTCAAAGTCATATGGTGGATGGATGAAGAGGTTGGTCCAGCCTTTATACGGAGTCAGGTAGCCCTGCGCAGATACACAGCTCTCTACCGCACGGGTGGTGGTGGTGCCTACAGCGCAGACCTTCTTGCCTCCGTCCTTGGCGGCGTTGACGATCTTGGCTGCCTTTTCATTTACTTCTATATACTCCGCATCGGTCTTATGCTTGGACAGATCCTCTACATCTATAGTGCGGAATGTACCCAGGCCAGTGTGGAGCGTGACCTCTGCCAGCTCGATGCCCTTGATCTCAAAACGCTTCAGCAGCTCGCGGCTAAAGTGGAGGCCGGCGGTCGGTGCTGCTACAGCACCTTCGTTCTTGGCAAACACGGTCTGGTAGCGTTCTTCATCACTCTTCTCTACATTACGCTTGATCTGCTTTGGCAGCGGAGTCTCGCCCATGCTATAGAGTATGCGCTTGAACTTGTCATAGTCACCATCAAAGAGGAAGCGGATAGTACGGCCACGGCTGGTTGTATTGTCTACCACCTCTGCTATGAGCTCATCATTGGCACCGAAGTAGAGCTTATTGCCCACACGGATCTTGCGCGCCGGATCTACCAGCACATCCCAGAGCAGGGCGCCGCGGTTCAGCTCGCGGAGGAGAAACACCTCGATCTTCGCGCCCGTCTTCTCCTTGGTGCCATACATACGTGCCGGGAATACCTTGGTATTATTCAGCATCAGTACATCACCTTCATCAAAATACTTCAAAGTATCCTTGAATGTCTTATGCTCGATCTTGCCAGTTTTCTTATGGATCACCATCAGGCGTGATTCATCACGGTTTGGTGTAGGATAGTTGGCAATAAGTTCTTTAGGGAGGTTGAAATTAAAACTGGAAAGCTTCATTTATAAACTGATTGAATTTTACGGAACTCAAATGAAAGTTTCTACCACAGAGATAGAAAACAGAGGTGCGAAGATAGTAAAATATCTGATGCACCCGGGATATAAACCGAATAGTAAGACATTCAATCAAATAACCCCCAATTTTAAAGACATTTGTGTTTGCAAATTTTCGTAATGGCTGTGTGAGCACATTAGCTGTGTTTACCTACATTTACCGCAATGAAAGTCGTCATACTCGGATCTGCCCACCCGCTGCGCGGAGGGCTCGCCGCCTACAATGAGAGGCTGGCCCGCGAATTTATCCGCCAGGGGCACTCGGTGGTCATTTACACTTTTAGCCTGCAGTACCCTGATTTCCTGTTTCCCGGCACTACACAATACTCTGACCAGCCAGCACCGGATGACCTCTATATCCATGTGAAGGTGAACAGTGTGAACCCTTTCAACTGGTGGAGTGTGGGGCGTGAGATCAAAAAGCTGAAGGCCGACCTGCTGATCATCAAGTATTGGCTGCCATTTATGGCACCATGTCTCGGTACGATAGCCCGTATCGTACGCGGCAATAAGAAAACGAAGGTCGTCTCTATCATAGACAATATCATCCCGCATGAGAAACGTATAGGTGATTTTGCACTGTCAAAATATTTTGTGGGAGCGGTAGATGGGTTTATAGCTCAATCCCGCTCAGTGCTGGAAGACCTCAATAAATTTGATAGCAGCAAGCCGAAGATATTTTCGCCGCATCCGCTGTATGACAACTTTGGGCCGATAGTAAACAAGGCGGAAGCTATAGAGAAACTAGGCCTGCAGATGAACGGGCTGTACATCCTCTTCTTTGGGTTCATCAGGGACTACAAAGGGCTGGACCTGCTGCTGCATGCTATGGCAGACCTACGTGTCAAAGAGACCGGCGTGGAGCTGATAGTAGCCGGGGAGTTTTACAATAATGCGCAGCCATACCTGGACCTGATAGATCAGCTGGGTATCCGTGACCGGGTGGTCCTGCGCACGGACTTTATACCAGACGATATGGTGCGGTACTACTTCTGCGCAGCAGATATGGTGGTGCAGCCTTATAAGCACGCTACTCAGAGCGGTGTGACACAGATATGCTACCATTTCAACCGGCCCATGCTGGTCACTAATGTAGGTGGCCTGCCTGAGATCGTACCGCATGACCGTGTAGGCTACGTGTGCGAGCCGGAGCCCGATGCGATAGCAGCAGATCTTAACCGCTTTTACACCGAGCACAAGGAGTACTTATTTTCAGAAAATATCAAAAGTGAAAAACTGAAATATACGTGGCAGGCCATGCTGGAAAACATCAAAAAAGTGGCTGGTATTTTATGATTTGTGACAATACTGTGACAAAGCGGAATGCTTGAAGATCAATTTACCGACAAAATCGTGACCTTAGGCAAAACGCCCTGATTCTTAGCAGGTTTATCCGTAATATTAGCATCACATTTACTAAATAAAACAAACACACATTAAATGAAAAAACTGTTTACTCTTTTTGTAGCAGGTGCAGCTATGCTGTCAAGCATAAATGCAAATGCAGGCTCTGCGCTACATGGCAATCTTACTAATGCAACAGTAGCACATACTGGCAGCAATACAAGGACATTCAGTGATGCAGGTACGCGCGCGCTCACTTGTGATACTCTTTTCAACGTTTCTTTCGCGCATGATACTCCGGTGATATATCTGCTAGACTCCCCTTACTATTACTACTCTGGCAACGGTGCTATACAGGCAGGACCGACCTCTGTTTTCCCTGTGAGTGGTGTCGCAGAGATGTTTGCAGGTACAGCTGGTCACTATGTGACCACGGGCGTTGTATTTTTCGCCCCGCCCACTATTAAATCTACAGACTCTGCTACTCCGGTAAAAGTGTATGTATATGACGCCAACGGTACTCAGGCTACTCCCAATGGAGGCGTCGCACCGGGCACCAAGCTTGACTCAGCGAGTACGACTCTGGGTGCGATAGCTCAATATGCTGGCGCTAACCTTCCGATGCTACTTTCATTTACACACAACGTGGCCCTTCCATCCAACAACTTTTTTGTAGGCGTTGAGTTTCCACTTATCACTGGTGACACAGTTCTTGTATACACTAATACAGAACATACTCAATACGGCCACGCATTCCTCCAGGTATCAGCTGGTGGTCAGCGTGGATTCGCATCATATGACACCGTGTATGGGGTTCGTACGGGTCTGTACATTGGAGCAAGGACATGTGTGAATACCAGTATTACTAACATCTCCGGTGTTAGTGACTTGAATGTATACCCTAACCCATCTTTTGGCAAGGTAAACGTGGCATTCAACATGGAGTCTGCATCTGACGTAGCGATCTCTGTGACCAGCATAACCGGCAGCAAGGTATACGAAGCAGCTGAGAAGGCTGTATCAGTATACAATAAGAGCCTCGACCTGAGCGGTGTAGCCCCGGGCGTATATATCGTGAATATCAAGACTGCTACCGGCACTATCAATCGCCGCGTATCTATCCAGTAATCTACGATAGCATAAATTTTACAAAGCCCTCTCAGGTATCTGGGAGGGCTTTTTTGTTTGTCAGTAAAACTGACCGTTTGGATAATTATTTATCTTCGGCACCATGATCATAAGAAGTAAAGCCCCCCTGCGCCTCGGACTAGCCGGCGGTGGTACAGATGTGAGCCCTTATTCAGACCAGTATGGCGGCGCTATACTCAATGCTACTATAGGCATGTATGCATATGCTACGATACGCCCTACAGAAGATGGCAAAATAACCCTGATAGCCACAGACCGCGACGAGCGCTACACACATGAGGCTACAGAGGCTCTGCCCATAGATGGCAATCTGGACCTGGCCAAGGGCATTTACAACCGGATCGTAAAGGACTTTACACAAAAGTCCCTCTCGTTTGAGCTGACCACATTCGTAGATGCGCCTCCGGGGTCAGGCTTGGGTTCCTCTTCTACACTGGTAGTAGCCATCATCGGCGCATTCGTGGAGTGGCTGAAGCTGCCACTGGGTGAATATGATATAGCACACCTGGCCTACTCTATAGAGCGTGAGGACCTGGGCATGGCAGGTGGCAAGCAGGACCAGTATGCTGCTACATTTGGAGGCGTGAACTATATGGAGTTTATGGGCAATGACAAGGTGATAGTAAATCCGCTGCGGGTCAAAGAAAAATGGCTGCATGAGCTGGAGAATAACCTGGTGCTGTTCTTTACTGAGACCTCTCGCCTCTCCTCCTCTATCATAGAGAAACAGCGTGAGAATGTCTCCAGCAAAAACGAAAAATCTATAGATGCTATGCACCGGCTAAAGGAGCAGTCTATCCGTATGAAGGAAGTACTGCTGCGCGGCGAGGTGGACCGTATAGGAGAGATACTACATGAGAGCTGGCAGCATAAAAAGCAAATGGCCGAAGGCATCAGCAACCCTCAGCTGGACTTCATCTACGAAACGGCTATGAATGCAGGCGCTACAGGAGGCAAAGTGAGCGGAGCCGGCGGTGGCGGCTTTATGATGTTTTACGCCCCCTATACTTCCAAATACAATGTGATCTCCTCTCTCAACCAACTGGGAGGAAAGGTCATGCGCTATACCTTTACCAATATAGGGGTGACGACCTGGACCATCTGATACGGCCTACCAGCGCTTGCCGATATGAAAGGAGACGTAAAGTCCCAGGAATAGAAAATGATTGGACCGGTCATCTACATAGATCGGTACCTTTTTGTAGAAAATATCAAGTGATGCACCGGCCTCTATGGCCTTGACAAAGGCATCGCGGGAGCCCCAGTCAAAATTGAGGCCCGTGCGTACGTGGCCGCCAAAGATAGGCCGCATCTCTCCCAGTCCTTTGGAAATAGGAGCAGCCTCATCTATCACATTCTTATCCAGAAAGACATTCTTGGTAGCATCGGAGTACTTCTGAGAGACCACGATGATAGGAAACTGCCCTTTGGTAGCAGGGTCATTGTTAGGGTAGTCAATATTGAGGTAATATGGCTTGGTCAGGCCCATGACACCACCTATGAAACCCTCCCAGCTGAGGCGTACACCATTGCGCATGGCCTTGTCTGCTATGGCGCGCTCAAAGCCATATGAAAACCGGATCTCATGAAATTTATTTTGCACGCCAAAGAAATAGTCGCGCCCTGTCTCTGTGTAGGCCGGGTAGGCTTTGCTCTTCTTGTCCCGATAGTCTATGTGCCACTCATACTCCAGCATGAAGAGGTGGGTCTTGTAGATATTCTTGATCAGTCCGTACTGTAGGTAAAAGCCCAGCCCCGTAGACTGCAGGCGCATGCCACCCACCATCTGCCTGCGAAACATGTAGTCCTTCTGCGCCTGCATCTTAGGACTATCGGCCTTCTGAGCAGACAGCGGATCTGCAGCGGCGAATAGAGCCAGGGCCAGAATGATCAGGACACATTTTCTCATCTATACAAATCTACATTTTTCCATCCATATTGAGAGTAGCCGGAGGGCACAATCTACAGCTGCGCAGAGTGCGATGTGTTTTGCTACATTTACAGGCACTAAAAATGACACTACCATGACAGCAGAGATCATCTACGAGGGCCAGCTACGCACCCGCTGCAGGCATATACAGTCCGGCACAGAGATACTGACCGATGCCCCCACGGACAATCATGGCAAGGGAGAGGCCTTCTCCCCCACAGACCTGACCGCCACCTCGCTGGCAGCCTGTATCATCACTACCATGGGGATCAAGGCCGGCCAGATGGCACTGGATATAGCAGGCGCCCGTGCCGAAGCTACTAAGGTGATGGCCGCAGATCCGCGCCGCATAGCTGAGATACAGGTAACTATCTATATGCCGGCCAAAGGATACACGGATAAAGACAGGCAGATCATGGAGCGCATAGCCCACACCTGCCCGGTGGCACTATCACTACACCCAGACCTGAGGCAGGTCGTGACTTTCCACTGGTAAATAGCCGCTAATATCATCGCAACAAGAAATATGCAGATCAAAGACATCACATCCTACCTGGAATCCCTGGCCCCGCTGTCCTATCAGGAGAGCTATGACAATAGCGGCCTGATAGTAGGAGACAAAAACGCTACCGTAAAGAAAGTGCTGCTCTCTCTGGACTGTACTGAGGCTGTGGTGGCTGAGGCCATACGTGAAAAATGCCAGCTGATCATAGCGCATCACCCTATTGTCTTCTCCGGGCTGAAGAAGCTGAATGGCAAGAACTATGTAGAGCGCACGGTGATCAAGGCGATAAAAAACGATATAGCCATCTATGCTATCCACACTAACTATGACAATGTAGAGACTGGTGTCAATGCCATGATATGCGAGAAACTGGGGCTGACCGACTGCAGGATACTAGCTCCTAAAAAGGGGCTGCTAAAGAAGCTCTACACCTTTGCGCCGCATGAGCACCACGAGACGGTGCTGAGTGCACTCTTTGCCGCAGGTGCAGGGCATATAGGCCACTATTCTGAGTCCAGTTTCAGCGTAGGGGGCATCGGGACATTCAAGGGGGATGAGACGACCCACCCGGCGGTAGGCAAAAAAGGCGTGCGCGAGCACGTAGAGGAGGCTAAGATCGAGGTGATATTCCCCGGACATATACAGGCCCAAGTGGTCCGGGCACTGCTGGAGGCCCATCCGTATGAAGAGGTAGCCTATGACGTGGTAGCCCTGGAGAATGAACTGCAGACCGTAGGCAGCGGCATGATAGGCCGCCTGAGTAAGCCTATGGACGAGTTAGCATTTCTCAAAAAAGTAAAAAAGCAGCTCGGCTCCGGGGTAGTAAAGCATACAGCCCTGCTGGGCAGGCAGATAGAGACAGTAGCTGTATGTGGCGGGTCGGGCAGATTCCTCCTACCCAATGCAATAGCCTCAAAAGCAGATATTTACATCACATCCGACATTAAATACCACGAGTTTTTTGATGCTGACGGGCAGATCCTGCTGGCAGATGTGGGGCACTACGAGAGTGAGCAGTTCACTCCTGCTTTATTATATAGACACTTATCGGAAAAATTTAGTACATTTGCGTTCCTTTTATCAAAGGCGGAAACTAATCCGGTAAAATATATCTAAGAATGGCAGCAACAAAAGAAAAAGAACTCTCTGTAGAAGAGAGACTGAACCAACTCTGGAACCTCCAGCAGATAGATACCAAAGTAGACAAGATAAAGATCCTGAAGGGTGAGCTCCCTGAAGAGGTTCAAATACTCGAAGACGTGATAGCAGGTCTCAACGTACGCTTGGGCAACCTCAATGAGGAAATGGCCGAGCTGGACGAGGAAATAGCAAACCGCAAGAATGCCAAGGCTATGGCCAAGGAACTGATCACCCGCTATGAGAAGCAGCAAAACACGGTGAAGAACAACCGTGAGTTTGAGGCACTGAGCAAGGAGATCGAGCTGCAGAAGCTGGAGATACAACTCTCTGAAAAGAAGATCACCGATGCTACAGTAAAGGTAGACATCAAGAAGGGCCTGATAGAAGAAACTGAGGGCAACATCGCTACCCGCGAGAAAGAACTGAAGGCTAAGAAGAAGGAACTGGACAAGATCATAGCCGAAACAGAGAAGGAAGAAGATGAGCTGAAGAAAGAATCAGAAAAGGCTGAGAAGAAGGTAGAAGAGCGCCTGCTGAAGGCCTACCACCGTATACGTAGTGCCTACCGCAATGGCCTGGCTGTAGTAGCTGTACTCCGCGATAGCTGCGGTGGCTGCTATGCCAAGATACCACCACAGCGCCAGGCTGAGATCCGCTCTAAGCGCCGTATCATCACCTGTGAGCACTGTGGCCGTATACTCGTGCACATAGGCGAAGCTGAGAAATAAGTAACAACCAATAACTAAACATAAGCGGGATCTCTGGTCCCGCTTTTTTATTGATAGCAAGGAGTAAAAAATGATCACAGAGCTGACATACGAAGAGTACCTGGACACGATGTCTGAAGAGATGACCGACGTGACCGAGACCACTGACGCCACGGTAGATATATGGCCCTATGTGGCCCACCTGGTGAAGCATGGGATAGTAGCGCCAGAGGTACTGGCCGCCCAGGAGGTAGAGATAGTCTACTGGAATGAGGACGAAACTTTTGAGCATGTCCTGCTGGCTACGGACAAAGAAGAGGTCTTTGTAGTAGTAGTGGTAGATCTGGACGAGGAACTCGTGATAGGGCACCATATACTGGACCTGACCAATGAGGAGCAGGTACCAATGGAGGAAGAATAACGATGGATATAGCAGCCACTTTATCGCGCCTGAATATCCCTGCACTCAATGACATGCAGGAGGCTATGATGCAGGCCGTACCACAGTCTGATGGGGTAATCCTGCTCTCTCCTACCGGCTCGGGCAAGACACTCGGATTTCTCCTGCCTGTGGCTACACTGCTACAGCCGGCTGTAGCGGGAGTGCAGGCACTGATAGTAGTCCCCTCGCGGGAGCTGGCCATACAGATAGAGAGCGTCTACCGCCAGATGAGCACAGGCTACAAAGTAAACAGCTGCTACGGCGGTCACTCCGTACGCACAGAGGAGCAGAACTTCTCCCACCCACCGGCTGTGCTGGTAGGTACGCCGGGCCGTATCGTGCATCACATCCGCGCTCAGAATATAGACCTGAGCCAGGTACATACACTGGTGATGGATGAGTTTGACAAATCACTGGAGCTGGGTTTTCAGGAGGATATGGCCTATATAGTATCTCAGATCCCCTCCCTGCAGAAGCGCATACTGACATCTGCTACCGCGCTGGATCACATTCCTGCATTCCTGCAGCTGCGCGCACCGCATGTACTGGACTTTACCCATGTGAAAACCTCCAGCTCAGTACTGGCACTGCGGGCCGTACACATACCTGAAGAGCTGACACGCCCCGAGGGACTCGCCTTCCTGCTCAGCAAGCTGAAAGGAGAGTCAGCCATCATATTCTGCAACCACCGCGACGCCGTCAAGAGAGTGGGTGTACAACTGAGCAGTATGAATATAGCGCACGGCATCTACCATGGAGAGATGGAGCAGATAGACCGGGAGAAGGCACTCATCATGCTGCGCAATGGCAGTACCAATATACTAGTGACCACTGATCTGGCCTCCCGTGGGCTGGATATACCGGAGATCAGGCACATCATACACTATCAGCTGCCGGTGACAGCAGAGGCCTTTACCCATCGCAATGGACGTACGGCGCGTATGCACGCAGACGGCACCGCCTACCTGCTACTGGAGGGCAAGGACCGGATCCCGGCCTTTGCAGATGGAGATATCCGGGACGAGGAGCTGCCAGATCATTTCACACCACTGCCTGAGCCTGAGTGGCGTACGCTTTATATTGCCGCAGGCAAAAAAGACAAAGTAAACAAGACTGATATAGTAGGACTGCTGCTGCAGAAAGGCGGCCTGCAGAAGGATGATGTAGGTCGTATAGAGGTTTTGGACAAGACGGCCTATGTGGCTGTGCATACAGATAAAATAGACAAGGCCCTGCGCAGCATCCGCGAGCACAAGATCAAGGGCAAAAAAGTACGTTTTGCCATAGCGGATTGATACTGGCTTTGCAGAGCTTTCACTACCTTTACAGGATGCCGGCCATCCGGCACTACACATACTATAACCCCTTTTATGAAAAAAACACTGATCCTCCTGTTCGCTCTATGCGGAGTTATTGCTGCGCGCGCCCAATTTGCCGCGCAGGTTACTTTTCAGCATTATTACACCAAGGCCCAGGTAGACTCTATCCTCTCTGCGCAAGGTGTACCGGGAGGCATTCTCTCTACGATCTATGCGGTCAAAACCTATAAGGTGATCTATAATACTGTAGCCGCTGACAGTACTCCCACCACAGCCTCGGGCCTGCTGGTAGTACCACAGGGCACACCATGCAATGTGCCGATGCTCAGCTATCAGCACAATAACGTATTCCGCAAAAACAATGCACCGTCTAACTACAAGTATGAGTGGTTTATAGGTCTGGCTGGCGGCTCGCTGGGACTCATCACTATGCTGCCTGATGGACTGGGGCTAGGCAGCGGGCCGGGTCAGCATCCATTCCTGCACCTGCAGTCTGAGGCTACAGCCGTGATAGATATGCTCCGTGCAGTACGCGAGACAGTAGATACCACCGGAGCGAGCTACAATCAGCAGCTCTTCCTGGCGGGTATCTCTGAGGGCGCCTATGCCACCATAGCCGCAAACCAATACCTGCAAAAATACCTTCCACAAATAGAAGTGACCGGCACCGGCGCCATAGCCGGCTACTACGACCTGAGCGGTACGATGCAGAATGAAATGATCCTGTCAAACAACACCTACAATGATCCATCATTCCTCCCTGCACTCTTTCTGAGCTATAATAGCATCTATCACTATGCTGCAAGCGACTCGGACATTTTTGTATCTCCATATGACTCCCTGCTGCCAGCTCAATATAATGGCTCCAAAGAAGCATTCCAGATCAATGGTGTGATGCCGGCAGTACCTAATCAGGTGCTGCAGCAAGCTATAGTGGATACTCTCCAGAATGACCCTAACAACTATTTCACCCAGCTACTGAAAAAGAATGATGCCTATAACTGGACGCCTCACAATCCCGTGAAACTCTTTTTCTGCACGGCAGATGAGATCATACCATGGCATCACTCCGCTGTAGCCTATTCTCATTTCGTAGCGAATGGCTCAGTCTCTGTAGACACGCTGAATGTAGGCGACACCTACGATCACAATATCTGCGGGCAATTTTCTACGCTGGCTGCCATCTCTGCTATACGCGGATTAATATTCCAGCCGCTGGTATCACATGTATCTGCCACGCAGGCTTCATCAGCTACCGCTGCCGATGGTACTGCGAGTGTACGTGATACGTTTGGCAATCCGCCGTATGTATGGCACTGGAGCACTGGCGACAGCACAGCTACTATTACCGGCCTTACGGCTGGTGTCTATTATGTGACTACTACTGACCAGTCTCACTGCACCCGTACAGATAGCATCCGCGTATCATTTGTGAATGGTATCAATGATATCTCCACTGCATCTATCACCATCTACCCTAATCCTACCCACGGCCAGGTAGTGATCGATCATGCCCATAGTACTGAGCAGCTGACCAGCATAGAACTGCTGGATATCAGCGGGCACAGCCTCCTATCGCCAGCTATAAATCCGTCAGGCGTGACCACGCTGGACCTCAGTGACCGCGCCCGGGGCGTGTACATAGTGCACCTGCGCACAGCGAGCGGCAGGGAGCTGCATAGCAAGGTAGTACTGCTCTGACACAGGTAAACTCATATATCGAAGCCTCGTCACTGACCAGGCTTTTTACTTTTATCAGACAGCTCATCACAACAGCTGAAAAATTGCACTCTTCTTTACCGAAGGAATAACTTACTTTCTGCCGTCTATCTATCAGACCAGGCAAAACAGATATACCCCGGAGTAGATATCAATGACAGATGAGAGGCTGCTGAAAGGCCTGCGGGAGCAGGATACTATGGCACTGCGTGAATTTGTAGCGCAGTACCAGCAGCGTGTCTATAATACAGCTATATCCTTTGTAAAAGACAGTGCTGATGCAGAAGAGCTAGCTCAGGACGTATTTCTCTCAGTATGGAGCTCTATAGATAGTTTTCGCGGAGATGCATCCCTGTCTACCTGGGTATACCGCATCACTGTGACCAGGTCTCTGGATCTGATCAGGGCGCGCGCGCGCAAGAAGCGGTTTGGGTTTATCTTTTCCCTATCGGGTGATAATGCTGAGGTCGCATCTAAAACGGTGAACTGGGTACACCCCGGAGTGATAGAAGAGAACAAGGAAAAGGCAATACACTTATTTCGCGCCATAGATGCACTGCCAGAGAGCCAGCGGGTGGCCTTTACCCTCAGCAAGGTAGAGCAATTAAGCCAGCGGGAGATAGCAGAGATCATGCAGCTGAAAGAAGGAGCTGTAGAGTCACTGCTGCAGCGGGCCAAGCAGAACCTGCGCCGCGCGCTGGAGACCATTTACAGGGAGCTACTGTGAGCAGCAAAAATATTAACAAACAGGACCAAAGGAAAAGAAAATCAATAGCGTCTATACGAAAACCAAGGCAATGGAAAAAGAGAAATGGATAGAAGCGACGCTGCGTAGCGCAGATGGCATGAGCCGGGCCGAGGCACCGGATATCATAGCCAGTGTGCAGGCACGTATAGGCGGCAGGCAGGTGACCATGACTGTGACGTCTGGTACACTATGGCGCATAGCCGCATCTGTGGCACTACTCGTAGCGCTGAATATCACCACTCTGATCAGCAGCGGGCCCTCACATCATGAGGGCAATGCGAGTAGCTCAGAGGCGCTCCTGGGCCTAACGAATATCGCAGGCTCACATGCGGATGTAGGAGAGCTATTTTTTGGCAATGAAGTGACAGCACCATGAGCGAGGCACCAAAGATCAAAGTACTAAGTGTACTGGTAGGCGTGCTCATCCTGCTGAATGTGGTATCCCTGGGATATATCTGGTGGGGGCACAGTACACGGCATGAGCGCGGTCCACGCGAAGGCCGCGCACCTGCAGGGCTGGTGATAAAAGAACTACAGTTTGACCGGAAGCAACAGGATGAATTTGAAAAACTACGCAACGAACACCATAGAGCAATGGTAACAATAGGCGAACAAGACCGGGCACTGCACGATGAGCTATTCCGTAGTCTCGGGCGCAGTAGTGATACCTCTGCCTATGCAGACTCGCTGATCCACCGCATCGCTATGCTGCGCATAGAAAATGAACAAATCACCTACCGCCACCTGGCACAGGTGCGCCAGATGTGCACGCCGGTACAGCAGCAGCGATTTGACGCCATGATAGCTGAGGCCATGGCCAGACATGAGCATGAAGGCGGCCCGCAGGGACCTCCCGGCCAGTAGCGAAAACTTTGTAAATTAACCTTCTATATAATAACACTAAACCCTCTTCTAACCATGAAAAAACTCCTCCTCGTCGTCGGTATCCTGAGCTGTGCTTCGGGCTATGCGCAGCTCTCCCCGGTGATCACATCGTGGATACAAAACCCTGACACCAATGCTAATCGTGGCTATGCCAATATCCCGTCTAATGTGGAGGTGGTACAATACTCGACCACAGATGTTTATGTGAGCTGTACCTGCATACCAGGCTACAGCATCGGCCCATGGAATAATCCTAACGTAGCCTCCAATCAGAATTTCGTCTACAAGATCACCCGCACTCCGCAGCCTAACACCGGTACACTCACGTCTATCGGCCTCGGGCACATTGGCGTACTGACCAATGGTGTCAGCATTTTCAATGCAGATGATGCGCAGTACGTGAACAGCGTATGGTCGCGCAATGGGTATTATTTTGAATACCCGAGTTTTGACAACTGTATAGGTCACCCGCAGCAAAACGGAGAATACCATCACCATGTCAGTCCTAAGTGCCTCTACGACCAGACGGACAGTACGCACCACTCCCCTATCATCGGCTATATGTTTGATGGCTATCCGGTGTATGGTGCCTACGGCTATGCAGATACCAATGGCGGCGGAGGTATCAAGCGTATGCGGTCATCTTACAGGCTGCGTACTGACACCACCCGCACTACCAAGCCAGACGGCACTACAGCCTCTCAGGCGGGTCCGAGTCCTACACGCACCTATACAGTGACTACACCAATGGGTACCCAGAATATCACCTATCCTATGGGCTGCCTGCTCTGGGACTATGAGTATGTAGCAGGTCATGGCGACCTTGACTCCCGCAACGGCCGCTGGTGCATCACACCGGAGTATCCTAACGGCACCTATGCCTACTTTATGACGCTGGACTCTACGCTGACACCTGCCTATCCATATACCTCTACAGGCACCTACTATGGCACGGTACAGTCTGGCAATACTGGTACCGGACCAGGATCCAGCGGGGGTCATAATACGATATCCGCACCTACTACCGTCTATACCGGCACTACCGGTGCGAATGATGTGCAGCGCATTCCTCTATGCGAGATCATGCCAAATCCATCTACAGGTTATTTCTACGTGTATATGGATAATAAGAGCAGCAATAACATAACCGGCAAACTCTATAATGAAACTGGCCAGCTCATACAGACCATAGACTATATGCAGCCCAGCATAGCCTATACACTGGACCTGACGCAGTATCCGGCCGGTATATACCTGCTGCACCTGAATGACGGAAATCAGAACGTGATCAAAAAGATCGTAAAAGCAAATTAATATCTTCGGTCTATGTGCCGGATAGCTATCATACCTAAGACCACCTGGCTCACCACAGCACTCGCTGTGGTGATGTCTTTTAGCGCTATAGCTCAGGAGCTGCATCTGCAGTTTGAGAATGTAGTCAACGGCAAACGTATAGCTCTTGACACCGTCACGTATACTAATGCCCTGGGTCAAAGCTATACTGTATCCAATCTGAAGTACTATATCAGTAATATCCGGCTCACCACACTGTCAGGTCAGGTACTCAGCGACTCAGGCTACTACCTCATACGCGAGGATGATCCATCGTCTATGGCTATCACCTTGCATCATATACCTCAAGGTGCTTATAGCAAGATCACCTTTCTGGTAGGTGTAGATAGTCTGCATAATTGCAGCGGGGCGCAGAGCGATGCGCTAGATCCGGTCAATGGCATGTTCTGGACGTGGAACACAGGTTATATCTTCTTTAAGCTGGAAGGAAAATCAAGCGCCTCTAAGAACCCCGGTGGGATCTATGAATACCACATAGGTGGCTATAAGGCTCCGGCCAACTGTATACGCAGTGTCTCCCTCACACTAGAGTCTGGTGCCGGAGACAGCCCCGATATGGTCGATGCTCCCAAAGGAAAAAACCAGGCTATCGGGATGAAGTCAATATATATCCATGCAGACATAGCCAAGATTATAGATAAACCTACGCCACTGGATATGGCCAGGTATAACTCTGTGACGGACTTTCACAATGCAGCTATGATAGCAGACCGCTACCAGCATCTTTTCTCTCTGGACCATGTAGTATATGGTGAATAAGAAGTTGCCAATTATTCTGCTGCTACTTGTGCTGGTAGTCATTCTCAGTGATTTCACAGAGCAGAATCCCTATTTTATCATCACAGCCAAAGATGTCGCGTTTGAGGTACCTAAAGGTTTCCCTTCTCCTACTTATACTTTTGCTAATAACAAACCTACACCAGCAGGATTTACACTAGGCAGGAGGTTATTCTATGATCCTATCTTGTCCAAAGACAGTAGTACCAGCTGTGCGTCCTGTCACCAGCGCATTGCAGCATTTGCACATATAGATCACACCCTCAGCCACGGTATCAGCGGCCTGATAGGCAAGCGCAATGTACCAGCGCTGCAAAACCTGGCGTGGGGCCAGTCCTTTATGTGGGATGGCGGAGTCAATCACCTGGAGGTGCAGCCGCTGACCCCCATGGCCAATCCGATCGAAATGGCCTCAGAGATCGGAGATGTGATACGGAAACTCAGACGCAGCAGCTACTACCGTAAGGCGTTTAAGGAAGCATTTGGAGATACCCTTATATCGTCAGAGCGTATGCTCAAGGCTATGACACAGTTTACAGGCCTAATGATATCGGCCAATTCGCGCTATGATAAGTTTATGCGTCATGAGGATACGCTGACACAATTTGAGGTCAACGGCCTCGTCATCTTTCGCGAGAAATGTGCCAAGTGCCACCGCGAGCCGCTCTTCACTGACGAATCGTACAAGAGCAGCGGCCTGTATCCGGACTCTACACTGAATGATCCCGGACGTGAGCTGATCACCGGCCGGTACAGGGATGAAAATACATTCAAAGTACCTAGCCTGCGCAATGTAGCTATGACATACCCATATATGCACGACGGTAGGTTTCGCACGCTGGAGCAGGTATTGGATCATTATGCCAGGGGAGACTTCTATATGCTCAATGTGACACCAGAGCTACTGGAAACACGCCACCTGAATGACCTGGAAAAGAAAGAGATCATTGCCTTCCTGAAAACACTGACCGATAAAACCTTTCTCTATGACAGGCGCTTTGCCGATCCTACCTATCAGTGACCGGCCCAAAAACAAAAGAGGACCGCATACGCAATCCTCTTTCTTGGCTAATGAAAAGAATTATGATTAATAAGTTGTGACCTGGAAATCATCCAGACGGAGCGCCTGTCCGTTATCACCCTCAGCTATGATATTGTCAAAGTAAAGTTTCTCGCCGGCCTTCACATTGTGGAGGAAGCGGATCATAGATTCATTGAATGTACCATCGTTTGATACATCATTGATATCGCATGAGCCAGAGCGGCAGGTCATCCTAAAGCTTTTGACTTTATATGTGCCATATTCGGACTTGGCCTGTATGGTCAGTTTGGCCAGCAGCATTTTTGGCGATACGAATCCTCCTACGATATCATCTCCGATCGTGGCTACCGGTCTAGGTTTAGCCTTTACGTTGTATTCCTTCTCTGCCAGGCGTACATGCGTACCCTTTTCCAATACAGTCACCGCCAGCGGGCCGGTCTTAGTAGCCTTGACATAAAAAGTGTTTTTGCCTAAGGCAGTGATAGCCGCATTGTCACTATATAGATCAAACTCGACATCGCTCATGAGAGGTGTCTTGAGGTCAAAGTAATATGGCTTGTCTGCGTAGAGATAGTCAAACGAAGGGAGGACAGGTGTGACTGCCGGCGCACTCGGTGTAGCCGCAGTGGCTACCGGGGCTGGCTTCTTGGCGGGCACATATGGGGCGGGGACAAACTTTTGCTGGATCTCTACCACCCTGATGGTATCGTGCACTATCTGCGGTGCGGCTGCCTGCGCTTCTTTCACCGGCATAGGTGCTGCTACCGGGCCAGGCATCGTGACCACTTTCTGCGTAGCAGCCGGATCTTTCTTAGTGTCTACTATCCGCCAGATAAAGGCTGAAATACCTACCAGTATAGCCAGTGCAGCTATGATGACCGGTATGCTCAGGTGCATTTTTCTGGTAGGCTGTGCGGATACTGCTTCAGGCTTAGCTTTTGATGCCACGGGAGGCGATGCTACAGTTTCAGCATGGGCCGGTGTGGTAGGCTGTACATTGCTCTCTACGGGCTGGATAAACGGATCAGCGTAGATAGGTGCAGATGGCATCTCAACCTGAGCTGCTTCCGGTTTTACCTCTTCGGGTTGATATTTGTCCAGTATCAGGATGAGCTCCTCCAGGGATACATTGCGATCATGTACATTGCGCACGAGGCACTTCTTCACAAAGGTCACATAGGGCTCCGGCAGGTCATGCACACGCACCCAGTGGTCGCTATGGCAGATATTCCTTATGACCTTTTCTACAGTATCACCTTCTTTATAGAAAAGCTTCTCTCCTGTCACCAGTTCATGCACTATCAGGCCCAGTGCCCAGATATCAGCCTTGACAGTCAGCTCGCCGTAGGCTCCTTCGAAATATTCAGGCGCTTTGTAGCATAGCTGCTGAGGTTTCACTGTAGAGGGTACGGAGAGGGCATTGATGTTTTCGTTATTCAGGCAGTCGGCTATCTTGGCTACCGGGTCTTTCTCAGTGAGTTTGACCAGTAGGTTGCCCGGTTTGATATCCAGATGAGGGCGCCCTATGGAGTGCAGGTATGAGAGGCCCTTGATCACATCGCGGATCAGCTTGCGCAGCAGCTCGCCTTCTATTTTGTGCTGCTGCACATAGTCGGTCAGCATACCGCCGTTCACATACTCTACTACACCTATAGGCTGCTTCTCCACCTCTCCTATCACATTGGTCTCTTCTATCTCTATCAGATCGTAGAAAGCCACAATATTGGGGTGAAACAGGCTGCCGGCCCGATTGATCTCTCGGATCAGGGAGGAGCCGGTGATCATTTCCTTGCGGAAATACTTGATGCAGATATCGCGCTGCAGCAGTGAATCCACTGCCCGAAACACACGCGAATAGGTACCTTCTGCTATCAGATCCTGCTGTGGATCGAATACATATCTCTCTTTAAATTCGCGCGAGTTCATGCCTTTGGGTATAATAGCCAAAGATATTTCACCCCTATGCGGCTATCAATATAAGTTTCACCAGATACAAGTGGATATATGTAAAATATGGCCGTAAATGACCACCGAAAGGGACAATCAGGAGCCGCTTTGAGCCATATACTGGCGGAAGGCAGCGTAATCCTCCTCCATCCGGGCAGCCAGATGCAGCGCCAGCGTATAGATATCCTTTTTCCAGTGGCTGGTGCTGACCAGCGCTACGAGGGCATCTGCTGATGAGGTATCCAGTCTGCCGGTGCCCCGTAGATGGGTCCATGCGGCAATATCTGCCATAGTACCTATCACATCCTCTATGTGGTCCAGCCTGCCGGCACATAGCCTAAAATCCATTTTGTTTTTGACTGGCTGCAGTTCCTTTAGCACAAAGTCACGTCCGTCGAAGCGTACCTGATCGAGTAGTGCCGGAGGGTAAAACTGCACCAGCTTCTCGATGCGTGTAATGCGCTCAGCCTCGCTCTTCCATCCGGGCTGGCGGACCCTGAGGTGCGGGAGCAGGGACGAGGGCCGGGCCTCCTTCATATCCAGCAGGTAATATTTACCGTTGTCCTTCCTCTTTACGAGAATGGCGTAGCGCTCTACGCCTATACTACCTGTGCCTGCTATCCTGTAGCTGCAGTCTTCTACTTTGAAACGCCACTGCGTCATATGCGGCGTAGCTGCCAGGATATCGGGTAGTTTTTTCATGAGGCGCTCGCGATGCTTTTTGCTGAGAGCCTCGAGGTGCAGGCCATCTATATGTAGTCGGCGCCTTTTGCCATCGGCATGAGTGACCTTATCTATAAACTCCTCCCTGCTGCGATCAGCAGCCTGCTCAAAAAACTCTCTCATCAGTCCCCGAGCTGAGTCATGCTGTACGATCAGCGCCTTCATGCGCCTGATACTATCTGTGTATCGCGCCAGTGCCAGCCGAGCGATCTTTTGAGATTCCTTTTTAGAATACCCCAATACATCCCGCGAAATGATAATGGCCGTAAGAAAACGTGATACCTCCCAGCTGAGTGGCGCTTTGACAGCCTCGTCAAAATCATTTACATCAAAATAGACAAGCCCATCGTCACCACGGAAGCTGCCAAAATTCTCAAGGTGCAGATCACCGCAGATCCAGATCCTGGTATCGTCTGCAGGCACTCCCAGCGCAGACAGCCGCTCATAAAACAGGTGACAGGTGCCCCTGTAGAAACGCAGCAGGTTTTCTTGTAGTGCTCCATATTTCTGGACCCGGCGCTCACTGCTGAGGTCTTTATTGAAAGCCAGTATGAGCTGTACCGCGTTCTTCATCGCATCAGAAATCAAATTCTTTGAGCTCAGTATCTGCCAGCAATGCTTCGATCAGTTTCCTATGCTGCATATCAGGGCCGGATACTACCCAGTTGCCGATCATTTCATTGCCTACTTTGCTCTGGCGGCCACGTGCATGTGACAAGCCAAAGGACTCAAAAAGCTTTTCATAGTGGAGCAATGTCTCATTCTGGTAGGTGGTGACCAGCTTATAGTCCCGTACGCGATTGTAGCTATCGAGCTTACGCTCTACTTTGACCATCAGGTATAGGATGATCAATATAAGTACAGTACCACATCCGGCCAGCCAATAGGCGCTGCTACCCACACACATGCCTATAGCCGCAGCAGCCCAGATAGTGGCAGCAGTGGTCAGGCCGTTCACCCTGTTGTCATCTTTGAATATAGTACCTGCGCCAAGGAAGCCGATACCTTGTACAATATTGGCAGCGATACGATCTCCATTGGCCAGTCCGCCAATATGCTGCGATATGATGGTGATAATGGCTGAGCCGACAGTGATGAGGATGACCGTGCGGAAGCCGGCAGACTTATTGCGGTACTCGCGCTCCGCGCCTATCGCACCACCCAGTAGTGCTGCAAATAATATCTGCTGTATCTCTGCAGGGATATTTTCCATGCTGTGTGATTTATGAGCTGACTACGATCTCCAGCGCCTCGCGTATCATACGGTCCACTACCCTGCCCGCATCTTTACTAAACACATTGCCTACACGCTGTGCTACGATCGCGTTGATAGAGAGGCAGCGGTGGCCCAGATGTTTGCCGAGGCCATAGATGCCTGACGTCTCCATCTCGAGATTGGTTACCCTATAGTTGAGGTGGCGGAAACTCCGGATGAGAGCCATCAGTTCGGTCGCTTTGCTCTCATAGCGCAGGTGGCGGCCTTGCGGGGCGTAGAAGCCCGGCGCCGTCAGCGTGACACCCCTGCGCCCCATGCTGTCAAATCGCTCCAACAAGCCTTCATCTGCAAAAGCCGCATAAGGTGCAATAGCCGGCATGGTCACATGCACATGATTGCGAAATGCCTCAGCCAGCAGTGTCTCCTGTATAGAGGCATGCTGGTCATAGTATGTCATGAGTCCCTCTATACCTATCGCGCACTCTGATAGCAGCAGGCTATCCAGCTCTACCTCTTCACTCACTGCACCGGAGGTACCCAGACGGATGATCTCCAGGCTTTTCAGGTCTTCCTTTACGGTACGGGTATTCAGGTCGATATTGGCTAAGGCATCCAGTTCGTTAAAAACTATATCTATATTATCTGTACCGATACCGGTAGAGATCACGGTCAGGCGCTTCAGGCCCATCATACCCGTCTGCGTCAGAAACTCCCTGTACTGTACTGTATGCTCTATACTATCGAAGTGCTTCGTTACTTCCTTCACACGGCCCGGATCCCCTACTGTGATGATCGTGTCTGCTATCTGCTCCGGACGGAGATGCAGGTGATAGACACTGCCATCAGCATTGATAATAAGCTCGCTCTCTGGTATCACATTACTCATAATAATCGCTTAAGAAATGAAATTAGTAAAAAATATCCCGCAGCAAACTAAAGCCACCTGAGCCTGTGCCAAGAGATATCAGCGGATAGATCGGTAAGGTACCTTATCGCAGCAACACCCATTTAAATGCCGTGCTCTCAGCTCCGGCATTGGCTGCTATGATATAGATACCGGGGGGGAGTCCTTCTGGCTTTATATCTCCATTGACGTGGTGATAGCTGCCGACACGCTGGCCGGCTATATCATACAGTACGACATCTATATCTGCGCCCGGCTCTGATGATTCTATGCGAAAGCGATCCGGATAGCCGATAAAACGGAACCGATCAGCACCTGCGACTGCCGCCACTCCAGCCGGATAGATACCACAGCCAGCTATATCACTAGCCAGTCCATGGTCGCGCAGGTCGCGCACGATGATGCAGTGATTTTTGCCGCTGTAGAGCGTACTATCGGCCAGGATCAGCTGATGCGCGGCATCTGGCAGTGTAATATTAGCCGCCAGGCCATACATGCACTCATACACGAGGCTATCGGTGGTGGCGCGGCCCAGATCAAAGTAAAGCTGCATCAGCGCTGATGACCATATCACAGAATATTTATAGATACCGTTGAGACCGGCAGTACTAGGGACTACAGGATATACGGTAGGGTCATTTACAAAACGGCCATTCCAATATTCATTGTGCCCGTCCCAGCTAAACATCCTGTACCAGCCGAAAGTATCAATGCTGGCGGAGTAAGAAGAAGCATTGTAATCACAGAGCCCCTCATCTATACTCTGCCGCTGTGAGCTGGCACCGAACCCATTGGATTGATTGGCATTCCACGAGAGGAAGTGAGTGTACTCATGCACTACTACATCAGCATCCTGCGCATCTGGCACGCCACCGGTGCCATACATGATGCTCTGCGGCTGGGTGAAATAGGAGTTGTCCGCAGCAAAGGCGTGTGCGTCCGGAGTGACCAGCGTATCTGCCATGTCAAATCCAAGGCCATGAATATAGCTGCGCATGGTGCTGAGGTGATAGTACACCATTACATCCAGGAAGCCATCCTGGCTACGCGTATAATTGAACGTAGGAGACACAGAGGTCACAGGAGGAGTACTACTCCCTAGTGACTGCATCTGCACATATCTATTCTGCAGGGAGAAAGTGCCGGCCTGATAGCTGGCTGTAAAGGGAACCGTTACACGCTGCAGATTCAGCTGGGGCGTATCTACGTCATTGAAATTCTGGTAAGCCGAATCATGCCCCAGGTAGGAGCCATAATAAACCGTATGAGCTGTAGTGAGTGGATCTGGCCTGAAGATCATACCTGATACCAGAGAGTCAGGTGCTGCGGCAGGCTTGTACATAGCTCCGTCACGCTCATAGATAATCCGATCACGGCCTACCAATAAATAGCGCAGGCGGCCATTATGCCTGAGCTCTACCTGATAGCAGAGCTGCGGTGCATTGACAGTTTCGTCATAAGCTATGACCTGCTGTGCGCTTTTAGCTGCATCCTTCAGATCAAAGGCCGTGAGGTAGGCCGCGAAGGCAGGTGATTTTTCATAATCAAAGGCACTCATATCTACGCTCCATGCTGACATGTCATAGGAGTCATCATACATGGAATACACTTGATTATTACGGTTCACATTGATCATGATATCAGAGGAGAAGACAGGCACACCCATCCATGTCTGCGTAAAAGTATAATGCGAGCCTCCGGGGCTTGTCTTTGCATACTTGAGCTGGATATCTGTATGCTTATCTTTCAGGTTATCCAGTTTATCCTTGAGAAAAATGGCCACAGCCGCGGCATCATTACGCTGTAAGGGATAACGGCCGAAATCCGGGCGGCTGGTAGTAGACTTGAAGCCTTTCACACCAGTCTGAGAAGGCAGGCCAGCCCATACGTTTGCACAAAGTACCATTACAGCTCCCACGAGCAGGCTAAAGCGGATCACAGAGATTAATTTTCTTAAAGATAATAAAGAATCAGCCGAGGTGCAGCAGGTCCTGTAGTTTTAACAGGTAGATGAAGGTGATACAAAGGAAAGCGAATACAAGCCCCAGCTTGTTGTATTTATTCAGATGCTCGCGAAAGAAAATAACAGACAGCAATGTGGAGCCTGCTACCGTAGCGATATTGGTCACAGGAAATACAACTGAGCTACCACCCTCTACCTGATCGAGAGATTTCATGAGAAACAGTAGCGAACCATAATTAGGTATCCCCAGCGCTATACCTCCGGCCACCTGCTGCCAGCGCAGTCTGACAGAGCCGGTCAGCACGTAGTAGGTCAGGTAGCTGATACCGGTGAGTGCCGCGCAGAGGAAGACGATGAGTACAAAGTAATCTGCACCGCCATTGGGGAAATAAACCTTGTCACTCAGCTGCGCGCCACTATCGCACAGGCCACTGGTGACAAACACAAGAAGCGGCATAAATAGCGCGATGCCCGTCACCTTTGCGTGAGGCGCCTCCTCGCTTGACTCTTTGTATGAGCTGAGTACCACAGCTATCAAGGCGCAGACGATGCCAGCTATCTTGTACCAGGTCACCTCCTCGTGATACACTACAAATGCCAGCGCTACAGGTATCACCAGGCCGAGCTTCATGGCTACTGCAGCAGTAGATACACCAAACTTGATAGCGGTCTTGCCCGTGAGGCTAAAGACGTGTATGAATGAGATGCCGAGCACTACGCCCAGCCAGAGCCAGTCAGCATGCACGGATTCTGACAGCACATGACCCGGGCCGGCGGGGCTATTCAGAAAGCCGCAGACCACACAGGTGAGATAGTTGAATACAATAGCAGGATAAGCCTCGATCTTGAAGTGGTCGAAGACCTTAAACATAAATACCAGCAGGCTGGAGCAGATGATGCAAAGTACCAGATAGATCATAGCCGTTCATTCATTTTGATGATCAAAGTATCATTGACCAGTTGTTCTTCCTTCACAATTTTTCCATCGATAGCAGGTGCCGGGATACCGGCAGGGATAGATACGGATGTCATAATGATCCTCGCCTCATCCCACAGGCCTGCTTTTATAAATTCATGCAGCGTGTATGCACCGCCCTCTATGATCACACTCATGATCGTACGCCTATACAGGTCGGCCAGTATCTGAGTAGTGAAATTTTCACCGGAGCGGAGGCGAATATATACGTTTCCTCCCTCCAAGCCTTCTTTTATCTCATTGTATATGATGGTCATAGCCTCCTCGCCAAAGATCCGGCTGGTCTGAGGCACCCGTAGCTGTGGGTCTACCAGTATGCGCACAGGATTGCGGCCTGGCCAGAGGCGGGAGGTGAGCTGTGGATCGTCTACTATAGCTGTACGAGCGCCCACCAGGATAGCATCCTCTTCGGTGCGCCATTTGTGTGATAGCTTCTGTGAGTATTCATCCGAGAACCATACCTGCGCATCTCCGGTACCCGCCATATAGCCCTCTGCAGATTGCGCCCATTTCAATACAACATACGGACGATGGAGAGTATGAAAGGTAATGAACCGCCTGTTTAGAAAGTCGCATTCGGCCTGCAGCACATTTTCTATGACCTCTATGCCAGCCTCGCGCATACGGGTTATGCCCCTGCCTGATACGAGTGGGTTGGGGTCATGGCTACCGGTCACTACTTTCTTTATCCTATTCTGTATGATCAGGTCTGCGCAGGGTGGTGTCTTGCCGTGGTGAGAGCATGGCTCCAGGCTGACGTAGATAGTGGCGTCAGCGATCAGGTGGCGATCCTCGGGCTTTACGCTTTTGATGCAGTTTACCTCTGCGTGCGGCTGGCCATAGCGCTCGTGGTAGCCCTCGCCTATGATTCGCCCGTCATGCACGAGTACAGCACCCACCATAGGGTTGGGAGATACGCTGCCCATACCCATCACTGCCAGCTCGAGGCAGCGGGACATGTATGTTTCGTGAATGGTCACAGATGCAATGTAAGGAAATCAGGGAAGCGTTTTCGGGATGGGCTTAAAAACAAAATGGCCACCTCTTTCGAGATGACCACTTTTGAACCTATGAAAACGTAATACAAAAGTAGAAAGTTATTTCACTTTTGCAACCACTTGTTTGAAAGCGGACGGATTATTTAGTGCCAGATCGGCCAGAACCTTACGGTTCAGCTCGATACCGGTCTTTGTTAATTTTTCGATCAGGCGAGAATAAGTGATACCCTCCTCACGTGCAGCAGCGTTGATACGGGCTATCCACAGGCTGCGGTATTCCCTTTTCTTCTGCTTGCGGCCGATATAAGCGTAAACACCAGCTTTTTCTACGGCGTTCTTGGCTACGGTGTAGACTTTGCTCCTGCTGAGGAAGTAGCCTTTAGCCTTCTCTAATACTTTTTTCCTTCTTTTACGGCTTGCTACCGAGTTTGTGGAACGTGGCATGTTATGCTGATTTTATCTTGTTCTTTATGATATGATTACGCGAGGAGCAGTTTGATACGAGCCTCGTCTGCTACGTGTACCATAGCGGCTTTAGACAGGTCCTTTTTACGGCTCTTAGCCTTGCGGCCCAGCAGGTGGCGGTGGAAAGCCTGACCGCGCTTGATCTTACCTGATCCGGTTACCTTGAACCTTTTCTTGGCTCCGGAGTTTGACTTCATCTTAGGCATTGTTACTTTTTTTGGGACTGCAAATATATAAGATTGCTCCGTATTTCAAAAGATACTGTACTATTTTTTGCCTCTTTACCATATATATAGGTACCGCACGGGCTGCTGGACCCACTATATCCTGCATTTCTTAAAGGGCCTTAAATGTGCTGATTTTCAAACAAATACGCCTTTATCACACCCAGTCTGGCCTGTAGCGACAAAAATACTAACATCCTGCCCTCTTTTACCGCCCACAGCTTTTTGTCCATTTCTATATTTGCAGCCCTTTGCTACCGACCATGACCAATAGTTTCCTTCTGATCAATCCTGAAGCGCTGGCCTACCAGACGCATTACGATATATTCCGGGTAGTGCACCAGACCCGGATCAAAGATAAGCCCGGGTTTAATTTTGACTCCCGTATCATCCCAAACCTCCGTGCTATATATAATGGTAGCAATCCTGCCGTAGCTGACCTGCTCCGCAGCCTGGATGCCACCCGTATCAAAAATGAGATAGACAAGCTGGCCAAAGTACATGCCAAGCAAAAGGGCGGCATCTCCTTTGAGACCTATATAGAGCGGGCGGCTCCGCGCATGTTTTATGAGCTGTTTGGCCACTTGACGGCAGCTTCCTCTGAGCTGAAGCTCTACCACCGGATCAAAAACCGGGAGACAGGCAACTATAAGGTAGCCCCCTGCGCCCTGTCCAATAATAAAACGAAGCTATCCTTTCATATCAATAAAGTAGGCGGCAAGCTGCACCTCGTGCCCTTGGTGGAGATCAATGGTGAGCAGTCGGAGCTGACTAGTTTTGATGTCTTTGCCTTTCTGCTGGAGAAAAATGGCGTCTATCATACGCTTTCACCTAAAGACTCCCAGACCATAGACTGGCTGGTGAAGGCCAACCCTTATCAATATGCTGCCGATCCTATAGCATTTGCTGACAAGATCATCTCCGTGCTGGAGCGCGACTATGAGGTGGTGAAGGATCAGGTTTTTAAAGTAAATGTGATAAACATCGAGCCGCAGCATGCTGTCTACCTGAGCGAGATCAGTGATACCTATCTCATGCTCACGCCGCGGTGGGACTATGAGGGATTTGTGATAGAGAGTACAGACGAAGCAGAGCTGGAGGAGATGCGCAATGGCGAACTCTACCGCATCGTCCGCCACAAGGAAACTGAAACTGCCTTCGTAGAAAAGCTACGCGCCCTGCACCCTAACTTTGAAAAGCAGCGCAACGGGCAGTTTTACCTGAGCTTTGATGATGCGAAGAAGAAGCATTGGTTTCTGAAAGTCTACCAGTCTCTGCTGGCAGACAATGTACAGGTGGTCGGCATGGATATGCTGCGCCACTTCCGCTACTCTCCGCATAGCATCCATACAGAGATGGCCATAGGCCGTACCATAGACAGTGACCTGCACCTGAATATCAAGGTGACCTTTGGCGAGGAGAAGATCGAGCTATCGCACATACAGCGCACACTATATAATGGTCAGAAGTTTATCCTGCTGAAGGATAACAGCATCGGCGTGATCACCGACGAGTGGTATGAGCAGTATGGCAATATGTTCAAACACGGCCGCATACAGCAGGGTGAACTCGTGGTGCCACAGTGGATACTACTCAGTATAGATGAGCGCCACCGCGCCAAAGAGCTGAAGCCGGTCATAGCGCATGAATGGTGGGCGGACTGGCAGCGCTGGCAGACTGGTGCGGACACACTCATACCGGTACCAGCTTCGCTGAAAGCCACACTACGTCCGTACCAGCAGAAAGGTTTTGAATGGATGGTGCTGCTCTCCCGCATCGGTGCAGGTGCCTGTCTGGCAGATGATATGGGTCTGGGTAAAACACTACAGACGATCACCTTTCTGCTACATACGCATGCGGAAAACGCCAATGCCCGCTTCCTCATTCTTGCTCCATTGTCACTGGTGTTTAACTGGAAGGAGGAGCTGGCGAAGTTTGCGCCGTCGCTGGGCGTTTATGTATATCACCAGGCTAATCGCAGCATCAAGGAGTTTATGCAGTCAGATGCCCGCGTCATGATCAGCAGCTATGGCACGGCCCGCTCGGCGGTAGACGATCTGAGCCTCGTGCAGTGGCATACGATGGTGATAGATGAGAGCCATAATATCAAGAACCCAACCGCACAGATCACCAAGGCTGTATATAAACTCAGCGCGCTGAATCGTATCGCACTGAGCGGTACGCCGGTGATGAATAATACCTTTGACATCTACTCGCAGCTAAACTTCCTCCTGCCGGGGCTACTGGGCGGTCCGGAGTTTTTCAAGCGGGAATATGCGCTACCTATAGACCGTGATCAGAGTGTAGAGAAAACGAACGCCCTGCAAAAGATGACGGCGCCCTTCATCCTACGCCGCACCAAAAAGCAGGTGGCATCTGACCTCCCTGACAAGACCGAGACGGTGCTCTGGTGTCAGATGGAGGACGAGCAGCGGGAAGCCTACGAGACGATCAAGAACCAGATCAAATCCAGTGTCTTCCTGAATATAGAGCGCGAAGGTTTCGCCAAGGCAAAATTCAGCATCCTGCAGGGCATCATGAAGCTGCGCCAGATCTGCTGTGCTCCTACCCTGCTGAAAGATGAAGAGATCACTGCTACTGCTTCTATCAAGCTCGACATGCTGATGCAGGAGCTGAAAGAAAATGTAGGTGGTAGCAAGTCACTGGTTTTCTCCCAGTACCTCGGTATGCTACAGCTCGTGGCCAGGCAATGTGAGAAAGAAGGTATCCCTTACCTCTACTTTGATGGTAGCACTACGCTGGATAAACGCGCAGAAATGGTGGCATCTTTCCAGGATGAGAACTCAGAGAACAAAGTCTTTCTCATCAGCCTGAAAGCCGGTAATGCCGGCCTCAACCTGACGGCTGCCGAGTATGTATTCCTACTGGACCCATGGTGGAATAACGCAGTAGAGCAGCAGGCCATAGACCGTACCCACCGTATAGGCCAAACCAAAAACATCTTTGCCTACAAGCTGATCTGCCGCGGTACGATAGAGGAGCGCATCATAGAGCTACAGCAGCGCAAGCGCCAGCTATCCGAAGACCTCGTGACGGAGGAAGACGGTTTTGTCAAGCAACTTTCGCAGGAGGATATTACCTTCCTGTTTGACTAAAAATGATGTTTACTTATTATCCTTTCCACTTAACAAATGAGGTTTTCATTTGTGGCAACATCTTGTTAAGTTTGAAGTAATCCTGTCCAAAGTTCACTGTGCACTCCGCTCCGGCGGCTGGCTGTTCTTTGCCGCAGGCTAAACCAATCAATCAACCCGGATATGAAGAAATTCTTCGCGCTACCGTTTACTATTTTACTGTGCCTTACACTTTCTGCGGCCAAAGAACAGCCTGGAAGTATCGAGTCTCTCAAGGGACTAGAAGCATCGAAGGCATTCCCTTACGCTTCTGAGGTATGGATGCCTAATGCCAATGCCGTACCATCATTTATAGCGATCCGTGAGGATGCTCAGCTGGATGAACTGAACTTTTTCCCCGTATTGAAAAAATGTTTTGCGCTGCCTGCCAGCTATGAGGCCCGGCTGCTGCACACAGAGACAGATCAGCAGGGATGGGAGCACAGCCGCTATCAGCTGACCATAAATGGCGTACCAGTAAATGATGCGGTTTTCATGCTGCACAGCAAAAATGGGAAGGTGATCAAATACAATGGCTACCTGCCGCGCAATCTGAGCACCTTTACCCCTCCTGCTGTCACTGAGGCTGCTGCCATTCAAACAGCCCTGGCGAGTGTACACGCCGCAAAATACCGCTGGCTGGATACGCAGGATGGTAGCATTGATTTTTCTTTTTACCCGAAGGGGCAGTTATGCATCGTGCAGGGCACTAACGAGATCAGCACCAGCGCTGCACACCTGGCCTGGAAGCTGGATGTATTTGCCGTAAAGCCACTCTCCCGCGAGTACATATATGTAGACGCCCAGACTGGTGCGATCCTCCGCCGGGACAACAGGATAGAAAATGCCAATACCAACTCTACTGCCATCACGGTCTATCGCGGCAGCCGCGCCATAGTGGCAGACAGCTACAATGGCTCTTACCGCCTGCGGGAGACCACACGCGGCAACGGCATCAGCACCTATAACATGCACAAAGGGACCAGCTATACAGCTGCAACAGATTTCACTAACGCTACGACTACCTGGAACAATGTAAATACGAATAAAGACCAATATGCCGGAGATGCGCACTGGGGTGCAGAGATGACGATGGACTTCTACCTCAACCGCTGCGGACGGAATGGTATAGACGGCAATGGATTTGCACTGAAGCTGTACGTGCACTACGACAATAATTACGTCAATGCATTCTGGGATGGATCTGAGATGAATTTTGGCGATGGCAATACGACCTACTCACCCCTCACCTCCCTGGATATTACCGGCCATGAGATCAGTCATGGACTTACTGAGTTTACTGCCAATCTCAACTATCAGGATGAGTCTGGCGCGATGAATGAAGCCTTTAGTGATATCATGGGTACTGCCATAGAATGGTATGCCGACTCTACCCGTGGCAACTGGAATATCGGCGAAGACATCGGCACAGCATTCCGCTCTATGAGTGCACCGAAGACGCACCAGCAGCCAAATACATACGGCGGACAATACTGGTACACAGGAACACAAGACAACGGCGGCGTGCATACCAATAGCGGTGTAGAAAACTTCTGGTACTACCTGCTCTGTATGGGTGGCTCCGGGACCAATGACAACAGTAATATCTACAATGTAACCGGCATAGGGCGTACTAAGGCTACGGCTATTGCATTCCGCATGCAGACTGTCTATCTGGTATCTACGTCGCAGTACGCAGATGCCCGGTTCTACGCCATTCAGGCTGCGACTGATCTCTACGGAGCCTGCTCACAGGAGGTGATCAGCACAGCCAATGCCTGGTATGCAGTAGGTGTAGGTGCTCAATATAGCGCCGCTGTCGTGTCAAATTTTACTTACTCAAATACGGTAGCGTGCAGCGCACCATACACAGTGAACTTTACCAACCAAAGTGCGAATACGAGCAACTACACGTGGTATTTTGGCGATGGTACCACAAGCAATGCTGTGAATCCATCACATACCTATAACAACCCCGGTGTCTACACCGTGCGTCTCATCTCATCAGGAGGCTGTGGTACAGACAGCGTCACGAAGCCAAACCTCGTAAACATAAACAGCGCAAACCCATGCGTGGTGATACTGCCTGTCACAGGTACAGCAGACCTGCAGACCAGCTGTACGGGAACGATATATGACAATGGCGGTGCCTACGGTGCCTACTCAAACAACGTGAATAGCTCTGTGACCATCGCGCCTACGGGTGCTGCTACCGTACGCTTAAATTTCACGAGGTTCCGCATCGAGTCGGGCTATGACTATCTGTACGTATATGATGGTGCCAGCACCAGTAGTCCGCTACTGGGTACATATACTGGCACTACGCTGCCCGCGGCCATCACCTCTACACAGCCGGCCATCACAGTACGCTTTATATCAGATCCTGGTGTGGTCGACACAGGCTTTGCCATCAACTGGACCTGCAATGCTGCGACCACCGCACCTACGGCCAATTTTGTTTCTGATGTGACTACTACATGCTCGGGCAAGGTACAGTTCACAGATCGCACTACGGGAGGAGTTACTTCATGGCTGTGGAATTTCGGAGATGGCACCTTTTCTACTCAGCGCAATCCGCTGAAGACCTACCTGACCAACGGCGTATACACTGTATCACTGCTTGCTACCAATAGTGTCGGCTCTAACACAAAGACGGTGACGAACATGATCACCGTGAGCAAACCAGCTGCACCTGCCGTGACCGGTGGCAGTCGCTGCAGCGCTGGCTCCGTAGCTTTATCAGCCACTACTACCAATAGTGTGAACTGGTACGATAGTGCGACCAGCACACCCGTAATATCAACTTCCAACCCTTTCAATACGCCATCGATCAGTGCTACCCGCAGCTACTATGCAGAAGAAGTGGTACCTCAGGCCAGTGTCTACGTAGGACCGGCGGACTCTACCATCGGCGCCGGCTCTTATTTCAATGGTAATAGTCAGCGTGCATTACGCTTTAAGGTTAATAGGCCCTCAAAACTCATTTCAGTTTTTGTGTATGCACTCACTACGGGTTATCGTACGATACAGTATCGTGACACTTTTGGCGTCGTCATAGCGAGCCGCAGCGTCTACATACAGGCCGGCCGCGGACGTGTCAATCTGAATATTGATCTGGTGCCTAGCTCGACTACTATTTATGAACTCGGGGTAGCAGACTCTATGAATTTATTCCGTAATACCGCTGGTGGGGTATATCCTTATACGGATGCTCAAGGCATGGTCAGTATTATCGGCAATAACATCAGCAATCCTACACAGCCCGCCTATTACTATTATTTCTACAACTGGGAAGTACAAGCACCTGCATGTGTTTCGCTGCGCGCTCCTGTCACAGCCAGCATCGGAGCCGGCCTCACAGATACGCGCACCAGTACAGCAGTCAGCTGTTATGGCCAGTCTACTGGTGCAGCGACGGTGACACCTACCTCTGGCAGCGCACCATACACATACCACTGGAGCAGCGGCCAGACCACATCCTCTATCTCTAATGTACCTGCAGGCACCTATACCGTATCAATATCGGATAATAATGGCTGCGCCAAAACAGATACAGTCATTGTGACGCAGCCATCTGCCGCACTATCCGTCAGCTCTACTACTACCAGCGTACTATGCTATGGAGGTACTACCGGTGCGATCACTATCACGACCACCGGAGGTACTACCTCCTATGGCTATAATTGGGGCAGCGGCATCACGACCCAAAACCGTACTAATCTCGCTGCAGGCACCTACACTGTGACCGTGACTGACGCCAATAGTTGCACTGCCAGCCGCACCGCTACGGTCACACAGCCTACAGCCGCTCTCACAGCCACTGCTACTGCCACTGCAGTACAATGCTACGGCGCGAGCACGGGCAGCATCACACTGGCCGCAGCGGGCGGCACTACTGCCTATGGCTATAACTGGGGCAGTAGTATCACTACACAAAACAGAACTAACATACCATCCGGCACCTATACTGTGACTGTGACTGATGCACACAGTTGTACTGCTACCGCCAGCGCTACAGTCTCACAGCCGGCTGCTGCCCTCTCTGCTACAGCCACTACTACCAATGTCTCTTGCAACGGCGGCAATAACGGCGCGATCACGCTCGCACCATCAGGAGGTACGGCTTCATATACTTACAACTGGGGCAATAGCATCATTACACAGAACCGCAGCAGCCTGGCGGCCGGCACCTATACTGTGACTGTGACAGATGCGCATAACTGTACTGCTACACGCTCAACTACTATCACTCAGCCTACTGCCATCAGCATACAGGTATCCAGTACACAGGCATCTTGCGGCCAGAGCACTGGCTCGGCTACAGCAGTAGCTACCGGTGGAACAGGCACACTCTTCTATCACTGGACCAGCGGAGCTAATATTGCCGTAGCATCAAATCTCGCTGCAGGCAACTATACCGTGACTGTGACCGATGCCAACCAATGTACCAGCTCCCGTGGTGTCAATGTGGGCAGTCCTGCCACGTTCACCCTTTCACATACAGCATCTGCTGTATCCTGCTATGGCGGCAATAATGGTGCAGCCACTATCACGCCTAGTATCACACCCGGCAGCTATACCTATGCGTGGCCGGGGGGCCTGAGTGGTGCATCGCAGGCCACGCTCCAGGCTGGCCTCTATGTAGTGAATGTAACTGATGGAAACGGCTGCTCGCGGGTAGATTCGATCACTATCACAGAGCCAGTAGCTATCACTGATGTACTCAGCGGTACTGCCCCACTCTGCCACGGCGCAGCCAGCGGGTCTATCTCACTGCAGGCACAGGGTGGTACTGGAGCGCTCAGCTATCAGTGGAGCCCAGCCATCGGTAGCCTCACCGGCCTCGCGGCAGGCACTTATAACCTGACCATTACCGATGCTAATAACTGCGTGAAGACTGACGCTTTGACCCTCTCTCAGCCAGCTGCGATCTCCGCGCAAAACCAGGTAACAAATATCCTGTGCCGTGGTGCAGGAGCCACCGGTGCCGCGACTGTCACTGGCTCAGGAGGTACAGGCACACTGGTCTATACATGGAGCAACAGTACCTCTGGCCCTTCTATTAGCAATGTGGCCGCCGGCACATACATCACCACGATCACTGATGCTAATAGCTGCTCTATCACTGACACGGTATTGCTCTCAGAGCCAGCAGCTGCCGTGCAGGCTACCACATCAGTCACACAGGCGCATACTGGTCAGGCAGATGGCACGGCTACTGTGAACGCCTTTGGCGGTACGGGCGCGCTGACATATCAGTGGAGCACCAATCCTACTCAGACCACCACTACCGCCAGCGGTCTCGCTGCCGGCACCTACATGGTGACCGTGACAGACGCCCATGGCTGTATGACCACTGCGCTCGCCACAGTGGGCATCAATACCGCAGTGGCAGATCTGTCTGCGCTGACCACACTAAGTATCTACCCTAACCCTGCCAATACAAGTATAAACGTCTCCGCTACACTACCGGCAGTATCTGATGGCACTGTAGAGGTCAGGGACATGATCGGGCGTGTGATCACTACACATACATTCACCGGTGAGAAAGAAATACGCCTGACGCTGGATGCATCTCCGTGGGCAGCAGCAGTCTACAGCATCCAGATCAAAACAGCTATCGGATCAGTGACGAAGCAAGTCACGATACAGCATTGATCAAACATATAGATTGACAAAAGAAAAGCGCAGGATGTGATCACTTCTGCACTTTTCTTTTTACGACACCGAGTTTAGATTCATTCTAAATTCTGCACTGAAACCCGCATGAATACTACGTTTCAGGAAACGATAAAAATAATTTTACATAAAATATTTGGTTTTTAGAATTAAACGAATGTATCTTTGTGGCAACAAAACGGAAAAGTATTTTCAAATGACACGCAAACACACATATCAGGCACCAGTGCTATTAGGCGGCGAAAACCGCATGGATAGTGTGTTTCGGGCTTATTGCAGATATTGGTCTTAGTATAAAAACTAAAGCAACTAATAAACAAACAGTAAGCCCGGCCCAAAATGCCGGGTTTATTTTTTACTAAAATAATAGGAAACTAAAAATAAAAACCAACCGTGCTCATGCCCCAAACCTAATGGTGGCAAGGCACGGGAGGTTTAAGGAAAAGGCACAATGGCACTCAGAAACAACATATCACTTTGGTCTCAGGCAGGCAAACCCGCACATACAGCGGCTAGCTATTGCTTTGCCCAGGTGTTACGGACGAGTTGCAGGCGCAATGAGAATCTGGAAGATCTCAAGCAGACGAGGCGAAGGCATCAGCTGGTATAGACATATACCGGTCAGGATCAAAAGCCCCGTCTGCGCATAGCACACGGGGCTTTTTATTTGACAGAAAAACGAAAACGATGGAAACAAATTTTGCAGCTCTCATATGCTTCCTGCCAGCACTGATCATCGCGGTACAGGTGACAGTAGCACACATGAGATACGCCGGAGCACAAAGCGCTGAAGCAACAGGACAGAAACCGATAGAGGCTAAAATGCCGACACCAGAAGAAGAAGCGATGATGCCGGACTACATGCCGGAGCCACGGGAACCGTTTCCACTTCTGCTGATGCGACTGGGGCTAGAAATGGTGATCGTGACAGAAAATGAAAACGAGGAATAAAAACAGAAACACTAAAAACCAATACTATGATAACAATTCAACACAAGGCACGGCAGTTAGATCTGCACGTCAGGTTCTCTACCCGGTGGCTGGATGCCATAGGGAGATTTATCACAGCAGCACTCGACTTCAGTGACGTGAGGTCGGTCAGGCGCAGCAAGGAGCATATGCTCCGTGATTTTGGCTACGACCATATACCCATCAATTAAACAACAATGTATACGCACACTGCTGTTTTCCCATGGGTACCGGTAGTGTGGCTGCTGATAAAAGTGATCAATGCACTCGCCCAGCACGCAGCGTCTGCCTCTGATGAGACGGTGCTGATGGCCACGGCCATGCCACAGGCTGATCCCGGTGGTGAAAAAGAAAAAATGACGCCGACCTATCTCCCACCTCCGCGCGAGGCCGGAGCAGGTGGCAAAAACAAAAAAGGAGATAGACAATGAAATTCAATCTAAAGGTCTTCAACCGAAACAAGACCAAAAACTATGAAAGTGCTGAGGCATATAGCATGGATGCCCGCACCGCCCTATACGCTGCGGTAGTCACTACCTCCCTCGGAGATAAATTCTACGAAGGTACTGACAAGCGTGTAGCAAAGATCCGCGAGCTGATGACTGCAGTAGATGCAGACTTTGCGGGAAAGCTGGCGGTGTACGCCCGCGAGAAAATGTACCTGCGCTCCGTGCCTCTGGTACTGGCAGTGGAGATGGCAAAGCTGAAAGGCAGCGCCGCTACCGGCCGGACCGTGGCCCGCGTGGTACAGCGTGCAGATGAGATCACTGAGCTGCTGGCCTACTACCAGCTGGCCAATGAGCGCAAAGGCACCAAGAAGCTGAACAAGCTCAGCAAGCAAGTACAGAAAGGTCTCGCAGAGGCTTTCAACAAGTTTGATGAATACCAGTTCAGCAAGTATAACCGTGACGCGGATGTGAAGCTGAAAGATGCGCTCTTCCTCGTGCACCCAAAGGCAAAAGACGAGGCTCAGCAAGCGATCTTCAACAAGATCGCAAAGGATGAGCTCGCTACTGCCTACACCTGGGAGACTGAGCTGAGCGCACTGGGTCAGGAGGCCTACGAAACTGCCGATGCGAAAGCCGGCGCGAAAAAAGAAAAGTGGGAGGAGCTGATCCTGAGTGGCAAGATGGGCTACATGGCCATGCTGCGAAACATACTAGAAGCAAACGTCTCTGACGAGGCGCTGCAGAAAGTATGCAGCTATCTGGCTGATGCCCGAGCAGTGGCTGGTGCAAAGCAGCTGCCATTCCGCTACCTGGCGGCATGGCGCGAGCTGAAGCAGCTGAAGGATGGCCGCACTGCACGAGTGATGACCGCGCTGGAAAGCGCCGTCCTGCACACTGCGGCCAACATCAAAGGCTTTGACGAAAAAACAAAGGTCGTCATCGCCTGTGATGTGTCCGGCTCTATGCAGAAGGTGATCTCTGCCAAGAGCAAGGTCATGAACTATGACATCGGTCTGATGCTGGCGATGCTGCTACAAAACAGGAGCAAGAATGTGGTCACCGGTATGTTTGGCGATTGCTGGAAGGTGATCAACATGCCTCAAGTGTCCGTACTGGCAAACGTAGATGAATACTACAAGCGCGAAGGCGAAGTAGGATACGCTACCAACGGCTACAAAGTGATCGAAGACCTGATCTCCCGCAGGATGAAGGTGGATAAGGTCATGATGTTCACCGACTGCCAGATGTGGGATGCCGGCCGTGGTGCTCATATGCAGCGTAGCGTATCTGCAGTCTGGGATGACTACAAGCGTATCGCCCCAGATGCAAAGCTCTACCTGTTTGACCTGGCAGGCTATGGCACTACGCCACTGGATATCCGCCGCAAGGATGTATATCTGATCGCCGGCTGGAGCGATAAGGTCTTTGAAGTACTGGCTGCTATCGAAAACGGTAGCAACGCAGTAGCAGAGATCGAGAAAATAGAACTATGAAAACATGCCCTCCCGCTATAGCGGCGGGAGGGCTTTCCGAAAGGAAGAAAAAAGTTCTTTGACATATTGTATAGAAACTAAAGACAACCTATGGTAAGGATGCCGTAGAGATGAGATACTTCGCTCGACAGATGGGGAGGAATTGCGTGATGTTTGCAATATAGCATGAGGCATTCCGGGTTCAACTCCCGGCCAGCGCGTGCCCCGGTGCTCGTCTCGCTTTTGCTCCTTACTTTAATCAAAGGATGTCGTAGACAGGAAATACTTCGTGGATCATTCAGTTCGAATCTGAAAAATCCTGTCACTTGTCACTCCTTTTTCCAAAACAAACGGAAAGATGTCGTAGATAAGGGTTACTTCGGTAGAGCAATACACTTATAATGTATGGGTTGCCGGTTCAAATCCGGCACTTTCAGCAATGGAAGTTAGCACAATAAACAGTCCCTTTCGCTTTTCACTCTTTCTGTCTTTTTATTCCAGACATACAGTGAGGTGTCGTAGATCAGAGTTACTTCGGGTTAGAACGCTGCATTAGTGATGCAGAGGTCGTCGGTTCGATTCCGTCACCCTTCGCAAGGAGGTGTTAGTTCAGTTTATCAGTCTCTGATCGTCTTTCACCCTTACTGTCTTTTCATTCAAAACATACAGGTGCCGTAGAAGAGAGTTACTTCGGTTCAATTGGTTCGACTCCAATATCCTCCACCATTACCATTACAAAACACTTGGGGGATATAGTCTCTTTTCGTCCATTGCCCTGTACACTTGTCACGTTCGTCTAATGGCTCAGGACACTGGTCTTTCATGCCGGGAATGAGAGTTCAATTCTCTCACGTGATGCAGTAGGTGCCGTAGGTAAGGATTTCTTCGGGATAAATCGTACGCGGGTTCGAATCCCGCCCTTGGTGAAAGCCAAGGTGGCTGAGAGGCTAAGCAATTTACATTAGTGCCTTATCATTCCTTGCCCTGCTTTTATACGAAAGTATTTCAGCTGGTAGAATTCATGCTTTGGGAGCATGAGGCCGCAGGTTCGAGTCCTGCCTTTCGTACATATCGGTGCCGTAGATGAGGGTTACTTCGACTCAATACTCGGCAGGTCGCGGGTTCGAGTCCCGCCCCTGGTACTATGCCAGGGTAGCTCAGATGGTTAGAGCAGCATACTCTTATCGCACATTGCCCGATACATTTTGACAGGCTTTAGTTTCTATACAAAGGATAAGCATCGGTGCCGTCGCTGAGTGTTACTTCATCTGAAAAATGAAAACCAACAACACACACTCAACACTTGTAGCCCGATGTCATTTTGATAACGAAAGAAAAACGACAATGAAGACAAACAAAAACAAAGCCCCTCAGTGGCGACAGCGCAGCATAGACAGACACTATACTGCCGGATCGCCTAACTGGTAGGGCACCAGATTTTGACTCTGGTATGTGCAGGTTCGAATCTTGCTCCGGCAACTAAAAAAGTAATTCATCCGGCGGATGGAGGTGGTTCCGTTAGTCATCTATACAAACCACCGCCGGATACATGGACTCGTAGCCCAACGGGAGAGGCAGCAGGCTTAGAACCTGAACAGTGAGTGTTCGAATCACTCCGGGTCTACATACTGTATTTAAGTCTCCCCTTTAGGGGAGATTTAGAGGGGTACATTGATCTGTAGCTCAGCATGGAGGCAGCACCGCTCTTTTAAAGCGGGGGTCGTGGGTTCGAGCCCCACCGGGTCAACTGATATTGATGCATAGTTCAACGGGAAGAACGCCGCTCTACGAAAGCGGGGGTTGCAGGTTCGAAGCCTGCTGCATCAGCGATGGTACCATAGCACAACGGCCAGTGTGCCTCACTGTCTATGAGGAAGGTGTGGGTTCGACTCCCATTGGTACCGCGATCTGGGAACATAACTCAGTGGCAGAGTAGCGGCCTGTTAAGCCGCGTGCCGGATGTTCGATCCATCCTGTTCCCGCAGAGAAAACGTAAGTGCCTCCTAAGCATCTGTGGTTATGCATCCCGTTTGTAACGGGAAGAATCAGTTTCAAACACTGAAGGAGGCTCATGGACAGGTAGCTCCAATGGTAGAGCGGAGGCTTGAAGGACCTCGCGATGCAGGTTCGAATCCTGCTCTGTCCACATGAGGATGATCAGTGATCAGGAAACCGGTTAACCGTTTACCTGATTTCCGGATTACTCAAAAATGGTGAAGCTGGTGTATAGGAAACACGGCGGTTTGTGAGACCGCAGCAGAGGGTTCGATTCCCTTCTTCACCCGATAGTAAATAATGGGAGTGCGCCGGAGCTGGAGTGCCGGGGCGGTCTGTAAAACCGCTGCCCTCACGGGCATAGCAAGTTCGAATCTTGCCACTCTCACAGGATAGAATTGATTAGTAAATTGAGTTAATCAAAAGAGAAAAATGGAAGAGCATATAATCTTTAGGAGTACAATTATGGACTCACGCCTATTTACAGGACAAGAAACCCTTACATTTTTCCAAGATGATGATGATTTTGAAAAGTCAGAGAGCATCTCGACTAGTTTGTTGGAAGCTGCTGGAATAAAATGGCTTTTCGATAATCCTAAAGCTTCAGCTGGATATTTATTCTTTGAGGAACTTAACATTTCCACAGATTATAAAGTCTTCACAGGAATTGAAAGGCCGATAATAAAAGACTCTGGAGTTCCAGGTGACATTGACATCTTATTGATTAACGAAAAAGACATTACGCGATCAATTGCTTTCCAAGTAAAAAGAGTGAAAGGGAAAGTGCAGGAAGATAACAGCATTATTCTCAAAACGCATAAAATAGAAGAAGGAGTAAAGCAAACTAAAATGATGTATGAGAAATATCGCTTTCACAAAACATATCTAATGCTTCTAATAGTCGTAGATGCATCAAACCGCAAGGACAAACAAAGCATGTTTCGATATACGAGTGAAATGGAAAAAGAGCAGGTGTATTATCATTCTGGATATGGTGACCTGAACGATGATATTGGCATTTATATGTATGAGATAAGTCAACCAACTAATAAATCAATAGACCTGAGTGTTTCACTCTGCTCAAAGGAGTTACGAAAGGCACGACCTATTGACCAATTACAAGACACAACAAATCGAATAAAGCAACTACTAAAGAACCCTAAAAACTAAAAAGACAATGGCAAAACTATCAATAAGAGGAAAAGACCTGAGAGAAATAGGATACCCTGAGGGGCCAGTGATCTCAGTTTCAATGCGAGTGATGGAGAAAAACTATAAGCACTCCACACTAGAGGAGGCGCTGGATATCTTGAAGAAGATACTGGCAAGCCCCGCAGAGTTTATGGAAGATGCCCCGCTCAACCAGATAGCAGACCTGCTGGTAGAGAAGCCTAAAGCAGAAGGTGAAGAAATACCGCTGAATGAAAACGGTATCGACTTTTGTGCCTTCGGGCAGGAGCATATAGAGCAGGGTGCCTTTGATCAGATGAAGATCGCAGCACGTTTGCCTATCGCACGTGCTGCGGCACTGATGCCTGATGCGCACTCCGGCTACGGCCTGCCGATAGGTGGTGTACTGGCCACGGAGAATGCAGTGATACCCTACGGCGTAGGTGTAGATATCGGCTGCCGTATGTGCCTGTCGGTGTTTGATATACCGGCTGGTGATCTGCTGCACCGTGAGAAATTCTACCAGCGTGAGCTGATAGAGGGGACACTGTTTGGGGCGGGACGCGAGTTTAAAGAAACATCGGATCATGAGGTGCTGGACCGTAAGGAGTTTGGCGAGATACCGCTGCTGAAGACACTGCAGATGAAAGCAGCAAAGCAGCTGGGCTCATCCGGCTCGGGAAACCACTTCGTAGAGTGGGGTGTAGTAGAAATATCTGACCCTGACAATGCGCTGAAGGTACCACCGGGCAAGTATGTCGCGCTACTCTCCCACTCAGGCTCCCGTGGCCTGGGTGCGACCATAGCCGGCCACTATACCAGAGTAGCCAAAGAGAAAACAAGGCTGCCGCGTGAAGCAGGCCATCTCGCATGGCTGAACCTCGATACGCAGGAGGGCATGGAGTACTGGCTCGCTATGAACCTGGCCGGCGACTATGCCAGCGCCTGCCACCACGAGATACACCGCAAGCTAGCCAGGGTGCTGAACGTAGCGCCCATAGCCATGGTGGAGAACCACCACAACTTTGCGTGGAAGGAAATGGTGGATGGCCGCGAGATGATCGTGCACCGCAAGGGTGCGACACCCGCAGCCAAAGATGTGATGGGAATCATACCAGGCTCTATGACCGCACCGGGATTTATCGTAAGTGGTAACGGCGAAACTGCAGCACTAAACTCTGCATCACACGGTGCAGGCCGCAAGATGAGCCGTACCAAAGCCATGAACAGTGTAACACACGCTGCGCTGAAAGAAATACTGAAAGCGAACGGTGTGAAGCTGCTCGGCGGTGGACTGGACGAGGCACCACACGCCTACAAGGATATCCATGCAGTCATGAGTGCACAAACCAACCTCGTGAATGTGGAAGGTATCTTTTACCCAAAGATCGTGAAGATGGATGGGTGATTATTTAACCCTGTAGAGACGCAAAGTTTTTGCGTCTCTACATAGAATAAAACCAATGGAACAAGTAATAAATGGAAAATGGAGAAAGCTGGATGGCACCAGGATAAAAGGCCCGATCAAAGAAGCGATGGAGCAAGCGTTGATCCACGAGCAGGCGCTCGGCAATAAGATCAAGATCTGTATCGGCACCGACTCTCAGGTCTATGGGTCTGAGGTAGAGTTTGCCACCGTGATCCTGATCCTGCGCAAGGGTAAAGGTGGATACATGTATATCTGCTCTGACCGCACTGCACAGCGCATGACCATCAAGGAGCGTATGCTGCATGAGGTAGCGAAATCTATCGAGATCGCTTATCACCTGTGCGATCTCTTTGATCAGTATGGTACTGAGCTGGAGGTACACGCGGATATCAATACTAATCCGCGCTTCGGATCCAATACCGCGCTGAGCGAGGCTATGGGGTATATCCTCTCTATGGGCTTCACCTTTCGCGCCAAACCGGATGCAGTAGCTGCGAGCTGCTGCGCCAATAAAGTAGTACACTAAGCCAATAAAATGCATTGATCAAATTGCGTATCACAAAGGCGTGGGGATTCCCCGCGCCTTTCATTTTTAGAATGGATAGCCAAACGCAAGATTGAATGCAAGGCTCTTGAAGGTGGTATGATTGATCACCCAGCGCTCGGGCTCATCTACTGCTGGAGAACGTAGTGGCAGGCCCACGTCAAATCGCAGCACAAAGAAGCTGACATCCACCCGTAGTCCCGCGCCGGTAGACATAGCTATCTGCTTCAGGAAAAGGTTAGAGCGAAACTCACCATTGGGTGCATTGACATTGGCCTTATTTAGCCATGTATTGCCGGCATCATAAAAGATCGCCCCTTTGAGAAACTTAAAGATCGGGAACCTATACTCCACGTTAAACTCTAGCTTGATCTCACCACCTTGCTGCAGTGCAAATACGTTGGGCGTAGTATTCTTGTAAGCACCCGGGCCTACCGAGTTGACCGGGAAGCCCCGGAGGCTATATGCGCCACCTGCAAAGAACTGCTTGGCATATGGCAGCGTGTTACTATTGCCATATGGTAGTCCCCACCCTCCTATGAATCTCAGGGCTATCATATTGTTGGCAGAGATGCGGATATAGTCACGCACATCTATATCAAACCGGGCAAACTGCGCGAACTCTACCCCAAATATCTTGGTAGGCTGATCGGCATTTACCGGCAGCTTATTGGCCAGTTGGCTGCTGAGAGCCAGCAGATTGCCTGACAGCTCCACATTGCCGTTAAAATAGAACCGGTTCCGCTTTGCTGTCTTCTGCTGCTCTGTGTAAAAGAAAGAGTAGGCCACTCCAAACAAAAACTGCTCATCAAAGCGTGATTTGAGCAATTGATTACTATTGATCAGGTCATTGAATGCCTGAGACCGGTGGTAAATATTAAAGTATTGCACATTGAGCAGCGTGAGGGCATGCTCTATGGTCATGGACTGCTTCCATTTATACCCTATATCCAGCTTGAAGGAATTCATATCAAAGTAGCCTACGCGACTCAGGAATGAGTAATCCAGCCCAAATTTGGTATGTGGTACAAAGTCCGTCTTTGGTTGATTTTTGAAAGGAAGGAGGCGCGGTATATCCAGCTCCACACGCGGATTGATCTGGTAGGTAAATTGCCCCTTGTATGTCCCGCTATATTGTGACTCAAAGGAGCCGGTCAGGTTATAGATCAGGAGCTCTGCACCCTTGAAGGCGTTACGGTTTCGCAGGCTGAATGTCAGACCGGGCCCAATAAAATTATTAGACTTTGTAGCCACCTGCAGCTCAGTACTCACCGAATATTTGGGCAGAGGAGATAGCATGATATTTGCAGATAGAGAGCCCATGATGGAGTCCACTTCTTTCATTTCCAGATTGATGTATTTGAAGACTCCCAGATTATTGAGTCGCGCCAGCGTGCGGCGCTGTATCCTGCTATCATAGATCCTATGTGGGCGGAAATAGACGGAGCGTACGATCGTGCGCGGGTGTATATAGTCCGTACGGGAGTAATAATTGATAGAGTCTACTACCTGTGCCTTTATAGGCAGGGAGTCAGCCCGATTATAATCCGGGTAGATATTGATCTCATCTACTGTATATAGATGCCGCGATTTTTCGGGCGTATTACTCTTGACCCTTATCACCAGTGTCACCTGCCTATCCATCGTATCCATCACAAACTCCAGATAGTTTTGGGAGAAAAAATAATAGCCGTGCCGCTTTACCATATCGTCTATACGGTTTCTCTCATCTACCAGGTCATCCAGTTTATATACATTTCCAGGCTTCAGCAGTGAGCGCTTTTGCGAGCGGGCTATCCAGCGGCCCACTCCGTCAGTATCAGCCGGGAAGGTGACTTCTTTTAAAGTATATGGCTGCCGGAGGTCCAGCTTAAAATCAATGTGCGCTGTTTTGCCATTCTTCTTCCTTACTACAGTGTACTCACAGTGCGAATCCAGGAAGCCTATATTCCAGAGCTTGGTATCTATGGCTTTTTGTAGCAGTACTGTATCTACATCACTCATGTATACCGGAGCTTCTCCCATCTTGGTCTTGATCCAGTCGCGTACCTTTCGTTTATTATTGTGCCGCTTCTTAGGTTTATCTGCCTCATAGTAGAGCCACAGTCCCGGCCTCATACCGAGAAATTTTGTATTCGGCTTGGGACGGATGATATCCTGTACGTCAGCCTTGATGGATGCTTTCTTTTTGATCTTCTCTTTGGTCACTATGCTCACACTAGCACCGGTATACAGCACACGATCTTTGGGCATGAGCCGCAGGCCTGTACATCCGGACAGCAAGAGCAGCATAGCAACTAATATGACTGGCAGCGTCTTCTTCACTTCGTCTCCTCGGTTTTAGGCTTGATACGGCGGCGGAATATTTCGCTCAGGTGATCGTAATCACGATTATACGAGACACCGATGCCTGTCTTGTACAGCAGGCCATCTATGATACCCTCATACTGGTTGAGCCGGAAAGCTTTGAAGTGATACCTGCCATCCGGGGTCAGCTTGTAGTCCAGCATAATATCACCGGTGATACTATTGGCATTGTACTGTGAGGCGCTGCTATTACTATTAGGTACATTGATAGACGTACCGAGGGATACATCCAGCCGATCCTTGAAAAAGCTCTTCTTCACACCGATGCTGACCTGCGTATTTTGCTGCACACCGCTCTGTGTGTATTCATCATTAGACTGGAGGCCAAAGTTCAGATCCACGCCCTTGATGTATTTACCTGAGAGCCTGTTGAGCTGATCGGTGAGTACTTCGTTCACGCTATTGCGCGCCAGGTCTGTGGCCATAGTCCCATAGCCATCTCCCGGCACCGTATTGGTAGGGATGAACTTATTTAGGATCAGCAGGGCAAACACCTGCTTATTGAGTTCCTCTGGATTATCATTCACAGAGGTCACCTTAGAGTAGACGATACCGGAGAAGGCAGCCTTATCGTTATCATCCATATCCAGCCGGAAGCTGATCTCTGGTTTCAGCAGCTCTCCTTTCATATTGAGGTATACCTTAAAGTGGAGTAACTTTTTGTAAGCAGACTTCTCTGACTCTGAGACTCCCGCCAGCTCAGTAGCCAGCAGGTCTGCTGCTGAGGTACGCACCTCATAGATAGCGCTCACATCGACATTAGCATCCTGTGGCCGCCCGTTCCACGTGATAGTACTGCCATCCCGTATCAAAAACTTTTTATGGATCACTTTCTCAAAGCTGAAATCATAGCTACCGCCTGATAGTGTGTAGATACCTGTCAGGTTCTGATTTCCAGCAGGGTCCAGTGCAAAACTCAGCCTGCCTTCCCCATTGACCACTAGTGAGTCTCCAGAGGTCTTATTTACTATCACCTTAAATTTCGCCTGCTTTGCGATATCTACATTTGCTATAAGGTTGATGCCTTTAAACTGAAGTTGCGTCTGCACCGTATCGATCACTCTGTCGCGCCTCTTGCCCAGTATGCCTGAGGTATCAGAGTGATCTACCATGACCACTATGCCGTCACCACGGTCTGTAGATATTTTGGAGGAGGGTATGATCACAGCCACATTGGTCCTGTCCAGCAGCTTCACATCGGCATTGACCACTGGCAGTGATTCATCGCCCTTCACAGATATCCGGCTGCTGACCAGCAGGTGGCCAAAGAAAAGAGGATTGTCCTGTATGGTGGTATTGAGCACCGTGAAATTGTCCGTACGGATGGTCAGGTCAAACTTCATCTTGCGGAAATCTGTAGTATGCACGGTGCCATCTATAGTGGCCTTCTGGCCCAGGGAGTCCAGTATATCGAAAGAATGGAAATAAATTCCCTGAGGGTCCAGTTTGATGTGGTCCTCTTTGATCGTAATGTAATTATTGAGGTAGGCTACATTGCAGGCCGCTTCGCGGAAGGCTACATCAGCATTGATCAGCGGGTGGTGGACGCTGCCTGTGATGGACGCCTCACCTGTCATATAGCCTCGGCTCCGCCTGATCTGTCCTGACGTAAATGGCTCTATAGATGCAAGATTGAGCTTAGTGATAGCAGTGTGCAGGTCCAGCTGGCTCTCACCGGCGGGAGTGCTGATATAAGCACCTTTGATCTGCACATCATTGTCTGCTCCGCTCAGCCTGATCTCTGCCTGGTAGCGATTGGTAGTGAGATTGTCAGCCTTGATCGTCAGATCTCCGATAGGATGGCGCCTGTATGATATACTATCGATACGCAGGTCAGATACAAATGCCAGGGCCTTATCAATATTGCGCAGCTCTGCCGTGCCATTCATATGGCCGCGCAGCAGCGCACTATCCGACTCTATGATCTGTGAGATGGTACCCAGATGAAAATCCCTGAATGTGACCTTGATCGGTGCATTGGCCTCATCGCTCAGCGAGGTGATGGATACCTCCTGCGCATTTCTCTTCAGGTCAAAGTCATGTACGTTGATACCCCCCTTGCCAAACCGGATCAGGTTATCCTCGGCTAGCTCCCACTTGCGCGTATTGAGTACGAGACCGTTGCTGTCTATGCGCAGGGTGAAGCTCTTAGGCGCAGGCTGCCTTAGCTCGCCTGACATCTTTAGTTTATCTGCTCCTACAGAATCTTTGACATCCAGGAGATAGGCCAGGCGATTTTCGCGCAGCGATCCTGATAGCTCTGTACTCGTCAGCCGTACCGGACCGGTAGCGAGTTTAGATACAGCCACATCATATTTCAGTGAGTCATTTACAGCGTGTATGGAGGCACTGGCATTATCCAGTTTCACACCACCATATGCCATAGTAGAGGCATTGAGGTCGAGGTCCAGTTTGCGCTTCTCTTTATTGAAAGTGGCAGATACAGACGCCCCGCTAAAGGTTTTGACACCAGGCATCAGTACCTCTGTGATGATAGGATGCGCATTGACACTCGCTGTGAGGTCAAAGTCTATGCGCGTGGTATCTGCGCCACTCGTATCTACTCTATCAGGCGTGAATGCAAAGTAAGTATTGACAAAGGAAACAAGCGCTGGCGGGATCAGCTGCACCTTTGGTGTACCCGTATAGGCTGCCTCTGCCAGGTCGCTGCTCAGCGATACGCGTAGCCGCCCCGTATCTGTGTGCGCTGTGACAGCTATAGAGTCTACGCGGTAGGTATCTTCTCCCTGTAGCACTATGATATCGCTGATCTTCGCCTGTCCATTGATCACACTGCTGCTATCGCGCAGGTCTACGTTTAGCCTGGCTCCGGTGCGCAGGTCCCTGGCCAGCAGGTGCGTCTTGAGGAGGTCTATACCTTTGATCTCTCCATCAGCTATTATATGTCTATCATTGCCCCGCCATAGCAGAGATGCGCCGAGAGTGAGTTTTGCATTTGTATCACTGATACCTATCCAGGCATCGTAGGCTCCGGCGCTCGCACAGGCCTCCAGCTCAATATCCTTATAGGTATACTGTTTGAAATAAAGGGACGAAATCTTTGCATTCATTTCTGCTATGATAGTAGCGGGTGCGAGGTTCTGGCCTTTACCCTCTGCCTGCATCGTGACCGGCCCGAGCAGCTCAGGCTTCTTCAATATATAACCCAGATCCAGCGATCGCGTATTGAGCTCCAGACTGTACTGTGTATCGCCGGCAGCCATCCTCATAGTGGCATCTATAGTGGCTGCACCACTGCTGGTACTGAGGTCGAGGTTTGCCATGGCATCTCTGAGAGTTCCTTTCACCTGGCCTGTGAGGGCAAAGGTCTGAGGCAGCTGTACACTGGCAGGCAGCACGCCATTCAATATTTTATTCAACTCATCAGCAGTACTGTGCACATCATGCAGGTTCACGTCATACCATGCTGTAGCTGCCCGGGGCAGGCCGACTATGTGCGCATCGATAGTGGCTGCGGTGTTTTCACCTATCTGAGCAGTAAGGTGCCGTGCAGTGATATCCTTCAGCTGGCCGGTCACTCTGCCACTCACCGTAGCGCGTGTGAGATGCATCTTATCAAAGGTCGCCCGCAATTGTGGGGCAAACCACAGGATATCCCGTACGTCTACCGTAGCGGGATGCAGGTCTGCATTGATAGCCAGCTCTCCTACATTGCCTGAGAGCGCTTTGATAGATGGATAGTGTACTGCTACATCACTCCTGCTGATATGGGACAATGCAGTAGTGGCTGTCAGGCCACGCAGCACACCACCCGTACTTGTATATTGCCCGTCGGCAGAGAGGTTTCGCAGCACAATGCCGCAGCTCTCTGTAGCGGACAGGTGTTGTATGTCTGCCAGGATCGTATCAGGGCTATAGTAGCCCCTCTCAATATGCGTATTGACATCTGTGAGCCTCAGGTGGCGGTAGTCCATACCAGATACCACATGCGGCGCATCAGTCTCATCAAAGGCAAAGTCGATATGCTCCAGATGGATAGTATCGGCATTGACATACCATCCCTTGATACTGCTCGTATCTATAAACGAAGGCGGCGCTTGCTTCTTAGGCACTGTAGGATCACTGCGGCGCATAGCTACCAGGCCATCACTATTCAGCAGTCTGAGCGACCGTACTTTGATGATATGCTGATTCAGGTCGATCTTCTCCGGCTGTATATAGAGCGAGCCTACGCCAAAGGAATATAACTGGCCACCGGGCTGATTGCTATAGCTGAAATGAATGTTGGTCAGGTCTAGCCTGTCCAGTGCTATGAGTGGCAGGAGTGCTACGGTAGAATCTTTGACGGCATCGTTATTGCGCGTCTGCGTGATATCTACCTTGGTATCTCTGAGCGTGAGCGTCTTGCCGGTGAAGCTGAGCTGCTTGATGTCCATACCCTTCATGTGCAACTGCAGCAGTCCGACCTGCCCCTGTATGATCGTACCACTCACACTATCTTCAAAACGCGCCCTGATGCGCTCTAGATCCACATTGTCTACCTGCACCTGCCATGGTGTGCCGGCAGTATCGGACCTCATCCTGACCTCTGGTGCTTTCTTCTTGTCTCCGGCAAAGGCCTTGATGAAGAAGCCAAAGTTGTAGGTGCTGTCTACCTGGCTGCGGCCTATGTTTGCATGCACATCGGAGAGGGCTATGCTGCTCACCTCTACTTTGTGATGGAGCAGGGCAGGCAGATTGATATTGACCTCCAGTTTGCCCAGATATAGCAGGGTATCATGCCGGGCGTCTTCTGCATAGAGCTGCTCTATGACCACCATCTTGGGGAAACCCACATACAGCCGACGGAGCGTAACCTGCGTATGGGTCTTGCTGGAAACGTATTGTGTAGCCTTGTGTGTGATGTAGTTTTGTACAGAGGGCAGGCGGATGAGGAGTACCAACGCCACGAGCAGCACCAGCAGTGATCCTATGATCCCCGCCAGTACCTTTAGTGTGATACGGACTACTTTTCCCCAATTCATCGTGCGCTGTAAATAGGGCAATAACCATGCCTGTGCGTAGAATAAACGCCCCAACACATTACAAGTGCAATAAATATAACATTTAACATAGGGAAAATAAAAAAGCGGTTAGACTATATATCTAACCGCTTGATTTTGTGTGTTCCCGCGGAGGATCGAACTCCGGACCCGTTGATTAAGAGTCAACTGCTCTACCAGCTGAGCTACAGAAACATCCCGAATCGGACTGCAAATATAATGCGGTCCATCGAAATTTCAAAATTATTTTTTCTTGACCTTAGGTGCGAGCGTCATCATCATACGCTTGCCCTCCAGTGTAGGCAGCTGCTCTACAGAGGCGATGTCCTCGAGCTTCTTGGCAAACTGGAGGAGCAGCAGCTCTCCACGCTCCTTGAATACGATCATACGACCGCGAAACATGAGTGTGGTCTTCACCTTATTGCCTTCCTGCAGAAATTTCTCTGCATGCTTTGCCTTGAAGTCGATATCATGGTCATCTGTATTGGCAGTGAAGCGGATCTCTTTTACTTCCTGCTTTTTGGAGTTTGCCTTGATCTCTTTTTCCTTCTTCTTCTTCTCGTAGAGGAATTTATTGTAGTCTACTATGCGGCAGACCGGTGGCACTGCATTGGGAGATATTTCCACCAGGTCCAGGCCCAGCTCGCGGGCCTTGTCCAGCGCCTCGCGGGTAGAGTAGACACCCGGCTCCATGTTTTCACCTACTATACGCACCTCAGGTACGCGTATCAGATCATTGATCCTGTGTTCGAGTTCTTTTCTCGGTGCTCTGCCCCTGGGATACTGAGGGCGTTGATTTAGTGCCAAATGCTATTTCTTTTGGTTTTTGAAATGTACTCTGCGAAAATAATCAATATTCCTCTATATAAGCAAACCTGATTATCCTCATGCGGGTGAATAATGCTAACAAAGACCGGGCCTACTCGTGGTCAAACTCCTGGCGGTATGGCACTGTAGGGTAGTCCTTTTTGCCGGTGAGGCGCTCCATGAGCTCTTTGGCGTATTGTTTTTCCTTCTTGGTGCCGTCTGGCAGCATATAGGTATACCCCTTGTCCATCGGCGTGCTAAAGTCTACTCCGCCTTGCCAGCCGGCTTCATTGTCAAAACCTCGGAGCTGTAGCTCCTCTCTGACCACTGGTTTATTATCTATGCGCTGCTCGGCCAGGGCCTTGATCACACCGCCGGTCAGCTTGATGGGCACTTTCATAAAGAAAAGCTCGCTGAAGTAATATTTAGAGAACTCCGGATCGATCTTGATCAGGGGGGACTCATACAGCACCACAGTATAAGTGGTACCTGTGAATTGATCTTTCATGGTAAATTTGTGCTTGTACCCCACATAGCCGTGCCATATAAGGGTGTCTACCAGCTTCACATAGCTATACTTAAAGTTGGTCGTATCGGGGTTTACTTTCTCTGCTTTAAACATCTTCTGGTCCTTCAGCTGGGAGTAGCGTACTCTCTTAGCGGCATCGGTCAGGTGGCTCAGCTCCGGGCGCAGAGACATAGTAGAGTATATCTTGTGATCCTGAAAGGATACTATCAGCGAGTCATTCTTTTTGTCATAGACAAAGGCGGCATTGGCCATAATCGTCTTGCTGGTATAGGTGATGGTATGCGGCGTGATAGTATCTGTCTGCATAGCATAGTGCATGGTATCGCGCTCCCGCACAGGCGTACTCACCCTGGCTTTGGCATTGCTGCGCAGCTGCTTGAGTTCTTTCACAGATTTATCTTTCAGCACTACGGTGTCATTGACGGCCGCAGCGGCTGCAGGTGTGGCTGATATCATAGTGGTATCAGTGGCAGGCGGAGATATACTATCCTGCTGCGCAGAAACAGTAAGTATGGCCATCAGGGCCAGTAGGGTCAGGATTCCTTTCATTTTAACAAAAATAACTCTCCCTCTCTATACGTGATACCCGGAAAAGGTTTCAATATTCAAGGTATGGTGTGTATTGTAGCCTGTGGTAGTCTAGGTCAGGAGTTGCGGTTTTTTACCATCCTGATCTTCACAGGTTTCTGTTTAGTGTGAAAGAGTGACAGGACTACGACACTGTTCTTTTTGATCTTATAGATAATAAGATAGTTTCCCCACACTATGTTCCGGTATAGTTGCGTTTTGGTAGGCAGGAAGCGGCACTCGGGGTAGATGTATGGGTTAGGCAAGATAGAATCAACCTTTTTCATGAAATCTATCTTCATACTAGCAGCGAACGCTTCCGAGGTGTTTGCCCTGTGATAAAGTATCTCAGACTGTAACTCGTCTAAGGCGATATCAAGGATGACCAGGGTTTTTATCACCATTTTTCAATCATCCTTTTAGCCTTTTCCCACTTGATTTCTCTACCCTCCTTTTCCGCTTTCTTCACCTTGGCGGCCATCTCGGCCTCAGTCAGCACCCCGCGGCTATTATCTTCTACATGCTCGACATAGCTCAGCGTCTGGAGGTGGGCTATGAGTGATTTAGATTTCTCGGTTTCCTTTATTTTGAATGTGTGTGTCATTGAAGCCTCGTTTACTTCAAAATTAATGAATATAGGTTGCTAACCAAAGCGGATACAATCGATAATTTGTGACTTTTTCTCGCATTGAGGTTATAGATTATATCTTTATAAAGTATGTACCGCTTCTGTCTTTTTATTATTGTCCTTAGTGTCACATGCAGCACAGTTGTCTTTGGCCAGAAAGACCTGAGTATAGTGGTGAAAAAGCCATGCTCCGCTACGCGAGAATTTACCTATCTGGGCAAAGCTGTTTCTCCGGAGGCATTGATACCGCTTTTCCCCTCCATGGCAGATGGCACTTCGCCGGACTCTGCTTCCCTTCAGATGTATCCGTACCGGTCGCAAGCTATCCGTGACACCACGGGGTATTGTCTCTGCAAACAGGGATATATGGGCTGGCTAAGCAGAAAGCGCGGTACAGACGACTATGAGCAAGTAATAGATAGTACTCAAGAATTTATCATGAATGCCTATGTCAGCTACTGTGTCAGGCAGATGACTACGGGCAATAAGTTTATCGTAGAGACTGCTTACAACAGTGGTGGTACGCTGACGGAGCAGTGTATCATGGTACTCGATATACGTGGCGACTATCTGGTGAAACTGGCCAGTCTCTGCAAAGACTATGATACTAAGTACAATACTTTCGAGATAAAGGGCAATATAATAGAACTAGGCCCAAGGCGGCTGATCATCCCCGCCTCTGCCCGATAAGACGATAGTCAGACCTCAAGGGCTGGCAGTCAGCATTAATTTTTCTATTTTCACGGCCCTGATAGTATTTAGTAGTCAGTCTTTAGTATTAAGACGATATACACGGTTTTGTATTGTCTCGCTACTCCATACGCACTACTCAATACTTATTCACTAAGCAACTAACAACACAATGATAAAGATCACACTACCCGACGGATCGGTGCGGGAGTACAACGAAGGAGTGACCGCGTATGATGTCGCGGCGAGCATTTCACAGGGACTGGCCAAGGCAGTACTCGCTGCTGAGGTAGACGGCGAGGTATGGGACCTGACGCGCCCGATCACGAAGGACTCATCGCTGAAGCTCCTGAAGTTTGAAGATGAGGGTGGCAAGAAGACCTTCTGGCACTCATCTGCCCACCTGATGGCAGAGGCTATCGAGGAGGCATATCCGGGCGTGAAGTTTTGGGTAGGGCCGGCCGTGGAGGATAAGTTCTACTACGATATAGACCTGGGTGACAGGAAGCTGACCGAGGAAGACCTGGGCAAGCTGGAAAAGCGCATGCTGGAGCTGGCCAAGCAGGGCAATAAGTATATCCGTACGGCTATGCCTAAGGCAGAAGCTGTGGCCTATTTCACTGAGAAGGGTGACGAGTACAAGCTGGACCTGCTGCAGAACCTCACCGATGGTGAGATCACCTTCTACCAGCAGGGCAATTTCACGGACCTGTGCCGTGGGCCACACATCCCTAGCACTGACTATATCAAGGCTGCCAAGCTGCTGAGCGTAGCGGGTGCCTACTGGAAGGGCGACGAGAAGAACAAGCAGCTGACACGTGTGTATGGCATCACCTTCCCTAAGCAGGCGCAACTCGACGCGCACCTGGCTATGCTGGAGGAGGCGCGCAAGAATGACCACCGTACACTGGGCCGCGAGCTGGAGATCTTCACCTTTGATGAAGAGGTAGGTCCCGGCCTGCCGCTGTGGCTGCCAAAGGGCGCTGCCATCATAGAGAAGCTGGAGAAGCTGGCCAAGGAGTCCGAGCATGAGCAGGGATATGTGCGTGTGAAGACGCCGCACCTGGCCAAGGAAGCTATGTACCTGCGCTCCGGCCACCTGCCGTACTATGCGGATAGCATGTTCCCGCCTATGGAGCTGGACGGCCAGAAGTACTATCTGAAGGCCATGAACTGCCCGCACCACCACAAGATATTTGGGGCGTTGCCTAAGAGCTATCGTGACCTGCCTATGCGCCTCGCGGAGTACGGCACCTGCTACCGCTACGAGCAGAGCGGTGAGCTCTTTGGCCTGATGCGTGTGCGCTCTATGCAGATGAACGATGCCCACATCTATTGCACCAAGGCGCAGTTTGCCGAGGAGTTTATGAAGGTGAATGAGCTGTATGTGAAGTACTTTAAGATCTTTGGCATAGACAAATACCAGATGCGCTTCTCGAAGCATGAGCCATCTAAGCTGGGCCAGAAGTATATAGACAATGCACCGCTGTGGCAGGAGACCGAGGCGATGGTGCGCGAGGTGCTGGTGAAGTCAGGCGTGCCTTTCGTAGAGGTGGCTGATGAGGCGGCCTTCTACGGGCCTAAGATCGACATCCAGCTGTGGAGCGCTATAGGCAAGGAGTTTACCATCGCGACCAATCAGGTGGACTTCGCACAGGCGGAGCGCTTTGACCTGACCTTTATGAATGAGCACAATGAGAAGGAGCGTCCGATCATCATACACCGTGCGCCGCTGGGTACACATGAGCGGTTCATCGGCTTCCTGCTGGAGCACTACGGGGGCAAGTTCCCGCTGTGGCTGGCACCAGAGCAGATAGCCATCCTGCCTATCAGCGACAAGTATATGGACTATGCCAAGGAGGTACACCAAAGCCTGCGCAAGGCGGGCTTTGAGGTGACGCTAGACGACAGGGCGGAGAAGATAGGAAAGAAGATACGCGACACGGAGATCAAGCGTACGCCATATATGCTGGTAGTGGGTGAGAAGGAAGCGGCTGACCGCGCTGTGGCTGTACGTCGGCAGGGTCAGGGCGACCTGGGCACCATGCTGCTGACAGAGTTCACCGAGCGGGTGAAGCAGGAGGTGGCGGACTACAAGTAAGCAAGTTTTCCGACTATAGAAGCAATATTGAGGCTCGCCGGTGGCGGGCCTTTTTTACATGTGTCTTTGAGATAAAGTATAGATGGTGGTGGAATTGTTTTTCGACTGGGGAGAGGTATGGTTTAGGTATTTTACATTTTGTATTCTATTCACATCTAAATAACAACCTTTATAGGGCTTGAAGCGAGTTTATAGAATCAAATTAAATATATCTATAATATTAAAATTGGATTGCATGTTTTTTTTGAATTAAGTGAGGTAAGAAATCGCATAGTCGTGTGCCCGGCGGGTTTGCCTTAGACTATGAATAGAGATCCAATTAGTTGAGGATATGGAACTAAGTTCCATGTGTGCTGCTCTCCTTCGTCATCCTTTCTAGGTGGGCACGGAACTAAGTTCCGCGCCAGTGAGGCTACATACAGCGGATTTCTTATAATAGTTTTTGGCCTATCAGATAAGAGTATATATTGAGCGTGAAACTTAAAACAATGAAAATGAAACAAATTCTTCTTTTAATCATCTTCAGCAGCCTTGCCTGCGGATCTACAACTGCTCAAAAGATACAAATGAGAATGACGTGGTGACATGGGATGACAAACCAATATTGAGCTATAAGGCTGGGGTGCTATTACAAGAATATACCTTCTACACCTTAAGCACTACGGATATGCTGATCAATATCAAGTTTATACATAATGTGGGTGGCGGCGTGACTACCCGAATATTTTTCCCTCAAGGTCATATAGAATTTGACACCTTTTTCTTAACTGCAAGCTGCAAACCGCTGATCAAAAAAATGGTACAAGAGGGTGTCATTCTTAAAGATGGTAATATAGATACTGAGAAGGCTATTGCATTCGCTAATAAATATGAGGGGCAGTAAATTATTATACCATCTAGCTAAAGCAAAAAACCGTTTTGTGCAAGCATGATTATGTAATAAGGAAAATACTGTAATAGACTGTTTCACGCCAGATCGGTATTTGTGAAGCCGCAAAATACTGCGGCTCTACGATGTGAAAGCAAGAAGTGCTACTCAGGAAAATATCCCTAGCTTAGAGCATCACTTATATTTCCAAATATGATCCATGCGATACACCGCATTGTGCTCCTCTCCTGCTGCCTGCTGGGCCTGATAGCTGGCAGCGCTCAGACCACCACAGACTACACCCGCTATGCTGACCCGATGATCGGTACGGGTGGGCATGGGCATACCTTTCCGGGAGCTTGTGTGCCGTTTGGAATGGTGCAGCTCAGTCCTGATACGCGGCTGCGCGGGTGGGATGGCTGTGCGGGTTATCACTACTCGGATAGCATCGTATATGGCTTCTCGCATACACACCTGGATGGTACGGGCTGCTCTGACTATGGCGATATACTGCTGATGCCTACAGCGGGCAAGCCTGATGTGCGGCCTGCTGCGTACAGGTCTGGCTTCTCTCATCAGCAGGAGAAAGCTGTGCCGGGCTACTACAGCGTGCAGCTGCATAAGAGCAATATACTGGCAGAGCTGACGGCTACGGCACGTACGGGTCTGCATAAGTATACCTTCTCAGATACGGCAGGCAACATCATACTGGACCTGAAACACCGCGACAAGGTGAGGCATGCAGAGCTACACATCAGTGCAGATGGCGAGGTGAGTGGCATGCGCCTCAGCTCAAACTGGGCAGATAGCCAGTATGTGTTTTTTGTGCTGCGCTTCTCAAAGCCTTTTGCGGAATATGGCGTGAGCAAGGGTGGAATAAAACATAAAAGGGTGACCGCTATCAAGGGCCACCGGCTGAGGGCGTGGTTCCGGTTTGCGACGAAGCGTGGTGAGGCGGTGTATGCTAAGGTCGGCCTCTCTCCTGTGAGCATAGATGGGGCGCGCAAGAACCTGGCTGCGGAGCAGGCTGGCTGGGACTTTGACGCAGTGCGCGATCAGGCACGTGACACCTGGAATAAAGAGTTGGGCAAAATAGAGTTTAGCAGTAGTGATACGGCGGTGATGCGGACTTTCTACACGGCGATGTACCATAGCTTTATCAGTCCTAATCTCTTCTGTGATGTGGATGGACGATACCGCGGGCGCGACCTGCAGGTGCATGAGGGCGAAGGGGGCAATTATTATACGGTCTTCTCTCTGTGGGATACCTACCGCGCGCTGCACCCGCTCTACAACCTGATACAGCGTCCGCGCAATGCGGATATGATACACACCATGGTCACGATGTACCGCCAGCGCGGGCTGCTGCCTATCTGGGAGCTGGCAGGCTGCGAGACCTTCTGCATGACGGGCTACCATGCGGTGCCTGTGATAGCCGATGCTGCGATGAAGGGTATCAGCATAGCTGACGCCAATACAGCATACGAAGCGATGAAGCACAGCGCGACGATGAGCCACCGGGACATGCACCACTACTTCAAATGGCGGTCGCCGCTGATGCTGATCTCGCATCTGCGCTATGTGGCGGGCTGGGACAGCTACCACAAGTATGGCTATATCCGCGGGGCAGCGCTGCTGGGTGGCACCTCAAAATCTATGGAGCATGCCTACGACGACTGGTGCGTGGCGCAAATGGCCAAGCGTGTGGGACGCATGGATGACTACGATATGTTCATGAAGCGTGCGGCTAACTACCGGCTGCTGTATGACTCGACGACTGGCTTCATGCGGCCGCGCAAAAAGAACTTTGTAAAGCACTTCGATCCGTACAAGCTATCGCGCTACTATACGGAGGGCAATGCTTGGCAGTATGCCTTTCCTGCGCCTCAAGACATGAGTGGCCATATCAGGCTGATGGGTGGCAAGGAGCGGTTTGCTACGCTGCTGGACTCACTATTCCATACTAGCAGCAATATGTATGGGCTGCCTCATCCGGATGTATCTGGCATGATAGGCCAGTATGCGCACGGCAATGAGCCGAGCCACATGATAGCCTATGCCTACGACTATGCTGCGGAGCCGTGGAAGGCTCAGCACACCACGCGCATGATCATGGATAGCTTCTATACAGACAGGCCCGACGGCCTGTGCGGCAATGACGACTGCGGGCAGATGAGTGCCTGGTATGTCTTCAGCGCGATGGGCTTCTACCCTGTCTGCCCGGGATCAAATCAATATGCTATTGGTTCGCCGAAAGGCGATAGGATGGTGCTGCACCTGGAGGATGGCAAGAGCTTTACCATCATAGCGAAGAACAATGAAAAGGGCAATGTGTACATAACATCGGCACGCATGAATGGTAGCCCGTATACCAAGAGCTACCTAAACTATGAGGATATCATGAAGGGTGGCACGCTGGAGATGGAGATGGGAGCTGCGCCTAATACGCAATGGGGAGCAGGAGATGCTGATGTGCCGGTGACGGGGATAGAATAAGCAGCTCATGAATGTTTTTGTTTTATATATTTAAGCATCAATCAACCCACTCATGAAGAAACTCGCTAAGGTACTGGCAGGTATTGCCGTTTTCATCGCATTACTGGTATTGGTAGCCAGGCTCACAGGCAATGGCTACCTGGTGCGTGGGGTGTGGGTGACATACCTGCACGGCAATAATTCTGCTACGATAGACGATGCGAGATACTTCAAAACGCATCCTGTGCAGGCCAGTGACCATCCATCTGAGTGGCCGCTACACCGTGAGTACAATAAAAAAGAACTACCTGCCAAGCTGCGTGAGATGCTCTCGCGTACGCAAACCGTGGCATTTGTGGTGATAAAGAATGACAGCATACTGGCGGAGCAATACTGGGAGGGATACAGCGACAGCTCTCAGTCCAACTCGTTCTCTATGGCCAAGAGTATCGTAACGATGCTCACGCAGATAGCGATACAGAAGGGCATCTTCAAAGACTGGCATGATAAGGTGGCGCCGATGCTGCCCGGCCTCAAGGGACCTCATGCACAGGAGCTGGAGCTGTGGCACCTGAGCACGATGTGCTCAGGGCTGGACTGGGATGAGGCTTACAAAGATCCATTTAGCGTGACGGCAAAGGCGTACTATGGCAGTGATATCAAGGGGCTGATGCAGACACTGGCCATCAAAGACGAGCCGGGCAAGGTGCACAACTACCAGAGCGGTAGTACGCAGCTGCTGGGCCAGTGCCTGATGAATGTGACCGGCCGCACACTGGCTGACCTGGCCACCGACTGGCTCTGGAAGCCACTACAGGCGCAGCGTGATGCGAAATGGCATACTGACAATAAAGGCGTGGAACTTGCCTATTGCTGCTTTAACAGTAATGCGAGGGACTTTGCACGGTTTGGCAAGATGATGCTGCATCAGGGCAACTGGGAGGGCAGGCAGATACTCGATAGCTCCTTTGTAAAGATGGCAACCACGCCGGTGCAGGAGCCATTCTACGGCTATTCTTTCTGGCTGGATGACTCGCATGGTACGCATGTATTTGCGCAGCGCGGTATACTGGGCCAATACATCATCACCATACCGGAATACAATACGGTAGTGGTGCGCCTGGGCAGGCAGCGCCTACCGAGCGAGAATGGCGCTCTATCGGAAGACTTTAACGTCATCGTGGAGCAATCTATCGCCATGGTGAAAGGTCAGTAAATATACTAAGCCTCACTATCTGCCGTTTACTTTCTACAGGCTGATGTTCCATTTTAGAGAGACTCATATAGTCGCCATACTTTACATTTGTTTCACCCATATATGATATAGGGAGGCTGATGACTGCACGATCCGTAATACTTCTGATGATCGCTCTGGCATGTGCATGTGTACATGCCCAGACAGCTGCGCCGATCCAGGTAGGTACACGCATAGATACAGCACTGGTCAGGACGTACAATCATGTGCCGGTCTTCTATCACTGCGCGCCGCTGCATCCATACCGCATACTGGGCATGATGACGGCTACTCCTCTGGTAGCCTACAGCAGTGAGGCCTTTATCAGGTATACACACCTGGCGCGGAAGTATAAGACGGATAACATAGGCATACTGGTCAATGACCTGCGCTTTGGCACAGATAGTTTTTATGTGGTGCAGTTTGCCACTGAAGATGGCCGGGCAGATACTGCGGTGTTTGAGACGCCCATATTCCTGGGAGCACGGCCTACCAAACCATATAAAGTCATACGCGTCATAAACGACCAGCTGAGCTATGGCTCTGTGAACCAAAACCTGCAGCGCTATATGCGCGAGGCGGCTGCGCTACACTTGCGCTATGACGGGATCATGGTGAGGGATATTAACTATGCTTTCACCCCGGATGCGATCTATATTTTCCGATGGAAATGAAGCTCACGGCTGCAGTACCATGCGCCGGCTCCTGACCAATCTGCCGGACTGCCTCAGCGATACGACATAGACGCCTCCTGCCCTACCAGTCAGATCTACATACATATACTCCCGGACAGCAGTACTGAGGTAGACACGCTGGCCATCCATGTCATAGACCTCTACTGTAGCGTCAGTGGCCAGCTGAGCCGGTATGTGCAGATCAAAACCTCCCCGCGCGGGATCGGGATACAATAAGAAATCTCCCTGCGGCAGCGCATGATATCCACTGCATAGGTTGAGATCAGGGATCGTAGCCGTATCGCCCCGCCGCACCCAAAATGATACTGTATCAGGATAGTAGCCATCCTTTTGGGCTATGGCCCAGTAGTGTACGGAATCTGTGGTACGATTGCCGGCCCAGAGGCCACAGAGGTAGCTGCCGGCAGTATCTGCCATCTGCCTGCTGCGAAACAATGTATCTCCCGACACACGCCCCCTGGTGAAAACACGCACAAAAGCTGCGGGGAGCGGAGTGTGGGTCTCACAGTCCAGCACATGCCCCCCTGCTACACCGAGGTAAGGATAATATACCGTATCCAGCAATGGCAGCAATGAAAGCGAGTCGCGACGGGCCACACTCATGACACCAGTCGTAAACTGCGTACCAGCAAAAATGCATACCTGGCCTATATCTCCATCATCATAGCGATCCAGCGAGTGGGAGAGCATGTAGCGGACGCTCGCAGGGTCTGTCCAGCCGAGCTTTGAGTTTTTCAGAAAGGTGGCAATCATGATCTCCTTGCCCGGGAAGTGCATGCGGAGCTGATCGATATCCGAATCAAGATTGGTGTAGCAGCAGTTTTGACCCTCGAAGTAAGAGAAGTATAATCCATCCATATATGGCATGACCTCGGGATGTGCGTCTGTCTGATACAGGACACAGTAAAGCCGGTTATCCGGAGTGGTCTCTTCACTCTCGCGATATACGTTGCCCTCAGCATCTACATACCTGCCATGGACCGCAAAATAGATGTCCCGCGTGATGGCGGTGTCAAAATTCCAGTCGTCAAATATGGCGCCGCACACGGGCCCATGCAGCTGAGACAGGCGGGAGAAACGCGCACCGCCCTGTATCATGCCACTACCGCGCACGGGATGATGGAAATACAAAGATGTATCTGCGGGGATATTGTAGCTGCCTTTCTCCGAAGGAGGATTGATGATGCCCATGACACGATTGACATGCCAGGTGGAGCAGCTATCCAGCATATCAGATAAGAAGAAATGATCATCGGATCTTGCATTCTGTATGGCGGCTTCGCCAAAATGATACATAGACTGCACTGGTATGGAGTCGGAGCCCAGACTATCACTGTATCCATAACCCCTGGAGATGTGGTAGGCTGCTAATGGCCCTGCTATGCGTGATGACTGCGCACTAAGGCAGGCGCATGAGAGGATGAATGCTACGAGGTAAAGCGAGCGCCTGGTTTTTCTGTGTGCCTTTGCCATGTGGGTGAAAGATATGCTACAACGGCAATGCCAATAAATTATTTCATGCGCAGCATGACGTTTATAGTTGGACCCGGGCGGCCAACTCTGCGAGGGAGTGGGCAGGCATATCGACCTCAAGCATCCGGGATAGAGACAGATAGAACTCTGAGACACTGACTCCTGCACGCCTCATGCTACGCAGGGAATCGCTGCCCGCAGATTTTGAAAGCTTGCTCCCGGTGGCATCGGTCAGCAGCGCATGATGATAAAATGCAGTATGCCCAAAGCCATCCTCTCCAATGAGTGAGGCCAGGAATAACTGAGCTGCAGTACTGGGCAGAAGGTCTGCTCCCCTCACTACCAGATCGATACCGTAGTCTATATCATCTACCAGAGAGGCTACCTGATAGGCCGCTATGCCATCACGGCGCCTGATGACAAAGTCCGGCATGTGCTGCCGCAGGGAGATATATTGTACCCCCATCTGGCGGTCATCTATCTGTACGGGTGCATAAGGTGTGACGATACGCAGGGCTGTATCGGGCGTATCGAGAGGCAGGCACCTGGTGCGGCACTGGCAGTGGTCCAGATCGCGGCGCGAGCAGGTGCAGGCGTAGGTCTGCCCGGTAGCGTTCAGCGCGTCTATGACCTGCCGGTAGCGGGGCGCACGGAGCGATTGGGAAAATGAAGTGTAGTGCTGCTCCGGCGTCTGTGGGCCTGCATCCCAGTCTATGCCCATCCAGTGCAGCGTCTCAAATATATCCTCTATATACTCCGGGCGCGCACGTGGCGCATCTATATCGTCTATGCGTAGCCGCAGGGAGCCGCCACTGCGCTGTACCATGGCATAGGTGAGCACAAAGTTCAGCGCATTGCCGATGTGCAGGTAGCCGGATGGCGTGGGAGCTATACGCGAGCGGGTCATCACTATCAAATCTAAATATTCCTCCGTGGCTGTGCTATAGTCCGCGCATTGGCTATTTTCGCGGCATGCCCGCCATAGATACTCCCCGCCGTAAAGCCTACCTGTATATGCACCTCTCCATCCTGCTATGGGGACTGACAGGGGTGCTGGGCAGGGGCATACAGCTGGATGCCGAGCTACTGGTCTGGTACCGGATGCTGATCACATCTGTCTCAATGCTGGCCTACATCCTCTATGCGCGCAAGTCGCTGCGCATACCCAGAGGAGACCTGCTGCGGCTGACTACCATCGGACTGATACTGGCGGTGCATTGGGTGTTTTTCTACAGCGCTATCAAGGCATCTAATATCTCTATCGCGCTGTCTATGCTGGCCTCGCAGGGACTTTTCACCGCACTGGCGGAGCCACTGGTGAGCGAGAAGAAGTTCCGGTGGGATGAGATGATCTTCAGTATCACGGCTATGGTGGGTATCTGGCTGATCTTCTCCGTAGAGCAAAGCTATACACGGGGCATCATCTATGGGCTGCTGGCCTCTTTCATCGGAGCATTCTTTAATATCCTGAATAAAAAAGAAGTAGAGAAACATGGGCCGGCAGTAGTGTCTTTCTACGAAATAGTAATAGGACTGGCAGCGCTGACGCTCTACCTGGGATTTTATATCCAGCACTACCACCCGGCCAAGCTATGGCCTGATACTACGGACTGGCTGCTGCTGCTGGTACTCGCCATCCTATGCACGCATGTCACGCTGATACTCTCGCTGGCTGCGCTGCGGCACCTGAGTGTCTTTACGCTCAATCTGTCTATCAACCTGGAGCCGGTGTATGCTATAGCGCTGGCCTTTTTGATCTATCATGAGAATGAGCACCTGCATACGGGCTTTTTTGTCGGCGCTGCGATCATCATGGGGTCTGTGGTGCTGGAGACGTGGTCTCAGTATAGAAGGAAGCCGGTGATGAAATAGCTATCTGAATCAGAATTTACAGGATTTTAGAATTTACATAATTAAAAGCTAGTAGAGATCAAAGGGGATCGCTGCTACAACTCCACTACCTATGGGTTAAACCGGTTTTCCAATACCAGAGAGAGTTAGTCATTGCGTAAAATAAAAAAGCCCTTCACATGAGTGAAGGGCCTGTAGTATGCTTGGTGCGAAATATTAATACTTCTTGCCGTAGCCACCGCCACCACCGTAGCCGCCGCTATTGCCGCCGCCGCCGTATGGCTTCTTGTAGCCACCACCGCCGCCGCCGCCGTAGCCACCACGGCTACCGCCACCGCCGCCGAAACCGCCTTCAGTCTTAGGGCGAGCTTCGTTGACCTTCAGGATCTTGCCCATGAAGTCGTAGTTGTTCAGACCTTCGATCGCCTTCTTGGCAGCCTCGTCATCGCTGATCTCTACGAAACCGAAACCACGGCTCTGGTTGGTCATTTTGTCCATAATAATTTTGCAAGATGCTACTTCACCATACTGGAGGAAGAGCTCGCGGAGCTGATCATCACTCGCCTTGAAGGGGATGTTTGCTACGTAAATGTTCATTGTTAAAAAAGATTTGATTTTAAAAATTCCTTGAAAAATAGCAGTCCCTTAAAGCAGAATGATAAATATCAAGACCTCTAAGGTAAGAAAAAAGCTCTATATCCACAATAGCCCCATAATTTTTTAAGAAAAAATCAGAAAGACTTGAGGCTCAGGTCCAGGCTGATACTGGAGTGGGTGAGCGCTCCGATAGAGATAAAGTCGGCCCCGGCGGCGGCATAGTCCCTGATGGTATCCAGGGTGATCCCGCCTGAAACCTCTGTCTCATAGCGCTTTGCTACCAGCGCCACGGCCTCCCGCACCATATCCGGAGTGAAGTTATCAAACATGATACGGTGTACATGGCCCGTATTTAGCACCTCTCGGATCTCATCCAGGCTGCGGGTTTCGATCTCGACTTTTAGGTCAAGGCCCTTTTCTTCTCGGTATTTTTTGACCGCAAGGATGGCTGGAGTGATGCCTCCGCAGAAATCTACGTGGTTATCTTTGAGCATAACCATGTCGTACAGGCCGAAGCGATGATTGACCCCGCCGCCTATCTGCACGGCCCACTTCTCTATGGCACGGAGGGCGGGAGTGGTCTTGCGGGTATCGAGTATTCGGGTGCCAGTACCCTCTACTGCTGAGACATAGCGGGCAGTATTGGTAGCTATGCCTGACATGCGCTGCATGAAATTCAGGATCAGGCGCTCTGCCTGCAGGATAGACTTCTCCTCTCCGTACAGGTGAAATGCGATATCCCCTTTGCTGATCCGGGCTCCGTCATAGAGAAACACCTCGAAGCGCAGCGAGGGGTCTATTTTGTGCGCGACCCACTGGGCCAGCTCTACGCCAGCCAGTATACCCTCTGCCTTGCAGATGAGCTTTGCCTTTGTCTGTTTACCTTTAGGAAAACAGGCTAAGGCTGAATGATCGCCTTTGGGAATGATATTGAGAGGATCCCTGACATCCTCGGTGATGGCAAGGTCTATGATCTGGTCTATCTGAGAGCGGTAATGTGATACATTCATAGTGTAAAGGAAAGAGAAAATGCCAAAAGCAAAAATACGTCCCGGTCCACTGTGCAGGGCAACTGTTTCTCACTGTGACCCGTTTACCTACAAACACTCAGACATGCATATCACTAAGACCACCACTACCCTGCTTATTGCATTTTTCACCGCCTTCCTGGCTATATCCGCCTGCAAAAAAAGTACAACCTCCTGCAACAATCCTACTGCGGCTATCATACTAAACCGTGGACCTGTATCGGGCGATGGATGTGGCTGGGTGGTACGTATAGATACGGTGGACTATCATCCCGTGAGCCTGGCCTCCGGCTATCAGACCGATAGCCTGAGAGTAAACGTAAGCTATACTTTGGACACATCCCACTTCTACTGTGGGCTCCTGCCTACAGCTATGCCGGTGATCTCAGTGAGCTGTATAGAGCGCAGATAGTCTCAGTTGATATTGGTCAGGTCGAGATGGATCTTAGTGACTTGTGGCACCAGCTCCATGATGGTATCATTGTAGATGATATAGTCAGCGTATTTGACCTTCTGCTCCTCGGGCATCTGGGCCTTGATACGGGCCAGCACCTGCTCTCTTGTAGCCTGGTCGCGCTCCATCACGCGCTTGATACGATCCTCTTCGGGAGCAGATACTACGATCAGTTTATCCAGTGTGAGATACGAGCCAGTCTCTACCAGGAGGGCTGCTTCCTTTAGCGTGTATGGATAGCCTTTCCTGGCCAGTACTTCATTCCAGGACTGGTTGTCTTTGAACACGGCGGGATGCACCAGGCTATTGAGTTTGACCAAAAGCTCTTCATTATTGAATACAATCTCCGCCAGCCTTTTGCGCTGCAGGCGGCCTTCGGCGTCATAGACCTCATCGCCAAACTCGCGGCGGATATCTGCCACCAGCTGTTTATCATCTTCCATGAGCTCCTTGGCGCGCTGATCGGCATAATAGATGGGCACTCCGAGCCGCTCAAATATTTGGCAGACCGTAGTCTTGCCGCTGCCTATACCTCCTGTGATACCTACTTTCAGCATGATGATCTATATGCCAGCAAATCTATACGAAAAAACAAAACCCTCAGCGCCGTGCCGAGGGTTTTGATCTATAAACAGAAAATCTTGCGGTCACATCCGGAAGGCATACAGGTAGCTCTCCTGCTTATTGGGATATACTCCCTCTATCAGCACCTTACCTGATTTTTCTTTCATGATGTTTACAAAGTCCTGCACAGTATTCACCGGCTGGTCATCTATCTGCGTGATCACAAAACCCTTGTGCATGTTAGTCAGCTCAGATAGCTTGCCATCCTTGAGGTCTGTGATGCGTACACCACCAGGCACACGGAGCTGTGCTTTCTCCTGATTAGAGAGGTCGCCTACTGCCACACCCAGCTGCTCCAGAATGTCATTGGCATTATCTACAGTAGCTACCGTATTGTATTTATTCTTGAGCTGCACGGAGGTGGTCTGCAGCTTGCCGTCGCGGAGATATTCTACAGTGATCTTATCGCCGGGGCGGTACTTGGCTACCTGCTCCTGCAGCTCAGGAGAGCTGGCCACAGGGAAGCCGTTGATCTTTAGGATCACGTCTTTATTCTTCAGGCCACCGGCCTCACCGGCAGAGCCTTTATTTACACCATCCACATACACGCCCTGAGGCTCATTCATACCGAGGTTTTTGGCTGTCTCATCATCCAGCGTGCGGATAGTGACACCCAGGAAGCCGCGCTGAGCTGTACCAAATTTCTCGAGGTCATAGATCACTTTGTGTACGATATTGGCCGGCACGGCAAAGGAATAACCTGCGTAGCTACCGGTAGGTGACGCGATAGCAGTATTGATACCTACCAGCTGGCCATTGGCATTGACCAGTGCGCCACCGCTATTGCCCGGATTGACCGCAGCATCGGTTTGTATAAAGGACTCTATGGCCGTATTGGCATGCGCCTCACCTCCATCACCCATCATATTCAGGTTGCGCCCCTTGGCACTCACGATACCGGCTGTGACGGTAGACGCGAGGTTAAACGGATTACCTACTGCAAGCACCCACTCACCCACCAGCACAGAGTCAGAGTTGGCAAACTGAATGGCAGGGAAATTATCTCCCTCTATTTTCAGCAGGGCTATGTCTGTGTCAGGGTCGCGGCCTACGATCTTCGCTTTGTACGAGCGGTTATTGTGCAGTACTACCTGTACGTTGGTGGCGTTTTCTACCACGTGGTTATTGGTCACGATATAGCCGTCTGGAGAGACGATCACACCTGAGCCGGTAGCCATCTGCTCACGCGGCGCACGCTGGTACGGGTTTGGCCCCTGGAAGAACTGGAAGAAATCATCTCCAAAGAGATCCTGCTGCCTGCCGCCGCGCATCGCTACGGGTTCAGCCTTGAAGGTGGACTTGACGTGTACGACAGCGGGTGTAGAGGCAGATGCCGCGTAGCGGAAATCTATAGGTTGCGATGAAGCAGTATTCATGGCTGCCGCCATGGCTGTGCGGTGGATAGGAAGATTGTTGTCTATGTAAGTAATGCGTTCTGGCGCCAGGTAATGCTGGTAAGCCATCACTGAGCCCAGAGCACATACCACTGAGGCTACTACTGTGAAAAATGATCTTTTGAAATTCATGGCTATTCCGTTTTGTTTTCTTGTTTGAACGAATACGAACACAAAATTATTTCAGCAGGTGCATGAAACCAAGTCCCACGCACCTGTCCTTAACTCTGTTTAACAGCACCTTTTTAATGAACGTTAAAAGCGCTTTTATCGTGTAAGAGTAGAACGCAGAACCTGCAGGAAGTAACAACGCAGATGCCCAAAGGTTTACTTGCGCTTGTACACCACTATGCCGGTGGCCTTGGCAAATTCCTTTTTCTGCTCAGTGAGTACCTTGTAGAGCTGGATCAGCTCATCTATCTGCTCCGGTGTCTCTGCAGTACGCATGCGCTCCTCCACTTCATAGAGAGTGGCAAAGTTTTTCATCTGCTTCATCCGCATGGTAGAGGAGACGATGTCCTGTATATAGATGGTCTTCTTGTCAGGTACGATCACCTCATATTTCTCCCACCAGCCCGGGCTGAGCTGATCCTGCGCAGAGGCCGTGACGAGGTCTATGGCCAGCCGGCTGATCTCAGGATCTGTATGCTGCGTGTAGAAAGTCTCCGGATGGATACGCCCCGCGTCATACTCTGAGCGGATGTAGTCGTAGGCATACTTGTACTTAGACTCAAAGAGTATGCCCTCCAGTGTGTCAAAGATAAACTGTGTAGCCGTCTCAGGCTCCCCGCCGTCTACCGGCACCTCCCAGGTGCCATACTCCATCAGTGCGCGCACGATGTCACGCTCTATCGGCTCCGGATTGTGCGTAGAGGCGAGCATCTGCTCCTGGTGCACCTGCGCATTGGCAGCTATGTCCTGTATCTCTATGTGCGGGGCTACATCTTCTTTGGTCTTGTCCTTGGCGCGGGAGTTGCGCATCTTATTGACCTCGGCTATCAGTATCTGCTCCGACATCTGCATGCTGTGGGCACACTGCTGTATGTACACAGAGCGCTGTATCATATCCGGTATGCGCGAGATAGACTGCACGATGTCACGGATCATGTCAGCCTTCTTGACAGGGTCGTTTTTGGCCTCGGCAGCATACAGGTCCGTCTTGAAAATGATGAGGTCCTTCTTATTCTCCCTGATAAAATCAGTAAAGGCGGTAGCACCTACTCTGCGCACATAGCTATCCGGGTCCTCCTGGTCCGGCAGGATCACGATCCGCACATTCATACCCTCCTCCAGTACCATATCGGTACCGCGCAGGGCCGCCTTGATACCCGCTGCGTCTCCATCATAGAGGATGGTCACATTGTGGGTGAAACGCTTGATGAGCCGTATCTGGTCTGTAGTGAGGGCCGTGCCGCTGGAGGCTACTACATTATCTATCCCTGCCTGTACGAGTGATATGACATCGGTATAGCCCTCTACCAGCAGGCACTCGTCCTGCTTGCGTATGTCCCCTTTGGCCTGGTAGATGCCATAGAGGATCTTGCTTTTGACATAGACCTCGCTCTCACCCGTATTGACATACTTTGGAGACTTCTCATCCTTCACCATGATACGCCCGCCAAAGGCGATCACCTTGCCCACCAGATTGTGCACCGGGAACATCACCCGATTGCGGAAGAAGTCGTATTTCGATCCTTCCTTGGGCGAGGTGAGTCCGGCTTTCTTCAGGATATCGAGCTGATAGCCCGCCTTCAGCGCGGTCTCAGTAAAATCGGTACCATTCTCTGGGGCAAAACCCAGTTGAAATTTCTCTATGGTCTGCGTGCTAAAGCCACGCTCTTTGAAATAGGCGAGGCCTACAGCCCCTTTCTCATTGTGCAGCAGATAGTCGGTGAAAAAGCGCTGCCCAAAGGCATTGGCGATCAGCACACTCTCAGTCAGTGATTGCTTCTCATCTTCCTCCTTCTTCTGCTCCTCACTGCGGTACTCCTCTACTACCTCTATGTTATACTTTTTGGCCAGGTACTTTAGCGCCTCTACGTAGGTCATCTGCTGGCTCTCCATGAGGAATGTCACCGAGTTGCCCGCCTTGCCACAGCCAAAGCACTTGTAGATGCCCCTGGATACAGAGACATTGAAGGACGGCGTTTTTTCATTGTGGAAAGGGCAATTGCCGATCAGGCTGGAGCCGCGCTTCTTGAGGGTCACAAACTCCCCTACGACCTCGTCTATACGGGCCTCCTCCATGATGCGCGCTATGGTAAACTTTGGGATCACCTCTGACCGGATTTGGGATGCCGAAGGTAATGAAAATCTGCTACCTGTGCCGTGGAGGCACATAGGCGGGGGATGGCATATTAGCCAACGAAGTTTTTTAAGTGTTTTAACAGTAAAGAAATGCGTATGGAGTCGTCCTATACGTTAGAGATATACGAAAGATTAACTGCATGAGCGTTTCGTAGTTTTGTTTATTAGGTTTGGGTTTGGGCCCTCCTGCCGTAACGGGAGGGCCTTTCTTTTGCCCATAAAAAAGCCGGCTCGGATCGCTCCTGCCGGCTAGTTTGCAATTTATACCGATTCACAATTTTTCGTCTTGTACTTTCTCCCTCAGGTCAGGGGTAGCATGATCATGATCTGAGGCATAGCGCTTCATGATGGCCAGCAGATTGTCATAGTAGTCCGCCAGAATTTTGGCGTTGATCTCCGGGTGTTCCTCGTCAGGATTTGTCACAGGCATCTCGCCTATGTATTTACTCATCTCCGGATATTTCTCCCTGATCTCTAGGGTGAGGCGCGAGATAGCTTCTGTCATTTCTTTTTCTGTGAGCATGGCTTATTTTTTTGATGGTGATAAATTACCTCGGTCCACGGCCCGGTCCGCCGCCTCCATGATTCATAGGTGGTGCCTGCTGCATAGGCTCCTGCCTCATGGGTTGTGGTGGAGCCTGGTGCATTGGCTCCTGTCTCATAGGCTGCTGCTGCGGCATCTGGCGCGGCTGCTCCATGCGAGGTTGCTCCATACGGGGCTGAGGGGCTTGTCTTGGTTGTTCCATTCTGGGCTGTGGCGTAGGTGCCTGGCGCATCGGCTCCTGCTGTCGTGGCATCGGTGCCTGACGCATCGGCTCTGACTGGCGCGGCATAGGTGCCTGCCTGATCGGCTCATTACGCTGCTGCGGCGCAGGACGCTGAGCAGGTTCCTGCCTCATAGGCTGCTGCGGGCGCTTCTGTGGTGCAGTCCTTTGAGCAGGTTCGCTCCTCTGTGACGGCATCGTCCGCTGCTGCGGTGCATCGCGTTTCACAGGCGCATTGTTACCTTTATTCATATCAGGCCTCGCAGGGGCAGCCTTACCATTGGCAGGATTGGCCTGCCGGACAGGTGCTACACCCTTATTATTTTCGGGCCTGGCTGCCGGCTGTCCTGCACTGCGCTGCTGCACAGGTTTCACGTCTTTCATGTCTGCTACTTTGGTAGGTGCGGGCTTTTGCCCGTTGGCTGCTGCGGTGTGCTCTACGCGGGGGCGGTATACTTCTACGGCATTGCCGCTGGCAGCAGTTCTACCCGGTTTGGGTGCATCATGTACCGCTACGGTATTCACCGTTCTGCCCGTGGCGCGCTGTACATCTGTCGGTGGCGGGCCTGTTGCATAGCGCTGATTAGTGGAGTGATTGACCACTGTGTTATTGACTATGGTCGTATGGTTGATGATCGTATTATTCTCAGTGCGGCTGACTACATGGTTCACTATATTGGGCTGACCAAAGTCGCGCTCATGTACAAAGCACCAGTGATCTGCCGGTATGCTATAGCCCCCGCTCAGGTAGACATCTACACCTATACCAGGTGCCATAGGTGCCCAGCCCCAGTAGCCGTCCGCATGCCTCCAGGTGACCCAGGCCGGTCCCCACTCTGTGCCCGGCACCCACATAGCACCGTAGACAGGATCCATATACCAGCGGCCATAGTGGAATGGTGCCCAGCCCCAGTCATAGTCTGACACCCAGGTCCAGCCATATTCCGTATAGACCCAGTGGCCGCCGCTCTCATATGGTACGAAGCCCGGTCCCGCATTGGGTAGCCAGACGTAGCCATATGTGGGATTATTTACCCAAGTGCCGTATGGACTGAGGTCATCATAGAAAACCTGAAAACTAACAGAGACTTGCGCCCGCCCCTGCTCAGGCCAAAGAAAAGTGGTGCCTGCCAGTAGCAGTACCATGAGGATTTTGGTGATCCGTGTCATGAGATGGATTTTTAGTGTTTTTAATTCTGGCGAGTGCCTATATGTGTGGTGGTATCGCCATCCTTAGGTGGCGTAGGATAGTGCCTTTTATTAGGTTTGGAAAGGTCTGATACCACTACGTGGCGATTGCAGCCGGCTGCCATCACCGCTACCATGATGGCGCTGAGCAGTAGGGTCTTATATGCTTGCTTTTTCATTGTCGTAGTTTTTACGCTTTATAGTTTTCCAAAGCCGTGCCAACCTTTCACATTTTTTCGCAGCAGGGGTTTAAACACTTTGGTCTATCTTTGGTCATACCCGCAATACGATCGATATGAGATACCTAGTCCTCACTCTGGCCATCACTGCTGCGCTCCGCGCTACCGCAGGCTGCGAAAACTCCACTATGGAGGTGCACACGGCCCTGCGCCGCCCTATCAAGGTATATGTAGATGGCCGTACGGGTAGCAATCCTCCTACTGTAGGCGTGGTAGTGAATAACATACCGCCCGGCATGCATAAAATACAGGTAGTGGAGGTACGGACCAACCGGTATGGGGAAGAAACGCACACCACAGTCTACAATGGCAACATAGATGTGCGCCCCTCAGTCTATATGGATGCCCGCGTGGATGAATACCGCGGTATATCTATCCATGATACGCATGTACCATGTGACCAGACTGGCAATACGCCGCCTCCTGCAGGTGGTAGTGGCTACAGCACTACACCGTCTGATGCGTTCGTGCAGGCTCCTCCCCCTGCGCCCGCTGTACCTGAGCACATGAGTGATGCAGACTTCAAAAAGCTGGTGAATACGATCACGGCGTCTAAGTACGAGACCAAGAAACTGGATACGCTGAATGCGAGCATCACAGGTGCGGCCTTTGCTACGGACCAAGTACGGCAGGTCATGAACCTCTTCTCCTTTGAGAGCAATAAGCTGGCGGTGGCCAAGCTGCTGTATGACCATACGGTAGATCAGCAGAATTATAGTAAGTTGGCATCAGGATTCAACTTCCAGGCAAATAAAGATGCCTTTGAGAAGTTTCTGTCAGGCAAATGAATAATACGACCATCCGGCTGGTAAAGCCTGAAGAACACCAGGAGCTAAAAGATATGTGCGCGGAGTACCTGCACCAGATGTATGCCCCGCGCAAGATAGACGTCACGCCCATGTATGCGCTTATGGACCGCTACTTTACTGAGGCGGACCGGTTTCCGTACTACATTTTTCACAATGATACGCTGTGCGGCTTTGCGCTGGTCAATTCGCACTGTGTCATCGAATCCCGTACGCCACGCCATGCCTTTGGTGAGTTTTATGTCAGGCAGGAGTTTCGGCTGCACGGGGTGGGTACGGCTGCGGCCACGCAGCTATTTGATCTGCACCGCGGCTACTGGGAGATCCGCGAGCTGGCAGACAACACCTCGGGCACGGCCTTCTGGCGCAGACTACTCACTCGCTATGCTCACGGCAACTTCACCGAAATGGAGCTGAATGATGAAAGATGGAAGGGGTGGGTGCAGTTGTTTAGTAATGGGTGAAGGCGACATTACTTCAACTATTTTATCCTAGTCCTCTTTAGAATTTTCATTCTTAAGCTTTTGAAACTCCGCATTCGACAAGGTTAAAAATGCGGCATTTTCTTGTTGCAATCCTTCTAAATTATCTTCCTCCGGTTCTTCGAATTTAGCCTGAGTTCGTTTATGAAACTCTAAAATACCCGCAACAAATGAAACTGACGAGATAAATCTTTCTCTTGGAGTATGACTTAAAGGAGTTATTAATTTCAAATTCGAACAGAGCGATTTGATCTTGTCTGTTTCAAAATTTATAATCATGTAAGAATGTCCGAACTCATTTCTAATTTTTCGAATAGTCTGAAGGTCCTGCATTTGCAATTTTGTTAGTATACCTAGGGAATAAGCCATTAGAATTCTACTGGAAAAAGTAGAGACTGGACCGTTTAATTCAAAAAGATTATTTAGATGCTTTTCGGTACCAATAAACTTTATTCTTAAAACATCCTCCAATAAGCAATCTAGAAATGAAGCGGCAAGTAACGAGCAGCCCCTATCAGATTCTTTGTTTAGTTCCCTTTTAAAGGATAAGAATTGAAACAATAGTTCCTTGGCCCCTTCGGGGAAAAGCTCAAATGGTATTAAATTCTCAAGAACTTGCCTCGTTACATCTTCTTTTGTACTAGATGATTCTTCCGGGTTCATATAAATTTTTACCTAAAATAAAACATTCTAAGCATGTGTGGCTGGCTCTTATCCACACCCCCTTTCCCCCTCCCTTTTAAAACCCTATTTTTGTAGCATTCACTTACATCTGTCATCCACCTGAATCGCTAGCGCCATGCCTGAATTTGTCCACCTACACTGCCATACCCAATACTCGCTGCTGGACGGAGCGGCAGATATCTCTACCATGATGAAAAAGGCTGCGGCTGATGGCATGAAAGGGCTCGCCATCACCGACCACGGCAATATGTTTGGCGTGTTCCAGTTTGTGGCAGAGGCGGCGAAGCACAAGCTGCCGGACGGCACTGCTCTGAAGCCCATCGTAGGCTGCGAATTTTATGTGGTGGACAGGCGCGAGAAAAAGTCTTTCACCGGAGGTGAAAAAGATAAACGCTACCACCAGCTCATGCTGGCCAAAAACGCGGAGGGCTACAAAAACCTCGTGAAGCTCTGCTCGCTCGGCTACATACAGGGCCTGTATGGCAAGTATCCACGTATCGACAAAGAACTGATACTCCAATATCACAAAGGCCTGATCGCAACGACGTGCTGCATCGGTGCCAGTGTGCCGCAGGCTATCCTGAGCAAAGGCGAAGAAGCTGCGGAGAAAGAATTCAAATGGTGGCTCGACCTCTTTGGCGAGGACTACTATGTAGAGCTGCAGCGCCACGGCATGGAGGAGCAGGAAAAGGTGAACCAGGTGCTGATCAAATTTGCTCAGAAATACAATGTGAAGATCATCGCCTCCAATGACTCACACTATGTAGACCAGGCAGATAGCAACGCGCACGATATCCTCCTTTGCATTAATACCGGCGAGAAGCAGAGTACGCCGATCATGAAGGACTTTAGCGATGATGAGGTCTCTACCAAGGGCAAGCGTTTCGCATTCTTCAATGACCAGTTCTATTTTAAGACGCAGGCCGAGATGGCCAAGGTCTTCCACGACCTGCCACAGGCCATAGACAATACAGGCGAGATCTTCTCAAAGATCGAACCGCTAAAACTCAAAAAGGACATCGCCCTTCCGCTGTACAAGTTGCCCGATGGCTTCACAGATCAGGACGCCTATCTGCACCACCTCACCATGACCGGTGCCAAGGCGCGCTACACAGACATCACGCCGGAGATACAGGAGCGCCTCGACTTTGAGCTGGGTGTGATCCGTACCATGGGATTTGCGGGCTACTTCCTCATCGTGCAGGACTTTATCAATCATGGCAAGGACATCGGTGTACTGATAGGCCCGGGCCGTGGCTCGGCTGCCGGCTCTGCAGTGGCCTACTGCATCGGCATCACCAATATTGATCCGATCAAGTATAATCTGCTGTTTGAGAGGTTCCTCAATCCGGACCGTAAGTCGATGCCCGATATCGATACGGACTTTGATGATGAGGGTCGCCAGCGTGTGATAGACTATGTAGTGCAGAAGTACGGCCAGAACCAGGTGGCGCAGATCATCACCTACGGCACCATGGCCGCCAAGATGAGTATCAAGGACGTGGCGCGCGTGATGGATCTCCCGCTGGCCGATGCCAATAACCTCGTGAAACTCGTACCGGATAAACCGGGCACCGACCTGAACCGGGTGATGTTCGCGCCGACAGACGGGCCAAAGTCCCTCAAGGACAAGGAAGGCTACGGCTCTGATGATATGGAGAATATCAAAAAGCTGCGCGAGATATATGCCGGAGATGACCTTCAGGCCAAGGTGCTCAAAGAAGCCGTAGTGCTGGAGGGCTCTGTGCGCAATACAGGTATCCACGCTGCGGGTATCATCATCGCGCCGCATGACCTCACAGATATCCTCCCCGTAGCTACGGCTAAGGATAGCCCGCTGTGGGTGACACAGTTTGAGGGGAATATCATAGAGGATGCGGGTGTGATCAAGATGGACTTCCTCGGTCTGAAGACGCTGACCATCATCCGCGATGCGCTGGCGCTGATCAAGCAGAACCACGGCGTGGAGATAGACATAGACACGCTCCCGCTGGATGATAAAGAAACCTATGCCCTGTACCAGCGTGGCGATACCAATGCGACATTCCAGTTTGAGTCACCGGGTATGCAGAAGTACCTGCGCGAGCTGAAGCCCGATAAATTTGAAGACCTGATCGCTATGAACGCCCTCTACCGTCCGGGCCCGATGGAGTACATACCAAACTTCATCAAGCGTAAGCATGGCAAGGAGGCGATCACCTATGACCTCCCTGATATGGAGGAATACCTGAGTGACACCTATGGTATCACCGTGTATCAGGAGCAGGTGATGCTCCTCTCGCAGAAGCTCGCAGGCTTTACCAAAGGTGAGGCAGACGTACTGCGTAAGGCGATGGGTAAAAAGCAGATCGAAGTACTGAATAAGATGAAGGGCCAGTTCATCACCGGTGCCTCTGCCAAGGGCCACGATGAAAAGATCCTCGCCAAGATCTGGACCGACTGGGAGGCATTCGCACAGTATGCCTTCAATAAATCACACTCTACCTGCTATGCGCTCGTAGCGTATCAGACAGCCTATCTCAAGGCCCATTATCCATCAGAGTTTATGGCAGCTGTACTGTCAAACAACATGGGCAATATCGAGAAGATCACCTTCTTTATGGAAGAGTCGCGCCGCATAGGCATACCGGTACTCGGCCCGGATGTGAATGAAAGCAATGTGAAGTTCTCTGTGAATGATAAGGGAGAGATCCGCTATGCCCTCTCTGCTGTAAAGGGTGTAGGTGAAGCCGCCGTAGAGAGCATCCTGGAGGAGCGCAAGAATAATGGCAAATTCTCCTCCATCTTTGATATGACCAAGCGTGTGAACCTGCGTACGGTCAATAAGAAGTCTATAGAAAACCTCGCGCTCGCAGGTGCCTTTGATAGCTTTGGCAAATACACCCGCTCTCAGTTCTTTACCGCAGACCAGCGCGATGGCATGACGCTGTCTGACAAGTGTGTGAAGTTTGGCAATAGCGAGCAGAGCAGCAAGAGCATGAACCAGAACTCGCTCTTCGGTGGTGCAGGTCATACCGAGGCATCAGAGCCGGTGCTCACCCCTATAGAGGAGTGGCCACTGCTGGAGAAGCTCAAAAAAGAAAAAGAGGTAGTAGGTATCTATATCAGCGGCCACCCACTAGATGACTATAAGCTGGAGATAGACACCTTTACCAACTGCAAGCTGAAAGACCTGGAGCAGAATAAAGACAAGGAGCTCAGGATAGCCGGCATAGTAGGATCCACGCAGACGAAGGTCTCCAAAACAGGCAACCAGTTTGTGATCTTCACGCTCGAAGATTTTGAAGGCTCGGCGGAGTTTGCCCTCTTTGGCAAGGACTATATCCAGTTCAAGAACTTTGTAGAGACACAGTCGGCACTGCTCTATGTGACAGGCCGCTACCAGCCGCGCTTCAATCAGCCAAACAACTACGAGTTTAAGATCACCAAGATAGAGCTGCTGCCAGACATACGCGGCAAGATGACACGCCGCCTCACGCTGAAGATGAATGCTGAAGATATCACTGACCGCGTCACAGACGAGATACTGGAGACACTGGGCCGCTATCCGGGCCGGTTCCCTGTCTCTATTAAAATGATCAGCGACAAGGAGCAGATATCCCTGCTGCTCAACTCCCGCAAGGTGACCGTAGACGTATCAAACGAGCTACTGCGCGAGCTAAACGGGATGGAGATGCTGAGCTATGTGCTGAATTGACAGAAAGAAGGCGAGGCATAGACTGTGGCTTTAGCTGATACTTGTTATTTTCGCCAGCGCTTCTTACACCGCTAAATCAACATCTCTTGAAACCACTCAAAATAGGCATCCTGGGCGGCGGCCAGCTGGGACGGATGCTACTCCAGTCTGCAGCCAACTATCATGTAGAAACGTACGTGCTGGAGAGCGGACATAATCCGCCGGCATCCTCTTTGTGCCATCACTTCATAGAGGGAGATATCAGAGATTTTGATACGGTGTATGCCTTTGGCAAGAAAGTAGACGTAGTGACAATAGAGATAGAAAATGTGAATGTAGATGCGCTATTCCGGCTGGAGGATGAGGGTGTGCGCGTGGTACCGAGGCCAGCTGTACTACAGACCATCAAAGACAAAGGTTTGCAAAAGCAATTTTACCGCGACCACCAGATCCCTACTGCTGACTTTATGCTCACAGAAAATGAAGAAGACACCCGACTGCAGGCAGCCTACCTGCCTGCCGCGCATAAACTGCGTACCGGCGGCTATGATGGCAAGGGTGTGAGCATACTCCGCTCAGAGGCGGATATGGGCAAAGCCTTTAAAGAGCCATCAGTACTGGAAAAGCTGGTAGATATAGAAAAAGAGATAGCGGTGATGGTGGCACGCGATCATAAGGGAGGGATAGCTGTCTATCCGCCTGTGGAGATGGTCTTTGACCCAAAGTACAATCTGGTGGATATGCTGGTCTCACCGGCCGCTATCACTGCAGACCAGACGGCAGAGGTGCAGCGTGTAGCCACTCAGGTAGTAGATGCACTGGGCTCCGAGGGCGTGTTTGCGGTAGAGATGTTCATAGACAAGGCCGGGCAAGTGCTGGTAAATGAAACCGCCCCTCGTGCGCACAATAGCGGCCACCAAAGCATAGAGGGCAACTACAGCTCTCAATATGATATGCAGATGCGTGTACTGCAGCAGCTATCCCTGGGTAGTACCGATACCATCCTCCCCTCACTGATGCTAAACCTGATAGGTGAAGAGGGCCACTCCGGTCCAGTGCGCTACCAGGGCCTGGATGAAGCGCTGCAAATACAAGGCGTGTATATACACCTCTATGGCAAGCACGAGACGAAGCCAGGCCGCAAGATGGGCCACGTGACCATACTGGGCGCAAACAAAAATGACCTGCTCGAAAAAGCCAGGTCATTAAAGTCATTGCTCAAAGTGGTGAGCTATTAATTATATCTGATCAGTCGTTTGAAGATGTCTTGCCGGCATCTTTAGTTTCCTCTACTTTTTGCTTAGGTGTCACGAAGGGATTCTCGTCCTCCATATCGTCTGTTTTATTTCTGTCCGTATCCGCTTTGGCATGCTGCTCTTCTGCTGCTGCGCTTGGCCTGGGATCTGATGGCGTGATGAATGGATTTTCTTCTCCATTGAAATTGCCCGAAGAGGCGGGTGCTATGGCCGGCCTATGAGCAGCGGAGCCTGGCTCATCTGCAGGTTTTGCCGGTTCTGCTTTGGCACCATTTGCCGGCTTTTCTTCGCGGATATCAGTTTTTGGTGCAGGCTGCTGTACCGGCATGGATATCTGGCGCGGGCGCTCTGCCGGTGCTGATTTTGCGGTAGTGACGGTGATCTTTGCAGCTACCTGTTCTACCGGCGCTTCGTTGTAGTGATTTTCATTGAGGAAAGACGCTACAAACTCGGGGTCGCGCATTTTAGTGTTTTTAGGCACTTTGATCACAGCTCCATCCCTGATATGCTTCGCATCTACCCCAGGGTTGGCCTTCTGTATATCACCTACTGTACTATTGTACATCAGTGATATGCGGAATAGCGTCTCATGCTGCTGTATCTTGTGGCTTACCACTCCGGCGTCTTTGGCTGCGAAAACACCCATCGTGCCGAGTAATGATGCAAGGAGTAAGATCTGCTTCATCTTTTATGGATTATACCGCGTAGTACGGGCATTGTTGCGCCATTGTTTCAATTCTTGCTACATTTATCACGAAAAACAGGACTACCACACATGGCATCACCACAGATAGGTATCATCATGGGCAGCGAGAGCGACCTGAAGGTGATGAACGAGGCTGCAGAAGTACTGCGCGAGCTCGGCGCAACATTTGAGCTGACAGTAGTGAGTGCACACCGCACTCCGGACCGCATGCGGGACTACGCTACTACGGCCTCAGATCGTGGCATCAAAGTGATCATAGCCGGGGCAGGCGGGGCAGCACACCTGCCGGGTATGGTGGCGTCATTTACTACGCTACCGGTGATAGGGGTGCCTATCAAGTCCAGCAACTCTATAGATGGCTGGGACTCGGTGCTGTCTATCCTGCAGATGCCATCTGGCGTACCTGTGGCCACCGTAGCGCTGAACGGGGCTAAAAACGCAGGCATACTGGCGGCACAGATACTCGGCACCTCCGATAAGGCTGTAGCGGCCAGGCTGGTGACTTTCAAAAACCAACTACGCGAGAAAGTAGAAAACTCTATCCGCGAGATCAGGATAGCGGGATATGAGAATGGCTTTGACCTGTAGCCAAAGTTCCCTCCTACATATTGTTAAAACTGATAGCAATCAGATTGCGTACATATCCTTGTGACGGGATAATATTACCTTAGAGGTAGCGTTTTGCTATTCAACTACTCTATTATGAAACAATCAAAATATCTATTTGCAGCACTGATGCTCTGTGTTTTTTCATTCTTCACGGCATCCGCACAGGATGACAGAGAGGATGTGGTCTACCTCAAGAATGGCAACATCTATCGCGGTGTGATCATAGAGCAGGTACCCGGCCAGACCCTAAAAGTGGAGACGCTGGGGGGCAACGTATTCACCGTACAGATCAGTGATATCACCAAGATCACCAAGGAGAGGAAAGTAATGCCGGACAATGTGATGGCGCCACAGGGCCAGAGACAAGACCTGCCCCCTATGCATGGACCTGATGACCGCAGGCCTGATATGGGCGGCCGCGGCAGAGGTCCGCATAACTTTCACAGCTACCGCTATTACCGGTATGACTCTACCGGTGGCAAAAGAGTACGTGAATTTCATTATCGCAAGAAGGGGTATTTCTTTGAGGCACAGCTGGTGGGCGAGGCTAACCAGGGAGGTATCAGGATCATAAACGGCTATAAGTTCAGCCAGTTTGGCTACCTGGGTATCGGTGTAGGTATAGATGTGCTGGGATCTATGCACATGGGATGGACAGACAACTCAAGTGCTAGTGACTATCCATACGCAGGTGTATATATGCCGCTGTTCCTTCACTATTCAGGAGATATCCTCCGCAAAAGAGTTACTCCATTCTACAGCCTGGATATGGGCTATGCTATGCGCAGCAATGGAGGGAGCCCGTTTATGGGACGCAATAGTGGTGACCGCCAGGGGGGTGCTATGGGTGGCGTAGGGTTTGGTGTGAAATTCTGGTCCAAGCGTAGGGTAAACGTCAGTTTGTCGGTAAATGCTGACTTCCAGAATGTGCGCTACGTACCGGGCTACAATTCCTTTGGCAATCCTGATATGACATGGCAGTATGGCCGCACACTGACCATCATGACTCCGGGCCTCAAGTTTGGGATAGGCTTTTAAGACAGCGAGGTGAGGTGCATCACCTTATGCGGATTTTCCAGGACAAACCTTGACAGCATACCGCGTATGTTGAAGTTTTCCCGATAGGGAGACAGCTCGCGGAAATGCTCTATGGTGGCTTTCTCGCGGGGAAGCTCAACTGTAGGCTTATAGCCCATGCCTGCGAAGTGACCTTTCTCTACAACTATAAATGCGGACTCCTCCGATGTCCTCCCCTCGTCTATGATCACAAACGACTCCTGCTCTGCCATAGCGGTGAGGGCAAAAGCAGTGCGCTTATTGTAAGATAAGATGTGACGCTTGTCACCAGAGCGGCAGGGGCACTTATCGTTCTCACAGGTTTCTTCATGAGTGGCTATGCTCATGAGCCGCGGGCACAGCTCATACTCCTCTGCCAGCGCCTTAAGGTAGCTGAGGCACTCGGTTATGTTATTGAAAAACGCCAATGCTGTAGCACCCTTTTTGAGTTTCTCTATACCCATGCGGGTCACGCCACGCTGATCCTGATAGGCCAGGATGCCAAAGCGAGGTTCATAGACCTTTTGAGAGCGATTGAACTTAGGCCAAAGCCGCTTGATCTCATGAGACTCCAGGAGGAGCGCCATCAGTTCATTGCCACAAAGCTCATAGGTGATAGAGAAAATAGAGCGCATGAAGTCCTGCTTCTGCCGGGAGGTGGAGTTATTGGAAAAATGGCTACTGACACGCTTGCGTATACGTTTGGCCTTGCCCACATATACTACCTTACCTTTCTGATCGTGGAAGTAATAAATGCCGGGCAAGTCGGGCAATTTCTCAAAATGCTCGCGTGGCACATTGGGAGGTAGCGCCTGCTCTTTTGAGTTGCGCTTTAGCGCCTTTGTGATCAGCTCTTCTTTATCATTTGCCAGCAGTAGCTCAAAGAGTTTGACCGTGGCAGCTGCATCGCCGTCTGCGCGGTGGCGGTTCTCTATTTTGATATCCAGGTAGCCGCATATTTTGCCCAGGCCGTAGGAGTCGAGGCCCGGGAATATCTTGCGCGCCAGGCGGACGGTACATAGCTTATTGCTGGTAAGGTCGTAACCACAGTTGGCCAGTTCGCTTTTCAGAAAAGAATAATCAAAATTGACATTATGTGCTATGAATACCTTGCCATACAGCATATCATAGATCCGGTCCGCCACCTCCCAAAACTCCGGGGCATCTTTTACCATCGCATTGCCGATGCCGGTGAGGCCGGTGATGTAGTACGGGATATCCTGGCCGGGATTGATGAGTGTCTGATAACTATCAGTGACCCGCTGCCCGTCATGGACATATATAGCCACCTCTGTGATACCATTGGCAGAGGCGTGGCCTCCCGTGGTCTCTATATCTACTATGGCATACAGCATTGCGGCCTACTAAAATAACGATTTAGCAGGCGCGATGGCATGAAAAAAATACTCACAAAAATTTAGCTCAATCTGCTATCTGTAGATCGCTGTCCTCCACATCCAGGCTACCGGAGCGGTAGTAGAGATAGATAAAAAAGATGCTCACAGCAGTAAGGATATGCCAGAGGGCGTGCCCCTGCAGAAAGCTGTCAGGCTGACATACCATGCGCTGGCGATCCAGTACCCATACACTGCCTGCGGCAAACATGATGAGAAAAGCAGCATACATATACTTTGTAAAAAAGCCCGTACGATTGACGGCCAGGGTATAGTACATGCCGGTGATGATGATCATGAGCAATAGGCCGGGTACCAGTGCATTGATATTGATGCGCCAGAGCCAGTTGAAGAAAGCGATATTGAGCAGGATCACGAGTACCTTGGCCCACTTGTGAGAGTCACGCGCAGTGCCTCGGTGATTGAAGTACGGGAAGATCTTGTATAGGTTTAAAACCAATATCATAGCTATCACAGAGTAGAGGCCCGTCTGGTCCAGCTTTTGAAAAAAGGCTGTGAGCGAAGCATGATAAAAGAAACTGCCTATAAACAGATAGAAGCACGACACACCATACATGATCGAGAACATAGGATAGCGTACGAGGAAATTTTCCGAATCGCGGCGGTTGCTATTCTTATAGTCATGCACTCCTAATGTGAGAGCGAAGAGACCAACTGCGAGGTAGGCCAGATTGGACCATGTATTTGCAGGCTGGCGTATGGCCTCGTCCATGTGGTTGGCCTCGCAAAAGTGAAAAGCATTGCCCCCGGCCACAGGCATGTGGCTCCAGACGTCAGTATGCCTATAGGCATGATATGCCAGCATCAGGACCAGTGTGGTAAAAAGAAATACCATAGCAGGCAGGCGAAACGCCCTGCTGCGGAGCGACTCTATATAGAGGCGATCACGCAATACTTCTACCCTGGCGGCGCTATACAGTCTCATAATATCACTCTTTGTTTGAGTGTACGAATATAGCGCAGAATGGTTTTCAGTAGGTGATGATAGATACGATATCCGGTGTGTACGCTGAAATTTTGCTCAGGCCGTCCAGAAAACCGAGCTCCACAATAAAGGCAAACCCGGCCACAGTGCCTCCCTCTGCCCTGACGAGCTCTGCCGCAGCTATAGCCGTGCCTCCAGTAGCCAGCACATCATCATGTACCAGTACATTCCAGCCGGGCTGTATCACTCCCTCATGTATCTCCAGAGTAGCAGTGCCATACTCCAGTGTGTAGGTATAAGATTTTGTTTTGGCAGGCAGCTTTCCCTTCTTGCGCACGGGCACCAGAGGTATCTGCAGCTTATTGGCCAGGAGCATACCGATAAAGAATCCGCGGCTCTCTACCACACAGACGGCATCCGGTTTAGTCTTGAGCTGACGGATGATGTCAGTAGCTATATCATCACATAGCTGCCAATCAAGGAATACGGGTGTAATATCCTTAAACAAAATGCCGGGCTTGGGGAAATCAGGCACATCACGTATAGCGGCATCCAGGCGAGCTGCCACGGGAGAAATCTCAGCTTGTATCATTTCCTCAAAATAAGGGTATAATACTGAAAGAGGGAAATGGCTTTTGCCCACATCATGTCTAAGCGACAAGTGAATAAGTAGCTGAGTCGGGCCGAGTGTAAAACATATATTTGCCTGCGATGACAGTAGAGATCTATACGGATGGCTCAGCCCGTGGCAATCCCGGCCCCGGCGGCTATGGCGCTATCCTGAAATACGGGCAGCATGAGCGCGAGCTATCTCAGGGCTACCACCTGACTACCAATAACCGTATGGAGCTACTAGCCACTATAGTAGCGCTGGAGACGCTGACCAGAGATGGCCTGAATGTGATGATCTACAGCGACTCTAAATATGTAGTAGAAGCAGTAGAAAAAAAATGGGTCTTCGGCTGGGAGCAGAAAAACTATAAAGACAAGAAAAACCCTGATCTCTGGCAGCGGTTCCTGCGGGCATACCGGAGGCACCATGTGCGATTCACATGGATAAAGGGGCACAATAATCACCACTATAATGAGCGCTGTGACGTGCTGGCTACACGCGCCGCTGACTTTGGCCCCTGGCTGGAAGATACAGGGTTTAAAAGCTCTACCTGATCCACCTTATTCAAAAAACCTCCATGCGCCTCCAAATTTGAAGGTGGCATCTGCCGCCGGATAGAGCGGCGAGGTGTAGTATCCCTTCTGCTTGCCAAAGAGGCTGGAAAGATTAGTTCCCATCAGGTAGACGCGTACGGTCTTTATCTTGACATTCAGGAAGACATCCATGATAGGATAAAACTTCAGCTCCAGGTCATTCTGCAGATAAAACTGCCCCGTGAGCGGATTGTATGCATTGCCTTTGAATGGCGTATAGTAGCGCAGGTCCACACCGAAGGCAAAAAGGAGCGCCTTCTTGAAAATATAGCGCTCATAGTACACACTCGTCTTGGTAGACACCAGTGGCAGCCGGATGACATCAGTGCCGGCCACCTTCTGAAACCAGACATCATTGTCAAAGTGGAATCCTTTGATCCCAAACCTGTTTGAAAAAGACAGCACCAGCATATTGGCGGCGCGACTCTCATAGGTGGGAGTGACAGGATCAGAGAAGTAGAAGTAATTTTTCAGCACATAGTTATATGCCGAAACGCGTATGCCTATCTTGTCTACCACATACTCACCACCAAAGCGGAAAGTGCTTATACGCGGCAGCTCGTAGTAATAGCGGTAGTTCATGTTATCCAGATTGGCATCGAGGCGCAGGCCATTGCTCTGGGTAGTATGTATGCCGGTGATCGTATCTACCCTAAAACTATGATAGATCCAATCGGCATGCCGCAGCTGATAGCCAACTCCTGCTGTGATCCGGCCAAACTTCCTGAAATCTACTCCTACCTCTCCATTGGCTGTGAGGTCATTCTGATTGTACCCGGCCATGTAGTAGGTCACATTGGCTTTGTATAGCAAGCGGGAGTTGACGGCGGGATTACTTTTGAGATAGCCATCTACATAGAGATTGGTAAACTTTGGCTTCTGGCCAAACTCATGCATGATGAAAACATCAAGATTGGCAGAAGCACCGATGATCAGGTTCAGCTCCTTGTACGTAGAGTCAGAGGTCAGCTTCTTGGCGGTATAGTCCAGGCCAAAACGGTTTCCGGCCTTGAGATAGCCGCTGGTATAGCGCATAGTATCTCCCATACGTAGATATGGGTAATAGGCTGAGTCGCCTTTGAGGTCAAAATACTGGTAACGGTTGTAGTCCAGATTAAACTGATAGGAGACCTTGAATACAGGCAGCACCACCCGCTCTACTGTCGTATCATTGATCCGCTCATTATATTTTTTGCCTATACCATAGGTACCCTTGAGGTACCAGCTGATCTCCCGGTACTGCAGCCCTGCATATTGCAGATTGATAGGTGCCAGGCTTTTCTGGAAGAGGGCTGAGTCCTTAAAGAAAATATCACGCGCCAAGCCTCCGTTTTCCTGCACGAGGTAGGCATTGTATATCAGATCGCTCTCCAAGCCCCACTGATGGTTCTTTGAGTTGTAGATCCCGTAAAGTGTAAAACCATTATCTATTGCACGCTGCCTATTGTACTGGCCGGGTGAATTGATCCGCCTAAACTCGACTCCGTACATCAATCCATTCTTGTGGCTATTGGCAAAGCGCCCTTTGAAGAGTTGATCCTTATTGATGCCCAGAGAATAGAATATCTCCGCATACGGGCGGATCACCTGGTAGTAGCGGATGGAGTCGCGCTGATAGCGATAGGCGTCAAACTGGTGAAAGCCCATATTAAATCCTACAGAAGGAGCCGGACTGAATACCAGCGGATAGGCTTCGGTACCCATATTACCCAGATGGAAATACTCAGGTCCATCGCCACGCACTACATCGAAGCGATGCATCTGGAAAATGGATGAATCTATGAGGAAGCGGCGGTTGGGCTCAGAGGCGTAGTACCAGGTATCGTTTAGCGTGGAGCGCTTCTTCTGGCCCGGGACTACCGCGGCAGCGGCCCTGCCACTATCCGGCGCTACCACTACTGTGTCGAGCCTGGAGCGGCTGCGCCTGACCCTGCTGCTATCTATATGAGAGACAGTAGTATCCTGATGATACGGCGTATATGCGGGCACTACCGGCGCACGCTGGGGCAGGGTATCTATCACAGGCCTCGTGCTATCTGCCATACCCTGTGCATGCGCACTGCCAGCCCACAGAGCGGCTATGAGGCACAGTATAAATGCGATATGGGAGAAGCGTGGATTCAAAAAGCAGTCACCATTTGGCTGGGTACGAATGTAGCAAATGTCATCTATAGGCTGAGTATGGCTGTGACCTCTATCTCTATGAGCAGGCGAGGGTCTATGAAGCCTTTGACCTCTATCATAGAGGCCGCCGGCCTGACCGCTGCAAAAAACTCTGCATGAGCCCTCCCTACCAGATCAGACTGAGAGATGTCTGTGACGTACATCTGCGTGCGCACCACATCTGCCATACTACCTCCGGCCTCCGTGAGCGCCAGCTCTATCTTGCGGAGTATAAACATCGTTTGCTCGTAAATATTGCCCTCTCCTACCACCTGGTCTCCATCTACCGCTGTGGTGCCTGCCACCTCTATTATATTGCCCACCCTGACGGCACGGGAGTAGCCAAAGCGGTCTTCCCATACAGTACCGGAGGAGATATTGCGGCGCATATTTTAGATTTTTTTGAGAAGCTCGACGATCACTTTGGTCATCTTGGGCTCAGCGGCAGAGGCCTTCTCCAGTACAAAGGCGTGTGATACATGGTCAGCCTTGTCAAAAGGATAGCCAATATCACTGATCACTGAGATGGCAAAACACCTCATATCCATATGACGCGCTACCACTACCTCCGGCGTAGTACTCATGCCTACTGCATCACCACCTATCAGTGCAAAGTATTTGTACTCTGACGGCGTCTCAAAGGTAGGCCCCTGCACTCCTACATATACGCCGGTGTGACAGGCTATGTCATTCTCCTGTGCGATGGCCATACCCATCTGCACCAGTGCCGGATCATAGGCATCATTCATATTAGGGAAGCGTGGGCCGAGTTGCTCGTTATTGCGGCCGCGCAGCGGGTGCTCGGGCTGCAGGTAGATGTGATCGCGCAGTATCATCAGGTCTCCTACTTCAAAATTGCCATTGACACCACCGGATGCATTAGATATCAGGAGCGTGTGTACGCCTATAAATTTCATGACGCGGATCGGGAAAGTCACCTCTTGCATAGAGTATCCCTCATAGTAGTGGAAGCGGCCGCTCATGCAGACCACATTTTTGCCGCCCAGGGAGCCGAATATAAGGCTACCCTTGTGCCCCTCTACTGTAGATACCGGAAAGCCCGGTATATCACTATACGATATCTGATGGTGTACCTCCATCTGGGCGGTGAGATTGCCCAGGCCGCTGCCCAGTATCACTCCGTAGCCGTATTCTCCTGTCACTTTTGATTTCAGATAGTCTGCACTTGCAGTAATCTTGCCGATCAGATCGCTCATCTATGCTATTGTATGGTTTATTTGTTGATCAATGTTCTTGCCACGGGTGATCTCTATGTACCTGATGATGTCGGCGTCAAAGCTCGCTGCATCATCACCCGCAAAGGCGACCCGTATAGGCTGCACAAATATTGGGATATTATTTTCCAAAAACCAAGAGCGGAATGGCCACAGCCTTACTGCATCCTTTTCGGTTGTAATGATGACTTTGCGGTCCGACTGGATATTGCGATACGTATCACGTATGCGCTCGAGGTCATACACGTCATATGTATGGTGATCCTTGAAGGTACTGAGGTATACCTTGCCGGCAATCTGCTCCAGGTGATGGGCTAGTTTCTCATGGCTGGCTATGCCCGTGACGAGGACTACGTCCTGCTGGCGTAGATCCACCGGCACCTGCATCTGCTCCGTGCGGAATAAGGGATAGAGAGGCCCATACTCTATATAGGAGAAATAGACATGCTGATATGCAAAAGGACTGATCTCTGAAATGATACGCTGGCGGTCTGCTGCGGTGATGGAGGGCGGACACTTGGTCACTATGATGATATCTGCCCTATGATAGTGCGACCTCCCCTCACGTAGCCAGCCCTGCGGCAGCGGATGGTCACGCCAGAAGGGGGCATCATACTCAGTGAGCAATACTGATAGTCCCGGCCTGATGCGCCTGTGCTGATAGGCATCATCCAGTAGGATCACATCCAGTGCCGGGTGTGCTGCCACCATACGGGGTATGCCTATGACACGCTCCTCTGCCACGGTCACCAGCACATCGGGATGCTTGACATGAAAAAGCATAGGCTCATCTCCCACTGCTGCTGCTGTAGCCGCTTGATCCGCTATGAGAAAACCGTGCGACTTGCGTCCATAGCCTCTGCTCAGGGTACCTATCTGGTAGCGATACTTCAGCAGTTGGATCAGGTACTCTATATGTGGGGATTTGCCTGTGCCACCTACTGACATATTGCCTACTGCTATGACCGGCAGCTCAAAGGAGGCTGCCTTGAGTATCTTGCTATCAAAAAGATAGTTTCTGAGATCAGTGATGAGCTGATACAGGCGCGCCAGGGGCCAGAGGAGGATATGAGATAGACGGCTGATAGGTATGTCTTAGCTGGTCAAATCTATAATAAACTGCGCCAAAGTACCTCGCTGCCGACTTTTACAGAGATGTGCATTATTTTTGGACGGTCATAGGACCTGATTTGGGTACTTTGGTCAAAAATAATCACTCGTGCAGCAGTATCTCGATCTCCTCCGCCGTATCATGGACAAGGGCGTCTATAAATCTGACCGTACCGGCACAGGTACGTACAGCTGTTTTGGCGATCAGATACGGTTTGACCTGTCGGAGGGCTTCCCCCTGGTCACTACCAAGAAGATCTATACCAAGGCTGTGATACATGAGCTGCTGTGGTTTCTGAAGGGCGAGTCAAACATTCGCTACCTGTGCCAGCATGGCGTCAGGATCTGGGATGACTGGCCATACGCCAAATACAAAGCCAGCAGTGAATTCGGCGGAGAGAATATCAAGGAATTTGCAGCCAAAGTAGCTGCTGACGAAAGCTTTGCTGCAAGGTGGGGTGAGCTGGGCCCGGTATATGGTGTGCAGTGGCGCTCCTGGCCGGCCGGAGATGGCCGTACTATAGACCAGATCACTCAGCTGATAGAGCAGATCAAAAAAAATCCGGACTCACGCCGGCTCATCATCAGTGCATGGAATGTGCCCTATATAGACCAGATGGCACTTCCACCATGCCATACTATGTTTCAGTTTTACGTAGCGCCGCCGGACGCTGCAAAAGGTGAAACAAAAGGCAAACTAAGCTGCCAGCTGTATCAGCGCAGCGCAGACGTATTCCTGGGTGTACCCTTTAATATAGCCTCCTATGCTCTGCTCACCATGATGATAGCGCAGGTATGTGACCTGGGCGTGGGCGATTTCGTTCACACCTTTGGAGATGTGCACCTGTATAGCAATCATGTGGAGCAGGCCAAGCTGCAGCTCTCACGCAGTACCCGTCCCCTGCCTCAGATGAAACTCAATACTGCAGTCAGCAATATCTTCGATTTCAAATACGATGACTTTGAGCTGGTGAACTATGACCCGCACCCTACCATAGCAGCAGAGGTGGCGGTATAACATCCCAATGGCGACCCACCTCTCCTATCGGGAGATGGATATGTGTGTCGTATAGATCTTGCCTTTTGATTCGGCCTTCAGTATATAAATCCCTTCTGCCAGACGGGATACATTGATGCTTCCCTCTTCCACGGCATAGCGCTCTATTACGCGGCCGCTCAGGTCAGAGACAGTGACGACTGCATCGCTCAAAGACTGGCCACCAGCAGCTATATGAAGCACCGATGATGCGGGTACGGGATATAACTGCAGTTCGTCCACTGCTATATCACTGATACCTACCGCGTAGGTTACCCTCACTGAGTCCGAGATCGTGCAGCCATTGGCATCTGTCACTACTACTGTGTAGCTATCAGCTGTGAGGCCGGTGGCTATGGCTGTAGTCTGCCCCGATGGCGTCCATAGATAGGTGAAAGGGCTAGTGCCGCCATTGACTATAGCCGTGGCTGTACCTGTATTGACGATGGTGGTAGTAGATGACAAAGACAATACTAGTGCAGGTGGCTGGCTGACCTGCGTAGTGGCAGATATGGTGCAGCCATTGGCGTCTGTCACTGTGACCGAGTAGGTGCCTGCGGGGAGCGCAGATGCGAGCTGAGTATGCTGTACCGGCGTGGTGCTCCATGCATAGACATATGCCGGTGTGCCTCCGCGCGGATAGATGGCAGCATGGCCAGATGGACTACCAAAACAAGAAGCATTGGCATGCGTGAGAGAGTCCAGCAGCAGCTGAAACTGCGGCGCCAGAACGGTATCTGTGAGTGTGGCGGTAGCGCCCAGCGAATCTGTGACAGTGACAGTATATATGCCGGGTGCCAGATGTGATATAGACAGCGTGCTATCTCCTGTACTCCACGCATAGCTGTATGGCGGCGTAGCGCCGCTGGCAGAGACTGCGATAGCACCTGTGCTATCGCCGCGGCAGCTATCATTGACCACTACGGAATGTAATACAGGAGGGGTGAGGAAGGTATCCCTCACTGCAAAGGAGTCCATCTGCAGCAGCCAGCTATTGCCGGTCGTATTATAGGTCACGATCCGAAATTTGCCCGGTATACCATTGGCAAATGCCGGTGCAGGCACCACCACCTTGATATAGTTGCTATCTGCATTCTGATGAGAGCTATTGATAGTATATTGTAGAAAGGGAAACAAAAATCCGGTATCAGCCACATATATCTCCGCCCGGTCACTGCTGGTCAGGATATATCTCGTAGCGACTCCACCCACGTATTTGATCACACGAAAGTAAAAGCTGGCAGCAGTGTGAAGGGTCAATGGGCCTATGGCCGGACTGGTAATAGTGTCATTGCCTGCTGCGTTCATTTGAACTTCGGCACAGTTGCCCGCCATGCCATGTGGCGTGACCAGCACGTGCGAGGTGGCCCTGAGGCCTCCGTTGCCATTGAGCGGCTGGCCGGCAGTATATGTATCAAAAGCATCATAATAAGGGAATACCTGCGCCGTAGCCGTAGCAGACCAGCATATAAGGGCAACAAATAGCGGAATAAATATCTTTCTCATAATGGGGGTTTGTATGATAGATAGACAGGTCAGTTTACCTGATCTCAAAATGGGAATAAACTTTTTTGACATAATCGGTCAGGGCCGAAGAGCGCTCTACATCATAGCCGGGATCCTTGTACTGGAATGTAACTGCCAGGATATAGGTCTCGTCCGTCTTGTCCGAATACACGATCAGAAAGTACCTGCTGTAATTGCTCACTTTGCTACGGCGGTAGTAGCGCGTGTGTAGCAGGGTGCCTATCAGGCCACCCTGTATAGCAGCAGAGCTTGTGTCAAAATTGTATCCCGGCTCAGTGACCCTGTCATAAAAGCTGGAAAACTCAAGGGTACTCTGCTCGAGTGCCTGTGCCTCCTTGTGCCCACTGAGATGAGAGATGGTATAGAAGCCGTACATAGGAGCACCATTCACTGTAGCGGGCAGGCCTACACCTGTGAAATCAAACTTGTAATCTGTGCCTGAGCCCTCAGGTATTGATACACGCTTGTAGGCATCAGGTATGTTGATGATATACTTATTGGCTTCTACCTTCTGTATGGCACTCCATATATCCTGGGCCAGGCAGCCTGCCACGGCACCGATAGTGAGGAATGTAGTCAGAAGTACATTTCTTTTCATTTGCTTGCTGTTTCACTTTACACCTAAACAATGATGCCAATACCAGGCATCCGGCCATAATATATGTTAAGCCGCCTGCTTAAAGATAGTGATTAGTTTCTCCTCTGCAGCCTGCAAATGTAAAACCCGTCAAAGCCGGTTTGCGAAGGTGATATGCTCTGCTCGCCTATGATAGTAAAAGATGGATGATCCGCCACAAAGGCCTGTATCTGCTTTTCATTCTCAGACGGGAATATAGAGCAGGTGGCGTAAACCATCACACCTCCCGGACGTAACATAGCACTGTAGCGGCGGAGTATATCCTGCTGAGCTATGATGTACTGCTCCAGCAGGTCTGATGTGAGCTTCCACTTGGTATCAGGGTTGCGGCGTATCACGCCCATACCTGAGCAGGGTACATCCAGCAGTAGCCGGTCTGCAGACTCACGCAGGGTGCTCTCCAGTCCATCCGTATAGGCAGTGGTGCGTATTATCTTTGCGTCGTTCCTTCTGGCCCGCGCCTCCAGCTCTTTGAGCTTATCCGGATAGATATCAATAGCGGTGATACGGCCTTTATTTTGCATCAGTGAGGCCAGATGAAGCGTTTTGCCACCGGCCCCGGCGCAGGCATCTATGACCATCATACCCGGCTGCACATCCAGCGCAGGTGCCACCAGCTGAGAGGATATGTCCTGTATCTCAAACCAGCCACTCTTGTAGGCATAGGTAGTGCGCAGATTTTTGCGGCCGCTGATGATGATCGCATCCGGAGCCGCATCACTCAGCGTAAACGGTATCTGCTCCGACTGCAAGAAGTCTATGACCGTCTGCCTGGTAGCGCGTAGGTGATTTACCCGGATACATAGAGGTGCCTGATCATTCAGCGCATGTATCTCAGAGGCCCAGTGGCTGCCCAGCTCCTGCCCTCCTTTGGCGTCTAGCCAGTCGGGTAGTGACTCTGCGAGTGCGCGGTGCGAGTGCGCGGCCGCGAGGCGGGAGTGTACCGTAGCAGCATCCAGGCCGGCCCACTCGGGCCAGTCCGGCAGCTCATGCCCGGTGGTTATAAGGTATGCGCCCAATGCCATCCATATAGATGGAGCTGTATCCATATAGTCACCGCCGGCAGCATATCCATAGAGCCGCTGATAGCGTATGAGCGTGTAGATGTGATCTGCTATGAAATTGCGGTCACGGGCGCCCCATTTTTTATTGGACTGCAGGAGGGTGTCTATGGCGTATCCTGCATGTGCGCCCTGTATGAGTATCTGCTCCAGCCCTATCACTATGGCCTCACAGAGATTGCGATGTAGTCTCAATGATGATTTACTTTATGATGATCACTTTCTGGTCGTATGTCCTGCCATGCGTATCTGCTGCATGGAGCACATAGGCGCCTGCCGGAAGGGCTGCGACGGATATCGTAGCCTCCTGATCGGCACCAGCCGCAATATCGGCATTTATCCTGTGACCGAGTACATCATAGAGCTGCACATACTCCAGGCGTGCATCACCATCTGCCAGGCGGCATATCACCCTATCACGGGCAGGATTGGGATATACCTGCAGGGTAGCCGTAGTCTGTACGGGCAGCTCCGCTATGGACGCAGTAGCACCATTGCCCCAGTATCCGTCTGAGAAGAGCATCATGCCGCCACGTATATTGCCGGTCAGGTAATCCCTGTAGCCATCATGATTGATATCTGCTATGCTGATGGTGGAGCGCAGGCCGGCATTGACACCGACCACATCCGAGTCGAGCAGGCGGAAAGTGCCGCGGCGCAGGCTATCCTGGTTTATAAGAAATTTGAAGGTGCGGCCGAGCTGCGAACCTGAATATAGCATCAGCTGGCCACCCTCCTGGCGCAGGGCCGGCGCAGCGAAACCAGGCAACAGCCCGATGTGGTAATCATATACACGCACACCACCAAAGAAATTATTGACCGAGTCACGGGAGAAGAGAGGATTGGTACGCGTGCCAAAATTCCAGTAGTACTGAATATTGTTGCTACGTGAGCCTATGACCAGATCCGGCAGGCTGTCACCATTCACATCATAGATAAATGGAGCTGCATTTTGATTCACATTGATGTTAAACCAGTTTTGCTGCGTGAGAGATGGGAATCTGGCAGTGTCTGAGTTGGAGGTGTTTTTGAAAAAGTGTATCCTGCCGGTGTAGTCGCCTATCACCATATCTGTCTTGCCATCGCCATTCATATCGCCAAAAGCGGGAAAAAGGCCGGTCACATTATAGGCACTCAAGCCATACCAGTCTGTGCTGACCTCATCGAAAACGGGCATCGTATCAGTACCGATATTGTGATATAGCGCGAGCGACGATTTAGAGGCGCCCGATGTCTGAAACCTGCCATAATTTCCCATGACGATATCCATGAGGCCATCTCCATCGTAGTCAAAGAATACAGGATGTGACTCTGTGCCCACGTCTACTATCTCGCGGGTAAAAGTTGTATCACCCATGTAGTGGTATTTTTCCAGCGAGTCATCAGCTATATTGTGATAATACTGTACCACCTTGACATCCTCAGACTGGCCAGGCTGGTAGGCATTGGAGGCAAAGGGGGATATGAACAGATCTTCAAAGCCGTCATTGTCGGCATCCAGGCCAAACGGGGCGGGGAAGAGAGGCAGATTGACTGACCTGTCGTACACAGGGAAAATAGAATCAGCGTAGGTAATGACCGCCGATGTGGTATCTCCGCGATTTTCCAGAAACTTCAGAGTATTGCAAAATATATCTGCCAGCAGCAGGCTAAGTACCGGAGAGTTTCTCCGATAGTGTACGCCATATAGAGCCCCTCCCTGATGCCGGGCTACCTGCGCATCCGAGTGCAGGACAAGCCCCCCCGATAAACACTGAGCGAGAGACACGCCACAGTCATTGGAGTTTTCTATGAAATAGCCCCAGCAGTTTGTGACCAGGTCAAAAACGAGCGAATCGCGATCCATCCCGCTCTCTACTGCCCTGTTCTTGTAAAAATTGAGTGTAGTACCACCTGCTATATCAGAGGCAAGGACGTCCAGGTCGCCATCATGGTCCACATCCTGCATGATGGGTATATTGTCCATAAATGTCCAGATATGATCCGGCAGCGGACCACCATAGGAATAATTCAAACGATCATAAAGCTTGGTAAATCCGATGCCGGAGCCGGTGCGATAACCCTTGAAGACCATGATGTCACTGGTGGGACTGAGTGCAAAGATATCTCCTACTCCATCCCGGTTGTGGTCGCGTATCACTGCCCAGTCACGCAGCTCCCTTGGGAACATATTGTCATACTTTGGCGCATAGATGTATGAAAGGTGGCCGGCACTACCCGTATTGATGAAAGCCTGGGCTTTCCAGCCTGCCTTGTCATAGACGAAGAGATCCATGAGGCCATCCTGATTGAGATCGATAGGGGAGAAAAGTGGATTATTCAATCCGCCTACCCATGGGTTCTGCAGGGAGCGGCCGCCACGAAGTACTTTCACCCCCTCTATATGGTACTTCTGACCAGTAACAAGAAGTGGAAAAAGAAGGATCAAGAGTGCAATTCTACGCATGGTTTTCATTTTACTATAAGACTAGTGAATTTACGAAAAGTTGCGCGGAGCATGGTAGTTCTCGGTAAATAGGATGATCTAGACTCCTTGACGAGTAAATATTGTTCCTAAAACAGAAAAGGCTGTGGGCTAATACCCACAGCCTTAATCTAATATGTGATCCCGGTAGGAATCGAACCTACGGCCGATTGATTAGAAATCAATTGCTCTATCCGCTGAGCTACGGGACCAGCTATTTCTCAAGCGCGGCAAATATACCCATTTCCCCTCTATCGTGCTAGGGCTTATTTAACAAGGAGATAGGACAGCAAATGGAGCCATGTGGAAATTTGAGTGGAAAATAACGGTCGTTTATTTGAAAATGCCTTATTTTTGTCATTACATCAAATCAGTAAACAACGATCATGAAAAAACTATTTACCCTATTATCATTCTCTCTTCTCTTTGGCGCGAGCTATGCACAATATTGTGGCAGCTCTCAGGTATCTGCCATCAATCCGGGCAGCAACTACGGTTTCCCTAAGCTGGATAGCATCCCATGCATCGTACAGGGTGCCAATACTACACTGGATATTCCTTTCAAGACGTATACTACTTTTACCGCACAGGGCAATACAGTAAACATCTACAAACTGAAAATAGATGTGATGAATAACCTGCCATGCGGCCTTTGCTGGTCCAGCACAAGTGCTACTAATGAATTTAACCCTAATGACCTGGGTACATTCCGCATACAAGGAACGACTAATGATGCTGTAGGTGAATATAAAATACACCTGCTGCTCTCGGTAAATACACAAAACCAAGGCAACTACGATATCGATAGCATAGATGCAGATGCAGGTGGCGTATATCTCTATGTACGTGTGAAGGCTAACGGTGGCAACTGCGCACCGGTAGATACTAACTCTATCGGCCTGACCGCCAGTACTCAGTGCCCTACAGGTATCAATGATGTAAAGGCTAATGTATCTGCACTCAGTGTACAGCCTAACCCAATGACCAGCGAGGCTAATGTGACATTCACATCTGAGGTAGCCGGCACCAGCAACATCACCATCACAAACATAGTAGGCAGCGTAGTATACCGCACTGCTATCGCTACCAAGATAGGTGAGAACAATACAACTATCAACAAGGGCAACCTGCCGGCCGGTATCTACATCCTGACAGTAGGCAACAATAAGGCTGCTGCTTCACGCAAGTTTGTGATCGCAGAGTAATTAAGATTTTTTTAGATAGAAAAGTCCCGTCGTTTGGCGGGACTTTTTTGTTTTTATGCATTGTGGGTTAGTTTTGTGGCCGTTGGCATTTCGTTTGCTATATGCCTGGTCTCTACATCATCTTACTAAAAACCAAACATCGAATGAAAAGGAATACGCTCTTGTCTATCGCGCTGCTGGCAGTGATCTGCCTGACCATGACCTCTGCTGCACCACCAGCCAGCCAGACCCGGCAGATAGTAGATAATATGCTGAGTACGATAGCACACCACACAGGCGCTACCTTTAACATGAGCGCGGCTGAGCGTATAGTGGGCAAAGGCAATGAGTTTAATAAGATGTCGATGTTCACTAAGGTGAATGTAAGCCCGCTGAAGATATACTCTAAGGTGCTGAGCGACCCTAACAAAGGCACAGAGCTACTCTACGTGACCGGCCAGCGCGAAAATAAGATCCGCGTAAACCCTGGTAAATTCCTACCATCCCTCACACTGGCGCCTACCAGCAATCTACTGAGCAAGAATCAGCATCATACATTGCTTACTTCCGGCTTTAGCGTGGTACGTGATATCGTATCTGCAGGTGTGAAGCGCGCAGATGCGCAGGGTGGTTTTGACAAGGTATTTACCCTGCTGGGTGAGGTAAACTATGGTGGCCGCAAGTGCTATAAGATCCAGATAGAAGACCCGACCTATACCTATACGACAGCTGTAGGGCAAAACGGCGAGAATGTCAATACAATGGCCAAGCGCCTGCTAGTATCTGAGTACCACATCATGGAGCTGAACCCAGCCTTCCGCTCCCTGGATGAGAGTGTAGCTGGTAAGACCCTGAAAGTGCCTAGCTCCTACGCCAAGAAGAGCGTGATGTATGTAGATGCCGCTACTAATGTGCCGCTCTATCAGGAGATGAGTGATGAGAAGGGCCTCTTTGAGAAATATGAGTATTCCAATGTAGTGCTCAACCCGGCCTTCAAGGCGGATGAGTTCTCTGAGAAGTTTTCAGAGTATAGTTTCTAAATCATATAGCCCGGTCACGCCGGGCTTTTTTCATCCATATACCCACACAGATGCGTTTGCTCACTTTACTATTGTGCCTGGTCACTATCCACGCTATGGCACAGCTTCCCGCTCATTTTGACAGCAAAGACCAGCCTGCTGCACCTGACTATACGCAGGAGCAGAACTGGAGTGCGCTACCCTACCGCACAGATGCGGCAGATGTGATACCACCTGATGAAAAGTGGATCAGTGACTCGCTGAAGGGAGTAGATGTATTTTATGTCTATCCCACTATCTATCAGAAAGGCAAAACATGGAATGCAGACCTGGCCAATAAGAAACTGAATAAGCGTATAGACAACCTGCCGGTGCGTTTCCAGGCGGGAGTATTCAACGCAAGCTGCCGGGTGTATGCGCCTCGCTACCGTCAGGGCAATATCCAGTGCTACTATGATAGCATCAACGGGCCTATGGGGCTTGACTTTGCCTATCAGGATGTAGCGCGGGCATTTCAATACTACCTGGACCACTACAATCATGGGCGGCCCATCATCATCGCATCCCACAGCCAGGGTAGCAATCACTCGTGGAGGCTGCTCAGGGAGTTTTTTGATGGCAAGCCACTGGCCAAACAATTAGTATGCGCCTATACAGTGGGTATGGGTGTAGACACGACCTGGTACAAGGTGCTACGTCCATGTGGCAATGCGACTGAAACGGGCTGCTATGTGACCTGGTCGTCATTTCGCACGGGCTATGATCCGGGCAAGGATGTACTCCGCAACCCGATGTGTGTAAACCCTATCACCTGGCAGCGGGATACTACGCTGGTACCGGCATCAGCTTCTCTGGGAGGTATATTCCTAAAGATACGCCGGCACCGCTGGCAGCATGCCGCATCAGCGCAGGTACACAATGACTATCTATGGGTAAAGACGCGCCTTCCCTTTGTAAGTGGGTGGAAAGTGCTACACCTCGTAGACTACAATCTATACTGGTATGATATCCGCAAAAATGTGGCTGACAGGATCAGGGCCTACCAGAAAAAGTAATTACGCCTTGGCCGTAGTGACAGTACTGTCGATCTTGCCCACGAGTCCCTGCAGTACATTGCCGGGGCCGACTTCTATGAAGTTTGTGGCGCCATCAGCTATCATATGGCGCACGCTCTGTGTCCAGAGTACTGGCGCCGTGAGCTGCGCTATGAGGTTTGACTTGATGGCAGCGGGATCGGTCTCCGCTTTAGCGGTATAGTTCTGATAGATGGGGCAGACAGGCGTGGCAAATACCGCTTTCTCTATACCAGCCGCCAGCTCCTCACGGGCCGGCTCCATCAGAGGGGAGTGGAATGCGCCACCTACCTGCAGTTTCAGCACGCGACGTACGCCTGCAACAGTCAGTTTCTCCATAGCAATATCGATGCCTTTGACCGATCCTGATATGACGAGCTGGCCGGGGCAGTTATAGTTGGCAGGTACTACGACCTCCTCAGTGATAGACCTGCAAATATTCTCTACCTGCTCTTCGCTCTCATACCTGAGTACAGCAGCCATAGTAGACGGTACAGCTTCGCATGCTTTCTGCATGGCCAGTGCGCGGATGCTGACGAGGCGCAGCGCCTCATCAAAGCTCATGGCCTTATTAGCTACCAGTGCGGAGAACTCTCCGAGTGAGTGACCCGCTACCATATCCGGCTTGAAACCATCTATCAGCAGGGCAGATATCACAGAGTGGATGAATACAGCAGGCTGTGTCACGCTGGTCTGCTTCAGGTCCTCGTCAGACCCTTCGAACATGATAGAAGATATACTGAATCCGAGTATCTCATCGGCCTTTTTGAAATAGTCTTTGGCGAGGTCGGACTTTTCGTAGAGGTCCTTGCCCATGCTTTTGAATTGGCTGCCTTGTCCCGGAAAGATGTATGCGTTCACGATCTGTAGATAGATGGATGAATAAATTAGCTCAGCTTCGCTGAGATGAGATTGATAAACTCATTGCGCGTGCTCTGATTCTGAAACTCACCGGTGAAGGCTGAGGTCGTAGTAGTACTGTTTTGCTTCTGCACGCCGCGCATCATCATGCAGAGGTGCTTGGCCTCTACTACTACTGCTACGCCCAGCGGGTCCAGCGTCTCCTGTATGCAGTCGCGTATCTGTATGGTGAGGCGCTCCTGCACCTGAAAACGGCGCGAGTACGCATCTACGATACGGGCCAGCTTACTCAGGCCGACGATCTTGCCGTTAGGTATATAGGCCACATGGGCGCGTCCGTAGAAGGGCAGCAGGTGATGCTCGCAGAGAGAGTATAGTTCTATATCTTTCACGATCACCATCTGATTGTGCTGCTCGTGAAATATGGCACCGCGCATGATAGCGTGTGCATCCATCTTATAGCCCGATGCCAGGAAGTGCATCGCCTTTGACGCACGTTGCGGGGTCTTGAGCAGGCCCTCGCGGGTGATATCTTCTCCCAGTCCTTTCAGTATCTCCTCATAGTGCAGGCTGAGGCGCGCTACGGATGCTTCATCGAAATTCTTTTCCATGCTTCTATATTTTACTCGCCGAAGTATTCGACATATATATTTTCCGTTTCCACCAGCTTCACACAGTGGAGCTTGCAGTCTGTGAGGTGTGGCTCCATCCAGCGCCAGATCTGTATGGCTACATTTTCTGACGTACCCAGCTTGTTTTTAAACTCCGGCACATCCAGGTTAAAGTTTTTATGATCCAGGCGGTCTACTATCTCACGCTTCATGATCTTGCTGAGATGGTGCGCATTGATCACAAAACCAGTTTCGGCGTGAGGCACAGCCTTGACAGTGACATAGACATCAAAGTTGTGACCGTGATAGTGCTTATTGGCACATTTGCCAAACACCTCCCTGTTCTTTTCTTCTGACCAGGAGTTGATGTAGAGCTTGTGCGCGCCGTTGAAGTGTTCTCTGCGAGTGAGGTAGACCATGATTGATTTCGGATTTTGGATTCCGATTTCGGATGTGAAGGTAATACAACTGCCGCTAAATCACAGCGTCCGGTTGCGGACCCATTTGCTGCCACCGGTAGAGGTTGCTGCCTTAGCTGCTTTGGCCACCTGAGGCTTGTGCTCAAATACGTGAGCTGCCACGAGTGCTGCGATCTCCATTTCTGTGCTATCCTCCTTCTTCAGGTACTCTGGTTTGAAGTGCTTTGCTACAAAATGGGTATCAAATTTGCCGCTCACAAAGTCCGGATGCGTGATCACAAAAGCTCCGAACTGAAGGGTGTTTTTCACCCCCGTGATATGGTACTCATGTATAGCCCGCAGCATGCGGTCTATGGCCTCCGTACGGTCCTTGCCGTAGGCTACGAGTTTGGCTATCATCGGATCGTAGTAGATAGGTATATCCATACCGGCCTCAAAGCCGTCATCTACGCGGATGCCGGGACCCTCGGGTTTCTTATACTCTGTGAGGCGACCTATATCGGGGAGGAAATTATTCATTGGGTCCTCCGCATATACACGTAGCTCCAGCGCATGGCCACGGATAGCGAGATCCTCCTGTGTAAAAGATAGCCTCTCTCCTCTCGCCACTTTGATCTGTTCCTTCACCAGATCTATGCCGGTGATCATCTCGCTGACAGGATGCTCTACCTGCAGGCGGGTATTCATTTCAAGGAAGTAAAAGTTCAACGCTTCATCTACCAGAAACTCAACGGTACCTGCACCGATATAGGCACAAGATTTACCCACCATGACCGCAGCCTCCCCTATTGCTTTACGCTTCTCGGGTGTGAGGCATGAGCTAGGTGCCTCCTCTACCACCTTCTGGTGGCGGCGCTGCACAGAGCACTCACGCTCGAAGAGGTAAACGATATTGCCGTAGTTATCTCCCAGTATCTGCACCTCTATATGCTTTGGCGAGCCGACATATTTCTCTATGAAAACGCTTCCATCGCCAAAGGCGGATAGCGCCTCTCCCTGCGCACGCTGCATCTGCTCTGCCAGCTGGTCAGGGCTCTCTACTACACGCATCCCCTTACCGCCGCCGCCGGCAGAGGCCTTGATGAGGACAGGATAGCCTATGCGGTCGCAAAGGTCACGTACCTCATCTGCACTATGTATAGCTCCATCGCTACCCGGCACCATAGGAATATTAAATTTCTTGGCAGCTTCTTTTGCTGAGAGTTTATCGCCCATCACCTCGATGGCCTCCGGTGTGGGCCCGATAAAGGTGATGCCATTCTCCTCCACCAGTTTGGCAAAGGCGGCATTCTCAGAGAGGAAACCATAGCCGGGGTGTATCCCATCCACTCCCAGGGTCTTGGCCACTTCTACTATTTTATCACCACGCAGGTAGGAGTCCTTTGACGCGGGCGGGCCGATACATACGGCCTCATCTGCATAGCGTACGTGCGGCGAATGGCGGTCTGCCTCGCTGTAGACCGCTACGGTCTTGATGCCCATCTCGCGGGCGGAGCGCATGACACGGAGGGCTATTTCGCCCCTATTGGCTACGAGTATTTTCTTCATGATCGTTTATTACTGCCAAGGCGCAAGAGCGCCAAAACTTCTTCTCAAATATAGAAATGAATCGCTCATTAGTTACGACTCCGCTTCCACCAGTTCCCCCTCACTCTTTGCGATGATCACGGTGGCCAGGCAGTTGCCCAAGACATTCACTGATGTCCGTGCCATATCCATGATAGAGTCTACGCCAAATATGACATAGATAGGCCACTCCGGCAGGTGAAAGGTGGCCACAGTGCCCAGGAGGATCACGAAGGATGCTTTGGCTACACCGGCTACACCCTTGCTGGTGAGCATCAGCGTGAGAAGGATATAGAGCTGCGTGGAGAGAGGCATATTGATGCCCGCAGCCTGTGAGACAAAGATGGCTGCGAGCGAAAGGTAAAGCGTCGTACCATCCAGATTGAATGAATACCCCATGGGCAGGACAAAGGAATAGACCTTTTTGTGTACGCCGAGTTTCTCCATCGCGCTCATGGCCTTCGGCAGGGCTGCATCAGAGCTGGCCGTGGCAAAGGCGACAGATACGGGCTCCTCTACTGCCTGCAGAAATTTCTTCAGTGGTACTTTGAAGTAAAGAGCAATAGGCAGCAATACCCCAAAGAGAAAGAACACAAGCGCGCCTGCGAGCGTGAGAAGTAGCAGCCCAAAATTCTTAAAGATGCCTAGTCCCATAGTACCTACTGTATATGCAATAGCGCCACCGACTGCTATGGGAGAGAAGAGCATCACCAGATTGGTCAGTTTAAACATGACCTCGGAGAGAATTTCCGCGAAGCGGACGACAGGCTTCTTATACTCCTCCGCACACATAGATACTGCTATGGCAAAGAGAATCGAGAAAATGACGACCTGGAGTACGTTATTCTCAGAGATAGCTTTAGCGATATTCTCGGGCACTATCTCGTAGAGTTGGAAGTGCTTGCCTGCGTCTGGCAGCGCTTCGGGCTTCTCTATGGTAGCTGGTTTGGCTATGCCCGCACCAGCCTGAGTCAGATTGATCGCGGCGAGGCCGATGAAAAGCGCGAGGGTGGTCACGACCTCAAAGTATATGATAGCCTTGAGCCCCATGCGGCCCACCTGCTTGAGGTCAGAGTGCCCGGCTATGCCTACCACCAGCGTGGCAAAGAGCAGCGGTGCGATGATCATTTTGACCAGGCGGAGGAATATCTTGCCAAAGACATTCAGCTCTCTGGCCATATCGGGGAAATCAACACCGATGACTACCCCTGTGATCATAGCAACAAATACCCAGATAGTGAGGGACCGCGCCTGCCAGCCGTACCATATCAGCGGCAGCAGGCCTATGAGGCGTACAGCAGTAAAGACCGTAGATGGCAGGTCTATGATACCTCCTACCTGCAGCCAGGTAGCCACTATGATGACCAGGCCTGCGAGCAGGGCCACATTGCGCCAGAGATGATGCTTCATCCGCACAAAATATAAAAATCTACTATCAGAATGATCCAGCTGGAAAACATACCGGAAAAATACCTGTTATGGTGTAACTTCACATCATGATCATACCAGGTACATCATCTTTGACTCCGCAGCGGCAGGCGCTGGCATGCCTGGGCCTCTCACTGCTGGGCATGGTGTTTTGCCATATTGCTTTTGCCGGCACGTCTAATGAGTTTCTGGCTGCATTTAGCGGTATCATGTTTTACTCGCTGATGAATCCCGTGCTATCCATCTTCCATGAGTCCTTTGCCAAATATACCTGGCCGTCCTGGCTGTACTACATCGCCCTGCTCATCGTACTCCTACTGGCAGCGCGGTATATCTCCGGCACCAGTATTTGGGCGCTGCCAGAGTACCGTATGATGCTGGGCAGTATCGCAGCTTTCTATATCATCACCAGTATCATGGTGCGGGTCATACGTGCCATCTGGGAGTTTGCAGAGAGTGACGAGGGGTAGGCCTCACCCATCTGCCTTCAGCATCTTCCCTCTCCAAAAGAGAGGGAAGAACCTAAAAGTTAAAAAGCCTCTTTTCTGATCTGTTTTTTCAATGGGAGTAAGCTCCAAGAGCTTTTTATAGGCTGTCTGTATTTTTTATTATCCTTACAGTCTATAGTCTATCCGATATGAGTATCATTGTGGCCCCCTCTGTTTTGTCAGCTGATTTTGCCCATCTGGGCCGCGATATAGATATGCTGAATAGCAGCGAGGCGGATTGGATACATATAGATGTGATGGATGGCTCCTTTGTGCCCAATATCTCTTTTGGCTTCCCCATCCTGCAGGCTATCCGCAAAAGGACGCAGAAATTTTGCGATGTGCACCTGATGATCCTGCAGCCGGAGCGCTATATCAGGCAGTTTAAAGATGCCGGTGCGGACCACCTGACAGTACACTATGAGGGCAACCTGCACCTGGACTCTGTGATACGCGAGATCAAGGCTCAGGGCCTGTCTGCCGGGGTGGCCATCAATCCTGCCACACCTGTGAGCGAACTCAAAGAAGTGATCGGCCTGCTGGACCTGGTACTGGTGATGAGTGTCAATCCGGGCTTTGGGGGTCAGAAATTCATCCCCAATGCGCTGAATAAGGTGCGTGAAGCCCGCGAGCTGATCAAACAATCCGGCTCCAGGGCAAAAATAGAAGTGGACGGCGGTGTGGGCATGGAGAATGCCAAGAGCCTGATAGAAGCTGGTGCAGATGTGCTGGTGGCCGGCAACGCGGTTTTTGGCGCGAGCGATCCGGTCCAGACTATCTCTGCTATAAAGAATGCCGCCGCGAAATAAAATCACCATATAGCCGTTTCAGCCACGAAAATGTCCAGAGTCTACCTACTTATCCTATCCCTGCTGATCGCTACAGGTGCGTGTGCACAGGACATGGCTACTATCACCGGTGCAGTGGCAGATGAATATGGCAAGCCGCTGGAGCTGGTCAATGTGGTAGTAAAAGAGAATCAAAAGTATTTCACCTCTACAGACTCTCTGGGACGCTATACACTGCGCGTACCGGCCGGCAAGCGCATCACGATCGTATTCAGCTATCTGACCAATGTGATCTACTCTACCCCTGTGCTGCCGCTCAGAAATGATGAAAAGCAGATATCCTTTCAGGTGCAGAGCTCAGTTCAGCAGTTCCGAGAAGTAGAAATAAAGGACCAAGGCGCTCGCAGGGAGGGTATATCCAATATCAAAGTCCACGAGATCATGATACCAAATCTGGATGGCGGTATCGAGAGCTACCTGGCTGCACAGTCTCTGGGTGTCAATAAATCTAACGAGCTCAGCTCAAACTACTCCGTGCGTGGCGGTAGCTATGACGAGAACCTGGTCTATGTAAATGACTTTGAGATATACCGTCCATACCTGATGCGCTCCGGGCAGCAGGAGGGCCTTTCTTTTGCTAATCCTAATCTGGTGAGCAATATCAAGTTCTCATCTGGCGGCTGGCAGGCACGATATGGGGATAAGATGTCATCGGTAATGGATGTGACCTACAAGCGCCCTACTACCTGGGGTGGCTCGGTCACAGCTAGCCTCATGGGCCTGGCGGCACACGTAGAAGGCGCATCAAAAGATCCACGCAAATTCTCTTTCCTATTTGGTATCAGGCAGAAAAGCAGCCAGTATATCCTCGGCACGCTGGATACCAAGGGGCAGTATTCACCTAATTTTATCGATGCACAGTTCTTTGCTACGAGTATGATCAGCAACCAGGTTTCCCTGGAGATCATCAGCAATGTGGCGCGAAATCAATTTAAGTTCATACCTGATAACCGTACCACTAAGTTTGGCACCGTAAGCACGGTAAAGCAGCTGGAGATGGCGTTTGAGGGGCAGGAACTGGACAATTTCCTCTCTGTGACCAATGGCCTGGCCATAGTCATAAAGCCTAAAGAAAACCTACGTATCAAGTTTCTCGGGTCGGTCTATAACGACTTTGAGCATGAGAATTTTGACATACTCGCAGACTACCGCATAGGTGATGTGGAGAGCGACCCGAGTAAGAGCAACTATGGCAAAGTGACTAACTACAGCGGTATAGGTGGCATACAAAACTGGGGACGCAATACGCTCTACACAGATGTGTACACCGCTGCCACCCGCGGCTCGTGGTTTGCCAAGCATCACAATGTACAGTGGGGAGTAGACTACAAGCACGAAGTGATACAGGACAAGCTCTCGGAGTGGGACCGCCTGGACTCGGCTGGCTATTCTTTGCCTTTCACAGCCAATGGGCAGAAGAACTTCTACGGTGATAGCGTTCCTTTGAATAACTTCTCTGTGATCGGGATGGACCGCCTGCTGAAGAGCAGCTTTACCCTGAGCAGCAATCGGGTCAGTGCCTTTATCCAGGATACCTGGAGATTTGGAGATACGTCCAGATTCAGCCTGAACTACGGTGTACGCTTCCAATACTGGGATGCCAATAAGGAACCTATCGTGACCCCCCGCGCCCAGCTTTCCATCAAGCCATCGGTCAAAAAAGACATCATCCTGACCTTTGCAGGTGGCCTTTATTATCAGCCGCCTTTCTATAGGGAGATGCGCGACTCCTCCGGCCATGTGAATACCCACCTGCGCGCCCAGAAATCTGCTCATGCGGTGATCGGGTTCAACTATGCATTTAAGGCATGGGGACGGCCATTCAGCTTTGTGATGGAGGGATACTACAAGTACCTGTGGGATATCGTCTCCTTTGACTATGACAATACGCTGATACGCTACTCCGGACAGAATAATGCCAAGGGCTATGCTGCTGGTGTAGATATGCGCCTGAATGGCGAGCTGGCAGAGGGTGCCGAATCATGGATCAGCCTCTCGCTCATGAATACGCAGAATATAGTACAAGGTGCGACTAAAACAGTATACCTGGACTCTGCAGGCAAGGAAGTGAGCGTAGTGAATAGCGTGACAAAACCAACGATAGCAGATACAGTGACGAGATCCGTAGGCTGGCAACCGAGGCCGACTAATCAGCTGGTGACTTTCAATCTGTTTTTCTCAGACTACATTCCTAAGTGGCCATTCATACGATTTAACCTGAACCTGGCCTTTGGCTCCGGCCTGCCGGTCAAGTCTCCTACGCAGGACTACTACGCTCCCAAGTTTACACTGCCCTTTTACAAGCGTGTAGATATGGGCTTTGCGGCCCAGCTATGGAATCCCAAATGGGCAAAGAAGCCAAACAAAACCAGCAAAGCTTTCAAATCTGTATGGCTCAGCCTGGATGTGCTAAACATATTTGATATACAGAATGTGGTATCCTACCTCTGGGTCAAAGATTTTTACAACAACCAATATGCGGTACCAAACAACCTCACCGGCCGCCGTGTCAACCTGAAGGTAGTGTTCAACTTTGGCAGCTAGAGGATAGCGCCTAGTTTCTTCTGCATGTGATAGTGTGCGATGCCGACCTCTACAAACTCATCTCCGATAGTCTCGTAGCCCAATGCCGTATAAAAAGGTGCCGCTACTACACGTGCATGGCAGTGTATCAGCGTGTACCCTTCCTTCTTTGCGTATTCCTCCGCATATAGGGCTATGGCCTTGCCTATCCCCTGCCCTTGCAGAGTATCATCTACGGCTACCTGCCGCATCTGTATAGCGCCCGACCCTGATGCTGTCAGTGTGAGCGTAGCCAGTATCCGGTCACCGTCAAAGGCGCCGATATGCACGTCAGGTATATCGCGTGCCAGATCAGCGGCGCTAAAGGTGAGTCCCAGGGGTATACGCAATATCCTATACCTCAGAAGTAGTGATAAAAGGTACTCCGGATCAGACTGCCGGAATGCGTGAATATCCATCGGCGATCGCTTATCCGTAGTAAGCTACCAGCTGGGCCAGATCCTTCACGGTAGTGATACCTACCAGCGTGCCGTTGTCTACTACAGGCAGGCACTGTATCTTATGATCTGCAAATAGCTTAGCTGCTTTTTTGATAGAATCTGAAGAAGTAATAGAGATAGGATCCTTTGTCATTATATCCGGTATATTTAGCGCCTTGTCTATTTCATCGCTGTTAAATTTCATATCTCTATACTTCGCATCGTAGAAAAGCTTCATCAGGTCATTTGAACTAATAATGCCGATGATTCTATTTTGTCCGTCCACTACGGGTAGATGGTGCATATTATGCTTTGAAAATAGTTCCAGAACTTCCGAAAAATTGTGGAACTGATTAGCCACCACTACAGTGCGGCTCATGATGGTAGATACCGGATCATTGACTTCCATGAGATAGGATTGAATTGTGATTTAAGTTTACCTGAAAAATAAAAAATTCATAGTAATATAGTGCACTAATTTTCGTCATGCCATTTATTGACACAGACTTTCCGGGGTTAAAGATCTTTGACCCGACCGTTTTCAGTGATAGCAGAGGCTATTTCGTAGAAACTTTTAATGAAAACACTTTCAAAGCAGCCGGCATAGAAGCACGCTTCGTACAGGATAACGAATCAAAATCTCAGTATGGCGTGGTACGCGGCCTGCATTACCAGCTGGACCCTCATGCCCAGGCCAAGCTGGTACGGGTGATATATGGAGAGGTGCTGGACGTAGTAGTAGATATCCGCAAAGGCTCTCCTACCTACGGTAAAAAATACGAAGTGCTCCTGTCCGGCGAAAACAAACGCCAGCTTTTCATTCCAAGGGGTTTTGCGCATGGCTTCTCGGTGCTGAGGGATGATACCGTATTTAGCTACAAGTGTGATAACTTTTACAATAAAGTATCTGAGGGTGGCCTGCTGCTATCCGATCCAGACCTGGCTATAGACTGGCGCATACCGGCAGACCAGATGATCATATCTGACAAGGATAAGAACAATCCGTCGCTCAGAGATTGCGTAAACAATTTCGAATACCGCCCATGAAAAAGATACTGGTCACTGGCGCATCGGGCCAGCTAGGTAGCGAGATCAAATACCTATCCTCTCAATACAGCCAATATTCATTCACATATACAGATGCCTCAGAGCTGGATATCACAGATGCTGCAGCGGTGATGCTAGCAGCAAAAGATAGTGGCTACTACGCCATCATCAATTGTGCTGCATATACTGCGGTAGATAAAGCCGAAAGTGATAAGGACAGAGCATACCTGATCAACGCTACTGGCGCTGCTAACCTGGCCGCTGCTGCCGCAGCTACCGGGGCTAAATTTGTCCATGTATCCACTGATTTCATCTTTGACGGCAAGCATAGCGAGCCCATCCTGGAGGATGACAAACCTAATCCCCTCAGTGTGTATGGTGCATCAAAGCTAGGCGGGGAGACCGAAGTATTAAAAGCTAATCCTCAGACATTGCTGGTACGTACCTCATGGGTATACTCCAGCTACGGGGCCAACTTTGTAAAGACCATCCTGCGTCTCTGCCGCGAGCGAGAAAGTTTGAATGTGATTTTTGATCAGATAGGCACACCGACCTATGCACGGGACCTGGCGGCATTCATACTATCAGCACTGGACACCGCCGTGGAGCAAAAAATCGGCGGCATATTTCACTATAGCAATGAGGGGGTGGCATCTTGGTATGACTTTGCGGTAGCCATACGCGATATCGCAGGCCTCAGCACCAAAATATCTCCGATAGAGACAGCGCAATACCCCACGCCTGCTGTACGTCCTAAGTATAGCGTACTAAACAAGGGAAAAGTGAAGAAGGCATTTGGCATCCAGATCCCATACTGGCGTGAGAGCCTGGTGAGCGCCATGGACATCATACTGAAAGAACAAGCATAAAATGACCCATCAGGATATTGATATTGACTTTCTGCTCGCTGTGACGCGTCAGGCGGGTGAGGCTATCATGGAGGTCTATAAAAAAGACTTCGCCATAGAGTATAAAGACGACAAATCTCCCCTCACCGAGGCTGACAAACTGAGCAACGCTGTGATAAACGCAGCGCTGCTGGAGCGCTATCCCAGCTCCAACATTATCTCGGAAGAAAATAAGCAGCTACCCTATGAGGTGCGCAAAGACTGGCGCAGCTTCTGGCTCATAGACCCGATAGACGGCACTAAAGAATTCATCAAAAAAAATGGTGAGTTTACAGTCAATATTGCCTTCGTAGAAGCTGGTGTGCCTACTGCCGGCTTCGTATATGCACCGGCACTGGATGTGATGTACTACGCGATCAAGGGTGATGGGGCATACAAGATCATGGATAGTCGCAAGGTAAAACTGGAGCCCTGCCCATCCTGGCGAGACAAAGCTGAGGTACGCGTAGTGGCCAGCCGCTCACACATGAGCCCTGAGACGCTGGACTTTGTAAAGGCGATAGAACTATCGGGCAAGCAGATAGAATTCATCTCATCCGGCAGCTCGCTAAAGCTCTGCATGGTGGCAGATGGCACTGCCGATGTATATCCCCGCTTCGGCCCTACTATGGAGTGGGATACGGGCGCAGCACATGCCATAGCGCTCTATGCAGGCAAAAATGTGATCAATGCAGATACCAAGCAGCCGCTGGTTTACAATAAAGAGAATCTGCTCAATCCTAGTTTCATAGTGGAGTAGCAGCAAATCATAACATTGTGGTAATACTACGCGTTTCGCTCGGGGCTATGTTTGCGCAGGTCATTGAATAGACCAGAACCAAGTGGATCACAAGCATATATTTAACAGCAAAAATACACTACATGCAGACTAAGATGGTCGTCTTTGACATGGCAGGCACCACGGTAGAGGACAGTGATAACGTACACCAGTCCTTTATGGATGCCATGAAGGCCAAGGGCTACGAAGTGACCCGCGATGAGGTCAATAAAGTAATGGGCTATCCAAAACCTTTTGCCATAGAGAGTATGCTGGAGGAGAAGTTTCACCTGCCCGCCGGCGAGGAGCGTACCAGGCTCACGCACGAGATACATGACATCTTCCTGAATGACATGGTAAACTTCTACAGTACCGATCCGGGTGTGAAGGGCAAGCCTAATGTAGAAGGCATCTTCACCGAGCTGAGGAACCGCGGCGTGAAGGTAGTGATAGACACCGGCTTCTCCCGCCCGATAGCGGATGCAATATTCAACCGCCTCGGCTGGAAAGACAAAGGCCTGTACGACTACAGCGTGACCAGCGATGAGGTGGAGCGGGGGCGTCCATACCCCGATATGATACTGAAAGCAATGAGCCACTACGGCCTGACCGACTCAAAAGAAGTAGCCAAAATAGGCGATACGCCATCAGATCTGATGGAGGGTATGAGTGCCAATTGTGGCCATGTGATCGGCGTGACCTGGGGTGCCTACCGCCGCGACCAGCTGGAAAAAGAAAAGTATACCCACCTCATAGACGACCTCTCTGAGATCCTGACCCTACTCAACTAAAGATGCAGATCACTCAACGCTTCTTTCAAAAGCAACTTCGTGGCAATAAGGTATTGCTCACGATCTATGCTTCTATCGTATGCTTCTGCACATACTCGTGTATGTACGCCTTCCGCAAGCCTTTCTCGGCGGCGCAATACCAGGTGGGGGATATAGACTTTAAGGTCATACTGGTGATATCTCAGGGTATCGGGTACATGATCAGCAAATTTGCGGGCATCAAGATCATCTCTGAGATGCGTGAGCGCGGCAGGGGCAAGGGTATCCTGATGCTCACAGGCATAGCCGCTGTAGCACTGTTCTTCTTTGCGGTGACACCATATCCGTACAATGCTGTCTTTATGTTCATCAATGGCCTGCCACTGGGTATGATCTGGGGGCTGGTCTTTGGCTATGTAGAGGGCAGGCGCAGTACAGAGTTTATCGGGTCTATGATGTGCGTGAGCTTTATATTTTCCTCAGGGTTTGTAAAGCAGGTTGGCTCCTGGCTGATGAAGGACTACCATGTGAGCGAATACTGGATGCCCTTTGCCACCGGCATGATCTTTATGCTGCCTATGATCTTCTTCGTATTGCTGCTGGAGCAGATACCACCACCAGATGCTGATGACATAGCCAACCGCACAGAGCGCAAACCAATGACTGCAGACGACCGTTCTGCCCTCGTAGCCAAATTCCTGCCCGGGCTCATCGCGTTGGTCATCACCTATGCGCTGCTCTCTATCGTGCGTGACCTGCGCGATCTCTTCATAGCCAATATCTGGAAGGAAAATCACTATGACAATGTGAAAGACATCTTTACCAGCACGGAGAATACTATCTCAGTGATCGTACTCTTTGCCATAGGCCTGATGATAGTGATCAAGGATAACTTTACAGCCTTCCTCGTCAATCATGCGATGGTGGCCGTTGGTTTTGTTTTTGCCGGCGTATCATCCTACCTCTTTGCCCAGGGCACTATCACTGCGTATAACTGGATGCTCTTTGCAGGATTGGGCCTCTACCTCGCTTATGTACCTTTCAATGCACTCTTTTTTGAGCGCCTGCTGGCGGCATTCCGCTATACGGCCAATGTCGGCTTCCTGATCTATATCGCCGATTCATTTGGGTATCTGGGCAGCATTGGCGTCTTGCTTTTCAAGACCTTTGGCCTCAGCCATGATATGCAGTGGACCAGCTTTATGTCTACACTGATCATAGGTACCAGTGTGGTGGGGCTGTTAGGTATTATGCTCTCTTTCTCCTACTTCAACTGGAAGTACAAGGCTGAAAATGTGGCGGCTAGCGAACCTGCTACCGCAGAAAAGCCGGCATCCATCGTTTCTTAGCCCGAAATCCGGTATTTTTGCCGCATGGCAAAGAAGGTCGATCCCAATCTCCTGCGTAGCTACATGATGGGCGCTGCTGATCCTGTGAAAGGGGTCAAGAGCAATGCCTCCATGTTTGGCGAAGAGGTAGACCTGCACGTAGACAGCAGCCAGTTTAGCGGCGGCAAAAAAGAAGAAAAGTATGCCATAGAGTACCAGATAGATTCCCTGCACACAGCGCTGGATAATGCCATCATGCGTGGCAAACTGGAACTGCGCGTCATCCATGGCCTGGGCAAAGGCAAGCTAAAAGACGAAGTACATAAGATACTCCGCTCCCACCCTCACGTAAAGTCCTTTGAAAACACCTACCACGCCCGCTACGGCTGGGGTAGCACCATTGTCCATTTTAAATGACAGCGCACAAAATCGCTGTTTATAGGCGCTTATCCACAACTTTTCCACAAACTATCTTTGTAGTCTAAATACAAGTGATTATGAAATGGTTTGCAAAATGTATGATCGCCCTCGCAGTAGTCTGCACCGGTGATAAAGTATCGGCCCAGATGGTAGCCGATGGTGGTATGGAAAACCCTAACGTGCTGGCCGAAGCAAAGGCACCTAGCACCTCTATCCAGAAAGAACTGAGCGTAGAGCTCAAAAATGATTGCGGCAAGCAGATAGCTATCTATGCCGGTGACAAGAAAGAAGTCTTTGGCGGCCACGCGCAGACCTTTGGCGGCATGAGCAAAAATACCATCTACGTAAAGGACGGTGATGTGGTATGCATCATGAATGACCCTAAGACCATCCAGGCGTGCTCTATAGTAAAAGCCACGACTACAAAGATCGAAGTAAATCCGGGAGGAAACGGCTTCGTGAAATAAGACTTAATGTTTTGAAAAAATAGCGAGATGGCCCATGTGTATGCATGGGCCATTTTATTTACAGAAACTGGCCGATGGAGCGCAGGTAAGCAAAGATCAGATCGCACACTTTATGGATCTTCTCCTCTGCCAGGAAAAGCATAACGCGTGAGCGGCATTCTTTGAATACATGCTTTTTGACATCCTCTTCATACACCAGTTTGCCAGCTGATTCATCCCATATCTCTATAAAGAGATTGGTAATGACATACGCTTCATCTTCTGAAATATGAAAGTCGAGATGCTGATAGATATAGCGGATCGTCTGCCAGTAATCAGGCCTGCCCGGCACATTGAGTGCAGGGTTATAGATCATATTTGAGGTGGCTTGGTTTGTCCTCATTTTTGGGGAAAAGGACGATAAAGATAAAACATTCCCTCTATTAATCCAGTAAACCTTCTATTCAATTTCACCTATGTGAGACAGACAAAAAAGGGAGTAGCCTGGTGGCTACTCCCTCTGAGTATTGTGTCTTAGTTTGATTGTACTTATGGGAACTTCGGAAACTTGCTCCAGTCCGGTTTACGCTTTTCTATAAAGGCATTCTTACCTTCCTTAGCTTCATCGCTGAGGTAGTAGAGGAGTGTGGCGTTGCCTGCCAGCTCTTGTATGCCTGCCTGGCCGTCCAGCTCTGCGTTGAAAGATGACTTCAGCATACGGATGGAGAGTGGAGACTTCTCTTGTATTTTCTTGCACCATTGTACCGTGGTATCTTCTAGTACTTCCAGTGGCACTACTTTATTCACCAGGCCCATATCGAGCGCATCCTGTGCATTGTACTGATCGCAGAGGAACCATATCTCACGGGCTTTCTTCTGACCCACGCACCGCGCGAGGTATGAAGCACCAAAGCCGCCATCAAAAGAACCTACCTTAGGACCCGTCTGACCAAAGATCGCATTCTCAGAAGCGATAGAGAGATCACATACGACATGGAGCACGTGGCCTCCTCCGATAGCGAAGCCATTCACCATCGCGATCACTGCCTTAGGTATTGAGCGGATCTGTTTTTGCAGGTCCAGTACATTGAGGCGTGGTACCTGGTCCTTGCCTATATAACCGCCATTGCCGCGTACATTCTGGTCACCACCGGAGCAGAAGGCCATATCGCCCTCACCTGTCAGTATCACGATCTCTATCTCCAGGCTATCACGGCAGATATTCATCGCATCTATCATTTCCTTCACGGTGAGTGGCGTGAAGGCATTGCGGTAGCGCGGGCGGTTGATCGTGATCTTTCCTATTCCCTCGAAGAATTCAAACCTGATCTCTTCGTATTCTTTGATGGTTTTCCATTCTCTGTTTGCCATATGCTTGGTATTGTGTAGTGAGTATTGAGTAGTGAGATAATGCAGATTATTTATTGTTTGCTAAGAAACTAAAATACTCTTTGTACACCTTCTCACTGACTGCGCCGTCTGTTTTGATCTCCAGGATGGCCGGGCGGCCTTTTTGTGGTTTATAAAACTGCCCTAACACAAACTCCAGATCATCGGCGCGGTCGCAAAAATAATAAGGTATCTGATACATCTGGGCCAAATGTTCGGCACCGATATGATGCTTCGTTTCAAAGAAATCTGAAAAGCCCTCCACGCGCTGCGGGCCATCTATGAGGCGGAAGATATTGCCACCACCATTATTGATCACGATGATGCGCAGCTGTGGGGAGAGATAGTTATTCCAAAGGCTATTAGAATCGTAGAGAAAGCTCACATCGCCCAACACACAAATAGTAGGTCCAGTATACTGCAATGCCGCGCCGGCAGCAGTGCTCACAGAGCCATCTATTCCACTCGTACCGCGATTGGCATTGACAGTCGTATCCGGACGATGGCGAAAGAATCCCGCATAGCGGATAGGTGAGCTATTGCCATACTGGATATGCGCGTCTTTGGGATAGGTTCCGGCCAAAGTCTGAAACACCTGCCAATCACTGAGTGGTAAATTGGTTCCGTATCTTTCAGTACTAGCGATAGCCTTGCGATGCAGCGACATCCAGCTATTGCGAAAGGCTACATCCGATGATCTCGGTGCAGAAGCAGACAGCGTGGCTACCAGATCACAGATGACATGGTGATATGCCTTTGCGCCCAGACCATTCCACTCCCCCTTATCATCGGAGAGGTGGTAGTGGTGCGCAGGTTGCACTTTGCGCAGGAACTGACGGATGCGCTTGGAGACCACCTGCCTGCCTATAGTGATGATAGTATCTGGCGCCAGCGCCTCCTGATCGCTCTCTATAGCCATCGCCAGCGTGGCATCTATATTGGTGACTGTATTAAGACCGTGTAGATTGGCCAGCGGCTCTGTGATGATAGTCAGGCCGGTGGTAGCAGATAGTTTGCGTATCAGTTCATAGAGGCCGGCATCCGGTGCATGCATCCCGCAGATCAGCAGGGTACGGGATGTGACAGGTACCTGTACCACAGGCAGAGTGGGCAAAGCCGGCGCCGGCGCGGTGACGGTCAGACTTTTGTCTGCCTGGCCATAGAGTGGCTCGCGCAGCGGGATATTGATATGCACAGGGCCATGACCTCCGCGGGTGGTTTCTGTGATGGCCTTCGCCGCGATGGTCGCAGCCTCTGCTGGCGCATCAGGCAGGGTATAGCTGGCTTTGATATAGTTGCCATAGATCTCTGTCTGGTTGATGGCCTGATTCTCGCCTATGCCGATATAGTCAGCAGGGCGGTCAGCGGTGAGGACCAGCAGAGGCATCTGCTGGTAGTATGCTTCGCAGATAGCTGGTGCAAAATTGAGCACTGCCGTACCAGAGGTGCAAACGATAGCCACGGGGCTACGCTGCTGCTGCGCTATACCGAGTGCAAAAAAACCAGCCACCCGTTCATCAGGTATCACCATACATTTCACATCCTTCAGCTGCGAAAACGCCAGGACCAGCGGTGCTGACCGGGAGCCGGGGGCAAACACTACATGCTTGATACCACGTATCCGGCATACTTCTGCGAGGGCTTGTATATTCTGTTTATCTGTGGTCAAAATACTATAGTGTCATAAGACGGGGCAAACATAATGAAAAGCATTATAGCAGGCTTTTGAGGACGGCTATCTTGCGCTCACTTTCCTGCCATTCCATCTCAGGGTCACTATCAGCGGTGATACCACATCCTGCGTAAAATATCAAATGCTTTGCAGTGACCTCCATGCAGCGCAGGTTCACGAAAAGGTCAGTGCGGCCACCGCGGCCTACCGGCCCCAGATAGCCGGCATAGAATCTCCGGTCAAACCCCTCCTCCGCCTGAATGAACTTCACAGCACGTGACTGCGGCATACCGGATACAGCAGGCGTAGGATGCAGCCGCCTCACCACCTGCTGCCATAGCTGGTCCTGCCCGGAGACGACAGAGAAAGTAGTCAGCAGGTGCTTCAGGCTACCAGCCTCGCGTGTCATAGGACCTTTTGTGCTGATCTTCACGCCGGGGATCGCCGCCAGTTTCTTTCTGATAAAATCCGTGACGATGGCTTGCTCTTCTTTTTCCTTGTCGCCCCATGGCTTGAGATCTGTGATAGCTTTGGTACCGGCCAGTGAGTAGGTGATCAGTTTGCCACCCTTCTGCGCGGCCAGTACCTCAGGGCTGGCTCCTATCCACAGGCCCACGCCCGGTATCATAGTGAGTGAGACAAAAGCTTTCGGATAGGCCTTGCAGAGCCTGTCAAAGAAAAGTGCAGGATGAAAGCCATCCGGCCGTGCCATAGACCATGCGCGGGCGGCTACGATTTTGCCATACTGCCCAGTGCCGATCGCCAGCCTGATCTTTTTGACCAGCTCGGTGAAGGAGGTACGGCTGGCAGATTTTGGCCTGCTGACAGGAGTAGCGGTAGCCGTAGCCTTTAAGCCATCTACAATGTAATAGGGCTTCTCTGCCGGGTCAAAAGGCGCGAAAGCAAATCCTTGCATCCCTTCCCTGAGGCTCCTCACTACTCCACCGGATATGTGTTGTACTGCACGCAGGCCTGGCAGGCGATATAGCGCCAGGGCATGCCCCTGTGAGAGGGCCAGATCATAGAGCGTAGCTGTGTCTTTGCGTGGCAAGGCTATTAATGCTTATCTGAAATTGTATCTTCACAACGAAAGTATCTAAAAATAAGAATCAGGAAAGCGTCCCCTCCGCACCTGTTTACACCGCCACATTTTATGATCGAAAAGGAACTCTACTTTATCCGCCACGGTCAGACCGACCACAATAAGAAAGGCATCGTACAGGGCAAAGGCGTGAACCTGCCCCTGAATGAACTGGGCCAGAGGCAAGCCAGAGGTTTTTTTGAAATGTACAAAGGGGTACCTTTTGACAAGATCTATACCTCTACCCTACTGCGTGCGCAGGAGACGATCTACCCTTTTCGCGAGCTGGGTTTTGATTTCGAACCGAGGCCGGAGCTGGATGAGATCAGCTGGGGCGACATGGAGGGCAATGCCACTGTGATGGAAAACAGCGACGATTTTCGCAACCTCACAGATCAATGGAAAGCTGGTAACGACCACGCCAAGCCTGAGGGCGGTGAGAGCCCCCATGACCTGCAGACCCGACAGCTCCGCTTCATAGAGCACCTCAGGAGCCAGCCGTACAAAACAGTGCTGGTGTCTATGCATGGCCGAGCTATCCGCTGCATGATGTGTACGCTTACGGGTACGCCTCTAAAGAACATGGAGGATTTCCCACACGTGAACCTGTCACTCTACAAAGTAAACCTGCTGGACGGCGGTAAGTTTGAGATAGAAAAGTTTAACGATACTGCCCACCTGGAGAATATCTGATGGCCTAGCCCCTGCTGGTTTCCCAGTCGGCCGTTTTCTTGGCCAGTTGCTCTGCAAACGCCTTCACCTCATCCTTTACATAAGGATTTTTAGTAGCCTTCTGATAGGAGTCTGCCATAGACAGCAGCGTCTGGAAGAAATGCGAGTGCATCTCATCGGTGGTCATCTCATTTGTCCAGAGGTCTATCTTGAGGGTTTCCTTGCTGGCAGCATCCCATATAGATACCATGATAGATTTGCAGTCGCGCAGCTCCTGGGTCTTGGTATCAGTAGCCTGCCACTTGATATCCACGGGCACGTTCTGCTCGTTGAGGCCTATTTTAAATCTTATCTCTGACTGTTTAGCGATCTTAGACATTTTTAGTTTTTATTCAGCTATTCCATTTCTTGACCAAATCTATAAATTCCTCCTGTATGCTGCGGGTAGCATCCTGTGCATACCAGGCATGTATCATGCGCACCTTATCTCCAAAGGAAATATCAGTACGGTCTTTATTCTCCAATACTATCCGCTGTAGTGCCTGCGGGCGCGGCCCCCAGGTGCCGAGCTCCTCTCCGGTGTCTGTACGGAGGCAGATCAGCTTGGGTATAGAGCGGCTGCCGCCAGTGGTATAGTGATCGAGCACCTCGGGATATGCGTCGCTCTGCAGCACCCTGAAGTCTATCCTCTCGCTACAGGTAGAGAAAGTGTAAAGCGCGCCTATCTCCTGAGATACATCTCCGCACCACGGCTCTGCCAGTACCACCCAGGTCCAGTGGTCGCGCACGGTACTCAGCTGGTTATACAGCTTAGATTCTATATTGATAGATGACAGCACGTGATCCATGCGCTTCAGGTTCTCTCCTGTGTAGCGTAGCATCTTCTCCTGCCGGTATAGCTCGGGGCGGTCCTCACTCTCTACGTAGTGCCTGACGAGGGCATAGTATTGCTCCCAGCTCAGTGTCTGGCCGAGTATTTCCTGTGTGATGTGACCTGGCATATGCGGTGCCAAAATACATGATTTTGCGCAAGCTACATGGCGTATGGCTGCACATCTGGTATACCATCCCACCTGGACCTACTCTTAAAAATTTACAACCGGCCATAGCAAATGACTGCATAGTCGTACCTTGCAGCCGCTAAAAACCACCTCCGCGCCATGCTAAGAGTAGACTGGACAAAATTTGAGACCTATAGCGAGCCGATAGCCATCATCATCATCTCCTACGTGATAGCAAAGCTCCTGAGCCTCATCATACGCAGGTATATCCGCAAGTCGGCCAATGTCATGCACTTTGACCCGACCAACTATAACTTTCTGCAGAATGCGATGAGTTTCATCGTTTTCATCTGTGCCACGCTCTTTATTTTCTGGCGTATCCCCACGCTACATAGTTTTGGAAAGACACTCTTCGCCGGTGCAGGGATAGCAGCTGCCATCATCGGTTTTGCATCTCAGGAGGCCTTCTCCAATATCATCAGCGGTGTTTTTATCGTGATATTCAAACCATTCAGCGTGGGGGACTACATTAAACTACTAACCAGCAATCAGATAGGGATAGTAGAAGACATCACCATCCGCCATACCATCATCAAAAGCATAGAGAACCGCCGCATAGTGATCCCTAACTCCGTGATCAGCCGCGAGGCGATCCTGAATAGTACGATCAAGGACCCGCGGGTCAAATTTAACCTCGAAGTAGTGGTGGTCTATGAAAGTAACATAGACAGAACCCTGGATATCATGAAGGAAGAAGCGCAAAACCACCCTGATTTCATAGACGGCCGTACGGAGGCGCAAAAGCGCCAAAATGAGCCGATGGTAGTGGCCAAAGTAGTAGCCCTGGAGGATAATGGTGTCCGCTGCCGGGCGTATGTCTGGGCGCCAAACAACGATGTTGCCTTTGAGATGAAATGCGATCTGCTCAAGACCATAAAGGACCGTTACGACCAGGAGGGCATCCAAATATCTCATGCTCAGCGCCTCATGGGTCTTAATACAAAGAAATCAGTGTAACATTCCTTACGGATAACACGTAAGAAACTGTGGACAACTTCGTCCAAAAGCTGACAACTCCCGCACCCCCTTTTCGTAAACACAACTAAAACGACGGATATGCGTGCGATCATCAGCATCCTTGTGTGGGCTTCTGTATTAGCTATACTGGCCATGGTCAGCAGCTGCTCCAAGACCAATAGCCACACCTTCAAACTTTATTTCTATACTACCAATACCACCATGCCCAAGGTGTATGTGATACAGAATGGCAAGAATATGGGGCAGGTCCCGCTGCTGCAGTCAGATCCTGCTGCTGTAGACTCTGTACACCAACTGATGGTCTCCACACACGATGCCTCTGCTGAAATAGACCTGGCAGATGCGCAAGGGCATGTAGTAGAGATGATAACTTATAAGTTTCACGATGACGGGTCCTTCAAAGAAGGCGGCGGTGGCTACCTGCTGTATGATACCTGGCAGAAAGAGCCATACCATCTGCTGCTCCGCCTGAATGGCCAGTTTAAGCTCTGATCCTACTCGTATACGAAGCTGCCTTGCGGTGCGGTGAGTACCACTTGGTTTCTGTCTGATGCCTCTACATGGCCTATGACCTGTGCCTCTATACCAAATGAGCGCGCTGCTTCTATCACCTGTTGCGCATCTTTCTCATCTACATACACCTCGAGGCGTGTGCCACAGTTCAGCACCTTATACATTTCTTTCCAGCCGGTGCCCGATTCAGACTGCACCAGATCAAAGATCGGAGCTATAGGCAATAAGTTATCTTTTACGATGCGGAGGCCCTCTATGTAGTGCAACACCTTGGTGTGCGCTCCTCCTGTGCAGTTGATCAGCCCATGTACACGGCCGGGCATCTCATGCAGCAGCCTTTGTATCACCGGGGCGTAGGTACGGGTGGGAGATAGCAGCGCCTGACCGACGTTGAGCGGTGTCCCCTCCAGTGGGTCTGTGACTTTCTTTGATCCGCTATACACTAGGCTCGCATCTATATTCTGATCGAATGTTTCGGGATATTTTTCTGCGTAGTATTTACCCAGCACATCGTGGCGGGCCGAGGTGAGGCCATTGCTGGAGATACCAGAGTTATAAACTTTCTCATAGCTGGCCTGGCCTGATGATGCCAGTCCTACTATCACATGGCCGGGCTTAATATTTTGAGTCAGTACGAGATCATTGCGCTTCATACGTATGGTCATAGCCGCATCTACGGTCACTGTTTTCACTATATCGCCGAGGTCGGCAGTCTCTCCACCCATCAGCTGTATCTGCACGCCTGCGTCATTCATAGCGTCTATAAACTCCTGCGTGCCCGCTATGATCTCCGCTATCACCTCACCGGGTATGTAGTTCTTATTGCGGTTGATCACCGATGTGAGGAGAAATTTATCTGTAGCACCTACGCACAGCAGATCATCCAGATTCATCACGATAGCATCCTGCGCTATACCGCGCCATACTGATATATCGCCTGTTTCGCGCCAGTAGAGATAGGCCAGGATAGACTTGGTGCCTGAGCCATCAGCGCTCATTACATTGCACCACTGCTCATCGCCGCCCATATAGTCAGGGTAGACCTTGCAAAAGGCCTTTGGGTAGAGGCCGTGATAGAGGTGTTTTACAGCTGCGTGTACATCTTCTTTGCTGGCAGATACGCCCCGCTGCAGGTATTTGTCATCCATGTGCGCTTATCTATATTTGACAGAGCCAAAGAAACGGACAAAAAACGATAATCATAAAAGCTTTCATCCACATGCAGGAGCTTCCTCTTTTTGATAAACTCTGGGATTATGCCGACCCGGCAGCCACAGAGCAGAAATTTCGCCAGATACTGGATACCGAGCCCACGCTCACGGATCTCTCCTATCATCTCCAGCTGCTCACCCAGCTGGCGCGTACTTACAGCCTGCGCCGGATGTTTGACGAGTCTCAAAACATACTGGATGAAGTGCGCTCTGCTCTGGGCGATGAGCCGACCCTGGAGCAGCTCCGCTACCACCTGGAGCAGGGCCGTGTGTATAATTCATCCGGAGATAGAACCAGTGCACGTGAGCAATTTGAGAAGGCCCTCGCCATCTCTGACGCTGTAGGTGCAGATTTTCATACCGTAGATACGCTGCACATGCTGGCTATCGTATCGAAACCGGACGAGGCCATAGAGTGGAATAAAAGAGCCATGCTCAAGGCGGAATCCTCTGCCGATGAGCGGGCGCAAGGCTGGCTCGGATCGTTATACAATAACCTCGGATGGTCATATTTTGGCAAAAAGGACTTCAATAGTGCCCTTGATATCTTTCGCAAGGGTCTCGACTGGCAGTTGGCAAAGGACCGCCCAAAGCAGGCTAGCATAGCTAAATGGTCCGTAGCTCGCACCATGCGCGCTATGGGTAAGGTGGAGGATGCGCTGGATCTACAGCTGGAGCTCGAGCAAGAGAACAAAGAATCTGACGGCTACAACTATGAAGAAATAGGCGAATGCCTGCTGGAGCTCAATCACAAAGAGGAAGCTAAACCATACTTTGCCAAGGCATATGAGGCGCTGAAGGATGATCTGTATCTGAAAAACTCTGAACCGGAAAGACTGAAAAGATTAGAAAAGCTATCCCATTAATTAAAGGGATAGTAAGAGTTGCTGATAAATACTGTGATTCTCTGCTTCAAACGACACGAAAATTACTTTAGCTATCGTCTCATTATTATTTAGAAAGTCGGATACAGTCCTTAGAGCGATAGCAGCGGCTTTATCCTTTGGGAAATGATAGATACCTGTGCTGATACCGGGGAAAGCGATCGTCCTCACTCCATGAGTCACCGCCAGGCTCAGGCTATTATGATAAGCGTTCTGCAATAATTGTTCTTCGCCTTTGCTACCGCCATTCCAAACCGGGCCTACGGTATGTATCACATACTTTGCCGGCAGTTTACCTGCGGTCGTGATCACCGCTTCGCCTACGGCGCAGCCGCCTTGCCGGTTCCTGATCATTATGCAGTCATCGAGTATTTCTTTACCACCAGCGCGATGGATAGCGCCATCTACACCGCCACCTCCGAGCAGGGAGGTATTGGCTGCATTGACTATTGCGTCCACAGCTATTTTAGTAATGTCGCCTTGACGCAGTTCTATTTTCTCCTTGGGACTCATCTTTAAACGATCTTCCTACCCACAGCATTCGCTACAGCATCCATGCTCTTATAGAGCGCGCGGAACTGTTCAAAATTTAACTGCTGGTCTGCATCTGACTTTGCTACCTTCGGATTAGGGTGCGTCTCTATGAGCAGGCCATCTATACCCATAGCGATGCAGGCGCGGGAGAGGTCGGCTACACCGTAGGCATATCCTATCGCATGGCTCGGGTCGAGTATGACAGGCAGGTTGGTATACTGCTTCAGCCAGGCCACACCGCATAGATCGAGGGTAAAGCGCGTCTTTGTTTCAAACGTACGGATGCCGCGCTCGCAGAGCATCACATCAGGATTGCCGCTGCTGAGCACAAACTCCGCTGCCTGTACAAACTCCTGCAGCGTAGAGCCAAATCCCCGCTTGATCAGCACGGCTTTATTGCTCTTACCGCATTTGCGCAGGATGCCCTGGTCGTACATAGCCTTGGCGCCTATCTGCACGATATCACTGTACTCTATCACCTCATCCACATGTGTACTATCACGCACCTCGGTGATGATCTTGAGGCCGTATTTGCTGCGCATCTTATCCAGCAGCTTCAGCCCCTCCAATCCTAATCCCTGAAAGGTATATGGCGAAGTGCGCGGCTTGTAGGCGCCGGCGCGGAGTACCTTTACACCCAGCTCTACGCAGAGCTGTGCTGCCTGCTCGATCTGCTCCTCACTCTCTACAGAGCAGGGACCGGTGATCACGGCTGTATGGTCCGTTTTGCCACCCAGCGCTACTGTACCGAGGTCTATGGTGCGCACATCGGTCATATATTGCTTGCTGGCCAGCTGTATATCAGAGTCAGTAGCGTATGTAGCCTCAGCTTGTGCCTTCAGCTCCGCGTCTGCTTCCTTCACTTTAGACGAAGTCACCAGCACATATTGCTTTCCATTATGAAAGACAATCGCCTCATAGCGGCGGCCCAGTTCATCAGCTTTCTGCTGATCTATATTACTATGGAGATGTATGATCATTTGATTTGTATTTAGAAGCTGTCTCTAGCCTCTCGTCAGGTTATTGAGTAGTACTGCGCCCAGCAGCCTGCCGGTGCTATCTACGACCGGCAAAAATAGTATAATGAAATTGAGTTCATTTATCACAGAGAGCATCTGCCCCAGATCGGCATCTCCACTGATCCGCACGGGATCAGTATTGATCATCTCCCGCACGTCCACGCTGACCAGGTTGTCCAGCTGGCGTATCAGGCCACGGCGCAGGTCCGCATTGCTGATCACTCCCTTCAGTTTGCCTTCAGCGTCTTGTATCAGGACGAAGCCTTGCCTGTGGTCCTCTATAGTATGCAGGGCCGTCTCAAAGCGCAGGTCCTTTTCATTCAGCACCGGCAGGTAGCAGGCAGGCGTCATGAAATCCTTCACCTGATAGCTGCCACCTATAGGATCCTTGTACAGGCTGAGCATGCCTGAGCCGATACTGTAGTGATTCATAATAAAGGAGCCGGACACGATAGAGTCTACTCCCAGCAGCCTGAGTATATACGCCACTTCATCATTCACGCCACCGTCTACCTGTATCTTGAGCTTGGGATAGCGCTGGCGCACCTCTATGATCCGGCGGAAATTATCCTTGCGGAAACTACCGCCACTCACACCCGGCGTGGTACACATGAGCATCACATAGTCATAGCCTACGGCCTGGTCCAGTACTTTGATATCTGTTTCTGACTGCAGGGCTATGCCAAACTTAGTACCCGGTATCTTCGGTGCAGTGGGTAGGGTTCCCATATCCTCATACTGCAGCGATACATTTTCTACTCTGAGGTCACGTATCAGCGCTTCGTACTTCAGCGGGTCTTTGGCTATGATATGCAGGTCCAGCGGCGTAGTGGTCAGCGATCTGATCTGTTGGATATCATCAAACACTTCCGGCCTGTCTGCACAGTCTATATGCAGCATATCTACTCCATGACTACTGAGCTGGCTTACGATGTCGCTCAGTGGTTTTTCCCGCTGGGAATAAATGGAGGCAGATATTTTCACAGATGCAAATTGAAAGTTTTTGGGTGGAAATACAAATGGCTGTGCAGCTACTGTACCTATACATGAGATAATTGCCCCGCAGATGGCTATTTTCACAACTATTAATACTCCATATGTCATCTCAGCACCAGCATACCAACGCCCTCATACACGAGACCAGTCCCTATTTGCTCCAGCACGCCCACAACCCTGTGCACTGGATGCCCTGGGGCAATACAGCCTGGGATAAAGCCAAGGCGGAAGACAAACTGGTGGTGGTCAGTATCGGCTACTCGGCCTGCCACTGGTGCCATGTGATGGAGCATGAGAGCTTCGAGGACAAGGTAGTGGCGGATATCATGAATGACCACTTCGTCAGTATCAAGGTAGACCGCGAGGAGCGCCCCGATGTAGACCAGATATACATGGATGCCGTGCAGATCATCACCGGCCATGGCGGCTGGCCGCTCAATGCGATCTGCCTGCCTGATGGGAGGCCGATCTACGCGGGCACCTACTTTCAGCTCGAGCAGTGGAAGCAGGTGCTGCTCTACCTGACAGATTACTTTCACAAGGACCGCGATGATGCGATGGAGCGGGCGGCAGAAATCGTACGCGGCATCAAAGTACTGGATACCATCACGCCGGCGGCAGATGCAGCTTTCGATCCTGCAGATAGAGCAGCCATGTTTCAGCGCATAAATCAGGCCTGGGACTATGAGCTGGGTGGCCGCCGAGGTGCGCCTAAGTTTCCTATGCCGGTCACGATGCAGTACCTGCTGCAAAACTATTTTTACACTAAAAATGAGAAGGCGCTACAAGCCGTGACCGTCACGCTAGACCAAATGCTGGCAGGAGGTATTTATGATCAGATTGGTGGTGGCTTTGCGCGCTACTCAGTGGATGACACGTGGACCATCCCGCACTTTGAGAAGATGCTGTACGACAATGGGCAGCTAGTCTCGCTCTACTCCTCCGCATTTCAGATCACCGAGAATCCATCTTATCGCGCGGTGGTGTATGATACGGTCGCCTTTATCCAGCGTGAGATGACGGCACCCAGCGGCGGCTTCTATTCTGCACTGGATGCGGACTCAGAGGGCGTAGAAGGTAAGTTTTACGTATGGACCAATGAAGAGCTCAAAACTATATTAGGTCAGGACTTTGATGACTTTGCGAAATACTACGACATCACTCCGGGTGGCAATTTCGAGCACGGCTATATCAATCTGCGCCGGCTGTCACTAAGTATACCTGACGAGTCACAAGAAGCCAAGGTCAGATCGTGGGCTATAAAGCTCATGGCTGTAAGAAATGAGCGCATCAGGCCGGGCCTGGATGATAAAATACTCACCTCGTGGAATGCCCTGATAATAAAAGGCCTGCTGGACGCTTACAATGCTTTTGGCGATAAAAGTTTTCTGGAGCTGGCTTTGTCCCATGCCGCTTTTATCAAAAAGTACTGTATCAAATCGGATCACAGCCTCTACCGCAGTCACAAAGAAGGTCGCTCTACCATCAATGGTTTCCTCGATGATTATTCATTTACCATTGAAGCGTTCATAGCGCTGTATCAGGCCACTTTTGATGAGCAATGGCTTACCACGGCCAAAGATCTGGCCGATCACGCCATCCAGCATTTTTACTCCTCCGAGAAAGGTATTTTCTTTTACACCTCTATCACAGACGACCCGCTCATAGCGCGCAAGACCGAGACTACGGACAACGTGATCCCATCGTCAAACTCCAGCATGGCCAAAGCACTCTATCTGCTGGGCCATCTGATGGATCAGGATAGCTACCTGCGCATAGCCCGCCAGCAAACGCTGAACCTGAAAGAGAATGCGCTGAAGCATACAGCCTTCTATGCCAACTGGGCGATGATGACTGATGCCTTCATCCATGAGCCATATGAAATAGCTATCTGTGGCAGTGATGCACCAGATCTGCGTAAAGAACTCGCGAAGGAATATCGCCCCGATACGATACTACTGGGCAGTACAGCAGTAAGCTCTCTACCGCTGCTACAAGGCAAAACTCATGCAAACGATACATGGATATATGTATGCAGAAACAAGACGTGCCAGCTACCTGTCAGGACAGTGCAGGAGGCTAAAAAGCAAATGTAGTGTCAGACTCCGGCCTCCTGCTGTAGGAGCGCCCAGATCAGTGGATAGTACTTGCCCGCGAGGGAGCGCATTTTAGCTTTATCAGCCCAAAGTACTTGTTCTATATCTTCTTCTGTCTGCGGTACCAGTTTATCCTGACCTTCTTTTGCAGTCATGTGGTACCAGTGCGTTTCTTTGATACAGTTCTTTCCTTTCAGAAAGTAGCAATGGTAGGTCACGATGGCAGGCTCTGCCTGTGTCGCGATCTGCACGCTTGTCTCCTCTTCTACCTCACGGCGTGCGGCGTTGTATATCTTTTCGCCCTTCTCTACTTTCCCCTTTGGCAGGTCCCAGTAGCCTCTGCGAAACATGATCAGGACCTCACCTCTCTCATTTTGCACAATACCACCGGCAGCTACGATACCATCTGCATAGTTGAATATTGACTCCAGCGCCTCCTCTACGTGCGGTGTGATGAGCAGGATGTTCTTATTATATTTTTCATCAAAAAGCTCCTTAGGCTCCATGCGAAACTCAAAGCCACCCTCATCATCTGCTATGACCCTCTGGTAGTTAGTCCTGTCTATGCCGGTATCAGAGGTAATGAGCAGGTGCTGCTCATTGAAAAAGACCTTTATATTGTTCATGTAGTTTGATAGTTTTGCGGCCAAATCCTGCCGAATGATCTACAATAATGTCGTAGCACGCGAAGTTGCCGAATACTTGCTTGAAATCAAAGCTGTGGTGCTGAGTCCTGACCAGCCTTTTACCTGGGCATCCGGCCTCAAGAGCCCGATCTATTGTGACAATCGCAAAACACTCTCCTACCCTCGTGTCAGGACATTTATCAAGACTGCCTTTGCAGAGATCATATCCGAAGAATTTAAAGGTGTAGAAGTGATAGCTGGAGTAGCTACAGCAGGTATCCCTCATGGTGCGCTGGTAGCAGATGTGCTGAATCTTCCCTTCGTCTACGTGCGCGACAAACCTAAGGGCCACGGCCTGGAAAACCAGATAGAAGGCAAACTGGAGCAGGGACAGAAAGTAGTAGTCATTGAGGACCTCATCTCTACCGGCGGCAGCTCTCTGAAGGCCGTAGAAGCACTACGCGCAGCCGGCGCCGATGTCATGGGACTGGGCGCGATCTTCACCTATGGTTTCGACAAATCTGTTGTAGCTTTTGAGGAGGCAAAGTGCAAGTTCTTTACTCTTTCAAACTACGAATCACTGCTGGACAAGGCTGTAGAAAATGACTACGTGAAAGCTACTGACAAAGACGAGCTGGTAAAATGGTACAAAGCTCCTGAAGCCTGGGGCAAGTAATCACGACCTGGCTCTGCCTACTCTATAAACATTGTAGCTCCGGATGGCATAGATAGCTGCTATCAGTACATTAGCCAGCAGAAACTGCTGCGGCAATAACTTCCAGCCCACTACCACGACTGCTGCCAGTATAGCAGATACCAGAAAATAATATTGTACCCACTTTTTGCCCTGTGCAAACGGCGTCAGGAATGCCATAAACAAATGTGTGGGCAGCGCCCAGAGTATATTCAGGTTCCACTGTGTGGTAGTGTGCTCGGTAAAACCGCCCAATAGCAGAAACTGCCAGCCAAAGAAACCCGCAAGGAAAAACAGAAAGATGTCGATCGCGTAAAAGTACTTCCCCCTTTTCACCTCATAGACTGTGACAAGTATGATCAGTAGCAGCAATACCCCGAAGACCATCAGAGGAGTGATCTTCTGATCCATGCTTTTCTCTGCGGGAGGTTTTACATCGAGTAGTGTTTGCCGCGGGCCTGCCAGCGGCTGGCCGGATATCGTAGCATGCGCAAAGGCAGCACTCAGATAGTCCGGCAGAAAGGTTTCCTCCTCTGGTGTGGCTATGCGGTCTACGGGGAGGCCTATCAGGAGCCCCATCCCAAACTGCTCCCACGGATGATCCCGAGAGTAATCATTAATAAGGGTACGGAATGATTTTTTATCCTTGAAACTGCTGTAGTCAAACTTCACACCCGGTATATTCTTTTCAAAAACCTCACGTATGCGCGTAGCACAGTTATCCCATAGGAAATCGTAGCGGTAGTTCCTGTTCTCCGGCTTCGCATTATTGACTAGAAACTCAAAGATCCTGGCACGCTGGCTGTCATTCAGATGGAGCTCTTGCTCATAGATACTTCTGCCCTCATACACATACGTCTCATAGAAATCCCGGTAGCCATCTACACCTATCATATAGATCATATGTCCCTTGAGGAAGTTGAGATAGAAGTTTGGCGCGCCGAAATCAAAGGTCCCATAGTTGAAGACCAGGTCAAATCCCTGCCGGTAGTCAGTGACCCGTATACCGCTATGGCCAAAGCAGGAGTACAATTCATTGCCCGGAGCACAGGTGAGCAGGCTCACACGAGCCGAGTCGGAGAGTTCTATGGCCTGAGCCGAGGTAGTACAAAGTACGGACCAGACAGCTATGACTATTCGCAAAAAAGATCTTTTCATGGTTAATTCAGATTGGGATTTTCAGGATACCCGGCCATGGTCTGGTAGATACCTCCCATGCCGTTCATGATCTTGCGCCAGAGATGGTCAGGCGCATCGTCAAAGATGTACTCATGCCTGGCCTGCGCTATGATCCAGGAGTTATCCTTGATCTCATCCCTGAGCTGCTGCGCCTCCCAGCCTGAGTAGCCTATGTAGAAGCGTACATGATCCCTGGTGATCTCACCCTGGCGGATCAGTTTTTTGAGCTGGTCAAAATTGCCGCCCCACCAGAGGCCATCGGCCAGTTTGGTACTGTCAGTGATCTTGTGTCCCATGGTATGCACCATCTGGATCATATCTGTACCTACAGGTCCTCCGAGATAGAGCTTACCGTCAAATCCTTTGGGGAAACCCTCCAGAAGGTCCTCCAGGCTGAGCTGTACAGGTTTATTTAGTATCACCCCAGAGGTACCCTCCACACTGTGGTGGCGGCACACGAGGATGACCGTACGCCGGAAATTCTCATCCCACATGAATGGCTCCGAGAGCAGCAGGCTGCCGGGTTGGATCGGCTTACCCTTTTCATACTCAAAGCTCCAGATCGTATCTTTATTGTCACTCACCTCTCAAACCTACGTGAAAAATTGCAATCTTTTCTACCCGGTGGCTACTCAACGGTATTCCATTTTTCACCGTCTAACTGTGTAAATGAATGCTTAAATTAGCACCTATATGAATTCAAAACGTTTTTTGGCGCTGATCTGGGTACTGATAGCATACTGCGGAGCAGTGCAGGCGCAGAATACTTTTTCCTTTGCTGTGACATCAGATACTGCCATCGAAGCAAACACGGTGGCTATAGCCGGCTATATCAAAGCTGATGCTGCCCCCTTGGCAGATGACTCAGTACAGGTCATCCTGCTATCCGGCAGTCCGCGCGCCAGCCATATGAGCACGCAGAGCATCTATACCATTTATTTCCCGGCGGGTGCAGACTCGGTGCCCTTTAGCGTACAGCTATATGACGATACATTTCCAGAAAACCCCGAGCACGTACATTACAAGCTGAACGCCTACGGCACCGCCGACTCTATAGGCGCCAGTAATATCCTGTTATTCGTGCTCAAAGACAATGATCTGCCTGCTACTATCAGCTTTGTGATCGATACGGGCTCTGCATATATGCATGATGGCACCTTCCCGGTATGCGAAACCATCAATAATCCTAATCCTTTTTATATCAGGTACTACACCAGGACTTATGATGCTGCATTTACTACCCCTCTGGGTGTGTTTACAGCTGTAGGTGGATATACCTACTTCTATGACTGGGATACACTATGGGCACCACCCGGCATCAGCACATACTGCGAAAATATCAGGCTGGTGCCTGATACAGCTGTTCTACCGGACAAGACGCTGATGGTCGTATTGCAAAACATAGACGACAATATCCTCATTGATTCCACCTTCAGGTTTACGATACGCAATGACAATGCCTACTATCCACCATCGGTTTCCTTTGATGTGACCAGTATGGTCATACTAAAGGATACCCAGGTCAAAGTGGGACTTCCCATCACTACCATCAATCCAAACCACCGTGCCTTTCCATTTATAGTAGACACCGTGGGCTTTTACTCTGTCTCAGCATTAGATAGCTCTATCAGTGCTCACGTATACCTCAACTATAATAATTATTTCAGCCACCCAGGCGGCACATGGCACGACACCCTGTGGGTCACCGTTCTGGACAATCACCTGATAGATGATACGAGTACTGTGACATTCCGTATCAAAGGAGTGCGGCAAAATACCTCTGCAGATACGCTGTTTTACCTGACCATGATAGATACCGGCGCGTTGGTGCTATCCTTCAAAGGTGCCGGCTATGCACACCTGAAACTCGACAGTATAGGATACGTCCAGGTGTACACGAGCGGCCCCGTGAAATACAACATCCAGGCGCATGTCACCTTTCTGAATGGAAGTGCAATATTGGGCACCGATTTCTTGTGGCTGGACACCCTAGTCACCTTTCCTGCCAATGCCTATGACACGATCTCCCTCCCTGTGATCATGCTGCGAAATGGGATACATGATGGCAATAAGCAGATCAACTTCCTGCTATCCGGCGTCACGCCTGCCACGCCGCGGCTGGATATCATACAGTATACCTATACTATCATAGACAATGACTCTACAGCAGTATGGCCTGCAGGGATCAGTGATGCAGACAACGATGCAATGGCCAGGATATACCCTAACCCGTTTGTCGGCTCTGTCAATATCCAAACAGCAGCAGTCCACTATCAAGTGATCATCACTGATATGGTAGGTCGTATGGTGAAGGAAATAAACGATCTATCTGGCAATGCCACACTGTCTCTGCCTGACCTGCCGCAAGGTAGCTACCTGCTACAGCTGCGCGGTGACGGCTTCAGTGCTACGCGGCATATCAGCAAGCTCTAAGCTCTCTGCTCTGCGATAGCATATACAAACTCGCTCATCATAATAGCCGTAGCGCCCCAGATGATGTATTTGCCATAAAGGTATGCGGGCACTTCCACTTCGGTTTTGCCCGTCACTTTGATGCGTGTGGTAGACCGGCTATCCTCCCTCATAAAAAAACTGAGTGGTATCTCTACGATCTCCTCCACCTCATACTCTTGCCTGCTGAAAATGGCAGCACCCTTTAAAACACCTACTGTAGGATATACCAGAAAATTGCTGGGCGGTATATACAGTTCACTCAGTGCACCTATCACATTTACATCTTCCTGACGCACACCGATCTCCTCCTCTGTCTCACGCAGTGCGGTGTAGGTGATATCCGTATCGCCCTCTTCCCTCTTGCCCCCCGGGAAACTCATCTGTCCGCTATGTGTGCCATTATATTCTTTTCTCAGAGTGAAAACGATCGTATGCCCCTCCGCTTTAGGGTTGATCAATAGCAGTACACCACCGATGCGCGGATTGAATTTCATCACCTCCTCCAGATCGTAATCAGGCCGGTATCCCGGTGCCATCAGAAACTGTGCTTTCTTGCCCGGCAGAGGCCGCGCCAGTGCAGCTTTTATATCAGAAATGTCCATTTTCTTTTATTTCTCCAATATTCTTAAATTCGCCTTCCCTCATAAAAGGTGAATTTAATGCAATCAAGATTTATTACAGCAGGCATTTTGAAAGACGAGACCGATGTGGTGTTGGCATATGAGCTCAAGGAAACCGAGTTTCGCCTGGACCTGCATGTCATTCCTAAAAAGGCGATCAGCAAAGAAGCGTTTGAAAAGCTCAACACCGAATGGGTGAACGGCGGAGAATTTGAATTTCCCGAAGGCACGGAGCTGATCAATCCGGATATCAATGCGGACAGCATCCTGCCTGATCAGATCAAATCTGACAAGACCGGAGAGATACGCCACAAGCAAAACGAATGGGCCGTGCAGCTCCTCACTAATAAGTTGTGGGAAAGCTACCTGATAGAACTGGATAAACTCAAGAAGCGCTCAGTAGAACTGACGCACTATGACAAGTCCCTTTTTGACGATGCCAAGTCATACTGGGAGCGTGTACTGGAGCACAAGAAGGAAAGGAATATCACTCAGGAGCGCCTGGATAAGATCAAAGAAGATGTCAATGCCATCTTCGAGCAGCTCAAGACTTTCCGCAAAACCGAAAGTGCCGAGTTTGAAAAAGGATCAAACGGTGTACGCGAGCAGATCGTAGAGAAGCTGAACCAGATCAAGGCCAAGGCCGACGAGAAGGCAAATTTCAAAGCACTGCATGATGAGATCAAAGCCCTCCAAAACGAATATCGTAGCCAGCGCCTTCTGAAATCAGACGAGACCAGCGTACGCAAAGCATATGACGATGCCTTCCACTATATCAGTGAGCAGCGCAATAAGTACTTCTCAGATAAATTTGAATCTCGCATAGCAGGCCTGAAAGACGTGATCTCCAAAATGGAAAAAGGACTGGAGCGCGACCGCAAGGATCTGGACTACTTTACCAAAAAGGCTGAGAGCCCGCGCATACAGCAGCTGGAGCTGCAGCTTCTGAAGGTACGCCTCCGCCAGATCAAGGAGACCATTACCTCAAAAGAGGATAAGCTGAAAGACATCCATAAAACACTCGACAGCATACTAAAGCAAGCCAACAAGTCAAATAAGGCAGAGAAGGGCGGCAAGGATGCAGAAGGAGAGAAAACAGAATCTGCAGCAGAGGTCACCGATACATCAGCTGACGGTACCGTATCAGTCGAGCAAAACAGTGCACCGGCACCGGATGCAGCTACTGATGCACCATCTGAGCAATAACCACAAACTGAGTAGCAATAAAAAAGCCCTAAGGATAATCCCCAGGGCTTTTTTATTGTCGTCATCTGGCTTATTTGGCCACGGTGATCTTTGCCTTTGCCAGTATATGATCGGCTGCGGTGGTGATCACTACTGCATAGTATCCTGCGTCTACTGCACTCAGATCGAGCACAGACTGCTCTGAACCGATAGCCAGAGAGGACACCAGGCGACCTTGCAGATCATATACCTGCGCCTCCGCGCCTATGATCTGAGCATTGCCTGTGATATATAGTTTATCCTTCGCAGGATTTGGATACAGGGCTATGGCTGCATCTGCGCCTACGCGGGAGATGCCTACTGTGCAGTCTACTATGTAGAAGCGGAGCAATGCAGCACTGGCTGTACAGCCGTTGTTGTCCGTATAGGTGTAGATCAGATTCTTGTCCCCCACGGCTGCACTTGCCGGATAGAATATGCCCTGCCTCACACCACTACCCGAGTACGTGCCGCCTGCGGGGCTGCCGCCGGTGAGCTCTACCGGAGCGTCGTCTTTGCACAGTGTATCCAGATAGCCGGTATAGGTCACTACAGGCAGTGGATTCACAGTGAGCCTGATAGTATCCGATACCCAGAGCGCATGATTATGTGTGACCAATACATTGTATAGGCCGGATGTATTGACACGTATCTTGTAGGTATTATATGGCAGAGCTACCCCATCGCGAAACCATACATAGCTATTGCCAGGCATCTCGTCCGTGCGGATGGCTATCGTATCACCGGCGCACCTCACCTGATCCGTCTTAGGGAAGAGATAGGCCTTGAATATCGTATCATACCCTATGAACTTTACATTATCAAACCATAGCTGACCACCGAGCACCCCCTGACCAAAAGTAGTCGCACTCGACTCTACCTGCATCTTGAGGGTATCTGGGTTCAGCGCAGAATAGTAGGTGATCTTAGCCTTTATCGTAGAGAAATTATTGGTAGGATTTAAGTCGATAGTAGCCGAGCCTACTGTCACAGTGCCATCGTGAGGCGTGGCGTTGGTCAGATTCACAGTCACGGTACCATGATCTTGTCCCGAAGGTAATTTGTACTTGTATGTAAACTCTATAGAGTCAGGCCTGTCTGTATACCGCACACCACCCAGTGTCACCTGAAAGGAGGTCAAGCCTTGAGGCGTCAATCCATAGTTGCCTATAGACATAGATCCAGCAAAAGTGATATCCCCTACCAGCGGAAAACTAACTCCTTTGGTAGTGAGCAGAGCTGAGGAAGAGCCTGATGCGACGTTAGCCGGGTCAGTTTCCTGTACCACCAGGTTTTGAGACTGCAGGTTGAATGGCAGCACAGTCAGCACATCGTCTATGGTCTTCCACCGGGTGGGATTCTGCGCACCATTCAGTGATGTCCAGGTCTCAAAATCTCCGTTTGGGATAGGGGCTTGAGCTGATACGGACAGTACAAATGCGCTGAAAAACAGAAGTGTATAGAATCTTATCATGCAGTAAGGTATTTATAGCTAAAATAATCAGGTTTTGATATTCCTACCCTATAATTCATCTAACATATATCAACTACCTGTATCTGCATTATCTGAGGTCCACTACTTTGGCGCCGGGATATTTCTTTGCATCACAGGTGAAGAAATCGTCGCTCAGATTGGCAGCGGTATTTAGCTTATTGATCTTATAGATATAGCGTACGCCTGACTTCTCGTAGATCTTGGACTCGAGTACATCATTGGTCGCATCGTCCAGTCCTACATCTATTTTGAAGTAAGAGACCTTACGGTTTTGCGGAGCCAGTTCGATCACCGTTACATTTTTGCCACCAAAGGTCTTCGTCTCTTTGATCTGATAGGAGTAGCCCTCCTTGTATACCGAGAATATCTTGGATGGAGAGAAAGTCTCATTGCTCTCCTCGTAGTCGTTTACCTGTATCTCTTTTGTCTTGGGGTTGTAGCTCCATATGGTCTTGCCATCGCAGTAGATGTCTACGCCATTCATAGATATCTTAAACTTGTTGCCTTTCATCCAGAGCTTTCCATTGTCATTGCTGGTATACTTGCTGTCTGCCTCATCGGGTTTCATCTTTGGCCTGATAGTAGTGAGCGTAAAGTCTACATCCACACTCTTGAAAGACTTAAAGCGCGAGGTTGCCTTCTCCAGCATAGCGCCGGCCTCCGGATCGGCCACAGCACTACCCTGCTGCTGAGCATGGCTCATGACAGCTATCAATGCAAAGGCCCAAATAGAAAGCAGCTTCTTCATAAAGTATTTTGAAACCCAATAGTCAAAGGGTACGCCAAAAATAAAAGAATGGCCAGCTGCTCTCAGGCGCCGGCCATTTATTGTGTTTTTTTATCAACCTCTGAGCTTGGTCAGATAGTTGTCCAGCTCAGCTTCGGTTTTAAATTTCACCTCGCGGGCCTTGCTACCCAGGTTCTCTCCTACTATACCCGCCTCCTCCAGCTGATCCATCAGGCGGCCGGCACGGTTGTAGCCCAGCTTTAGCCTGCGCTGTATGAGAGAGGTCGATCCCATCTGGTTTTGCACGATGATACGGGCCGCATCCTCAAAGAGGCCATCCTTCTCTCCGTCTATGAAGAAGTCTTCGCCTCCGGCATTTTTATCATTCGGGTCTATATACTCCGGCAGTTGGAATGCCTCGTGGTAGCCCTGCTGATTGCTGATAAAGTCCCTGACGCGCTCTACCTCCGGCGTATCTACAAATCCACACTGAAGGCGTATCATATCGCTACCCTGAGAGAGGAGCATGTCACCGCGGCCTATCAGCTGCTCCGAGCCGCCGGCATCGAGGATAGTACGTGAGTCGATCTTAGATGTGGTCTTAAAGGCGATACGCGCAGGGAAGTTAGCCTTGATCGTACCGGTTATGATATTGACTGATGGGCGCTGTGTGGCAAGTATCAGGTGGATACCGATGGCACGGGCCAGCTGTGCCAGACGGGCTATCGGCATTTCTACTTCCTTGCCCGCTGTCATGATCAGGTCTGCAAACTCATCCACCACGAGCACGATATACGGCAGGAACTTGTGCCCGTTTTGCGGGTTCAGCTGCCTGTTGGTGAATTTGTGGTTGTACTCTTTTATGTTCCTTACCTGTGCCTTCTTCAGCAGATCGTAGCGCTGGTCCATTTCTATGCAGAGGGCATTCAGCGTGGTCACCACCTTCTTGGTATCCGTGATGATCGCATCCTCTTCATTAGGCAGCTTGGCCAGGAAGTGCTTCTCCAGCATCTCATAGAGGCTCAGCTCCACCTTCTTAGGATCCACCATGATAAACTTCAGCTGAGATGGATGCTTCTTGTACAGTAGCGATACGAGGATCGAGTTGATACCTACAGACTTGCCCTGGCCGGTAGCACCCGCCATGAGAAGGTGCGGCATCTTGGCCAGGTCGGCTACGATGATCTCATTGGATATCGACTTGCCCAGGCAGATAGGGAGATCTGCCGTAGAGTTTTGAAACTTCTCTGAGGCCAGCAGTGAGCGCATGCTCACGATCTCCTTATTCACGTTTGGCACCTCTATACCTATCGTACCCTTGCCCGGTATAGGTGCTATGATACGTATACCGAGCGCTGCGAGGCTCAGGGCGATATCGTCCTCCAGGTTCTTGATCTTTGATATCCGCACACCCGGTGCAGGCACTATCTCATAGAGCGTCACCGTAGGCCCTATGGTCGCCTTGATCTTGGATATCTCTATCTGGTAGTTATTCAGTGTGGAGATGATCTGGTTCTTATTGCGCTCCAGCTCCTCCGGGTCATACTTGATCTTCTCAGAGCTATGCTCATCCAGCAGATCCAGTGTAGGGAATTTATAGTTAGATAGATCCAAAGTAGGATCAAATTCGGACCCTACGCCGCCATAGGTAGGCACTACCTCCATAGCAGCCTCTGGCTCTTCTTTCGGCGCCTCTATATCCAGTTTGAGGCCAGACTCCTCGGGCTCATCATCGCCGCCATAGCTCTCCATGTCTACAGACTCAAAGTCTGTGACCACAGGTGGCACAGTAGTGGCAGGTACTATTGTAGCGGCAGCTAGTACTTCTGCACCTTTGTTTGTCAGGATGATCTCATCATCATCGTCGCTCTCTTCTTCATCCAGCTCTGCCTCCGGTGCCTGCTCATCCGCCGGGAAAGTTTCCTTGACCGCACTCAGGTTATCCTTGGCAAATATATTTTCACTTTCATCTCTGTATACGGGCACTGCCGCTACAGCAGTAGCACCAGTGGCAGCATCGGCCATAGCAAGCATTCCTGCTTTCCTAGTAAAAGGCCGCAGCAAGAAATCAAAGTTGAAATTGTACACCCAGATACCGAAGGCAATAGCAGTACCTACGAGCGTAGCTGCCGTACCTGTAGTGCGCAGCAGGCCCATGATCTGGCCATTCTCGCCGGTCAGGTAGTCGCCAAAGGCACCACCCCATGAGATAGCAGAAGACTGATAGACCAGATAGTTGGCAAAGCTCAGCGCAGCAGACAGCCATATCAGGCCGAAGAGGGAATATGCAGACACCTTCACGGCATTGAAGACCTTCTTCTGCGTCAGCATATTGAACCCTACCACAAAAAAGACGATGCAGAAGAAGTAGGAAGCAAGACCGAAAAGCTGATCGATGAACACGTGTGCCAGTACAGCGCCCAGCCTGCCCAGGGCATTATTCACTTTCAGTGAATTGTCCATCAGGGCGCTGGTGGCGTTATTGAGCAGGTCAGACTGATCATCCGTAGCGGTGAAAAGATATGAAGTAAAGGCTACCGCGAGGATAAATGAAAAGGACAGAAAGCCCATACCAGCCAGCTTGGACAGGCGGCCGTCTTTCCACCACTGCAGCGTCTCCTCTCCTCCCTCTGCAAAATCAGCAGGGGCAGCAGCTTTTTTCTTGCGGCTAGGTTTCGCTTTGGGTTCGTCTTTTGGAGTATCCTCCATATCCTGTTTTTTATGCTTCTTGCTCGCCGTGATCGGCTTGGTCTCTTCCATTATGCCCAAAGGTCTCAAAGTCAGTTTACACCTTATTAATGTGCTAACGCATTTTTGTTCACAAATAGTGTGAGGCTGTCCTATAAAAAGCCTTCGGAACAGAGCGCCAAAAGGCCTCTACCTGATATAGATAGAGGCCCTTGTGTACACGACTGAGCGATGCTTATTGTTTTACCAGCTTAGACGCCATATAGCGGTTGCCATCCTCATCGGTCAGAGAGATGGTGTAGACCCCGGTAGCCAGCATCGAGATATCTACGCCTACAGTCTCTGCACCAGCGCTGACCGACCGGCGCTCGGCACTGACCATCCGCCCATTGATATCATAGATGTTTATCTTCAGGTTCTGTCCATGATCTGCGGCTATAGCCAGCTCTACCCCTGCTATAGCCGGATTAGGATATACAGCTATAGACTGAGCTGGTCTGACATCTATGATAGCTGTACTCACATCAGCATAGTAGTAGTACTTTCTGTATGATGGATCATATATCCCTGTATTGCCGCTAGCCGTCTGGGCATATTCGTAGATGATCTGCTTATTGCCGTTGTATTGATAGTTGTAGTGGTATTTATGCTTCCACGCGTTGGTGACCCAGATGTCTGACTCACTACTGGTCACTTGGTTGTCCGCATTGTAGGTATAGGCAGTCTGGCCTATATTGTCATACGCAGCAGTATTCGTATTGTACTTCTGCGCTACGGATGATGTCAGGTTTCCCGAGGCATCATAGCCCAGCGCGATCAGGCTATCGTTTAGCCAGGCAGAGGTACCTGCATCATAGGTATTACAAGTTCTTTGAGTGACCAGGTTGCCAGTCCAGATATATCCGAATCTGAATACAGAGTTCCAGCTGGAGTTATTATTGTCATATGTCTGCTTCACAGCGTAGGCCATTTGGCCATTGCTGCTATAGCTATACCTCATTCTTTGTGTATACTGAAACTGATTGCTGCTATTCCACTGGCCTACCGTGACGGAGGCCAGCTGGCCGGTAGCGCCATACAGGTAGCTTTGACTCACATAGTTTTTCCAGATATTGTTTGAGAAGAGCTGTATCAGGTTAAAAGAATCCCTGTTAGCCAGATCTCTGAAATAAAATATCCTGTAGAAGTTTGACCAGTTAGCAGTATTGGTATCCCACTGCTGCAGCAGTGCACTGACCGTATCACCTGCCGGTCCGTAGGTATATATCATTTTCTGAAGGCCCCTTCTGGCACCTGTCAGTGTATCAGCATACAGCAGTGCGGTAGAGGTATTGTTGTTTGCAGCATCATATTCTTTCACATACAGGCTGTACACCTTCCATGTCGACGCGCTCAGGGAATAGTTGTAGATAGCCGTATCATTGGCGTGTCCGTCATAGAGGTAGCGGGATGAGTCCGGATTCTGCCAGCTACTGCTGGCCAGGTCATAGTTATCCGTGCGGGTTCCTATTAGTTTGGAAGTTGTTTGCGCCTGTGATGTGATTGCTATGAGGAGCATCAGTAGTAAGCTGGTCTTTTTCATGATCTGGATTTATGGTTTTGAGTGATTACGATTTCACTGCAAAGGTCATCCGGCAGAAATTTTATAGCCATCAGCTTTAACGATTTGTGATAAATATCAGTTGCTGAATGAATTTATTTGCCTGAAAATTAATATCTTGACACTACTCAACACTACCATAAAATGGCCGCACCAAAAGTCCTACAGGTCCTCAAAAGCATGAGCCGCGACGAGATAGCGGACATGGACCAGATAGTGGCTGCGCAGAAAAAACCGAGCATCAAAAAGCTCTACAAGCTCCTCTGCAAGACCGCGCCCGATCAGATGGACAAGCTGGACAAGGAACTGGCCTTTATACAGGTATTTGGCAAAAAGTATACACCTGACAGTGACTACCTCTGGCGAAATGAGCTACGCCTGCTCATGGAGCTGATAGAGAGCTATGCAGCAGAAAAGGTCATGTGTGCAGAGCTGGAGCGGTCGGAGTGCATGCGGTCTACTTACTTCCTCAGGTATCTCATGGACAAAAAGCTTTTCTCCCTCATACCATCTGAGAGTGACAGGCTCAAAGAAATGGCGGCCAAAGCCTATGACTATGGTACGGTACAGACCGTATGTGATCTGATGAACCCGTTCCTGGGCAACTTTGCCTGGAATGATATAGCGATGCAGGAGCGGCTCGCTGCCAATGCAGAGATCCATAAAGATGCAGCCTGCCATAGTTTCCTCCACAATTTCCGGAAAGCACAGATATCACGTACCGCCAGCCAGCTCTTCAGGCATAAAGGAGAATTTAAAGTTCAATTGCCCGGCGAAGATGTAGATGCTCATTTTGCGGCCTATGAAGATCCCTATTCTCAGTATTTGACCCTGAGGATGGAGACATTCAGTACACCGGAGCACATGGACCCAGACAAGTATCGTCGCTGTCTGGAGCATCTGTCACGCTACCCTGATATACCGGACCATGTCAAGGAAAGTTTTCTGCTGCTCAATAATCTCTCAGGTTATTATTTCTTCCGACATGAGTATGAAGAGGCCTTCAGATACAATACAGAGCTTATCAAGATCATTGACAAGCTAGACCCAGTATACGGCATCGCCGCAGTGATAAATTATGTGAGCAACCTCGCACACCTGGAGCGCTATGACGAGGCGCTCACTGCCCTGCGCAAATATGATCCACTCATCCGCCAGTTTCCTATGCAAATGGAGCGACTGGCATATATAGAGGCGAGCTGCTATGCGCTGAAAGGTGACAGGGAGGCTTTCAATGCCATACTACCCAGGCAGTTTGACGATCTGAGCAAGATCATGCAGTATCACTACAGGTTTCTCATAGCCCTCAGCCATTTTATGGATAAGGATTATAGTTTGTCTATCTCTGAGGCTACTAATATCGAACGTAGCATCAAAGCCCTCAAAACAGATAAACTCAACTACTATGATGAGATCGTAACTGCCTCTGAGCACCTGAGCCGCTTTTTTGAATTGTATCAGGAGTATAAATTGGATGGTATTACCCCGCGCGTCAGAAAAAAGGTTGCCGCACTCAACGCTGATATAGAGCATTTCATCCAAATCAATAAAATGACCTCTGGCTCCTTATTCTACCGATGGATGGTGATCCAGGCACGACAGCTGGCAGATAAAATCGGTGCGGACTAGGCCACTCTGGCCGGATCGCGCAGGATGCTATCCACCATCTCCTTTGACTCATCTTTGAAAGCTATCTTGACCACCTTGCCGGATGAGAGCCAGTGGGCAGTACAGACCGTATCGAGGTCCCGCGCTACAGTGATGCCGAGCTCCTGCAGGATGAGGGCATTGCACTGCTGCTCATATTGCTTCTTGATAGGGATACACAGCAGCTTCTTGCCCAGGTACAGCGCCTCAGCAGTGGTCTGAAATCCACCCGCTGTGATCACCCCACTACAGGCACAGATATCCCGGGTAAAGCTCGCTGTATTCAGTGCCTTTACCTCCACATTCTTATGCTTGAAGCTCTGTCCGGTATTGGTATACACTACAAATTTTTTCTCTGCAAACACAGGCTGGGCAAAGAACTCCAGCAGCTGCTCCTGGGTATAGGATAGCAGGTATACGAGCGTAAAGTTCTCGTGTGAAACCTTCGCATCCCTGATCTCGCCGCGTATGATAGGTGAGAAGATAAAATCATCAAACTTGTGATAGTGCATAGCTACCTTCTGATCTACGGGGCAGAAGAGCTTTGTGAATAAGCGCGTGATCCTGTGTGAGCCACTCATGCGCGGAAACTGCTTTGAGGTAGCAGAAAATATATTGCCCAGACCTACGGTGTGGATACCGCGCAGTCGGGCACCCCAGACGCTGATCGGCTCATAGTCTGAGATGATGAGGTCGTAGCGGTGAAACCGCACTGCCAGGATACCCCGGATACAGGAGAGGATGTTTGCCTTGAAGAATGACTTGAAGACATTGATCTTACCACCCTTGCCATAGGAGAAACTGATCCCCTTGAAGTGGTACTTGATATCAAATGGCACATCTATTTTAGAGTTATTGCCGCTCACTAGTACGTCTATCTGCTCTACTGCGGGGTTTTGCCTGAGCAGATTGTAGAGTTCTGTAGCGCGGCTCAGGTGGCCGTTTCCGGTAGCCTGGATACCAAATAAAATTTTCATACAAATGAAATTTTAGGTGATGGAATAGAAAAAGCTTTTAGCGTATGCGTTGCGTCATGCGACTTTGGTCAGGTGCTTCTGTATCTGATCTTGTAGCTGCACGAGCGATAGGTCTGCTTCCAGAAGATCCTCATCCTGGCTCTTGCTGAGATTCAGGTCATGATAGTGTATGAGTGCCCATGTCCCGTCATTATACTCCAGTGAGGTGAGATTTTCTATCCAGTCGCCGGAGTTGAGATAGGTTACAGTTCCTGCTGTAGTAGTGATATTGCGCATGGCCGGCTCATGGATATGGCCGCAGACTACGTAATGGTAGCCACTATCTATAGCTATAGCCGCCGCAGTCTCTTCGAAGTTGCTGATGAATTTTACCGCACCCTTTACACTGTCCTTTACTCTTTTTGAGAGAGAGATCCTGTCGTGCCCCATCCACTGCAGCAGGTGGTTCACCCCCCTATTGATCAGTATGAGCAGGTCATAGCCCTGGCCACCGAGCTTCGCCAGCCACTTGCTATGCTGCATACTCACGTCAAATACATCTCCGTGAAAGAACCAATGCTGCTGTCCATCTATCTCTATGAGAAGCTTATCCTCTATACTAAGGCCCCCCAGCTGCATACCACTGTAGCGGCGCAGCAGTTCATCATGATTGCCGGTGAGGTATACTACACGGGTACCGTGTGCCAGCATCTTCATGATACGCTGCAGTACCTTGGTATGAGCCGCCGGGAAGTAGGATTTGCTCAGCTGCCAGATATCTATGAAGTCTCCATTGATGATCAGCAGCTCGGGGTCTATGGACTTCAGGTAGCTATTGAGCTCCTGTGCGTGGCATCCGTATGTACCCAGATGTACGTCAGATATGACGGCCACTTTGACCTTGCGCTTAGCCATGTGATTGGTTTTAGCAAAAAAAGGAGAGTAATGTGAAGCGCCGGTTGCGCCCATATTATCAAATCTGTTCATCGGCACAGACCTGATGTGCGCCGTTCAGAAAAGAGGATACATAGTATTGATATGGCTGACCATATATCATCTCAAACGATGGATAAAAGGAGATATTTTAAAACAGCATCACCGTATGAGCCATAGCATCAGCTTTTAGTATTGCTTAACAAAGCAGTCGTGATAAAAACAAGCGCAACAGGTCACTCCAACTGCTTGAAGATCATATCCTCAGCCATGGTGTGAAAGTAGTGAGGCTTCACCTTACGCCAGTTGATATTTTCGTAGTGCTCACCCGTGTTTATATAGTAGTGCAGGCGGTGCTTCTGCATTTCTGATATGACATGCGGGCGGAAATTCATGGCCATGATCCAGCCGTCATCATCTTTGATATCATCGTACCACTCCTCGTAGTACAGGTCATCTGATCCATGAAAGTTGAGTACGTTCTCTCCGATCAGTACGAAGCGGCGGATTCCCTCATCTATCATCGGCTCTATGAGTCCGCGCTTCAGCTCCATGATATCATTGTGCACGGCATCATTCCACTCGCCCATCAGCTCTATCACGGCAAAGCCTTTGTCATAGTTTACCCAAAGCACCTTGCAATACAGCGTAGAAGAGCCGAAGGAATCCCACTGCGGATGTATCAGGTGGTCGTAGATGCTGTGCGTATAGTGAAACTCGCTGTACTTGCGGCGGTAAAATGGCGACAGCTTGTCATTGGCCGCTATGTAGTAATCCCTCCACTGAAAAAAAGGCTCTATCTCATGCATACACTCTCCATAAACCGCACTCCATCTGCATAGTGGATTTCTCTGCGATTTTTATAGATTTGAAGATAGAAAATCAATCAAATGAAAAGAAAGCTATCCCTGATATTTTTATCGGCTATACTGCTGGTGGCTGCAGGCTGCAAGAAGTGCTACTACTGCCACAATAGCTGTAAGGTATGCGAGGATCAGCATTTTTATATCCAGGTGCAGTCTGAGGTGCTGGGCACCACCTACTACAATATGTACATAGACTCCCTGGAGGGCCTGGGCTGGACCTGCCGTGATACCACATTCAATAAAGACATGCAGGTATGTGCGGAGAAGAACAAGGTAAACAACCAAATCATGCTCAAGGAAGAGGCCGGCTATACCTGTACTCCGGTAGACTAAAGTTCAACTCATCATCAATGGAAAAGCCGGGGTTTATGCTCCGGCTTTTTTATTATTCCATTTTATTGCAAGATGAATTTGATAGTCCGTCGCTCACCCCGGTAGGTCTGGAGCTCGCACAGGTAGATACCAGCGCTCCAGCCGGCTACAGGTATGTGGTGAGACTGATCTTCGCTGCCACTATATAGCATCCTGCCGCTCAGGTCATAAATACTTACCTGTTTGACAATATTCGGGGCCTCGCCAAACTGTATATTCAGATTGCCGCCGCTCTGTATCAGGTACATCTGCGCCAGAGGTGCCTGGTCTATACCCAGTGCGCGGGTGACATAGATGCTGACGTGCAGGCTATCTACATAGGGCTGCTGATAATAGATGGGCCATATCACTAACGTATTGGGACCGCCTACGAAAGCCGCAGTACCCACAGGTACGCCCACCTGTATCCGGCCAAAGTTGGTAGCTGTAGTATCCAGGTTAGTGACACTGACTGAGTCAAGAAAGAATGGCTGCCCACCGTTTAAGTATCCAGAGAATTTTACAAATCCATTGAAAGTGGGTCCGCCCAGATTGCGCAAGGAGTCTGTGACCGTCAGTACCTGGGCGGCAGAGTCTATAGATACATTGGTATAAATAAGAGAATCGCGAAAGAATACCAACTGTGACTGTGCACGGGTGCCGAGGGCCAGGATGGAAACAAAAAGAAGGAGGTACAGCCTGCGAAACATAGATTTATAGTTTGTACTACATAGATAGCAAAAACCATCGGGAGGGTTGCATTTTTTTTAATTTTACCTTACTTATTCAAAAGGCAATAATATGGACACTCTGCACAGCCTGATCAGATCTCTGAGCAAGGAAGAAATCAGATCCTATAAACTCTATACTCAGCGATATGCCACTGGCGGGCAGGGGCTGAGTGTCACCCTCTTTGACCTGATGCGCGGGCAGGCAGAAGACCCGGATGATCAGGCTATTTTCGACAAGATCTATGGCGCACAGGGCGACAAAAACACTTTCTACCGGCTGAAAAACCGCCTGCAAAATGACGTGTGTGATGCGCTGACGCTACTCCACTTTGACAAGCATGCTGCCAATGACCTGCACCGCTTCATGTGTATCTACAATATCTTTTATGCCAAAGGTAAATACGAACTGGCCTATTACTTTATCCGGCAGGCGGAGAAAAAAGCGCTGGCGTCTGAGAATCTCGGCCTGCTGGACCTGATATATGCAGATATAGTGAAGCTATCCAATGAGATATTCTCTATCAATCCGGAGGAGTATGTAGAGAAACAATCCGAAAATGCCATCAAGCTAAACCGTATGAGGCAGATGGACCAGGTACTGGCCGTGCTCAATCACCGCATCAAGGTCGCGCAGAACTTTGAAAAAGGTAATGAGACCCTGCTGCGCCTGGTAGATAAAACCATAAGGGACTTTTCTGCAGATAAAAGCCTGAAAGAAAGCAGAAGCTTCCAGATCAAGATCTATCGCGCTATCAGCCAGGCCATGATACACAAAATGCAGTATGTAAGCCTGGAACCTTTCCTGCTGAAGACGTACAAGGATTTCAAAGAAAAGGACTGGTTTGATCAGAGTACCCATGATACGCGGCTGCAGATGCTGGTGTATATATGCAATACCCTTTTCAAAAACAGGAAGTTTGAAGAAGCTATCAGCTATGCCGGGACACTGGGTGATGAAATGCGTAAGTATGATGGTCTCTACTATGAAAAATATGTCTTCTTCTATTACAATATCCTGGCCAATAACTACTCCCAGACGAATACCAATAAGGCGCTGGCAGCCCTGGACGAATTTGAGCATGTCAATAAAAAAAGCAAGAGCAGCTACTATGAGCAGTTCATCCACCTGCACCGCGCCATGTTCTACTTTGACCTGCAGAAATATGGAGAAGCGATCCGAAACCTGACACGTCTATACGTAAACGATCACTACAAGCAGGCAGACAGGGCATTCAAACTCAAGATAGAGATAGCCGAAGTGATCATGCAATATGAAGCGAAAGATGCTGAGACAGCTACAAAGCGGATAGCTCAGATCAAAAAAGCCTACAAAGACATGCTAAAGGACGATTTCTTTTACGCCGACCGTATGGCACTGGATATCGTAGTATCACTGATAGCCGATGAGGGCAAGCCATCAGACAAGACAGCTAAAAAAATATCAAACCTGATAGATGAGCAGATCAATGAAAACGACACTCATATCATAGACTATGTGTGCTGGCTGGCGCCTAAAATAGGGCTGGACCCGCTGAAACTGGCCGCTCTACAGGAGATAGAATAAAATAACCTTTCTTATCACCACGGCTTATTACCTTCGTATTATGAGACGATTGACGTTAGTTCTTATTGCATTGAGTGTGGTGCTGTGCTCCTTTCGCCCGGTGCAGGAGAAGCCGCTGAAGATAGCGCTGCTGAAGTATAACGGTGGCGGCGACTGGTATGCCAACCCTACCTCGCTGCCCAATCTGGTGAAGTACTGCAATGAGAACCTGGGCACCAATATAGAGACCGATCCACCTACAGTGGAGGTGGGCAGTGCGGAGCTATTCAACTATCCCTTTGTACACATGACAGGGCATGGCAACGTGGTCTTTAACGAACAGGAGACTGATAACCTGCGCAACTACCTGATAGGCGGCGGCTTCCTGCATGCTGATGACAATTATGGCATGGACAAGTTCATCCGCCCGCAGCTGGATAAGCTGATACCGGGGTCTAAGCTGGTAGAGCTGCCCTTCTCCCACCCTATCTTTCATCAGAAGTATGACTTCCCCAAGGGGCTGCCGAAGATACATGAGCATGACGCCAAGGCACCTCAGGCCTTTGGGCTCTTCTATCAGGGCAGGCTGGTAGTGCTCTATACGTATGAGTGCGACCTGGGTGATGGCTGGGAAGACCCAGATGTGCATAAAGACACTCCTGAAGCTCGCGAGAAAGCCCTTAAGATGGGGGCTAACATCATCCGCTATATCTTCCAGTCCAGCTGATCATTTAGATCTCCTTTACATGTGTTTCAAAGCTCAAGTGAGCTCGTGTGCCGAAATTGTTTTTCGACTGAGCGGGCATACTTATTCAGAATAAATATCTATTTAAATAGCTGTGCTTAAAATAAAAATACAACAATTAAATAGCAATCTGACTTAGTTATAAATTAAATACAGAAATAATATTAGACCATATTAGCATGTAATATTATCCTAAACAATGAGCGACCGATTGATATCTGAGATCAGTCGTGGGCCGGCATAGATGAAGCCGGAGTAGAGCTGAACCATGGCGGCACCGGCGGCTATTTTGTCCTGCGCGTCCTGGGCGGTCATGATGCCGCCTACCCCTATGATGGGGAAACTACCACTGGAGTTTTGGTGCAGGTAGCGGATCACCTCGGTAGACCGGGCTGTGAGCGGCCGGCCACTCAGGCCACCGGCACCAAAGGCCTCTATCTCAGACGGCAGATAGTGCGGCAGCTTGGTCCTCTCTATGGTCGTATTGGTAGCTATGACGCCGGCTATCCGCGTGTCTGACACGATAGAGATGATATCATCCAGCTGCTCACTGGTCAGGTCCGGGGCTATTTTGAGGAGGATCGGTTTAGGTTTAGAGCGGCCCTGATTGAGGTCCTGCAGTGTGTGCAGTATCAGCGCGAGGGAGTCCTTGTCCTGCAGGGCGCGCAGGCCCGGTGTATTGGGCGAGCTGACATTGACCACAAAGTAGTCTACGTAGTCGTGCAGTATCTGAAAACAGGAGCGGTAGTCATTTACTGCCTCCTCATTGGGCGTGACTTTATTCTTGCCGATGTTGCCACCTACTATGACGTTGCTCTTGCGGGCCGATAGGTTTTTAGCAGCCTGTACGGCACCCACATTATTGAAGCCCATTCGATTGATGATAGCCTCGTCGGCCTTTAGCCGGAAAAGCCTCGGTTTATCATTTCCAGCCTGGGGCTTTGGCGTGATGGTGCCGATCTCTACATAGCCGAAGCCCATCTGTGCGAAACCATCTATGACCTCACCGTTTTTGTCCAGACCGGCTGCCAGGCCTACGGGATTGGGGAAGTCAATGCCGAACAAATGTCTGTGCAGAGAAGGATGCTCTACGCTCTCGCCAGTGGCAAAGGCACGCAGCAACGGATTCTTCAATGCACCGATGGTGAGGTGATGCGCTGTCTCAGCGTCCAGCTGAAAAAGGAATGGCTTGGCTAAAGGGTAAAAATTCATGGATTTGGCTGGGCAAATGTAAGAAGTTGGGGGTATTTTTTATAAAGTAGCCCAACGTTTTACCCTCCTAAATCCTCCCTAAAGGGAGGACTTTAATCAAAGAGAACAATAGATCATGTGGAAGCATGGTTCATATCTTAAAAATCGGATGGTTTAAACTCCTTTCTGCGCTAGCTTATTCCGTGAAATCGGCGTATTTTCGCGGCTTATGGAAAACATCAGGAATTTCTGCATCATCGCTCACATCGACCACGGTAAGAGTACCCTTGCAGACCGTTTGATAGAAATGACGAAAACCATCTCCGAAAGGAACATGATGGACACAGTGCTGGACAATATGGATCTGGAGCGCGAGCGGGGCATCACCATCAAGAGCCACGCTATCCAGATGGACTTTGTACGCGATGGCAAAAAGTATGTACTCAACCTCATCGATACTCCGGGACACGTGGATTTCAGCTATGAGGTATCACGCTCTCTGGCCGCCTGCGAGGGCGCGCTGCTGCTGGTAGATGCCAGCCAGGGTATACAGGCACAGACCATCTCTAATCTCTACCTGGCCGTAGAGCAGGGCCTCACCATCATACCGGTGATCAATAAGATCGACATGCCGGGCGCTAACCCCGAGATGGTAGAAGATGACGTGATGGCCATGATAGGCTGCAAGCGGGAGGACATCCTGCGCGCCAGTGGTCGTACCGGTCAGGGAGTGGACAAGATATTTGACGCGGTGATAGATCGCATACCGGCACCGAAGGGAAATACAGACGCACCGCTCAAGGCACTGATCTTTGACTCGGTGTTCAACTCATTCCGCGGGGTGATAGCCTACTACCGGATCTATGAAGGATCGCTGAAGAAAAATGAGAAGGTAAAGTTCTTTAATACCGGCGCTGTGTACAATGCTGATGAAGTAGGTGTACTGCGTATGGACCTGGAGCCGAGGCCTGAGGTCAAGGCAGGTGATGTGGGCTATATCATCACAGGTATCAAGAATGCGAAAGAGATCAAGGTAGGTGATACGATCACGTCCTTTGCCAATCCATGTGCAGAGGGTATCCATGGCTTTGAAGATGTGAAGCCGATGGTATTTGCCGGTATCTATCCGATAGACAATGACGACTATGAGGATCTGCGCGACTCACTGGAGAAACTGCAGCTGAATGATGCCTCTCTGGTGTATGAGCCGGAGACCTCTATCGCGCTGGGCTTTGGTTTCCGCTGCGGCTTCCTCGGGCTGCTGCACCTGGAGATCGTGACAGAGCGCCTGGAGCGGGAGTTTGACATGACGATCATCACTACGGTACCACAGGTATCGTACAATGCCTACCTGACCGATGGTGAGGAGCTGGTGATCAATAACCCGGCAGATATGCCGGAGATACAGCGTATAGAGCGCCTGGAGGAGCCGTATATCAAGGCGGAGGTGATCACAAAGCCAGAGTACATAGGCAATATCATAGGCCTGTGTATGGACAAGCGTGGTATCCTGCTGAATCAGAAATACCTGACAGAGGAGCGTGTAGAGCTGACCTTTGAGATGCCGATGGCGGAGATCGTGTTTGACTTTTATGACAAGCTGAAGTCTATCTCTCGCGGTTATGCTTCCTTCGACTATCACCAGATAGGCTACCGTCCGGGCGACCTGGTGAAGATGGACATCCTGCTCAATGCCGAGAAGGTGGATGCCTTCTCAGCCATGATCCACCGCAGCAAGGCGGAGGACTTTGGCCGCCGCATGTGCGAGAAGCTGAAGGAACTGATTCCAAGGCAGATGTTTATGATACCGATACAGGCTGCTATCGGCGCCAAGATCATAGCCCGTGAAAGTATCTCTGCGATGCGCAAGGACGTAACGGCAAAGTGCTATGGTGGTGATATCAGCCGTAAGCGGAAGCTCCTGGAGAAGCAGAAGAAGGGTAAGAAGAAGATGCGCCAGTTTGGCAAAGTGGAGGTGCCGCAGGAGGCGTTTATAGCGGTGCTGAAGCTGAATGATTAAACGAGACGTGAGATGTAAGACTTGAGACGTGAGACAATGCAAACGCCAAGAGACCAGAATTAAAAAGAAAAACCAACCAACAATATATCAATGGAACTGACAGGCAGACTGATACAAGTCCTCCAGGAACAGGGAGGCGAAGGCAAGAATGGCAAATGGGCCAAGTGTGATTTTGTGATCGAAACATCGGCAGATAAGTACCCGAAGAAGGTGTGCATCACAGCATGGAATGAACTGATCGGAACGGTGAAAGCTATACCGATGGAAACGGAGATCAAGGTGTCTTTTGACATCAGCAGCCGTGAGTACAATGGTAAATGGTACACTGATGTGAAAGCATGGAAAGTAGAAGGTGGCAGCGGCGGTGGCCAGCAGTCATCTAACCGTGGTGGCAATCAGGGCAACTCTAATCGTGGCAATAACAGCAACAACTACTCTCAGGAGAATAGCTACAGCGGTCCGCAGGAGGGCTCTCAGGAGCGTTATGTTTCTGAGGATGACCTGCCGTTTTAAGCCTCACCCATCTGCCTTCGGCATCTTCCCTCTCCAAAGGAGAGGGAAGAACCTAGTGTGTGACGGGCAGTCGATGATTTGACTTTGAACCGGGAAGTGACTTTTCATCATCTCAAGCATTATAATCAGCAATGGCAGACGCTACAGCGACATCGTATCAACTACTCGACGGCAAGAAACTGGCCGATGAGATCAAATCAGAAATAGCAGCAGAAGTAAGCGGCATCACCGCCGGCGGCAAGCGTGCACCACACCTGGCAGCGATCCTCGTAGGTAATGATGGCGGTAGCCTGACCTACGTAGGGCACAAGGTGAAAGCCTGTGAGCAGGTAGGTTTTAAATCTACCTTGTTGCACTTTACGGATACTAGTATCACGGAGGAGTTTCTGCTGAATGAGGTAAAGAAACTGAATGAAGATCCGGAGATAGATGGCTTTATTGTACAGTTGCCTTTGCCGAAGCATATAGATGCTGACAAGGTGCTGATGGCGGTAGACCCGGCGAAGGATGTGGATGGATTCCATCCTGTGAATGTGGGCAAGACGACGCTGGGGCTTTCCTCTTTTGTATCTGCTACGCCACTGGGTATTACAAAGATCCTGGAGCGATATAATATCGAGACATCGGGCAAGCACTGCGTGGTGATAGGCCGCAGTAATATCGTGGGCCGCCCCATCAGCATACTGCTGAATGGCACGGGTAAGACAGGCAATGCTACTGTAACGGTTTGCCACTCCCGCACGGCTAACCTGAAAGAGATCACGCTCCAGGCCGACATCATCATCGCTGCACTGGGCAAGCCAGAATTTCTGACCGGAGATATGGTAAAGGAAGGTGTAGTGATAGTAGACGTAGGTACCAGCCGTGTGGACGATCCGACTGCCAAGGCAGGCTGGAGGCTGAAGGGTGACGTGAACTTTGCCGAGGTGTCTAAGAAGGCCTCAGCTATCACCCCGGTGCCTGGTGGCGTAGGCCCTATGACGGTGGTATCCCTTCTGCTCAATACGCTCAAAGCATACAAGCAACACGCATGAAACACTACGGATGGATCATAGGTGCCGGGCTCATGGCGCTCAGCCTGCAGTCCTGCAACAACCAATCTAAGAACGGCATCCCTGTCAATGCAAAGGAGGAATTTGCAGACTCGGCCATGTCTGTGGTACGGCAGTATACCGATGCGAAGGGGCAGAAGATCATCCAGAAAGTCAATACTACCTACGACATCGTTGAATTCACCGACAAGGAGGATGTAAAGAAGCTGCTGATCAAGGTCACTAATACGGAGACATCATCTATAGACTCCGGCGTGACGGACAATCACTATACTGTGAGTGTGACAGGTATCACGGATCCAAAGATACACTGGAGCAAAGACCTGAAAGGTGCTGACATGGACTACACCTACAAGGTGCTGGTGGTACATACCGAGGGCAAGAATGCAAATGAAGAAGACACGTACGAGCAATACTCCCTGAAGACCGGTGAAAAGCTCATGAGCTTCACCTACAGCTCGCTGATGGCGCAGATAGTCAATACGTCTAACAAGCGCTTCTTTGGCTACCTCTCCGGTCAGTCGGCTACAGCGGAGAAGCCAGAGCAATATGCCACTATCAGCTATGTAGGCAGCAATGAAAAGCTGGACAAAGTAAACATCAAACTGAAAGCCGGAAAGACCTTGCCAAACTATACACCGGAGATATCCCTGCTCGCATCACAGGAATCTGGCAATACTGTAGCGTCTGAGGGCAAAGTAGTGATACTGGCGCATACAGATCGCACGTTCAAGGCGGACGACATCAAGGGCTTTGCTATGAAGGTGACCTACCAGCTGCCGGATGGCAATCCTAGCGTGATACTGATCCCCATACGCCAGGACCGCATAGACCTGGAGAATGCTACCTACGACAAATCGGTCTTTGAGATCGCAAAAGCCAACTGATCCATTGCGGCGTTTTGTCAGTTTAGCCTGGCTTGATTGTCGGCTATGTTGTCCACTATTTGCCAAATAGTGTGAATAGGTTTATTCGTCCCGTTTGGCTTTTGATTTATCTTAGGGATATGGTTATGAGAAAACTGCTTGTTGTCGTCTTCGTTTTTGCCTCCCTCCTGACAGCGCAGTGCCAGATAGCCAAAGGCACCATCATGGCCGGGGGCGGGCTGGGATTCCAGTTTACCACAGACCAGCAGGCCAATGGATCCCAGGTATCATTCTCTTTCACCCCGCTGATAGGAGGCTTTATAGCCAAAAATGTAGTGCTAGGCGTGTCTCCTATAGTGAAATACGGCCAGCAGACCACCAAGGTAGGTACTGTGGAAGGCTTTAAAAGTCAGCTGACTGTGGGAGTGGGTCCCTTTGCGCGGTACTATATCAAGATCGGGGAAAAGGCGTTTGTATTCATACATGCTGCGCCGCTCAACCTGGCTGCAGAGTGGGACCGCGTATCTAAAGACAAGACCCAACCTATAGTGCGCTACGGCGTGATAAACTGGCAGGTGGGGCCCGGCGTATCTGTGATGGTGGCCAAGGGTATAGCGCTGGAGATAGGCGCCTACTACAGCGGCACCTGGCACCAGCAGAATATCTATAAAAATGGCAATCTGCTGGGCAATGCCGGTCAGAAGTATGTGGACCATGGCATGCTTTTGAATGTAGGTATCCAGGTATACTTTGAGCGGAATAAAAAAGCAAAGACTGCGACACCTTGACAGCCGTGCCGTCAGGCGTTTTATTATAATAGTGCTACTGTCTATTGTTCTTTATATACCTATTTTTTTTAACCTCTAAATAATATCCTATGTCGGAAAATGAGATGAACGACCCGTCTTTTGGTGAGCTGATGGATGTGATCAGGAAATATGAGGATGCCGAGAACTCTCAGCAGACACTGTTTCTGGATGAGGAGACCTATCTGCGCATTGCTGAGTTCTATATGGACAATAGGGAATTTAAACGCGCGAACGGGGTAGTAGAAAACGCACTGGAGCAATATCAATACTCCTGCGAGCTGTGGGTCAAAAAAGCAGAGCTGCTGGCCGAGCAAAATAAATATGAAGACTCACTGGCCGCTCTGGAGAGCGCAGAGAACCTCGATAAAAATGAAATAGCCATCTACCTCCTGCGCTCAGACATCTACCTCTCTCAGGGCAAACATGACGAGGCGCTGGATGTCATAGCGGAAGCAATACCGCTGGCTGACGATCCGGATGATATCTGTGACCTCTACCTGGAGCAGGCAGATATCTATGAGGACATGGGCCTGTATGCAGAGGTGCTGGAGTCACTCCGCGACTGTCTGAAGACCAATACTGAAAATGAAGAAGCGCTGAACCGCCTCTGGTTTTGCACGGAGCTGACAGAGCAGTATGAGGATAGCCGTAGGTTTCACAAGATGATAGTGGATGAAAATCCATACAACCATCTGGCCTGGTTTAATCTGGGCCATGCCTATGCCGGCCTGCAGAGGTACGAAGAATCTATAGAGGCGCTGGAGTTTGCCGTGGCTATAGATGATAGCTATGACCTGGCCTACGAGATGATGGGCGATGTGTACTTTGATCAGAAGAACTTTGCCAAATCACTGGAGTGCTACCATGACGCTATCAAATCCGGCAAGCCAAATAAAGAAACGCTCTGTAAGGTAGCTGAGAGCTATGCGCAGCTGAAAGATTTTCATAAGGCCCGTGGCTACTTTCGCAAGGCGCTGGCTATAGATCCTAACTATGATGAGGCTTTCTTTCTGGTGGGTGAGACCCACCGCGCCGAGGGCAACTATGCCAAAGCGATAGAAGCCTACGAACGTGCGGCCAAAATCAATCCTGAGAATCTGGACTACCTCAATGCACTGGGCGATGCCTGCATCATGAATGATGAGGTGGAGGGGGCTATCCTGGTATTCGAGCGGGTACTGACCCTCAACTCTAATATCAAGCAGCACTATATCAACCTGGCTACGGCGCACTATGGCATGGAGAATTTCCGCCAGTGCTTTGATATCCTCAGCGATGCTTCAGATAAGTTTGATAACCCCGCAGATATCTGGTTTATCAAGTTTGTCTTCTACAATCAGATAGGCAATAAAAACGAAGCACTGGTGAGCCTGCAAAAAGGCCTGCTGACCAATTTTGAAGAGCATAACCTGATCTTTGAGATGGATGAGCGGCTGGAGCATGATGAAAGCGTACTGGCTATCATCGAGCAGTTTCGCCCGTAGATCAGGATTTAAATTTCGTTTGGAAAGTCAGGCCGAGGAGCTTTGCGCGCTGTTTGGCCAGGTCGGCTTTAGGGCCTGCGTATAGCTCATCTACGGTCTCGGAGAAAGTCTGCACCCAGCGGTCAAAATGCTCCGGGCCGATGGCCAGATGGCGATGGCGATCCATCACATTTCCTTTGTACCCCTCCATATCCAGCAGGATAAATGCCCAGAAGGCAGTGATGCGCGGCAGGTGCGCCTCCAGATCCAGCCCGTGGAAATGCGGCGCCATGAGCGGATCAGCCAGCAGCTTGCCGTAAAAAGTGCGGATCAGGCGATCCACATCATCATATACAGATATATCACTCAGAGTACTCATGGCAGGGCATAAAAATAAAAAACCCTCCGTTGAGGGGAGGGCTTTTTATTTTGAGAAAGCGGAGAATTACTTCTTCTCTTCTACCTTCTTAGTTTCCATCTTAGTCTCAGCAGCTGGAGCAGCAGCAGAGTCTACCTTAGCTGTAGTATCAACTGGAGCAACAGTTTCAGTAGTAGTTGTAGTTACTACAGAATCAGTCTTAGGAGCCTCAGTTTCAGCTGGCTTGTTGTTGCAAGCTGTCATTGCCAGACCAGCTACAACTGCGAACGCGAAAAATACCTTCTTCATTTTTTCTTGTTTATAGTTTTTGGTTAATTAATTGACGTGCAAAACTATTAATTTTTATATGATTTTACCAAATTTTTTGTGCGCTTTTTTATTTTTCCCTGAAAAAAATGTTGATCGGCACTCCCTTGAAGCTAAAATGCTTACGCAGCTGCTTCTCCAGAAATAACCGATACGGCTCCCTGATATACTTAGGGTGATTTGAGAAAAATGCGAAGGCCGGCGTCTTGGTAGGGAGCTGAGTCACGTATTTGATGCTTACCAGCTTGCCGGATACGGCAGGTGGATGATATCGCTCTATCTCCTTGAGCATCACATCATTAAGCTCTGATGTAGATATTTTGGTGGTCATATTCTGATAGACCTGCTCTACCGTCTCTACTATTTTGAAGATACGTTGGTTTTCCAGCGCGGAGGTGAATATGATAGGGACATCGTTGAAAGGAGCCAGTTTGGCCTTGATACCTTCTTCATATTCCTTGGCGGTATTGGTAGTTTTCTCGACGAGGTCCCATTTATTGATCACTACTACTATACCTCGCTTCTTTTTGACAGCCAGACGGAATATGGCGAGATCCTGCTGCCCTACGCCCTGCGTGGCATCGAGCACTATGACGGCTATATCAGACTCGTCCAGCGCATTGATAGCCCGGATCACAGAGTAAAACTCAAGGTTCTCGTGCACTTTTGTTTTGCGGCGGATGCCGGCAGTGTCTATCAGGATCAGCTCTTTGCCAAACTTGGTATACCTGCTATGGATGCTATCGCGTGTGGTACCGGCTATATTGGTCACGATGTTGCGGTCTTCTCCCAGCAGTGAGTTGATTATAGATGATTTGCCCACGTTAGGCTGGCCGATGATGCAGACCTTGGGGATATGAGCCTCATCGGGGTTCTCCTCCATATCATCCGGTATGCGCTCTACCACAGCATCCAGCAGCTCGCCGGTGCCGCTACCACTCACGGCAGCGATAAAGAAGATATGCTCCATGCCCAGGCTGTAAAACTCATTGGCCATGTACATCCGCTCCTGGTTGTCCACCTTATTGACTACTACAAATACATTCTTCTGATGCTTGCGGAGGATATTGACGAAGTCGGAATCCAGGTCAGTGATACCCGTAGAGGCATCTACCATGAAGAGGACCAGCGATGCCTCATCCAGCGCGATCAGGACCTGCTCGCGGATATTGGCCTCAAACACATCTTTGGAATGGGCCACAAAACCGCCCGTATCTATGACGTTAAACTCCTTGCCACTCCAGTCGGACTCGCCGTAGATACGGTCGCGCGTCACACCGCTAAAGTCATCTACAATAGCCTTCTTCATCCCTACGAGACGGTTGAAGAGCGTACTCTTGCCCACATTTGGCCTGCCTACTATCGCTACTGTGAAACCCATTTTATTGCTGATCTTTTTATAGCTGCTCCGCAGAAATGCGGCCCGCAACACGGCGCGAAAGTAACAAATTAGGGCCAACTGGGCCTCACCTATCTGCCTTCGGCATCTTTCCTCTCCAAAAGGAGATGAAAGAACCAACAGTCTTGAAGCAGTATAGTATGTCAGCTTATAGAAAACTCAAACGCGTCTCAAATGATCGAATGCAGAATATTACCTGCATCTCTGTTTTAAGCATTTTGACTATATTCGCCCCATCATACGATGAAGCCACGTATCATACTCGACAGCAGCAAATTTGCACTCACCGTAGAGCGGCTTTGTCATCAGCTCATAGAGCAGCACCGCGACTTTTCCCAATCATGTATCATAGGCGTACAGCCCCGGGGTATCTACCTGGCAGAGCGTATACACAGCCGCCTGCAGTCCATCCTGAAAAAGAAAGACATCCAATACGGCAAGCTGGACATCACCCTCTACCGCGATGATTTTCGCCAGAAGGGCAAGCCAATGACCATCAATGAAACAGATATATCATTCTCTCTGGAGGGCAAAAATGTAGTACTGGTAGACGATGTGCTATTCACCGGCCGCACTATCCGCTCCGCACTGGATGCCATGCTGGACTATGGCCGGCCTAATGATGTAGAGCTGCTGGTGCTCATAGACCGCCGCCTGCAGCGCCACCTGCCTATACAGGCCAAGTATGTGGGCAAGGTGATAGACAGCATCACCACAGAGAAAGTGAAAGTAGAATGGAAAGATCTGGACGGAGCGGACAAGGTCTGGATCACCTCAGATAATAACGAATAACCCCTAATAAATGAGCGCACTCAGTCAGAAACACCTTATCGCTATCAAGGATCTTCAGAAATCTGACATTGAGCTTATTTTTCAGACGGCAGATACATTCAAGGAAGTACTGCAGCGACCTATCAAGAAAGTCCCTTCGCTGCGTGATATCACGATAGCCAATCTTTTTTTTGAAGACTCTACACGTACGCGTATCTCCTTTGAGCTGGCAGAGAAGCGACTCTCGGCTGATACGATCAATTTCTCCGCATCCGGATCTTCTGTGAAAAAAGGCGAGACGCTGCTCGACACCGTGAATAATATCCTGGCCATGAAGGTGGATATGGTGGTCATGCGCCACTCCAGCAGCGGCGCTCAGGCATTTCTCTCCCAGCATATCAAAGCCAATATCATCAATGCCGGTGACGGCACGCATGAGCATCCTACGCAGGGCCTGCTGGATGGCTACTCGGTGCGGGAGAAATACGGCGAGCTGAAGGGGCTGAACTACCTGATCATAGGAGATATCAAACACTCGCGCGTAGCCGGATCTGACATACCGCTCATGACCAAGATGGGCGCTAAGGTAAAAGTGTGCGGCCCTCCTACCCTGATACCTAAATATATAGAAGAGATGGGAGCTACCTATGAGCCAGACCTAAAGAAGGCGCTGGAATGGTGTGACGTGGCCAATGTACTGCGTATACAGCTGGAGCGGATGGATATCAAATTTGTACCGTCGCTGCGGGAGTATTCCCTCTTCTACGGCGTAAACCGCGACCTGCTCGACTCTATCAATAAAGACATCACCATCATGCACCCGGGCCCGATCAATCGTGGCGTGGAGCTGAACTCTGACGTGGCTGATTCCAAGCAGGCTATCATTCTACAACAAGTGGAGAATGGTGTGGCGGTGCGTATGGCTGCGCTGTACCTGCTGGCAGGTAGGGCTTAGAGATTTGCGCCTCGCGTCGCGCAGGGCGATGCCCTACGCTGGAGGTGTGCCGCCCTTTCAGGGCTTTATGCAGTACCAGAATTTTCATTGCCCGGCTTTGTGATTTTCTCTCACGTTCACATTACACTATCAGTGCTCAGCATTGTTATACTATGTTAGATAAGTATGTAATAGTCATTGTAATTGATGTATTTTTCTATTTTAGCAGGCTTTATATTCTAAAAAGTTGCTATCCTTTCTCACATATATCATAGTCGGCCTGATAGGACTGATGATGGGCACGGTGTACAAGCGCTCCTTCTCCAATCTGGAGATACTGCGCTTCCGGCCCTCACGCATCGCCCGTATCTATGGAGTACTGACGACTATCGGTGTAGGTATCTGCCTTTTTCTGAGTTATAAATCTATCCATGCCTTCTCTGAGATGGGTATGGCAGAGGATAAGGTCCATATCTTTGAGGACTACCAGAGCATGCTCATCTACTTCCTCAATCTGGGCTTCATCCTGATGATCATCTTGTCCAACCTGCACTCCATGGCCTCCAAAAAGATCACATGGATACTATACCTGCTGACATTTGGCGTGTATGCGTCATTTGCGGTGATAGATGACTTCTTTCTGGAGGATACTTTCTTCCATTTCAAAAAGATGCACCAGCTCTGGCAGGGGGAGTTTTCGCTGGCCAGCATATCCGGCATCCTGAGCCTTACCTTCAGCGCAGCGCTCACGGCATTCAATGCGTATATGACCAGCTGGGGGCTGAAGAAGTAGTCCCTATCGCTATCTTTGTCTGTATCTAAACCATCACAATAATGAAAAAGTATTTAGCCTCTGGTCTCATGGCCATCACCTGTGCGGCTACTGTAGCACAATCTCTGCCTGTCAAAAAGATCAGCATTTTCAAAAATGGCACAGCTATGATCATACGTGAGGGTAGCACACCGATAGCCGGTGGCAAGGCCACCTTGCCAGTGCCCTCGCGCGCTATCTATGGCAGCTACTTTCTCGGCACGGGAAAGGATAATGCGGTGAGGAACATCGCGATCAAAAATGACACCATCAAAAAGGAAGAAAAAGCCACTGCCATCTGGCAGCTGATAGCCGGGAATGTGGGCAAAAAAGTAACACTCAGCGTAGCACCTGCCGGTAAAATAGACAAAACCATAACAGGCAAAATACTGAGCTATAATCAGCAATCGGGACTGATACGCCTGCAGAGCGATAATAACAAAATAGAAGTTTTCAGATCTACGGATGTGTACCTGGCAGAGTTTGCTGAGGAGGAAAAGCAGACCTATCTGGCCGATAGTATACAGCGTAGCCTAGTGATCACACCGTCCAATGGATCCGGCAATATGAACCTACAGGAGATCTACCTGCAAACTGGTGTGAACTGGATGCCATCGTACTTTATGATACTGAAAGATGAGAAATCTGCGCGGCTGGAGATGAAGGCGACGATAGAGAACTTTGCCGATCCGCTGAGTGATGCAGAGACAGAGCTGATAGTGGGGGCACCGCAGATGACCAATAGTGACAAACTGGATCCGATGACCTATGACTATCAGACAGCAGAAGGTGGCACAGGCTACGGTAGCGGTGCAGGCTCAGGACTTTATAACAATGTGCAGGCTAAAACTCTTACCTACGCATGGAGTGCAGCTGCTCCTGCTGCTGATGCATTTAATCAGGAATTCTCTGCTACAGGAGAAAAGAACGACGACCTATACATTTATAAGATCGGCAAAGTCTCTCTGGGTAAAAACTCGAAGGGCATCTATCCGATCTTTGCCGGAAGCATAGAGTACAAGGACAAGTACGAAGGCCTGATAGAGGACCGCAGCAACTATGCTGAGTCACGTGCGGCTAATAATGATGAAACACCGATAGATGTTTTCCACTCGCTAGAGATCAAGAATACGGCATCTGTACCGCTGACCACTGCACCTGTGACTATCATCAATGAGAAAGACCAATTCGTAGCGCAGAATGAGATCAGCTATACACCTGCCGGCTCTACCTCTACCGTACGCCTGTCCAAGGCTATCGACATCATCATGAAAAATCCGGAGGAGGAAACTAGCCGTACTGATAATGCCAAGAAGATAGGTAAGCAAACCTATAGCTCTGTAAAGATCAAAGGAACTGTGACGCTGGAAAACTTCCAGAATAAAGAAGTAACCGTGGCTGTGACCAAGAACACTAACGGTGAGGTGAGTACAGCATCTGATGGTGGCAAGATAACCCGTCAGAAAAGCTTCACGAATATCAATCCACTCACACAGATCAAATGGGACGTGAAGCTGGCTGCTAATCAGAAAAAAACAGTAAGCTATGAGTATGAAGTATTTTTCCTGCCGCAGCAGTAGGTGATCACTTATATAAAACAAAAGCGGCCCGCTTAGTGCGGGGCCGCTTTTGTTTTATATACATCTCATCATCAGATATCCAGGTACTCGGCATCTGCCGCTACATGCACGCGCATGAGCATCTTGATAGCGCGGTCAAAGTCCATGCCTTCAAAGAATACTTTATTGAGCATCTGTAGCAGGGGCGCATTGGCATGTGTATGGTCTACGATCAGTTTGCCAATCTTGAGCGTACGGATGCCCTCTGCCACCTCAGTCATGGAGGCAAGTACATCTTCCAGCTTCTCCCCTTTGGCCACGCGGTAACCTACGGAGTAGTTGCGCGACTTGGGTGAGGAGCAGGTGGCTATCAGGTCTCCGATGCCTGCCATACCGAGGAAGGAGCGCTTGTCAGCACCGAGAGATTTGCCTATGTAGATCATCTCGCCCATACCGCGGGTGATGAGCAGGGCACGCGCGTTCTCACCATAGCCGAGGCCACTGAGTGCGCCGGAGGCTAGGGCTACATAATTCTTTAATACACCTGCCAGCTCTATGCCCAGCAGGTCACGATTGCCATATACCTGAAAGCGGTCACTACGCATGGCGTGCTGCCCCTCATGTATCACCTCATCAAAGCGGCTGGCGATAACGGTAGCCGCAGGCTGGTGCTCTGCGAGCTCAGCAGCCAGATTGGGCCCGGCCAGGCAGCCTACGCGCACCACACAGGTCTCCTCGCGGATCAGTTCGCTCATGGTCTTGATCTGCTTCAGCTTCAGATCTTCAGGCTTCATCGTATCGATATCAAACTCGCAATGGAAACCCTTGGTAGCATGGATCATGATATGATCAGGACGCAGGTATGGGGAGAACTCCATGATCATACCTTTGAAATACTGAGACGGCACCGCCGGGAATATGACATAGCAGCGCGCCGCTATCTCCTCCAGTGATCCGGTCATCTCTATATCCTCATGCATCACATGGTTGCGATTCATGCGGTCACGCAGGATAGCCTCCCGTACATGCTCGCTGCGCTCGTAGAGCAGCACTTTATTATTCTCGGCCAGCAGATTGGCTATAGCAGAGCCAAAGCTGCCGGCACCTATCACGCCTATGGTTCTTTTCTCAGACATATTTCTCCAGTTTGTAGCCGTCCAGCCTGTTGTGATAATAGTAGAGCAGCTTCAGATCCTCCGTATAGTAGTAGCCATCAGATGCCCGCAGCAGTGGTGAGCGGGAGTGGTAGAGGTTGATATTATTCATGCCATGCTCAATCACTTTCTCATCTGTGAAGCGAAGCTCCAACGAGAGCAGCACTTCATTGTTCTTATTCATCTCCTTCAGCTGATCCTTCACTCTACCTATGGCGGCTATGAGGTCTTTCTCCTCTATGCGTATATCCTCGGCAGGAGTGCGAAGCAGCATGAAGATGTCTACATAGTTGTACTTTTTGCGTATCAGCTCAAAGGCGCAGAAGCAAACCAGATGAGACGTAAGCACTACGTTGTGCTTGAAGTATTGACCTACGATCTTCTCGCCGAGCATTTTGGTATACTCCTCCTCGCGCTGCTGATTGTCTGTCAGCTCGCCATGATTCATAAAGTAATGGCGCACGCTGATCTTTTGCGAGAGATGATTAAAGCTATCACCATTTTCATCTACATTATTGCCCAGCACATCCATAGGCGTACCGAATGACATAGCGAGCGACGAGCTGGCGGAGAGGAATTTGAAGATAAACTTCACCATAGCGAATGAAGTAGAATAGTCGTCATTTTCTTTTATGAATTTCTCCTTACCAGTCTCCTTGAGATAATCATTGATCAAAGACTCTGCCTCCAGTACAAAGTGATAATTGATGATCAGTGGCACTACATAGACGCGCGGGGCCAGATCATCAGGAAATTTTTTGAAGTTATTTTTCTGGGCCTCTATGGCGGTGCCGAGCAGGCCTAGTTTGAGGCGCTTCTCCAGAGATCCGGATCTGGAGCGCGTACCACCAGGGAAGAAAATAGAATGCGCCCCGCGCTCTATCGCTTCACGAGAGTAGGTTTTGAGTGTTTCCAGATAGACTCCATTTTTCTTGCGGCGGTCTACCTTATAGGCACCGAGATTGCTCATGAAGTAGGAGAGCAGTTTGATGGAGAAAAGATTCAATCCCGCGCCGTATGTGAAAGCCGGGAGACCGATCTCATTTAGCACCCAGCCTACCATAATGGAGTCCATATTGCTGAAGTGTGTAGGCACCACGATCACGGTACCCTTGCGCGCCAATGAGCGGATATGCTCTATATCGCCCGTGATGGGTATCTTCTCGTGTATCGTCTTGGCATTTGCACTCAAAGTCTTGAACCATTTGCCCGGTGCCGCATTCAGCACCCGGCCAAAGAAGAAAGGCAGGATGCCCCTGGCAATTTTGAAAGCAGCAGGATTGAACTGGCCTACTATCTCCTGTGTGTAGCGGTGCACTATCTCGCGCAGGATATCCTCCTCGGTGGTCAGCGCGTCTGCCTGGCCGGCATTGGCATCCAGCTTTACGATACGGCTCTTGATGTTATTCCAAAACTGACGTTCGTCCTTGGGGTCGGCCTTCCACGGAGTCTGGGTGAGGCGTATGCGCTCCTGGTACAGGACGCGCTCCAGCTCATTCTTCAGACCTTCCTTGCCGTGATACCGGTGTATCAGTTTGGTGAGCACTGCCTGCTCTACTGCTGCGGTAAAGGCCTCAGAATCTGTGGTCAGCCGCGCTATAGGCCACTGCGTGGTGTCCTCTATGATATATGGCAGGGGGTAGTCCTGCGGGGTAAATACTCTATAACTCATATCTGCACAGGGATCTCGACCTGCCTCGTAATAAAGGTAGAAAAAAAACGATACCAACTATCGCATGGTGTGGACAGTTCATTGGCGCATGAAACCTTGTAGACATCCCGCTTTCGCCAGAGCGACCTCTCCCATCTGCCTTCGGCATCTTCCCTCTCCTTAATCAGGAGCGGAAAGAACCTATCGCCAAAAATCAGTTTACAAATCCCGCGCTTGATAATTTTTAATTTAGATAGCTTGCACTCTGTTTCGTGACTGCTGCACACATACTCGGATATATAGGCGCACTGCTGACGGGCCTCGTGCTGGGACTGCTAGGCGGCGGCGGTGCCGCTGTATCTATTCCTATACTGGTCTATGCCTTTGGCGTGGAGGCCTCTATCGCTACAGGATACTCACTACTGATCGTGGCCTTCACAGCGCTGCTCGGTACGGTGCAGAATCTGCGACTCGGTCACGTGCGCTATAGTGCGCTGGTGAAGTGCGGCCTGCCGGCGTTGGTCTCTATCTATGTGATGCGCCGCTTCCTGATCCACTCGATCCCAAAGGTCTTCTTTACTGCGGGTGGCCTGACATTGACCAAGGATTCTTTTATCCTCTTTATCCTCGCCTTCTTTATGATCATGGTAGCCCGCAATATGATATGGCCCAAGGCGGCAGATAAAGAAGCAAAGCCGGCACCCTACTGGTGGGTATTGATACAGTCTGTGGCCATCGGGCTTTTCACGGGGCTCGTAGGTGCAGGGGGAGGCTTTCTGCTCATACCACTCATCCTCTCCGTAGAGCCGATGGAGTTTCGCAATGCAACGGCTACCTCGCTGGCACTGGTCACACTCAACTCTATGATCGGATTCATAGGAGACCTGCAGTCTCACCTGGATATGGATTGGACATTTCTGGCTACATTCCTCTCACTCTCTGTAGCTGGTGTACTGGGCGGCATAGCCATAGCCAATAAAGTAGATAATGTAAAACTGCGCCGGATATTCGGCTATACTATGATGTGTATCGCTATCTATATCCTGATACGCGAGATAGCTGCGCTGATACTTTAGCCGCCTTTCTTTTTTGCCCTGTAGCCTGCGGTTTGCAAGATGCCGAGGATCTTGTCGCGGTTGTCGCCTTGTATAATGATGACGCCATCCTTCACAGATCCGCCTACGCCGCATTTTGTCTTGAGCAGCTTGCCTAGTTTCTCCAGATCATCATCCGTGCCTATGAAATTCTCTACCACAGTGGCCATCTTGCCACCACCGTGGCGCTCGAGTACGAGGTAGAGATTCTGCTGCGCAGGAGATAGCGTCTCCTGCGGCTCACGCTCCTCCTCCTGGCGGAAATCCGGATCAGTACTGTATACTATCGGGCGGTTGTTGTCTTTCTTTGCCATAGTGTGTTATTAGTAGGCATCCAGCTCCTGGGGTACAATAATATTAAGCGCATTGGGCTCTACCTCCATCTCCAGGTCGTCGTGCCAGAGGAAGTGGTCACCATCAAAGTGATACACGCGCTTAGGACTGCCGTATATCTTTATCTTCTTGGCACGGAAAGACTCTGCCTCAGGCACCAGATCGGGCCGCTTGAAGAGCATGGCGAGGAATATCTTGAGCAGCCGCTTCAGCGGGAAGCTGCGGACGAGTATCACATCCATGATACCGTCGTGCATAGAGGTGGCAGGGAATACACCAAGCTTGTATCCAAACTGACTAGAGTTGAATGCCGTGAAAATATAGGTCTCGCGCTCTACCTCTATATCGTCTATCTGTATTTTGGCGTAGGAAGGCTTGTAGTGGTAAAAGACCTCACGTGCACTGGCCAGGAAGTAGGAGAAAAAGCCCCTCATGACCTGAGATTTGAAGCGCCTCGCGGCGTGCGCATCAAACCCGAAACCACCCGTACTGACGAAGTGGCCGGCATTGGTCCTGATCATATCGAGCTTGACTATCTTGCCACTATTGAGTACCTCCAGCGCTTTTTTAGCATTGCGTACGGGCATCTTGAGGTGGCCGGCCATACCATTGCCCGAGCCATAGGGTATCACCCCGAGGGCTGCATCGCTGCCTCTGAGGCCGCGGGCTACCTCATTGATAGAGCCATCGCCTCCTACGGCTACTACTACGCTGTAGCCATCTTGCACGGCAGCGGCCGCCAGCTCTGTAGCATGACCGGCATACTGTGTATACTGGATGGTAAAGTCATACTTCACATAGTCCAGGTACTTGGCTATTTTCTCAGGGATACCTTCTTTTTTGAAGACCCCTGATATGGGATTAATAATAAATAGGATTCTCTGTCGGGACATGGTTTCTTTCACTTTTGCAAAAATACTGCACTACACTATCGGACGAATATATACGAGATGTATTGAATAGAACGGGGAAAATTCAGTGACTAGAACTTATCCTTCCACTTAGGATGCTTGGGGTCTAGCAGGTAGCTGAAGCGTATAGACACGACATTATTATACTCACCCTTCACACGTGATCCCTGTACGGCATCCCTCAGTTTCAGGAATGAATACGAAAAACGGACGCCTATGCCTATCCTTCTCTTGATAAAAAAAGTAGCACAGGCCTGGCCGCTCAGGTCTATTTTGCGGGGCTGCTCACCTTTGGGGTCAGGATTTTTCGTGACGTTATTGCCGGCGGAGTCGGTCTGACTGTAGCGCGCCAGCACCCCGAGCTGCACCCCGAGGCCAAACATCACTACCTTCTTATCATGCACATTGATACTCACCGGTACATTGATATAGTCCATGGTGATATCGTACTTATTCTTAGTACCATCTGAGTAGGTGGCGTAGTGTGGCTTGGCGCCCTGCATGGAGTAGATCAGCTCTATACTGGTAGAGAAGCGCTTGCTAAACTTGATCACCGTACCCACGCCTACGTGCGCGCCTACCTTGCGGTAGCCGGTCTCGGCATCGCCATCTACCTGAGAGAGGTTCAGTCCCCCTACAAAAAGCGCCTTGAAAAGCGACTCATTGTTAAAATTTGGCTTCGTTTCGTCAGGTATAGGCTGATTTTGCTGGTTTGGATTGATAGATTGGACCTTGGCAGGCTTTTTTTGCTTAGGTTTGGTATGCACCACTGTGTCCTGCTGGGCCCAGACCAGCGCCGGGAGCAAGATTATTATCCACAGTGTGAGTTTCTTCTTCATCCGGCAAATGTAAACAAACTAATTTCGTAGATAAATCACGGAAAGCTATTCTGACAGGAATATGATAAAGCACAATGCCGCATTTCAAAAGAAAGTAGAAGACATCCTCGGTGAGGGTGGCTATGTAGTACGCTATGAGAAGGGTAGTTTTAACTCAGGCTTCTGCGTACTGGAAAAGAAACGCGTGGTAGTGATCAATAAGTTTCACTCTCTGGAGGCCAAGATCAATAGCCTCGTGGAGATACTCGGCATCGTAGACCTCAACCTGAGCGAGATGTCGGATGCGTCTAAGAAGCTCCTTGGCGAGCTGACACACACAGAGGCTGCGCTGCTCTAAGTTTTACTTCGCATTTTTCAAGTCGAATATGGCTGCGGTCATCACGCCAGCTGTCTCTGTGCGCAGCCTGCTGGTGCCCAGCGAGACGGGTATGAATCCGTTTTGCCTGGCTATAGTGATCTCTTCTTCTGAGAAATCTCCTTCCGGCCCTATCATGACGATGATACTTTCTCCTACGGAGAAACAATCCTTTATATGATGCGTCTCCTCCTCGCAGTAGCCTATAAACTTGCGGGAGATATCTACAGGCACCTCTTTCAGGAACTTATCCAGCGCTATAGGTTCATTTATCAGGGGCAAGTGGAGGTGGAGTGACTGCTTGGCCGCGCTGAGGGCCACCTTCTGCAGGCGGTCGGTACGCAGCTCACGGCGCTCGGACCGGCGGCAGATGATAGGTGTGATCTGCTGTACTCCTATCTCGGTGGCCTTTTCTACAAACCACTCCAGGCGATCCATATTCTTGGTCGGGGCTATGGCTATGTGCAGGCGGGCTGCGCTACCTGCCTGCTGACGGATCAGGGTGCCGATAGCGATGATAGCGCCCTTTTTGGTAAGGCTCTGGATAGTGGCATGGTACAGCGCCCCCACCCCGTCAAAGGCATGCAGCGCCTCTCCCACCCTCATGCGGAGCACCTGTATATGGTGGGATTCATTGTCGTCCAGCTCTATGATGGCACCCGGAGCAGCCTGGGGGGTATAGACCAAATTCATCATGTGAAAGTAAGTGTCGCACACCGTATTTGTATGGTAATGAAAGAAAAAAACAAATTTTTTGTATCCCTATCGCTGTTTGCCCGTATAAATGAGAGATGAACTTATTATAGTGCTAAAACTCTAACAACCAAATGAATATCTCTCGACAGACGGTTTATATCACTGGTGGATCTACAGGTATAGGACTGTCTCTAGCTATGAAACTCGCAAGCCAGCACTACAAGGTTTGCATCTTTGCACGTGATCCTGCCAAACTGAACCAGGCCCAGTCTGCTATCCGCGCTGCGGGTGGCGTATGCTACGCCTACTCCGTAGATGCTACCAATATGGAGGCAGTCTCCCACACTATGGACTACGCCATACGCGAAGCCGGTGTACCGGATATTCTGATCAACTGTGTAGGCCGCGCTATCCCCCACCGCTTTGAAAATATCAGCAGCTCCATGATGATGGATACCATGCAGGCCAATGTAGGCAGTACATGGCATGTGATACAAGCGCTGCTGCCACATATGAAGGCCAAAGGCCGCGGCCGTATAGTCGTGACCTCCTCTATGGGTGGGCTGCTGGGTGTGTATGGCTACACAGATTACTCTGCTTCGAAATTTGCATTGATAGGTTTCTCCGAGTCGCTGAGGCAGGAGCTGAAGCCCCACAATATATGTGTGCAGGTGCTCTGCCCTCCGGATACGGATACACCAGGCCTCGAGTTGGAAAACCAGACCAAGCCTGAGGAGACACGGGCTATATCACAGTCTGCAGGCCTGATGAGCGCAGACGATGTAGCAGACCATACCATACGCGGTATGCGCAAAGACAACTTTATGATCATACCCGGTATGGACGGCAAGATGACGTGGATACTGAAGCGCCTGTGGCCCTCCCTCACACATATACTGATGGACCGTATAGTACGCAGAGTACAAAATACGCAGCCGCAGCAGCCAGTCATCAGCCACTATCACAGGCACCTGGCACGGGCATAAAATTCTACTTGCTATTACCATTCATTTTGGCCTAACTTGGCAGCGGTAAAACGCTCCCAATGGCTATTTCTCAAAAGACCATCTTCATCACCGGCGGCTCTACAGGCATCGGCCTGTCTATCGCTAAAGAGCTGGCAAAAAATGGCAATAAGCTCTGCCTCTTTGCGCGCAATACAGCCAATCTGCAAAAGGCACAGGCACTGGTGACCGGCGCTGGCGCAAAATGCAATATCTACCCAGTAGATGCCAAAGACTATGACAGTACAAAAGCTGCCATAGATAAAGCTGTATCTGAGACCGGCGCACCGTACCTGCTCATCAACTGTGTGGGCCGTGCCTATCCGGAGCACTTTGAGAATATCACCGCTGCGATGATGGAGGACACTATGCGGACCAACTTCAGCAGTGTGTGGAATGCTGTGCAGGCTGCGCTCCCGCACATGAAGGCCAAGGGTGGTAAGATTGTCAATACGTCCTCTATCGGAGGCTTCGTAGGGGTCTTTGGCTATGCCGATTATTCTGCGTCTAAGTTTGCTATTATCGGCTTCTCAGAAGTATTGAAACAAGAGCTGGCAAAGTACAACATCAAAGTACAGGTACTCTGCCCGCCAGATACGGATACGCCGGGCTTTGCAGAGGAGAATAAGACCAAGCCGGAGGAGACAAAAGAGATCTCCAAGACAGCTAAACTCATGACCTCAGAGGCACTGGCCAAAGAAACAGTCAAAGCGCTGGAAGGAAATACCTTTATGATCATACCCGGCGGCGATGGCAAGCTGACCTACTGGATGAAGCGACACTTCCCATTCATCGTGAATATGGTGATGAACAGTGCAATCAGGAAGGTACAAAGTAAGAAGTAGCCTTTAGTCACTCGCGGCCGCACTGCACCGCAAATAACGGCACCAGCGTGACCGAATTGTCCGGCTGCCAATGGATCTCTGTCTTAGGCTCGTATTTTATGACCCGGATAGAGAAATTGCCGCGATCGTCCAGTGTCCACTCTTCCGTGAAACGTATTTTGACGATGTGTACCTTTTGTGCTGAGACAGATACTTTGGTCGTCTCTGTCAGCGCTACAGGGTCGATCATGGTGATGGTGTCATTCACAGATCTTTTATCCAGCGCTGCGGTGATCTCCGTTGCATTCAGTCTTTTGGTACTTTGCCACTCATATACCTTCGCCTTACCGTTTTTGAGCGTAGCCGTCAGGTCTTTCAGAAAGGTGCTCTGCGCTGATGAATCGCCAAAGCTTTTCAGGTCAACATTATAAGACAAGATTAGGGAGTGATTTAATCCCGACTGACTGGCAGGCCGGCACCAGTAGACAGGAGTATTGCGCTTGGGGCCCATTGGATACAAAGGTGCAAAGGCCTGCACCTTTTTAGTGATCACTCCGCTATCGGTGATATGCCATTGCTGCCTGATGCGCAGCGCGCTGAGCAGTTCCCACAGGTCCTGGATCTCAAAATAGTTTTTGACGATCTTGGTCTCCTCCACCAGCGTACGTGGATCTACAGATTGGACAGTATCTACAGCTTCGTATTGTGGAAAAATGGCGTCCAGTTTAATGACTTTGCCATTATTATCATATGCAGCAGTCGTACCATCTTTGATATGCAGTAGCAGCCGCTTGAAGGTCGTCTGCCAGAGATCGTAGAAAACATCTGCACCGGTAGAGTCCATGCCCGAGCCGGCACTTGTGATGACAGGTACATCTGTCGTGACCGGATAGAGCTTTTGAGCGGATGCCGTAAAAACATTGAAGCCTAGAAGAGCTAGCAGCAGTAAGATAGAGGGTGTAGGTTTAGCGCACATGGGATCAGTATTGTTTCCCAATATAACCCAGACTCATGCAAAAAGTCACAAATGAAGTTATCCCTTCAGATAGCCGATCTGCTTGCCCACTTTCTCAAATTTATCGAGGATAAATTCCAGGTGGCTCTGCTCATGCGTGGCCATGTAGCTGGTGCGCAGCATCTGCATGCCCGGAGGAGTGGCAGGTGAGATAAAGGCGTTTACAAAAACACCCTCGTCATACAGCTTGCGCCAGAAGAGGAATGTCTCCTCATCGCTGCCTATGAATACAGGCACGATAGCAGTCTGCCCCTCCGGTACATTGAACCCGATACTGCGCAGCCCCTCGCGGATAAACTGAGCATTGGAAGATACTTTCTGCGCCAGCTCCGGCTGCTCTATCAGTATGTCCAGTGCGGCATCTGCAGCTGCTACTGAGGCCGGTGTAGGCGAGGCGCTAAAGATCAGCGCAGGTGATTTATGCTTGAGGTAGTTGATCACCTGCTCATCGCCGGCTACGAAACCACCGAGAGAAGCGAGGGTTTTGCTAAAAGTACAAACGATGAGGTCAGTATCATCGGCTACGCCGAAATGAAACGGAGAGCCTTTGCCCTGAGGGCCCATCACACCAAAGCCATGCGCATCATCTACCAGCAGGGCGGCGCCATATTTCTTAGCCACCTCGCTGATACCGTCGAGGTTTGCTACCGTGCCAAAAGTAGAGAATACGCCATCGGTCACTACAAATTTGCCGGCATCCTCAGGTAGTTTTGAGAGTTGCTTCTCCAGGTCTGCTACGTCATTATGCTTGTAGCGTATCACATTTGTGCCCAGGCTGGCGGCCAGCATATTGCCGGCCTGTATGGAGGCGTGATTGTCGCGGTCAGAGAGGATATAGTCCTTGCGCCCTACCATGGGGAAGATCACCCCCTGCCCTGCCTGGAAGCCCGTGCTAAAGAGCAAGGCAGATTCCTTGCCCATGAACTTGGCCAGTTTATTCTCCAGATTGATATGCAGGTCTATGGTACCGGTGAGGAAGCGCGAACCGGAGCAGCTGGTGCCGTACTTCTCCAGCGCCTGGCGGGCTGCCTCTTTCACCTTGGGGTGAGCGGTCAGGCCCAGATAGTTGTTTGACCCGGCCATCACTACCTGGCGGCCTTCCATCATCACTACCGGACCTTCACTCTCCTGTATGGGGCGAAAGTAAGGGTAGAGGCCTGCCTGCTGTACTTCATAGTTGCGTGTATATTCAGCACATTTATCGAAGATCGGTTTCCTGATTTTAGTCACCAGCATAGTTTTTGGGAGTTTACATCACAAAAATGACCATTATTTCGCTGAAAAAAGAAAGTCGTTGACTGAAACATTGTTAATCACCGACCAAACGCGGCAATTCATGGGTGAATGAGAGTGCCTGATACTATCAAAGATCACATATATGAAAAGGACTGAATTTTAAATATTAAGTACCTTCCCTGCTCTATAATACTTCTTCCGGACCTTGGGATAAGAGTCAGAAGTGGTGAAAATCAAGGGTCTTATGTATTTTTTGAGGGGCCGTAGTCCCCGTTTACTGCATTACTTTTAGGGCAAATAGCTTTTTTCCGGAAACATCCAGCGGACGTGGCAGCGCGTCTGTTTAACAACCCGATACCCTAACCCATCGCTTATGAAGTATTTATTATACCTCCTCGCCATCACTTTGCTACTATCTACAAAGGTGCATGCGCAGACCTTTCCTAATCCCAGTACTCTCTCTACCGGCCAGGGCACGCCCGGATCTTATGACCCTATCTGGACGGTATCGCAGTGGTACTCCACGAGTCCACCCAATCCGATGGGCCTGACCTATACACCTGCGCTGATCAATAATAACTGCGCTCCGGGAGCATGGGTAGATCCCGCTAGCCTCGCCCCGCCGGCCAATAACGGCAACTGGATCACCGGCACGACCACCTCCTGCTCCAATAACTATAATGATGGCTATCTATACTTTCGCCTGACGCTCAACCTGCCTACGGACTGTAATGGCAACAGCGTGACGACTCCGGGCAACTATGTGCTGTACCTATCCGGCTATGTAGATAATCAGATAACGGATGTATTTGTGAATGGTGCCAGTACGGGTATCAGCGGCGGAGGTTTTACAGCCGGCTCGCAGCTGAATATCACCTTGCCCGGCCCATGGATACAAGGCACCAACTACATAGATGTGCAGGTGTACAACTATCCTAACGGCGGCGGCAACAATCCCTACGGCCTGCTGCTGGTAGCCAATACCACCGCCAGCAGCACGGCAGACGGCGATGGAGACGGCATAGCAGATATCACCGACCAGTGCCCATGTACACCGGGCCCAGCTCCCAGTGGCTGCCCTCCTGCCAGCATCTCGGGCAATACTACGCTCTGCGCCGGCGAGAGTACGACACTCACAGCCAGCGGCGGCGGCACCTACGTCTGGAGTACAGGCGCTACTACAGCAGCTATCACTGTGACACCGGGCGGCAATACTCCCTATAGTGTGACGACGACTCAGTCATCCGGCTTCACCAGTACCGCCTCTGTCAATGTGGTGGTGAACCCTCTCCCTACCGCGGCCATCTCGCCGGCTGTAGCAGCAGTCTGTGCCGGCAGCAGCACGACACTCACAGCGAGCGGTGGTACGAGCTACAGCTGGAGCACCACCGCAGGCACAGCCACGATAGCGGTGACTCCGGCAGGCACTCAAGCCTATACAGTGACCGTGACCGATGCCAATAACTGTACTGCATCTGCATCGCGCAGTGTGACTGTAAACTCACTGCCTACACCTGTGATCAATCCGGCTACTGTAGCCATCTGTGCAGGCACCAGCACTACACTCACGGCCAGCGGTGGTACCAGCTATACATGGAGTACTACTGCCACCACAGCGGCGGTCACTGTGACACCCGCCGGTACTACCACCTATACGGTCACAGTCACGGATGCCAACTCCTGTACCGCAGCGACTAGCCGGAGCGTGACTGTCAACACGCTGCCCGTAGCAGCTATCAGCCCTGCCACAGTAGCTGTCTGCGCAGGCAGCAGCACCACACTCACAGCCAGCGGTGGCACCAGCTACACATGGAGTACTACTGCTACCACAGCAGCAGTCACCCTGACACCGGCGGGCACTCAAGCCTATACCGTGACTGTAAAAGACGCTAACAACTGTACTGCATCTACATCACGCAGTGTAACCGTAAACTCACTACCTACACCGGTGATCAGCCCTGCTACCGTGGCCATCTGTGCAGGAACCAGCACGACACTTACGGCCAGTGGCGGTACCGGGTATACCTGGAGTACCACTGCCACCACGGCTGCGGTCACTGAGACACCGGCGGGTACTCAATCCTATACAGTGACCGTGACCGATGCCAACAACTGTACTGCATCCACATTACGCAGCGTGACTGTAAACTCACTGCCTACACCTGTGATCAATCCGGCTACTGTGGCCATCTGTGCAGGCACCAGCACGACACTCACGGCCAGCGGGGGCACGAGCTACACATGGAGCACTACAGCTACCACAGCAGCGGTCACTGTGACTCCGGCAGGCACTCAAGCCTATACAGTGACAGTAAAAGACGCTAACAACTGTACTGCATCTACATCACGGAGTGTGACTGTAAACTCACTGCCTGTAGCGGCGATAAACCCTGCCACAGTAGCTATCTGTGCAGGTACCAGCACCACGCTCACAGCCAGCGGTGGCACGACCTACACCTGGAGCACTACTGCCACCACTGCAGCAGTCACCCTGACACCGGCGGGCACTCAATCCTACACAGTGACAGTAAAGGACGCTAACAACTGTACTGCATCTACATCAAGTAGCGTCTCTGTCAATCCTCTGCCTACACCTGTGATCACACCTGCCACCGCAGCCGTATGCGCGGGTAATAGTACGACGCTGACAGCCAGCGGCGGTACCGGGTATACCTGGAGTACCACTGCCACCACGGCTGCGGTCACTGTGACACCGGCGGGTACTCAATCCTATACTGTGACTGTGACTGATGCCAATAACTGTACTGCATCCACATCACGCAGCGTGACTGTCAACTCTCTACCTACAGCGGTGATAAGCCCGGCTACTGTAGCCATCTGTGCAGGCACCAGCACTACACTCACGGCCAGCGGGGGTACCAGCTACACATGGAGTACTACTGCTACCACAGCAGTGGTCACCCTGACACCGGCAGGCACTCAATCCTATACAGTGACAGTCAAAGACGCTAACAACTGTACTGCATCTACATCACGCAGTGTCACCGTAAACTCACTGCCTGTAGCGGCGATAAGCCCTGCTACAATAGCTATCTGTGCAGGTACCAGCACCACGCTCACAGCCAGCGGTGGCACCAGCTACACATGGAGTACTACTGCTACCACAGCAGCAGTCACCCTGACACCGGCGGGCACTCAATCCTATACAGTGACAGTAAAGGATGCTAACAACTGTACTGCATCTACCTCTAGTAGCGTCTCTGTCAATCCTCTGCCTACACCTGTGATCACACCTGCCACCGCAGCCGTATGCGCGGGTAATAGTACGACGCTGACAGCCAGCGGTGGGGTGACATACATCTGGAGTACTACTGATAATACCGCATCTACTACCGTGACTCCGGCAGGTACCGCATCCTATACTGTGACGGTAGCTGATATAAATAACTGTACTGCGTCCGCTTCGCGCAGCGTAACGGTCAATCCGCTACCGGTGCCTGTGGTGGCGCCGGCTACTGTCGCTATCTGTCCGGGTACGAGCACTACATTCACTGCCAGCGGCGGATCCGTCTATGCCTGGAGCAATGGCGATGCTACAGCGGCTACTACTGTCTCTCCGGCGGCGGCGGCTACCTATACTGTCACCGTAACTGATGCCAACAACTGCTCTGCAGCTACTACCGCCTCGGTGACCATCAATCCCGCACCTGCTGCGGCCGTGACACCGTCTACCGTAGCGATCTGCGCCGGAAGTGCCACTACGCTGACGGCCAGCGGAGGCACCAGCTATGCCTGGAGCGGCGGGGCCGGGACAGCTACTACCTCTGTATCACCATCAGGTACTACTACCTATACAGCTACAGTGACAGATGCTAATACCTGCACAGCGACCGCGACAGCTACGGTCACGATCAATGCGCTGCCGATACCTGCTATCTCTCCTGCCAGTCCTGCCGTATGCGCTGGTAGTAGTACTACACTGACAGCATCCGGGGGCAGCAGCTACGTATGGAGTACCACGGAGACTACAGCAGCTATATCTGTATCGCCTGCTGCTGCCACGTCCTACTTTGTCACCGTGACGGATGGCAATAACTGCACTGCTGCAGCCAGTACCTCTGTAGCAGTCAATGCACTTCCTACTGCTACTATCACACCAGCCACTACATCTGTCTGTGCCGGATCTTCTGCAGCCCTCACTGCCAGCGGTGGCAGCAGCTATGTATGGAGTACGACTGAGATCACCGCAGCTATCAGCCCGGCTCCTGCCGGTACGTCTACCTACATAGTGACGGCCACAGATGCCAATAACTGTACAGCTACTGCCTCTGCCTCGGTCACGGTCAATCCACTGCCTGTACCATCTATCAGCGCATCGGCTACGCAGGTGTGTGCCGGTGGCAGCGTGACGCTGACTGCAGCAGGTGGTGTGACCTACCTCTGGTCAGACGGTAGCACCACAGCCGCTGCTGCTATGACTCCGCCATCTACTACCACATACACAGTGCTGGTCACGGATGCGAATAACTGTGCTGCCAATGCCTCTCAGAATATAACAGTAATACCAGCTATGAGCCTGGTACTGACCCCGTCCAATGTAAGCTGTAACAGCGGTACTGATGGAAGCATAACACTCTCTGCGAGCAGCGGCCAGTCACCGTACGCCTACAGCTGGAGTACTACCGCTACTACACAGAACATAAGCAACCTCACAGCCGGCAGCTACAGCGTCTCTGTGACAGACAATGCTGGCTGTACAGCCACCTCCGGTACCACTCTGTCAGAACCTACAGCCATCACCATCACTGCTACTACAAAGGACCCGATCTGTGTGACTCTGGGAGACAGTGGCAGTATAGCACTGGCGGTCACCGGAGGCGTATCACCATATACCTATCTGTGGGCCGATGGTACCACTACTCTCTCCCGGCAAAACCTGGCACCCGGCACCTATGACATCACAGTGTCCGATGCGCAGGGATGTACTGCAGCCACAGTCGCCGCGCTGGCTTACTTGTATGACTTCTCGATACAGGCTACGCCTGCCGTGACCATACAGCTGGGAGATAATACCACACTCTCCTACGCCGTGACAGGCCACTCGGGCACTCTGAGCAGCCGGTGGACGACTGACTACGGCCTGAGCTGTACAGATTGTGCTGCGCCGGTAGCAGCACCGGGCCAGACTACGCAGTACAGGGTGAGCGTCTCCAATGACGCAGGCTGCACAGCTACAGATACCACCACGGTCATAGTGAAAACAGATTATTCCATATACATCCCTAATGCCTTTACACCAAATGGCGATGGTACTAACGACTACTTTGAATTTTATGGCTACAAAAAAGCAGTGAAATTTGTAGAGGTCGAGATCTTTGACCGCTGGGGCGAGAGTGTTTTCCGCAGCAATGATATCGACTTCCAGTGGGATGGCACCTTCAAGGGGGTAAGGGTAGAACCGGGCAGTTTCGTCTGGCAGATGAATGTCAGCTTTATCGATGGCCATAGTAGCGCAATGCAAAAAGGCTCGCTGACCGTGATCCGGTAAACGAGCCTTTGACGATGAAAATTATCTTGCTTTTATCTTCTACGCATGAAGATCGAAATGTAGTACAGCAGGGTGACGAGAGAGCCCAGCGCAGCGACTACGTAGGTCATGGCAGCCCAGGTCAGCGCATCTTTTGCCTGCGCATGCTCTGCAGCAGAGGTAGTACGGCTGCTCTCCAGCCATGCCAGTGCCCTGTTTGATGCATCAAACTCTACCGGGAGTGTGATGAATGCAAAGAGTGTGGTCAGCGCAAAAAGTCCGATACCTATCATGACCACTACGATACCAAACACACCGGCAAACGCCATCAGCAGCATACCGGCCAGTAGTATCCACTGTACCCAGTTGGCCGCAAAGGTGACCAAGGGCACCACAGAGGTACGCAGCCCCAGCCAGAAGTAGGCCCGTGCATGCTGCACCGCATGGCCGCACTCGTGCGCAGCTACAGCAGCAGCTGTGACACTATTGCCGCTATATACATCAGGCGAAAGGTTGACGGTTTTATCAGCCGGATTATAGTGATCCGTCAGCTTGCCCTCTACGGATTGTACCGTCACGTCATAGATGCCATTGTCGCGGAGCATTTTGGTAGCCACCTCTGCACCGGTCATATTGCCGGCAAAAGGTACACGTGAGTATTGCTCCATTTTAGATTTCAGCCTCGCCTGCACCAGCCAGCTCACACCGAGTATCAGCAGCGAGATCATCCAGAAAGAACCCATTGTTTTGTTGTTTTGCTTTATGTGACAAAATATATGCTAAGGACTTCTTACTGCACTTTTGTCATACTATTCAGACGAAAGATGCAGTTAGAAATTTCTTTACAAGGCGAAATGACTGATTTTTAACCGCTTTTTATAAAAAGCTTGTTACAATTTTACGAAGCGCTGCGTGAGAGTGCGGTGCTCGCTTTCTACCTTTGCCACATATACTCCCGCAGCCAGGTGAGCGAGTGATGTGCTGTAGTAGTCGCCATTTCCCATAGGCACAGACTCTGTGTCCAGCTGCCTGCCATCCAGATCATAGATAGAGAGTGTGACGTGATTGAGACTATGAGAGTCGTACCAGATGGTCAGTCTGTCCCTGACCGGATTGGTCACTATCTGGATGAAATTTTCTGCTGCCGGTGCGGGCAGTTTACGTATTACATTGCCGGCCGATATCAGCCAGAGGTCAGGATCAATCTGAATCGAGTCAATATTAAATCCGATCTGAAGCGAAAACTCCTGACCCGAGCTAGTATGATCCAGTACCAGGGTCGTATCTCCATTGTGCCTGTACACCCGTACAGGCACTTTCATTTTAAAGAAAGGATTCGCGGTATTGCTAGACGATTGGGATAGCTTTATGACCAGCGTGCCTGCCTGCTGCGACCAGTCCAGCACATACGACGGATAGCCACCCGTATAGTACCACTGGTCAAAAAACCAGGTGAGGTCTATACCACTTTGAGCTTCAAAATGGACCTTTAATAAATCCGTTTTAGAAAAGCTGTATACCAGCGCGGGATCAGTAGCATAGCTTTTCAGCGCTGCAAAGAAATTGCTATCTCCCAGCTCCCAGCGTATCATATGGAGCAGGTACGCACCTTTGGAATATGTCAGCGTATTATCAAAGATCCTGTTTACGCTGGTAGTATCATCACAGAGTACTGTGCCGTTGCCTCCGCGTATGGTACGCTTGAGTGTAGTGCTGCGCCATCCGTACCACCACTCAGGCGCCAGCCGCTCATAGCAGAGACCCGACAGATAGGTGGCAAAGCCCTCGTTGAGCCAGATCTCTGACCAGCTGTCACAGGTCAGCTTATCTCCAAACCACTGATGCGCCATCTCATGATTCAGCAGCTCAAAATCAGGAGCGACTACAAAGCTCATGGTCTGGTGCTCCATACCGCCTCCCCATAGAAACTCTGCATGCCCATATTTCTCCCGGATGAATGGATAGGGGCCAAACAACTCCGAATATAGTTGCAAGGCGTGGGCTACATTGCTATCTGTAGCCAGCCAGTCTGCCTCCTCCTCCGGGAAGAAGTAATTGAGCATCGTGATATCACCATAGGGCGAGGCTACTTGAAAGGTGTGCGCTTCATAGTTGCTCACTGCCATGCCTATGAGATAGGTAGCTATCGGGTACCGGTGCCGCCAGTGATAGGTCACAGTACTACCTTCTATAGTACTGTCGGTCATGAGGCCATTGGCACCAGCGTGAAATCTATCCGGCACATTGATATAAAAATCGAGTGAGTCTATTTTATCCGTCAGCGTCATTTTGCTGGGCAGCCAGTCGCGCGCGCCGTAGGGCTCAGATAACGTCCACAGCACGGGCACAGTGTCATAATGGATATTTGTCACAAAGGAGCCAAAGCCATTCTCCGGAGGCACACCGCTATAGAATACAACAATGGAATCTAGTGCAGATATAGCGGCTGGAAAGTTGATCGTGATCGCATTGCCACTATGTGTGACACCAGACAGGCGGGCGCCATGATAGTAAACAGAATCTACAGACAAAGTATCTGTCAAGTCAAAAGCCATCTGCGTGAGTGAGGTGACAGGACGGAAGTAAGAAGTCACATTCCCCCCTATGTACCGCACTGCGGGATCTACCCTGACCGATATGCGGTGGTAGACGATATCATAGTTGGCCGTAGGTGCGAGGCCGATAGCATCTGTACTCTCAGTTTTGGAGGCGTGATGGGAGTAAGTGCCCGGCTCAAAAGAATGGCATATCTGCGCCCGGATATCAGCAGATAGCAGCAGTAATACTGCAAGGAAAACACCGGGCAAAGCACAGAAACGGGGCATGATTAAAATTAATCATTAGCCACCGGATATTCAAAGTAGTTGCGGTCTGTTTCCCAGAGTTTAACTTTTAGGTCAAACTTAGCGTCGAGTTTAGCCCGGATGCGGTCATAGACCACCACCACTATATTCTCCCCGGTAGGATTGAGGTTTTTAAACTCGGCTATATCTTCATTCAGATTGGAGTGATCCATATAGTTGAGGATCTCATTATTGAGGATCTCATTGAGCACCTTGATATCTATCACATAGCCTGTCTCGGGGTCTATCTCCCCAGTCACTTTGGCCTCTACGTAGTAGTTGTGGCCATGGTAGTTAGGATTGCTGCAGAGGCCAAAGACTTCCTTGTTTTTCTCATCACTCCAGTCGGGGCGCGCCAGGCGGTGAGCCGCGTTGAAGTGCATTTTGCGATAGACGGATACTCTCATACGCCAAAAATAGGGATAAAAGCGTATACGGCATTCAAGTTTCTATCGTTCCCCGGAGCAGGCGAGCATCTATTATGGCAATACCAGTCTGGCCTTTTCAGGTGCTATACCTATGGTAGCCACCATGCCCGAGTTAAATTTCAGATAGTCAGACTCTATGCCATCAGAAAAGATCACTCCGCTAGCAGGCATCAGGGATTCTATCCTCAGTGTCATATCCCCCGCCAGTATCCCGGCCTGTATTTCAGTTTTTGAGGTTTTACTTGCAAAAGGTTCCCTCACGGCAAACATAAGTTGATCATCCTTCAGACGGACGCGCTTGCCCTTGGCATCAGCCTTTTCTACAAACCTGTACATGCCGTATGACATATTAAAAACAGAGCTGAGCCAGCCCGTGGAGCCGGCCTGTGTCGATACGATGATACCGGACGACGATTGATTCTCTGCAGCCTTGCCATAAGAGATCTTGTAGCGCGCTGATATATGGCTGGCCGCTCCGATAAAGAGATCATTAAAGGCCAGCAGCCGCTGCCCGTCATTGAGCCGCGCTTCGGCAAATGAGGCGATACGGGAATTATAATTACCCTTTATCACGGCCTCTGCTACCGGCACTACATCACCTGGTGTAAAAGGGAGTAGTACTCCATCATACCTCTCCGCATCAGGATTGATTGCCACTATAGGGATATTGGTAGCATACTTTGCGGTATTGGCCACGAGGCCATCCTGGCCTATGACGATGACCACCTGCCGGTCATTGAAGATAAAAGATGGGACAAAACTGCGCTCCAATATCTTGTGCCGCAGCACAGCTGAAAGATGGCGCTGCACCTGATCCAGAGAGCTATGAAACTGCTCATGCTCCTGCTCATAATCCGAAAAATCGCCGCCCAGCCGCTCTATATAAAACCTGGCCTGCGCACGGGTATTGAACCGCTCTATGAGAGATTCCAGGCGTGTTTTATTTTTTACGATGATAGCATAGTCGATCTCCATCACTATTTATCGTCTTTGAGCAGCGTATCGAGCAGATCCGGAGTGATATTCAGGTGGCCTATTTTATCCGCATTCTCGGCCAGCTGGCGAAATGCAAGCGCTATATTGAACCGTGCGTCGCCATTGCTGCTGAGCGCTGTGAGCGTCTTCCAATCCACTCCCTTGTATGGTTTCAGCATTGCCTCTATCTGATAGCCCTGAGTATCGGCTTCCTTCCTGTCATTTGCGGTTTTCTGGTCTATCAGATTCTTGCGTTGGTTCTCCACTGATATATCAGCCTGTACTTTCATTTCGCGCAGCTTTCTATCGTTCTCCGCTTTCTGCACATCTGCTTCCATCCTCTTCTCAGATATCTGTTTCTTCTTTTCCTCTACCGCTATCTCCGTATTGAGTTCGCTCTCTTTGATCCTGCGCTCCTGCTCTACGGCAAAGTTTCTCCGTCCGTATATAGCCTGATCGGCCTCTTGCTGTAGCTGCTCGCGGGTCTCGGTCTCCAGGGCACGCTCCATCTCAGGAGTAGCCCTCACACCCAGGATACTGACCCCCAGGATATCAATACCCAGCATAGATATAGCCTGGGAGGCGGCCAGGCCCTCTGTGATACGCTGCTCGATGGTCTTTGCCGAGCGGATGGCGTCTTTGAGGCCCAGAGAGTGGATGTAAGTAGAGGTAGATGTCTGGGCATCATTGATGATACGTTGGTTCAGCTTTTCGCTATCGTCTTTTTTATACGTGCCCTTTTCATCTACAGTGAAATCCAGCAGCTCTGCCAGCAGCTTTGGGTTACTGACCTTATACGATATCTGCCCTTGGATATTGACAGTCTGATAATCTTTGGTCGTCTCGCTAAAAATAAAGGGAAGATTGTTGCTGCCCATCGGCACCGCCGAGATAGAGGTAGTAGGAGCAAAGTAGAAGAAAGACAAGCCACGACCTTCCTTGTCGATCTTACCATTTTTAAATTTGATCACATAGGTCATGGAGTCAAACTTGATATAATTAATACCAAACATACTTTTGTTTTATAAGGTGAAATAGATGCTTCGGCACCTTCCACAATATAGATATTTCAGTGAATTGGAAAGTATGAACCTCGCGCAGAAGGCGCGGTACGCCATTGTTCCTACGCCTTCTTGTCGGTGGCAGGAGGTGTGGGCGCCACCAGGATGACGGGCTCAACTTTGACCGGCGCTACCGGATCCACGATGATAGCTGGTACCGGCTCCAGGTATTCCTTGCGGTAGATCTGTACCAGCAATATGAAATAAGAGATCAGCAATGGTCCGAAGATCAGCCCCAGGAAGCCAAACAGCTCTATGCCTATCACCAGCCCAAAGAAGGTGACCAGTGGATGCGTATTGCCATATTTCTTCAGCATCGAGAAGCGAACGAGATGTTCTACATTGACCAGCAGCAGGCCATTGTAAATAGCGGCGCCGATACTGCCACCGTGCTTGCCACTGATGTACATATAGATCGCTACCGGTATCCAGACGATAGCTGCGCCGATGATCGGTATCATAGAGGCAAAGCCCGTGATCACACCCCAGAAAAATGGTTGCTCCATACCAAATATCCAGAAGCCGATCCAGGCGATCACCGCCTGTATCACTATCAGCACGGGTATACCTATTACATTGGATAGGGTCTGTATGCGAAGCTCTTTGAGCAGCAGGGCTGTGTTTTCCTTATTGAATGGTGAGGAGGTCCTGACATAGCGCTCCATGCTGCGCCCCTCCATGAGCATAAAGTATAACAGAAAATAGAGTACCGCTATCTGGGTAAAGGAACTCAAGGTAGCCGACAATAAAACCGGGATGAAATCTGCCCCTGCGGCTGTCACCTTGCTGATAGTATCCTGAGAGATCAGATCTATACCATAATTGGCTGATAGGTTTTGATTCCAGCCTTTTACCAAATCCAGAAACTCTGAATAGTGCTGCACCATATACTGAGCCTTGGAAGAAAGCATGAACGACAGGAGGCCTATAGGGATGAGGACTACCACGATAGATACTACCAATAGTAAGGACACAGTGAGCGTCTTATTCCATTTCCTCACCTCGCTGAGCTGAAACATGGGCTGCCTGAATATGATGTACAAGGTAGCCGCCCCCAGAAAAGAACTGATAAAATCCCTCAGCATGTACCCCAGTACACCCCCCAATAAGGTAAGGATAGCGAGGAAATAAAATTGCTTGACTTTGCTGTGCGCGAATGTTTCGATCATATGTCTGACTAATATACATCAGTTTCTGTTTCACCGCTGTGGATAGGGGTTTGTGTATTTTTCCTTACTTTGCCACAAAGGCTGATGCTTGCTACGCAAAGACCGTGCTATAAAATTGCTTCTCTGGTTTTCTATCCTGCTATCGTCAGGTAGCAGTTTTGCATTGGAAGCCTATGATGACAATAACCCCTACACCGGATATGACTACGCTCGGCTGGACTCTGCTATCAGGATCACCTCTGCCCGGTATGCCCGCTATCCTGCCAGCGCGGCATTGATTCGCCAGCTGGCAGATCTCTACGCCGCCAAATCTGAGACTGACTCTGCCCTCTCCTTCTTGCAGCGCCTGTCGGCACTCCAGCCAGCAAACGACACACTGCCATACCAACAGGCGCTCCTACTCTATGATGATGGCCGCTATGATAGTGCCTATGCCGCTATCAGCAGGAGCCTGGCGCTGCAGGGCTCTAACATCAACTACCTGACCCTGGCTGCTATCACGGCCTATCGCCTGCACCATACAGATTCAGCACTGGTGTACAGCCAGCGTGCGCTGGCCATAGACGGCCGCAATGTAAATGCCCTGCTCCTCGCCGGGCTCTGCCTGCGCGACCAGCAGCACTATGACGAGGCGCTGATACAGTTCAGCCACTGCCTGGAGGTAGTACCGGCCAATACAGACGCGCTGATCCATCGCGCAGAGATTTTTGTGCTGCTGCACAACTATAATAATGCCCTCCGCGACTACTCTGCCGCCCGCGCTGACCTGAGCGAAAATGCGGATGTGATCAATAACATAGGCATCTGCTACTATGAGTCCGGTAGCTATAATAAGGCTATTGACCTATTCCAAAGGGCTGTCGTGCTCAATAGCCGCCAGCCGGAGGGAAATTTTAATAAGGGTATCACGCATTACAAACTGCATCAGTTTGACTCTGCCTATGCAGGCCTGCGTACTGCCGGCGTAGTGTGGGACTCCTGCCAGGCGGATAGCTGCCATGCGCGCTATCTCGATGCGGTCTACTATCTCGGCCTCTGCTACAAGAAGACCGGAAACCTGACTGAAGCGCACAAACAATTTGAATTTCTACAGAAAGAGAAGTACAGGACCGATCTCACTGACGAGATACAGCATATCCGTTTAGCGCTGTTCTTCTCCAGAAACTGGTACTATATCGTACTAGCCGTGATAGCTGCCATCGCACTCATCATAGCGGTAGTCCGCATGCTTCGCAGATAAATCCGACCGCTTCCAGCCAAGAGTGCTTAAGCATTCTTAGCATTCATGCGGGCCTTGTGGCCTTGCTGCTCTTTGTGCAGTTTGCGCGCATAGACCAGCTCCAGTATGATAGGGAATATGAGCAGGGTGAAGACAGTATCTGTGACCAGGCCGCCTATCATGACACGCGCCAGTGGGCGCTGTGTCTCAGAGCCGATACCAGTACTGATAGCTGCAGGAAGGAGACCGATAGCCGCCATCATAGCGGTCATCACCACAGGGCGTATACGGGTGCGTACCGTGCTCTCTATACTATCTACCAGAGAGTACCCCATCAGCATATACTCGTGGAAGCCAGATATGAGCAAGACCCCGTTTTGCACACACACGCCAAAGAGCGCGATGAAGCCCACACCGGCAGAGATACTGAAGTTAGTACTGGTGAGCAGCAGCATCCAGATACCTCCTATGAGTGCAAATGGCACCTTGAGTATCACGAGGCCTGCATCCTGGAAGCTGCCAAATGTGATGAAGAGCAGGATAAAGATCACGGTGAGGCTGATAGGCACCACCTGTCCGAGGCGCTTCTGCGCGCGCACCTGATTTTCAAATTCACCCTTCCACTCCATGCTCATGCCCTTGCCGAGTTTGATCTTATCTCCTACTTTCTGCTGGGCTTCCTGTATCGTGCTGCCCAGGTCACGTCCACGTACTGAGAATTTCACAGCGCAGAACCGCTTGTTGCCCTCGCGGTATACGAATGCAGGTCCGGTCACAGTATGGATGCGTGCTATTTCTTTCAGCGGCACCTTGGTACCTGTCAGTGTAGGTACCATCAGCATACCGATGGCCTCCTCATTTTCACGAAACTCAGGACTGTAGCGTACACGGATGTCAAACTTACGCTCGCCTTCGTAGATCTGCGTAGCGCCCTTGCCACCTATGGCCATTTCTATCACGGCCTGTGCATCTGCAGTAGCGACTCCATAGACACCCATCTTTTCCTGATTGAGCTCTACGCGTAGCTCAGGCTGTCCTATCAGTTTCACCACGCCTAGGTCCTCCACGCCCTGCACGTGCTCCAGTATGTGCTGGGCTGAGTCGGCCAGTTCCTCCAGTTGGAAGAGGTCAGTGCCGTATATCTTGACCGCCAGTGATCCTTTCACACCGCTCACTGCCTCCTCCACATTATCCATGATCGGCTGGGAGAAGTTGAACGAGATACCCTGAAACTCTGCAAAGCGCGCCTGCATAGAGTCTATGAGCTGATCCTTGGTGATATCACGCGTCCACTCTTCTTTAGGCTTGAGGTCCACGTGAAACTCTATATTGAAGAAGCTGGTCGGGTCAGTGCCATCATTAGGGCGGCCGGTCTGAGACATCACACCCCGTATCTCAGGGAAAGTCACCATGATCTTCCTGAGCTTCTTGGTCATCTCTACCGACTGATCCAGAGAGGTACTCAGCGGCATATTAGCACGGATATAAATAGCACCTTCATTGAGGTGCGGCAGAAACTCTGTACCCAGAAATTTGAAGCTCAGGAGCCCAAACACCATGATAGCAGTAGCTACTACCAGGCTCGTCTTTCCATTTTTGAATGTAAAGCTGAATCCCGCAAATATCTTCTTCTGGATAAACTCTACGAATACGTTGTGTTTCTCCTTCACATTCGTATTGAGCAGGATGCTGATCAGCACCGGCACCAGAGTGAGGGTAAAGATCAATGCACCGAGGAGCGCAAAGCCCAGGGTCCACGCCAGCGGGGAGAACATCTTGCCTTCTACCTTCTGGAAGGAGAAGATAGGCAGCAGGGCCGTGATGATGATCATCTTGGAGAAGAATACAGCTTTCGCTTTTTCTCCGCCTATGCGTTTGATCATGCCGAGCTTAGATAGCTTATTAAATCGCTCCGGCCCATACTTGTGCGCCAGCTCATCCAGCGCCACAAATAGCCCCTCCACCATCACCACCGCACCATCTATGATGATACCAAAGTCTACAGCACCGAGTGAGAGGAGATTGGCAGTCATGCCTTTCATCTTCATACAGAAGAAAGCGAATAGCAGCGCGAGCGGAATGATGATGGACACGATCACCGTAGTGCGCCAGTCCAGCATAAAGACAAAGACGATCACCGTGACGAGGAATATACCCTCCAGGAGGTTGTGCAGTACGGTGTGTGTGGTATAGTTGATCAGCGTGCCACGGTCATAGAAGGTGTCTATTTTGACATCTGCCGGCAGGATCACATCGTTCAGTTCGCTTACCTTGTCACGCAGGGCTGCGAGTACCTCGCTCGGGTTCTCACCCTTGCGCATCACTATGATGCCCTCCACCAGGTCATCTGTAGAGTCGCGGCCTATGTAGCCCAGCTTAGGCAGGCTGGACTCTACTACGTGCGCCACATTTTTGACCAGTATCGGCGTATTGTTGCGGCTGTCTATGATCACTTTCTCTATCTCATGGATATCATTCAGGAGGCCCAGACCACGCACTACATAGGCCTGATTATTCTTAGTGATTACATCACCGCCTACGTTCACGTTGCTCTTGCTGATAGCGGTATACACGTCCAGTGCGGTCATGCCGTATTTAGCCAGCTGGCCCGGGTCTACACTCACCTCATAGGTCTTGACCTGCCCACCAAAGGACACCACATCTGCTATGCCCGGTACCGCTTTGATCTGGCGCTCTATGACCCAGTCCTGTATGGTCTTCAGCTCACGCACCGATCTTGTCTTGCTCTTGAGCGTATAGCGGAAGATCTCACCCGTAGGTCCGTATGGCGGCTCTATCTCAGGGTCGGCACCATCCGGCAGGTTGATGCCTTGCAGCCTGTTGGCCACCTCCTGGCGCGCACGAAAGTCCTCCATGTCATCTTCAAACATGATGGTGATGACACTGAGGCCAAAGAGGGATATAGAGCGCAGGGATGTCTTCTTAGGCACAGAGTTCATCTCGATCTCTATCGGGATGGTCACAAATTTCTCCACCTCCTCGGCGCTACGGCCAGACCACTGCGTGATGATGATCACACGGGTACTCATCACATCAGGGAAAGCTTCTATTGGCGTATTGATATAGGAGAATGCGCCGGCTATGATCGCCACGATGGTGATGAAAAAGACGAATACTTTATTCTTGAGGGCAAAGCCTACGACGTTCCTGAAGAACTTATTCATGAATGAGTTTATTTAAACTTTGACCGATCAATTATTGACGAATAGCCTGGTATACCAGCAGGGCTGCTTTAGAGATCACTTTCTCACCCGGTTTGAGGCCGGCAGAGATATAGGTACGCGGACCTTGTGCATCGAGCACCTCTACCTCACGTATCTCCAGGTTATCCTTGGCATGGTATACCACCACATAGTTCCTGCTCTTGTCAAAAACTACAGCCGCACTCGGCACATTCGGCATTTCCTTGTCTTGCTCTTTGAATCGTACCGATACGCGTGCATACATCTCAGGCTTCAGCTCATAGTTTGGATTATCCAGCATGACGCGTACCTGCAGTGTGCGGGCTATAGGGTCCAGCGCGTTTGACACCAGATCTATCCTGCCGTAGTACACTTTGTCAGGCAGGGCCAGTGTGCGCACCTCTACAGAGTCACCGACTTTTACTTTCTCTACATCCACTTCATATACATTGGCCAGTACCCACACCCTCTTGAGGTCAGATACGGTGAAGAGCGGCGAAGCATCGTCAGAGCGGATGGGTTGATTAGGATTCAGCTTACGCTCCACTATAAATCCATTGTCAGGAGAGGTCAGGGCCACTACAGCCCCCTTGCCAGCGGTGCTGGTACCTATCATAGTTAGTTGGTTGCTCACCCTGTTCAGCTCCGATTCGGCCCTGGCCAGATCCTGCTGCGCCTGCAGGAGGTCGCGCTGGCTGGCCACACCTTTGTCCATCATAGACTGTGTCACCTCCAGGTTTTTCTTAGCCAGGGTCTCGGCAGCACGGGCATTGACCAGGTCATTCTGGAGGCCCAGCGCCTCTACGCTGCGTATGGTAGCGAGTGTCTGGCCCTGAGAGACACGGTCACCCAGGTTTACCTTTACGTCCTGCGCTATACCGCTCACCATAGGCATCACGCGCACTACGTTATTCTGATCGTAGCTGATATCACCATTCAGGTTTACGATACCGTCTACCTTATCCATGGTCACCTCGTCTACCTTGATGATCTTTTGCATCGTATCGCTGAGTACGAAGTTCTCTACCTTTACTTCCGCCTTCTTATCCTCATGGTGGCAGGAGCTGGCTCCGATGAGTATCGCTGAAAAAGCTGCTACAGAAAAAACTTTCTTTATCATATATAATTAGTGGTGTGCTTTAGTAGTTGGTTTAGCTTTAGAATACATCCTTGCCCAGGGTATAGTTGAGTTCATACACCCCCTGGCGGTAGTCCGAGTTGAGCTGGTTCAGGTTTCTTTTTGATTCGCCATAGGAGTCAAAGAAATCGAGAAACTCCACCAGGCCGATCTTGCGCTCCTTATAGAGGTCTATCATACCCTGAGATACTTTATTGAAAGACTTATTATAGTTCTGGTCAAAGGTCTTCTGCATGTCTGTGATGTTGAGCATCTTCAGCAGGGCGCTACCTACTTCATTGGTCAGGGTCAGATAGGAGTTGTCAGAGTTGTACTGAGCCGCCTTTATGTTTGCTTTGGCAGAGCGGATGTTACCCTGATTATGGTTGAAGACCGGCAGGTCTATGCTCACGCCTAGTCCGGTAAAGTTATTGTAAGAGCTACCAAATCGATCATACTCAAAGAAAACTGAGGGATCCGGCACCCCCTGCGCGCGCTGCAGGCGGAGTTGCGTATTGGCTATATCCACGCCTAGCTTGGCAGCCTTCACGTCATAGCGCTCGGTCAGGGCTATGGCACTCAGAGAGTCTATACCTATGCTCCTGATCTGAGTAGACACATCTTTGGCCTGAGGTATATCCGGCACTACAAATTCATTTTTAGAGAACTTCAGCATCTGCTTCACGTCCGTCTCGGCGTCCAGCAGGTTTTCATAGTTGCTACGCTGTGCGCTCTGCAGGGAGAGTAGTACATTTTGCAGACGCACCGACTCCTTTTCACTCACATTGCCACTCTGTACCTGATAGGCGGTGGCATCTGCCAGTTGCTTTACGACGCCTATCTGCTGGCGGTAGATATTATCATTTTGCAGATACAGGTCTATATTGCTCAGGTCGGTGAGGAGCTGATACTTCAGCGCGCGGAGCAGGTCGTAGTATTGGTACTCGGTCAGCTGCGTATTGTACTGTGCCAGCCTGATCTGGTTTTTGCGCTTGCCGCCTATGCGGATCAGCTGCGTGAACTGGGCGCTCAGCTCGCCCTCTCCGTTATTGGAGCTGACGGAGAACCACCGCTTCGTGTTCGCATTATAAAAATTGTGGGTATAGCTGATGTTTGGATTATCAAACAGCTTGGCCTGGAGCTCCAGCGCCCTTTGTACGTCTATATTGGTCTTGCCTATTAGCAGCGTCAGGTTACTATCCAGAAAGCGCTTTTGCGCCTGCTCGATCGTAATATGGAGGGTATCTACAGTATAAACGGCATGAGCCCGGAGGGATAGCAATAGTACGCAGACAAAAAGGTATAGCCCTTTTCTTGGCATAAGGGGGTGCATTTTAGGCAAATAAAGTATCTCAGACCTTTGATAAGGGTTACGGCTTAACTTAGCTCCAAAAATTAACATTCATTAGGCTTTTAAAAAGGACCCAAATAGTCGGGCAGAACATCCTTCCTCAAAAATATATAATAAATATCTTAACCGTTTACCTGCACAGCATGGGCAGCAAAGAAAATCTCAGGCCGCCTCTTTCGTCATCAACTTTAATATACTTTTACCGTCCGATATCGAATATACCGCTACATGGCCGCACAAGAAGAGAAAAAAAGCAGACTATCATTCGCCAGCCTGGGGCACTCCCTGCGCATCTACAGATTTGTCCTCCCGTACAAGTGGCATTTTATAGTAGGTATGCTCTGCCTGGTGGTCTCTTCGGGCATCGTAGCGGTCATACCGGGTGGCTTTGGCGACCTGGTCAATGCCGCCCTGCCATCCAAGGCGGCCATCGAGAAAGTGACCAGAGAAGTCCGCACAGATCATACGGACCACGATAAAGTAACCAATATCACCCAGCTGGTAGACCAGATCAGCCCGGCAGATAGCCCTGAGAAACTGAAGCACATAGGTATGATGCTCGGCATCGTACTGCTGGTCACGGCAGTTTTATCCTTTTTCCGGATCTACCTTTTTGAGTACGTGGGCCAGCGCTCTATGGCCTCTATCCGCAATGCGCTCTATGAGCGGATCATTACGCTACCCATACAATTCTTTGAGGAAAATCGTGTGGGCAACCTCACCTCCCGCATCTCCGCAGACGTATCGCAGCTACAGGATGCCCTGACCAATCAGCTGGCCTTTTTTGTCCGCCAGCTGGTGCTGCCCATCGTCTGTGTACCGCTGCTGCTGGCCGTATCTATCAAGCTGACCCTCATCATCCTCGGCCTGCTGCCGGTGCTGGTGGGCGCAGCGGTCATTTTCGGCCGCTTCATCCGCAAGACCAGCCGCCTGGCGCAGGACAAACTCGCAGAGTCTGTGACCATCGTAGAGGAAACATTTCATAGCACTGATATTGTAAAGGCCTATACCAATGAAGGCTACGAGGCACGCCGCTACTCAGTGATCAATAATGCCGTGTCTGAGATAGGCATGTATGCAGCCAGGTACAGGGCTGCATTCGTGTTCTTTATCATCCTGTCCATGTTTGGCGCTATCGTCTTCATAGTCTACACGGGGCTCAATGAGGTAGCACAGCATAATATAGAGATAGGCGACCTGATCAAGTTTTTCCTCCTCACCATATTTATAGGCAGCTCCCTGGCGGGACTCAGTGAGAGCTATACGGTGATACAAAAGACCATCGGAGCATCTGAGCGTATCAATGAGATACTGGATGAGAGATCGGAGGTATCTATCGCAGATGAGAAGCAGTATACCCCGGTCACTGGCCGCGTCGAGTTTCGCGGCGTAGGCTTCAGCTATCCTACACGCAGCGATGTGCCGATCTTTGCTGACCTGACCTTCTCCGTGAAAAGCGGCGAAAAGGTAGCCCTCGTAGGTCCCAGCGGCTCGGGCAAGTCTACCATCATCAAGCTCCTCTCAGGCTTCTACCCATTCCAGCAGGGAGATATACTGATAGATGGCAAAAGTATACATGACTACAACCTCACCGCTCTGCGCAAAAACATTGGCCTGGTACCACAGGAGGTCATCCTCTTTGGCGGCTCGATACGTGAGAATATAGCCTACGGCAGAACCGACGCGACTGATGCTGAGATCATGGCTGCGGCCAAAAAGGCCAATGCATGGGATTTTATCAGCGCCTTTCCCGAGGGGCTCGATACAATGGTAGGTGAGCGTGGCCTGAAGCTCTCCGGTGGTCAGAAGCAGCGTGTAGCCATAGCACGCGCCATACTCCGCGACCCTAAGATCCTGATACTGGATGAGGCCACATCGGCCCTGGACTCTGAGTCAGAGCGCCTGGTCAAAGATGCACTGGACAAACTGATGGAGGGGCGTACCACCTTTATCATAGCCCACCGCCTGTCTACCATCCGTGAGGCAGATACCATACTAGTGATCAATAAAGGCAAAATAGTAGAACAGGGCGATCACAATACGCTACTCCACCTACCGGGCGGGCTCTACGCCAACCTGCTCAAACTGCAGTACGAGACTGAATAATGTCTGATCAAACAGCCAACATCAAGATTATTCCCATGAAAATACCCGGCATGTCCTGGCATTTTTTTGTAAGCTACTGATGATGAAAGAAGTAGCCAATCCCAGCCTTGCCTGATCGGCAAGTGATCAGAAGCCAAACAGAACAAAATAAATCATATACCTATAAATGGGTATATGGCGCATAGTCTGCTAGACGCTGCTGTATCTATTTATAGTCAAATGCAACCACATACCATGCTCGTCAGTCTCTCCCTACAAAGATTGTTTTGTAATAATGGGCTTGCGCAAAGCCCGCACAGGCATTAGATTTCAGACATCTCCATTATTGCTTTAGCAAAGTCACGGCATCTCAGGATGCTATAAAGTACTTTCTATCAGGCCATTCATTTATCCCATATCCCATAAAGCCAATATTGAATAATTTTATTTAATAATTATTAATATTTGTTTTGATAATTATTCGATTAACGGGCAGATAATCTCGGCGTAACATTGGCATAATCCTCGCTCACACATTAGTTTTACTGATACAACTAATCCCATCATGAAGCATTTTGACCCTACCTCCACCAGTAGAGTTTCCCTATCGCCACTAAAGACAACTAACCTGCTCTCTTTCAGCAGGTTGCTGATCATTCCACTGTTGCTGCTATCAGCTCTGACAGGGCATGCACAGTTTGGCACCTCTCCCTGGACTGCACCTGCAGGCAGCTACACCGTACCTACAGGCGTGACCTCGGTCACTGTGACCTGCTACGGCGGCGGTGGCGGTGGCGGTGGCGCATATACATACAACTATGATGATGCCGATGGCGGTGGCGGTGGCGGCGGTGCGTGCAGTGTCACTACATTCAGCGTCACACCGGGCCAGACCATCGTAGTGGCAGTAGGCGCAGGAGGCACAGCCGGCAATACTTCAGGCTCTAACGGTGGCAATGGTGGCACTTCATCCGTCACTATAGGCGGTACTACCTATGCCTCGGCAGCGGGTGGTATAGGTGGTGGCGGTGGTGGTGTATCTATAGATAAAGGCGCAGGTGGTACCGGTGCCACTACAGGTACAGGCACGGTGCACTCCGGAGGAAATGGCGGAGCTGGCAACTATAATACTTCTTATGATTTTGCTGGGAGTGGCGGAGGCGGTGGTGGTACCACAGCCAATGGATCTGCCGGCGCCAGCAGTGGCAATCCCCCCGCAGGAGGTACAGGTGGCGCCACAGGCGGCGGCGCAGGAGGCAATGGTATACGCGTGACGAGTACAGGATCAGGTGCGGTAGGCTCCACTTATGGCGGTGGTGGTGGTGGTGGTGCAGCTTACAGCACCGGTTTCGCATCTGCAGCCGGCAAGGCCGGAGGCGCGGGCGGCGTGATCATCACCTATACAGTAGTGACCTGTACGCAGCCCACAGCATATAGCATGACAGGAGGTGGCACCTACTGTGCGGGCGGTAGCGGCGTAGCCGTAGGCCTGGCCAACTCTCAGAGCGGGGGTAACTTCTCCTACCAACTCAAGATAGGTGGTACAAATACCGGCTCTCCTGTCATCGGTACAGGTGGCGCTATCTCATTTGGCAATCAGACAGCAGTAGGCACATATACAGTACTATGTACCAATACATCTACCAGCTGTACCAATACGATGACGGGCAGTGTGACAGTAGCTACCTACGCCAATAACCTGGCTATCACTGCTACAGGCACTAATCAGACTTCTTGTAATAATGGCTCCGGCTCTATTACTTCTACACCATCAGGTGGTAGCAGTAGCTATACCTACGCATGGTCCAATGGTGCCAGCACACAAAATCTCACTTCCCTTCTGTCGGGCAGTTATACTGTGACGCTCACAGATGCTACTTGCCCATCCTTTACCAAACCTACAGCCTCAGCCACCATTACGGCACCATGGACGGCATCGGCATCGGCAGGTACTACCGGCTGTACGACTCAGGTCACAGCAGCGCCGGGTACACTCACTTCCACACTCTTTACAGAAAATTTTGAGTCCATGACCACAGGCAATATCACGCCCACAGCATCGCCGTGGAGGGAAGCATTTATTTCCGGGTTTGGCGAGACCTACTGGCGGATCGTGAGCGCCAGTCAGTGTGCCATCACCGGTACCAGGTCATTATCATTATACAATTTTTATCTGGGCTCGATCTGTGACTATGATGAATCCGATGACATACAGGATGTAGCCTACAATGTCAATACGATCAATGCCACTAGCTATACCAATCTAAGGCTGAACTTCAAATGGACTGGGTACGGGGAACCTACCTATGACTATATGCAGGTGTGCTACTCTACTGATGGCGGAGCCAATTGGAACGTTTTCCCTACACAATTTTCCGGTGCCAGTAGTGTGCAGACTGTCACAAACTTTGACATCTCAGCTGCCAACGGCCAGTCATTCGTCATAGGATTTCTCTGGACCAATGATGCGTCGAGCTACGGCACGCCGATAGTAGTCGATGACATCACCATCACCGGTGACAAGGCTCCTGCTTATTCATGGTCCGGCCCATCAGGGGCTACTTACAGCACGAGCAATACGATACAAAATCCATATGTAGACAAGGCGGGCACCTATACCGTATCTGTGACCAATAGCGGCTGTACCAGTACCGCATCTGTAGCCGTATCCGTAGGCTCGCAGTCTACTGATCCTACCAGCATATCAGGTACGCCATCCGTCTGCGCTGGCAGCAGTACCACACTGACCACCAATGGCGGCACCCTGGGCGGTGGCGCTACAGATATCTGGTACAGCGGCTCAGCTACAGAGGTATTTGACCAGACATGGAGTACGCAGCCATACAGCACGCCAAACACTACGGTCAACTCCTATACCAATGGTATCCTGAATGTGACCTCTACCAATAATGATCCGATGATAGATATGGCTGGCTTGGGATCGTTTGACCCCAACGTTTACAAAAACATCCATATCCGCTACCGTGTCACAGCAGGGACAGGCGGTGTGGCCGAGATATTCTTCTACAACAGTGCTCATGGTGGTGCAGTGGGCGGTGAGTCAGCCACCGGGGCCCTGATCAGTGATGGCCAGTGGCATGTGCTGAATATAGACATGACACAAGATCCGGATTATACCAGCAATGGCAATATCACCGGGTGGCGTTTTGACTGGAGCAGCAATAGTGGGGTGACCATGGATATAGACTTCATAGCCCTGGGAGATGGTGTGATAGTGGGCGATGGTACTACCTACCAGGCAGCACCGGCTACCACCACCACTTACTATACCAAGAAAAAAGGTGCCTGCAACAATACTAATGCCGTATCTGCTACTGTCAGTGTCAGTACACCATCTACTGCTATGACAGGCATATCTGGTGGTGGTACTGTCTGCCAAGGCGCAGGTGTGACACTGACTGCTACAGGTGGCTCACTGGGTACCGGTGCCAACTACCAGTGGGGTACTGGTACTACTGTAGGCACTAATCCGATATCAGGTGCTACCTCCTCTACCTACTCAGTCACTCCATCATCTACTACTTCATATTGGGTATCAGTCACCGGGCCTTCACCGTGCAATGGTGCAGGTGGTGTCTACGCGACAGTGACAGTAGCTACGCCATCTGGTGCCGTGACTGGTATCACTGGTGCTGGTACGGTATGCCAGGGCGCAGGCGTGACACTGACCGCGACTGGTGGCTCACTCGGTACGGGGGCTAACTATCAGTGGGGTACTGGCTCCACTATAGGTAGCAATACTATACCGGGAGCTACTTCAGCTACCTACACCGTCACTCCATCAGCTACTACTACCTACTGGGTATCGGTCACGGGACCATCTCCATGCAACGGAGCAGGCGGCACATCTGCTACTGTGACAGTAGCTGCGCCATCTACTGCCGTAACGGGTATCACCGGCGGTGGTACTGTCTGCCAGGGTACAGGCGTGACACTGACTGCTAGTGGTGGCTCCCTCGGCACCGGTGCCAATTACCAGTGGGGTACTGGCACTACCGTAGGCACTAATCCTATAGCAGGTGCTACGTCCTCTACTTACTCAGTTACTCCATCATCCACTACTTCATATTGGGTATCAGTCACCGGGCCATCGCCATGTAATGGTGCAGGTGGTGTCTACACGACAGTAACGGTAGCCACTCCATCTACTGCCGTGACTGGCATCACTGGTGCTGGTACGGTATGCCAGGGCGCAGGCGTGACACTGACGGCTACAGGTGGCTCACTCGGTACCGGTGCCAACTACCAGTGGGGTATTGGCGCTACCGTAGGCACTAATCCTATAGCAGGCGCTACATCATCGACTTACTCAGTCACTCCATCATCTACTACTTCGTACTGGGTATCAGTGACAGGACCTTCACCGTGCAATGGTGCAGGTGGTGTCTACACGACAGTGGCCGTAGCCACTCCATCTACCGCTGTGACAGGCATCAGTGGTACTACTACACTCTGCAGCGGTACTGGTACTACGCTGACCGCTATGGGCGGATCACTCGGTACTGGCGCAAACTATCAGTGGGGTACAGGCACTACCGTGGGTACTAACCCTATTTCAGGAGCGACATCATCTACTTACGCTGTCACACCGGCTTCGACTACCTCATACTGGGTATCCGTCACAGGCCCATCGCCTTGTAATGGTGCTGGTGGTGTAGCGACGACTGTCACACTGATCTCCGCGACTGCCAATGCTGCGCTGGCTACTAACAGCGTGAACGGCGTGACATTATCAGAACAATGTACAGACAATAACGGCTGGACCTACTACGCTGATCCATCAGCGCCCAATAGCTGGCTCTTCGGTGTTTACAAAAATGGCAACTCATTCACTCCGTCTGTGACACTAACTGTGAATGGCTCACCTAAAGAAACGCGTAATGATGCCCTGAAGAAAGCATCTTACACGCTCAACAGGTATTGGAATGTGACGATCTCCGGCTCCATCTCGTCATCACTACCGGTCAAAGTACGCTTCTTCTACAGTCCATCTGATACGGTAGCGATGCGTGCTGCTGCTGCCTCCCGTGCATCTGCATATGGCCTGTCTGGTGCCAGCATCAATGGACTGGAGTGGTTTAAAACCACTGCAGGTATCGCATTTGATCCGGCTAATAATACCTACTCAGACGTGCCAAATAAAATGCTGCCATCCGTCAGCTACGGCAGCCTCAATAGCATCTCGTATGTAGAGTACCAGGGGCTGACCAGCTTCTCAGGTGGTACTGCCGGTATGCGCCTTTCTCCTAATGGCGTAGCGCTGCCAGTACAGCTCATGTACCTCACAGCTACGGCGGCGGACAATAGCTATCTGCGACTCGACTGGGCCACAGCATCCGAGATCAATAACAGGGGATTTGAAGTGCAACGCAGTACAGATGGCCTCAGCTATGAGACGATCGGCTGGATAGATGGCCATGGCAATAGCAATACGAAAATAGAATACAGCTATGACGACAAGACTGTGATACCAAACAGCATCTACTACTACCGCCTGAGGCAGCTGGACTTCGATGGCAAGGATGACTACTCCAACATCGTCTCCGGTACGATCATCGGCAAGAATGGTTTTGTAGTAGAGTCACTACGCCCTAATCCTGCGTCAAACAAAGTGACAGTACAGGTAGTGGCATCTGCCGGTCAGTCTGCCTCTGTGACCCTTACTGATGCACTGGGCCGTGAGCTGCAAACACGCAACTGGGAGATATTTGAGGGCTTCAACGGTATAGACCTCGATCTTACCGCTTATGCAGCAGGCACCTACAATGTCACGGTCCGCTCACAAAACTCGTACTACACCAGCAGACTGGTGATCAATAGATAACCATTCACCCTGACGACCACCATCCGTCAAAGGCGCAGCTCAACACTGCGTCTTTTTTTATGCCCGTGCTTATCGTATTTTGCAGTCCATGAAGATCACCGAATCCGAATCACTCTACCACGACCTGGACAAGATGTCTACTCGCGAGCTTCTCACCAGCATCAATCAGGAAGACCGCAAAGTACCATTGGCTATCGCCGATGCTATGCCGCAAATAGAAGCGCTCGTAGACGTGATAGCAGATAAGATGATGGCCGGAGGCAGGCTCTTCTACATGGGCGCCGGCACGAGTGGCCGCCTTGGTATAGTAGATGCATCTGAGTGCCCTCCTACCTATGGTGTGCCCTTCGACCTCGTGATAGGTCTCATAGCAGGTGGCGACGGCGCTATACGCAAGGCCGTAGAGTTCGCCGAAGATGATATCCAGCAGGGCTGGAAAGACCTAGAAGCATACAATGTAAACGCGCAAGACGTAGTCATCGGCATCGCCGCATCAGGCAGTACGCCCTACGTGATAGGTGCCTTGCAGAAATGTAAAGAACACAACATCACCACCGGCTGCATCGTATGCAATGGGCAATCTAAAGTAGCCGCTGAGGCAGACTACCCTGTAGAGGTGATCGTAGGGCCGGAGTTTGTCACAGGCAGTACACGCATGAAGGCCGGCACGGCACAAAAGCTCGTGCTCAATATGCTCTCGACCTCGGTCATGATCAAGATAGGCCGCGTACAGGGCAACCGCATGGTCAATATGCAGCTCACCAATGACAAGCTCATAGACCGCGGCACCAGGATGGTAGCCCAGCTCACGGGCCTCGATGAGGAGAGAGCGAAAGAACTCCTGCTAGAGAAAGGCTCCGTGAAAGCCGCCGCAGATTTCTACAACAACAGCGAGTGGTAGACTACATTCTCTGATCTTGTATTGATCATTGTATCCATCATATCAATCCTGCAAATCACAGTTAAGACTGTCCCCATTTTTCCCCACTTTTCGCTTGGCATAGATTTTACAATATCCTCATCGTGATTGTTTAATCAAAAAAACCAAGTGCTATGAATCTCAACTACGGATATGACAAGGACGCCCTAAAGGCACTCGTCGCTACAGCAGATACGACTCTCGAAGAACACAATGTGGTAATAGATTTCGATGGTGAAGTCATCATCGACCCTGAGAAGCAATTTCCAAACGTGCCCGTGGCAGCTTACAAGTTTGCCGCAGTCATAGCAGACAAAGTACTGCGCAGCGGTATCATGATAAATGCCATGTACGACTCACTGGAAGATATCTTCTTCAAACTCAGCCGCACCGCAGAATATGACGATCAGCTCGGTATGGCAGCATAAGAAAACTCTACCTCCATATATAGCAACATGGCACCGTGGCCTCTGACCACACCGCCCATATAGAAGCCCCGGCATTGTTCGGGGCTTTCTGTTTTATACCATACAACAAATACCTTGTATCTACTCGGCAGTCAGGGCACTCATTGTACCCATACCCATATTTAAAACCCTACTTTCAGCCTAAAGCTGACAGATGGTCAAAAAGAAAGTACTGATACTCGGCGGCGGCGTAGCAGGCATGAGCGCCGCCCACGAGCTGATAGAGCGAGGCTACGACGTAGAGGTCTATGAGAAAAACCCCATTTACCCCGGCGGCAAGGCCCGCTCTGTAGACGTAGAGGGCACCGAGAATCCACAGACGAAGCAATCCCTCCCCGGTGAGCATGGCTTCCGCTTCTTCCCCGGCTTTTACAAGCATGTCACGGACACCATGAAGCGCATCCCTTTCCGCGAAGCGGATGGCACTACCGGCACCTGCTATGACAACCTTACCCCCACACACCGCATCATGCTCGCCCGCTATGGCCAGGCACCGCTCGTCACATTGGCCAACTTCCCCCGCACCTGGGCCGAGGTCAAGATACTAAGGCAATTCATCCAAGATTTTACCCATTGCGGCCTCACGCCGGAGGAGCTGTCCTTCTTCAAACAGCAAGTCCTGCAGCTCATGACCAGCTGCCGGGACCGGCGCCGGGACCAGTACGAGAAAGTAGGCTGGTGGGAGTACATGGAGGGCGGTATGTTCAGTACGCTGTACCAGCACCTGCTGGTAGGCGGCATGGTGCGCACCCTCGTAGCCGCGCAGGCCAAGACCGCCAGCACCAAGACGGGCGGCAATGTCTTCCTCCAGCTCCTCTTCAACATGATGACACCCGGCATAGACACCGACCGCGTGCTCAATGGCCCTACCAACGAGCGCTGGCTGCATCCCTGGTATGAGTATCTTATTTCAAAGGGCGTCAAGTACCACCTCGGCCATGAGACGCTCAGCTTTGAGATGGAGAAGTATGCCATCAAGTGCGCCAACGTACAAACTCCCGACGGCAAGATCCTCAATCTCACCGCAGACTACTACCTCCTCGCCACCCCCGTAGAGGTAGCAGCCAAGATCACCGAGCGTAGCCGGGGCCTCTGGGAGGCTGATGATACCCTCGCCTACCTGCCCGACCTTGCCGTGAATGTGAGCTGGATGAACGGCATCCAATACTACCTCAATGAAGATGTAGTAGTCAGCCAGGGCCACGTGATCTACAGCGATAGCGAGTGGGCCGTGACGAGTATCTCTCAGCGGCAATTCTGGAAAGGCTACGACCTCAGCCAGCGATACAATGGCAAAGTAAAAGGCGTCCTCTCTATAGATGTGTCAGACTGGCTCAGCACCACCTTTGAGGGCAAGCTGGCCAAAGACTGCACCCGCGAGGAGATCAAGACCTACGTGTGGGAGCAGATGAAGCGCAGCCTCAATACCGGTGGCCAGACCATCCTCCGCGATGACATGATAGAGTTCTACTACATAGATAGCGACATACACGATGTGCCACCCGCAGAGACGCCGCAGGACCTCGTAGCCAAAGGCGAGCAGGACCGCCCCGACCGCTACTTCAACCTTGAGCCGCTGCTGGTCAATACCGTCCACTCATGGACCCTCCGCCCCGAGGCCCGCACCAGCGTGCCCAACCTCTTCCTCGCTGCCGACTACGTGCGCACCAATACCGACCTCGCCACCATGGAGGGCGCCAACGAGGCCGCCCGCCGCGCGGTCAACTGTATCATAGACGCCTCCGGCAGCAGTGCCCGCTACTGCCGCATCTGGGATTACAAAGAACCCTGGGCACTCCTGGCCTTCAAGTGGTACGACGCCTACCGCTACCGCCGCGGCCTGCCGCATGTGGCCCGGACCCCATGGTACATCTGGCTCGCCAGCGTACCCTTCATTATAGGCTACGGCATCCAGTGGCTCCTCACCGCCATCTGGAGCGTCCTCTTTTTAAAACCACAGAATAAATAACCCCCACCCGCATTGTCATGTCGCAGCGTAGCGTAGACATCTTGCATCAGGCACACTAACCCCAAAATCACCAACCATGATACCACTCATAGAGATCTCCCCCTACACCGTCAATATCTTCCAGTACTTCCAGACGCCGCAGCCGTGGTTCAATACCGAGTACTACACCATCCCGCAGATCGTGCTCTTCACCACCGGCGCCGTGCTCTGGGTCATTGCATATATCAATACACTGATATGGATACGCCGCCGCCAGGTACTCGACATCCCCGCCATCGCTATCATCCTCAACTATACCTGCGAGGTCACCACCGGCTTCTTCTTCCTCCCCAATATGGGCCTTGTACTCGTCATCGCCTACTGGGCGTGGATGGTGCTGGACACCTTCATCGTCATCTCGCTATTCCGGTATGGGTACAAGCAGATGCGCGTCGACTTCTTCCGCTCGCACCTCAGCGCCTTCCTCGTGGTCGGACTGCTGGTCTGCTTCGCCACACAGTGCACCTTCATCATAGCCTACGACCTGCCCATGGCCCCGCTCGATAGCTATATCATCAACCTCGTCATGAGCGTCTGCTTCATCTACATGTACTTCATACCCGGCTACGAGGGCAACCGCAAACTCACCGCCTGGACCAAGTTCCTAGGCACCGGCCTCATCAGCATCATGTTTCAGCTGCGCTACCCAGGCAATACCTTCCTCACCACTCTCTACCTCTCCTGCGCCGCCTTTGACATCTACTACATCTGGCTGTTGCACCGGGGGCCGCTCAGCCCCACCCAACCCTCCCCAACAGGGAGGGCTTAACAGCCTTACTGATAGGCGTACGGCAAGTTTTCCGACTGGAGGGGGTATCTGGTGGGGGTGGCTGATGGTGCCTCCTGAGGGCTGGTGGTGGGGCATGATCCGGTGCGTCCGAGGGCGTTGTTTTTCGACTGAGAGGGGTTTTTAGTTTATTGAAGTACAATGTATAATACACAATAGAATATATCAATATAAATCTAAAAGGGCTGCTACCTGGGGATAGCAGCCGGGGAAAGGAAGCGCCTCGGCGCTTCAGAAATGGGGGCGGGAGGTGTGGGTAGCGATGATGTGGTCTATATGCTCAAAGAGGAGTGGCTTCTCAAAGGCGCCGGCGAGGAAGGGGCTGGTGAGCGCGGCGGGCGGTAGCTCTGCGGCGGCGGTGGAGAGGATATACACTAAGGGCACTCTACTGATGGCCTCGCGACCGAGGGCCTCCAGAAACTCCAGCCCATCCATACCGGGCATGTGTATATCCAGCAGAATGATATCGGGCATGTGCTGAGCCGACCTGAGCAGGCTTAGCGCCTCTATGCCGCTGGCTGCCTCGGCGACTGTGAGGTCAGCACCGGATATATGACGCCTGAGGGTGATGCCGGTGAGCTGACGCATGGCGGGATCATCGTCTATGAGAAGGATTTTAATAGGTAGGTCCATCGTAAAATCTATTGAGGGCAATAATACAATAATTTTCAAAAAATCAACGGATTCGTTGATTTGGTTTTTGTGATATGTGGATAGTATTGAGTAATGGCGATCAACAAGTCACAAAAACTTAAGCTTAAAGCTCTGGGGGAACATGTCAAGGCTCTCAGAAAGTCAAAAGGCCTAACTTTAAAGGAACTCTCTCATTCTATTAATAAAGACCCGCAGTCTATACACCGACTCGAAATGGGCCAGGTTAATCCTTCCTATCTATATCTCCTGGAACTCTGCGAGGGGCTAGAAATCAGCATTGCGGAATTGCTGGAGGAAATGAATTAATGTATACGCCTCTCTAACCTGCGCAAAGTATTTTTCTTGATGTCTATTAAATAAAGTGTAGATGCTTAAACCTTGACTTAATAGGTCAATAATAACCTATCTTGAACATTTTCATTCTCCATAGTTTGCCCTTCAACTTGGAACCTTCTTAGCATTGAATGCCCGCAATCAATATAAATTTCCCGTTCAAATAATCCCTTAGGAATTGGTAAATCACAAAGTTGATTTCCCGACTTCTTATGACCATCTATACTTAATGCAACCTTTACCCCTTTTGATTTTGCTCTGTCTATCTGTGATAACAAATTCTCCAATCTAAACTGCTGTGCCCCATAAAGGATCGATTGACTGTGTGAATATGGTGGGTCACAATAAATTAAATCCTCCTTTTGAGCCATTTCAAAGGTCGCAGAATAGTCGCAGTGATGGAAATCCACATTCCTTAAACGTATCTTCCATTCCTGCACTCTCTTTGCAAAAGCTTCTACAGGGATCGGTGTGTGTGCACCGCATGGGGTAGACATAAATCCATCAGCTTTCCTAAATCGCACAATTCCTCCATAGCAGGAACGAGTTAAAAAAAGAAAATCCGCTCCATTAGGGTTACTATTATAGTTTGCTAAAATCTGCTGGTATACTTCTAATTTATCTTCCTTTTCTAATCTTATTCTTCTTTCTGTATACCAATCAATAAGAGTCTTAGAGTCCTCCTTTAGCATCATCCAAATTTCCATCAACGGGCGAAACGTATCAGATCCAATCCCAGCATGTGGCGCAACCGTAGCTAGAATAGCTGCGCTGCCAAGAAAAGGCTCCATATACCTGCGATAGGATAATGGGAAATACTTTGTTATTTCTGATGCGAATTTCTGCTTATTTCCCACCCATTTTAGTAGTTGCTTTTGAGGAGGATAGTACGTTCTATATTTATCTTCTAAGGTAAGTTGCATTCGTATTTTTTAATAAATATAGAGATAGTTGTGCCATTATCCCAATTTGGGATACAATTTTTTTGAACATATATTTCCAATGTGAAACTGATAAATTCCAAAGAACATAAAATCTTCCTTCAACAGCTTTATCAATTACGTGTTTCTGCAGGATTTACACAAAGTGATTTAGCCGATAAACTTAAGGTTCCCCAATCCTTTATTAGTAAAATGGAAAATGGTGAAAGGAGGTTAGACCTTTTGGAACTTCGCCTTATTTGTAAGGCAATGAATTCCGATATAATTGAATTTGCCATCCAATTAGAGAAAAAAATCTATGAGAGCCGAAGAAAAGTTTAGTAATCTACCATTAGATTTTTGGGCTAATGTAAGACTCATAAGTCAAAAAGCCGGCTATACGGACAGAAGAACAGGTGAGATAAAAGTTCCTACGTTTAATGAGATCGTTGATATATATGCATCCTTAGGATTACAGAGCAGTGCCATTTTTTATGATGGAAAGCCAACCGACTTTGGAACTTCGCTAGTTGAATATTTCCAGCATAGAGCTACTCTTTTAAAATATGCTGTAGAGCCTAATTTAATGAAGGTAGGCCAGGCACGAGATTTATTTGAGCAACTTTATAAAGACTTACGACCACAATGTCCTATACCAATAAATAGACAGAAATTGGCGCAAGGAGCACCTGCATATTTCACAGCAATAATTAATATGCTTATCGAGGAAAATCTTCGAGGACGTCGCTGTAACTACTCACCGAAAGAACTTACCGCCTTTACTTACGACCAAGCCCCTTTTCGTAGCTTATCTAGAAGGACTGATGGTTGCTTTCCTGATGTTATTAATCCAATAGCAGTATGGGAAATAAAAGAATATTACTATACAACTACTTTTGGTAGTCGCATTGCTGATGGAATTTTTGAAACACTGTTAGACGGATTCGAACTTCAGGAAGTCAGAGAATCAATGGGTATTCCTGTTAAACACTATTTAATGGTTGATGCCTATGAAACATGGTGGACACAAGGGCGGTCTTACTTATGTCGAATTTGCGATATGCTACACATGGGATTACTTACTGAGGCCATTTTTGGTAGAGAAGTTTTAGATCGCATTCCAATAATTACCAAGGAGTGGATTATGATGACAGAATAATAGCAACCATTTTGTCACTTTTTACATTGCAGAGAGTAATATCTTATACTATGGAAACAAAGGATATAATTCAAGGAATAGGAATAATACTTACTTTCATCGTAAGCTCTACAGCTCTCATTATTAGCATTAAAAATAGGTCTAATGTTATAAGAGAGCATTTATACAAAGAACAGTTTCGCTGTTTTCTTGAATTATCGCGCGAGTATGCAATACTTGGTTTACAACTTGAGAACTTGATAATAGATAATAATTGGTCAGATGCAGTAGATGAGCAAATTGAAAAACAACTACACAATATAAATTTGCTTATTGACACCTATGACTTTCTCTTACCTGATGATATTCTAACAGCTATGAATACTTTAGAGAAATGCTTTGACGATTTGCATCTGCTAGCAATTAATACAGGAAAAATAACAAACGAACAAGCAAAAGAGCTTTGGACAGCACATTACACCCTTTTGGATGAGATAAGAGCCTTCATTGGTGTAGATGAATTATCTGAAGAGAATAAAAAGCTCTACAAAAAAAATAAGTGAACATAGATGCACTCCGTCTACGAAAACATGAGCAACGCTGAAAAAGAAGTCAGCACACATCTGAGAGAACTAAATCTCTGGTGGCAGTTTGAACAACCCGTATTTGTATATGACGATATGCAGCGACCACGGGTTTGGACGCCTGACTTCTACGTACCGGAGCTAGGCATCTACATAGAGGTAGTGGGCAATCGTTACATAGGGAATTATTCCTTTAGGGAGAAAGTATATCGCCTAAACCGCATACCTGTCATATTTCTGCATATGAATACCCCTGAGTGGAAGGCGGAGCTTCTGAATGGTATGCATGCCATTCATACCTATCGCAATGAGAAAATACCTACGCGTGTATAATTACATTTGATTTCGACTGGCGTCAGCGCGGCAGGGATAGGAGCGGATAGCTCGCAGGGAGCGCCTTAGCGACCGAGGACTAGGAGCGGATAGCCCGGCAGCCGCCATCATACCGTTCTTTTTCATTGTCATTCCGTCGGCTTGCGGAGCTTGCCAGAGGAATCTTGTATTGGGAAGGTTTGCCGAATGCTGGATGTCTTCGCTGCGCTACGACATGACAAAGACAGGGGTGGCTCTTCGTCATCTGTGTGGGGAGATGGGAGCCTTGGTCTTGGGCAAAGATCCTTCGCTGTCGCTCAGGATGACAAAAGAAGGTAAATCAGTTATTGCAAGACAGCGCCAAAGACCACCTCATAGATCACAAACTTGCCACGAATGACTTTGAAGGCCACCACCCACCGGCGGAAAGTGATACAGCTCATACCCCTCCGAGCCAGGCGCTGATGATGACAGAGCGGATAGGTGACGGATGGCCGCGCATAGCTCTCCACCCGCTCCAGAAATCTATCGAGCCAGCGGCTGCCGGAGCCGGGAGTATTGATGGTATCGAGATAGTCGGCGATCTCTGAGAGGTTCCTCATCGCCTTTGTCTTGATCTCGATCTCCATCAGCCGTTCTTATGCTTCTTGCTGAGTTTTGCCTTGATAGATGAGATCGCTTCTTTGAGGGGAACAGACCGCCCGTGAGGACGGGAGAGATATTCCTCTATCTCTTCTTCTGTTGCCTTGCGACCGATGCCCAGGGCTATATCGCGGGCTGTGAGTTTGCGGGCCACATTGGCAGGTGCCAGTGGCTGTGGCTCGTGGTCATTGGATGTTTTGCTGCTGCGTAGCATGGATTAAAGGTAGTAAAACCTGGGGAATGTGGAGGTGTGGGGATGATGCTTTCTATTGTCATTCCGTCGGCCTGCGGAGCTTGCCAGAGGAATCTTGTATTGGGGACGTTTGCCGAGTGCAGGATGTCTTCGCTGCGCTGCGACATGACAAAGCGACGGGGGTACCTCTGCCTCATCTGTGCGGAGATGGGAGCCTTGGTCTTGGGCAAAGATCCTTCGCTGTCGCTCAGGATGACAAAAGTAGGGGCGTGCGGATGTCAGCCCGGTTGAGGTTGGGGATTCCTTCCCGACCAAGGGTACGGGACAGGTCGGTTTTGCCGCGTCTATTTTTGCAATTTGAAAAACCTCGGAATGACGGCCTTTTTTAGGGGCTGCATTGCCGACATCCGAAATCGTAAATCGTAAATCCGAGATCGTTAGACCGCCTTACTCATCGGGCGGACGTCGTTGGTGGTGGAGGTCTTGGTGTTGCCGCTCTCGTCCTGGCGGGATACCTGGATACCCATGGTACACTTGCCGTTAAACTTGGCTCCTTCCTCTACCACCAGCTTCTTGATCACGATATCGCCATTGACGAAGGACGTCTTGCTGAGGATCAGCAGGTCGGCCACCTCTACGCGGCCATTGATGCGGCCCTCTACGTAGGCGTTTTCGCTGCGGATATCGCCATCTATCTGGCCGGTAGCGCCGAGCACGATCTTGCCCTTGCTGATCACATTGCCGCGTACGCGGCCATCTATACGGATATCTGCGTCTGAGTTGATCTCACCCTCTATCACGGTGCCCTGGCCGAGCTGGTTCATGGCCTTGGGGTTGAGGGCTGTGGTTCCTTCCTTCTTGCTGAATACTGACATATGGTGCCTGTTTCTGTTTAGTTAAAGATCACGTAGTCACGTGGGTTCAGGCTAGTGCCGCCGTGCCATATCTCAAAGTGGAGATGAGGGCCGGAGCTGAGCTCGCCGGTAGAGCCGACGGCCGCGATGACATCGCCCGCATGGACGAAGTTACCAACATTCTTGAATATTTTAGAATTATGCTTGTAGATGCTGACAATGTTGTCTTTATGCTGTATAGCTATCACATATCCGTACTCGGCAGACCAGCCGCTGCTGATCACGGTGCCGTCGAGTGTGGCCTTGACGGGAGCGTCGGCCTTGGCGGCTACATCTATGCCGTAGTGCTCGGCCTGCGGGTCGTACTCCTCTGTGACATACCCCTCCACGGGGCTGAAGAAGTGGAACTGCCCCAGCTGGGCGCCGGCACCGGACTTCTTGTCCTTATAGTTGAGCGCGTAGCTCTCCTCCTCGTCTACGTCCTTGCGGAGCTGCATCTCGTCCTCACTCGGGGCGCCGATGGTACGGCTGGTATCCTGGCTCAGCTTCCTGGCGGGTGGGGTGTGGCCGGAGGTGTCGGGGCTGCCGCTGACGACTTTGGCTATATCGTCCAGGTAGAGGGCGCGCTGCTCCAGCTGCTGCTCCAGCGAGTCGGTGCGGAAGGTCAGGGCCACGATCTGGGAGCGGTAGTTGTAGTCTCCAAAGCCGGGGATGAAGTACTTCAGCGGGGTGTAGATGATGGCGCTGGCGGTGAGCATGACCAGCACCACGGCTATGGTACTGATAAATACCCAGACATTCATACGGGTGAGCGTGAGGGAGAACTTCTCCTCAAAGGTCTCGTCATTCAGCACTACGAACCTGAACTTGTTCTTCAGGGTACTGTCGCGGCGTGTTTTGATGCGGTCGGCCATTTACTCTCTATCTATCCTGCTTCTCGTTTTTGTCTATCGTGTGCGCCCAGCTTTTACCCCCACACCCCCTAAAATAGGGGGCTGAACAGCGACCCTAAATCCCTAAAGGGACTTAAACAGCCTACCCATTTTGCATTAAAGCCCCCTGATTAAGGGGGTTTGGGGGTTGGCACTCGGGCTAGCTAGCCTTTCCTTACCCTAAAGGGTCTTTCTTAGGTCTTTCCGACCGATTTTTCGGTCAAAATGTAATAAATTTGTTCTTTTACAGTTATTCACTGAACCTGACGGCTACGGGTATGTCCCTAGGTGCCGCTTGGCTTATAAAAGACTTAAAACTTTGCGCTTCACGAAAGTAGTAATATTTGCAGCATTTTGGGGGTTGCTTTTGCTGGCTGGGTGCTCTACGACCAACCATGCTCCGCTCCCCTCGATGGTGTATCACGATATCACGGGGCACTACAATGCCTACTTCAACGCCAATGAGCGGCTGAAGGCGGTCTACCTCACTATGGACAAGACCCACAAGGATGACTACAAGCAGATAATCCCCCTATATACCTACTCTGACCCAAAGGAAGCCAGCGCCGTAGGCGGTGAGCTGGATGAGATAGAGAAGCACCTGACCAAATCCGTGCAGATCCACAAGGTGTCAAACTGGGCCGATGATGACTTTCTGATGATGGGCAAGGCTATGTACATCAAGGGAAACTATGAGCGTGCGCAGAGCTTTTTCAAGTATACCACCACAGAGTATAAGAATGGTGTGGACTACGTGAAAGAGCGCAAGAAGGAAGGCAAAAACGCCAAGCCTACGCTGAAGAAGAAGCCGGCCAAGAAGCCGAAATTTGTACAAAAGCTGGACGAGAAGGGCAATATGATACTGGTGAAAGTGGACGAGCGTCCCTCCTACACCCTGATGATACACGAGCCTGCCCGTGCCGAGGCGCTACTCTGGCTGGCCAAGAGCTATGCTGCGCAGAAGAAGTTTACAGAGGCGGGATCGGTGATACAGTTTGCGAGGTCTGATGACAAGTTTTATAAGAACCTGGACAAGGAGCTGGAGGCTACCGAGGCAGAGATATTTCTCCGTCAGGGCAACTATCACGATGCCATCAAGCCGCTGGAGACCTATGTAGGTATGGAGAAGAAGAAGCTGAAGAAGGTCAGGCCGCTCTTCATCCTCGCCCAGATATACGAGCGCAATGGCGACTATAAAAAGGCCTCTGACTACTACCGCCTGGTGCTGAAGAACAGGCCAAACTACGACATGGAGTTTTACGCCAAGATCAACCGTGCCAAGCTCGGCAGCCGTGGCGGCAGCTCTGAAGATATCCGCAAGCTGCTCACGCAGATGAGCCGCGATGGCAAGTACAAAGACTACTACGACCAGATCTGGTATGAGCTGGGTATGATAGCCCTGACGGGCAATGACCGCACACTGGCACGCAAGGACTTTCAGAAGTCTGTGGCCCTCTCTACCAAGAATGCTGACCAGAAGGCCCTCTCCTACCTCAAGCTCGCACAGATGGACTATGAGGATGAGGCCTACGTGACATCCAAGTACTATTACGACACCACTATCCTCAATATGGCCAAGGAGGATACCGCCTACGCTGCCGTAGAGAGCCGTGACAAGACACTGGCCAAGCTGGTAAAGCAGATAGACATCATCACTACCGAGGATAGCCTGCAGCGCCTGGCGGGCATGAGCAGCGCAGACAGGCTGAAGTTCATACACAAGCTGCTGGATCAAAAGCAGAAGGAGGCTGACGCCAAGGAGGCCGGCAAAGGTGTGAAGAGTGTCAACTCTGACTTCATCAAGCCGGGTGCAGGCCAGGCACCACCGCCGTCAGACGATCCGGCCAATCTGTTTTACTTCTACAATGTGACGGCCAAGGGCAATGGCTACTCTGAGTTTACCAAAAAGTGGGGACGCCGCAAGCTGGAAGACAACTGGCGCCGCAAGGATAAGAGCATCTCCAGCGAAACTACCGATGCCGCCGCAGACTCTGCCAAGGCCAAGGCTGACTCACTGGCGGCTACTATCACACCGGGCTCTGAAGATGACAAGATGCTGGCAGGTCTGCCACTCACTCCGGATAAAATGGAGAAGTCTAACGGCAAGCTGGTAGAGGCCTACTATGCTGTGGGTACCGTGTACAAAGATGACCTGCAGGCATACCGCAAGGCGATCAATGCCTTTGACGAGCTGAACCGCCGCTTCCCGGGCAGCAAGCTGGAGCTGGAGAGCTGGTACCAGCTGTACCTCCTGCACGGCAAGATGAAGAATACCGCCAAAGCGGAGACCTACAAGAGCAAGATACTGGACAAATACCCTGATAGCAAGATAGCCCAGTACCTCAAAAATCCTGACTACCTGGCGCAGGAGATGAAGAAGCAAAACTCCCTGACAGACTACTATGCTGACGCGTACAATGACTACGCTACCGGTATGTATGCCTCGGCAGAGAAGAAGATAGCAGAGGTAGATGCGCAGTACAAAGAGAATCAGATCAGGGCCAAGTTTGACCTGCTCAATGCACAGATACTGGCCAAGGAAAACCGCCTGGGAGACTACGTGCAGTCGCTGAATAAGGTGATCACCAAATATCCGGGTACACCAGAGAAAGAGATAGCCCAGACCTGGCTCAATAAGCTCAACGCCTCCAAGCTGCCTCAGGTAGATATCAGCAAGCTACCAAAGGACTCTCTGGATGCCGGTGCTGTAGCAGATGCGCCTGCCTTTACAGATACTACGGGCACGGCAGATTTCCTCAGCAAGGTGCAGTCTCAGCGGCCTAAGACCGATGCTGTGACCGCAGATGCGGCTACCAAGCCCGGCAAAACTACCGGCAAGCCTGACACCAAGGCCGTACCTGCTGCCAAAGATACCACGCCTGCCAAGCCATACGTACCACTGACAAAGGCTGAAGCCATAGACAGCGCTATCAAGGCACGCAAGGCGATACAGGACTCTATCACCGCCAGGACCATAGCAGACCGCAAAGCGAAGCAAGATTCACTGGCAGCTTTGGCTGTAGCTAAGAAAGCAGCCCAGGACTCTGTGATAGCACACAATATAGCCGTGCGTCAGGCCCGTCAGGACTCCATAGCTACGGCCAATGCTGCGAAGCAAAAAGCACGTGAAGAAGCGATAGCCAAAAACATAGCAGACAAGAAAGCCCATCAAGACTCTATAGCTGCCGCTCAGGCTGCCAAATCCGGCGCTGCTGCCGGCAAGCCTGGTGCAAAGGCCGGCAACACCGCTGCACAGGACTCACTGAATACACTCATCGCTGCGCGCAAGGCCAAACAGGATAGCCTCATAGCCCGCACAGCTGCGCTGAAAAAGGCTGCACAAGACTCCATAGACCGCCGTATAGCCGCGAAGAAAGCGCAGCAGGACTCTATCAATGGAGCGAAGAATGCAGCGATCAAGGCTAGACAGGATTCAATCAATGCTAAGCTGGCAGCTAAGAAGGCTACACAAGACTCTATCGCTGCCGCGAAAGCAGGTATAGACAAAGCAAAACAGGACTCTATCAATGCTAAGAAGGGAGTGAAACCAGCCACTACGCCTGCCACCACTCCGGCCTCTACACCTGTCGCCAGCAATAAGCCTAAGACGCTGCAGGAGCGCCGTGACTCCATGCTCGCTGCCCGTACCAAAGACTCTCTGGACCGCAAGAATGCAGCCGGCAGGCCTAAGACCCTGCAGGAGCGCCGCGACTCTATGATGGCTGCCCGCGCTGCGCATGTCAAAGACTCTGTAGATGCTGCCGCTAAAAAGCCTGCCACCAAGCCGGCTGCTAAACCTGAGACAAAACCAGTAGTGAAGGAAGCTCCGAAGACTACCCCTGCTACCACACCTAAGGCTACGCCAAAGGATACCGCCAAGCCTGCACCGCCTAAGGCAGCTCCATCTACACCTGTAGCACAGCGACCGGCCTTTGATAGTGATACGACTGCTGCTATGTATGGCAAGATGGATAACGCGCCTCATGCTGTAGTGATCTGGTTCCTCGATCCTGTGGCGTACAGCACTGCGGTGTCCGGTGCGATAGATAAGTTTGATGCGGCCAATGGCTATACTACGGCTACCACACGTGCTGTGGAGATAGACCGGGATAGCAGGCTGATCAATATCAAGCCATTCAAGGATAAGGATGCGGCCATGGCCTATATCACTGCGCTGCTCGCAAAGATGAAGGAGGTACTACCTGCCCTGGCAGAGGATCAGTACTTCATAGGTGCCATCTCTACGCTCAACTACTCCACACTGGTCAGCAGCAAGGCGATCAATAACTACCGTCACTTCTACAGGGAGAATTACAAGTAAACCTGCACGATCATCAGGCGCAGTACATAGCAGACACTGAGCTCATCCTGCACTTTGGGCTACGCTTTTCTATCAGCAAGACCTATTGCTGGGCTATAGCTTATTTGCCTTTGCATAGGATGAGCATTAGATAACAATGCAGGCAATGAATATGCAGCCACTGCGTTTTCTTATAAAGCGTCATAGCTCTGAAGACTTCGCTATTCATATTTGCTACCCTCCTGCTCTGTAGCATGGCAGCCTGTGATGCTCCTGTGCGCAGGCCATATCATAGTGCAGAGTCGCCGGCTGCAGATACGCTCTTTATCCAGCCTTTCTATCCTGCATCTGCACAGTGGGCAGCACATGAGGCGGCGGAGCTACGCGCCTTTTACCATGTACCTGTAGTAGTGCTGCCATCTGTGCGCATCTATGATACAGCACGGAGCAGCACAGGGCGGTACAGTGCAGATAGACTGCTGCAGTGCCTCAGTACTGCACGTCGCGCCGCCGGGCACAAGATACTCGGCCTGACCACCTATGATATTTTCACGCGCAAAAACAGCATCGCCGAGTGGGGCATCTTTGGGCTGGGCAGGTGCCCCGGAGACCAGTGCATCGTATCTGATTTCCGCCTGCGCCGGTTCAAGGGCAAGACGCAGGAGTTTGTGACCAATGTGGTACTGCATGAGATAGGGCATAACTATGGGCTGCCACACTGCGGCTATGATAGCAAGTGCCTGATGAATGATGCCAAAGGTACTATCGCCACACTCTACCGCGAGCAGAAATGGCTCTGTCCGCACTGCAGCCAAAAGCTGACACAATCCCTATACTTATCTGAGGCGATGCAGATGGCCCTGTATGAGAAGTGAGGTTGTTGTTCGTTCGGATTTGTATAGAAACACGAACGAACAACCACGAGGCACAATTACGTTACTCCTACAGCAGTTTCCTATACTCTGAGAGCCTGCCGCCTTTGATCAGGGTATTGAGGCCACCGGTGAGGTCCGGGTATTGGTTTCGCTCGCCCAGGTCATACATATCTGTGAATGGGGTGCGGTCTATGATCAGCCTGTCCAGCTCTTTGAGCGATGGAGCTTCTTTCAGCTTCGCATAGTCATCGTATGTTATTTTGATAAAGGCGCTGTGGGGGGTGATGCCCCTATTGTCCAGCAGGTAGCCGCCTGCCAGTGCGGTGGGGGTAGCTATTTTGCCCTGGTAGTATATGTCTGATGGCGCGGGATAGGAGGCTATGGCACGGCCATCGTCAGTGAGTGTCACCGGTACATATAGTGCATAGTCGCCTTTGGTCTTGTAGACTATAGCATGGGCAGTAGGCCGATAGGTGGCAGGGCGTGGTGGCACAGGTGCTGTATGCGTATCTGCGGTGGCAGTAGTGTGTTGTTTCGCTTTGCAGCCTGCTGCGGCCAGAGTCAGGGCGAGGGTGATGATGGTGAGGGTCCTCATGAGAGTATTGTGATATTGTGAATATAAAAAGGGCCATCCATATGGACAGCCCTTGTATATCATTTTCCGTGCCGCATTATTGCTTTACGAAGCGGCTGGTAGCACGGCTGCTGTTATTGTGCAGGGCTATGGTGTAGACACCTGATGCGAGGCCTGCTACGTCCTGTGTATAGGCATTGCCACCTATATTGACACGTACCGGGGTCTCGGCCACTACATTGCCTATCATATCATATACGGTGAGCTGCATGTCGGCTGCCTGTGCGGCTGTGACATGGAGCTGCAGCTGATCGTGCACAGGATTGGGCTGTGCGGTCATGCTCTCTACTACCGCTATCTCCTGTATGCCGGTAGAGCCCTGTACAGAGCTGATAGTGCCTGATACCTGATCAGAGCAGGCGCCATTAGATACATTGAGGGTCACTACATAGTTGCCAGTATTAGAGTAGGCGTGTACCGGATTCTGGTCTGTAGAGGTAGTACCATCGCCAAAGTTCCAGCTGTAGGTCAGGCCTGAGCCACTGGCACTAGCTGCGAAATGTACCACATTGGCCGCAGCCGAAGTATATGAGAATGAATTGCCACCCTGGCCTATCACATAGGCTGTGACAGGTATACGGGCGCTGGTGCACTGAGTAGACTGCAGCACCCAGTTGTAAAAGAAGTTGTACTTGCCAGAGTTGGTGCTGCTGCTGATCTTCACGGTACTATCGGTAGAGAAGTATGGGTATACCACACCTGTATTGGTCCTGTAGAGCGGTGTATTATTGGCGCCGACAGCATAGAGCTGCAGGTTATTTGCCACCGGCAGGTTAAAGCCGAGATCTACCGTATTGTACCCCGCATAGAGTTGTACCTGCTTGCTGGTGATAGTGCCTCCGGTAGAGTTGCCCAGGCCTATGGTGATCATACCATCGCTCTGTGCATAGACATCTACATAGGTGAGGCGCTGTGGCAGGGTACAGTTAAAGTTGATGCCCTGTGTAGTAGGATTGTTATAGTAGCTGCCGGTGCCTATCGTATTAGTGGCCAGGCCGGCAGAGAGCATAGGGCCGAGTACCTGCGCCTCAGCGTACCACGTGGTAGTAGCAGTCACCGCAGGTGTGCTGAATGTACCACCGGTAGCTACAGGCGTACCTCCTGTGGCGGTATTGTACCAGCTGATATCTCCGGAAGCATAGCCGGTAAAGTTAGCCGCACTGCCGCTGCATACTGACTGGTCAGCCACTACCGGAGCAGTATTGAGCAGGGCTATATACTGATATTGTGTGGAGGTATCTGCACCACAGTTGCCCGAGGTGATGAGTGTCACATCATACACACCGTAGGTAGTATAGGTATGCGCCGGAGCAGAGTCACTGGACGTAGTACCATCACCGAAGTCCCAGAAATAGTTAGAACCATAGGCGCTGCGGTTTGCAAAATTGAACGTAGCCGGCTCAGTGCATGCCTGGGTAGCAGGTACAGAGAACGAAGCCGTGACGGCCGGTACCACCTCTATGTAGACACTGGTCTGAGCGTGTACGCCTGCGCTGTCAGCATTCAGAATATAAACGCCGGTAGCAGCTGGGGTAAAGGTAGTGGTAGCACAGGTAGGGCAAGCCACACCTGTAGTAGGATACCAGCTGTAGGTAGCGCCCGCCGGGCCGCTGGCTGTGAGTGTGGTAGAGGTGCCTGCGCATATCTGTGCAGCGCCTGCCTGAGCACTCAGGTGGTATGGATACATAGGCTGGATACCTATCAGGGCACCCTCGCGGGTGATAAAGTTAGCACCGCCTGCAGTCAGGTTTGTAGTAGCAAAGTAGCCGTCATAGCTACCGCTCCAGCCCCAGTTCATGTGCATGAGGTTATTGGCATCGTAGCCGTCCATGACCCATGTGTGGCCACCCTCTGTAGGGTCTGCACCCTCGTACTGCACCACACGGCCAGCCTGTATCTCAGCCTTCATCATCTGAAACCACTGGTCTACAGTGTAGCTGGTCAGATTTACACCGCGCAGGGTAGTAGGGTCATAGAGGAAGTGATTTTTGAAAGAAGACTCTGCACATGGCATATTGCCCCACACCTCAGACTCCTGTACGTAGGCACCGCTGCCGCCCTGTGAGCCTATGTCATAGCCCATAGCCACGCTCACGCCGCAGTCATACATCAGCTGGGCCACGTCTGTATAGTTGGTACTATTGACCACGTTTGGCATGTTGGCCCAGTTATATACATGGTTAAAGCTGGCCGTCTGTGACGGATAGGCAAAACCATTGCCTGACTGATACGGGGTATAGGTATAGGAGCCGACACCCACCACCGGGTAGCTCCAGTACTTCATGATCTGGGCCATGGTAGTAGCCACGCAGCCTGTCACAGCGCGTTCATTGGCAGTAGTATTCATCGGGCAGAGGGCGTTGTAGTTTGGCGCCTGGTCCCAGTGGGTGCGCATGAGCGGGCCCACGGCAGCCACACGGCTGGAGGCCTGGTATGGCCCGGCCTTTACGGCTATCCATTCATTGCGTATAGCGGTATTGGCAGCTATATGCTGGGTCACGGCTGCGCGCAGGTGGGTGGCAGTATTGCTCATCCAGTCGCTGAGGCCGGTCTTGTCAAAGTGCATGTCAAAATTGGACTCTGTAGAGTAACCTATCACCGGGCGGGCCACATCATCAGCAGATACGATCACAAAGCCGCGTTGAGGGGCCATGTCAAACACATAGAAATCAGCAGTACCATCTGCCTCCGTGCGGGTGTAGAGCAGCGTAGGGCTGACACCGGTAGCAGCGGGCACGGCGCCCTGGTAGAAGTTTGCCGCTACTGTGCGGGCTGTGGCCACAGGGACCGTAGCCGCTATAGCCGGCGCGAGGGTCATACAGGCTCCTGCTAGCAGGAGGAGTACCTTTTTCTTCATTCTGAAATTTTGTTTAAGTAAGTGAAAATACCTGTTTCAACCCATATCCCAAAGCATTGATTTCTCAATGTTTATAAGACAAGATGAATCTATGTGATCTCAACGTTTTATTTTCGTTAAATAAATGATAATCAACAAGATGAGCCTTTTAACAAGTCTGAATATTTAACACCTCGATCTGCACTTTTAACAGGTGTCTAACTCCTTGATTGGTCGGGCGAAAGCGAGGTAGCTTACAAAGGACGGGGGATACAAATAGTATAGTACTACTTGTAGTGCAGAAGGTATCACAGACTTAGGTAGCTGAATAATTGTTTGTATAGGTCACAGGTATTTCATTTGTATTAGAAAAGCACCAAGTCACATAAGATTCATTGTAGATTATAGAGGTAGTCTCCCGAAGCTTTATTGAAATCTTTTGTAAAATTCATTTTTAGGATCAAGCTCTCTTGCTTTAAATAAATCGTCCTGAGCTTTTGCGTGTTCACCAATGTGATCGTAACATAAATGCCTTCCGAAATAGGCCGCAGCATCATTTGGCTCAAATTGAATTGCCTTGTTGAAATCTTCAATACCTTTTATCCATTGCTTTTTAGTCCAAAATAATGTGCCCCTATCGACATATACTGTCCCACTTCTAGGATTTATATCTATGGATCGATCCAAATCGATCAAAGCCTTGTCATATTCTTTCCTATTGAAATATAATACCCCTCTGTTACCATAGGCGTTTGCATTACCTGGATCAATTTTTAAAGCCATATCTAAATATTTTATGGTTTCATCTTGATTTCCATGATCAAAAAGATACATGCTGTATCTGATGTACACATCAGGATTTTTTGAACCTAATTTTATAGCTGTGCCCAAATCTTGAAAGTATTGATATCTGTTTCCAATCTGGTAATATAATTTTGACCGTGCCTCATACGACAATGGATTGAATGAATCAATTTGCTGTGCTTTATTAAAGTCTGATAATGCCTCATCGAAGCGCCCAAGTTCCGATAAAAGCTTGCCTCGGTAAATATATGCATCTGTATATTGGGGATTGAGGTGCAACGCTATAGTATATTGTTCTAACGCGTTCTGATTCATACCTTTTTTATAGAACAAAATACCCTTTGATAAATGATTTGATGCTTGATCAGAATCCATTCTTTGTGATATATAATGCGGACTACCGATATCCTGAATTGAAATCCGGTTAATGATTGAATCTCGCAAAATATAAGCAGTAGGGTTTTGAGGATTCATCTCAATTCCCTGATTGATTAATTCTAGGGCCAATGTTTGCTGACCAGAAAAACTAAGAACCCAAGCTTCTCTCTCGTATAACTTGATATCAGTTGGATTTAATTTAATAGCAATATCATAATTTTTTACAGCTGCTTGGAGACTATCCATTTCAGTATAAATAAGCGCTTTATTTGCGTACAGAAAGGACAGATAATCTTTAAGTTTAATTGCTGTGCTTATGGCTGAAATGGCCTCTGCGCATTTTCCATCCTTTAATAACGCCAGACTTTTATTATTCCACGCAAGATAGTTGGATTCGCAGGAGTGAATCGACAGGTTATAATAATTAATTGCCTTTCCATATTCATGTAAGTCAAAAAAGCTGTTGCCAATGTTTAAATAGGCTGCTGACCGCGCTTCCAAATTGGTAATTTGATTAATCTTATTTTGTATAGCGAGAAGATCATCTTCGTGTAGAGATGAAGATGTTTTTAGCTCATTATATAAATCCCTCTCATGATTAGTCATTCTGAAGGAGTCTTCCTCCTCTCTGGTATAAGCTTGTATCTTGATGAAAGTATCCAGAGCTTCTTTAGGTATCTGTTGAATAGTCTGAACTAAGTACTTAGTAGTTTTATTTGATTCCCAATATTGATAAACCGCGAACAGTAGTCCTATAAGCCCTAAAATCAGTCCCAGTATACCTATGTATCTGTCACTTTTTATTTTTTTCCAAAATTTTCTGGCTCGGCTTGGAAAAAAATCTAGCCCCAAACTATTAGAAATAATTTCAGCTCTTTCTGGATCATGTAGATATTCATCTCTGCATAATTCATCAATTAGCTCTTGCCGTTTTGCGGAAGTTGATATTTGAATGTCAGGATTTGCCTTCCGTAACAGAAATTTGAGTTGATCCTTTGTTAGCTTTCTAGTGCTAATCGAGTCTGCAATTCTTATTCTTAGTAATGCCTTATCATAGTTCATGGTAGCTATAGAGTTCTTTGATTAAGCGCAAAAAAATTCTTGTGAAGTTAGCTACCTCTAAAAATATAATTCCTTATGGAATAAGTACGATTGTTGTCGACCAAACTGTTCAATAGCTGCATCTTCTTTACCCAAACCTTTCCGCTCTTTCTTACTTTCCCGAAAAACCCTTTTCTTCATAGCCTTATAAAAACCCAAACTCAATGAATCGTTTTGTACTTCTCCTCGCGGTCCTCTTTGCCACGGTGCATACCTATGCCTCCAATAGCCCTGCCTATGAGCAGCGCCGCAGCGACTATATAGATACCTGCCTGGCACACTTTGACTATGATGCCCTGCCCATACAGGCCTATCGCGGCCTGCCACTGGATACGGCGGGGATGAACTATATACTGGATCACATCCGTACAGATGGCGATGCTGACTTTCGCATCGTGCAGATGGTGCGCGTCCTGTTTCTCACGCAGGCTACACACCAGTATGACTCTGCCATCCTCTCCTCGGTCAACTCTGTGAAGTACTGGATCAACTATGGCGACTCGATACACGTATACTGGTCTGAGAACCACATGGCCATGTGGATGGGCTCTGACTACCTGCTGCAGCAGAGCTACGGCCGCCCGGTAGATACCCTGGTGCGCAAGCGTGTACTCCACTACCTCCAGCTGAAAAACCAGTACGGCTTCTATGAGTTCAACAGCTCTGTATACCTGCCGTACTGCCTGAGTGGTATACTGAACCTGGCCGACTTTGCCACAGACCCGCAGATCAAGGCGCTGGCCATCTCTGCTGCGCAGAAACTGACCTCTGAGTACCTGCTGCGCCTGACCAATGACAAGGGGACCTTCTTCCCTACCGCCGGCCGAAACTACTATGGCAAATATGAGACGCCCTATGGGCAAAACCACAACAACCTCATCTGGCTCCTCACCGGCATGGGCCAGATGCCGGACAATGCGTCTCACTGCGGCGCCTTCCTCGCTACCTCTGACCTGCCCGTAGATACAGTGAGCAACTCATGGACCCCGACCATAGATACAGTGTATCAAAACGGCCACTCGCTCAATGCGACCTATGCGCTCAATGCGAGCCAGGACACGATCGCCCGCATTGTATTTCGCTGGAGCGGTGGTGGCTACTTTCAGCCATCTGTGGTGCTCGGCTCGGCCTCTATGATAGGAGATAGCGGCATGTGGAATAACTATACCTTCCAGGCATTCCGCCAGCTATCAGGTGTGCCTGTATTCCTCTATCCGCAGCTGGCACAGCAGCTGAATGTGATATCACTCAGCTCCCTGATCATGGATGCGCGCCTGGCTATCTACAAGCATCACTCTATCACACTCTCATCGGCTCAGGATTTCTTTAAGGGTAAGGTGGGATTTCAGCAGTGGCCGTGTGTGGCCAATGTGGGCACCACGGCAGTCTACACCGCCAGCGGCCCCGTCTATGCCAACTGGGAAGACCACTCTGAAGACAATGCCAACTACCACCTGCCATACGTGCAGCAGCGGCACAATGTAGCCCTGCTCATGTACCGCCCCGAGCCTGTACCTGCCGTGATACCATATCACAATACAGATGTAGCCCTGCACTGGAATGTAGCAGACTTTGACCAGTCTCTCACAGACAGCCTGTGGTATGTAGGCCGCCAGGGCTCCAGCTATGCAGCAGCGCGCATGTACTGCATAGGACAGATAGACAGCCAGGCCGCCTGCCACTATACTACTGATGGCAGCAGCTATGTGATCGTAGTGGGAGACTCTGCCCTCTACGGTAGCTTCCAGAATTTTCAGACGCTGGTGCACAACTCACACTTCAGCGATAGCCGCTACTACGACTCTGTCAATCACCTCTCGGTATACCAGGCGCAGATCACCTTTGATACGATCTCTATCAGCTATGCCTGGGGCATAGACAGCACAGCGCCAAACGGTATCCATGATATGACTGCCAATGCCGCCCTGCGCGTCTATCCTAACCCCACATCAGACCAGGTCACCGTGACCCTGGCAGAGAATGCGACCACAGCCACACTACAGGTCACCGACCTCATGGGCCGCGTGGTATATACCTATGATGGTACGCTGACCACCGGCACGAGCCTCCATATAGATACCCGCGCATGGCCACAGGGCATGTACCTGCTCACGGGAGATAGCCCATCAGGGCGCTACGCGCAGAAGCTGGTGAAAGAGTAGGGAGACCGGTAGCTGCGTCACACAGCCGGTATACCGGTATTGATACATGACAGTCTGGTACCTGAGTTTTAGCTGAGCTCGCTGAGGCGGGTCAGCTTGTAGTCTACGAGGAGGCTCTCTACGGCGTCACTGTGTTCCTTGTCAGTGATCATGGCCGTGTACATGCCCGCATTCCTGCCAAACTGCATGTCTGAGATCGAGTCTCCTACTATCAGTGCCTTGGCAAAGTCTATCTCAGGAAAGTCCTGCTGTGCCTGCAGTGCCATGCCGATACGTGGCTTGCGGATACCCTCAGTGTCATTGTCTGCCATCACAGTAGCGGCATAGATGGAGTCTATGCGGCCGCCGGCTGCTTCTATCTCACTGAGCATATTGAGATGGATATTCCGCAGGGTATCTTCGGTCATCTTGCCTTTGGCCACGCCCTGCTGATTGGTCACTACGATCACCTTGCCAAAGACCTGAGACAGGCGCACGATCGCATCTATAGCTCCCTCCAGAAAGAAGAACTCATCCCAGGTCTTGACGTAGTCCTTTGGGTAATGCAGATTGATCACGCCATCCCTATCCAGGAAGAGTGTCCAGGTCTTGTCTACTTTGAGTGTACGGAGTATGCTCACGGGTGCAATAATAGGAAAATAGTAATAGGTGATAAGTTGTAGGTTTTAACTACTGGCACTATCCGGTCAATTGATTGAGTTTCTCCATGATCCAGCCACGGTCGGCCATATTAGGGGTAGCCTCTATTTCTTTGCGCAGCTGCGCCATAGCTTTCTTGTCTTTCACATCACAGCGGTATAGCTTCATCACATAGCGGGCAAAGTTGCCATAGTTCAGCTGGTTCATCTCAGAGATCAGCTTCTTTCTGCGGAGTAGTATGCGGAAGCTCTCCTTCAGAGATTGCAGTGACTGGTACTCATCCAGCTCATAGTAGGTCTTCATGAGCGTGGTCTTGGAGTCCAGCAGGTAGAAGATATCGCTATACTCCACATTCTGCAGCAGGCGTAGTACGCGGTCGTACTGCTGGGTAGCAAAGTAATAGCGGGCACGGTTGAAGGTATACGCATTATCCCGCTCCGCCTTAGTGATCTTGAGGCGATAGTCCTCTATGAACTGCTCGGTCCATTTGTAGTCCTTATTGCGCAGGCCTATGGTCACGATGTTTTTGAAATCCCACGGAGAGAGCTCGCCACGGGTCAGGATGATACTATGGGCCAGTGCCTGCTGGTACAGCTCGAGTATCTGGCGGAGGTAGTTGCCGCTGCCATAGTTGATCCGGTTGATACAATAGTTGATAGCAAAGGCATAGAGGTCCTTTTGCACTTCTGTATCAAAGGTGGTGATATGCGTGAACAGGATATGCCTCAGCGCCTCAAAGTGAGCCTCAACCTCAGGCTCTATGAGCGACATGACGATATAGTAATATGCCCGCAGCAGTGGCACGCCATCATAGCGTGCATCGCGGCAGTGTGTGAGCACCTCATGTATGAGGGCCACCTCACCCTCCAGTGAGAGGAAAGCCTGATAGTGCAGCATGGCGGCGCAGAAACGCAGCTTGGTGATCAGGTAGAAGGTATCCAGCGCAGCCATGGTCTCCAGCAGGTTCTTGTCGGTACTGCGCTCCTGCTTGCTCTCCAGGTAGTCGTGGTGCAGCAGCTCCATGCGAAAGGTCTGCAGGTAGTACTCACCCGAGCGCTGGGGCTGCTGCTCGTGTGTCCTGCGCACATACTGATACATGTCCTCAAAGTAGCGCCCGAGTTGCCTTTCATTCATCATCTCCAGGATATCCATCTGCTCACGCACGGGCTGGCTGTAGTACTTCTCCAGCGCGAGGAAGCCCTCTATGCGGCGGGCAAAATTGGTGAATAACCGGGCGTAGTCCTGATTGGTAAATTTCTTTTGAGGGAATAGTTTACGGGATAGCTGCTCACGTGTGAGGTCCTTTGCCTCTCCACGGATAACCGGGTAGATCAGGTCAAACAGGCGTATAAAAGATTCATCCTCATTGTGTAGCGGAGAGCAGAGGTATCGCCGCAGCCGTTTCAGCTCATAAACTGAGAGCGACTGCATCAGGCGAAAAAATTTGGTATCCTGCACTTGTTAAATAATTTATGCCGGATAAATATACCTATTCATGACGTTATATAGAGGTATAATTACGCCCCTATTTTAAATTCACAATGGATAAAGGCTGTAAACTGTACTTTTTTAGCTACCCACCACTTTGTTTATTTGTATCGTCTTAAGAATGTCAAAACGAGAAAAGGCTAACTTCAAAACCTCAGACACATGAAACTCAGCATACTAACGAACAAGATGAAGACAATAATCGCCGCCCTGATCGTAGCTTGCGGCCTGCTATTGACACCCGGCACTGCTATGGCTGTGTGCAATGTCACCCTAACAGACAGTTTATCCTATGGATATGGCTGTGGCAACCCCAATGCTACGGTTTATCTGCGGGCCGCCGGAGGCAGCACACCGTACCAGTTCAAAAGAGGCGTCAACAGCGCGTGGAGTGGTTTTGTCTATCAGACCTCCAGCTATGGGTTTCATTATTCCTTTACCGCCTCACCGGCGGGACTGGATACTTTTTACGTGCAGGATACTCTGGGCTGCACACAGATGCTGATAGAGAACAATACGGTAAACCGATTGAACCTACTGCTAACATATACCAATCCATCAGGCAATTCATATCTCATTACAGCATCTACGAATGGTGCCCAGCAATATTCATGGTACGATGTAAACAGTAACTTTAGCCAAAATACATCGACTGATACCATACGAGTACTACTATCGCCCGGCTTTCACAATATTGTCTGTCTGGTATACAACTTTACCACGGGCTGCACGGACAAGGACTCTGTACAAATCACTGTGCCTGGCTACGCCGGAGACGATCAATTCCTTTGCCACACGGATTCTACCCTATTATCAGCCACAGGGACTGGCACCTGGACTGCATGGCCAGGCAATCCTACAGCTGTCACTATTACCTCTCCATCTGCTGCCTCTACACGCGTGCACGGCCTGTCAGGCGCCGGCCAATACCGTTTTATCTGGACTACCAGCAGCACCTCTGATACGGTATCTGTATTTGCGGCACAAGCCCTAAACATCACACTCTCCCAATCCGGCTCACTTTGTGCCGGTAGTGACTCGCTATTCGCTGCCGGGGCATCCGGATATAGTGTATTCTGGTATCGCAATGGTTTCTATGTAACAACAATGCTCGGAGGTGGACTGCCGGTCAGTACTCCTGGCAGATATGCCGCAGTCGTCTATCGCAATGGCTGTATAGACAGTACGAGTATCAGTATAGCGAGCTGTCCGGGCACACAGTACACCAATCTCTCCGCCACTATCTGCCAGGGCAATGCCTACACCTTTGCCGGGCAGTCCCTGACTGCAGCAGGCACCTATCGTGATACGCTGAATGCCTCTACCGGATACGATAGTATCGTGACCCTCACCCTGACTGTCAATCCGTCCCTCAGTCTCAGCATCACTCAGTCCGGCAATGTATGCACAGGCAATGACACCCTGACGGTGTCTGGCGCCTCCGGCAATATGGTGACATGGATCAGAAATGGCACGATAGTAAGTACCGGTGCCAGCTACGCTGCCTATACAGTGGCTGGTGGCAATGGCAGCGGCTCTACGTTGAATAAATTTAATGTGCCATATGGTGTCTCTACAGATGCTGCGGGCAATGTATACGTACTGGATCAGACAAATAACCGTGTGGTCAAATTTCCGGCGTCCAGTACCTCAGCTACCTATGGCGTGGTAGCCGCAGGCGGCAATGGTAGTGGCAGCGGGCTCAACCAGCTGAACCAGGCATACGGCCTCACACTGGATGCCAATGGCAATATATACATCTCAGACTCATACAATCACCGTATCATCAGGTTTGCGGCAGGCAGCACATCTGCCAGCAGCGGTACGGTGGTAGCAGGTGGCAATGGCCAGGGCAGCGGCGCTACACAGCTCAGCATCCCTACAGACGTAGCCTTTGATGCCTCCGGCAATATGTATGTCAGCGATTTTGGCAATCACCGCATACAGAAATTTCCGGCGGGCAGCACCTCTGCTACCAGCGGCACCACAGTAGCCGGTGGCAATGGACAGGGCAACGGCGCCACACAGCTCAATGATCCTATAGGCGTATATATCGATGGCAGCAATAATCTCTATGTAGCGGACCAGCACAACCATCGTATACAGAAATTTCCGGCGGGTAGTACCTCTGCTACCAGCGGCACTACTGTAGCGGGCGGCAATGGCTCGGGCTCCGGGGCAACGCAGCTCTACTATCCTAATGATGTAGTGACAGATGCTGCAGGCGCTATGTATGTATGCGACTATCAGAATAGCCGTATACAGAAGTTCCCGGCTGGCAGCAGCTCTGCTACGAGCGCTACGACCATAGCGGGTGGGACGGGCAGTGGCGCAACACAGTTTCAGCGCTGCAGCAGGTTTCACACGGATAGCTATGGCAATATGTATGTATCTGACGAGGGCAATAACCGCATACAGAAACTGCAGATCAGCACGCCCGCCTCTCCTACCTATATCGCTACCACGGCAGGCATCTATCAGGCCGTAGCGAGCAATAGCTCCGGCTGCTCTGATACCGCTACGGTAAACCTGACCTGCATCACTACAGTTTACAGCAATGTGTCTGCCAGTATCTGCCAGGGCGGTGTATACAGCTTCGCAGGCAGCAGCCTGACCACTGCGGGCATCTATAGCGATACACTGATCGCCGTGACCGGCGCAGATAGCATAGTGACACTCACACTGACCGTAAATGCTGTACCAGCTATCGCCATCACGCAGTCCGGCAGCATCTGTGCTGCGAGCGGAGATACCCTGCGGGTGACAGGAGGTGCGAGCTCATCCATCACCTGGATAGGCAATGGCACACCGATAGCCGGCGGGTCCAGCTTTAGCACCTATACTGTAGCCGGTGGCAATGGATCGGGATCAGCAGCCACACAGTTTAAAACACCATATGGTGTACAGACGGATGGCGCCGGCAATATCTATGTACTGGACCAGGGCAATGACCGTGTGCAGAAATTCCCTCCAAACAGCACCTCGCTGACCGGTGGTACGACTGTAGCCGGTGGCAATGGCCGGGGCAGCGCACTCAACCAGTTTAACCGTGCCTATGGCCTCTATGTGGATGCCGCAGGCAATATATGGGTAGCTGACAGCTACAATCATCGTGTACTGAAATTTGCCGCAGGCAGCACCTCTGCCACCAGTGGCACTATCGTAGCAGGTGGCAATGGCCAGGGCAGCGGAGCCACACAGCTCTCTATACCTACAGATGTGGCCTTTGATGCAGCAGGCAGGATGTATGTGTGCGACTACGGCAATCATCGCATACAAAAATTCCCTGCGGGCAGCACCTCGGCTACCAGCGCTACTACAGCAGCTGGTGGTACAGGAGGGGGCAGCAACGGGCTGAATCAATTCAACCTTCCGATAGGAGTCTACATAGATGCTAATGACAATCTATATGTAGCCGACCAGCACAATACACGTATCCTGAAATTTCCTGCAGGAAGCACATCTGCTACCAATGGTACCATAGTAGCGGGCGTGAGCAATGTGCTGGGCAGCGCATCTAATCAGCTCAACTATCCTAATGATATGATGGTAGACGCCGCAGGCAACCTGCTGGTATGCGACTATCAGAATAGCCGCATCCAGAAATTTGCACCGGGCAGCACCTCAGGTGTGACTGTAGCAGGTAGCGGAGGTTATGGCTCGGGCGCCTATCAGTTCAGGTTTGACAGCCGCTTCTACCTGGATGCTGCGGGCAATATGTATATCACTGACGAGGGCAATAACCGTGTGCAAAAATATGGTGTAAACTCTTCTGCTACCTCTCTCGTGGTCACTGCCCCAGGCGTATATACTGCTATAGCTACCAATGGCAGCGGCTGCGCAGATACCGTATCAGTGACCATACTACCATGCCTGTCTGACTCCGTATGGCCTGGCGATGCCGACCACAATGGAATAGCAGATAATAATGACCTCCTGCCACTCGGTATCGGATATGGCCTGCACGGCTTTGCACGTACCAATCAGTCTATCGTATGGACAGCACACTACGCTCAGGACTGGGGCATGCAGTTTCTCAATGGCACCAATGGCAAACATGCGGACTGTAACGGTGATGGCGTGATAGATGCCAATGATACGACAGCCATCCTGCTTAACTTTGGCTTCACACATAATAAGACAAACGGATCCAGCGCTCCACGCGCGGGCATACCGGGCATAGCACTGCAGTTTTCTACTGATACGGTGACCGACGGAGATAGCCTGGCCGTATATATCATGCTGGGGGACTCCAGCCTGCCGGTAGCCAATCTGTATGGCGTGGCCTTTACCTACCACTTTGACCCGGCTGTGATAGATACTACATCAGCCTCCTTTGGGTTTGTGCCGTCCTTTATGGGCAATAACATCAACTCCATGTCGCTGCACAAGGACTTCCGTACAGAAGGCTCTATCAAGGCAGCCATCACCGGTATCAACCAGGTAAACAGGAATGGCCATGGACTGATAGCTAAGTTTCACGGTACGATCACTACGGGCAATATCAATGGCAAGGACTATAGCTACTACCAGAATATAAACTACATCAGTGATGTAAATGCGGTAGACCGCTATGGCAATCCGATAGACCTCAATACGGGCACCGGCTCCAATCAGGTAGCCTATGAGCCTACCGGCATCCATGACCTGGATCTGACGCGCGTGCTGATCTATCCAAATCCAGCCAGTGCTACACTGACAGTACAGGGAAAACCTGAAATGAAGGGTATGGACTATACCATCACTGATATGACTGGCAGGACTACCGCCACAGGCCAGCTGTCAGGTGAGAAGACACAGATCGACATCAGCCAGATGGCCAGAGGCGTATACATGATCCGCTTTGCTGATCAGAAACAAGGATACAAGATCATGAAGGAGTAATAAGATATATCACTATGGAAACCCAAAGAGCCCCTCTCCGGAGGGGCTTTTTTATGCCCGCACCAATACGGCGGATAAACAAAGGATAAAATCAAGCAATATCAAGTGACCTATCGCCTAAAACAGAAAAATGCATTGGATAAAGGCCGCAATTTGTACTTAGAAAAGACCTCATGGCTATGTTTATTTGTACTGTCTCCGCAAAACGAACATTGCGGAGCGCCAACCTAAAGTCGACCACTTTGCGCTGTTAAAACGAAAAGCCCCTCATAGAGGGGCTTTTAAATTTTATACGACCTATTGGCAATTACAGATTGCCGCGCAGCTCCTGTTCTCTTTCTATGGATTCAAAAAGCGCCTTGAAGTTGCCTTTGCCAAAGGATTTGGCTCCAGCACGCTGGATGATCTCAAAGAAGAAAGTGGGACGATCCTGTACCGGCTTCGAGAAAAGCTGGAGCAGGTATCCTTCATCATCACGGTCTACCAGGATATTGAGGTGCTTGATCTTGTCGCGGTCCTCTTTGATCACGCCTACGCGGTCCCACACCTCATCATAGTAGGCATCCGGTACTTTCAGAAACTCTACGCCGCGTGACCGCAGCTCGGCTACTGTAGCGATGATATCATCCGTAGCGATAGCCATGTGCTGTACACCTGAGCCATGATAGAAGTCTATGTACTCCTCTATCTGTGATTTCCTTCGGCCCTCCGCAGGTTCATTGATAGGGAATTTGACATAGCCATTGCCATTGCTCACCACTTTGCTCATGAGGGCAGAATACTCGGTAGAGATATCTTTATCATCAAAGGTGAGGAGCAGTTTGAATCCCATCACATCTTCGTAAAACTTGACCCACTCATTCATCTGGCCCAGTTCTACATTGCCTACGCAATGGTCTACGTGCTTTAGGCCTACAGATTTGACCGGCACGCTTGACTTCCACGCCTGATAGCCGGGCAGAAAGGCACCCTTATAATTCTTGCGCTCTACAAACTTATGTATCGTCTCGCCATAGGTCTGGATGGCAGAGATCACTACCTCACCAAACTCGTCTGTGATCTTGACAGGGTTCATCACGGCCCTGGCGCCGCGCTTTGTAGTTTCTTCAAAAGCCCTGGTAGCATCATCTACCCAAAGGGCGAGTACCTTCACGCCATCTCCGTGCTGTACCTGATGGGCAGCTATCTCATGGTCCGGCTGCATGGCAGTGGTGAGCACGATGCGGATCTTGCCCTGCTGGAGTACATAGCTGGCGCGGTCGCGTACACCGGTTTCCGGACCTGCGTAGGCTACCAATTCATAGCCCCATGCAGATTGATAGTAGTAGGCAGATTGCTTGGCATTGCCTACATAAAACTCTACGTGATCCGTACCCAGCAGCGGAAGGAAATCTTCTGTGGCCGCAGCGGCAGGTTTATTGACGGTCATTGTATCCATTTCTTATCTGTTTTGATAGGGTAAAGGTATAAAGAAAAGGGGTATGCGGTAAATGAGGGATGTCAGTAAAAACGAGGGCAATTTTATAATTGAAAGACACGGATTTAGAGCAAGTAAATTCATTTACCTAACAAAGGTTTACCATTTTCATTTAAGAGTGGCTTTCCGTTTTCATTTCTTAACGGCGTGCCTTCAACAATGATTGGATTCCCTTCAGCAGTTAGTATTAAGTTTCCGTTTTCATCCCCCAAGTATTGAACTGTGTCTTTCACGGAAATGGTTGGTGGAATTTTCTTCAGTTGATCCCACTTATCAATATAAATTTTTCTACTTTTTATCGGTATAGAAGAATCGCTCGATATAGTTTTCAGAGCCTCCCTTGCTCCTATAGTATTGATACTTGCACCTATTTCTACGGCCAATGAATCGTAACCTAAAGCACGAATGGAATATATGGCTACTCTATTTTGTAAGGGATCTTTTGAACTTAAATAAGGAGCAAGCTTGACCAACAGGTCTATCTGTTTATAGTTGTTGTCTTTTTCTTGCTGACGTTGCTGATATTTTTGACTGATACAGTAGGTTAAAATAGCTCCTATAGTAAAAATCAGAAAAGGACTGACTACAGCAAATTTATCCCAGCAATCTTTCTTTTTGGATTCCATGATTCAAATGTTGATTGTAATATATAGATAAAGTAGCCAACCCGATTTCCCACTTTCCACCCTCCACGCAACTTTCCTCCCACTTTCTACCCTGTCTTTACCCCCTTTTTAGCCGATTTCCCCATTTCCCCAAAAGCTGAAAAGTTTAAAACCCGCCAATTTCTGTGGATAAGCTGTGAAAAACCATGTGGAGAAAGCAACAATAATCCACACCAAAACGTTTATCCACTAAAGCTACCACTTTTTACCACCGCTGAAACCATTGATTTTGCTCAGTTATTTGAGATTTTTTGATGTGTTGAAAAGAATTTGTATAGTTTTGTGGTAATAAGTGGTGAGTAGTGGGAAATACTCATACTTTTGGTGGCATAATCAGTAAAAAACCCAAATGCGCTTTTTAGGCGAAATAAACTGCAGTGTGGACGACAAGGGGCGTGTCAAAATGCCCGTGTCGTTTAGCCGTCAGTTTGCCGATGGTGACAAGGGGAGGTTTATGATCGCCAGAGACCTGGATGACTGTCTCGTGATCTACCCCCTGGAGACCTGGAAGGCGCAGGAGGAGAAACTGAGGCAGCTAAACCCTTTCAACCCCACTCACCGCGCCTTCACCAATGCTATCACTGTAGGCCTCACCGAAGTGGAAATGGATAGTGCCGATCGTTTCCTGATCTCTAAGCAACTGATGAGATACATCGGCAGTGCGAAAGAAGTGGTCCTCAAGGGCCAGTTTGACCGCATACAGGTGTGGGAGGCTACGAAGTATGAGCAATACATAGCAGGCCATCTCTCCAATGTGCAGCAACTCGCTGCCGAAGTATCACAATATCTGGACGCTAAGGGTAATGGATAATTTACAATGGACAACTGATAACGGAGCGAAAGCAACGGATATCAATAGTATCTGAGCCACTGTCAGTTATCAATTGTCAACTATCAATTAAAGAATTGTGAGCTATCACATACCTGTTCTTTTACATGAGTGTATAGATGGCCTGGCCATCCAGCCTGACGGCGTATACATCGATGCGACCTTTGGCGGTGGTGGCCACTCGCGCGAGATCATGAAGCATCTCGGGCCCAAGGGCAGGCTGATCGGCTTTGACCAGGATTCAGATGCAGCGCGCAACGCGATAGACGATGAGCGCTTCACCCTGATCCGGGCAAACTTCCGCCACATGCGCCGATTCCTCCGGCTGGAGGGTATCACGCAAGTAGACGGCATACTGGCCGATCTCGGTGTGAGCTCCTTTCAGTTTGATGAGGCATCGCGTGGATTCAGTTATCGATTCGAAGGGCCGCTGGATATGCGTATGAGCCAGAGCGACAGCCTGACGGCGGCAGAGATACTGAATACGTACGATGCCGATAGCCTGCAAGAGATGCTCGGTGAGTACGGCGAGGTGCGCAATGCGCGGACACTGGCACAGGCCATCGTAGCGCATAGGACGCAGAGCAGCTTTAAGACCACTGCCGACCTGCGCGCTATCTGCGAGCAGGAGGGCCGCGGTGAGATACACCGCTACATGGCGCAGGTCTATCAGGCGCTGCGCATGGAGGTGAATGACGAGCTGGGCGCGCTGAAGGATGTACTGACAGAGAGCAAGGCACTGCTCGGCGAGGGCGGCAGGCTGGCGGTGATCACCTTCCACTCGTTGGAAGACAGGCTGGTGAAGAACTATATGAAGCACGGGACCTTTGACGATGAGCCTGTGAAGGACTTCTTTGGAAACTATGAGAAGCCGTGGAAGCTGATCACGAGAAAGCCAGTGGTGGCGAGTGATAAAGAATCGAAAGTGAATAGCCGGTCACGGTCGGCTAAGCTGAGGGTAGCCGAGCGGAACGCAACCCTCTAAATCTCCCTGAAGGGAGACTTAAATGCAAAAGGAAGTAGCTCTCAGCTTGGTGCTGAGAATGGAAAGAATAAAATGGCAAAAGAGAAAGACATATCGAAAGAAGTACACGATGATGAGGTACCGTTCCCGATGGATGAGCAGGCTGAGGCCGCTGCATCTGCACCAAGGGCTGGGGCTAAGTCGCCAAAGGGCTTCCGTCGCTTCCTGCAGGTATTTGATATAGTAGGTGGAGACAATATGCGTGGCATTATGACCAGCCTGCCGTTTGTGGGCTTTCTGGTCATACTGGGCTTCCTGCATATAGCCAATAATAACCTGGCGGAAAACTATGCGCGCCGCATTTCTAAAACAGAGAAAGAAGTGCGCGACCTGCGCTGGCACTATATGGAGTCATCTAATCGCCTGATGAAAAAGAGCAGGCTGAGCGAGGTCTCCAAGCTGGTACAAGAGCAAGGACTAAAAGAACTAAGACAACCACCATATATCATAGAGGTAAAGAAAGAAAAGAAGCAATAGGCCCTCCAAACCTCCCTGAAGGGAGGCTTAATACAAGCTAGAGGGTTGTATTAAAGTCCCCCTTCAGGGGGATTTAGGAGGTCGATAAAAAGAATTAGAGATAGACTAAACAATGGCGAGCAACAACATAAAAAGAGAGGTGATGATCAGGATCTACGTAGGGTTCCTCTTCATCGTGCTGCTCAGTGTGGGTATTCTCGCCAAGGTGGTGCAGACGCAGGTCTATGAGGCGCATGACCTCATAGCGCAGTCTGACAGCACGAGCATTTTCTCCAAGACCATCGTAGCGGAGCGTGGCAATATCTACTCTGCTGATGGCAAGCTACTGGCTACCTCCCTCCCACTGTTTGATGTGCACATAGACTTCAATGCAGATGGCCTGACGGATGATGTCTTCACCCCGCGCAATGTAGACTCTGTAGCTATGCTGATGTCCAACAAGTACCATGACAAGACAGCAGCGGACTACAGGGCAGAGTTCTTCAAGCATCATAAGAAGTCTGACACTTACTTCCTGCTGAAGAAGGACATCTCACTGGCTGATCTCAATGAGATGAAGACCTGGCCATGGTTTCGCCTGAGCCGCAATAAGTCAGGGCTGATAGTGGAAACAAAGGAAATGCGCGATCACCCATTTGGTGATATCGCGCTGCGCACCCTAGGCATAGATGAAAACCATGATGGCGTGTACTCATCCGGCCTGGAGCTGAAGTACGACAAAGACCTGACAGGCGAGGCTGTAAAGAAACTCTACCGCAAGCTCTCTGCTGGTGTAGCAAAACCTCTGGATACCAAAGAAGAAATGGCCAACTCCGGCAAGGATATCTATACCACTATAGACATCAATATGCAGGACGTAGCTGAGGATGCGCTGCGCAAGGCACTGACCCGCCACGACGCGGAGCACGGCTGCGTGATACTGATGGAGGTCAAGACAGGCAAGATCCGCGCAATAGCCAACCTGGGCAAGCGCGACTCTGCCGACTATCGCGAGCTATATAACTATGCTGTAGGCGAAGCCACTGAGCCAGGCTCTGTAATGAAACTCGCTACCGTAGCCTCTCTCATGGAGGATAAGCTGGTAGATAAGAATACACCGGTAGAATGCGGTGACGGCGTACTAAGCATCCGCGGCCTGATCATCAAGGACCACGAGGCTCCGGAGTCGCCACAACTGACAGTGCAGCGTGCTGTAGAGGTTTCGTCTAACGTGGCTATGGCAGAGCTGGCAAAGGAATACTATATCGCCAAGCCCAGCCAATTCTATGATCATCTCAAGGCGTTTGGCTTCACCGAGTCGGTGAAGATAGAAGTAGGTGGCGCGGCCAGGCCGGTGCTGGCTGAGCCGAAGAAATGGTCTGGTGTATCTGCGCCCTTCATCGCGCACGGCTATGAGCTACAGGTGACTCCACTGCACACACTGCAGTTCTATAATGCCATAGCCAACAACGGTGTGATGGTAAAACCAAGCCTGATAGAGAAGATACGCGAGTACAATCAAACTATCGACTCACCAGGCACTGTGGTGCTTAACTCCAAGCTGATCAGCGAGGGCACTGTAAAGCAACTACAAGAGATACTGACCGGCGTAGTAGAAAATGGTACTGCGAAGAACCTCAAGACCACTTACCTCAAAATAGCAGGCAAGACAGGCACAGCTGTGATCTCTAACCATGGCTACAAAGTGAATAAGAAGTACCAGGCCTCGTTTGCTGGTTATTTCCCTGCTGATAAGCCTGAGTACTCGATGATCATCGTGGTAAACTCCCCAGGCCAGGGTGGCTACTATGGCAATGTGGTAGCAGGTGAGGTTTTCCGTGAGGTAGCCGATAAGGTTTACTCGCTGACACTTGATATGCGCCCATCCATCAACAATGCAACTATAACAGAGAATGACATCCCGGTGATAAAGAACGCGGCACGTGAGGACATCGCGCGCATCTACAGCATGTTTGGAGCTCAGGCACCAGCTGGTGGTGATGACTGGATGATGGCATCTGACGGCGCAGGCTATATAGCCAATGACATCAAGATAGACATGGTACCTGACGTAAAAGGCATGGGTCTGAAAGATGCGCTCTACCTGCTGGAGTCACATGGCCTCAGGGTAGAATTTAAAGGAAAAGGAAATGTGACCGGGCAGTCTATAGACGCCGGCACCAAAATATCGAAAGGACAAATTATAACACTGCAACTGAGCTGATGCTATCGCTGAATGAAATACTGAAAGATGTGGCCGTGATCGATATCGCGGGTAGCAGCATCATGAGTGTGGGCGAGCTACGCCTGGACTCGCGTGCCGTACAGTCTGGCGATACATTCATTGCAGTGAAGGGCACTCACGCCGATGGGCATGCTTACATCTCATCTGTAATAGAAAAGGGCGCACGCCTGATCATCTGTGAGGTACTGCCTGAGAGCCTGCTGCAGACCGTGACCTACGTACAGGTGGAAAATTCTGCCGCCGCACTCGGTCAGATAGCGTCAAACTATTATGGTCGTCCATCTGACAAGCTGAAGCTGGTAGGTGTGACAGGTACTAATGGCAAGACCTCTACGGTCACGCTGCTCTATCGCCTGTTCCGCCAGTTGAACTTCAAGGCTGGTATGCTCTCTACAGTGGAGAACCAGATCAACGGAGAGGTGATTCCTAGCACGCATACAACTCCTGATGCGATCAACCTCAATAAGCTGCTGCGCCAGATGGTGGAGGCGGGCTGTGAGTATTGCTTCATGGAGGTGAGCAGCCATGCAGTGGATCAGCACAGGATAGGCGGGCTGGAGTTTGCCGGTGCGGTATTTACCAATATCACCCACGACCACCTCGACTACCACAAGACCTTTGACAACTACCTCAAGGCTAAGAAGAAGTTCTTTGATGGCCTGAGCAAGAAAGCCTTTGCGCTGACCAATATCGATGACCGCAATGGCAATATCATGCTGCAGAATACTAAAGCAGCAAAACACACTTATGCGCTGAAGTCTGCGGCAGATTTCAAGGCAAAGATCGTGACTGATACTGTACAGGGCCTGGAGCTGGATATAGACGGCCAGGAGATGCACACCCGACTGATCGGCGAGTTCAATGCATACAATCTGCTATCAGTATATGCTACCGCAGTGCTCCTGGGCATAGACAAAATAGAAGCACTGACCATACTCAGCGCGCTCACGCCACCTGAGGGGCGCTTTGACCAGATCGTATCTGCGAAAGATAAAATCGTGGGCATCGTAGACTATGCTCATACCCCTGATGCGCTGAAGAATGTACTGCATACGATCAACGCCATCCGCCAGGGCAATGAAACGCTGATCAGCATCGTAGGCTGCGGTGGTGACCGCGATGCGGCTAAGCGCCCCGTGATGGCACAGGTGGCCGCACACCTCAGCGATAAGTGCATCCTGACCTCTGACAATCCGCGCTCGGAAGATCCGAATGAGATCCTCCGCCAGATGAATGAAGGAGTTGAGATCACTGAACGCCGCAAGGTACTCTCCATCACAGATCGCAAAGAGGCGATCCGTACCGCCTGCATGATGGCAAACAAAGGCGACATCATCCTTTTGGCTGGTAAGGGTCACGAGAAATATCAAGAGATCAAGGGCGTGAAATATGCCTTCGACGATAAAGCTGTATTGAAAGAATTGTTTAACGAACTCGGTAAATAAGATGCTGTACTACCTGTTTAACTATATGAGGTTGCATTACAACATGCCGGGTGCGAACCTCTTCACGTATATCTCCTTCCGTGCAGCGTCTGCCATGATCCTGTCACTGGTCATCTCCATGATCTATGGCGGCAAGATCATCGCATACCTTAAGAATAAACAAATAGGCGAAACCATCCGTGAGCTGGGCCTGCAAGGCGAAAACCAGAAAAAAGGCACGCCTACTATGGGTGGCCTCATCATACTTGGCGCGATCCTGATCCCTACACTGCTCCTCGCCCGCCTGGACAATGTCTACATCGTACTGATGCTGATCACGACTGTATGGCTCGGTGCCATAGGCTTTGCCGATGATTACATCAAGGTATTTAAGAAGGACAAGAAGGGTCTGGCCGGTACTTTCAAGGTCATAGGCCAGGTAGGCTTGGGCCTGATCGTAGGCACAGTCCTATACTTTAATAAGAATGTATACACTAAGGAGGAAATACCCGCTGCGGCAGTTTCTTCTTATCAACCGGCAGAAGTATCTCAGGTGCGTGACGATCGTGGCACGGTACACTACCTAGTACAGGTGCGCGACCAGACCACTTCACTGCCTTTCATCAAGACACATGAGTTTGACTACTCCATGATATTGAGCGCTATCAATCCGGCTTGGGCCAAGTATTCATGGCTGATCTTTATTCCTGTGGTGATCTTCATCATCACAGCAGTATCTAATGGAGCTAACCTGACTGACGGTATAGATGGCCTCGCTACCGGTACATCGGCTATAGTGGGATCTACGCTTCTGGTCTTTGCCTACCTGTCGGGCAACATCATCTTCGCCGACTACCTGAACATCATGTATATCCCTAACTCAGGTGAGTTGACCATTTTCCTCGCAGCTTTTATAGGCGCATGTGTCGGCTTCCTCTGGTGGAATGCCTACCCGGCTCAGGTATTCATGGGAGATACAGGATCACTCGCGCTGGGCGGTATCATAGCCACACTGGCTATAGCTACGCGCAAAGAGCTCATACTACCCCTGATGTGTGGCATATTCCTGATAGAAAATCTGTCAGTGATGATGCAGGTTTCCTACTTCAAGTACACTAAAAACAAATATGGTGAAGGACGCAGGATATTCCTGATGTCTCCACTACACCATCACTATCAGAAACTAGGCTGGCATGAGAGCAAGATCGTATCACGCTTCTGGATCATCGGTATCCTGCTGGCTGTATTGTCCATTGTAACCTTGAAGATCAGATAAGAAAAACGTGAGCAAGAGACTCGTCATATTAGGTGGAGGTGAGAGCGGTGCAGGTACAGCAGTACTTGGGCTGAAGCAGGGCTATGACGTATTTCTGAGCGACAAAGGCAAGATAGCAGATAAGTACAAGGCGATACTGAGCGAATACAAAGTGGACTATGAAGAGGAGCAGCATACAGAGGAGAAGATCCTGAATGCAGACCTCGTGATGAAAAGCCCGGGCATACCAGAGAAGGCCGACATGATCAAAATGCTGCGTGCACAAAACACACGCATCGTATCCGAGATCGAGTTTGCCAGCTGGTATACGGATGCCAAGATCGTAGGCATCACCGGCGCCAATGGCAAGACGACTGTAACGGCGCTGACCTATCACATCATGAAGGAAGGTGGCATGAATGTAGGTCTCGGCGGCAATATCGGTAAGAGCTTTGCGATGCAGGTGGCTACGGAGAACTATGAGTACTATGTACTGGAGATATCGAGCTTTCAGCTGGATGATATAGAGACTTTCCGTCCGCATATCTCCATCCTGACCAATATCACACCGGACCACCTGGACCGCTACAACTATGAATTGCAAAACTACGTGACGGCAAAGTTTGCCATCGCGAAGAACCAGAAAGCTGACGACTACTTTATCTACTGCAGCGATGATGAGATCACGATGCAGAATATAGAGAAGTATCCGACTGCTGCGAAAAAAGTGCCTTTTGCATACGATCAGGTGATCAGCGAGGGTGCTTATGTCAAAGACGAAACCATTCAAATATCTATAAACAACAACAACCCTTTTACTATGTCAATCCAAGAACTCGGGATCAGAGGAAGGCACAATGTCTATAACTCTATGGCTGCTGGGATAGTAGCAAACATTTACGGCCTCCGCAAGGAGCAGATACGCGAGAGCCTCGCCAACTTCAAAAGCCTCGAGCATCGCCTCGAGACGGTGACGAAGATCCGCGGCGTCGAGTTTATCAATGACTCTAAGGCCACTAACGTAAACTCTACCTGGTATGCGCTGGAGTCGGTGAGCAAGCCGATCATTTGGATAGCCGGTGGTGTGGACAAAGGCAACGACTACTCTGTACTGGAGGGCCTGGTCAAAAAGAAAGTGCGCGCCATGATCTGCCTCGGTGTAGATAATACGAAGCTGCACTCTGCATTCAGCAAGCATGTAGACATCGTGATCAACTGCACGAATATGCGTGATGCTGTACGCATGGGCTACCAGCTCAGCAATCCTGGCGATGCCGTGCTGCTGTCACCGGCCTGCGCTTCATTCGACCTCTTCCAAAACTATGAGGACAGGGGCAAGAAGTTTAAAGACGCTGTGATACAGCTCTAAGCTGCGCATTTGTGAAAACGAAACATTGAATGGTTGTGCTGTCTTAGGGCGCAAGCCCAAATAGTAATAACGATATGAAGGAGACTGTCAATAAAACATTTGAATACCTGAGGGGTGATCGCATCATCTGGCTCGTGGTGATGGTGCTTTTTGTCTTCTCCATGCTGGCAGTATATAGTGCGTCGAGCAGCCTCGCATTTAAAAATGCAGACGGCAACTCATCGCACTATCTCTACAAGCAGATACTGAGTGCGCTGGGCGGCATCCTGCTCATGTACTTTGCGCACATGGTAGACTACCGCTACTTCTCGCGCATCGCGCAGATACTTTGGATCATATGTGTACCGCTACTGCTGTACACTATGTTCTGGGGTACGAGTATCAATCATGCCAGCCGCTGGATCAGGTTGCCACTGATAGGCTGGACCTTCCAGACATCAGACCTGGCCAAGCTCGCAGTGATCATGCTTCTCGCGCGTATGCTCTCCAAGAATCAGGACAAGATGGATGATTTCCGCAAGACGGTACTGCCTATGCTCGGCGTAGTACTGGTACCATGCATGATGATCGCTAAGGATAACCTATCCACTGCGCTCATCCTGTTCTTCACGTCCGTCTTCATCCTCTTCATTGGCCGTCTGGCCATCAAGCATCTGGCGCTGCTCTTTGCAGCCAGTGCAGTGGTGATAGGGTTGTTCCTCGCCGTACTGCTGCTCACACCTGATAGCCTGCTGGCACACATGGGCCGTATGCCTACATGGAAGAAACGGATACAAACACACTTCATCAATAAAGAACCTAATGCTGACGATGACTACCAGCAGCGCCAGGCCCGCACGGCCATAGCACGCGGAGGCATCCTGCCAAATGGACCGGGCAACTCCATGCAGAAGCACTCTCTGCCGGAGGCCTATTCGGATTTCATCTTTGCGATCATCATAGAGGAGTATGGACTGATAGGCGGCATTTTTATCGTCTTCATCTACCTGCTGCTGCTCTACCGCTGCATCAGGATCGTGATGGATGCGCCTAAGGCATTCGGGGCTTTCCTCGCAGTAGGGTTGGGGGTGAGTCTCGTATTGCAGGCTATGATCAATATGGCGGTGGCAGTTGGATTGTTTCCGGTCACGGGTGTGACGCTGCCGCTGGTCAGTATGGGTGGTAGCTCGGTAGTGTTTACGAGCATCGCATTCGGAATAATATTAAGCGTGAGCCGCAATATCGAGCTGACGCAAGAACAAGAAACAGAAGAAGAGCTGGAGACAGCATAATATATGTCAGGCAAAAGATTCATCATCAGTGGCGGCGGTACCGGAGGGCATATCTTCCCTGCGATAGCTATTGCCAATATGCTGAAGAAGCAGATGCCTGACTGCGAGATACTTTTCGTGGGTGCCAATGACCGCATGGAGATGCAGCGGGTGCCCGAGGCAGGATATGAGATCAAGGGGCTGAGCATCGCGGGCTTCCAGCGGGGGCAGATACTGTCTAATCTGGGGCTGCCGCTGAAAGTAGTAAAGAGCCTCGCCGCTGCGCGCAAGATCGTAAGTGATTTCAAACCATCTGTAGCGATAGGTGTAGGTGGCTACGCCAGCGGTCCGCTGCTGATGGCTGCCAGCCTATCAGGTGTGCCGTGCATCATACAGGAGCAGAATTCATTTGCAGGCATCACCAATAAGATTCTTGCCCGGAGGGCAAAGGCAATATGCGTGGCCTATGAAGGTATGGAGTCAGTTTTCCCGAAGGAAAAGATCGTGCTGACAGGCAATCCGATCCGCGCAGAGATCATACATGACGACATCAGCCGCAAGGACGCCTACTCATATTTTGATCTGGATGAAAATAAGAAGACGATACTCATCATCGGTGGTAGCCTCGGCGCACGGACGATCAACGAGAGCGTTTACGCCTATGCGGATAAAATAAAAGGCACCGGCACACAACTGCTTTGGCAAACTGGCAAGGTCTGGGCAAAGGAGAACCCTGATGCGGAGAATATCCATCAGACACAGTTCATTGTGCGTATGGATTACGCCTATGCCGCGGCTGACATTATCATCTCTCGCGCAGGTGCACTTTCTATAGCTGAGCTGCAGAATATAGGCAAGCCGGTCATCCTCGTACCATCGCCCAATGTGACGGAGGACCACCAGACACACAATGCCATGGCGCTGGTCAATAGGAATGCCGCTGTGCTGGTACGCGACAGCGAGGCGAAAGAGAAACTGATAGAAGTGGCCATGCAGCTGCTAAATGATGAGACAAGAAAAAGCGAACTGAGTAATAACATAAAAAAGATGGCGATCACTGACGCAGCCGAGCGCATCGTGCGTGAGATACTGTCAGTAGCCAAATAACATATGAATCTGAAAGAAATAAAGAAGATCTACTTCCTCGGTATCGGCGGCATAGGCATGTCGGCCTTGGCGCGCTATTTCAAATCTATAGGTGCAGAGGTGAGTGGCTATGACAAGACAGCTACCGCGCTCACAGATCAGCTGAAAGCTGAAGGCATCGATGTAATATTTGAGGATAAAATAGAATTGATGCCTAAGGAACTGGATATGGTAGTCTACACGCCTGCCATACCAAAGGATCACAAAGGCTTTAACTTCTACAAATACAATAACTACAATCTCAAGAAGCGCAGCGAGGTGCTAGGCATCATCAGCGCAGACAACTTTGCGATCTGTGTAGCCGGCTCACATGGTAAGACTACAGTATCTGCCATGATCGCACATATCCTGACTGACAGCGGCTACGGTTGCAGTGCTTTCCTTGGTGGTATAGCTACTAACTACAACTCTAACTACATCAAGCATGCTAACGATGTAGTAGTGATAGAGGCTGACGAGTTTGACCGCTCTTTCCATCGCCTGTCGCCGGACATGGCGGTGATCACTGCGGTAGATACGGACCATCTGGATATCTATGGCTCTAAGGAAAAGATCGAAGAGGCTTTCATAGAATTCACAGAAAAGATAGCCGAAGACGGTCTGCTGGTGATCAAGCAGTCCTCTCCTATCGAGGATCGCCTGCCTACGTTGGACAAGGCTTTCTACAGCCTGCATGATGAAAATGCAGACGTGTACTGCTCCAAGTATTGGGTAGTAGATGGCGGCTATGTTTTCAATATCATGTACTACGGCAAGGAGTTGATCGCCTTCCGTCTCAATATCGGTGGTTTCCACAATATCGAGAATGCACTGGCTGCATTTACCATCGCCAAAGAACTAAAGATATCTAACGAGAATATCAAGACCGCACTCGCTTCTTTCAAAGGCATCAAGCGCAGGTTTGAGACTATTGTAAAGAACGATAAGATTGTTTTCATAGACGACTATGCACACCATCCGGAGGAGATCAGGGTATTCCTCGCGTCAGTACGCGAAATGTACCCAGATAAGAAGATCACAGCGATCTTCCAGCCGCATCTTTTCTCCCGCACCAAGGACCTGGCAGATGGTTTCGCAGAGCAACTAAGCATAGCTGATGAAGTGATCCTGCTGGACATCTACCCTGCCCGCGAGCTGCCGATGGAGGGCGTGACCAGCGCACTGATCTATGACAAAGTGACCAGTAAGAGCAAACTGAATATCAAAAAAGATGAACTGCTGGATACGCTAAAAGGCAAGCAACTGGAGGTAGTGGTGACGATTGGCGCGGGTGATATTGACAAGCTGGTGCTGCCTATAAAAGAACTTATAACCAAACAATAAACTGATATGAAAACAGTAAAGTTATTGATTGTGGTTCTCGTCATGACCTACACTTTAAGCCTGAAAGCACAGGAAAAGTATGAGTATGCAATTGCTGTTTATAAAGTCAGAACACTGAAGGTTGGAGAGTTGTCAATCTCACGTGACGGAAATTATTCTGAAACAGAAGTGAACGTCACAGGAAAAGCACCTGAAGATCTCAGCCCACTGGTCGAAGCTGTAAATAAAATGAGTTTAGATGGTTGGGAGGTTTATAATACTTCAGCAGTAGCCAATAACAATCTTTTCCGAACCTATTATTTCCTGAGAAAAAAGAAAAACTAATCGTACGATAGAGTCGAGATGAAAAAGTTCTGGAACATATTCAAGAAGGTGATGCTGGTGCTCTCAGTGACTGCGTTTGTGGTCCTGTTTGTCTTCACGCTCACATCTGCGGTGCAGCAGAAGAAATCGCTTGTATGTTCTTCTATACAGGTCAAAATAGACTATGAGTCAGGCGTGAGCTTCCTCACCACTGATGAGATCACCGCAAAAGTGAACTCACTCGCCGGAGGCCAGATCACCGGCAAACCCTTGTCAGCACTGGATTTCAGGGCGATAGAGATGGGATTGCAAAAGGACCCTTTCGTACAGCATGCGCGGGTATACATAGACCATGCGCGCACGGTGCATGCCGAGATCACTCAGAAGCAGCCTATCATACGCATAATCAACAATGACGGTGTGGGATACTATCTGTCTGATATGAACGAAAGGATACCCCTCAGCGGTAAATTTACAGCACATGTGCCTGTGGCTATCGGCGAGGTGGAGACACGGGATGACCTGTATGGAGATAGTATCATCCTCTCTGAGATCTACGGCCTGGCTAAATACCTACAGCATGACTCACTGATGGGATCTATGATAGACCACGCCTACGTGCGCAGCACCGGAGACCTGGAGCTATACACCAAGATGGGCTATCACACCATCGAGTTTGGCAGGGCCGATGAATCGATGCAGGAGAAGTTTGAAAAGCTGAAGACCTTCTACCGCGATGGACTGACCAAAGTAGGCTGGGACCACTACAGTGTGATCAACCTGAAGTATAAAGGACAGGTGATAGGTGTGAGAAAGGGAGGCGAGATCATGGCGAAAGCAGAAATCGCCGATGCGACGAACACCGATACTTTGGCCGAAAAGCCTGCGGAACCGATAGAAGATCAACCCGCCGATGTAGCAGCAGATAAACCAGCGAAACCGGCAGCCGACAAACCAAAGAAACCGGCAGCTGATAAACCAGCAAAGCCAGCTGCAGACAAGCCGGCAAAACCAGCAGCAAGCGAACCGGCAGCAGCCGACAAACCGAAAACAGACGAACCGAAGAGACCAAAACCAAAAGCTAAAAAAACCAACCATAAACGCAACTAGTATGCAGACCGTCAAAGAAAATCCGATAGTAGTAGGCCTCGACATAGGCACTACCAAGATAGCCGCCATCGTGGGCCAGCAGGACCAGTATGGCAAGATAAAAGTGCTCGGCATAGGCCGTGCAGACAGCCAAGGTGTGGCCCGTGGTGAGGTAGTGAATATCGAGATGACGGTCCATGCCATCAAGGATGCTGTGGCGCAGGCCGAGCAGCAGTCTGGCGTAGAGATCCGCTCCGTATACGTGGGCATAGCCGGAGAGCATATCTCCAGCAAGCAGAACCGCGATATCTACACACTGGCAGATCAGGATACCGAGGTGTCTGACACAGACATCAAGGCCATGATCCAGAATATGCACCGCCTGGCGCTAGAGCCGGGTGAGCGTATCATCCATGTGCTACCACAGGAGTTTTTCATAGATGGCAATCCGGTGGCCAAGACGCCTATCGGTATGTGTGGTAGCAGGCTGGAGGCCAATTTCCACATCATCACCGGCAAGGTAGCTGCTGCACAGAATATCAAGAAGTGCGTAGAGCGCTCCGGCCTGCAGATGATCGGCCTGATCCTCGAGCCACTGGCTTCTTCCGCTTCTGTACTCAGCGAGGAAGAAATGGAGGCTGGTGTGTGCCTCGTGGATATAGGTGGTGGTACGACTGACATTGCCATCTTCCAGGATAATATCATCCGCCATACGGCTGTGATACCTTTCGCAGGCAATATCATCACCGAGGATATCAAGACCGGCTGCATGGTGCTGAAGAAGCAAGCCGAGAAACTGAAAGTACGCTTCGGTAGCGCACTGCCACAGGAGAACCAGGAGAATGAAATCATCTCTATCCCTGGCATCAATGGCCGCGAGCGCAAGGAGATATCCATGCAGATGCTGGCGAAGATCATCAATGCCCGTATGGAGGAGATCGTGCAGCAGGTATACTTTGAGATACGCAGCAGCGGCTACGCCAATAAGCTGATAGGTGGTGTAGTGATCACCGGTGGTGGCTCACAGCTGAAGCACCTGAAGCAACTGGTAGAATACCACACCGGCCTCAGCGCACGTATAGGCCTGCCTACAGAGTACCTGGCCAAGGATACAAAAGAGGAGCTGAAGAACCCGATGTACTCTACCGCCATAGGCCTTATCATAGAGGGCATCAAAGAGCTGGAAGACCAGCAGCGTGGCAATAACAAGCGCAAGGCTGAAGTACTGGCCAGAGAGAAAGAACTGGCTGAAGCAGCACTGCTGGCAGAGGCCGCCGCAGCTGCAGCCGCAGCTACTGCTACCGTAGAGGTGCAGGAAGAAGTGAAACCGCAAGTACACTTTGAGATGCAGCCTGAGCCAGAGCCGGTGAAGAAGGCCAAGAAAGACTCATGGGTCAAAGGCCTGCTCACCAATGTGAAGGACTGGTTTGAAGATGAAAGCGTGAATAACGATTTCGAATAGTAAGTGAAGAACAAAACAAGAATAAATTACCCTAACGATTAAAACTTAGAGATATGACTAACCTCCAATTTGATCTGCCAAAAGATCAGTCTTCTATCATCAAGGTAGTAGGCATAGGCGGCGGTGGCAGCAACGCCGTAAACCACATGTTTGAACAAGGCATCATCGGTGTCAACTTTGTGATAGGCAATACCGACTCACAAGCACTCGACACCAGCAAAGTGCCTAACAAAATACAACTCGGACCAAAGCTGACCCAAGGCCTCGGAGCTGGGTCTAACCCTGAGTGTGGTGCGCAGGCTACGGAGGAGTCTATCGAAGAGATCCGCGAAATACTGAGCAAGAATACGAAGATGGTATTCGTCACTGCCGGTATGGGCGGTGGTACTGGTACCGGTGGCGCACCGGTGGTAGCGCGCGTAGCGCGTGAGCTGGGTATCCTCACTGTAGGTATCGTGACCACACCGTTCTCATTTGAGGGTAAAAGGAAATACAATCAGGCGCTGCAAGGTATAGAGAGGCTAAAGGAGCAGGTAGATACCATCCTCGTGATCTCCAATGACAAGATCCGCGAGATGTATGGCAATGCCCGCCAGTCTGACGCTTTCAACCATGCGAATAACATCCTGACCATGGCAGCCAAGAGCATCTCTGAGATCATCACGGTACCCGGTTATATCAACGTTGACTTCGCCGATGTGAAGTACGTGATGACCAGCGGCGGTGCTGCGATCATGGGTTCTGCACTGGCAGAAGGCAATGGCCGTGCTATGAAAGCTGTACAAGGTGCGCTGAATTCACCACTGCTGAATGACAACGATGTGCGTGGCGCTAAGAAGATCCTCGTAAATATCTCATCCGGCCTCGATGAGCAGGTCACTATCGACGAGATCACTGAGATCAATGAATACATACAGGAAGTAGCAAAGGATACAGATATCATCTTCGGTACTTGTGACGATGCCAGCCTGGGTTCTAAACTGTCTGTCACGATCATCGCTACAGGATTTGAGGCTACTTACAAGCCTGCCTTTCTCACTCCGGTGAATAGGGTAGTACGTGACCTAAACGAAGAAGTAAAGGCACCAGAAGCTAAGCCAGTAGTAAAAGAAGCTCAACTCAACCTGATCAATCTCGATGCAGAGCCGGTAGCTAAGAAGCCGGTACGCGAGACACCAGTCGTAGCAGCTACTCCTACCCCACCGGTAGAGGAGAAAGTCACGCTCAACCTGGAGGAAGAGGAGCCATATACCCTCTTCTCCATGCTGGATACCAAAGTGGAAGAAACCACCAGCGACAATGTTGTTGTTTTTGAATTTGAAACATCAGAGACAGTACTCAGCGAAGAGGTAGTAGAGCATGAGCTACTGCAGGAAGAAGTGGCTGTGGTAGAAACTATCGTAGTAGAGGAGCAGCCGGTATATGTAGAGGAGACATTTGTGAGTGAGCCTGTAGCAGAAGTACAAGAAGAGGCCATAGAGGTGACCACTACACCAGAAGTAGAAGCTGCAATGGGTGAAGAAAAGGAGGAAGAAAACTTCGTAGTATTCAATGTAAAGAGCTACGAGACTACTGGCAATGAGCCGGTAAGCAAGGAATCTCTGGATCGCCAGCTCAATGACCGTAAGCGCATCCTCTCCCAGCTCAGCTACCGCTCTATGAATAAGGGCAGCATGAACGAGATGGAGAGCACGCCGGCCTACCTCCGCAAGGGCGTAGAGGTGCAAAACACCATGCACTCAAACAATACTGACCTGTCACGCTACTCTATAGGCGAGGATACGATGAATCAGCGCCCGGAGGTCAAGAAGAATAACTCCTTCCTGCATGACAATGTAGACTAGTAATACAAATTCTTGTTTAGTTTTGAAACCGGCGCCTTAGGTGCCGGTTTTTTATTTTATAGGAATGCGGCAAGCGTCAATATCTACAATTGAGAACCTGTTACACCAAACCAGCCTGATTGAGTCTAAATACAATGAGATCAATCAGGCAACGGGTGTTGATTTCAATATATTTAGAATATTAAACTTGGAATATGATGAAGAAAATCTGCATAGCACTTTCTTATCCTCACTATTAAATCCCAAGGGCAGTCATGGTTTTGGGACGGCATTTCTTGAAGTACTATTGAACCAAAACGGTATTGAAAACTTCAATCATAAGACCGCTAAAGTATACATCGAAAAACATATTGACAATGTTAATTCCGAAAATGCTACAGGAGGAAGACTGGATATATTACTAGAAGATTGTAATGGAAGCGCCATTATAATAGAAAATAAGATTTTAGCTATCGACCAACCTCAGCAGTTACTTCGCTATTATAATTTTGCCTGTAAGACCTATTTTAAGAAATTCCATTTGATTTATCTGACGTTGGAAGGCAGGTCTCCTGAAAAGTTTAGTACTGGTCTATATTTAAAGGAATCTGAACATTATAAATGTTGGTCATACAAAGAAAATATCCGGTCATGGCTGGAAGAGTGTAAAAGGCTTGCTACTGATAAACCATTGTTAAGAGAGACCCTTAGCCAGTATCTTATACTAATTAAAGGCTTGACTGGGGTATCAATAAACCAAGATATGGAAAAAGATATAGTCGAACGAATCATCGCTAACAAAGAAAACTTCCTAAGTGCGCATACTTTAAAAGACAATTTGGATGAGTCTTACAGATTCTTACTCGAGACTCTGCGTACCCAAATGCAGGCATTAGCCGAGGATTTAAAACTGACTCTAGTCTTTGAAGTAAAATTTGACGCGAAAGAAACAGGATTTGCTTTTCACACTATCGATTTAGGTGCCAACAACTTATGCATCAAGTTTGAGTTTGAGGATAAACGCACTTATAATCTGGCATTTGGCTTTGCTAGAATAAATAAATCACAACCCCTAAGTAGCGATATTCAAACAATGCTTCTGAAAAGATTCGTTGAAGCTTTTGGGCACAGCGAAACTGCAACTCCAGATTGGCCTTGCTGGGTTTATTATGAATCGCTAAGAAACTGGAATAGGGATATTTATGCCCGAATATTTGACGACACATTAAAACAAGAAATTGGATTGAAAGTTAAGGAACTACTTAGAATTTCCACATTTTAAAATCCTAAGGCATATGGCAAGTATCGCAGAGATAGAGGCAGAGATCATAGAAGAGTTTGATCAGTTTGAGGATCAGATGGACAAGTATGAGTATATCATAGAGCAGGGCCGCCAGCTGCCGGCATATCCGGAGGAGTATCGCACGGATGACTTCATAGTCAAGGGCTGTCAGTCTAAGGTCTGGATGCGTGCGCAGATGATAGATGGGAAGGTAGAAATACAGGTGGACTCCAATACGGCTATCACCAAAGGCCTGGCTGCCCTCCTTTGGCGCGTTCTCTCCGGTCAGAAGCCACAGGACATAGTAGACGCAAAGCTGGAGTTTATAGATCAGACTGGCCTCCGCTCACACCTCTCCTCTCAGCGCTCTAACGGACTGAGCGCAATGATCATCAAGATCAAAAACTACGCGGGATTATATCTGAATCAGTAAACCTACTGCCCGCCTACTCCGATATTGAGCTTCATCGGTGTATGTAGCTGTACATACTCCTCCAGCCGGCAGACTACATTCCCTTTTGGCAAAGAGTATTTTGGCAATGCCTCTATATGTACTAATACGGATGTGGAGGGAATATCTTTTGTCTCTTTTATCTGTAGAAACTGAGGCCCCATATGTACCCGGGATCTCGACTCTTCCAGGAGCAGGTTGAGCACTTTTACCCTATTCGCAGACTGAGCGAAGGACCCAACCGCTGAGCAGATCAGCAGGCAAAAACATATCCATTTCAGCTTTTTCATTTGCCGAGAGATCGAAGATTCTTTACCAGCACATTCAGGTCTTCTGTGACCGTATAGTGCTTAGCATAAAGATAGTTCAATTTGCGCACATCAGCTGGCAGATGGCTCTGTTTTTGATTGGCACCGATGTGGCTTATCACCGCCGGTTTTAGTGCAGGCAGGCCTTTCTGTGAATCGGTTCCCTCTATCCAGTAGCCTACCCATGTTTTTTTGCCTGCCAGCACCTTGATCCATTGGCCTGTGATACCGCTACCGGTTATGAAGAAAAGAACAGGCAGTAGCGGCAGCATAAAGATACAAGCTACCAGATCAAAGAGACGCTTTTGCCTGCGCGTGATCGGCCGCGAGAGATTGAGGTTGATATCAGCGGCATAGAGATCGCCAGCCTGATTCTTAGAGTTGCTGCCTATCAGTGTATCTGCAGTGGGGTTGAGTATCTTGTAGTCGTATTGATCTCCCAGTACTACGATTTCTGAGATGATCGCCTTATAGGACAAAGCATCCGAGCAGAAGATCACCTCCTTCGGCTTATACAGGCTTAGCGTGCCCGCTATGCTATTGCCCTTATACTTTACATCTACTTCTGACACCAGCTCACTGGAGGGAGAGACTAAACGTAGCACTTGCCGCGCACGCGGCATGGTCTCCTCAGAGCCGACTATCACTACGCGGTGATTGTCCACCCGCTCGAATGATAGCTGCTGATAGCGCAGCACATTGTGCAGCAACCGCGTGACCAGCATCACAAAGCCCGTACACACAGCACCCAGCAGGATGATGGCCCGCGAGAACCGCCACTCCTCAGGTAGGAAGCCATACAATGCGGCGATCACCAGCGTACCAGCCGCCATACCGCGAAAGATCGGGCTGATACGATAGGGCTTTTCATAGCCCCCACTGAAATACGTAGATATGATCCAGATGAGTATATAAGCCGGCACCACTCCGGCTATGAAGATCGGCGGATAGTACTCCTGTGCATTCTTCACATTGCCGGCCCAGAAGTGGACCAGATAGAAGATACCACCAAAACTGATCAGCGCATCTATCAGCAGCAGGTAGGACGATGAGAGTACATTCAGCGCCAGTGTGACCAATGCACGGAATACGACAGCCATATTGATCAGGAAAGAAAACAATCCTGCTCCGGCTGATGCAAAGTGCTTCCTGGCAAAAATGATCATAGCCTGGTAGAAGACACGGACATAGTTCAGGCTGCCCTTTTTGGTTGATTCCCCCTTGTAGTGGATGATCGTGGTATCAGCGAGGTAGTAATTCTGATAGCCACCTAGTAGCACACGGTAGCTGAGGTCTATATCCTCACCGTACATAAAGAACGTCTCATCAAAGTAGCCGATCTTATCCAGCACCTCCTTGCGGAAGAACATAAACGCACCCGATAGTATATCCACCGCATGCGTCTCAGTCTCCGGCAGGTAGCTCAGGTGGTAGCGACCAAAACGTCTTGAATTTTTAAAGATCGAAGCCAGCCCAAACATCTTGTAAAACGCCACCTCGGGAGTGGGCAGTGCCCGCTTTGACTCCGGCAGGAAGGTTCCCTTGCCATCGATCATCCGTACTCCCAGCGCACCGGCATCCGCATGGCTTTCCATAAATTTGATACAGGTCTCAAAGGTATCCTCTGCCACCACTGTGTCGGGATTTAGGATCAGTACGTATTTACCTTTTGCCAGTGCGATAGCCTGATTGTTGGCTTTGGAGAAGCCCGGGTTATCCTTGTTGGCTATGACATTTACAGTTGGAAATTTAGCGCGGATATATTCTACTGAGCCATCACTGGAGTTATTGTCTACCACGATCACCTCTGTCTCTATGCCGCGTGCCGCACGCAGTACCGACAGGAGGCACTGCTCCAGAAAGTACCGGACATTATAGTTGACTATGACGACGCTCAGCTGCAAGTATCAGCGTGTTTTTAGACTGGTAAAGTAAGAATAGTAGCGGAATTTTGCATCATTACGGTCTGGCCACATTGTTTTCATATGGCAGCCTCGTAGCTATAGACCTGCCCAGTGTCAGCTCATCGGTATACTCCAGCTCTCCGCCGAATGATACTCCTCTGGCTATGGACGTGATCTGTACATCGTAGTCCTTCAGCTTCCGCGAGATGTAGAAAATAGTCGTATCACCCTCTATAGTGGGGCTCAGCGCCATGATCACCTCCTTTACACCACCGGCCTGTATGCGCTCTATCAGGCCCGGTATATTGAGCTGATCCGGGCCCACACCATCTATAGGAGATATCACTCCTCCTATCACATGATAGGTACCCCGGTAGGTATTCGTGTTTTCTATGGCTATGATGTCGCGGATACTCTCTACCAGGCATATCTGGGTCTGGTCGCGCATATTATTGCCACAGATATCACAGAGATCATGGTCTGACACGTTGTGACAGCGGCTGCAGAAGCGTATCTCACTGCGCATGCGGCTCACAGCGTCGCTGAAATGCGCCACCTTCTGCTTGTCCTGCTTGAGCAGGTGCAGCACCAGTCGTAAGGCCGTTTTCTCGCCTATTCCTGGTAGTTTTTGAAACTCGGAAACGGCGTCAGCTATGAGTTTGGAGGAGTATTTCATGCGACTGGCAAAAATAGTGGTTTAATCCGACATAAAACCTATTTTTGCCCCCCGACATAAACCCATCTTCAGCATGAAATTGTCTATCGTCATACCTGCCTACAATGAGGGCAGAACCATACACCTGATCCTGGATAAGGTGAAAGCCGTGCAGCTCATAGGTGGCATGGATAAAGAAGTGATCATAGTCAACGACTGCTCAAAAGACAATACTGAGGAGGCTATCCTGAGCTATCAGAAAGCAAACCCGGAGCTCAACATCCAATACCGCAAGCACGAGGTCAATGCAGGCAAAGGTGCCGCCCTCCACACCGGTATCCGTGAGGCTACCGGAGACTACCTGGTCATACAGGATGCTGACCTGGAGTACGACCCTCAGGAGTACAATATCCTCCTCAAGCCCGTCCTGGATGGCTTTGCCGATGTGGTATATGGTTCACGCTTCATGGGTGGGCGCCCGCACAGGATCCTTTTCTTCTGGCACACCATAGGCAATAAATACGTACTGACCTTCCTCTCCAATATGCTGTCAAACCTCAACCTGACAGACATGGAGACCTGCTACAAGCTCTTCCGCTCCGACATCATCAAATCTCTCGACCTGAAAGAAAAGCGCTTTGGTTTTGAGCCTGAGGTCACTGCCAAGATGGCCCGCTACCCTAAGGTACGCATCTATGAGGTGGGTATCTCCTACTATGGCCGCACCTATGAGGAGGGCAAAAAAATAGGCTGGAAAGATGGCGTACGTGCCATCTACTGCATACTGAAGTATAATCTCTTCGCGTAATTCTTTAAGTCAGGGCGCTACCTCCTGAGCCATATACGGACCAGATCTCGCAGCTCAAACAGTATCAGCGTCGGATTCATATCACGAAACTTGATATTGTCGCGCAGGTGCACCTCCAGCGTCTCGGTGCGGATATCCTTGCGTCCCGCCAGCAATACCATAAAGTCAAGATCAAAAAGATAGCGGTCAATAGTAGTCTGCAAAAAGACTTCTCTGCCACGTGCATTAAATCCCTTGAGCCCGCACATAAAATCATCTGTAGGGATGCGAAAAAACCTCCTGACCACAGACCGCAGCAGCCTCGAGGCAAAACGCCTGAAACCGGGCACATGATCGTAATAGTCCTTGTCTTTGATCCCTATCACCACATCACTGATCCCTGATCTGAGTGCTGCGATCACAGCCGCTATACTGTGCTGGGTATATGGGAAATCAATGTCCGTATAAACCACCCACTCTCCGCGCGCTGTCATGACACCGGTACGCAGCGCTTCGCCCTTGCCTTGATTAGGCATATACTCTATGAGCTGTATCTGGCTGGCTGCTATCTGGTTTTTCTCGCGGCTATAAATGTCACTATCAGAGCCATCATTTACCATGATAAATTCAAACTGTATATCTGGCATACTGCGCTCCAGGTATAGCACCTCTGCCAGGGCATTTGCCGCCCACCCCTCGCCAGGATTATACACCGGTAGAATAACGCTGATCATCAGGAGTTGAAAATATATTTTTCGCGTTACTTATCGCACTAAAAATCAATGCGCATCCAGCCAGTTGGCACCTACCCCTGTACCGATCTCTATAGGCACGTTGGTCTTGATGGCATGTATCATTTTATCAGAGATGATCGGCTTGATCTCTTCCAGCTCATCCTTGTGTGCGTCAAAGACCAATTCATCATGCACCTGCAGCGTCATGCGGCTCTTGAAGTTCCGCTTCCTAAACTCTTCATGTATGCCGATCATCGCTATCTTGATCATATCTGCAGCAGAACCCTGCACCGGCGCATTGATCGCATTTCGCTCCGCGAAACCACGTACGGTGAAGTTGCCTGAGTTGATATCCTTCAGGTAGCGCCTACGGCCCATCATGGTCTTCACATAGCCATTCTTCCGTGCAAACTCGATATTGTAATTCATGTACTCCTTGATACCGGGGAACTGTACGAAGTAGTTATCTATGATAGACTTGGCCTCGCTGCGTGGTATACCTAGGTTCTCCGCCAGGCCAAAAGCTCCCTGACCATAGATGATACCGAAATTCACGCTCTTGGCTTTGTAGCGCATTTCCTTTGTCACTTCTTCGTATGCCACCCCGTATACCTTCGCTGCTGTAGCGGTATGGATGTCCAGCTTCTGTTGGAATGCCTCCGTCATTCCCTTATCACCGCTCATCTCTGCCACGAGGCGCAGCTCTATCTGCGAGTAGTCAGCAGAGAGCAGGATATGATCCGCATCACGCGCTATAAATGCCTTCCGCATCATACGGCCGCGCTCCGTGCGCACCGGTATGTTTTGCAGATTGGGTGCTATGGAGCTGAGGCGCCCCGTAGCCGCTATGGTCTGATTAAATGTTGTATGTATCCTGCCCGTCTTAGGGTTGATCAGCTCTGGCAGTGCGTCTACATAGGTAGACTTCAGCTTGGCTATCTCGCGGTAGTCTAGTATGCGCGCTACGATCGGATATTCATTGGCCAGTTTGGACAGTACAGCCTCATTGGTAGATGCCTGACCCGTAGCCGTTTTTTTATCCTGCGGGATATTGAGATGCTTGAAGAGCACCTCACCCATCTGCTTCGGTGAGTCTATATTAAACTTCAGCCCCGCCAGTGTATATATCTGGTCCTCCAGCGCGGTGAGATCCACCTGGAGCACCTTAGAGTATTCGCGTAGGAATTCTTCATCCACCTTCACCCCCTCACGCTCCATACCTGCCAGAACGGGGATCAGCGGATGCTCTATATTATCGAGTACAGAGGTCAGCTCTCTTGCTTCTACCATCGGCGCTATCACGCCTTTCAGTTGCCAGGTGATATCCGCATCCTCTGCAGCGTATTCAGCTATTTTATCCAGCGGTACATCCCGCATATTGCCCTGATTCTTACCCTTCTTGCCTATGAGCTCTTCTATAGAGACTGGCGTGTAGCCGAGGTAAGTTTCGCTCAGGTAGTCCATGCCGTGCTTCAGGTCCGGCTCCGCTATGTAGTGGCCCACCATCGTATCATAGATCGGCAGTGATACCTCTACCCCATATTTGTGCAGCACGTGCATATCAAATTTCACGTTCTGTCCTATCTTAAGCTTTGTGGTATCTTCCAGTATCGGTTTCAGCTTATTGATCACGGCCATGGTTCCGGCCTCATCTGCAGGGCAAGGCACATAGTAGGCCTCTCCATTCTGGAAAGAAAAAGACAGCCCTACGATATCCAGCACAAAGTAATCCAGTCCTGTTGTCTCCGTGTCAAAACAAAACTCTTTCTGGGCTTGCAACTTTGCCACCAGCTCATCCAGCGTCAGGTCCAGCCCCTCGCCTACTTTCAGGTATTTATGCTCCGTGTTTGTGATGTTTTTACCATGTGTCACTATTGGCAGCATATCTTCACGCGTATCGGCAGCAGCCTTTGGTGTCTCCACTGCCCCGCCGAAAAGATCCGTCTGTCCATTTGCTGCAGGTACCCCCTTCGTGCGCGCTATATCTGAGTTGGCACTGTAGGTCTCGCCTAGTATCCTTTTGCCCAGCGAACGAAACTCCAGCTCTGCAAACAGCTCCGTGAGCTTTTCCTTATTTGGCTCATCTATATGTAGCTCCTCGTCGGTCACATCTATGGGCACATCCAGCTGTATCGTAGCCAGCTTCTTTGAGATCAAACCCTGCTCGGCATGGGCCTTAATATTCTCGCCCATCTTGCCTTTTATCTTGTCGGCATTGGCTATGATGTTTTCCATAGAGCCGTATTCGGCCATGAGCTTCTTGGCTGTCTTCTCTCCTACGCCCGGGATACCGGGTATATTATCTACTGCATCGCCCCAGAGGCCGAGGATGTCTATCACCTGCTCCGGTCGCTCTACTTCCCAATTCTTTTTGACATCCTCTAGTCCCAGTATCTCCACATCACTACCTTGGCGGCCTGGCTTATAGATGAAGATATTCTCACCCACCAGTTGCGCATAGTCCTTATCTGGCGTCACCATGTATACCAGGTGACCCTCTGCAGCTTTACGCTTGGCTATGGTACCTATGATATCATCCGCCTCATAGCCTTCCAGCTGCAGTATCGGGATATTCATCGCCTTTACTATCTCGCAGATCCACGGCACGGAGTTTTTGATATCCTCTGGTGTATCGGCACGATTCGCCTTATAGAACTCATGTTCTATCTCCCTATGCGTCTTGCCCAGGTCAAAGACCACGGCCATATGCGTAGGCTTTTCCTTATTGATCAGCTCTATCAGCGTACTGGTGAAGCCGCTGATGGCAGAGACATTCATGCCTTTGCTATTGACCAGCGGGGTGCGGATCAGCGCATAGTAGGCGCGGAAGATCAGCGCATAGGCATCCAGCAGAAAGAGTTTATTGTCAGTCCAGTCTTGGCTTTTCATACATCACGTGATAAGGTGACGAATATAGGGAATGCCCTGCGGGTAAAGAACCCAGGTGAATAAGTCCCGAACCCGCTCATATCCACACAAATACTATCTTAGCACCCATGGGCAAATTCACTGACAAACTGGCCGCGATGGTCAAGAAGGGCAAAGATGTTTTCATAGCCCCCAATGCTACGCTGCTCGGTGACATCACCTTGGGTGATAACTGCTCCGTCTGGTACGGCGCCATCATCCGTGCAGATATGGAGAAGATCGTGATAGGTGACCGCACCAATATACAGGATGGTGTCATCTTCCATACCGATCCGGGTGTGACCGTGACCGTAGGCCAGGAAAATATCATCGGCCACGGCGCTGTGATACATGGCTGCACCATAGGTGACAATAACCTCATAGGCATCCGCGCCGTGATACTCAATAATGCAAAGATCGGCAACTGCTGCATCATAGGGGCAAATGCACTCGTAACAGAAGGAATGGAAGTCCCGGACTACTCTATGGTACTTGGCTCACCGGGCAAGATCGTAAAAACACTCGCCCCTGAAATAATCGAACGCATGAAACTCGGCGCCGCCTTCTACGTGCATGAAGCCGGTCAATACATGGAATAAGCTACAGTGAAAATACTAGTCATACGTTTCTCGTCTATAGGTGATATCGTGCTCACCACACCCGTGGTCCGCTGCCTCAAGCAGCAGCTGGGTGCAGAGGTACATTTCCTGACCAAGCGCAGCTATGAGAAGCTGGCAAGCAGCAATCCCTACATAGACAAAGTACAACTCTATGGCGAGAGCCTGCAGCGCTGCATAGACCGCCTGAAGGCTGAGGACTATGACCTGATCATAGACCTGCATCACAACCTGCGCACCTTCATCATCAAACAGAAGCTGCGCAAAAAGGCCTACTCCTTCGATAAACTGAACATACAAAAGTGGCTGCTCACTACGCTCAAGATAAATCGCCTGCCGGATGAGCATATCGTAGACCGCTATCTAGCTACCTGCCGCCCGCTGGGAGTGATCAATGACGGTGCAGGGCTCGACTACTTCATACCGGAAAAGGATGTAGTAGACATCACGACCCTGCCCGCAGAATTTCACAACGGCTATATAGCCTGGGTGGTGGGTGCGAAGCAAGCTACGAAGCAGTTTCCCAATGAAAAGATCATAGACATCATAGATAAGGTGCGTAAGCCCATCGTCCTGCTGGGCGGCAAAGAGGATCGCCCATACGCTAAGTTTGTGATGAATGGCCTCATAGCAGGCCGTATACCATCCTACAATGCCTGTGGAGAATATACGCTCAATCAATCTGCCTCTGTAGTGCAGCAGTCACAGCTCGTCGTGACCAATGATACAGGCCTGATGCACATAGCCGCTGCGCTGAAGAAAAAGATCATATCCCTCTGGGGCAATACCATTCCTGAGTTTGGCATGTACCCATATTATGGCAATGCGCTGATAGATAATAAGATCATGCAGGTAAAGGGGCTGAGCTGCCGCCCCTGCTCCAAGATAGGCTACGATGAGTGCCCGCGTGGCCACTTCAAGTGTATGAGAAACATCTCTGACAAAGAGGTAGTACGCGCTATCAATGCACTATACGAGGAGAAGCTTACTTAGTTAGGATCATACTCTACGCCGAGCGATTTGATAGCCAGCTCTAGTATCCATTCTTTATGCGGATCATATTCTTCCTTCAGGTCATAGCTATAGTGCTTAGCCACTATCTGCCAGGTGAAGGCTGAGAAGCCCCCCTTTATATCCTTGATGATATGGTAGCAGTTATTGCCGGTCTCGCGGTTGATGAGTTTCACCATCACCTTGCCCTGCCCTATGGTCAGATCTTTCAGCTCCTTCTCAAACTTCGCCTTCATATCCTTCTCTAGGTCTTTGCGGTAGTGGCGGTAGTCACGCTTGCTGTCATTTGCTTTCTCCTCCTGTATTTGGGTATAGATACGCTTTGACATACGGATGTAGGGCAGGACGGTGCGGATGCGGGAGATATCCTTGTAGTACTCCATCTGGTCATCTTTATTTTTAAAGGTGACATAGTTGACCTGATGCAGCTCGATAGTAGTGTCTTTGGTAGCAGCCGGCACCATGCCGCTGATGCGGGTAGTATCACGCTGTGCGGCTACAGCCGTGCAGGCCAGCATAGTGAGCACCAGCGATGTGATAAGGCGTTTCATACAGAAATAGTTGTATAAATATAAGCTATTCCAACGGTGTGCCAAAAGCTTTAGTATGAATAGGAAAGGCCTTGTTAAACAAACTTAACGCCTTACAGCTGGTCCTTCAGCTCTTCCAAGAAACCACGTAGCTTTTTAAGAGACTCGATGAGCTTCATCTTCTTCATCGCATCGTCTGTGCCGCCCTTGAGTTTGGTCTTGGCACCTTCTATCGTAAAACCCTTCTCCTTGACCAGGTGGTGTATCAGGCGGATGGTCTCTATATCTTCTTTGGTGAAAAGGCGGTTGCCTTTGCGGTCCTTCTTAGGCTTCAGCTCACCAAACTCAGTCTCCCAATAACGTATTTGCGAGGCATTCAGCCCCAGCATCTCGCTCACCTCACCGATGGTGTAGTAGAGTTTTTCTATTTCTTTCTCTTTATAAGGCAAGCTGCAGTATTGAGTATTGAGTAGTGAGTATTGAGTAGTGAGTAGTGAGTATTGCGTATTGAGATATTACAAAGATAAAATTCGACATGCAGAATCTCAAGTAAAGCAGGCACACTTGTTGATTTCTCAAACATCCTGCTTGCATTTCTATGTCTCTATGTTTCTATGTGGCCAAAGTTGTATTCAGACCACCCGGCCGCAAGCCGAAATCCGGAATCAATCGAGCGTTTGACCTGCGTTCTGAGATCTATCCACGATCTTCGCAAACATCGCATCCGTCACGTCATTGTAGAAGAAGTAGATCGGATTGATAGCTGCATTCGTCTTCAGCACCTCGTAGTGTACGTGCGGTCCGGTAGATTTACCGGTACTACCTACGTAGCCTATCACCTCGCCGCGTTTCACCTTCTGGCCTACGCGCGCCTTGGTACGGCTCATGTGCGCATAGCGCGTCTTGTAGCCATAGCCATGGTTGATCACCACCTCATTGCCATAGCCACCGTAGTCAAAGCCCACCATCTCTACCACCCCATCACCGGTAGCAAATATCTCTGTACCGATAGAGGCCGTAAAGTCCAGGCCGGAGTGAAATTTCGTTACCTTATAAACCGGGTCTATCCGGTAGCCAAAGCCCGACGCTATACGCTCCAGGTCGCGGTTCTTCACCGGCTGTATAGACGGGATAGATGCCAGCATCTGCTCCTTACCCTTGATCAGGGTGGCGATCTCGTCATAGCTCTTGGACTGGATAGCCATCTGGTGGCGCAGCTTGTCTACCTTCTTGGATACATCTACCATCATTTCGCCATTGTCATAGCGCTCCAGCTTCTTGTACTTATTCACGCCGCCGGCGCCGCCCTCCCACACAGACTCCGGTATCGGGTCACTTTCAAAGAGCACACGGTAGATATTGCCATCGCGGTATTGCAGGCCTTCCAGCACAGCATTCAGGCGGCTGGTCTCTTTATCCAGTATCTCATACTGTTCCTTCATACCATTCAGCTCAGTACGTAGGATCTTCTCCTTGGGCGAGTCAAAGAAGTTATAGACGATGGTCGATATGAGCAGCGAAAAAACAAGAGAGGCGCAGATGAACATAAACACGTTCAGCAGCCTCTTGCCCCAGCTTACTACAGCCTTCTCGTACTTGAGCGTTTGCGCGTTGAATATGTATTTTTCATTCTTCATGATAAAGAACCTTTAATGAGAGATATGAAACACAGGTTCTCGCAGGCAAAAGGCCTTTAAATCGTCCTCTTTTCTGCTATTTTTACAGCCCCTGACTAATGCGGGGCAACAAGATTACAAAAAATTATCCTTAGACACTAAGACTCATGACATCCAGCGAGATACGCCAGGCCTTTTTAGACTTTTTTAAAAGCAAAGGACACAAGATTGTGCCTTCTGCGCCGATAGTGGTCAAAAATGACCCTACCCTGATGTTCATCAACTCGGGTATGGCGCCATTCAAGGACTTTTTCCTTGGCAATCAGACCCCACCCGCCAAGCGTATAGCTGACACTCAGAAATGCCTTCGTGTCTCTGGCAAGCATAATGACCTGGAGGAAGTGGGTGTAGATACCTACCACCACACTATGTTTGAGATGCTGGGAAACTGGAGCTTTGGCGACTACTTCAAAAAAGAAGCGATCCAGTGGAGCTGGGAGCTGCTCACAGAGGTGTACAAACTGGATAAAGACCGCCTGTACGTGACCGTCTTCGAAGGCGACCCGAAAGAAAATCTCGGCTTCGACCAGGACTCATACGACGAGTGGAAGAAATATGTAGCAGAAGACCGCATCCTGAAGGGCAATAAGAAAGATAACTTCTGGGAGATGGGCGATACAGGTCCATGCGGCCCATGCTCTGAGATACACATAGACCTCCGCGACGACAGCGAGCGCGCTAAACTGCCCGGAGACCAACTCGTGAACCAATCCGACCCACAGGTAATCGAGATATGGAATAACGTCTTCATGGAGTTTCAGCGCAAGGCTGACGGCTCTCTGGAGAAGCTCCCTGCACAGCATGTAGACACTGGTATGGGCTTCGAGCGCCTCTGCGTAGCTATACAGAAAAAGAAATCTAACTACGATACTGACGTATTCCAGCCTACCATCCAGTATATAGCTGCCAAGGCTGGCAAGAAATATGGCGAGTCAGAGCGTACAGATATCGCTATGCGAGTGATAGCCGACCACATCCGTGCTATCTCCTTTACCGTGGCTGATGGGCAGCTGCTCTCCAGCACCGGTGCCGGCTATGTGATACGCCGTATCCTCCGCCGCGCTGTGCGTTATGGTTATTCTTATCTCGGCTTTGAGCAGCCATTCCTGTTTGAGCTGGTGGGCCTCATCTCTGAGCAGTTTGCAGATGTATTCCCTGAACTGAAAGCTCAGAAAGATTTCGTGACCAAGGTGGTCTATGAGGAGGAGGCATCCTTCCTACGCACGCTCAGCCATGGCATCAGGCAGTTTGAATCCCTGGAGAAAGAAGCCGCCAAAACGCAGCGTGTATCCGGCAAAGATGCTTTTGAACTTTATGACACCTTTGGATTCCCACTAGACCTCACTCAGCTCATGGCCTCTGAGCGCGGGTGGACTGTAGATCAAAGCGAGTTTGACAAGGAGCTGCAAATTCAAAAAGAACGCTCCCGCAAGGCCGCTACCTCTGAGACCGGGGACTGGATCACAGTGGGAGATGAGACACCTACACAATTCATTGGCTACGATCACCACCAGAGTGATGCGCACCTAGTGAAATATCGCAAGGTAAAAGCGAAAGACGCCGAGGTTTATCAACTCGTACTTGACAAAACCCCTTTCTACGCTGAGAGCGGCGGCCAGGTAGGTGATACAGGCGTACTCGACTTCGGCGGTGAGAAAATAGACGTATTGGATACTAAGAAGGAGAACGACCTCATCGTACACTTCACTAAGAAACTCCCATCTAAACTGGAAGTAGAGGTAGCCGCAAAGATCAATGTGCCTAAGCGCAACGATACGATCAAGAATCACTCCGCTACGCACCTCCTGCAGGCTGCGCTGCGCCAGGTACTCGGCCATCACGTACAGCAGAAGGGCTCCCTCGTGAATCCGGACTACCTCCGCTTTGATTTTTCCCATTTCTCTAAGGTCACTACCGATGAGCTGGCTCAGGTGGAAAAGATCGTGAATGAAAAGATCATGGAGAATATCCACCTGGAGGAGCAGCGCAATGTGCCTTTCCAGACGGCGATAGATAGTGGTGTCACCGCACTCTTTGGCGAGAAGTATGGTGAGTTTGTGCGCGTCATCACCTTTGATCGCAACTACTCCAGCGAGCTCTGCGGTGGCTGCCACGTCCCGGCTACCGGCACCATCGGCCTCTTCAAGATCATATCAGAGAGCTCCACAGCTGCTGGCGTACGCCGTATAGAGGCAGTGACAGGCCGCAAGGCTATGGAGTATGTCAATAAGCAGATAGCAGACCTCACAGCCATCTCTGAGATACTCAGCAATCCAAAGAATATCATCAAGTCTGTAGAAGAACTCAGCCGTGATAATGATGCCCTCAGTAAAGAAGTAGAAACCTTCGTCACCAAAGAGACTGCAGCTGTCAAAACTGAACTTCTGGCTAAAAAGCAGACCATCGGCGGTGTCACCTTTATCGGAGAGATCGTATCACTCAGCTCCGCAGATGCGGTCAAGAACCTCTGCTATATGCTCAAGGGCGAGAGCACAGACTTCGTATTCGCCATCGGTGCCAATATAGGCGGCAAAGCCAGCCTGCACATCATGATAGCAGAAAACCTGGTCAAAGATAAAAGCTGGAATGCCGGTGCGTGGATCAAGGAGATCTCTCCGCTGATCAAGGGCGGCGGCGGTGGCCAGCCATTCTACGCCAGCGCAGGCGGTACCAATGCAGACGGCCTGCAGGCTGCGATAGACGCAGTCCGCGCCAAACTTTCCTGACACATTACAGCGCCTATCCTGATGAGGATAGGCGCTGTTCTTTTACGACGTAGCTATAAAAAATTAAACCCCGCACGAAGCGGGGTTTAAAATATTGGAGTTTGAAACAGTGCAAATTACTGCAGGCCGCAGGTTTTTGTACCGCTACCTTGATTTACGCACTTCAGAGCAGCATCAGTTGTGCTGGTAGCCTTTACTGTTGGCTGGCTTACAGTACCATTGCCATCTACGCAATAGCAAGTGTAAGTTTTACCACAAGAAGAAGCACCGAAACCGAGGGCAGCTACTGCCATTACTACTAAAAACTTTTTCATAAGACTTTGTTTTTGGGTTATTTGTTAATTAATAGCGCAAGTATGCATATTTATTTTTGAATTAAGAAAAATATTATCCCAAGTTTTTTCAACTATTTAAAAATCAATAGTCTACACAAGCATACAAAATAAATAATTCAGTTATATCCGATTCATTCAGAAGATGTTGTGCCTGACGAGGGCTTCATTAGAGTGGAATTGAAAATTTGTAAATATGATACATCCTATCTCCTATCACAGCATTCTACAGGCAAAAATTTCCTCGTCAGTGTTATAAAATACTCGCTGAGATATCCGGCTGCACGGATTGATCCGTATGACCGGGCACTTTATCACATTCTATCTCGCTGTAGTTCTGTTCATTTAGGGTATAGAGGGACACTTCTTCGGTGAAACTACTTGTGCTCGGCACGATTTGGGTTTATCTTCGTGTCCCTATTTATTACAAACCAAACTCTAATTATTATGAAGAAAAGTTTCCTCCTCGCTGCGTGCACGGCATTGATGCTCTCAGCTATGGTATCTTGTAAAAAGGATGCCCCCGCACCTACCAATGACCCTAAGAACATCTCTAAGTGCTACACTCGTCCTCCATCCTGCAATCCTACTCCACCTCCTACAGCAGACTGCGGTGCACCTACCGTAGTAGACCTCAAGACCGGCCAGGGTACCACCGTAGGATCAGTGACAGTGTCAAACGACCAGAACTACCTGAAAGTAAAGTACACTACTACCGGCAGCTACAAGCTGGATGACCTGCACCTCTATGTAGGCAATGCCAACCAGGTGCCTACCCGCTATGGCAGTGTGAATCTGAGCCAGTTCCCTTACTCAAAGGATATCACCAATAGCACCACTACTACTTATACTTTCACTATCCCTATGAGTGCACTGGGTAGCTGCTTCAGCGTATTTGCAGAGGCATCCGTACGCAGCTCTGGTAGTGGCTGGGGCTGCTACGGTGGTAGCGGCAGTACAGATGCCTGGGGCCGCGGCACCCGCTACACCAGCAATAGCTGTGGCAGCAACTCTTCTGCTTACTACTTCAGCTACTGCAAGGCTACATGCACACGTGACACCTGCCTGACACCTGCCGCTGTACTCTTCAATGGTGAGTCCGGCTGGCCATATGGCGCTACGTCTGTGACTGTAGGTGGCTACACTTATACTTCATCTCAGGTAGCTACACAGTACTACTCTGCTGATAATGACGCCAAGGCAGCCCTGCTCCTCATAGCTACGCTGAAGATCTACGGCTCAAACATCACCGTACCGACCAATATCGCTACAGATGCTGCTACAGTAGAAAACTGGCTCGCTACACTCGGCCAGCTCACCTCTACATCCAGCTTCACAGCTCCTGCCAATGTACAAACAGCTATAGCTAATGTACAGGCATGGGAAGCCAGCAAGGTCTGCGCTCCATGATTGTCACTAAATAATCTTGTTACTAAAAAATGCGATCCTTCACCGGGTCGCATTTTTTGTTTGTACCTGTTTTATTTTACCAGTTGCTTTAGCAGGGAGAGGGATGCCCTGTCCAGCCGGGCCTTTTCTATCTTGATATGTGTGCACCGGTTGAATACGGCAAACTGCTGCAGTGCCTTTGCCAACGCCTTGACAAAGGCCTCGGATACTTTGAATCCGTCCTCTATCCACAGCTGGCGTACCAGTAGTGTCTGCGTGGCGGCATCTGCCTTGGCATCCAGCCGCGCAGCAAAGGTATCGCCATACAGTACCGGCAGCACAAAGTAGCCATACACCCGCTTCGGCTCCGGCACATAGCACTCTATCGTGTAGTCAAAGTCAAAAAGATTGATCAGCCTGCGCCGCTGTATGATCGCATTGTCAAACGGGGAGAGGATGTGTATCTTCTTTTGCGTCCGGATCGTTTGCAGCTCATCCAGCTTGGCTGTGGTGGTATAGCAGGTGTCTCTCAGTCCATCCACTCTCAGCTCCTCCAGCTCTCCGTCTCTCAGCATGGCTGCCAGTGCCTTCTTCACCGGGTCGTGCTGCGTGCGCCGCAGGTAGCTGATCTCCCCTGCCGCCGCGAATCCACTCGCATCTATAGCGCTCAGCACCAGGTGGCGTGCCATCTCCCGCTCTGTGGGCATGGTCGTATCTATCCCCGCCGGCAGTACGCGCTCTGTGAGGTCATATACTTTCTGAAAGTTTCTGCGCCCTGCCACCATCAGCCTGCCTGCCATAAAAAGCTGTTCCAGCGCCTGCTTGGTGGTCTTCCACTCATACCAGCCTTTGGCAGCACGTTTTTCCTCAAAGTCTTTCGATTGTAGCGGGCCTTCGGCTTTGATGCGGTCGTATACCATTTCCAGTGGCTTCTTGCCATGAAACCAGTGTTGCTTGCCTTCGGCAAAGAGCTTCTTGCGCGGCAGGGAGTAGCGGTAGTCACGCATAGGCAGGTAGGCGGCCGCGTGGCTCCAGTACTCAAAGATCGCTTTGTCACTCTCCATCAGTTCATCCAGGTAGCTTTTCTTATAGTCCTTGACCCGCGTGAAAAGTGTATGATGATGCGCGCGCTCCACTACAGCAATGGTATCGATCTGTATATACCCTATATGCTCTATCACATTTAGTGCGCCGGCCTTGCCTCGTCCATAGTCACGGCCATACAGCCCCTGCGAGTGCAGGTAGAGCCGCCGGGCCTCAGATGGAGTGATCGTATTCACACGCTGAATGTAGGAAAGCTCCCCAAAAGAAAAAACCCCGCGTGGGCGGGGTTGTGGAAAGAAGGTAAAGGTAATCGGGTCAGATCTTAGTGGATCTTCTTGATGTAGGAGTCGTCGCTCACCAGGTTGCGCAGCTTCTGTAGCGAAGAGCGGACGCTGGTGTCGATCTGCTTGTCACCATAGAGCAGTACGAATCCTCCGAGGAGGCTCTCGTCTATGGTTTCGGTCAGCTGTACATCGCCGAGATTTTCTCTCTTCCTGAGATCGGCGATCAGCGAGTCGATAGTTGCTTGATCTAATTTCACAGCAGAGGTCAATTTTATAGGGGTTATATTTTTCAGTGTATTATACTGCGTGTTGAAAGCTTGCGCTATCTCATACAGGAATGCCTCACGGCCCTTATTCACCAGCAGGGTCATAAACTTGCTGGTAATATCGCTGATAGAGCCAGCGAAAACCTTATTGAGCACTCCTATCTTTTTATCAGCAGCTACGATAGGGCTTTTGAGAAATACCCTCAGCTCTGGGCTGGAGCGGATCACGCTCTCTATAGAGGCCATATCCTTGTGGGCTGCTTCTAGCTGGCCTTTCTCCTGAGCCAGGTCCAGGAGGGATTTAGCATATCTGGTGGCGAGACGGTATGACATTCTTCTTTATTTAGTAGTGAGCAGAGGCTTGCGCCTTACTTCATTCTTAGTTAGCGTTAGTTTCCTTTACCAGTTTTTCTACCAGTTCCTTCTGTGCAGAGTCGTTTGCCAGGTCCTTGCGTACTACCTTCTCAGCTATCTGCAGGGCCATCTGGCCTACGGTGTTCTTGATCTCTACGATCGCAGCTTTCTTCTGGGTCTCTATCTCACGCATAGCGTCAGACAGCTTCTTGCCGGCTTCAGCCTGTGCCTTGTCCAGTATCTCAGCCTTGATCCTTTCAGCAGCGTCGCGTGCTTCTGCTACGATCTTGTTGCGCTCTTCGCGTGCCTGGTTCAGCAGGTCTTCATTCTTGGCAGTGAGGCTTGCCATTTCTGCGCGGGCCCTCTCGGCTTGCGCCAGGGAGTCTGCTATAGAGTTCTCGCGCTCCTTCAGGGAGTTTGCGATAGGCTTGAATCCAAACTTGCCCAGTACCAGGATCAGGATCACAAATATGATGAGTGCCCAGATAGCCATACCCGGCTCTGGGGTCACGAGGCTGAATGCGCTTGCTTCGAGGAGGACTGTATTCATTTTGACGACGTTTATTTTGTTTGACTACTTTCTTTCTAAAACCATTTGATAGTGTAAAAACACTTCCGCAGGCAATCCCCTTGGAAGTGTTTTTATTTTCCTTGGATTACTTTGCAGTAAGGAATGCTACGATCACAGCAAAGAGAGCTACACCCTCGATGAATGCCGCAGTCAGGATCATCGCACCGCGGATATCGCCTGTAGCCTCTGGCTGACGTGCGATAGACTCAGTAGCGCCCTTACCGATCTGTCCGATACCGATACCTGCACCTACTGCTGCGAGGCCTGCGCCTACTGCTGCTATACCTGGCAGAGTCTCGAGAAGAAGAACTGAACTCATGGTTGTTATAATTAATGGTTAAAAAATCTCTTTTGTATTGGTCTTAATACTTACTACTAAATACTAATTAATCTACAGTATGGTGTCCCTCGCTATGATCCTCCAGCGCCAGTCCGATGAATGTAGCTGTGAGCATAGAGAAGATGAACGCCTGGATAAATGCCACCAGCACCTCTATCACACTGATGAATAGTGCAAATGGCACTGCTATAGCTGCACCTACACCTGAGCCTATCATATTCTTGCCAGCCTCACCAAATACGAAGATCAGGCTAATGAGAGAGAGGGTGATGATGTGACCCGCAGTCATGTTTGCAAAGAGACGCACCATCAGGGCGATTGGCTTGGTAAAGAGGCCTATCACTTCGATGATGGCAAGGAATAACTTCATCGGCACTGCTACACCCGGCATCCAGAAGATGTGACCCCAGTAGTGCTTGGTACCGCTGATATTGATCGCAAAGAATGCGACGATAGCCAGTACCATGGTGAATGCGATATTGCCTGTCACATTAGCTCCACCCGGGAAGAGTGGCAGCATGCCCAGCAGGTTCAGCACGAGGATGAAGAAGAAAATGGTCATGATATACGGCAGGTACGCCTCATACTTAGGACCGATATTAGGCTTAGCCACATCGTCGCGTATGAATACGAAGAGCGGCTCGATCACTGACTGCAGTCCCTTAGGAGCCTTGCCGTGGTTTGCCTTGTATGCGCCGGCCACTGATGTGAAGATCACGATCAGGATGATAGCTGCCAGCAGCATCGTAAATACATTCTTGGTGATAGACATATCGAGGAAGAAAGCACCATCCTCTTTTATGATCTTGCCTTCTTCGCACTTGTAGCCATTCACCTCCTTGCCTTCGCCATACATGAAGGTGGTCACGCCACTCGCAGAGCTATACAGGATGCACGGCAGCGGTATCTGCACCATCTCCAGGATATCAAACTCGTGAGAGTCTGCTATGTGCTCCATGATGGCCGGCTTAGGATCATAGTTGCCGTCTTCCTTTTCAGCAGTTTTCTCGATCTTATCGAGTTTGGCCTCACCCTCCTGCGCCATAGCGGCTGTAGCCGATACGAGCATCAGTGTGGCGATCATGAGGCGTATGTAGGATGTAAATTTCACGTGAAAGCTTGTTTTAACGCGGTGCAAAAATATTCCTTTTGACGGCATTTCAAAACAAAAAATAGGCCCCGTACCACAGTGTGGGAAACTCATGGCTACCAGCTCCCTGCCCACCCCTCAGACCCGCACTACCACAAATAAAAAAGCCCCCTCAGAGAGGGAGCTTTCCTTACAATGAATAACAGAAAAATATATTATCCATCATCTGTCCCGATGGCTCGGGACGGAGGCAGACAACGAATGATTATGCTTGGCTAGCTGGAGCGGCAGCCTTAGGAGCGGCTTTCTTAGCGGTAGCCTTCTTAGCAGCAGCCTTCTTCTTAGGAGCAGCTTTCTTGGCAGCCTTCTTAGGGGCAGCTGGCTTAGACGCAGACTTGGTAGCTGGCTTTGCACCACCTATGGTCACGCGCTTTTGCAGCTCGCCTTCCAGCTTCTGTATCTTCTTGGTCAGGGTCTGTACCTGGTTCATACCAGCCTTGCCATACTTATCTACTACTTTATTGAGCTTGGTCTCGAGTTCTTTCCTCTTTGACTCTGCGTTTGTCACCACGTGGTCTACGATCTTCTTGCCTTCACGCTCGTTGATCTTGCCTTTCTTCACGAGGTCGTCTACATTCTTTTGTACCCTCTCAGATGTCTTGGCTGCGTAGCCTACACCTGCATACAGGAGGCTCTTGAGTGTCTCCTGGAGTTTCTTGTTGTCTGCCATGATGTTGTCTTGTTTAGTTGGTTTAAAAAATTAATGTGTTTTATTTGTTATAAAACTCAATGCAAATATAAGGGCGTTTCTTTAAAAGTCAACTATTAACCAATAAAATCAATGATTTTAACTAAAAATTAATACCACCTCTCGCCATCCAGTTTCCTTCATTGCATTATCCACACCACCTGATCCTGGTCATTTCCCTGACTAATTTTAGTCATAAACCGTTGATTTCATTAGGTTCCGTTAAATTATATTTTAATTTAATTCAAAAAATCAATAATCTGAATGGTGGATAAATCATTTGCATTTATCCGGAAAATGTGTTGCTTTATCCCCCCATAGCTGATCATTATTACGTGAATATTACAGCCGCATTATATCTCCTCACCGGACTGGTGGATGTCTGTGCCGAGTACGCGCACCTGCGCGGCGTCACACATATCACCCGGCCACTGCTCATGCCGCTGCTGCTGGCCTGCTACCTCTCTGCCACTGGCCTGCGCCTCACCTCGCGCGATAGGCTCGTGGCCGGTGCTATAGCCTTCTCATGGGTGGGAGACGTGGTACTCATGAGCGCTGAGGGCCGTGAGCTCTGGTTTCTAGGCGGGCTGGTCGCCTTCCTTATCGCACACCTGTTCTATATAGGAGCTTTCACACAGGTGGCAGACCGCCAGGTACAGCCTGTGCTCCGGCGCCACATCTGGCTGGCACTGCCGCTGGCCGCATACCTGGCCGGGCTACTCAGCGTTCTGATACCAGCGGTAGACACCCATATGCGGGCGCCTATAGCCATATATGGGATGGTCATCGGCACTATGGTCCTCTTTAGTATCAATCGGTATAAACGCGTCAATGACCGCAGCTTTGCCCTCGTATTCGCTGGCGCTGTGCTATTTATGCTATCAGACTCACTCATCGCGGTCAATAGGTTTCTCTGCCACGGAGACCTCTGGCTGTCAGGTGTCTGGATCATGCTCCTCTACATACTAGGGCAGTATTGTATCTCACAGGGCATGATCAGGAACGATAATGCCATTTTAACGTAAAACAGTAAAACAAGTATTGGATAACAAGCTGACAAATTGTATTTTGTCAGACGGCTCCGGCCCCAAAAATCAAGCAGGAAAGAATGATCTCTACAAAGAACAAGAACTTTGCAAAAATAGAAGACTACTTTGACTACATGGCCGAGACCCTCGGCTATCCGCCCTATCATCATCACTTCAGCTCAGAGACCATCATATCTGATGGGCTGAGGCTGCACGTAGATGTATATGAGCATGACAAGAAAGCCCCTACTGTGGTCTTTGTGCCCGGCACAGCCATCTACGCACTCTGCTATGCCGAGATGATGTACAAGATAGGCGAGGCAGGCTACAATGTGATAGGCCTGGACCCGCGTGGCCATGGCCAGAGCGAAGGCCCGCGTGGAGACTATACTATACCCGAGCTCCTGCGTGATGTAGAGACGGCTATCGAGTTTGCGCACAAGCGCTTCGGCCGCAAGGTCACGCTCATGGGCAGCTCCCAGGGCGGTATCATATCCCTCTATATGGCTGCCAAAGATGCCCGTATAGACTCCGTGATCTGCCAGAACTTTGCAGATCTCACCGGAGACGAGACCACAAAGCTGACACGCCACCCCGTGCTCTTCAAGTATATGCGCATGCTCATCAGCAATAGCAAAGCCAGTGAGCTAATACCTAATGCTATGATACCCATGTCAGCCTACATAGACATCGAAAGCATACAGGTGCGCTATTTCGGCAATCTCAGGCAGTTTATAGAAAACGACCCGCTCGCGCTGAAAAACATATCCGTACGCGCCCTCCAGAGCCTCGGCCAGACCGCTATGGACAGGCCGATAGAGAAGATCACCATCCCCGTCATGGTATTCCAGGGAGATGCCGATACGATATTCTCTGTAGGCTATACCAAAAAGCTGTACGACAAGCTGACCTGCAAGAAGAAGATGACGGTCTTCCGCGGTATGTCTCACGCCCTGATGAGTGAAAATGTAGATGAGATACTACCCGATATCCTGGACTGGCTCCGCCAGATATACCCTCGCTAGGGCATAGTTTTTGCTACCTGTAGCGTAAAGAATCCCGATCCCGACCTTCTACATGCGTGCCTCCGTGAGGGGCCTGCATTTAGCAGTTTTTATGACCAAAACATTAAACTTTTTCTTCGTATCAATCGTTTTATAATCTATATTGCCCTGTAGTCGGAATATTTTCATATTTTTGCGGGCTATTTGACCGGACCCGCGTATTTTTTGACAGATAAAGACAAGTAAATCTATAAATGAGACAACTCAAAATATCCAAGTCCATCACGAACCGCGAAAGCCAGTCCATAGAGAAATATCTCCAGGAGATCGGCAAGGAGGACCTCCTCACACCGGAGGAGGAGGTGGATCTGGCACGCCGCATCCGTCAGGGAGACCAGCTCGCACTGGAGAAGCTGACCCGCGCTAACCTCCGCTTCGTAGTATCCGTAGCAAAACAATACCAGAACAACTCCCTCTCGCTGAATGACCTCATCAATGAGGGCAACCTCGGCCTCGTAAAGGCGGCACAGAAATTTGACGAGACGAGGGGTTTCAAGTTTATATCATACGCCGTATGGTGGATCCGTCAGTCTATCATCCAGGCTCTGGCTGAGCACAGCCGTCTGGTGCGCCTCCCACTGAATAAGGTAGGCTCCCTGACCAAGATCAATAAGGCATTCTCCGACCTCGAGCAGAAGTACCAGCGCGAGCCGACTCCTGAGGAGCTGGCAGAGATGCTGGAGATACCTGTAGAGGAGGTAGAGGCTACCCTCGGTATATCAGCCCGCCACGTGTCTATGGATGCGCCTTTTACTGAGGGCGAGTCCAATGCACTGATAGACGTGTTGAATAATCCGAATGCGGAGAGGACCGATCTCGGCCTCGAGTACAAGGAGTCCCTCCAGATGGAGACTGACCGTATCCTCGCTACCCTCACTGACCGTGAGCGCGAGGTGATCAAGCTCTTCTTCGGTATCGGTGTAGAGCACCCCATGACCCTGGAGGACATCGGTGAGAGCCTCGGCATCACCCGTGAGCGTATCCGCCAGATCAAGGACAAGGCCATCACCAAGCTCCGCACTCAGAGCCGCAGCAAAGCCCTCAAGGCCTACCTCGGTCAGTAATCGATCACGACATCATTATTATATCAAAAGCCTCCGCACGGAGGCTTTTGTATTTTACCTCAAGCCAATCCTATATATTCTAAACCTATTCCACAAAGGTTTGGAGAGAACTGTATCACTCTAAATCCCAGAATTATCAAGAGCAGGCTTTTCAACCTGACCTCTGACGGAAGGGTCTTCCCGCTCCTATTTTAGGAGAGGGAGATGCCGAAGGCAGATGGGAGAGGTAAAATGGGCGAAAGCAAGACTGCCTGGCCACAACACAGCAATCCACTCGCACAGAAAAAGAAAAAGCCCCTCACGGGGCTTTTAAAGTATTTGTAATATTTCTTATCTCAACTCTATCGTCTCACGTCTCTTAGAACTTAGGGCAGAAGAGCGTAGCCGGCCTGCGCTTAGCAAAGCAACCTACGAAGGATGCAGCCAGCTCAAATGCGCCCTGAGACTGTGATCCCTTGATCAGCTGAGATACGTTGATATCATACGCAGCGGAGAAAATGATACGATTCCACTCTACACCTGCATTGAGCACCACAGCCTCCGAGTTGAGGCGGGCATCATGCCATGCAGCTGCTGCGTCGCCACCTACCAGGCGGTACATAGCACCTATCTTAAAGTTGCTACCCTCACGCTCACGCTGGTCAAACACGATACGGATATCCATACCCATGTCGAGCTCATGGCTCACACCCTGATTCATATAGATGAATTTAGGCTGGCCATCAAAGCGGCCCTTGATAGGGAAGCGGTAGCCGCCATGTACCGTGAACTTCATCGGCAGGCGTACTGACTTATCACCGAGGAATGATTCATTAGGCCTGTTCAGGTGGTCTGCAGCCACACCCAGGTAGCCACTCGCACGCGAGCGACGACCGAAGCGGCCGGTATACATCAGGCCCACTGATACATCCCAGAAGAGGAAGTTGTTATTTACGATATACTCACCACTCGGCTTCTGAGGGTTGAATACACCATTGTCATTCTGATTGCCAAACTGGAGGTTAGCTGCATTGATAGAGCGCTGCCAGATAGCAGAGGTAAAGCCCAGGGAGATGAAGTGCTCATTGCGCCTGTCCAGAGACTTGTGGTATGCTAAAGAAAGACCGAAACGGTTCGTCTGAAACTGCGACTGGCCAGCTGCATCATTCAGGAAGTAAGCGCCAAAGCCAAAAGCGTCACCCCTCATGAAACCCTTATTGGTACGGAAATCTATAGACGCACTCGGCGTACGAAACATAGATACGGATTCATTTCTCAGGATAGAGCCCCACTGGCCGCGAAAGATAGCCGTGATGCGGTAGTTGCAATCAAAGGCGCCCGTCATAGCCGGATTCAGCAGCATAGGGGCAGCATAAAACTGCGAGAAGTGTGGGTCCGTGGCTCCGCCAGAGCTTTGAGCCGTGGCCGACATAGAAACTGTGAAACAAACTACCAGAGAGTAGAGGAGTTTCTTCATGAGTGGCGTGTTTTGTGCTAACATACAAAAAATAGATTTAAATCCTCCAATTTTTAACGTATTAATGTGACGCTTCCGTCGTATGATTTTTTCACGCCATCCAGATAGGTGATCTCTATCTGATAGACGTATACACTAGTAGGCTGAGCTACATTCATATAGGTACCATCCCAGCCTGTCCACTGATTGCCCATAGAGTCAAATACCTTCTCTCCCCAGCGGTTAAAGATGCGCATTGCCACCGTTTTGATCTTGGTGCCATACACTTCAAATCTATCATTTGTACCATCTCCATTTGGAGAGAATGCATTAGGAATATATGGCTCCGGCGCGTGCTCTACCCTGATCGTGCTGGACGCATTTGCGTAGCAGTTCTTGCCATAGTTTACTACCAGCTGGTAGGTAGTGGTCTCGTATGGCGTAGCTACAGGCACAGGGCAGTCTATACAGCTCAGGCCGAGTGCCGGAGACCATGCATAGGAGTTGACAGTTTGCGTCGTAGAGTTGCTGATCAGTGGTACCAGAGAGATACTGCTGCCTACTATCAGGCTCGTATCCTGCGGCGTGATAGCCACAGTGATCGGATCTGGCTGATACACCGTGATAGTGGTATCAAACTGGCAGAGCATACTATCCCGTGCATACAGGTGGTAGGTACCCGCCGCCAGGTCGTAGAAATCAGGGATGGTCTGCCATGTACTATCATCCAGAGAGTACTCATATGCATAGGTATGCGCCGCAGTACCTCCCTGCACTACGAAGTGTATACTACCATCTGCAGATCCCGGGCAGTGCGTGCTGTCTGCCGCCATTTCATATACCGTGATAGGCGGTGGCGCTATGAGGGTAGCAGTGGTCACCTTCTGGCAGCCATTGGCATCTGTCAGGGTCACACTATAGGTACCCGGTCCTAGATTGCTATGGATATCTGCTACCGGCGCACCATCGCTCCAGGTATAGGTATATGGTGTCGTACCACCACCAGGGGTGATCTGCATCGCACCGTTGGCATCATTGGCACAGGCTATAGGTGTCACGGCCAGTGCGGCTGTCAGCGCAGGCGGATCGGTCAGGGTCACTGCCACAGGCTGTACACAGCCCTTGGCGTCGGTCACAGGCAGCAGGTATGGTGTCTGCGGTGCACTGGCACCGAGACCCTTAGTAGTATCTGACATCTGGTAGTTGGCACCATTAAAAGTATAGAAGTACGGAGCATGGCCACCCGAGGCATTGAGCCAGATGGTACCATTGTGATCACCATAGCAGAGCGGATTAGTAAAGTATGGCATCACCACCACCTCTGTCGGCTCAAACACCTCCACAATACCGCTGGCCGGGCAGCCAAAGGCATCCGTCACGGTCACTGTATCTGGTCCCGCTGGCAGGCCATAGGCCGTGCTGTTGACATCGCCCGATGGTTCCCAGAGGTAGTTGTATGGTCCATTGCCATTGGCCACGGTCACAGTAGCATCACCGTCATTGCCGTTAAAGCAACTGGTGCTATCTGCCGTCAGGGAGATATGCAGCACATACTGCGTATCTATAGTGAATGGCTGCTGTGTAGAGCAGCCGTTGATATCCGTCACCAGCAGGCTGTGCTGGCCTGCGGCCAATGTAGTATTTGTATTAGTACCTGCTGTACCATCCCAGGTATAGGAGTATGGTGCAGTGCCGTTGGTCACAGCTGCTGCTGCCGTGCCATCATTACTTTCTGCGCAGTGTGCCGGATTGGTAGTGATGGTCACCTGTATCTGCAGCGGCTGGTAGATAGTGCCTGATGCAGTAGCTGTACAGCCCGCAGCATCCGTCACCGTCACGGAGAATGGTCCCGCACTCAGGTCTGTAGCAGAGTCAGTAGCCGAGCCCGAGCCGGTCCACGCATAGCTATACGGCGGCCTGCCTCCTGCTGTGGTCAGGCGGGCTATACCATTGTTATCTCCATAGCATTTCACAGAGTCGGTAGAGGCTATGGCCAGGGTGAGCTGTGGTGGCTGGCCCAGGTAGGCCGTATCCTTGGCCACGCAGCTATTGGCATCTGTCACTGTCACGATATACATGCCCGGTGCGAGTCCTGAGAGCGGATCGCTTCCTGCATTCCATGCCACTGTATAGTTTGGCGTACCGCCTGATGGTATCGCATCCAGGCTGCCATTATTGGCACCATAGCAGGTGATGGTCGTAGAGTCTATGGCTATCGCTATGGCTGTAGGCGCGGTGATGGTCACAGAGTTGGCTACCGATATGCCATTGGCATCGGTCACGGTGAGGGTATACGTGCCCGCACGCAGGCCATTCGCTGTATCACTGGTACTGGCCGGCACATTGCTCCATAGGAAAGTATACGGCGTCACACCGCCGCTGGCGGCTGCTATGGCCATGCCATTGCTATCGCCGTAGCACAGGTTATTAGTGATAGTAAAGATTACATTGATCGGTGGCGGGCCGGTGATATGTACCGTGTCCCTCACACAGCAGTTGTGAGCATCACATATATTGATATAGTAGTAGCCGGAGTCCAGGCCGGTAGCGCTGCTCACATTGCCTACAGATACACCCGGAGGGCATGTCCATGTATAGCTGTATGGCCCCGTACCACCGCTGGTAGTGATGGTGATCGTGCCGTCATGTGTGCTGGCGCCGGTGAGGTTAGTATGCGTAGCAGGGGCTACCAGCTGGGTAGGCTGTGTCACATTGGCCTGTCCGGAGATAGTACAGCCACTGGTATCCGTCACCGTAACCTGATAGAGGCCCGCGCTGAGAGAGGTCAGTCCGCTCGCATTGCCACCCGGTATGCTCCAGGTGTAGCGGTATGGGCGGCGCCCGCCGCCTGCGGTAGCGGTCACAGAGCCTGTCACATCTCCATAGCAGTTCTCATTCACAGAGTCCATGCGGAGCGTCAGCGGCGCCGGGCTCACGAGGCGTGTGGTATCATAGCCGGCGCAGTGGTTGGCATCTGTCACGGTCAGGTAGTAGGTAGCAGGTGCCAGTCCGTTCAGCACATTGGGATTGCCCGCAGCCACTGGACTCCATGTATAGGTATATGGCGCAGTGCCAGCATTCATATTGATGGTGATCCGCCCATCATTGGCCCCTGCACAGGTGATAGAGTCTACCACCTTTCGCACCGGTATATTATTGCCCATCGTGACCCGCGCACTATCAGTGATCGGACACGGCAGCGTACCACCGGATATGGTACAGATATAGAGTGTGGTACCGGTAGGGGTCACCGTAGGATTAGCATAAAAAAGGCCTACACCTTGTGGAGGAGCCGTACCACCTACAGCAGACCAGGTATATGTCAGCGCGTTAGAGTTGGCAGTACCGGTATGTACCGCATGCAGCTGCACAGGAGTACTGCTGCAGATGAAGGTATCTGGAGATACAGAGAACCTGTTAGTCGTATCGACAAATACAGTCACATAGTCCGAGCTATTGCAGCCATTCGTATCATACAGTGTCACTGTGTAGGTGGTCTGTGCCTGCGGGTAGGCTATCGTCGTGTCTTTGTTTATAGGGTTAGGTGCATTGGGGCCTGTAGATGGCGTCCAGAGCAGGTTAGCATTAGACAGTGGCGTAGTACAGACGTTAAACTGGAAGTTTGGCCGCTGGAAGTAGCTGGCGTAGGTCGGTGGGCCATTCAGCTGCACACCGGTGAAACCGCACTGGCCGCCCGGATCATTAGAGTACGTACACCATACAGAGCGGTATGGGGTGGTGGTGTACCTCATCTTCGCGTTAGGGCTGCCGTTAGTGGTGTTGGCAAAGCAGACATCTATCACGAGGTTAGACTGGCCATCCCAGTTATATGGCGTTTGCAGTACGTGTATATTCCAGTTGGTCACAGAGGTCCAGTTGGCTACATATACCGTGGTCAGGTAGTTGTCACTCACATAGCCGGTGAGGCTGTCTATAGAATTGTCTACGCAGCCCATCCTGATGGTAAAGTTAGTACAGGTAGAGCCACCGTTATTATTGCCCACCTGCATAGCCAGACTAGAGATCTGCCCGCCTGAGCCTATCAGGCCGGCCAGCTCACTGGCATGTATCAGAAACTGGTGGCGCGCACTCTTATAGTAGTTTCCGTATGGAGATGGATAGACGAATCCTGTACCACCCTGTATAGAGTTACTGGTACCGAGCGTGAGCAGCCTCGTATTGCCGCTGCAGCGGGTGGTAGCAGGACCGCACTCAGGATTGGCCGTAGCTATCAGCTGGGTAGGCTGGCCCGGGCAGAGCATAGTAGGGTTAGCCTTTGCCTGCACATTGGGTGCAAATCCATTCACACGTACTGTCACCGTGTCTGTGCGCTCGCAGCCCGTATTGGCTGTGAAATGCACCGTATACGTCGTGGTAGTAGGTGGAGAGGCCACAGGATTCAGCGTATTATTGACATTGGCATGCGTCACAGGATCTGTCAGTCCGGTAGCCGGCGTCCAGAGTATCTGGTAGGGCGCATAGGTATTATCGACCGTAGCATTCAGCTGCAGGGCGCCGTTCTGACAGATAGCGCCACCCGGTCCCGCATCCATATTGAATGGTGGATTGTAAATGATACGCGCCGTGTCCGTACCGCAGTCACTATGGAATGTATACGTGGTAGTAGACGATGGCGCAGCCAATGGTGTGAAAAGGCCCGTCGGAAAAGTCAGGCCTGCCGGAGGGGTCCACGTAGAGTTAGTACCACCTGTAGCGCTGAGCTGTATCGGCGTACCGCAAAAAATAGCCTGATGCGGTGTCACCGTTACTTTATTGAATACACAAGCCCGGTATGTTTTGGTAAAGTTGCCTTCTATCGGGCAGTCCTTGGTATTGGCGGTGATCTGGTAGTAGTGGCAGCCGGTATCATTCACTGTAGGTGTCCAAGTGATGTGAGCTGTGACCACAGACCTGATAGAGTCTACCTGAGTGATGGTAGCGCCCGGCAGTGCAGACGGCGTAGCAGTGATATTGCTCTTGATCACGATGGAGTCACCATTAGAGTCACGCATCTTGATATCCCAGCTAGCAGAGGTGCCCGGGCAGAGCTGCACCGTCACGGTATCTATAGAGTTGGCGTTGTTATTATTGGCTATCGGATCCATAGAGGCTGCCGGTACAGTACAGTTCAGGATCTTGACCTGTACGTCACGGATCGTAGAGCCTACCAGCACACCATTGCGGTACTCCAGTACACGCAGCGCCAGTACGTCCACATTGGTCTGGCTCGGGGTGAAGTCTATCTGGCCGGTAGCCGAGCTGAATACAAACTGGTTATTGCTCACGATGATAGGGCGGCTCTGGCTGAACCCTGACTGCCAGGTCAGCGAGCTATTGTGCGCCTGCAGCGGAGCGATCAGCTGAAATACGAGCGAGTCACCATTGGCATCCGTCGCGCCGTTATTATACGATACAGGATACCCGTTACATACGAACGGTACCGGATCATAGCCAAAGGTCGCTGAGCTATTCTGGTATGGCAGACCGGTAGCAGGATTGATGGTCGTATTGATCAGCGCCTCTACATAGAGGTCGGCAGACCCGCCTCCGGTCACATTGTCTGAGTTATTACGTGCATTCTCTGCGGTAGAGATATACCACTGGCTACACTGGTAGGCTGCTGTGCCTGTACCCGGCAGCGTGATCATGGCGCGGTATACATACTTCTGCACACCGGGATACTGAGAGCCACCATGGCAGGTACTATTGTTGATCGCATTGGGGCAAAGCTGAGATACCTCACAGCCACCGCTGGAGGTAGATGTACCGCCGTTAGGGCATGGCAGGCCATTGACCATATTCAGCGTCACGGAGCTATTGTAGCTACCACCGGGGCAGTCAGTATTGAAAATGTCGAGTGTCATGCTGCTCGGAGCCGGTATACCACTACAGTCCCGGTAGAAAGTGGCTGTGACCTCATAGGTCATCTGCCCTGTAGCGGCATTGTAGCTGACAAAGCGGTATGTGAGGTCCGCCCCCTGCGCGTGCGAGGCGCGTGCCTCTCCCACCCAGCCCAGACAGATAATAAGTGCAACTATAGCGATGTAAAATTTCTTCATGGAAATTTGATGATTCGATGATCTATGGACGTCCTTGTATAAGAGGCTAAATCTACACAAAGGGTTGTATATATTCAAACAAAAATTAACATAGCTCCCCTCCACCACCGGGGCGTCCTGATCCATTGTCTTTCATACACATATACGCTCCGCAGGGGGTATTTATTGCCTCCGGCAGTGGGGGTTTATGGCCATTGTTCCGCCATATTTTTTAGCTTTAGCGTGACTAATAAAGTAACTATATGAAGATCAAGCGCATCTTGATACGCATAGGCCTACTGCTGCTGGTACTCGCCGGCACCGGCGGGGTATTATACCTGATCTACGTGCGCCCTTTCGTCCGGCAGATGATGGTCATGACCACTATCCATCCGGACCCGCAGCTCACCTTGGTCACCGGTGGCGGCGGCAATAGCGGCATACTGGCCTCAGACAGCGCCATCCTGGTCATAGACACCAAAATGGAAGAAGGCGCCACCGCCTTCCACAATACCGTCGCAAAGATAGCCGGCACCAGGCCCATCATCATCGTCAATACGCACATCCACTCAGACCATACCAAAGGCAACGCCCTCTACAAAGGTGCCACCATCATAGCCGGTGCCCGCTACGATCAGGAGCAGTGGATCAGCGAAAACGGCAAAGAAACACTCCCCACTGTCTGGGTCCGCGATAGTATGACCCTCCATATGGGAGATGAGACAGTCACCATACTGAATCTCGGCTTTGATGCCCACACCCAGAGCGATGTGGTCGTCTATCTCGGCAATAGGCAGGTGCTTTTCACCGGAGATCTTGTGCTAAATCAGCAGGCACCAGCCCTATTCCGACGGTACCGGGCCACTGCCCACGGCTATCTGGCCGCCTTTGACACTTTAGAAAACCGTTTTGCTATCAAAACGGTAGTACCGGGCCACGGCCCCATCGGCGGCCGCGACCTCATAGATACCTATCGCGCCTTCTTCCAGGACATGTACGTAGCCTCTGTAGACCATGACAAGAAACCCCAGATCCTCACCCGGTACAATACATGGAAGCAGATCCCATTTATGATGAGCCCTGACGCCACCATCAGCTATATTAAAAAGGAGAAAGACCAATGAAACCTGCACAGAGATACTACCTCCTCGCCTATAATGGCTTTGCATTTCTGGCATGGCTGGCATTCGGCATAGCCTATTTCATCCATAGCCCCTGGGTATTGCCGATACTGGTGCTGGCTCAGGGCCTCGCCATCCTGGAGATCATACACGCTGCTACAGGTATAGTCCGGTCACCAGTAGGCTCTACGGCAGCGCAGGTCGCATCGCGCATACTGGTCGTAGTCTTGCTGCTGCTTTTTGTTTCAGACGGACAGTGGTTCGGCCTCACAGGCTTTCTGATAGTCACCATCGCATGGACCATTACCGAACTCGTCCGTTATTCATTTTATTTTGCCGGCCTGCTGGGCCGCGAGCCGCACTGGCTGCTGGTCATGCGCTACACTTTTTTCATTATCCTCTATCCGCTCGGCGTGACCGGAGAGTGGTTTATCATCCTGTCTCCACTGCTCACATACGGCCTCGCAGGCTCTCATGATGGCAGGTTCTGGATCTTTGATCAGACCGAGGGTATCCCCACTATTTATTACGCCATCTTCACCGGCATCCTCGCTATTTCTTACATCTACTACTTCCCTGTTTTATACCGATACATGTGGCGCCAGCGCAGCAAAAAGCTCAGCGCTAACTGATGCATTCCTCCTCTCCTATTTTAGGAGAGTCAGTGAAAGGTAAGGTGCCATCCCGGTGCATTTAAATTCTGAAAATCCTGATTCAGAATTGCATCAAAGCCCCAAAGGGGCGCCACGCCTCTAGCGCAGGGTAGCGCCCTACGCAGCGCCCTGTAAGTCCTTCGCCTCCTCACCCGTCCATACTAAAGAAACCACAGCCTGCGTTGTATAAATAGTAACAGCCTTTCATGAATGTTTCATCACTTGTATTAAAGTCCCCTTCAGGCGTAGATCCCGATGAAGTCGGGGGGATTTAGGGGGCCGCACATTTCACTCACTATAGACACATCACCATGATACATAATTCAACCTTTACCACACCACCTAAAAGGATTATGTATGAAGCATCGACTGTATCTCTCAGCCCTGCTCCTATGCAGCGCCACCGCCACCCGCGCGCAGTACCTCACCGGTATGGAGGGTAGCGCCTACGGCGGTATCTCCACCGTCACTTTCAATCCTGCCATAGCCAATAGCCCCTACCAGGCAGACATCAATCTCGTAGGCGCATCCGCCTCAGTGAGCAATAACTACCTAGGCCTCGATCGCCGCGTGCTCTTTCATCCATCCCTCGCCAGTGACCCCGACTTTCAAAGCAAATACATGCACGAGCGTGTCAATGGCAACAACAAAAACGCCTACGCAGGCTACCAGCTCACCGGGCCGTTATCTTTCATGGTATCTTTTGGCAAAAAGAAAAAGCCAAACAAGAACGCTATTGCCTTCAGCTATCATAGCAATTTTGTTTTTAATGGCGACAATGTCAGCGAGGTCCTCGCCCGCTCCGCTTTCTACGGCATGGGCAATAATGCCAATGCCGTCACACACTTCATCGGCCAGAGCCTCAGCGCGCAGCGCATGGGCTTCCGCACCCTCGCGTGGAATGACTACGGCATCACCTACTCCCGAGTGGTCTATGACCGCGGTGGCTCTGTGATCAAAGTAGGTGGTACGCTGAAACTCATCCAGCCACTCGTAGGCGTCTATGTCTATGCAGACAATATCAACTACAAATGGCCAGAGGTCAATAACCTCAGTATCAATCGCACCAACGTCGCCTATGCATATTCCGAGGGCCTCGTCACATCAAATCAATATTCAGCATCAGCCATCGCTTCGGCATTACCCTCGTACTCCAGGGACGTGCTGAACTACAAGTACGCCCGCCCCACCGTAGCCGCAGACCTCGGCGTGATATATGAACTGCGCCCTGACAAAGATGACCGTGGTGAAGAGATGAACTGCGGCGGCTCCTGGTATGGATTCGTACCGCGGCCCTACAAGCTCGCCGTCGGCGCCTCTATCGTAGACTTCGGCGCCGTGCGCCTCAAGCGCGGCCAGTACAGCGGCAACTTCAGCGCCGACATCCAGAACTGGGACCTCACCGGCGCGCAGTTCCCAAATGGTATTCAGAGCGTAGACGACACCATCCGCTCCCGCTTCCGCGTGCTGCAAGACAATAAAGGCTACTTCACCATGTGGCTCCCCACGCGCTTCAATGTGTTTGTAGATTACAATATCTGGCATGGCCTCGGCGTGATCGGCTCCGCCATCATCTCCCCGCAGATGTCGCCTCATGGCATCATGGTCCACCAGGTCTCCACCTTCACCGCTACTGGCAAATATGAAAATAAGTGGTTCGGCGCCTACGTACCGCTCTCGGTAGACGTCTATGGCAATGTAGGCCTCGGCATGACCCTCCGCGCCGGCCCGCTCATCATCGGCACCCAGGACATGCTCGCCTTTTTCGCCAAAAAATACATCTACGACGCCGAGATCCACGCCGCCGTCAAGGTCACCATCCCTTACACCAAGCATTACCACAAAGGTGATATCCGCTTCGCAAAGAAGACCGGCAAGACAAACGGCCTGCTGCACGGATTTTAAAAAAAAGCCCGGTTCAATGATAAACCGGGCTGTCATAAAAAATATATGATCTGTGCTTACTGTTTGATCAGTTGCTTTGCGATTACCTTTCGGTGATTTTTTTCGAGTACCACCAGATATACCCCTGCTGCATAGCCAGTCATATCCAGCGTCTTAGTATCGGTATGATCAGCCACCGGTATGATAGTGACTATCTCTCCCAGTACATTGTATATTTTGATCTGAGGCACCTGTAGCTCACCCGGCATAGTATAGGCTATATTTACATGGGCACCTGCTGGGTTAGGTTCTAATGTCAGCCCTGCAGCTGATAGGCTATCTACTATACAGAGGGCTGTATTATCTCGCCAGTTTTGCATGAAATGGTTTGAATGTAAAATGGCCATACTATCTGGCTACATGTACCGGCATCTGAGATAGTGACAGTATATGGCGTACCAGTGCCGCCAGCTATCATTATATTCTGGATGCTCACTTCGCTATGAGATCAGTTTACGCTTATAGCAGGTTCAGACATTTCAGAACACCTCACAGCATTCACTATTAGTACCAATTAGTTTTTTTAAGGGTAGCCCAAAAAAAAGACCGCATTGCTGCGGTCTTTTTAGGTTTTCGGAGATTATCAGTCTTTTAGCAATCTTTTGGTAAGTACTTTGCGGCTGTTACAGTTTATAGCCACTGTATAAGCCCCGGGAGCAAACGCCTTTATATCCAGTTTTTGCACACCAGAATACTCCTGTAGTGTCACATTTGCCACTGACTGTCCCAAGATGTCATATACTTCTAGCTGTAGCGGACCTGATGCTTCAGCTATGCTGTATATCACAGACACCTCACTAGAAGCTGGATTTGGCACTAGATTCAGGAGATCCAATCTATTGTCATGCACGGCTGACTGTGATATACCAGCTTGTGATTCGGATGTTTTGAATGCTGCGCCAGTAGACATTGTATATTTCTCCAGGAATGCACGTGCCCTATTGCCCGAACCGTAGTTAGTCCCGTTTCTCAATATATCGTTAGTAGCAGTAGGGCCTGCTACCACAAGCTCTGTATTACCATACATACATAGGGACCTGCTATAGAAGTTGAAAGGGGATGTCAGGCTAGGTGTGCCTCCTGCGTACGGACTGTACGAAGTGATCAGTGTACCAGAGTAGCTATATACATCTATCTGATTAAATGTAGCGACTATAACTCCGGATGTTGTCAGTTTCACATCTTTAGCATCTGTCGTACTCAGATTTCCCAGAAATGTAATAGTAGCCGCCCCGGATGTAATAGATATCGAATACAATGATACCACCGCGCCATCTGTGATGGCGACATAAGATCCTGTAGGATCTACGTCCATACGGCAATATGGACCCCAGTAGCTGAGTGCCGTGTTTGTATATGACCCGATACTTGCGCCAGTAGCGGGATCAAATATCCCTATGTATCCAGTAGCTGCAGCACACACATATTCAGCGCCTCCACTATAAAACACCTTTAGCCTGGAGGATATAAACTGTGAGGATGAGTTAGGAGTAGATACCGTTGGTGAGTTCCCCCCCCAAAGGAAGTTACTAGAACAGGTACTTCCTAGCCCACCTGATCCGACGCATGGTATATATTGTCTGTCAAGTTTTATAAGAGCCAGATAGCTATTGTCATTGTATGGATTCATGATGTATATACCTGCATTGTCATAAGCGAAGTCTGTCAGGTAGGTGACATCAGAGGTCGGCTGCAGACTAGTGACCCATATAGCCGTGCCGCTTTGGTCATAGGCGCTGAATGCAGTATTCCCAGTAAATGATCCGTAGTTCCAATGCACATCCCCAGAGCATGGATCCACTTTGACAAAGCTGAAATTGTTCTTACTTAGTACAGCGACCGAATTATCAACTACCTCTTTATGCCACTGCCTTGTACCATTACAGTCATATTTGATGAGGAAATAGTCGTAAGCGTTACTTGTGCTTGCTGGTAGGATGACATCTGAGGTACCTGCCTCTTGATGGTCATAGAGGTTGATTATATCGGTATAGGTACCTGCTACATAGATACTGCCATCTGGGCCCGCGTCTATGCCGGTTATATCGAGGTGTCCATATCCAGCTTCTCCCGAAAGAATGTCGAACAGTGAAGCTGATGTGCATAGAGTGGATATGACACCCGATCCGCCAGGTACTGTGCAGCTCACAGTGACTGCACATCCGGTCGCATCAGTGACTCCTATCACATGGCTGCCAGCAGCGATACTATTGATAGTAAGAGTACCTGTGGTCGCCACACCAGCAGCGCCATCGAGAGTCACCATATATGGGCCTGTGCCGCCTGAGATAGTTAGCGCTATAGAGCCATTATTACTCAAGCAGGAAGCACTGGTTGCTACAGGTACTACGGCGATCTGCGCCGGTTCTGTGACTGTGACAGAAGCCGCCGCAGTGCACCCGTTGTTTGTGATAGTGACACTGTATATCCCGGCAGTGGCGTTACTTATAGATGCAGTGGTAGCGCCAGTGTTCCAGCTATACTGATAGCCGTCGCCCGATGGGCTGGCTGTCACACTTGTATTGCCGCCATGGCAGGCTATGGTACCCGCAGTCAGAGAAGCAACAAAAGCAGCACCCGCAGTCACTGTAGTATTGGTAGTGGCTGTGCATCCATTAGCATCGGTGGCCACCACTGTATACGTACCGGAGGCCAGCCCGGTCGTAGCTACTGACCCACCCGTGCTATTGGTCCACGCGTAGGTATATGGGGACGCGCCGCCACCTGCAGTAGCGGTCACAGTACCGTTGCTGGCACCGGAGCAGTCAGCAGCAGAAGATGTTGCCGTTACTGTTAGCTGCGCAGGCTCGGTGACCGTGACAGAGGCCGTTGCACTGCACCCGTTGTTAGTGATAGTGACACTGTATGCCCCTGCGGTGGCATTGCTGATAGATGACGTGGTGGCGCCTGTGCTCCAGCTGTACTGATAGCCGCCCCCTGTAGGACTGGCTGATACTGTAGTGGCTCCGCCATGGCACGCTATGCTGCCTGGGCTGAGAGTGGCAGAGAGGACCGACGGTGCAGGCACTGTGGCCGTAGCTGTAGCTGAGCAGTTATTGACATCCTTGACTGTCACGGTGTATGAACTACCGGTGGCCAGCCCACTTATAGCGGCGGTTGTTGTACCATTAGACCATGTATAGGAGTATGGCGCTTTGCCATGACTCCCTGTAGCGGTTATCACTCCGTTATTACCCGTCCCGCAGGTATTTGTACCTGCGGCTGATGCGGTCAATAGCATAGCATCTAAAGTAGCACTGGCGGAGCAGCTATTGTTATCGGTCACGGTTACTGTATATGAACCATTACTTTGAGCTGAAACTGAATTGGTACTACTTCCGCTATTGGGGGTAGTCGAGATTCCCGTATTACCTTTATTCCAGTAATAATTATATGCTGGTGCTGCACTATAACCAGTATTATAACTAACTGCCGCCTTTACAGTGAGCGCAGAGCTAGCCGTACATGTCACAGGCGAAACTGAGGTAGTGACTATAGGAGCACAAGGATGAAAATCTTGCGTTGCCGGCACCAGGGGAAGAGCCGGAGGAGCTGCATACACATCAGCCACAGATCCTACGGCCAGGTTGCAGTAGCTATACCCCGTGACCTGCGCATTGACATTCAGGTTTGGCTGAGTAGACTGCACATTGCAATTAGCCTTGATAGAGAATGTGACCACCATGGTTCCATCTGCATTATTCAGTCCATCGGCCCCTACGAGCGAACCGAAGCCTGCTGTGGTAAATGCCGTAACCTTACTTAAATCAATCTGGTAAGTGTTTGTCGGACTCGTCGGTCCGGTTATCAATATTTGACCCGAGTTAGGTGTACCACTCCCTATGCCGAAATAATTCGTACCCGCCGTTTGCACGCCGTTTACGATAAACCCGACATTGACGGCATTTGCCCCGCCAACCACCGAAAAACCTGTCGGGACTGTGATTGTACCGACCATATTGCCAAAGCCACCATATTGCTGGCTCTGCACGGATAGTGCTAGCTTATAAAGCGTACAGGTTTGGAAAGTAGCAGCAGTGCCCGTGGCTAGCGCCAGTGATGTATTGATATGCACTGTTGGCACAGCGAAATCTAACACAGCCGGTGCACCTGGCACATAGCATGCATTAGTGGATACCGGTATAGCTGTCGGCGCACCGCTGCAGCCCCATCCGTAGTATACAGGCAGGCTTATAGTTGATCCGGCATTATTGCAGTTAGCTACATTCAATGAAATATAGAACGTGGTCGAGTGATTATTCGTTAGCGTAGAGATACTTTGAATATCGTATAGTGCGTACCCGTTTATGATAGTCGGTGTGATCGGATTCGCACCGGTGGCTGATGCAGACACGGTCATCGTCACACCTGCAGGTAGTGCACTGGTCGCTACATAGATATATTCAGGTGGATTGTTTGCGTACCATCCCGAGTTGGTAGAGAGTATCGCCTGGCTGGTTATAGTGCCGCCTGTTATTTTAGGATATCCGGATGCTACAGGGTTAAATACCATACTCAGCGTAGTATTAGGCGTAGTGAGTGATATCCCGTTAGTCGCACCTAAGGTACCCCCAGAGGCGCCTGTATAGATAGGAGCAAAATTCACCGAAAAGATATCGCTACTAGTTTGGGTACCATTTCCAGCAGTATTGCAATCGGCAAGGATATTGAACTTTAAAACTTCTGTGAAAGAACCATCACTCATCAGTAGCGATTTTTTGCCGCTTATGGTGTTAGTGACTATATCCACCAGGTTGCCTGAGCTGGTGTTTGTAAAATTAGTGAGCAGTCCCGGCTCATAGGTCGGTATCACATCCAGCACTTGCGTATTTGCCTTGTAGGTCACCGGAGTGCCCGCTGTGAGATTAGCATTGGGGGTGATACATGATGGTGTGCCCGATACGGAGAAATACGGATAAACAGTGGTAGTCTGATTATTCGTTCCGTTTTTATAGTACACTGTCGTATAGATCTGGTCTGGTACAAATGTATAGCCCGTCAGAGCGTGAAGGTCTCCGTTGAACTCTACCGGGGTCGGCCCTGCGGCAGTCAGGACCGTATTGGGAATAGCACGAAATTCGTAAGGGAAATAGTCCGTACCTCCATCAAACCTCGTACCACCGATACCGGTAGTCACACTTGTCGCTGCATACTTTTTACAAGCATTATAATCTGTGATATAGGTTAGACCTTTAGCCAACCCGATACCATAGACAGTATTTACACCGCTATTGCCCTCGCAGAAGTACAATATTTTTGTACTTGCCGTTGGGGTGGCATAGGGTACATTGGCGGCCACCCAGCCACCGGCCAGTGTCACATTACTATAATTCTCCGTAGGGCTATTGAGCGCCGTGCTGGTGGTATACATTTCTACCACATCGTTCAGCTGATACCCGGCAGTAGTCGCCGGCGGATTGGCACCCACTACAAAATTGGTGACGATCCTAAACCTGTCATTGTCACTAAACTCTGTCTGGCCCAGGTCAGAGGCTGCGATATGAAAAATAAACCGCCCGTCATAAATGTGAGTTGGCCCTGATATTGCCGTCCCTTGTACCGGATTAGACATAGGTGGGTATGTATAGATCACTGGTGCTGCAGTGGTATTGCCCCCGGGGTAGTAAAAAACTTTGTACCCGGTATATGCTAAGCCTACCAGTAGTGCATTCGTTATATCTTGCTGCACATACAGGTGCGTCAGAAATGGCGCATTGCTATTTGCGCTATGCCAGTTATCTATAGTAAACCCTTTTTTATAGGTTGTTGTAGTTGTTCCGTTAGTAGTAGTAGTAGTAGCTACAGTCTCCTCGCCGGGAAACAGAGTACCGGAGATGACAGAAGTGATATTATCGCCGGGCAGTGCCGAGCCTATTGCCAGATTGCTGAAATTGGAATAGCCGGATGTGGATGCGAAACTGGTATAGTCAGCATTAAACGATGCTGTAATAGGTGCAGGATCATCAGCCAGCATATTGTTATTGGCATCTGGCAGGCCAAAACTGGTACGCACCATGACAAAATTGTCAGTGATGATACCGGGGCTCGTACAGCCGGGGCATTTGATCTGCATCAGCATACTGACCTGTGCCAGGGGTATAAAGCACGGGCAAGCGGTAAGACCGGTAGCGTTAGGGTTAAAATAGGTGTTGATCTTTACTGTAGGATTGACATTACTGCCAGCGCCGGTGCTAGGTGTAGGGCAGGTAGCCTGGAGATCAAAAATAATATTTGACCCGGTCATAAATCCTGAAAAGTCTTGGTTGGTGATACCTACTGTTTGGTTAGATGCTATACTTGTAGGTAGCGAGGCGAGATCAAAGATAGCAGTACATTTACTGGTCGGCTGATCGATTACTGTCGTGGCTACCCAGTCTACACCATTCTTGCTGATGGTCACATAGGGGGTCCCACTGCGCAGCCCTGTTTGTAGATTGCCATTACCGTAGTCTATCTCTACCTTCATCTGGCCGCGCAGACCGGTTGCGAATATGTTTCCACCCACAGATGTTTCAGTATTAGAATAGAAATCAGCCAGAAAACCTCCTACAGTACCAGAAACGGGGTTGCCAAATGAGTTGTTATAAACGCTATAGGTATACACCTGCCCCGGTCCTCCGCTGCCACCGTACACGGTAGTATTCAAAGGACTAAAAGACTGTTGCAATGACATGTCAGGACCATTGACGTTGGGACCCGCGCTGATAAAAGCCTCGCTTTGCATAAATGTGTTGTATGCAGTAATGGTGCTACCCGAAGATGTATTGGCTAGAGTGATCGGATTGCTGGGATTAATAAATGACGGGCTGGTCAGACATGGCGTTTGAGCCGACACATATAGTTTCCACTTATCAAAAAATACGCCGGCATTTGCTTTGACATCACTGCCACAGCACCTGTATGTTTTAAATTTAAGTATAAGCCGGTCGCCTTGGCTGGCAGGGTTACCACTGGCTCCCACAGCCCTAAAGGTCAAGGGCAATGTCATATTAAATCCTTTCAGGAAATGGCCGCCTGCACCAAATGCTGAAATATCATTTAAGCATAAGGGAGCCCCCAGAGGGTAATCTGCCGAAGACAAATATGTCATATAAGGCGTGAGGTCCGTCGGCGGCGCACCAGGCAGATAGTTTGGGATGGCTGGATCGGTCAGTGTTATACTTTCAGCTATAATGAAAGTTTGCGAAGCAAGATTTTGATCAGCCAGTTTTATTTGCAGGTTGGAAAGATCTACACTACCCATATTTTCGATCACAAACTCATAATCCTGAGTAGCGCTGGCTGGGCCATTGCATAGCCCGCTATTTTCATTTAGCCAGGGACGGTTATTATTATAGGACAGGCCGTAAGATGGTGGCCCGGGGGTCACACGGACTACTCTTATGGTTGCATTAGACGGCCCCGCAGTCAGCTTGATAGGGATAGGCAGTGATGTGCCGCAGGTATTGCTGCAGCTATTAAAAGTGACTGATACAGATGGAGAAGCAATACACCCTCCCGCAGGTATACAGGCACCGGATGAAAGGGCTAATGTATGTACGATCTTAAGCTTTGAATTTACCGGAATGGTTATGCTACTCGGTATGAGATTAGTACTGCCTATCCCGCTGGTGATGGAAAACGCAGCAGTAGTACTACCGGCTATGAAGCCTTCTATCTTAGTGATAGTTACTCCGGAACATGGAAATTGAGGATTATTGATCGTAAGCTGACCTGTGTAGTCCTTCGAGCCGCTATTGATATACTCGGTAGGTACATCTACTGTACCACCGGTAGACAATGCTGCTGATATACCCGCCACATGGTCAGTGACATCTGTGATGAGAGGATATGTGACAGGGTAGGTATACGTCCTGCCGCTGGTACCATCTACTGTATAGCTGAAAGTGCCCGTAGCAGAGGCAGCGATGGTCTGTGCTACAGTCAGAGATGGAGTACACGCGATGACCGAGGATGTATAGGAAAAGGTGGAAGATAGTGTACCTGTACCGCTGTACGTAAAGGTGATCACATTACCGCTTATACTGGCAGTACCTGCAGCAAAGGTCGCATTAGACGCCACCTGGTTTGCATCGAGCGTGACCGTCACCGCAAACGGGCCGCCGGATCCCGAGATGTTATACGAAAAAGCTGTTGCTTGACAAGTGGTGACGCCCGTAGTGACAGAGGGGTTACCGGTGTTGGAAGTGATGCTTACTGTAAGAGCATAAGCCTCAGACGCAAACCAAACGAGCATACATAGTACACCCAGTTTTCGCAAGGTTGTTTTCATTAAGATACGTTTTTATAATGATCAAAAGTTGAAACGAAGGTACAAGCATTTTTAAAAAACAGGAAAGTTTTCAAAATATATTTTTTCGCATTAGTGCGAAGCTTAGGTTCCGCGTCAGGCAGAGACGTAGAAATCCCCAGACTTGTCTTCCACCATCCCTCCCAAAGAAACCTAACCACCCACTGTCGCGCGATTGTATCGCGTGACCACCCTGCACTGCGTTTATAACGCATGCCTCCCAGCAGGTTCAAGCGTCCTCGCTTACCCCCATCCCTCCCAAAGAAACCTAACCACCTCCCACATCTCCCCCACTATCACTATCTTCCCCTCACAAATCATCCCATGCAGTCCATCCACAGAGCGCTCCTCACCATCATCATAGTCGCCACCGCACTCACCACACATGCCGCAGGCTTCCCTGAGCGGCCCGCCATCCTCCGCGTGCTGGAGCCGGTGCGCATGCAGAGCGACACCGCCCGCTTCCTCCTCAGCGACTTCATCCGCGAGGACCGCCGCGTAGACTCCCTCACATTTTCCAAGGGCTTCACCCACACCTGGGACCGCAAGCACTTCAACCAGGTCACCCTCATAGCCACACCCACCGCCCAGCCCATCTCAGAGATGAAGCTATGGATAGCCGGTACCGCCTACTCCGTAGTGCTGCAGCGCCACCTAGCCACCGCCGGCCTCGATCCCCTTAGTCCCGTACTGCACACCGCCAGACTAGGCCGGGGCAGCTTCACTGTCAGTGCGGAGTACTCACGCTCCCCCTTCGCCATCACCGTCTACTGGCAGAACTACAAGCTAGGCCGCGACTACATCAAGCGTGTAGGCGAGGAGCTCATGATCACCATCCCCACAGAGGCACAGCGTCTCGGCCGCAGCTACATCCGCGTCTATGCCTGTGACGACCAGTCCCGCGCCGCAGACCTCCTTATCCCCCTCGACAGCGGCCAGGTGGTCAACGCCCCCTCCCAGCTCGGCAATATCAGCACCATGCAGCTCTATGGCCAGCTCTCACAGATTACCTCCGGCCTCCGGCCGCAGTATGATGCCGCAGAGACCTACCTCGCCGGCCGCCCTATGGATAGCGTAGCACGCACCATCCGCCTGGCTATGGATGCCTACGGCGCGCAGCACATCTTCTCCTCGCTGCAGTACCTCGGTGGTATAGATGCGCGCGTAGCCGCCCTGCGCGACACAGCCCCTGATCGTGCCATGCTGCTCATAGCCCTGCTCCACGCGCTGCCGCTGCCGGCTGTAGACAGCAGCCTGCTCCGCATCTTCCCCGCAGCAGATCAGAAGCATCACGACATAGTCGCACGCCTCACCACCCTGCGCAGCACCCGGCTCGCCCTCCTATACGGAGAGACAGACATCGCCGCCAGCGGCGACATCCTACTCATCCGCCGCACCTACTTCAGCCAGTCCATCCTCATAGTCATAAATCGCTCCCTCACCAAGCGATCTATAGAGACCGGCACCGACCTCACCAAGTACAGCGCCACCTTCAACCATCCCATCAAAGACACCAAAGTCGAGCTCCCCCCCCTATCCTTCGAAGTCCTCACCAGGTAAACACCTGCATCCAGCCCCAACGGGGCGACACGCCTCCAGCTTAGGGCATCACCCTACTTCGGCTTTAGGAGAGCGCAGCGGGTGGTAAGGCCGCGGCACAAGTGGATTTAGCGATATCTTGTTTTTGCGCTTCCGCGTTTTTGCGGTTCATCCTGTATTTATCTAGCTTTGCCCACCGATGGTACTCATCAAGATATTCCTCCAGAGCCTGCGCCTCTCCATAGAGGAGCTCCTCTCGGCGCGCCTCCGCTCCTTCCTGTCCCTCACAGGCATCATGATCGGCATCCTGTGTATCATCTCCGTCTTCACCGCTACCAACTCCCTCGAGAAGAACATCAAAGACAGCTTTGACACCTTTGGCGGAGATATACTCTACGTGCAGAAGTGGCCCATCATCTTCACAGACGACTACCCATGGTGGCGCTTCTTCAACAGGCCCCACGTCACTCAGGACGACATGCGCCAGGTCAAGGACCGCCTCCGGCTCGCAGACGCCGTCGCCCTTGTCTCCTTCAACGGTGGCAAGACCGCCCACTACGGCGAGGAAAGCATCGAGAAGGTCACCCTCACCGGTGCCACCTACGAGTACGACCACATCAAGGACCTCGAGTTTGCGCAGGGCCGCTACTTTACGGAGAATGAAGCCGACCACTCCACCTACGTCTGCATACTGGGCTCCAGCGTGGCAGAGGCCCTCTTCGGCGGGCGGGAGAATATAGACGGAGAGTACATCCGCCTCGATGGGATCAAGCTCAAGGTCATCGGCGTATTCAAGAAGGAAGGCGACAACCTTATAGGCTGGACGCTCGACAATATGGTCATGGTACCCTACCCCGTCCTCAGCAGCTTCGTAGACATCAGCAGCCCCGGCGGCGAGGACCCGCTCATGGCCGTGCGCCCGCGCCAGGGCGTATCAGTAGAGGAGCTCACCTACGAGGTCAAGGGCGTCATGCGCTCCGTGCGCCGCCTCTCCCCCATTCAGGAGGACAACTTCGCCATCAACCAGATGAGCATGATCACTGACAAGATCTCCTCCCTCTTCATCTTTGTCAACCTCGCTGGCCTCTTCATCGGCCTCTTCTCCATCCTCGTCGGCGGCTTTGGCATCGCCAATATCATGTTCGTATCTGTCAAGGAGCGCACCAATATCATCGGCATCAAGAAGGCCCTCGGCGCGCGGCAGATATACATACTGCTAGAGTTCCTGCTCGAGGCCGTACTGCTCTGCGTCATAGGCGGCCTCATGGGCCTCGTGCTCGTCTATGGCCTGGCATCGCTGGCCAACTATCTCCTCCGTGCCAACGAGTCCACCTTCGTCTTCTACCTCACTACCCGCAATGTCCTCATCGGCCTCTCCATCTCCATCGTCATCGGCATCATAGCCGGCTTTATCCCTGCCTGGCAGGCCAGCCGCATGCGCCCCGTAGATGCCATCAGGAGCTAGCGCCGGCACTCCACGCCCCTAGCCACACATCAAAACGGCACAGCCCCATAGCTGTGCCGCATAGTGTTATTTCCGTATGCCTAGTGGCAGGTATGGCTCGTCTCCCAGGTAGCTACATTGCCCATGGCGGTCTGGACCACGGCCGGAGCGGTGTACTGAGTGTACATGGTCAGCTGGCCCAGCCCGGAGAGCCACTTCTCAGTCGCACCTGCGTCTGTGGCTACAGCAGCCGGCACCGTGATCTTAGGGCCATAGACTTTGAGTGCAGCTATCAGCAGCAGCGCCTTCTTGCTATCGCAGTCGGGAGTGTAGTACATGCTCACCGCGTCAGACTTGGTATAGGTATAGCCGCCCACGGTCACATTCGCATCGCCGTTTGGCCATGGAGCCTCGCCGCTGTAGAGCAGCTGTACGGGCATCATGCAGGTATCCTGAGTGCAGGTAGCCTTGCAGTAGCTCAGGTAGTACGCGCTGGAGCAGGACGCGCCGTAGTGTATCGTGCCCGCCCAGGCTGTCTGGCTGCTGCACCAGTTGGCGCGCACGGTAGCCTCGGCCATCACGCTAAAGCAGCTGCCTAGCGCCGCCAGCGGGATGGTATAGGTATAGCTGGTCACCGTACCTGTCAGGTGCGTACCGTAGGGGAACTGGCCCACCACCGGCTGCCCATAGCGCACAGGCAGCAGCGCCAGGTCGCCCACATACAGGCGAAGGTCCTCCAGGCGGTAGCCGCCGCTGGTAGCGTAGGTCACGTAGAGATTGGTAGCGTCATTGCTCACCGTCACGCTGCCGGCGGTCTGGCGCTGGGTAGTGCGCAGCGTAGCCACTACAGGCGTGCCGCAGGGAGTAGGGGTAGTACATTTCAGGGTGCTGAGGTCGGTACTCTGCTGCTGAAGGGCGGCAGGGGTAGAGATGGTCTCTTTGCGGCAGGAGACGGCCGTGAGGACGAGGGCTGCCAGGAGCATAAGGGTCACAGTTGGTTTCATGATGTATGGTTTATACCGCAAAGGTCGGGCGGGCAAGGGTGGCCGGGGGCGACCTGCGTCGTGTGGTGGGGTGACGTTGGTCATGGGCGTAGGCAAGTTTTCCGACTGTGTATGGGAGGTGTGAGTGGAGGGGACAAGGTGCGGGTGCCGACAGGGTTGGCTACAGGAGCAGGTGGTGTGGATCAGCGGTTTAGATAAGGGTGGTGATGGGTGAATGATGACCATGGTGATGCAGTGTACTCTGAGTCAATGGGTGCGCTGAAAGGCTTGGTATCATTGGGTTTGTGGGTAAATATAGAGGCGGCGGTTTATTGCTAATGTGGTGGTTATTTGCTATGTTTGCATTGTGATTTAATACTGCTTTGCTCGCAAGGAACAGCCTTTAAAATGGAAGATTGCTTCGTGAAATGTCGCTTCTATTTTTGCTATTGAATTTCACTCGCAAATGTTCGCTGTCTGAGGCGAGATCGTTGTTGTCTTTTATCATTCACTACTATAAAACATAAGAACCTATGTCAGCTGCTGCCGGAAACCGCTATGCGGAGAAGTGGACACGCGAGCGCACGATGCGTGCGCTGGAATACATTCAGTCATTTGCCAATCAGGAGGACTGTGTCTACCTGGGCACTGCGCTGCACCGCGCGGGCTACTACGAGGATATCTGGCGCTACTGGCGCAAGAAATGGGCGCGCGACCATGATATCACCTACCTGATAAAAATGATACTTCAGGCGTTTGAGTCACGGATAGTGGAGCGTGTGTCTAATGGCAAGATGCCTGTACGCTTTGCCATGTTCGCATTGGGGCACCACTATGGGTGGGGCAAGGAGCGGGCGAATAACGATGACCTGGCCTATCTCGCGGAGGCGGACAGGGCGGCTCCCGCCCAAGTCTCTCCTACAGAGGACAGGCGAACCAATGAAGGAAGCGCTCAAACATCTCCTGAAGTCTCTACAGCGGCCTGCCGCGCTGAAGATGCATACAGCGATGCCGATACATCGCTACCGGAGACTGCCGCCGAGAACGATGGACAGAAGGAAATACTAGAGATGGCTGCACCAGCCATAGAGGCGCAGTATGAGCCGGGCTGGTACCACAAGCCGCGTATGACGCATGCGCTGCGCGACTACTATGCGCACAAGATCACGTGCTACAATATGGAGCACCCTGAGTCTGAGATCAAGGAGCTGATGGCATATCACGACGGGCCGGTGCCTGAGGGCATGACGGGTATAGCATGGGATGGTGGCCACTTCCGCCAGTGGGAGGCGGCGTAGTGTGGGGCTGTCTGTGGTCTGGCGTCCCCGGCAACCACCGGGCTGGGCGGTGTAGTCGCGTTGCAAACGCTATGCAGATTGGTCACGCGATACAATCGCGCGACAGAGAGAGGCAGAGTGGTCACGCGATACAATCGCGCGACTGAGAGGGTGAAAATTGCTACGCAAATAGGCTGCGCAGTAACCCGTTAACTTTGTAGTCACTATACCCATTTCTAGGTATTGCGCATTATTTTTTTTATATATTGATTTACATACTTTAATAATTTGAAGTGCAATTCAATATGTATAAAACGCCGCATGGGAATTTTAATGGAGATAGTTGGGAAGAATTTTGTCAAATATGCTTCAAGCAGAAATATGAAAATGAAGGTTATCAAGAGATGCCAGCATGGCAAGGCGATTTCGGGATTGAGGGATTTACCAGGACAGGAACAACATTCCAGTGCTACTGCCCTGATGATGAGTACAATCCTGATAAGTTATATGAAGAACAACGAGATAAAATAACTGCGGATTTAAACAAACTTGAGAAATATGAATCGCAACTCAAAGGTTATTTCAAAGATGTGAAAATCAAAAAATGGTTATTCGTAACACCAGGGTATAAAAAGAAAGATATTGTCAAGCATTGTACAGACAAAGCCTTAGAATTTAGAAAAAAGAATCTATCCATACTCGATCCATCTTTTGATGTTCAAATCCAAAACATTGACTTCTTTGCGAAGGAGATTAATACTGTATTGAACTATCAGAAAAAGAAAATTGTTATTGGTACCGTAGAAGACACCTCAGAAGAGGAAATTGCAGATTGGAAGACTAAAGAAATTTCTTTAGTTGAAACCGCAATCAAGAAGAATGGTCAGCGTTTGCCAGAACATTTAAAAAATAGAGATTCCAAAATAAATAGCCTGACACAATTTACAATTCAAAGCTTTCTCGACGGCAATATCGCTATCAAAATTATGCAGGAGAAATTCCCTCAAGACTATGAAAAGTTCATGCGCGTAGTAAGTCTATTTGAAAAAAAAGTGGAGGCTATTTGCAACACTTATGCTGGAAATGATTATAACGAATTGTATAAGAATATTGAGGTTGAACTCCGAGCCAAGTTAAACGATTCATTTAGTTATTTAGACCAAACCACTATAGATATGCTTACGGAACAAGTTGCTGCAGAGTGGATTTTAAGATGCCCTATAAAATTTGAATGATGTCCGTAACAGAAATTAAAAAACTGTCTTTTTCACAAAGACCCATATCACTACCTGCAGAATATAGGCCTATGTATAAAATAGGAATAATAGTTCTAATACTCAAAATAAGCTGTAGGTCTGAAACCTCATCGCTACTAAAATTACACCTTTTGTCATGGGCATTTGGGGCGCATGAAAATTTGCTATCGCTAGATAATTTTATTAAAAGTGATTTTAAATCAAATTTTTCTGTTTGGGGGATTGAACCCGCCTTAAATAGGGCATTACTTTATGCCGTAGCAGAAAACTTCTGTGAAATTATAAACGGTAAAAATTATAAGCTAGCTGATAAGGGATTTCAATTGTGCGATTTAATTGAAAAAGATAAAACTCTGTTCCAGACCGAGAAAGCCTTTCTAAAATCAATCGGAAAAAACACGCTAACTGATACCAGTATAAATTTATTCTCTCAACAATGGACCTTACCATATGCTTAAAATCAATGCAATCAAAATAGAGGTAAATACCGAAGACGGTCTTTATGGAGCCGAATACAGATTTGATTTCGGCTTAAATATCATTAGGGGCGATAATAGCACCGGAAAAAGTAGTCTTTTTCAGGCAATTATTTATGCCTTGGGCTTTGAAGAACTTTTAGGAGGGAAGTTCGAAAAGACTATGCAATCAGTCTTAAAAGATCAAGTTGAATTCCCTAAGAATAAATTTCACAATATCCTCCAATCCTATATTTACTTGGAAATTGAAAACAAGGAAATTGTAACAATTGGAAGGAGCGTAAAAAGTGGCGGAATAAGGAAGTCACAATTAATCGATGTTTATTATGGTGCTTTATTAACAGGCACTAACAAAGAGCTTGACAGGCGTGCTATGTATGTACATGATGCTGGAGGAGCTTCAAATGAATTCTATGGGTTTCATCTATTTCTTGCAGAATTTTTAGGATGGGAATTACCGGAAACAATTAATTCTAAAGGTGATATACACAAACTATATATCCAACAGATAGCAGCGGCCTTTATAATAGAGCAAAAAACCGGTTGGAGCGATTTTTTTGCAACAATTCCTTACTTCGGAATCAAGGATACTGAACAACGAGTCATTGAATTTCTTTTAAAACTTGATGTATTTGAAAATGAAAGAAAAAGACAACAGATTAATTTTGAAAAGCAGCAGATAACTAATAGGTGGAATGAAGCTTTTATGAAAGCCCAGCATTTAGCGGAGAGAGTTGGCGGCAAAGTTACTGGCCTAGGGAATAATCCAGATATTATAAATGAAAGCGGAGGTATTTTCATTAGCGTTATTAGGGATCAGAAAAATATTGGACTACGCGATCTTATTGATATAGAAAAAGAATCTATTCGAGTCATAGAGCAAGAACAAACAGGGATTCCAACGGTTGGCAAAAATTTAGAAAAAAATGAAGAACAATTAAAAGATTTAAATGATAGTCTTAATCAAACAACCCTAAATTATGATTTGCTCTCGCCCCAATTAAACTTTGATCGTGAAAAGCTTAGGCAATATGAAAATGAAGTAAAATCTGTTCAAGATGACCTAGAAAAAAATAAAGCAGCCTTAAAAGTAAAGCGGCTCGGAGCAGAATTGACGGCTCAGGTCGCGAGCGATATTTGTCCAACCTGCCATCAAGATATAAAGGACTCATTGTTACCAAACGATATAGAACAAGTACCCATGAGAATAGAGGAAAATATTTCGTATTTGGAAGCGCAGGAAAAAATGATTGAAGTGTATATTGAAGGACAGAAAAAAGCCATTAAGGACAAGATCGATAGGTTAGAAAATTACAGGAAATTTATTGGGGAAGCGCGCCAGAAGATTAGAGACATTCGAAAAGAATTAATACAAGACGAGAGATTGCCATCCATAGTTGAATTAGAAAAACGTATTGACATTAAAAGGAGAATAGAACTTTTTGAAAAGGTATTAAAAGAATTTAATGAACTACTTAAAAGCTTTAAAAACATATCTGATGACTATGGAAGGGCATTAGCAGCAGCGAATAATTTGCCGAAAGACTTTCATTCTACCTTGGACAGAGAAAAGATTACACAACTACAAACTTATTTTATAAGTATACTTCGTCATTTCAATTATCAAAGTAAGCCTTTTGCTAATATCCGTATATCAAATGATACCTATCTACCCGTCGCACAAAAACTAGATGGAGAGCAATTATATTATAATATAAAGTTTGATTCATCTGCTAGTGATTTTATAAGATGTATTTGGGCATACACAACAGCTTTACTAAAGGTTGCTGTAGAATTTGATACAAATCATCCTCGCCTACTAGTGTTTGATGAACCAAAACAACAGGACATTTCGATAAATGATTTTAGAAAATTTTTGGAAGAATTATCCCAGCTTAAGAAAGAGCAAGTTTTACTTTTTGCTTCTTTCGAGAATCAAGACTCCTCATTCATAGAGGCAACAAAAGGTCTGGAATTTTCGATTAACAAAATTGAACAGAAGTTAATCAAACCTATTGTTCCAATTTTAGCGTAGTATTCTAGAACCCAGCTATCCCCGCTGTTCCAAGTTTAGCATAACGTAACTTGGAACTCGGAATAAAATTCAAGTCCAGACTTGAGGCGTAGTACCAGCCCTCATCCGGGCCGCATTCCAGATTCTTCGCTCCGCTCCGAATGACTATATGAGAGAACCACAGGCTTAAACCTTACCTTTGGCCTGCAATAAATCGTCTATATGCTCAAATACCATCCCGAGAATCCGCTTAGCAGCTTTATCCATCAGCAGGGCATCGTGACGGATGATAGCAGGATATGCCAGTTCTGGGCAGATGTGAGCATCACTACGGCCTCGCACAGCCTGGAGGAGGCGGGTGTGAAGGTGAGCGCTACGATGGATGCCACGAGGGACTTTGGGAGGCTCGGCTTCCTGGAGGCACGGGTGAACCCGCTGCTATACCCCACGGACTTTGATGCCAAGTGGCAGAAGATGCAGTACGTAGATGGCGCCTACCTGCGCATCACAGGCACCCACCCCAAGAAGATGATAGGCCGCTATACGGTGACGATCCGGCCTGTGCCGGCACCATAAGTCAGCCATGTAAGTGAGCGGACTGCCTGCGGCTATGCCTGTGTGGCGAGCCAGGCCTCGGCGGCCCGGAGCACCTCGGGGCTATCCCACCGGTCTGCTATATGGGGCATGGCCATGATCTGATCCAGCAGCGTGCTCTGGCGTGCGGCACGGGCGCGGGCCTCAGCATAGGGCACCCGGTCAAAGGTGACCATGGAGTAGAGCGTATGGAAGCGGCCCGGGAAGTGGGCTGCGAGGTGCTTCTCCACCTTGAGCCGCAGCTGAAACTCGGGCTGGCCAGAGAGGTCGCGCATCTCTATATAGTTGTACAGCGCGAGGTCTGCTATGGCGTCGGCATTGGCCTTGCGGGCGTGCTGGTAGCGGTCCAGGGCCTGGGTCCAGTTGTCACCGGCAGCGGTGAGGATATCATCCAGCACATCCACATCTTCAAAGCCGCAGTTCATACCCTGCCCGTAGAAAGGGACGACGGCATGTGCCGCATCTCCTATGAGGGCGGTGTGCCTGTGTACCCACGGGAAGCAGCGCATGGTGACGAGGGCGCCAGTAGGATTGTCAAAGAAGTCATGCTCCAGCGTGGGCAGGTGTGGCAGGGCCGTAGGGAAGTGCTGCTGAAAGTAGGCAGTGACATCTGCCGGGGTCCGGAGGCGGTCAAAGCCATTCTCCCCCTTGTAAGAGGCAAAGAGCGTGACGGTGAAGCTGCCATCTATATTGGGCAGGGCTATCATCATAAAGCTCTGGCGCGGCCAGATGTGGAGGGCATTGCGCTCCAGGGCCCAGCCGCCACCGGGTAGTGCGGGTATGGTGAGCTCCTTGTAGCCATAGTCCTCATAGGTCTGCGAGAAATTGAACTGAGGAGCCTTCTGCATCTCATAGCGCACGGCAGAGAAGGCACCATCTGCAGCAAAGAGGTAATCAGAGGCTATGGTATTGACATGGCCGCTGTGCACGTGGGTGAAGCGGGCTGTGGTATTGTCAAAATCTACATGGCTGCAGACCTGGTCAAAGTGGAAGTGTATATCGGGGTATCTCTCCGCCTCGTCTATGACGATACGGTTCAGCTCGCCGCGGGATACGGAGTAGATGGACTGGCCATCCTGGCCATATGGTATGTAGGTAGTAGTGCCGTCCAGCGCGTGTACCATGCGGCCTGACATGGGTATAGCTATCTCTGCTATGCGGTCACTGAGGCCGATCTTGTCCAGTGCGTGCCAGCCGCGGCTGCTGAGGGCGAGATTGATAGAGCGGCCGCCTATATATCCGGCCTGGCGCATGTCGGGGCGACGCTCGTATACATTCACTTTATGTCCGCGCTTGGCCAGGTAGCAGGCCAGTACTGAGCCTACCAGCCCGGCTCCGGCTATCGTGATCTTCTTGCTCATGATTCTCTATTGTATCTGATAATGCAGGACCAAATGTGTAAAATATTTTTGGCAAAGCGGGCTGACAAAAATCTGCGGGAGGGAGCGGCGGGAGACGACATTTGTCATGTTTCGGTCAATCTCAAAAGGACACCTTTGTATATAGGCACTTATGAATAAGTAATCTGAGCACAGACAATGTGATACAGCGTGCGCCATGTTTTTAGCAAATAAATTTTGGTAGTTGTAGTGACAAATGATACTTTGCCGCAGTGATGATGAAAAGAGGATACATATATATAGCAGCGCTGCTGCTGCTCAGTGGCTGTACCAGCAGGATGACTCCGGTGCAGTACAGCGCCGCAGAGCGCAGGATGACAGACTCTCTGAAAGGATACGACCCGAAGATGGCTGCTACTATCAAGCCCTACCGCGACTCTATGGAGGGGGAGATGAATGAGGTGCTGGTAGTGAGTGACACGGTCCTGACGAAGCAGATGCCGGAATCTGACCTGGGCAATATCCTATCTGAGATACTCCTGCAGAAAGCAGAGAAATACAGCAAGCGCCATGTGGATGTAGCGATGATAAACTTTGGCGGTATACGGCTGCCGCAGCTGCCAAAGGGCAATGTGACACGCGGGCAGGCATTTGAGCTGATGCCATTTGATAATCTGCTGGTGCTGCTGGAGCTGAATGGCGATCAGACGCAGCAGCTCTTTGACCGTATGGCGGGTGCTGGTGGTGTGCCGCTGGCGGGCGCACGCTATGTGATATCTAAGGATAAAAAGGCGATCAATATCAGCATTCAGGGAAAGACATTTGATGCGTCTAAGAAATACACTGTAGCCCTCAGTGACTACCTGGCCAATGGCGGTGAGAAACTGGATATGCTGAAGCCTGTACCGCAGATAGAGACGGGCGTACTGCTGCGCGATATCTTTATAGAAGGATTCAAAGACATCAACGCACGTGGCGAGCATCTCAAAAGCATCAAGGACGGCAGAGTAACGATAGAGCAGTAGAAAAAGAAGCGCAGCATGAACAGAAAAGCATTTATACAAAAGTCGTCGGCAGCTGCAGCGCTGCTGGGGTTGGGTGCGTTCCCACTGGAGGCGCTGGCCGCAGGGGAGCTACAGAAGATCACCATCCTGCATACCAATGATCAGCACAGCCGCATCGATCCCTTCCCGATGGATGGTACCAAGTATCAGGGGCTCGGAGGTTTTGCCCGGAGGGCAGAGGTGATACGCCAGATACGCGGCCGGGAGAAACATGTGATGCTGCTGGATAGCGGAGATATATTCCAGGGTACACCGTACTTCAATAAATATCATGGCGAGATAGAGATCCGCCTCATGAATGATATGCAGTATGATGCGACTACGATCGGCAATCATGACTTTGACGGCGGCCTGGATAACCTGGCGCTGCGCATGGACCAGGCACACTTCCCTTTTGTGAATGCTAACTATGGGGTGGAGCACACACCGCTGAAAGGAAAACTGAAAGAGTATAAGACATTCAAATATGGCCGTGTGAAAGTGGGCGTATTTGGTGTGGGGATAGAGATGAATGGCCTCGTAGCAAAAAACATGTATGGCGATACTGCTTATAATGATCCTGTGACCAATGCAAACCGTATCGCAAACATTCTCCGTCATGATGAAAACTGCGATCTCGTGATCTGCCTCTCACATCTCGGATACAAGTATGACAACAGCAAAGTATCGGATGAAGTACTCGCAAAAGCTACGATGAATATCGACGTGATACTAGGCGGACATACGCATACATTTTTTGATGCGCCACTCGCCTACAATAATGCAGAAGGCAAGACCGTCTTAGTAAATCAGGTAGGCTGGGCTGGCATCTGCCTGGGCCAGATCGATTTTTATTTTGATCATAAAAATCGCAAGCAAACGGGCAACAATTCTCCGATAAAAATCGTACCCATAAACGGCTAGATTTTTCTTTTTATCAGCCTTTCTTTTTGTGGATAATTTCATTAAATAAGAGGCGTACACACACCGTAATTTTTCGGAAAAAAACAAGTGGATAAAAATTTCTTTCTACACTTTCTTTTTCACATTTTCACATCATCAACCAAATCGTAGTACTTTTCATTCACCCCCCAAGCCTAAAAACAAACTGCACAAGAGCATGAAGGAGAAATCGGCATCACAAGTTTGGAACGCATGTCTGGAAATCATAAAGGACAACGTGAGCCAACAAAGCTTTAAAACGTGGTTCGAGCCGATACGACCAGTAGAGATCAGAGAGAACGTGCTCACTATTCAGGTACCATCACAATTCTTTTACGAATGGCTCGAGGAACATTACGTCTCATTGTTGCGCAAAACGATCAAACGCGAGTTGGGCAACGATGCACGCCTTGAGTATAGAATTGTGGTAGAGAATAGCAGCAGCAGCGCTCGTCCATCCACAGTCGATTACCCGAACTACAACACAGGTAACAATGAAAACCCGGAGTCGAGTTTTCCATTGTTTCTGCAAGGTTCTTCTATCAAGAACCCTTTCATCATCCCTGGTCTGAAGAAGATCAACATCGACTCACAACTCAATCCTAATCTCAACTTCGACTCATATGTCGAGGGTGACTGCAACCGCCTCGCCCGCTCTGCCGGTTTCGCCGTAGCACAGAAGCCAGGTGGTACAGCCTTCAACCCACTCGTACTCTATGGTGGTGTAGGTCTCGGCAAGACACACCTCGCACAGAGCATAGGCAATGAGGTAAAGCAAAACTTCCCAAACAAGACCGTACTCTACGTATCTTCTGAGAAGTTTACCAACCAGTTCTTTGACGCTGTCAAGAACAACTCGGTAAATGACTTTGTACACTTCTACCAGCTCATAGATGTGCTGATCGTGGATGATATCCAGTTCTTCTCCAATAAGGAAAAGACACAGGACATCTTCTTCCATATCTTCAACCACCTGCACCAGAGCGGCAAGCAGCTCGTGCTCACCACAGACCGCCCGCCGCGTGATCTGGAGGGCATCGAGGAGCGCCTCCTGTCCCGATTCAAATGGGGGCTGAGCGCAGACCTGCAGGTGCCGGACTTTGAGACCCGTATCGCCATCCTCGAGAAAAAGATGTATGCTGACGGTATCGAGCTCCCGCGCGAGGTAGTAGAGTTTGTAGCGTATAACATCAATACCAATATCCGCGAGCTGGAGGCTGCGCTCATATCGCTCCTCGCACAGGCCTCTCTGAATAAGAAGGACGTGGACCTGGACCTGGCCAAGAAGATCATCAAGAACTTCGTAAAGTCTATCAGCCGCGAGGTATCCATAGACTATATCCAGAAGACCGTCTGCGACTACTACAATGTACCGATGGACCACCTGAAGGAGAAGACCCGCAAGCGCATGATCGTGCAGGCGCGCCAGCTCTCCATGTTCCTCGCCAAGAACTACACCAAGAACTCACTCAAAGTCATCGGCAAGCACTTTGGCGGCAGGGACCACTCTACAGTGATCCACTCCTGCCAGGCTGTGCAGAACCTGATCGACACAGATCAGGAGTTTCGCGAGCAGGTATCAGAGATCCAGAAGAAGATACAAATGAGCATCTCCTAAGGAGCTCACGTACGATAACTTTCAAAGCCCTGTCACGCAAGTGCCGGGGCTTTTTTATTGGGGTATGGGCTAGTGTATGCTGCAGTGCTACACTTACGATCAGGGTGAGCTACCCGTATATAGCCGAAGCAGCACACTGAAAAGGCCTCAAAAAACCGAAGGGAAAGCGCTGCCGGTATGTATCGCGCTATAGCAGCGGATCGCAGTGCAGCGCCGCATGCGATCCAATACACATCCGCCTGATAATATAGCCTGAACTTAAAGATTATGGCTATGATAATCAATGGATGCAGTCACCTAGTATTAGAGTTGTCTTTTAATGCTTCCGTCTGCTGCCTTGGCCTTCTATCTTTGCCCTCGCAATCTGTCGCAGCGATCTCCGCTGCAAAACCTTATGGTGCCGGTGCCGCAACCTCATGTGGCTAAAACCGGTGCCCTGTGTTTCTTTTTCCTTAAACAAACAATAGATGCTCAGGTGGATCCCTCGCGGATGCCCCGGTAGCATCGCCTGACGCGTGACCCGCGCGGGTACGGAGTATTGAACATGAAAGAATTGCCAATAGGCCAGGACGCGGAGCTTCTGAAAGCAGAGTTTCTGAAGCGCGTCGGCAGAAATATAAGGATGGCCCGGATTGCCGCCAATAAGTCCCAGCGAGGACTGGCATTTGAGTGTGAGATGGAGCCTGCATCTATCAGCCGGATGGAGTCAGGGCGGGGCAACCTGACCATAGCTACCCTGCTGAAAATAGCGGTGGCCCTGCACGTGACTCCAGCTACGCTGGTAGCCGATCAGGCTTAAAGTATTTATTGCGTATCTTAGAGCATCTATAAGATACGCCGGTAAATGAAAAAGATCCTGCTCTCAGTGTGGCTGCTATGTGCTGCTGTATTTATGTCATATGCTCAGGTAGCAGACTATAGTATACCGGGCCAATACATCATTCACCTGCATGGCGGCACGGACTGCAAGGCATTTCTCAAAGAAGGATATGAGGCTGCTATACTGCAGTGCCTCTCTCCTGCTATGAATGTATGGCTGATCAAGTCTGATGACAGGACCATACTAGACCGCCTGAAGGCCGACCATCACATCATAGCTGCGCAGGCCAACCACAACAATGTGACGCGACGCTCACTGGTGCCCAATGACGCCTACTTTGCCACTCAGTGGAATATGCAGAACCTGACCCACCCCGGCTATGATATCAGTGCCCCGCAGGCCTGGGATATCAATCACAGCGCTGTGACGCGCACAGGTGATACGATAGTGATAGCAGTGATAGACGGCACCTTTGACCTGTATCATCAGGATCTAAACTTCTACGTAAACCATCAGGAGATACCATACAACGGTATAGATGATGACGGCAATGGCTATATAGATGACTACAAGGGCTGGAATGTCTTTATGAATAACGACTCGGTGTACGACGTATTTGACGATCACGGTACACACGTATCCGGTATAGCCGCAGCCAGGACGAATAATAGTGTGGGTGTGGCCGGCGTATGCTGGGGCTGCAAGGTGATGGCCATAAACGGGTCTTCGGAGCAGGAGAGCGATGTGATCAAGGCCTACGACTATGTGATAGAGATGCGCAAGCTGTATGACCAGACGAGTGGTGCAAAGGGAGCCTTTATAGTGGCTACCAATTCATCCTTTGGCGTGGATCGCGGCAGGCCGGCAGACTACCCTATCTGGTGTGCGCTCTATGATACGATGGGCCGCTACGGCATCCTGAGCGCCTGCGCTACTGCCAATAACAACTGGAACATAGACGTAACCGGAGATATACCTACGCAGTGCCCCAGCCCATGGATGGTAGCCGTGACCAATACGACCAGCACCGATGCGAAATACACCGGGGCGGGCTATGGCGCAGCCAGCATAGACCTGGGCGCGCCGGGTACGTCTATCAAATCTACCATACCAAACAGCAACTATGGCAATAACTCCGGCACCTCTATGGCATCTCCGCATGTGGCAGGAGCCATCGCTGCGATGTGGGCCAATGCCTGCACCGCTATGGTAAATGACTACTATGCCTATCCTGACTCCATCGCGCTGATCATGCGCGACTACCTCTTTGGCTCTGTGGACCGGCTCAGTACGCTGGCCAATGTGACCACTACCGGCGGGCGGCTAAACCTGTACCAGGCCTATCTGGCAGAAGCAGCATACAACTGCAATAACTGCAGCTATGCTATCCACCTGACGAAACAGGATGTACGCTGCAAGGGCGACTCTGACGGTATAGTGCTGGCATCAGTCACCGGCAGCGGCAGCTACCACTACCTGTGGTCTACCGGAGATACGACAGAGCAGCTGCTGCACAGGACGGCCGGCTTCTACCAGCTCACGGTGACAGACGGCGGTGGCTGCCAGCGCGTGGCTACTACCGTAGTGCGCCAGCCTACAGCTATCACGATCAATAGTATCAATGTGGTACCCTTCTCCGGACTGGCCAATGGCAACGTAGTGATCAATGCCAGCGCGGGCACCGATACCCTCTACTACCAGATGGATGGAGACAGTGTGCAGTCGGGCAGTATCTTTGTGATAGACACGCCGGGATTGTATCACTTCTATGTCAAGAATGCATCGGGCTGTGAGGTAGATACCTTCATAGGCGTGTACCATACGGCGGTGACAGACATCAGCGAGCTGAGCTATATGAGCCTCTCTCCCAATCCGGCCTATGGTACAGCCACTATGCTGATCCGGTCAGAGCGGGCGCTGGATGCGCAGTATGTACTGACCGATATGACCGGCAGGGAGGCCCTACGCCATGCGCTATCTATCTCTACCGGCCTGCAGACTGAGCGTATAGACCTGTCTGCCCTGAGTGATGGCATCTATGTACTATCTGTGATGGACGGCAGCCACCAGCTGCGCTCACTGAAAGTCTCCATCGTGCACTAGCCGCGTATATCTTTTAGCTTTTCTTTAAAACTGTCTTTCTTACTTTGGCAATATGAAACAAGCAATCAGGACCCTCGCCATTTTTCTCCTCACGCTGCAGGCAGCACAGGTTTTTGCCGGAGGCATAGCGTTTGACCATGAGATCGCATTTCAGGATGCGCTGGACAAGGCCAAGCGCGAGGGCAAGCTGGTCTTCATAGACTGCTACACCTCGTGGTGCGGTCCGTGCAAACGCCTCTCGGCTACTACCTTTATGGATAGCGCGGTAGGCGAATATTTCAACAACAACTACATCAACATCAAAATGGATATGGAGAAAGGCGAAGGCCCGTCTGTCTCTACCCGCTACCAGATCACGGCCTACCCTACTATGCTCTGGCTGGATCACAATGGCTCTGTAAAGAAGCGTACCATGGGCCTGATAGATGCCAATACCCTGATGGCCAACGGACGCGAAGCCGCCGACCCGCTGCCGGAGATCATGAATGACCTGAATAAAAAATATGCTGCCGGTGAGCGCAGCCAGGCCTTTATGGAGGACTACCTGAAGCACTTCAAGGCCTCGGGGCGTGATTACGATGCGGTATTCGCAGAGTACCTCTCTCAGGCTCAGAAGCAAAACTGGTCAAAGGAAAGTACACTGATGACCATCTACCAGCTGACCAATAGCTATGAGTCTCCGGGACTGGGAGCACTGGAAAAGGACAAAGCAGCCATCGTAGCCAAGGTGACTGAGAAAGCCTATGATGCCAAACTGCTGGGTATAGCCAAAGACGCAGCTGAGACAGCGCGCCGCAAGAATGACCCTAAGATACTGGCCGTAGCGCTGGACCTGACCCGCAAAGCAGGTGGTGCAGAAAGCAAACAGGCCGCTGCCAAAATGGAGATGGACTACTACCTCAATACGTCTAATGCTGATGTGTATGACAAGTATGTAAGCGAATACCTGAAAAAATATGCACCCAACGATGCCAAACTGCTGAACGATGTAGCCTGGCAGTATTATATCAATACCAATGAGGAGAAATACATCAAGAAAGCAATGCAGTGGGCCTACAAGGCAGTGAACCTCCAGAATAATAGTACTAATAATACCACCTACGCCTACCTGCAATACAAACTGGGCAACAAGTCTGAAGCGACCAAAGCCTGTGACTATGCTATCCTGAAAGCAAAGGAAGAGAAGGTGAATCCCCTCTCAGCACAGGCGCTGAAGGATGCGATCAAAAAAGACGCCACCTCTACCAGCGGCACCTCTAAGTGACCTTAATATCTGGACGCCCATATACTGCCCTGATTTCCGACAGGGGTAGATGTCTGCATGCAGACAAACGAAGACTAGTGATAGGATGCCCGGCTTTCCCCAGCTTGAAATGATAGATCATCTCAGGCCAGAGGCTGGGATAAAATAAGATGCTCATAGTAGGTATAAGGCAGAAGGGGCTACGGTTGCCATTGCCTATCATGTAGAGCTGCATACGGAGTTCGTCTGCCTCTGTCATATCATAGCCGAGTACGATGTGCTTCATATCATGATCTACAAAGAAAGGCAACAGTTCGTAGCCTTTCCTATCCAACGTGTCAGCTATCTCGCGGCCTACAGTGCCGGGTGGCAGGGTACGGAGGCTGGCATGAGACTCGGCCAGCTCCTGCCACCCAATAGCCTGCCGGCCATCAGGAAGCTGATGTCGATGATTTTCATAAATGACCAGGCCATGTTATTGGATTTCGGAGGTAGGCTCAGTGGCGGGATAGAGTTCTTTCTCGTAGTTGCGCTTGTAATAAAACACGGATACTGTACAGCCGATGATATACGGAATGGAGAAAAGGAAAATAGTCAACCAGATATCCTTATCATAAAACGCCCACACGAGAAACAGATAGATAGCCATGTACAGCAGCCACTCTGAAATAAAGAAAGACTGCCAGATACCGCCAGCGGTGGGAAGAGACGTACGCTGCCAGTAGCGGGTCAGGATCAGATGGACAATGGATAGTGCGATCTGAATGGGCCAGTAAACGATGTACATCACACCTCCTATGAGAAAAATAAAACCGTCTATTTCGTTTATATGACCAGTATCCCAGCCGATAGCGATGAAGATCGCAACCGGCACACCGATCACGAATATCAAAAAGGCAACAGCCAGCGATGCTGCGAGTGTGCGTGAGAAAACTTCATTCAGATTCATGGGTGATGTTTTGATGGTGAGACAAATAGAAGACGGCGTAGCTCAGCATGAGCAGTGTACCGATCACTACCGTGACCTGCAGTGGCTGCGGGTGGCTGAAAGGATGGATCAGCTCTGTGAGCGACCGGCGCAGGAGGTAGATAGGCCTGAAGAAGACATCCCAGCTATTCCAGCGCAGGAAACGGCCCAGGTAGATGCCGTATCCCGCACTGAAGAATAGCGCCGGCAGGGCGATCCAGAGTTTCCGAGGTGCAAAGTGGCCGGTGAGTTTGTGATGGATCTGACGTACCGAGAGGAGCGAGAGCAGCAGACCAAGCCAGGCGTAGCTGCTCACGAGCAGCACATCATACCAGAATGGTATGACTACCCGCTGGCGCAGGTGCAGCAGGTCAGTGATGATGTAAGGGCCATTGGGCAGGAAGAGGACCCAGGCTGCCAGCACTGCCAGCGCACTGAGCCAGTGGCGCCGCAGGTCATGTGCAGCAAAGAACTGAGAGAGGATATACGGCACCCAGGCCAGGATCAGATTCCAGATGAGGAAGCAGAAAGAGGCTGTGCCCGAGAGATGCATGCGCAGCATCTCCATGCCTATACAGAAGGCGCTGAAAAACGCCAGCGCGAGCGTGGTTTTATTTTGGTAGCTCATGATGTTTTAGTTTTTAGGATCAGCGGAGGGAAACGGGGCAGGTGAGATGATGCACCCGGATCATCTCACGGATGCGGTCCAGGTTTTCGTCCTTGCTGTGGCAGGTGCTCTGCCAGTCGTGGCGGGTATAGTCGCGGTCCAGGTAGAGATAGTTGTACCATAGCATGTTTTGTATCTCGGCATTGTATGACTGGCTGCCCCTGCCGGACCCGGTCATGCTGCTATCTACCACGGCGTTGAGAGACCGTTTTTCTACCACATAGTAGCGGAAGAGCTGTGCGAGATTGGTATGGCTGAGATCGGCCATATAGCGCTGATCTATCTCCATCTTCTGATCTGCCTGAAAGTGGCTGATATTAAAATCTGCTATCACCGTGTCCCAGTCTACCGGGCTGGCTGCTATGAGTAGCGCATACATGATCCATGCATTCTTGCGGAAGAGGAACCAGTTGTTCTTGGCTTGCAGTATTTTGATAAAAGTGGTGACCAGGCCTGTGATACAGAGGATAAGGTAGACGTAGACACCGATCCTTTTGTGAGTGAGGCCATAGGTGGCTATGTAGGAGAAGTTGCGGTAGCAGGTAGAGAGCACGAGGAGGATATTCTGCCCTATCCAGCCATAGGCCAGGAGCTTTAGCCATTTATTGCCCGCATAGAAATTGAGGTAGCCGCGAAAGTAGAATAGTATGATACCGATGGCCAGGATGATAGAGAAGATGAGCGCATTGGTACCATTGTGAAGGAACTGAGAGTAGGTGATGCCTGCCGGTATGGTATGTGCGATACCGAGGTAATAAACATCGAGGCCATTGACCACGGCCAGGAGACCATTGAGCAGGATGAGGAGCAGTACGCCGGTGTAGAGCAGGCTGCCGGCAGAGGCGATATGAGATATAGCATCCTGATCTTCGGATATAGCAGTGAGATGATCCGGCGTATCATGGTCGCGGCGCTGGATAGAGGCTGCGATCCGCTGCTTGAAAAAGCCATATAGCAGCAGGAAACCACCAAAGGTAAATGACAGCCAGGCCATAGACAGCCAGTCAAAATTGATACGGCTAGCGAGCTGGTCAAAGATGGGATTGCTCTCGCGGTAGATGAGGAAAAAGACGATGAATATAATGACCGGTATGATGGCTAGGGTGATCCTTTTGAGTGCGCGGCCCTGGCCGGAGTCAGGCGCGGGAGAGATGATATGAGACATCACATCTGCTGCCATGAAGATGACGACACAGCACATGGAGAAAAATGACTGGACCCACGCGATGATAAAGGATGACTCCGGGTCTGCACTGAGGCCGGCCAGCAGTATGAGTGAGATCAGATTGGCTGCGTACGGCAGGGTGGTATCGTACCAAAACACAAAAAAAGAAGACACGATACACCCTGCCGCCGCAGCGATAAAGCTAAGGCGCCCTAGCAGGGACGTATCCCGCACGAGCAGCAGTATGATGAGTACTATATCAAAGAGGAAATAATTGATGCCGGCAGACTGCCGGTAGAAGAGGAAACTCCAGGCTGCTGTAGCCACCAGGATGGGCACGTCATTTCTTTTCATGATGATTGTGTTTTGGTTTAGGTAGAGCTATGCTTCATGCAGGATCGGGGGGTTAGTCATTGTAAAAGGCGCCAAGCAGTGTATGCAGTGTGCTGGCCACGAGCATTTTCCGCTTCAGGTCTTTGTCATCATGCAGGTTGCGTGTTTCTTCTTTCTGCGGAGCAGTATGGCGCGTATGCCTGAGCGACTGCTGCAGCGCACGGCGTGTCCACTGCAGGGCAGTGAGTGTGACGATCATCCTGGCCAGGCGTAACATATCAGAAAACAGTATTGAGCCGCTCTATGCTGATGGTGTGCTCTAATCTCCTGATACGGTCCCGCACAAACCAGAGCGGTATGATACCTATCACGCCAAAAGAACAATCTACCAGCCGCCACCACACTGGTATGCCCCTCACCTCTCCCATCACAAATGCGAAAGGCAGGATCATCATGCAGGCTATCATACCAAACTCTACTACCCAGATATTGCGCACCGGATCGCGCAGCACACCGATGAAGAGCACTGCGATCACGATGTGCGCAAAGGCCAGCCAGTCATAACCGTAGAAGAGCATAGAGTTGCACTGATACAGTGCCTCACGCACGGATATGAGGTAGGCCTGTATAGTGGCCCATGACTGCGGCACTACGCTGATGAGCCAGCTCACCCCCTCTCGTGCCGGCATGGCAGTGAGGCCACTGAGGGTGAGTGATACCATAAAGAACAGGATCATGTACCTGATCTGTCTGCGATAGCTGAGGGTTTGCTTGTCCATTTTTTATATTTTAAAAGCACTTTGCGATTCAAAGTAATTGAACAAAAAAACAGGAGGGTATGCCTCCTCCTTCTTTTGCTGCCCGGCCTACTCGCTCTGGCGGATCATCTCCTCCAGGGCTTTCAGGTGATGGTTAAACTCCATCTTGCCGAGCTTGGTAGCTACATAGGTCGTCTTGGTCTTCTTGCCTACAAATTCCTTTTTCACGGCTATATACTCCAGCTTCTCCAGCGCCGTGATGTGGCTGGCCAGATTGCCGTCGGTCACATTCAGCAGTTCTTTGAGCGTGAGGAAATCTACGCTCGCATTGACCATGAGCGCCGACATGATGCCGAGCCTGATCCTGTTTTCGAATGCCTTATTTAACCTGTCTATAAAATTTTTCACGTCACTATCTCCTTACCAGTACTTCTTCTCTTTCGGTTTCGCCTCGTACCTGATGTACATGATGAGTCCATACACTATATGCAGCACACCAAATCCGATAGCCCACAGTGTCACGCCGTATCCGAGATACAGGCAGCCTATCAGCCCCAGTATGATCTCAGATATACCTAGCCAGCGCACCTCGTCCAGCGTGTACTTTGAGCCATTGAGCAGTGCGAGGCCGTAGAAGATCAGCGTAGCAGGAGGTATGATACCAAACCAATGATACTTAAACAACAGGATGAGGCAAAACAAGCCGCCCGTAGCTAGTGGGATGAAGAGATTGAACATAAACCTGAGCACTGAGAGATCCCAGATGCGCTGGCCGTCTTCCTTTGCCTTGCGGGCGGTAAAGTAGCTGCCTACTGCGAGCGCCAGGAAGAGTGTAGCACCGGCATCGAGAAAGCAGAAAGTATAGAAGTCCATATCCAGCTCTATAGGTAGGCGATGGGCCAGCTCACTATAGCCATAGCCTATCCGCTGGTTTACAAAAATGTAAAATGCGGCTGCGCCGGCCAGGGCTATAAAGCCTGCAAAGACGCCCGACAGTCCGCTGAGGGAGAGAAACCTGCTGCTGCGCTCCATCATGGTCTTGATCTCGGCTAGCTGCTGTAAATGATCTGCTTTCTGACTCATTAAAAAGTACTTTGTGTTGCAAAGCTACTATTGAAATGCATATCTCCAAACCTTTGTTTCAAAAAAAATGTAAATGCGGGTTTGGGGGAGCGATGCAGTCTTTCTAAATTGAGGTAAAATAGACAACCATGGCAGAGAAAGAATACAAGACCTTCTGGAGCTTCTATCCTTACTATCTCAGGGAGCATAGCGACCCGGTCAATAGGACCATGCACTTCATAGGCACCGGCCTGGTGATAGCGAGCTTCATAGCAGGCCTGGTCACGATGCAGTGGTACTGGTTTGCTGCACTGCCTTTTCTGGGCTATGGTTTCGCCTGGGTGGGCCACTTCTTTATAGAGAAAAACCGCCCGGCCACCTTCACCTATCCGCTGTGGAGCCTGGGGTCAGACTTTGTCATGTTCTGGCATATCCTGACAGGGCAGATACAGAAGCGGCTGGATGATGCACATCAGGCGTCAGCGCGGTAGGCAAAGCATTAGCGACGTCTATCAGCTTACCAGCTTCTGTCCTTCATTTGCAGTATTGCGTCTTAATTAAATTCGCATTTGGCGGATAATCTATAGTTTTATAATTACTCCATTGTATCAGTCGTTGTGCATGTGATGTGATGGCGGAGAGATCGAAATACTATAGATGAAAGAAGTGGTAATAACAAAAGCATCAGGCGAAAGAGTTCAATTTTCTCCGGCCAAGCTGAAAAACTCTCTGAAGCGTGCCGGAGCAGATGAGGCCGAGATCCAGGTGATCGTGCAAAAAATAAAAGGACAACTCTTTGACGGAATCACTACAAAGGAGATCTATCATATGGCCTTTGACCTCTTGAAGCATAAGACAGCTGTCACAGCTGCGAAATACAAACTCAAACACGGTATCATGGAGCTGGGGCCTAACGGCTTTGTCTTTGAAAGATTCATGGCAGAAGTACTCCGGGCCAAAGGTTTTGATGCACTTGTAGGGCAGATCGTACAGGGGCGATGCGTCAGTCACGAAATAGACATCATAGCCAGCAAAAAGCATTGGCACTATATGGTCGAGTGCAAGTTTCACAACAATCCCGGCTTTGTCTGTGATGTAAAGATCCCTCTCTACATTCACTCCAGGTTTCGCGATGTGACGGAAGCCTGGGAAAAACAGCCAGATCATATAGGGCAATCATATCAGGGCTGGGTAGTGACCAATACACGCTTCACCACTGATGCGATCCAATACGGCAACTGTGCGGGCCTGCACCTGCTAGGCTGGGACTATCCGGCGCAGGGCAGCCTAAGGGAGCAGATAGATGAGACAGGCCTCTATCCGCTGACGTGCCTGACCACGCTGACAGCAGCGGAAAAGCAGGCGCTGATGGCAGCAGGACTCATCCTGGCCAGGGAGATACCCCTGCAGCAAGACAAGCTATCTCACATAGGCATCTCTCCTCAGCGCATACCGCATATCGTGACTGAGAGCGGGGCCCTCTGTGCCAATAGCCTATACCAGTAAATCGCCTCGCATCTATATACATGAAGACCGGCATACGAGCTTTTGTGGCGACCCTCGGCTCCAGGCTCCTCTACAGTGAGGCGGTGAGGACTTTTGCGCGCAGATATCCCCGTGCCTATCAGTGGATCATAAGGCGGTTTAGCCTGCGATCCTTTGCAGGATTGCCACTCACACTGCTTACAGCATTATTTATCACAAATGTCCTGCTGCTCGCCGATCTGGCCGAGGATGTGGTAAATGCAGAAGGCATCATCCTGCTAGATAGCAAAGTCACCATGTGGTTTTACAATATCAGGACACCTAATGTGGCGAAAGCCTTTTATATACTGACACAACTAGCCAGTGTATACACAGTGACAGCAGTAGCTTTTGTCACTGCGCTCCTGCTGATCCGGTACAGGCGCTGGGTAGCGCTATGGGGCATGCTCATCGCCATGTCTGGTAGTCTTATTACTATGGCATCAGGCAAGCATATCTTTGAGATAAACCGGCCCTATCAGTTTGCCTACTATCACGAAGAGTCGTTTAGCTTTCCGAGCGGGCATGCTACGATAGCAGCTTCATTTTACCTGTATATTCTGTACCTGCTGCTACGATCAGTGAGGAGTACGGCGGCCAGAATAGCGCTGGGGGCCCTCTTCGTGAGTATCGTACTGGCTATCGGGCTCAGCCGCCTCTATCTGTGTGTGCACTACCTGAGTGATGTGACGGCGGGCTACTGCCTGGGTATAGGATGGCTCCTGCTCAGCATCAGTATAGTGGAGTGGCAAAGAAAAAGTTAAGGCGATCTATATGCGATTCCCCGGTGATCTTCAGAGCTTGCCCAGCCTGTTTCGGGCCAGCTTGATCACCTCCAGGACCAATAGCATCAGGCATGATGCAGCTATAGCAATGGTAAAATGCTGAAGTCCCGGATAGTCAAAACTGAAGAGCTGCCGGAGGGCCGGTACAAAGGTGATCAGCACGAGCATGACCATAGCCGCCGCCATGATAGCCAGCGCCGCTACATTTCGCTCCAGTATCACTGATATGACACTCCTGGTCCTGGACAGCGAGGTGAGGATAAGAAATACATTGCCGATGATCAAAGATGAAAACGCTATAGAGCGCACCTCTCCGTCACTGTGTCCCTCACGGATCGAAGCGAAATATACCACCATCACAGAGGCCAGGAGCATCATCCCCCTCAGAATGCTGGCCCCAATCTTGCGCCAGCCGAAAAAACGGTCGGCTGGATTTCGCGGCCGCCGGGCCATTATCCCCTTCTCCTCCGGTTCCGTCTCAAAAGCCACTGATGAAACAGGATCGATGATCAACTCCATGAATACGATATGCAAAGGCATAAGGAGTAATGGCAGCGCTGTGAAAAATGCCGGTAGCAATGCCAGACCGATGATAGGGATATGAATAGCCATGACATACGACATGGCTTTCTGCAAATTATCAAATATCCTGCGGCCCAGACGGATAGCAGCTACAATAGATGCAAAATTGTCATCGAGCAGTACGAGAGAGGAGGCCTCTCTGGCTACGTCTGTGCCGCGGCTGCCCATGGCGATACCTATATCAGCAGCCTTTAGTGCAGGTGCATCATTTACGCCGTCTCCGGTCATGGCTACGACTTCGTTATTGGCCATGAAAGCTTTGACGATCCTCAGTTTTTGGTCTGGCACCACCCTCGCGAAAACATTGATCCTGCCGATCCGGGCCTTGAGTTCGTCATCAGTCATGATCTTCAGTTCATCACCGCTCAGTATTTCGCCTCCGGCGTCTATACCTGCCTGTGTAGCGATACTTCGGGCCGTAGCAGGAAAATCACCGGTGATCATGACCACCTTGATACCGGCCTCGCGGCACTCTCTGACCGCCTGCGGCACTTCCGGCCGTACCGGATCCTCCAGACCCAGCAGCCCTACGAAAGTGAAACCGAATCCTGCCTGTGAGTCAGGGAGTGCGTCAGGATGCGCGTCACTAGTAGCCGCTGCTATGACCCTGTATCCTTTATCGGCCATTTGCTGTACGATAGTGAGCTGCCTGGCCGCCTGAGCCTCAGACATCTTGCACAGCCTGAGTATCTCTTCAGGCGCTCCCTTGCAATAGGCCCGGCTGGTGCCGCCTGTACGTAGCACGCGTGTCATAGCCAGTAGCTGCCTGCTGAATGGGTACTCCCGGATCAGCTCCGATGCAGGAGGCTCCGGATATACCGATCCATATGCCCGCTCAAAAGCCCGCTCCATCGGGTCTATAGACTGGGATGGTGATGCATAAAAGGCACAGGCCACTACGGATCCGGCAGCCTGATCCATCTGGCCGAAGGCCTCGCGCAAGATCATAGCGCCTCCGTCATAGAGGGCCGCGACTTCCATTTGGTTTTGCGTGATAGTACCTGTTTTGTCACTGCAAAGTACCGTAGCGGACCCCAGCGTCTCAATGGCGGAAGGTTTGCGGGTCAATACATTTTTTTTGGAAAGGCGCCAGGCTCCCAGCGCAAGAAAAACGGTAAGCACTACGGGAAACTCCTCCGGCAAGATAGCCATAGCTGCTGAGAGCCCGCTAAGCAACGATTGAAGCAGATGCCCCCTGGTGAAATAAAACGCTGCGACCACACCCACACTGATGAGCGCACCGATGATAAAAAGATTTCTGATGAGGGTACTCATCTCCTTTTGCAGGCGCGTAGTATCCTGTCCGATAGTTTGTAGAGACTTGCCGATCTGACCAAACTGCGTATCCTGGCCGGTAGTGAGCACGGTAGCCAGGCCGCGTCCCTGTACTACCAGCGTACCACTATACACGAGACCGTGAGGATCCCCTCCTCCAGGTAAAGTGCTTTTTGTCACCGCCACAGATTCGCCGGTGAGCAATGATTCATCTACTGTGAGATTAGTGACCTCTTCCAGACGCGCATCAGCGGGTACCCTATCGCCTTCATTCAAAATAACGAGGTCTCCGGGTACTATTTCTCTCCCTGCTATACGCTGCTCCATGCCATCACGTATCACTAAAGCTCTGGGGGCCGAAAGTTGCTTCAGCGCGTCCAGAGCCTTTTCTGTTTTCTGATACTGATAGAAGGTGATGAAGATGATGATCAATATGGAAGAAAGTAGAATGCTACCCTCTTTGTAGTCTCCCAATATCATATAAAGCACCGCACAGCTGATCAGCAGGAGAAACATTGGCTCCTTCATCACTTCCCAGGCTATGAGCAGAATGCTCTTGGGTTTAGAGGATGGCAGCTCATTAAAGCCATGTGCCTTGAGTTTTTCTGCGACTTCGGCAGAACTTAAGCCATTTGCCATCTCTGTGTAATTTGTAATGGTTGATACAGGGAAATTAGTAAAATGACAAAAGAGTTATGCATTGGCCATTTAATGCTCCTCATCATTCTGCATACATGCCGTTTGTTATAATTAACAGCCAGCTTTTTACGCAAATCGTAACATATAAAATGATTTCTCGTACGTGTGGGTATAAACCCCCTTGTCATGAGAAAAATTATATCCATCCTGCTCTTCGCCGTGATATGCGGCATGAGCACCTTCGCCCACGGCGACAAACCACAGGGAACGGGCGGTTACAAATTTGCCCGCCTGGAGGCTACCGAGACCAGCTGGGATCACACCTCTATCATCTACTCCATCACTGACGCTGCAGGGCACGAGGTGGCAGTACCGGCATCACAGATCACCTACCTGGTGCGGGATAAGCGCAGCAATCCGATAGCGAGTGGCAAAGGCATCTTTGTAGACATCAATGATACCAAGCTGGAGTCTGAGGAAAACTACTCCATCACCATCACCGCCCATATACACAAGGAGACCCTGACTCAATCCATCTACCGCAAGGCCTCACCTAAGAAAATGGTGCTGCAGCAGTACGGTACTTCCTTTGCCTACAAAGTGATGCGCCCTAAGTACAGCAGCCCGACAGACTACGAGAAGCTGAACATACAGGCCCTATCTGTGAGTGTAGAGGCTACAGTGGCCAACTGCCGCGACTGCTCTACTATCAGGATCACCGATAGCTCGCCACGCGCTACACTATCTGATCCGGACAGCTACAGCAGCTTTGACCAAAAGATCAATAATATGATGGACCGCGGCAGGAAGGTGCAAGTGATGCTGCGCCCTACCGTCACTACCAAGGATGGCTACTACCGCTATGCGGAGAGCTACTTTGAGGTATCTCCTACCAAAATACAGGAGCTGCACGTAGGCGATGCCACAGCCTCTGAGCCCGAGACGGAAGAATAATAATAAAGACATACAGCAGATCATAAACCCGCTACAGGCTACCCCCTCAGCGGGTTTTTCCTTTATAAAATACTGTATATCAATACACACAAGAGGGTGATTGTAACATATTGTGGCACTTTATCGTAACACACCCTGTCTCTCTACGTATGACCCAGTATTAAACTATTGATTATGAAAAAGATTTCCATAGCACTGATCGCCCTGATAGCAGGTACCCTACCCTCTGTAGCCGGTGGTATAGAACCATCTAAGCCATCCAAATTCCAGTTTGTAAATGTGGATGCCACTCAGAATAGCTGGGATTACTCCTACATGCACTACAATGTAAAGGACGAAGCTACCGGCGATATCATAGAGGTACCATCCTTTCTGATCAAGTATGAGGTAAAAGATAAAGCAGGCAAGACAGTAGCCACAGGCAAAGGTGCCTATGTAAGTACAGCTGATACCAAGCTGGGCTCTGAGGAAAACTACACCATCCACCTCTCTACTATGATCAATGGCCAGGAGGTGAGCCAGAATGTAGAGAAGACAGCCTCTCCAAAAAAGGTATCTGTAAAGATAGATGCCAACCATGGCGACGCTGTGGCACTGGACTATAGCTTCAGCCGCCCTAAGTTTAACGATCCGGGCGTGCAGGAGAAGATACAGGTAGACCCTACAGCAGTGACAGTAGATGTAGCTGTAGCCAGCTGTGCAGGCTGCAATACGGGCAATACGATCCGTATCAACGGACCGGAAGATGTAAAGAACCTGTCTAAGACCATCAAGTCTATGACAAAAGGAAACCGCGAGGTGATCATCGAGCCATCTATAGCCTACAGGGGTGAGACCTACAAAGACAATGACAACATGTATGCAGCTACAGCCAGTGGCATCCGTGCCATAGATCCGCTGGAGCCTGCTACCGCTGATAAATAATCCACCAGTTTATTCTGTTCACACGAGAGTGCGTCGTTTGCGGCGCACTTTTTCTTTTTGCAGAGGCTTTATCTATCTTGTCTGTAAACCCATCTGATGGATACACAGACACTGGAGCGCAAAACCCACCACATCATAGACGAGTACATCAGGCGGCTGGACCGCTATACCTATGAGCAGCTCACGCAGCAGCCGGCCACCGGATCCTGGTCCATAGGCCAGGTGTACATACATCTCTGGATGAGCGCCAAGGGATTTTTCTTTAAAAAAGCGGACCTGTGCCTCAGTGCCGGCGAGGGCACAGTGAGAGGCAAGGGCAAGAACTGGAAAGGCATCCTTGTCTTCACCATAGGCAGGATGCCCACAGTGCGGGTCAAGATGCCGGACCAGGTAGCAGTAGAGCCGCGCGTACCGGAGTCTGCAGACCAGATACGCGCTAAACTGCTGGAGATACGTGGACTGGCTACTGACTACATACATCGTATACCGCAGTCAGATCCTGCAGTCACGGCCCGGCACCCATTTCTCGGGTATCTCAATACCGCAGAATGGATCAGTCTGTGCAATATGCACTTTCGCCACCATGAGGCGCAGATCCGGAGGATAGAGAAACATTTTGGCTGGTAACACGCGACCCTCTAAATCTCCGTGATGGGAGACTTTAACAGCCACCAGCCCGGCGCCTTACCTCACCCTGTCCTCTCCTAAAATAGGAGAGGGTAACAGCCATCGCGCACTTTCACTATTTATTCTTCAAAAAAAAGAACCCCGGTCTACATGACCGGGGTTCTCTCAGCGCCACGGGTGATAACATCCGCTTGCTGACATTTATATGGAGTAGTTGTAGCCTTCTTATGCTGCGATGCCCAGACCGGCCTCCTGCTCTGCATATGCACCTATCTGTGGCTCTTCCAGTGAGTCATAGATCACATACAGGGCAGCATAGAGCGCCTGTGCTGTCTCGATATTGCGCAGGCTGGCGTCGAGTATCTTGGTAGCAAACTTATACCTGTCCAGTGGTACCTCAGGGTAGCTTACCTCAGAGTCTACCACTACCTCGCCGTCAAAATCTATCACCAGGTTGTGCGTGCTGGTATGCTGGGCTCTCTCTATCAGCTCTGTGAGCTGCTCTGTCGTCGCACTATAGTTGAGATTCATATAGCTGTCGGATGGGGGTTTAATAAGTCCATCCTGATACCCGTAATGTAAAATCCGTGCCAACTAAAAAAGTAACGCTCTGCCTATACCCCTTTGGTATGCAGCAGGAGCAGTATTTTACATCTCTTGGGGAAAAAGCTGCCGTAGCTGTCCAATTTACCGGCTCCTTATTCGTTGTTAAAATCATTACTTTAGCACCCAAAATTTTCTCAGTTGAAACGTTTACTCGTTCTCGCTATCACCTGCTTGTCTGTATTGTCTATCTCTGCCCAGCAGCAGCCGGCACCGGCCCGCACGCTCTGGACCCTGGAGGAGTGCCTGCACTACGCCTCTGACAATAACATCTCTGTGCTACAGGCAGACCTGTACAAACGCATCAGCAAAAATAACTACCTGCAGAGCAAGCTGGCCCTGCTACCCACCATACAGGCCAATGCCAGCTACAATTTCAATTTTGGCAACTCGATCAACCCGACCACCTACACCTACGTACAGCAAAACTCCCAGTCCTTCTCTCCAAACCTGCAGGGCAACCTGAACCTCTGGACCGGCCTCCAGCAGATACACAACATAGAGAAGAATAAATACGACCTGAAGGCCACGACCTTTGACCTGTCTGCGGCGGTCAATAACACGGTGCTGAATGTGACCAATATCTTCCTGCAGCTGGTAGTCAATAAAGAACTGGTAAAGGTGGCGCAGAAGCAGGTAGATATCTCTCAAAACCAGCTGGACCAGCAGTCTGCCAAGATCCGCGCGGGCACTATGCCTGAGTCTTCTATCTATGACTTTCAGGCGCAGCTGGCGCGCGACCAGGCCTCTCTCAGCACGCAGAAGAATGCGGAGATGATCTCCAATATCACGCTCAAGATAGCCCTGCAGCTACCGGATGACCAGGCCTTTGATATCATCACACCTGACATCACGGTAGGCTCGGTCATGACCTTTGACAATGTGAGTGCGCATGATATATACCAGTATGCGCTGTCTACACAGCCTACCATACAGGCCGCACAGGCACGCGTGACCAGCTCTATGTATAGCATGAAGATAGCCAAGGGCGCACTGAGCCCGACCATCTCCATGAGCGCCTTTACGCATGACAACTGGTTTAACCTCGCTACGCAGCCGGATGCTATCGTATACCAGCAGCAGGTGTTTTACGCGCCCAATGGTACGGAGCTGGGGTATTTCAATGTGCCTAGCTACACGAGCAAGAAAACTGACTTTCCTACCCAGTTTAAAAACAACCTGGCCAATGGCTTTTCTTTTAATCTCAGTGTACCTATCCTGAGTGGCTGGCAGCGCATGACCAATATGGCTAACAGCAAACTACAGATGCAGCTGCAAAAACTGAACCTGCAGAGCGTACGCAATAACCTGGAGCGCGACATCTACCAGAGCTACGCCAATGCCAAAGGAAACGCCGAGACCTATAGTGCCAACCTGAAAGCGCTGGAGGCATCAGAGAAAGCATTTGAAACGGCTAATAAGCGCTACAGCGCCGGCCTGGCTACCAACTATGACCTGGAGATATCCAAATCCAACCTGGCACGTGCGCAGTCCAGCGCTGTGCAGGCCAAGTACAATTATATATTCAGTGTGAAAGTGCTCGACTTTTACGAAGGAAAACCCATCACGCTAAACTAAACACCCGAATGAACAAGAAGATAATCTGGATCGTAATAGGCGTCATAGCTATTGTCATACTAGCCGCAGTGCTAGGTGGCAAGAATGGAATGTTTCACAAGGGCGACGGAGAGCAGGTAGCAGTAGAGAAAGCGCAAAAGCGCTCCATACTAGAGACCGTGACTGCCAGCGGCAAGATACACTCCGAGACAGAGGTCAAGATCAGCTCTGAGGTATCGGGCGAGATCATCAAACTACAGGTGAAGGAAGGCGATAGCGTAAAGAAAGGTGACCTGCTGCTGGAGATCAACCCTGTGATCTATGAGTCTGTGGTGAGCCAGAGCCGCGCCGGTGTGAGCCAGGTACGGGCGAACCGTATGGCTGCAGAGGCTACTGCCAAAAATAACAAGATACTCTACGACCAGGCGGTGATCACCTACAACAGGCAAAAGCAACTGCATGATGAGAAGATCATCTCTGACCAGGATTTTGACATGGCGCTGAATAACCTGAAGAATGCGGAGACGGCACTGGCCACCAGCCAGGAGCAGCTAAATGCCTCCCGCTATGCGGTAAATAGCAGCGAGGCCCAGCTGCAGCAGGCCAATGACAACCTGGTAAAGACCCGTATCTACGCGCCGATGAGCGGTATCATATCCCTCTGCAGTGTGAAACTGGGAGAGCGCGTGGTAGGTACGGCACAGATGGCAGGTACGGAGCTGATACGCATAGCCGACCTGGAGCGCATGCAGGCCGAGGTAGACGTGAGCGAAAATGACGTCCTGAAAGTAAAAGTAGGAGATACCGCCTCGGTAGAGGTAGACGCCTACCAGAGCAAAAAATTTCTGGGTGTGGTGAGCGAGATAGCATACTCCAGCTCTACCTCCACTACTACGGTGACCACGTCTCAGGCTATCAACTTCTCGGTGAAGGTAAAGCTGCTGAAAGGCAGCTACCAGCAGCTGGCAGATGCTACACATGGGCTGAGGTATCCCTTCCGCCCGGGTATGTCAGCTACGGTAGATATCCGCACCAATAGCAAGGATAATATCCTGACAGTGCCGATCCAGTCTGTGACCACCCGCGAGAAGAAGGACAGCACACACATGGCTGGCAAGAGCAGCGATGAAGATGACAGTGACACCAAAGACAAAAAGAAGGTACAGGAGGTAATATTCGTATCCAATAACGGGACTGCAAAGATGGTGAATGTGACCACAGGCATACAAGACGCTACCAACATAGAGATCACCTCCGGCCTCAAGGAGGGTGATATGGTGATCAAGGCGCCGTTTAAACTCATAGCCAAGACGCTGGAGGACGGAGACAAGATACAAGTGGTGAGCGAGAAGGAACTGTACAAGGCTGGTGGTAAGTAAAATCTACTCCCGCACAAATCTGCGCACCACACTACCCTCCCGGCTCTGGAGCCGCAATACATATACACCTGATGCCAGACCTGACACATCTATCTCTCTGCCGGTATGTGGCACGTCGTAGCTGCGGCCAGTGATGTCGCTGATGGTGATTACATCTGCCACGACATTTAGGTATAGTTTGTCATTGGTGGGATTAGGGAATAAAGAAATCGATGAAGTCATAGCCTCATCAAAACCACTAAGAGTTGTGTCAGGATCGAATTCCCAAAAATCTTTTAGGGATATGAAACTATTGTATTCTGTATTGCCTAATCCTATAAATGCCCTGCCACCGACCGTAAAACCGACTCCATAGTCTCGGGAACGACCAGGAAAGCTGTCTATCTGATGCCATGCATCAGCCAAAGGGTCATATTCCCATACATCATGATGCGTCACGTAATTGCTGTCCGCGCCTGAGCAAACGTAGGCCTTACCATCCTTGACAAAGCAAGAGGCCCCAATAGAGTTGATACCGGGAAAGTCAGCTCGCCTTGTCCATGTATCTGTAGCAGCTTCATATCTCCAGAAATCCCTTTCCAGGTTCGGCGACAGATATTGCCCCATGCCGATATAGGCTGTATCGCGAATTACAAAAACTGTGTTGAAAATAATTCCTACTCCCGGATAATCGGCCTTCCGAATCCAACTATTTTGGGATTGATCATACTCCCATATGTCACTCGAGGGGCCGGGTACACCCTTTACGCCTAATCCTGCGTAGCCTCTCCCACCTACTTTGAAAGAAATGGAATATCTTCTATCACCACCAGGAAAAGAATCTAATCTTCGCCAGCTGTCTGCAATTAGGTCGTATTCCCAAAAATCCGGAACTGCCCCATCGGTCAAGCCATAATATGCTTTAGCACCAATGGTAAAACAAACACCGCCCCATCGTTCTCTTCCCGGAAAATCTGCTTTGCGCGTCCATACGTCATGAGCCGGATTGTATTGCCAAAGTTGATTGGGATAAACATAGGAATGGGTCGAATCATCCTTATAATTGCCAGGCAAGACATAACCTACAGTATCATTGGAAAAAGATGCGGCTGCGCCCATGGCATGTCCGCCGAAATCTGCTCTCATTGTCCAAAAGGAATTTTGAGAGTACCCCTGTATGATAAAGAACAGGAATAGCATTGACAGTTTTATTTTGACAAATTTCATCGCTGAGCTTTTACGAACTTGACTGACCTCCTTTCGCTTTCTAAATTAATGTTTATGAAGTAAACACCAGCCGCTAAAGACCTAGCATTTATCTCAAACGGTTTTGTACCTGCTTCCAGCCAGCCGGAATAAATCGTCTGCAAAATCCGCCCCTCCGCGTCGGTCAGCTCAATCTTAGTTTGCGACGCACTTGTGATAGCAATGACTAATCTGCCTTCGTCTTCCGTCGGGTTAGGATAATAATTGACGAAGGCAGAATTTGCTACATCCTTCACGGCCGTAATGGCTGGCTGGGGATAGCAGCTTTTCGTGGTATCGCGGACTAGAAGCGTATATTGGAATCCCAACTTGGGGTTGTTAAAATTAGTATCAGTGATACCTAAAAAATCATTTGTTGGATTTCCGAAAGTGTCTAATAATCCGTAAACGAATCCGTACATGATTATGGATTGGGCGCCGAGGCTGTCCATATACAGATGCTCATATGGCAGCAACGTATGAGCGGCAGAATCATAAGCCATTAAAAGAGTGGAAGAACTGGGCCTAGTCCACCCATCCTCGACTATATAGTTAGAAGACAAACTATGGAAATAAGTCAAGGAGAGCTTATAAACATTAAAATGATAGGTCAGCGTATCGAAAAACCTGTTTGCGGCGTTGTAAGGGCGCAGTAACTTTATCGGCACGTTAGAAGCCACCAGAAGGCCCAAACCATTGTCACTGGTATCCTGCCCCAAGTGAATGAGCTTTTTACAGGACTTGTTTACTGCCTGTAGGGAGTGCCCCGCATTGAGATCTCCCCATCCTGTATTGTTATCCTTGCCCGGCGTATCGACGTCCACTGCCCCACGTGTTATCAAATGCTCAATGTCTTCCGGAGAAAGATTGCTGTAAACAGAGGCTGTGCTGTCCAGATAGCTCATGAGAAGAGCTGCCGTGCCTGTACCGTGAGGGGTAGCCATGGAGGTACCAAACCAATTATACGTAGTACCCTGAAGGAGCGTCGAGGTATACCATCCGGTGGTGTAAGCCTCCCATGTTCCTGTAAGAGAAAGTGAAGGGGCTATGACATCTACACATGGGCCGCTATACGACATCGGATAGGCTGTATTGTATTGGGTTACGGATCTTCCGCCATTGTTATCCGCGCCACCTACGCAAACTACATAATCACCGTAAAGGTTAGCCGGATAGACGACTCTGCTTTGATCATTGCCTGCACCGACTACCGCAGTCACCTGATTACGGTACATATACCTAAAGGCTTCTTCCATTTGCTGTATATGATAGTCTGTATAAACCGGTAATGTTGTGATAGCTGAATTGTTGACACTAAGACCATAGCTGTGATTAGTCACGTGCAGGCCGAAGCCATAGGATGAGTCAGGAACAAAAGAAGAACCAACCACATAGGCATCGAGAAGTGTTTGCAGAGAAATCGTAAATTCATTGGCTGAAGACATCGGACTTTGTACTTTCATACCGTATAGTGATACCCCTACATCTGTAGTATCGGCATAGCCACCACCAGCTATACCCGCTATCCCTAGCCCATTGTTCCTAATAGCACCTATTATTCCAGCTACGTGCGTTCCATGTGGATTGCTGGCGTTATCAGATGCTTGCCATTGTCCCCACAGAGAAGCATGATTGTTAAAATCATAGCCATTGACTTTTCGCGTGCGTTGATAGGGATAAGGATCTCCTGTTGGGGAGAACTCTGGATTGTTGCCCTGGAGACCACTATCATATATTCCCACCTTAATAAATGGCTTGCCGGTCTCTAGCCGCCATGCCGAGTCTATACTTATGTTGTATTGAGGCACGCAATTAAATGTATCGTCTATCAGGTTACGCTGATGTCCGAAGAAAGCAGGATCACTAATCCGTGATGCTATGGGATGTGGGTCGCAAAGTAACTGTGCAGTATAATTGAGGCTTGTATTGATTACAATTGGTTTCACTGTATTAATGTTTTCTTGCACTACGGTTGCATCAATTTTTGTATCGGGATGTATCAGGAGAAAGGTAGCCCAGAAGTCAGGTATAGGTACCCAGTCACCATTGCGAGCCAGAGAGCGCTTATAAGTGGTTTTTAGACCTTTGTATATTCTTTCGAAACGGCATTGTGAAATATCAAAAGGCAGCACCGCTGCAAGCGCATTGTACGCACTATCTTTGAGCCAGTAGTCCGGTTTGGCAAAATTGATATCCAGGTTATTAATAGCATCTTCTTTTACAGCAGACCTATCAAAGCGGATAATGAGCTGGTCGGCGAGAAAATGTGCCCCTACACTATTGGTATCCATTCTATTGACCTTAGTCAACTGTTCATACTGTATCGCCATGTAGACGCTGTCACTGCCATTGCTGCGCCCATAGACGATGACTTTACTACCATCATCTCCCAATAGCATGCTATAGGGTACATCATTACTACCAGGTTGCCGGTTATAGATTGTCGTCCAAAGTAAATGGCCGGCTGTATCATACCCAACTGTTACAATATCAGTGTCGGACCCATTATATGTAGTGCCTGTCACAAATACATTTCCCCTCGAATCACAAACTATGCTGACACCATTTGAGAAGTGCGTAGGATCGGCAGCAGGCAATAGTCGCTCCCATGCCAGCGTCCCATCAGGATTATATTTCAAAGTCACAATATCAGAGCCCCCGTTTCCATTGGGCGTGGTACCCGTCACGAAAATATGACCTGCCCCGAGGGGCTGGTCAGTGGCCATAAATGATGCTGTGGTGCTTCTGGTAGAATCTCCCCATGTGGTAGTCCATAGTTGATTAAATAATGAATCATATTTGACTACCTTGATCACACTCCTGGTCCCGGCGACAGTAGAGGTGCCGGCGACATAATTATGCTTTTCACTGTCTGATATGATGCCTACCGGATAGCTGATCATGCCTGCCCCATTGACTGCGTAGGCTCTGCCTTTTTCGCTGCCATTGTATGCATCTATATAATCGGTGACAAAGTCTGAATGCCCTCCATTATCAAAACTAAATCCTGTGACAGCGAGGCTATTGCCAGAAAGTGCCATAGCCACCGGAATACTATAATAGCCTACAGAATCATAATCTGTTTGCCATAGTGGTGTACCCGCTGGAGAAAGCCTTAGGACTGTCATTTTGAACGACAAAGGCGTGGATACAGCAGCGCCGAGATAAATGTACCCTGAATCATCTGCCGCTACAGCAAAAGGAACCTGATTGATAGCGCTATCGATCTGAATGACGCGCGTAAAAATGGTATCAAAAGTCGCAATGTCAATGACAGCCAGATTGCACTGGAGGCTATGGCTAAAAAGGCTATCCGTGCTAAAACCTGTGACGTATAGTTTCCCTCCTTTGCTATAGAGGTTGGTACCGAAGTCGCGGCCGTGAATGAAATATAGGTCCATACCAGCTAAAAATCCACTATCCTGCTGATACTTTACCACGTGCATGGACTCATAATCCGGAATACTTGTGGAGCTATAGCTATTATCTAAAAAAGCTACTGTATTACCATACAGAGGAATGGCCTTAATATATTCTAACTGCTGATTGGGCTTGCCAAATGTGGCATGCAATGTTTGATTAACCAGGGTCTGAGAGAAAGCAGAATATACGCAGAGGTATATGAGCGCAAAGGCAATTGTCTTTTTCATAGTACGGGTTTAGGATGAATAAAGAGCCAAGCGCCATCATAGGTTTAGACAAAGAACAAGAACCGAATTGTCATTGTAGTCACGACTTTGTAAAGAAACTTGCTAATTGCTTTTTTTCCTATACCTAGAAAAGGGTATTTATGTTAAAGCGCCCATGGGATATGAAGTGGCAACTTGCGTCAGGGATCGTAGCGGATAGCCCGCAGTGAGCGATAGCGAGCGAGGACTAGCAGCGGAGAGCCCGCCCGGACGCCATCACATCTAGCTCCGCCCAGGGCATTTCTGACACTCCCGTGACAATCCTTTTTCCTCCCGTAGATGGCTACTTTTTAACCCTTTTATCCGTCTATATTTTGCTAACTTGCAGTTTATGAACAAACGCGCCTCCCTATTTGCGCTCGTCGTCTTCCTGACTTTGTTTCTCCTGCCTGGCGTCGTCTCAGCCACGCACAACCGTGCCGGTGAGATCACCTATGAGTTTATAGCCTCCAATACGGTACGTGCTACCATCACCACCTATACCAAAGAAAGCAGTACACAAGCAGACCGCGATAGCCTGCCCCTGCACTGGGGCGATGGCAGTGCGGACGATATAGTATACCGTACCAATGGCCCGATCAACTTTCGGGGGTTTCACAATGGCGAATCACTGGGCAATGACATCAAGAAGAATATCTATGTAGGCATACATACCTATCCCGGCGCGCCATCGCCGCCCAATAACTTCTACGTGATCTCTATGACCGACCCAAACCGGAATGACGGCATAGCCAATATCAACGGCGGCAACTCTGTGGGGATCCAGTTTTACCTGGAGGATACGATCTTCTACCCTACCAATATCCAGAATATAGGATTGAACCACTCTCCTATCCTGCTCAACCCCCCGATAGACTTTGCCAATGTCAATGACACCTTCTGGCATAATCCCCTGGCCTATGACCCGGATGGCGATAGCCTGGACTTCATACAGATAGTGCCACTGCAGAGCCTGGGCAATCCGGTGCCGGGCTACTTCCCACCGTATACCAATCCATATGTGATGGGCGATACTGAAACGCTGGACCGGCATACCGGCATGTACATGTGGGCGGTACCGCAGCGGACCAATATCTACAATGTGGCCTTCATCGTGCGGGAGTACCGTAGAAACTTCCTGCTCAGTACGATCATCCGCGACATGCAGATCATCGTCAATAACTCACTGAACCATCCACCCGTGGTGGCACAGCTCATGGATACCTGTATCCGCGCCGGTGACCAGCTGCGGGTCAATTTCACAGGCACGGATCCCGACGTGGGACAGACAGTGACACTGTCTGCCTATGGCGGGCCATTTGTGGTGCCGGATAGCCTGAGCCCGGCCACCTTTACCCAGACATCCGGCAATGCTGCTACGGGGCGCATGGTGTGGAATACAGTGTGCCTCGATATACGCAGCCAGCCATACCAGGTGCTGGTAAAGGCGACAGACAGCTACAATCCACCGCTGGTAGACCTCAAGACCTTTAATATACAGGTCATACCACCACCACCGCTGGACCTGCACTCCGGCATCGCATCTAAAAAGATACGCCTGGCATGGCGCTCCTACCTGTGCGATAGTATCAGCACCTTCCGCGGTTTCTCGGTATGGAAGCGCATAGGCAGCAATCCATTCATACCGGACTACTGCGAGACCGGCCTGGCAGGCCGCGGCTACACCATGATAGCAGAGAAGCTCTTTGACACGACCTACCTGGACCAGAGTGCAGTGGGAGGACAGGAGCTGTGCTACCGCATACTCGCCCACTTCTCACGCAAATCTCCTAACGGGCAATATGAGTATGACATGGTGGTAAGCGTACCGTCTAACGAAACCTGCGACTCCCTGCCATACGATGTACCGGTGATCACCAATGTGAGTGTGCTGGAGACGGACCCATCGCTAGGCAAAATGTATATAGAGTGGACCAAGCCTAAGGCCGGTGCAGGTGGGCTGGATACTTCACTCAACCCTCCTCCGTACAAATTTGAGCTATACCGCAACCCGGGATACAACCTGGGCAGCGCAGCCCTGATCAATACAGTGACACGTCCTGACTTTGCCTCTCTGGTAGATACCACCTATACGGATACGCTGCTGAATACGGCCGACACGCCGTATACGTACAAAGTACTCTTCTACTCTACCGGAGATACGGTAGGCGGCACGAGCAGTGCCTCGTCTGTATACCTGAAACTGCACCCCAGTGACAGCAAGATTCGCCTGACGTGGGAGTACAATGTGCCATGGACACAGGATACATTCCAGATATACCGCCGGGATACTACCAGTACGGTGTTTCACTATGTAGGTACTACTGATGTGCCATCATTCGTAGATACGGGCCTGACCAATGACTCTACCTACTGCTACTACGTGAGCGCCTATGGCCACTACACCAGCAGCCTGATCAAGAAGCCGCTGATCAATCTCTCTGAGATCAAGTGTGGCACTCCGATAGACACCATACCACCATGCCCGCCACAGGTGACGGTGACAAACAACTGCACCAACCCGGCACCGGACACCTTCTACTACATCAACTACCTGAACTGGCAGAACTTCACCGACTCCTGTGCGTCAAATACGATCAAGTACCGCATCTACTATGCGCCGGACTCGGGCACTATGACACTGATAGACTCTATATCCGGCATAGGCAATACGACCTATAATCATATACTGGATATGAATATCGCAGGCTGCTATGTGGTGACGGCTGTAGATCGCCACAATAATGAAAGCCCTAAGGTAAACCGTGTCTGCATAGACGACTGTCCTAACTATGAGCTACCAAATACCTTCACGCCAAACGGCGATGGAGCCAATGACCTCTTCACGCCACGGCATCCGTACCGCTTTATCACACGTGTAGAGTTCAAGGTATTTACCCGCTGGGGTGAGAAGGTATTTGAGACCACAGACCCTGAGCTGCGGTGGGATGGCAAAGACCAGAAGTCAGGCAAAGAACTGTCTGAGGGTGTGTACTACTACTCCGGCTACTACTACGAGATCTCGCTGCGCGGCGAGATACGCAAACCACTGCCACAGAAAGATGGTGGCGGCTTCATACATCTGATCAGATCGAAATAAGGACATGTTCACAGGCATCATAGAGGCGACGGGTACTGCCGCCGCCATCACTCACGACAAAGGCAATCTGGAACTCTGGGTCTCCTCTCCCATCTCAGGCGAGCTGAAGATAGACCAGAGTGTCTCTCACAATGGCATCTGCCTGACAGTGGTAGAGCTGGCCCCGGGGCGCCACCGTGTCACCGCCATAGACGAGACTCTACGCAAGACCAATCTGGGTGAGCTGAAGGAAGGGCAGGTGATAAATATAGAACGCTGCATGGCGGCCAATGGCCGCTTTGACGGGCATATCGTGCAGGGGCATGTGGATCAGACCGGCGAGTGCCTGTCTGTGACTGACCAGAATGGTAGCTGGCTGTATGAGTTCCGATATACGCCTTCGGCTCAAAACATGATCGTAGAGAAAGGCTCTATCTGTATCAATGGGGTGAGCCTGACCGCCTTTGATACTGTGGAGGATCGTTTTAAAGTGGCCATCATCCCCTATACCTACGAGCACACCAATATCCATGAGGTAAAGCCGGGCTCGCGTGTCAATCTGGAATTTGATATCATAGGCAAGTATGTGGCGCGCCTGATGAATTTCAAAAACTAAGCTACCAGCGCATCACAAAAGCGTTGTCCGTACAATCATGATATGCCATGCCAGCCGCATCGCATTCCTCTTTCCATTTCTTTAGCTGCCATGGTTTCAGCGATGTATCAAAAACCAATGTGCCCCAGCTGACGAATGATCTCAGTGCTGCCACGGAGCCGGTGTATCCTTTCGACATAATCAGCACATCTACATGCAATACTTTAGCAGGTGCAGATGGCACGGCAGCATCTGCTATCATCATGCGCCGGCCAGCCACCGCACAGACTTTGCCGTAAGGCAATGCGATACGATCCCGGCTGCTATCCAGCGCCACCTCCTGCTGCACACCCGACGCATACCAGTGATCGCGTATGTGATAGCGCATGGTCTTGTCATCATGCAGCAGTGCTGTGTCGAAGTCATAAGCGACTGTACCACGCGATATGATGCTGATAGCTTTCCTATCCCTGATAGAATATACACAGAGCTCATGCAGCTTATCATTGCGAAGCGTATCATAAGAAAACGCCGTGCAGACGACCAGCAATACGCACAAGGTAGCAATCAGCACCTGCGCGCGGCGGTCATAGATATACCAAAGCAGCAGTGCGACAAAAGTGTAAAGGAGCAACATCTCCGGTGCGCTGACTATAATACCTCTGGACAAAGCATGTGGCAGCCGGTCTACAGTATATACTGCCTCATTGGTCCATAGCAGCAAGTGGTCAAAAAGCCAGCCCGCAGCATCTGACATATACGGCATCCATCCTACGCAAAAAAGCAGCATGCCTGCCACCAATACAAAGTTGCTCAATGGGATCACGACCAGATTGGCCAGAAGGAAGTAGGTAGGGAAACTGTGAAAATAAAGCAGGCTGAGTGGCAGTGTAGCGATCTGCGCCGCGAGGGAGACACACAGCAGGCCCCAGGTCCAGCGCGAGAGCCAGTTGAGCGGATGAGAGAGGTAGGGGATATTTCGTTTGAGCACATCTGTATCCTCTATCAGGTCAAAGATCATGGGATAGATGAGTACGATGCCAGCCACCGCTATGTAGCTGAGCTGAAAGCCTACATCGGCGATGTAGTATGGATCCCACACGAGCAGTACAAAGCAGGACACGCCGAGCACATTATAAGTGCTTACATCCCGGTCCAATAGCTTTGCGATAGTGATAAGAGAAAACATCCAGACAGACCGTAGCACCGGCGGGCTGAGCCCGGTCAGGCCGGCATAGAATATCATGACCGTGATCACGATCACGCCTTTTACTATCTCGGTGCGCCGGCGCCTATCCATCCAGCCGAGCAGCAGATTCAGCACAAAGTACATGACACCTACGTGCAGGCCTGATACGCTGAGCACATGCAGCACACCGCTCGCAGAGTAGGCCTGCATGATATCATCTGTCACATAGTCACGATAGCCGAGGGTGAGGGCCGTAGCTACGGCTAGTTCGCCCTCGGCACGTACATACTTTTTGATCAGCGTGAGGAAGTAGCTACGTACATTGTAAATATGCGACAGCAGTACATTGCCCTGCCCTACTGCTGTGACGCGCCAGCTACCATCTCTGAGGTAGACGCGGTGATAGATATGGTGCAAAGCCTGATACTGCCGATAGTCAAATTCGTCGGGATTCTTTGGTGCATCGTAGGCTTTCACCTTACCGCGAAATGTAACTCTATCGCCATAATGAAGGCTTTTGCTGGCTTCATCGCGCTGGATACTTGCCAGCACTTTGCCGCTACAGGGCTGCACCGTATCACCTTGCGATATCGCCGTGATCTGGATCAGTGCATTGACAGTTTTCTCTTTGAGTACCGGCGGCTCAGAGACTATCCCTTCGTATGCGGTAGCGGAGGCATTGACCTTTGATAAATCACCGGCTGTATTGGTATCGGTCTGTAGCCAGGTCACTGTGTATCCGAGAGACAGCATGGCTACCACTATACTCAGCCCCGCCACATAGCGCCAGCGGTATACAGTAGCGACCTCGCTACGGAGGCCATACCATATGAGAAATGCACAAGCAATAGAGAGGATTATCAGCGCCGGCAGCAGCAGGACAGGCGAGACAATATATACACCTATACCGGCCATAAATGGCAGTAGGAGCCTGACCATAGGCATCTGGTTCCACACGGAGCGGGAGTGCTGCATCGCTGGTGGTAAGGTAGGGAAAACTCATACGCCCGCCAAATCCCCGTCATTTTAGCAAACCATGTGGAATGCGTATTTTTATACCACAGTGTTCAGCTTTGATTACATTATCAAGAAGTTCAATAGTGTAGCGCACTATGATCGCTTCCCCTGGGAGGCTATGCTCATGACCATAGGCGTCACAGTGGCGTGCCTGATCATAGAGGCTGTAGCTGTAGGCTGGCGGCGCTGCTCTATCTATCAGCTAGCCACGCGCGGCCGGGTACTCCACAATGATGTTTTCTCTTTCCTTTTTTTTCTCACAGGTCTGACGCAGCTGGCTGGTCTGTTGTTTTATGCCGGCATCTTCTACTTCATCTACGGCCAGGTGATGAAGCATGTCAACTTTCACCTGATCGCCTCCATACCGAGTGTGCCGGTACAGTTTTTCATCATGCTGCTCATCACAGACCTGCGGGACTATGTGGTACACTACTATCGCCATCACCTGGGCTGGGTGTGGGAGCTGCACCGCTTTCATCATTCTGCGGAAGATATGACCATCCTGACCTCCTTTCGCAGCCATGCAGCAGAGGGAGTGCTGACGGACTTCTTCTCCATGATCGTGTTTATACTGCTGGGTGTACCTGCAGAGACCTACCTACTGGTCAATCTCGTGCACCAGGCGCATCAGAAACTCACGCACTCGCAGATCAACTCTGATTGGGGCTGGCTGGGCCGCTATTTACTGGTCTCTCCTGCCGCACATCGCATCCACCATAGCAAGAATCCCGAGCACTATGGCCGCAACTTCGGCGTGACCTTTATCATCTGGGATCGGTTGTTTGGCACCTACTATCAGCCTGACACTACTGAGCCGATAGAGTTTGGCCTGCCTGATAATGAATTCAATAAAGACGGTTACATCCGCGACATCTTCCGTAGCTACTTCCGGTCCCTGCGCGTAGCCAAAGACTCGGCCCTGCGCATCATAGGCAGGGATAAAAAAACAACTCCCCCCGATAGCCAGAGGGAGTCATTAGAGACTTCGCTTTAAATTTGAATTGCATTCACATAGAGACGCATAATGATGCGTCTTTGACCAGGATAGTTTGCCATTTGTGAAGACGCATAATGATGCGTCTCTACAAAACGTTCAATCATCCACGCAGATGATAGCCCTTAGGCTTGGTAAATGCACGGATGCCGAGGTGTGACAGCGTAGCGCCAAAGCCGGAATGCTTCCTGCCACTCCATGGCAGGCCTGCGCTCACACGGTCGCAGCAGTTCCAGTAGGCAGTACCGGAGTTGACAGCAGAGAGTATCTTCTCGGCGCGTTTCTCGTCTGAGCTATAGACAGAAGCTGTGAGGCCATACTGTGTATCCTGCATCAGCTCCAGCGCTTCCTTGTCGCTATTCACTTTCATGATACCTATGATCGGGCCGAAGCTCTCTTCCTGCATCACAGCCATTTTGTTATTCGCATTCAGGATCACCGTCGGCTCGAAATAATTTCCTTTGCCGGCTATGCGCTTGCCACCGGTCACTACTTTGCCGCCCTTCTTCACAGCGTCTTTCACCTGTGCATCCAGCACGTCGAGCTGTGCAGCGCGGGTCATCGCGCCGATGTAGACACCAGGTTCGGTAGGGTTGCCGGCCTTGTAGCCTTTCACCTCACGGACGAACTCCTCCACATACTTGTCATATACTTTCTTGTGCACGTAGATACGCTCTACAGAGCAGCAGCTCTGGCCATTATTGTAGAATGCACCGTCGGCAGTGCCTGCTGCCACAGCAGCTATGTCCTTGATGTCATCTGCTACATAGAGCGGATCCTTACCGCCTAGCTCCAGCTGGCATGGCACCATCTTAGGCGCTACGCGCTTGTAGATATAATCGCCGGTCTTGTATGAACCTGTAAAGTAGTAGCCATCCAGCGGCAGGTCCAGCAGTATCTCGCCTTGCTCCTTTGCTCCCACCACTACCTGAAACGCATCATCAGGCACACCGGCTTTCTTCAGCAGCTTCTCTATCTGCAGGCCTGTGAGCGTAGAGAATTCTGATGGCTTATACAGTACCGCATTACCCGCCAGCAGCGCAGGCACGAATACGTTGGTACCTACCAGGTACGGATAGTTCCACGCGGAAATATTACATACTACGCCGAGCGGCTCGTATGAGATCTTCTCTGTCATACCCGGAGCATTGCTCACTACCTCATCACTGAGGTACTTAGTAGCATTCTCAGTCAGCCACTTGATGCGGGTATGTGCACCGTTTACTTCGTTGTATGATTGCTGCAGCGGCTTGCCCACCTCTGAGGTGAGTATCGCGCCGCACTCCTTGATATTGCTCTCCAGCAGCTTGCCAAATTTCTGTAGTACTGCTACACGTTTGGCGAGTGGCACCTTGGCCCATTTCTCCTGGCCTTTGCGCAGGGTAGCGAGCTTGGTAGTGATAGACTTTTTAGAATCTTCCTTGACATTGGCTATGACCTTGCCGTCAGCCGGATTGACGATCTTCATGTATGAGATGTTTTACTTTCCCTGCCGGGAAAACGATAAAATAATTTGAGCGCGTCAAATATAAATCAAAACTGAGTACGATTATTTATAACCGCAAAGAACGCGGAGAAACGCAAAGAATATTTAAGCGAAACACTTTAGGCACTGTCTCGCACAGCCTTCAGAAAAGCCTCCCTGATATTGTGGGAGAAAGGATTGGTTTCCTTATCAGCTATGCGCTCCGGGTGCCACTGCACGGTGAGCAGCCAGGGTTTGTCGCTCTTGTCCTTCCACTCAGCGCCCTCTATCACGCCATCGGTGGAGTGGCTATTGGCTATCAGCTCATCACTGAGGTCTTTGATAGCCTGGTGGTGTGCGCTATTGATGGTACCTGATGCACCACTGATCTGATAGAGCAGCGTACCTGATTCAGTCGTGATGCCATGTTGCTTATCTTCTTCGCCACGTTTGTGTATCTCATTGGCAGCATCGCCTATATCTTGTATCAGGTTGCCACCGAGGGCCACATTCACCAGCTGGTGACCACGGCAGATGGCGAGGATCGGATGCTCAAAGTTCAGCGCGGTCTCAAAGACATGCATCTCAAACTCATCGCGTGCCGTATTAAATGACTCCGGCGCATGCGGATAGCGCAGCTCCTTATTGTCATAAAACTGCGGGTGCATGTCTACACCACCTGTGAGCAGTATACCATCACAGTCCTCTATCTCATCCCAGTTCTGATTCTCAGCAGAGAGCTCGATGATACTGATGCTATCATCATTGCCTTTAATCCATTTAGGGTAGTTTTCGTAGCGGGCTTCGGTCACAGTGACGCCGATGGTGATCTTCTTCACGGAGCAGATTTATATCGTAAAGCTACAAAATAGCAAGGACAAGACTCCGATAGCCTTGTCCTTGCAGTATTAAATTATGGTAATTTTCTGATTACTCCGTCTCGCTCACCAGAGAGGCCGCGAGGAAGTCGCGGTTCATGCGGGCGATGTTTGTCAGCTTGATCTCCTTAGGGCACTCTGCTTCGCAGGCGCCGATGTTAGAGCAGTTGCCAAATCCTTCCTCATCCATCTGCTCTACCATGCGCAAGGCGCGGAGGTCGCGCTCAGGCTGGCCTTGTGGCAGGAGAGCGAGCTGGGATATTTTAGCGGACACGAAGAGCATTGCAGCGCCGTTAGGGCAAGCTGCCACGCAGGCACCACAGCCGATGCAGGCAGCAGCATCCATCGCCTTTTCAGCGTCATGTTTGTCTACAGGCAGGTTATTGGCATCCTGAGCCTGGCCGGTATTCACACTCACGAAGCCACCCGCAGCGATGATACGGTCAAACGCCGAGCGGTCAGTCACGAGATCCTTTACGATAGGGAAAGCCTTGGACCTCCATGGCTCTACGTGTACAGTGTCACCATCCTTGAAGGAGCGCAGGTACAGCTGGCAGGTAGTAGCCGCATGCTGTGGCCCGTGTGCACGGCCATCTATATACATGCTGCACATACCGCAGATACCCTCGCGGCAGTCATGGTCAAAGCCTACCGGCTCCTCACCCTTCTTGACCAGCTGGTCATTCAGCACGTCTACCATCTCCAGAAAGGACATATCCGGATTCAGGTTGTCTACAGAATAGTCTACCAGTTTGCCGGCAGTATTGGCATTCTTTTGTCTCCAGACTTTGAGATTGAGTTTCATACCTCTGTTTTATTTCGCTTATCGCTTTGTCTTAATACTAAATACTTACTACTGATTACTATTTGTAAGAACGCACCTGCAGCTTGATGTTCTCATACTTCAGGTCCTCCTTGTGCAGGGTAGGATCAGCACCTACGCCGGTAAACTCCCACGCTGCTACATACAGGTAGTTGGCGTCATCACGCTTGGCCTCGCCCTGATCCTGGTACTCCTCGCGGAAGTGGCCACCACAAGACTCGTTCCTGTTCAGCGCGTCTATCACCATCAGCTCGCCCAGCTCTATGAAGTCTGCCACACGGCCGGCCTTGTCCAGCTCAGGGTTGAAGTCATTCAGCTCACCAGGCACTTTCACATCCTTCCAGAATTCCTCGCGTAGCTCGCCTATCAGCTTGCGTGCCTTGGTCAGTCCTTCAGCATTGCGGGCCATACCACAGTATTCCCACATGATTTTGCCCAGCTTGCGGTGAAAGTCTTCCACTGACTGCTTACCATTGATCGAGAGGAATTTCTTCATGCGCTCCTCTGCACCCTTCGCAGCTTCTTCGAATGCCGGATGGTCCAGTGGGATCGCCTTGGTAAATATCTCGTCAGAGAGGTAGTTATTGATCGTATATGGCAGTACGAAATAGCCGTCTGCGAGGCCCTGCATGAGTGCAGAAGCACCGAGGCGGTTCGCACCGTGATCGCTAAAGTTCGCCTCACCGAGCGCGTAGAGACCCTTCACAGTGGTCATCAGCTCGTAGTCTACCCAGAGGCCGCCCATCGTATAGTGTACAGCAGGATAGATCTTCATCGGCGTCTTCAGCGGATCTTCGTTTGTGATATTCTGGTACATCGGGAAGAGCTCACCGTAGCGGGCCTTCACAGTCTCTACACCCAAGCGCTTGATCGCATCGCCGAAGTCGAGGAATACACCAAAGCCAGATGGCACGATACCACGGCCGTCATCACAGGCCTCCTTGGCCGCACGTGACGCGATATCACGTGGACACAGGTTACCAAAGGATGGATATTTGCGCTCCAGGTAGTAGTCGCGGTCTTCTTCTTTGATGTCTTCTGCACGCTTCTTGCCCTCGCGGATCGCCTTGGCGTCCTCTTTGGTCTTAGGCACCCATACACGGCCGTCATTACGCAGCGACTCAGACATGAGCGTCAGCTTAGACTGATAGTCACCGGATACAGGTATACAGGTAGGGTGTATCTGTGTGTAGCACGGATTGCCGAAGAATGCACCCTTCTTGTGTGCCTTCCACGCAGCGGTCACGTTGCTACCCATTGCATTTGTAGACAGGTAGAATACATTGCCATAGCCACCCGATGCGAGGATCACAGCATGGCCGAAATACCTTTCTATCTTACCGGTGATCAGGTTGCGGGCTATGATACCACGGGCCTTACCGTCTATCACTACCACATCCACCATCTCGTGGCGGTTAAACATTTCTACATTGCCCAGGCCGATCTGGCGCTCCAGAGACTGGTAGGCACCGAGCAGGAGCTGCTGGCCGGTCTGGCCACGCGCGTAGAATGTACGTGACACCTGCGTACCACCGAATGAACGGTTATCCAGGAGTCCTCCGTACTCACGTGCGAAAGGTACACCCTGTGCCGTAGCCTGGTCTATGATATTGGCCGATACGGATGCGAGGCGGTAGACGTTTGCCTCACGAGCGCGGAAGTCGCCACCCTTGATCGTATCGTAGAAGAGGCGGTAAACCGAGTCACCGTCATTCTTATAGTTCTTGGCTGCATTGATACCACCCTGTGCGGCGATAGAGTGCGCACGACGCGGCGAGTCCTGAAAGCAGAAGGCTTTCACCTTGTAGCCCTGCTCTGCCAGCGTAGCTGCTGCAGAGGCGCCGGCGAGACCCGTACCTACTACGATGATCTCTATCTTACGCTTATTGGCAGGGTTTACGAGCTTGGCGTGCTCCTTGTATTCTTCCCACTTATCCTGGAGTTTTCCTTCAGGTATTTTTGAGTCTATGGCCATTTGTTATTGAGATTTGAAGAAGTTTAAAATTACATCACACCGATGCTGCGCAGATAGATCACGATCGGCATCAGGGCAAAGATGAACGGTATCACGATGGCAAAGGCAGTACCCGCCAGGTGAATACCTTTATTATATTTAGTATGGTTCAGGCCGAGTGACTGGAAGGCGCTCCAGAAGCCATGCAGCAGGTGGTAGGCCAGTGCTACCTGCGCCAGTACATACAGGATCACTACAGGCAGGAAGCTAAATACGACTGACATCTCCGAGTATAGATCCAGCATCTGTACATTCAGCTGCGGATGCTGTACCTCCGGCAGTCCGAGGAAGCGCGACTTCAGCCAGAAATGATAGAGGTGCATGATCAGGAAGATAAGCAGCAGCGTACCGAGTATGGCCATGCTGCGGCTGTACCAGCTGCTGTTTGCGTTTGGCTTATTGTAGGCATATCCCTGCGGACGTGCAGCGCGATTCTGAAAGTACAGCATCAGGCCGTCTATGATATGCACCAGCAGGCCGCCAAAGAGCACCACCTCCATGATACGGATGATGATATTGGTACCCATAAAGTGAGCATACTCATTGAATAGGGAGCCCGACCTGTCAAAGAATACCATCGCATTGATAAAGCAGTGTACCAGCAGGAAGCTGATCAGGAAAAGTCCCGTCAGGCCCATCAGGTATTTCTTGCCGAGCGATGATTTGAAGAGGGCGGAAGATTTTTGCGTAGCAGCAGACATCTTGTATTAGATTTTTGTTAATGCGGTGCCAAAATTAATGTACAGTCTGACAAATGAAAGGATTTTGACCCTTTATTGCGCGAACGGCTGCTTATTTAGAATGATTCAAATTAAGCTGGCGCCAAAAACCTATCATATTCATGCCTTATAACAAGGCAGACAGGCAGTTTGTTTTCCTACTTATAACTATACGGGATAAGAGAAATAGGGCTTTGCGACGCAGGTGTTCTGCTTATTTCTACCTTCGCTCCCATAAAGTAATAAAGCATGTACACGATCAAGGATAAGCTCACGGAAGAATTGCAAAATATCGATACGAATGGCCTCTACAAGCGCGAGCGCATCATCAGCACGCCGCAAGACGCAGTGATAAAACTGCAGGACGGCAGCGAAGTGATCAACTTCTGCGCAAACAACTACCTCGGCCTCTCCTCCCACCCGCGTGTGATAGCAGCGGCTAAGAAAGCCCTCGATACGCATGGCTTTGGCATGAGCTCCGTACGCTTTATCTGCGGTACGCAGGATATACATAAAGAACTGGAGGCAAAGATCGCCGCCTTTCTCGGTACTGAGGATACGATCCTCTACGCTGCCTGCTTCGATGCCAATGGTGGTGTCTTCGAACCCCTCTTTGATGAAAATGATGCTATCATCTCTGACGCTTTGAACCACGCCTCTATCATAGACGGGGTGCGCCTCTGCAAGGCCGTACGCTACCGCTATGCCAATAACAATATGGAAGAGCTGGAGGAATGCCTCAAAAAGTCTCAGGATCAGAAGAACCGCATCATAGTGACCGATGGCGTCTTCTCTATGGACGGATACGTAGCGCAGCTCGACAAGGTCTGCGACCTGGCAGATAAATACAACGCGATGGTGATGGTAGACGAAAGCCACGCCACAGGATTTATAGGCAAGACGGGCCGCGGCAGTGTAGAGCTGCGCAATGTACTGGGCCGCGTAGACATCATCACCGGTACGCTGGGCAAGGCGCTCGGCGGTGCCATGGGTGGTTTCACCACTGGCAAAAAAGAGATCATAGATATGCTACGCCAAAGGTCTCGTCCATACCTTTTCTCCAACTCACTGGCACCATCTATAGCAGGTGCAGCCATAGAGGTATTTGACATGCTGAGCGAGAGCACCGCCCTGCGCGACAAGTTGGAGTGGAATGTGAATTACTTCAAAACGGGCCTGAAGAAAGCCGGTCTGGACTTCAAAGATGGCGAGTCTGCCATTGTCCCGGTCATGCTGTACGATGCCAAGCTGTCCCAGGTCTTTGCAGATGAAATGCTGAAAGAGGGTATCTACGTGATCGGCTTCTTCTTCCCGGTAGTGCCCAAGGAGCAGGCCCGCATCCGTGTGCAGCTCTCCGCCGCGCACGATCAGCAGCACCTGGACCAGGCCATCGCTGCCTTCGAAAAGGTAGGCAGGAAACTAGGCGTGATCAAGTGAGGCCTCCGGTAGGGTAAAGTAAAATGTAGCACCCGCTCCCTGCGCAGACTCGGCCCAGATACGGCCACCGTGTTTGGTGATGATATTCTTGACCAGTGCCAGTCCCAGGCCTGTCCCTTCAAAGTCAGAGCTGCTATGCATCCGCTGGAAAAGCTGAAACATCTTGCCAGCGCTATTCATATCAAAGCCCACTCCATTATCCGATATATAATAAACGAGGCCCTCTGCCATCAGGCGGATGCCAATCTCCACCCGAGGTTTTTCTATTCCGGTAGAGTACTTCATCGCATTTGAGATCAGATTAGCCCACACTTCCCGTATCAGGCCCTCATCACATGTAGAGCGACCCAGCTCATGGATCACTACCTCCGGCACGGGCTGTCCGCTCCGGGCCAGTAGCTGCTCATCTACTTTTTCCTGCACCACGTGGGTCATGTCTACCTGCCGCCGCTCCAGCGCAGCATGAGATGCACGGGAAAAAGCCAGCAGGTCTATGATCAGCTCTTTCATACGGTTAGTCTGTTTCAATATCACATCCATGAGGGTCAAGGCATCCGATGGTAGTATCTCTTCATACTCCCGCTTCAGCAGGCCCACATAGCCGGAGAGTACCCGCAGCGGAGACTGCAGGTCATGAGCCGCCAGTGAGGAGAATGACTCCAGCGCCCTGTTTGACTCCTCCAGCTGCACGGTCCTTTCTTTTACCTTCTCCTCCAGTGACCGGTTCAGCTCAAAGAGCTCATCCTGTATCTTTTTGCGCTCGGTCACATCGCGCAGGTTGGATACAATGGCATTGACCGCAGGGCTATCCAGGTGGCTGATAGAGCTGGCCTCCATCCAGCGCCAGCTGCCGTCTTTGTGCCGCAGGCGTAGCACCATAAACATAGCCTTGCCCGGATTTTCATTGCACCAGGTCAGGTGGCCGATATTAGCGGGTAGCTCATCAGGATGCATGAGTTCCATAGCTGAGGTGCCGAGTAGTTCCTCGGGCTGGTATCCGAGTACCTCCTTTACAGCCGGGCTCATATAAGTGATAGCGCCATCTCCTCCAGACATGGCTATGACATCCTGATTTTTCTCTATCAGATATTTGAAGCGCTGCTCACTATTGACCAATGCCTCTTCAGCATTGATACGGTCAGTGACATCACGAAAGTTTGTGACCATCGCCTCTACAGCCGGATCGTCAAACTGGTTACTCAATACCAATTCCATCCACCGGTACTTTCCATCCTGGTGCTTGAGTCGTATCTGCAGAGATCCATGCAGTTGCTGCCGGCTCATGATGAGCTGCACCAGGTCGCGTACCTTCGCCTTGTCATCCGGATGGTAGAGATCCAGCGCCGTGGATCCTATCATATCCTCGGGGCTGTAGCCCAGTATATCCCGGACCGACGGGCTGAGGTATATGAACCGCCGCTGCTCATCTGAGAGGGCGATACCTTCTTTGTTGTTCTCTATGAGTGCGCGAAACCGCTTTTCACTATGCTGCAGCCGCTCATTAGCCAGCTTCTGCTCTGTCACATCGCGAAAATTAGTAACCATAGCATTGACTGCAGGATTTTCAAACTGGTTAGTAACCGTAATTTCTATCCAACGGGTGGATCCGTCTTTGTGCCGGGCGTGCATGACTCGGCTAGTACTCGCTCCGGGCTGTATCCTCCATTTATCCAGCGGTGTCTCAGGGTTGGCGGATGGATGCCGGAATATGGCTGCTGTCTGCCCTATGAGCTCGGCTGGCTCGTAGCCTAATATAGCGGTAATGGCGGGACTCACATATTGTATACGGCTCTCGCGGTCCGACAGGGCAATGCCATCCTTGCTTCTCTCTATCAGTGCCCTAAACTTGCGCTCGCTATCCTGCAGCGCCTGCTCTGCTATTTTTTTGTCCGTAATATCGCGGTTGACACCATCCACACGGGTTATATCTCCCCTTTCGTTCAGCGTAGGGGTCACACGCGCTTCTATCCATCGGATACGTCCATCTTTGTGCCTGATACGATACTGCACCGTGCTGACCCGGCCCGTCAGCAGCATATCATTCAGCTCGTCTATCATGTGCTTATCCTCAGGCAGGATCAGCTCATACCACAGGAAGCCAGCCTGGATAAATTCCTCTGAACTGTATCCGTATACTTTGTTGCATGCCTCTGACCATTGGATGATCTGGTAAGGATTGCGCCGGGCGCTATAGATCACCTCATCTATATTATTGAAGACTTTAGTAAGCTCCGTATTCGCTTTCTCTAACCTTTGCCTGGCCTCTACTTGCTCTGTGATATCTCTATAGTTGCAAATGATGGCCTTGATATTTGGATCCTCAAGTTTATTAATGCCCGTACCCTCCATCCATACATAGTGCCCATCGCTATGCTGCTGGCGCCACTGGCTGCTAAAGCGTACAGACGGATATCTCAGCAGCTCATAAAAATTATGGATAATAGTATCACGATCGTCAGGATGTATCAGCTCGATGGCCTTGGTAGTGAATATATCAATGGCTTCATACCCCAATATGCTCCTATGAGAGGAACTGCTGAAAACGACGCAGCCTTTTCCGTCAAAAAGTGTGATAATGTCCCGGCCAAACTCCACCATAGCATGCAGCATATCCCTGGTGGACCCAGTCAAAGTAGCATCTCCCAAATTCATTCTTTCTTTTAAATGTATTTTTGTTAAAATAAAGGCTGTCAAACCTTTAGTCAAATGACTTTTGTCATATTTCAAAAACATTTCATGAGATACAAGTACTATATTGTTTTTCTATTGCTGCTACTATTTGTAAGTGGTTGCCATCCGCCGGTCAGGAATACGGCGGAACCTACCGCGCCGGCTCCAGCAGCCACTCCGGCTGAGCCAGCGGCTGCCGCTCTGGCTGACCATCAGACGCTTATAGCCCCGGACACCCGACTCATCTATACCAGGCATGCCCGCTGCCGCATGTCCTGCCGCCATATCTCTGAGGCTGATATCCGCGAGGTACTGCGCGAGGGCCATATCAATGAGGCCAAAAGCAAACAGGAACCCGGCCGCTGCCCCGCCTACGCCATAGAGGACGAGCGCAATAGTGACCACATCCGCCTGCGTATCGTCTTTGCCAAATGTGAGGATGAAGTCAAGGTCGTGACCTGCATAGACAGAGATGACGAGTTTGCCTGCGACTGTAAGTGATAGGTGACTGATGGCTGAGAATATAGAAACTTAAAAAGTCTTAATCTGCCACTCAGCGGTGATCCTGCTGCAATCTTTTGTGTCGCCGGCGTTTCTCTCAGGCTATGAGGATACAAAAAGAACAAGCCTACGCCTATTTCACCCTTTGCCTGTGCTGGTACCTCGCCATCTCTATGGCAGATTATGGCTTTGCCAAAATCACCAGAGGGCAATTTGGCATCTGGGACACCGCCATCCTATCTAAACCGCTGAAAGAGGTCGACACTTTCCACCTGGCCTGGCACCTCTTTGGCCGCAGCCATCTCTTCAACTGGGTCGTGGGCCTGACGCAGATCGGCGGTGCCATCCTCATCGTGATCCCGCGCACCCGGCTGATAGGTGCACTGGTCCTGCTGCCGGTATTAGCCAACATCTTCCTGATAGATGTATGCTTCACCACTGGTATGTTTGGCATGGCGCTGCCGGTACGACTGGCGGGTATGGTCTGCTGTGACCTGGCTATCCTCTGGTACGATCGTAAGATAGTAGTAGCAGCATGGCAGAAACTCGTATCCAGAGAGTTTACCGTGCGCTTCAGCTGGTGGCTCTATGCACTGGTGCCGGTGGTCGGGTTTGCGATGGACTTCATCCTGGCCATCCTGATGTGGCCAGTCAAACTTTTGACGACCTGGTTATTCATCTGGCATCATTGATCATCGCTCTACAGCAAACCTCACGCTGCCGGTACCAGACCCGCTATGTAGCACCAGCATGTATATACCCACCCCTGCGTCTGGCAGGTGTACAGATTGTCTGGCAGAGAGCATAGTGCCCTGGGCCACCAGGCGCCCCATCACATCATATATACTATACGTAGCCGATGAGGCGTCAGCCTTGCGGAGAGTAAAGGTACCGCGATTGGGATCAGGATAGAGCTGTAGTGCAGCACCCTGATCAGACGCCTCTATCCCTGCGCACTGATAGCTGAGGTGAAATGCCTTGGTCAAAGCAGCAGGGCAGCCACCGGGCTCAGTATAGGTGTAGCGTATATAAAATAAGCTATCACCTGCCGGCAGGTGATACCCGGCGGTACCAGATGGGAAGATGCTATCTCCGGATACATATATGCCGTTATAGTGGCCGCCCGCAGGCTGCGCGTGCCGGATACCCGGTGGGGGCAGCAGCTGCCCGCAGAAGATGACCACCTCCGTATCCGCCTGTACCCAGGTGATAAGGGCAGTGTGCCGCGAGGATAGATGCAGCACTACCAGGCTGTCACAGCCAGCCGCAGCAGTGAAAGTATCTGTATAGGTGCCGGGTGCGATCACAGCTCTGCCATGATACTGGTAGGCAGTACCTGCACAGGCGCTGTCATAGAGATCTGTGGTCAGGTGGCTGCTGGTGATCAGCCTCAGCGTCACGATACTATCCAGTCCGCCCGCTGCCGCGCCGGCCAGCGTATCTACATATGTGCCTGTCTGAGTGAGCAGGTGCCCATGAAACCAGTAAGAGCCCCCCGGACAGACATAGGCAGTGATATCCGAGCTGTGCGTATAGTATATCAGCCCGCATGAGGGGTTGAATTTAGTGATCAGTCCATCATAGCCGTTTGTAGGTGGGATGGCCATTCCAAAGTTGCTGTAGGCACCCTGATTCAAATAGTTTTGAGAAAACAGATAACTGCCGCCTGATCTGAATAAATTATTTGCTCCATTGCCCGGTACTGTATTATTCTGGTTATACCCATCTCCTGTCAGGCGCCTTATATTGCCTGCTGTGTCATAGCTGGCCAGGTAGCGTAAAAAGGGGGTAAAGTGTGGTGACAGATCATAGCCATCGTGGCTCGTAAAGGCATACGTCGTATCAGGCGCCAGCAGTGCCAGCCTGCCTATGACACTGACCTCATTTCCGGATTGCCATATGCCGGCTTCTGCAGTAGCATTCACACCACCCCGTATGGTCTGCAGCCATTGGCACTGACCACGGTTGTTTACCTTTGCCACATAATATTTGCCGCCGGTATTGGTCCGTATGGTACCATCCGTATTCTCAAATACCTGCACCCGGCCCGGCCTGATATCATTGTTTCCTGTCAGGTACATATTGCCACTGCTATCTGTGGTCATTGCCATTATCACATTGGCAGTGATCGTATCTCCTATAGTGATGGTCCGTGTTTTCCATTGCAGCTGGCCATTCTTGTCAAACTTTGCCATAAAACCACTGCTGCCATAATCACGATGGCCCGGCATATAGCTGCCTACGGTATCACCCGCTGAGTAGAATGTGATACCGTATTCATAGTATCCTGCCAGGTACACATTATTGGCAGCATCGCACTGAGGGAGTCCATAGCCTGCATAGTTGGTCGCATCTATTTTGACACCTATACCCCAGAGTATCTGCCCGTTTGGCGTCAGCTTCAGCATCGTGCTCTTTGCGTCTCTGAAGGTGTCTACTACTACTCCGTTCAGGTAGATGGCTTTGCGCAGTGTAGGGTACTGACTGCCTATGCCTATTATCAGGTTATTGTCATGATCTATAGATACACCTCCAAAAGATACCGGGTAGTTATCCCCGATAGATAGCCGCCAGATCAGTCTGCCCTGCGGGTCCAGTTTCACCAGAAAGCCCGTCTGATAATTTCTGAGCAGCACGATACTGTCTCCGGTATTATCTTTCAGGTAGGTACCATAGCCAGTGATATATATATTACCATCGTGGTCCTCTGCTGCAGAGGAGATAGCCGGAGATACTGTGGCAAAAATGTTTTGCGAATAGACCACCCAACTCAGGCTACCCTTGCTGGTATAGCGGGCACAGTAGCCTCCCTGAGCGGGCCTGGAGAGCGCAGCAGCACTGCCATAGTATGATGGCAGGCTGCCCTGATTAAACTCGCCGGAGACCATAAAGCCGCCATCGTGCAGGGGAAAACTGCCGGCTGTATTCGGCACTGCCTGTCCGGACCAGGTCAGGTCAGGCCCGGATGCCAGTAGCTGCCAGCAGTCATCGTTCTGCCCGGTCTCTGTCACATATGTGGTAGCTGGTCGTGTGAGGGTGTCTGTACAGCCATGGTCAGAGGAGCAGATGAGCCTGACCTGTACGGTACCGGGGGTGGTATAGGTAGCGGTAGCTATGCTGTCCGCCACCCCGCCTTGTGCCACCGGTGCAGGGCTAAACGACCACTGATAATGCTGTGCATCTGTACAATGCTGATAAAATGGTGCAGCCGTACCCAGGCTAGCATTGACATATCCGTCATGAAAGTCGGCCTGCGTCCGCTCCAGGCCGATGCGCAGCGTATCGCGAAATCTGGCTGAGCACTGCACCACGGTACTGCTGGCCCGCAGGTAGTAGTAGCCGCCTGTGGTGAGGCTATCACTGATCAGGGCTACCGTACCGCCTGTGCCTGCCACCTGTCCGTAGGTCTGTATGGTGCCATAGCGGGCCATGACATACAGCACGCCTGACTGTGAGGAGTCCAGGGTGATCACCTCAGGCTCTTTGTGGCAGATGAAGGGCTTGCTCATAGTATGCGGCAGGGTGACAGATGGTACCGGTACTATCTGTATCACCTGTGTACTGGTATCACTGTAGAGGCTGTCGTTGGTCACCAGCAGGCGTATGGTATCCAGGCCGGGATTGCGAAAATTGAAGGTGGCATTTTGGCACTGGTAGCTGGCCAGGCTGTCATTGATATACCAGCGGCAGAGTGTAGAGGTGCCTACTGAGGCGTTGAGTACCTGGCTTGCATTCGCACAGCCGCCGGTCATATGGATATTGGCTACCGGCTTAGACTCTCCCACACCCCTGAGTACGAGCAGCGTACCATTATCCCCGCAGGCATACATCTGCGTATTGTCTTTGGCCCACATACTATTGATGTGGTATAGCTGCGATGAGGGCTGGTACTCCAGATCGCTCATGGCTGCATCTGAGACGAAGATGCCATGGTCCGTGCCCACATAGATGCGAAAGGCATGCTGATATACACACCTGCCATTTAGCGGGCCGAAATCGTACTCCCGCAGCTCAGTAGCCGTAGACTGCAGCCAGCCTACTTCCGTATTGCCTACGGCAAAGCCCTGCGTGGAGTTTGTGACACACACATCCCGGTAGGTCGCGCCTACAGAGTTTAGCGCCTGGGACTGCAATGTGGGCGGTATCATGGGATTAGTATAATTTCCGGTGTATAGCGTATCACGGCTCACCATGGCAAAGCGACTATACACATAGCTGATAGAGAGCAGGTCTGCACGGATGTGTGTATTCAGCTCTTCTGCTCCCTGTGTGCCTATAGCCACAGCCAGCCCTTTATTGCCCACCATCTCATATTCTCCAAAGTAGCTGTTGTATGCAATGTGATTGAGCGCCGACCCTACTGCACCGGTATATGGTATCTGATAGCTCATAGTGCTAGGGTCCAGCGTCAGTACGATGGCTTTGTGCGCTACGGTATCTTCGCCACAGGCGTATACCGCAGTACCGCCCGGAGCCATATAGCAGTGGTTGAACCGGGTGTGGCTCAGCACGATAGAGTCGGCCGTATAGCCGGTCAGCGTCAGTTTGTGCCAGGCTGCCGGGCCGCCGTACGCATTGTGTGTGTAATAAAGCCCCTCACGGCTCGTCACTACGCCTGTAGAGTCCACTATCACCACTCCATTCAGGTGGCTGCTGATACCGGTGGTCAGAGGGGTCCAGCCGGCACGCGATTCATATGCGCACAATAGGACCAGAAAAAGGCAGAGAAGTTTCGTTTTCATAATGTCGTCTTTTACCCCGGTGAAAATAAAAACTAGCTACCAAACTATCGGGTAAAAGACAGGATACCTACTGGTGCACCGCCAGTGATATCTCGAGCAGCAGCTCGGGCTGCTTCTCCAGTATGTTACCGACCACTATCAGGTTTGACCCGGCCTGGGCCAGCGCCTCGGCCTGCTCTGGCGTGCGGATACCGCCCCCGGTGATGATGGGTATGGAGATAGCCCGGCGCACGGCCTGCAGCATTTCTACAGGGATAGAGCTTTTAGCTCCGCTGCCTGCCTCCATATAGATGGCCCGCAGGCCCAGCAGCTCACCCGCCATGGCGGTAGCTACGGCTATATCGGCCTTGTCGTGCGGTATGGGCACGGTCTGGGTCATGTAGGAGGTGGTAGAGACCCTGCCGCCATCTATCAGCATGTACCCGGTCGGTATCACCTCCAGGCCGGACTCGCGGATATGCGGGGCGGCCACCACATGCTGGCCTATGAGGTACTCAGGGTTGCGGCCGGAGATCAGGCTGAGCAGCAGGATGGCATCTGCAGCGCGGCTCACCTGGTAGTTATTGCCCGGGAAGATGACCACCGGTATGGAGGTCTCCTGCTTCAGTAGCCGGATAGTTTCCTCAAAGCGGTCCTCCAGCAGCAGGCTGCCGCCCACCAGCACCATATCTACCCTCGCGGCATTGATCCGGGCAGTCATATCGCGGAGGCCATCCGGGGTCTGATTGTCAGGGTCTATGAGCACGGCCAGCTGGCTGCGGCTGGTACTGAGGTGTGAGTAGACGGTTTCGGTCATGTTTTAGTTTTCTATCATATGGAGTGCGCTGACTGGCAGGCACCTCTCTAAGGAATAAGGTGTATCTTTGTAACCGTAAAGGTGCAGAAAAATATCGGGGATTCAGTGTTTATGCAGGTCCTGAGAGGGGTCTCTCTAAACCCAACAAAACCAACTATTTTTTTCCCCATTTTATCCACTTTGTCTTTTCCACAGGCTGGAATCCAGTACTGTCCATGATTTGATATTTTTCGGCTACCGTTTGCACAAAGTTTGTTGATAAAACCACTGGCTTTATTTTCCCGAGCGGGATAAATTCGAGGTACCAATCCAGAGATTTTAACGCTTAACACAACAATAACAGACTCTAAATATACCCTTAAAAGATATGGCAAAGAAAACAACAGCAAAAGGCCAGACCACCGGCCAGAAAGGACTCTCCGTCGACAGATATTACACTAAAGATGGGGTATCAGCATACGACCTGTTCCAATATGAGCTGCGCAGCTCCGTGATCAGAAATCCGGCAGGTGACGCAGTATTTGAAATGCATAATGTAGAGGTACCGGCCCAGTGGAGCCAGGTGGCTACAGATATCCTGGCGCAGAAATACTTCCGCCGCGCCGGCGTACCTCAGGCAGATGGCAGCCTGGGTGGCGAGCGCTCTATCAAGCAGGTGGCACACCGCCTGGCTGACTGCTGGAGGCAGTGGGGCGAGAAGTATGGCTACTTCGCCTCCTCACAGGATGCATCCGTATTCTATGACGAGCTGGTATACTCCCTGCTGGGCCAGATGGCAGCGCCAAACAGCCCTCAGTGGTTTAATACCGGCCTCTATACTGCATATGGTATAGCCGGCAAGCCACAAGGCCACTACTATGTAAACCCTGATACAGGCAAACTGTCAGAATCTACCTCTGCATACGAGCGTCCGCAGCCACACGCCTGCTTCATCCTGTCTGTGACGGATGATCTGGTAAATGAAGGCGGCATCATGGACCTCTGGACCCGTGAGGCCCGTATCTTTAAGTATGGCTCAGGTGTAGGTACAAACTTCTCCGGCATCCGTGGCGAAGGTGAGCGCCTCTCAGGTGGTGGCACATCATCCGGCCTCATGAGCTTCCTCAAGATAGGTGACAGCGCCGCAGGTGCTATCAAATCTGGCGGTACTACCCGCCGCGCAGCCAAGATGGTCTGCCTCGATCTGGACCACCCGGAGATCGTAGACTTCATAGAGTGGAAGATGAAGGAAGAGGACAAGGTAAAGGCCCTCATAGACGCAGGCTATAGCAATCACTACGAAGGCGAGGCATACCGCACGGTAGCCGGCCAGAACTCTAATAACTCTGTACGCGTACCAAATTCATTCTTCAAAACGCTGGAAGAAGGTGGCAACTGGGCACTGAAGGCCCGCACCGACGGCCGTACTATGCGCACTATCCCTGCCCGCGAGCTGTGGGACAAGGTAGGCATGGCTGCATGGCGCTGCGCAGACCCGGGCGTACAGTTTGACACTACTATCAATGAGTGGCACACCTGCCCAGAGGATGGTCCTATCCGCGCATCTAACCCATGCTCGGAGTACATGTTCCTCGATAATACTGCCTGCAACCTGGCATCTTTCAACCTGATGAAGTTCTATGATGTAGATACCCTGACACTGGATGTCAAGGGCTTCGAGCACATGAGCCGCATCTGGACCATGGTACTGGAGATCTCCGTACTGATGGCACAGTTTCCGTCCAAGGAGGTAGCGCAACTGTCTTATGAGTTCCGTACCCTCGGCCTCGGCTTTGCCAATCTCGGCAGCCTGCTCATGGTATCAGGCATAGCCTATGACAGTGACAAGGCCCGCGCTATAGGTGGTGCTATCACCGCTATCATGACCGGTACATCGTACAAGACATCTGCAGAGATGGCCTCCGTACTCGGACCATTTGCCGGCTATGAGCGCAATAAGAAACACATGATGCGCGTGATGAGGAATCACCGCTATGCAGCATACAATGCCAGCCCTGAAACCTACGAAGGACTGGACGTGAAGCCTGTAGGCATAGACCAGCGCCAGTGCCCTGACTATCTGCTCACAGCCGCCTGCAATGCATGGGATGAGGCCCTCCAGCTCGGTGAGAAGTATGGCTACCGCAATGCCCAGACCACAGTGATAGCGCCTACAGGTACTATCGGCCTGGTCATGGACTGCGATACCACAGGTGTAGAGCCTGACTTTGCACTGGTGAAGTTTAAGAAGCTCTCTGGTGGTGGCTACTTCAAGATCGTGAACGAGTCAGTGCCATACGCGCTGAAGAACCTCGGCTACGCACCATCTGAGGTAGATGCTATTGTAAAATATGCCAAGGGCCACGGCAGCCTGTACGGATGCCCGGCTATCAACCCTGACTCACTCCGCGCCAAGGGCTTTGACGCGACAGATATCGAGAAGATAGAGGCCGGCCTGCCGGCTGCGTTTGACGTGACCTTCGCGTTTAACGTATACAGCCTCGGTGAGGCTACCCTGCAGCGCCTCGGCTTCACTGCAGAGCAGTACAATAGCGGCAAATTCAACCTCCTCCGCGAGCTGGGCTACAGCAAGGCGGATATCGAAGCGGCCAATGAGTACATCTGCGGCGCCATGACCGTAGAGGGCGCACCATATCTCAAGGAAGAGCACCTGCCGGTATTTGACACTGCCAATAAGTGCGGTACCAAGGGCACCCGCTTCATCCATGCACACGGCCACATCAAGATGATGGGCGCTGTGCAGCCATTCATCAGCGGTGCGATATCCAAGACGATCAACCTGCCAAACGAAGCTACCGTAGAAGATATCCAGCAGTCATATGAGCTCTCCTGGAAGCTCGGCCTGAAGGCTAACGCCCTCTACCGTGACGGATGCAAGCTCTCCCAGCCACTCTCCAACAAGAAGGACGAAGAGAAAGAAGAGAAGTCAAGCACTGCCGCTACAGCAGCAGCTACTGAGGCAGCTCCTACAGAGATGTTTAGCAAGCTGACCCCTGAGCAGGTGCTCGAGGCTGCCCGCGTGCTGATGCAGGAGTCTACAGACACCAGCTTCAAGCGTGCACTCTCCCGCATCGTAGAGAAGAAAGCCCTGCCTCACCGCCGCAATGGTTTCACCCAAAAGGCAAAGGTGGGCGGACAGACCGTCTTCGTACGCACAGGCGAGTACAGTGATAGCACCCTCGGTGAGATCTTCATCGATATGCACAAGGAGGGCGCATCCTTCCGCTCACTGATGAACTGCTTTGCTATCTCCGTATCCATAGGCCTGCAGTATGGCGTGCCGCTGGAGGAGTTTGTCAATAAATTCACCTTCACCCGCTTTGAGCCGAGCGGCATGGTAGACCATCCTAATATCAAGAATGCAAGTTCTATCGTAGACTATATCTTCCGCCTCCTGGCGTTTGAGTACCTGGGTCGCACAGACCTCGTGCATGTCACTCCTAGCGAGCTGGCCAGCCGCGAGGTGAGCACCCTGGACCTCACCACAGAGATAGAAGAGGAGACCATAAAGCCACTGCACCCTGAGATGGTAGAGAAGCCTAAGGTACAGCCGGCACAAGAGGTAAAGGTGATGAAACTCGCCTCTCAGCCAGCCCTGAGCAATCTCAATAACCACCTGAAGGATATGGGCGGCGATGCGCCACCGTGCAACGTGTGCGGCAACATCACCCTCCGCTCCGGCACCTGCTACAAGTGCCTCAACTGCGGCAACAGCATGGGCTGCTCATAGTCCCAGAGACGTGAGACGCCAGATCTGAGACATTAGACAATACAAATAACAGAAGCCCCATTTCGTGAGAGATGGGGCTTTTTTAAAAATGAAACGCATGGAAATAACAGGCAAGGATCTTGTGCAAATTCTAAAAGAGATTTACGACGCTAAAACCAATTCTGAACTTGCACATATATTAATTGGAGATAGAGGTTCTTCCACCATAAAAAACTGGGAAAAGGGTAATCTGACTAAAGCTGTATTGAAAAACGCGCTTAACAAATTAATAAAAAAGGAGAGTAACAATCTTAATGGGCACCAATTGATTAGCCAATTAAAGAAGCGCTATAACAAAAAAACGAATCGAGACCTAGCTAGTTTATTAGGCACCAACGAAAACACACTTGTTAACTGGACCAAAAATGGGGTAAAGACAAAAACGGTAGTTGGTCTAATCGGAAAATCGAAAGTAACTCATACTCATAATTTGATCAAAACTATTGTAGAATATCATCCCTTAAGTAAGACCCTTTCCCGCCGTGGAGCGAGTTATGAAATAATAGACAAGACTGAACCCAATCTAAAGGAAATTGAATCTGAATTAAGGAATAGCTGTGGTGTATATATCTTTTATGATTCTCGTGGAAGAGCTATATATGTTGGTAGGACTATTACTCAGACGCTTTGGGCAGAAATGAAAAATGCCTATAACAGATTTAGGGCATCGCAGCAGATGAAAAGAGTATCCTATTTAAAAAAAGGCGGTAAGAGAAAAAACTCCAATATCAAAACGCATTCTGAACCACTACATAACTTAGCATCGTATTTTTCGGCTTATGAAGTTGACCCTCTATTTATTAAAAACCTAGAAGCATCACTTATTAATATGTTTGCGAATGATCTTCTAAACAGTAAAATGGAAAAGAGAACTACCAAGACCAAAAAGTAATCTATCCGCGCTTGGAGTCTCCGCGCCATTGCTGGTCGCCTGACCAGCAACCAGTACAACAGCACCACAAAAGGTTCTCCCTTCTCCTTGCGGAAGAAGGGAGAGGCCGAAGGCAGAGGGATGAGGACCACGCTGGGCACAATACCTGCCATTCACACCCCCATATTTTGTTCGTTCGTTCGTTACCCCTAGGCGCAGCGAACGAACGAACAAAATACAAGCCCCAAAGGGGCGACCCGCCTCCAGGATAGGGCATCGCCCTATTGACTATCCCCGCACCTATGCGTCGCCAGTTTTGTTTGTTTGTTCGTTAGCCCTAGGCGTAGCGAACAAACAAACAAATCACACACACCATTAATATGTATCAAATGCTATAAGAAAATGATCTTATAGGGGCCTTTTTGTTAAAGTTTCGGCTTTGTTGTTCTTTGTGCCTCCTATAAGTGTACCCAATGTTTTTAACTATGCGCAAAACCCCGACATGACATTGGAAGAGATAGAGAAAGAGTTTGAGCCGATACTGGAGACCATCATGAGGGCACACCAGATCATAGTACCATACGATAGTCTGTTTACTGACAAAGATATAAGCGCTAAAGCTGACAGCGCCACTGCAGCCTTTGTGCTGGACCTCAATGCCGCCCTGCACAAGGTCTATCGCCGCTACCCACACCATACCCCGGCCGAGATCCAGAAGACCCTCCGCAAAATGATCTCTAAGTACCAGAATAAGGTAGTAGTAATAGAGAATAAGAGATAATCCTCTCCGATAATGCTCTCTTGTTTTGTTCGTTCGTTCGCTCACACTAGAGGTAGCGAACGAACGAACAAAATCTACTCTCAGCACAATTCATTAAATTAGCCTACACAATCTGCAGTATGAGTACGCTCACTATTGACAATAAGGAATATATAGTGCTTTCCAAAGAAGAGTATGAGGCGCTGCGCACCAAGGCGGCCAGCAAGAGCACTCCGGCCCGCAAGCTATCTCTGAAACAAGGCAAAAAGCTGGCACATCAGCTCATAGACTCATGGGCAAAAGGAAAGTAACCATCCTGGACCCGGCAGTCAGGGAGGTGGCCCATATCGCATTTTATATAGAGAGCAAAGGCCTCCCGGCCACAGCAAAGAAATTTGTAGATGATACTTTTGATTTCTTTGAGCACCTGTCTGAAGAGACATTTACTCACAGGCCATGTAAATTTGAAGAGTGGAGCCTGCTAGGCTACCGCTGCGCTACCTTTCGCAAGAAATATGTGGTGGCATATCTGGACAATAAGCGCGAGATCATCATATGCGACTTTAGCCTCCAAAAGAATCTCCACTAGACTGCTCTCTTTTTTGTTCGTTCGTTCGCTCACACTAGGGATAGCGAACGAACGAACAAAAATCTTCCCACAGAGCAGCCCCCAAAGGGACGACCCGCCTCCAGGATAGGGCATCACCCTATTGATTGCCGCATACAGCCGCTCTGTATTTGTTTGTTTGTTCGTTGCGCCTAGGGATAACGAACAAACAAACAAAAATACGGCCCATAAGTCCGGAAAGTAACCGCCACATCTGTCCTTTCCGGCCAGCGTGATACTTGCGTCCTTTGCTATCGCAAAAACATTTATCACTTAAACACAATCATCATGAAACTCAAATCTCTACCTTCTCTCCTGCTCAGTGGCGCCATGGCACTCAGTATGGGCCTGCACGCCCAGTGGGCACAGGTCGGCACCGGCAATGACACCATCGCCGCAGGCTCCTATGACATCAATACCCTCTGTACCGACCTATCGGGCAATCTATATGCCGCAGGCCAGTTTCAGGACGCTGGTGCCAATCAGTATGTAGCCAAGTGGAACGGCACTACATGGACCGAGCTGGGCACCGGCAGCAATGCTCTCAGCGCCAATGGCGATATCTACACCCTCTGCAGCGACCCGGCAGGCAATATCTATGCTGCCGGCCATTTCACCGATGCCGGAGCCTTTGGCTATGTGGCCAAATGGAATGGCACAGCCTGGAGCCAGCTCGGCACCAGCTTTGGCGCTACACTCGTACAGGACATCAATAGCATAGCCTCCGATGCGCAGGGCAATATCTACGCTGCCGGACAGATCACATTTATAAACGGATCTAACCTTGCCTACGAGGTCATGAAGTGGGATGGCACCTCCTGGAGCATAGTAGGTGGCTCTGCCAACGGCCTGCATGCTAATAACGCTATCACCGCTATGACACTCGATGCCTCCGGCAATATCTATGCTACCGGAAACTTTACTAATGGTGCTGTCGGTGCAGGTCATCCATATGTAGCCAAATTTAACGGCACCTCATGGTCAGAAATAGGCGCTGGCTCCGGCGCGCTCAATATTCCTTTTGGCCAGGTAGGCAATACGCTGGCAGTGCGTGGCTCTGATGTCTATGTAGCCGGCACCCTGACCAATGCATCCGGCAAATACTATGTAGCCCACTGGAATGGCAGCTCATGGAGTGGTCTCGGTGGCACTACATCCTTTGGTACTGCCGTGCTGGACAATCCTATCAAGAGCGTAGTAGTAGACGGCTCCGGCAATGTATATGCGGCAGGCGGACTGATAGATGCTAACACTGCCCACAGTGTGGTAGAGAAATGGGATGGCAGCAGCTGGTCAAACTTCGGCCACTATGACAACCTGGCCCAGGACAATGCCGGTATCAACACAATGATATACTCAAACAACCTCTGGTATGTAGCCGGCGGCAATCAAAACACAAGCGGCAGCCGCTTCGTAGCTAAGTACAACGGACAAGGCAGCAACAACGCTATCAGCGAGCTGGATGGCCACACCATTACCGTGTATCCTAATCCTGTGAGCAGCATGTTCCACGTGCGCTTCGATCAGGCCATCACTGCCACTATCACCGTCACAGACATAGCAGGCCAGCAGGTAGCCGCCTCTGAGCTCAGTGAGCAGGCATCAGCGCAGATCCAGACAGGTAGCTTCGCAGCCGGTATCTATCTGGTGAAAGTCACTACAGCCACCGGCGCTACGCAAACCATCAAACTCGTGAAAGAATAAGACCCGTCCACCTAAAAACCAATCCCCAAAAACATGAAGCTCCATCTGTATCAGGTGGAGCTTCATTATTATATGATATACTGTTTGAATAATTCTTTGCGTTCTTAGCGTCCTTTGCGGTTAAAATTTAACCAGACTGTCAAAACTCCGCATGCAGCCTCACCGCAAAAGCATTGACCGGCCCGCGGTCCTTATTATATCCCGGGTTCAGCACAAACTGGTAGTCCGGCGTGATAAAGATGTAATCCTTGTACACGGCAAAAGAGTAATACAACTCTGTAATAAACTCCTGCCCGTAGTTCAGCTTGCCATCACCTATGATAAAGCCATACCCGCCCTTGGCCAGGTAGTCGCGGTGCGCCTTTGAGATACCGTTGGTCACTACAGAGAGGCCTATATTATCCAGCGGGCGCTTCCAGTATTTACCCGTAGTATAGGCACCGGCACTGAGTGAATTGTCTATCTCCGTAAATACCCACGTCTCATTCTGACCATCATTCCAGCTATAGCGGGCAAAGACCGTAGCCTCCGGCGTGACCTGCTGCTCCGCATTGATACCAAAGCCGGCCTTGGTCCGCGAGTATTTGCGCGTAGCGGTGATGTCCGGCGTATCCATCATGGTGGCCAGCTTGTAGCTGCCCATATTAGCCACATTGAGGAATCCGAGCAGGCGCACCTTGCCCTCCAGTCCGTTCTTGAGTTTCCAGCCGCCCTCAGCCTCCAGCACATGGCCCAGTGCCATGCGCGGATCATAGTTCATATTAGATGCATTGGCAGACTTAGGCAGCGTAGCAAAGGCATAGCGCAGGCCCCAGCGCTTGTGTACCCACTCTGCCACAAATCCATACGTGTAGCCACGCGTATTGGCCGGATAGTCCCAGGCACCGGCACCCATCAGGGACCAGTTGAGAAACTGGCGGCGTGCATCATGCGCCACACTATTATTGTCAAAGTAGTCTGCTATATTGATCCTGCCCACCAGAAAGGAGAGGTAGGACACCGGCCGCTTCACATGCAGCTGGTTAAAGTCATTGTCTACCCAATCGGTCTCCTTGCTCAGTGCGATATACTGACGGAAGAAGAGGCGCGCCACATACACCCGCGGTGTAGCAGAGCCCACGCGGAAGGTCTCTCCATTCAGCGCGCCGGCCACACCCAGCGCCTGGCTCAGCCCCTCACCGCCCGATATCTCAGGGTTAAAATAGAACTCCGCCCCCTTCCACAATCTCACCCCGGCAAATAAAGTAGTAGTGATAGACACCTTGGCTCCTTCATGAGAGCGGAGGCTATTCACACCACTATATGGATCGTGAAAGGCCGGGTGCCACTGGCCTATGACAGTAGACTGAAAGTGGATATTCCACCGCTGCTGCTTTATGGTATCAGTAGCTACGATCTGCGCTATAGCATGATGGCCTAGCAGCACGGCACATAGGAGCGTGAGGATTCTATTCAATGGGGATCGGTTGATTAGTAGGCTGCAATATTAATATAATATATGAGGCTGCTCCTGCCGTAGGCCCGGCGCGCTGAGAGTTTGGGCGGTTTGCGCACGGTGAAAACGATTTTTTAACAGGAATTTCTTTTTATCTGAAACAAAATGAAAGCACTACCCGTAAACGTGAGTAAGAAAAACATAAACAATGAAAAAAACCTACCTTTTAATCTTATCATCTATGCTGGCTGCAGCCTCCTTTGCGCAGTCTACCGGCAAGATGGTCTTAAACTCCGCAGGAGGCGCCATAGGCACTCCGGGTAGCGTACAGATGCTGATATCTGTAGGTGAGCCGGTAGTAGGTATGGTAGAGACCAGGGACGCCGGTGTATCACAGGGATTCCTCGTAGCCAGCCGCTCAATAGTCAATACAGAGAACGCCACAGGTATCACAGAAGCTCCTACAGAGCAGGCTATGGTCTACCCCAATCCGTTTTCTACACGTGTGCACGTAGCAGCACTGGAAGACAATATACACATCTATGTATTCAACATGGTAGGCCAGCAGGTCTACAACGGAGCTTATGAGCCGGCAGGCGCAGACCTCTCCGGCCTCGCACCAGGCGTATATGTGCTCCAGGCTATGTCAAACGATAAAACCATTATAAACACCAAAATTTTAAAACAATAACAATGAGAAAACTTACCCTGTCCCTCTTTGCTCTGCTCGTGACGATAGTCGCCTACTGCGGAGCCCCACAGGCCTTCAACTACCAGGCCGTAGCTACTGGCCCTACAGGTGGTCCGGTGAGGCTGAAAAGTGTAGCACTACGCCTCTCTGTACTGGATGGCAGCCCTACCGGCGCAGTATCCTATCAGGAAAGGCAGACAGCCACTACTGACAACTCTGGCCTCGTAAACCTCCAGATCGGCAACGGTACAGTACTCTCCGGAGTATTCGCAAACATCGCATGGTCAAAGGGTACATTCTACCTCAAGACTGAGATCGATACCACAGGAGGCACCAGCTACCTGACAGTAGGTACAGTACAGTTTCTCTCCGTACCATACGCTCAGTATGCAGACAAGAGCAACATCGCTTCTCCTGACTTTCCGGATGGCATCACTGGTGTGACTCCTATCCGCCTCGATGGCAGCTTCAACTATGTAGTACCTACCGGCAAGACACTCTACGTGACTCAGCTCACGCACAATGGCAGCGGCTCATGCTCTGACTACGGTGCTGTAGTAAACGGTGTCTTCCTCGCATCTGGCAATGCAATGACTCCTACAGGTGGCTCTGCAGTAGGCCAGGCTTTCACAGGCTATGTAAACAATAAGGCATCCAGCGAGTATCCGCTCACTATCCCTGAGGGCAATGCGATCACATCTACCTCTTGCGGTTCATCTCTGGTAGGCTTCACTGTACCAAAGGGCCACTCATGGGTACTGTTTGACCTCAACACTGGCAACTATACAGTACCAGCAGGCAAGGTACTCGTGATCAAGAACTTCATCGGTGGCTCAGCTGCTGCATGGAATGGCTACTACACTGTAAACGGTATGACCACTGTCTTCAATAAGATGCCGACATTCGCAGACGCATCGCAGACTATCTCTGCCGCAGGTCTCTCCGGCTCCCTGCTGATGATGGGCTATCTGAAAGATAAATAAGAAATACGATGAAGGTCAGAGAGGGTGTGATGCCCTCTTTAGCCTGTCATTGACAGCTCTGCCAAGACCTCCCTCCGGGAGGTCTTTTGCTATTATGATATCCGCATCTGTAGCATCCATCTCGCGCATCGCAGCAAAGAGGCGCTTAGCTGCCTCATCTGTGCTGCCAGATGGTGAGAGGATATACTGGTACGGCACATCATATTTTTCTGTGAAACTGATGACGGCTATCTTTTTGTCTTTGTACTGCTCCATCAGCGCCGGTATATCTCCGAGCAGGAGTGGTTTGCGCGGAGCGTAGTGAGAGGTGAGCATACCCGGTGCAGATGGATCTGATGAGCTGGTAGTAGCTACCTCCACGGCTCCCACCAGCGCCCTGATTTCCTCCAGCGCCAGCCCACCCAGGCGGTAGATCATCACCGTATCTCCCTCCATACCTACTATGGTAGACTCTATGCCCACGCGGCACTCGCCTCCATCCAGTATATAGGGTATGGCATCATGCATCTGCGCGTAGACATGCTGCGCCGAGGTCGGGCTGATATAGCCAAAGGGATTGGCACTCGGCGCAGCCAGCGGGAAGTCCAGGCTGCGCAGCAGCGCCAGCGCCGTATCATGCTGCGGTATGCGAAAGGCCACCCGCTCCAGCCCCGACGTCACGATATCAGGTATGATGTTTTGCCTGGGCAGTAGTACAGTGAGTGGTCCCGGCATATAGCGCTCCATCAGCGGCACGAGTCGCGGCGGTATGGTAGTAGCATATCTCCTGATCTCACCTATAGAGTGTGTATGCGCTATGAGCGGATCAAAGAAGGGTCGGTTCTTTGCCTTGAATATCTTCAGCACCGCATCCTCATTCAGCGCATTGCCGGCCAGGCCATAGACGGTCTCTGTAGGCATACCTACCAGCTCGCCGGAGCGGAGTAGCTCTGCAGCCAGTGCTATATCATGTCCTATGCGGGTATCCATCAGTGTGCGCCTTTTTTGAGTGCGCCCAAAACTATGATTTTTTTAGCCTCCTGCGGAAATCCCTATATTGCCCGTATAATCCAATATCCGGCATGATACTCGTAGCAGACTCAGGCTCTACCAAGACGAGCTGGCTGGCCCAGGGCGGCGAGCTGATAGAGACCATTGGCCTCAATCCATTCTACTATCCCTCAGATGCCATCTACCGCGAGCTGGCTAAAAGCGACGGCCTGCACGCCATCCGCGAGGCGGTAAAACAGATATACTTCTACGGCTCCGGCGTATCCAGCCCTGAGCGGATAGACATCGTGTACCAGGGGCTGAAGAAATTCTTTCCCGCTGCAGAGATACATGTAGACCACGACATGATGGCCGCCTGCATAGCTACCTATGATGGCCGCCCCTGCATAGTAGGCATCCTCGGCACCGGCTCCAATGCCTGCGTGTATGATGGTGGCAAGATAGACTACACCATCCAGCGCGGTATGGGCTATATCCTGGGCGATGAGGCCAGCGGCAGCTACTTTGGCCGCCGGCTCCTGCAAGCCTGGCTATACAAAGAACTGCCACAGGCTACCTATGACTATATGCAGGAGCACTATGACCTGACCAAGGAGAAGATCCTCTGGGCAGTCTACAATGAGCCGCACGCCAATGTGTACATGGCCCGCTTTGCCAAAGTCCTGACAGATGGTCCCGACCGTGGCTATATGGAGGAACTGGTGCGCAGCGGCTTCCGGGAGTTCTTTGAGCATGATGTCAAGTGCTTTGCCGGCTATGCGTCCATGCCCGTACATTTTGTAGGCTCTATCGCTCATCATTTCCGTCCGCAGCTGGAGCAGGTAGCACAGCAGTATGGCTGCACGATAGGCGCAGTAGACCGCCAGCCGGTATACAAGCTGCTGGAATACCACGAGCAGCAGGTGGTCTAAGGCCCATAAGCATCCTATCAGCCATCCATTCTCTGATTGCAAAATGTAATATACCATTGCACTCAGCCCCAACGGGGCGACCCGCCACTAGCGTAGGGCATCGCCCTACGGACACTGGCAAATCTTCAAAAGCCGACACAACCAACGCTCAAACAAGCATCCGATGCATTCAGCCCCAACGGGGCGCCCGCCTCCAGCGTAGGGCATCGCCCTACGTAACTTCAATATATCTTCAGAATATTTGCAAAACCGTACTGCATTCCATCTGCCTTGCATTACCTTTGCCCCGCCAAAGAAAGATCCCCCTTCTTTTGCACAGATAGTGCGCTGCCTCAGGGCACGTCATTTGCATGCTTAAAAAAATAAAGGGGGATCATGAAAGAAAGTTTTGAGGAGCAGACCGCTATTTTCCTCAGTATAGTGAAGTGGATCATACTGGCTGTGATCATCGGGGTACTCGTAGGCGGGTCTACTACTGTTTTCCTCAAGCTGCTGCACCTGAGCACGGACTTCACCTATCAGCTGCCGTATTATTATGTTGCTCTGCCCTTCACGTTTGTGCTCTGCACTTTCCTCATCAATAAACTCGCTCCCCAGTCCAAAGGCCACGGTACAGAGAAAGTAATAGAAGCCGTACACAAACGCTCGGGCAAGATCAATGTAGGTGTCATACCCGTCAAATTATTTACTACGATCATCACCCTGGCCAGCGGTGGCTCTGTGGGCAAGGAGGGACCGAGCGGACAGATCGGTGCGGGCCTCGCGTCTCTTTTCTCAGATATTTTCCGGCTGGAGGACCGTGACCGCAAGAAGCTGGTGATCTGTGGTATCAGCGCAGGTTTTGCCGCTGTTTTTGGCACACCGATATCCGGTGCCATTTTTGGGCTCGAGGTACTGTATGTAGGGGCTGTGATGTATGATGTCATGCTGCCGTCCTTCATTTCCGGTATCATTGCCTATCATGTCTGCACTGTTTTTGGCATCACCTATTTTCATAGCAGCATTAGCTTTGTACCGGTATTCTCGCAGTCATTTTTCCTGATAGTGATGCTGGCAGGCATCGTCTTTGGCACTATCTCCTTTGCTTTCATAGAGAGCTTCCGCGCTATAGAGGGGCTCATACATCGATGGACCTTGAATGAGTACCTCAAAAACTTTATAGGAGGTACAGCACTGGTAGCGTTTATATTTCTTTTCTCAGTGAAATATGCCGGGCTCGGCACTGACACCATCGAGCAGGAGCTCAGTGGCAAAGAATACGCCTTCTGGTATGACTTCCTGCTGAAGATGCTCTTTACGATCATCACGCTCAGCTTTGGCGGCAGTGGCGGCGTGGTCACTCCGATCTTCTTCATCGGAGCAGCAGCGGGTAGCCTCTTTGCCCAGGTACTGCATGTAGACAATGCCACCTTTGCGGCCATCGGCATGGTGAGCCTGCTCTCCGGCGCTGCCAATACACCTATCGCAGCCAGCATCATGGGGCTGGAGCTGTTTGGCCCGGCAGTAGCTACCTATGCCGCTATCAGTTGCGTCATCAGCTTCCTCATGACGGGTCACAGGAGCATCTATCCGTCTCAGATATTATCTACTAAAAAAGCATCAGCTATAGAGGTGGAGATGGGTGAGGAGATGCACAAGTTATCAGCTACTGTAGGGCCGCAGGGACGCATCAGCCTGGACCGCCTCAGGAGGCTTTGGGACAGTATCAGATAGATCGGTGCAGATCCCCCTACAGCTGATCTATCTTGTCCCAAAGCTCCGAAGGAGGTATAAAACCTAAATCCCAGAAGAGGATACAAAGCTATACCTGTCTATGCGGAGTGGCTGGTATTATTGATCGGATGTATGGTACTTTTTACTTGTACAGGTTTTCACGAAATGTGGCAGGAGTCATGCCTCCATACTTGCGAAAGAAGCGTCCGAAGTAGCTATTGTCCTCAAAACCGAGGTCGTAGGCTATCTGCGTGATGGTCCTGTCAGAGTGCGTCAGCAGCCGGCGCGCCTCCAGCATGATGCGGTCACGTATAAACTCCCCCGCGGGTTTGCCTTTATGCTTTTTGCAGATGGCATTGAGGTAGTTGGGCGTCACATGCAGCATAGCTGCATAGTCTGCTACCAGGTGGCATTTGCGAAAGTTCTTCTCGACGAGTGTCTCCAGCTCCCTGAGGCGACTATCTATCACATGATTTTCAGATGTGGGCGGCATAGCTTTCTCATACACACCTGACAGCTCAAAGAGGATGATATTGATATAAGAGCGGATGATATGCTGGCTATAGCTGCGCGGGTGCAGATGCTCCTGCTCCACATCCAGCAGCAGGCGCTCCAGGTGTGTCTTCTCAGCCCTCCCCAGATCGAGGTAGGCATGGCGGTAGATATTATTGAAAAAGAGATAGGCCCGCAGTTCCTTGTACTGCAGTGTCAGCGTAAAGAACTCTTTGGTGAAAAGCAATACGAATCCCTTTACTCCCCTGAAGCTTTCCCAGGCATGCACCTGCCCGGGTGCGATGAGAAAAACCCGGCGTGCCTTTAGCTCATAGCTTTTAAAGTCAATGAGGTGCGCGCCCTGTCCACTTGTCACAAAGAAAAGTGCAAAGTGGTCATGCCGGTGCGGATGCTTCAGGTGGTCTATATCAGTGACGAAATACTCAAAACGGTAAAACTCAAAATCTACGGCCGTAGCCTTTTTCTTTTTGATCTCACCGATGCGGTAGGATGGTATTTTGTCGCGCTGTGTCACTGCTGCAAAGAGACTAACAACCAATGACAAAAAATGCTAAAAGATAAAAAGTACCATTGGCTTTGTAGTTAGTGCCATACCATCATCGGCAGCCCCTGTATTTTTGCTATCGCCCTGGAGACGCCACTATTTTCGACAACCTAAATCAATACACAAAACAATGAACAACATCAAAATGGTGCTTGTGATCCTCAGTCTGGCAGTACTGAGCTCCTGTGCCAGCAAGAAGGCTGCCCTCACCGATGCCAACAAGAAACTGACAATAGACGTCAAAAACTGCCAAGACCAGCTGGCCGGCACCAAAGACGCCAATGACAAGCTCAATGCCAAAGTAGCCTCCCTCCAGAGTATCATAGACGACCTCAATAAGCGCCTGGCCGGTGCCAGCAAAGACAATGCTCAGATCCTGAATACCCTGCAGGATGTCTCCGTCATGTCCGCCAAACAAGCCGAGAGTGTCAAGAAGTCTCTAGATGTGATCAACTCTAAAGACAACTACATAAACGGCCTACAGTCTGCCATGGCCCGCAAGGACTCCCTGAATATGGTGCTGGTCAATAACCTCAAAGGCGCCGTAGGCGACCTCAATGATAAGGACATCAATATCAAAGTAGAGAAAGGCGTGGTCTATGTAGACATCTCTGACAAGATGCTCTTCAATAGCGGCCGCTACACGGTGACCAAGGCAGCCCGCACGGTACTGGGCAAGGTAGCCAAAGTCCTCGATGCACACCCTGAGATAGAGTTTATGGTAGAGGGCTACACAGATAATGTGCCCATCCACACCGGCGAGCTGGTAGACAACTGGGACCTCAGCGTAAAGCGTGCCACCTCTGTAGTGCGCCTGCTGCAGCACGACTACCACATAGCACCCACCCGCATGACCGCAGCCGGCCGCAGCCAGTACCTGCCCGTATCTACCAATGACACCCCTGCAGGCCGCTCGCTAAACAGGCGCACCCGCATCGTGATACTCCCACAACTAGACCAGTTCTTTGACCTGCTGGTCAAGAAATAAAATAGCTTGCTTTTTAAGGATTGGTTAAACTAGCTGCCGCACCCATTGGTGCGGCAGCACTATTTTTACATCAGATAAATTTTATCGTATATCGAAAACTTTGCACCATACCCGATAATCAACCGCAAAAAACTCCCTCTGGTCTAAGCTTCCAGCTTAGACCTACAATAAGTTAAGCTTTCAGCTTAACAGTATACCGCAGCATTAACCTTTTATTGCAACACATTGCAAATAAATAAACTTATATTAATTTGATATAAAATACATTACAAGAACAACTTCTACCCTCTTCAGTCGAAAAACTTGCTCTCTTAAACAGCTATCAGTCCACCACAGTCACTACCTTATCCCCTCTCTCCACCAGCTGCCCTACCCTCCAGACCGCCTGCCCAGCCTCACTGGCCCCTAGTCGAAAAACTTGCTCGGCCTCGGGTGCCACAGCTATCAGCAGGCCCCCGCTGGTCTGCGGGTCGCAGAGGGTCAGCAGGCGCTCACCATCCACACCGGCCACCTTGGCCTCATAGCTCTTCCAGTTGCGCATCGTATTATCGGCATAGACATAGGCAGCAGTGAGCTCCTTCACACCATCCAGCAGCGGCACCTGGCCGTAGTCCACCTGTGCTGATAGGTCACTACCCTCGCACATCTCTATCAGGTGCCCCAGCAGGCCGAAGCCCGTCACATCGGTCATGGCATGTACATAGTCATAAGCCGCAGCCACCGCACCAAAGTCATTGAGCGTAGCCATCTGCTCTATGGCGGGACGTATCGCATCAGCCGTCCTGAGGCCACGCTTCAGCGCTGTAGCCATCATACCCACGCCTATCGGCTTGGTCAGGTAGAGTGCATCACCTACCTGTGCGGTTGAGTTGCGCTTCAGATCCTTGACCGCCACCGTGCCATTCACAGACAGGCCAAAGAAAGGCTCCGGTGCGTCTATCGTGTGGCCACCAGCCAGTGTGATGCCGGCCTTGGCGCAGGTCTCCTTTGCTCCTCTGATAATCTCTCGGGCTATGTCCGCGGGCAGCTTCTCTACCGGCAGGCCCATCACGGCTATGGCCATGAGTGGCCGGCCTCCCATAGCATACACATCACTGATCGCATTGGCAGCAGCTATGCGGCCGTAGTCGTACGCATCATCTACTATAGGGGTGAAGAAGTCCGTCGTACTGATCAGCGCCGTACCATTGCCCAGATCATAGACGGCGGCATCATCACTGGTGTCATTGCCCACCAGCAGTAGCGGGTCTATCGTGTGGCCTGTCTTGCTGCCGCTCAGTATCTCTGCCAGCACTGCCGGCGCTACCTTGCAGCCGCAGCCGGAGCCCTTGCTGTATTGTGTCAGCCGTGTCGCATCAGGCTTCTTACTCTCTAGTGTGAACATACCTTCTTACTTATAAGCCATCAATGTATCTGCCAGTCCTCCTATACCAGACTCGCTGCCAGGCACTCTCACGAGCTGCCCCGCTGTGTAGCCCGACAGCCCCTTATCATAGGCCCTATCATAGTAGCGCAGCGTCAGCCTTACTACTTCATCCAGCTTCCCTTCTTCCAGTGCCACCAGCGCAGCCTTCATGGCCTCATTGCCCAGGCGGCGCTCTATGGCACGTATGGCTGTCTCCAGTTCCTCCTTTGGAAAGGTACCATAGTCTCTGACCAGCCGCTCTATGCGCTGGTCCATAGCAGCCTCTATAGCATACACGGGTGCCACTCTCATCTGACGCCACAGTGCATCAGGTATCACACATCGGCCCACACTCTTGCTCTCATCCTCTATCCAGATAGGCTCTGTGGTATCGAGTGCCGAGAGCTGCAGGTGTATCAGGTTCTCAAAGTGCTCTGTACGTGGCTGCGCCTCCTGCCCTATCCCACCAAAGGCTGAACCCCTATGGCAGGCCAGCCCCTCCAGGTCTATGATCTGCTCGCCTCTTTGCGCCAGCACATGCAGCAGCTCTGTCTTTCCGCTACCCGTACGTCCACCTATGATCCGCAGTGGCAGCGGCTGCGCCAGTGCAGCGAGCACATGATGGCGATAGGCCTTGTAGCCACCCTTGAGCACCGTGACCTCATAGCCGACCAGGTCATACAGCCAGGCCATGCTACCGCTGCGCATACCGCCGCGCCAGCAGTGGATATAGATCTTATTGTCCCTGACCAGTGGCTTCACATAGCGGACAAAGTCAGCCATCTTCTTGCCCACTATCTCCAGCCCTAGCTCTATAGCCTCTGCCCTGCCCTGCTGCACATAGGCGGTACCCACCACCGCCCTCTCCGCATCATCAAAGAGGGGCAGGCTCATAGCATGGGGGATGTGGCCCACAGCATACTCACCCGGAGACCGTACATCCAGCAGCAGCTGCTGTCGGGACTCGCGCATGAAGTCGTCTATATCTAGTGTACGTACCACAGTGATGTATTAAGCCTTGCTAATGTAGGAATTGATTTCTGTTGAAACAGGGAAACGGGCTAACCGTTGTTTGTCAGCCATTAAGGCCCGTTGGCAGAAAGAAAATCAGGAACAGGATTTTCGTCATTTGCCGGGAGGGTTCATTTACAGTAAATTCATACTATGTCACTTATCACGCTGTCCATCCCCATCTTCTTCCTCCTCATAGGACTGGAGCTACTGATCACACGCATACAGGGTGTCAAGTACTATCGCTTCAACGATGCCATCACCAACCTCAGCTGTGGCATAGGCTCACAGATCACCGGCATCTTCATGCGCTTCCTCACCATCGGCGTCTATATCTGGATCTATGAGCACAGCCCACTGAAAGGCATCATACCAAATGATCCGAAGCAGGCAGGCATCTACCTCGCAGTGATGGTCATCCTCTTCCTCGGTGTAGACTTCTTTTACTATTGGTTTCACAGGCTGGCACATGAGATCTCTGTGATGTGGGGCAGCCATGTGGTACACCATCAGAGCGAGGAGTACAACCTGACCGTGGCGCTGCGCCAGGCCTGGGTGCAGGGTGCCTTCTCATGGGTGTTTTACCTGCCGCTGGCGGCGCTGGGTTTTGACCCGGCTATGTTTGTGACCATCGCATCGATACAGACGCTCTACCAGTTCTGGATACATACCAAGGTGATCGGCCGTATGCCGCGCTGGTTTGAATACGTCTTCAACAGTCCTTCTCATCACCGCGTCCACCATGGCGTCAATCCTAAGTATATAGACAAGAACCATGCGGGTACGCTTATTATATGGGATAAGATGTTTGGCACCTTTCAGGAGGAGGAAGAGGAAGTGGTCTACGGCATCACTACGCAACCGAAAAGCTGGAATCCCGTCTTACTCAATGTCACCTACTGGTACGACCTGGCGAAAGAAGCCGGCAAAGCCGGAAACATAAGAGACGGCCTGCGGATGTTCTATCTCGCACCGGGCTGGAAGCCGCAAGAGATGGGAGGCATGCTGGCGTATAAGGAAGTAAGCACCGCCACCTTTCAAAAATACGATGCCGCCACCTCTCCGCAGATGACTGCCTATATCTTATTCCAGTTTATACTGCTGCTGATAGGCGCATCGGTATTCCTCTTTTCTATCAAAGGCATGGACACTATCTATCTCGCCGCTATCTCAGTGCTGATCATCTTCTCGGTGCTGAATATAGGTGGCCTTTTTGAGAATCGCAGATGGGCGGTATGGGCAGAGGTACTGCGCGCTGTGGTGCTCTCCGGCGTTGTCTGTTTCTTTGTGTCAAAATATTTGGGCAATACCTATGCAATCATGGCAGCCAGCGTATATTTGCTGGTGGTCCTGACCTGGCTTTGGATCAATACGAGAAAGTTAAATTTGAATTAATCATGATATTAGACATCTTCAAAACTGTACCGCCTGAGACAGACCCTGTGCTGTATGCGATACCGTTTTTCCTGATAGCCATAGGGACCGAACTCTATATCAACTACAAGGAGCAGCGCAACCTTTATTCTGACAGCAAGGAGGCCTTCTCCTCTATAGGCATGGGCCTCGGCTCTCTCGTGATCAATGTGGTGATGAAGGGCCTCGCCTACGGTGTGTACACACTGGTACATGACAATTTCGCCATCTTCCCGCAGCTGGCTCCGGCTAATATGGCTGAGTTTCTCACGCTACAGTGGCATATCTCACACTGGTGGGTATGGGTACTGCTACTCTTTGCAGATGACTTTACTTTCTACTGGCACCACCGCCTCAGCCATGAGGTGCGCGTACTCTGGGCCGCTCATGTCAATCACCATTCTTCGCAATCTTATAACCTCGCCACAGCCCTGCGTCAGAGCTGGGCAGAGCAGCTGTACAAGTATATCTGGTGGCTGTGGATGCCGCTGCTGGGCTTTGACCCGCTCATGATGCTGATGATGATGTCTGTGTCTCTGATCTACCAGTACTGGCCGCATACTGAGACCATAGGCAAACTGCCGCGCTGGTATGAGTTCATCTTCAATACCCCATCGCACCACCGCGTACACCACGCCTCCAATATCCGCTACCTGGACCGCAACCATGGCGGCATCCTGATCATATGGGACAGGCTGTTTGGCACCTTTGCTGAGGAGCGGGATACGGAGAAGCCTGTCTATGGCATCACGACCAATATCAATTCCTACAACCTGTTCAAGATAGCTGGTCATGAGTTTGCATCACTGGGCCGGGATATCAGCCGCGCTCCGAACTTCACTACCAAGATCAAGTATATCTTCATGCCACCGGGCTGGAGCCATGACGGCCCCGACCAGCGTGCAAAGACACTACGCAATAAACTCGCACAAAGCGAAAAACAAACATCTTAAAATCCGGTTCTATCCACATGAGGTCTATCATCGTCTTGTCCCTTATCGCTCTTTCATCTCTGATCCTGCCTTCGTGCAAGTACTCCTATAAAGATGAACTGATCAATGTAAACAATGCCTTTACTGTATCTGTACCAGACTACCTCTCCAAGTGTGATGACCTGAAGCCAGGCGCAGAGTTTCAATACTGCAACCGCTTTCGCAATACCTATGCTGTAGCTTTCTCCGGCTCCAAAGACAAGGCGTTTCCTGCATACTATGATGAGCAGCTCGGCATCATCAAAAAGGTACTGGAAAAGCCGATGGTAAACGACTCTACAGCTATAGAGCTGCCTGGTGCTAAAGGCGTACACACTGAGCTGGCCGGCAAGATGCAAGGCGAAATGATCTACTACAGCGTACTGACGCTGGAGGCCAGGGACAAGTACTACCAGTACTGCATCTGGACACGCGGCGAGGACCGTAAGCTGCGCTATGGCAAAGACATTGATAAGATGCTCCTGTCATTTAAGCTGATCAACCCATAAGAGGCGCTGCAGTGTGGCTTTTTGTCACAGCTTTGTCATAATACCCTCTGAGATTCTTAAAAATGATCGTACTCATTGCTAGTGCGCAAATCGTGATATAGGTTTGCCCCGTGATCATTAATTAAATAAAAAACACATTTGATGAAAAAGGTATTTATACTCCTTGCTACTTCTATTATGACTATCGGCGCCTATGCACAGCAAGTGCCAAACGGCGGCTTTGAAAACTGGAACGACTCTATCAATCCTATAGGCTGGAATACACTGGCCAATGGTTTTGGCCCGCAATACAGCTATTTCGCTGCAAAGGATACAAATCCTATGACCCACGTAGAGGGCCTCGCCTCTCTCCGTATGAAAACTGACTCTGTATTCGTACCTGCCCCTAGCATCCTGCGCTCCTATGTAGGCCTCGGCACTATCAATGTAGCACAGGGCGCTCCTGTATTCAGCGGTACTCCATTCAGCAGGAAGCCTGATACACTGTATATGGCATACGCATACATCCCGGGCGCTGGCCTCGACTCAGCCACTGTGCAGATCAACCTGCGTCAGGGCAGTACTTCACTCTTTACAGCAGGCACCAAGCTCTTCTACATGCCGCCAGCTCCACAGGGCGGTCTCCTGGCCTTCCCACTCACCGGCCTCTATAGCGGTACAGGTACACCTGATACGCTGAATATCGTATTCAAGTCAGGCAAGAGCGCTACAGGTACTGAGTATGGCTCTACACTCTGGGTAGATGACGTACACTTCAACGATACTGTAGCTGTAGTAAACGGCATCCATGACATCAACACCGCTGCCGCTGTCAATGCATATCCTAATCCGGCTAACAACACTGTGAATATAGTAGTAGCACAGTCTGAGACTGGCAGCACGCTGCAGATAGCAGACCTCACAGGCCGCGTAGTCTATACCGGCACCCTGAGCAGCCTGACCAATGCTATAGATGTAGCAAATCTTCCTACCGGCATCTACGCTCTCAATATCCGCAGCAATGACCACCTGACCATCTACAAAGGCAAGATCTCTGTAGCACACTAATCAACGCCAAACCCTATAAATGAATAAGCCCTATCTCGCGATAGGGCTTATTCATTTATGATATGTCAGCTTCTTAGTAGCCCAGTATCTTTAGCATACTCTCGGCGGTCTGCTCCTCTGAGAAGAGCTTATAGGATAGTTTGCCTTTATTCTCATCTATGAGCAGGTGCGGAGGCGATGGGAGCAGGCAGTGCTTGATACCACCGTAGCCACTCAGCGTATCCTGATAGGCACCCGTGTGGAAGAAGCCGATATACAGCTTCTCATTATCCTTGATATTGGGCAGGTATACCTGGTTGATATGGGCGTCAGAGTTATAGTAGTCGCCTACATCACAGGTGATACCGCCGAGGTTTACCTGTTTGTATTCTGCATTCCAGTTATTGATAGGCAGCATGATGAAGCGCTGCGCCAGGCCCCAGATGTCGGGAAGGTTATTCATCAGTGAGCCATCCAGCATATACCAGGTCTCCCGGTCATTCTGCTGCTTCTGGCCCAGCACGGAGAATATCACCGCGCCGCTCTCCCCTACAGTATAGCTGCCAAACTCTGTATAGATATCCGGCTCATCCACGCCTTCATCCATACATTCATTCTTGATCTGGCTCACGATCTCATTGATCATATACTCATAGTCAAAATCAAATGCCAACGACTGCTTGATAGGCATGCCTCCACCGAGATTGATCGTAGTGAGGTCAGGGCATATTTTCTTGAGGTCAGTGTAGATGCGCAGTGCCTTGTGAAACTCCGTCCAGTAGTAGTTCACATCCTTGATGCCCGTATCTATGAAGAAGTGGAGCATCTTCAGCTTGTACTTCGGATTGTCATGTATCTTCTGCTGGTAGAATGGGATGATGTCATTCACCCGGATACCGAGGCGTGAGGTATAGAACTCATACTTAGGCTCCTCCTCTGCTGCTATGCGCATGCCGAGCTGCAGCGGCTCGCCATCCAGCGCCTTATACTTATCCAGTTCATCCAGATTGTCGAGTACGGTGATGATATTCTTGTAGCCGTCCTTGATCGCGTCTATGATATTATCCTGATACTTCTGCGGCTTGAAGCCATTGCAGATGATGGTGATATCTTTGGTGATCTTGCCGCTTTCCTCCAGGCTCTTGATGATATTAAAGTCAAAGGCCGATGAGGTCTCGATATTGACCTTGCTCTTCAGCGCCTCCTCCAGCACAAAGGAGAAGTGAGAGCTCTTGGTACAGTAGCAGTAGTGATAGTTGCCCTTGTAGTCCAGATTGGCTATGGACGAGTTGAATAGCCTGCGGGCGCGCTGTATCTGCTGGCTGATCTTGGGCAGGTAGGTGATACGCAGCGGCGTACCATACTCCTTGATGATGTCCATCAGTGGCAGGTTATTGAACCGCAGCGCATTGTTGTCTACAGTAAACTCCTTCTGAGGAAAATCGAACGTCTGCTCGATCAGGTCTTTGTATTTTGGATTCTTGTGCATCTGTGCTGGAAAATTGCCTGCGAAATTAATGCATTTATCAGTTATCGGCCTGACATTCTTCTTTGTCTGCCGGCTGTCTTTTTTTCTTAGTAATATTGCGAAATCATGAATATCGAGCAGCTCTTAAAATCAGCGACAGCAGCCGTTTTCACCGACCTTTTTGGCGGTGAGGTGGCCGAAAGCGCCATTACGATCAATCAGACCAAGAAGGAGTTTGAAGGAGACTATACCATCGTCACCTTTCCCCTGATCAAGGTATCTAAGAAATCCCCCGAGGAGACCGGCACTATGATCGGTGAGGCGCTGCGACAGAAGCTCGATATTGTAGCAAAGTATAATGTGGTCAAGGGCTTTCTGAATATCAGCTTTACAGACCGCTTCTGGTCGGAGCGTCTGGCAGAGCTGAATGCGGAGGACTTCAACGCCCTTCCTGCCAATGGCAAGAAGGTACTGCTGGAATATTGCAGCCCCAATACCAATAAACCACTGCACATAGGCCATGTACGCAATATGCTGCTGGGCTACTCCATGACCCAGGTGATGAAGGCCAACGGCTATGACGTGACCACCGTGAGCATCTACAACGACCGTGGTATAGCTATCTGCAAATCTATGGCCGCCTACATAGAGCGCGGCAACGGCGCTACACCAGCGTCTACCGGCATCAAGGGCGACCATCTGATCGGCGACTACTATGTGCTTTTTGGCCAGATAGTAGAGGAGCAGCTGCGTGCTATGCACAATATACCTGCTGACCAGAATGTATATAAAACATTGGGCAAGGATAAAGAAGTAGCAGAGCAGGAGACACCGATCTTTGCAAAGGCAAAAGATCTGCTGCTGAAGTGGGAAGCCGGTGATACTGAGACTCTCGCCCTCTGGAAGAAGATGAATAGCTGGGTCTATGCCGGCTATCAGGTGACGTATGACATGATGGGCGTGTCTTTTGACAAGGACTACTATGAGTCGCAGACATACACACTGGGCAAAGACATCATAGATGAAGGGCTGGCGAAGGGCGTCTTCTACAAGCGCCCGGATGGTGCTGTAGCCATAGACCTGACTCCTGATGGGCTAGACGAGAAAATCATGCTCCGCAGCGATGGCACCTCGCTGTATATGACGCAGGACCTCGGCACCGCGCAGGTGCGCTATGACGAGTGGCACATGGACAAGATGATCTATGTGGTGGCCAATGAGCAAGACTACCACTTTAAAGTACTCAAGCTCTGCCTGGAGAAACTAGGCAAGAGCTGGGCAGAGGGCATACACCACCTCTCCTACGCGCTGGTAGAGTCTCCTACCGGCCGCTTCAAATCACGTGAGGGCAAGACGGCAGATGCTGATGACCTGATAGCAGATGTACTCCAGATAGCAGAGCAGAAAACGAACGAACTGGGCAAGGTGGATGGTTTCAGCGAAGCTGAAGCGAAGGCGCTCTATAAAACTATCGGCCTCGGCGCGCTGAAGTACTTTATCCTGCGCGTGAATCCGTATAAGAAGATGATCTTTAATACCGAGGAGTCGATTGACTTTCACGGGCATACGGGGCCGTTTATCCAGTACTCACATGCGCGTATCAGGTCTATCATCCGTAAGTATGCGAGTGATGTAAATACGTCTGACATACATACTGCGCTGCAGCCTACCGAGCGTGAGCTGATGCTGCAGCTGTATGAATATCCCAATGTACTCAGGTCTGCCGCTGATAAGTATGACCCGGCAGAAGTGGCCAACTATGCCTATAACATCGCCAAGCTCTTCAATAAGTTTTACAATGAAGTGCCAATACTCACCGCACCTACGCAGCAGGAGAAAGACCTGCGTATCCTGCTCTCCAAAGTGACAGGAGATACGATCAGAAAGGCGATGGTGCTGCTCGGTATAGAAGTGCCGGAGAAGATGTAAGCTACTCTTGTATTAGCGTGATATTGTTCTTGTCAATATCATTAGCCTTATCGAGATTATCCTTTGCCTGCTTGCGCTGGCCGGTTCCTTTGTAAGCCAGGTAGAGCTGATAGTAGGCGCGGCCATAGCGGCTGTCCAGAGACACTGCCCTATTTCCAAATTCTATTGCCTTCTGGTAGTTGCCTAGCTTATTGGCAGAGATGGCTACGTAGAGCATTACCTCCTTATCGTCCCACAGCGTTTTGGAGGCTTTCTCAAAACAATCTATGGCAAAGGTGTACTTCTCCGTATTGTAATAGGCGATACCTAGCTTGCGCAGGCCGTCTGCATTGTCAGGCGCCTTTACGACAAAAGCTTCGAGATAGGTGATGGCATTATTCCACTGCCCGGCACGCAGGCAGAGATCACCGAGGCGATAGTTGACGCGCTCATTGCTTTTGCTATCCTGGTATACCTGCTCGTAATATTTCTTAGCCCTATCATACTCGCCTGACATGTAGTAGATATCTGCCAGCATGCGGACGATGTCCTTATCCTTTGGCATAGACTCGAGTGCATGCTCCAGATTTTTGGCGGCACTGCTATAGTCCTCCAATTCATACTGCGTCTTACCCAGATTGAAGTAGGCGAGATTATAGTCCTTATCAAACTTAATGCACTGCTTAAAGTTGTCGCGGGCAGCCAGGTAGTTGCCAGTCAGAAACTCGCATACGCCTATCCAGTTGTATATCTCTGCCCGGCGCGGCTCCTTGGCTATTACAGCTTCGTAGGCTTCTATGGCTTCATCATACTTTTTGAGATAGTAGAGCGCTGTGCCGTAGTAATAGTAGACCGAACTATCGCCCGGGCGCGCAGAGAGGTAGCTCTTATAGCAGGCAGCCGCAGAGTCATAGCTCTCCCGATCCATAAAATAATCTCCCAGCTGGCGTATCTCATTGGCTGCTTCATTGGCCAGGCGCATGCGTGGGCGCTCTATGAATTTGTCGTGCTTTAAAGGTTTAGGCGCCTCCTCAAGTGTAGGCGGCTGTATCATGGGGCGGCGATCATTGCCGCCAAACTTCTCGATCTTGAGGCGCATCTTATTGGCCAGCTCCTTAGAGCCCATAGAGTCGTAGCTCATACGGAGGATGTTGGTTACATCCTTGTCATCCGGTTTGAGCGATGAGGCCTGCTGGAGATTGAAGACGGCCTCGAGATAGTTCTTTTCGTAAAACTGTACAGTACCCAGAGACTTGAAGTACTGGAAGTCCCTGGTCTGAGCCGACGCACCTATGGCTGCGCAGAGCGATAGGATGATGAGTAGCAATTTCCGCATCGGGTTCTGGTCTGGTGGTTATTGAGTTACAGTTCTATCAATACGGACTCTTGTGTAAAAAGTTCGTACGCTATGCTTCTAAAAGTAAGGAATATCCTTTGACCGGCAAACTACAGTCCGCCCATTCTCTATTTCAAAAACATAGGCGATACTGCTGCATCCTTTGAACCGGCGGTATACTTGTAAAACCCTTCACCGCTCTTGGCACCGAGATAGCCAGCTGTGACCATATTGACCAGCAGCGGGCATGGTGCATACTTAGGATTGCCAAAACCATCATGCAGTACGCGCAGGATAGCCAGGCATACATCGAGTCCGATGAAATCTGCCAGCTGCAGCGGGCCCATAGGATGTGCCATGCCGAGCTTCATCACGGTGTCTATCTCCTGTACACCAGCTACGCCCTCATACAGAGAGTAGATAGCCTCATTGATCATCGGCATCAGTATCCTGTTTGCTATGAAGCCGGGATAGTCATTGACCTCTGTAGGTATCTTGCCTAGCTTGACCGATAGGTCCATGATCTGCTTTGTCACCTCATCAGAGGTAGCATAGCCGCGTATCACTTCTATCAGCTTCATGACCGGTACGGGATTCATAAAGTGCATACCTATCACCTTGTCCGGGCGCTTGGTCACGGAGGCGATGCGTGTGATAGAGATAGAGCTGGTATTAGTAGCCAGTATTGCAGATGCCGGAGCAGCTGCATCTATCTGCTGAAATATTTTGAGCTTCAGGTCTATATTCTCGGTAGCTGCTTCTACCACTAGTGATGCGTCTGCACAGGCGGTAGCGAGATCCGTTTGAGGAGTCAGGTTCCTGAGCGTGTCAGCTTTCTTTGCCTCATCTATAGATCCTTTGGCTACCATGCGATCCAGGTTCTTAGTGATGGTGGCTGTCGCCTTATCCAGTGCTTCTTGTTTCACATCTACCAGCTGTACGCTGTATCCGTTCATGGCAAATACGTGCGCTATGCCATTGCCCATGGTGCCGGCACCCAGCACTACTACTTTCTCCATTATCAGTTTACTTTTTGTATCGTTTTAGAAATTCTTTGTCCGTATTTATCTATCAGGCTCACCTCGTAGGTACCAGCAGGCAAGGCCGTAGTGTTCACTTCAAATTTATCTACGCCTTGAGCTACTTTCTGCTCCAGCAGTGTCTGACCGAACATATTGGTCATAGTGCAGCGCACATAGGTATCTGCTCCCCCGGTCTCGACCACCAGGATGCCGTTGTGCACCGGATTGGGATAGGCCCTGAAGTTCTTTCTGGCACTGATGGCCGTGATAGAAAGCGGGAAGCAAGCACCGGATGACAGTGCTGTATCAATACGTGACGCATCGTAGATAGCCAGTGCATACTGCCCCTTCTGCAGGCTATTGATCCTGACCGTACCGACTTTGTCGTTGAGGCTTCCCATATTGAAGCTCACATCAGGCTCTACCTGCCAGAGGCTTTGGGCATCGGGACGGTACATGACTACCATGCTATCTTCACTATTTGTGATAAAGGTGTTGTCGAGATAACCGGCTGTCGTAGTGGAGCCATTATACGCTATCGTAGCCGAGGCGATGAAATCATCAGCAAAGACACCATCCACATCCCAATAGCGGTAGTCCGAGAGGTGCAGACCGGGTATGTTGTTCTTAGCTGCATCGGGCGCTACCCAGTGGTGCTCTACCCGCACCAGAGATGAGTCCGTGCTCTGCTGCAGATCTACAGTCATACGTGCCACACCGAGATTGTACTGATGACTCAGGCCTGCCATTTTCACCCACTGATCGGTCACTGCATCGCTGAGCCTCTCATCAAAGTCGAGCGCGATATATGCAGGAACAAAAGGCAGCGTAGTAAAATACTGTGTGCAGGCTCCAGACACTGTGGCCGTACGCACTACCCGCTGACCGGCAGAGTCAAAGTAAGAAACCTCAAGGGGGACATTATTAAATAAATGTGACGTGTGATCTCCGCGCTGACGGATGGTGATACCTATGTCATAGCTACTACCAGATGCTACGACACGTTTCTCCTCTACAGAGAAGTCAGGGAAACCGCCATCAAATACCCAATCAGCAAAAAAGTCATTGATATTGCTTAGCCCACTACAGGTGCGCAGATAGTCTCGCAGTGTATAGCTGTTTACGTCCTTGCGCTTGTACTGCTGCAGGTAGCTCTTGACACACCCGAAGAAAAGTGAGTCTCCCATATAGCCGCGCAGCGTATGTGCACGGTCCGCTCCCTTTTCATAGACGCTATAGTTGCTGTAGGTCAGTTTGCCCGGCATAGGAGACGGTGCCCAGTAGGCACTATCCTCTACATGTGCCAGATGAATCACCTCATCATGATTATCCCTTATGTTTTGTTTGTACTTTTCTTTGCCATAGAGCCCCTCGTAGAATATACTCTCACAATAGCGCGCCCAGCCTTCATTTAGCCACATATCACCCTCATTGTCACAGGTAGCCAGATCTCCAAACCAATGGTGCGAAAGCTCATGGGCCATATAGTTTTCATACTGGAGATTGCCATTGACTATGGCCTGCATGTATGAAATATTAGTAGCGTGCTCCATAGCCCCCGCCGTGAAAGGTACTACGCAGTACCCTACCCTATTCCACTCGTAGGGGCCAAACCGGCTTTCAAATATTGAAAGCGCATTCTTGAGATGGAGGAATGAGTTTTTGAGATTTGTAGTATCTCCGGCGCGGGCCACTAATGAAATTGGCAATGGGCCATTGAGAGCTGCATAGCTATCATGCACGACAGCATAGTCTGCGACACTCATAGAGGCGAGATAAGACGGTATTTCATCCTTCATAGTCCAGTACCAGGTCTTACTATGATCAGCATGGACCACTGTACTGTCAGCATATCCATTGCAGTAGGCGCTACGTGCAGAGTCTGTAGTGATGGCAAAGTGATAGGTACTGCGCTCTACAAAATTATCAAAGCAGGGGAACCATACACGGCCGAAATTGTGCGGATCTGCCAGGAAGCTGACACCGATATTGAAGGCATAAGTATTGTCCCAATAGAAGCCGCCGAAATCTCCGGGTGGCTGGAGAGGTGTGCCATGATAAAAAACTGTGACGCTATCACGCTGGCCCGCAGCAAGCGCAGCGGGGAGGGTGATACTGATCAATGTATCATTGTGAGAGAACGGCAAACTGGTACTGGCACGCCTGACTGAATCTACCGTCAGGCCCAGCAGGTCCAGCCTGATATAACTGACGCCGCTGACCTTGGCCTGATAGGATACAGTAGCTGCGCCGTAAAGTACCTTCTGCGTAAACCGGGAGACATCTATTTTCAGGTCGATGTGTGTAATGTCTATAGAGTCACTGCGTGTATCCGTATTGATTGCATGGGCACTGATACCCCACAGCACCAGTGTATACAAAGAAGAAAGCACCCGTTTGAACATCGGTCAAAAATAAAGAAACGGTGCTAAATGACATTAAAAAAGGGGCCACCAGGGCCCCTTTATCAGTAAGGTATTGAATATGTTAGAATTTCAGGATCTTAAACTCTGTACGCCTGTTCTCCTGATGCTGCTCCTCTGTACAAGGGACGATGTTCGTACCCTCGCAGGCGCACTTATTCACCAGGCGGCTCTCGCCGTAGCCGGCGGCTACCATCCTGCTCAGAGATACACCACGTGAGCCGATGTACTGTACCGCAGATTCAGCACGCTTGGCAGAGAGTGTCGCGTTATACTTGATAGTAGCGCGGCAGTCTGTGTGTGAGCTGAGCTCGATCTCCATAGTAGGGTTATCCTGGAGCACCTTCACGAGCTTATCCAGCTCCTTGGCAGCATCCGGACGGATAAACCACTTATCCAGATCATAGTAGATATTCTCGATCTTGATAGCCACACCCTTCTTCACCTTCTCCAGCTCCAGTGTGACGTAGAGGGTAGCAGGTGGAGTCTTGCCGACCGTAGATGTAGTAGTAGATACTGTGAGGTACTTCATCTCAGGATCCGGCAGATCCTTAGAGCCTTCTATACGATAGGTAGCGTTAGGCTCCAGGCTGTAGAACACTTTGCCATCAGGATTGGTCTGCTGCTTTTCTTCTTTGTTTGTAGCAGTATTGATGAGTTTCACAGTAGCCAGGTCGATAGGCTCGCGTGTCTTCTTATCCAGCACGAGTACCTCCAGGTTGATGCCACCTTCTTTCACGAGTGGTATCTTGACATTGGCAGGCTGGTCGGTGGTTTCTACAGTCACCTCATTAGGCAGATAGCCGGCCTTAGTAGCGACAAACTTGTAAACCCTCTTAGGCGTAGCTGAGAAGCAGAAATTACCATCCTTATTGGTCATCTTGGTGCCACGCTCCTCTTTCACTTCATACATCACTACCTTAGAGCCTTCTATAGGATCATTGGTCTTGGCATCGTATACCAGGCCGCAGATATTGACACCCTTCTTGATAAACTTGTAGATATCGTCGTCACCCTTGCCGCCATCACGGTTTGAGGTAAAGTAGCCTGTCTTGTTTTCCTTGTCTATGATGTAAGCAAAGTCATCTTTGTTGGTATTGATCGGGAAGCCGAGGTTCTCGGGATTGGACCAGCCCTCTTTGGTATTAGTAGGATTGGCAGAGAATACGTCCAGACCGCCGAGGCCGAGGTGGCCATTGGATGCGAAGTACAGGACACTATCATTAGAGATGAATGGGAACATCTCATCACCAGAGGTATTGATCTTAGGACCGAGATTGATCGGAGCACCCCAGTTGCCAGACTGATCCCTCTTAGACTTATAGAGGTCTACGCCACCGTAGCCGCCCGGCTTATCACTCATGAAATACAGCGTCTGGCCATCAGGAGCGAGGGCTGCATGACCCACAGAGTATTCACGATCATTGAATGGAACCGCCTCTATCAGCTGGTCACCCCACCTGTTTTCATTAGGCAGATAGACCATACGGTAGAGCTTGAGTTTTACAGTCTTATCACTACTGGTAAAAGCCTTTGCCTTCTTGTAGTTACTCCTTGTCACATAGAGTTCCTGCAGTTTTTCATTGTAGGCTACAGGGCCTTCGTGATACTTACCATTAATGGAACGGCCCTTCATCTGCTCTGCAGAGGTCAGGTTGCCATTAGCATCAGGCTTGGCCTCGTATACCTGGAGGAAGCTGGCGCCTGTCCAGTTGTCCTGTATCCTTACCTTGCCGGCTGGCTGCCTGTTTGAGGCGAAGAAGATAGATCCATTAGTATAAAACGATGGTCCGAAGTCAGAGAGAGGAGAGTTGAGCTCGAGGTCTTCTACTGTGTATATACCGCGATCCTTTGTGAGTTCTGATACTTTGTCCAGACCTGCGAGGCGGTCCTTTACACTCGCATCGCTCGGTACAGATACCATGTAGTTCTTGTAGGCCACTTTTGCCTCAGAGTACTTCTGGTTTGAGCGGAGCGCTTCTGCATAGTACATCTTATTGAGTGGAGAAGCCGTAGGGCTGTTGGCCAGTTTGGCATACCATGGTTCTGCATTCTGCCAGTCATTCATCAGGCGGTAGCTGTCCGCTATATTCTGTATGACATGAGTATTATTGCTGTCCTTCTTGATCGCTTTTGAGTATGACTGCAGCGCCATTTTGAAGTCAAACTGCTTGAAATACGCATCACCCATCGTGATATAGGCTTTCTGGCCTTGAGTGATATTGGCGAGCAGCAGGGCTATCGCGAGGAACGGTATAAATTTAAACCTCATAGTGCTTTTATTTAAGAGTCAGGGTTAGATCTTTTTGTTTGGGTTTAGAAGTACTTGACGAAACGCGGGGTCACAAAACGTTTCTTATTATACCAGAATTCATATCCCAGCATGATCTCGTGCGTACCGGTCTCATAGCTCCTCAGTTTGCTGAGGCTATACTGATAGGAGTAGCCCACACTGAACTGTGGAGTGACCTTAGCCTGTACCATTCCTACGAGGCCTTCCAGGTTGAAAGGCTTTTGCTTGGCTGTCAGCTTGGTATCACCCAATACGCTAAAGGCCTCGCCACCGGTCCTGGCGCCCACTATTAACCATACACGATCTATAAAGAGGAGGCCGAGGTTGAAGTCAAAGTTTGGAACATTGTACGGCAGACCTTTCTGATATTTCATGAGGAATGAAGGGCGAACCTTGACGATCGCTGCATCCTTGCCAAATACATAACCTGCTGTGACGAGGTAGTAATTGTACTGGTGGGCTACAGCATCGCTGGCGTTGATCTTCCACTTCTGACTCAGGGAGAAAGGAAGCATGTGCGGCATAGAGAAGCCTGCAAAATACCTTTTGCCATAAGCGTACACACCTGCACCAAAGTTTGGCAGCCACAGGTTAGTATTGACTGTAAAAAGCGGATCGTAGTTATTGCTAGGGAGCGTTGCTTCTGTATTGCGCTGCTGATAGTATGTAGCACCAGCCTGTATACCGATAGCGAGTACGTTGTCCTTGCCCAGCTTGATACGATAGGCGAATGCACCAGTCGCATTAAAGCTATTGGTCAGGCCCAGGCGATCATTGCTGATAGTAAGGCCGAGGGCATACTGCTCTCTTCTGAGCGGCGAGTGCACACTCGCATTGAATGTACGCGGCGCTCCATCCAGACCCGCCCACTGGTGGCGGTAGATACCCATCACGCTGACTACATCCTGGCTACCTGCGTAGGCCGGATTGATGTACAGGCCATTGAACATGTACATATTGTACTCAGCATCCTGCTGCGCATGCACTGCTGCTCCAAAGCCCATCGCTACAAAGAGGGAGAAGAGGATTTTCTTCATGATATTTTATTTTACCTGTGTTCGAGTTTTTTAATAGGGTCCCGGCCTTAGCTGGCCGGGACCTTTTAGTTAGTATGGTTTATCTGTGGAGTACTACGAAGCGTGCTTCAGACTTGCCACTGCCATCGTTGTACTGATAGATGAAGTAATATGTACCATCAGGCAGCTTATTGCCCTGCATGTTAGTACCTGACCAATCATTCCTGTATGGACCTACGCTCTCGTAGACCACATCACCCCACCTGTTGAATATCTTGATGGTAGCGTTAGGGAATTTCTCAGCACAAGGGAATTGGAATACATCGTTGTATCCGTCATCATTTGGCGAGAAGCCTGTAGGGAAGAAGCAAGGAGTCACAGTATCCACCACATTGATACAAACTGAAGCTGTATCGCATGTCACCAGCGTGCTGCCTGTCACAGACTCGCAGATGCTGTACTCCAGATTGTCACTACCATGGAAACCTGAATCAGGTGTGAATGTGATAGTGAAGTCCGGATTGACCACTGCGTGACCATGCTGAGGATTTGTGACGATAGCCATCACTGTATCTGTAGCTGGTATCAGCGTATCGTTTCCGATCACGTGGAGCGTAGCTGTAGTATTGACCAGCGCACTGGTATCCCTGCAGCTTCCGTTGTCATCTACTGTATGGATAGGAGGCAGCTGACAGTTGTATACAAATACTGTAGCGGTATCAAACTGCTGCGGATTGCCATTATCTGCTATCACATACTGGAAGGTATCCGTACCCACTTCGCTAGGGTTTGGAGAGTACACGATGTCATTGCCCACGATGGCCACTGTACCCATCACTGGCGCCTTGCCTGCGCTACCGCCGGCGGCTACGAGATGGATCGCTGTGCCGGTGAGTGGGTTGCCCGGATTAGGAGCAAAACCATCATTCGCCATTACATGGATCGTATCTACTGCATCACATGTGAATGATACATCGTTATTAGCCCATACTGAGTCTACAGGAGGCTTAGGCAATACGGTGATGATCACGTGTACGTTTGTGCAAGATGTATCTATACCATTGCTGCAGATCACGAGGCAGAGGGTATCATTGCCTACATAGCCACCAGCACCTGCGGTCGTATCGCAGTTTGGAGTATATGTGAAGCAGAGTGTACCGTACACGCCTGTAGTGCTATCTATAGTAGAGATCACTGTGAGGCCATGGTCTGATGAGTCACAGAATCCGGCGAAGTGTACTGTGTAGCCCGCACCCATATAGATAGAGTCTATACAGATAGTGTTATTCACAGAGCATGCCAGTACTGTGTCATGTACCGTAGTGTCTACGATGATCGGTGGAGAGCACTTATGGATGTCTATGTAGACAAACGCTGTGCTGCAGAGCACCGGTACACCATTGTCACATGCACGGTAGGTCAGTGTATCGCGGCCCATGTAGCCTGCTACAGGTGTATACAGGAGGCCTGTACCACTGCGTACTACAGCTCCATGGCTACCCTGAGTGAAGGTGTCTATCGCTATGGCGTTGCTATCCAGGTCGTAGTCATTTGCCAGTACGTGTATCAGCGTATCGAGGCCGTAGCACAGGCTCACTGTATCATTCACCAGCGTAGGTGCATGAATGTTAGCACATGTGATATGGATAGATACATTGGCAGTATCACGACCGCAAGTGTCAGATACTACGTAGGTGAAGAATGCTGTACCACAGTAGCCGCTATCCGGACGGAAGATCACGGAGTCTCCCACTACTGTGAGGGTACCGTGGAGGTTCGTCGTATTAGCAAACGCGATGTGATGAGGTATGCTGGCATCGAGACCATCATTCACCAGGATACCCGCCAGGAGCGTATCACCCTGATAGATACTGAAGGTATCATCGTTTGCCAGTACCTGGCAGCACTTCACGCGTATGTATACCCATGCCGTATCTGTGGCGCCGAGTACATCCTCTACCTCATAGGCGAAGGAGTCTACTACACCACCGGTAGGGCTACATGCTGTGCCGTTTGGTGTGTAAGTGTAAATACCATTCACACTGTCGGTCAGCACAGCAGTACCATGCTGAGGGCCGGTCACTGTACCTACTACATAGAATGAGTCAAGCTCAGGATCGTAGTCGTTAGCCTTGACATTCACTGTCACTGCTACGGAGCTACCTGTGAGTGTCGTATCATTCACGGCCTGTACAGAGTTAGGCACGGTCACTATGACTCTGGCTGTATCGCAGAGAGAGTGAGGGAGGTATGCAGATGTATCGCAGATCACATAGTAGAATGTATCCGGATCATTTGCATTAGGTCCCCTGCCCGGTCCAGTGAATGGCACATAGGTGATCGTACCATCTGCATTGACAGTCACTGTGCCATCCTGCGCCACGCTATCGCCCGGCAGTACAGTGGTAGTGACATGGATAGGGTCACCGTTTGGATCGCTATCGTTGTGCAGTACCGGTATGATCACAGAGTGGCCGTACAGAGTAGTAGCATTATCATCTACTGCTACCGGAGCCAGATTGTGATGTACGCTGGTATCTACCGCATTGATAGTGATATATGCCCACGCTGTGTCGCAGAGGCCACTCACCGGATGTGCGGTATTGGTATCACATATAGAGTATTGGAATGAATCTACCGTGATAGGACTGCTGAATGGACCTACAGGAGTGAACACTACCTGATTGGCAGCGTTGTAGCCTATATCACCGTGTCCACCTGCCGTAGGGCCAGATATGATGTGTGGTATAGTCAGCTGGTCGCCATCCGGATCCAGGTCATTGGCAGCTACGTAGACTATGATCGCCTGAGCAGTATCTGTCACAGCGTAGTCGTTATTAGCTACCGGTGGATGGTTAGGCGCGCCTGTAGTGTCGTATACATTGATGTATACTTCAGCTGTATCGCAAAGAACATTCACGAAGTAAGGTGAGTTATCACAAACAATCACCCGGAATGAATCCACTCCTACATATCCCGTAGCCGGTGTATAGACACCTGCGCCATTAATATGCGCATCAGGAGTCCAGGTACCGCTCTGCGGACCGTAAGTGCCGCCCGGATATGTATAGGTCAGCGGATCACCGTTAGGGTCAAAAGCTCCGGTAGAGATATTGACGCCCACAGGTGTGTTCTGTGGTGTACTCACATGCTGATCCTGTACCACCGGTGGCTCATTGCGAGGATCCACTATGATCGTCACATGGCTGGTGTCGCAGAGTGGTGTAGGGGTCGTATTGTCACAGATCACGATGCATGCGCTGTCTATGCCGTGGTAGTTAGAGTCCGGCTTGTAGGTCAGGCATACTGTCTGTGGTGTATCGCTGGCTGTAGGTACAGATACCCATGTGCCATGTGCAGGCTGGCAGAGTACTGTAGCTGTATGGTGGTCACCAGCATCAGGATCAGTGTATGGTATACATACAGTGATGATGCTGTCTTCCGGTACATGTACGAGGGTATCAGGTATCACCGGTGTATCTGGTACACATGTGATATTCACAAACACCAGACCGAGATCCCATGCACGCTGGCCAGGGCAGGCTGGTGAGCCATTCAGGCCAGTGATCTGATAGCCAAATGTATCCGTACCACAGTAATTAGCATTTGGTGTATAGATTAGCTTATTTCCTGCTACGCGGAGTGTACCGTTTGCCGGCTGGGCAGAGATGCTCACAGTGAGCGGATCACCGTCCACGTCGTAGTCATTGGTCACTACGTCTATAGTATCTGTATGATCCTCTACCATCAGAGCGGTATCATCTACTGCTACCGGTGCGTGGTTAGTGATCAGGATATTGATCGCGAGGATACCGGTATCGCAGCGTGGGCCCGAAGGACAGCTGGTGCATACCTGATAGGTGACAGTATCCAGGCCATGGTACAGATTAGGTGCAGCATACTCTACCAGACCGGTAGTAGTATTGACATAGCCGAGACCATGGCTGCCTATACCTATCACAGATACAGCAGGTGCAGATGTATTATTGCCGAGGTAGTCATTGGCCAGTACGTTAGTGCTTACGATAGCACCTTCGCAGACAGTCGCTGCATCGTCAAATGCCACAGGACCAACACATGCTGTATCTACTACATAGATCAGTATCTGGGTAGAATCACCACAGTGGTCTACGCTGTCATACACAAAGTAGTTGATATGATCTATACCTACATAGCCTACAGCGGCTGTGTATGTGATCGTACCGTTAGCATTGAGTACGGCAGTATTGCCAGCATCCGGGCCACTGAGTATGCTCACTGAGTAGCCGGCGCCGATAGTGCCCACATTGCGGTCATTATTCAGCTCATTGATCACTACAGGTGTACCTGCAGTAGCATTCAGGATATCCTTGACCGCCTTAGGGCAGTGTGGTACCGGAGTCACGATCACGGTGATGACACCAGTATCGCAGAGGCCAGGAGTACCATTATCACATACCACGTAGCAGAAGGAATCTGTACCTACATAGCCCGGAGCCGGTACATATGTCACACAGGTAGAGCCCAGCGTGATCACAGCGCTACCATGAGCCGGAGTACAAACAGATGCAGTAGTCAGTATCTGGCCCGGATCTACATCTATAGCTGCAGCGCATACCAGGATAAATGAATCCTGAGGTATGGTCACAGTAGTATCCGGAGCATGTGGAGGGTGATTCAGTGGCGTCACATTGATGTAAACCATCGCAGTAGCGCAGAGCGGACCACCCAGGCTCACCGGAGTATTATCACAAATGCTGTACTTGAATGAGTCAACACCCAAGTAAGGATAAGTAGGTATGTATGTCACCGTACCTGTCACCGGATCAATATTCGTCACCGCACCGTGTGCTGGTAGCGTAACGAGCGTTACAGAGCCGGTGTTGAGGTTGCCATCAACATCTGAATCATTAATACCCACATTAACCACTACAGGAGTAGTCTGAGTAGTAGTAGCGTAGTCATTCACAGCTACAGGAGGATGCGGATCAGGTGTGACAGTCACGATCACTGTAGCTGTAGAGCACAGTGCCGGAGCACCATTATCACAGATAGTATAGCAGAAGCTATCTACACCAAAGAAACCATGCGTAGGTACGTAGCAGATCACGCCACCGGCTGTGATGCTATTAGTACCGTGAGCCGGAGCGCAGGCTGTGGTCACATGGATAGGGTTGCTACCCGGACGGTCATTGGTCATGACGGCTACGCAGGCAGATGAGTCCTGTGGTATCCTCACTGTGTCATTCACTGCTACAGGAGGCGTGGTAGGTGTACCTGTGATATTCACAAATACAGTACCTGTATCACAAGAAGTACAAGCAGGGTTCACGCTGCATATAGCATAAGTGAACTGATCTGTACCGGACGTCACAGTAGGTGTATACCTGATCGTGCTGCCGGATACGAAGGCTATACCTGAGGCCGGAGCAGTGATGATGCTCACCGACAGCGCGCTGGTAGTGTGGTTAGTATCATTAGCTATCACATTCAGCACCGCACCTGATACCAGATGGAATACAGTGAATGTATCAGCTACAGCTACCGGTGGTATACACTGAGGTACTACTGTGATATGTACATAGTCAGTATCGCAGAGTGCAGGTACCACGTTATCACAAACTACTACACAGAAGCTGTCATTGCCTACGAAATCGGTAGCCGGTACATAGGTCAGGCAAGAATCGCTGGTAGCAAATCCTGCTGTGCCATGATAAGGACCGCAAGGGAATGAAGTCACCTTCACACTGTTATTATCAGTGTCAGATATCAGAGGGCATATCGTGACAGGAGGTGAATTTTGTGGTATAGTATCATATGTAGGTGGTATATGCGGCGGATGGTGCAGCACATGTATAGACACCATACCTACATCGCAGAGCGGTGTATATGCTGAGCAGTATGTAGCTGTAGGATTCTGTACGTCGCACACTCTGTAGTAGAATGTATCGTCGCCAGCATATCCCGGTGTCGGAGTATAAGTGTAAGTATTACCTACCTGTACCGCTGTACCATGCACCGGAGGTGTCACGATAGCAAGGGTAGTAGAGTCATGGTCAGGCTCATCATCATTTGCAGTCACAGCCACGTTCACTGACGTGTTCATGTTTGTACTGATGGTATCCTGATTAGCCAGAGGCCTGTGGTTGATGAGGTTCACTGTGTAGTGTACCCACGCTGTATCACACTGTGCAGGAGTCCTCGTATCGCATACACGATACTGGAGTGAGTCCTGACCGAAGAAGTACTGCGCCGGTATGTAGGCCACAGATGGGCTGCTCACAGCGGCTATGCCATGTGTAGGCGGAGTGACGATAGATGTCACAGTGAGTACATCACCGTTTGGATCGATATCGTTATTCAGCACATTGACAAATGAGTACTCATCCTGGCAGATATGGCTGAAGTCATCCACAGCCACCGGAGGCAGGTTGTGATGAATAGTAGGCGTATCATACTTATTGATGGTCACAAATACCAGTGCTGTGTCGCACAGGCTGTTTGGCAGGCGGCTGGAGCTATCGCAGATCACATATGAGAATGTATCTACCACGATGCTGTCAGCTACTGTAGCCGGAGCGGTATAGTTTACAGTGTTATTGAGACCTATAGTAGCTGTGCCACCCAGAGATGTAGACGCCGATACGGTAGTCACACGGATAGGGTTGCCATCAGGATCGCTGTCATTTGCTATGACATTGACATTGATAGTAGCACCAGGTACGGTCACACCGTAGTCATTGCTGGCTACAGGAGGATGATTCACAAATGTATCACCAGGGTTGGTCACGTTTACAAACACAGTAGCTGTATCGCAAAGTACATGTACCACATATGGTGATGTATCACAAACAACATACTGGAACTGATCGAGACCAGTGAAGCCTGTAGGTGGGAAGTAGTTTACAGAACCATTGCCTGTAGTCACTACTGTACCACCCTGGCTGCTGGTAGTACCGGCAGGGTAACTATAGTGCAGAGGGTCACCGTTAGGGTCGAATGCACCACTTGCTACATTCACACCCAGTGGTGTATTCTCTGGAGTGCTTACGTAGATGTCGTTTGCAACAGGAGGCAGGTTCTGGCCCGCTACATTGATGTAAGCTACAGCTGTATCGCACTTAGGAGCCGGAGCATGTGCAGAGAGCGTATCGCATATTACGTATGTGAAGCTATCTACAGGCTGGCCATTGATGCTATGCAGGTATGGTACCGGAGTGTAGGTCACGTCACCATTGGTGCTCACACTGCTGATCGTGCCATTATGCACACCAGATATGATCGTAGGAGTGCCCAGTGGATCACCATCAGGATCGCTGTCGTTGCCCTTCACGTTCACTACAGCATTCACAGCATTTTGTGGTACTGTCAGGTGGTCATCCACAGCCAGTGGCGGCCTGTTGGCTACCGGAGTATCTACCAGGTTGATGGTCACTACTACGAGTGCCTGTGCACACAGTGCAGGATATACTGCGTCACAAACCTGATAGCGCACGGTATCATAGTAGATACCAGCCGGCAGGCCTGTATTGATGGTCTCTACCACATTGCCACTGCCGTCTACAGACCATACACCATGAGGAGTACCGATCACAGAGACAATAGTAGGAGTAGTGAGCGGATTGCCCTGAGGGTCGCTGTCATTACCACGTACATTCACTACAGCCGGTGTACCGGTGGTAGTAGCGTAGTCATTGTTAGCCACTGGAGGCAGTGGAGATGCTGTATCAGGAACGATAGTAGCTACTATCACGCTGGTAGCACAGAGTACGTGTACAGGATACTGATCTGTATCGCATACCTGATACTGTATAGCATATGTACCCGGTACAGAGCCGGTGATGGTGTAGCCACCGTTGCCGGTGCGTACGATATGCAGGCTAGGATCCGGCGTACCGATGATCGTGATGGTCAGTGGATCAGCATTAGGGTCACTCACTGCCAGCAGTACATTCACATCATGTGGCGTACCTACCAGCTGGGTGTACCTTACTGTATCTGCTGTAGGTGGCAGGTTAGCAGGATTTACGAATACGTAAACATTTGCTGTATCACAGAGACCTACAGGAGGGTTGATAGAAAGGGTGTCACACACGCGGTATGTGAAGCTATCTATAGGCTGGTTATTGATGCTGTGTACGCCCGGATTAGGCACATATACTACTGTACCATTGCTGCTCACGCTGGTGATAGTACCTGCGGTAGTAGCGGTCAGTATAGCCGGAGTACCCAGCGGATCGCCATCAGGATCGCTGTCGTTGCCCTTCACATTTACGTTTACAGGGGTACCCTGAGCTACGCTCACGTGATCATCTACTGCCACAGGAGGCCTGTTGGCCGGTACATCTATCTCATTGATAGTGATGATGAGCATAGCGCAAGATGACAGTGGCTGAGGCGCTATAGTAGTGATATCAGAGATACAGTACTGTACGGTATCATAGTAGATACCCTGAGCCAGGCCTGTATTAGGCTGGAAGGTGATGCTGCCGTCCACTGCATTCACTGTAAAGTGGCCGTGGGCAGTCACACCGCTACCACTGATAGCCGGTACTGTGAGTGGGTTGCCATCCGGATCGGTATCGTTGCCACGTACATTGACGATGGCAGGCTGGATACCTGTGGTGGTAGCATAGTCATTATTAGCTACCGGTGGATGGTTCACCAGCGTATTATTAGGAATGATAGTCGCAAAAATCACTGCGGTATCGCAAAGTACATGGATAGGATACTGGTCTGTATCACATACCTGGTATACGATAGGATATGTACCTACTGTAGTACCTGTCACGGTGTAAGCACCATTAGAAGTCTTCACTACAGTCAGTGTAGGGTCATAGGCACCCACGACGCTGATATTGAGCGGATCACCATTAGGATCGCTGGTAGCGAGGAGCACATTCACATCATGCGGAGCATTCTGGAATGCAGTGTACCTGATAGTATCTGCTGTAGGTGGCAGGTTCTGAGGACAGATATAGAGGAATGCACGGCCAGTATCGCAATCTGCAGTACAGTTCACGTTGCATATCTGGTATGTCACAGTGTCCAGGCCATGGTAGCCATATACCGGAGTATACACCACATTATTAGCTACTACTGATGCTGTACCATACTTCACAGTGAGCACACGTACTGTGCTGCCATTGCGCTCTGGGTCAGTGTCATTAATAGTGACATCAAACGTAAATGGAGTATTGAGGCACGTGCTATCATAGTCATCTACTGCCACAGGAGGCTGATTGACATGCAGCGTGATGGTATCACGTGATGAGCAGCCCTGCAGTGACGAGATCACAGCTACATAGCCATGATTAGGACGTGTAGGGCGTACGGTGATAGGGTTCAGGCTATTTGTGATAAACGTGCCGTTTACATCAAACCACTGTATGTTGTTTGCTATCGGCTGCGCAGGATAGCTCGGAGTCAGCACGATGGCACCGCCCTGGCATGTCGTATCAGCAGATGCTGTGATATTGACAGGCAGAGATTTGTAAACAGTGATATTGGTCGAAGCAGAATCACTGCAGCCAGTACCACCACCGGTCAGGCGGTAGCGTATGGTGACCACAGTAGAGATATTATTAGGTACAGATACCAGTGCAGGGTTGAATACACCCGTAGCGGCATTGATGCCCGGACCAGACCATGTGCCACCTGCCGGTACACCTGTGAAGGTATCTATACCGTCAAATGTACAGTAGGTAGGGTTGTTTCCAGTGATGCTCACAGATGGCAGCGGATCTACAGTCACTACCTGAGATGTATCGTGTGTACAGCCGCTCTGAGTCACTGTATAGGTGATCAGGTAAGAACCAGCACCGACCAGTGAAGGGCGGAATACAAATCCTGAACCGGTATTGATCACACCAGCACCTGACCAGCTACCGCCTGGTACCGATGCCACGAGTGGCACCTGAGGCGAGCTGGCGCAGTAGTTAGAGTTGAGGCCTACGATGACCGGATGTGGCAGAGGCTTCACTACGATAGTCTTCGTAGCGCTGGCCTGACAGCCACTCGCATCTGTCACGAGTATTGTATACGGATAAGATCCAGCAGCATCAGGGCTAGCTGTGGTCACCTGTGTAGTAGTATCTGACAAGAATGCAGATGGCGTCCACATGTAAGTATAGCCCGCAGTACCGCCTGTCACATTCACTGTCAGGTCTACTGAGCCGCCTGTACCCTCACACCATGTGGTAGGACCATTGGTGCTCACTGATATAGCGAGCGTAGCAGGGGTCACGCGCACGGTCACCTGGTCTGTAGCAGTACAGCCCTTAGAGTCTGTCACAGTCACAGTGTAGGTAGTATTAGCGCCGAGGTGTTTCAGGTATGGATTAGCAGATGTAGTGTATCCCACTATACCTGTAGGCGGAGACCACAGGTAGCTGTAGCCCGGTACACCACCTGTAGCCGTAGGGAGACCTCCAAGCTGTATGCTGTCTGTGCTACAAGCCGGTATAGTCTGGTCAGGACCTGCATCTGCTCGAGGCAGTGGATTGACCACCACGGTATCATACAGCACCGGCGATGCGCAAGAGCCATATGTAGCAGTGAAGGCATAGATCACTGTCAGCGGAGTAGGATTTGGATTATTCAGTATCTGGCTGATAGTACCACCGGTACCAGTGCCCAGTGTAGAAGTCCATGAGATGGTAGCACCAGGTATATTAGATGTCACCGTGCCTGTAAAGGTAGTACCACTGCAGATCTCAGCAGGGAATCCTGCCTTGGTCAGCGTAGGTATAGGCCTTACCACCACAGGCACCCTGATGGTGTCGGAGCATCCTCCCGGCTCAGTACCTATTACGGTATAGTAGATAGCCGAGTCAGTAGTACCATTATTGATCACAGTGGTGTTTGGCACGTTTCCAGTGCCTGATGTACCATTGCTGGCGATCCATGTGATAGTGGTGCTAGGCAGTGATGAGCTGAAGTTGATGTGATATGCCGAGCCGCTGCATACATTAGCAGAATCCGGATTGGCAGTGATGACCGGCACAGGGTTAGCCGTCAGGTACATCGTGTCATATGCACTCACATAGATGCCATTGCGGAAGTAAGTCGCCTTCAGCACCACGGTGTAGATACCAGGGAACTGAGGCACCGCAGTAGGCTGTGCATGTGTAGGACTATCGATGTAAATAGGCGGTATAGAATACCACTGATAAGTAACACCTGAAGCCTTGGAGAAGCCACGCAGTACCATAGGGCTACCAGTACAAACAAATGTATCCGGACCCGCAGTCACGTCAGGTGCCAGTACTACTACCACACGTACAGAGTCCGTACCCTTACATCCAAATGAATTGGTCACAGTGACATAGTAAGTAGTAGTACCCAGAGGGGTAGCTACAGGATTAGACGAAGTAGCAGTGCTGAGGCCTGTGGACGGGCTCCATACATATGATGTACCACCAGTAGCGCTCAATACTACAGAGTTGCCCTGGCCGATGATCGTATCCGGGCCGGCAGTAGGTACTACCGGAGGATGCGCTGTGACCTGGAAGTGTGAAGTATCAGAGCAACCGTAAGCTGTGGTCACCATCTGATATGCATCATATGAGCCGGCGTAGTATGAATAGTTGTATGTAGGATTTTGCAGATGAGAAGTGTCTGCGAGGGTAGTTGTATCGCCGAAGTTGTAGAACCAACCAGTGATAGCACCATCCGAAGATGATGACTGATCGTGGAAGGCCACAGTATCACCGGCACAAACGATATCAGCCACAAAGTGAGACTGCGGACGTACGTGTGCAGTCACCGTATCGGTATAAGTACCGGTACAGCCAGTGATGGTATCAGTTACAGTTACGGTATAGAAATTATTGATAGTCGCAGGAGATACGAGTGGGTATGCACATGTATTGCATGTGATACCTACTGTAGGTGACCACTGGTAGCGATAGTTAGGTCCAGTCAGGTTGACCCTGAGGCCGGCGGTATCGCCCTGGCACATTACCACAGATGGTACAAATACGACCAGATTTGGAGAAATGCTGACGCGTACAGTATCGCTGGCAGTACATCCGAAGATATCTGTACCTACTACAGTATATGTAGTAGCTGCCGCAGGAGCTACGGTCACAGTCTGTGAGGTGCCATTAGAAGGTACCATGGTGCCACCTGTAGGAGTCCACTGATATGTCAGTGCACCAGTAGCGATCAGCTGCGTAGAGCCACCAGCGCATATACCCTTGTCATCACCGGCATCTACCGGAGGTGCAGAGCGCTTGATCACTACCACAGAGTCTACACCGGTACAGCCGCTGATAGCGTCTGTCACAGTCACATAGTAGGTAGTGGTACCCGCTGTAGGTGTCACAGTAGGAGTAGCACTGGTAGATGTGAAGCCAGCCGGACTGGAAGCCCACAGGTATGTGTAGCTGCCTGAGCCACCTGTAGCCACCTGACCGATCTGAGTAGATGTAGTAGGAGGACAGAATGACTTGTCAGGGCCTGCATGAGCCACAGGGCTTGAGAATACACGTACAGTCTTGTAGGCTGTTGCACTACAGTTAGACAATGTATAAACCACAGTATATGTCTGAGTGCCCGTAGGAGCTACAGATATGCTGGCTGTATTGGCAGCCGCCGGGGTGATAAATGGTCCACTCCACAGATAGGTGCCTCCCGGAGGTGCGCCTACCGCAGTCAGCGTTGTATTCTGACCCTGGCAGAGGTCTGTATCTGCAGAAGATATAGATACTGTAGACTGTGGGTTGATAGTGATACGTGCCGAGTCCAGAGCTGTACAGCCTGATACTGTATCAGTCACAGTGAGGTGGTATACAATATTCAGAGGGGCGGTATTGTTCACCAGTGGATGAGCTACGGTAGAGTCACTCAGTCCTGTGGACGGAGTCCAGCTATAAGTGTAGCGACCAGAACCGCCGGTAGCAGTAGGTGTATCACCCAGAGCTATCGTGCCGGATACAGGCAGACAGAATGCCCTATTGCCGCCAGCATGCGCTACAGGTGTAGTGTATACGTGGATAGTCTGGAAGGCTGTATCATAGCAGCCTGTAGGTATGATGATAGTATCGCCATCGTTTGTGACAAAGCTGGTGAGGTCACCATATACTACCCTGAAGTTAAAGTTTCCGATACCTGTAGGTGTAAATGTAATAGTCGGAGCATTACCCGCAAACGGAGTGATGTTTCCTGTAGGAGACCACTGATAGTTGCCACCTGCAGGTGAGGCATTGGCAGTCAGTGTCGTACTCTGGCCAAAGCAGAGATTAGTATCAGGAGATGTGATCGTGATAGTCGGTTTCACAGACAGTGTGATCCTGGCGCTATCTATCGCGATACAGCCAGTCAGTGCATCGGTCACTGTGACGGTATAAGTAGTCGAGCCACCTGTAGTGAGCTGTGTCACGCGTGGGCGCGCCGCTGTGCTATCACTTACATTAGCTGCAGGAGACCAGTGGTATGTAAAGTTGCCGGAACCACCCGTAGCTGTATTACCTACACGCACGATAGACGTGACAGGGAGGCAATATGACTGATCAGGGCCAGCATCTACTACCGGCTGTGGATAGGTAGTGATCACCACAGATGCCGTATCACGACAGCCATTGAGATCATAGTATACAAAGTAAGTCTGAGTGCCTGGGTTTGGTGTGACATTCACCACAGCGGCATGACCATCAGCCGGATTCATGGCTATGATCGGATTCCACTGATAGTTGCCACCGGTAGGGGTACCTGTAGCTGTCAGTATAGCGCTGCCGCCGCCGCAGATATTAGTTTGAGAAGCTGATGCTGTCACGGATACGCTAGGAGATACAGTCAGCACCACGCTGTCTACAGCGCTGCAGCCGGATCTATTATCCGTCACAGTTACAAAATATTTATAAGTGCCTGCTACCAGAGCTGTCAGTACAGGATTAGAAGCAGATGTGTCATTCAGATTAATAGAAGGAGACCATGTGTAAGAGAATACACCTGACCCGCCTGATGCTGTAGGGCTACCGCCTATGGCCACCGTGCCTGAGTGAGGCAGACAGAAGGTCTGATCGTTGCCTGCATCAGCTACCACTGTAGGGTATACATTGACCTGTTTGAAGGCCGTATCCTGGCAGCCATTTCTGGAGTAAACCAGTTCATACAGCTGATTGGTCACCGGGCCTACGATCACAGACGCAGTATTGCCGGTACCAGGGAAGAGGTATACGATAGGTATCCACTGATAAGTGCCACCGAGTGGATTGGCTACGCCGGTGAGTACGGTGGTCTGACCAAAGCAAAGATCAGTATCAGAGCTATTGATAGTCAGGGTAGCGTGTGTGTCTATCACCAGGTGCGTAGAGTCTACAGATGTACATCCGGTGACATTGTCTGTCACAGTGAGGAAGTATTCTGTATTAGTATTGATTTTAGCTACAGTTGGATTTGGTGCAGCAGAGTCACTCAGATTAGCTGTAGGGGACCAGTGGTAGCTATAGCTGCCAGAACCTCCGGTAGCCGCTGAGCTCGATCCAAGGAATATATTTCCGGAGTAAGGCAGACAGAATGCCTGATCTATCCCGGCATGTGCTACCACACGAGGATATACATTCACTGTCACAGCTGTAGAGCCGGAGCAGCCATTGGCAGTATAGGTCACCTGATACCTCTGTGTACCTGATGGAGCTACTATGACAGTAGCTGCATTGCCGGCACCCGGGTTCATATTGAAGGTCGGACTCCACTGGTATGTGCCACCAGCCGGGCTACCCACAGCTGTCAGTACTGTGCTCTGGCCGGTACAGAGGTCTGTATCAGCAGGAGCGATAGTGACAGTAGCTGTAGGGTTGATCACGAGGGTCATAGTAGATACAGACTGGCAGCCTGTGATCTTGTCTGTCACAGTCAGGGTATACACTGTCGTACCTGCTGTCGTCACCGTCACATTAGGATTAGAAGCGAATGCGCTGCTCAGGCTACCAGATGGAGACCAGAGATAAGTGTAGCTGCCGGATCCGCCTGATGCCGATGGCACACCACCCAGCGTGATGGTAGATGTCACAGGCAGACAGTAAGTCTGGTTAGGTCCTGCACTTGCTACTACATTAGGATATACACGTACAGTCTTAGCTGCTGTATCGCTGCAAGATCCCTGAGTATAGATCACAAAGTATGTCTGATTTGTAGTTGGATTGACATCTACAGATGCGGCCGCACCTGATGATGGGGTCATGCTGACCTGTGGATACCACTGGTAGGTACCACCTGCCGGGCTACCGGTCGCGGTGAGCGTGGCTGTCTGGCCTATACAGATATCTGTATCTACAGATGCAGCTGTCACAGATGGCTGAGCCAGTATAGTCAGATTGGTCGAATCTACACCGATACATCCGTTGCCGTCAGTCACGGTCAGGTAGTATTTTGTAGTGCCGGCACCACTCACTGTCACTGTAGGGTTGGCTGCAGTAGTACTGCTCAGACCTGTGGCAGGAGACCATGTGTAAGTATATGTACCGGATCCTCCCGTAGCAGCAGGAGTAGCACCCAGTTTGATAGTCGAAGTGACCGGTACGCAATAAGTCTGATTTGCTCCGGCATGTGCTACCGGATTGCTATTGACACTCACGAGTACTGAGCTGCTCGCAAAACAGTTGTGAGCGTCAGTTACCGTTACATTATAAGTAGTATTAGATGTAGGATTAGCTACCGGATTTGCTGTAGTCGTAGAGTTAAGACCGGTGCCAGGTGCCCATGCATAAACGAATGGTGCAGTACCACCCGATGCAGTAGGCGCACCACCTATGACCACAGAGCTGCCATTACAGATCGCTACAGGTGCGCCTGCACTAGCTACTACAGATGGCCATACATCCAGACGTACGGTATCACTTGCGTTGCAACCATTATTGTCCGTTACGTTCAGCGTGTAGAGATAGCTGCCGGCGGCAGAAGGATTGGCAGTAGTAGTTATTGCTGTAGTCGAAGAAAGGCCAGTAGCCGGAGACCACTGATATGTATATGGCCCATTACCTCCAGTCACTATACCGGTAAATACTGTGCTGCTACCACTGCTGGCGCAGTAGCTGGTATTGACACCAGCGTCTACCTGCAGGGTAGATCCGATTACATTCACATTCACAGATGCTGTAGCCTGACAGCCCTTAGAGTCTGTGACAGTCACTGTATATATCGCATTAGAACCTATCTGGCTCACAGTAGGATTAGCTACGGTAGCAGAGCTGAGTCCACCTGCCGGACTCCAGAGATATGTATAGCCTGGAGTACCACCACTGGCTGTAGGAGAACCGCCTATGGTAACAGAGGCGGCGCTACATGCCGTGAGGGTCTGAGTAGGGCCTGCATCTGCAGTTGGTTTAGCATTTACGGTCACGGTCACAGAGCTGGTAGCGCTGCATCCCTTAGTATCCGTCACTGTCACCGTATAGGTGGTGAGTACCACCGGGGTAGCTACCGGATTAGCTACTGTAGAAGAGCTAAGGCCTGCTGTAGGTGACCAGCTGTAAGTGAGAGTACCTGTACCTCCACTACCAGTAGGACTGCCACCGATAGTAGCACCCAGACCAGAGCAGACCGCTGCAGCAGAACCTGCATCAGCTATCACGGCAGGGTTCAGTGTGATCACAGCTGAATCCACAGAGGTACAGCCAGATACATTGTCAGTGACAGTCACATAATAAGTAATAGCGCTGGCAACATTTGATGTAAGGGTCGGATTAGCTACTGTGGTGCTGCTAAGACGTGTAGACGGAGACCACTGATATGAGAAGCTGCCGGAACCGCCAGTAGCTGTCGGACTAGCACCGAGAGTGACAGTAGTAGCATACGGCATACAGTATGTCTGATTGCCACCTGAGTGAGCGACTACAGCCGGCACTACATTTACTGTTTTGCTAGCTGTACCGGTACAGCCTGACGCTGTATAGGTGACCTGATAAGTTTGATTGGCCGGAGGTGCTACGGTCACGGTCGCAGTATTGCCTGCTACCGGAGTCATAAAGTTAGTTGGGTTCCACTGATACGTGCCACCTGCAGGCAGACCCGTAGCTGTGAGTGTGGTAGACTGACCTGCACAGAGGTTTGTATCAGGCGATGTGATGGTCACAGTAGCCTGAGAGTTGATAACGAGCCTCATAGAGTCTATAGCAGAGCAGCCAGACTTAGTATCAGTGACAGTCACATAGTATACTATATTGCCGGCTACATTACTGGTGATAGTAGGATTGGCTACTGTAGTGCTGCTGAGACGGGTAGATGGTGACCATGCATATGTATATGTACCAGAGCCGCTCGTGGCAGTAGGGCTACCACCTATAGTGATAGTAGAGGCTACCGGCAGACAGTATGTCTGATCCGGACCTGCATCGGCACCTACTGTAGGGTATACATTTACCTTGCGCGTAGCTGTATTGGTACAGCCAGCCAGTGAGTAGAGTACAGTATAAGTTTGATTGGCAGAAGGTGCTACAGATACAGAAGCTGTATTGCCTGCAGCTGGAGTCATACCTACTGTAGGGCTCCAGCTATATGTACCTCCGGCAGGGGTGCCGGTAGCTGCCAGTGTGGTGACCTGGCCGAGGCAGAGGTCAGTGTCAGACAGTGCTATGCTGACGGTCACTGCAGGATTGATGATCAGCGTCATCGAGTCTGTAGAAGTACAGCCGGTCAGATTGTCTGTGACAGTCACATAGTAGGTAGTAGTACCTGACACCACAGATGTGATGGTAGGGTTAGCTACAGATGTGCTGCTCAGCCGCGTAGGTGGTGACCAGGCATATGTGAAATTTGCTGAACCACCCGTAGCCGTAGGTGAGCCTCCCAGTGTGATCGTAGTAGATACATTGGAGCAGTATGTCTGATTAGGACCTGCATCTGAACTCACTACCGGATATACTGCCACCTGCCTGCTGGCTGATGATGTACAGCCACTCAGTGTATACACTACATTATATGTCTGCGTAGTAGCCGGATTGACAGTCACTGTGGCGGTATTGCCTGCAGCAGGGGTGATATTGGACAGCGGTGACCACTGGAATGTACCACCAGCAGGGCTGGCGGAAGCGGTCAGGGCGATGCTGCTACCGATACATATATTAGCTGTAGCCGGAGTGATGGTCACTGCACCAGGCTGAGTGGTGACAGTCACGATCACTGTATCTGTACAGCCGGTAGAGTTGGTCCATACGAAACCATATGTACCCGTAGTACTGAATCCAGATATAGTAGTAGTAGGGCTGGAAGGAGTGGCTATGGTAGCAGTACCAGGATTGCCGGCGCGGGCACTCCACGTACCGGTACCTGAGGCAGCCATTGTGGCAGTACCTACTACACATACCTGCTGGTCAGTACCAGCACTAGGCTTGATACACACCTGGTAGTCTTCTACCTCACCGGCGCCTATTTCACCCTGCGCATCGGTTGTATTGAGCGTAGCGTCAGCTATACGGACGCGCAGGAAGGTCTTTCCTGTGCCGTACACTATCGCCGGCAGGCCTGTAAAATTGAGAGTAACCGTCTGCTGGGATGCACTGGTCGGTACGCTGGCCACCACTGTTTCTGCGGCATCAAATGCACCGTTGCCATTGGCATCGATCCAGGCGCGGAGGTTGATAGCTGCGCCGGTATTATTCAGATAAGAAACACTGATAGAATAAGTAGTGGCACCGGTAGTGGCAGTAGGTATCACCGCTACACCATCTTCGTCATCTGCAGAGCCTGTATTGCTGGCGTCATCACCGGTAGCTGCTGCAGAGTTGAGGGCTGCAGTCTCAGCATCTATCGTGAGGCCGAGCCTTACCTTATCTGTCAGGGCAGATTTGGCAGGGTTAGACCCATCATATCCGACAGGGGCATCACCATAGTCAAATGTGTTGGAGTTCCATTGAAATATAAAATGATTGTCCTTGCCAGCCGTTTGAGCTGGGATGGCTTTATCAAATCCAGGTACATTTGTGATCCACTGTGCCGGCACTGTACTCTGATCAGAATGGATCGTAGTACCTATATATGTGAGGCCATTGGTGTTATTATAAAACAGGTGGCCGCTGCCCCTGAGGATACCGGTACTACCCATGTAGTCCTTCTCACTACCGCCCAGGTAAGTGCCATAAGTGCGGGTGCTTAGGTTATTGCTAAAGCTGGCATAGCTGATATCAATGATACCACCGAAAGAATTCTGATAGTAAGGACTCGCAGGTGTCGTATTATTAGCAGGATAGTCTGAAGAGGTAGTCGTACCAAAGAGGAGCACATTGCTGCTTCGGAAATCTACAGCGATACCACCCACCAGGTCGTCAGATGAGCCCCCATTATAGGTTTCCACAAAGCCAGTGCCGGCAGAGCCATTCCATGGGATGCGGGCCAGTACCTGGTCCATAGCCCCCTTGTTGGTAGTTTGTACAGCGCCGGTAGTACCTGGTATATCTGTAGAGGAGCTGTTGTAGCCTACATAGAAATAGTTATTATCAGCACAAACTACAGCCTTGTCAGCACCTTGAGGTCCGCCAGATATAGCTGAGTAGGACGCCAGACCTTCAGAGCTGCTACCGCCCAGATAAGAAAAGGCAGTAAAGGCTGTCTGCGGAGTAGCGCTGATATTGAGTGATCCCACCAGGATCTCTGTAGCACCTGCTATGGTATTATCCACCGGGTTGACCAGACTAGGATAGCTGCTACCTACCACAGTATGTACCGCAAAAGCCAGTTTGGTTTTGTCAGTAGAGCAGGCGATCGATGCAAATGTTTCATTGTTATTACCACCTACATAGGTACCCCAGCTGGCTGAGAGGCTGGAGGTGCTGGCACCTGTCACACGTATGATGAAACCTTCGGAGCTACCGGCAAAAGTATTGTCCGGAGCGCTGCCGCCTATCACAGAGCTAGAGAAAGCCGCAGTACAGGTACCGCTCACATAGAAAGTGGAGTTATCGATCGCTACTACTGACTGGTAAGCTACATTGGCATTGACATTTGCCGGGCTGGCAGAGTTGATAGATCCGGAGTATGACCTCGCAGCCAGTGTCGCGCTGAAGATCTGAACCACGTCCTGGGTATATGCCAGGAGAATACGTCCATCAGGGAAGATATCGAGATCCGATGGGAAGTTAGCCGCACCTGTCACACCGGTCATGGTCCATGCCAATATATTAGTACCGGTCGCATTCAGTTTATAAAGGACAGTAGATGGATTTGTGCTGAATGCGTTAGAGTATCCCGGGGTTACATTATTCAGGTAGGCCTGGCTCAGCGCCTCATTAGTAAAACCGGCACAGTATACTTCACCGGCCGTATTAGACGCGATGCTGTACAGGTACTCATCAAAAGAAGATGAACCATTGTGCATATAGGTAGACCACATCATCACCGGGTCTATGACCAGCGGCTGGGCCGGATCGAATCCTGCCTCTACCTGATAGGCGAGTGTATTGTCACTCACCTTCACCATGCTGGCTTTGTACTGCTTCTTGCTGCCACCTATGGTCTGGAATGTCTCAGGTATCACGAGTGACATGCTGTTTTCATGCATTTTGATCGTGACGTTGCCTTCCTTTTCTGCTACGAGTGCATCCTGTCCGGTCATTTGCATCCTGATCTTGCTATAGTCAGCAGCCTTGCTCACTATCCAGTCAAACTCCATGGCACCGCTCTGGCCCGAGTAGAGGCGCAGGTCGATACCCGGATATACGTTCCTTAGCGTGATCTCATTGTATATCACTGGCCTGATACCCTTTTCAGTCTTATTGATAGTATTATAGTAGGTGCCCATCACAGATGACACTGCACCCGGCTCTACAGTCCATTTGCCATTAGAACCCGGGAATGTCAGGTCTACTATCTGGAGAGGCATCGGCTCCTTGGCTTCTTCCGCTTCATTTTCCTGCTCGTCCCACTCCTTCTGGTTGGTCACGATACGGATCTTATTCTCATACACACCCATGCTACCAAAAGCAGTACGGAAGCCATACAGCACATCCGGATTATTGAACTGGCCTGCGTTTTTCTCAAACCAGATCTTATTGGTAGTAGCCCTCAGGGTATTCTTTACAGATGCCTGTATCACAGGATCTACATCACCTACATGGGTGGTAGATTTCTGCGCATAGGCGCCTAGCGTGAAAACCACAAAGAATAATGTCAGAAATACGGAAGTAAACTTCTTCATCATATTCGAATTTGAATGTGTCTTAGATTGGTATAGGGAATGCGCAGGCGCAAAAGGAGTAGCGCCAGGCAGGAGAGAGACAATAGTAGATAGAACTAGTAAATAGGTCTTATTCAAGGCTTTGCGTAATTGGGTTTGGAATCAACACGTCAACTTGTAAACAGTGTATACACACTATTACTTGTTAAGTGGCCCAAATATACGTTCGCAGTTTCTAAATGTCAAATAAAAGTGCCAATACGGACTTTTATTCGGTCAAAAGTGACCCACAAAAAACACATGGTGCATACAGAAGTGTACACCACCTTTGAAAAGTAGTTTTAAAAGACACATTCGCTATCAGCGGCTTAGACGGCCTTTGCTTCTACCTTGGGAGCGGCCGCCTTGATCTCGCCAGAGGCCTGAGATGCATACTTTTCGAAGTTCTTGTTGAACTGGATAGCTAGCTCATTGGCTTTGGCGTCATAGGCCGTCTTATCAGACCAGGCACTGCGTGGATCGAGGATTTCTGACGGTACTCCCTCAGCAGACTGCGGCACAGATACACCAAACACAGGGTGTACAGCATATTGTACGCCATTGAGCTTGCCAGAGAGGGCTGCTGTGATCAGGGCACGGGTGTGAGGGAGGCTCATACGCTTGCCTACGCCATAGCTACCACCTACGTAGCCGGTATTGAGCAGCCACACATTGATATGGCTCTTCTCATTCAGCTTCTCGCCCAGCAGCTTGGCATAGTCTGCCGGATGCAGCGGCAGGAATGCCGCGCCAAAGCAGGCGGAGAAAGTAGTCTGTGGCTCTACCACTCCTACCTCAGTACCAGCCACCTTGGAGGTGAAGCCGGAGAGAAAGTAGTACATGGCCTGGCCTACGGTCAGCCTAGAGATCGGAGGCAGTACGCCAAAGGCGTCATAAGTGAGGAAGAATATATTCTGAGGCTCGCCACCGCGGGATACCGGCAGGGCGTTCTCTATAAAGTTGATCGGATAGGATACGCGGGTATTTTCCGTCTTTTTCTTGCTGGTATAGTCTACTGTACGGCTATCACCTATAAATTCGATATTCTCCAGAATGGCACCGTGACGGATAGCGCGGAAGATATCCGGCTCCTTCTCTGCCGAGAGGTCTATACATTTGGCATAGCAGCCGCCCTCAAAGTTGAATACTGAGTCGCTATCCCAGCCGTGCTCATCGTCTCCGATCAGTGGGCGGTTAGGGTCGGCAGAGAGGGTCGTCTTGCCGGTACCGGACAGGCCGAAGAAGAGGGCCACATCACCGTCCTTGCCTTGATTAGCCGAGCAGTGCATGCTCAGTACCTTGCGGTCATGGGGCAGTACGAAGTTCAGTACGCCAAAGATACCCTTCTTGATCTCACCGGTATATGCTGACCCGCCGATGATGATCACCTTGCGGGTAAAGTTGAGTAGCGTAAAGTTGTGCTGGCGGATACCGTCCTTCTCCCCTTCTGCGAGGAAGCTCGGAGCCTGCACGATCAGCCAGTCATGGTTGAACTTTGATATTTCATCCTTGCTCGGGCGCAGGAACATGTTATTCGCAAACATATTGGCCCATGGGTTCTCATTCACCACACGTACATTCAGCTTGTAAGAATCATGCGCGCAGGCTACGCAGTCACGTACGAATACGTCTTTGCCGGCCAGATGAGCAGTGATCTTATTATATAGTGCGTCAAACTGCTCCGGAGAGATAGGTGTATTAAAAGTACTACCCCAGTCTACAGAGTCCTTGGTGATGTCATCTTTTACTATGAATTTGTCTTTGGGAGACCGGCCGGTAAATTCACCCGTGTCTACCGCCAGGGCGCCGGTGTCGTTCAGCACACCTTGGCCCCTCTTTATCGTTTCTTCTATCAGTTCCTCTGGAGTGAGGTTCCAGTATTGCGTTTTAGTATCCTTGATGCCTACAGATGCGAGGTCTACATTCTGGTTTTTGTGGCCCACTATTGCCATATACTTTTCCTTTTTGTTTTTGAGAAGAGGTTCGCAAATGTAAAAAAAAGAACAAACTCAGCGTCCTGACTTTAATCTTAGACCGCTTTACCTACATTTGCTATCACATATCTCAAATTTAACATGAAATACGATAAGATAGACAGCCGGCTTTTTGTGCAGAACCGCAAGAACTTTGCGAAGCAGATGAAGCCAAACTCCATCGCCATCTTTGTGTCCAATGACCTAATGACCCGCAGCGCTGATGCCAGCTACAGGTGGCGTCAGAATCCGGACCTTTTTTACCTGACAGGCGTAGACCAGGAGGATACCTTCCTCGTACTCTTCCCTGACGCACCAGTGGCTGACTGGCGCGAGATGCTGTTTGTACGCCGTACGGACGAGCATATCCGCACATGGGAGGGCAATAAACTGACCAAAGAGGACGCAACTGCTGTATCCGGTATCAAGACTGTGAGCTGGTCAGACAGTTTTGCAGCTGCGCTACCAGGCCTCCTCTATCAGGCGCAAAATGTCTATCTGAATACGAACGAAAATGATCGCAGCGGTGATACGACCGAGTCCGCAGAGTTCAAATTTGCCACAAAGCTGAAAGGCCGCTATCCACTGCACAACTTTTACCGCTCCGCTCCTATCATGTCAGCTCTCCGTACAGTGAAGTCTGAATATGAAGTAGCCCTGCTACGCAAAGCCTGCGAGATCACGGAGCAGGGTTTCCGCCGCCTGCTGAAATTTGTGAAGCCCGGTGTATGGGAATATGAAATAGAAGCCGAGCTTTCTCACGAATACCTGCGCCGCCGTGCCACCGGGCATGCCTACGAGCCGATCATCGCCTCCGGCGAAAGCGCCTGTGTGCTTCACTACGTAAGCAATGACCAGCAGTGCAAAAAGGGCGACCTCCTCCTGCTGGACTGCGGTGCCGAATATGCAAACTACAACGCCGACCTGACCCGTACTATCCCTGTAGATGGCCGCTATACCAAGCGCCAGAAGGAAGTCTATAATGCTGTACTGCGTGTGATGAAAGAGGCCCGCAGCATGATGCGCGAGGGCCTGGTGCTCTATGATTTTAATATGGAAGTAGGCAAGATCATGGAGTCTGAGCTGATAGGTCTCAAGCTACTGGATAAGGCTGCGGTAAAGAAGCAGGACCCTAAGGCACCATTGTTCAAAAAGTACTTCCCGCATGGCACTGCTCACTTCCTCGGCATAGACGTGCATGATATAGGTGACCGCTACGCGAAACTCAAGGCAGGCGCTGTGCTGACCTGCGAGCCGGGCATCTACATCCGCGAGGAGAAGATAGGCATCCGTATAGAAAACAACATCCTCATCACAAAGGGCAAACCGACTGACCTCATGGCCACCATACCGGTAGAGGCTGACGAGATAGAGGAACTGATGAATAGCAAAAAGTAATCCCATCGTAGCTTGTAGGGTCAGGTCGCGACCTGACCCTACAGGAGCAAGGCGCTGACAATATATCCATGAAACTTTTCAATCTCCCCAATATACTAACGCTGGTTAACCTCTTTGCAGGCTGTATGGCATTAGTATTTATTTTCTCGCCCAGCTCACAGGTGGGCACCCTGTCCGAGGGACTGCAGTATGTACCGTACCTGACGCTGATATCGCTGATCGCTGATTACCTTGACGGCATGGCTGCCCGCTTTGTCAGCAGCCCCACAGGCATCGGCAAGGAGCTGGACTCTCTGGCAGACGTGGTGAGCTTTGGCGTAGTGCCGGGCGCAGTGATGTACACGCTGATGACCTTTTATTTCCGCTCCTCCGGGCTCAATAATGATTGGCTCACCATGCTCTACAGCAGTCCGGGCTTCCTCATTACGCTTTTTTCGGCCCTTCGGCTGGCTAAGTTTAACCTAGACACGCGTCAGTCGGATGGGTTCATCGGCCTGGCTACCCCTGCCTGCAGCATCTTTGTCATGGGCCTGCTGCTCGTCTTCCTGCGCAATGACTTTGGCCTCTCTCCTGTCATCCTCAGCCCTCTGCTGCTCTTTGGCCTCACCGTGGTACTGTGCTACCTGCTGATAGCCGAGATACCGATGTTCTCTTTCAAATTCAAAAGTTTCGGCTGGGCAGGCAATGAGGTGAGGTACGTGTTTATAATTGCCACCGTAGTTTTGCTGGCAGCGCTTAAATTTGCAGGCGTTTCGATGGCTATCGTACTATATGTGCTCGCATCTGTGGTACTCCACCTGACCGGACGCAATAAACTACCCATCTCAAACAATAAATAAACCAACTACTCCATATGAATTTCAGAGCAGAAATAGATGTGATGCCTCACAAAGAACTTCTCGATCCACAGGGCAAGGCCGTGGCTGCCAGTCTACAGAAGATAGAGTTTGCCTCCATAGAAGATGTACGCATAGGCCGTCATATCACTATCCGCCTCTCAGCCAAGTCTAAAGACGAAGCTACCCAGCACATCGAGGAAGCCTGCAAAAAACTGCTCGCCAACGCGATCATGGAAGGCTACAAGTACGAGATAGTAGAAGAGAAGTAGTATTGAGTAGTGGGTATTGAGTATTGAGACAATACAAAGTATCTTCTTCAAAATCCGCCAATGCTTTATATCGTACCAACCCCGGTCGGCAATCTCGAAGATATCACGCTGCGGGCGTTGAGGATATTGCGTGAGGTCAAGCTGGTGCTCTGTGAGGACACCCGCCAGACCCGCAAGCTGCTGGATCACTACCAGATCAGCAATCAGCTACAGGCATACCACAAATTTAATGAGCGCCGCTCCTGCGAGCCGATCATCAATCAGCTCGCTACCGGTATGGATATAGCGCTGGTATCTGATGGTGGTACGCCCTGCATCTCAGATCCTGGCTACATACTGGTAGAGGCCTGCATGGACGCAGGCATACAGGTACAGTGCCTGCCCGGTGCTACAGCCTTCGTACCAGCACTCGTCGCTTCGGGTTTTGATACATCCAGCTTTGTCTTTGAAGGTTTTCTCCCACACAAAAAAGGCCGTGAAACGCTCTTCAAAAAGTTTGCACTGGAAGAGCGTACAATCATCCTCTATGAGTCTCCGTATCGCGTCATCAAGACACTGGAGCAGATACAGCAGTTCATCGGTGATCAGCGCCTCATCTCCATCACACGCGAGATCTCTAAAATGTTTGAAGAAACCGTGCGCGGCACTGCCTCACAATTGCTGGAGCATTTCAGTAAAAAAGAGCCCCGCGGCGAGTTCGTCATCATCCTCGGCCCCACCTCAATAAAAGAACGCGAAGAAGAAGATTAAAAATCCTCTGCGTTCTTCGCGTCCTTTGCGGTTCATCCTTTGTATTTCCTCTGCGTCTCTCCGCCTCTACGGTAAAAGATCTTTTGCGTTTTCGCGTTTTTGCGGTTAAAACTGTATTCCCTCTGCGCCTCTGCGGTAAAATCAATTTTGCGTCTCCGCGCCTCTGCGGTGAAATCACTTAATACCCACCCGGAATCCAGCGAATACCATCGCCCCACGTATCTGCCCCCACACCATAGATGCATCAAACTGTTTGCTGAATGGGGCATCATTGGCGATGATCGCTGCCGACTGGGTCTGATTCAGGATATTCTCAGCACCGATGTAGAAATCCCATTTCTTCTTCAGCGTGTAGGTGATCTGTGCATTCATCAGGAAATAATTCCGCGATACTAACGGGCGTTGGTTTACCTGATCATTAGGACTCGTATCAGGTATACGCGATTTGCCATACCAGGTGAAGGACGTATTCAAACGCCATTGCTTGTTCTTTGTCGTATACTCCAGCGATGCGAGTCCTTTGTGGCGCGGATGGTATGGCGTCTGCTTCAGCACCCCGCTGTAGGTCGACCTCACATCATCAAACTTATATGCGAGCTTGACATCAAAATTTTTGATGATCTCATACTGTACCTCCGCCTGCACTGAGTTGCTGTATGACTTCCCAGAGAGATTATAAAATTTCAGCTGGCGTGCATCCTCTATATCTACTATGAGCTGATTGGTAAAATCAGTACGATAGAAGTCAACACTTATAGACCCTTCGCGAAAATCGAGAAAGAACTTGTAGGTCAGGTTAGCGCCATAGTTCCATGCCTGCTCGGGGCGTAGATTATTTTGTAGTACAATGTCGCGATTGCTCGCCAGCAGGCCATAGTTCTCTGCAAAGGCTACAGGCACATGATAACCATGACCGGCAGATACTCGCAGGCTCAGGTAGTACAGGATATTCCACTTCAGATTAAACCGCGGCGACCAGAATGGCCCATACAATGTATGATAATCCGCACGCATACCACCAGTGAGAGATAGCTTGCGCTTATATGCATAGCTCGCCTCAGCAAATATGCCGGGTATGACCTCCGTACGCCGGTAGCCCAGTGTATCAAAGCGCTCCGTGGTCTGGCCCGTCTGTAGTGACGCTCCCACCTTGATCAGATCATCGGGGCTAGCCTCTGCGTACTCGTGCTGGAAGATAAAATTGACATACCCAAAGTGCTCACGCCCTTGATAGTCCCGCCGTCCTATGAAGCCCGACTGGCCATGATAGTAGTACTTATACTGCACACCGATGCTGGATTTTTTACTTAGCGTAAATCCAGTCTTGGCCCATGCATCTGTATGGATGGTACGCAGCTGCATCCCCCAAGGGTTTTGCGCGTACTTATCCTTACTGAAATCATACTTCATCTGACCACCCCTCCTATCCTCTCCCATCACATCTACGGCAGAAATGAAGGTAAAACCCTTGCCATTCTGGTAGGTCCAGCGGCTCATGATATTGCCCTCGCCCACCAGCGGGTTATCCAGGAAGCCATCATGGTTATAGTCCATCCCAAACCAGTTATACTGGCCGTGCGTGAGCAGCATGGTGCTCCACTTTTCATTCTTCAGCTTTTGGGCGGTATAGATATTAGCCTCTGCGCGCAGGTCCTGATTGAGAAATACATTCGCATACAGCTTATCTGCGGCTTGTGGTTTCTTCAGCTCTATATTGAGCTGACCCGTCACTGATTCAAAACCATTGACCACACTGCCAGCGCCCTTATTGACCTGTATACTCTGCATCCACGGGCCCGGCATGTAGCTCATACCAAAGGTACTCCCGAGGCCACGTATACCAGGGATATTCTCTATCAGTGTCTGTGAGTAGGCGCCATCCAGCCCGAGCATACGTACTTCCTTGGCGCCGCTTACCGCGTCCGCGTAGGTCACGTCTATAGAGGCTGTATTGACAAAGCTTTCGCTGAGATTGCAGCAGGCGTCCTTGAGCAGCGCGCCGGAGTTGATGATCTCTACATTGCCTACCGCATGATCCATCCGTGTAGCCTGCTTGCGCACGACCTCTACCGCATTCATCTGCTGTGTAGTGTCAAATGCAGAACTTTGAGCCAACGCTACCCCCGGGATCATACCTGCTGCCAGCAGATAGATCCATTTACTCATGGCTGCACTTATTGCTGCCGCGATACTGGCAGCATTTCTCCAGATTATTATAGGCCGTAGTATCTGCCTTCTCTATATCTGTATCGTAGCCCGCAGCTGCCACCAGGTGGTGTATCTGGCCTATTGAGATCACAGCAGGATCATACTTCACTTGCAGGTTTTTAGTGTCAGGATTCCATAGTGCGGCCTCTACACCAGGCACCTTGAGGCTCCCTTCTATATTGGTCTTGCACATGCCACAGTTGCCCGATACTTTAAATGAATCTCTTTTGAGCTTTCCTCCTGCGGTAGCATCCGCAGCAGATACGACGGACATGATCAGGAGTGCTATTATGATGATTTGCTTTTTCATTTATTAAACTTTTGCTTGTAAACAAACTGACGCGCGGACCATTAGGTAAGCGCTTAATACTCATCGCGATGATGAGCTGATTATAAAAGCAAGAGTTTCTAAATGCGGAAAACACGGATGGAAATACGGATATCCTTCTGAGCAGGAGGAGGGGCATTCTCACACACCAGGCCTGAGATACAGGTAGTGGTGGGGCATGGCTCTATGCAGCTCTTTACGATATAGCTGACCTGGTAGAATATCTTATCCAGAGAAGGGCTGAAGGTGATAGTGCTGGTAGCGTTTTCTGTATCGTCTACCTTATAGAAGGCCAGCTTGTCCCAGCAGCATTTTTTATTGCAATCCTTCTCATCAGCTGAGTTGAGAACCAGATTCACCGATTTGAGCTTGCCGCAGCAGTAGTGCGCCTTGATAGCCACTCCGGAGGAGGAGAGGATATAGAGGAGGAGAGCCAATATCGCCGCAGCTTTTCTCATTGTGGTTTAAAGGTATTTAGAAAACACTAATTGAAAAAATATTTTTCCATGGTTTTAACGACTTTTTAACGTCTGTAGGTTTTTGGCTTTTTGACATACTCTAAAACGAAATATCCGTTATGTTTATCACAGTACATGGCAAAGCGGAAAATGAGATGGGGGCGTGCGGCGGTCATATCATTGCTATTCGTAGCAGGGGTTTATGCCATCTTCTACTATCACAAGCCGCTGATCCGCTTTGGCTATAAGGCCTACCGCGTGGCCCGCCGCCATTTCCGGCACCCGCACCCGGGTCAGTTCCAAGCTATCAGCTTCCCTGCCGGCTATGCAATACATGGCGTAGATATATCGCACTACCAGGAGGATTTCAACTGGGAAAATCTCCGTACGGTAGATGTAGACGGTGACACGGTCAATTTTGCCTTTGTCTTTATGAAAGCCACTCAGGGCGCCTGGTCTGAAGACCCGGCCTTTGACGGCAACTGGGAGGATGCCCATGACCGCAAGCTGCTATGCGGCGCCTATCACTACTATATGGCTGATATGGATCCGCGCGGCCAGGCTGACAATTTCATCTCTTCTGTCACACTCCACGAGGGCGACCTGCCCCCTGTGATAGACGTAGAGGATACCCGTGGCAAAACAAAACAGGAAATAGTAGACGGCGTCAAGACCATGTCTCAGCTGCTCGAGAAGAAATACGGCTGCAAGCCTATCATCTACTCCAATATCAATTTTATAGAGGATTACCTGTCAGATGATTTTCCGGATCATTATTTCTGGGTGGCGCACTACTATGTAGATGAGATCAATATCTCAGACGAGGTGCACTGGCTCTTCTGGCAGCATAATGATAAAGCCATGATGCTGGGCTATGACCAAAAGGTGGACGCCGATGTATTTAATGGTGACCTGATAGAGCTGCAGAGTATACTGGTACGCACCGGGGCGGTAATCAAACAGGCTGCAGAGCGCTAGAGCTTCAGGTATTCTTCTATGGTGCTGATAGCATTGTCCAGCCGCAGCATACCCTGCCCGGAGATGATCGCATAGTCAGCTTCCATCTCATCCAGCTCTTCCTGAAATCTGTGAAACAATTCCTCTCTGTCATTAGGATTAGCGCGCTGGCCATCTGCCACCCATGGCAGGTCCACGTCTGTGAGCAGGTAGAGGTCATAGCGGTTCTTGCGGATATGATCCGTGATCCACGCCGGCACCTCCCAGCCACTGTGGCTCAGCCATATCTTATAATTGATCAGCTCTGTGTCAGCGAATAGTACCTGATTGGCTTTTGTCCCCATCTGGTGCTCTAGCTCCATCTGCCCCCGGGCCATCTTATGTACATCATCTGGCTTGTAGTCCATGCCATTTTTATCCAGGTACTCGCGGGCATACTCAGGTACATATACAGTATCATACAGCTCTGCGAGCTGGCGTACCAGAGAGGTCTTGCCGGTAGACTCCGGCCCGGTTATAGCGATCCTATACAGCATATTTCAGGTCTTTGCGCCAGGAGATATAGCCATACAGGGCCATGCCCGAGTAGATGGCAAACAACACCGCATACATCGGCGCTCCTTTGTAGTAATATAAAATGATGGCCAGCGGGTCCGCCACCAGCCAGATGAGCCAGTTCTCGATATACTTGCGCGTAGACATCCAAGTAGCCAGGAAGCTCAATATCGTCACACCCGCATCCAGATACGGCAGAGAATTGTTTGTAAAGTGGCTCAGTCCATACCCAAAACATAGGGTAAGCAGAAGGCACCCTGACAGCAATCCCAGGAGCAGCTTCCTCGGTATATTGGATACGCGCAGCTTCTTCTCATGCGCATGTTTGCCCCATGCCAGCCAGCCATATATGCCAGCCAGTACATAGTAGCTATTCAGCACCATATCCATATACAAGCGTTGCTGCAGGTTGCTGGCTACAAATAGCGCCGAACCTATCACACCCACTATCCAGCCCAGCCGGACCTCTAGTGCGATGAGGATGATATAGAGCAGCCCCAGTAGTGTGACCAGAACCTCCAATATGCCGCTATATGACATCATTCACTTTTATCTGACGGTGACACTATTATCGCCTACTTCCATCCTGGTCATTTTGCCCAGCACGATGGTATTATTATCTGCTATATGCCCTGCGGGAAAATCAAAACAAACAGGATAGCTAAACTCTGCCACATGCTCCGCGATGATCTCCTCTGCATTCTTTCCAAAAGGGATCGCATTGTCCTTCATATCTGTCAGCCCTCCTACTATCAGGCCTGCCAGGTCGTGCAGTTTGCCGGAGCGCTTGAGATTCATCATCATCCGGTCCATGTGGTACAGGTACTCATCTATATCCTCCAGATAGAGGATCTTGCCGGCTGTATTAAAGCCTGATTTCGTACCCGTGATGCTGTAGAGAATAGAAAGGTTGCCCCCTATCAGTGTTCCCTTCGCCGTACCCTTTCTATTGAGCGGGTGGGCCGGAAAATCAAATATCACCTCCACGCCAAACAGCTGTTTACGCAGCGTCTCTATCGCACCCGGTGTATTTTTAGGGAAGAAGACCGGCACTGTAGAGTGCATGGTCTGCACACCCAGTGTCTGATTGAGGTGCACATGGATATAGGTCATATCACTGAAGCCGCAAAACCACTTCGGGTGGGATAGCAGTCCTGTCCAGTCTATATTGTCCATCATGCGTACTGTACCGTAGCCGCCGCGTGCGCACATGATAGCGCGTACATCAGGATCGCTCACGGCCTCCTGCAGATCGGCTTCGCGCTCCGCATCCGTACCGGCAAACTGATGATGCGCCAGCCCGATCGTTTTGCCCAGGCGCACCTTCAGCCCCCAGCTCTCAAATAGCTGGATCGCCGGGGTTATTTCCTCTACAGTGACTTTGCGCGCAGTACTGAGTATCACTATCGTATCTCCCTCACGCAGGTATGGTGGACGTAGTAGCATAGGGCAAAGTAAATACTAATCAGACATACCGGCCGGCAGACATACACCCCGCCTGTATGTTAGTTTTACTTAAAAGTCCTCACCCTGACCACCTTTGTGCTTTGGGATTCATTACCTTCAGCTATTCTATTTTTATGAGAAAAATCGTTTTTGCCTTTATTCTGGCGCTGTGTACTCTGTCGGCATCTGCCCTGCCACATATCGTGTCCATATCGCTATTTCAGACCGTCACCAAGGAGGACTTTCAATCCAACCTGGAGAAAAAGAACCTGCCTAAATCAATGGTGCCGGCCAGGTATACTGTAGACATCTACGATATCACCTACTATACCAAATGGCACGACGGTACGGAGATCAAGGCTACAGGCCTCTACTACCTGCCACGCGACTCCAAGAAACCCATAGCCGAGCTGCTCTATGACCACGGCACCCGCATAGGCCGGGGCCGCAACCTGAAACCTGGAGGTGAGGAAAACATCTGCCTTGCCTTTGCTATGGATGGCTATGCGGTGATGCAGCCGGACTATATCGGCCTCGGTACGGGAGACAAATTTCACCTCTACCAGCATGCAGAGAGTGAGGCACAGGCGGGCATAGATATGATCTTTGCCGCGCGTGAGCTCCGCGACTCACTGCGGGTCCGTACCAGCGGGCAGCTGTTTATCACTGGCTACTCACAGGGCGGCCATGCCTCTCTCGCTACTCACAAACTGATAGAACAGAAGTATGCAGACAAGCTGCACGTGACAGCCTCCTCACCTATGAGCGGCGCCTATGACATGTGCGGGGTACAGGGTGAGGTGATGTTTCACCCATATTCCCGCCCTCACTATCTGCCTTACCTCCTGTCTTCGTTTAATGAGGTCTACCACTTCGTACCGGACATCAATAAGATCTACAAGCATCCCTATGACTCCCTGGTGCCGCTCCTTTTTGATGGACAGCATAGCATCAAGGCGATAGATAAGCAGCTCCCGCTGATACCCAAGGATATGATAGCAGATGAGTTTATCAAGGCATTTGTAGCTGATAGCAGCCATCCGCTGCGCGTAGCCCTGCGGGAAAATAGCCTCTGCGACTGGGTACCGCAGGCACCTGTGCAGCTCTGCTACTGTGATAGTGACCATCAGGTCACCCCGCTCAATGCCATCACGGCCTACAATACGATGAAGAAAATGGGTGCCAGGCATGTGACCCTGCGCCAGGTGGCCCGCGACCTGGACCACGGCAGCTGCGCCCCCATCGCTGCGCTATATACCAAGATGTACTTTGACAGCTTCCGCCATGGCAGAAAATACGGCGGCAAGGGCCCTGTGAAAGAACAGATCGTAGCTGGCATAGCTAAAAAGATAGTGGAGCACAAAGAACAAAAGGACCGCGAGCGCAGAAAGGAAAAAGAGCAGCGCGCCAGCGAGCAAAAGGCCGGAGTGCATACAGCCGGTTAGGCTTCCGCGAAACTACATTTCCTAAGGTCATTGTACGCACTGAGTTGATTCATATACCTAAATCACAGGAAAGTGATAATTTGCGCAGCATATGAGCAACTGGAAAAGATATACCATCACGGCAGCGCTGCCCTACGCCAATGGCCCGGTACACATCGGCCACCTGGCCGGCTGCTACCTGCCGTCAGACATCTATGTGCGCTACCTGCGTGCCAATCAAAAGGACGTCGTCTTCATCTGTGGCAGCGATGAGCACGGCGTGCCTATCACCGTCTCTGCCCGCCGCGAGGGCATCACGCCTCAGCAGGTCGTAGACAAATACCACAAAATAATGGGAGATGCCTTCAAAGAGTTTGGCATCTCCTTTAGCATCTACTCCCGTACCTCCAGTGAGACGCACAAAGAGACGGCATCGGCCTTCTTCCGCAAGCTGTATGACGAGGGCAAATTTACCGAGCAGGTCACAGACCAATACTATGATGAGGAAGCCAAGCAATTTCTCGCTGACCGCTATATCGTGGGTACCTGCCCCGTATGCGGCAATGAGAACGCCTATGGGGACCAGTGCGAGAACTGCGGCTCCTCCCTCTCGCCCACTGACCTGATACATCCGCACTCTACGCTCTCCGGCTCCAAACCCGTCCTGCGCAAGACCAAGAACTGGTTTCTCCCACTGGATAAACTGCAACCAAAGATCGAAAAGTATATAGACAGCCATAAGGACTGGAAAGTAAACGTATACGGCCAGTGCAAAAGCTGGCTGGATACCGGTGATGGCCTGCAGCCACGCTCTATGACACGCGACCTGGACTGGGGCGTACCGGTGCCGATAGAAGGTGCCACCGGCAAGGTGCTCTATGTCTGGTTTGACGCGCCGATAGGCTACATCTCTGCTACCAAGGAGCTGCTGCCAGATACCTGGGAGACCTACTGGAAAGACAAAGACACGCGCCTCATTCATTTCATAGGCAAGGATAACATCGTCTTCCATTGCATCATCTTCCCGGTGATGCTCATGGAGCACGGCGAGTTTATCGTAGCAGACAATGTGCCTGCCAATGAATTTCTCAATCTGGAGGGCAGCAAACTCTCTACCTCGCGCAATTGGGCCGTATGGCTGCACGAGTACCTGCAGGACTTCAAGGACAAGCAGGATGAGCTGCGCTATGTACTGACATCTATCGCACCCGAGACCAAGGATTCCGAATTCACCTGGAAGGACTACCAGACCCGCGTCAATAGCGAACTGGTCGGCATCTTTGGCAATCTGGTGAACCGCGTGCTGGTGCTGACAGATAAATTCTTTGATAACAAAGTACCGCAGGGTCGTCCCAATCCTGAGTTGTCCGCTTTCCTCACCGAGCAGCACAAGAAGGTTTCCGACTCATTGGAAAACTTCCGCTTCCGCGAAGCGCTGGCAGAGGTGATGAATGTAGCCCGCTATGGCAACCAACTTCTGTCGGAAAAGGAACCTTGGAAGACGATCAAGACCGATAAAGATCTGACTGCCGCCATCCTATATGATGGCCTCCAGATCATAGCCAATCTGGCTATCCTATGCGAGCCGTTCCTGCCATTTACATCACAGAAGATATTTGAAATGGCGCAGCTGGATGGCAAGGCACTGACCTGGACGGATATAGGCCGTACCGACCTGCTGCCCGTAGGCCATGCACTGGGCAAAGCCGCACTTCTCTACCAGAAAATAGAGGACGAACCAATAGCCGCACAGGTAGAAAAACTAAACGCCACAAAGAAGCCTGCCGCTGCTCCGGCACCGGTAGAAAATAAAAAGAAGATGGAAGAAAGCACCGGGCCAAAAGCTGAGATCACGTTTGACGACTTTGCCAAAATAGACCTCCGTATAGGCACGATACTGGCGGCAGAGAAGGTCGAAAAAGCAGATAAGCTGCTAAAATTAACAGTAGACATTGGCTACGAGACACGTACTATCGTATCGGGCATAGCAGAGCATTTCAAACCAGAGGAGCTCATAGGCCAGCAGGTATCCGTAGTAGCAAATCTCGCTCCGCGCAAACTGCGTGGTATAGAGTCCAAAGGCATGATCCTGCTCGCAGAGGATAGCGCCGGAAAGTTAATATTTGTCATACCGAAAAATTCCACCGAAAACGGTAGCATTATCAGATAGGTTTTCCTAATTTTAATAATCCTTTAACGTTAAACTAACTATTAGCATTATGAAAAAAATTCTTTACTCAGCACTCCTCTCTATTACGGCGATGGGCTGGATGCAGTCTGCGTCTGCACAGTGCGATGGTCAGCGCTACTACAGCAAGATCTTCTCGCAGGTAGACACGACTACGGTCACCTATACCGACCCTGCCGTGACCTCACAGCTCATAGACATCTATCAGCCTCACGGAGATGTAGCTACCAATAGGCGCGCTATCCTCCTCATCCACGGAGGCAGCTTTTATGCTGGCCACCGTTATGATGGTTTCATAAACTATATGTGTACAGAGTTTGCCAAGCGCGGCTATGTGACTGCCTCTATAGACTATCGCCTCGTGCCTACGTCCAGCATCACCTCACTCGGCGATTCCAATACAGCCTATCCATATGTGATCCAGTCCATAGCTGACGGCAAGGCCGCTGTCCGCTTCCTCAAGAAAAATGCTGCTACCTACGGTATCGACTCGGGCTGGCTGGCTATCGGCGGCGAGTCTGCCGGAGCGATCATAGCTAATCATATCGCGTATGTGACCAGCATAGGCGAGGCTACTCCACTGCTTGCATCTGCATTCAATAGCGTTGGTGGCTTTGACGGCAATAGCGGCAATCCTGGTTACTCTACCAATACAAAGGCAGTACTCAACCTGGCTGGCGCACTGCTTTTCACGGGTTTTCTGGACGCGACTGACCATGAGCCCGTATACAGCGCTCAGGGTGATGCAGACCAGACAGTACCATATAACTGTGGTCAGGTACTCGGTGGCGCATCTGATATCACCATGTGTGGTGCTGGCGCTATGAAGCCGGTACTGGACAACCTGGGCATCACTAACCAGCTCCACACTTTCCCTGGCGACCCGCACGTGCCATGGGAGACCAGCACTACCAAAAGGGATATCGTAGAGAGTGAATCAGCCCTCTTCCTGTATCAGGTAGAGTGCCCTACATTCACAGCGATCAATGAAGTGAGCAATGTAAAGGTAGGCCTCTACCCTAATCCTGCTACCAGCCAGATCACGATCTCTGCTGACGCCAATATGGAAAGCATCAGCGTGGTAGACATGCTGGGCCGCACTGTATCTACTACAGCTGTAGCAGGTACTGATGGCCAGTTAGACGTATCTCACCTCTCTACTGGCGCCTATGTAGCCAGGATCAGCCTCAAGGCTGGCGGTATAGCTACCAGGACTTTCTCAGTCAAGTAATTTTTAGAATATAACTACAATAATCCCGGACACCTGAAAAAGTGTCCGGGATTTTTTATTTTTGGCGTCCCGTATACAGAACAGGTCTCATAGTTCAACGGATAGAATAGAAGTTTCCTAAACTTTAGATGCAGGTTCGATTCCTGCTGAGACCACAATACTTTTGGAGCGTACAGCGGGTTTACCCACCACCCAAAATGAAGATCCTCTACCTCTCAGATCATGGTCCGTACGCCAGTACCTTTATCCGTCAGGATGTAGAGTATTTTGCCAAAAACCAACAAGCACATTATGGATGTTTTGTAGCGGATAAGGACTATCCCGGCAAAACCATTCCGACCACTGTACTGAATTACCCTGTTTCTTCTCTCAAGACCCGAATCCTGGCCCGTCTCGAAAATGCAGACCTCTACTTCAGCCTGCATGATAGTAGATTTGCGCAGCGCCTGCAGGAGCTGATAGATCAGCAGCAGCCGGACATCCTGCACTGCCAGTTTGCCTACGAGGGCTTCAAGCTGTTTGACAATATCAAAACAGACCTGCCTATTGTAGTAAACTTTCGCGGCTATGATGCCTCCTCCAAACTGCGCTACAAGCGATACGCAGCAAAACTGAAGAAGGTACTGTCCATGCCAAATGTATATCCGGTTTTTGTCTGCGAAGCGCTAAGAAAGAACCTGGAGAAAAATGGCATTGCTGTGCGCCCAGACCATCTGATACTTTACACCGGCATCCAGCTTCATAGATTTAAGAGGACAAACTACACCCCGCCAGCCACACCTACCTTCGTGCAGGTCAGTTCTTTTGAATTAAAGAAGGGCCACGAAGTCACCTTGCGTGCCTTTGCCAAAATGCTCGCTGCGACTGGCAGGCGCGATATCAAAATGATCCTGATAGGTACTGGCCCTACACTTGAGGCCACCAAGCAACTTGCCACTGATCTGGGACTCGCAGCTTTAGTAGAGTTTCCTGGCAAGCAGACCCATGATGGCATCATACCTTATCTGGATAATGCTACCGCGTTTATCCATCACAGCCTCACTGCTGCCAATGGCAATATGGAGGGCATACCCAATGCGGTGATAGAAGCCATGGCCATGGAGCTACCGGTGCTCAGCACCTATCACGCAGGCATACCGGAGGCCGTACAGCATGGTATCAATGGCCTGCTCTGCGAGGAAGGGGATATAGACACCTATGCGCAGCAGATGGCGGATATCCTGAGCTGGGGCTACAAAAAGGGGAACCGCGAGCGTGTCGAGGCGCAATTCTCCTTTGATACGCATGTACAAAAGCTGGAAAGTTTTTATAAGTTCGTCATGAGCGAAAATCAAAAACAGCGCAAATGACGATACTTATCACGGGAGTAGCAGGGTTCATAGGCTCCAATCTGGCCGATGCGCTGACCGGCCAGGCTGACGTCCAGATCATAGGCATAGACAATTTTGACAACTTCTATCCCCGCAGCGTCAAGGAAACAAATCTCGCTGGCCTCCTGCCTAAATCCAACTTTAGATTCGTAGAGGGGGACATCCGTGATACAGCGGCTATAGATTCCATTTTTCAGGATAATAAGATAGATATCGTCATACACCTCGCGGCCAAGGCCGGTGTGCGCCCGTCTATGGAGAATCCGCTGAACTATATCAGCTCAAACGTAGAAGGTACTACCAACCTGCTCGAGTCTATGCGAAGAAACGGTGTCAATAAAATGGTGTTCGCCTCCTCATCTTCCGTCTACGGCGAGAATGAGAAAATACCATTCTCGGAATCTGATGCTATAGACCGCATCATTTCTATCTATGCCGCTACCAAGCTGAGTGGAGAGAAGATCACCAAGGTTTACCACGATGTTTATGGCTTCTCTATCGTAAACCTGCGCTTCTTCACTGTATATGGAGAAAGGCAGCGCCCTGACCTAGCTATCCACAAGTTCTTTAAGAGCATACTCAATGATGAGCCTATCACTGTGTACGGAGATGGCAGCACCTCGCGCGACTATACATATGTAAAGGATATCGTGAGTGGCATCATAGCATCTCAAAACTATGTGCTGCACCACGACCACTGCTATGAGGTCATGAACCTCGGCAATAACGATCCGGTCAAACTAAGTGACCTCATCAGCCATATAGAAAAAGTAACAGGCCGCAAGGCATTACTGGAGCACAAACCGATCCCCACTGGTGATGTACCACGCACTTATGCAGATATCAGCAAGGCACAACAGCTACTCGGATATAGCCCCACCACTCGTATTGAGGAAGGATTGAAAGCATTCTATACCTGGTATGAGAAAACCCAGCGCGCTAAAAGTAAGTAAGCAGCAGCTCTGATAATATTTGATAAATGCTTTGCGTTTCCGCGCTTTTGCGGTTGATTATTTGTATTAAACGATCAGTACCGGGCATTTCACTTTATGCCTGACAGATTGGATCGTTTCGCCATAGACTATGTCGGCCAGACCGGCGTGACCATGCGAACCTATCACCAGCAGCGATACGGGCAGTTCATTGACGATCTTTGCTATGGCTGTATCCGTCCTGCCAAATCCTAATCTCTCCTCCACAGCATATCCCTGAGCACGGAGCTTTTGTCCATACTCCTGTAGATTTTTCCAATCCTCCAGCGTCTCATAGTCACGCGTCTCAGCACCTACAGCACGTGCGTTTGCAGACTCTACTACATGTATCAGGTAAAACTTGCTTCGGGCATTACCCTGCGAGATACCGTGGCTGATCGCTTTCAGGTCACTGGTAGAGAAGTCGAGGCAGATTGCTATATCGGCATACTCCAGTTTTTGCATCACCGGCAGCTCATGTGCATAGCCATGCGGCAGAGCTGTCTGCTCATGATGCTTTCTGCGCAGCAGCGGGTAGATAGTGCTCACTACGAGTAGGATCAGCGCCAGCCCTATCACCGGTATCAGTATACTGTAGTAGATCAGCGGATAGTCTGCCAGCGTCTCGCGCCATTCTTTCATAGTATCTGCTATCAGTTTCAGGTTGAGCCCTACTATGATCAGGGCGCTGATCCATGCGAGTACTTTCAGCACTGTGCCTATGGCAAAGTCTCCCATCGTCCGCTTGTCACTCACAAAGTGTATCAGCGGTATCACCGCAAAACCTAACTGCAGACTGAGCAGCACCTGGCTAAAGATGAGCATCGCACTCACCTTGTCCTCTCCCATAAAGTAGATGACCAGCATAGCCGGCACCACCGCTATACCACGTGTGATGAGGCGGCGCAGCCATGGGGCGATGCGCAGGTCCAGGTAGCCCTCCATCACTATCTGGCCAGCCAGCGTACCTGTGATGGTCGAGCTCTGCCCCGAGGCGATCAGCGCTACAGCAAAGATGGCCGGTGCCAGCGAGCGCCCCATCAGTGGCTCCAGCAGGCTGTGCGCATCCTGTATGTCCATCACCTCATGGTAGCCCTTGGTATGAAATACCGCAGCAGCCACTATCAGGATAAAGGCATTGACAAAGAACGCGAGGTTCAGTGCGATGGCAGAGTCCCAGAAGTTATACTTGATAGCGCGTTTGGTACTGGCATGATCGGTACCATTGCGGCGCGTTTGCACGAGGGAGGAGTGCAGGTACAAATTGTGCGGCATCACGGTAGCGCCTATGATGCCTATCGCAATATACAGCGCACCATCACTCAGGCCCGATGGTACAAAGCCATGCACCACCGCACCCATATCAGGCTTCGAGAAAAAAACCTCTACCAGGAAGCACAACCCGATCAGCGATACAAGGCTAAAGACCAGCAGCTCCATATAGCGCATACCCTTCTGCTGCAGGTACAGGATGATAAACGTATCAAATATGGCTATGCCCACACCAAACAGCAGTGGGATATGAAAGAGCAGGTTGAGCCCTATGGCCATGCCCAGCACTTCAGCCAGGTCACAGGCTGCAATGGCTATCTCTGCCAGCACATACAACGGTATATTGATCAGGGCCGGATAGGTCTCCCGCGATGCCTGCGCCAGGTCGCGTCCGCGCACGATGCCCAGCCGGGCACTGAGGCTCTGCAGCAGCAGGGCGATCATATTAGAGAGCAGGAGTATCCAGAGCAGCTGATAGCCATACTTGCTACCCCCGGCTATATCGGTGGCCCAGTTGCCCGGGTCCATATAGCCTACACAAACCAAAAAGGCCGGCCCTATAAAGAGTACGAACCTTCGCCACCAGTTCATATTGCCGGTGGTGTCTATCGTGCCGTGTACTTCCTCCAGTGATCTGGTAGACATTGCCTAAATATAGCCTCTATTTGATATAAAAAGAAAAGGCGCAACAGACGCTGCGCCTTTCCGGTCATTTGATCTGAGATAGCTTCTTAGTTCTTAGCGAGATAAGCCGCTACACTGTCGTGGTTATCTTTCATCGCTTCCTTGCCCTGAGACCAGTTAGCCGGGCATACTTCACCCTTTGTCTCAAAGTAGCTGAGAGCATCTACCATACGCAGTGCCTCATCGATATTGCGGCCCAGCGGCAGGTCGTTTACTACCTGGTGGCGCACCACACCGTTCTTATCTATCAGGAAGAGGCCGCGGTATGCGATCAGCTCTGCAGTAGACTGCATCTGGTTATTGTCATCGTAGAAATACTCACCATTCAGCACGTCAAAGTTGGCAGAGATGGTCTTGCTCGTATCGGCTACGATAGGGTATGTGACACCTGCTATACCGCCCTTATCTTTTGGCAGCTGCAGCCAGCCCCAGTGAGACTGCTCAGTATCTGTAGAGCAGGCTACCACTACTGTGTCGCGCTTTTCAAATTCAGCCAGCTTGGCCTGGAAAGCATGCAGCTCCGTAGGGCATACGAATGTGAAATCCTTTGGATAGAAGAAGAATACCACGTACTTCTTGCCGAGGTACTGCTCCAGTGAGAAGTTCTCTACGATCTCCTCGCCGTTGATGACGGCCTGCGCCTTAAAGAGAGGCGCCTTTTTTCCTACTAATACTGCCATGACAATATGTGTTTTTTGTGTTTATGAAAATTTGCGAAGCAAAAATACACAACCTCTCCCCCTCAAAAAAGGATAAAAATCACCCACCACCTGTCACAGGTCATGTGTTTATGCGGGTCCGGCCATAGATTTTATCTATTAGCCTGCCTAGCGCTCTGTGGTGATGCGCTCGTACAGCGTATGACCAGCTACGGTCATCTGCAGGATATAGACACCAGAGGCTGCACTCTCAGGCAGCTGTATCTGATGCATATTATCTCCTGCACGCAGGTCCATCTGGTCTGTGAGTACCTCCTGCCCTATCACATCCAGCAGGTTTAGGTGAGCCGTAGTGGTGATATCACTCGTCAGCTCCAGTGTGAAGGCACCCGCATTAGGGTTAGGATACACTTTCACTGCATGAAGGAATGAAGCAGCATCTGTCAGTCCGGACCTGATCCTGTTGCTATAGGTATATACGGTAGATGCACAGTGATTCTGGCAGTCTATGCGGCACACGATACTATCGGCCTGATTTATGAAATGTGCGATCACCGCCAGAGAATCATGTATACCCACAGGTTGCAGGTTTAGGTACCAGCTGTAGAAGGCTCCATCGCAAGCCGTATAGCTGGCGCGGAAGGTGTCTACCTGTTGGCCATTGACTATAGGGCCGTGAGCCACAGAGATGATCAGCGAAGGCGTCACAGATTGCAATACGATCAGATTTAGGTTCTGTACAGAGTCACAACCTGCAGCCGAAACCAGCACATCCGTGTAAGTGCCGCTAGTGGTATAGGTATGAGAACCTACAGCATAAGATTCACCTTGGCAGATCGTGTCCCATATAGTGGCTGATACGGGCTGCGTCACACTCAGAAATAGTGTCACTATACTGTCGCAGCCGCTCGTAGTCGTGAAAGTATGCGTGTAAGTACCCGCCTGCGTATAACTATTGCCAGCCCAACTGTATGAGCCTCCTGCACAGATAGAAGCTGTAGCAGTACCTGAGACAGGCTGCGTTACATTCAGCGTCAGCGTCACCACGCTATCACAGCCACTCGCTGCTGTGAAGGTATGCGTATAAGTACCCGCCTGCGCATAACTATTGCCAGCCCAACTGTATGAGCCGCCCGCGCAGATAGAAGCTGTAGCAGTACCTGAGACAGGCTGCGTTACATTCAGCGTCAGCGTCACCACGCTATCACAGCCACTCGCTGCTGTGAAGGTATGCGTATAAGTACCCGCCTGCGCATAACTATTGCCAGCCCAGGTATATGAGCCGCCCGCGCAGATAGAGGCCGTGGCAGTGACCGTCACAGGCTGTGTCACATTCAGCGTCAGCGTCACGATACTATCGCATCCACTCACTGCCGTAAAGGTATGAGTATAGTTACCAGCCAGAGTATAGCTATTGCCACCCCAACTGTAGGAGCCGCCTGCACAGATCGAAGCCATAGCAGTACCTGTCACAGGTTGTGTCACATTCAGCGTCAGCGTCACTAAGCTATCGCAGCCACTCGCTGCTGTGAAGGTATTTGTGTAGGTGCCCGCCTGGGTATAGCTATTTCCAGCCCAGCTATATGAGCCGCCTGCACAGATAGAGGCCGTAGCCGTACTGCTCACCGGATTGATCACGGTGAGCGTGAGGTATATGATACTATCTCCGCCCGCCAGGCTGCTCAGTGTGTCTGTATAGGAGCCTGGTGTAGTATAGCTGTGACTGCCCACTGTATAGTCACTACCTGCACATATCTGCTCTGTGAGATAGGTAGTGACAGGAGCCACAGACTGCAGGACGGTCAGGTAGAGCGTCACGGTGCTATCGCAGCCACCGGCACTACTCAGCGTAGCTGTGTAGGTCCCATCTATGCTGTACTGTACTCCGTCCAGTGTGGCTGACTGCCCGCTGTAGATCGTATCATACCAGTCTCTGGTATAAGTAGGCTTCACAGTCAGGTGGAGATAGGCTGTGCTATCACATCCTATACTGCTGCCTCCTGCAAATAAATGCGGGTAGACTCCTGCCTGTGTATAGGTATTCCCATTCCAGGTGATAGACCTGTTGTCACAGATAGTCTGATACTCTGTGCCGGTCGTACCTGCCAGCGAGAGATTGATAGTAAAGCTGCCATTGATAGGCGCGATGCAGCTTCCTAATCCTGTCAGGGTATAATTGTAAGTATCGGCCCCATAGCCATACTCTGTGCTCGTCTGATTGCTACTCGAGGAGGCGATGCCTGCCTGGCTACCACTATTAGAACCAGTGATCTGTAGCGACCAGGTGGGTGGGTGGCAGCTTTGATTGTCCAGATTGGCTATAGTATAGGTGAAACTGCCATTACCCACACCCAGGCAGGTCTCCGGAGTGGTATTGTCTATAGACACACTGTAGCTATCCTGCACGTAGTTTACATCTACATAAAAATTTCCGATACAACCTGCTGCATCATCTACTTCTACCAGATAGGATGTAGTGAGTGCATTGCCTGTACAGGATGGTGATCCGACCACAAACGGATAGAACTGGTAGGGACTAGCACCACCGGATACATTCATTGCGTTGTAATCAGGCTCGCTGGAACAGCCATCACCAAAGGTCTGATCAGCTACGTTGCCTGCTGTGATAGGAGGCAAGACAGTCAGGTAGAGATGAGCTGTACTATCACAGCCCGTACTGCTGCCGCCGGTAATGAGTACAGTATATGTCCCACTCTGGGTATATGTATTGCCATCTGCAGGCCAGTAGAAAGAGGCACCATCACAGATCGTATCGTACTCACCGCCTGTCACACCATTGCTACCGGCTCCTATCACAAAGGTGCCGTGCACATTGGCAACACAGGCACCGATGCCGGATACATTATAGTAATAAATACCTGCTGGAAGGTTATAGTCTGTATTGACCACGGTCTGATAGGTAGGTATAGATATACTTTGATAGTACCCATTGGGGCCATTATATTCGAAGTATACATACGGATTGTTGCACTGCACATTATCGAGGTTTTGCAGCGTATAGCTCACAGTCCCATCTGCCGCATTGAGGCAGGCCTCCGGGCTAGTGTTATCTATAGAGACAGCGTAGCTATCTTGTTGGTATAATACATACAAACTGAATTCAGCAGTGCAGCCGTTACCATCGGCTACATCTATTGTGTATGGTGTAGCCAAAGCATTCACAAGACATGACTCCGTACCAGCATAGGAGCTATAGGAGTATGATCCGTCGCCGCCAGTGATATTCATGGCCAGGTAGTCAGGCTCAGTACTGCACCCATCTCCGATGGTCTGATTGTTCAGATTGCCTGCTGTGATCGGAGGCGCTACATACAGATCCAGCTCCACAGTGCTATCGCAGCCTAGGGCATCAGCGCCAAAGAGCGTAGTATAGTATTGCCCTGTCTGATTATAGTAGTTACCGTTCCAGAAATACTGGTCTCCGTCACATATCTGCTGGTACTCATACCCTTGTGGCGAGTAGTATTCATTCACCGTGAGCCAGATGGTCGTGTCGCAGCCCCCCGGATTGGCTGGTAGTATGATATTCGTACCGGCATAGTAGTCTATGCCATTATAGTTATACGGTATCCCCGGGCATACATCTACATCCAGGTATACATCTTCTGATCCCACTGGCGCATTGACTGTGTAGGTCTCTGTTTGTGCACAGGCATAGTTTACGTTATACCATACATTGGCCAGAGGGATGCAGTAGTCCGGCCCGTTGTAGGTTATGGACACTTCATAGGTGCCGGCTGCCAGGTTATCATTATTATACCCTGAGGCCTGATTATTCCAGCTGTAGTAATAATATAAGCATCCATCCTCACCTGCCACCTGCAGGTGTATCGAGCCACCATCTGGCTGACTGCAGGTCGGATCTGTGATGGTAGGTGTGATAGTGACTGGTGTGACTGTAGCGAGCTCGATTGTATCATAGTGCGGCAGTTCATTATTGATACCCCACACTACGTAGTAGCGGCCGGGCCAGAGCGCCAGAGCCTGAGTAGAATCTATAAAAAAACCATTGATATCATATATCGCAGTATAGCCTGCTGTCGGCACGCATGGCGCCGGACCCGGTGGGGCCAGGTCGAGGGTCACCACTATTTGCCCGTCTGTAGTACCCGGACAGGCTGGCGTGACCTCATAGCTCGGCTGCAATACTGTCTGACTCACATTACCTCCGCGTATAGCTACACAGCCGGATGCATTACCTACTGTGAGCAGGTAGGTGGTATAATTGTTCCCGCTGAATGTATCCTCGCCAAAAATGGTAAAAGGAGATTGTGCACCGGTGTTATTTTCAAAATAGGTGAGGTATCCCTGCGTAGTACAGCCATATCCTACTGATATAGCCTCCTGATAGTTGTTAAAGTTCTGGCATGGCTGCACTACCACTCCGCCACCACCGCCACTCGACCCACCACTGCCTACACCGTTGTTACCATTATTGCCATCGCTGCCATTATCACCATTAGGTCCCTGACCCGCTTGTATACCACCGCAGTTAGTCCCGCCCGGTACGCTGCCACTCTGACCACCAGGCCCTCCCGGTCCACCTATCCCTCCTCTGCCTCTCATACCACCAGCCGTAGTATACGACCTGTCAGTAAAGCTCGGCGCCGCATGAAACAATACACCATACACTACGCCGCCGCCACCGCCACCGCCACCATCGCCACCATTGCCACCAGATGCTCCGCGGCCACCACCACCAGGGCCTACAGTACATGGGCCGAGTCCCGGCCCACCATTGCCACCAGCTTGTCCGGTATCTCCCGGCATTCCATTCCGGCCATTTTCACCTATTGCAAAGAACAATAGCGTGCTATCGGGGATCTTCATATAGCCAGATGAAAAGAGGATGACACCACCACCACGTCCGCCTGTACCTCCTCTGCCACCGGCACCGCCGGCACCGCCATTAGTCCCGGGGCCAGCTGTGCCGCCGCCACCGCCGCCACCGCCGCGTCCACCTTTGCCGCCATGTCCGGTACGCCCGGCACCTCCCATCATAAATTTATTTTTCGCAAGGCCGCTATCTATGAGAGAGAGGTTTTTGGCAGTGTCCACATACACAGGCGTAGCACAACCCGGGCAGAACGCATAGAGGATACTATTGCCCGCGGTGCCATACTGGCCAAACATCCCTCCGTCTCCACCACCACCTACACCAGATCCGACCACGAGCGCAGAGTCGCCGCCATTTTGACCTATAGCTCCGCCTAAACCGCCGGCCCCGCCCGCGCCATGAGCTCCGGCAGAAGATGTATCTGCCTGTGGCAGAAAACCGAGGTATGACACATTGCAGTTACCTCCGGCATCCATTTTAAATGTATCCTTCACCATAAAGGTCAATACACCACCGGTACTGTCATTCCATGGGGCAGCAGTCAGGACACCTGTAGATCGCACATAGAGCGATTGGTATTGGGGTGCCTTTATGATTTGGATCTTAGCGCCGTTGGCGGTATCAAATGACTTGTAAATGTTAGAAAGGTAGCACGGGTTACCTCCGATCCGCACCGTATCCCACTGCCAGACACCGGAGTCCCTGCCAGTCATCTGCACCAGGAGTACACGGTCCCTCACCTGTGGTACATAGGGGCCGTTTGTATAGACAGTATTACCAGTTATTGCCTTTACTTTCGCATAGCTGTTCACTATACGCGTAGTAGTCACTGTATCGCGGCCATCCCTGCCATTACTGGCAAACTGGTACTGCTGTGCCTGCACAGAGAGTACCGATAGTAAAGACAAAGCAATAATAAAAAGGAAATACCGGAGGGTAAGTGTAGCTTTCATATGAATGGGTTTAGGTATAGGCATTACGGCCTTAGCCACAAGGTACACAGGTTTTTCTTTTTTGTGTCTATTCATGATAAATATTTTGGGATTGGTATATTTATTGCAATCAAATCCATCATGAAAAAAATCATCACGCTCTTTTGCCTCTCAATCCTTGTATTGACGGGCTTTTCACTAGGCACCGTACGTGACGGCTTCGTAGAGATACTGACCAGAAAAGTGGAGAGTACAGAGGTCCAGCAGTTCTTTTCCTCCTATAATATCAAGAATACCGCCGGAGGTAAATATTCATCTGCGGAAAACGGCATCGACATCACCACGAAAGGTGACAGCGTAGTGCAGGTAGATGTTTACCGCAAAAGCGCCGTGTATGGCAGTTATACCAGACCCCTCTCCAAAGGCTTGGCCTTTGGCATGACGCCTGCACAGGTTATAGCCAAACTCGGCAAACCGACCACTAGCTATACCAACTCGGGCTATGCCGAGTACGACTTTCCGGGCTATGTCATTACCTGCTGGTATGAAGATGGCGGCCTGTCACAGCTCAGCTACTCACCCAAGACACAGTGATCGATCCCGACAAAGTATGAGTGAGGATAAACCCAAAGGGATACGCGTCTACTGGGAGGTGCTGCGCAATACGTGGACCCTCTTCCGCCGGCATGATACAGCTACGCTAGGTGCTGCCCTGTCCTATTACATGATGTTTTCCATCGTGCCTGTGATCATCGTGGTCATCACGGTGGTAGGCATCGCTCTCGGCCCGCAGGCAGTACATGGCGAGCTGCACGATCAGCTGAAGGATTTTCTCGGCGGTCGTGGCGCACGCCAGCTGGAGCGCATCATCACGCAGATGTATGACCCTGACCGCAGTGGCCTGGCCAGTGTAGTAGCAGGCGTCATGCTGCTTATAGGCTCCACCAGTGTCTTCCGCCAGCTGCGCAAATCCCTCAACTCCATCTGGGAGGTCAAGCCACAGGCCCGCAAGGCACTCGTCGAATACGTACTCAATCACGTCTTCTCACTCGGTGTCATCATCTGTATCGCACTGCTGCTGCTCGTCACCTTTGTGATCAATGCCGCCGTCTCTGCGCTTACAGATCGCCTCTCTGAGACTTTCTCCCTGCTCTCAGTCTGGATCATAGCCGTAGCCAATCATCTGCTATCCTTTGGCGCAGCCACCATCCTCTTCGGCTTTATCTATAAGTATCTTTCTGATGCACGTCTCCGCTGGCGCGATATATGGGAGGGTGCGACTTTCACCGCCCTGCTCTTCACCCTGGGCAAGCATCTCATAGCCGTTTACATCGGCATCTCACACATGGCTACCACCTATGGTGCCGTGGGTAGCGCCGTCATGATTATGGTATGGGTGTTTTACTCGTCTCAGTTAGTCTTCTTTGGCGCGCAGTTCACGCGGGCACTCGCTACACAGCGCGGCTACTCGCTCGACCCGCAGATGATGAAGCCGGACATAGAGGGCAAGCAACTGGTCAAAGAAGCCGCTGCTGCCACACCTGCATAGCATTCCATCATTTCTTTTTCTTACTCGCTTTAGCTATAGGATTATACTCCAGGCACAGCTGCACCCAGTAGTCAAACTGCTTCTTCGTTCTAAACCCCTCCGGCGCTACGTACACATAGCCTTTCATAGGCGTCTTACCCTTCATCATCGGGCTGATATACTCGTGCTCCAGTAGCTCCTCCGTCAGCGCCGGGTCTATGCGGCACATCAGGCTGTCATGGCTCACATTGATACACATCTTGCCATCCACCATAAAGGCAATACCTGAGAACATTTCCTTCTCCGTCACACCTGGTATATCTACCAATGCTTCACGAATGCGGTCTGCAAGGTTGTGGTCGTATGCCATAGTGATTCTTTTGAGAAAGATAATCAGAACCGCTTAAACTTATCCCTACTTTCACACTGAATATGAAACCATCTCTTGTCAAAAAATATATTGCTGCAGTATGTATCATCATGCTGTTATGCAAAATACTTTTCCCGCTACAATATCCTTTTATATTGGTCGTAATCATGCTGTTTACATTTCCTGTTTGCGGTCTCTCTGCCTTGGGGGGGCAATATGCTTTATCAGGTTATATCGAGGAGAATTATCCTGCCCAATACAAAGCTCGCAAATTCCACAATGGACTGATAGATGGCAGTTTCATCAAATACAGCAAAGACCCTGCTATACAAAACGATGAAGAACTCCATGCGCTTCTGAAGTCGCTTGATGAGCTACAGTACCTCACTGGTTTGAGCTTTGCTTTGATCATAGTATTTGCGCTGATCATTTATTTGTGATGGTATTTTTTGCCATTGTTGGTATTTAGCGAAGCGTCACAACAACTACGGGATACTTATCTATCAGCGTAATTTGTAGGTAACGCGCCACCGCGCTAACACTAACGCCCACTTTAAAAAATCCCTTTGCGTTCTCCGCGTTCTTTGCGGTTGATAACCTTTTCATTTTCGCGTTTTTGCGAGACATAAAAAAAGCCCCACCAAAAGGCAGGGCTTCCTATACTTTGCAGTGGGCAGATTACAGCTTCGCTGCGATCTCCACCTGCTCGAATGCTTCGATATTGTCGCCAGCCTGGATATCTGAGAAATCCTTGATCTGGAGGCCGCACTCCATACCGCTCGTAGCTTCCTTCGCGTCGTCTTTGAAACGCTTCAGGCCGCTGAGCTGGCCCGTGTGGATCACGATGCCATCGCGTATGAGGCGCACCTTGCTGTTGCGCAGGATCTTGCCATCGCGTACGAAACAGCCCGCGATAGTACCCACCTTGCTCACGTTGAATACTTCCTTCACATCCAGGTTGCCCGTGATCTTCTCCTCTATCTTCGGCTCCATCAGGCCCTCCATCGCGCTCTTCACGTCGTTGATAGCCTGGTAGATCACAGAGTAGAGCTTGATCTCGATATTCTCCGTCTCAGCTATCTTGCGTGCATTCTGAGATGGACGCACGTTAAAGCCGAGGATGATCGCATCTGCTGCGGCTGCGAGGTTGACATCAGACTCTGATATCTGGCCCACACCCTTGTGTATGATACGTACCTGTATTTCTTCTGTAGACAGCTTGAGGAGTGAGTCACCGAGTGCCTCCACAGAGCCATCCACGTCACCCTTGATGATGAGGTTGAGCTCCTTAAAGTTGCCCAGTGCCAGACGGCGGCCGATCTCATCCAGCGTGATGTGTTTCTTGGTACGGATACCAGTCTCACGGATCAGCTGCGCACGCTTCGTAGCGAGGTCCTTAGCATCTTGCTCAGACGCAAACACCTTAAACACCTCACCCGCCTGTGGTGCACCGTTCAGGCCGAGCACCTGCACCGGTGTAGATGGGCCGGCTGCGTCTATGCGCTCACCCTTGTGGTCAAACATCGCCTTGATACGGCCATAGTACGGACCGCACACGATGATGTCACCCTTATTCAGCGTACCACTCTGCACGAGGAGTGTGGCAGTATAGCCACGGCCCTTGTCGAGGGTGGCCTCTATGATAGTACCTGTGCCACCCTTGTGGTCGTTGGCCTTCAGGTCCAGGAGGTCAGATTCTATCAGGATCTTATCCAGCAGCAGGTCTACATTCAGACCCTTCTTGGCAGATATCTCCTGGCTCTGGAATTTGCCACCCCACTCCTCTACGAGGATATTCATCTGGCTCAGTTGCTCACGGATCTTCTCCGAGTTAGCACCTTCTTTATCTATCTTATTGAAGGCAAAGATCATCGGTACACCCGCCGCCTGTGCGTGGTTGATGGCCTCCTTGGTCTGTGGCATCACCGCGTCATCCGCAGCGATCACGATCACAGCCAGGTCGGTCACCTTGGCACCACGTGCACGCATCGCGGTAAAGGCCTCGTGGCCCGGCGTATCGAGGAAGGTGATATCCCTATTGCCCGATGTGGTCACCTGATAGGCACCGATGTGCTGGGTGATACCACCTGCTTCTTTGGCTTGTACATTCGCCTTACGGATAAAGTCGAGGAGTGATGTCTTACCGTGGTCTACGTGGCCCATGATGGTCACGATAGGCGCGCGCGGCGTCATATCTTCCGGCTTGTCAGCTTCTTCTTCTTCAAAGGCCGTCTGGTCCTCTATAGACTGGAATTCTACCTCAAAGCCATTTTCACCAGCTACCAGCTCGATGATCTCCGCATCGAGGCGCTGGTTGATAGACACCATGATACCGAGCTGCATACAGGTCTGGATGATCTTCACCGCAGGCAGGTTCATGAGGCTGGCCAGCTCGGCCGCGGTCATGAATTCCGTTACCTTCAGCTTGCTGTTCTCCTGGTTTGCCCTCTCGGCCTCCATACGCTCCTGTATGGCTTCACGCTTGTCGCGGCGGAACTTGGACCTATCACTCTTAGAGGTCATATTCTGGATCTTGGACATCGTAGCCCTGATCTTTTCCTCTATCTCCTTCTCTGATATTTCTTTTACCTGGTTTGGATCACGAGGGCCATTATCTCCTGGCCGGCGGTTATCTCCGCGTCCACCTCCCGGGCCACGATATCCCGGGCCACCTTGGCCAGGGCCACCTTGTCCTTGCACAGGTGTGCGCTTAGGCTTCTCTATACGCTTGCGTACGCGCTTCTCGCCATTAGGCCCTACATCTTCTTTGCGCTTTTGTGGCAGCTCAGACTTGTCCGGCTTCAGCTCTATCTTGCCCATGATCTTAGGGCCTTCCAGCGTCACCGTCTTGCGCTGGATAAAGTTCTCATCCACCACCGGTTCGGCTGGTTTCTCTGCTACAGGCTCTGGTTTCACCTCTGGCTGCGGCTCTACCACGGCTGGCTGCTCAGCTACTGGCTGTGGCTCCTCCACCTGAGGTTCCTCTACCTTCTTGGCAGCAGTCTTCTTAGGCTTATTGAGGTCTACCTTGCCTACTATTTTAGGGCCATCCAGCTTAGGCGCTTCCGCTTCAAATTTATCCACGGCAGGCTCATCTACCTTAGCCACAGGTGGCGCTACAGTAGCTTCTTTCTCCTTAGATACCAGGTTGGATTTGATCTGGACGATCTTTTCGTCCTCTGCCTTGCGCGCGGCTGTGACCGGGATCTCCTCTTTGAGCTCGAGGGTCTCTTTCTTCGGCTTCTCTACCATCTTGGTATTGTCAGCCTGCGCCTTGATGGCCTTATCTTTGTTAAAGGCCTTTTCTAGCACCAGCACCATCTCTACACTGAGCTTGGCACTGGGGTTGTTTTCTACGGTAAAACCGCTTTTCTGCAGCTCCTCCACGATGTGGTCTTTTCCCACATTGTATGTAGTAGCAGCAGCACCTAATCTGATCGCTTTGATCTCTGACATTTACTCTATTTAGATAATTTAAATTTCAAGCACAAAAAACACTGAACACATATACATACTACCTCCCAGTAAACCCGGACGGCAGTTTACTTTTTGCAAAACTATAGAAATGAGGCAATATGTATATGTGAGATGGATTACATCTTAATATTCAATTGTTCTTGTTTGAAATTGCCTCATTATCTAAATAGCTTATGCTTCTTCACTGGCATCACCTGCTGCCTCCGTCTCTGCCGCTGCCGGCGCAGATGGTTTAGCCTCGGCTACTTCCTCTCCTTCATTTTCAAATTCCGTCTTGAGGATGCGGATGATATCGTCTATCATCTCCTCCTCCAGGTCGGTACGGCGCACCAGCTCGTCGCGGCTCAGGTTCAGCACGCTACGCGCTGTATCACAGCCGATCCTCTTCAGGTCGTCTATCATCCACTGCTCTATCTCATCAGAGAATTCTTCCAGATCGATATCAAAGTCAGCTTCTTCTTCCTCGCCACCCTCACGGTATACATCTATCTCAAAACCTACCAGACGTGACGCCAGCTTGATGTTTACACCACGCTTACCGATAGCCAGAGATATCTGGTCCGGATCGAGGTAGGCAGAGATGCGCTTCTTGTCCTGGTTGATATCTATAGAGATGATCTTGGCCGGGGCCAGCGCACGCTGCACCATCAGTTGCAGGTTGTTGGTATGATTGAGGATGTCTATGTTCTCATTGCGCAGCTCGCGTACGATACCGTGTATACGGCTACCCTTCACACCTACGCAGGCGCCTACAGGGTCTATGCGGTCGTCAAAAGACTCTACCACTACCTTCGCCTTCTCACCCGGCTCGCGTACGATATTCTTGATCACGATCAGGCCGTCAAATATCTCCGGTACCTCCTGCTCCAGCAGCTTTGCCAGGAAGGCAGTATCCGTACGGCTCAGGATGATGACCGGGCTATTATTGCGCAGGTCTACCCGCTTTACTACAGCGCGTACAGTCTCACCCTTCTTGTAGAAGTCGGTCTTGATCTGCTCAGACTTTGGCAGGAGCAGTTCATTACCTTCCTCGTCCAGCAGCAGTATTTCTTTCTTCCACACCTGATATACCTCCGCGCTGATGATATCACCGATGCGGTCCTTGTATTTCTTATATGTTTCGTCCTTCTCCAGGTCCAGGATGCGGCTCACCAGTGTCTGGCGGGCAGCGAGCACCGAGCGGCGGCCAAAGCTCTCCAGCTCGATCTTCTCATATGTTTCTTCACCTATCTCAAAGTCATCCTGTATCTTCTGCGCCTCAGACAGGGAGATCTGCGTATACGGCGTCTCTACCTCACCATCCTCCACGATGGTACGGCGCTGCCAGATCTCGAGGTCACCCTTGTCAGTATTTACGATGATGTCAAAGTTGTCCGTCTCGCCATACTTCTTTTTCAGGAGCGTGCGAAAGACATCCTCCAGCACCTTCATCATGGTCGGGCGGTCTATGTTCTTTAGCTGCTTAAACTCGCTAAACGAGTCGATCAGATCTAAACTATTCATTGCTTTATCTGTTTTATGATAATGATTGAATTCCTTTCTTCCACCGCTCCCTGCCCTTTGTAGGGGCCGGTCGCGACCGGCCCCTACGGAGAGACCGGCTTTTTATTTTTCGGCTACTTCGTGTAGGGTCAGGTGACCTGACCCTACACATATGCTACCGCATTACTTCCACTGAATCTGTATCAGCGCCTTCTTGATCTCGCTATACTTCAGCTCAAATTCTTTTGGCGCTTCTCCTTTCTCTTCCGGTTGGTTCTTAGGCCCCTTCTTTTTCTTCTTCACCTCAGCTACGATCGGCAGCAGCGTGATCTTGTCATCATCCGCCTTGACCAGCTGTGCCTCCACCTCTGTGCCGTCCGTCTTGACTATCTCCAGCGTACGGCCTATGCGCTTCTTGTACTGGCGCGGCACACGGAGCGGATTGCTCATGCCCGGGCTGGATACATCCAGCATATAGTCCTCAGATACCAGGCCGCTGCCGTCCAGGTGCTTCTCCAGGAAACGTGATATATCAGCACACTGGCTGATCGTGATCCCATTATCGCCATCAGCATAGACCTCCACCTTGCTCTTGCCGGATACCTTCACATCCGTCAGGAAGAGATCCATCTCAGTCAGCAGGGGCGTCAGCCACTCTTGTATCTTATCTTTCAGCTCCATTTTGTACAGACAATAAAAGAGGGGACTCTCGTCCCCTCTCACTTTTCGTGCTGCAAATATACACAATATCCTGAGGAAAACAAAAGATTTTTAGACAACCGCCTCGTACCTAGATCCAAACCACACCTCACCTGCGATCCACCCCTAAACACATCAGGCACAATCCTTATCACAAAAGTGGCAAATGGCTGACATTCCCCCTTATAAAGGGGGGCCGCAGGCGGGGGGATTTAGGCAGCGGCATAAAAGGGGCCAATGATCCCTGCCGTTGCTGGTCGCCTGACCTGCAACGAAGGAGAGCGCAGCCTCCTCCATAAGAGCGATGCACCAGTTTCGCCCAGCGTTTGTTGTTGGTCAGCGACCAACAACGGCGTAGGACGAATCAAATAGTTCCTCGAAAAGCAGTCCGGTAAATCCTAAACTATTATACAGTGAATAAAACTCGTCATCAGCAGCTTTTACACCCGCATACGTCAGGATTTCAATGACAGAGGTTTGCGGGATTTTAAACAACGTAGATGTGCTTAACCTGTTGGCGTAAAAAGAGTATTTCAAAATATGTGCTTTATCACCGTTTGGATAATAACGCCAAACACAGTCACTTTCATTTAAAGCATTTACACACTCTAGCACATTCAATATATAATATTGTTCTCTATCAATTTCTATAGGGATAATTTCTCCAGACATCTCCAGTAAAGTAAAAAGGTCGCTATCATATACGTGTTGATCGAAAGCGAATGCTCCCACCCCTCCGAGAGTATAAAAGTTACTTTTCTGGTGTAATGTATTATGAATGTACCACTCTATGCCTTCCAACTCTCTAAGCTTTGTCTCGCACTTAAATGTCTTTGCAGCCAAAGTCTCCTTATCGCTTAATGATGGCATGATCCATTGAGATCTTTCTACGTCAACTTTAATTCTATATATTTTCATATGGCATATTAATACGGCAAGCACCTTAATCCTTCGTTGTTGTTGTTGTTGTCGCTACGCTGAACACCAACAACGGCAACGGGCTGTTAGAACCCTCTCCTTCGGAGAGGGCAGGGTGAGATGGTAATTTTATAAACCCCGCTATCCTCCCCACATTCCACACATTCATAAACCACGGACTATACTTATTTCTCCGTGCTTCTTCCTCCTCCCGGTGCCACAGGTGCAAATGCCCGCTCTTTCGGATTTATAATCCGAAAGTACACTAACCGCGGATTTGTAATTCACCACCACCTCACAAAGTAAAAAAGAATTGCGCGCCCTTGCCCTCCTCGGCCTGGGCCCATATACGGCCACCGTGGCGGTGTACGATCTTGCTGGCGATAGCCAGCCCCACCCCCGTTCCCTCAAAGTCGACTGCACTATGCAGCCGCTGGAAAGGCATAAAAAGCTTAGAGGCAAAGCGCATGTCAAACCCGCAGCCATTGTCCTTCACATAGTAGGCTATCTCGCCCCCTATCCGCTTGGCGCCGATCCATATCCTGGGCCTTGCATTTTTGCCAGAATATTTGAGGGCATTGCAGATCAGGTTCACCCATACCTGGCGTACCAGGCCACTGTCACACGAGGCGTCAGGCAGGGGCTTTAGTATGACCGGCACCCTGACGAGCGTATCCTGCTCTATCTGCAGGATCACCGACCTCACCAGAGATAGCATGTCTGTAGTATGCTTCAGTATCTCGTTGCTGTTGATCCTGGACAGGCGCATCAGGTCGTCTATCAGGCGCGTCATTTTTACTGCACTTTGAGAGATGCTTTCTATCATCTCCCTTGTCTCCGACTCAGACAGGGTATTGCCGACCTTGAGGAGGTGGCAGTAGCCATTGATCACCCTGAGGGGCCCCTTCAGGTCGTGAGAGATAGAGTAGCCCAGCGAGTCCAGTTCCTTTCGCGCTTCACCCAGGTCCGCGGTTTTCTCATGTACCTTGATACCTATCACATCTTCTATATTGCAAAGCATCTGATAGAGCCTGTACGGCGAGAGCACACCTAGGCCGGTCAGCTTGTCCAGTTTTATCGGTACAAAGCCGTGGAGGTTCCATTCTTTCAGAGAGAGGTCATTCGATTTTTGCCTGTCGTGTGCAATGCCGGATGCCATGAATGGCTCCCGTATGAACCGGGACTTGGCGTGCCCCTGTTCTCCATCGCTTCTAAAGGTGTCCATGGCCAGCGATTATAGATGTGTATACGATTTCATAGAGAAAATGTTGTTTTTACCCACTACGTTCTTCAAAAAAGAAAACCATGCCGATTTAAGAAAATACAAATTATGTATTGTATGAAATCAGACGGAACCACGTACGTGGAAAGTGTCCCGACGCTGTTGCTGTTTAATGAACAGCACTTCACCAAGTATAAAAGCCTCCCCTTCGGGGAGGTTTGGAGGGGCCGTGGGATCGGAGATTCTTTACTTAATAAACCCCGCGATCCTCCCCACATTCCACACATTCATAAACCACGGGCTATACTTATTTCTCCGTGCCTCTTCCTCCTCGCGGTGCCAGAGGTGCAGGTTGCTCGCCAGCCAGAGGTAGCCGAAGTGGTACGACGTATGGTCCCAACGCTTTGCCGCGATCAGCTCCAGCGGATAGCGGTAGTGCTGCTGCCGGCGGTTCACGATCTCCTGCGCTTTGGCGCGCGTAGCCGTGGCCTGCGCCAGCAGACTATCTCCGGCGAACTTCTGATGATGCAGCTTAGCCGACCTTTTCGCCAGGATATAGCTCAGCGTATAGTACCTGTGCCAGCCCCGCAGCCCCGTGATCTCAATCCCATCCCGCAGCTCCGCAGAGATAGAATCAGGCGACGTACTCAGTTCCGCCACTATCCTTTCCGATCCCTTGGCAAAGGCCCAAAGCTGAGGCAGTATCCGGCTACCTACGGCGGTTATCACCGAGTCATTGGCCTTTCGTAGCAAGTACTTGTACGGCCACTGTGGGCGCGGTTCGTATTCATTGTTCAGCGCTTTCAGGCCTATCTCATCGGTGATGGTCATGGCCGTCATCCACTTCATCAGCGTGCTGTCTTTCAGGTATTGCTGCTGTAGTTTCATTGCCTGATTCACGAGACCTTCATTTGGCCAGCTAGAGGTCTCGCGCACATACATGGTCGGCTCGCGCTTCTGCTCGTGGCCATTGTAGGTGTACTGCCAGCTCCACCGTGCTATGCTCCAGTCAAAGAGCCAGTAGCCCCACTCCCAGCCCGAGCTGAAGGTGATATGCCCCGGCACATTATACTTCACGCAGGTGTCTATGTCACTCAGGCGCGCCGAGAGGTACGGCAGCAGCGTGAGCGGTATCGAGTTGTCAAACGTGACCCAGTAGGCCGACTCCGGGTAGTACCACGTCTCGCGCTGCTTCATCTGATCCAGCAGAAACCGGAACTGGTGCCGCTGGTTCTTATTCTCATACACCGGCGCATTGGCCTCTGTCATATCGTAGAACATGACCGTGTGCGACAGCACACCGCGCTCCCTGTCCAGCGACTGGCTAGCAGAGTCCCATTGGAATGCCTTGCGCTTATCGCCCATCTCATTCTCATGGCGCACCACGTGCTGGCGGCCCATCAGCTTGGTGTGGCTATGGTCGCGCAGGTACTCGATCACATGCAGGCGCAGCGCCTCTTTCTTTTTCTTATTGCCAGCTATGAACTCCGCCGTAGAGAACTCCATATTAAACACATCCCAGTCTGCCTGCAGCAGCCAGGCCAGGTTCTTTTCTATCTGCTTGTTCTTATTGCCGGGGCCGCCATACAGCTGGAAGGTCTTCTGCTGTATCATATGCAGCGAGAGGTCCGCCGCCATGATCAGCCCGCGGCTATGGCCGTAGTCTACAAAGGCTTTGGCATGCTTGATCCACACATCGCGGTCCACATCATTCAGCAGGCAAAACTCAAAGTATGTCTGCCCGTTGCGCACCAGCCAGTCCAGGTACTCCTTTACGTCCTCCAGCGCATGTGGCTGCGTACCATCCATCAGCTGCTCCGTCAGCTCTATCGGGTGCTCCGTATGCAGGTGAAATCCCTTCTTGTCAAACAGCGGATGCCCGCTAAAGGTCATCTCATTCTCCGCCTGCCAGCCTTTCTCCAGGTGCGGGATGATGGTCCTGCGCGGATGGTAAAACTTAAAACCCAGGTGCTCCTGCAGCAGTCCATAGATACCAAAGCTCACGCCCTGCCAGCTGGTAGCGCTCAGCTCATACACTACGTGCGGTCCACCCGGTTTGATCTTCCACGTGTAGTCATGCGTGGGATAATTCCTATAGGGAAACGTCGCCTTCTCTGCAAAGCGGTTGAGCTTATTAGCCTCGCTCGCCTTAATCTCCGGTAGCACGATCTGCACGCGCGCACTGTTATCGTTTAGTGTTACCTCACAGCCACAGGCCTGACCTATCAGCTGCTGCGCATCTTTGATAGTAAGCGCGGTGATAGAGCTATCCAGCACGCTGCGTGGCGCTATGATGGAAACGGTGGGCCCGGCTGCGTACGTATGCGCAAATATGAACAAGGTGGCAACAAGAAGGGCGATCTGTTTCATGTGGGGAAGGTAGGAGAAGTTATATACAAATCAAATAGCGCAGTCGCATCTGCCCTGCCTGAATAAGTAAGGCCTTAGCCACTTTGTTGCCACAGGCACTATTCTGGTTGTTATATTTGCTGTAAACTTATCGTACTATGAAAATCAAATATCTCTTTGCTCTCAGCATCCTCCTCTCTCTTTTAGTGCCGCGTGCCGCCTATGCGCAGGCGGGATTCAGCGAGTATTTCATCACAGTCGATCCCGACAGCGGCACCATTCATCTGATCAAAGAAATACCACAGGTGCATTGGATCTATGTGGGGCTCTCCGGTACCTGTGTAGACCAGGCGCGGGGCCGGTACATGTTTCATGGCATAGACAGCGCTGGGGCCGAGCATTTTTATACACTCGATGCCACTACGGGCACTGTACTGTATGCCCCCGTCGTCACCGTACCCTCCGGAGACAACTGGGGCGAGCTGCAATATGACGACTCTCTGCAGCGCTTATTTGGCATCTACTGGCGGTCTGCTGAGCAGCTGGAGTATTTCATCTCCATAGACCAGGTCACCGGGGCTTTCACTTTTATAGATACCATCGATGGAGTCAATGCCATACCCGTAGGCCTCTACAGCTATGACCAGCACCGCCATGCCTACATCCTCAGTGCCAATCAGAACCTGTACACTATAGATGCGCGCACCGGAGCAGTCCTGTCCAGCCCTATACTGCGTACCTCTCTGGGCGGCATGCATTTTGACAATGCTACAGGCACGCTGTATGGCAATATAGCAGGTACCCTCATGAAGATCGATCCGGCCACAGCAGATACCACCGTGATCAACCAGATACCTTGGTGCCAGGGCACCGGCGGCGCCACGATGGATGAAATACACCAGCGCTATATTACGCTGGGAGATAGCGCCGGCGACCATCAGATCATCTCTCTGGATACTTTTGGTGTGCCTGTGAGCCATCCGCGTTTTTTCCAAGGGCAGGTGTCGGGAGAGAATGCAATAGAACTCTGCTATGACAATTCGCGTGGCACACTATACGGCCTGCACTGGCACTATGATGCCGCTACAGCCATCGCCCCCCTCGCCCAGGATGCTTCCATCACCTGCTATCCTAACCCGTCTGACGGTATAGTGACTTTTAAAATATCATCTGCACCTACCGGTTGGGAGATTAAATTGTATAGTACCAGCGGGCAGCTCGTACGTACGATAGACACAGGAACCCACACTGAAATCTCTCTTTCCCTCAGTGACCTGCCTGCCGGCATCTATCACTATGAGATACTAGGTTGCGGCCATACTCATAGCAATGGTAATATCGTGCGACAGTAGGCTGTCGGCACTATATCTATGTGAAATCATTGACTAAGGTCATTACCATCCCTAACATTCATCATAGCTTCCCGTTATACAGCCAGATACATTTGCTCTGTCAAACAGCTACTGACTACCGCTGACGGAGCAACCCCACGGGTCCTCAAGGTACGCAGGGTTTGACTCAGGCACCTCTCTATCGGGAGTGGAGAGCACCTGACATCAAGAACCGGGTTTTAGTAGGGCGGCCGCAAACGGGAGTTAAAGCGGCCGCTTTTATTTTGTAAGGATTCCTACGCGGCATTTTTCTTATGAAAATACTAATTGACTAAGAGAGTAAATCTCTTTGCGATCTTCGAGGCCATATATCCTTTAGTATTCAGTTTCATGACGCCCTCATAGCTGATCCAACGACCACGATCAATAGAAAAACGGGCAATGCCATCATATGAAATATCCATTACGGTTTTATCATTGCCCTCTGCGGCAAACATTCTTGCCATACCGGTCATTTCACCCGAAGAATATTCTTTAACATCATACTTAAGGGTGGCAACCCTTTCCCCATTTAGATTGTCAATTGTCATGAGCCTGACTTCATTTTTCTTGAATGAAGTATCGCATTGGAAAGATTGATCCATAGATGTCAGGTGTACGTTGAGTTCCCATGTATCTCCGACTTTCACTTCTCCCCTCGGCAACTCAAATAAAAGCGCTAACAAATTCAGCTGATTCGTCCCTAAATAAAAGCTTTCTACACCTCCCTCCGCATAAACTGCTCCTCTCAACGATACGTTCTTCATTCTGGCAGCTATTTCTTTTATGTAAGCATTGGAAGTATCCGATGCGGTAGTATCATTATTATCAGTAGCGCTTATTACTACACCAACCACACCCTTTCTTTTCTCTGATAAATAAGATACAAAATCAGACTTATCGAAGGACTTGCTCAAGGCTTTCAAAAGCTCTTTTTGTTTCTCATCATTCATTAGGCTATCGCCAAACATTTTTGCAAATGACATAGTGGGCAAAATAGAGGCCTCCGTATCAATAGAAGCCATCACAGTGCGATAGGAGAGCACTTCTCCAGGCTGTAGTTTCCATTTCAGTGCTACTGATTTCTGAGCAACTAGCGTGATGCTACTCAGCATCACTACCGTACAATAAAATATCCTTATCATTTATTAATATAAAACTAGACAATTACACTACCATCAAAACTCCCACGCCACCAGCCCACGCACTTCTTCTACAGACAGCGGCGTAATAGTATCAAGTGCAGCATCACCCTTATATTTCTTCACCAGCCAAGCGAGTGCCGGTGCGATCCAGGCCTTGCTGGTTTCATCGATAGCATCACACAGCAGTGATATCTGATACAGCGAGGTCACATTCTCAAAGAACGGCTTGGCGCTCGCCTCCATCTCATCCTGTGGCAGCGTCCGCAGCCTTTCGCCAAAGGCGATGAGCTTCTGCAGTTCTTCTTTCAGGAAGGCACCATACTCCGCGCTCTTCGCTGCACTTCGTGCTATCTCCGTAGCCACCGCGCGCAGTCCCTCAGACTTGGCCAGCGCACGCAGCATATCCAGGATGATGATATTGCCACTACCCTCCCAGATAGGCAGCACCATCATATCGCGCATCAGCTTTGGCATCACGCCGTCCTCTATATAGCCTATGCCGCCCATCAGCTCCATGCTCTCGCGGCAGATATAGACCCCCTTCTCTGCAGACCACTTCTTCGCCATCGGATTGATAATGCGGAAGAGCTGCGCCTCATGCTCATTACCATGGTCGGCCATATCCAGCGCCTTGATAGCACGCCAGGTCAGGTAAAAGTTCGCCACATTCAGCGCGCCCAGCTCCGTGAGCTTCGTGCGGATCAGCGCATGCTCTATCGCCACCTTGCCAAAGGTCTTCCTTGTACTGATGTACTGATAGGCCTCTATCAGCGCCCTGCGCGAGATGGAGAGCGCCGCCACAGAGTTGTACAGACGCGAGAGGTTCACCATCTCGATCATCACTTTAAAACCTTCAAACTCCGGCCCCACCATTGTGCCGATGGTATCTGTGAGCGTGGTCTCACCACTGGCCATGCTGCGCACGCCGAGCTTCTCCTTGATACGGATCAGGTCCAGCGGATTACGCTTGCCATCACTCAGGTATTTCTCTACGAGGAAAATAGACAGCCCCTTCGTACCCTTCGCATCTGAGTCCGTACGCGCCAGCGCAAAGATCAGGTCCGCATTCGCATTGCTGCAAAACCACTTCTCGCCATTCAGCTTATATGTCTTGCCCTCCTCGTGGGTGGCGGTAGTGATGCTCGCTCCCACATCAGAGCCACCGGTCTTTTCCGTCAGGTACATCGCACCGGTGTAGAGCTCTTTGTCATCATTCGTCCAGATATGCGGTAGCAGTCTCGCTTTGTCTTCTTCATCACAGAATATATCTATGAGCCGCGCCACGCCATCTGTCATACACAGCGGGCAGTACTGCCCTGCCTCGCTCATAGCATAAAGGTAGCCGGTAGAGAAGCCCAGCCTATGCGCCTCCTTGCCATATTTGGCACGCAGCGTTGGCTCCCACTTCACGCGAAACATCTCGGACTTCACCGCTACTTTCATCAGCTCCCAGTACGATGGGTGAAAGCGGATCTCGTTGATATTTTCACCAAAGAAATTGCGCTTCACCAGTTCCGGCCCGTTCTGGTCTGCCATCAGGGAGTGCTCATTCATCGGGCCGGCAGCTTCGGTACCGGTGTAGTTGAGCTTGTCTTCCATATAGGCATGACCCTCTTTGCTCACCTGTGTGCTAAGGTAGTGGCGCAGTATCGCATCACTTTTATAGAAATTAGTACTCGGCGTGAAAGTCGTGGTCAGCACCTGGTTTTTCTCTTTTGGGTAGCGCACCGTTTTGGTCGTGGTCTGCATGGTCATGATATATTGAGCTACTAAGATAGGGAATAGTCAGAAGTCAGGTAAACCCTCCGGGCTACAGGCCCTAGTGGTGCTTAAAGTACTGTATCTCACGCTCATGCTTCCTGGCCGCCTCCAGCGAGTCAAATGTACCGAGGTTCTTACGCTTATGTGTCTTTGCATCTACCTTGCGGCTGTAGATGCGGTATTGTCCGGATTTCAGTTTGCGTATCATGATGTTTATTTTTACATAAAAGCAGTATCACAAAGTATGTGCCCAATGAGAATAGCCCATGCTGAAGCTTTACTGATTTTGTTTTATTTTATGGGGAAAATAAGCTATGGAAATAAAAGGGGCTAAGATCAAGTTGCGGGCATACAAAGAGCAGGACTATGACACTCTTCGCCATTGGCTCAAAGGCGATCAGGAGTGGAAGAAATATGATGGTCCCTACTATCCCAAACCGACAGATGAAGAGGTGGAAGCATCGATCGTAAAGCAGATAGAGCGGGATAAGATCGCCAGAGAAGCTCCATACTCACTGGCGATCGCCGATATACATACGGATATACTCATCGGGGAAGTGACGCGCTACTGGATATGCCGGGAGACCAAATGGGTGGCGATAGGCATTCTGATCTATGACCCTGCCCTATGGGGGCGTGGCTATGCTACGGAGGCGCTAGGCATATGGAGCGATCTTCTTTTTGATAAAATGCCTGATAGCTGGCGCTTCGATCTGGAGACCTGGTCTGGCAATACAGGTATGATGCGCGTAGCTGAGAAGATCGGCTATAAACTCGAAGGCAGATTCACGAATGCGAGAAAGGTGAATGGCAAATTTTATGACAGTGTGAGGTATGGTAAGTGGCGGGAGTAACGTGGACAATAATTGTAGAAAAGGGAAGAGGGAAATGAGATTGTAAATGATCAAAGGGGATAGCTTTGTCTGCCAATTTTTAGGATTTCGCTTTTAACGAGTAACTTGCACCCATGCACAAAGCAGGATTTGTCAATATAGTAGGGCTGCCAAATGTGGGCAAGTCCACTCTCATGAACGCACTCGTAGGTGAGCGGCTTTCTATCATTTCGCCAAAGGCGCAGACCACGCGCCACCGTATCATCGGCATCGTAAATGAGCCGGGATACCAGATCGTTTTCTCCGATACCCCGGGTTATGTGAATGAGCCCGGCTATGCCCTGCACCGCACCATGAATACATATGTGCACCAAAGCTTTGAAGATGCAGATGTCCTTTTCCTCATCACTGACAAATACCAGAAGATAGACGAGCAGGCATTCCTCATCAGCCAGCTGGGAAAGACCAAAGTGGCTGTAGTTGTTGTATTCAATAAGCTGGACCTCTGCCGCGAGGGTGAGCTGGAGGAGTGGCAGGTGCGCTGGAAGCAGGAGCTGCCCCTGGCCAACTTCGTGCCCATCTCTGCCAAGGATGGCACCAACATAGATAAGCTCATAGAGTTTGTAGTAAGGAACCTGCCGGAGTCGGAGGCTTATTATGACAAGGACTCCCTCACCGACAGGCATATCCGCTACTTTGTCTCTGAGATCGTGCGCGAGAAGATCTTCCTCAACTATCAAAAAGAGATACCATACTCCTGCCAGGTAGTCTGCGAGGAGTACAAGGAAGCCGACGACATGGATCGCATCCGCTGCACCATCTTCGTAGAGCGTGAGTCGCAAAAGAACATCGTGATAGGCAAAGGCGGCTCCTCACTCAATAAGGTAGGCACCGAAGCCCGTCTGGCTATAGAAGAGTTTGTGGGCAAGAAGGTCTTTCTCGGCCTCTATGTAAAGGTCAAACCAAACTGGCGCAACAATGACCAGACCCTACGCTCATTCGGCTTTGAGCAGACTAATGACTAGTTTTTGACTAAAGATGTTTCTCGCAAAGGCGCAAAGGATTTAAGGAATACAGAAGCTTATAAAGTAGTAATAGGATAGCCGCTCTTTCACTGAGCGGCTATCCTATTTAGTTCGGTTTATATTTTGTTAGTATCAACCTTTGCATTTCCTTCATCCCTTTGCGCCTTTGCGAGAAATAGATCTCGCTGGCATAGGGCTTAAGATCAAGCAGCCTCTCTGCGATGACCAGCTATTTTCATGATGCCCACAAACAGTACCGGCACCACAAAGATGGCCAACGTAGTAGCTGTAAGCATACCGCCAAACACTGTCCAGCCTATCGTCTTGCGCGCCTCAGCACCGGCACCTGTAGCGAAGGCCAGCGGCAGTACGCCGAAGATGAATGCGAGCGAAGTCATCACGATAGGACGCAGACGCAGCTTGACTGCCTCCAGCGTAGACTCCAGCACATCATGTCCCGCATCTACCCGCTCTTTGGCAAACTCTACGATCAGGATCGCATTCTTGGCCGAGAGGCCGATGAGGGTGATGAGGCCGATCTGTGCATATACGTTATTGCTCAGAGATGGCAGAAAGGTCAGCGTCAGGATTGAGCCAAATGCTCCGATCGGCACCGCAAAGAGTACTGAGAATGGCACCGCCCAACTCTCATACAGTGCTGCCAGGAAGAGGAACACAAACGCCAGCGACAGCATGAAGATATATACAGAGCTGCTACCCGCAGCGATCTCCTCCCGCGTCATGCCCGAGAACTCATACCCATATCCGGCAGGCAGCGTTTTATCAGCCACCTCCTGTAGCGCCTTGATGGCCTGGCCGGAGCTATAGCCCGGAGCCGGCTCACCATTGATCTCGATAGATGGATAGATGTTGTAGTGCGATATCATGGCAGGCTGCTCTACTACTGTGGCAGTGGTCAGCGTGCTGAGTGGTATCATATTGCCCTGGCTGTTGCGCACGTAGTATTTGCCCAGCTCCTCCAGGTCGCCGCGGTAGGTAGAGTCTGCCTGCGCCATCACGCGGAAGTTTCGACCATAGATGTTAAAGTCATTCACATACGAGCTACCCAGCAGCGTAGACATAGTGCCGTATACATCGGCTACACTTACGCCCATCTTCTTCGCCTTATCGCGGTCTACGTCTATGCGGTAGCCCGGAGTACGTGCATTGTAGAAGGTATACACCATCGCTATCTCAGGCCGCTTACGCAGCTCACCGAGAAAGTCATTTCCTACTTTCTCAAACTGCTTCATGTCATCTGTACTCTCGCGCTTCTCCAGCTCAAAGGTAAAACCACCCGTGCTGCCCAGGCCCGGTATAGACGGCGGCGCTATCGCAAAGGCATTGGCTTCTTTGATAGAAGATAGTTTGCCCTGTACCTGCCCTACTATATCATTTACCTGCTGGCCCTGGCCCTTGCGCTCTTCCCATGGTTTGAAGAGTACGAAGATGGTACCCGAGTTAGACTTGGCTGACTGAGATACGGCGTTGAAGCCGGCTATCGCACCTGTGTTCTTGATAGAAGGAATTGACTTGAGGCTGTCTATCATCCTGTGGATGGTCTCCACATTGCGCGTGATAGAGGTACCCTCTGCCATCTCATAGGCTACAAACATATACCCCTGGTCTTCATTTGGGATAAAGCCTGTAGGCTTAGACTTGAAGAGGAATGCCAGGCCGGCGAAGAGGCAGATCATCATAATCAGCACATAAGGAGTCCTCCTGATCCACAGTGCCACACCGCGTCCGTATGAGTTTGTCACACGGTTAAACCAGTTGTTGAACCCATCAAAGAAGCGATCGAGGAAGTTCTTCTTATTCGGGTCATGAGCCTTCAGTAGCAGCGTACAGAGTGCTGGTGTCAGAGACAGTGCCACGAAAGCCGAGATCAGCACCGATATCGCTATCGTGATAGCAAACTGCTGATACAAACGGCCCACGATACCCGGTATAAAGCCTACCGGTACGAATACCGCCGCCAGGATCAGCGCGATAGCGATGACCGGACCGGAGATAGATTCCATAGCCTTGGTAGTAGCTTCTTTTGGCGACAGGCCCTCTGCATCTATATAGTGCTGCACAGCCTCTACCACCACGATGGCATCATCTACCACGATACCGATGGCCAGGATCATACCAAAGAGCGTCAACGTATTGATAGAGAAGCCCAGCGGGATGAAGAAGGCGAAGGCACCGATCAGCGACACAGGGATAGCCAGTACAGGTATCAGGGTCGCCCTCCAGTTTTGCAGGAATAGGAACACCACGATGATCACCAGCAGGAGTGCCTCGAGGAAGGTATGTAATACCTCATCGATAGAGGCACTCACCACTGATACCGTCTCGTACGGTACGAGGTAGTCTACATCCTTAGGGAAGGACTTCTTCATCTTCTCTACGGCCTTATTGACACCCTCATATGTCTGGAGCGCATTGGCGCCCGGCGCCTGGAAGATGAGCAGGAAGGCAGCATCCTTGCCATTCACATAGGCATGGTTGCCATAGTTAAACTTGCCCAGCTCTACACGGGCTACATCTTTCAGGTAGGTCACTGCACCTGTCTCGGGATTGGAGCGGACGATTATCTTTTCAAATTCATCCACCCTATTCAGACGGCTATTGGTAAAGACAGAGTACTCAAATGCCTGTGCCGCTGGCTGTGGGGAGCCACCTATAGAGCCGGCTGCCACCTGCAGGTTCTGCTCCTGCAGTGAGCCGAGTACGTCATTCACAGTCATATTGAGTGCTGCCAGTTTGCCTGGGTCCATCCAGATACGCATACCAAAGTCATCACCGAAAGACTGGATATCACCCACGCCTTTCACACGCAGGAGGGCGTCTTTCATATAGATGTTACAGTAGTTGCCCAGGAAGGTCGCATCGTGCGTACCCTTAGGCGAGAAGAGCGCCACCACCATCATGATAGATGGGTTACGCTTGCGGGTGGTCAGGCCGAGGCGCTTCACCGCATCCGGCAGCGCAGGCTCTGCTACGCTCACGCGGTTTTGCACGTCCAGCGTGGCGATATCGATATTGGTACCTACATCAAAGGTCGCACTGATATTGGAGCGGCCATCGCTGGTACTGGTGCTGGAGATATAGGACATGCCGGGAGAACCATTCACCTGCGTCTCTATGGCTGTGGTAGTGGTCTGCTCTACCGTGCTGGCATCTGCACCGGTGAAAATACCCGCTATGCTCACTACCGGAGGCGTGATATCAGGGTACTGCGCCACGGGCAGGTTGATAAGGGATATGAGGCCCACCGCCACTATCACTATGGATATGACCATAGACGTGACGGGCCTTTTGATAAATATATCAGCGATCATTAGTTTGTCTTTTTGGGTTTAACCTCACCCATCTGCCTTCGGCATCTTCCCTCTCCCAAGGAGAGGGAAGACCCAATGAGGTGAAGGGGTTTATAATTATTTTTTGTTTGCTGGTGTACCTGAAGCTGTAGGCTGGCCTGTCTGCAGCACCGAGCCTTCGTGCACCTTTTGCACGCCGTCTGTCACTATAGACTCACCTTCTTTCAGTCCGTCTTTCACGATCACATCTGTACCTACATGTGTGCCCAGTTGTACCTTGCGCTGTGAGGCCTTGCCGCCGTCAGCTACGTAGACAAAGAACTCACCCAGCTGCTCGGCCACCGCCTTGTATGGTATCAGTATCACAGGAGCAGTCGAGCCATTGCCCACCATTACGTCGCAATTCATACCAGCGCGCAGCAGCCTTTCTTTGTTAGAAAACTCAAGCCTGACTTTCAGTGTACCTGTCTGCGGGTCTACTGCGCGATCCAGGAAGTTGATCTTGCCATGATGCGGATAGATGTCGGTTTTGCCAAAGGCAATAGAGAATGTCGTATCACCAGCCTTTGCAGTCTGCTCCAGCTTGGCAAAGCGATAGATCTCCTTCTGGTCTACCGAGAAATCTACTGCCATCGGATCATCTGTAGAGACCGTATTCAGCAGGGTGACACCAGCAGTGACCGCAGCGCCTACCTTCACCTGCGAGATACCTATCGTACCATCAAAGGGAGCTGTGATGGTCGTATATTTCACGCTGGTCTGTACGCCGCGTACTTGTGCCTTGGCAGCTTCTACCTGCTTCTTCGCCGCAGCGAGGGCAGCATCAGCATAGTCTACTTGCTGCTTGGCTATCGCGTCTTCTTTAGCCAGGTTGTGGTAGCGCTCTGCATCTTGCTGCGCTTTGAGCAGGTTGGTCTCCTGCACGTTCACATTGGCCTCAGCCTGCTCATAGTTAGCCGCGTAGAGTTGGGCATCTATGCTGTAGAGTTGCTGGCCCTTGTGTACACGGTCACCGTCTTTAAAGTAGATGGCCGTCACAAAGCCGCTCACCTGTGCGCGTAGCTCTATCTGGTTTAGCGCTACTACAGTGCCGGGATAGCTTTCTGTATAGGAGGCCGCTTCCATTTTCACAGGTGCAGTGCTCACTGCTACGGGTGCATTAGGGTCCCAGCCCCCTTGCTGTGCATTGTTATTGCAGGCAGAGAGCAGTGATAGGACAAAGGAAAGGATGGCGATCAGGATGATCGCTTGTATCGTGTTATATAGATGGTGTCTCATATTTATATACTGGTTTTAGTGGGTTAGAATTTTAATTGGCCGGAGGCGCGCTGCAGGTCTATCTTGCCGGAGAGTACCTGGTAGAGCGCGTTGTAATAGTTGATCTGGGCGGCACGCAGGTCGCTCTCTGCATTTACTACCTCCAGATAGGTCTTGACACCGGAGCGGTACTGCAGATCAATAGTGTGATAGACTTGCTGTGCCAGGTCCATATTTTCTTTCAGGGCAGCATAGTTGGCCAGGCTGCTCAGGTAGGCTGCCTCGGCCTGTGCGTACTCCGCATTGATGTTATTGCGCAGGTCGGTCAGGTCCCAGTCGGTCTTGCGCAGCTGCCACTTAGCCTGGCGCACGGCCATGATCCGCTTGCCGCCACGTACGAGCGGGAAGGCCAGCGTAAGCCCTGCATAGCTGCTCGGATAGTTGTGGGCATACAGCTCGGAGAACTGGTTATTCAGGAAGTTTGCATTGTAGTCTGCATAGCCCGCTATGTTTGGCACAAAGGAGTTCTTGGCGTGGCTCACATTGGCAGCTACCAGTTTGCGCTGTGTCAGGAGGCTCTGGTACTCTATGCGGTTATTGTAGTCCGGGTTGCGCGCTACATCGTAGGTCACCTCGGTCTCCATCTTCAGGCTGTCATACTCCACTGTGAGTACCGACTCCGTAGGGTAGCCCATCAGGGCCTTCAGCATCTGCAGACGTGCCTTGTACAGTTCTTCATTGCTACGCTTCAGCGCCTTCGCATTATTCAGCGCTATGGTAGCACGCTGCCAGTCGGTCTTGTCCACTATACCATTGTCATAGCGGCTCTTGCTGTCCTTTGCACTGCGCTCCAGGCGGGTGATGTCTGCATCATTCACATCCATCTGCTGGCGGGCCAGCAGCACGGCGTAGAAGGCCTTGCTCACATCCGCCACGGCGTTGATGCGGTAGTTCTCCGTGACCTGGCGGGACAGGAGCTTGGCGCTCTTGGCGCTATTGGCTGCGTAGAGCAGGTCGCCGTTCAGGATATTCTGATTGTAGATCACCTGGCCGTAGCTCGTGTTCCTGTTGCCCAGCTGTATCACCTGCCCCATGAATACCGTGGACGGCAACTGGAAGTTGTGCTGCAGGTTATAGTTGAAGTCTATAGAGGGATACCAGTCTGCCAGGCGCGTATTGACCTGCGCGCGGGTGATCTGCTCGTCCAGTACCGACTTTTGTATAGCCGGCTGGTGATGCAGCGTGTACTGGATGATATGCTCCAGTGTGCCACTCGCCAGCGTACTGTCGTCTGCCACCTGCGCCATACTGAGCGCGGGCCAGAGCAGCCAGCCGGAGAGGGTGAGGAGTAGGGTTAATAATTGCTTCATGTGGAGTTAAGGTTTTGGTAATTGAATGACCAATCAGTCATTCTCCGGGTTAAAAAAAACGATTAGTTGATGCCCTTCCAGAAGAAGTTAAAGCTTTCGTCCGACAGCTTCTTGAAGTTTCGGCTATGGCGTTCATCCAGCAGGTACAGGGCAGCCGTGTGCATGTACCCGGATATCATAGCTGACAGCATCTCTGCGCTGCTCGTCGTAGCCTCGCCTGACTCGATGGCCTTTGTCACGATCTCTGTGATGATCGTATGGCGGTTCATCGCCTTCTCTTTGGTCATGCGGGTGATGGTAGGGCTCGAGGAGAACTGCATCATAAATTTCAGCTTCTGGTCATTCTTCATCTTCCACTCCATGCTGCGGTCCCAGACGTGGCGCAGGCGTGCCTTGAAGGTGGTGTGCTCCCATACACCGTCCTCCATGTAGTCGGCCATTTCTGTTTTGCAAGACAGGTAGAGCTCATTGACCAGCTCCTCCTTATTCTCAAAGTACAGGAAGAGCGTACCTGTGGCTACACCCGCTTTCTGAGAGATGCTGGCAGTAGAGGTGTCCTGATAGCATTTCTCGCAAAAGAGGTCGAGGCAGGCATCCATGATGGCCTTGCGCTTCTCTGTATTTTTATCTGTTGGTTTGACCAGTGCCATAACTAAAACTGACTAATCAGTCACAAAAGTATGTTGCAACTTTGATTTGTGCAAGGGGAAGGGTGAAATATTTTGTTTGGGGTTGATTGTCAGGGTGGTAATTTGATGGCGGGATTTGAAAATTTGAAGATGTGCTGATTTGAAAATGTGCTGCGCAACATCAAACTATACAAACGGGCGTCATTCCGACGCCTTTCTTCTACATCAAAAATAAGCGCGATAAGGCGGACTTGTCCCGCACCTTGGTCGGGAAGGAATCCCGAGCATGAGGATGGCTACAGCTGGTTGCTCTTTTCTATAAAAGAAATGAGCTTCTGGCATAAGCTTTTCGCTTCATCCGATAAATCTTCATAAGATTCAATAGCACTAATTGCTTTCTCACAAAAAGCGTCTTTGTCTCGAACGGTGTTCCCCTCTGCGTAAGAAACAGTTCTAGTTTTGTTTTGTAATTGACTATCTATAAACTCACCAAGATTTCTTTTCCAATAAACAGGTTTTAAAATCTTACTAGTATCATTATGAGATTTCACTTTTTCAGTTTGCGCAATATCTATTCGAAATTTAGGCTCATCTTCATAAGAACGAACTATACTCTCAATAACTTTTGCTGATAAAATGTTTTCTATCTCTTTACCTTCTGTTAAGTAGAAGTTTTCATTTAGCGCCTTTCTAAAACCGTCATGGCGTAGCTTTTTAGCCTTAGAAACTTTTCCTTCCTCATTAATATCGCTGTCGGCGACTAGGAACACTTTGTTGTTTGTTCTTAAGGCGTTCATGTTATCCGACTCTTTCTTATCTTCAAAATCCCAGTGTATAATATTGCTCCCGGCATATTCTACGAAGGTGTAATGTAAGTCTTCTAGTAAATGCTCCTTATTATTTTTCTTTTTGTGTAGTTCTAGAAAGCGTCGCAAATATTTTCTATCAGTAATCCCTTCTACCCATATAGAACAATTTGCAAGGAATACAGAGGAATTACGAACTCCTATATCATTTAGAACATGATTGTCTGGACCCTGTAGTTGTCTGATTTGAAATTTACCTTCAGACTCTTTTCTAAAGCTATAGACGGAAACCTTATCCGAATCCGTTGTGAAGTCAAGAAAGTGATTTGAATGTGTAGTTAGGAAGAATTGCATTGACGCAAAATCTTCACTTAATAAAGTATTTAATAGCAGGCGTTGCATTCCTGGATGTAATGACAACTCTGGTTCTTCAATAAAGAAAAGTGCGTTTTCGCCTTTCCTCATAAAGATTGGATATAGTATTTGAATGATGGCTTGAATGCCATCGCCCAATTCATGGATAAGCCTTTCCTCTCCATCGAATCCAATCTCTAAAACGTCGTGACCCACCTTGGGGATTAGCGTTACTTCTTTATCTGGGAAGAAATTCTGCTTTAAGAAATTTTCGAACTCTGTAATTCTAATTCTATAAATCTTTGAATTCAATAGCTTCACCTTTACATCCTCGTAGATTTCTAAACCGGTAAAAATATTTTTAGATATGTCTGGTATTTTAGTGTATTCAAAGGGCTTCCCTTCGGAGAAATAATCGAATATGGTTCTAAAACCATACGAGTTAATTTTTCCGTTGAATTCTATTAGATTTGAAATAGATGTTTGGATAGGTCTTAAACCTCTCAGAAGAGGAATATAATAGCGTTCGTAATGAACCGAATTTCGTACACCACTATATGTCTGAAGCTCTTTTGCAAGCGCAAACAATTCTGATCTCAGTCTCGAAATTTCTAGCGTATTAGACGAGCGATTTATAGAGATGTAACTACCTAGTTCCTGAAGTTCCTCAATCCTATTTTTTACTATTGCATCTGGAGCAATTTTCATTTGGAGAAAGCGGGTGGGACCTAAGTTTTCATGAGCTTTCCGAGCATCATTAGTTCTAAAGCTAATCTCCTGATTTTTCAAATACTCATCTAAGAGATTTTTACAGCGTTTAATTCGTTCATTAATGTGCCTCAAATTCAAATCCGACTGATAAAAGCTGAATTCATTGTCATTAAAAAATCCTCGGAGTAATCTACTTTTACCAGAATTATTAGGTCCAATGAAGATGTTGACCTTCGAAATTCCGGGAACTAGCGAAGGGTCCGAATTCAATGTAGTGTTTGTAAAGCCAGCCAAGGCTTTTGTTTGCAGACTGATATCAGTAATCATACTGTAGTGAAAATAATAATATTTGATTTAAGATAACATTCATTCCCAAATCACTCATTATCTAAGTATTTGCTTCGAATCTTGTCTTAGATAGTATCACCCAGTTGAGGTTTGGGATTCCTTCCGCCTTATCGCACCTATTTTGATACAGAAGAAAGGCGCCGGAATGACGCGCTGGGGCTAGACAAGTGAACGCCTATACCTACATTATTGGACGACCACTAGCACACTATATTTCAAACCATATCTTTGCCCCAAAGCATAAAGAATAATGAAGCAGATCTTCTCCCCCGGCAGCGAGATGAGCTATGAGAAAGTCATCACGCGGGATGATATCGCGGCCTTTGAGTCGGGTGTGGTACATGAGGTGTACGCCACCTTTGCCATCGCGCGGGATGCCGAGTGGGTGGGCAGGCTCTTTGTGCTGGAGATGATAGAGCCGGACGAGGAGGGCATCGGCACCTTCGTGCAGGTAGACCATCATGCCCCCGCACTGGTAGGCGAGACCGTGGTATATGAAGCCGTGATAGACGAGCTGCATAAGAATGTAGTAGGCTGCACCTTTGCCGCCTATGTAGGCAAGCGCCTCATAGCCAGCGGCCGCACCGGCCAGAAGATCCTCAGGAAAGACAAGCTCAAAGCCCTGATGCAGAACCTCAGTGAGGGTATCTGATTACCCATCTCCTCCATTGTCATGCCGTCATTTGCGAAGCTTATACAGGCATCTTGTATTACTGCTGTCGGCTATATGAGCGGGATTTCTCAATACAAGATGTCTCTGGCAAGCTACGCAAGCCGGCGACATGACAAATACAACGCAGACTCAACCGTTTGATTAATCGACTGAATTTCAGTCGATTGGTTCTTCCCTCTCCCTCGGAGAGGGAAGATGCCGAAGGCAGATGGGTGAGGTCTGTAACCTTCCCCTAGCCTTTGCCGTAAAAAAGGGAAAACACGGCCCCCGATGAAGCAACTTAGACTAACCAATAACGTCGCCCAGAAGGATAGCGAATCAGTAGACCGCTACCTGATGGAGATATCTAAAAAGGAACTCCTCACTGCGGATGAAGAGGCCGCTCTGGCCCGCCAGATCCGTGAGGGTGATATGGATGCACTGGACAAGCTGGTGCAGGCCAATCTACGCTTTGTAGTATCCGTAGCCAAGCAATATCAAGGACAAGGCCTCAGCCTCAATGACCTCATCAATGAGGGCAACCTCGGCCTGATCCGCGCTGCACAAAAGTTTGACGAGACCAAGGGGTTCAAGTTCATCTCCTACGGTGTGTGGTGGATCCGCCAGGCTATGGCGCAGGCTATCATAGAGCAGTCTAAGATCATCCGCATCCCTACGGGCAAGGCGCAGCATTTCTCCAAGATCAACCGTGCCTTTCAGATGCTGGAGCAGGAGTACCAGCAGGACCCGTCTATAGAGGAGGTGATGAAGAAGACCGGCCTCACAGAAGAAGACATCAATGACTACCTCAAGAATATAGTCTCTACCGTCTCTACCGATATGGGCATGGGCGAGGATGGCGACCTGTCGTTTGGCGATACGCTGCACGATGACAGCCACCTGACACCAGAGGACGAGATGATGCGCAACTCTGTAGAGAGCATGCTGAAGAATATGCTGGCCACGCTGGACCAGCGCGAGCAGCAGATCATCAAGCTCTACTTTGGCCTGGATGGCAATGATACGCATACCCTGGAGGAGATAGGCGAGCGGCTCAGCCTGACCCGCGAGCGCGTACGCCAGATCAAAGAGCGGTGCCTGGAGCGCCTCAAGAAGAAAAGCAACGTGTCACTACTCGATGGCTATCCGCTGAAGTAAGCGGCCCCATCCAAACCTTCCCCCAAGGGGAAGGCTTAACAGCCAAATACATAAAACACATTAGATTAGCTCCTGCATTTGCAGGAGCTTTCTTTATTTATTTCAAAAACAAACAGAGCCTGCCATATATGTTTTGAAAGACACTTCAAAACACAAGGTTCTTCCCTCTCCTTGGGAGAGGGAAGATGCCGAAGGCAGATGGTTGAGGTATATGAAGCTTTCTTTTTCATATAAGGTCGATGATATCAATGCCGCTGCGGAGTGGGTCAGACTACAGGCCGGTGCTACCCGCGTGTGGCTATTCATAGGCGAGATGGGTGCCGGCAAGACGACGCTCATTAAGGCCATCTGCCAGCAGCTGGGCACTACAGACGATCTCTCCAGTCCGACTTATGCACTGGTCAATCAATACCATATACCCGGCCGCAGTACCCGCATCTATCACCTGGACCTCTACCGGCTGCGCAGCACGGAGGAGGCGCTGGATATAGGTATAGAGGACTATCTGCTGGGTGGCGACTACTGCATGATAGAGTGGCCGCAGCTCATAGAGCCGCTCCTGCGCGAGGGTGAGTATATCACTATCCACATATCTCCCCTATCGGAATATGAAAGAAATATCAGTATCTTTAGATAAGACCGATAGACGTTAGACGATAGACAATAGACCACTCGGGTTGTTGCCTTTGTCTAGTGTCTAAGTCTAAAATCTAACGTCTAGTAATGACAAGCAGCAATAAATTTGAAGGGATAGTAAGCAAGCTGGGCCTGGAGCCTATGGAGTCTCCCGTGATGGTAGAGAGCAAGACCAGCAAACTCTTTATCGGTATGCCCAAGGAGTGGAGCTTTCAGGAGCACCGCATCGGCCTCACCCCATCTGCAGTACGCACCCTGGTAGCCAACGGCCACCGTGTGATCATAGAGAGCAATGCGGGCCTTGAGTCACACTTTCTGGATACAGACTACTCAGAGGCAGGTGCAGAGATCACGAGCAGCCGTGAGGAGGTATTCAAGGCGGATGTGATCATCAAGATAGCCCCGCCACAGCTGGATGAGATCAATCTCATGCAGATGAACCAGACGCTCATCTCGCCTATCCACCTCCCTACCATGAAGCGCGAGTACCTGACCCGCCTCATAGATAAAAAAGTCACCGCACTCGCCTTTGAGTATACCAAGGATGAGGCGGGCTTCTTCCCCTTTGTACGCTCTATGAGTGAGATAGCGGGTAGCAGCTCCATACTCATAGCCGCAGAGTACCTGAGCAATGCCCACGAGGGCACGGGTATGCTGCTGGGCGGTGTATCCGGTGTGCCTCCGGCCAAAGTGGTGATACTCGGCGCTGGTGCTGTAGGTACCTCTGCTGCACGCGCGGCACTGGGCCTTGGCGCAGTCGTATCGGTCTTTGACAATAACGTATATAAGCTGCAGCGCCTGCAGGAGCGTATCGGTGCGAGGGTCTTCACCTCTATCATCTCACCTGAGATACTATGCCAGGAGTTGCGCGGCGCAGATGTAGCCATCGGTGCCATACACTCCAAGAAGGGCCGCTCACAGGTGATCGTCACTGAGGATATGGTCTCTCAGATGAAGTCCGGCTCTATGATCGTAGACGTGAGCATAGACCAGGGTGGCTGCTTTGAGACCAGTAGCGTGACATCGCACTCACATCCTACCTTTCGCAACTACGATGTGATCCACTACTGTGTGCCAAACATCGCCTCCCGCGTATCCCGCACAGCCTCTTATGCCATCTCCAATATCCTCCTGCCTATCCTGCTGCACTGCGGCGACCTGGGTGGTATCAAGGGCCTGATATTTGAAGACAGCGGCATCCGCAATGGTATCTATATCTACAACGGCAACCTAACAAACGAGCACCTATCCAAGCTCTTCAATATCAAGAACACTAACCTGGAGCTGCTCTTCGCGGCTAATTTCTAAATGTGATAATGAGGTGAATGTGCTAGTATGCTAATGGTATATTGCACTTGTCATCCTTTATCCATTAGCACATTCATCTGATCAGCACATTAGCACATTTCACCCTCTGCCCGTAATCTAGTACACCCCTTTGTTTATAGGTGAAAATCGCTGCTCGGCCGGGCCGCTGATTACCCGTACTTTCAGCAGCATAAACTGCACGGATGTTTTATGAATTTCTACAGCCGCTGGACCGGGACAAGGTCTTTGGCGATACTACCTGGCGCACTGCACAGCTCGGCAGCAGTGTAGACTTCTACGAGGGCAAGACGATGGACATAGATGGCTATGACCTCGCCATCATCTCCGTGTCTGAGAACCGCGGCCACACTGCCAACCGCGGTGTGGAGGACGGCCACGCCAATATCCGCCGCGAGCTATACCGACTCTACACTCCTATAGCAGAGAAACCGGTGCGCATAGTAGACCTCGGTGAGATCAAGACCGGCGCTAACCTGAAGGATACCTACTTTGGCCTCGCCGCGGTCATGCTGCAGCTGCTCACGTCTAAGGTCATACCTGTGATCATAGGTGGTACACATGACCTGACGTTTGGCCAATACCTCGGCTATCAGGAGCTGTATACGCTGATCAATATGGTGATCATAGATGAGCGCATAGACATGGAGGAGCCTGATGGCGAAATGGATGCCTCCAGCTACCTCATGCCTATCCTCTCTCATAGTCCAAACTACCTCTTCAACTACTCTCACCTCGGCTACCAAACATACCTGAATGATCCGAAGACCGTAGACATGCTCGAATCGTTGAACTTTGACTGCCTGCGCCTGGGCATGGTGCGCCAGCATATCAGTGAGGTAGAGCCGATCCTGCGTGATGCAGACATGCTCAGCATAGATATCAGCTCTATCCGTATGGCTGATGCACCCGGTCATGTAGGTGCCTCGCCCAATGGCTTTAATGGGGAGGAGCTATGCCAGATCACCCGCTATGCCGGCCTGAGTGACAAGCTCACCTCTATCAGCATCTCAGAGTACAATCCGCACTATGACAATCATGGCCAGACGGCGCAGCTCATCGCGCAGATGCTCTGGTACTTTGTAGAAGGCTACTACAGCCGCAAGGGTGACATGCCAGCCAATATGGACCAGTTCCTGAAGTTCACAGTCAAGTTTGAGCAGTATGATCATGAGCTCATCTTCTGGAAAAGCAAAGTGACAGAGCGCTGGTGGATGGAGCTACCCTATGGCGACCGCAAGAAGTATGCCCGCCACCAGATGGTGCCCTGCTCCTACTCAGACTACGAGATGGCCTGCAAGGATGAACTGCCTGACCGCTGGATGAAGGTCTACAACAAGCTGATGGACGTGTAGGCGGACGACAGACGACGGACTACCAGAAAGGCAAACTAACTCACTCCCTCGTCCCTCGTCACGCGTCCCTCGTACTGACTTTGGCGCAGTCTTAGCTGACAGCATATCTAAACCAACCACTATGAATAAGTACCTACTCGAGCAGTTCAATGCTACCTTTGACAAGAAGGAATGGTTCGTATGTCTGCGGGATGCTGTGTAAGGGCTAACCGATGAGCAGGCCCGCTGGAAGCCGGATGCCAGCTTCAACTCTATCTACGAGCAGGTAGTGCATCTTATCTTCTGGAATGACCGCTACCTGCATAAACTGCGCGGTGCAGACCTGCCGGCTGTACAGACCAGCGAGGAGACCTTTCAGCAGGAGACGCAGATACACTTTGACTAGCTGATGGTGCGGGCTGATGAGGTATTCTCCCAGTGGCAGTCAGAGCTGGTGAAGGAGCTGCCTGCAGATCAGAAGAATGACTGGCCATCTATAGTCGGCCATATCAACCTGCACAACGCCTACCACATAGGGCAGATCGTATTGATTCGCAAGCTGCAAGGGTCGTGGCAGGCAGACTATGGAGTGAGCTAGTGCGTCTCTGTGTAGCCATGCGCCGTGATATAATGATCGCAGTAGATGTAGAAGGCGATGCACACTACTACTAATACGGCATATCCCAAATATACTCTTGCCTTGCCATAGTGAGCTATCCGATCATGGTGCTCCATGAGAGCGATGCCTATGACGCGCTGGCCGAATACCAGTATCAGCAGACCGAGCAGTACCGCTATAGCACCCACAGCACCGAGTGGTGGAGAGTACTCTATGTGCGCTGCATGCTGCTCCATCTGCATGACCGGCCATACCAGAAAATAGCCCGCTAACAGCATGCCGATCAGCATCGTGATCAGACCATATACACGCGGATAGGCCAGTGCAAATTTGACGAGTTGTTCGTTTCTTGCCATGTGGCTATAGGTGGATGAGGTGGCTGCTTAAACGGTCTTCACTCCACTGTACAGGCTTTCTATTACGTCCTTGTACTTGTCCATTACTACCTTGCGGCGTACCTTGGTGGTAGGGGTCAGCTCACCTGTCTCAGTGGTCCACTCGTCAGGCAGCAACTCAAAGCGCTTGATGGTCTCCCAACTACCGAAGCTCTTGTTCTTTTCGTCAATCGCGGACTGCATCATCTTCTTCACCTCAGGTGACTTGACGATAGCTTCTTTATTAGTAGCGGGTACTCCGTGCTTTGCACACCAATCGGTGAGGGCTGGGAAGTTTGGCACGATGAGGGCAGAGACATAGTTGCGGTTCTCCCCTATCACCAGCATCTGCTCTATGAATGGGATCTCCTTCATCTTGCTCTCCAGAGAGAGCGGTGCTACATACTTGCCGCCAGAGGTCTTGAATATCTCCTTGACACGGTCTGTGATCTGGAGGTACTTGCGGCCCTTGTAGTCTATGAACTTGCCCACGTCTCCGGTATACAGCCAGCCATCCTTTACGGTAGCGGCTGTAGCATCGGGACGGTTGTAGTAGCCCATCATCACGTTTGGTCCCTTGGCCAGGATCTCGCCCTCACCGGCACCCATGCCCTCACGATGATCGAGGTGTACCTCTACACCATCTATCACAGGGCCTACAGTGCCAAACTTGATACTGTCGCGCGTGAACGGATTGACTGTGATCACAGGGGAGCTCTCTGTCTGGCCATAGCCCTCACTGATGAAGATGCCCGCAGCCGTGAAGACACGTGCCAGCTTTGGATTGAGCTTGGCAGCGCCGGTCACTATGCCCTTTACATTGCCTCCCAGCGCCTCGCGCCACTTGGCAAAGATGAGCTTGTCATATACGTTCTTGTAGAGGAAGTTGTCCCACCAGCCGTATTCCTTCTCTATGTCATAGTTCACAGCGAAGTCCATGGCTGCGAGGTAGAGCTTCTTCTTGATGCCGCTCAGATTGGCAGAGGCCGCTTCGAGCTTCATAAATACCTTCTCGAGGAGGCGTGGTACGGATGTAAAGAAGTCAGGCTTGACCTCTTTGAGGTTGTCTGCTATCAGCTCCAGGCTCTCGGCGTAGTAGATAGATACGCCATTGGCCATGTATACATACACTACCATGCGCTCAAAGATGTGGCACAGCGGCAGGAAGCTCAGGACCTTCATGGTCTCGTCTACGGGGAGGATAGGCTTTACTGCCTTTACATTGCTCACCACATTGTTGTGAGAGAGCATGACGCCCTTAGGATTGCCGGTAGTGCCGGAGGTATAGATGATGGTAGCGAGCTGCATAGGGTCTACGGCTGCACGGGCTGCAGTGACAGTAGCTACATCACCACCGCGGCCCAGAGCGAGGAACTCCTCAAAGCTCTTTGTACCAGCCACCGTGTCAAAGCTGAAGATGTCTATGAGCTCGGTCTGGGACTTGATGTTATTGATCTTGGTAGCCAGGCCAGCATCTCCTACGAAGATGTACTTGACATTGCCATCCTTTAGGATGAACTCATACTCCTCCTCTGTGATGGTAGGATAGATGGGTACCAGTACAGCACCTATCTGGAGTACCCCCAGGTCTACTATGTTCCACTCGGGCCTGTTGGCCGATACGACGGCTATCTTGTCATCCGGTTTGACGCCCAGGGCAAGCAGTGAGAGGCTCACCTCCGTGCCTATGCGAATCACATCTGCAGTGGAGTACTTGGTCCACTGTCCGTTCTCCTTGCGACAGAAGGCATCGCTCTGGGGAAACTGGTCCTGCTGATAGTAGATAATGTCAAATAGCCTGGTGTAGTCCTTCATGATAGGGTAATGAAATTTTAAGATATCGGTAAATATAAAAAAGAAATCGAACGGCGGTAGAAATGGTCAGCAAACGGGCAAAATAGCCCGGACGAAGGGACCGGAAGCCATGTTTTTCGACTAAGGGGATATAGCATTGATGCGGGTCTGAGGTGGGTGGAGGTGGCATGGCTGTACAGGAGAGACGATGGTGGGTGAGATATATTTTAGTGTTGAAAAACAGGACATAAGATAAGGGTGGTCATAGCACGGCTATGTAAGCAACTGACTGTGATGGCATAGCCTGAAAGCATTGCTACCATTGACTTTGGTGAATAAATGTTTAACTGCCACTGTTTGGATATGTGGCTAATATTTGCTTTATTTGCAGTAGCGGTTTCAAGCGCAAAGGCGCGGCAACGCTAAACGAAAAAAATGCTAAGAGGGCACGCCCCTCCGGTATACCAGTCCTCATGGGCTGTGCATTGTTTCTCCTCTTATTTATCATAAAAATCTAAGAACCTATGGCTGCTGAAAATGGCAACAAATACGCCGAGAGATGGACGTATGACAAGACACTCGCTGCACTGAATGAAGTGCACACCTGGGCGCTCAGCCCTGACTGCCTCTACCTGGGGCATGCGCTAAACCAAGCCGGACTCTATAACGACCTTTGGGCCTACTGGCGGCGCAAATGGCGCGGCAATGCGCGGATCATCACGCTGATGAAAAGGATCCTCCAGCTCTTTGAGGTGAGGCTCCTTCAAAATACGGCGCTGGGCAAGATACCGGCGCGGGTGGGCCTCTTTGCCCTGACGCACCACTATGAGTGGGGCCGCGAATATGAGACGATGGAGGAGCAGCAACAGCAGCGCACTGAGCAGGACCGACGCATGGAGGAGGAGCGCCGCGAGGATATGGAGGCGCCGGCAGATGAGCTGGCCGCTACTGAGGCGCGCCGCGCCCAGCAGGCCAAACTGCTCAAAGAATTTAACGAGCGGAAGGTGGCGCAGTATAATGTGAAGCACCCTGCCGCGCAGCTCACTATGCCGATGAGCTGGCACCTGGGCACGCCCCCCGAAGGGGCGGAGGCGGTGCTGTTTGATAGCGGGTATTTTTTGAGGTTGTAGCACCTCTCCCAACCCTCTCCAAAGGAGAGGGCTTTAACAGCGAATACATTTATCGAGAGCCGCGGGGACGGGATGCAAATTGGTTTTCACGCGAATATGCGGGGGTGAATGCACATTAATAGTGTTACAAGCACGAGGGGATGGAATGCCCGTTGGAAACTCGGACTAGGGGGAAAGTGCGCTCTGGGTGGCTGTTGGTTAGGCGACCAACAGCGGCAGCAGCTATCTGAGCGGGCATCATATATGGCAGTGGCGAAGACGCGAAATATTGCATCCCAGCACGGTGGGATTGTCATTTTTGAAAACGCAAAATATTGCGTCTCTACTTCATGATCTCCTTTACCATATTCTTCCGCAATAACGCAGAGGCGGTAAGTACGCCAGAAAACAGTGCGCCGCCGATGCCGACGGTGACGATGTCCTGGCCGGTGAGGTAGAGGCCGCGGATGGGGGTGCGGGCGCGGAGGAAGTCGAGTCGGAATCTTTTGGGGCCGTGGTTGAGGCCGTAGATCTCGCCTTTTTCGTAGCTGGTAAAGTACTTTGTAGAGAGCGGGGTGGATAGCTCGTAGTAGTCTATTTTGCCACGGAGCTGCGGGCGCTGCTCGTAGAGGTATGTGAGCAGGCGCTGAGAGAGTTCTTCCTTGTAGGCTTCATATTCTTCGCCGCGTTTTTGCCAGCGCTCGCCTTCCCACTTGCTAAACCACTCATAAGGTACGCAGGAGATGATCTCTACTACTGAGCGACCAGGGAAGGCTTCATTCCACTTCGGGTCTTTGGCCGATGGGAAGGAGATGTAGACGACGGGGAATGGCGCGTTCTTGTCTTTCATAAAATCACTCAGTGCGCGGTCGTGATCATTATGCGGGTAGAGCCAGAGATTGGTGGTGCCGAGGCCGAGTGCTTCGGAGCTTTCTTTGATACCAATGTACAGGCAAATGTGCGCGGTGGAGCTATCGAGCTCAGGCAGGTCGCGCGACATGCCGAAGCGCTCCAGTTCGGCGCGTGGTATCAGGTGCTTGTAGGTGGTGAGGGCGCCAGCACCGCTCACTACAGCATCGCCATAGATGGAGCGGCCATCCTCCATGAGCACGCCTACGGCGCGGCCTTCGCGGATGATGACCTCTTTGACACCCGCACGGATGTACATTTTGCCGCCGTGATCGAGTATCACCTTGCCGATGGTCTTGGCAAAAGATGATGCACCGCCCACCGGATAGCAGCCACCCTCAAAATAGTGACGCGTGAGCGTGGCATGCATGGCAAAACTGCTATCGCGAGGGCCCATGCCGTAGTCGCCATACTGGCCGGAGAGCACGGCTATGAGGTCTTTATTTTTTGTGAGGCTCTGGAGTACCTCGAGTGTGGTCCGATCTGAGAGCTTTAGAAATTTGCGACGGGTCCAAAGGCCCATGAGGCTGCCCATCCAGCGGCTGAAGACGCGGTCCGTATAGTAGCTGCGCTGGCCGAGGGCCACCTGGCTGATAAGCTCGAAGTATTTGTTTATCGCAGCCTCCTCCTGAGGGAACCATTTGATGAGATCCGCCTTGAGATTTTCTTTGCCTTTGCGGTAGGGGTAGTGCTTGTCACCGATGATGATCTCGTCGTAGACCTCGTCCATCTCGGCCCACTTCAGCTGGCCCTCGCTCACGTAGTCAAAGATGTCGCGCAGGATGGAGAACTTCTTATTGACCTCGCCTACGTAGTGTACGCCGGCGTCCCACTCATATCCCTTGCGTGTAAAGGTTTGTGTAAAGCCACCGATGGTACCATGCTTCTCCAGCACGAGGACTTTCTTGCCGGCTTTGGCCAGTATAGCGGCGGTGGTGAGGCCACCGAGGCCGGAGCCGATGATGATGACGTCATAGTGGCCCGTCTCCTCTGCGCGGGTAAAGGAATGGGCGAGCTTCAGCGCTTGTTCTCCTGCATGTGTAGCCATAGCGTAATGATAGGCAATTCGGCCCCTAAATCCCCAAAGGGGACTTTAACAGCCGCAAGGATTCAATCAACGGGTTGGGCATAAGAGTGAGTGATTTGAGGCTGCTGCGTCGGTCCCGCTAAATCTCTTTAACAGCCGGCCTCATCCCTCTGCCTTCGGCATCTCCCTTCTCCAAGAGGAGAAGGGAGAACCAGTTGTGGAAGGAAAGTCTTTCTTATTATAAAGGTGATTTTAAAAGAAAAGAACTGCCATAAGGCAGCTCTTTGTATAGGTGGTGTTAGGTCCTTATTCTTTGATGAAGCGCTTGACTCTGGTGGCGGTGCCGCTCCTGATCTCGAGGAGGTAGATGCCGCTGCTGAGGCTGGTGAGGTCCAGCTGTACCCGGTGCCGGCCGGTGTCATCCAGTGCGCTATATGGGCTCTGTAGCTCCTGGCCTATGGTACTGAGGATGCGTATGGAGGTATGACCTACATGTGTGACCTGATAGGACAGCGTGACGTGGTCTGTGGCGGGTATAGGTGCGAGTACTACTGATGTGAGGCCGGAGGCGGGATCCTCTATACCTGTGGTGCTCACGCATGGGCCGTGGTAGTAGCGGGCCACGCCGCCATAGTAGGTAGCGGTACATGGATTCATGTATGTCACGCTATCGCAGCCGCAGACCGGATCTGACACCGGTACATCGCAGCAGAGGCCACCGGGTATAGGGCACAGGAGGCTGGAGTCTATGCAGCTATGAGTGATGTACACTGTATCGCAGAAAGAACCGCTACAAGTATTGCCCTGATGATCCCTGCCGGTGATGAGCAGGCAGACGGTGTATGCGCTATCGCGTGCATAGATATGCGTAGGATTGGCCAGGGTAGATGTAGCACCATCTCCAAAGGTCCAGTAATAGCTGGTGACAGTATCTGCTCCAGTGAGGCTGATAAAGTCTACAGTGTCTACACGCTTAGCAAAAGTCAACTGAGTCGGGCAGGGATTGGCAGGTATCTGCCCCGGTGTGAGGACCTGATAGCAAGAGACAGCTACATCTGTACCCTGCATACAGATAGATACGCAGCCGCTCAGGCCATAGCTGTAGACAATGGTATCGCCCACATGCAGTGTAGCACCCGCAGGCATGGTGCATGGATGCAGCAGTGTGCCACTGGTAAAATCACTGATGAGCGGGCACTCGGCTCCCTGCACTACCACACCTGTATCAGTGCAGCTGGTGGCTGCACTATCCAGTAGCTCCAGATGATCTACGCGAAACTCTGTAGGTGCGGCTACGATACCGCAGCCACCATTGACACGGCCACCCATGAGGGTGATGCGGCAGGAGTCAAAGAGCGTGGCCTGATAAGACACGGGCACGATGAGCTGCGAGTAGGTGAAGCTGCTGGCCGTGCTCTCCCAGTAGCCGTGGTCTACCACGCTGCCATGGTACAGCAGCTCTACGAGTACTGAGGCGGTATCCTGCTGCATGTAGCCGGGATCATTCACACAGGGTGCAAAGGACAGGGTGTAGTAGAGTGAAAGGCCGGACGGATGTGTGGTGACCGCGAAAGTGGTTTTTGCAAATGCTTTAAAGACATTGTTAGCGTATAGGTTAGCAGCGTAGCTGCCGGTATAGCGTACAGTGTCTTTTTTGACCACGTATGGATCATAGGCGGGCAGGGTGAGCGGGCGGCTATTGGTCTCCCAAAGGAGCGGTACGGGCTGATTGTCCCACAGCTCAAAATCAGCGTTTGGGATGACCTGTGCGGTGAGCAGGTGCGTGAGCACCATGATGGCGGCGAGGAAGATTGTTTTTGTCATGGTCGGTGGTTTCGGTGAGCTACAATAAGATACATGAAGGTAACGGTGCAAAGTACGAAACGGTTGCCTGAGGCGCTTTCTACCGCCCATCAAACCGGAAATGTGGCTGAATGGATTTACCGAAAAAATAAGGGCGTTGCCCGCCGCTCTCACGTAAAACATCATGGACCATTTTGTACAGCACAATACCGCTGCTGTACTCTACCCGCAGGTATTGTATTTCGCAACATCGCTACGGCTATGGCGTACGCCCTTCTGTAATTGTACGCGTCATTTAAAACCCCAACGATGAAAAAGATACTGGTAATAGGCTGGCTGCTGGTGCTGCTATCTATGGTGGCTGTCATCTTCTGGCAGCAGGAGTGGAAGTATTCGCTGCCTACTCCGGTGCCGACGGGCTACCGCGCTATCCACCCCGGTGAGCAGGTGCTGCTGGCCGGCAGGATCAAAGCGGAGGCTGGCAAGCCGCTCTTCATCCACTTTTTCAATCCCGACTGCCCATGCTCGCGTTTTAATGCGCCGCACTTCAACTCGCTGGTGAGGAAATACGGAGACAAGATGACCTTTGCCGTAGTGCTGATCAATACCACCAGGGTGCACGACCCGGCAGAGGTACGGCGCAAGTATAACTTTGAAGTGCCGGTACTGACAGATGCCTCTATCGCTGAGGCCTGTGGGGTCTACTCTACGCCGCAGGCCGCCCTGCTGGATGCAGACGGGCGCCTCTACTACCGGGGCAACTATAACCGTACCCGCTACTGCACTGACACGCGCAGCGACTATGCGCGTATGGCCATAGACTCTATGATGCTCCATGTGTCCCAGCCGACCTTCAATCAATTTGCACTGACAGCGTATGGCTGCCAGCTACCTTATTGCACCCGATAAATCCACCTCATGATACTCGCATCATCTACTATACAAGCTTCCAGCGTAAAAGACTTTGCCGCAGATGTCAAAAGAAAATCTGATTATACGATCAATTTCTTCCTGGTCGGCTTCTTTATCTGTGGGCTGATACTAGCCACCTTTTACGACACATGGCTGGTGGCCCTCAGCGTGGGGAGCCTCTGCCTGGCAGCCTACTACTCCAGCAAACTACTGCTGCCCGCCTCTGACATGTACCAGTATGTACTGGGCGCTGTGTTTGGGATATTTATGGCGCAGTATATCTACCAGATGCATGGCATGTTTGAGATGCATTTCATTGCCTTCATAGGTAGTGCGATGCTGATCACATATCAAAACTGGAAGCTGCAGATACCACTGGCCATCGTAGTGATAGTGCATCATGCGCTATTTGCCTACCTGCAGTACTCGGGTGTGGATAGGGTCTACTTCACCCAGCTGGAGTATATGAGCCTGGAGGCTTTTATCATCCACGCTTTGCTGGCCTGTGTGATCTTCTTTATCTGCGGGCTGTGGGCATATCAGTTTCAGGCATTTAGCCGCAGTCATATAGAGCAAAGCTATGAGATAGGCCGACTGCAGGAGGAGGAGCGCAAAAAGGAACAACTGATGCGGGCCGAGGCAGAGATCCGCGTGCTGAATGACTCACTGGAGACAAAAGTACGCGAGCGTACAGCACAACTGGAGACCGTCAATAAAGAGCTGGAGGCATTCAGCTACTCGGTGGCTCATGACCTGCGGGCGCCGCTGCGGGTGATCAATGGGTTTAGCCGGATGGTGCTGAAGATGGAAGAGGCAAAGATCAGTAAGGTGTCATTTGAAAACCTGCATATCATCATGAAGAATGCGGCGCAGATGGGCCAGCTGATAGACGACCTGCTGGACTTCTCCCGCCTGGGACGGGCTGCGATAGAGGTGCGCCAGGTAGAGATGCGAGACCTCGTCCATAGCGTGATCAAGGACCTGCAAAACAGTGATCAATACACAGTGCCGGAGATACAGATCAAGGAACTGGCAGATGCTCAGTGCGACCCGATACTGATGAAGCAGGTATGGACCAACCTGATATCTAATGCCGTAAAATATTCCCGTAAAAAGGACAAACCACTCATAGAGATAGGCACCGCTAAGCGCAATGGGATGAATACCTATTATGTAAAGGATAACGGAGCTGGATTTGACATGGAGTTTTATGACAAGCTATTCGCCGTATTCCAGCGCTTGCACAAGGTGACAGAGTACGAGGGCACGGGTGTGGGACTGGCGCTGGTGCAGCGTATCATAGCCAAGCACCGCGGTAAAGTATGGGCAGACAGTGAGCCGGATAAAGGAGCCACATTTTATTTCACATTACCTAATAATATTTCAAACTGATATCATGGACAATCAACAAGTAGACATCCTGCTGGTAGAGGATAACCCATATGAAGCGCGGCTCACGCTCATGAGCCTGGAGGAGCAGAAGATCTCCCAAAACATCTATCATGTAGATGATGGTGCTGAGGCGCTGGATTTCATCTTTGCCAAAGGTAACTATGCCAGCCGCAATGTGGAGAACACACCGCGTATGATCCTGCTGGACCTCAATATGCCTAAGATAGGCGGGCTGGAGGTATTACGCCGTATCAAGGCCGATGATCGCACCAAAGCTATCCCGATAGTGATACTGAGCTCCTCGCGCGAGGACTCAGACCTGGTGACTAGCTACATGCTCGGCGTGAATAGCTATGTAGTAAAGCCGGTGGAGTTTGACACCTTTACCAAAGCCATATCTGATATAGGCAGCTACTGGATGCTGCTCAATGAATCTACCGTACTCTTCCTGCTGGCAAAGTCTAAAATGCACAAGGCCTAGCCTTCGATGCGTCATGTAAAATAATAAAGCCGGTCCTGTGAACCGGCTTTATTATTTGTGATAAGGCAACTATTTACTTGCCTTTGGTCGAATCAGCTTTTACCACTTTGTTGGTCGGCTTTGATTTGGTCACGGTGCGTGTAGAGCCATCGGGATGCGTGGTGGTCTTGGTCTTTTCCTTCATCTCATGATGTTTGGTCTTTGAGGTGCTGGATGTCGTATCAGCTTGTGCATAATCTACGGTGGATACGAAGAGTGCCGCTATTGCGAGCATTACATTTCTGAGGAGTTTCATTTTGACTGCTTTTAGGATTGATCAATAGTGGCGGGAACCACCAATATGGTGCCAGCGGGATTTATTCCCCAGGTGGGGAGGCGGATGTTAAAATCAGATTAGAACATTATCACATTCAGAGATATCCTCATATCTCAGCGCTCTGTGGTGATTTTGCTATATTCACCGCGTTATGGCACATACATATATCAAAGACCTAAGCAAGCATGAAGGGCAGCAAGTGACCCTGAAAGGATGGCTGGCGCAGAAGCGCGACTCCAAGACGATCGTATTTCTCGTGATGCGTGATGGCACCGGATTTCTCCAGTGCATCGTAGATATAAATAATGTAGGCGAAGAAGTATTTGAGACGGCCAAGAAGCTGACACAGGAGAGTGCCTTTGAGATCACTGGTACTGTGCGCCGGGATGAGAAGCAATTTGGCGGGTATGAGCTGCAGGCATCTGCGCTGACCGTATACAGCCTGGCTACTGACTACCCTATCACGCCCAAGGACCACGGCATCGAATTCCTGATGGAAAACCGCCACCTATGGCTGCGCTCCCGCAGGCAGTGGGCTATCATGCGTGTGCGCAATACGATCATCTACTCGATTCATAAGTTCTTTCAGGACCGTGGCTTTGTGCAGATGGATGCGCCGATCTTTACCGGCAATGCTGCAGAAGGTACTACCACGCTGTTTGAAACAGACTTTTACGGTGAGCCGGCGTACCTGTCTCAGTCAGGCCAGCTGTATGGCGAGGCCATGGCATTTGCACAGGGGCTGATCTATACATTCGGGCCTACCTTCCGCGCGGAGAAGTCTAAGACGCGGAGGCACCTGTCAGAGTTCTGGATGATAGAGCCGGAGATGGCCTTCTATGACCTGGATATGGATATGGATGTGATAGAGGACTTCGTGCGCTATGTAGTGACCGAGGTGCTCGACACCTGCAAGCTGGAGATAGAAGTGCTGGAGCGCGATACCACCTACCTGGAGCGCGTGCGTGAGCCATTTATCCGTATGAAATATGAGCTGGCTGTAGACTACATACAAGGCTTGAAGGACTATAACGGAAAGACCTCTATCCAGATACTGGAAGAAGACCTGAAGGCTATAGAGGAAGCGGTAGCTGCCAAGCAGAAAGACATAGATGAGCGCGAGGCCAAGATAGCCGGCGGCACGCTGACCAAGGGTGAGAAGAACTTTAACCAGAATAAGATAGACGGGCTGAAGAATGAGATCAACGACCTGAATGAAAAGGCCGGCAACATACCGCAGTGGCTCAACAGCGCGAAGAACTTCAAGCGCGGTGATGACTTTGGCGGTAGTGATGAGACGGTGCTGACGCGCCTCTTTGGCCAACCTATCATGGTGTACAACTGGCCCCGCGATGTGAAGGCATTTTACATGAAAGAAGATGAGAATGACCTGGGCTATGCCAAGGGTGTGGACCTGCTGGCACCGGAGGGCTACGGCGAGGTAGTAGGTGGCGGTGAGCGTGAGACCAATATCGAGAAGCTGATAGGCAAGATAGAAGAGCACAAGCTGCCGATGGACGTATTTGAGTGGTACCTGGACCTGCGCCGCTATGGCAATGTGCCTCACTCAGGATTTGGCCTCGGCCTGGAGCGCCTCGTAGCATGGATCTGCGGCCTGCAGCACATACGCGAGACGATACCATTCCCACGCTCATTTGGCGGCAAGCTGAAGCCATAACACCTACCCATCTGCCTTCGGCATCTTCCCTCTCCCAAGGAGAGGGAAGAACCATTTGGGTTCAATAAGTTTTTAGTTGGCTTTTTCCATCAGCCACTCGTACTCGGCTGACTCGGGATGATTGGCGAGGGACTGCTTCAGCTCGCGCATGGCGGCCTTACTACGGCGTGGTGTCTGGGATAGCAGGTGAGTATACTCTATAAATGAGAGATAGCTCTTGCGCTCGGCCTCGTCTATTTTCTTGCGACGCTTGAGGTTTGATTTGAAGTTAGCCAGGTGCTGCTCCAGGGCCTCCCTGTCTCCCATCTCGTAGTAGGTCTTGATGAGGAGGGCTGTGGCGCCGAGGGCATACATGAGCTCATCGCTGCGCACTCCCTCCAGTAGCTGTAGTACATCCTTGTACCTGCCGCCAAAGAAGTACATTTTGGCCATATTAAAGGTCAGGACGTTCATCTTCTGGCCGGCGGTAGGCACGCGCTCTTTATAGACCTCTATGAGTTTCTCAGACCAGTTGGTATCCCGCAGCTGTATGCCGAGGGCCATTAGGTTGGATATATCCCACGGGGAGAGTTCATTCTCATCATAGAGGAAGTGGCGGTCGAGGGCTATCTGGTAGAGCTCATAGACATCCTTGAGGCGATTCATGCCGCCACGGTTGATATGCGCCACACAGTAGTTGATAGCAAATACATAAGCATCACGCAGGATCACATCATCGAGGTCTGCCTGATTTTTCTTGAGCAGCACTTTGAGCCTGTCAAAGTGTGGCTCGGCGTCCTGCTCTGTGAGCATGCGCAGGATAGTAGCGTATACTATGACCGGAGGCACCGTGTCATAACGGCCTGTATCAGCCAGTGCGAGGACCTCCTCCAGCAGTGCCGGCTCCTCTCCTTTCTTGTGCTTCTTCTTGTGATGCGTGGCGGCGCAGGCATAGCGCAGCTTATTGGTCAGGTAGAATGTATCCAGCCGCTCCATGAGCTGGGCCGGGGTATCGAGCTCCTTGTACTCGGCCAATGCCTTGTGCAGATTGATCTCCGTATCTACGGCAAACTCCTTGAGATAGTAATCAGCACTGCGGTTTGATATATTGGACTGTATCTTGCGCGCCAGCGAGAGGTTGATATCAAAGAGCTTATTGAGCCGGCGGGCGTCTACAGCCTTGAGCAGGTCTGTCACGGCCTTCTCGGGCTTCTTATTATAGCCTTCGCTCTGGATAAAGGCCTGGATCATTTTGGTCAGGTCCAGGAAGAGGCTACGATAGGTGGCGGTGCTGAGGCGGGCAGTCTTGACCAGCAGCTTGATGACCTGTGTGGCGGTAGGCTTCTGGCCATCACTGATCATGGGCAGCAGCACATCGAGAAACTCGAGCAGCGGCCCCTTATTGCCCAGATAGGAGCCGATCACATAGTCGCGAAAACGCACGAGCTCATCACGAGTGAATGAGCCGAGCGTATTGAGGACTTTCTTCTCCTCTGCCGGTTTTGCTAATGCTTGCGCCATTTGTTAAAATGAGTCTGCAAGATTACGGTTTTTCAGTGAGGGGCCGAAAAACAGCTTTTACCCCTCTGATATAGACAAAAATCAAATACAAATTTGAACCACATAGAAACATAGAACACATAGACTTATAAAACTCAAACCAATACTAAAATTTGCGGCGAATGATACTACTCCACTATCGGATGCCTGTGAAACGGCTTGCTCTCATCAAAGAGCTTGCGGTAGGTGACGTGTACTTTCATCACCTTGCCGCCTATGGTCTCACAGGTATGGACCATCTTAGGATTGAAGTCTGCTATCCAGGTCAGCTCTATCCATTTCCAGCGGCCTTTGGGGCGCACCACTTTATCAGCAGCCATCACGATGCCGGCCTCTACGCCTTTGCGCTGGTGTTTTGGCACCACTCCGAATACGATACCAAAGATGCGGTCATTGTGGCCAAAGGTCTTGTAGTACAGGAATTTCAGCATGCCCCAGATATTGAGGTTGCCGTGAATGTGCTTGAACCACTGATTAAGCTCGGGCAGCATGATGAACATAGCCACCGGCTCGCCATTGTGATAGCCAAACCAGAGGAGGTAGTCCAGCATGACGGGCTTCATGCTATTCATGAGCTGGAGACTCTGCTCCCGTGACATCTCGTGAAAGTTGTGAAAGTTGTGCCAGCCCTGATTGTATATGGTGCGGAAGTCTTCCGCGTACTTCTCGAGGTTATTCTTCTTCGCATGCTCGAAATGATAACCCTGCCGCAGCAGGCGCTCATAGAAGATATTATACTTCTCCGGGCGGTCCATCTCTACCGGCAGCCCGAAAGACAGCTGACGGAAGTAATCCTTGAACCCATAAGCCTCAAAGAAACCGATGTAGTACTGCGGATTGTAGTTCATCTGATAGGTGGGCTCTGTGAAGCCCTCTACCAGCAGCCCCCACCAGGCATTGCGCTCGCCAAAATTGACCGGGCCGTCCATGGCCTCCATGCCGCGCTCCTGCAGCCAGGCTTTGGCAGTATCAAATAGTTTGAAGGCAGCCGCCTGGTCATTGATACACTCAAAGAAGCCACACCCGCCGGTGGGCTGCGTCTCGGTATAGGCGTTATCCTTATTGATAAAGGCAGCTATGCGGCCTATCACTGTGCCGCTGCCATCTGTGAGCAGCCAGCGGATACACTCGCCGTGTGTGAAGTACTTATTCTTCTTAGGGTCAAAGACCTTCTCTACATCCTGCCTGAGGGGCGCGATCCAGTTGGGGTCTCCCTGATTGATAGTGAAAGGAAGCTGATGGAATGCATCTACATCCGCACGGGTCTCTACTTTTCTGATCTGCATCTGATCTGCGTTGGGGCTGAAAAACTTAGCCACTGACGGGCTATCCCAAAGGTGCGGTAAGTTTATCAGTTAACAAAATATTAATGCCTCAGAGGAAGGTAACACCAAAGGTACACATGGCCTCAAAGGCCCAGAAGCAATGGTGCGCCTTGCCGCCCTGTACGGTCAGTACATCACGGTAGTCTACGAAGCAACCCTTGACAGACGGCTCTATGAAAAACCAACGGCCAAGATTGAGGCGCAGGGAGTTTTCCAGGCCAAACATATAGCCTGCCACGTGAAACTTATTGTCCAGCCGCTGGCCGAAGAGGGTCACATCAGACTTCGGTATCATCCAGCCCACGCCCAGCTTGACCATATCATTCAGCCGGAAGCGGTGGCGGCGGCTCTTCCAGATCTCGAGGCGGCGCACACCATTGATGAGGTAAAAGTTAGCGCCATTGGTATGCTCAAAGTGCAGGAAGGTGTTTGGGTCGAGCACCTTGTCACCATTGACCGTTTGTCCATTGATAGTACCGCTGACATGGGCCGTGCGATAGTTGTCTACGATATACTTAGTATGATCAAAATTGAACTCGATAGCCCACTCGCGCTTTTTGTCAAAAAAGTAACCGATGCGGTAGACGTACTGCGGTATGGTGACCTGCGGGAAAACAGCATGCATATCGGGACGGTCATGCGCAATGGCATTGGTCACTACAAAGTTGTAGCTATTGCCATTAAAGGTCCCCTTGAAATAAATATCAGACGTGGTATACCAGGCCTTGGTGTAGCCCCAGCTCATATAGAAGCGATGGAAAGGCTTGATAGAAGCCGTATCACGCTCGTGGCGCATGGCAGACATACTGAGAGCAGCCACCATCAGCATCACAAAAAATATCAGTCTACGCCTCATATCCCAGGTGTGTTTTGAGATCTTATTTACCCTTGAATACCGGCTTTCTCTTCTCGATGAAGGAGGCTACGCCCTCCTTGTAGTCTTCGGTGCTGCCGGCTATCTCCTGGCTGTATGCCTCATACTGGAGCATCTCGCGGAGATTGGCCGTGAGGCCTTTATTGAGCATCTTCTTGATCATGGCCATAGACTTGGGCGCGGCGGTAGCGTAGCGGTCGGTGTAGGCCTTGACTGCACCGTCCAGCTCCTCCGGCGCTACCAGCTTATTGATGATACCGAGGTCGAAAGCTTCCTTTGCAGTGACCTTAGAGCCGAGTGTGCAGAGCTCAAAAGCCTTATTGTACCCTATCAGCCCCGGGAGGAAAAATGAGGAGCCCGAGTCCAGCACCAGGCCTATATTGGCGAAAGCCTGTACCAGTGAGGCAGCCTCAGATGCTACAACTATATCACAGGCCATGACCAGAGAGGCACCAGCACCGGCGGCTACACCATTCAGGCGGCAGACCACGGGCTTGGGATTCTCACGTACGCCGAGGATCATCGGATTGTAGCGGCGCAGTACGGAGTCTCCGAGGCTGCGTTTGCCATCAGATTTTTTGACATCCTGCAGGTCCTGGCCGGAGCAGAAGGCCTTGCCGGCACCTGTGATGACCACTACACGTACGGCATCATCCTTGGCAGACTTCTTCAGCGCATCTATAAACTCTGCGCTGAGCTCTTCATTGAATGCATTGTAGACGTCGGGCCTATTGAGTGTGATGGTGCAGACGCCATCGGCTATGGTATAGAGGAGAGAATTGTACATCGTGAGATTTGGTTTAGTCTATGATCTGAATATCATGGGTATCAAAGTAAAAGAAAAAAACATCCCCATAAAACCGACCAGGTAGCCGGCATATACCTCTGCCTGCTCATGTGCATGGAGGACGAGGCGCGCTGTACCTACCGCCCCCCCCAGTATGATGACACCTACAAAGGCGAGCTTCAGGTCAAAGTCAGATACCTGCATCATGACCAGCACGAGCCCCAGCAGGCAGCCCATGCCAATGGCATGGATACTGATCTTGCGAAAGATATTGATGAAAAAGCCGATGAAGATGGAGATGGCCGCGCCGAGCATCATGAGGGAGATGAGCTGATTGGTAAAAGCGGTGACCTCTGTAGTAGGACGAAAGAGCCTGTACGTCCACATGTAGAAAGTGGCTACGGCTATGTAAGGGATGATGCGCTCCTGCGGATCGGTCATCTGGTAGTCGGTGATCAGCTCGAGGCGCTTCATCATGACGATCCAGACCACCGGGCAGATGAACGTGAATATGAATGTAATGATGATCCAGAGTATCCGGGTCTTCAGCTGATACTCGGCAAAGAGGTGCGGATTGACCGCTACGATAAATGCGGCACCATAGGTGGCAAAAAGCAAAGGGTGGAAGAGGTACGATATGATCGTAGCAAAGCGCTGGGACATGCTGTATTGATTGACAGCGCAATATTACGCAAAATTAGTGGGCAGGTGTGTGGTGGCGGGTGGCAGGAGGAAGAACCAGTAACAAGAGGAGCGTATAGAAAGTGAAGCCTCCAGGCTCATAAGAAGAGCCAGGAGAAATACATCCTTATCGCTGCATTTGTCCTGGCTCCTGGCTCCTGGTTCTTGATTCTGACCTCTGTCTAGAAGCCCATGTCCTCGCCGCCGCCCTGCTGTCCGGATGGCCTCTTCTTCTTGAAGAAAGAGGCGTCCATCTTGCCAAAACGGAAGCTGACGCCGAGGCGCGCGAAGCGCTGGTCCCGGCGGCGGGTAGAGTGCTGGCTAAAGCCCGGCACATAGCCGGTGCCCTCCAGTGCAGATGCCTGGTACACATTTGTACCATTGGTGCGTGAGTTTAGCACGTCACTGACGGTAAAGCTGAGCGTGATGAAGCCCATGAAGTCCTTGCTGAGCGAGAGGTCAAAGAAATATAGTGGCGTGGTCTTGCCCTGGGGCAGGATGCGCGGCGCCTCATAGGTACCATTGATCTGTGCAGCAAAGTCCAGCGGGAACTTGTAGCTGACCATGCCCTTTGCCAGCCAGCTGAAGCCGGAGTTGGTCAGTGAGGCAGTGCCTGCGGTGCCGGATATCTGGGTGTAAAATACATTTCCGGTGAGGGTGATGTCGAGCTTTTTGACAGGGTAGATCTTCAGGGTGTTTTCCCAGCCGCCGGTCATGCTGTAGGAGCCATTGGCAAAAGTATTGACAAATACATTGTCAGTGCCTGCCAGCGGGTAGATGACCGTGGTGATAGGCTGCTGTACATAGCGGCCATAGAGGGAGCTGAGCCAGTTTACCTTGGTCTCTGTCAGATTGTAGTTCAGCTCGCCCTGATTGATAAACTCAGGCTGGAGGCTCGGATTGCCACGCTGTACGGTGGTAGCATTGCTGGAGAAAATGAACGGTGCTATCTGGAAGAAGTTTGGCCTGTTCACCTTGCGCGCTACATTGAACTGGAGCTCGTGTTTAGTGCCCCACTTCTGCGAGATATTGAGGCTGGGGAAGAGCATCTTGGTGATGCTTTTGGCATCTGACGGATACTGGTAGGAGAATGACGAGTCACCATTGAGCTGGGATGTCCCCTTGTAGTAGACCTGCTCTGCGCGGAGACCGAGCTGATAGGAGAAATTTTTGACCTGATGGCTGAAGGTGATATAGGCAGCATTGACCAGATCGTCTATGCGGTAGTTATTGCTCAGGGGCAGGTTAAACCACTGGGCACTGAGCGAGCCATCCGCCAGGGAGGTATCGTTGTTTACTTTGTTATTAGTGTGGGTCAGTTTATAGTTGCTGCGCAGGCCGGTCTCTATCTTCATATTGGTGCGGATAGGGAGGCTGATGTCCCACTGCGCGGTGATCATATCTGCAGTCTGTGAGCCCGCTGTGTACTGGTGTGCAGGAAAGGATGGGACGATAGAGCCATTTGGCAGGAAGCTATTGGTAGTATAGAGGTAGTTGCCCGCGCCGCTGGAGCGGTTATACTGGATATCGAGGGTGTACTCTTTGCCTTCTTTAGGGTAGGTATGCTTGAAATTGAGATCAGTGGTAAAATTGCGGAAGTGGTTATTCTGCGTATTGATCTGCGAGCCATTGGTCAGCGCACCGGCCAGATCCCTGGTGATATTGATATCATCAGAGTTCTCAAAGTTTCCAAATACGCCATTCTCTGAAATACTCAGGGTGTTACGGTTATTGATATAAAAATCAAGACCTACGCGCGCTACCTGAAAGAGGCGTTTATTGACAGAGTTGATATCCTGGTCTATGTGGTCAGATGGGTTATTGAAGGCATCGAGGTAGGTCGTGTTATTCACGCCCTTGGTGCGGTTTGTATTGCCATTGACAGTATACATCACCTGCACGCCAAATTTCTTTTCCCTCAGGTTAAACATTGCCATGCCATTGTAGCCATAGTTGGTAGCGATATTGGCATTGACTATGCCATTGTATCCGGGCTTGGCATTGCGCTTCATCACTACATTGATGATACCGCCGGAGCTGGCCGCTTCAAACTTTGCAGAGGGGTTGGTGATCACTTCTATTTTGTCTATCTGGTCTGCGGGTATCTGCTCCAGGGTGAGTGTGGTCGGCTTGCCATCTACATATATCTGCGGGGTATTATTGCGCAGGGTCACATTGCCGCTGGCATCTGTAGAGACGCTCGGGATATTCTTCATCGCATCGAGCGCTGTACCGCCGCGCACGGAGAGGTCGCTACCTACGTTAAATACTTTGCGATCTACCTTCAGCTCCATATTGGACCGGGTAGCGGTCACATCTACTTCTTTCAGCTTGGTGGCATCTGCAGCCATCACGAGGTTGCCCACGTCCTGATCCATCTTATTGGGTGTGATGACCACCTTCTGTACGATGTCCTTATATCCTATGAATGTGATCTTGAGATTGTACGCGCCAAATGGCAGCTCTGTGAGTGAGAACTCACCATTATCCTCTGTGAGCTGGCCGGTGATGAGGGAGTCCTTCATATTGAGCAGAGAGACGGCAGCATAGCCGACAGGTTTTTTCTGTGCATCTATCACCTTGCCGTATACATGGCCTATGCTCATCTTCATGCCACTGTATCCGCCTGCTGCCGGTGCACCTGCTCCTGCAGCGCCGGGATACTGGCCCTGCGGCCTGCCCGATGGAGCTGCAGCGCCGGGTGTCTGCCCCTGAGGTGCGCCAGGTGCGGTACCAGCCGGTACGGTGCCCGCAGGCCGCTGGTAGCCAGCACGGACACCCTGAGGAGCAGCCGGAGTGGCGGGCTGCGTCTGTATAGGTGCAGCGCGCGGAGTATCTGCTACAGACCGGCTGAGGCCATCAGTAGCGGGTATGACCGGCGCCGGCTGTGCCGCTGGCGTAGCAGGCGTGGAAGGCTGCGATGCGCTGGCGGGCCTCGGTGCACGGCCGGTGATGACGCGCAGTATAGAGTCGGCCTCGGCACGCGAGCGCGATATACGCAGTGAGTCTTCACTCTGCGCAGTGGCGCAAAATGCAAATGCAGTCAATAGGATGGTAGTGAGTACCAGGGATCTTTTCATAATAGATGGTCAGATGAATTCGAGCGGCGAATGTACACTCTTCTATGGCGTATTTATGCCTCGTTTCGGCAAATAAACCAAAATCGCAGGCGTTTACCTTAACGAAAGATAAAATACGTTAACGACTATCTATGACTAAAATATCGCGAAATATCAGAGTTCCTTCCTGAGGCGTGCTACAGGCAGGTTGAGCTGCTCGCGGTACTTGGCTACGGTGCGGCGGGCTATGTTGTAGCCCTTCTCCATGAGGTACTCTGTGAGCTTCTGATCTGAGAGCGGGTCATTTTTATCCTCCATGCCTATCAGGTCGCTGAGTATCTTCTTGACCTCACGGGTAGAGACCTCTTCGCCCTCATCATTAGTGAGTGACTCGGAGAAGAATGACTTGAGCAACAGGGTACCAAACTCGGTCTGTACGTACTTAGAGTTTGCCACACGTGAGATGGTAGATATATCGAGGCCGGTCTTCTCCGCTACGTCCTTGAGGATCATAGGGCGTAGTTTGGTCTCATCGCCACTGACCAGGTACTCATACTGCAGCTCCATGATGGTCTGCATGGTCACTATCATTGTATTTTGCCGCTGCTGGATAGCATCTATAAACCACTTGGCCGACTCGATCTTTTGCTTGATGAACATGATCGCTTCCTTCTGGCTCTTGGATTTGATCTTGGCCTTCTTGTAGTCAGAGATCATATCGCGGAAGGTATTGCTGATGCGCAGCTCGGGAGCATTGGCAGAGTTGAGTGTCAGTATCAGCTCACCGTTATTATTGGTAATGATATAATCAGGTATGATGAACTGATCTGCCCCGAGGCCACCGGAGAAAGATCCACCCGGTTTAGGATTGAGACTGATGATCTCGCCTACGGCCATCTTGAGATCATGCGCATCGAGGCCCAGGGACTTTTCGAGTTTTTCGTAGTGCTTCTTGGCAAAGGCGTCAAACTGCTTCTCTATGATGCGGATCGCATTGTCCGTATGCATAGTAGGGTCATCCTTGCGCCTGAGCTGCAGCAGCAGGCACTCCTCCAGGGTACGCGCACCGACACCGGCAGGCTCGAAGCCCTGGATAAGCGAGAGCAGATAGGCCAGCTCCTTCTCATCCGTCATGATATTCTGCGAGAAGGCAAGGTCATCTATGATAGCATCCAGATCCCGGCGCAGGTAGCCATCGTCATCTATACTACCGATGAGGTGCATGGTGATAGCTTTCTCCCGGTCACTGACAGGCAGCATACCTACCTGCTCCTCCAGATACTCGTGAAAGGTAGAGCTGACCGCTACAGGTATCGTTTTGCCCTCATCATCAGGATCTGCAAATTCATTGGGATCTTTGGTCTTGTACTCAGCTACGCCTTCGTCTGACTCGTCATAAAACTCGGTCATATCGAGGTCGTCATCCTTATTGATCTCAGGCTCGGATACCTCCGGCTCAAATTCATCATTTGGCTCCTGTATATCCTCTGTGGGACCGGCTTCAGATTCCTCGACCTGGGCAAACTCCTCCTCATCTTCGGTAGCTGCCTCCAGTGCGGGATTGACCTCTATTTCTTCTTTGATACGCTGATCCAGCTGGGCTGTAGGTATCTGCAGCAGTTTCATCAACTGTATCTGCTGTGGGGAGAGTTTCTGTAAAAGCTTCTGTGAAAGATTCTGGTTGAGCATAGCAGTGAGTTTATGACACAACCAAAGGTAGGGAAAAAAGAAATGAATCCGTAAACTTTATCCCACAAAAATTGTACCGAATTTAATTTTCCTAGGATTATCAAGGGTTTGCGGCATACCGGCGGGGAATTCTGACAGCTTAAATTAAAGTATTTCTATTATTTTGGCTGCATGATATTTTTCAGGAAAACACTGCCGTTCCTCTTACTCGCATTCCTGATGTCAGTACTGGTGCGCGTACCTGAGCTGGGGCGGCCACTATCCAAGCATCATGAGTTTTGCACCGCTGTGTCACTGCGCATCCTGCAGATATGGTATGACAACGGACTCACTGCCTACAACGCTGAACCCGTGATGACCTACAATACTGCCGCGGACAAGTATATCAATAACGACGCCAACGCCAGTGGCCGGATGATAGACGAGGCGGGCAACTACTATTATGTATCGCACCCGCCATTTGCTTACTACTTTCCTTATGCCATTTTCAAGACGCTGCATATCAGGCCGGATGTGGTGCCGCTGCAAATTCTAAATCTGTTCTTCCACTTCCTCTCAGCGCTCTTTGTCTACTTTACCGTCTGCCTGCTCAGCTTCAACAGGGCACGCAGCTATCTGCATGTACCTTCTTTTGTAGCCTATTGCATCTATCTATTCCTGCCTGCTACATTATGGTTTCAGGGCAATGTATATATGAGTGACATGGCGGTGCAGCTACCCTTTATCATAGGAGTGTATACGGTGCTGAAGATGATCTTCCGCCAGCGCTTCTATGTACCTAAGTACATCGTGCTGTATGCGGCCGTCCTGTTTGTGATGATCTACACCTCATGGCTGGGCGTTTTCTTTGCCTTTGGCGTGCTGGTGTACAGCCTGCTGCATGTGCGGTCCATACCGGGATTCCGGGTGCTGATCTGGTCTACTGTGATCATCACCTTCTTTACCCTAAACCTGATCATCTATCAGTACGCACAGATAGCAGGCCAGGAGGCGTACCTGCACGAGGTGATCAACAGGTACCTGATGCGCGGCAGTGTAGGCGTGCGCCACCAGGGCTTCTTCTATTTCTTCATCTCGTACTTCTTCCTCTTCAAGGACCTGATCTATAACTACCTCGCAAACTACCTGCCGGTATACCTGCTGATAGGCGCATTTATGTGGCTGGGCGCTACTAGGGCCAAGCTAAAGATCGTTTTCTCTGAAAACGGCTACCGCTTCATCTGGCTGTCTATCCTGCCCGTGGTGCTGATGCATATCTTCTTCCTGCAGTATTCCTCGCATGATTTCACGGTGCTGTATGCATCGCTTTTCTTTAGTGTGCTGCTGGGTATACTATATGACAAGGTGCGCAAATCAGGTGCCTTCTCAGACCGCACGGTGAATGGGCTCGTCCTGTTTACGATCATGATATTGATCATACAATTCTACGTGACCAACCTGCCCGGCAGCCACTCTATCAGCGCTGCGCCATATGACAGGGAGATGAAGCTCGGACGCTCTATACAGGAGCAAAGCGCTGCAGACGAAGTGATCTTTACCAATATGAAACCGACGCCTCAGATGGTCTTTTATGCCGGGAGAAATATGAAAGAAGTAGCCTCTGAGCAGGAAGCGAAAGATTTTCTGAAACAAAGGAAATTGACAAAAGGTGCTTATTTTGACATCCGTATGTACACGGACGATGCTCCTGTGAAGCATACGATCACCATACCATAACCAAAAAAGAAAGGAAGAGATGAGTATAAACACTATACCTATCGTAGACTTGAGCCAATTCACTCAGGGAGATGACCGCGGCAAGCAGCAATTTGTAGAGCAACTGGGCAAGGCATTTGAAGAAACAGGATTCGTATCCGTCAGAAATCACGGCGTATCACAGCAGCTGGTAGACGACTACTATGCGGCTGTACAGAAATTCTTTGCCCTGCCTACAGAGGTGAAGAAGAAATATGAGATAGCAGGACTGGCAGGCCAGCGCGGCTACACTTCTTTTGGCCGCGAACAGGCGAAGGGTTTTGATGCACCTGACCTGAAGGAGTTCTGGCAGATGGGTCAGATAGTAGAAGATGGCGATCCGATCAAAAATGAATATCCGGACAATGTATCAGTACCTGATGTAGCAGGCTTTGACCAGAAGGGCAGGGAGCTCTTCAAGGCATTTGAGAAATGCGGTATCGAGCTGCTGCAGGCTATAGCCATACACCTCGGTATCGGCGAGTTCTACTTTGACAAATATGTGCACAATGGCAACTCGATCCTGCGTGCGATCCACTACCCTCCTATCACTCAGGAGCCTAAGAATGCGATCCGTGCCGAGCAGCACGAGGATATCAATCTGATCACGCTGCTGGTGGGTGCCTCTGCCGAGGGCCTGCAGCTACTGAGCAAGCAGAATGAGTGGCTGGACATCACGGCACCGGAAGGCTGCTTTGTAGTAAATGTGGGAGATATGCTCCAGCGCCTGACCAATAACCGCCTGCGCTCTACTACCCACCGCGTGGTAAACCCACCACGTGAGAAATGGGGCAATCCGCGCTACTCTATCCCATTCTTCACGCATCCAAAGAGCAGCATGCCGCTGGACTGCCTGGCGAGCTGTGTAGATGAGCGCCACCCGCTACAGTATGAGCCGATCACTGCCGGTGCGTACCTGGACGAGCGCCTGCGCGAGATAGGCCTGAAGAAATAATGGCAAACATAACGATACAACAAGCTACGCTGGCGGATCTCGATGAGGTCCGCCAGTTGTTTTATGACACGATCACAAAGGTGAATGTGCGGGATTATACACCGGAGCAGATAGCAGTATGGTCATCGGGCCATACCAATATCCCTAAATGGGAGATGCGCCTCACAGAACAATACTGTGTCACGGCCAAGCATGGAGAAAAGATAATAGGGATGGCCTCACTCGCGCCATCGGGCTACCTGGACCTGATGTATGTGCATCATGCACACCAGGGTCAGGGTATCGCTACGCTCCTGCTACAGGCACTGGAGCTACAGGCTGCCAAATGGGCTATCACCGAGATCTATGTGGATGTGAGCGTCACCGCCAGGCCGTTCTTTCTCAGGCATAGCTACACTATCAGCGAGTACAATGAGAAGGAGATAAAGGGCGTTACGTTTCAGAATGCGGTCATGCGGCGGGCGCTGCCTCTCTTCTGATCACGCGCCAGCCACTCCAGGCCAGCGGGATAGATATAAGCACAGAGACCACAGCAAACCATATAGGATGAGGTATCTGCATCTGGTTAAAAATATTGCCTACGGTCAGTACGATGCCCACGATCATAGCCGGACGCGATGGCCCCCGGCCTGATACGAGAGTGGCCACGAGCCCGCCCAGAAATGCCCCTGCAGCATAGCCTGCCAGCATAGCCAGAAATGCGGTGACAGGCAGGTTATTCATATAACTGATGATGACCTCGCGGTTGTGATAATCCAGGTCTTTCGGCCAGGGATGTACCAGCGTGGAGAGATAGTCGCCCACCATGACAAAGCCTAAACCTACGGCGATGCCAAGTGCTATAGCTATGATGCGCCTGAGAAGATCCATGTGTTATATTTTGACTAAAGATACGAGCATTCAGATATCCAGCAATACGTCTGCCCTCAGCTCATGCCGGCCCTCAAACATGACCACAGTGAAACCCTTTAGCAGTGAGGTGACCTTGGGCAGGTTCAGCTCATTGATAAAGGGATCCTCAGTGCCGCAGATGAAGTATTTCTCCTGCTGATGAAAAGCAGTGATGCTCTCTTCATTCTGCAGTTCATTGGCTATCTCGCCTGCATAGAATATCAGCGCTCTATCTTGCGCTCATTGCGGTAAACCCAGCGCGACAAAGTGGCTACGCCCTGTGAGAAACCGAGTACGACGACCTTGGCCTGATGCTGTGAGATGGACAGCGCATCATAGACCGAGTTGAGATAGTCTACATAATCTTTCATCTCTACCTCGCGGTCTTCGCGGGTCATCCACGTAGCGCCTACTTCAGGTTTGCCGGCACGGAGATAAAAGCGGTTCAGCGCCTCGGGGGCTATGATGAAGCGCTCTCCACTGTCCAGCACACTAAAATCGTTTATGAATTGCTCCGCGAGCTGGGCCCAGCCATGAATGACGATCCATATCTCTTTAGTTTCTGCACTGAGTGTACCGAGCGTATAGTAGCGGGCGGTTTTTGATACCGTGATGTGGTGAGCGGTAGCTGCCATCTGTTTTTTTTCAAAAGAAAGCATATTCCCGTCATAGCGCAAACTAATATGAGAGTAATCAAAAATCCCTAAGGCTACTATCAATTTTACCATATAATCCCTCATGACGAGACCTGATTCTGCTCATTTCCGAGAGCCTGATATTTTTACTATTATTATAAAAAACACAAGATCATGGAGATAGCGCGGCTGGAAGGTGCCACCAAAGTGTACCGGAGCGGTGACTCTGACATCACTGCGCTCAGCCCGACATATATCACCATATCCGGCGGCGAGCTGGTACTGATCATAGGCCCATCGGGATCAGGCAAGACCACCCTACTCTCGCTGCTAGGCTGTGTGATATATCCGACTCAAGGCAAGGTATGGCTAAACGGTACCTATACGGATGGCCTGAGCGATACAGCCATGGCACGCCTCCGGCTAAATAATGTGGGTTTCGTATTCCAGGCCTTTAATCTCATAGCCCCGCTCAGTGTGGAGGACAATGTGGCCCTGCCACTAATTTTACTCGGCAAAAAGAGTGCGGAGGCGCATGCCGCTGCACGCGCAGCACTGGATAGGCTGGGTATGTCGCACCGCCTCAGGTCACTACCCAAAATGCTCTCTGGCGGCGAGCAGCAGCGCGTGGCCATAGCCCGTGCGCTGGTGAGTGACCCGCCTATGATACTCTGCGATGAGCCTACCGCCTCCCTCGATGTAGCCTCTACCGCCATCGTGATGAATAAACTCAAAGACCTGGCTGCATCAGGCAAGGCTGTGATAGTGGTCACACACGATCAGCGGCTCATTCAGTTCGCAGATCGCATCATAGAGGTGACCAATGGGACCGCCTCTGAGCGAACGGTCTCTCAATACATCAAAAACCTGGAGTCAAAAATATGAGCATTCGTATCCATTATCCCTATATACTACTGCTGGCAGTAGTGCTGGCCGGATGCAAAGGCAACGAAGATAAAACAGAGCAGACCCCGACAGCAGCAGCAGTGCCCGCGCAGATCGTAGCTCAGGGCAGGGTAGAGCCTATGGCCAGGATCACCTCTATAGGGTGCCAGACAGGTGGTATCATCAGAAAGATATACGTAGCTGCCGGCGACTCGGTGCGCAAAGGGCAGGCGCTGATGGAGATCAATCATGACTATGAAGATGCGCTGCTACAGCAGGCACAAGCCAGGTATGCCACCCAAGGCGCCGAGATAGATAATGTAACGGCACAACTGAAAGCTGCCCGGATAAAATCCGACAACCTCCGGACCAGGCTGCAACGCATCAAAAACATGTATGCCCAAAATGCCGAGACGAAACAGAATATGGACAATGCGCAGGCTGAGCTGGACCAGTCTCTGGCTGACATAGACCGCTATAACGCCATGCTCGTATCTGCGCACAAAACGACGGAGCAAAGCCAGGCGGATATCAATGTAGTAAAGGCACAGATAGCACAAAAGACAGTGCTCGCCCCTGCAGACGGAGTAGTACTCAATATGGATCTCACAGAGGGTGCCGGGGTGAGCCCTGACAGGCCTTTGTTTGACTTTGCGCCGGCCTCGCCGCTCACGGTGCTATGCGAGGTAGATGAATTGTATTTTGACAAAGTAAAAATGGGGCAGAAGGCGTATATCAGAAACCAGGGCATGAGCGAGCGACTGGCAGAATCTGAAGTGATCTTCCTCAGCCCCTATATCAAGAAGAAATCACTTTTCAGTGATGATAGCTCTAATATGGAGGACCGCCGTGTACGCGAGGTGAGGCTGCAGGTAAAGGGTAACGCAAAACTGTTATTCAACTCCAGGGTGGAGGTGGTGATCTCAATTTGAACAGCAGTATGCTCAAGACAGCGATCAGATTTATCCTATACGACAAAGCCAAAAGCACAGGTGCGCTTTTTGGTGTGATCATATCCATATTCCTCATAGGGCAGCAGGTGGGTATATTTATTTTCCTGACCAATATGATGTCGAACCTCGTAGATCATATAGATACCGATATCTGGGTGATAGACAATCGCAGCACCAATGTAAACGCGCTGGGGCAGATAGATAGCCGCTACCTACGCGAGGTAGCATCTATCAAAGGCGTGGCACAGGCGTATCCGCTCGTAATAACCGGAGGCGCCGCCAAGTTTCAGGATGGATCATCGGGAGGCGTCTCTCTGGTGGGCTCACAGGCGCCAGGTTTTACAGGTGGGCCATGGGGCGTGCCTCACCAGGTAGTGCAGCAGCTGATCAATGATAATGCGGTCACGACTGAATACTATGACCGCAAGCTGCTGGGCAATATCAGTCCGGGCAGCACCTTTGAAATAAATGGCAAAAGAGTATACGTGGCCTTTCAAACCAAAGGGGCACGCGGATTTGGAGCGTCGTATGTTTTCACTACAGTAGAGCGGGCGCGCTATTTGGGCAGGTTTCCGCAGGATAAGCTCAGCGCTATATTGATCAAAACAAATCCCGGCACAGATGCTGCTGCGCTGGCACGATCTATTTCCGCTCAGATGTATGGGGTCAAAGCCTGGACGCGTAGTGACTTCAGCCGGGCCACAGTGAATACCGTACTCGCATCCAGCGGTATAGCTACATCGGTAGGTACGCTGATCATTTTTGCCGTACTGGCGGGAGCCGTCATCATAGGCCTCACACTCTACTCAGCCGCCAATGACCGCATCAGGGACTACGCCACGCTCAAAGCCATAGGTGCTACTAACAGATACGTCAGAAACCTGATCCTCATGCAGGCCATGATCTTTGCCACCACCGGATATGTGATAGGGATCCTGCTCATGGAGGCTTTCCGGCTGGGCATAGCCAATGCCGGAGTGATGTTTAGCTATAGCCCTATGATGTATGTATCATTTGCAGTGGTCACGATACTCATCTCTGTGACAGGTGCTGTAGCAGCTATCAATCGTATCACAAAGGTAGAGCCCGCATCTGTATTCCGCGGCTAGGAGATGCGCTCACGCGTAGCTGATCCTCATATAGCCGTGGCGGCTATCGTTCATATGCCACCTACCTGATGAGGGTGATGCTGCCTTCGGTATGTTTTGAGATAGCTCCGCCGGATGTATCTGCCGAATAGGTGAGCAGGTAAACATATACCTCAGGAGGTTGCTTTGCACCACGATAGGTGCCATCCCAGGTATCATTGATATCCTCTGTTTCCCAGACCTTCTCACCCCATCGATTGAATATTTTGAGGCTATTCAGCCGGATGCAGCGGCCGTAGATGCGGTACACATCATTGATGCCGTCCCCGTTTGGCGTGAAGGCATTGGGCACAAATATGCTCCCATCACAGTCTCCCAGCCTGATGTAGAGCGAGTCTGAGGCAGTACAGCTATTGGTATCTGTGACGTGTACGATGACCCATGACGGCTGAGATATGATGGCCAACGGGTCTGGTATGGAGCTATCGCTCAGCTCAGCATCAGAGGTCCAGTGATACTGCCAGCTACCCTGACCTGAAACACTGAGCTGTACAGTATCTCCCTCTGTGACCTCACCCGCACTGGTGCCGATATGGACAGACGGAGGTGCCCACTGCACTACTATCAGAGTGTGTATACTATCACACCCCGCTGTACCTATGGTATCTGAGTAGGTGCCGGGCTGTGAATACGTGACTCCACCTAGTGTGAGGCTGCTGCCTGCGCAGAAACCTGCAGCAGCGGTGTCGCGCCGGCCCACACCCACGGTGAGGTCTAGTGTGTGAATACTATCGCAGCCGGACACTGCGGTGAGCGTATCTGTGTATAGCCCTGATGTACTGTAGGTATGTGAGCCCACAGCTACTGTGCTGCCCGCGCAGATGCTGATATGCTCAGCAGCCAGGACCGGCGCGAGAACCGTGAGATGCAGCTCATAGATACTATCACAGCCCGTGGTGGCAAAGGTATCACGGTATACGCCTGTGGCATTGTATACATGCACGCCTACGTGTACCGTCTGGCCCGCGCAGATGACGGCTGATGCCATAGTAGTCCTGAAGGCACCGACATGCAGATCCAGTATATAAATACTATCGCAGGTAGTGGTGGCAAATGTATCCCTGTATACCCCTGTGGCGCTGTAGCTATGGGTACCTACGGTCACAGACTGGCCTGTACAGATACTGATGGATACAGAGTCCTTTTTAAAGCCATTAACGCGAAGGTTCAGGATATGAATGCTGTCACAGCCTGATGTAGTAAAGGTATCTCTGTAAATGCCTGTAGCGGTGTAGATATGCGTACCCACTGTGACGCTTTGACCAGCGCAGACTACCTGCGATACGGAGTCTCTGGCTGCGGCACCGACCCGTAGGTCGGTCATGATGATGAGGCCGCATGGAGCCGTGGTAAAGGTATCCCTGTAGATGCCGGTAGTAGTGTATACATGGCCATTGATGGTGATATTATCGCCGGTGCAGATATTACGCACAAAGGTATCCCGCTGATAGGTGCCGACCCGGAGGTCCAGTATGTGTACACTATCACAGCCTGCTGTGGCAAAGGTATCTCTGTATATCCCCGTAGTAGTGTAGACATGCGCTCCGACAGTCGCGCTCTGACCCGCGCAGATAGTGAGGACGGAGGAATCGCGGCGCAGCCCGGTGACCTGTAGCAGCAGCGTGCGGATCGTGTCACAGCCAGGCGCAGGTATAGTATCAGTATAGGTACCTGTCAAAGTATAGCTATGGCCTGCCACAGTCACACTCTGCCCCGGGCAGATGGTGCGAGACAGTGTATCATACACCCCTGTATTGACCGTGAGCTGCAGCACTGTGATACTATCACAACCGGAGGCGGAGATGGTATCGGCATAGGTACCCGCGGTGTAGAAGACCCGACTACCCATCCTGAAACTATCTCCGCTACAGATAGTAGCAGAGAAGTTTACAATAGTATTGCCGGCAAGGGTGTAGGTAGTGTAGAAAGTATCGCGGCAATTATTGACCACTACGACCTTCATGATGTGATAGACGCCGTAGTCTCCCGGTAGCACGGGGCTGAGACGCAATGAATCTCCCGTATAGGTGCCGCCTCCCGGCCGCTGCCAGTGATAGGTGGCATAGGGCGAATGCTGACTAAACAGAGTGGCTGTATTACCTACGCAGGAGGAACCAACCTTGACCACCTGCTGGAATGAAAGTGTATCAACAAAGAATGTGAACGTCCGCGCAAATCCACACACATCACTGATCCGCGCGGTATAGGTGCCGGGCTGGGTGAGCGAAAAGAAATTGGATATCTGCATGGGTGCGGTCTGTGGCCCGGCTATGATCTCATAGGAGTACGGAGCGATACCACGCGAGCTATCCGGCAGCAGGCCCACATTGACCAGGCCGTGGCATTTGATCTGAGTGGCATAGTCTATGACCGGCACCTGGTACGGTGGTATCACTATCGTATCTATGACCAGATAGCAGTCCGGATCGCTATTGATATGCGGCGCCTGTAGATTGTGATATTGTATTGTAAAGTAATAGGTGCCTGCATTGAGGTTTCTTATGGTATCTACAGTACTATTCAGCGTGAATAGGATGCCAGTGTTATTCGATAAGGTAGCATAGGTAATGTAGTTCAGATTATCTACATTGACATTGATGGCATTTTGGCCAGGGCAGCCTTTGGTAATAGAAACAGAATGCTTAAGGTCGCTGACATCTGGCGGAGAAATGGTAAAACTACCTGTCCTAGTATTACCACAGGAGTCGTGTACGGCGTAGGTGTAGGTGCCTACGGCCAGGTTGGTCAGGGTAACTCCATGTACAAATGATCCCACCCCCGTAGTGCTACCCAGGTATACCGGAAAGGACTGCGGATAAATGATCGTATCGCGGTACGTATAGCCAGGCTTCGAGCTATGAATAGAGGAGGGGCCCGAGAGCAGGTCAAGAGTAGGACCTGTATAAAAGGTATTGTAGAAATAAAGCGTGTAGCTGGCTGTAGAGTCATAGCAGCCCCATGGCTGCGAGAACGACGTCACATAGGGTGCAGGTATGACCGGCCATTGATAGACATTAGTAAAAGTATTGCCACAGCCATCGGTCATGGTAAGCCGGTAGGAACGACCGGTGGCAACGTATGGAGAAAAGACAATGGATGATGATCTGCGCAATGTATCACCATATGTGATCGTACTGTCTATAAAGGCGCCGGTGACCGGATCTGACAGGATCATTGTCACCGGACCGTGTATGTAGGTGGCGTACACGTCCTGCTGCCCTGTGTAGGCCTCCAAGTATGTATATATAGAATACAGTATGCCACAGCTGTCGGTCATTGGGCTGAAGGCAACACTGGGATTAAACGGAGCCACTACATCCCTTATGCTCCGCGAGAAGCCACAGGCATCTGTGACGGTGAGATTAATATAATCACCGTACGTCACGCCGGGCACCCGCTCTCTAAAATCAGGATACCATCCACCATAAGACATATTGGTAATGACGTGCTGGTAAGTGCCATTGTGTGTTTGTACCTGAATGGTGTATGGAGCCGCATAGTTGCCGCCAGGCAGGTAGAGCTGCATGTATACCTGTGCTGTGTCACAGGCCCACATTTCATTATTGATATTGCCTATGGTAAAGTCATGCACGGGATCTACCAGCGTGATGCTCCTGGTGGCAAAACTCTGGCAAGAGTCTGTCTGGCGGATGCTATACGCTCCGGCGGGCAATCCTGTAAATGTATCAGATGCCTGAGTGGTGGTCACACCAGTAGACTGGGCTGTGATGGTCCATGTGAAAGGTGGCGTGCCCTGTGGTAGCGCATTGCCTACTATCATGCCGGTAGCAGTGCCTGCACAGAAAGGGTCGGCATAGGTAGGCGCAAAATCAGGGAAAGTATAGCTACCCCCCACAGTGGCACTGACGTAGGCTGAATCGTTGCTAAAATTAGTGATCAACACCTGGTATGCACCACGCGGCAGAGCCGCAAACTGCCTGCCACTCTGCGGCGGGCGGATATCAGGACCGGAGACGACAGCATATACCATGGAGGTGCTGCTATGGGCATATACTGATATAGAACCATCTGTAGCACATCTGCTCGGCAGGGCTATCACCGAGTCTACGGTGATAGCGGCAGAGGCAGTATGTGCCAGTAGCGCCAGCAGGCAAAATAGTATGAGTCTCGTAGCGGTCATTTGCATTGAGTCAAAGATAGGCTGGCTTTATATCGATTATTGCCATTAGTTTCCATTTTCCTACCTGTTCAAGACCAGTTTACTTTGCACCCAGGCCTGGTAATTTAGCAGCTGGGCATCCTCTGTGCGGGCCATGGTTTTATCCTTTACTATCTGACGGGCCGCAGCCTGTATCTTGCCATCCTTATAGTACAGCTCCTGCCTCTGGAGTAGTCGTATCCACTCATATAGCCGCTGCTCAGCGTAGGCGTCATCCTGAGCCAGCTCAGCCTTAAACTGTTTTCGTATCTGTTCAAGCCGTATTTTGACGCCAGATATATCTTTGGACTCTACCTGCATCATCAGCTCCGCCATAGCTACGCGTAGCTTGAAGAGATTGTCAGACTTTTTGTAATAATCATTCGTGTAGTACTTCACGAAACTACGGATGGCGTCATTATACCTCCCCGTCTTGAAATAGAGAATGCCCCGGTTGAGGTGGATGAACATTTCATAGTATGCGTTGGGTTTATCCTTCATCACCTCCTCCAGCTCTTTGAGCGCCTCCAGCGCCTTGAGGGGAGCAGTCTCAGAGTAGTTTATCACCCGGGCATTGTAATAGTAAAAGACAAATTTCTGGTAGTGCAGCCTATTGAAATGTTCTATCTCCTGCCCTAGTATCTCAGCATACTGGAGGGATTTCTGCTGCTTACCATTGCGGGAGAAGCTATTGACCATAAAGGTGAGCATCTGCAGCCTGGTGTCGTGGTTATTTCTGTCAAACCATCCTGCCTTCTGAAACTTATTGTAGATCGAGACCATAAAACGCTCCAGCTCTACATAGCTATGACGCTGCAGCAGGATATTACTCACCGCGCGGTATATCTTGGTTTGAAAAGCCTTGCTCTGATCCAGACTACGGTCTGCACTATATTTTCGTGTGAGCTGATCTAGCAGCTTTACCGTATTTTCATCGCCACGGCCTTTGGCCTGTGACAGCTTCAGCCTGTATACCATGGCAGCAAGTATCTGGTCCATCTCGCGCAGCTTGGCCAGACGCTCTGCGTTCGCTCCTCTTTTGAGGATATAGGCATCAGGGTCCATAGAGGGCAACTCACTCGATATCTTGATACAGTGCGCATATATCAGGTCCAGCATCTCCAGATTTTCAGCCTTGAGGGCCAGCTTTTCAGCCTTGAGCAGGTACGAAAATGCCAGCTCAAAATTGCCTTTATCAAAAAAGATCTGATAAACGGAGAAATAGAGTAATACGCGGTTCTTATCACTTTTGGCCTCATGGAGCATGGCCAGGTTCTGACAGATCACATCCTGCAGCCGGCCACGCAGCCGGTAGAAGGCATTCTTGTCAGACGCAGCCCCATAGAGCTTCTTATGGATCTTATCCTCACTATATCCCTCACCGCTGGTGCGGATATAGTCAAAGAGACGTTCGTCCTTGCGGTCGGTAGAGGTTTCTATACGGGACAGGTATAGTTTCAGGTGGCGGACCTCCTCCTTGGTCATAGCGGCCACCATGGGCGTGAGCAGATTCATACTATGGGTGCTTGAACGTGTATAAATCTAAGAAATTTAAATCGGCCCGGCGCGGGCATTTTCCTAGCTTTATATCAAAATCACCCCTATGCGGTACTTATACACCTGTTGCCTGCTAGTGATCCTCTGTGGCACTACGCTGCGGGGTCACGCCCAGGCGCAGCTCAGCCTGACCACTACCTCTACCTCCAATAGCACACCTGCCATCAATGACCAGCTCAGCATCCTGACCAAGCTAAAGAATGTCAGCCTGACGGATACCTTTACGGGTCCTGTAGACTTTCTGCTGGCCAATAAAGACAGTATCATCTACGATGTCACTATCGTGGGCAAGCCTGCCTTTGCGGGTACGACCATCACGCTGGCACCGCAGGAGGAGCGCAGCGCTCTTTTTACGGTAGAGCTATTTCCCAGCCACTTTAAAGCCGGTCCGGACATCATCATCGTATGGCCGGTGGCTGCAGTGCATATCACAGACAGCGCCCGCGCACCGATAGTGATACAGCCTGCGCTAGGCATAGACGCTGTGGCACAGGATGACGTATCGGCCTACTTCTCAGGAGACCAGCTGCACATCCTCACAGATACAAAAATCACGACAGGCCGAGTGGAGATATACAATATGATAGGCCAGACTGTAGGATCATACACGCTGACCAGCCCTACCACCACGATCCCGCTGCATCACCTGCCAAAAGGCAGCTACATAGCGGATATCCAGACAGGCGACAGGCCAGCCCGTAGGGTCAGGTTCATACGCTAGGAACATAGACCTGCTGACACCTCAATAAAAAAGCGGCCCTGCAAGATATGCAGGGCCGCTTACTGTTTTTAGTCTGAGAGATTACCTGGTAGTCGTGATATTGAGGCGCTCATTGATCGCATCGATCTGCGCTTTCATGGTCCTGATGGTCTCATTCTGCTTAGAATCGTTGTCTTTCATCTTGTCATTTTCACTCTGCAGGGCAGCGATACGGCGGCAGAGCTCCTGTGTAGCAGAGACATTGAGCGTATAGATACGATCATAATCCACTACGCGAAAGTCACTGACCTCCTTGCCATATACGAAGACACTCTTAGCCCCTTCAGTTATATTTTTCAGGGTAAAGGTCTTGTCAGTACTTACTTCGCCTACTATCGCTTCCAGCTTATCTGACTTCTCAGTGATGAGCTTCACCTTGTCGCCTACGGCCAGGCCGTGAGCCTTGTCTACAGTGATCGTGAGCGTGTGCTGTGCCTCACTGTAGTCTGCGCTCTGCGCCAGTGCATAGACACTAGGGATGAAGTTGGTCATCTGATGTACTGCCTCCGGATAGGCAGTCTCTACCTGCTGGGCTATGAATCCTTTCTTGCGCTCTGATCCGCTGGCCACCTGATCCTTATACTTGAAATCTGTGACCTCGAGCTGATTGAGCGTAGCGAGGTCTATAGCTCCATTACTGATATCCTGAATATCCTTGATCCGACGATCTGAAGTAGCGTTGAACTCAGGGCAGACGATACGGCCGGATGCGCGTATACTGGTCTGACAGTTGGTACAGCTGGATCCACCTGTACCTACACTATTGAGGTAGCCATAGCTGCCGGCATTGTATGCCGTGCTGGCCTGCACATCCAGTGGCACAGCAGGCGCTGTAGTGCCGATACCCAGATAGCCGCCAGAGGTGAGACTCATGAGTGCTGTACCGGCTGTATTAGGACCAAAGGTAGCGCTGGTATTAGCGAAGGTCAGGTTGCCATTTCCATTATTGTATATGGAGTGGTGTGCTATACCGCTGTATGTAAATTTGATCTCGCTGCCGGTAGTACCGCCACCGCCCAGCAGGACATTGCGGCCACCGGAAGGAACGACATCTAATGGAGCAGCAGGAGAAAGTGTACCAATACCCATGGTAGTGCCATTGATAGCTACAGAAGCTCCGCCAGTACCTCCATTGGTATTGAAGAGTATCTTCTGTGCAGTGGACTGCGACCTCATGACCAGGTCACCAGCTACGGCATCTGTAGACCATGCGCCCGCACCTGCGGCTATACCTATCTGAGCCTTCACTGTACCGCCGGTACCGAGTGCAAATCCTACACTGCTGGCCCCATCGAGCATCATACCATCACCATTAGTAGGCGTATAGACATGCAGGCGATATGCAGGGCTGCCGGTACCGATACCTACTTTGCCATCTCCCTGTACCTCCATCACGGTAGTACCTGCCACATTCTGAGTGGCACCGGTGGAGAGATCCAGTATACGGGTATTGCTGGCAGTGCCGGCTATTTTCACAGCGAGTCCATTGCCTGATGCGCTGGCGTAGCTATTATAAACAGCCATCGCATATCCGTTGGAGTTGTGTACCCATGTGAGGCTATTAGGGTTGATACCCTGAAAGTCGCTGCCTATGATATTGGTAGGAGTATTGGACAGCAGACTTATAGGAGAGGTGGTATGGATACCTACGTATCCCGTACCGGTGATAGAGTAGTTAGCAGATCCGTTAAATGTCAGGCTATTGCCACCCATGGTCACTGTGCGTGTACCGGCCAGAGTACCGTCTGCGGTGTATATATTGCTGGCAGGCAGGATGGATGATGATGCCCAGCTGGCATTGCCGGCTGCATCAGATACCAGTACCTTGTTAGCACCTTGTGTACCGTCTACGAGCTTGAATGCAGGAGAGGTAGTGCCACCTTCTACATCTAGTTTGACTGACGGTGATCCGGTACCTATACCTACATTGCCACCGCGGTCTGCAGTGAGGATAAATTGATTGGTCCAGGCACTGGCATTATCCGTCAGGGCGCCTATGCTCAGTGTACTACCCAGTGCGGTGATGCCCATCATTTTCAGATCAGTACCCTGGCTGGCATTTTCAAAATAGATACGGGGTATAGAATTGTCTGTGATAAGTAGCGATGCACCATATCCGCCTGCATCTGTCACAGCCTTGAGGCTGGAGCTACCGTCAGAGATATGCACTTCGCTCCTGGGAGCTGTAGTACCTACACCTATCATACCACGATAGTTGCCATCTATAGTGACTGCAGCATCAGTACCTATGTCTGTGGTGAGGTCAGTGCCTTGTTTCCACAGATAAAAGTCGATAGAGTTGCCCACAGAGCTACTTCCGTTATGACGGCTCTTGATAGCATGGCGGTATGTATCTGTGCCATTGTATCCCAAGAGTATCTGATTGCTGGTCGTTCCATTTGAGACATTGCCGCTACGCAGCTGGAGTGAATTTGTACCTCCGGCATTGCCTGCTATATCCACTATAGCCGTAGGTGCGGTGACACCACCCATGCCCGTACGCAGGGTAGCCCAATCCCATGTCGCAAAATTACCAGCGGTAGAGCCGGCACTTCCACCTTTAGTCAGAATGAGTTTGCCTGCCCCCTCACCATTGCCGCTACCGGTAGAGATGAGTTGAAACCATTGGCCACCTGTGCTGCTATTGTTTATGGAGAGCCAGGTGCCCACTGTAGAACTTGATTGATTGACCTGAGTGACTGCGGCGCTGGTAGATAAATGAACGAAACCCGATGGCGTAGAGGTGCCTATACCCACTGTACCATTGCTGAGAATACGCATCCGCTCAGTAGCACTACTGGTGCTAAAAGCAATAGCTCCATCAGATGCGGCTATGCCCCTAAGGAAGTGTATGCCCTCGGATATGGCGCCTCCGCCATATGCCTGACCGATAGAGGTCATGATGTTACCCACGCCATTGGTAGTCGCACCGCGCTGAGTCACGAGCTCAAAATTCTGGTCGCCGATCGCATTGGCCAGTGAGGTCATGCGCGCATTGACCCAGTTGTTTGCAGTACGTACGGTCAGAGGCGAGTTTGGCGTACCTGTACCTATACCTACAGAGCCATTGCTCTTGATGATCATGCGCTGTAAATTGGAAACAGAGCCGACCGGTGTAGTCCAAAACTGAATATTACCCGGCGCATCTGCATTGGGTATCGTATCCACGGTAAAGTACATACACGCAGATCTGTTGAATCCAGTACCGTTATAAAACTGTGCCTCTATCAATCCTTCTCCGTCACCACTCGCTACACTGGCAGGTGAGAGCAAAGAACCACGTGATCTCGCAAAAGTGTAGAATGGAGTACCGCCACCGGCCACTCTTTGCTGCACGTCACTATGGGTGCCATCTTCATCCCATATATCCAGTGCCGCAGAGACATTAGGTCCGGCACCCGGAGTCAACGTCCTGATCCCCAGCTGACCGTTTGTATTGAGACGCATCCGCTCCAGGTTATTGGTAGCAAATACAAAATCTTTAGCATCTGTCGTACCGACAAAATTGCCTGTAGCAGCCGTACCGATCGCTGATGAAGATGGAGTGGTGGTGCTATTGCCTGTCACCTTCCAGTAGAGGCCATTAGGATCAGATGGGGTCCAGTTAGTTCCGTTATACTGTAGTACGCTGCCATTGGTCGGCGCAGTAGCACTGACGGGAGTACCTTGTATACCGGATACTGTTGGATTAGGATATGTACCGCTCAGGTCACCTCCGGCAGCACCCAGCGGACCGGTAGGACCGGTGGCACCTGCTGCTCCTGTAGGGCCCGCTGCTCCTGTAGCGCCATCAGCACCATTTGTACCCGCTGCACCAGTGGCACCGGCAGGACCTGTCGCACCTGCTGCACCAGCAGCGCCTGTAGGGCCCGCTACGCCGGCAGGACCTTGGGGGCCTGTAGCGCCGTCAGCGCCATTTGTTCCATTTGTTCCATTTGTTCCGTTTGTTCCGGCTGCACCAGTGGCACCGGCAGGGCCTGTAGGGCCAGCTACGCCGGCAACACCTTGTGGGCCGGTAGCACCGTCTGCACCATTTGTTCCGTTTGTTCCAGCTGCACCGGTCGCACCGGCAGGGCCTGCAGCACCTGCTGCACCAGCGGCGCCTGTAGGGCCGGCTACTCCGGCAGGACCCTGTGGACCTGTAGCGCCGTCAGCGCCATTGGTTCCGTTTGTTCCGGCTGCACCGGTCGCACCGGCAGGACCTGTAGCACCAGCAGCGCCTGTAGGGCCGGCCACTCCGGCAGGACCCTGAGGACCTGTAGCGCCGTCAGCACCATTTGTGCCGTTTGTGCCAGCTGCACCTGTAGCACCGGCAGGGCCTGTAGCACCAGCGGCACCGGCAGCGCCTGTAGGGCCAGCTACTCCGGCAGGACCTTGAGGACCAGTAGCGCCGTCAGCACCGTTTGTGCCAGTAGCACCTGTAGGACCAGTAGCACCACCGCCAGCACCTGTCGGGCCGGTAGGGCCAGCTATACCTTGAGGGCCTGTAGCGCCGTCAGCACCATTGGTGCCGTTTGTACCAGCTGCACCGGTCGCACCGGCAGGGCCTGTAGCACCTGCTGCACCAGCGGCGCCTGTAGGGCCGGCTACACCGGCGGCACCCTGAGGACCAGTCGCGCCGTCAGCGCCATTGGTTCCGTTTGTTCCGGCTGCACCAGTAACACCAGCAGGACCAGTCGCACCTACTGCACCAGTAGCGCCTGTAGGGCCAGCTACTCCGGCAGGACCTTGAGGACCAGTCGCGCCGTCAGCACCGTTTGTGCCAGTAGCACCTGTAGGACCAGTAGCACCACCGCCAGCACCTGTCGGGCCCGTAGGGCCAGCTACACCTTGAGGGCCTGTAGCGCCGTCAGCACCATTAGTGCCGTTTGTACCAGCTGCACCGGTCGCACCGGCAGAGCCTGTAGGGCCGGCTACTCCAGCAGGACCCTGAGGACCTGTAGCGCCGTCAGCACCATTGGTGCCGTTTACACCAGCGGCACCTGTAGCACCGGCAGGGCCTGTAGCACCTGCTGCACCAGCGGCGCCTGTAGGGCCGGCTACTCCGGCAGGACCTTGAGGACCAGTAGCGCCGTCAGCACCGTTTGTGCCAGTAGCACCTGTAGGACCAGTAGCACCACCGCCAGCACCTGTCGGGCCGGTAGGGCCAGCTATACCTTGAGGGCCTGTCGCGCCGTCAGCGCCGTTGGTTCCGTTTGTACCAGCTGCACCGGTCGCACCGGCAGGACCAGTCGCACCTACTGCACCAGCAGCGCCTGTAGGGCCAGCTACTCCGGCAGGACCTTGAGGACCAGTAGCGCCGTCAGCACCGTTTGTGCCAGTAGCACCTGTAGGACCTGTGGCACCGTCAGCACCATTGGTGCCGTTTGTACCGGCTGCACCTGTCGCACCGATAGGGCCTGTGGCACCAGCGGCACCAGCAGCGCCTGTAGGACCAGCTACTCCGGCAGGACCCTGTGGGCCTGTCGCGCCATCTGCTCCATTTGTACCATTTGCGCCCGTGGGGCCTGTAGCACCTGTAGCGCCTGGTGTACCATTCGTACCATCAGCACCTGATGGGCCTGTAGGACCCGTGGCTCCACCGCCTACACCTGTAGGACCAGTAGGACCTGCTATACCCTGAGGGCCTGTGGCACCGTCAGCACCATTGGTGCCGTTTGTACCGGCAGCGCCAGTAGCGCCCGCTGTACCTGCAGCACCGGTAGGGCCCGCTACGCCAGCCGGACCTTGCGCTCCGGTAGCGCCATCAGCACCATTATTCCCATTTGCACCGGTAGGACCTGTCGCACCGGTAGCGCCATTTGTTCCATTTATACCATCTGCACCAGACGGGCCAGTAGGACCGGTAGCACCGCCACCTGAGCCAGTAGCACCTGTAGCGCCGGTAGTGCCTGCAGGACCAGCCGGGAGAGTGATGGTCGTCGTGACGCCGTTGGTGAGGGTCACCGTAGCTGTGCCGTTTCCATTATCTACTATAGAGGCTACACCTGTACCGGTAGCGCCAGTAGCACCGGCAGCACCTGATGGCCCGGCAGCACCTTGTGCACCTGTAGCACCAGGATTACCTTGCAGGCCCTGAGCACCTGTAGCGCCAGTATTGCCCGCTGGGCCAGTAGCACCTGTATTACCATTTGCGCCGGTAGCGCCCGCCGGGCCAGTGGCACCTTGAGATCCCGCAGCACCCTGAGCACCGGTAGCGCCGGCATTACCTTGCAGGCCCTGTGCACCTGTAGCTCCTGTACTACCCGCAGGACCAGTCGCACCTGTAGGACCATTGGCACCTGTGGCACCGGCAGCACCTTGAGGGCCCGTAGCACCCTGTGTTCCTGCAGGGCCCGTAGCGCCTGCGCCTCCTGTCGCACCTGTATTGCCGCGTGGACCGGTAGGACCGGTAGCGCTGCCACCACCATTGCCGGCATAGAGCGCATATGGTACACTCATCATTTGATTAGTACCCATATCAGTATAGTTAGTACCACCATTGACATCTACCTCTACCTGCAGAAACTTAGGGCCACTGCCCCAGGCTACAGTGCTGAGATTGCCACCACCGGTACCTATCACCGAGTTGAAAAGACCAAACTGATTGGTAGTCTGCGCGTGTGTCTCCTGAAAGACAACAGTACCTGTAGCTGTCTGATCGTGAATGGTAAAGCGGATCGCCACATGTGCATTGCCCACAATGGAGCCTGAAGCGTTGCGCACTATTGCCTGATAGTTGATGCCTTGTGGCGGAGCCTGAGCTATGGCAAAAAGGGAGTACAGTACTACTCCAAGGAGTAATAAATTCTTCATAAATCGGGTTTACTTGTTAAGAAAGACGACGGGTAGCTTCAAAAATACGCATTTGCGGGTCGAAACAAATTTTTTCTTGTGGACCTCAAAAACTGATAAAATAAATGAAGCTGACTATCAGCATAATAATTCTGGCTTTTGGCAAGTCAATTTAGTCCGTACACTTTATTTTATACCCTTTTTAGGGTATAGCTTTTTTAACCCTCTATCAGTAATATTATCTTAGGATAAATAAACCAATAATAGCAGCTAAGATAATATATGCCGTTTGGCATAGTATAACCCATTAGTAGTGAAGCGTCCATATGAATACCTGAGCTTTATGAACAGGAATCTCCCGTTCATGGCTATCAACCTACTGCTGTGGGCTGTTTCTTTTTATGTGCTATTGGGTTCCAGTCTTCTATTCGTCTCCTACATCGTCCTGATCAATATCCTGATACTCCTCTGCGCGCTGCAGTATGGTGGTATGCACCGGCTGGCAGGACAGCTATTTATAGGAATATCGTGTATCAGCCTGCTGGTCATAGATGACGGGCTGACCGGCTCTCCTTCTACAGGGATAGAGTTTCTATATATAGCTAACATCCTATACATAATAGCCTTCTATATGGAGAAGCTCTATATAGAATACTATGTGACGCTGATCTGCACTGCGACCGTATTTGCACTGGTCAACTATACGCCGTGGACCCCCCACCTGGTCGCAGGGGTGCAGTATGAGGTGCCGGTGAGTATCCGTCTATTGGTATTTACCCTCACTGCCGGTATCATCATCTATCGCTTTGTAGTGTTTCTGCGGTCTACTATGAATTTTTTCCTGGCTACTCAGCTGCAGCAGTCTGAGACGGAAGTACTCTTTAATAACGTAGAAGAGTCTATCTGTATGATGGATAGAAACCTCCGCATCATCCGGTTCAATAAATCCTACGAGCGCCTGTTTGAATACCACTATGGTTTCCCTCCTGATATTGGTATCCCGTTCCCCAGTTCATTTGATTTTCCCGGCAGGGATGATGTGGTATCTTATGATATCATACAGCGGGTGCTGGCCGGCGAGTCACTGATAGAGGAGTATACCACCACGCCCGATGAGGTGGCTGTGATATATGAAGTGTCATTTTTCCCGATCATGAGTGCTCATGCCAAAGGCACTGAGGTAGACAAAATAGCTATCATCTGCCGGGACATCACCACGCGCCGCAGGCTGGAGATGGATATAGTATACAGCCAGGTGGGCCTGCTGGAGATGATAGCACACGACCTGAAAGCGCCGCTCGGCATGATCAAGAGTGTCAACAGCCTATCAGCTAAAGATGTGGAGGGGTACCAAGAATTCATAGATAAAACCAGCGCGCAGGCCATAGCCTCTATCAACAATATCCTGGCCTTCTCGCGATACCTGAGCAATAGTAATACGCCGGGATTTATCAATCAGGATCTGCATCAGGTACTATCCGACAAAGTAAATGAGCTGGCACCGCATGCACGCATGCATGGACAGGAACTACTGCTAGAGATGTCACTAAGCAGAATGTATGTCAAAATGAACAAAGAAGCATTTGGCAGGGCTATAGGAAATCTGATCACAAATGCGGTCAAGTTTTCGCCGCAGGCGGGCCAGATCAGGATAGGAGTAGCACGGCATCCATCGGACAAGGACAAAGTAGCGATCAGTGTGTCTGATGAAGGTATGGGTATACCGGAGCATCTGCGCGACCACTTGTTTGAAAAATTTACCACTGCCGGCAAAAAAGGGGTGCATGGTGAAGAGTCGTTTGGTCTCGGCCTCTATATATCCAGCATCATCATCAAGATGCATGGAGGCAAGCTGGAGCTGGACAAAAAGCGCCGCAAGGGCGCGACCTTTATCATCACCCTGCCGCTCTCACGCTACGCTACGGCGTCAGCACTCAGTGAGTGACCGGGGTATCTGGTCCTTAGGATTTATTGAGATCCAGCATCCCTATCTGGTAGGACCTGATGATCATGTCTACGATATTCTTGGCACCCATTTTTTTGATGATGATACCTCTGTTTACCTCTATGGTGCGCTTGCTCAGATTGAGCCGGTAGCCTATCTCTGCAGAGGTCAGCCCCTCGCTGGTGAGCTGTATGATACTGATCTCACGCTCACTGAATTGATTGCTCCAGTACTCGCGAAAGCTGTCAGAGTTGGACCTGAGCAGCCGCCGCACCAGCAGGTCCAGTACAGACTTGCTATAATACTCGCCACCCTGGTGTATCTGTATAATGGCACCGGCCAGCTCAGCATAGTCTGCATCCTTCAGTATCAGCCCCCTGGCACCTGAGGCGAGTATCTTACTGAGTATTTCCTCTTTGACCAGGGCGGTATTGAGCAGTATTTTGGCGTGCTCATCTAGTTCCAGTATTTCTTTGCAGATACGCAGGCCATTGCTGGGAGGCATCATGATATCCAGCAGTACCACATCGGGCCTCAGCGCAGCATACTGTGCCAGCACCCCGGCACCGTCTGCCGCCTCGCCACAGATAGATATATCTCCGCTACGCGAGAAGATGATCTCATATCCTCTCCTCACGATCTCTATATCATCTGCTATCAGTACTTTTATCTTATTCATCATCCGTTTCCTACACTAAGATCATCAAGATTAACGTACTTATTGCGCAGGGCATAGGAGACCACCCCAGCTATATTGCGCACAGACATCTTCTTCATGATACGGATCTTGATAGACTCTATCGTGCGCATATTGATACTGGTCTCAGCGGCTATTTCCTTTACCGTTTTTTCCTGGCATATCATACGGATGATCTGCAGCTCTTTGTCCGAAAAGGCTTGCCGATCTGCGGGGCTCCAGGCCGGAGCCTGCTTATTGCCATCGCGCAGGCTCTCTATGAGGATGTCAGTGATATCCTTTGAGAAATAATTGCCACCCGCAAAGGCTGTCTCTATGGCTATCCGGAGCTCCTCTGCCGGCGCGGTCTTCAGCACAAATCCATGTATGCCACTATTGATAAGGCAGCGCAGCTGCTCCTGATGAGGATGGCCGCTACAGCACACGATCCGTATGTCCGGCAGGGCAGCCTGCAGGGCCTTTATATTATTAGACGCCAGGCTATTGGGCATGATCACATCCAGAACTACTACATCCGGGCGTAAAGACTGAGCTTTTTGCAACAGCTCCTCACTGGTACGGGCAAAGCCTACTACAGCTATATTCTTGGCCGGTTTCAGGAGCAAGGCCAGCCCCTCCAGGATGACCGGGTGGTCATCCGCGATCAATACTTTGACCTGTCTGGATTGCATAGATTCATCCATACGTAAATTGGGTTATTCCCTAAAATAACACATCTCGTTTTTACAATGTACGGTAATTATCCTATAAAACGATAGTACATCTACTGAAATGAGTATTCAATGAGCATTCACTGTGTGATTTAAATCACATTTCTCGCAATACCCTGATAATCTGTTAAAGACTACACTGCCCGGCGCATCTACCAGTCGTAGATTGTAAGTACGGATTTTTTCACTAAACCTCAATACCGATGAGACAAATCTACAACACCCCTCACCTATGGAGTGAAAAACGACTCAAACTCTTTGTGGCATGTGTAGCCTTTATGCTACTAAGCGCGCCGGCCTGGGCTCAGATGAAGCTGGGAGACAATCCCAATACGATCAACGCTTCAGCTATCCTGGAAATGGAGAGCACCAATAAAGTCCTCCTGCTACCGCGTATGAGCCATACGCAGCTGCTCTCTATCTCTACGCCTGTAGCGGGTATGGCAGTGTATGTCACAGACTCTGCGTGCATATACCTGTATACCACCGGCAGCTGGCAAAATCTGTGTGCAGCATCAGGCCTGACACAGGCCGATGTGATACGCATCATAGCAGAAAACGCACACAATCAACCACTCATAGACAGTATCTACCACGCAGTGCTGCTGCGCTCAGGAAACCTGACCTCTCCATCAGGCGCTATCACCATAGGCAGTGGTGCGCTGGCCACTCTCCACAATACTACTATAGATGTCAACCCTGACAGTATAGTGAGTATAGTGACACATAGTGGCAGGGACATCACAGCGCGCAGCCCCCTATCTGTATCAGGTGGCAGTCATGCTGCCCTCAGCGCTGTAGATATCACTATAGATAGCAACCGGCTGGTACCCATTGGTGGTACACCCGGACAGATTTTGATAAAGGATTCATCTGGCTCCTCAGTATGGGGTGTCACCGCTGGTGACAACTGGGGAAGCCAGGTGATTTTTCACGATGCTACGCTGGCGGGTAATGGCACTGCCACCTCGCCGCTCACTATAGATTCATTTGGGCTGGCAGTAGAGATACACACGCAGCCAGCCAGAGACACTGTACTCAGCATCGTGCATGGCGATGCTCACGACCTCACAGCCGGCAGTACACTGGTGACTGTGACCGGAGGCACAGGGGCTACCCTGACCAATGCAACTGTAGATGTAAATAAAGACACACTCGTATCTACTGTGGTCAATAGCCCTGTACTGCACGACAGCATCATCAAGATAGTAGCTGATAATAGCAACCATTCACCACTGCGCGACAGCATATTCAGCACGGTAGTGGCACAGGGACGCAATATCACTGCCTCCTCTCCTATCACCGTGACAGGCGGCACCGGTGCGAGCCTGCAAAATGTCAATATCAATATAGACAGCAACAGGCTGGTACCTACCGGTGGCACGCCTGACCAGGTACTGATACGTGATTCATTTGGAGGTACTACTTTCACTGATATCACAAATCTGGTCAGCGGAGACAACTGGGGTAGCCAGACAGTGGCACATGACGCTACGCTGGCAGGCAATGGTACTACCACCTCGCCGCTCACTATAGATTCATTTGGCCTGGCAGTAGAGATACATACACAGCCTGCGCGCGATACAGTACTCAGTATCGTGCATGGCAATGCCAGCAATATCACAGCCACCTCTCCTCTCACTGTGACTGGCGGCACCGGTGCGAGCCTGCAGAATGTTAATATAGATATAGATAGCAACCGGCTGGTACCTACCGGAGGTACCCCCGGACAGATTTTGATAAAGGATTCATCTGGCTCCTCAGTATGGGGTGTCACCGCTGGTGACAACTGGGGAAGCCAGGTGATTTTTCACGACGCTACGCTGGCGGGCAATGGTACTACCACCTCGCCGCTCACTATAGATTCATTTGGGCTGGCAGTAGAGATACACACACAGCCAGCACGAGACACTGTACTCAGTATCGTGCATGGCGATGCGCATGACCTCACAGCCGGCAGTACACTGGTGACGGTGACCGGTGGCACAGGAGCTACCCTGACCAATGCAACTGTAGATGTAAATAAAGACACACTCGTATCTACTGTAGTCAGTAGCCCTGTACTGCACGACAGCATCATCAAGATAGTAGCTGATAATAGCAACCACTCACCTCTGCGCGACAGTATATTCAGCACGGTAGTGGCGCAAGGGCGCAATATCACTGCCTCCTCTCCTATCACCGTGACAGGCGGCACCGGTGCGAGCCTGCAGAATGTCAATATCAATATAGACAGCAACAGACTGGTACCTACCGGTGGCACGCCTGATCAGGTACTGATACGTGATTCATTTGGAGGTACTACTTTCACTGATATTACAAATCTGGTCAGCGGAGACAACTGGGGTAGCCAGGTGGTGGTACACAATAGTACGCTCACCGGCAATGGTACAGCCCCTGCCCCACTGAGTATCGACACCATAGGACTAGCTAAACTGCTGCCGGTGTCTCCGGTCAGCGATACGATAGTGAGTATAGTAGGCAGCCACGCCCGAAACCTCACCAGCACATCGCCGGCACTGGTGGTGACCAATGGTATAGGCACCACACTGAAAAATACCAGCGTGACCATAGACAGCCTCCGCCTCATACGCACACTGATCAACTCGGGCCTGGTAGATTCGCTTTTCAAAGGATTTAATGTAGCAGGCACTACTACGAGCAATTCGTTTCTAAGCCTGTCACTGCTGCTGGGCAGCTCTCCGGATGTGCCCGCAGCCTACGAAGCGCAGACACTCAGCACGACTAGTACATTCCCACAGTTCAATGACTTTGGGGTGATCACCAATCCGAGCAATACATACTTTACTGCACCGGTCACGGGATACTATAACCTGACATACAGCGTGAGCCTGGTGATCAATCCATCCCTGGCCAGCGTGGGCGGCACCTTCTCATGGGGTGTAGCCATCATCAAGGATGGCAGCACACCTGTGGTGCTCCAGTCTACCCGCAATACGCAAACGCTCTCGGCCAGTGTACTGGGACTCGGACCAGGTACCGTGGGTACCAATACGGTAAACACACTGGTCAAACTCAACGCAGGAGAAAGAGTATATGTGGGCCTAGGCGCTACAAATGCGATCTCTGTGGGTCTTGTGTCTTCATTGTCCACCATACAGCATTTCTCAGGATACTGGGTGAAATAACACCTCCTAAACCTGACAGTAATGCTTAACAAAAAGTATGGCAATGAAAAAGCTAATACCATATATCACTAGCCTCCTGCTGGTCATCCTGCCGGGCATCACTGGGCACGGAGCTACTGCGTACACAGAGGTCACCGGTGCGGTCACGATCTTTGCCGGAGGCGCTACTACCATGAGTCGCCAGCTCTATATAGGCCCCGCCGCACGTATCAATGTGATAGGTGAGTGGCGTATAGCCAGCGAGCAGGTATACATATCTCCTACTGCCACCATCACAGGTCCCGGCACCATCATATTTGATGACCCTGCCATCTATACAGTAGGTACTACGCCACTGGCATGGGGAGGGCAGTCACTGGATGGGGGTGCAGCTACTATCGGCTGCCATGTGCTGCTACGCAATCCACAGGGTGCGGCCCTCATCAATATCCCTCCGGCAGCGATACTCGGCTATGCTGCTGATACCGTGGCAGACATGATCTTTGACGGGCGGCTCACCTTTGACAGCAGTACCGCTGGCAATAACCTGACCCTGCATCAATACCATGCCCGCTTCACTGCCAATGGTACAGTGATGGGCTATACACCAGCCCACTTTGTAGTGACGGACAGCACAGGCACGATGAGTAAAGATGCGCTCAGTTCCGCAGGCTTCATCTATCCGGTAGGTATAGCTCCACGGGACTATACACCTGCCCGCGTACTCAATGATGGCACCCCTGATCGCTATAGCGTCAGGGCCCTGGCAGGCATAGACCCGCCTAATGCAGAGGTAGCAGGTATGTACCGCACCTGGGATATCAGCGAGGCTACAGCCGGCGGATCTAACGTGACCCTGACCCTGCAGCACAATCAGGTGGCCGGCCCAGGTGGCCCGGTAGCCAATGACCCACGCTACGATGACACGCAGGCCTATATAGCCCGCTCAGATGCAGCTACATCTATCTGGGATAGCTATGCTCCCTCTGCCGGTGCCATGCCCGGCCTGCTCACCAGCAGCACACCCGTGAGTAACGGCTCCATGCTGACACGCATGGGGCTCACCGACTTTACCACCACTACACGCTATAGCAAGTTTTCATCTGTCGTGCTACTCGGCGTCCGGTTTGTGAAGACAGCACATCCTGACAGTGTATACCTGGGAGATGAGTTCACCTATCATATCCGCCTGACCAATACAGGCTGGCAAACGCTACAGCCGCCCCTGACCATCGTGGATACACTGCCGGCAGGAGCCCTGTACCTCTCGGCTACCTCGCCGGATATGCAGGTGACCTATGCCGGAGGTATCGTGACTGGGGTGTACAATGACAGCCTGCCACACATGGACAGTGTGACCGTAGACATCAATGTGAGGGCTATCTCAGACACGGTAGACAACCTGGCCTTCCTGTCAGGTGTAGGTGCCGTACCTATACCTACTGCAAACTGTGACACCTGTCCTGCCGGTACTCCTACTGCACCTGTGGTACTATACCGCCTGATCATCATACCAAACTCCTTTACCCCTAATGGCGATGGAGTAAACGATAATTTTGTAATACCTAACCTGCTGCACTGGTACCCTAATGCCACTCTCAGTGTCTATAACCGAAACGGCGACGAAGTATGGTATAGCAACGGGCCGTACCACGATGACTTTGCGGGAAGGAACTACAGTGGCGCAGTATTGCCTGATGGCACTTATTACTATGTACTTTATTACAACGATGGCAGCGGCCGCAAGTCGGCGAGTTTCATAGACCTGAGTCGATAACCCTCTAAATGACAGCCATGAAAAAGATATTTCCTCTGATCATCATACTGCTCACGCTGCACCGGGCAGCGGCCCAGCAAGACCCGTCCTACAACATGTATATGTTTAACGGGCTATACCTCAATCCGGCCTATGCCGGGAGTAACAATGTGCTCAGCGTGGTAGCGCTCTACAGGCACCAATGGGTAGGTGTAAATGGCGCGCCACGCACTTTTAACATCAGCGCCAATGCACCACTGAAAAGGGACCAGTATGCACTCGGATTGACTGTAGCTGATGACAATCTGGGCCTCACCAATTCCTTCTCTGTGACACCAGCCTTTGCCTACAGGCCTCTGGTCAAAAATGTGCGTATCAGTATCGGTGTGCAGGCCAGCTTCACATACTTCTCAAAGAACTCAGGCAGCGCCGTATTCAATGAACAATACCAGCAGGAGATGGTGACGGTATCGGGGCACAGCCTATTCATACCCAATATCGGCGCAGGCATCTATGTATCTGACAAAAACAGCAAGCGCTTTTTCGCGGGCTTCTCAGTACCGCACCTGTTGCCCTATTCGCTCAAGAAAAGCGGCATAGAAAATCCGGGCAACAGCAATGTCTCGCGTCTCTATAACTACTACCTCCTCACGGGCGGGTATGTATTTGGCAGGCAGGCAGGCATCGTAAAATTTATGCCGTCCATACTCATGATGTACCAGCGCGGCCTGCCCAAAAATATACCTGATATGGATATCAATGCCATGTTCTTTTTCATAGACCGTATCAAAGTAGGAGCATCGTACCGCACCGGAGGTGACAGGCGTATCTATGGCGAGTCTGTAGTAGGCATGATAGAGGCTATGATCACCAGCCAGCTGCGTATAGGCTATGCCTATGAGGCCAGTGTATCTAAATTCAGCTCCGTGAATAACGGCAGCCATGAGATCATGCTTGGCTACGATTTCTGGTATGACAAAAAGCGCTTTGTGACCCCACGCTATGGTCGCTATTTCTAGTACAGCTAAACCTATTACCACATCCTTATCAATCCCTTCATCATGAGAAAATCACTCCCCTATATATTGCTGGTGCTTGTCGTACTCATGCCCGCATCTGTCATCCTCGCGCAGAGCGTGCTGGCGCGGTATGGAGACAGGCAGTTTCATCAGTTCAGATTCAAAGACGCACTGGAGACCTACCAGCTGGCGCTGAAAAAAGACAAGGAGAATATCTACCTACAGACCAGAATAGCCGACTGCTATCGCCTGCTGGGAGATCACCTCAACGCGGAGAAAGCCTATGCACCGCTGGCTACTAATAATGCGGTAGACCCCATCAATAAATTTTACTACGCCCAGCAGCTGAGGTACAATAAAAAGTATGAACTGGCCGGCGGAGCTTTTGAGTCATACCTGACCTACACGGGTAAACCCAACGTATCTGTACAGCAGTGCATCATAGGTACTAAAGAGCTGGCAAAACTGCAGTATGACAACCGACGGTATGCTGTAGAAAACCAGCTCAGGCTCAACTCTGAAGGATCGGAATTTGCTCCGGCATATTTCGTAGAGAAACAGATCCTGCTGAGCTCAAACAGGGATCAAAAAACTGCTATCGTAAGGCGTGACAACTGGTCCGGGAGGGGATTCCTGCGACTCTATAGCAGCAGCTCTCTGACCACGCGTGTGATGATGGACCCCAAACTATTTAAAGCGCGCCATTTTAATACGACCTTTCACGAGGGGCCGTCGGCATACAGTGCTGCTACGCATGAGCTGTTCATCACCCGGAGCAATGGCAAAAAAAAGAAACCGGAGACGGTAAAGACCAAATTGTATAAGGTGACCTGCGATCCGCAATACGGTTTTTTTGTGAGTGAGCTGTCTGATGCGGTGCCATTCAATAGTGATCAGTATTCCGTCATGCATCCCGCGCTGACGTCAGATGGCAATACGATGTTCTTTGCCAGTGATATGCCGGCTCCTGAAGCGCAGGGTGGGATGGACATCTATGTGACCATGCGCACTGTATCAGGCCAGTGGGGCCAGCCGCGAAACCTCGGGGCAGACATCAATAGTATGGGTGATGATATGTTTCCATTTATCACCGGGGATAGTGCTCTGTACTTTGCCTCAGATGGCCATGCGGGATTAGGTGGCCTGGACATCTACAGGTCTTATATGCTGCCGGATGGCAGCTGGTCGCGTCCGCGCAATCTGGGTGCACCGGTCAATACCAACTACGATGATTTCAGCTACATCATGGAGCCGGCGGGCGTGAATGGCATGTTTGCCTCGGACCGCCCCGGCGGCAAAGGTGGGGATGACCTCTACTCCTTCGTAAGGAAGGAGATCAACATCGTAGGCCAGGTAGTGGACAAGGACACACACCTGCCCGTAGATGATGTGAAGATCACATTGAAAGAAAATGACACCGACTTTGCCACAGAAGATCAGAGTGACCGCCATGGAGGATTCTGCTTTGGCGCCAAGCCACGTACGCAGTATACGCTGACCACCTCCAAGCTGGGCTATGCTGCCCGCGAAGTACCTGTCGTGACCCGCGAAGGGACAACCAAGCGGATCGTCTATATCACCCGCATAGGCGCTGTGCACCTGCTGGTATCTATACAGGATGCTGTGACGCACAGGCCTATCAACCGTGCTACCGGGGTGATCACTGACATGAATACCAAGGAAAATGCGCAGTTTCTGACGGATGCATCCGGCGTGGTATATGCAGACATCGTGCTGGGGCATAAGTATAAAATAGACGTAGACAAGAAGCCGGCGGGTGATAACAAATACTACCTCTCTGAGGTCAAAGTGGTCTCATCTGAGACACTGGTAAACGGAGATACCCTCAAAGTGATCATGGACCTGAACCAGAATACGGTAAACTACACCGCTTCACTGGGCAATATCTACTTTGACCTGGATAAATGGAATATAAGGCCTGATGCCGCCGTAGAGCTGGACAAAGTAGTGAATGCCCTGCGGGAAAATCCAACCTGGCGTATACAGGTAGCCGCGCATACTGACTGCCGGGAATCTGACCAGTATAATATGCTGCTCTCGCAGCGCAGGGCCTCGTCTACGGTGGCCTATCTGGAGCAGCATGGTATACAGCGCCTGAGGCTATCTCCGATAGGCTATGGCAAGACGCGCCCGGCTATATACTGCGACTGCACCCCCGATGGCCAATCCGGCTGCAGCGAAGAACAGCATCAGATGAACCGTCGGGTAGAATTTGTGATACTAAACAGTGATGCGCTATCGGCTGCGCAGAAATGACCCGTTTTCAGCTATTGATGCTGCACAGGATGCATTGAGTAGTTACTTTCCGATACAGAACTTGCTAAAGATGTTGCCCAGTATCTCGTCATTGGTCACCTCGCCGCTGATCTCGCCGAGGTACTCCAGTGCCCGTTTCAGCTCCAGCGCCACCAGGTCCGTAGTGATCTCAGCATCGATGCCGAACAGCACCGACTCAAGCGAATCATAGGCCTGGCGCAGCGCCTCATAGTGGCGGATATTGGCTATGGTCATATCGGGCGGTGTCACGCGCTGTGACTGTACCATGGCGCTGAGCTTCTTCCTCAGCGTGTCTATCCCGCTATTGGTCTTTGCGCTCATGAGTACCACATGCTCCATATCAGATAGCGGCTCTGTGATAGACGTAGGGCAGAGGTCACTCTTATTGGCTATGAGCAGATATGGCACCTCAAATGAAGCAGCGGCAGCTAGCTCGCGGCTGAGATCCCCGAGATCAGAGATCAGGCTGGCGTCTGTCATATACAGGAGTATAGATGCCGTCTTGATCTTGTCATAGCTGCGCTCTACGCCTATCTGCTCTATCACATCCTCTGTCTGGCGCAGGCCGGCAGTGTCTATGAGGCGGTAGGCTATACCATCTATATGCAGCACCTCCTCTATCGTATCGCGAGTGGTACCAGCTATATGACTTACTATGGCGCGCTCTTCATTCAGCAGCGCGTTGAGCAGGGTTGATTTGCCGGCGTTAGGCTTGCCTACTATGGCTACCGGCACGCCGTTTTTGATCACGTTCCCGTATTTAAAGGACTCAATCAGCGGCCTGAGTACAGCCTGTATGCGATGGATGATACGCACCAGCTCATCCCGCTTTACAAATTCAACGTCCTCCTCGCTGAAGTCCAGCTCCAGCTCTATGAGTGAGGCAAAGTTGACCAGCTGCGCGCGAAGCTCTTTGATCTGATGGGCGAAGCCACCGCGTATCTGCTTGATGGCTAGCTCGTGCGCTGCAGCAGAGTCCGATGCGATCAGGTCTGCCACTGCCTCGGCCTGAGAGAGGTCTATACGCCCATTCATAAAGGCACGCAGGGTAAACTCCCCCGCATCTGCCATGCGTGCGCCATTGGCTATGAGTAGCCTCAGCACCTGCTCCATGATATAGGGCGAACCGTGGCAGGATATTTCTACCACATCTTCTGTGGTGAAAGACTTTGGCGCGCGGAAGATGCTGACCATTACCTCGTCCAGTTCCCTGCCATCATCCATGATATGGCCGTAGTGTATGGTATGCGATGGCTGCAGGGTAAGGTCTTTGCCCCGCCATGTCCGCTGCGTGATAGCAATAGCCTCTGGGCCGGAGAGTCTTATCACTCCGATGGCTCCTACACCTTGCGCCGTAGCGGGTGCTACTATGGTATCTCCTTGCTTCATGGCTATGGCTTACATCAGGGGGCGCACCTCCAGTTGGTCGCCATCTTTGAAGGTAGGGCAGCCGCGACCTATCTCTATCGCAGCATCCAGGTCTTCGGCTTCTATAATGTAGAAGCCACCGATACCATGTTTGGCATCCTGGATAGGAAGCGCCTGTATCTCATCATCTACCTGCGCGAGCAGGACGCCCTGGTCTCCTACCCCATAGCCATTGCGAAAGATGCCGCGGTCAGAGAGTTCTTTAGCCCAGGCAGTATGCTGGGCTATCAGTGACGTGAGCTGCTCCTCGGGTATAGGGTAGCGTGTCAGGTCTTCGCGTATGAAGAGGATAAACTCTGCCATGGTCTATGCTTTAGGCCCGCAAGATAAGGCTCTTTGCCTCAATGCGCAGCATCACATTTTGCAGTTGACCGATTTGATTACTTTAGCGGCTATGAAGGTACTGATGGTATGCCTCGGCAATATCTGCCGAAGCCCGCTGGCGCAGGGCATCCTGGAGCATAAGGTGAAAGTGGCTGGTCTGGACTGGCAGATAGACTCTGCCGGCACAGGCGCCTGGCACGTGGGCCAGCAGCCTGACCGGCGCTCCTGTGAGGCGGCACATCGGCATGGTATAGACATCACCGCTCAGGCAGCGCGGCGGATCAGCCATGCAGACCTGCAGGACTTTGACCTGGTGTACTGCATGGACTCGAGCAACTATAATGACGTGATAGCCCTATGCCGCACTCAGGATGAGAAGGACAAGGTAAAACTCATCATGAATGAGGCCGAGCCAAAGAAGAACATCGGTGTGCCCGATCCCTACTTTGGTGGGGCTGATGGGTTTGAGGCCGTGTACCAGATGCTGGACCGGGCCTGTGATGCGATCATAAAAAAGTATTGAGTATTGAGTATTGAGTATTGAGACAATACCAATACAATAACGACCTAAGACAAACAAACAAACAAACAACAATGGCTGAGATAAAGAAGATAAAGCCCTCGCTACCCAAAGGCACCCGCGACTTCCTGCCGCAGGAGGTGGCAAGGCGCAACTATATATTTGACACGATCAAGAGCGTCTTTCGCAAGTATGGCTTCCAGCAGATAGATACACCTGCCTTTGAAAGGCTGGAGACACTGACTGGCAAATATGGTGAAGAAGGTGATCGCCTTCTCTTCAAAATATTAAATAGCGGAGACTACCTGAAAGATGTACCGGATGCGGAGTTGCAAGCAAAAAACTCATCCGCTACCACACGCCACATCTCTGAGAAAGGCCTGCGCTATGACCTGACCGTGCCACTCTCACGGTACGTGGTACAGCACCAGAGTGAGCTGACCTTTCCCTTCAAGCGTTTTCACATCGGGCCAGTGTGGCGTGCAGACAGGCCGGGCAAAGGCCGCTATCAGGAGTTTTACCAGTGTGATGCAGATGTCATTGGCAGCACCTCACTATTGAATGAAATAGAACTCACTCAGATATATAGCGAGGTATATAGCAAACTAGGAATGGATGTGACGATCCGTTTAAATAACCGGAAATTCATAGACGAGTTTCTGACCAGGGCTGGTATCACAGACAAGAAGACAGAGGTCACGACCCTGATAGACAAACTCGACAAAGTAGAATGGTCTGGCGAGAAAGGAATAGCTGAGCAGATCAAAGCCAATGGCGTATCTGAGGAGCAGCTAGGCCTCTTGAGCAAAACTCTTTTTGATACTTCCTATGATGAACTGAAAGCAACTTTCAGCGAAGCTGTAGTGGCTGAGATAGACTATGTGATATCCCGGGTAGGTACGCTGTCAAACGTGCAGTTTGACCCGACGCTGATGCGAGGGCTGGACTACTACACAGGTATGGTGTGGGAGGTAAAACCTAACAACGTGCAGATGGGATCTCTCGGCGGCGGTGGCCGCTATGACAATCTCACAGAGATGTTTGGCGGGCGGGACCTGAGTGGCGTGGGCATCTCCTTTGGCGTGGAGCGTATCTATGATGTGATGGAGGAGCTGGGGCTCTTCCCTGCTACACTGGTAGAGTCTACTAAGGTGCTGTTTGTACACTTTGATGAAGCGAGCGAGGCATATGCCTTTGACCAGCTGCAGAAGGTACGCGCACTGGATATCGCCTCAGAGGTGTATCCCGGCAAGAAGAAGCTGGACAAGCAGATGAACTATGCTAACGATAAGAAGATACCATACGTAGTGGTGATAGGTGGCGATGAGATGGCATCCGGCAAACTGACATTAAAAAACATGGCCAGCGGCCAGCAGGATAAGCTGACAATAGACGAAATAATAGAGCGATTGAAATAAGAGGACATGAGCACTTTCACTATCACAGACCAGGCACTGACACTGGATGACCTGCGCACCTTTCTCAAAGCAGATATGCAGATCGAAATATCTGAGGCTGCACGCAAAAAGATACAAGCCAACCGCGCCTTTCTCGAAAAGAAAATAGCAGAGCCCGGTGCCCGCTACTATGGTATCAATACAGGATTTGGAGCGCTGTGCGATGTAGAGATCAAACCAGACCAGCTGGAGGAGCTGCAGGAAAACCTCGTGATGAGCCACGCCTGCGGCATGGGAGACGAGGTGAAGCAAGAAGTAGTGCGCCTCATGATGCTGCTGAAACTGAAAGGACTCTCGCTGGGCTACTCCGGCATCTCACTGGAGACCGTAGAGCAGCTGCGCAAACTATACAACAGTAAGATATACCCTGTGATATGGGAGGTAGGTTCACTGGGAGCATCTGGCGACCTAGCCCCTCTGGCGCACCTCAGCCTGCCGCTCATAGGCATGGGCAGTGTGCGCTACAAAGGTGAGAAGCGCGATAGCGCGGCCGTACTCTCCGAGACAGGCCTCGCTCCTATCAAGCTGAAAGCAAAAGAAGGCCTCGCCTTGCTGAACGGCACCCAGTTTATGAGTGCCTGGGGCTGCTACTCTATCATAGAGGCGGAGCGCGTGGAGAAACTGGCCGACCTCACGGCGGCTATCTCTGTAGATGCTTTTGATGCGCAGACGGCACCATTCCACCCGGAGATACAGCGCGTGCGCAATCACAAGGGCCAGATGGAGTCCGCGGCGCAGGTACTCCAATTCCTGGAGGGTAGTGAGATAGCCCAGCTGCCAAAGAACAATGTGCAGGATCCGTACTCTTTCCGCTGTGTGCCGCAGGTGCATGGTGCGGTCAAGTTTGCTATCTCTCAGGTCAAAGAAGTATTTGAATGCGAGATCAATGCCGTGACGGACAATCCGCTCATCTTTGAGGAGCATGACCTGATCGTGAGCGGTGGCAACTTTCACGGAGAGCCACTCGCTATCGCTCTGGACTACCTAGGCATAGCTATGAGCGAGCTGGCCAGTATCTCTGAGCGCCGCACGTTTCAGCTCATCAGCGGCAAACGAGGACTACCTAAGTTTCTCGTAGCGGACTCTGGCCTGAATAGCGGCCTCATGATACCGCAGTACACGGCCGCGTCCATCGTGTCTATGAACAAGCAACTGGCCACACCATCATCTGTAGATACCATCACCTCATCAGACGGCCAGGAGGACCATGTGAGCATGGGCGCTAACGCAGCGGTCAAGACCTACAAGATCGTTTACAATATCGAAAAAGTGCTTGCTATCGAGTTTATGACAGCTATGCAGGCATTAGATTTCCGCAAGGAAAAGAGCAGCCCATTCATAGAGCAGATAAGAGCAGCCTATCGCAAGGTAGTACCACACTACGGCAAAGATCGCGTGCTCTATGATGACATACAGGTGACTGTAGACTTCATGAGGGAGATAAAGTTTTGAATGACAGGTTGTAGGTTATAGGTGTAAAGTAGTAGTATCAACGTGCACTGGCTATTGCAGTACTTAAACTTAGAACCTATTTCAGTCCTTCATAGCTGACCACCTTGCACTCAGGATACAGCTTTCGGAGGGTGCCATACAGTTTGTTGGCTTCTTCTATTGTTTCAAAGTTGCCCAGGTATATCCTGAATAAGCTGCCCTTTACCAGTTTTACATTCTGGACAAACGCTACTGCATTGTATTTTGCTTTCAGCTCCTTGCTGAGGGTAAAGGCCAGCTTAGGATCATCAAAGCTACCCAGCTTGACGCCATATTGCAGTTTGGTGCAGGTATCTACCTCGGTGATCATATACATGAGGTCACTGAGCGGTGCGGTGTGTACGGTATCCTGTACCTCTATCACAGAGTTATTGATCACCTCCATAGAGACGCGTGCGGAGCCTGCACCTACATAGCCCAGCTGCTCAGCAGCAGCACGGGAGAGGTCCAGGATACGTCCTGATACGAATGGCCCCCTGTCATTGACCCGTACGACTATAGACCGGTCATTGGACAGGTTGGTCACTTTGATCATCGTACCTATGGGCAGGGTGCGATGGGCGGCAGTCAGCTTTTTGCTATTGTATAGTTCGCCGCTGGCAGTACGTTTCCCGTTGAAATAATCATGGTAAAAAGAAGCCCAGCCTACCTCCTGGGCAGAGGCAGCGCTCATGCAGAGCAGCATAGAAAGGACCACGGTGATGATCGCGTTTCTTGTCAAAAGTGTTTGTTTATTAAACAATTACGCTGTAAGGTAATAAAAATATCCGTTACCTGAAAGCCTATAGTAAAAGACGGGCTATTGCTTGACAAATTTTATGACACCGGTCAGGCCTTTTGTATCACGCACGTGAAGGGTATAGATACCACTGCTTAGGGCGGATACATTGATCAGATCAGCGTTAGTTTGCTGCATCATCCTTTGCCCTGTTATGTCATAAATATTGAGCTCTGCTATATCTGTGACTCCGGAGAGATGGATAATGGAAGTCGCAGGATCAGGATAAGCCGCAAAAGATAAGGCATGCACCTCCTCTACACCGGACACGGGACCATCCAGTGTGTAGCGGTCAAAGAATTTCCAGATCTCCTCTGTAGCAGAGATATCGCGATCGGTATTGCCAAAGGCCGGGATATTGACCAGTCCGCCCGGCCAGGTGTGGCCGCCATTGGCTATCTTATAGAGCAGGATATCATTACCCCCCGCGCAATACGGATAGTGTATGGTCTCCACGGTGCAGCCATCTGCAGTGCTGACATCAGGCAGATTGGTAGTATCAGTGGTGTGCTGACAGTCATTGGTATCTCTCCAATATGCTATGGTCTGCTCCACTCCTATAGAGCCGGTAGCGCCGGTGCCGTATGGTACAGTATTGTCTGAGGTACCATGTATATGCATCACCGGTATGTGGCGCGATGGGTGGCAGGTACTGTAGGTGTAGGTACTCATGGTGCCTGCTACTGATGCGACGGCCGCCAGCCGGTCTGTGATAGCACACGCCAGTGAGTATGTCATATACCCGCCATTGCTCATGCCGCAGCTATAGATGCGTTTTGGGTTTACATTATAGCGGCTAGAGAGTGTATCTATCAGCTCCGTGAGAAACTTTATATCATTGGCACCAAATGAACCTCCCGGTGGGCCCCAGCTATTCCAGTAGCTGCTTATACCATTTGGGTAGACCACGATATAGTTGTGGGCATCGGCCGATGTATTCATCTGGGTATACAGTTCTTGCTGGGAGGCATCGGATGTATAGCCATGCAGATTGAGCACCAGCGGATGAGCAGTAGCAGCATTGTACCCTGTTGGCAGGTGCACGGTATAGTTGCGGTATACGCCGTCTACCATAAAGGAATCCGTCTGGCCATAGCCTGTGGCAGCAGACAATACAAAGCAGATAATGAACGTTATGTAGCGCAGCTTCATGCAGGTAGATTTTATGCAAAGCTAAGAAAATGAGGTGATGGGCGTCAAATGCCTATATCTGTTAAGAATGGCAAATTTATAGGACATATTTTTTACCTTGGCACGTCGATTGACTCCAACACAAATACCAACGATCACAACATCATGAAAAAAGGTTTTCTGATACTCGCAGCGCTCTTTATGGTCAGCTCTGCCTCATATGCACAAAAATTTTGCTACGTAGACATGGAGTATATCCTGGGCAAGCTCTCCGGCTACACCGACGCCCAGAAGGAACTTAATAAGGTCTCTGAAGGCTACCAGAAGGAGATAGAAGGCAAGCGCAAGGCTGTGGATGACATGTTTAAGCAGTATCAGTCTGAGCAGGTACTGATGACAGACCAGATGAAGCAGCAGAAGATGAAAGAGATAGAAACAGCGGAAAAGGAGGTAAAAGACCTGCAAAAGAAGCGTTTCGGCCCGGATGGCGACCTCTTCCAGAAGCGTAAAGAGCTGATCAAGCCGATACAGGACAAGGTATATGACGAGATCACAAAATACGCTCAGGCAAAGAGTTATGAGTTCATTTTTGACAAGTCCAGCGGGCCATCCCTGCTCTACGCCTCTGAGAAACTGAACAAAAGCGATGACATCCTATTCAATATGGGTGTCCAGAAGAAATAACCGATAACGTTTTTTATGAGCGCCCCCGGTCACCACGGGGGCGCTTTACTATATGATAAAACTGCTTTTTATATATTCGCATTCCCTTTATTTAAATCAATAAAAAAACATCAATGAGAAAATTAATAGTGGCGATAGCAGCTATTTTCACACTGGGTACGGCCTCTGCACAGACGCAGAAGATAGGCCATCTCAACTCTGCTGAGATCCTGCAGGCCATGCCTGAATACAAGACCATGTCAGAGTCAGTAGACAAAAAGAAGCAGGAGTATGCCAAGCTGATGGAGTCTATGTATGCTGAATACGAGAAGAAATCCAAGGAAGTACAAGAGGGAGGCGACAAGATGACACAAGCTGTGCTGGACCTGAAGGTACAAGAGATCAAGGATCTCGAAAAGAGGATCCAGGACTTTGAGCAGAAGGCACAGCAAGACCTGCAGAAATATGCAGAAGACCAGATGAAGCCACTGCAGGACAAGTACGTGAAGGGTGTAAAGGAAGTATCTAAGGAGCAAGGCTACACTTACATATTTGATATCGCCGCTGGTGGTGTAGTATACTACCCTGAGGCTGGCTCTGATATCACCCAGGCTGTCAAAACCAAGATCGGCGCCAACCTGCCTGTACCAAACCCTAATGCACCAGGTGCTGGCACCAAGCCGGCTGCCGGAGGCAAATAATAGAACCACTGAAAATACCTAAATACAAAGTCTTGAAAAAACTGATCACTATATGCGCAGCGCTCATCATGGCCACCGCTGCCTCTGCCCAGCAGAAAATAGGCCACCTGAACTCTGTGGAGATCATCCAGTCGCTGCCTGAGTACAAGCAAATGTCTGATGCTGTAGACAAGAAGAAGCAGGAATACGCTACCATGATGCAAACCATGTACGTGGAGTATGACAAGAAGACCAAAGACCTGCAGGCCAATGCACCTACTATGACCCAGCTGATGCAAAACACAAAAATGCAGGAGCTGCAGGACCTCGAGAAAAGGATGAACGACTTCCAGGGCAAGGCGCAGCAAGACCTGCAGGACTATGCACAGAAGCTGGCCCAGCCGCTCCAGGACAAATACATAAAGGGCGTAAAGGCGGTAGCTAAAGAGCAAGGCTACGATTACGTATTTGATGTAGCTGCCAATGGCGTGGTAAACTTCCCGGAGACGGGCTCGGACCTGACACAGGCTGTGAAGACCAAGATCGGCGCTAATGCTGCTCCGGCTGCACCAGCAGGTGCTCCGAGGCCAGCCACAGCTCCGGCTACCGCACCTAAAAAATAATGTCGCACAAATCGAAACGATATGACAGGAGCTGATAACTTAGCTCCTGTTTTTATTTTATGACCAGTACAGATCGTCCTATAGGTGTATTTGACTCGGGTATCGGTGGCCTGACGGTGGCACATGCCATATCCAGGCTGCTGCCGGATGAGCAGATCATCTACTTTGGCGATACAGCACACCTGCCGTATGGAGACAAGTCTAAAGACCTGATCAAGCGGTACTCTCTGGAGATCACTGACTTCCTCCTGCAGGAGAAACAATGCAAGTGCATCGTCATAGCCTGCAATACTGCCTCTGCCGCTGCCTACGAGTACCTGCGCGATACGCACATGGGGCATGTACCGATATTCAATGTGATAGATCCTATAGTAGAGTCAGTGATAGCAGATGACACTATACAGCACGTAGGTATCATAGCCACCAAGACCACTATCCTGTCCGGTGTCTATCAGGAGAAACTCTCCCGCCGCAAACCGGGCCTCAAGTATTCTGCACTGGCCACTCCCCTGCTGGCCCCTATGATAGAGGAGGGCTTCTTCAATAACAATATCAGCCAGACCGTGATTCACAACTACCTGCAGCAGCCCGAGCTGCAGGGTATAGACGCCCTGATACTGGGCTGCACTCACTATGTGATGATCAAAAAGGAGATCAACGATTTCTACGGCGGGCGGGTGAAACTCTTTGACTCTACAGATATAGTAGCCACCAAGCTGGAAGCCATACTGGACAAAGAAAACCTCCTGAGCCAAAAGCCGGTGGGCAAAAATCTATTCTACGTATCAGACTATACAGAGTCCTTTGAGCAGTCAGCAAAGGCCTTCTACGGTGAGAGCCTCTCCCTGCAGCAGCAGAAGGTAGGCGGCAGATAATAGCACCATTACTCAGCCAGGAAACTCCTGATTGCAGATGCCGTCTCAGTGGGGCGCTCTATCATCGGCACATGGCCACAGGTATCTATGACCATCAGCTGCGCACCTTTTATATCTCTTTGAAATTTGTAAGCGTGCTCGACCGGCACTATCCTGTCATTGCGACCCCATATGATAAGTGTAGGCACGGCAATATCCCTGATACGGGATGAATCCGGAAACTGGTGTGACTGCATGAGCCTGTAGGCTGCCTCCAGATTACCCTCACGGTTCCATAGCTTGTTATTGTTAGCTACTTCCTTGTGGTTGATCTTAGAGGTATCTGCATACACCTTGCGGGCGCCTCCTTCAGACATGGATAGCGGCATCCCTTTGGAGTAGACCAGGCCCATACCTGGTACATTCATCAGCTTGGATACGCCCTGGGCTATCTTCTCCAGCTCATAGCCGGCACTGCCTATCAGTACGAGTTTCTTCACTTTGTCGGGATGCTGCAGGGTAGCATTCCACGACATCATACCGCCCATAGAATTGCCTATCATATAGACGGAGTCTACATGCAGCGTATCCAGCATAAAGGTGAAGTAATCAGCGTAGAGCTTGAGAAAGTCGATCTTTTCCTGTCCCGCTCCCGGCAGGTCGGACAGGCCGAAGCCCGGCAGGTCGAGGCGTATGACCCGGTACTGGGTCTTGAGGCTGTCATTCAGTTTCTGCCAGTTGCGGTAGGAGCCGCCGTAGCCATGTACCATGATCACGGGTATGCCCTCCCCCTCATCGGTATAATGCAGCTCTGCACCCCGCCACTGGATAAAATGTGACGTAGGCAGCGTGAATAGCTGCCGGGCATCGGCCTTGGCCACCAGCTGGCTGGGGCGCAGCAGCAGTACGAGTACCGGGATAGCGATCAGTGCCAAAACGATGAGCGCCGCGATCTTGAGCCATTTCTTCATTACTTGCATTTATACCGTTTAAATATAATTTAACTTTAATAATCCTGCCAGTGCTTTAAACGAACTTGCCTATAAAAATAGTACTGCCTATATTTGCACATGGCAATTAGAAATACCCCCGCTGACCGCTTCTCCCGCGAAGGAATCACTTTTGACGATGTACTGCTGCTACCCGGCTACTCTGAGGTCCTCCCCAGAGATGTAGACCTCCGCACCCGCCTCACCCGCAATCTGGAGATCAATGTACCCCTCGTATCCTCTGCTATGGATACCGTGACCGAATATGCGCTGGCTATAGCTATAGCCCGCGCCGGTGGTATAGGAATATTGCATAAGAATATGACTACTGAGAAGCAGGCTGAGCAGGTACGCAAAGTAAAGCGTGCTGACTCCGGCCTGATCATAGACCCGATCACACTGCTGGAAGACGCCACGGTGGGTGACGCCATGCGCCTGATGAATGAGAATAAGATAGGCGGCATCCCTATCGTAAACAAGGCCAACAAGCTGGTAGGCATCTTGACCAACCGCGATCTGCGCTTTGAGAAGAACAGGAAGAAGCTGGTAAAGGAGGTGATGACCACTCAGAACCTCGTGACTGCTCCAAAGGGTACGGACCTGAAGAAAGCAGAAGGCATCCTGGAGAAATATAAGATAGAGAAGCTGCCTGTAGTAGATAGCAAAGGCCAGCTCGTAGGCCTCATCACCTACAAGGATATTCTCAAGGTGCGCAACAACCCTAACAGCAGCAAAGACGCCATGGGCCGCCTGCTCTGCGGCGCTGCCGTGGGTGTGACACCTGATATGCTCCAGCGCATAGAGGCACTGGTAGCAGTAGGTGTAGATGCAGTAGTGATAGACACTGCGCACGGCCACTCTGCCGGCGTGCTCAAAGCTGTAAAGGGTGCTAAACAGACATTTAAAAACCTGGAGATCATAGCGGGTAATATCGCTACTGAGGCTGGCGCCAAAGCGCTGATAGACGCAGGTGTAGATGCAGTAAAGGTGGGCGTAGGCCCGGGCTCTATTTGTACCACACGTATCGTAGCCGGTGTAGGTGTACCACAGCTTTCTGCCATCAGCTATGCAGCCGCTGCCGCGAAGAAGAAGAACATACCGATCATAGCCGACGGCGGTATCCGCTATACAGGCGATATCGTCAAAGCACTCGCAGCCGGAGCCGACACGGTGATGGCGGGCGGTATCTTTGCCGGTACGGATGAGAGTCCCGGTGAGACCATTCTGTTTGAAGGGCGTAAGTTCAAGTCCTATCGGGGTATGGGCTCTGTAGAGGCTATGCAGGAGGGATCAAAGGACCGTTACTTTCAGGATGCGGAGGATGACATCAAGAAGCTCGTACCGGAGGGCATCGTAGGCCGTGTACCATTCAAGGGTAGCGTGGCGGAGGTGATGTACCAGTACATCGGTGGCCTGCGCGCAGGCATGGGCTACTGCGGGGCCAAGAACATCAAGGCGCTGCAACAGGCAGAGTTTGTACGTATCACGGCAGCCGGTGTCAATGAATCCCACCCCCATGACGTGACCATCACCAAGGAGAGCCCTAACTACTCCCGCAAGTAACTATGAATATAGAGACCCTGCGTGACTATTGCCTCTCGCTGCCACATGTGACAGAGGATATCAAGTGGGGCGCAGATCTATGCTTCTCTATAGGTGATAAGATGTTTTGCGTCACGAGTGAGCACCTGCCGTTCCGGGCTTCTCTTAAAGTGAATGATGAAGAGTTTGAGGAGTTTGCTCAAAAACCCGGTATCAAGCCTGCAGCCTATCTGGCCAGGTATAAATGGGTACTGATCGATGGAGATGCCCTCTCTGACAGGCAATGGAAAGACTACATTCAGCAGTCATATGAACTGGTAAAAGCTAAACTGCCCAAGAAGATACTGCAAGGCCTCAGCTGATCTACTTTCTCAGCATCATCACGATGCCAGAGCGCTCTATGGCCGTACCATCACTAGCGGTGAACTGTATCAGATAGGCGTACCCGCCCTGCTGTGCCGGCTTGCCACCATCATTGCCATACCATCCCTCATTAGGGTCGTGCGTCTCAAATATCTTGCCGCCATAGCGATTGAAGATGGTCATCGTATACCCCTGCGGATCGCCGAATATGATGCGCGGTTTGAAGAAGTTGTTGGTCCCGTTGTAGACAAAAGCATTGGGGATATAGATGATAGGACGATGGTCTACACAGGCGATATTAGAATAGCTGGGCAGCACGGTATCATAAGATGCATCAGGCAGCACGATATGGTATACAGCCTCTATACGATAGCAGAAGTTACCCGCTTTGTCCAGAAACTGGTAGACCGAGTCTACAAATGCCACATGCGTGGAATCATTGAACGTGCGTATCAGGTGCATGCCCGTACCATCACCTATATCACGATAGAGGTTTTGCTTCAGCACACGTGCATTGAAGATGTGGAGGGGATTCCAGTTTAGCGTGATCTCATAGTAGTCTGAGAGGGTGCCCTGCAGGGATATGTGCTGTGCATAAGGTGTCACGATAGAGCCGTTGCAAGAGTCAAATACCGTCACCGTGTAGAAGTATGGCTCATACTGCGGCTGCACAGATGAGTCAGCATAAGAGCTGAATACAGCCAGTGGCGGCCCTACATTGATCAGCTTGGTGATCAGGTATTGTGCATTGTCCTCGGAGCTCTGCACCTCATAGGACAGGATCTTTGCCTTATTGTCTACCAGCCAGGTCAGGTCTACATGGTTGGTCGCGTCTACTGTGATATTGGTGATGTAAATGTAGGCGGGAGGCTTGACCACATTGGCCGTGAAGCGCATATAGTTAGAGTGAAGCAGATGGTTAGTATCGCTCGCACTCACGGCTACCACATAGATCTGCAGGGAGTCCCCATCTGCGAAATCGGGATAGTCATAATTGAAAGTACTGGTATCTATATCAGCCACCATCTGGTACGGGCCTGCATTTTTGCTCACAAAGACCTCATAGCTGCGTATGCCGCCCGGCAGATTGACATACCGGCTCCACGTGATACCGATGGCGCGGTCACAGTGGGCCGTCTGGTACTGCGCCAGTATAGACTGCTGCGGAGAAGTATTGAAAGCGCTCGGCTGGGTAAAGGCACAGCTATCACCGGCGGCTACGGTATAGTTCAGCACGGAGGCAGATGCATTGCTACTGCTATCTATCCATGAGTTATTGTATCTGCCATATACCGTATCTATGGCTATATGCTGCCCATTGGGCGTGATGATATAGATGATATAGTAGGTGGCCTGCGGCGAGCTACTGGGATCCCACATAAAGAGGATGGTGCTATCGGGCAGCACATCTACACCCTTTATGACCGGCGTAGCAGGATTGGGCTCATTGCGCAGGGTATCAGAAGAAGCATATGTGGCACCGGGACAGTTGAAGCTATCCTGTATGTAATAGAAATAGGTATTATTGGCGGCGGCATGATCATTCCAGGTAGTAGCATTCTGATCCGTGATCACGGTATCGAGCACATATGGCCCGCCGATAGCAGTAGCACGGTATATCCTATAGCCTACGAAAGCTCCGCAGGGCTGATTGCCTACGGCATCCCAGGTCAGTATGTCATTACGTGAGGTATCAGGAGCAGCGCAGTGCAGCTTGGGCGCAGGTATGACCTGTGCAAAGCCCAGCTGTACTGACAGCGATAAAATAAGGATGGCAACTAGCTTTTTGATAATGCCCGATTTAGCGGGTAAAAATAATGCAATAAGCGAGATTCATTTGATGATATTGGCAAAACTGCGCTGATAGATAGACGCCTGGCGCATAGCCATCGTTGCAACCAGCTATGCACGCATCCCTAACGGCCGCCGGGCGGTCTTATTGCCCGGATAGCCGCATTGTGGAGGTTTTACCCTACTGTGACCTTATACATATTATCGAAGTCGAGGTACCGGACAGCCAGCTCGCGTATCTCCCCGGCAGTAGTTGTTTCTATTGTCTTCAGATACTGATTGAGGTATTGTGGGTCACGGCCGTAGAGTATCTGGCCCTTCAGGACGTCAGAGTATTTCATCGGGCCATCTACACTGCGCATCAGTTTGCCTATCATGTAGTTTTTCACGGTATCCAGCTCCTCGTCGTCTACCAGCTCAGTGCGCATGATATTGATCTCCTTTGCCACCTCAGCTATGGTAGCTTCGCTTACCTCCTTGCCTACCTCGGCGCTGATCTCCAGTATACCGCCATGCTGATAGGATGAGATACCGGAGTAGATGCCATAGGTATACCCCTTCTCTTCCCTGATGTTGGCCATCAGGCGCGAGCCGAAGTATCCACCAAAGAGGGTATTCATCACGATCAGCTTATCAAAGTCGGGATGGTATTTATTGATAGTAGCATTGCCGATCATGATCGTGGTCTGCACAGCGTCTTTTTTCTCTGTATGCAGGCGGCGCTCAGCATTAGGAGCGGCTACATGCGTCACATCGGCAGGAGCAGCAGTGCCAGCCCAAGCCTTGGCTCCAAAGATATCATTGATACTCTTCAGCAGTTCATCATTGAGACGGCCTGATATGATAGCAAAGCAATTGGACGCATTGTAGTATCTACCGTAATAATCGCGCAGCATGTCACTATTGACATTCTCAAAATCTGCAAACTCTGTGACCCTGCCATAAGGATGTGTCTGCCCCCACATGGCGGAGAGGAAGTTGCGATTGGCCACATAGTCATTCTTGGCCAGGCGCTCTGTGTGCTTCTGGCGACGGTTATTGAGTATCGTCTCAAACTCATGCTCCGGGAAAGATGCCTCTGTAAAGATCTCCATCAGCAGCGGCAGCACCTTTGGCAGGTGCTTCGTGAGAGAGTATATCTGAAAGCCTGCATTATTGAATGATACATTCGACTCCAGGTTGCAGCCGTAAAACTCAAAGATATCTGCGACCTCCAATGCGGTTTTACCTTTCACACCTTCGCGCATCATGCGATTGACAAAGTCAGCCAACAGGTTCTTTGGTTCATACCATTTGCCTGCTTCAAATACGAAGTCTACTTTGACGATATCTTCTTCACCCGCATTGATCACGTAGACCTGCAGGCCATTGTCCAGCGTGATCTTTTGAGATGGGATGAGGTGTATACTATCCGGCGTCTTGATGTCCGGGGCTATGCTTCTGTTCATGTTTTCTTACTTATTCTTGGCAAAATACCTCACAGTACTGCACCTGTTTTTATCAAAGATCTGCTGCGCTACGGTTTTGATCTGACCATTGGTCACGGCGAGGTATTTATCTATCTCACGGTTGATACCATTAGGATCGCCGAGCATGTCATACCATGCCAGGTTCATAGCGCGGTTCAGTACATTGGTATCGCTAAAGGTCAGATAGGCTTCAGTCTTGTTCTTTACTTTCTGCAGCTCGTTATCCGTGACGGAGTCGGCCAGTTTGAGGCAGCTATCTACTATGGCCTTGTCTGCTTCCTCCATTTTCACGCCAGGGTTCAGCTTGCCCTCTACTATAAACATACCATCATCTATCGTCTCTGAGAGATAGGCTGCCACAGAGCTGAATATCTTCTTCTCTTTCACCAGCTCATTGTATAGGCGCGATGACTCACCCGTAGACAGCATATCCCGGATGAAGTCTGAGGCTTGATAGTCTGCGTGCATTCTGTCACACATCTTGTAGGCTTTGTAGATCGCATTCAGCGGCACGTCTTCATGCAGCTCGAGTATGCGTTCTTCGGTTTGCACCGGTTCCTTTGGCAGGTTATGCAGCGCCAGCTCACCCGATGGTATGTCGCTGAACCATTTCTTTGCCAGCCGCTCGACTTCCGTCGTTTTCACACCACCGGCTACGACCATCACTGCATTGCGCGGGCGGTAGTATTTGAAGAAGAAAGCCTTGGCGTCTTCCATCGTCGCATTCTCTACGTGTGAAAGTTCCTTGCCAATAGTAGGCCACTGATAGGGATGCACTTTGTAGGCCAGTGCAGATAGCTTGTGCCAGACATCACCGTATGGCTGATTGATGTAGTGCTCTTTGAACTCTTCGCAGACTACTTTCTTCTGTGTCTCCAGGCTTTCGAGATTAAAATCCAGTGAGAGCATGCGATCACTCTCCAGCCAGAAGGCTGTCTCGAGATTGGTAGCAGGAAGGATATCGTAGTAGTTAGTGATATCGTTTGAGGTAAAGGCGTTGTTCTCTCCTGACGCAAACTGTAGTGGTGAGTCAAACTCAGGGATGTTGACCGAGCCTTCAAACATAAAGTGCTCAAAGAGGTGAGCAAAACCCGTCTTATTCGGGTCTTCGTCACGTGCACCTACTTTGTAGAGGATATTGACAGCAGCGAGTGGAGTAGCGGGGTCTTCATGTACGAGTATCCTGAGGCCATTGGCCAGGACCACTTCATTGAAATGTATCATGCGGTGAATGTAAGGCAGAAATCAGGAAAATGAGAATGCGCGGGATATACTAATCCACATGATAACTGACGTTCGTGCGTACATTATATTGCTCGCAGCAGTGACCACACTATAAAAAACAATGGCCCCGGCTAGCGGGACCATTGCACAAAGACTAAAATGAATGCTATCAATTACGACGGAGGTCGAATTTTTCGATCTTATTGTACAGGTGGCTGCGCTGGATATCCAGTAGTTCAGCGGTCTTGGATACATTCCAGTTAAACTTCTTGAGCTTATGCTCTATGAAGAGCTTCTCGATATGCTCCTTGAAGTCCTGGAACTTATCAAACTGCTCGAAGAGGTCTGTCGGTGTTTCCTTCGCTTGTGTATTGGTCACGAAGCTCTTGACTTCATCCTCCGTGATCTTCTGGTCCGAGAGTATCACAAGTCGCTCCATCACATTGCGCAGCTCGCGGATATTGCCATCCCAGCGCATGGTCTTGAGTTCCTCCAGCGCCTTAGGGGTGATCACCTTCTTAGGTATACCATAGTCCTCGCAGATCTCACGTACGAACTTATCTGCCAGCTGCGGGATGTCATCTGCGCGCTCATGCAGAGACGGCACGTGGATGAGTATCACACTGAGACGGTGGTAAAGGTCCATGCGAAATTTGCCTTCCTCTATCTCCTTGGTCAGGTCTTTATTGGTAGCGGCTATCACGCGTACGTCTACCAGCAAGTCTTTGTCACCTCCCACGCGGTTGATGCGGCTTTCCTGTAGGGCACGGAGTACTTTGGCCTGTGCGGAGAGTGACATATCTCCTATCTCATCCAGGAAGAGCGTACCCCCATTAGCCAGCTCAAACTTGCCGAGCTTCTGCTTGATAGCAGAGGTAAAGGCGCCCTTCTCATGACCGAAGAGTTCGCTCTCTATCAGTTCGCCGGGGATGGCTGCGCAGTTTACCTCTATCAGCGGGCCTGCAGCGCGGTTAGACTTCTCATGTATCCAGCGGGCTACGAGTTCCTTGCCGGTACCATTCTCACCAGTGATCAGGACGCGTGCCTCTGTAGGCGCTACGCGCTCTATGGTCTCCTTGATCTTCATGATAGCCGGAGAGTCACCTACTATCTCGCGGGTCTTGCCCACCTTGCGCTTCAGGATCTTGGTCTCCGTCACGAGGTTAGACTTGTCCAGCGCATTGCGCACGGTGATGAGGAGGCGGTTCAGGTCAGGTGGCTTGGAGATAAAGTCGTAGGCACCCTTCTTGACAGCATCCACGGCCGTCTCCAGGGTACCATGACCGGAGATCATGATGATCTGGGCCTCGGTGCCTTCTTTCTTGAGCTTGTCCAGCACCTCCAGGCCGTCCATCTTTGGCATCTTGATATCGCAGAGTACCACATCGTACTCTCCGTCCTTTACCATCTCGTAGGCTTTTTGGCCGTCTTCGGCCTCGTCTACTTTGTAGCCTTCGTACTCCAGTATCTCACGGAGTGTTTTGCGGATGGCCTTCTCGTCGTCTGCGATGAGGATGTTTGGCATGTCAGATCAATTAGTTGTTTCAAAAAATAGGCTGTACACCTGTAAGCCGGATCCTGTCCTCCCTCGCGGGAGTCTCTATCATTTATCTGCGATGTAGATCGCTCCACACCTGTAGCACCCAACCCTCCGGCGTCTCCCCGCCGAGGCGAGGAAGTCGACCGAGCCGGCCTCAGCCGCCGGTTTACATGGGCTTACAATCCGCAAGGTTTACCCGCCCCGTATGTTTCCATAGCGGAACCGTGCGCTCTTACCGCACGTTTTCACCCTTACCCCCGACCAGTCGGGGGCGGTTATTCTCTGTGGCACTGTCTTGCATTCCGTCAGGAATGACCCAGAGATTATCTGGGTGCGGCGCTCTGTATTGTCCGGACTTTCCTCCCCGTATCGAGTACGGAGCGATAGAGTAGCATACAGCTTGTCCGTAAAATTATACGTTTATTTTATCGGACAAAGCTATCTTGTGGCAAGAATCACAAATGTGGAAATCATTCATCTGTTTTGTGGACAAGCCTTACTATTTGAAGATGAGTTGATTTGAAAATTTGAAGATGGAAAAGCGGTAATGAGTATCAGATGGCAGATAGCGCAGTGGTTTGAGCTGAAGTGGTGGCAACGCTATTTCTCCGGCAAGGATAAGGCTGCGTACTATGAGTGGAAGCGGCGGTACTGGCGCGGGCTGCTGGATCAGCTGGCTGATGTACTGCCTCTGACAGAGGCAAAGACCTTAGCTGATCTGGGCTGTGGGCCTGCCGGCATTTTCACTGTTTTCCCGGATAAAGAGGTAACGGCTGTAGACCCGCTGCTCGATAGCTATGAGCAGACGCTGCCATTCTTTGACCGGAAGGACTATCCTTATACTACGTTTATTAATCAGTCGCTGGAGGATTTCACCCCTAAATCCCCTAAAGGAGACTTAAACAGGCAAATTGGTTTTGATATTACCTTTTGCATGAATGCTATCAATCATGTGGCAGATATAGACCTGGCCTATGACAGGCTGGTGTCTGCTACCAGGGATGGAGGCCATGTAGTGGTATCTATAGATGCGCATAATCATTCTTTCTTCCGGCGCTTGTTCCGATTGATACCAGGAGACATCTTGCATCCGCACCAGTATGACCTCTCGGAGTATGAGCGCTTCTTGACCTCACGTGGATGCCGGATAGAGAAGACGGTGCTGATCAAGAAGGAGTTTTTCTTTACCCACTATGTGCAGCTTGGCCGAAAATCTACGTGACGAATCAGCGGATTCGCTATCTTCACCATAGCATGAATAAATTATATGTGATTATTTACCTATCGGTGATCACTAGCGCGCTGTCTGCACAGACGATCACCTATGATATGACTGTGCTGGGTTCCAAATTTGGCAAAATGGTCGTGAGCCGCAGGGTGCAAGACAGTACCGAACTATTCACGCTGGACGCCAAAGGCAAGGCCACGATACTCTGGATGGATTTTGAAAATGAAACCATACAGGAGGTACGCTACAAAGGCGGCAAACTCATCTCCTCCTCCTACAAGGAAATAGAGAACGGGAAGACCAAAAAATGGAATAAGGTGGCCTATGATGGGCGCCAGTACCAGGTGGAGTCACATGCTGGCAAAAGGAGTTTCAATGAAGTACCGTCATACTCTGTCATGTCTCTCTATTTTTATGATCCTCAGCAGCGTTCCAGGATATTTCATGAGGCTGAAGCCGGCTATACGGGCCTGAAGCGGATAGATGCCAATACCCTGGAGATACGCAATGCAGATGGCAGCCGCAGTGTCTATCACTATGACGGGGGCAAGCTAAACAAGATGGAGTTTCACCTGACCATCGCTACTGTGTATATGAAGCGTACAGGCTCCTGATATCAGGCGCGCGACATTTTTTTCTGCCGGGCCGCCTCACGGGTTGTTTTGCAGAGCTTATCCCAGATAAAGGATACCTCACCAAAGTTTGACACGACGTCGGAGTGATGCACATTGTGCCAGGCAGAGCTATTGAGGCCTATGCGTGGCAGTAACCTCTCCAGCCACGAGAAAGTGACACCACAGTGCAGGTATAAATTGAGAAACACGAAGCCTACTATGGCGGTCATATACAGGGGTATGAAGTGCTTGGCCGGAGGGAAACAGGTAAGCAGCAGCGGCCAAAAGGTAAGGAAGGTCTCCACCGGCCCCACCGCAAAACCTGAGAAAGGCGTCGGATCACGAAAGGTATGGTGGTGCTTGTGAAAAGGGTAAAACGCTTTGGTATGCAGCAGCCGGTGCTTCCAATAAGTGAGAGCATCTATGGTTATGATACCGAGGTACATCTCCAGTACTACCATCCACCAGGTCAGCCCCATCTCATCCAGCGTCCATACCAGGCCTGTGGGTAGCCCCGCCCGGTACATGCCCACCGGCCATGCCGCCATGCATGATACTACAAAAGCTGCGCGGATGGTGCCAAAGGCCTCCTCACCCAGTGGAGGCGCCTTGCGCCGCTCTCCTTGTATGCGCTGGCCGTAGCGCTCCGATATCTGGTAGATGATATAGCTAAAAACCATCAGCGGCACTGTGATACAGAGAAAGAGACGCCATACGCTATCATAATACATGCGAACAGCAGGGTGCAGCAATCCTGACAGTAAGAAACCGATCAATACAGCCCAGTCTACACCCACAGCTATCTTGTGGGGATTTAGCAGGCGGCGCAGGGGAGATGGTGTAGCAGTCATTGAGAGAAACAGGTTTAAAAGTGTCGGGTGAATATAACAATAGAGGATAACAGCACTGAGATATTTAAATGATTTTATATAAAACATCTGCCTGATATCTCTCAGCACTAAGCCTGTGACAGGCACCCCAAATTTTCGAATCCCGAATAGCCGAATTCTTTACCTTCGCTCCCGCTAAATCAAAAAACATCATGGAATTTCGCAAAGAGAAAGATACGATGGGCGTGGTAGAGGTACCGGCCAATGTGTACTGGGGTGCGCAGACACAGCGCTCGGTACATAACTTCAAAATAGCCGAGGACATCAATAAGATGCCTAAGGAGATCATCCGCGCTTTTGCCTACCTCAAGAAGGCAGCCGCACTGACCAACCTCGAAGCGGGTGTACTGCCCAAGGAAAAGTCTGACATCATAGGCCAGGTGTGTGATGAGATCCTGGCAGGCAAGCTGGATGACCAGTTCCCACTAGTGGTATGGCAGACCGGCTCAGGTACGCAGAGCAATATGAACGTGAACGAAGTAGTAGCCTATCGCGCACACGTGCTGATGGGTGGCAACCTGCTGGACGAGAAGAAGTCTATCGCGCCAAATGATGACGTGAATAAGTCTCAGTCTTCTAATGATACTTTCCCGACGGCGATGCACATCGCGGCATACAAGATACTGGTGGATGTAACCATCCCCGGCATCAAGAAGCTGCGCGATACACTAGCTGCCAAGTCTAAGGAATACATGAAGGTAGTGAAGATAGGCCGCACACACATGATGGATGCTACACCTATCACCCTCGGCCAGGAGCTGTCCGGCTATGTATCTCAGCTGGACCACGGCCTGCGCGCCATCAATAACACCCTGGCTCACCTGTCTGAGCTCGCTCTCGGTGGCACTGCAGTAGGCACAGGTATCAATACACCTCCGGGCTACTCTGAGAATGTGGCCAAGCACATCGCCACGCTCACAGGTCTGCCCTTTGTGACGGCGGAGAATAAATTTGAGGCGCTGGCTGCGCATGATGCAATAGTAGAGGCGCACGGTGCGCTGAAGACAGTGGCCTGCTCCCTGATGAAGATAGCTAATGACGTGCGCCTGCTGGCTTCCGGCCCGCGCTGCGGCATAGGCGAGATCAGCATCCCTGACAATGAGCCTGGCTCGTCTATCATGCCGGGCAAGGTGAACCCTACCCAGTGCGAAGCCATGACCATGGTAGCTGCACAGGTACTGGGCAATGATGTAGCCATCAACATCGGTGGTGCTACAGGTCACTTTGAGCTGAATGTGTTCAAGCCGGTGATCATCTATAACTTCCTGCACTCCGCGCGCCTGATAGGTGATGTGTGCGTGTCATTTAACGACCACTGCGCTGCGGGTATAGAGCCTATACAAGCCAATATAGACAGCAACCTGCACAACTCTCTCATGCTGGTGACCTCTCTGAATCCCTACATCGGCTACTACAAGGCTGCCGAGATAGCACAGACCGCGCACAAGACAAATAAGACCCTGAAGCAGACAGCCATCGACCTCGGCTACGTGACCTCAGAGGACTTTGACAAGTGGGTGAACCCGATAGACATGGTGGGCAAACTCTAAGCTGAGCCGCTTACTATATCAACGAAGCGCCTGTCTTTCAATGCGAGAGACAGGCGTTTTTCTGTTTGAAAAAGCGTAAATTCGCCCATATCATTAATCAAAACCAAAATCATCGATGAAAAGAACATTACTGTTTTTGTCTGCTCTCATCGCCTTTGCATTTGGCGCTTCGGCCCAATGTACGGTAGATAGCAGCCATTTCACCCCTGGTACGATAGTGTATCCGGCCTCGCTGCCGTGTATCCATCAGACTCAGTCATACTCCGGCACGGTCAATATCCGCATACCGGACTCTCTGGATGCACATATCTTCTTCAGCGCGCTGCCGGCCAATACGTACTTCCTGTATGTAGACTCTATCCGCCTGGATAGCATCACCGGTGCTCCTGCAGGTATCAGCACGACGCCTAATCCTGGTGCCGGTGCGTGGATGCACGCCGGCCAGTATGGCTGTGTGCAGGTATCCGGCAGTACAGCCGCTGCGATAGGCAGCTATCCTCTCAGCCTCTTTGGTGCAGGCTGTGTGCATGGCTCCATCGGTGGTTTCCCTGTAGACTCGTGCCAGACAGGCCAGCTGCCAAACTTTATCAACTACAGCCTGGATGTGTGTGCGGCTCTGCCTCCGGTATGTACGCCTGACACGGCTCACTTCGCAGCCGGCGCTTTCGCCTATCCATCGTCACTGGCCTGTATCACACGCGGTAGCGCGTATGCCGGTACTATCAGCGTCAGGATACCGGATTCAGTAGATGCTCACCTGTTTGACGCTACGTATCCGGCCGGTCTTTTCTATGTGCATATAGACTCTATAGCGCTGGATAGCATCGTAGGTGCGCCGTCAGGCATCACTACAGAGATCAATCCTGGCAGTGCTACCTTCCTGCATCCCGGCCAGTATGGCTGCATACAGGTATCGGGCACTACCAATAGCTCTATAGGTAGCTATACGCTGGGTGTAGCAGGTCATGGATGCTTCCATGTGCAGCTGGCGCATAGCGTGGCTGACTCCTGCATCAGTGGACTGCTGCCTGCCTATTTCTCCTATGACCTCTCTGTATGCGGACCTACTACGTGTACGCCGGATACTGCGCACTTTGCCAATGGCACCTACTTCTACCCTCAGTCTCTACCGTGCATCCTGCAGGGCGACCCATACTCTGAGTCTGTGAGCCTGAAGATACCGGACTCTATAGATGCACACCTCTTCGTATCTGCCCTGCCTGCAGGCCAGTACTATCTGCACATAGACTCTATGCGTATAGACAGCGTGACCGGCGTGCCTCACGGTATCTCTGTGACCACTAATCCCGGCAACTCTGCATGGCTGCATGGCGGTGCTTACGGATGTGCCCTTTTCTCAGGTATCACTACTGACTCTCTGGGCAACTATCCTGTGAACCTCTTTGGCCGTGGCTGTGTACATGGCAATATCTTTGGCATAGCCATAGATAGCTGTGTGAGCGGCAACCTGGGTGCCTACCTGCACTACAGCCTGAATGTGTGCAACACGCAAGGCGCATGCCTGGTAGACACTACCCACTTCAACAGCAATACGCATGTCTATCCTGCCACACTGCCATGTATAGAGACCGGCACTGCATATAGCGGCCAGATCAATATCCAGGTACCGGCTCAGATAGACGCTCACGACTTCCTGGCTCAGATACCAGCCGGCGCGGCAGTGATCACTGTAGACTCTATCAATATCAATAGCATCACCGGATATCCAGCCGGTATCACCAGCATCAGCAATCCTGTACTGACCAGCTGGCTCTTCCCTGGCTCATTTGCCTGTGCACATGTGACCGGTACTGTGAATGCAGCCGTGACACCTGCCGGCAACTACAGCCTGACCATCTCGGGCATCGCCTGCGGCCATGGTACATTCCCTGTGATCGGATTCATAGATACCTGTATGCAGTTTGACTTTAACCGCGTGTATCCATACAGGCTCAGCGTGTGCTACCCTGCAGGTATCTCTGAGGTACAAAACGGTGTAGAACTGAGTATCTATCCTAACCCTAACCAGGGCAACTTTACCGTAGCGCTGGCATCTGCAGACCGTATAGCAGGCCAGCTGACCGTAGTAGACCAGATAGGCCGCACTATCCACACAGAGGATATCGATGTGACAGGCTCTACCAAGCTCAATATGAACCTGGGCAATGTAGCCTCAGGTGTCTATGTGCTGATGATCAACTCTGCCAATGGCCGCATGGTGCGCCAGTTTGTAGTAAGGTAATCTGTACGACATATGTCTTTAAAAAGACCGCTCCGCAAGGGCGGTCTTTTTTGTTTTTGAACCGGAGCGGGGGGATGGGAGTTTTGTGTGATGCTGCCTCAAATCCCCCGGCCTGCGGCCACCCCCTTGTCAAGGGGGATTTTCAGCCATGGGTCGATGATGCTCAAACTGTGCTCGATGGATTGTTTTTGAACCGGGGGCTGAAAGTGCAAAGTGAATCTCCAGGAATTGATTTCGAACCGAGATAGAGGAGATAGCCGGCCCTCCAAACCTCTCCCGACTGCATCGGGATCTGCGACCTGAAGGGAGGCTTTAATGCAATTTGATCGATAGGGTTGAATTGATTTTGAACCGGTGAGGGCGTTTTGATCCATAGGCTTTTTAAAGTCTGTCATTAAAATGGTAAAAGGCCGCCCTACGCAAGATGGGCGGCCTTTATTTATAGGGCAAACAAAACAAGAAACTAATTAGTCTTCTACTTCCTCCTTCTCGGTCTTGACTACTTCTACTCCCTGAAGGAACTTGTCTTTGATCTTCTTTTCGATCTCGGCTGCCATCTCCGGGTTGTCATTGAGGAGCTGCTTCACACCTTCGCGGCCCTGGCCGAGCTTAGTGCCCTCGTAGCTATACCATGAGCCGGACTTCTGGAGGATCTCCAGCTCGGTACCGATGTCTACTATCTCACCTGCCTTGGAGGCACCCTCGCCGTACATGAGGTCAAACTCAGTGGTCTTGAATGGCGGAGCCATCTTGTTCTTGACCACCTTTACCTTGGTACGGTTGCCTATCACATCATCCTTCTCTTTGATCTGGCCTATGCGGCGGATATCGAGGCGCACGGATGCGTAGAACTTCAGTGCATTGCCACCAGTAGTGACCTCCGGATTGCCAAACATGACACCGATCTTCTCACGGAGCTGATTGATAAAGATACAGCAGCAGCCAGTCTTGCTGATGGTACCGGTCAGCTTGCGGAGGGCCTGGGACATGAGGCGGGCGTGGAGGCCCATCTTGCTCTCGCCCATCTCGCCCTCCAGCTCACCGCGTGGTACGAGTGCGGCTACGGAGTCTATGACGAGTATATCTATGGCACCGGAGCGGATCAGGTGCTCAGCAATATCGAGCGCCTGCTCACCATCATCCGGCTGAGAGATCAGAAGGTTATTGACATCTACGCCGAGTTTGATGGCGTATTCTTTATCAAAGGCGTGCTCAGCATCTATGATGGCTGCGATACCACCCATGCGCTGTGCATTGGCTATGGTCTGGATGGCGAGGGTCGTCTTGCCCGAAGACTCCGGTCCGTAGATCTCTACGATACGGCCCTTGGGCAGGCCACCGATACCGAGTGCGATATCGAGACCGATAGAACCCGTAGGGATAGCCTCTGTGGCCAGCACGCGGGCATCACCGAGTTTCATCACGGTGCCTTTGCCGTAGGCTTTGTCCAGCTTGTCTACGGTGAGCTGGAGGGCTTTGATCTTTTCTTTTTTCTCGTCAGCAGTCATGTTTGCCATGTTGTTGGATTTATAAATGTAAAATTAGATTTTATCCTCAAATACTAAAATAATTAGTAAAGATTATTTTTCGCTAATATTTATCGCAACAGATTAGTAATGCTATTGTTTTAAATACAGAGGCAAAATAAAGGTGTCACTGCGCAATGGATTTGCGTAGTGAAAAATATTTTTGAAAAGGAATTATTGGGCCTTTGAGCTTACAAAATTGGTGATAGGCGAATGACTATCCATGCTGAATTTATGTAGACAGGCAAGATATTGATCACGGGCATCTGGAGCGCCAGAGGCCTCAGCGGCTAAAGCTTTACAATAGGCGGCATAGGGAGAACCTCTTTTGAACTTCATGTATTCATCTGCTACTATATTAGCATCAGCTGTACGCTGCATACGGATCAAGTATTTGACGTACCACTCATAAGGCGAACTAAAAAGGGCAGGTGGCTCAGCCTGAAAGTCATACTTCTGATCTGTCACCGCATTCTTCAGGATCTTATCAGCCTTCTTCTGATCACCCTCGCGCTCCGCTATAAACGCCTTGCAATGCTGGAGATAGACCGAGACGGGAAACTCAAACGTACCATAGTAAGAATCTTTTCTGGTGATCTTTTTGAAAATATACTTTTTAGCCTGTGTTGCTATAAACTGCGCCTGCGTAAGGGCTACATCATAATTGCCTGAATCAAGGCTGGCATTGAAGCTGGCATACTCCTCCAGGAAACTTAAGGTAAGCGCTAGCATAGGATGGTCACGGAGGATATTGGTACTGTCAAATTTCAAATGAAGCCCGGCGGCGGCCTCTGCAGCACGGCTCCAGTCATATGCTTTCATATAGCTATTTATCCGGGGGAAATAAACGTGATAGCCAGTGTGGTTGATGCCAGAGTTGCTGCAATAGTCTAGGGGTGGTATGGAGTCCAGTTTGCGCTGCCACCAGAGAGCCTCGGTGAGGCGACCCATCTCTGATAGATTTCCAATAAGGAAGTAAAGGTTATGAATGTAGTTCCAGTCATTATAAGATGATATGTGGTAACGCTGCATGTACATCGAGTCCTCGACAAAGGAAAGTTTGAAAGCACTGTCCGCTCGTAGATACAGGCCCTGCCGGTGATAGATATGACCGGGCATATGCAGGATATGCGGCGAGCCGGGCGCCAAAGATGGCAGCAGAGCAGCTGAAGTGCTGGCAGAATCCATATAGATGCCTTTCTCGACCTCATGTATCCAATAATGGTGGGCAGCGAGGCTATGCGGGTAGAGCTGTATGGTGCGCCTGCGCATGGCTATTCCATCCTCTTGCCTTTTGAGGGGTTTGCCATCCATGTCGTACTCGCCTATGATGCTATTGCCCAGGATCAGGAGATATTCCAGGTTGTTTCTATACCTGTCAGGCATGGTGAGCAGGGTCTTTTCATTTTGCTTGTCCGCACGCCGTTGAGCTCGGTCGAGATACTGATGACGTGCAGCCTCTATGATGACACGCTGGAAGTGGTAGAGGCTGTCATGGTTGCGCTCATTGAGCAGGGTGGCTGTGTCCAGTTGAGCTTTCGTCCACTTCCGGTCAAAGTCTAAATTGGCATTGGATGCGACGAGGCCCCAGTGGCACATGGCGCAAGTAGGGTCGAGTCGCAGCGCCATGCGGAAGGCGCGGCGGGCTTCAAAGTCATTGAAGCAATGACCCTCACGGATACCCTGGTCAAAATATAACTGGCAAGAATCAGAAGCGGTAACAATAGGCCAGTGGCTATCGCCGATACCTGCGAATATAGGCGGGTCTGGTGCGGTATCGATATCAAAATAAGCCGCGCGACAGCAGGAGACTGTCTGAGCTGCAGACCAGAGACAAATGCATGAAAGAGCAAACAGTGCGAACAGTTTTCTAGTAGCATCCATATGCCTAAGGTAGGAAAGATCTGCATAGCTTTTAACGGAAAACTTCGCCATCAAATTTAAGCTTCCGTATTTGTATGCGGAGCTTCTTACCAGACTTGATGCGCAGCGGATAGCTAATGGTTTTGTGTCTGGCGTCGTAGCGAATACCTTGTTTGGTGTTGTGCCGCTCTATGAGGAGCGTGTTGTAGCGTTTTTTGCCAACTGCATCTGATAGAAATATGGATATGCTACTGAGCATGCCATCTGATAAAGTGCAAGCCTGCAGAAACTGTGCGCTGCCTGTACCCGGGTCGGTCTCCGCAAGAAGTAAGTATACAGTACCAGTCTTTGATGATAGAGTATATATCTGCTTATACAGTACTTTGGGCAATCCCTCTTTATCCGATCGTACGGCGAGTGATAGTGAGACTTTATCACCATCAGAGTATTGTAGCAACGCATAATTACTCCGCTCAGAGTTTTTGTCCCAGGAGAAGGCGCGTAGCTTCTTGTCTGCTGATGATACTATTGAAACTTGTTTTGTCCGGAGGGCATCAAATGGATAGGTCAAGGTAGCCTTCTGCCTAAGCGCTATGTTCAGGTTGCGATAAAATACCTCATCAGACGTAGGATTGTCATAGTTGATAGGCAGGCGGCGGTCCTCCCACATGGAGTCGGCCAGTGATACGAGTACTGCCTCCATTTTCGCGGCGCTGGCATTGCTATCTATGCGGAGCCATTTAGGCGGGCCGGGTTTGACGAGTAGCGTATCGGTAAAGTCTGGTAAGCGCAGGGTCGGCTGATAGTCTCTATGACGCGTCAGCTCTTCTTCATAAACCGCATTGAAGAGATCACGAAAGAAAGGGTAGCCTACCTGATCGTATTCATACTTGCCATCATTCAGGATGCCATCTGCATTGAGATACATGGAGCAGGAGAGGAAAAACTCTACCTTATTTAAAGTATCTACCACATAGCTGCAATCGGTCATAAAGCCGTAGGCCTGGCCTACCTTATTGAAGATGCGCAGGTTGGTGGGCATGGTATAAGCAGTAGTGTCGAGGCCCATGAAGTACTTCATGTAGCTATCAGGATAGTGTATGGAGTCAAACACCGGATAGGCGCACTCGCGCGGGAACATACCCATGCATTTGTAGAGGTACTGGTAGTCATTGTGCGTGAGGCGGAGGCGCCCGACGGCAGGCTGCGTCTCGGGCAGCATGATATGTGTGAGCAGGCGGTGCAGCTCGGACAGGGGGATATAGTTGCTATAGCGGAAGCTCTTGGGTTCATTCACCACAGCGCCACCAGACAGGTACCCCTCCCCTACCAGTGGTGACAGCGGACCTGCGTAAAACTGTGGGCGCTCATTGATCACGCAGGGCTGCATGTAGCGGAGCTGATGCGTTTGGCGGTCATAGAGGGATACGGGAGAGCAGCGGCGATTAGAGATAGTGTCGCAGTTTGCATAGCGATTGCTCACCACAGCGCCGGGGCAGCCTATCTCGTGGAGGCGGTCCTGAAAGGCGCGCTGGCCCAGGAAGTCATAGACGGGATTGAAAGCATTGTTATTGCTCACGAGGAGCATCTCTTTGATGAATTGCGACAGGCAGGAGTATGGTGTGCCCAGCATCATGGCCTCTGGGCTGAGCTGTGTGCAGGCTATGCTGTCTATGCCCAGTGAGTCAAACATAGTGACCCGATACTGTGAGAGGTCATTGAGCTTCTCCAGCGTGAGGGCGCAGGCAGGCAGCTTCATCATGCTGGCGCAGTAGTAGTAGTACCTGTCTGCATCGAGGTCATAAGTGCGCAGGTGCGGTACGCCATGTGCATCGCGATCTATGCGGGTGTAGAGTACCTGCAGGCGGTAGTCCGCCTTGTGCGCCAGCACAGAGTCAAAAGCCTCAGGGTGCCGTGCAAAAAGTGAATCAAAAGAAAAGTAACTGCGCTGCTGGGCATGCACAGCTCCTGCTACATAGAAGCATACGATCAATATGTACAGCCGGCGGATATTCACTGTACTAATAAACGGAAAAAGGAGGACACCTCACCCATCTGCCTTCGGCATCTTCCCTCTCCCAAGGAGAGGGAAGAACCTTCGGTTTGAGATTGGCATTGTGCGTTCTTTCCTGGCAAGTGCCACCTCCAGTGCAATAATCTCATCAAGCGAAATGCACTACTAGATGTATTAATAAATTTTACGCACTGCGAAATACATTTACCTTTGGTGAAAACAAAATACTTATGGCACTCGGATCCATCTTCTCCGTCATCGTCATCCTGCTTATCATCTTCACTGCGCTAGGCTCCTTTGTGACCGTGCAGCAGGGCAATGTGGCAGTCATCACCTTCTTTGGCAAGTATCGCCGCATCATGATGCCGGGACTCAACTTCAAACTGCCATGGGTAGAGACCATCTTCCGCATCATCTCTATACAAAACCGCTCTGTGGAGCTCCAGTTTCAGGCCATCACGATAGACCAGGCCAATGTTTACTTTAAGTCTATGCTGCTCTACTCCGTGCTCAATCAGGAGGAGGATACGCTGAAGAATGTGGCCTTTAAATTCATAGATGACAAGAACCTGATGCAGGCGCTGACGCGCACGATAGAGGGCTCCATCCGCTCCTTTGTGGCTACCAAGAGGCAGGCCGAGATCCTGAGCCTGCGCAAGGAGATCATAGACTATGTAAAGGACCAGATAGACCGCCAGCTGGAGGAGTGGGGCTACCACCTGCAGGATCTGCAGCTGAATGACATCACCTTTGATGAGGCGATCATGACCTCTATGAGCCGCGTAGTGGCGTCTAACAACCTGAAGGCCGCTGCGGAAAACGAAGGCCAGGCACTCCTGATCACCAAGACCAAGGCTGCCGAGGCAGAAGGTAACGCGATCAAGATAGCCGCAGAGGCTGAGAAGATCGCTGCTCAACTGCGCGGCCAGGGTGTAGCCCTCTTCCGCGAGGAGGTGGCCAAGGGTATGACCTCTGCTGCCAAGGAAATGGAAACTGCTAATCTGGATGCCAGCATGATCATGTTTAATATGTGGACGGATGCGATCAAGCAATTTGCTGAAGTGTCTAATGGCAATGTGATCTTCCTGGACGGTAGCACCGAGGGTATGCAGCAGACCGTGCGCCAGATGATGGCTATGGATAAACTGCATGTGCAGAGAGATAACAGCGCAAAGAAATAAGTCGGATCACATAATAAGAAAAGCCCCTGCAGAGGGGCTTTTTTATGTCGGCTCACTGCGGCTCAATCCGTAGAGGATATATGAGAAAGAAAAACAAACGATAGCTACAAAGATTGAGATCAGGTATCCTTTGGTATCGTAAAGTAGGAGATCGGGGCGTAGCTGCGACAGCGCTGCCGTGAAAATGAAAAATAGTCCTGTGAGCATCAATAGGACGCTGATGATCCTGAAGAGTATTTTGAGCTGGCGCTGCATCAGATCAAGATAAGTAACGATCTACATCTACCTCCTCGATCACCGGTATTTGTTTCTTTTTCCCCTTGATCAGGCGCACGGCCAATAGGCACAAACCTACCGCGACTGCCATGAGAAGTCCATAAGCGATGAGGGTGCCTATGGTGTAACCAAAACGATGTGCGTCTGCGACAGTGCGCCTGGTCTCCAGTAACTGCTGGATGGTGACAAAGGTCGTACCCAGCGATAAAAGGACGGCCAGGCCGATACAACAGATGGCCCCTATCCATCTCAATATTTTTATGACAGTACTCATAGACTATGCTCCAAAAGTGGCACAATTTCCGACTTTGACCGAATGAAGAGGCGATTTAACTGAATTCTTCGCCCGCCGATCCATTTCCACTCTTTACCGACTCGTGGAGATAGCTTAAATTCACTATCCCAAAACGAAGCGCTCCATGAAAAGTCCGATATTTTATGCGATCCCTGCCTTTATCATACTGGTGCTGCTAGAGGCATACTACGGCTACCGCAAAAAGAAGAACTACTACCGGCTGAATGATACCGTGTCAAACTTTGCCATGGGCATAGGCAGCCAGATATCCGGCGCGCTGTCTAAGGGGCTGATCTTTGGCCTGTATATCTACATCCACAATCATTTTGCACTACTCACACTGCCCCGTACATGGTGGGCGTTTGCGCTGTGCCTGGTGCTGTTTGACTTCCTCTTTTACTGGGCACACAGGCTGAGCCATGAGATCAACTTCTTCTGGGGTGCACATGTGGCGCACCACCAGAGCGAGGAGTACAACCTGTCTGTAGCCCTGCGCCAGTCATGGATACACAACCTCATTGCTTTTTTCATCTTCTTGCCGCTGCCGATATTGGGTTTCGATCCACTCACATTTGGTATAGCTGCGGGCGTAGATACGCTGTACCAGTTCTGGATACATACGCGCGCGATAGGCAAGATGCACCCGCTGATAGAGTACATCTTTAATACTCCATCGCACCACAGAGTACACCATGCCGTAAATCCCAAGTACATAGACAAGAACCATGCTGGTGTATTCATCATCTGGGACAGGCTGTTTGGCACCTTCCGCGTGGAGGATGATGCAGAGGAGATCACCTATGGTATCACGACACAGTTTAAAAGCTGGAACCCTGTCTGGGCCAATGTACACTACTACGTAGAGATGGGTGAGAAAATGAAGCAGATGAAATGGACTGACCGCCTGCGTATGATCACTGCCCGCCCGGGCTGGCTGCCGGAATACCTGGGAGGTTTCCAGCCGGTAAAGGAAGTGGACAAGGAAGTATATACCAAGTATGATGCTGATACCTCTGCTTTATTCCGCGTATATGGTACGGTGCAGTTCATCATCACGCTGGCTGGCAGTATCGTGTACCTGGACCATTTTGCTTCTATCACTACCTTCTACAAGTGGTTCTTTGCATCTATACTCACGGTGTCTATCCTGATCATAGGCGGCATCTTTGAGCGCAAAAAGTGGACCGTATGGGCTGAGGTGATCCGCCTGATGCTCGTACTGGCAGCGCTAAATAGCTACTACTACTACTGGTACAACCACTGGCTGACCATCGTGGAGATCGTATCAGCTGCAGCCTTTGCTGTATTCATGGTGTGGTTTGTGATATCCGTATCGCGCCATACTGAGGAGGAGGGCAGACTGGCATAAGAGTCAGCAATCATTTTCCGGCATCTTTTCACTACCCTTATTGAAAGGGATAGCGTAAGAATGTATACTTATTTGCTTCTCTTGAAAAGTGATTTGCTGAGCATGAAAAAAGGCTGGTTTTCTGCGCCAAATCCTTCATAAAAGCGGGCTATAGAATCTACCGAGGAGCCTTCGAAATCATATATTTTATCCGTGCCGGCATAGTGCGCCAGTATATGATCTACGAGGTAGTGCATGCCTCCATTCTGACGGGAGTGCTCATCAGCAGCGGGGAGGAGATGGATGACCCTATTGCCGTGCTCTACTACTATGGCTCCTGCGCATATTTCACCTTCTGCATTCCTGACGGTGAATAGCCTGCCGCACTCATGCATGTGAAACTGCTGGGTGAGCCGGTGCAAGAAGTCGCCATGGCGTGGCTTGAAGTTTTTGTCCTTGCGGGCTGTATACCTGATATAGAAGTCGGTAAAACTCTCAAAGCTAGCCCTATCCTCCTCCTGAAAGATCAATCCTGCCTTTTGCGCCTTCTTGATATTACGTGAGGTATTTTCAGAGTAGCCCTTTTGGATGCTGCTATGTTTGCCGGAGAGTTGTAGGATCAGGTTTTTCTTCCTGCTCTGTGTCCTGGGGGGCAGGGAGGAAAGCTGATTGTCAAAATTTGTATTGAGGTTTACAAAGAAGAACTTCTTCAGCGCCTCTTTGACCACGGTATCTAATATGAGATCGCTGCGCCGCTTGTAAAAGACACCTAGCTGCTGGCAAAACAGCGGCTGGTACACAAACAGCATACCCCACTTGCGCCCTACGGGCAGTGGCATCAGCGCCTCATACTCTCCTACTACCAGGGCCATCCACTTTGGGCAAAGAGCGTCGAGGTACCAGGTATAGGCATAGGGCAGACTATTCGATGCAGTGCGGATCACTTCATTCCACTTCGCTTCATTGATCTGGGTGCGCTTTAGTACGCGTATCTTGGGCGTGATCATCAGAAATCGAGTTCTCCTTTTTTCTTTGATTCTTTTTTGGCAGCGCGGTAGAAGGTCTCGCCTTTGAGGTATTTGGTCTTCAGCAGCGGGCAGATCTTGTAGCGCTCGTCTTTGGTGTCTTCATACATGGCCGCCAGTGTCTCAAACACGCTGGTGATCCCTATGCGGTCACACCATTCAAACGGTCCGAAGGGATAATTAGTACCCAGCTTCATGGCCATATCTATATCCTCTATAGAGGCTGTGCCCTCCTGCAGGGTATAGCAGGCCTCATTGATGATCATAAAGATGACGCGCGGCTTGACCATGCCTACACGGTCCTCTACCATGAGGAAGTCAATATTAAATACCTTCATGAGGTCGGTCAGGGCTGGTATCTCAAATTTGCGGTAGGCGCTCACCTCCCACTTAGACTGCGCCATAAAGGTGGGTAAAGCATTGATGCCAAAGAGCTGGCATTTCACTTTGGCCCCGCTGGTGTAGACAGCCTCGGCGAGGGAGAGCTTGACAGCGCTGACGAAGACCGGTATGTCCTTGAGCTGGGCATACAGCTCCATGTTAGATGGGTCATCGTCAAAATTGAGGTCGAATATCACATCATAGAGGTCGTAGTCCTCCTCGCTATCGCCATCGGAGCGGTCTACCTCCAGGGCAGGATTGGTGGCCAGGCGTGCCTGCAGGTCCGCAAAACGGTCATCCTCTCCTATGATCAGTACTTTCATCCAGATACTTTTCGCCAAATGTAAGGAAACATTGGATTTGTCAGCGAAAATACATACCTTAGACGTTAGTAACCCGCCACGTCATTATGATATTATCCTTTGGGAGTAAAGACACTGAAAAAATCTGGAACGGTGAGCGTGTGAAGAAAATACCGGTAGACATCCAACAAACAGGCAGGCGCAAGCTAAGGATGCTGCACAACTCAGTGAATCTCGCGGATCTGAAAATACCACCTGCTAACCGTCTAGAGAAGCTGTCGGGGAATCTAAAAGACTTCTATAGCATCCGTATCAATGATCAATGGCGTATCGTTTTCCAATGGATCAATAATAATGCGATGCAGGTAGAAATAATGGATTACCACTAAAAAATAAGAGAATGAAAAGGCTTAAGAACATACATCCCGGTGAAGTACTACTCGAAGAGTTTCTGACGCCGCTCAATATTTCGGCTTACAAACTGGCCAAGGATATCTCGATACCTCAAACGAGGATATCACAGATCCTTAAAGAGAAAAGAAGGATCACTGCTGACACAGCCCTTAGGCTAAGCAAGTATTTTGGAAATTCTCCCAAATTTTGGCTGGGCTTGCAAGATGATTTTGATATAGAGGAAGAGCGCTTGTCTATCGAAAATGAGTTGTCGGCTATCAAAACGCACATTTCAGACGCAGCTTAAATTAAAATACTTCAACTTTAAATCATGGAGAAACATATCAGCCCTACTACAGCAGCACCGGCGCCTATAGGTCCATACAGCCAGGCAGTCATGGTAAATGGCACCCTATACATGTCCGGCCAGATAGCGATCAACCCATCTACCGGTGAGCTATACTCAGGCCCGATAGAGGGCGAGACGGCCCTGGTCATGCAGAATATAGGTGGCATCCTGAAGGCCTACCACATGGACTACACTCATATCGTGAAGACGACTATTTTCCTGAAAGATATGAACGACTTTGCCAGGGTTAATGAGGTGTATGGGAGTTATTTCAAGGATGATTTCCCGGCACGGGAGACAGTACAGGTGAGCCGCCTGCCTAAGGATGTGAATGTGGAGATCAGCTGTATAGCGGTGAAGTAGACTTGAGACGCTAGACAAGAGACATTAGACTAATGCAAACAGCCTGCGGCTGAGTAATAAATTCTTTTTCCTTACGTTTATCGCCCAAAATCACTGCGTGAAAATAGCCAAGGCCCTCATAGTCATCATCCCTCTACTGGTAGCTACCCTGCTGATGAATAGCTGCCACAAGGAGCAGTTTTCAAAGACTGGCGCGCTGTCATTTTCTACGGATACGCTGACTTTTGACACGGTATTCACCACGCTGGGCTCTACCACGCGCTACTTTAAGGTACGCAATACCCAGAGTAAGTCCCTCCTGGTATCTGACATCAAACTGATGCAGCTGCAGGGCAACCAGTTTCGTATCAATGTGGATGGTGTATCGGGTACAGAGTTTAAGGATGTAGATATACCGGCGCATGACAGTATCTATGTATTTGTAGAAGTGACTGTGAACCCAAACGATCTGAATAATCCTTTTGTGATACTGGACCAGATCCAGTTTACCACCAACGGTACTACGCAGCATGTAGTGCTGGAGGCTATGGGGCAGAATGCCTATTACCACTTTAGCGATAGCGTAGTATCTAATGTGACCTGGCCTAATGACAAGCCGCATATCATCGTAAACAAAAATGGCGGCCTGCCTATCCTGGAGATCAAACCAGGAGCTACGCTGAACCTCCAGCCACGCACACAGATCTATATGGGACCCAATGCCGTGATCACTGTAGATGGCAACCTGGTAGCTCATGGCAATAGCTGGAGCGACTCTATCGTATTCCAATACATACGCCGTGACTATCAGAATGCACCGGGACAGTGGCTGGGTATCACCTACAGCCGCGGTGCGTCTATCAATATGGACCACGTGATAGTGGACCAGTCTACCTTTGGCGTGTCTGACGAGTATGTACTGGACCTGCTGGCCAGCGCACAGATCACCACCTCTGACCTCAGAAACTATAGCGGAGGCCCCACGCCTACCGTCACGCTGGACAAGTGTATCATAAGAAACTGCTCGAGCAATGCGCTGACAGCCCTGCAGACCAACCTGACCGCGACCAACTGCCTGCTCCACTCCTCCGGAGGCCAGATGGTAGTGCTGGGCATGGGCGGCAGCTATACGCTAAATAACTGTACGATGGCCAACGTGTACAACCTGTACACAAATCATCAGAATCCTACCCTGACGCTGATAGACCGGGCGCCGTACCTCTCTACCAATACAGTGGTAGGACCGTATGCCACTACCATCAATATCAGCAATAGTGCTGTGGTAGGATCTCAGGACAATGAGCTGGCCTACACACCTGCGCCGTCTATGCTGAATGCACACTTCAGCTACTGCAACCTGACGACGAATGTCGACACCTTTCACCTGCTGCAGGGGGCAGATGACAGCTGCGTGTACAATAGCCGCACCAACCGCCTATTCTACAATGAGCAGTACGGCGACTACAGGCCGGACAGTACCGACTCTCCGCTGTATAATAAAGGAAACCCCTCTACTCAGCGCCCTGACGATCTCTTTGACCGCTCCCGCAGCCCCAAGCATAGCGTGGGTGCGATAGAGTGGACCGGAAATTAACGGCCAAAAGCACATTTCTCCGTGCATAATTATTGTCAAAAAGCTATTGACAGAGAGGAAGTTTCGACAAATTTGGAGTGTAAACACTTCATCCCTTGCCTCAGATCTTCAGGAAGCTATACTACTTCTTTCCGATACAGCTAGTACTCGTATCGCTAAAGCGGTACCAGCTCCTGCTGGCATTCTGGGTGCTGCTGTTCTTTCTCGTGGCCGGCAATCTGGGTATCAGCTATGGCGCTCCGTACCTGTTTTATGATCCGGAGTACCTGGATCATACGGGGTACCTGGCCTTTACACTGGTAGGTGTGGGCTTTGGTGCCTTCTACGTATCGTGGAACCTCAACTGCTACATGCTACACAGCTACCGTTTCCATTTCATGGCGCGGTTTCAGCGGCCTATGGGAGTTTTCTTTTTGAATAATTCTATCATACCGATCATCTTCCTCATTACTTACTTTACGGCTATCGTACGGTTTCAGACGGAGAGCCAGAGCTACTCCACTGCCAAGATCTTCTTCAGCCTCGTGGGATTTGCCATAGGCTTCGTGACCATCCTGCTACTGACATCAGTGTACTTTACGTTTACTAACCGTAATGCACTGGAGGCTGAGGAGCAGCGCAAAAAAGGCGGCTGGCGGCTGAAATGGTTTCGCCCGGCCTCGGAGCAAACGAGCAATGAGCACCAGAGTGAGCGCTTTGCAGATCACTACATAGCCTACAATCTCCGCATCCGCACCGTAGAGTCTTTGGAGCGCTATCACCCTGAGACGGTGAGGCTCATCTACCGCCAGCATCACTCCAACGCGCTCTTTGTGCAAATCGTAACACTCTTCTCCATAGTAGGCATAGGCTTCTTTATGGAGAGCAATCTTTTTCAGATACCGGCTGCGGCCAGTGTGTTCCTGTTCCTGTCTATTACCATGTCACTCTTTGGGGTGCTGATGTACTGGGCAGAGGGCTGGGCTACGACCAGTATCGTACTGTTCTTTGTAGCGGTCAATGCGCTGTATAAGATAGACGTGCTCGGCTACCAGAGCCATGCCTACGGTATCAGCTACCAGCCCAAGGCCAAGTATGATATTGACCATTTTCGCGAGATATCTACTCCGAAGCATATCCGCAATGATCTAGCCCACTTCACCACCATACTGGAAAACTGGCGCAATAAAAATGCACATCTACTGCCTGCCGGCAAAAAGCCCAAGCTGGTCTTTATCAATGTGAGTGGCGGGGGTATGCGTGCTGCAGGATTTGCCACAGTAGTGATGCAGCACGCAGACAGCCTGCTGAAAGGACAGCTGTTTGACAAGACCTTTATGATATCCGGCGCCTCCGGTGGTATGTTTGGCGCTGCCTACATGCGGGAGCTGTACCTGCATAAGCGCAAGGGTGAATCCATCAATATCTCTGACCGCAAGTACTATGAGAATATCACCAAGGATATGCTCAACCCCATACTGGTAGCACTGATGAGCAATGACCTGCTGCTCCCGTTCCATCGGTTTGATATGGATAGCGTGATCTACTTTAAAGACCGAGGCTACATGATGGAGCGCAAGCTGAGCGCCAATACGGAGCATGTACTGGACAAGCGGATCAAGGACTACTACCAGGATGAATACCTGGCGCATATCCCACTGATGGTGCTGCATACGGAGGTGACCAATGATGCGCGTCGCTTCTTCATTAGTTCGCAGCCGATCAGCTTTATGATGCGGCCGGTGGGCAAATACACGACCAACCGCAATATGGATGTGGATGCGATAGACTTCCTGCCTTTCTTCAAACAACAACATGGTGAGAACCTGACCATGCTGAGCGCGCTGCGAATGAATGCCACCTTCCCGCTGATACTGCCTAACTCTGTGATGCCTACAGAACCTGAAGTCTTCATCCTGGATGGAGGAGCGCTAGATAATGTGGGTCATGAGGCTACCTTCCGTGTACTGGGTGCATTCAAAGATTGGATCAATGAGTATACGGATGGTGTAGTGATCATACAGATACGCGATGGCGCGCGCCACGAGTATGATGACCTGAGTGTAGATAAGAAGGACCTCTTCACCATGATCACCAATCCGCTGGGTACGATCTTTAGCAACCAGATGAGCAATGAAGACTTTGTAGTGGACCAGAAACTCGGCTATGCGAATGAATCACTGATGGGCAAAGTGCAGATGATCGCCTTTGAGTATACGGCAGATGAGCAGAGCCAGAAGGCGGCCCTTAGCTTTCACCTCACGGAGCGGGAAAAGGACAACATTATCTACGCCCTGCAGAGGCCTAATAATGCTGAAGGTTTCCGGCTACTGCAGGAGGCGCTCAAGTAATCGGTGACGGATTTGATGCAAATTGCATTCACGCGGAGAGTGCCAATGCAGGAAGAGCCCTTTTGTATATTTGAAAACGAACGTAAAAACATCTGTCAGCCTATGCCCTACTTAAGAAAAACACTGCTTATCAACCTGCTCCTACTGGCGGCCTACTGGGTAGTGTGCAAAGTAGTCTGTGGCGGTGCCTCAGAGCAGCTGGGCTTTATGCTGCTCATGATGCTGTGCATCGCGCTGCATGTGGTTGCGCTTTTGGCGGCAGGTGCCAGCTATGCCGTCCGAGGGGAAAAGCCCAAGCGCAATGCCTTCTTCGCGAGCGCCGGAGTGACCCTGCTGGTGGGATTCTCGTCCTGCCTGGGTGGTGCTGCTTTGTGACCTGTTGTAAAATATAGATAGCGACTTCTCCCTGCCGGCAAACTTTACTATGTTCAATACCAGATGACCTTTCCTATAGAGATACGTGTGGGTGAGATCCACCTGAGCCTTCATCCTGTATTTGAGATGCTCGCCTTTACTGTAGGGTTCCGCTACTTCACATACCTGCGCGCACGGTCCACAGACTACATGTCTGACGATACGCGTGTCAAGATCATCATCGGGGCCATCTTCGGTGCTTTCATCGGATCACGGATACTGGGCGCACTGGAAGATCCTTATGCCCTTGCGCACTCAGCACACAGGCTGCTATACCTCTACAGCAGCAAGACAATAGTGGGCGGACTGCTCGGTGGCCTATGGGGCGTGGAGATAGCCAAGCTCATCATCGGAGAGAAGCGCTCCTCAGGAGACCTGTTTACCTTCCCTATCATCCTGGCTATGATCATCGGGCGTATTGGTTGCTTTACATCAGGTATCACAGAGCCCACCTACGGTGTGGAGACGACATCCATGCTGGGTATGAATCTGGGCGATGGCCTGATGCGCCATCCGGTGGCGCTATATGAGATAGCTTTCCTGCTCCTGCTGTGGCTCGTCCTTTATCTGATCAGCAGCCACCACTCAGGTCTGCAGAGCGGTGACATTTTTAAGCTCTTTATGATCTTTTACCTCACCTTCAGATTTGCGATAGACTTCATCAAGCCGGCACCCCATAGCGTAGGTATATTGAGCTCTATACAGGTAGCCTGTGTGACAGGGGTCTTGTATTACACCAGGACCATTATCAGACTGACAAGGTCGATGCTTCTTCCTATTAGTGATCAGAGGGGCAAATTCTATTAACCATAAATCAAAGCCATGCCAGCTACAAGAGACTATATATATTACGATCATACCATCAGCCTCTGTACGACCTGCCATAAGCAGATAAGCGCGAAGATCATCTTCGAGCAGGGCAACGTCTATATGACCAAAACGTGCCGTGAGCATGGATACCAAAAGGTGCTCATAGCTACGGATATAGAATACTACAAGCAGATACGCAACTATAACAAAGCCAGTGAATATCCGCTCAAACCGCATACAGAAACGAAGTGGGGCTGCCCCTATGACTGCGGCATCTGCCCCGATCATGAGCAGCACTCCTGCCTCAGCCTGGTGGAGGTCACGGACCGCTGCAACCTCACCTGCCCTACCTGCTACGCAGGCTCCTCTCCCACTCACGGCAGGCACCGCACGCTGGAGGAGATAGAGGCGATGCTGGACACGATCGTGCGCAGCGAGGGTGAACCTGATGTAGTGCAGATAAGCGGTGGCGAACCGACCATACATCCACATTTTTTTGAGATACTGGATATAGCGAAAAGGAAGCCTATCAAGCATCTCATGGTCAATACAAATGGCATGAAGATCGCTGCTGATGAGGCATTCACCGAGCGGTTGGCCTCATATATGCCGGACTTTGAGGTATACCTGCAGTTTGACTCATTCAAACCCGAAGCGCTGAAGAAGCTGCGTGGGAAGGACCTGACGGAGGTGCGCATGAAAGCACTCTCAAATCTCAACAAGTACAACCTGTCCACCACACTCGTGGTGACACTAGAGAAGGGGCTCAACGATGACGAGATAGGCCAGATAATCAATTTTGCGTTGAAGCAGAAATGCGTACGGGGAGTCACATTCCAGCCTACGCAGATCAGTGGGAGACTCTTAGACTTTGACCCGGCTATCAACCGCATGACAAGTACGGAGATACGCCAGCAGATACTCGCGCAGTGTGATGTATTCAAACCGAACGACCTCATACCCGTACCGTGCAATCCTGATGCGCTGACCATGGCCTATGCACTGAAGTATGGCGATGCCGTGTACCCACTCACGCATATGATAGACCCCGACATATTGCTAAACGCATCCAGAAATACTATCGTCTACGAGCAGGACCAGCTGCTGCGCGACCACATGCTGAAGGTATTCACCACCGGCCGCTCTACGGACCGTGTCAGTGAGACCCTGCATCACCTGATGTGCTGCCTGCCCGAGATATCCGCGCCGGGCCTCGCATATGACAATCTTTTCCGCATCATCATCATGAACTTTATGGATGCCTACGACTTTGATGTACGGGCTATCAAGAAATCCTGTGTACACATCGTCAGTGACGATGGCCGGATGATCCCCTTTGAGACGATGAACCTCTTCTACCGGCCAGAGCATGCAGAGAAGCTGGCGGCTATCAGGGAGGGAATTATAGTGGATGGTTAATAGCTATCAAAAATTTCTGAGTGCTATCGCTCATTAGAGTTACCCTTCCAGATTGAGGGTAAAGGTGTAGGTGCGGGAGTAGAGTTTCTCTATCACGCGGCTGTAGATATAGCCCTGTGTGGGTGAGTTGACATTGACCACGCCCTGGCTCACCTTAAACTCGGGACTCATGATAAAGTACGGGAAATAGATCATGACACCCATGCCATACTCGATAGCCACATCGCTCTTCTTCACTTTCAGTAGGGTATTAGACCGGGTGCTGGAGTTTGACGCGAGGTCATAGTCGTAGCGGGCACCACCGATCACATAGATGCGCGTATTGCGTATCGGATCGCTCTTGAAGCGTATCTGGAGCGGGAAATCGAGGTATATAGAGCTAATGGTCTGTTTGACCACAGGATCTTTGCGCACTACGGTATTGTACACTATCGCCTTGTCTGAGAAAGACAGCGTAGGAATGATACGAAGGTCAAAATAGCGGTGAAACTGCCAGTTTGCTATGATACCGAGGTTGAAGCCAGGGCCGATAGTGGGGCGCATGCTTTTGATGGTATCATTCACACCGTTGAAAGGTTTGTGTATGATGCGGTAGTTGGCCACATTCACTCCCAGTGCGATACCAAAGTAGATCTGCTTGCGGCCCAGCTCGTGCACGTTGAAGCCTTCGCGGTCATTGGCCTCGTCTCCATTGGGCTTGTAAAAGTTGCGGATCTTGCTCCAGTAGTCGGCCTTGTGCGGCGGGTGGTAGCGGCCGTGGCGGTCTACCCCATCCTCCAGCATCATGCTGAGTGGCGGATACATGCTGGTCTTGCACACCAGGCATTTGGCCGCGAGCGAGGGTGCCTTCTGCGCAGGTAGATCCTGTGCGTGAGCTATGAGGCTCAGCACAGACAGCAGCAGTATGATAGTTACTTTTCGCATGTATAGAAGGCACAGATACCAAATGTAAGCGGGCGGTACACTGTTTTTTTGAAACCAACCCGCTCCAATATTGCCGTAAAATCCTGACCCTGCGGGAATACGCTCACCGACTCCGGCAGATAGGTGTAAGCGCGGACATCCTTTGAGAATAGCCGCCCTACCACAGGCAAGATAAAATGAAAATAGATATGATACAACTGCCTCATAGGAAAGTGCTCCGGCTGTGCTACCTCCAGGATAGCTACCCTGCCACCGGGCCTGAGCACGCGGTGCATCTCACGGAGCCCCTGCTCCAGATGCTCAAAATTTCTCACTCCAAAACCAACGGTGATAGCGTCAAACTTATTGTCCTCAAAGGGCATATTCTCAGAGTCTACGCGCTGGAAAGACAAGACATCGGCCACGCCTCGTTTCCTGGCCTTTTCGCGGCCCACATTCATCATCAGGTCAGAGATATCCCCTCCTATCACCTGCCGGGGTTTTAGCCGCAGGCTCTCTACGGCAAAGTCTCCGGTGCCGGTAGCGAGATCCAGTATGACCTGAGGCTGTATGGCCGCGATGGAGTCTACAGCCTTGCGCCGCCAGGTGCGGTCTATACCAGCCGAGAGGAAGTGATTGAGAAAATCATAGGTCGGAGCGATATTATCAAACATCTGCTCGACCTGCTGCTTCTTGGTCTCCTCGCTATTATATGGTGTGACTGTTTTGGCCATCGGGGCGGCAAAGAACGGGATTAATTTGAAAATGAGCTAATTTGAAGATTTGAAAAAGGAATGATAGAAATGGGGCAAATCCCCGTAAAACAGGCAGCAACTGCTAACTAGCTTTAAAAATCCGTATCTTTGCACTGTCAGTATTGCAGCTTATAGTCGTCTATAGGCTGACGTATCACCTCAGGGGCAGCCAGGTATTGACGGGAGGCCTGAGAGGTAGACCGGCGTGCAGAGGGTGTATCATACCTCTTTAATCCATGATGCGAACACTTTTAATTGGCGAGAATTCTTTCGCTATGGCTGCTTAATCATATACTGATTAACCACCATGTGCCCCGCGCTTGAGGTACCATACACAGCGCGCTGGCACTCAAAACCTGGTAACGTACGGGCTGTAGCTTCATCTACTGCACCCGCTATGAATGACAGATGTAAGGAGTCAGTTGGAGGGTCACTTATCCTGCTGCATCCCGACAATCAATAAGTGACTACGCATCGTAGATAGTCTATCTGTCACTTGTCCGGACGTGGGTTCAACTCCCACCTGCTCCACACTTAATTCAGTTAATAGCCTATAAGTCACAAACTTATAGGCTATTAGTATTTTTAGGGGACACTCTAGGGGACAAAATTCAAGTTCTATGAAGATTGTTTCTAGCTCCTATCAATAAGTCCAAGCTTCAAAGCAATATCTCTATACATTTTTGACAATGGTCGCTTATGTATGTCTTTTTCATCTACATAGCTGCCTACAATCAATCTGTCTATTTCATTATCACTTAGGCCAAGTCCTATATAGCTCTTTAAATATTCTCGGTATAGATGAGAATATTTCATTTGACTTTTTACTATTAACTCCAATACATGATCTGAATGTTTTGCATAAAGTTTGTCGAGTTTAAAAGTTTTGAGATGACTATCTATCTTATGCTTGAATATTACGTCTACAGTTGACTTACCAGATGTCGGGTTTATTAAACTCAGAAAATGTAATTGATAGTCAAATTCGAAATCTGTACTTGATATTAAATATGGATTTACTATATCCTCCTTTAATGGATCAATTTTACCTTTTGCACTGAAACCATTACAAGTTTCGCAGCTAGGTATCAAATTATAAAAGCTAGCAGCAAAAAACGGGTAAATTCCAGTAGGATAAAAATGATCAATTTCTGGCTTTACTTTTCCTTCCTTGTCCAAAACATAAATATATCCTCTGTTACAATATGGGCAGGTATCAATATTATGACTTTTGATAAATGAGTCATTATCTATCTCACTGTAACCATGATCGTAAAATATCCTATATAATATTTTATACTCGGGCTCAAGGGAATTGGTAGAGGCAGGACACATTAATCGCAGTTGTCCAATCAAATAGGCCAAATTATCTGGCTCACATAAGATGACTTCCCTTAATTGGTCTTCTACTAAAAAAATGTTTAGCAGCGGAATTATAGTTTCTGGCAAAGGAACAATGTTATTATTATAACTAATCCCTCCATCTGCTAATATTGCATGGATTCTTCTATTAATGCTTCCTTTTATTAGGTTAAAGTGCGATTCAGCAAACTGTTTATTAATCGTTAAATTAAGCATTCTTTAGGGTTAAAATCTGTGCTTCCAATTCCTTAATTCGCTTCTGTCTTTCATCCTCCTTTTTATACTTAGCATAATACATTTTCCAAAGTTGCTCTCTTATAAAAGGCTCTCCTATTATGCTTATCATTTTCGCAAATTCATTTTCCTTATTGATGAAATTATCTTTGGAGTTTAACTGCTGTATTACTTCTTCGATTTTTCTCCTCGCGAAATCCCCAATAAATCCATTTTCAAGAAAAAAGCTTTCAGCTAACAGATCATGAATATTCCCACCAAAGGTTTTAATTTTTTCTGATTCAATTTCAGGAATACCATTCGCTTTCAAGAAAAGGATATTAGCATCCGGTATATCCGAAAGGATTAAAGGTGAGTGTGTCACGAAGCAAAAATTAACACCAGCTATATAGTTCAACTCAACTTTCTTTAAACGCTTAATCAGATGGTCAACAAATGTCCTTTGCATTTCAGGATGAAAGTATAATTCAACTTCATCAAAAAGGACATTCACAAAAGAGTATTTAATATCGGTTTTAATTCGTTCTACAGAGTTAATATTTATTAGATGATAGATTAATGAGCTGATAGTATGAATTCTCTGCTTTTCTCCTGAGCTTAACTTGTCAAAATTACTATTGTTATTTAATTCAATTTCGACTGAGAAGAAAGGAGGTGGGATTAGTTCTATTGTTCTGAGTTTGAGAACTGGATAATTTTCCGAAATCACATTCTGAATAGCAATCGATAAATTATGTATTTCAATTGATTCATTTACATTATGATGTTTTAAATGCGGAAAGCGTAAAAAATTGATAGCTTGTTTTAACTTATTAGTAAGGTGACTATGGTCCCCGTCAAGTTTTTTGAGATATAGTTCAAATTTTTCTGCTTTAAATGTCCCAGATTCCTTGTCATAATAATCTTTATACTTATTGTATATCAATGAAATTTTTACAAGCTTTTTAAAGATATATTTATCAGCACAAACGATGATTTCATTTCGATTATTGATATTAATATTGAAGTATTCATAAACCAGATCGATTATCTGTTTTTGATAATTTTCGGAAGGGAATTCGATCTTACCATATAACAATGCAACTTTGCTAACATCAAGTTTTAATTTCAGGGACTTTGCAAGTTTTCCATCTTCGGCAATCTCTCTAAACTCAGCATCTGGGTCTAAAAGATTGGCAAGAAGTCTAGAAGTCACTAAATAATTTTCCTTGTTAATATCAATATTCCCTTCATTTCGCATTGGATTGATTGCAATTGGAATTTGATAAGCATCGTTCTTGTGAAAAAGCGGATCAATCCATTTACCCAATTCTCTTGAATTCAGTGCGTAATGGGAATAGTTAATCGCAATTGTATAGAAAAAGGTGTTTAAGAATTTCTTATTTACTGTTACAGGTTGAGGATTTTGATAGGTATTATCTTGCTTTTCATACTTGTACAAAAAAACTTCCTTATCGTGAATTAGAAGTTTATAAATCGTATCAGTATAGTAATATAGCTCGAAGTGGCACTTATCAAGTCTAACTACATCATTGGTATTGACAACTTTCTTACTCAAATTATTTATGCCAATGAAAAGAAGATCGAGTAAACTACTTTTCCCTGATCCATTTCTACCTACAATCGCCGACAAATTGACATTTAATGTGCTCTTTTCTTGCGCTATATTATAAAGCTTAACGTCCTTCTGGGAATTATATGTGACCTGTTCCGGGTTAGAAAAATCATAAGAATTATAGAACTGATACATAGTGTCAATTCTTAATACTTTGAGATATTTAGAAGACATATTTTGTAATGGCCTTATTGCCAAAATCCTGAAATCAGTAGTTATATATGTTGGACTTCCTTCGCCCTGAATATATGAAAATAGTTCCGGGGACATTTCAAATTCATTATTTCCAAGACTTATAAAGTTATATGCTTGGGCAACCAATTCTCGATATATATTTCTCGGTGTATTAATTAGCAAGTTGTGATAATCGTTATAATTGCTCGGGTACTCTTGCAGCTTTCTGTTCCCTATTAAAAAAGTAATTGTATTCTTATCCAAAGGCAGAAATAGGTTTGAGTTCACCCAGAATAAAAAAATGGTAAATGCGCCTAAATCAATACCATACCAATTATTTAACTGAGTAAACGTTTTTGCTGTTAATCCATTTTCGCCCTTATCAACAATATCAAAAAACACCTTCCATATTTGCTTTTGGACTTCTTGTGATCTAACACCCATTATCTTAATTGAAAATGGAGATGGGCAACCTGTAAAGTTGATTTGATCAGAATAAAATGTATCACCTAATAATCTAAAAAGTATATTAATTCGCTTAATTCTTAAATCTGCTCTTGCCTTACTTTCATTGAGGCTTGCAAATATTTGTATAGGATCGACACTTCTGACGTCATCATATTCTTTGTCAAGAATTTTCTCAATCCAGACGTTGCTTTCGAAGAATTCTTTATCAGCAGATAGTAATTCGAATAGCTTACTTCCCGATATATCTTTGTGTATTGAGTAAAATTGGCTCATTAATAGAGCCAAACGGTTATATACTTCGTACCAATCTGTCATATTGATTTTCTGTTAAACAATGTACAAATCCTAATTTACTTATTTGTATTTAAGTAGTTGCTATGTTATTATTCCTATTAGCTTACATCGATCTCATAATAACATACGGTAGATGATACTTGGCAATCACCGGTGAAGTTAGTATTCGTCCTACTTGACCGCCACGTAATCCCCTTGCAGCATAAGATTGCAAGGGGATTTTATTTATGCCCTATTCCATGGCCTCTCTCCTACTCTACCTGTACGGTGACTGTGTGATCGTTTAGCCGGTGGCGGGGATAGATAGTGATGGCACTGCGCCCCTGCACAGTGTGCTGATAGCTATCACGGGCCTGCACATAGATGATGTAGTGGTCCGGTGGCAGATCGCGAAAAAAAGCTTCGTGCAGGGCGGATAGATTACCGGCATATTCATACTGCTCTATGCGCTCGTGGGGTAGGTAGACTGTGTCCTTTTTGAGATATACACTGCCGGTGGTGATGCCGGTAGCGCAATCTACCCTGACAGTCAGTGTGCCTGTGACTGTATCTTCCTGACAGGAGCTGAGTGTGAGGGACAGTCCGAGCAGGATAAATGCAACTCTGATCATACTATTCATCTGCGCTGTTTTTGAGTTTCATGAGTAATATGTAACTCCCTTTGGTCACTACCGGGGCGGTAAGAAGGCGCCCCGCATCCTGGCCGGTGATCTCTGTGATACTATCCTGCACGGCGCCTGCTTTGACCTCTGTCATCTCGTACTCGCGCTCGCCACGGGCTATGAAGACATACTGCTTATCATCATACGTCACGATGGCATCAGAAGGCACAGTGACTGCATCACTGCTCTGCACCTCCAGCTCGGCATTCATATACATGCCGGGCAGCAGCGTATGGTCATACTGCTCAAAATGGCAGTGAACACGCAAGCTGCGATCCTGCGTCAGGTCCTTGCCTATGAGAATGATCTTACAAGGATATTTTTTAGAAGGATCACTGTTGGTATAGGCTATCACTTTCTGGCCTACATATAGCTTACTCACATCTTTCTCAAAGACATTGAGGGCGAGGTGTATATCCTCAGGATTGACCAGCTCAAAGAGGATGTCTGCTGGGTTGACGTACTTGCCTATGTTCGCATTCACAGCAGACACATAGCCATCTATGGGCGAGGTCAGATTGATGCTGCGGGACAGATTGGCATCGGACAGGCGGTCAGGGTCCACACCTATGAGGCGGAGTTTCTCTGAGAGGGCTTTCACGAGTACTTTCTCTGTGGCATAGTCTGCCTGAGCCTGCTGGTACACTTTATCGCTTGAAGCTTTGGTCTTATTCAGCTCTTCCTGCCGCTCATATTCCTGCCGGGCATAGAGCAATTTTGCCTTGGCCGTGAGGTAGTCTTGCTGCAAGGAGATGTACTGAGGATCCTCCATCACGGCTATGGTCTCGCCGCGGCGCAGGTGCATACCCGGCAGCAGTTGGGTAAATTTAAGATAGCCGCCCAATGGTGCACTGATGGAGACCATATTCTGCGGTGGCACGTCAATAGTACCATTGACACGTAGCAGGGAGGAGATAGGCTGCTGCCTGGCTTTGTCCGTCAGGATGCCTGCAGTCTTGTACTGCTCAGGTGTGAGAGTCACACGATTGCCATTGACTGCCGCTTCTTGCGCCCTGGGTGCTTGCTTAGGGCTACTGCACGAACCGAGCAACAGTGTGAGTATGATATATACGATCGTCTTTTTCATTTTGCTTCTTATTGTTTTACGATATAGGAATTGATCTCCGCTATACTGTGGTTCATGTTTTTCACAGCCTCTATATAATCACTGCGGATAGTGACGGACTGGCCTATGAGCAGTACCCACTCCAGGTAGTTGATATCGCCGCCATTGTACTGCCTGGTAGCAGTGGTAGAGATGAGGTCAGCATTTTTGAGTGCTGTGGTTTCATAGTACTGTACTGCGGCTGCATACCTATTGTACTGCGCCAGCGCCGTCTGGTAGGCCACCTGAAAACCCTGTCGCTGCACCTCATACTCATTGGCAGCTATCATCTCATTGGCCCGGGCGGCGCGGATACGCGCCTGCAGCCAGCCTGAGAAGACAGGCAGCCCCAAGCCCACCTGGAAGGAATGAAAACGAGGCACCGTATTGTAACTGACATTATCCGCGCCGGTGCCTTTCATACTCATAAGGTTGTAACCTATGGCAAGATCGGGCAGCAGGCGTGACCGCTCCAGGCGTGTAGCAGCCACAGCTACCTGCTGCTGCTGGCGGTAGTACTGTAAGGCCGGCAGCGCAGAGAAAGCTGCAGTATCAGTAGCGCCTGCGGGTTTCGCCCTGCGGGTCTGCGGGTCCGGCAGTAGCAGTGTGGTTGTATTGAGCAGTAGCTGAAACCGGAGCTGCTCCAGCTCTATATCCTGCTGTACCTGTGCGAGCTGCAGCGCTATCTGGCCGCGCTGGTTCTCTGCTGTGGCCTTCTCCAGTATATTGCTGGCTCCCCGGTCAAAGCGCTGCGTAGAAATACTCAGAAAACGCGCAAAGAGGCTGTCATTCTGGAGCAGGAGCTGCTGCTTTTCCTGCAGGTATATCAGCGTGTAGTAGGCCTGAGACACCTGCCTGCGAAGGACCGTCTCCCGGATGCCGGTATTGAGCAGGCTATTCTTCCATTCCTCGGTGTAGAGCGCTTTTTGCCTGATGTAGACAGTAGGGAAATTTATAGTCTGGCCTATACTGACTTTAGCATCGAGATAGGCGCTATTGATCTGCCCATATTCTGCTGAGACACTGGTGCCGGGTATCACAGCCGCAGAGCGGATCAGGCGGTGCTGGTATTCGGCTTTGAGGCGTTCATTTTTTACGGAGAGGTTATTGCGCAGTGCTGAGTCTATGGCTGCCTGTAGACTGATGGTAGCCTGAGCGTGCAGCTGCTGCGTAGTAAAGAGTGAAAAGAGGATGACCGCTACAGTCACCGGCATGACCTTGCGGCCGGAGTCAGAACCCTGGCTGAACATGATATAGAGTATAGGTAAAACAAATAGTGTGAGGAATGTGGCCACGAGCAGACCACCGATGACCACTGTAGCCAGTGGCCGCTGCACCTCGGCACCCTCGCCGGAGCTGAGTGCCATGGGCAGGAAGCCCAGCGAGGCGACAAAGGCTGTCATCAAGACCGGCCGCAGGCGTACTTTAGTACCTTCGGCTACGATGCGTATTACGTCAGTCTCACCCTCCTCGCGGCGGCGGTTAAACTCTGCAATGAGCACGATACCATTTAGCACGGCTACGCCGAAAAGCGCTATAAAACCGATGCCTGCAGAGATACTGAAAGGAATACCACGTGTGGCCAATGCGAGGATGCCTCCTATAGCAGATAGCGGGATAGCTGAATAAATGAGCAACCCCTGCCTGATAGAGCCAAAGGCAAAATAGAGCAGCAGGAATATCAGCACGAGTGCTACCGGCACTGCTATCTGGAGCCTGCCCTTGGCCGCCTCCAGATTCTCAAAGGCACCACCGTAGGTGATGTAGTAACCGGGAGGCAGCTTGATCTGCTGCTCCACTCTGGTGCGCAGCTCCCCTACCATACTCTGCACATCGCGCCCACGTACGTTGAATCCTACAATGATCCTTCTCTGCGAGTTTTCGCGCTGGATCTGGTTAGGCCCGTCTACTATCTCTACGCTGGCCAGGGTGCGCAGCGGTATCTGCGTGCCGGCAGGAGTGGCTATGAGCAGGTCCTGCACGTCTGTCAGGTGTTTGCGCTTGTCACCGGCTAGTCTCACTACGAGGTCAAAGCGTTTCTCGCCCTCATACACCGTACCGCTGCTCTCTCCGGCAAAGGCCGAATTGACCACACGATTTACACTGCTGATGGTGAGGCCATACTGCGCTATAGCCGCCCTATCATAGTGTATCACTATCTGCGGCATACCGGTCACAGCCTCTACATAGAGCCCGCTGCTGCCCTGTACCATACCGGAGATATCCCCCAGTTTTCTGGCGTAGCGTGCCAGCGTGTCGAGATTTTCGCCAAAGATCTTGCAGACCACATCCTGCCGTGCACCTGATATCAGCTCATTGAAGCGCATGGCTACAGGATACTGGAATCCAAATCGCACACCCGGTACCTCTTCGAGCGTTTTGCTCATTTTGGCCTCCAGCTCATCATAAGTGTGGGCCGATGTCCACTGGCTACGGTCCTTGAGTATGATCATCATATCGGTAGCATCTATCGGCATGGGATCTGTGGGCACCTCGCTGCTGCCGGTCTTGCCTACTATCTTTACGATCTCAGGAAATCGCGCCCGCAGCAGTGCAGATGCCTGCGATACAGCAGCGATAGAGGTAGTGAGATTGCTACCTGGTAGTACCCGTGTCTCTACGGCAAAGTCTCCCTCTGGCAGCGTAGGTATGAACTCTCCACCCAACCGCGTGAGCACAAATACGGAAACTGCGAATAGTAGCAATACAGCTCCGATCACGACTACCTTGACGCGCAGCAGGCGTGATAGTGTGCGCTCATAGAGCAGCTCTATACGCTCCATCATGCGGTCAGAGAGGTTCTTTTTGTGCGCTACATTTTTGCTGAGGAAGAGAGCGCTCATCATAGGGATATAGGTAAGCGACAGAATGAAGGCACCCAGCAAAGCGAAGGCTACGGTCTCTGCCATCGGCTTAAACATCTTGCCCTCTATGCCCTGCAGTGAGAAGATAGGCAGGTACACGATCAGGATAATGATCTGGCCAAAGACGGCGCTATTCATCATACGCGATGCGGCGTGGTCTACTACGGTGTCCATCTCAGGCTGTGAGATGCGCGTGGCAGACTGATAGCGCTGGCCCGAGACCATCTGGTGCATGACGGCCTCTACTATGATCACCGCCCCATCTACTATCAGGCCAAAGTCAAGGGCGCCGAGGCTCATAAGATTACCACTGACGCCAAACAGGTTCATCATGATCACAGCAAAAAGCATGGCCAGCGGTATGACTGATGCCACCAGTATGCCGGCGCGGAAATTGCCCAGAAACAGTACCAGTACAAAGACTACGATCAGCGCTCCCTCCATCAGGTTTTTGCTGACTGTATGAATGGAGTTATTGACCATCTTAGTCCGATCCAGAAAGGCATCTATCACTACCCCCTCGGGCATCGTCCTTTGTATCTCGGCTATGCGTTTCTTTATGTTTTTGATCACTTCATTGCTATTGGCGCCTTTCAGCATCATGACCACGGCACCTGACACCTGCTCTTCTCCATTGTAGGTCATAGCACCATAGCGTATGGCATGGCCATAGCGCACCTCTGCCACATCGCGTATCAGTAACGGCGTACCATCGGGCAGGTTTCGCACCACGATACTTTGTATATCAGCCAGCGACCCTACCAGGCCCTCGCTGCGTATGAATAGCACCGTGGGCCCTTTCTCTATATAAGCACCGCCGGTATTCTGATTGTTCTTTTCCAATGCGGTGAAGACATCGCCGATGGTAATATGATGCGCCATCAGGCGGGCCGGGTCTACGGCTATCTCATACTGTTTGAGCAGGCCGCCGAAACTGCTGACCTCAGCTACACCCTTGACCCCTATGAGCTGGCGGCGCACGATCCAGTCCTGTATGGTGCGCAGGTCCATCGCGCTGTATTTGCCTTCATAGCCTTTGGCAGGCCGCACTGTGTATTGATACACCTCTCCCAGACCTGTAGTGACGGGTGCCAATGCAGGTGTACCCAGATCGCCGAGTTGCTTTTGTATCAACTGTAGCCGCTCTGATACCTGCTGGCGCGCCCAGTATACGTCTGTAGCATCGTCAAATACGATAGTGACCACCGACAGGCCAAAGCGGGAAAAACTCCGTATCTGTTTGGTGCCGGGTATATTGTTATTGGCCTGCTCTATAGGAAAGGTGATGAGCCGCTCCACATCCGGAGCGCCCAGTGCAGGCACACTGGTGATGATCTGCACCTGATTGTCTGTAATGTCGGGCACTGCATCTATAGGCAGGCGGGTGACCTCGTAGGCGCCATATCCTATCAGCGCCAGTACCATGAGGCCTATGATCAGCTTGTGGCTGATCGAAAACCGGATTATTCTGTTGAGCATACATAAGTTTAATACGTGAAATATCGCGCTCACTGGGCGGTGAGCACCTTCACCAGGCACAGCCTGGCACACATATTAAACTGCAGGGGGGCCTCTGCGTGCTGCAGAGCAGAAGTACTGATCAGGAGGTGGCGAGGATGCTTTGAAAGCAAAACGAAAACCCTCAGGCGTGACAGGCGGCACCTCCTCCCACACCAGGCACTGGCAGAGTATAGCCAGGAGAGGCAGGTCGTGATCCACACGTATCTCGCTATGAGTAGAGGTATAGACGTGAGCTACATTGGCATAGGAGAAGAGATTGTGATCCTGATCCTCCTCGCCGGTGCGGCCATCCTCACCGGCTATCACTACCTCCTCTTCATGATGATGAGGCACAAGACTGTGTGCCATCAGTATCATGATAGCTGCACTCACCAATATGCCTGAGATCCATCTCATATTACAAAAGTAAAAAAAATAAAGGTCTGATAAAAACACAGGGTCAACAGCCCTTCAATGACTCATCCATTTAGAGATAGTGTGGTCATCTGCTGTGATTTCTTTACCTGTCAAACTTTTGTACCTTCCCGTCATACTAAACCCGAAGCGATCGCTATGCATTTAAGTTTGCCCGACTATCTCATCATCTGCCTGTACTTTGTGGTGGTGCTTAGCATCGGTGTGATGATCAAGTACAAGATCAGGACTACCAACGACTTTCTGATGAGCAGCCGTAGTGTGCCACTGTGGATCACGAGCCTCGCCTTCATATCCGCCAATCTCGGTGCACAGGAGGTGATAGGCATGGCCGCCTCGGGTGCTAAGTATGGCATCATGACCTCTCACTTCTACTGGCTGGGGGCGATACCGGCCATGGTATTCCTCGGTATCTTTATGATGCCCTTCTACTATGGCAGCCGTGCGCGGTCTGTGCCTGAGTACCTGGCGCTGCGCTTTGACTCTAAGACTCGTAGCCTGAACGCTGTAGCCTTTGCAGTCATGACTATTTTCAGCTCGGGCATTTCGCTCTATGCGCTGGCGCTGCTACTGCGTATCATACTGGGCTGGAGTTTTGAGTTTTCCGTCTTTATGGCTGCGGGTGTGGTGCTGATATATACTTTTCTCGGAGGCCTGACCAGTGCGGTGTATAATGAGGTCTTGCAGTTCTTCCTGATCGTGCTGGGTATAGCACCGGTGGTATTCATAGGCCTGCATGAGGCAGGGGGCTGGTCCGGCATCGTAAAGAACCTGCCAGAGGCTATGGTACACACATGGAAGAATATGGGATCTGTAGATGACAATCCGATGGGTGTGAACGGCTGGGGCATGACCATGGGGCTCGGCTTTGTGATGTCGTTTGGATACTGGTGCACGGACTTCCTCGTAGTGCAGCGGGCCATGATAGCGCGCAATATGTCGGCTGCGAGGCGTACGCCTATCATCGCGTCATTTCCTAAGATGATGATGCCCTTTATCGTGATCGCACCGGGTCTGATAGCCATGGCGCTGACCAATGCGCATGCAGACTTCTCCCTGCCGCTGAAACCGGACGGGCGCACGGATTTTGACATGGCGCTGCCATCTCTCATAGCGCACTACTACCCATCCGGACTACTGGGTGTGGGTGTCACAGCGCTACTGGCATCATTCATGAGCGGCATGGCGGGCAATGTGACAGCATTTAATACGGTCTTCACCTTTGACATCTATCAGGCGCATATCAAGAAGGATGGCACCGATGAGCACTACCTGATGGTGGGCAAGCTGGCTACAGTATTTGGCATCCTGGCCTCTATAGGCACAGCCTACCTCACTGCGGGATTCAACAACCTGAATGACTTTCTCCAGCTCGTCTTCAGCTTTGTAAATGGACCGCTGTTTGCCACATTCCTGCTCGGTATGTTCTGGGAAAGGACCACGGGGCATGGTGCCTTCTGGGGGCTGCTGCTGGGTACTGTTTTCGCGGCTATTTTTCACGGCATCACAGTGGCCGAGGGCAAGGGCGGCTGGCTGGGACTGAATGTGTATGAGTTTCACAGTGGCATGGGGCAGGCCTTTGGTGTGGCTACGGTGGCGTGGACCTGCTGTTTTGTTTTCACCATCCTCGTGAGCCTCATCACCAAGCCTAAAGAGGAGAAAGAACTCGAGGGACTGGTCTACAGCCTGACGCCTCGACTCAAGGACCCTAAGAATCCTGTCTATCTCGCTATCGCCATGATAATTCTCGGACTGATATTAAACCTCATTTTCTTCTGATGGAAAAGCTCACTGACCTCCGCTTCATTATCGGCCTCTTCTTTAGCCTCTCGGGCCTCGTGCTGCTGCTCACCTACTTCATAGTCGCTCAAACCAACCATCCGCAGATGAATCTCTACGCTGGCAGTGTGATGCTGCTCTTTGGCATCGTGATGCTGGTGCTGTTTTACCGTGGGGATGCAGCAGATGCGTGATGTAGCCAAAAATTTCTAAAAAAAATTTAAATACCTGGCACACAAAATAGCTGCTGGTTATATTTGTGTCACGTTTTCATAGGTTCAAAAGTGGTCTCCCCGAAAGAGGAGGCCATTTTTTATTTAAGACCGTTCTCCTTTCTGACATAGGACGTATCCGGCGTAATTCTTAAAAAAATTTAAGAAGCTTTTTTCGAAAACTTACTGCTATATAATTTTATCGGCGATAATCGCACAAGTCGTATCTGATTGCAGGATGAGGAAAAATTGGCCTCAAGATCAGGTCGGCAGGCATTCATTGTATTCATCACTTTAAACAGATAAATTAATGAAACCAAAACCTACTTTTATCCTGTCTGTCGTTTTTCTATTGCCATTTATCCTTTTCTCGCTGCAGGCTCCGGCTCAAAAGGATGCTTCACGATCCGGAGATTCCATTGTTTTTAGTTTCAAAGCTGGCCCTCAATTCTGGACCGTACCCTCAGGTGCGGGCTCTCTGCATGCCGAAGTGTATGGAGCACAAGGAGGATCCGCACATGGTGGTAAAGGTGGCCATGTAGCAGCAGATCTGAATGTATCACCAGGCGCCAAACTGATCCTCTACATAGGCGGCCAGCCTGCCGGGGCAGAGGAGGGAGCCAATGGCGGAGGCAAAGGATGTGGTAAGGGTACGGGTGGCGGTGGTGCCTCAGACATCCGCATAGATGGCAATGAGCTCAGCAAACGTGTACTAGTGGCCGGAGGAGGCGGTGGAGCAGGCTATGGCGGCACTGGAGGTGCCGGGGGTGGCCTGACCGGCGGCGAAGGTGCTTACTTTGACGGCAGCGCTGCGCACATGGCCAAAGGTGGGACGCAGGAAGCCGGCGGTAAGGGAGCACGTGCCTACTTTGCCAAGGACGGCGTAGCCGGCACAGGAGGTGAGGGTATAAACATCAATGGTCAATGTACTAACGGTGCCATGGGAGGAGGCGGTGGAGGATACTATGGCGGTGGAGGCAGTGGGGCCGGAGGTGGCGGAGGAGGCAGCAGCTACGCAGATGCACAGCTGACCCGCAATGTAATGCATCATCAGGGCGTCAATGAAGGTAATGGAAGGATAGTGCTCTACTGGAGTAAATAATACAAGGTCTAATACATTCTATACTCAGCTTCCACGCTGCCACGAGTTGCGCTCCGGTAGTGACAGACCTCATTTTGCGCCTTGCGCTATTTTGGATTATTTTTACCGAATGGCTACTACAGACACAGCACCTCAGTTTCGCGACTACGCTAAGGCAGATACCATCTCCCTGGCCGTACGCGACCACTATAAGAAAATGCGCACCCGCCAAACGGTGGAGTATGTGCAGCGTATGAAAAAGAAGTACCTGACTTTTGACAAGCCGATGCATGTCTGGGATGCGATGGAGCGCCTCAACGCACTGATAGATGTGAGTGACCCGGACCTGACGCTACCCAATGTACAGCACCTGATACAGGCTGCTGAGGGTGCCAGAGAGGCGGGCGAACCAGACTGGCTGCAGCTGGTAGCCCTGATCCATGATATGGGCAAGGTGATGTACCTCTGGGGCAGTGATGAAGATGGCACCAGCCAGGCAGAGCAGTGGGGACTGGTAGGAGATATATTTGTAGTAGGTGCACAGCTGCCTGATACCTGTGTGTATGTAGAGTTTAATGCGCTGAATCCTGACATGAGCGACCCTCGCTATAATACTCCTACGGGCATGTACCAGCCACACTGCGGGCTGGACGCGCTGGAACTGGCATGGGGCCATGATGAGTACCTCTACCAGGTACTAAAAAACCACGCCGGCAATAAGATACCAGAGCAAGGTATGGTGTCGGTACGCTATCACTCCTTTTACCCATGGCACACCGGCAATAGCTACGCTGAGCTGGAAGGCCCACGTGACAAGCAATACAAAGAGTGGATCAGGTCTTTCAACCGCTTTGACCTCTATACCAAGCGTCATGAATCATTTGACCTCGACAGTATGAAGGCCTACTATCAGCCTATCATAGATAAATACCTCGGCACAGCGCCTATCTACTGGTAAGCTGATTGTCTATACGCATTAATAAAAAAGCCCCGTCCTTTTCAGATGGGGCTTTTTTATTAATGCCGGCAGCTACTCGCTCACATGTACTCCTGCTCTCCAGAGGAGGCTCTTGAGCACCCACAGGGGGCCGATGAGAAGAAACTGGATGTCCTTGAAAAAAGAAGGTTTCTTGCCCTCTACACCATGGCCCCAAAACTGAAATACCCATGCAGTGCAGAAGATGGCCAGCGCTATCCAGCCCAGGTAGCCACCGCTGGCAGCCTGTATACCCATAGATGCCAGGATACAGATCACACTATAGAGGATCATGCCTACGGCGAGTGGCACTGACAGCAGCAGGTAGTAGATAGCTATAAACACAAATGCGAGGTGTGCCAGCGTGACAGTAAAGCCGCCGGCAAAAGTATACAGCGGCACACAATACATAAATGCGATGCAGGTAAAATAGATCAGCGGCACACAGATGAAGTGGACTGTCTTATTGGTCGGATTGCTGTGGCTGAGGGCGTACTCATGCAGCCAGTCGCGTAGTGGTCTCATGATATATCGGATTTAGTGATAGAATGTGCCAAAGGTGGCAACTGCAGTGGCGATACAGTATGACCTCTGCCACATACATGACTGATGGTAGTCATATATGCCCGATGGTGCATGGTGTACCTTTGCGGCTACACAAAATGTAGCTCCCATGAATATCCTGATCATATATGGCACCACTGAAGGCCAGACACGCAAGGTGGCCGGATTCCTTCAAAACGAGTTTGAAAACCAGAAGCACCATGTCACCCTGAGTGACGCCAATGGTACACCGCCCGCTCCTGCGGGCTTTGACGTGGTGATCCTGGGTGCCTCTATGCACATGGAGCGCTACCAGGAGCCGGTGCTCTACTATATACGCGAGCATCATGCCGCACTCAGTAAGACCGTATCGGCATTCTACTCAGTGAGCCTGACAGCAGCATCAGATGATGAGGCCTCATGGCATGAGTTGAAGCATATCACAGAGCGCTTCCTCATAGCAGGGCACTGGCACCCTGCGCTGGTAGAGTATGTGGCCGGCGCGCTGCGCTTTACCAAATATGATTTCTTCAAGAAATTTATCCTGCGCCAGATAGCCAAGCGCGCCGATCCGGCTGCTGCGGCGGGTGATGATAAAGAATATACCAACTGGGATGCACTGAAGGCATTCTGCACCAAAATAGAGCAGCTCGCCGCGGCAGCCCCTGTGACTGTCAGGCCGGAGGAGTCCGACTTTGAGGCAGTCTGCTAGGACCGCCAGACAGGTGTGCGATAAAAAAATGACTTTTGTCATATCCGGCATTGACCAGCGTCAATGACAGATTTTAGTCATGTAAATACATTCGCACAATGAAGATTACTTTTCATGGCGCAGCCCGTTGCGTCACCGGTAGCAAACATCTGATCGAGCTGGACAATGGCAAGAAGCTCTTGCTGGATTGCGGCATGTTTCAGGGTCACCCTAAAGAGGCGGACCAACTCAACAGAGACTGGGGTTTTGACCCGGCAGAGGTAGACTACCTGATCCTCTCCCATGCGCACATAGACCACTGCGGCCTGATACCCAAACTGGTGAACGATGGCTACAAGGGCCAGATATTCTGCACGCCATCCACACTGGACCTGACGCGCATCCTGCTCTATGACTCCGCGCGGATACAGGAGGGAGACGTTTTCTTCCTGAATAAGAAACTGGCCAAACAAAAGAAACCGCTGGTATCTGCCCTGTATACAGAGGCTGATGTAGACATAGCCATGGAGCGCTTTATGCCGGTGCCGTACCACACCACCTACACTGTAGCTGACAATATAGAATTGACCTATACCGATGCCGGCCATATCATAGGCAGTGCCGTGGTCAACCTGCGCCTGAAACGCAAAAACGGTGACATCATCCGCCTGACCTTCTCCGGCGATGTGGGCCGCTATGGCGACGATATCATCCGGTCACCGGAGGTTTTCCCGCAGGCAGATTATATACTCTGCGAGTCTACCTATGGCGACAAACTGCACGAGCCGAGCCAGCTCTCAGCCCGCAAGCTGCTGGACGTGATCATAGAGACCTGTATACGCAAGCGGGGCAACCTGGTCATACCGGCCTTTAGCGTAGGCAGGACACAGGAGATCATCTACGCGCTAAACCGGATGGATGTAGAGAAGGTACTGCCACCATTGGATTTTTTCATAGATAGCCCGCTCTCCCTGGAGGCTACGCAAGTCACAAAAGACCACCCGGAGTGCTATAATGAGGAGCTGCTGGAGTTTATGAAAAAGGACCCGCAGCCTTTTGATTTTAAAAACCTGCACTACATCAAAGACGTGCAGGACTCAAAAGCTATAGCCGAGCACAAAGCCCCGTGCGTGATCATAGCTGCCTCCGGCATGGCTGATGCAGGCAGGGTCAAGCACCACATAGCGCACAATATCAGTGACCATCGCAATACCATACTAATGGTCGGATACTGCGAACCCAACTCGCTGGGTGCCAGGCTGGTAGCCGGCAATAAGGAAGTAACCATATTCGGCGATGCATACAAGGTAGAGGCGGAGATCAAGGAGATCAGGTCATTCAGCGCACACGGAGACTATGAGGACCTCTGTACATTTTTGGGATGTCAGGAGACCGGACAGATAAAAAAGTTATTTTTAGTGCATGGCGAGTACGATGTCCAGCAGGTATTCCGGAGCAAGTTGTTGAAGAAGGGATTTTCACAGATAGAAATACCGGCGCTGCATCAAACATACCCGCTATGACCGGTACCATGGACATACACAGACAGCTCAATGACATCGCTTTCGAGGCGCTGTTTAACTATGCCACGATAGGCATCGTGACAGTAGACAGCAGGGGTAATATCATTCTGGCCAACCCTTATGCTCAGTTCCAGTTTGGCTATGAAAAGGAAGAACTGATAGGCCAGAAGATCGAGATCCTGATCCCCGGCCGCTTCTCTCACAGCCATGAGGCCAAGCGGGACAACTTCGTAGACAAGCCACGCAACAGGCCTATGGGCCTCGGCCTGGACCTTTATGCCAAGAGGAAGGACGGTAGTGAGTTTCCCGTAGAGATCAGCCTGAGCAACTATAAGCTGGAGGACCGTGTATATGTCATCGCCTTTATCATAGACATATCTGTACGCAAGGAACATGAGCGCAGCCTGCGTGAGCAGCAGGATGAGAAGGCCCGTATAGCGCAGGAGCTAAAGTCTCTCAATGAGCAGCTGGAGCAGAAAGTGGAGGACCGCACCATGATGCTGCGCGAGACCCTGCACCAGCTGGAGAAAAGCCGCGACGAACTCTCTGCAGCGCTGGAAAAAGAAAAAGAGCTGAACGACCTGAAATCGCGATTTGTATCCATGGCATCGCATGAGTTTCGCACGCCGCTGAGTACGATCCTCTCATCCGTATCGCTGATAGATAAATACACGCTGGAAAGCGAACAGGAGAAAAGACAGAAGCACATAGAGCGCATCAAATCCCAGGTGCGCATCCTGACCAATATCCTGGAGGAATTCCTCTCCCTGGGCAAGCTGGAAGAGGGTACCGTATTTGACCGTAAGACGGAGTTTAATATCAAGGAGATGCTCAAGGAGCTACTGGCAGAAGTGGCAAATATGTCCAAGCCGGGACAGAAGGCATATATCCACTGCAACGGGCCGGAAAAAGTATATGTGGACAAGAATCTGCTGCATAATGTACTGACTAACCTGATCTCAAACGCTATCAAGTATTCGGGTGATAATAGTGAGATCACGATCACAGTAGACCACACTGACAAGGCACTGGCCATCACCATAGAGGATAATGGTATCGGCATCTCCGAGGAGGACCTGAAGCACCTGACGGATCGTTTCTTTCGCGGGACCAATGCGATCAATATACAGGGCACTGGGCTCGGCCTCCACATCGTAAAAAAATACCTGGAGATCATGAATGGCGATATCCGTTTCTCCAGCAAACTAAACCAAGGAACTAAAGTCTTTTTAACCTTCAATAAATGATCATGAAAAAGATACTACTGATAGAGGACAATGCAGATGTACGCGAAAACACTGCTGAGATACTGGAGCTGGCAAAGTTTCAGGTACTCACTGCTGCCAATGGCAAGATAGGTGTAGACATGGCGATCAAAGAAAAGCCAGACCTGATCATCTGCGATATCATGATGCCTGAGCTGGATGGCTATGGCGTACTGCACATGCTGGGCAGGCAGCCTGAGACGGCCTCTATCCCATTTATCTTCCTCACCGCCAAGACTGAGCGCGCAGACATCCGCAAGGGCATGGAGATGGGTGCAGATGACTACCTGACCAAACCTTTCGACGATATAGAACTGCTGAATGCAATAGAAACACGATTCCGCAAGAATGAGCTGGTGAAGAAAGAATTTGCCAATAGCTCTACAGGTATCGCCCAGTTTCTGGATGGAGCTGCGCAACTCAAACTGATCTCTGACGAGCGCGAAACGACCAACTATAAAAAGAAAGCCTCTATCTACAGCGAGGGCCACAGGCCGCTCTATCTCTACTATGTAGTGAGCGGCAAGGTAAAAACCTACCGCACCAATGACGACGGCAAAGAGCTGATCACAGGTATGTATAAGGATGGCGACTTCGTAGGCTATATAGCCCTGCTGGAGGAGAGCCTATACAAAGACAGTGCTGAGGCACTGGAGGGTACCGAGCTGATGCTGATACCCAAGTCCGATTTCACGCAGCTGGTCAATAGCAATCCGGAGATATCCAAGAAGTTTATCCGCATGCTGGCCAATAATGTATCTGACCGCGAGACCCAGCTGGTCAAGCTGGCCTACAACTCACTGCGCAAGCGCGTAGCCGATGCACTCGTACTGATCAATAACCGCTATAAAAAGAATGAAGGTGATACACCGCTGATCCAGATATCCCGAGAGGACCTGGCCAATATAGTAGGTACTGCTACAGAGTCCCTCATCCGCACCCTCAGCGATTTCAAGGGCGAGGGCCTGATCGCTATACAGGAGGGCAAGATCACTATCAAAAACGAGAGTAAACTGGCTAATATGCTAAACTAGCATACGGGCAGGGCATCCTATTTCCTGATTGTACACTTCCAGTCGCGCACCTCGGGCATATCTTCTCCATGCTCGCAGATGTAGCGCTTGTGGTCTATGAGTTTATTTTTCATTTCCTGTTTGAGGTGATCGCCTTTGGCGCCTATCTGCGGCAGCCTGTCTATGGCATCTATCACGAGGCGGTAGCGGTCCATATCATTCATCACCACCATGTCAAACGGCGTGGTGGTAGTACCGAAACCTTTATACCCCCGCACATGGAGGTTGTGATGATTGGTACGCCTGTAGGTGAGGCGGTGTATCAGCAGCGGGTAACCATGAAATGCAAATATGACAGGCTTATCCTTCGTAAAGATGGAATCAAAGTCACGGTCGCTCAATCCATGCGGATGCTCTGATTGCGGCTGCAGTGTCATGAGGTCTACCACATTTACCACCCTCACCTTTAGCTCAGGCATGTACTCACGGAGTAGCTGTGTAGCAGCGATCACCTCCAGCGTAGGTACGTCTCCTGCACAGGCCATCACGAGGTCGGGGTCTTTGCCATCATCATTGCTGGCCCAGTCCCAGATACCGAGGCCGGTGGTGCAGTGGCGTACTGCATCCTCTATATTCATCCACTGCAGCTCGGGCTGCTTGCCCGCTACTATCACATTGATCAGGTTTTTGCTGGCCATACAGTGCGCTGTGACGGATAGCAGTGTATTAGCATCTGGCGGCAGGTAGATGCGGGCGACATCTGCCGATCGATTGGCCACGAGATCGAGAAAGCCGGGATCCTGATGGCTATTGCCATTGTGGTCCTGGCGCCACACGTGCGAGGTCAGGAGATAGTTCAGCGAGGCGATGGGCTGGCGCCATGGTATATGCCTGGCGGCCTGCAGCCACTTGGCGTGCTGATTGAGCATCGAGTCCACTATATGTATGAATGCCTCATAGCACGAGAAAAGTCCGTGCCTGCCTGTGAGCAGGTAGCCCTCCAGCCAGCCCTGGCAGAGATGCTCACTGAGCACCTCCATCACACGGCCCTCGTGCGCCTGGTGGTCGTCTCCCGAGCGTATCTCTCCTGCGGTCACACGGTCCGTAGCTTCAAACACAGCAGACAGCCTGTTAGACGCGGTCTCATCGGGGCCCATGATGCGGAAGTTTCTCCGGTCAGCATTCAGCCTGATGATATCGCGCAGATACTGGCCCATAGCAGATATGCTCTCTGCAGTCACTGTACCTGATTCTTTTATCTCCAGTGCATACTTCCGAAAATCGGGCAGCTTCAGGTCATGCATCAGCAGGCCGCCATTGGCGTGAGGATTGGCTCCCATGCACCGCTGACCCTCAGGGGCCAGCCCTCTGAGCTCCGGTATCAGTCCGCCATTTTCATCAAACAGCTCTTCAGGTTTATAGCTCTTCATCCAGCGCTCCAGCAGCTGCAGGTGGTCAGGCTTGCTACCCAGCTCTGACAGCGGTACCTGATGCGAGCGCCAGGTACCCTCTACCTGCTTGCCATCTACCTCATGCGGGCCTGTCCACCCCTTGGGTGTGCGCATCACTATCATAGGCCAGTGCGGGCGTTGCGTGAAGCCTTTTTCGCGGGCCTCTTTTTGTATTGACTTTATCTCTGCTATCACTGTATCCAGCGTGTCTGCCATGGTGCGGTGCACCTGCGCCGGGTCATCACCGCTTACGAAGTATGGCTTATAGCCGTATCCTATTAGCAGACTTTGCAGCTCGGCCTCAGGTATGCGAGCCAGTACAGTCGGGTTTGCGATCTTATATCCATTCAGATGCAGGATAGGGAGCACTGCACCGTCATGCACGGGATCGAGAAATTTATTGGAGTGCCAGCTCGTAGCCAGCGGGCCGGTCTCAGCCTCGCCGTCTCCTATCACACAGGCGGCTATCAAATCAGGATTGTCCAGTACTGCGCCATACGCATGTACGAGGGAGTAACCCAGCTCACCACCCTCATGTATGGAGCCCGGTATATCAGGCGCCACATGGCTCGGTATACCTCCGGGAAATGAGAACTGGCGAAATAGTTTGCGCATACCATCAGCATCCTGCGCTATATCCGGATAGTGATCTGTATAGCTCCCCTCCAGGTAGGTATTGGCCGCGAGGCCGGGGCCACCGTGGCCGGGGCCTGTCACATAGATCATATCCAAGTCATACTGCCTGATGATACGATTCAAATGCACATAGATAAAATTGAGTCCGGGTGTAGTGCCCCAGTGGCCCAGTAGGCGCGGCTTGATATGCCGGATATGCAGCGGCTCTCTGAGCAGTGGATTTGACAGCAGGTATATCTGCCCTACAGAGAGATAGTTTGCCGCGCGCCAGTAGGCGTTCATTTTTTGTAGCAGCACATCTGATACCGGTGTTACATTGTTTGCCATGATTACTTCATTTGATCTCTGATAAAATTGCGTAAGAGCTGCGCCATCGCAGCCTCCTCCTGAGAGGGCAGCATCAGCACCAGGGGGTGCTGGCCATCAGCAGAGAGCTCGCGTTCATTGTTTGCATTTCTTTTCTCATCCAGCCTGATGCCCATGTAGCCGAGACCCCCACATATTCCGGCGCGCACTGCTGATAGGTGCTCCCCTATCCCTCCGGTGAAGATCAGTACATCTATGCCGCCCAGGGCAGCAGCATAGCCACCTATAGCCTTGCGCACATGATAGCAGAAGTACTCTACCGCTGCTTTGGCCCGCACATCATTCTCCTCCATTTTGAGCAGTGCACTTATATCTCCGGTCGTACCGGATATGGCTTTCAGTCCTGATTCATTATTGAGGATATTGGTGAGCTTCTTTGTATCGCCAGCATTCTGCTCTAAGATATAGAGCACTGCAGCCGGGTCCAGGTCGCCGCTACGCGTGCTCATAGGTATGCCGCCTGTCGGCGAAAAACTCATCGTAGTATCTCTAGAAACACCGCCCTGTACGGCAGCCAGGCTCGAGCCATTGCCCAAATGGGCAATGATCACTTTGCTATCATGCAGCTTTTGCCCATAGATGGTCATGACCTGTGCCATGATACTAGTATATGATAGCCCGTGAAATCCATAGCGCCTGACGCCCATATCCCGGTATAGCTTTGGTACCGGCAGCATCCGGGCACGATCAGGTAGCATAGCATGAAAAGCACTATCGAATAGCGCCACCTGCGGGATGGATTCAAACTGCTGCAAGCAGGCACGTATCAGATCCAGGGTGACTGATGCGTGCTCGGGATCTGTGCTACCGCCAGCCTCTATCTCTGCCAATATTTCTGCTGATATGATCACTGGCGCGGTATGCCCCATGGCAGAAACGATCCGATGCGCTACAGCTACGAGTGATAGTTGGCGCTGAGCAGCCCACTGCTTCAGCCATATCACCAGCTGCGGGATGGCTTGAGGCCCGTCCCAATTTGCAGATGTTGCTGCGGATGCGGAGGGCGTATGATCTGTAAATGTGAAGTGAGAATGTGATGTGTTCAGGTCTCTGAGCTGGCCAGTGGCCAATGGCGTCAACGAGGTATCCTGATAGATACCAAACTTGATGCTGGATGATCCCGCATTGAGGATCAGGAGTGCGTATGATCCTGTGCTATTCATGTCCGGCATGAAGGTACAAAATGCGGGCCGTTCAGGACATCTGCTCGCCTTCGTGATTTTGCCGGCGCAGGGACCAGCTGTCTGTCAGGGTTGTTTCGATCCACATATTCCCGGCTTTCCTGAAAATACGAACCATAACACCCAGCTTCTTAAAGAAATCGTCTTCTACCTCCTCTACGCGACGAGCCGGATCTATGTCTACCGTATCCGCATTCTGTGCAGATCGTATCATACCTATAGTCGTTTTGTCCGGTATCGTCTGCATATGATTACGCAGCCCGGCCCCGTTCTTTTTGAAAAACTCAATTTTCAAAAAGGGGAAGGCCGCCCTGAATTCCTTCTGGACTTCACCTACGCTTTTATCATTTGATATCTCGATATTCATCGCACGACCCTTTTAAAAAATACAGGCGGAAGTTTTTAAGCTCTCCGCCTGCTTCGGAAACCCGACCCGAAAGTCTTACAAGTATTTTGCCAAAAACGTATTGAACTCCAGCTTCATGGCTGAGAACCTGTTTTCTATATCATGCAGATCCCTGCTGTATATACCCAGGTCATTGACAGTCTTCTCATCTGCATGCGTTGGCTTCAGCTTGATCACCTCCTCTACATGCTGCAGGGTCTTGCCCACGCGGCCCCTCAGTTCCGCCATATTATTGCCGGTGATCAGAAACAGGTTCTGAAAATGCTCTGCCTGGCTGAGTACATCCTGACCTGTGTTTGCGCTGACGATAGTGCCCAGCCTCATCTCCAGGTATTGCAACTCTTCTTTGTAGAAGTCCAATGCGCGGATGTTAGAATTATAAGTGTCATACAGTGTATGCAGTGATACTTTAGGTGTTTTAGCAGTTGTCTCCATTGTTTTAGTTTTTATGTATGAGAAATAAATACGGGAACTTTTGCCTCTCTGATCAGACCATTGGCCAAGCTCTGGCGCCAGAGGCGTGATACCGCATTGCGGCCATAAGCGCCCATCACGACCAGTGTATTATTGCCATGCTCGGCTATATAGGCTTTGAGCTGATGTGAGGCCTTGCCATATTCTATATGATAGCTCACATTGTCAAATTTTCTTTTGATCATGTCTGCTACATCCGGGTCATGGCTCACATGATTGTGATTGGAGGCGTGCTCTATACTCAGGACGGTAGCCTTCATAGCCCGCAGCTCCGGAAATATGTAGCTGAACATTTTGACCGCATATACGCTGGAGTAGCTGCCATCAGAGGTCAGTATAATATCCTCTACAGGTCGCGACTCCTTGGGCACTATCAGTATAGGGCACATGGCGTCTACCAGCAGTTCCTTTAGCGATGAACTGGGGGTATCTGGAAAGAGGTCAGAAATATCAGTACCGCCATCTATGATGATCAGGTCAGCATAGGCGCTACGCGCTATCACACTCTCTATCGGTTTCTGCTCGTCAAAGTGAACTTTGTAAGTGATCTTCTCCTTCTCGCACCTATCGCGGAACGTCTGAATGCTCTTTGTGATATTAGCACGCTCCATATCCATCAGCTCCGTATATACCGTGGTATCTACAAAAGGCTGATCAAACAGGATAGGATAGATGTATTGCGTATTGCGCAGGTCACGCATAAAGATGCCCTCTACATGAGAGCCCGATAGCCGGGCCAGGAAGATACCATAGTCGACCACACTATCGGAGTAGTGATTGCCATCTATGACCAGAAGGAGCCTCTTTTCCATTGTGAAAACTTATACTGCAAAATTGGGCAGTCAAACAGCAATTATCGCTGACCCGGATTATTTTTCCCTATGACTTTTGTCATAATCAATGATGGCGCTGGCAGCAGCTGTGGAGCACTTTGCCCTGGCTGGTGGCCTCGGGGCTGAGATATGGGATACCGAGATTGAGCCCGCGTACGATCAGCAGCGTACCGAGCACCAGCATAAAGACCGGCATAGCCTGGCGCACCCGGCTGCGAAAAGCTGTAGAAAATAAACTATGGCTAAATGACACCACCATCATAGCCGGTATGGTACCGGCGCCAAAGGCCGCCATAAAAAGCGCTCCCTCACCGGCAGTACCCACTGCCATAGCCATAGGCAGCGCCATGTATACAAAACCACATGGCAGCAAACCATTCAAAACACCTATCAGATAAAAGGAAGAAAAACCGGGACGGCGAAAGAGCGATTGGATACCCTTCTTGACAGATCCCAGTACGGGAATATTGGATACCTGCTGCTCCATCTTTGCCATAAAGCCTGTGGGGAAAATCACAACCGCTATGATCAGCACTCCCAATACTATGGATAGCACCTGCTGTAGTCCCATCATAGAGAAGCCGCGGCCTATCATTCCAAATATCAGTCCCAGCAGGCTATAGGTAGTCATACGGCCCAGATTGTAGAGCAGGATGCCGCCCACCTTGCCCGCCCAGCTGTAGCGACCTACCGGCAGGGCCAGCGCTATGGGACCGCACATACCTATGCAGTGAAAGCTACCGGCAAAGCCCAGAACCAATGCTACAAGGAGAAATGACATATCAATCTATTTTGAGTACGCTCTCACTGAGCAGCTGATGGCTGTCCTGGGTCCACTCTACATTTACACGGTATAGGCTGTGCGCCAGACCGGCGTGAGAGATCACCACTTCACTATCAGTCTTTGCCGTGAAAGGATAGCTAAAATCCTTCTGAGCGTCTGATGGGCAGTAGAACTTTACAGTACCCTTCACCTCCGCTGCTTGACCCACAGAAGGTATCTTCATAGACACCTCGCCATGGCCCACAGTCCACTCCGGCCGCAGGTGCAGGGAGTCTGCCATATGCTGCTGATCTATGCGCTCCTGGTACTTCAGCTCTTCTTCATAGTAGTTCTTAGTCACCAGTTCTACTTTCTCTGATGAGGCGCGGAAAGCCAAGGTTATTATCATCACTACAAATCCCCCGTATAGCAACCCGATCTTCCAGCCCCAGTTAAATTTTGATCCCATATCCTCTATTCGTTTGGTGCAAAAAATGTAGTACTCAGCGTACTTATCTTCTTATCTCCGCTGTAGACATCTACAGCTACCGTATTCTTGCGCTGATGCAGGTATCCCTTGTCTGCATATATGAAGAACATACCATCGCCTATATTCTCCCTATCCACTTTCAGGTCCTTGCCCACCATCTTGATCTCACCATGGAAATCCTTATCGAGCCTGAGCGTGATCGGTATCTGCTTGCGTGTTTTATTGACGAGCTTGATGTTGTAGAGATTGCTCACGCGGCCGTCCGGCTGCTCCTGGTACATCATACCACGGGCGCGCATAATGGTAGCAGATACGTCCTTGCGGGTCACGAGCAGGGTGGTGAGTACGCTCACGAGCAGTGCCAGCACGATGCTATAGGCGGCCATACGGCGGGTAAAGTGAAGCTTTTCTTTCTTGGCGATGTTATTTTCCGATGCGTAGCGGATCAAGCCCGGCATAAAGTCAAACTTGTCCATGATGTTATCGCAGGCATCCATACAGGCGGTGCAGCTTACACATTCCAGTTGTGTCCCGTTGCGGATATCGATACCTGTCGGGCAGACCTTGACGCACTCCATGCAGTCTACACAGTCACCTGCTGTACGCTCTTCATTTTTGCGGAAGCGCTTGCGCTCCTCGCCGCGCACATAGTCGTAGGCCACTACCACGCTGTCTTTGTCCAGCATCACGCCCTGCAAGCGGCCATATGGACATACTATGAGGCATACCTGCTCTCTAAACCAGGAGTACACCATGAAAAACACGGTGGTAAACACCAGTAGTGGCAGGAGCACATCCCAGTGGGCAAAGATCCCATCCTTCATATACGCCACCAGCCGATCCATGCTGATGAAGTAGGACAGGAAATAGTTGGCAATGATAAAGGAGACAAGGAAAAACACTATGTGCTTACCTCCCCGCTTCATGATCTTTTCACTATTCCATGGTCCGCTGCTCAGTTTGCGCTGGTGGTCGGCATCGCCCTCTATCCAGTATTCGATCTTGCGGAAGATCATCTCCATAAAGATCGTCTGGGGGCATACCCACCCACAAAACAACCGGCCAAACGCGACCGTAAATACCACAATAAAGACAATGAACGTCAGCATCCCGACCATGAAGATGAAGAAGTCCTGCGGCCAGAATATCTTGCCAAACAGGATAAACCTCCGGTCTATCACATCGAAAAGAAACAGCGGCTCTCCATCATATTTCAACCATGGTAGCACCAGGAAGATGATGATGTAGAAAATACTAACTACTGTTCTCGCGTTATAATACCATCCTTTCGGACGTTTAGGAAAAAGCCAGTTCCTCTTACCGTCTTTTTTGATTGTCCCTATTGAATCCCTGAATTCCTCATTTTTCTCGCTCATATAAATATTAACTAGTTGCTCTTGGTGGTACTATCTACCGGAGCAGCAGGAGCAGCAGCGGTCTGCGTGCTATCGCCCTCTGAGTAGATAGTGCCCTGTGGTGCCTTTGGATTAGGCGGGTTGGTGCCCTTTATCGATTTGACATAGCACACCACCTGGGCTATCTGCATGGATGACAGGTCAGTCTGCCAGCTCTTCATACCATTGGCAGGCCATCCGTATTTTACAGTCTTGAATACATCATTGATCTTGCCGCCATGCAGCCAGTATTCGTCAGTCAGGTTAGGGCCTACGCCGCCTTCACCTTTCTCACCATGGCATGCCTTGCAGTTTTCTGCAAATATCTTGGCGCCATCAGCTATATATGCCTGATCGTACTTGATCGTATTTTCATCTACATTGTTCTTGGCAGTACGCATGTACTCATCCTTGGCTTTCTTCGCAGTTTCCATTTCGTTTGCATATTCACCGGCGCTGAGCGGAGCAGCTTCTGCTACGTGATAGTAGCCTATATAGAAGAAGGCCCACACGATTGACGCGAGGAAGCCATACTTCCACCATGGTGGCAGAGAGTTGTCCAGCTCCTTGATACCATCGTAGTCGTGATCCAACATGATATCCTGCTCACGCTCTACGGCCACGGAGGCGTTGAAATTATCCAGAAACTTAGGCAACTCAAAGTGCTTGCTGCTGCTCTCGGTAGCAGGGTTGATCGTATTGAGCAGTGCCCAGATACGGATCAGCAGCACACCGATCACCAGTGCCTCCAGCAGGATGATAGCGATAGCCGCGGTCACATCCATACCGAATATAGATGGGGCTGCTACAGTCGTAGCAGGGGCTGCAGCGCCGGCAGCAGCCGGAGCGGCCTCCTGAGCTATAGCTGTATGGGCTGTAGCAGCCATCATCATGATGAGGACAATAGATTTAGCGATCGCGCCTTTATTGCGATAGGCGTACTCTGTGAGGCGGATCAGCATCTGGCCCAGTGCTGCTACTGCAAACAGCAGCAGTGTGGCAAAGATGATAAGCACATAGGCAAAATAGCTCTGCCCTGCGGCTGGTGCAGCTGCAGTCGGAGCGGCAGCGGCCGGAGCGGCCTCCTGCGCATAGCTCATGTATGATAGTACAGCCATGGCCAGCGCTATGATGCTTTTATGATATATGGATGGTCTCATGTTTTTTGAATTGGTTTGTTTAGTCTAATGGGATATTGGCTTGCTCGTCTATAAACTGCTTATTGGTGCGAAACGTAAACCACAGCAGGGCGATGAAGAAGACGAAGAAGATCACGAGTGAGATCTTGGGGTAGACACCTACACCCGCTATCGTCTCTGCATATCTTTTGAAAAAGCTGAACATGATTCTAAGATTTGGTGTTTATCAATTTTGTGCCGCAGCAGTTTGTGGATTAGTCTTGATATCGCGGCCCAGGCGCTGCAGGTAGGCTATCACCGCTATGATCTCCTTATTCTTAGACACCTTGATACCGTCCTTGGCCAGGCTGGCTTGTATCACAGTCTCCTGCTTCACCAGGTCCGTGCCTGCTATCGCCTCATAGCCCTTAGGATATGGTACGCCTAGCATTTGCATTGCCTTGATCTTGGCAGCAGTGGTATTGGTATCCAGATCGTGATCTATGATGTGCGGATAGGCAGGCATGATAGATCCCGGACTCATGATGGTAGGGTCCATCATGTGGTTGTAGTGCCAGCTATCAGGATACTTGGCACCTTCGCGCTGCAGGTCCGGACCGGTCCTCTTGGAGCCAAACTGGAATGGGTGGTCATAAACAAACTCACCAGCCTTGCTGTACTCGCCATAGCGCTCGGTCTCACTGCGGAATGGGCGGATCATCTGAGAGTGGCAGTTGTAGCAGCCCTCGCGGATATAGATATCACGGCCATGGAGCTCCAGCGGAGTATATGGCTTCACACTGGCTATAGATGGTACATTTGACTCTATGAGGAAGGTCGGTACGAACTCTATGATACCACCTATCGCTACCATGATGAAGCTGAAGATCAGCATCTGTACCGGCCTCCTCTCTATCACCCTGTGCCAGCCTTCTGTGCCGTGAGGGGTGTAGTTCTTCTCCAGAGCCGGAGCAGAGGCTTCTTCTTCTGCTACAAACTTGCCCTGAGCAGCAGTCTTGATGAGATTGTAGATACCTACGGTAGTACCTGTCAGGTAGAGCAGGCCACCCAGTGCGCGTGCGATATAGAATGGACGCAGGTAGCTGACAGTCTCCAGGAAGTTAGGGTACTTCAGGATACCTTCTGCGGTAAACTGCTTCCACATCAGGCTCTGATAGATACCACCCCAGTACATAGGTATAGCATAGAAGAGGATACCCAGTGTACCGAGCCAGAAGTGTGCATTGGCCAGGCGTACGCTGAAGAGTTTTGTATTGTACAGGCGAGGCAGCAGCCAGTAGAGAATACCAAAGGTCAGGAATCCATTCCAGCCTAGCGCGCCTACGTGTACGTGAGCGATGGTCCAGTCTGTGTAGTGAGAGATCGCGTTTACACTCTTGATAGAGAGCAGTGGTCCCTCAAATGTAGCCATGCCATATGCGGTCACAGCTACGACCATAAATTTCAGAACCGGATCTTCACGTACCTTGTCCCATGCACCACGTAGTGTCAGGAGGCCATTGATCATACCACCCCATGATGGTGCGATGAGCATCACTGAGAAGACGGTACCCAGAGACTGCGCCCAGTCTGGCAGCGCTGTATAGAGCAGGTGGTGAGGACCAGCCCAGATATACAGGAATATCAACGCCCAGAAGTGGATGATAGAAAGGCGATAAGAATATACCGGGCGGTTAGCTGCCTTTGGCAGGAAGTAGTACATCAGGCCCAGGTATGGAGTAGTGAGGAAGAATGCCACCGCATTGTGCCCATACCACCACTGTACGAGTGCATCCTGTACGCCTGCATAGAGAGAGTAGCTCTTGAATGCCGATATAGGCAGTTCCATAGAGTTTACGATATGCAGCATGGCTACAGTGATCCACGTAGCTATATAAAACCAGATCGCTACGTACAAATGGCGCTCCCTGCGGGTCAGGATAGTGGCAAACATATTGATACCAAACACTACCCAGATGAGTGTGATGGCGATATCTATAGGCCACTCCAGCTCTGCGTACTCCTTGCCCGCGCTGAGACCCAGCGGGAGCGTGATAGCAGCAGCTACGATGATGAGCTGCCAGCCCCAGAAGTGAATAGCCGAAAGCGCATCACTCCACATACGCGCCTTGAGCAGGCGCTGCAGAGAGTAGTACACTCCCATAAAAATACCATTGCCCACAAAGGCAAAGATCACCGCATTGGTATGCAGTGGGCGGAGCCGGCCAAAGGTGGTCCACTCTACGAAATTGAGCTGAGGAAATACGAGCTGCAAGGCAATGATGAGCCCTACCAGCATCCCTACGAAGCCCCACAGGAATGACGCAAAAGCGAAGTTGCGTACCCACCTGTTGTCATACTTGAAAGTTTCTACCGTCATTGTTCTGGATTTGTTTTATTGGATGAATCTGATCTGGTCGTGTCGTCAAAAAGGATACGCACTGAGGGTGTATAGTCATCGTCATACTGGCCCGCCTTGACACTCCACACAAATGCGAGGAGAAAGAGCAGTGCCATCAGGAGGCAGGCTGATATCAATACAAACAATACGCTCATTTCTTGGTGATTAGCGGTAGCAAATGTAGAGGGTGCGCAAAGGGAGACTTATGACCCCTGACAATGCTAAACCTGACGTTTGTCATGATTTTGTCACAGCAGCTCATATCAAATGCCTCCTGCGGGCGGCTACCCATGACAAAAAGGTGGAAAAACTGATGATCGTGATGCTACTGATCGGCATCAGTATAGCAGCTACCAGCGGGCTCATAGTGCCCTGCACGGCCAGGTAGATACCTACCATATTATATAGCAGGGATATGCCGTAGCTGATCTTGATGATGTGCATGGCATCCCCGGCATACCTGACCAGATGGTCTATACCTTTAAACCGCCTGGCATCTATGATAGCATCACAGGCCGGGGAGAAATTATTAGTATCATCAGATACTACGAGGCCTACATCGCTCTGGCGCAGGGCACCTGCATCATTCAGCCCATCTCCCACCATCATTACTTTGCCGGTATGCTTCTCTTGCAGTTGCTTTATGAAGCGCAGCTTGTCTGCCGGTTGCTGGTCAAACATCAGGTGGTCTGCAGGAATGATCTGCCGGAGGTTTTCTTTTTCACGGTCATTGTCTCCAGAGAGTACGTAGAGGTCAAACTGTGACCTCAGCGTACGGATCAGGTCATTGAGGCCGGTGCGGTATTCGTTGCGGATATCGTAGTGGCCCTTGTAGGTGCCATCTATAGATATATGTACCGTAGATGCCTGAGGATTGTCGGCTATGGTCGCGGTACTGCCGGTATATTTTGCTGAACCTACCCTGACCTGATGCCCATCTATACGTCCCTCAATGCCCTGTCCATGTATCTCCTGAAAGTCTGTCACAGTACTCAGCGTCGTGCCTGAGAGTGCCTGATAAACCTTACGGCTCAAAGGATGAGATGAATGGTAGGTGAGCGATGCTATATATGCTTCCTCATAGGGTGTCAGCTGCGTACCGGCATAGCTGAGGTGCTGGCCGCTCTTGTCAGTGAGTGTACCTGTTTTATCAAAGATGATAGAGCGGATGGTAGTGATCTTTTCTATCACAGCCGTATTCTTCAGGTAGACACCATACTTCGCCAGTATGCGGATCGCATTGCCCAGGGTGAACGGTGCAGAGAGCGCCAGCGCACATGGACAGGTGATGATGAGCACAGCCGTGAATGCATTCATAGCCCGGTGCATATCTGTGCGGCCCCAGTAGATGCCGGCCGCTATGGCTATGAGCAGCACAGCTGGTGTGAAGTAGGTACTGACCTTATTAGCCAGTGCGAGTGTTGTTTGCTTTTCCTCTGACTTGAATGCGTCATCATTCCACAGCTGTGTCAGGTAGGAGTGCGAGACATCCTTTACCACGGTCATAGAGATCGTACTGCCGGTCTGCTTGCCACCGGCATAGATCATATCACCGGATTTCTTGGGTACCGGCACGGACTCACCGGTCACAAAGCTGTAGTCTATCATGGCCTCACCGGCCAGGAGGATAGAGTCGGCAGGGATCAGCTCCTCATTGCGCACCACTATCTCATCTCCTATGCTCAGACCAGAGAGGGGAATGGTAGACTCCACACCATCTCGCGATACACTGACAGATACCGGGAAGTAGGATTTATAATCACGGTCGAAGGCCAGCGTGGCATAGGTCTTATTCTGAAATAGCCTGCCTATGAGCATCAGCAGCGTGAGGCTGGCCAGGGTATCCATATAGCCTGCTCCCTGCAGCATAAAGATGTCATAGCTGCTACGCAGAAACATGACGATCATGCCCAGCACGATAGGGATGTCCATATTCACCGTGCGCTGGCGTAGCGCGGCATAGGCAGAGCGAAAGAACTCGCTGGCGCTATAGAATATCACGGGCAGGGATAGCAGGAAATTGAGATAGCCAAAGAAGTGGCGCAGCGGCGTCTCACTCAGTGCGTCTATACCCAGGTACTCCGGGAAACTGAGCAGCATGATATTGCCAAAGGCAAAAAATGCGACACCGATCTTGAGGTAATAAGACCGATTAGATGAAGAAGTGGCCTTAGACTCCAGATCATTGAAGGTGAGCTGCGGCTCATAGCCCAGGCTGGCTATCAGCTCTACAGACTGGCGTAGCGATATATCATTCTTGCGAAAGGTGAGTCGTACCGTCTTGTGCACGAAGTCTACCTGAGACCTCACTATGGCCGGCTGGATCTTATAGATATTCTCCAGCAGGTAGATACAGGAGCTGCAGTGGATAGTAGGGATCTTAAAGCTGGCGATGGAGATCTCATCGTCGGTGTACTGGATTAGGCGGGCAGCCGCCTGTGTGTCGTCCAGCCAGTCATATTTCACCCGGCTGCGGCCTGCCTTTTGTGCAGTACCGGGGCGCGCGTTGAGGTCATAGTAGCAGCTCAGGTCATTGCCAGATAGCAGCTCATACACTGTCTTGCACCCCGCACAGCAGAATGGCTTATCATCATAGATGAGGCTATCTGCCACACATGGTTCACCACAGTGATAGCAGACAGCCTGACTACCAGCCAGGCTGTAGGTAGCGGTAGCCATTTTATTTTTGCTCTATCTCGCTTTGATCGCAGGTATTGAATCCGGCTATATCATACAGCGGACAGTAGAAAAGGGCTGCAGTGACGAATGGGATGATAGAGAAGAGGGCGATCCACCATGGGCCAGCCAATACGCCATAGGCGATAAAGATGAATCCCAGGATCATACGGAATACGCCGTCAAATGCACCGATGTTCTTTTTCATGACTTTTAGTTTTAGTGACACAAAGGTCACCCGCCGGGGGCACTAAAAAGGTGAGCGGGGTTAGAGCACCGCATGACTTTTGTCAGTGCCTCGTTTCCTATCATTGGGATTAAATCCTAATTTGCACCGCATGCATGAGGAAGAACACTTCGAAGGATCTGACCTGGTCAGGGATATAGTGATAGGTATGGCAGATGGCCTCACAGTACCTTTTGCACTGGCAGCGGGCCTGAGCGGTGCAGTAGACTCTACTCATATTATCGTCACTGCCGGCATAGCAGAGATAGCCGCAGGCAGTATAGCCATGGGCCTGGGTGGATACCTATCCGGCCGTACGGAGCTGGAGCATTATAAATCCGAAGAGGCCCGCGAGTACTACGAAGTGGAGCAGTTTCCTGAGAAGGAGCGCGCCGAGGTCAAAGAAATATTCGCGCACTATGGTATAGCTGAGGATGTGCAGGACCGGATAGTAGATGAGCTCTCTAAGGATAAAAAGAAGTACGTCGACTTTATGATGCGCTATGAGCTGGGCCTGGAGGAGCCGAGCGCTAACCGTGCCCGCAATAGTGCCCTGACCATAGGTGCCTCCTATATAGCGGGAGGCCTCATCCCACTACTGCCCTATCTGATCATGGCAGATGTACACATGGCACTGATCGTATCTGTGATCGTGACCCTGCTGGCACTATTGATATTCGGCTATGTCAAAAGCCGCGTCACAGGCCAGCCTCCTTTCAAGGGTGCATTTAACACCATGATCATCGGTGCCCTGGCCGCAGGAGCAGCCTTTGGCATCGCCTCTCTCTTTCAGAAAGGTTAAACTTTTTTAATGATGAAACGGATTGGAAAAATCCGGATTGTGCAGGTACGCTGTATCGGTGAGCGTTTTGAGAAATGCTACCAGATCGGCTTTCTCCTGTACCGTGAGATCGGGTATGGTAGGATATACCAGGCGCTCCATCAGCGGGTCTACAGTAGGTGATTTGCGCAGGCTGTCATAGCTGGCGTAGTGATCTACTACCTGCTCCAGCGTAGTGAAGCGGCCATCATGCATATAGGGCGCAGACACCTCCACATTCCTCAGGGCCGGTATTTTAAATTTGCCGTAGTCGCTCAGCTGGTTCGTCACCTTGCCATAGCCAAAGTCTGCAAACTGGTAAACAGTAGCCACCGTGTCCAAAGCATTATTGCGCATAGGCTGGTTTACATTGGCAAAAGTCAGGTAGGGGGCATCCATGTGGCAATGCACACAGTCACCTTTCTGCTGATCAAAGAAGATATTCTTTCCATTCAGCTCACTGGCAGTGAGTGTGACACCAGCCTCTCCCCTGTTCACTCTATCATATTTTGAGTCTTCGGCGCGCAGGGTACGTATGAACTGCGCGATCGCCTTTACGATCTTTGCCTCTGTGACCAGATGTGCAGAGTCTACAGGCCTGCCAAAGGCTTTACGGAAAAGGTATTTGTATGCCGGCGTAGTATCGAGATAGGCAAAGGCGCCCGTCAGGTCAGGACTCTGCTCATTAGTAAAGGCATCATCTACTGCCGTCTCTATAGTAGCCTGCCTGCCATCCCAGAAAAAGATGGTATTCACTCCCAGGTTGACGAGTGTGGAGGCGTTGCGCTTAGTAGGTCCATGCACATTAGTGCTCAGCCGCTGATCGTCACCAAAGGAGTATTCCTGCTTGTGGCAGGTACCGCATGACACCCGCTTATTGAGTGACAGTGTGGAGTCATAGAATAGCATCCGTCCTAGCTGTATACCTTCGTAGGTAGCCTGGTTGTCCTGCGGCTGGGAGACGGACCTGTAGGAGTAGATTCCACCCGATGTACGTGTAAATGTGTACGGCCTGCCTATATACAGGCTATCAGGGTCCTGATTGCCCCCCTGGCTTACAGGCGGGTCATGCTTGCACTGCGCCAGCAATATTATGAGCAGGCTGCTCAGTAGTAAAGTATAAATCCTGGATCTCCGGTGCATCTTACTGAAGGGTAAATATCTGGGTAAAATTGTCAGCTACCTTCACGGCTATACCTACAGAGTCTGTGCTGTGCGTACCGGGCTGGGTCAGCACATTTACTGCATTGGTCCCGCTGAATACCTTAGACACATCTGCATCCAGTACGAGGTTTGTAGCACTACCATTTGCTATAGTGAAAGCCTTATCTACTTCGGTCGTCCTGTACATCACATCAGTGCCTATATGGTAAAAGAAGCTATTGCCCAGGCTAGTGGTGCTGCCCGAGTGTCCCTCCATCTGTATAAAAAGATGATTGAGCCCCATAGGCCAGTATAGCACGTCTGGCTTGTAGGCTGAGTTATCATCTACCAGTGCCGGACTGATGCTATTTTGCACGGAGTCCAGCCCTATTCCAAATTTGATCCCCTTGTAGCTGCCATCTACCGCCTTCAGGTCGATCTTGATAGCGCTGCCTGTATACCAGATGAGCGCCATAGAGTCTACTTCCACTTCACTGTTATCTGATTTGACGAGCTTGATGTGAGAGAGGTACATGCCAAAGCTGGAGAACTTCATATATCCACCCGGAGAGGAGTAGGTCGTATTATTGAGTTGCAGGTTATCCGAGCCCCATTTGGGCTGCAGCGTGAGGCTCAGGGTAGCAGGATCTTTGTGGCAGGAGGCGAGACCCAGAGCCAGGCCTATAAACAGCAGGACATACACTTTTCTCATAAAACAGGAATGAGTCATGAAGTTACCAATAAATACGGCCACCTGTCGGTAGGCTTACGCATTTTTTGTTAATCGCAAAGTTAATTTAATGTGTATCTTACTATCTTATGATGGTTGTCATTTTCCGCAGGGTCATGATCGTCTTTCTCACCATATGCCTGGGCGTACATGTGGTGGGCTTGATCAGGCCATTCAGCAGTGAGCCAGTCTGGTCTCATATAGCGCACCTGCTCAGCTATGCGCTGTGTATGTACTGCGTGGTGCGTCCGCCACAGGTGGCATGGCTGCTCTATACTATAGGTGCCATCTATCCGTTTGTCTATCATGCACGCTGTGCCTGGAGCCAGTACATGGCGTACGGTCAGCTCGCGGCCATCTGTATACTGGTAGTAGTGCTCATGCCAGCCGGCTGGTGGCTGGTCAGGACGGGTCAGAAGGCATGATTCAGTCAGCGTACGGCTTTTCATAGTCAAAGCATCCGGGCGACACAATAAAAAACCCATCCGGCGTTTATATGGGGCATCGATTGATAAACCATCAAAAATCTAACATGATACAAAGCTCTACATCTGACCTCCTCACCCTCCTCGCCTACGGCGAACTCCCGGAAAAAGAAGCTACTGCCCTGCAGGCGCAGATCGCTGCAGACCCGGCACTGGCCGCAGAGTGGGATACTATCCGCCAGACCATAGATGAACTTTCGGGTATCAGCTTCTCTCCCAGCGAGACCTCTACCAAGATCGTACTGGAGCATAGCTGCAAGACCGAGCACCTGCAGGATATCTAGCCTTATCCTAAAAAGTAGTTAAATAGAATAATTACATGTTGCAACATGTAATATTGTTGTATCTTTGTATCATCAAAAACACAGCAATATGGAAAAGATAACACTGCATAAAGCAAACACCCGTGGCCACGCCGATCATGGCTGGCTCAATGCCTGGCATACCTTCAGTTTTGCGGACTATACTGACCGCTCCCGCGTACACTTCGGCGTACTGCGCGTGCTCAATGATGACACGATAGCTGCCGGCATGGGCTTTGGCAAGCATCCTCATGACAATATGGAGATCATCACCATACCCCTGGAGGGTGCCGTGGCCCACAAAGACAGCATGGGCCACGAGGAGGTGGTCAGCGCAGGTGAGGTACAGGTGATGAGCGCCGGCACCGGTATCTATCACAGCGAGTACAATGCCAGCAAGACCGACCCGCTCAAACTGCTCCAGATCTGGCTCTTCCCGCGCGAGGGCAATGTGACCCCGCGCTACGGACAGGCAGCCTTCAAAAAGGAAGACCGCATCAATAAGTTTCAGCAGATACTCTCTCCCGGCCCTACAGATAGCGGGCTCTGGATCCATCAGGATGCCTGGTTTCACATCGGCTCACTGCAGAAAGGATTTCAGACAGACTACCTGGTCAAAAAACCCGGCAATGGTGTCTATGCCTTTGTGATATCCGGAGATGTGACCATCAATGGTACCAGCCTCAATAAACGTGATGGACTAGGTATAGCCGATACAGATGTACTCCACATCACCGCTGACTCTGAGGCTGAGGTACTTCTGATGGATGTACCCATGATATTGCAATAGTCTGTGATATATCCCTGTATATGTGTATTTAATTTATAACTTTAGGTTCTAAACTATTTTCTAACCCTAAAGTTTAAGTATATGGGAATGCTCAAAGAATTCAAGGATTTTGCCATGAAAGGCAATGTGGTAGACCTGGCAGTCGGTGTGATCATCGGTGCCGCGTTTGGCAAGATAGTAGACTCCATGGTAAATGACATCATCATGCCGGTCATCTCCAAGGTGGTCTTGAAAGGTGTCAGCTTCACTGACAATTTCGTATCGCTCGATGGCAGCAGCTACGCTACATACGCAAAGGCCAAAGAGGCTGGCGCAGCTATACTGGCCTGGGGCAATTTTGTGCAGATCGTCGTCAACTTCATCATAGTAGCACTGGTTCTATTCCTCTTTATAAAAGGTATAACCTCTATGCGTAAAGAAGAACCGGCACCGGTCGCTCCGGCACCAGAGATGTCCAGCACAGACAAACTGCTCGTAGAGATCAGGGACTCTCTCAAGAAGTAATAGACTACTGAGTATAAAAAAATAGCCTCGCAGATGCGGGGCTATTTTTTTATGTATACGAATGGAGCAGAGACACTCCACCCCACGCCATATGGCACTGCTACGCAGTAAAACCCACCTGCGCCAGGCGTAAAAAGATTACCGCGAGCCACCATTTTCACTTCCTTCAGCTCGCGTCCGCTCAGCTTGTACCATTTGCAGTCCTGTGGTGTGCCACTCACAGAGAGTACTGTGCCATGCTGCTCTATCTGCGGCCGCGCGGGTATCGTACCGCGCGCGAGATGCGCCTGGAAGGAAAAGATAGATGGCGAGATACTGTAGGTAGCCGCCATACCGCCCTTGTGATACTCCATCAGAGGGCGTGTATGCTGCGCCGTATCTATCGGGAATAAGCCATAATTCATCAGGTAGCTGCCATCGCCCGCCACATCCAGATTGCCGCCGCCACCAGTGTTTGGGATCGTACTTTGTGGCTGGAAGGTCTTAAACAATTTGACTACGATTCCTCCCTTTCCTGAGGAAACTGTGAATTCATAGCCTCTGCACTGCGGATGCGCACTATCGCCATTAGATAGCACAGTGTAGTACGTCCTGCCATCGGCACCCGGCACAGCCTGCAGGTCATGCTGCAGGAAGATGGGCAGTGAATCCGACTCCGCATTGATGCGCTGCTTGTTTCTATCTATCCGCCAGATCACATGGCCGTCAGTGCGCGATATTTTTCCGATACCGATATGCTTGAAGGAGTAGAGAATATTGCCATCCGTATCCAGATGTACAGAGTTGCCATGGCTCCAGTCAAAGCGCGCATGATTAGACCGCAATCCTTTAGCATATCTGTATGGCAGATACATAGCATCAAAACCCAGCTGATACAGCGGATTCCAGCTGAATACAGACCTGCCGCTACTGTCTGCTATCTCTATGCTCTGGTACTCCATAGGCATGAGCACCTCTCCCGGATCGCCGTAGGCCGCGCGCAGGTCTACAGTCGTATCATGTGTGGCAAAATAGATCACACCGCCATGGCCATCCATAGCAAAGTCATGAGAGTCCATGATATGACGGTAGGCAGTGAATGTATCCTTGGCCTGCATGTGCTGATCGCAAGTGATGACCACCGGCTCAAATCTGGCCGGTGCTGTCTGTGCCACGGTCAGGTAGTGCAGGACAGTATCCATGGAGGCATTCATCATGAGCATCATGCCGGGCCTCAGTGCAGCTCCGGTATCAGTAGGATGCAGCGCAAACCACCTCGGGGGCCACGGCACATCAGCATCTATGATCTCTAGGGCAGAGGAGTAGCTGAGCGGCTTGCGCTTGTAGAGATTATCATCCAGTGTGGTGAGTATAAATGCCTGCCCGCGTGGTGGTGTACCAGACAGGAGGGTCACGGGGCTCACCTTGCACAGCTCCTGCGCGGCGCATCTCTGCGCCAGTCCGGGCCATAGCACAGATAGCAGGATGGATAAGTAGAGCAGCCTTTTCATTTTACATGGAAATATAGAGACAAAAAACCATGCACCGCTAGTGATAAAAACAAAAAGCGGAGGCTGATCCTCCGCTCCTGCTGAATGCAGTAGTGCCGCAGCCCTACCCGGCCACGGCACGTAGTCGCCCTATTGAGTAATGATGAATCGCATATTTCTGATACCTGCTGCGGTCCTGATAGCGGCAGTGTATACGCCGGGCACTACACCCGTCAGGTCCACACCGGCTGCCTTGCCTGCCACTGGCTGAGCCGACACGTGCTGGCCCATGGCGTTGTATATATCTACTGAGTGTATCACCACCTCTGACCTGACGTACACGTGGCTGCTGGCAGGATTAGGATAGAGTGCTATGGCAGCCTGGCCCAGCTCACGCAGGCCACTAGGCTCATACGCTACTACAGACGAGTCCTGGCCCGCGTTCAGCGTGACGGTATGGCCTGCCGCATCTACTGCCGTGATGTCAGAGATATATCCTTTATTGCTATAGTATGCCAGGTCTTTGCCATTGATATTGTCTGATGTGATGCGCGAGTACATCTGTGCTATGGCGCCACTACCCGAGCGGTTGATATGGTTGATACCGGTGATAGCTGCCTTGATCTGGCCGGCTGTAGTCAGGTCCTTGTAGATCGAGATACTATTGGTACCCGTGCCCAGCCAAGATGAGAGAAATCCAAACCTGATAGATGTAGTATCATTTACGATAGGGTCGTAGTGATAGGTAAATGCCACACCATATACATTGCTCACCGGAGTAGCAGTATCACCGAGGTAGAAGGTAGTGACGAGCGTATCACCTGTCTGTACGGTATCTGATGAGAATGTCACTTTGATACCCGGTGTACCGCTGCGCCATGGTGTAGCGCCATCGGTCTTGCTATGCGTCATACCAAAGTTGATCATGATAGGCAGCGTATCTGCTGCGTTGATAGTGCCATTGCCATCGCAGTCAGCAAACTTATAATTCAACCCCGTAGCAAAAGTATCTGTCCAGTCTGTTGCTGCCTGGCCGAGCCATGTCGACACTGCACCTGCGCGCACAGGTCCGGTAGTGCCATAGCCCAGGCCTACATTGAGCAGGTCTGCATTATCTGCGGTGCGGTCATTATTAGCGTCACCCGGATATACCAGCCTCTGGAATACACAGCCATTAGGATTAGAAGTACTACAGAGCGGTACACTGGTGATCGCCGGCATTCCCATGCTCACATTATAGCTAGGTACGCAGGCTATAGCTGTATTACTAAACCTGAGCTGGGTGATGCGGGTGAATGGAGGCAGGCAGGTCAGACCAGTGTTTTCGGATACGTCTACATCACTTGCATATTGGGGCAGATTGCTCAGTGAGGTCAGCGCATTATTATCCACCATCAGGCTGGTCATCGTATCAGGCACCGGCGGCAGAGTGGTCAGCGAATTGTAGCTCAAAAATGCATATAGAATGTGCGGCGGCAATGGCGGCAGGCTGCTCAGCCCCGCGTTGGAGGCATCGAAGTCCTGCAGGCTATCGGGCAGTACGGTGAGCACCTTTGGCGCGCCATAGCCGATCCAGAGGCGCTGTATACTATTAGGTAGTGCCGGCAAGTTTTGCAGCGGAGTACCGTCCAGCTGCAGGTCGCGCAGATGGGATGGCAGGTCAGGGAGGTTAGTGACTCCGGACTGGGAGAGATCCAGGTGCTCTAGTGTTTCATTAAAGTATGGCGGCACACCGGTCAGCCTGTAGTTGTCTGTGAAGCTGAGGTTTTGCAGGCTTTTGAAATACTGTACGCCGGTGATATTAGTATAGGTGGTATCACCTGCCTGCTGCAGGTCTGTAGCCGTGAGCACAAGAGTATTGGTAGTATCCAGCTGCCAGCCCGAGGTACTATTGCCTGAGAGTGCAGAAGAGTAGCCATGCGCCGAGAGCCAGTTGCCAAAACCGACGTCGGGTATAGGTACGTATTGTGCCCGGAGGATACCGGTAGCCAGTAGCAGCAGGCAGAGGATCGAGAGTTTTTGGATAAACCTGTTCATGATGTTTATTTTTTATAGATGATTCAAATTGCGCTGTGACCTAATGATCACGACACAAAAAAACCACTTTCCTATTCTTTAAAAAAGTACATTTAGCAGCATTTATACCTATTCATTTTGCATCATAAAGCAACTGTATACAGATTAAGTGCGTCATTTTTGTACCGAAATAAGTTATTTATACCAAACATTAGTTTGTGCAGGACTCAAAACTACATCTACTGCTCAGCAGGCTCACAATATACGAGCTAAACCGGCTGGAAAAATTCATGCGCTCAGCCTATCTGAATGAGGATGAAGCACTCATGAGGCTATACGCACTGCTCCTGCCCTACTATAAAACAAACAGCACTGCGCTGCCTGACCAGACGAGAATATGGAAGAAGATACATCCTCGTACACCCTTTACCAATCAGAAATACGCCCGCCTGCTATCTGATCTTTTCCGCAAGGTGGAACACTTCATAGCCATAGAGAAACTAAAACAAAAGCCAGCGGAAGAGAGCCTGCTCGTACTGGAGCGCTACAATGAGTTCAGGCTAAGTAAGCATATCACAGAGCCATTCCTCTCCGCTCAAAGTAAGCTGCACAAAGACCCGACCCGTGACAGCGACTATCACCTCCAGAGCTTTCGCCTCCAGGTGCAGCAGTACACCTTTCTGGAAAATAAAAAGCAACGTGGCACCGACAAGAACCTAAAAGACACCCTTCATCATCTCGACCGCTTTTACCTGATCAATAAACTCAGGTATACTGCGGCGGCGCTGCACTACAGCCAGTTTCTGAATGTACAGCAGGACACTGCGCTGCTGGAGGAGATACTCACCTATCTGCGACAGAACCCGCTGCAGGATGACCCCGCTATAGCTGCCTATCATTACATCATCCTATCACTCACAGAGCCGGAAGACGAGCAGCACTTCACCGCACTCAGGAGACTCCTGCTGAGCAATAGTGCAGAGCTGGCCCTCTCTACTAAACTGGATGCAGTGGATCACTCGCTGAACTACTGTATTCGCAAAATAAATAACGGCCACAGTAAATATCAGGCAGAGATACTCAGCCTCTATAAGTATGCGCTGGACCACGAGCTGCTGTATGACAAGGGCATCCTCTCTCCCTGGGACTACAAGAATATCACCACCATAGCCCTGCGCAATAAGGAGTATAAATGGGCAGCATCCTTTATCGATCAGTACAGGTATAAACTGGCCAAAGCGGACCAGAGAAACGCCTGGACATTCAATCAGGCGCGTTATCACTTTGCCATGCGGCAATACGATAAGGTGCTGGAGCTACTACAGGGAGTAGAGTATACGGATATTTTCTACCTGCTCGACTCCAAGACGACGCTCATGAAGACCTACTATGAGCTGGGCGAGTACCAGCCGCTGCAGTCGCTCAAAGAGAGTTTCCGCATCCTGCTGCGCAGAAAGAAACTGATCTCCGAGCAGAACCGGGCCAACTATGGCAACTTTGCCCGGCTGGTCATGAAGCTGTACCGTATAGATGTAAAGAATAAGCCCAGACTGGCTGCACTACGCAAAGAAATAGAGACCACCGGCAATACCGCGGATCGCTCCTGGATACTGGAGAAACTGGACGAGCTTTCATAGCTAAATTACCTAAAAGGCAAGCGAGGCCACAAGGGCCTCGCTACGTTACCACGGTGAAATATCCTGATAGGTTAGTGCCGTACTGTTACCTTGCTGATGGCGGTGCCTGCAGCAGTGGCCACCTGTACCGTGTAGATGCCACTGCTCAAGCCTGACACATCCAGTATCTGCGAGTCTCTGTCAGCTGCTGGCGCATCCAGCACCAGGCTACCTATAGCATCATAGACCCTCGTCCGGATGAGCGGTACGGTAGATGACACCTGCAGATAGTCAGACACAGGGTTAGGGTAGATGGAGACCTGGCGGGTGCCTGAGATATCCGGTAGCCCGGTAGATAGCGTCATGATGATATTAGAGTCTGTACAGGTATTGACATCTATAGTATCGCCTTTCATATCCACTGCAGTGATCTCAGATATATAGTCATGGTTTACATAGCTCCTCACGCCATTGATATTATCAGTGGTGATCGTACCGCGAAACCTGGCTATCGCCCCCCATCCGCTGCGGTCCAGGTGATCTATGCCGGTGATGGCAGTCCTGATCATACCCGGTGCAGGGAATGTTTTCTTGATACTGATGCTATTGGTATAGTTGCCCAGCCATGAGTTTATAAACTCAAAAGAGACGCTGGCCGGATCATATACCAGCGGGTCATAATTATAAGTAAACGAGATGCCATAGATATTGGCAAACTGCTCACTGGCACTGCCCAGTATGACGGCAGCAGTCAGGCTCTGCCCGTCATACACAGTATCTCTCGAAAACTGCAGGAACATACCCGGCACTCCCGCCCGGGCGCCATCGGCCCCGTCTGTCTTGGGGTGCGTCAGGCCAAAATTGGTCACTATAGCCAGCGTATCATCTGCATTGATAGTACCGTCTCCGTTGCAGTCTGCATGGTCATAGTTGACCGTAGGCGCATAGATACTAAAGTACTGGCTCCATGGTGCCACGGTATCTCCCTGCCAGACTATACCCTGCACCGTCCGTGCAGGGCCGGTAGCCCCATAGGCCAGCCCTATGGTCAGCAGGTCGCTATTGGTCGCTATGCGGTTGGCATCGGCGTCTCCCGGCCAGACAGTATCCGGACCGCAGTCTATCACAGCTATCCTGATGTGTGCGCTCACAGATGAGTCATTGCCACATGGTGTAGTGGTGCGCACTACTACCCATACGCTATCATTATCCTGCAGCGCAGAGGTAGACCATAATGCTGACGTAGCTCCTGCCACGGCAGTATCATTATGATACCAGGTATAGGTGAGTACAGAGCTCGTACCACCCGTCGTAGCCCGGAATGTATCGATAAAGGTACTACCGGCGCAGTAGGTCCACGCTGCCGCAGTCACCGTGACTGCAGGCGCCAGGCTACCTATGGTGATATGTATCTTGCTGCTGACTGCGGAGTCAGGTGTGGCACATGGCGCACTGCTATGCACTACTACCCATACACTGTCGTTATTGGCCAGTGCCGAGGTGCGCCATACAGCCGCAGTAGCTCCGGGCACGGCCACACCATTCTTATACCATCGGTATGTCAGGCCACTGCCTGTAGCCGTAGCCGTGAACGTGTCTATAAAGATACCTCCTGTGCAATGAGATGACGCTGTAGCGCTGATAGCCACTGTAGGCGGCGAGCCGGACAGTATACTGATGTGTACCGGCGTGCTCACAGCACTGTCCGGTGCGGCACAGGCCAGGCTGCTATGTACCACCACCCACACACTATCCTGATCGCTGAGAGCAGATGTAGCCCAGGTAGACGAGGTAGCGCCTGATACTGCGGTGCCATTTTTGTACCACTGATAGGCAGGTGTCGTGCCACCGCCTGTCACACCCGTGCGAAATGTATCTACAAACATGCTGCCTGTGCAGTATTGCAGTGCGCTGGCAGATACTATAGCCACGGGCACTACTGCAGAGTCTATAGTGATATGCAGCACATTGCTCACTACCGAGTCGGGTGAGGCGCATGGAGCGCTGCTATGCACCACGGCCCATATGCTATCATTATTGCTCAGCGCAGAGGTAGCCCATGAGGAGGCGGTAGCTCCGGACACCTGCGTGCCATTGCGGTACCATTGGTATGTGAGTACCGTACTACTGCCATTGGCAGAGGCCCAGAAGGTATCGGCAAAGGCTGAGCCTGAGCAGTAGGCCAGGCTGGCTGCACTGATCACTACAGGGCTGAGCACTGCGGACTGTATACTGATATGTATCTTACTGCTGGTATCTGCGGCGGGTACTGCACATGGAGCACTGCTGCGCACTATGACCCAGACGCTATCGTTATCACTCAGCGTAGAGGTGCGCCACACGGGCGTCGTGACACCTGTGGCAACGCCATTCCTGTACCACATATAGCTGAGCCCTGCACCCGTAGCAGTAGCTGTGAAAGTATCTATGAATGAGGACCCGGCGCAGAAAGACGTGCCGGAAGCTGACACCGCGACGGATGGCGCCCCTGTAGTGACCACGCTGATATGTATCACATTGCTCACAGCAGAGTCACGTGCAGCACATGGAGACGATGTATACCCTACTACCCAGAGGCTATCCTGATCACTGAGTGCTGCTGTAGTGTATGTCGCAGCCGTGGCTCCTGCTACCGGTGCATTGTTGTGATACCACTGATAGGTCAGCACTGCACTGGTACCTCCCGCAGCCCAGAAAGTATCCACTACTCCACCTCCGCTACAGAGCGTGGTGGTCCAGGCCGAGGCAGTGACCACCGGTGTGAAAGGGGTACCCGAGCTACCTATCACTACTGTGATAGAATCTATACAGCCTCCGGCCTCCTGTACGTAGATGACATCCGTACCAGCCGCCAGCCCGGAAAATAGAGAGTCCGTCTGCCACGTACCTGACACACCCAGCCTGTAGAGGTATGGTGCGGCGGCATTACTCGCATGGATGGTCACCGTACCGCTGTGCAGGCTACCGCACGCTGGTGTCACAGTATCTGTGAGGATAGTAGAGCACTGAGCGTGGGCCACCATACAGATACCGACCAGGCTCATCAGCATCAGGTATTTCATTATGCCCTTTTTCAGGTGTATCATCATTCCCTTTGGTTTTAGTCAGTCCATAAACGAGCTACTCTGGCTCGTTACAAAAAGATGATATCCATGCCGGATAGAAAAGCACATTTACAGGCCATTATACGGAGCACTTTAATGATAGAAACTTTCTCTTAAGCCATTAAAAGACAATTTTATTACTAAATTTATACGGATCACTTTTACATGACAGATAGTAAGCTACATATTCTTTTGTCACGCTTGTCTGCCTACGAGCTAAACCGCTTCGGGACATTCCTGGCCTCTCCCTACCACAATCAGGACCAGAAGCTGATCTCCCTCTTTGATGCCCTGCGGCCACACTACAGGTCAAACAATACTGCTGACCCAGATAAGTACAAAATATGGAAAAAGGTCCAGCCCGGACGGCAGTTTACCAATCTATATTTCGCCCGCCTGCTGTCTGACCTGCTCAAGAAGCTGGAGACCTACCTGACCATCGAGCGCCTGAAAAAGCAGCAGCACGACAATAGCTACCACCTGCTGGATCTGTATACCAGCATGAAGCTGGACAAGCATTTCACAGAGCCATACCTCCATGCCCGCAGGCAGCTGGAGAGCCAGCCGCTTCGTGATCATGACTACTACCTGCATACCTTCCGCCTGGATGAGCAGCTGTATACCTTTATGGAAAACAAAGGGCAGCGCAGTACCGAGAAGCACCTCACAGAGGCCATGCATAGCCTCGACAGCTTCTACCTGGTCAATAAGCTCCGGTACTGTGCCTCTATTCTGCACTACAGGCACTTCCTCAGTATGCAGGAGGATACAGCCCTGCTCACGGAGATCATGAGCTACCTGGAGCGGCAGCCACCTGCATCAGTGCCGGTAGCAGATGCCTACTACCGCGCCATACTCACGCTGGTAGCACCGGAGCAGGAGGCACACTATACAGCGCTGAAGCAGTTGTTCTTTCAGCACCTGCCGCTCATGGCAGAGTATACGCGGAGGGAGCTATTCGTATTTGCCCTAAACTACTGTATACGCCGGATCAATAAAGGCGATACCAGCTACCTCTCAGAGATACTCACACTGTACCAGTATGCACTGGATCACGAGCTGCTGTACCAGGATGGTATCCTGTCTCCGTGGGACTACAAGAATATAGTGACCATAGCCCTGAGGGGCAAAGATCACGGATGGGCACGCACCTTCATAGAAACCTACAAGAAGAAGCTACCTAAGGATGAGCAGGTCAATGCATACACGTTTAATATGGCCCGCTACTTCTTTGCCGTGAGGCAGTACGACCAGGTGCTGAAACTGCTGCAGGATGTGGAGTATAATGATGTCTTCTATCAGCTAGACTCCAAGACCACTCTGATGAAGACCTACTATGAGCTGGATGCCTATCCATCGCTGCTATCCCTGCGTGAAAGTTTCCGTATGCTACTGGACCGCAAGAAGCTCATATCGGAGCAGAACAAGGTGAACTATGGCAACTTCTCACGACTCATACTAAAGCTGTACCGCGTAGATGTAAAAAACAAAGCCAGGCTCACTGCATTGCGCAAGGAAATAGAAACCACCAGCAACACAGCCGACCGCACCTGGATACAGGAGAAGCTCAACGAACTAGACCCAAAGTAGTATTGCTAAAGTATAGCAAAGCCACCTGCATCGTGCGGGTGGCTTTGCTATACTTTAAGAGTGTGCAGCCTATTTGAAAGTGATGGTCATCTCTACGCGGCGGTTCTTCTGGCGTCCTGCGGCAGTACTATTGTCTGCTATAGGGCGGGTGAGTCCGTAGCCTGCGGTCTCCAGCTTAGAGGCATCTACGTTCTTGCTCACGAGATACTTCTTCACTGCTTCTGCACGCTTGCGCGAGAGCTCCATATTCATCTCAGCCTTGCCTACATTATCAGTATGGCCTTCTATCTTGAGACCGTAGTTTGGTTTATCTATCAGGAGCTTGGCCAGGCCATTCAGAGAGACGAAGGACTTGGCACGTATCACATCCTTGCCAGTTTCAAACTCGAGATTGTCAAAGGCGTACTTCACAGTCTCCAGTTCCTTCTTGCTCAGTGCCGGGCAGCCCTTATTTTCAGCCACACCAAATACGGCAGGGCATGCATCATCTTTATCCAGTACACCATCGCCATCTGTATCAGGCCATGGACATCCCTTGTTCTCTATTGGTCCCTTCACTCGAGGGCAGCCATCTTCATTGTCATAGAGGCCGTCACCATCCGTGTCAGGACATCCCTTGTGAGCCTTGTCTCCCGGTACATCAGGACACGCATCATTCTTATCTGCTACGCCATCCATATCGCGGTCAGGGCAGCCATTCAGCTCCTTGGTGCCTTTCTCTGTAGGGCACTCGTCATATTTGTCCCATATACCATCGCCATCAGTGTCAGGGCAGCCGCTCAGCTCTACAGGGCCAGCCACATCCGGGCATGAGTCATTCATATCATAGACACCATCCTTGTCACGGTCAGGGCAGCCCTGTGTCTCACGTGGACCAGGTATAGACGGACATTTGTCCTCGCTGTCTACTATGCTATCGCCATCCATGTCAGGGCAGCCTTGTGTAGCACAGGTACCCTTTTCTTTCTTGCACTTATCCTTCTTATTGGATACACCGTCTTTATCACGGTCCCTCTGCTTCAGGTTTGGTATCGTGATCTTCAGGCCGGCCTGGACATTCATAGCATAGGCTGCTTTGCCGGCAAATACTGTGATCAGATTAGATGATGACACAAAGAGCGGACCTGCGCGGAGACCTACGCCGGCGCCAAAGTTGCCATAGTCATTGTAGCTCATCGGGATGTAGACACCGATCCACTTCCAGTCGTAGCGTGGTGTCAGCATGATGGAGTTTGGATAGTGTACCTGATTGCCATCTTTGGCAAATACGGGAGAGACGGTACCGTTGAGGTTCAGGCCGAGACCCTTGTATATCTCCCAGTCCAGGAAGAGGTTGAAGCGCGTAGGCAGCCAGATCTTAAAGTCGCCTTTGCTGTCGGCCTTGAAATTGCCCGGCATGCTGTGAAACACGCTATCGAATGTGCGTACATCTGTGATGCCAGAGTTGGCTATATCGTAGCCTTGTATATCTGCATAATAGTTCCGCACATTATCAGGCTTTGCAAATCTGACACGACCTATATCTATCACGGAGAAGCCGACTGCCAGTTTGTATTTGTTCTTGCCGTTTTCCCACCACTTCTTGCAGTCCATCTCATACTGGTACTTCTCTTTGTCCGGACGCCACTCATAGATGAGGCCGAGATCAGCCGCGAAAGATGGCCGGCTGAGGCTATTCATGATGTTATTGTAATTTATCTGACTGCTCGACACGATATCACTGTGGCCGTAGCTGATGTCAGACTTATTGATATCTATCGTATCATAGTTGCGGATACGGTAGTCTATGTTTTTTGAGGCGACGTATCCGCCTGCTATGCCTACTATGAATTTGCCAGTGACGCCGGCCTTGAGCATGTGTGGGCCTTTGTCCAGCACTACGCGGGAGTAGGTCACGCCAAAGTCCGCCCATGCCAGGGCACGTGTAGCAAAGTTCTTGTTGTTGAGGTTTTGATAGTTGAACCCTGTGATAGAGTCTGCCTTGGTACCGAGGCCGAAATAGGCACTACGTGCAAAGCGCTCGCTGACACCATCTACATTCACGATGCTATTCATATTGTATGACACACCGATGGCGTTCTTATTATTGTGGTTCTTGCCAAAGGAGAACATGAACGACAATGGCCCCTGCACCTGCATACCTACAAAGGCGCGCTTGGCATTGCCATTGAGGCGTTCACGCAGGTAGTTGTCCTGAAAGTTTGGATCATTGAAGTAGTCACGATGAGTGATGGTCTTGGGGTCCAGACCTATGTAGTTATTCTCTACACCAAAGCCTGCAGAGATCAGATTGATATCTACGAGGAAACGGTTGTCTGCTATGGCAGGGTTGTAGCTGATGTTTGACACACCGCCAAACTGGCTGGCTTTTAGCACCTCATTGACCTGCGCGCGGAGGCCGAGCGAGAGGAGCAAAAGAATAACGAACGATAACCTGGGGAAGTAGTTTTTTATCATGCGGTTTAGGTTGATGGATAATGAGATGGCTAAGCAAATCCAATGCCAAAGCACCTGTCAGAATGCGTGGCCTTAGACACTTTAAAGGTACATATTATAAGTACCCAGAGAAATTTATTCTATCTGATATAGCTCATCAAAAGAGATGACTAAAGAGGCCATCCCTTAGCTTAGGCTCAAACCAGGTAGACTTGGGCGGCATCACATTGCCGGAGTCTGCTATGTCCATGAGCTGCTGCAGCGAGACTGGGTATAGTGCAAAGGCCACGGCCATCTCTCCGCTATCTACTCGGCGCTCCAGCTGGCCCAGGCCCCGGATACCACCTACGAAGTCGATACGCTTATCCGTGCGCTGATCCTTGATACCGAAGAGCGGGTCGAGGACATTGTCTGAGAGAATGGATACATCGAGGATACCGATGGGGTCAGTAGTGTAGGTGCCTTCCTTTGCCGTGAGGCGGTACCACTGGTGGTCTATGTACATAGCGAAGTCGTGCAGCTGTGTGGGTTTAGCCTGATCAGCGGCGATCTCCATCACATCAAACTTGTCCGCCAGCTTAGCGATTAGTGTCTCTTTGGTCATACCATTGAGGTCGCGGATCACACGGTTGTAGTCCATGATGGCGAGCTCATCTGCGGGGAAGAGGACAGAGAGGAAGTAGTTGTACTCCTCCTGGCCGGTGTGGGCAGGGTTTGCCTCGCGGAGTTGCTTGCCGACTTTGGCGGCAGAGGCAGTGCGGTGGTGGCCGTCGGCTATGTATGTGTATGGGATGTCCTTGGCAAAGAAGCCGGTGATGGCGGCTATGTCAGCAGGGCTGTCTATGACCCACACCTGATGGCGGATGCCATCCTCAGAGGTGAAGTCATTGACAGCCTGGCCGGCTATGGTGCGGGCTATGATTTCCTTGACACCCGTATGCGCCGGGTATGTGAGGAAGATGGGACCGACGTGAGCCTTTACGGCCTTCATGTGGTCTATGCGATCCTGCTCCTTCTCGGGGCGGGTGTACTCGTGCTTCTTGATCACATCGGCAAAGTAGTCCTCTATAGAGCAGCAAGCCACGAGGCCTACCTGGCGGCGACCGGCCATGGTCTGGGCGTAGATGTAGAGGTAGTCTCCGGCATCCTGTACCAGCGTACCGTCTGCTATGAAGCCTCTGAAGGCTCGGGCAGCCTGGTCGTAGACCTGCTGGCTGTGGTCATCGGTGCCCTCGGACAGGTCTATCTCGGCACGGCTGACGTGCAGGAAGGAGTGGGCATGGCCAGCGGCCATCTGGCGGGCCTCGGTGGTGTTCATCACGTCATAGGGCAGGGTGGCTACCTGTGGGGCGAGGGCGGGGGCGGGGCGCAGGGCGCGGAAGGGTCTGATCGTGGCCATGTGGTCTGGTTTGATGGGGGCAAAGGTAGCAATGTCTCTGAGAGAGACGGGGGACGGAGGGCGAAGGACGAGGGTAACAGCCGTCTGGGGAGCAAGTTTTTCGACTAAGGAGTGAAGTAGTGGCGCGGGTTTGAGGGGGGCGCTGTGGGACGGAGGGCGTGAGGCGAGAGACGGGAGGAACAGCCGGGATGCCGTGGTAGTGACAAGTCGCGAACTGTCACTACAGGTGTCGCCAGGCCAAGTTTTCCGACTGAAGGAACAAGTGGTGGTGCGGGTTGGTAGGGACAGGTCGCGACCTGTCCCTACGGCTGGTGCAGGGCAAGTTTTTCGACTGATGGGAGGGGTAGATGTGATTGGGGGTATGGTCGGATGGATCCATGAATGGCTTTGAAGGTCAATGGATTAGATATGGGTGAACATAGCAACCCTAGCTAAGGCACTGATAGACACAATAAAATGAGACTAACGGGCACATGCCGTAGTGGTGGGGGACCGTAACTGGTGCCGAAAAACTTAGTTGATCCTTGGCTCCTTGCTCACGAAGAGGAAGGTGAGGCCGATGGAGAGGAGCAGGAAGGTGATCACTGCGCTAGGACCGTAGCCTGTCTCAAAGAAAGAGAGGTGCTTGGCCGGGTCATTGTACTCGAGATAGGCTGAGCTATTCATGTAGAGCATAGTGACTACTGCCAGCATGATGAATCCGATGATCGTAAAAATACCGCCTATTACCTTTGACATGACTTTTTGATTTACTCTGCGAATCTAGGGGAAAAAGTGAAAAGGCAAAACGAGAAAATGCAAAAAACAGGGGGTGAGGTGCCAAATCGGTGTGAGTTTGCTCATTTTATGCTCTTTCTGGCGGGTTCAAGCGAAAACGCTTGAGAACTGACGGGGCCGTGGATTTCAAATCCACTACTAGTAAAGTTCGGGATTGCAAATCCCGAACAGCAGGGGTATATATTCTCCATACTTATATAAACGGCACCCAAATTATGCGAAAGGTCATTGTTAGTCGCTAACGGAAATAATCTGCAAGTCTCGGAATTTACATTCTTTAGTAGCGGAAATTGCACGAAACAGAATTCCATAAATCTAAATACCCTCTATACAATTCTACCATTTCGTGACATACAGTATAAGAGTGTTTTTACCCTTTCTGCGAAGTATGTTAAGCGATATTTGAACATCATTGTACTTATTGCTTAAATAGAGAATATTGAAATCGAGATCCTGTTTTTCAAGTTTTCTCCATAGCACTGTACCCAAACAATTCTGTATATAATCCGCTAGTTGCTGACCGTATTTCCGTAGCTCTAATGAGTCAGTTACTTCGATTGGCCCTACATTACTATGGTAGCTCCAAATACCGCCTTCCATACTAATCTCCGCATCTTTTTCGTTCAAAAAATTGACATTTGATGTGTAAAATTTACGAGGGCCGGGATGAATTGGACGATATATGTGGTTATTCTTCAGTTGACCTATTAAACTAGAATGCGAGTCGTAATTTCCCCTTTCTTTTAAAACAAAATCATTTAGACTTTTCAAGGGCAAGCATATGTTTGTATCAGTCATTTCTTGGGACCGACAATATGATGCGACCGAAAGAAAAATCAATGCTAAAAACCTTCCGTGCATCCTATTGCTTTTCTGCCTTAATCAAATCAAATACGTTGAATTCTCCATTACCATAAACTTGGCCTAACTTTCCTGTGTAGATATACGGCTTACCATTCTTTTTAGACTCATATTTCCCTGTAAAAATGAGAGAATCGAATCGCCTCTTATCGGGTGATTCGAATTTAGTACCACAACCAATTTTAGTTGTTTTCAATTCAGATATCTGAATTTTAGGATTATCCAGCTTCTCTAGTCTGAAGTAAGCTACATGCAAACATTTGTCTGCAGGATCAGTACCTATGACCCAAACAATCTTAACTGGAACTTGGATATCCTTGAAACCAATGAGCGTATCTATTACAAGCGTGTCTTTAGTGAGTACCCATTCTTTATGATCTTTTGAAAAGTCTTTAGAGTAGACAGTCTGCCATTTAGTAGTTTGGGCATTTCCATAAGAATACAATACTGAGCAAAGTAGAATTGTTAAGATTTTTTTCATTTGTTTTTTTTCAAATTTATGATGTAATAATGAAAATTCCTATACCCAAAAAAGGGTATGATGAAGCTCAAATGCTCATAGTGCTAATCTATATTGAACGCCCACTCCATAGGCTGCATTTGTGTCACCTCTGCACTTGGCACACCGAAATCCTCAACTACAGTTCCCTTAATGACATAGCATCCTCTCCCTAAAAATGGATATCGCTCTATAGACTGAGTGAAGTGTACAGTATCAAAAAGATCACCGTATTCATCAATGAAGTTGCCGAAATACATCTTATCTCCGTTGATTGTATGTGGAAAGTATTTTACCGTATATACCCGAGAACCGTCGTAATGATGTGATAATATAGACCCGTCGGATGCTGACTTTCCTGTTGGCTTTAACATTCTATCCGCACACTCAGATATAGAGAAGGAAATCCTCGCATCTAATTTGGTAGGAGTATTCAAAATGCTCTCTACTTCGTTTGGTGACCAAATGCATAGTGTACTTGCAAATGCGATACTGGCATTTGTTGAAAGTAGCGAGGGTGGGACACTTGTAGACTTACGCAGATTTCTCATTGAAAAACCTTTTCGAGACGCCTTTTCACCTGCGGTTGGTGTTATCACCATACCGCACGTTAGGCGCTAGAGTTGTGGTCGGTGATAACACGCGACCACAGATGGCACTATTTGGGAGAAACTAACAACTTTTCAAGTTGAAGATTGCTTCGAGAAATACCGCTGATTATTTTTTACGGGAATTTCTCCCTGCCTACCGGCAGGCAGGTCGCAAAGGTTGGTTTTTTGATTTATGCTTTAGTTGATGTTCAGCGAGGCATCGACAACAAAGATGCTCACTCCCGCACAAAGCGTCGGACTATGCTGCCCTCTTTGGTCTGGAGTCGCAGCACATATACACCAGGGGCCAGGCTGGATACGTCTATCTCTCTGCCGGTTTGGGGGAGGTGGTAGGTGCGGCCATTCAAGTCCTGTACGGTGAGTTGTGCATCATCTATCTGATGTGACAGGAATAGCTGGCCGGAGGTGGGGTTTGGGGTAAGGATGAAGTCGGTTTGTGGGATGGTATGCAGTCCTGTGGGCTCGGTGACGGTGAAAGAAAACCGGATGCTATCGCGGATGCCGTATTGTGAGCAGTCTGTATCCAAAGAATCATACTGAACATGGGAGTAGATAACCCCAGTATACGCTCCGGCCGAAAATCTTCCTAAGGCTGTATACTGCGTGGCATTTCTGCCTACCGCTATACCACCTGCATGATTATAGCACTGGCTAATTGTAAAAAAGCTGTCGCTGACAGTGACATCGCTGTAGTACAAATGCATGGACTGATAAACCAGCGTCAATGAGTCTACCAGTATAATAGAATCTTGTGTGGTAGGATTAGAAGGGATGACCCAATATGTATAGAAGTATTGCGCCCTGACCACAATGCCTGCCAATAAAAAAATGCACATTAAAATCAATTGTCTGACTTGCATGTTACCCGTAGAAACTTAGGTTATTCTTCGTTCCATTTTCATCCAAGATAAGGTGACCGAAGCGAATTGTATGAAATAGAGTGACATATTACTGTCAGATTTCTCCTGAGGTGTTCCACTTGCGGTTGGTGTTATCACCAATCCGCACGCTTGGCGCTTGACTCGTGGTCGGTGGTAACACGACCACAGGCGGCGTTCTAATGGAGAAATAACAATCCTTTAAGCGGAAGATTGCTTCGAGAAATGGCATCTTCTATTTTTCAAGTTGAATTTCTCTCGCAAAGGTTGGCTTTTTATGATGCCGTGTGGCGAGCGTCAGGGATCGCAGCGGATAGCCCGGAGGGAGCGATAGCGACTGAGGACTAGGAGTGTAGAGCCCGACCGGACGCCCGGAGTGCCGGCCCCTAAATCACCTAAAGGGGACTTTAACAGCCATTTAAGTGGAAGATTGCTTCGAGAAATGGCGCTAATATATTTTAAGCTGAATTTCTCTCGCAAAGGTTAGTTTTTATGGCTGACGCCAGTTAGAATTGATAATCTTTTAACCTTTTCAAATGACCTGTCAATGTCGTATCTTCGCGGCGCTAAATGGTGCGGGGATTGGGTTTGGGTGTTTTATGACCAGGCTCACGCGCACTGATAACTACTACATACGATGATAGCTGTTTCTAATATAGAGCTCCACTTTTCGGGGCGGGTGATGTTTGACAAGGTGTCTTTTCTGATCAATACGACGGACAAGATAGGACTGGTGGGCCGCAATGGTGCGGGCAAGTCTACGCTGCTCAAAGTGCTGAAGGGTATACAGCAGATAGACGGCGGCGATATCATGTACCCCAAGGGGACGATCATAGGCTACCTGCCGCAGGACCTGGATACGACCTCGCAGCTGACGGTGATAGAGGAGGCCAAGAGGGCCTTTGAGCATGTGCTGGAGATGATGGAGCGCAAGGACAAGATCGTGCATGAGCTGGAGACGCGCACGGACTATGAGACTGACAGCTACATGGACCTGATCAATGAGATGCAGGAGGTGGAGCACCAGATAGAGATACACGATGGCTATAGCGTGGAGGAGCAGACGGAGCGCGTACTAAAGGGCCTGGGCTTTGAACCGTCAGATTTTGTGAAGAAGGTAAAGGAGTTCTCCGGAGGCTGGCAGATGCGTATCGAGCTGGCGAAGATCCTGCTGCAAAAGCCTGACCTGGTGCTGCTGGATGAGCCTACCAACCACTTGGATATCGAGTCGGTACTCTGGCTGGAGAAGTTCCTGAAGGACTACCCGGGCGCTATCGTGATGGTGAGCCACGACAGGTCCTTTCTGGATAATATCACTAACCGTACGATAGAGGTGGTATCTGGCGATATAGAAGACTATAACTCGCCGTACACGAAATATACTGAGCTGCGCAAGGAGCGCCGCGAGCAGGTGATCAATGCACAGAAGAACCAGCAACGCGACATAGCGCAGATAGAGCGAAACATAGACCGCTTCCGTGCAAAGGCGAGCAAGGCGACATTTGCCCAATCTCTGATCAAGAAGCTGGACAAGATGGAGATCATAGAGGTGGAGGAAGAAAACATGGCGTCTATGAACCTGCGCTTCCCTCCTGCCAAGCCATCTGGCAAGGTGGTACTGACCGCCAAGGGTATGACGAAGACCTACGGCCCGAAGAAGGTAATAGACAACCAGTCTGTAGAGATAGACCGCGGAGATAAGATAGCCTTCATAGGCAAGAACGGTATGGGTAAGACGACCTTTAGCCGGATGCTGGTGGGCGATGTGCCGTATGACTCGGGCGAGGTAGAGCTGGGCTACAATGTAACCGTGGGCTACTATGCACAGCACGCGGCAGAGACGATAGATGGCAATGATACAGTGCTGGAGGTAGTAGACCGCGTAGCGGTGGGCGAGATCCGTACAAAGCTGCGCGACCTGCTGGGTTGCTTCCTATTTAAGGGAGATGATGTTTTCAAGAAAGTGAAGGTGCTGTCTGGTGGTGAGAAATCCCGCCTCGCGCTGTGCCGCATGATCCTGGAGCCGCGGAACTTCCTCGTGATGGATGAGCCTACGAACCACCTGGATATGCTCTCTAAGGAGATCCTGCAAAACGCACTAAAGAACTATGAGGGCACAGTAGTGGTCGTATCTCACGATCGTGACTTCCTGAGTGGTCTGACGAATAAGATATTTGAGTTTACCAAAGATGGTATCAAGGTGCACCTGGATGATATCAATGCCTTTCTGGAGAAGAAGAACCTGGAGGATATGCGCGCGCTGGAGGCTGAGAAGGATGCCAAGTCTAAGGCTAAAAATGCACCTGCTGCGCCTGCGGCAAAAGCAAAGGATACCAGCGTAGACAACTCTAAAGAGATCAACCGCGTGAAGAAGGCTATAGGCATAGCCGAGCAGAATATAGAGAAGCTGGAGAAAGAAATACAACTGATAGATGACCAGCTGAAGATACCTGATCACTACTCTAAGCTGACGGCTGATCCTAATTTCTTCACCAAGTATGACGGGCTGAAGAAGCAGCTGGATGCGGAGATGAAGAAGTGGGAGGAACTGGGGGCTGAGCTGGATTCGCTCTAGGCCCCTACACCACCGAAGGGGACTTTAATACAAGCTGCGTGGTTGTCTTTCACGTGGAGGTGCATCATTTTGTTTATTATGTTTTTTGTCGTGAAGCCGCAAAATATTGCGGCTCTACGGAGGCAATAAAAAAATACCGGTTTCTAACTCGTTAAAAACGTTTTTATTTACTGCTCTATAAAATTAATACCAATGAAACGACAGGTTCTAACACTGGCTGCGATATGCAGTATTTCTTCTCTTATTGCGCAGCATGCTACGATCGCTTTTAGTACCCGCACTAACTGCGATGACAAAGCAACACATGAGTTATTCTCTTTTGGCGATGGCTCTGCAAAGTATCTTTGCTTTGAGCAAGACAAAATGGACAACATGAAGGTGGCAAGCTATGATAAGACCTTTAAGAAAACAGAAAAAACGATCAAGGTCGGAGCTTGGGGCGATGGAGATATCTATAACAACGGACCAGTGATGACACGCAATCATGCATACCATTTTGCGGCGGCCATGCCTAAAAAGAAAGACTGCGTTCTATCTTGTCTGCCTATCACTCCCAGCTTTGGCACGGCAGATGTGACACCGCAAAAGGTAGTCACTGTACCATCTATCATGGGTCCGCATGAGTATTCAACCCGGGGTCGGCAGGGAGGCTTTTGGAACTTTGCAGTGTCTGCTGACTCTACTAAGATACTGGGGAAGTGCGAACTACTGAATACAGACCGCGGACCAGATGCAGGTGTGAGCATCTATGTATGGAGCGAAGACCTCAAACTATTATGGAACAAGGACTTTGTACTGCCGCGCAAGAGGCTGCGACTGGAGGATGTAAAATACTTCCTGAGCAATGATGGCTCTGATGCATATATGCTCTACAAATTCTGGGATGACTACAATCATCCTGAATCCAAACCGGGCTATCATTACGAGCTGGCTAAATTCAGCAAAGGTGCCAGCGCCCCTGTAGTAGCAAGCTTGGATTTTAAGAGCTTGTTTTACAGCGATGTGACGGCGGCAATGGATCCAGAGGGCACGCTGGTGGTAGCGGCGATAGGGCAAGAGTCATACGATGATAATACTGCAGCGGGATGTGTACTGCTAAAGATGTCTGCTGGCGGAAAGATAGAGCCGTATCATAAAGGCATCTATAACTTATCACATGAAGAGCTAGCGAAGTTGGCAAAAATGAAGGCTGACCGGAAGCAAAGTGGAGTAGATGCTAATTCAAAATATGAACAACGTAGCCCCTCTCTGCGCCTGATAGGGATGAATTTTGATACGGATGGCTCACTGCAGGCCTATGTCACGCCGGAGTATTTCTCCATGGGTGCCATGCCTGATGCTCATGGTTACCCTTCAGGAAATCGTTTCGCAGACCATATTTATACGTTTTACATCAGCACGTCAGGCAGCCTGACAAAGACAGCAAAAACACCACGGCTATCCAGCTCATGGGGGGCGCTGACTACTACCGGCCCAGATGGATCAGTGTATTTCTACGTGTATGAAAACCCAGCTAATGCTACGCGTGACCTGACCAAAGACGAACCCCTGTATGTAGATTACAAGAAATTTGAAAACAACGGGTATGATCTGATACGTCTCAAACCTGACGGCACATCTCAAAGGGTCAAACTCCTGCCGTACGACATTATACCTGCTGATAAAGGCAAATTCAGATATAGTCTTTCTGCTTTGAGATTTATCAGTGCCGATGAATGCATTGGCACTTTTACAGATTATAAGATAGGCCAATCCAGCAACGAAGATGGTAGCAGCGTTTTCTTCCGTGCCAAGCTAAGCTGGTAGAAGGCGATAAGCTGCGCAAAGAAGCCCAACCTGTAAATATTTTGGCTAAAGCTGGTTACTCTTTGCTGGCTATCTCAAGCCTGAAGGCTATGGCAACTGGGATGCGTTTATTTTCTGGTAAAAACGCAACTAAAATCGCCTTTAGAGCGTTTTCAGGTGAAACTTTGACATTTTCATCCATAAAAGCGACCATAAAAAGCCGAAACAAAAGCGGTTATTTGCATCTTCGAATCCACCCATGAGATTTATACACGTTTTCACTACTGCTATACTGTGCGCCCTCGCGCTGACTACCACTGCCCAGGCCAAACATACTGTGAGCGGCTCTATCAGAGATGCCAAGACCGGCGAGGAGCTGATAGGCGCCGTAGTCTCTGTAAAAGAACTACCAAACACGGGCGCTGCCAGTAATGCCTATGGCTTCTACTCGCTCACACTGCCAGATGGCCACTATACCCTCCTATCAAGGTATGTGGGCTATACAGAGATAGTGCGCGAGATAGACCTGAGTACTAGTCAGACCATAGACTTTAACCTCGACCCTGCGGCGGTGGAGATCAAGCAGGTGGAGGTCTCTGCCCGGCGCGCTGATGAGAATGTGAAGCAGGCGCAGATGAGCGCCACCAAACTGGACATCAAAGAGCTGGAGAAAGTACCGGTGATCTTTGGTGAAAAGGATATACTCAAGACGATACAGCTGCTGCCCGGCGTGAAAAGTGCGGGAGAGGGCAATAGCGGATTCTACGTGCGCGGTGGCGGAGCTGACCAGAACCTGATCCTGCTGGATGAGGCACTGGTGTATAATGCCTCTCACCTGCTGGGTTTCTTCTCTACCTTCAATAATGATGCGCTAAAAGATGCTACACTGTACAAGGGTAATATGCCGGCAGAGTTTGGCGGTAAGCTCTCGTCTGTGCTGGACATCAAAATGAAAGATGGCAATGACAAGACCTATTCTGTAGGTGGCGGTATAGGTATCATAGCCTCGCGCCTGTATGTAGAGGGACCTATAGTAAAGGACAAGGGTTCCTTTATCATCACCGGGCGCCGGACATACGCTGATATTTTTACCAAACTGGTAAAGGATACAACGATCAACCGGAGCAAGCTATATTTCTACGATATCAATGCAAAGGCTAACTATCGCGTCACGAAAAAAGACAGGCTCTTCCTATCGGGCTACTTCGGGCGTGACAAATTTGGCTTGGGTACCACCTTTGGTATAGACTATGGCAATGTGACGAGCACCTTCCGCTGGAACCATGTGGTGAATGACCGCATTTTTTCTAACCTGTCTGCGATCTATAACAACTTCTCCTGGAAGGTATCCCTGAACAGTAACGCTGTAGACCTGGTGATCAACTCTATCATCCAGGACATGGGCCTGAAGGAAGACATGGAGTTCTTTCTGGATACAAAGAATAAGATCAAGTTTGGCGGGCAGTCTACGTTTCGCATAGCGGTGCCGGGAGAGGTGACGGTGAATACGCCACTCTTCAAACCTGTAAACCTGAGCCGCTCCTACGGCTGGGAGAATGCGCTGTATGCCCAGCATGAGATCACACTCTGGCAGAAGGTAAGCCTGAACTATGGCCTGCGGATATCCTCCTTTACCGTGACGGGACCGGGTAAGAACTATAACTTTCATAGCAATGGCCAGCCCACGGATACTACCCTGCTGAAGCTGGGCCAGTTTGGCAGGACGTATGTGAATCCGGAGCCGCGCTTCTCGGTGAGCTACAATTTCAAAAAGAGCATGTCGCTCAAGGTAGCCTACTCCCGCAATACCCAGAATATACACCTGCTGTCTAATACTACTACCAGCAGCCCTACTGACCGCTGGATCATGACGAGCAATAACGTACGGCCGGAGATAGCTGACCAGGTATCCGGTGGCTACTTCCTGAACTTCATGCACGACATGTTTGAAGTGAGTGTGGAGGGCTACTATAAGTGGATGCAAAACCAGATAGACTATATCCCCAATGCGCAGCTCACGGCCAATGAGACCGTAGAGTCCCAGCTGGTGTATGGCAGCGGGCGCGCATACGGTGGTGAATTTTTTATCAAAAAGCGCGCGGGCAAGTGGACCGGCTGGATCAGCTATACCCTATCACGTACAGAGCGCCGCTTCGCCCAGGTGAATAGCAATGCATGGTTTCCGGCGCGGTATGACCGTACGCATGATGTAGCCATCGTACTGATGTGGGATATCACACCTCGTATCAATGTATCTGCCTCATGGGTGTACCAGACCGGCAATGCAGTGACCTATGCCGCAGGCAAATACCAGGTGAATGGCCAGTGGGTGCCGTACTATCCGCTGCGCAACAGCGACAGATTCCCGGCCTATCACAGGCTGGATATCGGTGCGACCTTTGTGCTGAAGAAGCGCAAGATGTGGGAGCATGACCTGAATATATCTTTCTACAACCTGTATGGCCGGCAGAATGCGTACCAGATCAACTTCATCTCAGACGTAGATAATACAGGAACCTCAAAGACGCAGCAGATCGCGCTCTTCCGCGTGGTGCCTTCGCTGACTTACAATTTTAAATTCACCTACGTAAAGCCACAGAAGAAATGAAGCGCCTCACTATACTAGCCATGATCGCGGCGCTGATCACCAGTGCCTGCCGCAAGGATATACACCTCAACCTGCAGAATGCCTCCGGCCTGCTGGTGGTAGAGGGCAACGTCACCGACCAGCCCGGACCCTATGTAGTGCAGCTATCCAGGACGGTGACATTCTATGACAAAGATACTGTGGTGCCGGTATCCGGCGCGGCGATCTCTATCACCGATAATGCAGGGAGCTACGACTCCCTGACAGAGCAAGCTCCGGGCTACTACACTACCACTGCGCTCAGTGGCACTGTGGGCCGCACCTATCACATGCATGCCCGTGTAGATGGCAAGGACTACGATGCTACCGGCACCATGCAGCCACCGGTAGCTATAGACTCTATCGGTATCAGTGGTTCCTTTTTCTCTAATAGTCCGAGGGCGTTCATACAGTTTAGCGATCCGGCGGGTGTGATCAACTACTACAGGACCATACTGTACCTACATGAGCATGTAGACTCGGGCGCTGTAGGTACACAGCATACGCGCCAGCACAGGGTAGCCGTGGTGAGTGACAGGCTGAGTGACGGCCTGACCATACAGTCTACTGTACGGGCTGACTATGGTATAGATGTAGGCGATACACTGCAGGTAGAGCTGGATGCCATAGAGAAACCGGTCTATGACTACTGGTATACGGTCAATAACTCGACCACCAGCAGTCAGACCGCAGCCCCTGCCAATCCTCCATCCAATATATCAAATGGAGCGCTGGGCTATTTCAGCGCGCATAGTGCTACATACAGCAGGCACATCATCTATGATGGTAGCCTGCACTTTCACAGGATAGACTAGGCGCTCTATTTCTCCAGTATCATGGTGACGCTCTGGCCGCCTGCGGCGCAGACAGAGATGACACCCTTGCCCGAGCCTTTCTCATTCAGTAGCTTGGCCAGTGTGGCGAGGACACGGCCTCCTGTAGCTGCAAAGGGGTGGCCAGCGCCGAGACTGCTTCCGTTCACATTCAGCTTGCTCCGGTCTATAGCACCGAGGGCTCTGACACCATACTTACTACTGAGCTCCTCGCTCTCCCATATCTTGAGCTGAGCCAGCACCTGTGCGGCAAAAGCCTCATGCACTTCGTAGAAATCAAAATCCTGAAACTTCATGCCCGCCTTATCCAGCATATGTGTCATGGCATAGGTAGGTGATAGCAGGAGGTTCTGCTTTTCCTTGACAAACTCTATGGCTGCTACCTCGGCATGCGTGATGTAGGCCAGGACCGGCAGGTTATGCGCGCGGGCCCAGTCCTCACTGGCGAGGAGCACGCAAGAGGCGCCATCTGTGAGGGGAGATGAATTGCCGGCGGTGAGTGTGCCATTGCCTTTATCAAAAGCAGGTTTCAGTTTGGCGAGCTTCTCCAGGCTGCTGTCCGGGCGGAGATTATTATCACGGTCCAGGCCAGCGTAGGAGGTCATGAGATCTTTGAAAAAACCACGGTCATAGGCTGCTGCCATTTTCTGATGGCTGGCCAGGGAAAAGGCATCCTGGTCCTCCCGCGAGATATTGAAATATTTTGCAGTCACCTCTGTATGATCTCCCATGGACATGCCGGTGCGTGGCTCTACATTGAGCGGTGGTACGGGTGCCCAGTCCTTCAGCCTGATGCTGAGAAAGAGTTTGATGCGCTCACCTGTGGTCTTGGCGCGGCGGGCGGCCAGGAGTGTCTTGCGCAGCTTCTCACCAAAGACAAGCGGCACATCACTCGAAGAATCCACACCACCTGCTATACCACACTCTATCTGACCGAGGGCTATCTTATTGGCTATATAGATGGCAGACTCTACGCCTGTATCGCAGGCCTGCTGCAGATCACAGGCCGGCGTACGCGGATCCAGCGCTGTGCTGAGTACACTCTCGCGCATGAGATTAAACTCGCGTGTATGCTTTAGCACGGCACCACCGGCCACCTCGCCCAGGAGCTGCCCCTGCAGTCCATAGCGCTCTATGAGGCCATTCAGCGCAGCTACCATCATATCCTGATTGCTGGCATTGATATAGTTTGAATTGTGGCGGGCAAAAGGGATCCTATTGGCTCCGATGATCGCTACACGGCGATAGGCATTGGTATATGACATGGCGGGAGTATTTATGACCTAAAGTTGCTCATTTTATTTGTGTGTCACATCATTTATCAGTCAACTGCGATATCTCCTGAACGGAAGGAGGCAGGCACGGCAAATAAAAAAGGCCACCCGGAGGTGGCCTTCACTATTGTGTGCTGAGCGTATTATCTGATGACGAGCATACGTCTTGTCTTTACAAAGTCGCCTGCCTTCATCTGGTAGAAGTAGACTCCTGACTGCAGGTCCTGCTGTGCGAAAGACACCTTATGATTGCCCGCAGCCTGCGTGCCGCTGACCAGATTGGCCACGAGGCGGCCGGCCTCATCATAAAGCACGATACTCACCTGCTGTGCTGTAGGGATATTGTACTGTATCTCGGTATTGTGGCTGAATGGATTTGGTACATTCTGCAGGAGGCTGTAGCCTTCGTTGAAATTGACAGCATTGATACCGGTAGCAGTCTGCACATTGATCACATATGGTGACTCTACACGCGCTACTGCGCTATCAGGTATCACATGTATAGTGTCGTAGATCGGCTCGTACTCTACGTCATTATCCGTATCGTAGACTTTGTAGGTGATGGTCTGTGTCGCATTAGCAGTATCACCGTGTATGGTGATGAATACCCTATAGGCATTGAGGCTATGCAGGTAGATAGGCTGTGCCACACCTACGCAGGTACCATTCACAAATGCACCTACCAGGTAGTGGCTCTGTGTAGTAGAGATACCATTGAACTGGAGGTCCGCCGTCACGCTCATATTCTGCTGGTAGATGTTATCGTCAGCATTCCACGATGGGAGGCTGCGGCTAGGTGGTATCACAAAGTTGAAGGCATTGGCTGTCTTCAGCTTGTAGCCCTGGCCAGGATACATGTTATTGAGCGTACCGGACCAGTTGCCGGCGTTGTACTGTGTAAACTGGCTTTGCGTCTTGAGCAGGTCGCCGTCGGCTACATTTACAGTAGCCAGGTAAGAGGTAGCGCTGGAGATATCCTGGCGAGGATATCCTACCCAGTTCCAGCCGGCGGCTATCTGTATGCTGGTGGTATCTGTGACCGGTGTACCGAGTACATGCAGTGTATCAGGCTGGCTGAGCTGGATCATATAGCTCTTCTTCGTATTGAAGGTAGCCAGCGCACCCTGCCAGGTACCTGCACCTGTAGATGGCCTGTAGTATTGCGCAAATGAATTGTCGGTCTTTACGATACTGGCATTGACCGGATGCAGGTGAGACAGTACATTATTAGCACTCATGTCCGTTGCATTCACATTCAGGGAGAACCAGTTCCAGCCCGGTGTGAAGAGGATGGTCTGGAAGATACCCTGCGGGTGCAGGATGTATGGAGCCAGAGGCTGGCCTATTGTACCATTGTCTACAAACGGGAGGCGCTCCTTGGCCTGGTACTCCACACCCGGTACGGCATCCCACATGCGGAAGGTGAGGGTATCACCTACCACATTATTGCTATATGCGGTGATAAAGGCTACATACTTATTGGTATAAGGATCGTAAGAGATACCGGCGAGACCACGGCACTCTTCACCCTTGAATACAGCTATGGTATCACGGGTATCTGTAGAGAGTGGTGTATTGAGATCCGTGGTACTGAAATTGGCTGTCACGTTCATACTATACTGGTACGCGGCAGGATTTACACTCCAGTTTGGATGAGGCTTGACTACATCCAGATTGACAAAGAGGAAAAGATCACGGCCACTGGCGCGTGCTATCACGGTGTCTGTGTAATGCCCCGGATTCAGGGAGTTTTGCAGGGTGAATGTTACATTCCTTGTAGAAGGGTTGGTCGGTGTGCCGGCAGTCATGGTATAGACAGCCTGCTGAGGCGTGCTGAGCCATGACGGCATGTGTGTGATAGTAAATGAATCCAGCGGACCTACATTCAGCATGGTGCCGGTGGCAGAAGCTGCTGTGCCGGCTATAGCGCTGATGTTCATATTGGCCGGGCTCCAGTATACTTTTGACCTGTTTACTACAAAGCTCCACTGCACGGGCTGCTGCAGGGTATTGCCATTGATGTCATACACATTATTGATAGTGCTGATCAGGGTCACATTCTCCAGGCTGTCTATGAGTGATGGAGGATTGGTATAGATGATCAGTGATGAGCCGCTGCATACTATGGAGTCAGGTATCACCTGACCATTGTCCGCGCGCACGAGTGTAGAGTAGATATGGTCGTAGGCATTGGCCCTGCCACAGTCTATAGGCTCGTTGAATGTGATGGAGATATTCTGGCCTACATTCAGCACGCCATCTGCAGGAGATGGGGTACCGAAGAGCTGCAGATTGGTACGATCTATCTTGCCACTGAGTGTCTGAGAGTAGGTGCGGCCGCCAGGCTGCGAGCCGCAGTTGGCAAAGGCGCGTATCTCATAGTTGCCATCTGCGAGGGCAGATGTATTGAGTATGTATGCATAGTATGGCGCTACGAGGCGTGCGCGTGTGATAGGCGGATTGATAGCCGGCACCCATGAGCCACCTACTGAGCGGTACTCCAGGCCGATGCTGATCAGATTGCTATCCGTAGCATTGTAGCCAGAGAAGATGATAGGGAGTGTGTCATGGCTGGCTGCATTCACGAGCCAGTTGTCTGACGGTGTATAGAGGCCTATAGGACTGCAGGTACTCTGGAAGTGTGCCTCAAACGTGATCGTATTACCCTCACCACCATCGCACGGAGAGGATGCAGCTATCTGCAGGCCATTGTAGTCAGATGCTATAGGACCGCGCTCTACAGTGAGCACCACCGGCAGGTCAGTACCTGCAGCTACGGTGAATGCAGCCGGAGAGTTATTGATCTGCTGGCCGCCTATCTTGATGATGGCACCCTCAGTATTGCTCTCTGGCACGGCTTGTATATTATAGGTACGCGTCTCCATGCTCTCACTGAGGTTGACGATATGTGCAGTGAATGTAGCAGGCTGCGTGATAGGTACATTGGATACAGAATAGTTATCCAGCGTGACCTGTACGGAGTCGCGGGCCTGAGTGCCCGGCCAGTGAGGACAGGCACTGGTACCAGCTACGAGGTCAAAGGCCGGTGTACCATATACATTATCCTTTTTGACATCTACGCTATAGAAGTTGCCCACTGTATTATCCTCCAGGTGGTAGCCGAAGGTCTTGGAGCGTACTACGTTGGTAGAACTGCCAGTATTCATATTCCAGTGGAAGTTCATCTTGACCCCTAGCTGCGTATTGGCAAAGCCGTCGAGGTTTTCACCGAAGAATACGCCGAGGCCTGCATTGACATCGAGGAAAGTAGTGTAGTCAATAGACTGTGTAGAGTCGGTACCGCTGGTCTGCTCATAGTCATATACTGCACCTGCGCTGTATGACAGGTTTTGTATAAATGTAGATGAGGTGTCGGCATTCTTGCGGTTCTTCTGCACTACCTGCTTCCATACATCTATATATGACTGCATGAGCTGTATCGTATCCCCATGAGCCAGGGAGCGGAGCAGCTCGAGCTGCGGTATGAGCGTCTCGGTGATGTGCTTCTCTGTATAGATATAGTTTGTGGCCAGGCCATTGGCGCCCCAGGCCAGCTGGGTATCGCGCACTACCTGACAGTTCTTGAGTGAGATCACGTCTGAGAGGGCATAGATCATATTGAATGACCCGCCTACATACACATCACCCTGATGACCTACCAGGGCTATGTCTGTACCATTATTAGCATTGGAGGTAGATATCTGCTGGTGAGCGGTAAAGGTGGTATTGACCTCTGTATTGTGATTCTGGTCGCCGCCAGCCTGAGCATCTGCAGTGATCTCTACACCGGCGCCTACTACTATACCGGTGAAAGGAATCGGGATACCAGCACCGATTTTGGCATCTACATATGGGCCGGCTGAGCCACCCACCTGATAGGAGTTGCTATAAGAATAATTGACCGAAGAGTCCTGCGCGAGGAAGCTATAGCTGCTGCTGCCAGGAGGTGCATGCAATACAAAAAACGGCAGCTCCGGCGTCTTGGTCACAAAGGTCTGCGTGTGTGGCCGGTGACCGGTGACGAGTATCTGCTTGCCCCAGTTTGGCGCTGTATTATTGCCTACGTGAGCAAAGAACTGAAGCACTTTGAGATAAGGCGCGGCGATATTAGGCACGCCCGGCAGGAGGAGGTAGTCATAGCGCCCACGGTAAAAATTGACCGTCTGCGGTGCGCCCACGTCACTCACGTCATCATATATCACGAGCTGGCCTGAGTCTACAGGGCAGCTGGTAGAGTCATAGGCAAAGAACTCTTTGATAGAGACGCGCAGTGGTATACGGTCTCCCTGATCCACTATGTAGCCACCATTGATGGATGGACATACTGTAGAGAGAGGGAAATTCAATACATCTACTGTGATCTGGCCGTGGTAGACAAATGCAGCACGTGGTACGATGACCCTATTGGTCGTCACTGTGTCTATGATCGTATCGCGATGTGCGGGATATACTATGATCTGACCGCTGATGAGCGTATCTGCACGTGCAGGCACCACTGTGATAGTAGTATCTATGACAGTAGTGCTGGCAGAGTCGCGCTTGGTCACATCTACATGTATAGGGCTGGAGCCGAGCTGTGTGAGCAGCATCGGATCTTCTATCACATTATTAGAAAATCCTTTGAGGAAATTGACGGTATAAGGCTGGGCCGGTACTACTACGGCCTTCTCACCGTAGCCGCTAAAGGTGTCAAACTTGGCATAGGCGCCATTGTCCGAATTGATAGAGACGATGTCGTGATGGCTGACCTGATTGCCACAGCCACCCTTTACGCTGATCAGGATCGTATCACGCGTGAGGTCGGTAAAGTTAACATTAAATGTATCGCCCACTACGTGTATGGTGATAGAGTCAGGAGAGAATTTGTGATTGAACAATACCGGCTTGAATGTATAGTAGCCCTCTGACTGGATAGCGATGGAGAAGTCTCCGGTACCATTAGTTGTATTGCTGATATTGACATTATTCTGGTAGATGGCTACTCCACCCTCAGTACAGTTAGGGCAGTGTGGATCAGGTGAGAAGCGCACCTTGCCTCTGACAGTAAACACTGACGTATCCTGAAAATCTACTCCGGTAGCATTGTTGCTATTCACGGTTAGGGTACGGCGCAGGGTATCAGGGTTGAAACCGTGAGTACCCTTGTGCGGCACGATGGTCCATGTAGCGCTCGTATCATAGAAGCGGTCATTGAACTGATAGAAGCCCGACGGATCTGTGACGACCGAATCCAGATACAGCACATTATTGATCCGGGCAAAAGCTACCATGACCACACCGCCTACACCGGCGCTGTAGATGGTGCGTACGTTGCCTTTGATCACGCCATTAGGGCGGGAGGCACCATTGTCATGAAATGTGAAAGGTGTATTGTTATTAGCATCTATCGGAGCCACAGAGTAGTCATAGACTATACCCGGCACTCCATCAAAGTCATTATAGGTAGTAGAATTCTTATTGACCACAGCTATCTGCTGACCATTGCGCATTACTGCTATATCATTAGGTGCATAGGCCGCGATATTGGGCCAAGTGAGCTGGCTCTTGCTATATAGCGTAGCATCAGTAGCCTGCAGGATATGGTTTGCGATAGGCACGGAGAAATATGTACTGGAAGATTCAGGATTGCCCCAGCTGGTAGCCTGCGTCCTGACCTCATAGCTATATGTGCCCTGAGGTAGTAGCGCAGGATCTGTAAATGCATAGGTAGTACCCGACACGGTGCCTATCAGTACCCCACCGCGATAGATATTGTATTGGAGGTTTGCGTCTGGGATGTCCGAACCTTTTGTCCAGTGCAGTACAGTAAACTGGAGATTGGGAATGTTAGTAGTATTGACATAGCTGATGTAGCTATAGACCGGGCTCAGGACATTATTCGTGTAGCCATGCAGTGAATTGGTCCAGTTGTCATTATAATTATCATGTGATTTTACGTAGCTTATACCATCATCATAGCAAGTCCCGATATAATTGGTGCCACGGCCATATTGGTGAAGCTGGCCATAGAAATTACGGTTGACGTTAGGCCCTACTGCAAAGTTATAGCTACCGTTAGGAATACTGTAGTTACTCTGATTGAGGAAAGTGCCATCTCCGGCGCTATTGCCTATCAGGAGCTGGCGTCCATCATAATTACAATCAAAGCTGGCAAGCGTCGCTCCGGTGTAATTCATCTGAAGATAATAATCGCTGTATTTGCCATTGACATAGTTTGTCAGTGAGCCGTTAGCACCAAAGCCTGAACTGGTGACTATCGTGCTACAAAGCAGTACAATTAAAAATTTCAGAAGGGAGTAGGGTTTCGTCATGATGATGATTTGTGGCTTCAAATGTACCAAAAAGGAATGCTAAGCGAATTTTTTGTGCAGTTAAAATCAACACACAAAAAATACATGGCAGAGTTTCAACGTAATAAACTGAATGCGAGTTGTCTTTGAGAGCAAAAGGGCCGCAAATGGTTGATATTATTAGCGCGGAGCCAGCTTTCGGTTTTCGGAAAAATCATTGAAATCAATGAGACAACATGGAAAAAAATATGCTGCTGATTTTTCACATACGTCTTTTTTCAGAATAAAAACTTTACGTTTGTCCTGTCCTCCAAAACATCTTACCGGATGAAAAAACTCTACAACCCGTTCATCAGCCTTTTATTCCTGATGGGAATACTGGCGCACAGTACACCATCAGCTGCGCAGGTCACTGCCTCCGACTCACTGACACTCGTAAGCCTCTACAATAGTACCGGTGGCAGCCTGTGGATCAACCACAGCGGCTGGCTCTCATCTAATGTAGGTACGTGGTATGGTATCACCACTGCCGGCGGCCGTGTGACACGCATCTCCCTGCCGGGGAACAACCTCTCCGGTGCCGCCACAGACTCACTGTATAAACTGAGTGCACTAAAGGTAGCTGACCTAAGCATGAACGGGCTGACCTACTTCCCGGTGCTGACCGGCCTGCACCTGGATACGCTGAACCTGGCGAATAACAAACTGACATTCCGCCACCTGGTGCCTAATAAGGCTCATGTAGATTCTTTCTACTACGCACCTCAGGATAGCGTAGAGGCATATGTAGATACGATAGCTACCGAGCAGTCTGCTATATCACTGGTGACCACTACTGATGCTAACCCTCTGACCGGCGACAACTACAGGTGGTACCTGGATACGACACTGATCGTATCCGGCTCTTCTAATGTCTACACCATACTATGCATGGACAGCTCCAATGCAGGTAACTACTACATACGTATCACCAATGCACAGCTGCCTGCCCTGACACTCTACCGCCGTGCTATCACGCTGCATGTACGCGGCCTGTCTACTCCGGGTCCGGACTTTCATGTATGCGCGTCTACCTCTACGCTGCAGGGCACAGCACCGGCCGGCGCCAGTGTACTGTGGGCTACCCTCACCGGCGGCGGCCAAGCGCTGAATGATACACTGGCCAATACTCAGGTCAATAACCTGACAGTAGGTGCCAATGTATTCCAGTTTGGAGTGACGGCTAATAATATCTCCTGCCCAGCCAATAAGTACTCGTATGCCAGTGTGACCATCACGCGCGATACTAATCCATCTCCTGCCTATGCGGGACTCGACCAGAGTGTGTGCAGCCCTCAGGCTACGCTCTCTGCTGGGCCACCATCTGTAGGTACGGGCACATGGACGGTGATCAAAGGTGCGGGCACTGTAGCACAGTCCGGCAGTGCATCTACTGCGGTCAATGGCCTGTCCTTTGGTGAAAACATCCTGCGCTGGCAGCTGGCAAACGGAGCCTGTGTGCCTACCTTCTTTGATGAAGTGAAGATCTACCGTGACGATACGCTGAGGACTGTCAACGCCGGTATGGACACCTCTATCTGCCCTACTACCTATGTACTGGGCGGCGTACTGCCTGCTGATGCATCCGGTGTATGGAGTGTGGTGTCAGGTGCGGGTACATTCTCTCCTGCAGACTCCCCGCGCGCTACTGTGACCGGGCTCAATGAATTTGCCAATACGCTGCGCTGGACCGTGTCAAACGCGTGCAATACACTATCTGACGATGTAGTAGTGACAGTCTACCACTTCGTACATGCCAATGCAGGACCAGACAGGACCGTCTACTACTCTCCTATCACACGCTACCCGCTGGCAGATACACTCAGTGTAGCAGTAGGTGGCACGGCTCCATATACCTATGCATGGACACCGGCAGATAATCTGGATGACGCCGGCAAAGAGCATGCACTTTTCCTCACGCCGGACACTGGTGTGTACACCTTTGCCGTGCTGGTGACTGATGCACATGGCTGTACAGCTACAGATGATGTGGTCTATACCGCTACCAAGGGTACTGTACTGGCAGTGCCGACACTCTTCACTCCTAATGGTGATGGGCTGAATGACGAACTCTACATACCCGGCATAGAGAGCTATCCGGACAATGAACTGACCGTAGTAGACCGCAATGACCAGGTGGTACTGCACCGCAATGGCTACAAAAATGACTGGAAAGGAACAAATGAAGAAGGGTTCTCACAACTGGGGCACAAACTGGCTGCAGACACTTACTTCTACACGCTGAAACTGGAAGATGGCAAAACGATCCAGAAAGGCTTTTTCCTCATCAAATACTAAACCCGACTAAACCTCATCTGTATGAGAAAATCATATACACTCATAGCTGTACTCTCTGCTGTGATGGCTCTGGCCTCCCTCTCTGCCGGTGCACAGGGCATCCGCCACTACTGGCTCAATAACCAGGTGCTCTACAATCCTGCCATGGCAGGTGCCAAAGAAGACGTGGTGGGCTCACTGATATTCAATCAACAGCAGGCTACATTCCCGGGGGCGCCACGCACACTGCTGGCTCAGGCCAATGGCCGCCTGGGCTATACCAGCTCCTCACTGGGCGGTGCTATATCATATGAAGAATATGGTGTGCTGAAAAACTACAGCGCTACGCTCTCCTACTCCTATGGTGTCAAGCTCAAGAAAGGCCGCCGCCTGATGCTCGGCTTGTCAGGGTCTTTTGGTGCGATACAGGAGAACGGCAGCGGGCTGACCACTACATTCAACGGTGACGATATATTCAAACTCAATACGACAGCCTATCAGGTCAATGTATCTGTAGGCGCTGCGTATGTGACAAAGAATTTCTATGTAGGATTCTCAGTGCCAAAGCTCGTGCACAATGCCTATGACTATGCGGTGAGCAAGAACAGGTATAGCCTGGAGAAATTTAACTTTAACCTGATGGCGGGGTACGACCTGAAGACGCGCAATGACTTCCACTTCATGCCGTCATTTATGATCCGCTCTGACAAGCAGGAGCGCTTTAACGCTGATATCAACCTGAACTTCAAATACAAGGATGTTTTTTGGTTTGGCCCGTACTACCGTGTCAATGCAGCCTTTGGCTTCATACTGGGAGTAGGCATCACGAAGTATGTACAGCTGAGCTACGCAGGTGAGCTGCAGCAGACGAAGTTCCGTACATCCAGCTATGGCAATCATGAAGTGGTGCTCGGATTCAAGATCCCTAAGTTTAACACCCGCATCGCTCAGTCGCCCAGATATTTTTAAGTGAAAGAAAAGAATACGAACGCCCAACCAAGCCTACATCACATGAAATACTATCACATAGCCACCCTCTCCTGCCTGCTGCTGACAGCCACAGGAGCCGAAGCGAGCAAAGCCAGCCGCTGGGAAAAAGCTGTAAAGTGCGCAGATAAAAAAGCGCAGCAGAAATACTATGTAGCTGCCGCCGAAAAATATGAGCGCATACTGGCAGCGCCATGCAGCCGTGATACGGCGTGGCGTGACAGCCTCTATAGCGTAAAGGTGAAGCTGGCCGGCTGCTATATGAAGATGGGCAATAGTATCAAGGCGGAGTCTACCTACTCAGAAGTGATAAAGGCAGGCAAGGCCAATGGGCAGGTCACCTTTGACTATGCGCGCGCGCTGGAGGCCAATAGCAAGTATGCAGAGGCTAAAGAACAATTTGAGAAAGCGGCGAATGACCCGACGCTGAAGGGCAAGATGGCGGCTGAATTTGCTGAAGTAGCGGAGAAAGGAACTCACAATACGCATAAGAATACCTTCCATATAGAGCGTACGCCATTTAATACAAACGCTACCGAATATGCGCCTGCATATTATAAGAAAGGCCTGGCATTTACCTCAAACCGTGCTGAGCGCGGCCAGGCGTCAGAGCGTATCATGTGGAATAAGGAGCCATTCACAGATATTTATACTGTGCAGGAAGATGGCAAGGGCGACCTGAATGTAATAGACAAACTGCCGGGGTCTATCAACTCAAGGCTGAATGATGGCGCAGCTACTTTCAACGCTGCCTATGATGAGGTCTTCTTTACCCGCAACAATAAGAAGAACAAAAAGCACGACCAGCTGCAGATCCTGCATAGCACCTACAACGGTAGCGAGTGGAGCAGTCCTGAGCTGCTAAACTTTGAGATGGAAGGTGCCAACTATGCGCACCCATCACTCTCTCCGGACGGCAGTACGCTGTACTTCTCATCTGATGTGCAGGGCAGCGGCCAGGGTGGTATGGATCTCTACTATGCCCGCCGCAATGGCAGCATATGGGAGTCTCCGATCAACCTCGGCACACAGGTCAATACTTCGGGCAATGAACTCTTCCCATACCTGGCAGCTGATAGTGTTCTCTTCTTCACCTCAGACGGATGGCCGGGCTATGGCGGGCTGGATGTATTCCACGCGCGTATGGAGGGTGCCAAATTCGGCAAGGTGCATAACATGGGCATCAACTTTAACTCTGCCAAGGATGACCTCAGCATCATAGTAGACAGCAAGAACCGTATGGGCTACTTTGCCAGCAATAGGGATGGTGATGACGATATCTTTAGTTTCAGCCTGCCGGCGCCCAAAGAAGAGAAGAAAGAAGAGCCACTATACAGCGCTACGCTGGTAGATGCTGCCACTCGCCAGCCTATAGGCAATGCGCGTGTAGAAGTAGCTGATCCGCGCAGCCCAGGTGAAGGTGCCTTCTACTACACCAATGAGAAGGGGGTGATGTACTATGACAAGAAGGTAAAAACTACCGACGTAGTGCGCGTAGGCAAGGACGACTACCAGACCCAGATCATATCCGGTGCCAGCATCTCTGACAAGGGAACCGTGGAAGTACCCATGGTGGCTGAGAAGCGTGTAAAGGAAGATGTAAACCATCCATACACGACCATCCTCTACTATGAGCTGAATACATCAAACCTCGGCACAGCATCTAAAGACACACTGCACTCTGTGCTGCAAAAAATGAAGGAAGATCCAAACAATGTGGTCTACATCAGCGGCTATGCTGACCAGCATGGCTCGGACACCTACAATAATGGCCTCTCCCTGCGCCGTGTGAAAGAAGTAGTAGACTACCTGGCAGCACAGGGCATCTCCACTATACGTATCCGCTCCGCCTACTTTGGTGCGGTAAAACTGAGCAAAGACTGCCTGACAGACGCTAAGTGTGTAGAAGAGACCAACCGCCGCAATCGCCGCGTAGAGATCAAGGTGGCAAACCAGTAACAGTTTAACAACTCCTGATAGTGAAATGGTTATCTTTGATAGATAACCATTTTTCTTTTTATGAAGTTCTCGTCTACACTATTTGTAATTGGCTTGGTTCTTTTCTCGTCTATAGCTGTAGCACAGCAGGAGCGGTATGACCGCGTGCAGGTCACCTTTGATGCTGCACACACCATATCACAGCTCGCCGCCCTCGGCATAGAGGCAGATCACGGCCAGCTGAAGAAGGGCTTTTCGCTGACTACAGACCTGTCAGCCTCTGAGGTACAGAAAATAGCAGGTGCTGGCTTTAGCTATCAGGTGCTGATACAGGATGTGGCCAGCTACTACGCTCAGCAGCGTGCTGCAGTGCAGCCTGCATCACCCCGTACGGTGACCTGCAGCTCACCTTTCAGCTATAATGTGCAGACTCCGGCCAATTTCCACGGAGGTAGCATGGGAGGATTCCTGACCTATACGGAGATGCTGGCAGAGCTGGACTCCATGCATGCAAAATATCCGAACCTGATCTCTGCCAGGAATGTGATAGACACCTTTCACTCTATAGAGGGTCGCCAGCTGTACTGGCTGAGAATATCTAACCATCCGGACTCAGACCAGACGCAGAAACCACAAATACTCTACACCGCACTACACCACGCGCGTGAGCCTGCGGGACTGACCGATATGATGTTCTACATGTGGTATCTGCTGGAAAACTACCAGACATCTGCTGAGGTAAGGGCACTGGTAGACCATACAGAGATGTATATACTGCCATGTGTGAATCCTGACGGCTACATTTACAATCAGACCACCAATCCTACCGGTGGAGGTATGTGGCGCAAAAACAGGCGGCTGAATGCTGATGCAACCTACGGCGTAGACCTGAACCGCAACTATGGCTACAACTGGGGCTATGATAATACGGGCTCATCCAATACGACTACGGATGAGACCTACCGGGGGACCGCTGGTTTTAGCGAGCCGGAGATACAGGCTGTTAAATACTTTGCAGAGCACCACAACTTCCGCATAGCGGTAAACTATCACACCTATAGCAATATGCTCATCTATCCATGGGGATACCAGGCAGGACTGCTCACGCCTGATTCATCCCTATTCATAGCATATGCGCGCACGATGACCAAGTATAATGGATTTCTCTACGGTACGGGTGACCAGACAGTGGGCTACACTACTAATGGTGACTCTGATGACTGGATGTATGGCGAGCAAAACTCTAAGAATAAGGTCCTGTCTATGACACCGGAGTCGGGTTCTCAGGCATATGGATTCTGGCCACCGGCATCAGCTGTGACAGATGTGGCCAAGGAGAATTTTGACCTGATATTCTATGCGCATAAGTTTCTGCTACGGCACCTGGAGATCACAGATGTCTCTCCAAAGGTAGCACTGAGCCATCAGTTCCTTTTCAAATACAATGCACAGCAGCTAGGCCTGGATACACCGGCTGTTTATAATGTATCACTCACTTCTTCTGATCCTAATGTGACTGTGCCATCTACAGTAAAAACCATCACTGACCCTGCGCTGCTATCTACCATTACGGATTCCTTTGTCATACAGCTCAGCCCCAATATCACAACGGGCTCAGCCTTCACGTTTGAGATAGTGGTAGACAACGGGCTCTACAGCTATGCCGATACTATCACCAAGCATTTCAATACCGGTGACACGATCTACTACAACAACTGCAATAGTGCTGCGACCTTTACCCATACCGGTAGCTGGGCACCTACTACCAGCACGTATACATCTGCCACGGCCTCCATCACTGATAGTCCTAATGGCAATTACTTTAACAACAGTAACACTTCTATCACCCTCACCGACAGCATAAACCTGACTCACGCTACCAGTGCCAGCCTGCTCTACCAGGCCAAGTGGCAGCTGGAGAAAAGCTATGACTACGTGCTGGCAGAGGCATCTACCGACAGGCTGAGCTGGTCACCCCTGTGCGGACTGTATACTAACGTGGGGCAAAACCAAACCAATGCGTACCAAAGCCTATATGATGGCTACCAGAATGAATGGGTACAGGAGGTAGTAGACCTGGGGGACTATACAGGCCACAAGACCTGGCTGCGCTTCTCACTCGTGAGTGATCAGTATATGAACTATGATGGGTTCTACTTTGATGACCTGACGGTGCTGGCGCATCTAGATAGCACATCTATAGGTGTGAGAAATATAAGCAGCAATAGTGACTGGAGCCTGTATCCTAACCCTGCTACAGACCAGGTGATCATCGCTCCAACTGCGATCAACGGAACAGTACTGACCATCTATGATGCCATGGGCGCTGAAGTAAAAAAACTGATGATCACTGATAGCAAGATATCTGTGGCGGACCTAGCGCCGGGCGCTTACTTTGCCAGCATCGTGCAGAATTGCCGCAATAGCCAGATGCGCAAGCTGATCGTAGTACGATAGTCTACTTCCGGGCTTTGGCGGCAGCTATGGGTGCGAATGGGCCATACTTATGCTGCCGCTCACTAAAGGTATCTGTGTAAGGCCCGAACGGATGATCTATAGGCTTGGCGGCCAGATGCGGCCAGTCATGACTGAGATCCATAGCGGGCCGCGGCTGCGAGCAGATGTAGGCTGCTACATCCCAGGCCTCCTCATCAGATAGCTGTGGTGCATCAGAGCTCACACCATAGGGCATATTGTATTTCACATAGCCGGCTATGCGTGACAGGCGATAAAGCCCTGCGCCGGCATTGAAACTATGCTGGCCCCAGAGCGGAGGATATTGATATGACCGTCCATCAGGTTGCAGTATACCTTGACCATCTTCCTTGTGGCAGCTTTGACATTTGTCGGTATAGACCATTTTGCCGGCTGCCGGGTCAGCGGCTCTATCCAGATAGGGCAGTTCCTTGATACCCGCTCCTTTTATTTTGCTACCTCTCTTAGTGCCCTGGCCAAGCCAGAGGATGTAGGCTTTCATAGCCAGCATCTCCCGGGAGGCGGTGTCGAGTGGTGTACCATTCAGGCTACGCCGCATGCAGTCATTGATACGTTTGTAGATACTCTCTGTAGATCCGCTGCGCTCCCGGAATTTTGGATAGGTGGCGGCTACTGCGCTGTAGTTATTGCCCCACAGCCGGGTGCCGGCATCGAGGTGGCAGTTCTGGCAGTTCATGCCGTTGGTGAGGTGTAGTACCGAGCCGCGGGGACCTAGGTAGGTAGCAGTATGTATGATCAGCTCACGCCCGTAGAGGATGAGCCGGCCATCTGCCGTAGTATCTACACTATGAATATCTGGTGCATGCCAGGCAGCTGCATCAGCCGTGGCAGTAGCCGGCAGAGCGATGGGTGTACTATCTACACCCGATATAAGAGATACGATAAGCAGTGCAGCGATCAGTGTAAGCAGGCACACAGCGGCCAGCTGCCACGCGAAACGCTTGTCCATTTTATCCTGACCGTCCACTTATGCGGGGTTTATTAATTTTACGCGACCCTGACCGGCGGCCATAGGGCTGTCAGTAAAGGTATATTTCTTTGCCCCAAAATATCGCAATGGAAAAGACATACAAAAACTGCCAGAGCTGCGGCATGCCGATGAAGAAATCTCCGGGAGGCGGAGGTACTAATACCGATGGATCTATCAGTGGCATGTACTGTGCCTACTGCTATGAAAATGGCCAATTCAAACAGCCGGACTGGACAGCTGCACAAATGCAGGATTTTGCCAAAGGCAGGCTGAAGGAGATGGGTTTCCCGGGATTTCTGGCGGGCCTTTTCACGAAAGGTATACCACAACTGGAGCGGTGGAAGCATAAATAAAAAAAGCCCCTGACGGGGCTTTATCAAAAAATGCAGAGAGGATGGGATTCGAACCCACGATACGCTTTCACGTATACACACTTTCCAGGCGTGCTCCTTCAACCACTCGGACACCTCTCTAGGAAATGGGAAGGCGAATATAACGCCTTTTCGGAAATTCACAGTTGAAATACTTTGAGCGCATTGGCAGTAGTCACCTCAGCTACCTGCGCCAGGCTGAGGCCAGTTACAGCCGCCACTTCCTCAGCTATGATACGGATATAGGATGGCTCATTGCGCTTGCCGCGATAGGGTACCGGGGTGAGGTACGGCGCATCGGTCTCCAGTACTACCTGAGAGAGCCCTATCTCTTTTATCACTTCTTTCAGTCCGGCATTTTTGTAGGTGACCACACCGCCTACGCCGAGCATAAAATCCAGCTTGATGATCTCGCGCGCCTCCTCTACGGAGCCGCTGAAGCAATGGAAGATCCCCTTGATCTTGCCTTTATATTTTTTCAAAACTTCTATGCAATCGTAGGTAGACTTGCGTGAGTGTATCACGATAGGAAGCCCTCGCTCTACAGCCCAGCCTATCTGCGTCTCAAATGCCTCAAACTGCAGGTCCTTATGCGTGACATCCCAATAGAAGTCAAGGCCGATCTCGCCTACGGCGTAGTACTTAGTACCATTATCCAGATACTGTAGTGCGGTGGCGAGCTCCTGCTGGTAGTTTTCATTGATGCTGCACGGGTGCACACCCATCATGGGGTATATGGTCTGGCGGCCGGTGGAGCGCTGGCAGAGCTGCAGGAGGCGATCATGTGTCTCATGATCTATAGCCGGGAGGAAGATCTTCTCTATGCCACTGTGATAGGCGCGCTGAAGTACTGTCTCTATGTCACTATCAAACTGCTCACCATATATGTGGGCATGCGTATCTACTAAAACCATGACGCAAAGAAAGCGTCAATCAGGGAGAGTTTCAAACGTATAGCCCAGCTGGCTGTAATGCTCCAGTACGAGCGGTAGGGCATAGAGCATTTTATCCATGGCCTTCAGGCTATCGTGAAAGACCACAATGGAGCCGGGCACGGCATTCTTCACTACATTATCCAGCACCTGCTCTTTGGTGATCCTGAGGTCAAAGTCAAAGGAGAGGACGTCCCACATCACTATTTTATACTGCTTCTTGAGTTTGTTGTATTGCGCTATCGTGAGCTTGCCGTACGGCGGGCGGAAATAGTGGTGCTCCTCTACAGGCTCCTCGTCATGATGAGCGCCTGCAGGTACTGCGTGGGTACCCATAGCCTCCAGCTGGCCGGCGCATTGGGCCACATTCTCATAGTAGAGTTCATTTTGCGCCTGCCATCCATTCAGGTGGTCAAAGGTGTGGTTGCCTATCTTATGCCCCTCAGAGAGGATGCGGTAGTATATATCCGGATTTGCAGCTACATTTTTTCCTATCACAAAAAAAGAGGCTTTGGCACCGTACCGGCGGAGTATATCGAGCACTGCAGGCGTCACATCTGCTATAGGCCCGTCATCAAAGGTCAGGTAGAGCTTCTTCTCGCGTGTACGTACCTTCCAGAGAGCCGATGGGAGCAGCCGGCGGGCAGCTCTGGGGGTTTTTACGATAGACAGATTATCAAACATCAGCCGGGTTTATCTATAATATCTCACCATAGACCCCACAAAAAGGGGTAAGGTTTAACATTGGGGTTACAAATAAAGCTTTAAACGGCATCTTTCCTGTTTATTTTCCTGACAGTCTGGTATTATATGAAATAACGCAATCTATCAGTGAAACGTTGCCTCTGACCTCAAATTGCTTTATTTCCACTATTTTTCGGGCATTATGAGTGAAAGAAGAGTCAGGGTGCGTTTTGCCCCATCTCCCACCGGTGGCCTGCATATAGGCGGGGTGAGGACAGCATTATTCAACTATCTGCTGGCTAAAAAACATGGCGGCGATTTCATCCTGCGTATAGAGGATACAGACCAGAACAGATTTGTAGAAGGTGCCGAGGAGTATATCATCAACGCCCTGAAGTGGTGCGGTATAGAGCCTAATGAAGGTATCGGATTTGGCGATGGTGCACATGCGCCCTACCGCCAGAGCGAGCGCAAGCCTATGTACCGCCAATATGCTGAGCGGCTGGTCGAGTCGGGTCATGCATATTATGCCTTTGACACAGAAGAAGAGCTGGACAAATGGCGCGAGGATATGACGGCTCAGGGCGTACCCTCTCCGCAATACAACGCCGTGACGCGTCAGTACCTGAAAAACTCAACCTCACTCTCTGCAGACGAGGTAAAGACCCGCATGGAGCGCGGAGATAAATATGTGGTACGCTTCAAAATGCCGCGCAATGATGATGTGAAATTTCACGACCTGATACGTGGCTGGGTCACGTTCAACACGTCTCAGCTGGACGACAAGGTGCTGCTGAAAAACGACGGCATGCCTACCTATCACCTGGCGCACGTAGTAGATGACACGCTGATGGAGATATCTCACGCCATACGTGGCGAGGAGTGGCTACCTTCGGCGCCGCTGCACGTGCTGTGCTTCCGCGCGCTGGGCTGGGAGTCTACCATGCCGCAGTACGCACACCTGCCGCTGATACTCAATCCGGATGGCAAGGGCAAACTAAGCAAGCGCTATGCTGACAAACTTGGTTTCCCATCGTTTCCTCTGTCGTGGACTACGACTAATAAGGAAACAGGTGCGCCAGAGCTAAATGTAGGCTACAAAGAAACCGGGTTCTTCCCGGATGCATTTATCAACTTCCTGGCGCTGATCGGATGGCATCCGGGTGGTGACAAGGAGCTAATAACGCTGGATGAAATGATAGAACTATTCTCGCTGGAAAAGGTGCATAAAGCAGGTGCGAGATTCGATTATGAAAAAGCAAAATGGTTTAACCAGCAATATCTCAAGGCCAGGTCTAATGTAGAGCTGGCCGCAGCAGTCAAAAAGGATATCGAGGCAGCAGGCTTCACACTGGGCGATAGCAAGCTGGCTGAATACTGCGGCCTGATCAAGGAGCGTGCGACCTTTATCACTGATGTAGTCACACTCGGCATGTATCTCTATAAAGACATACAGTACTACGATGATGAGACAATCAAGAAAAAATGGAAACCAGAGATCAAATCAAAATGGGATGAGTATGTAGCTAGCAAGGATCTGTCTGCGCTGGAGGCTGATGTGATGATGAATGAATTCATCGCTTTCACCGGGCTCAAGACCGGCGAGATCATGCCTGTGCTGCGCGTGGCGCTGGCTGGTATACTGCAGGGGCCGCCGGTGGTAGACATGGCAAAATTCCTGGGGGCAAAAGGCACTGCGGAGCGCCTTAAAAAATCTTTTGATTATTTTGAATCAGTACGCTAAATTTATAGAGAGAAAGGCGATAAAATATTTTCAAAAAAATCTTGGTGCATTTAAAACACTCTTTATTTATTTGCCGTCGGTAAGCCAAAATTAAAAACCATAAACTAAGTCACATGCCACGCAAGAAACGCGAAGAAGAAGATGATCTGGATCTCAACTCCAAAAAGAAAGGAGCTAAGAGCGACGCAGATGATGACGATGAGGATCTGGAAGATGAGGACGACATCGACCTCGATGAGTCTGAAGCGGAGTTTGAGACTGAGGAGAGTGAGCCATCTGAAGACGACATCAAGGACCTGGACCTCGAGGAGTTTGAAGACCTGATAGACAATAAGTCTAAGGGCAGCAAAGGCCGTAAGAGGGATGACGACGAAGATGACGACTTCGACGACTTTCAGGAAGAAGAGGAGTATGATGACTTCGGCGGTGGCGGAGGATTCGACGATGATTTCTAAGTCAAACAAAACTATACCAGCATACAGCCTCCCGGCTGTATGCTTTTTTATTTCTGCTAAACGATAATAATATGTCACGTCCTGTCAGAGTACTGGTAGCCAAAGTAGGCCTCGATGGCCATGACCGCGGCGCAAAAGTGATAGCCTCCGCGCTGCGCGATGCAGGCATGGAGGTGATCTATACAGGGCTGCGCCAGACCCCGGAGATGGTGGTCAATGCCGCCCTGCAGGAGGACGTAGACGCCATAGGCATCAGCATCCTCTCTGGTGCGCACAATACGGTATTCCCCAAAGTACTGTCTCTCATGAAGGAGAAAGGTATGGATGATGTACTACTGACTGGTGGCGGCATCATACCCGGAGATGATATGGCGCAGCTCAAAGACCAGGGCTGCGGAGAGCTCTTCCCTCCGGGCACTCCCACCAGTGAGATAGCCGACTACATCCGCGGCTGGGTAGGCGAGCATAGGTCTTTCTAAGGCCGTCCCTCTGCTTTTTCGTATTATTGCGCCCAATATGCACTATCTATCTGTAGAGGGCCTCTCTAAATCTTTTGGCGCTAAGCCTGTTTTCTCAAATATCACCCTGAATATCTCTGAAGGAGATAAGGTGGGCCTGATAGCCAAAAACGGCGCAGGCAAAAGCACCATGCTCAATATCATAGCGGGCAGGGATACTGCCGAGGAGGGCAAAGTATGGGTGCATAAAGATGTGAAGGTCTGCTTTCTGGATCAGGAGCCGGTATTTGACCCAGCCAAGACCGTAATAGAAAACATATTTGACCACAGGCATCCGATGATAGATGCAGTGAAAGAATATGAAGCACTGATGGAAGATGAGAACCCCGATGCTGACAAGCTGACGGATGCGATGGGTAAGATGGACGAACTCAATGCCTGGGACTTTGAGAGCAAGGTACATCAGATACTAGGCCGCCTCAAGATAGGCACGCTGACCAATAAAGCAGGCCAGCTCTCCGGCGGCCAGAAGAAGCGCCTGGCTCTGGCCAAGACGCTGATAGATGTAGAGTTTGACGCGAGCCGCAAGCTGCTGATCATGGATGAGCCGACCAACCACCTGGACTTTGATATGATAGAGTGGCTGGAAAATTTCCTTGCAGACTCTAAGATGACACTGCTGCTGGTCACGCACGATCGTTATTTCCTGGACTCTGTGTGCAATGAGATCATGGAGCTGACTCCTGGTGAGCTATATACCTATCCGGGAGACTACGAGTACTTTCTGGAGAAGAAAGCAGAACGCGAGGCCACTGAGAGTGCAAGTGTAGACAAGGCGCGCAACCTGATGCGAAAAGAGCTGGACTGGATGCGCAAGCAGCCTAAGGCGCGTACCACTAAATCAAAGTCACGTATAGATGCCTTCTACGAACTGCAAACCAAGGCTGCAGGCAAGACGAAGGAGCAGGAGCTGATGCTCAACGTAAAGATGTCGCGCCTGGGTGGCAAGATACTGGAGCTAAAAAAGGTCTATAAAGCCTATGGTGAAAAGAATATCCTGAATGGCTTTGACTATACATTCAAGAAAGGCGACCGTATAGGAATCATTGGAGAAAACGGCGTAGGCAAAACAACTTTCCTGAATATACTGCTCGGCCTGGAAAAGCCTGACACAGGCAAGATCAATGTGGGCGATACGATCGTATTTGGCTACTTTGACCAGAAGGGCCTGCAGTGGAAGGAGGATAAGCGCGTGATAGAATATGTAAAAGATATCGCTGAACACTTCCCGCTGGCCAATGGTGACAAGGTTTCTGCTACTAAATTTTTGGAGCTATTCCAGTTTACACCGGAGCAGCAGTTTACATTTATATCAAAGCTCAGTGGTGGCGAGAAGAAACGCCTACAGCTATTGGCCATCCTCTTCACCAATCCAAACTTCCTGATACTGGATGAGCCTACCAATGACCTGGACCTGATCACACTGCAGGTATTGGAAGACTTCCTACTCTCCTATCAGGGCTGCGTGATCATCGTATCTCACGACAGGTACTTTATGGATAAGCTGGTAGACCACTTGTTTGTATTTGAGGGCAAGGGCGTGATACGCGACTTTCCGGGCAACTATACGCTGTATCGCTTCTACAAAGATCAAGAGAAAAAGACTGGTACTTTCAGCCAGGATGCCAAATCGTCTCTACTACAGGCAGAGCCAGAGGTAAAAGAAGAAAAGCCTGTGGTAAAATCAGAATCAGCACCTTCCAAAAAAATGTCATTCAAAGAAAAGTTTGAGTTTGAAGCGCTGGAGAAAGAACTACCTGTACTCACCAAGGAGCGCGATGAGCTAAACGATAAGATAGCCGCAGGCACCCTGCCATATGAAGAGTTGCAAAAGGTCCTCGCACGGATAGCAGTAGTGACAGGACAGCTGGAAGAGAAAGAACTCCGCTGGCTGGAGCTGAGTGAGAAAACGGCTTAAGGCTAATGCAAAACAAAAACAGCGCAGGTATTCACCTCGCGCTGTTTTAAGAAAAAAAACCGTTTATCTTTCAGACTACTTAGTCACTATTATCTTGCCTGAGAAGGTGGCGTTAGACTCAGATATCACATTCACGATGTAGATGCCGGCAGCCAGGTCGAGGTCCTGCACCATATACTCCTGCATCTGATCCTGCATATCATTGGTATACACTACCTGACCCATCTGGTTGGTGATCACTACCTGCTTGATATTCTCATTTGACTCCCTCAGGGCGATATTGAGCGCACGACCCGATGCCAGTGGATTAGGATATACCTGCATGATGGTAGTATTGACCTGCTCTACACTGGCAGCGCCAAACTCTACTACAGCTATATCAGAGTATTCATACTTGCCGTCTTCATCTACCTGCTTCAGCCTGTAGTAGTTGCTACCAGAGACTGGCTTGCTATCTACCAGTGCGTAGTCTTGCTGCTCGTTAGTAGTACCATGACCTTTCACTTCTCCTATCTTTTCCCAGCTGATACCATCTGCAGACCTCTCGACCTCAAAGTGATCGTTATTGATCTCAGAGGCGGTAGACCACCTGAGCTGTGCCTGTGTATTCTCATACTTATCGGCTGTGAAAGATATCAGCTTGACAGGCAGTGCGTATGTCCACTGGATAGTATAAGGAGCCGGAGCCGGGTCTACCTTGCTGGCAGCATCAGTAGTCGCATAGTTGAATGTCAGTGACTGAGAACCTGTACCGCTAAACTTCACCATGAACTTGGTCGGGTCCACGTTGGTGATCACAGTATAGCCGGTGATCTCCTCATATACCTGCAGCGCGCCGTCACCATTTGCATCATAGAAGAGTTGATTGCCATTCAGGCCAGACAAGCTGGTGATAGTAAACTTGCTACCTGCGGTGAAGGCACCGTCTTCCGGATCTGTACCAGAGAACATACCCAGGCCATTGCTGGCCGTGATCGCTTTCACTGTATAGTGAAGTGGCTTAGGGATAGTATATGTCTTAGGTGTAGAGCTAGGCAGCTGATCATAGCCCAGGTATACATTCGTCACATTGGTCGCCGTCACGCTCACTGGCAGTTGACTAGGGGTCGTGTATACGCCTGCACCGGAGGTATTGTTTGAGCCATATTGAGACTTGGTACCTACCCAGTTTGTAGGCCATGTGCTGGCCGGTGTAGCCGCGCCTACGGATGGATTTGTGACGCTCGGCGTGATCTTCATGCTGGTAGTATATGCCGGCACCGTAGCGAACGAGAATGAACCATCAGCTGCTACGACACTCGATGCCAGTACCGTATTGGTGCTGCCGGAGAGTATCGCATAGAGCACCTGGCCACGATTGCTGGTGATCTCCACGCCATCTTTCAGGCCATTGCCATTGGCATCATCCAGCATTTTGCCACTGAGATTCACCTGGCAGTTTGATACACTCACGTGTACTGCTGAGTCTACGGCACATCCATTGGAGTATATAGCGTATACCCTATAGTATCCAGAGTCAGTAATGGCAACGCTGGTCACCGCCGGATTCTGAGTAGTACTGGTAAATCCATTTGGACCAGTCCATGAGTAGGCAGGCGCGCTGCCTGTAGCACTGAGTGTCATAGGTCCACGGGCACATACCGGAGTAGATACAGTAGGGACAGCATATGGCATACCTACGCATGATATTTGATAGTCCTCTACCTCACCTGTGGTAGCCAGACCTGTAGGGAGAGCGATCTCTGTACTATCATTGGCTATACGGAAGCGGGCATAAGTAGTAGGAGACGTAGAAGCAAAAGATGTAACTGTAAATGTCATGCTCACCGTCTGTGCCGAGGCGCTGGATGGGATCCTGACTGTCTTACGCTCTGATGCATCAAACAAGCCATTCTTATTGAAATCTATCCATCCGGCTATTACCGCGCTTTGGCCAGAGTTATTGAATGCATTGATGCTTACGGTGTATGTATTACAGTTGGCACATGCTACGGGGAATGTCACACCATCATCCAGTGCATCTGCATTGGCTGCGGTACCAGGCTGTCCGTCACCGTCGCAGGTCTCACCGGTGCCCAGATAGAGGCTTCCGGATACTGAGTGGTATGGTCCATTGCTGGCATAGAGCGTCTTGTAGCTATTTGGTGCATCACCGTAGTCAAAGAGGCTACCTACTGATACGTCATCGAGGAAGTTACCAATTGAGTTATTGCCACCGTATGAACCCACAGCTGTAAACTGCAGACGTGTGATATACTGACCTGCCGGTACGGTATAGAATCCGTTATAAGTACCCCAGGCAGTAGTGCCATCCATAGCTGTAGCTTGCAGCGTAGGAGCTTGTGGCGGCCCTATGAGAAGCTGTGCAGTATCCTGACCCGACCTACCCCTGTGGGAGAATGTCCACTTGAGCTTGGTACCCGGCGTGGTATACACATCCTGGTAGAGCGCGCCGTAGAGGTTTGCCTCCAGCTCCATAAAGTAGGTACCGCCATGCGCTGGCACACCATTAAATCCGCTCTGCCACATTTCGATCATCTTATCCGGCGCTGTGGTCCTCCAGTATGGGAGATTGGTCTCAGATGTAATGATATAAGAACCTGGTGCCGGCCCCATTTCAAAGCCCGGATTCTGGAATCCATTGCTACATGCAGCTACCAGTGGAGCTGTGACATATATCTGGTAGTCTTCCACCTCACCATTACTAGCCAGGCCAGTAGCAGCCGTCACATCTGAGCTACCAGTGGCAAAACGGAACCTCATAGAGGTAGGTCCATACTCTACCGAGTCAGACACAGTAAAGGTGACGGTATTGGCACCGGCATTGAGAAATACGTTTTGAATAGCATATTCACTGCCTCCGTCATATGCGTTGTTCTGATTAAGGTCAGCCCAGGCATTCAGGTAGCCGGCTGTGCTGGCAGTCACAGTGATGGTGTTAGTACCCATAGTCACAATGTTCACTGATGTAGGCACGCCGATATTGAAGTTCACACCATCCTCGTCAGCCACACCTATGGTGTCATCACCCAGTTCATTCACTGATGGCTGGCCATCCAGCTCTGCATCTATCTGGGTACCGAGATATACACCTGGCACGATCAGATGCCCGGCACCATTGTTGGCTACTGTAGTAGGCACACCCCATGCATCACCGTAGTCTATATCAGCCTGGAAGCCGAAGGTGAACAGCGCGCCATCACGCAGGTCTGCATTGAATGAAGTAGTAGTGCCTGACGGAGTACCCGATTTGTACGTTTCATATGTACCATTTGCATCAGAATCTATAAGCATATATACATTCATAGAGGCTGCAATAGGTGCATAGTTTCCGAAACTGGTAGATGACCTGTCAAAAACAAAATTCATGCTGGTCCTGGTACCAGTCTGTGATGCCCTCCATGTACGTGCGATCTTTGCGTTAATGTTATTTGGCAAGCCTGTCGTGATGCTCACGGTATTTGCACCTGCATTGTCAGCCACCATCAGGAAGGAATAATATGGCAGGCCTGAAGCACCATTTATAGTGAGAACGTTTGTATTAATACTCTTAGATTGATACTGGGCGAGTGCACATACATTATCTACACCTACACCGAAGATGTTATTCTTATAAGAACCATTGGAGCTGGCATTCCAGTATACTGTACCATTACTAGCGATATAGTTTTTGGCAGTGGTCTGATCAAGCGTAAAGCCGTACTTGAGAGCGAGGTAGCTTTCTACCTGATATTTTTCGGTCACAGTCAGCTGACGGTTAAACAGTGCTACCTCAGCGATCTGGCCTGTCAGATACCTGCCGAAAGTGGCTGTACCCATCCTCTCACCTACACTGTAGCGGGTAGCTGCAAAGGCGCTGTTTGAGAAAGCTGCATTGGTCTGTGCCTTTCCTTCTACGAAGAAGGAGTCCATATTTGATGCGCTGGTAGTAAACATGGAGGTAGCCATATGGTACTGCCCGATAGCGCTGGCATTAGAGTACTGTCCGCGTACTGTGCTGTTTCTGATCGTGTAGAGTGAGGTCGCACCCTTTGCAAAGAAAGCGGCGCTATTATTTGCTGTAGAGTCTACAGTAGCGGCAGCCGCTACGGAGAAGATACCTGATGCATTGGCAGCAGATGAGCTGGCATTCATCACACCAAAGGCTGTAGCCTCAGTAGAAGTAACTGATGAGAGGAAAGAGCCAGTCAGGCCACCTGTACCGTTAAAGTTTACTGCTGGGTGGTAGTTGACCGCGCTGGATACCAGCGTAGGAGCTGTACCATTGATGGCTGTCACATCATTATTGAGCTGGCTGGCATCCCACCATCCGGTCACGGTAGCACCAGAAGCTATGACGCTGTCGCCATAGAGCCACAGTGCTGTATTGCTGGTCACACCTCCTGGTGAGGAGAAATTGAGTACAACGGTAGTATTGCCAGTCACGGTGCAAGCGTGCGCATCAGTCACAGTGAGATAGTATATACCAGCCTTAGACGGAGTGGCAGATGCTATAGAAGGATTAGCGGTGGTAGAAGTGTAAGCTGATGGGCCACTCCATGAATATGTATATGGTGTCGTGCCAGCTGCTGCGACTGAGGTCAGGTTGATCGTTCCGTTCAGCAGGATCGGAGAGTTAGATGTAGGTGTGGTGGTAGGCAGTGGCCATACAGTGGCTGAGCCGCTGGCAGATGCGGTACATCCCGCTGCGTTTGTGACAGTCACGGTATATGTAGTGGTCGCCGCCGGAGCTACGACGAAGCTGCTGGCAGTAGATCCTGTATTCCACAGGTAAGTACCACCACCTGACGCTGATATAGTAATGTTTACATTCTTGCAAGCAGAGCCACCAGTCACTGCCGGGGTAGGCTTGGTAGCTACAGTAGCTACACCGCTGGCAGTAGCTGTACAGCCTGACGCATTGGTCACTGTCACTCTGTATGTACCTGCCACGAGTACAGGATTGCTTGCAGTATTCACACCATTGCTCCATGCATAGCTCGTACCACCAGATGCTACCAGCGTAGCTGCTGTACCTGAGCAGATAGGCGCACTGGTAGCGGCTGCTGCCGGCAGTGCATTGACGGTCACCGTACTGGTAGCGCTGGCCGTACAGCCACCTGCATTGGTCACAGTCACTGTATATGTGGTAGTCGTGACGGGAGATACTGTGATGCTGGCAGTAGTAGCACCTGTACTCCACAGGTATGTAGCGCCGCCAGAGGCTGTGAGCGTAGCAGAGCTACCTACGCAGATAGATGGACTATTGACAGAAGCTGTAGGATATGTAGCTGCTGTCACTGTAGAGGTAGCAGTAGCAGAACATGTAGCAGCATTGGTCACAGTGACAGTGTAGCTGCCGGTAGAGCTGGCAGATATAGCGGCGGTAGTAGCACCTGTGCTCCATGCGTAGGTACCGCCGCCTGTAGCAGTCAGTGCAGCCGGAGTACCGGAGCAGATCACACCATTATTGACTGCCGCTACAGGATTTGCAGCTATGGTCACGGTGCCGCTCGCGGTGGCAGTACAGCTACCCATATTAGTCGCGGTCACAGTATATGTCCCTGCAGCAGTAGTAGTAATGCTGCTAGTAGTAGCACCAGTGCTCCACACATAGATAGAGCCACCTGTAGCTGTCAGGCGCGCGGTCTTGCCGGCGCAGATAGCAGTGTCATTTACAGCAGGAGTAGGTAGTGGGTTGACCGTAATGATACCTGATGCAGTAGCAGTACATGCCAGGGCATCAGTCACGGTCACAGAAAAAACTCCGGCAGTCAGACTACGGATAGTATCAGTAGTACTACCAGTGCTCCACAGATATGTACCCCCGCCAGTAGCTGTCATGGTAGCAGTGCCCCCCTCGCAGACGGCAGGATTAGTGACAGAGGCTACGGCGCTATCTTCTGTGATCGTACCGCTGGCAGTAGCTGTACAGCCGGCTGCACTGGTCACAGTCACGTTGTACGTAGTAGTGGTAGCAGGACTGGCTATGGTCAGCGCGGCAGTGGTAGCACCGGTACTCCAGAGATAAGTACCACCACCAGATGCTGTGATAGTAGCAGATGCATGTGAGCAGCTTACTGCATTGGTAGCTGAGGCTACCGGCAGCGGATTGGCAGTGACAGCCTGGCTGGCGCTGGCAGAGCAGCCAGAAGCCGGAGTAGTGACAGTCACTGTATATGTACCAGATGTGCCTGTAGTGATAGCGCTGGTGGTAGCACCAGTGCTCCAGAGATAAGTACCGCCGCCTGAGGCCGTCAGCATCACAGAGGCAGGCACGCAGAATGTGGTCGGACCCGATGCTGCTATAGCTGCGGTAGGGGTCAGATTGACTGTCACATCGCTGCTGGCAGTAGCTGAGCAGCCACCAGCGCCGTAAACAGTCACTGTATATGTACCGGTGCTACCTACTGCGATAGCAGCGGTAGTAGCACCAGTGCTCCATGCATAGGAAGTACCGCCAGATGCTGTCAGCGTGACAGAGCCACCACTACAGAATGTAGTAGGACCAGACGCAGTGATAGAGGCCGTAGGAGTAGTATTGGCGGTCACTACCTGACTGGCTGTAGCTGTACAGCCTGTAGCAGGAGTAGTGACAGTGACAGTATAAGTATTAGATGTACTGGCTGTGATAGCGCTGGTAGTAGCACCAGTGCTCCAGGCATAGGTACCTCCGCCAGATGCTGTCAGCGTCACACTGCCCGGTGTACAGAATGTAGTAGCACCCGATGGAGTGATAGCTGCAGTAGGATTAGGATTTACCCAGATAGTGCCTGAGGCAGTAGCAGTACAGCCTGCTGCGCTGGTGGCAGTCACACCGTAGATGGTACTATTGACAGGAGATGCTGTGATCGGATTGATGGTCTGTCCTGTAGTCCAACGGTATGTGGCACCGCCGGTAGCCGTCAGCGTAGCTGTCTGGCCCCTGCATATAGTCGGGCTATTGACTGTAGGTGTAGGATTGGGATTGACAGTGAGGCTATATGTCTGTGTAGTACTGCAACCGTTGACTGCATTAGTATAGGTAGCTATATAGCTACCGGAATTTACCGGCTGCAGGTTTGTGAGCAGCGTATCGCGTGTGAAAGCTGTGAAACCTCCGGGACCGGTATAGCTCCATGTACCAGTAATCGGCTGTGGGCCAAACTCTACTGAGCCACCAGGACAGAGGGATGGATTTGCATTGACCACCCATCCTGCGCCATTTATGTTTACATACGGAGTGATAGCCCCGGCAGTATTCACAGTCACTGACTGGCCGGATGAAGCTGCAGAGCAACCATTGGCAGCGGTAGCGGTGACGGTATAAGTACCTGCCGTAGAAGCTGTGATAGATCCTGTAGTAGCGCTGGTGCTCCATACATATGATGTGCCTCCGCCCGCTGTGAGTACCACACTGCTACCACTACAAAAAGTAGTAGGGCCGCCAGCAGTGATAGTAGCAGTCGGATTCGTCATAGCTACTGACCCGGTCAGAGGCGCAGCACTGAAAACCTCGCAAGGCTGTGTGCCGTTGTAGGAGAATATCCTGTAATAGACTGTCTGACCACACGCACTGGCAGGCACGTTATCTGTGAAAGACCTGCTGGTAGGGGTCAGGATGTTTCCCGTAGGCAGTGCGACTACTGTGCTACTGCCGATCGTGTTACCTACTGCGTAGGCGACATTACTAGATGGTACATCTGTAGGAGCAGATGCGCCTATATAGCGCAGCACTATACTGCCTGTGGCCAGAGCAGCGACAGAATAGCTGCCTGATATGGTCAGGCTGCTGGCAGAGGCTGCAAAAGTGGTAGGTGCCGCAGGTGCTGTAGGTGTGCCTGATGCGCCGTTTATCATTCTCAGCGCGTTGGTAGGCACAGCACTGGTCAGCGTGAGCCCTACATTGTTGCCATCAAATGTTCCAATATTAAGACCATTGGTAATAGTCGCAATAGAAAGGAGATTACACTGAGCGCCTGATCCGACGGCCTTGATAGTAGGGCCTACAGCTATAGCATCGCTATAGGTACCACCGATAGTGAGCGTACCGCTGAAAGTAATTGTCCCTGTATTACCGACATTTCCTGTGACCGTCTGCGATGTACCTGTGAAATTTACAGTAGCGCTATTAGTCAGAGAGGCCGATGAATAGCTACCATTATTAGTCAGGCTACCTCCGGTCACAGATACAGCACCAGCAGTATTGATAGTGCCTCCGGCATAATTTGTCGAAACACCGTTAGACTGAGTCAATGTACCAGTGATGGTTCCGTAGTTATCAAGATCTGACGCTGCTGCGTTGAGCGTCAGCGCACCACTTATTGTTCCGTTATTTACGAGTGTTCCCTTCACAGTAGAAGCTCCGCTAAGCGTAGCCCCAGAGTTATTATTGTAGGTACCCCCATTTTGCGTGAGCGTACCGGAGAATGTGCCAGCATTGTTGACTACGCTACCTGAGCTCTGAGTCAGCACGCCGCTATAGGCGCCATTGCTATTGAAAGTATATCCGTTAGGCAGCGTGAATGCCTTGTTGGATGGTCCGTAGCTATTGATCGTACCAGACGTACCGGAAAACGTAAGCGTAGCTCCATTCCAGTTAGTGGCTGCGGAGATACAGATCGCACTACCCGTATTGAGTGTAATGGTGCGGGTATATGAACCGCTAAAGGTCAAACAATAAGTTTGACCTGCTGGTACAGTGATGTTACTATTGGTATTGATCGTGCTGTTACAGCCAGTGCACTGGGCCTGGCCATCGAGTGCATACATGGCAAACAAGGCAAGCAAAAATGCTGTCAGACCAGAGCGGATAACTCTCAATAGCCGACCTCCTTCTTCGTAATAATTTTTCATTTGACAACGGGTTATATAGTACCTTGTACGATACAAGGATTCTTTTGTTTCGCCACCGATATGGGACAATCAGTTAAGGGAGTGATTATCAATATCATTAGCAACGGAAGATCCCTGAGTAGTACAGAGCACTCAGGGTATACGTATCTAAGAGGTATTAGCTTCATTATCCACCGAAAATCTTTGTAAACACAAAGCATTTTCGGGCAATAATTGATATACTTGAGCATGGCAAAGCTCAAGTCATACTACCAGAATGAGCACCCCGAGGCGGGATGTGACGAGGCAGGCAGAGGATGCCTGGCTGGTCCGGTATATGCTGCAGCGGTTGTTTTGCCGCTGGACTTTCGTCATAAAGTGCTGACAGACTCCAAGCTGCTGGACGAAGCCACGCGCATGGATCTGCGTAAATACATCGAGCGCAAAGCCATAGCCTACGCTGTGACGGCAGTAGACAACGTCCGCATCGATGAGATCAATATCCTCCAGGCCTCTATATCGGCCATGCACCAGTCACTGGATAAACTCAATAAGGGCTTTGGGTTTATCATAGTGGATGGCAATTATTTCAAGCCTTACGGCAGTGTACCTCACAAAACGATCATCAAAGGCGATAGCCTCTACTATAGCATAGCCGCCGCGTCTATCCTGGCCAAAACATACCGGGATGAATACATGCAACAGATGCACGACACATACCCACAGTATGGCTGGCGCAGCAATAAGGGCTATGCTACAGCGTCTCATCGCACTGCTATCCGCGAGCATGGTATGTGCCCCCTGCACAGGAGGTCATTTCAACTCAAGGAAATGCAGTTAGATCTTTTCTGAGTTAGTTTTACGCATAACGTTTAAAAAAGATACCTGATTGTTGTTGTATCGTATGCTAATCAGGATCGTATCAGCGTGGCAGCCCATACCTGTCTATCAGGTATACAAAGGATGCCATGGCTGCGGCACCCATCTCCAGCTCGCGGTCATTTACATTCTCCCAGGTATCGCGAGCGCTGTGGTGAAAATCAAAATAGCGCTGTGAGTCGGGATGCAGCTCAGCGAGCAGCGGACATACATCTTTGAGAGGCGATACGTCGGCCCCGGCGCCATCATTATCCATATCTCCTATCTCAAATTGATCGAGCAGCGGCTTCCAGTTTTTCTGGACAGCTGCACGTAGCTCAGGTTTGACATCCATAGTAAAGCCGCGTGGTGTGAAGCCGCCCGCATCGGACTCTATGGCCGCTATATGTTTTTGCGGGCTTTTCGCAGCCTGTGCGGCATATTCCTTCCCTCCACGGAGCCCGTTTTCTTCATTCATATAGGCAACAACACGGATCGTACGGTTAGGCTTTATGCTTAGTGACTTGTAAAGTCTGATGACCTCGATGGCCTGCACCACACCTGCTCCATCGTCCTGCGCACCCTCCGCGAGGTCCCATGAGTCCAGATGACCTCCGATCACTATTATCTCATCAGGCTGCTCTGTTCCCTTTATTTCGGCTATGACATTAGCCGATGCCACATCTGGAAGCGTCTGGCATGACGTTCGGAATGTAAAGTGCAGGTGGGGATTTACTTTCAGATCACGGCTCAGCTGCTCTGCTCCCGCGGTACTGATAGCCACTGCAGGTATCCTGACGATAGAATCATTGTAGCCCATAGATCCTGTATGCGGCCACTCATCTACATGCTGCGACATAGAGCGGACCACTACAGCTACAGCGCCATACCTGGCCGCCTCCATAGCACCCGCCCAGCGCTGCTGTACTGCCTTGCTATATGCTTGAAATGTCTCCGTCTCAGCCTGATCAAAGGAGCCGTTATAGAATACAATTTTCCCTTGCGCATCACCTGGTTTGAGTTTTGACAAACCCTCCAGGCCATTCACCTCTACTACCTCTGCATTGATACCGCGATCTGGTGTCGCTATCGATCCTCCCAAAGCGCAGATAGCAGGCCTGTACATTGTTTTTGAACCGGAAGAGGCGCTGTACCAGGCCTCCTCATGAGCGCCTCTGACCCAGTGGGGTACAGTTACACCCTGTAGCCATACAGTATCGGCTCCTGCATTTTTCAGAAGCTGCTGAGTCAATACAACGGCTTTGGCAGCGCCATCGGAGCCACTAAGACGCGGGCCTACCTTCTTGCAGAGATCGCGAAGGTCACTGTAAGCCTTGTTTTGAGTGAGGGCGGTGCGGAAGAAAGATGACAGGATAGCTGAATCCGACTGTGCTGATATAGCTAAGGAACTACCTGCAATAGCTGCCAGTAGCAACAGATTTTTGAAAGCGATCATAATCTAAATATACTGACTTCGTTAAGCATTTGGCATAAACGAAAAGGCAGCCCAAGAGGACTGCCTTTGTATTTTGAATGCTAGTATTGCTTACTTATTCGAACCTCAGGTCGAGTGCGAGACCGCGGAGCTCGTGCAGGAGTACATTGAATGACTCAGGTACGCCTGGCTCAGGGATGTTGTCACCCTTCACGATGGCTTCGTATGTCTTGGCACGGCCTGTGATGTCATCAGACTTCACAGTGAGGAGCTCTTGCAGGATGTTTGATGCACCGTATGCCTCGAGTGCCCACACCTCCATCTCACCAAAACGCTGACCACCAAACTGAGCCTTACCGCCCAGAGGCTGCTGCGTGATGAGAGAGTATGGCCCGATACTACGTGCGTGCATCTTGTCATCCACCATGTGGCTCAGCTTCAGCATGTAGATCACACCTACTGTAGTAGGCTGGTCAAACCTGTTGCCTGTTTCGCCATCATAGAGATAAGTAGAGCCCAGCTCTGGCACACCGGCCTTGGCTACCCAGTCGGATATTTCATCCAGTGTAGCTCCGTCAAATATCGGCGTAGCAAACTTCACACCGAGCTTGAGACCAGCCCAGCCGAGTACAGTCTCATATATCTGGCCGAGGTTCATACGGGATGGTACACCCAGTGGATTCAGTACGATATCTACAGGAGTACCGTCCTCGAGGAATGGCATATCCTCTGCACGTACGATCTTCGCTACGATACCCTTGTTGCCGTGGCGGCCCGCCATCTTATCACCCACCTTCAGCTTACGCTTCTTGGCTATGTATACCTTGGCCAGTTTCAGTACGCCAGATGGCAGCTCATCACCGATAGAGATGTTAAACTTCTCCCTCTTGTACTTACCTGTTTCCTCGTTGATGCGCAGGTTATAGTTGTGGAGCATTGCCTTGATCAGCACGTTAGACTCTTCTTCCTTGGTCCAGTTGTTACCGTCCACGTTAGCGAAGTCGAGATCCTGGATCACCTTGGCAGAGAACTTGGTTCCCTTGCTGATCCACTCTTCCTTGTAGTTTGAGAAGACACCTGTAGACACCTTGCCGCTGAGCACGCCCATCAGCTTGTCTACCAGCAGGCCCTTGATCTCAGCTACACGCTTTTCGAAGTCCTTATCGAGCTTCTCGAGAGCCGCCTTCTCCTTGGTCTTGGCAGTTTTATCTTTCTTAGCACGGGCGAAGAGCTTCTTGCTGATCACCGTACCTTCGATAGATGGTGGTACCTTCAGTGAAGCATCCTTCACATCACCAGCCTTGTCACCGAAGATCGCGCGGAGGAGTTTTTCTTCCGGAGTAGGATCGGTCTCACCCTTAGGTGTGATCTTGCCTATCAGGATATCACCTTCCTTCACCTTGGCACCGACGCGGATGATACCGTTCTCATCGAGGTCCTTGGTTGCTTCTTCTGATACGTTAGGGATATCTGGTGTGAGTTCTTCTTCACCGAGCTTGGTATCACGTACTTCCAGCTCAAACTCTTCGATCTGGATAGAGGTGAATACGTCATCACGCACGATGCGCTCATTGATCACGATCGCATCCTCAAAGTTGTAACCCTTCCATGGCATGAATGCCACCTTCAGGTTAGCACCGAGTGCGAGCTCGCCATCCTGTGTAGAGAAGCCTTCGCAGAGTACCTGGCCCTTCTGTACGCGCTGGCCCTTGCGGACGAGCGGCTTCAGGTTGATACATGTGCTCTGGTTTGTCTTGAGGAATTTAGACAGCTTATATACTACCTTCTCATCCTTAAAGTTGACGAGTTTCTCATCTTCAGTCTTGTCATAGCGTACGTGGATCTCGTTTGCATCTACATACTCTACAGTACCCGCGCCTTCTGCATTGATCAGGTTGCGGCTGTCAGCAGCTACCTTGCCCTCGAGGCCTGTGCCTACGATAGGAGATTGCGGCTTGAGCAGTGGCACAGCCTGACGCTGCATGTTCGACCCCATGAGTGCACGGTTAGCATCATCATGCTCCAGGAATGGGATGAGGGATGCAGATACACCTACGATCTGGTTTGGCGCTACGTCCATATAGTCTACCTCAGCAGGAGCCAGGATAGGGAAGTCACCCTGATACCTGGACTTCAGCTTGTCAGTGAGGAAGTTTCCGGTCTTGAAGTCCATATCCACCTTAGCCTGAGCGATCTTCTTAGAGTCTTCTTCTTCAGCTGAGAGGAATACCGGCTTGCCCTTCACTTCTACCTTACCGTCCTTCACCTTGCGGTATGGCGTCTCGATGAAGCCCATATCGTTCACCTTGGCGTGTACGCAGAGCGTGGAGATCAGACCGATGTTTGGTCCTTCCGGTGTCTCGATAGTACAGAGGCGGCCATAGTGAGAGTAGTGTACGTCACGCACCTCAAAGCCTGCGCGCTCACGAGAGAGACCGCCGGGTCCGAGTGCCGATACACGGCGCTTATTGGTGATCTCTGCCAGAGGGTTGGTCTGATCGAGGAACTGTGACAGCTGGGATGTACCAAAGAATGAGTTGATCACAGATGACAGGGTACGTGCATTGATGAGGTCTACCGGGGTAAACACTTCATTGTCACGCACGTTCATACGCTCACGGATAGTACGTGCCATACGTGCCAGACCTACGCCAAACTGTGCATACAGCTGCTCGCCTACAGTACGTACGCGACGATTGCTCAGGTGGTCGATGTCATCTATTTCTGCGCGCTGGTTGCTCAGTGCCACGAGGTACTTCACGATCAGGATGATATCCGTCTTAGTGAGAACCTTGGTGTCATGTGTATCATCCAGGCCGAGCTTCTTATTGATCTTGTAGCGGCCTACCTCACCGAGGTCATACCTCTTGTCAGAGAAGAAGAGCTTCTCGATGATGCCACGGGCAGTCTCCTCGTCAGGTGGATCTGAGCCACGGAGCTGCTTATAGATATGGTTGAGGGCCTCTATCTCAGAGTTAGAGGTATCCTTCTGGAGTGTATTAAATATGATAGAGTAATCCTGCGTCTGTACTTCCTTGTGTACGAAGATAGACTTGGCGCCGGAGCCACCGATCAGGTCCAGGTTATCCTCAGTGATAGTGGTATCGCGCTCGAGGAGTACTTCATTACGCTCGATAGAAACTACCTCACCGGTATCCTCATCTACGAAGTCCTCCATCCAGGTGCGGAGCACCCTCGCAGCCAGCTTGCGGCCTACTGATTTCTGGAGGTCTTTTTTCACGCCGATGTTGATCTCATCAGCCAGATCGAAGAGTTTCAGGATATCCTTGTCAGAGTCATAGCCTACTGCACGGAGCAGCATAGTGACCGGGAATTTCTTCTTACGGTCTATGTAGGCGTACATTACGTTATTGATATCGGTAGCAAACTCCATCCATGCGCCCTTGAAAGGGATCACACGGGCAGAGTAGATCTTGGTACCATTCGGGTGGAATGACTGGCCAAAGAATACACCCGGAGAGCGGTGCAGCTGTGATACTACCACACGCTCAGCACCATTGATGATAAAGGTTCCCTTAGGTGTCATGTATGGGATGTTTCCGAGGAATACATCCTGCACGATCGTCTTGAAGTCGATGTGCTCAGGATCATTACAAGACAGTTTCAGCTTAGCCTTGAGAGGCACGCAATAAGTGAGGCCACGCTCTACGCACTCATCCATAGAGTAGCGCGGCGGGTCTATAAAGTAATCGAGGAATTCGAGTACGAAGATATTGCGTGTATCAGAGATCGGGAAGTTCTCCATAAATACCCTGTGAAGACCCTCAGAGGAGCGATCATCATTGGTAGTTTCGATCTGGAAGAACTCTTTAAACGTAGAAAGCTGGATGTCAAGAAGGTCTGGCGACTCGTCTGCGAGGTTAACTTTACCGAAATTGACTCTTTCCTTTGCTTTTTTGATTTCGGCCATGTCTTTCTTTATGTTTTGTTAGAAATTTCGACTTAAAATCTGGTTTCACCCAGTATTGGTGCGGGTTTCCGCTCGGTTTTCATGATTGATCCCCATCTTGCTCTGGGGTTGAGATTATGCATCTCTTAAAAAACAGTTTAAGGCACGCTCACCCTTTTGAGTGAGTCGTGCCTTAAATCTTGTGTCAGGACAGTATTGAATTACTTGAGTTCAACTTCTGCGCCTGCCTCTTCGAGTTTCTTCTTCAGATCTTCTGCAGTAGCCTTGTCAGCCTTTTCTTTAACTGGCTTTGGAGCACCGTCTACCAGATCCTTAGCTTCCTTCAGACCGAGGCCTGTCAGATCCTTCACGATCTTTACTACGTTCAGTTTCTGAGCGCCAGCAGACTTCAGGATCACGTCAAATTCAGTTTTCTCAGCAGCAGCAGCAGCGCCACCAGCGGCAGGAGCAGCTACAGCTACAGCAGCAGCAGCTGGTTCGATACCGTAATCAGATTTCAGGATAGATGCGAGCTCGTTTACGTCCTTTACAGTCAGGTTTACGAGAGTCTCAGCAAGAGCTTTTAAATCGGCCATTGTAATGAGTTTATTAATTGTGAATCAAAAATGTTTTCTGATCGTTTTGGAAGCCCTTTCGGAAAACGGATTGCAAATGTAGCATTAATCCGACAGTTTACAAACATTTTTTGGAGAATATGAACAATTTTTTAGCCTTGGCAGGGAGTTTGATTGACGAGCCATCCGACTATCAGATTTAGGCCAAAAATCAATTGAAAATCAACTTCTTAAAGAAAAGGCATACCTATCTATACGGCCAGGTACTACCCGGATCCGGACACCGGAGAGACATGAAAGTGTAAGAAATAGCCACTCCTACAAAAACATACTGGTCCTTTTGCGGGGACTCACCCCGCTGATAGCCGGGTTTTCCTGTTTTCTCACCATGGTTGACCTCTCCGGAGCGATCTGAGAGGGCCGCTGACAGGCCGCGGGAGCCACCGGGCAGTGAGGCAGAGGAGGGATAGCTGCCACTCACATCATCCAGATAGTCTGTAAAGGTCTCCCGGAAAGACATGAAGGCATTGATGTTCCAGTTTTTCTTCAGGTGCACCTTGAAGCCAAACTCCAGGGGTATCTCAAATGAATAGAGCTTGTATTTCTTGACGCCCGAGTAGCTGGCATCATTTTGCCCCTCGGTGCCGAGCGGCTGCAGGTAGTACCATTTGCCCTTGTATCTGGCCTCAGGATTGAAAAAGAACATCCCCACGCCGGTAGCGATATAGGGTGTCCAGCCATTCTTTTTAGGGTTATTCTTGTTGTACTTAAAGAAATTGAACTCAAATGTGGCGCAAAGGTCAGCTACATACGAGCGGAAAGACAGATTACGCTGGCGGCTACGGGCCAGGCTGGAGCCGGCATCGTCGGCAGCTATCTGCCCAAAACTGACCATGGCCTTTGCAGCGAGGCGTTTGTTAATATTATAGCGGTAGAAGGCACCACCTGCCGGGCCCACATATTTCCAGTTGAAGGTCGGATTGAGGTCGCCATAGTAATTGGCCCCGCCACCCCACACTCCTATCTCGTGAAACTGTGCATGGACCGATAGTGCTGACACCAGCAAAACAAGCAGGAAATAATATGATCTGAACTCTCTCAACGGGGCGCAAAAGTAAATAACTCAGCCGAAAGCATCTAACATTGTACCAAAACGTGGGTTGGACACATTTGTTGCCCGCTCATTCTGTACAGTCACTGAAAGGGCTTTTGACGTGCCAAAGATTTATAATTATCTTTATAAGCTTATAAAATCCGCATAGCATGGAAGCTACCGCTACGGCCTCAGTGGCCAAGTCTATCCCTATCAGTCCCAATACGAAGCTGGAAGAGATCATCCGCATCTTCAATCTCCAGCAGCGCAACCGCCAAACGGCAAAGAGTACGACCGCCTCTGAGCGCCGTGCCAAGCTGCAGAAAATGATAGATACGATCTTTGAGCTGCGCCCGCAGATAGAGGAGGCCATGTACAAAGACCTGCGCAAGGCTAAGGTGGAGAGCGACTTTGCTGAGCTATACTCTGTACTGACAGAGGCCCGTTTTGCTATGGGCCGCGTGGCGGAGTGGATGCAGGAGGTAGAGGTAGAGACACCCCTGTCTATGATCGGCTCCAGCTCAAAGATCATCTACGAGGCCAAGGGCACTACGCTGATCTTATCTCCGTGGAATTACCCTTTTATGCTACCTCTCGTGGCTGCTATCTCCTCCATAGCCGCCGGCAATACGGTGATCATCAAACCATCTGAATATACGCCGCACACCTCCGCTATACTCAAGGTGCTGGTGAATAAGGCATACAACGAAGCTGATGTGGCTGTGATAGAGGGCGATCATACCGTCTCTACAGAGCTGCTAAAGCTGAAGTGGGACCATATCCACTTCACCGGAAGCCCGGCAGTGGGCAAGATGATCATGAAGGCTGCTGCTGAGCACCTGACGCCGGTCACGCTGGAACTGGGTGGCAAGTCGCCGGCTTTCATAGATGAAACGGCTAATATCAGCGCAGCAGCGAAGAAGCTGACCTGGGGCAAATGGATCAACCTGGGCCAGACCTGTATCGCCCCGGACTATGTGCTGGTGCATGAGAGCAAGAAGGATGAATTTATCAGTAAGATAAAGGAGACAATCACGAAGAGCTTTGGTGCAAATCCGCAGGCCAGCCCGGACCTGGCGCGCCTGATCAATAACAAGAACTACCTCCGCGTGAAAGGCCTGCTGGACGATGCTGTAAAGACAGGCGCCAAGGTAGAGGCTGGCGGGCAATCTGATGAATCAGAAAACTACATCGCTCCTACCGTACTCACCAATGTATCTCTGGACTCTAAGGTGATGCAGGAGGAGATATTCGGACCGATCCTGCCTGTGATCACTTACAAAAATGTAGACGAAGCACTGGCCCTGGTCAATAGCAAGGAGAAGCCTCTCTCCCTCTACATCTTCTCCTCCAGCAATAAGAACCAGAAATACCTGCTGAATCATACCACGGCTGGCGGCACCTGTATCAATGACAATGTGATCCATATCACTAATCCTTACCTGCCGTTTGGCGGGGTGAGCAACTCCGGTATCGGCAAGTCTACCGGCCATTTTGGGTTCAAGGAATTCAGCAATGAACGGGCAGTGCTCAAAGCGCTGCATGGCGGCTCGGTATCTACGCCTCTATGGTTCCCTTATGGCAAGTTTACCCAGACTGTCACTGAGTTTTTGATGAAGTATTTTTAAGTTTGCAATAAACCGTCCGGTATCACACGATGAAAAAATTCATTCTCTCTGGCGCAGCTGCGCTCGCACTGATGGCAGTACTAGTCATCCACTCCTGCAAGAAAGACGTCAGCGATGGCATAGTAGAGCCGATCACCATAGTGAAGCCGGACTCTCTGATCAAATATCAATATGCCGGCGGTACGCAGCAGATCCAGATCCAGTTTACCACAGATCGCCCGATCAACAATGTGACCTGCAAATACCAGATAGACAGCTCCGGCAATGCTAACTTCCCTTATACCTATCCTGATACCCTCTTTGCGGTACGTCTGGATAGCCCGGCTAGCCTGCTGAATAATAAATACACCTGGACCGGATCATACCGCGTGCCGGACTCGCTACTGCCGCAGACAGTAGTTCGCTTTGACGTAAAGATGAAAGCCAGTGGCAATCCGAGCAACTCTGACACCGTACGCGAGGAGAAACAGTTTAAGCTTATAGTACAGTAACTGCTATAGGTCATAGCAGCATTGCCTGCGTATGATTACATTTGCGGCATATTCTGCTGCCATGAATCTCCACTACGAGCGCCACAACTATTCCAAAGCCGAGCTCACAGAAGACAATATAGCTTCTGATCCATTTTCACAGTTTGCAATATGGTACCAGGATGCCAAGGCATCTGCTATCAAGGAGGCAAACGCCATGGTGATCGCTACAGCCACACCTGACGGTAAGCCATCGGCGCGCATCGTGCTGCTCAAAGAATTCAGCAAGGAGGGTTTCGTATTCTTTACCAACTATGATAGCCGCAAGGGTCAGGAGATCCGGGAGAATCCACAAGGTCAGATACTTTTCTTTTGGGATATACTGGAGCAGCAGGTACGGATAGAGGGCCGGCTGGAGCATATAGCACCGGAGCGGTCTGACGAGTACTTTGAGTCCCGTCCTGTAGAGAGCCGCTACGGGGCTATCGCCTCACCGCAGAGTGCAGTAGTGCCATCACGCACGTACCTGGAGGAGCAACTGGCAGAGGCGCATCTGCAACCGCCGGTGCGGCCAGCGCACTGGGGGGGATATATACTAGTGCCTGATTATTTTGAATTCTGGCAGGGGCGCCCATCACGTATGCACGACAGAATCTTCTATCGTCTGCAGGATGGACAGTGGACCAGCGGTAGGCTGGCGCCATGAGGTGGCGGGATACAAATAAAAAAAGCGCAGGAACGATGTCACTGCGCTTTTTTTATTCTTGAGAGTGTATCTGTGATTACTCTTCAGTCTTCTTAGCAGCCGCCTTGCGTGGTGGAGCCTTCTTGGCTGTTACTTCTTTGTCGGCAGCTTTTTTGGCAGCCTTAGCCTTGTCAGCCTTAGGTGCTATCACGACAGTCTCCTTCTGTGGCCTGGAGTTGCCATATGAGCCTTTAAACCTTTTTCCTTTTGCAGTACGTTTATCTCCTCTGCCCATTTTGTCTTTTCGTTTTGAGTGATTGAATTTGGAATAGCTGCAAATATATCAAATACTACTGAATCATCATGGCCCGACAGGATTATATCCCGCACTGGCACTAGATAAAAAAGAAATCCCCTCCGCTTCCGGAGGGGATTTCCCGATAGATCTGGTAGACAATATTACTTGTTTACTTTCTTAGCGAGCTCAGCGCCAGCCTTAAACTTAGCTACCTTTTTAGCCTTGATCTTGATCTCTTTGCCAGTACGTGGGTTGCGGCCAGTACGAGCAGCACGCTTAGCTACTGAGAAAGTACCGAAGCCAACGAGGGTTACCTTGTTGCCTTTAGCCAGTGTAGATTCTACTGCGCCGATGACAGCGTCCAGAGCGTCTGCAGCCTGACCCTTAGTGATCTTCGCGTCTTTCGCGATCTTGTCTACGAGTTCTCCCTTATTCATTGTGTTTTTGTTTATAGGGGTTATTAATTGATTTACGGTGACGAAAGTATAAGTATGCACTTCACTTTCAAAGGCAGACTATACGCCCTATTGTGCATAAGTGTGCTCTGTATCCCGCACTATCACAGGGTTTTAGCGCAATTAACTGACTATCAGCATTATAACCCAAAACCGTTGGTATCACTGCCTTTCAGCGCTTGTTGATATTTCATATTTTATTGCGATATGATTGATTCGCTTTGATAAATGCATCACTATCATTAGCTTTCATCACACAACATACATCCATGCGTCATCTCCTGCTTGCCTTCTTTGCGTCCTTTGTGCTGATCGGTACCGGCTGCAATCACAATAAGATACCATGCCCTACCTACGCAGACTCTACACCGGAGAAAAAGAAGAAAGGTAAACCAGGCTCACAGCAACCCGAGATGCCAAAGTCATATAAGGCAAAGAGTGGCGTACTACCTACAGATGGCGGCGGCAAGCGCACCAAGGTGCCACGATAATTTTTAGCTAATCTTGCTCCAGGCATTATCTTTTGCCTCTGTCTCGAGATATCTGCGTAGTCCCTGGTTTTCCGGCAGGGCCAGATCGGGATCTGTATCTATCAGTGTAAATGCCTCCTGACGGGCGGCATCCAGGATATGGACATCTTCTGAGAGGTCAGCTATACGCAGGTTTACAGCGCCACTCTGGCGCGTACCGTCCAGGTCTCCGGGGCCACGCAGCTTGAGGTCTTCCTCTGCTATGATAAAGCCATCATTGGTAGCGCAGAGTACATCTACACGCTTTTTTGAATCGGGGCTGAGTTTAGCGCCAGTCATCAGCACGCAATAGGACTGAGACGTCCCGCGCCCCACGCGTCCGCGCAGCTGGTGCAGCTGCGAGAGGCCAAAGCGCTCGGCATTTTCTACCACCATTACACTTGCATTTGGCACGTTCACGCCTACTTCTATCACCGTGGTAGCTATCATGATCTGTGTCTCTCCTCTTACGAATCGCTGCATCTCATAGTCCTTATCTTGTGGCTTCATTTTGCCGTGCACGATGCTGATCTGATAGTTTGGTTTTGGGAAGGCGCGCGACAGGCTCTCATATCCATCCATGAGGTTTTTGAGGTCAGACTCCTCAGAGTCTTCTATCATCGGATAGACAAAGTATATCTGCCGCCCCTCCGCTATCTGCTCGCGCACAAATCCGAATACGCGCAGCCGGTCGCTATCGGTACGGTGTACGGTCCTTATCGCTTTGCGTCCCGGAGGTAGCTCGTCTATCACAGAGACGTCGAGGTCGCCATAAACGGTCATAGCCAGCGTACGCGGTATAGGTGTAGCTGTCATCACCAGCACATGAGGAGGCTTCACATTCTTAGCCCAGAGCTTTGACCGCTGCTCTACGCCAAAGCGGTGCTGTTCATCTATCACCACCATGCCGAGGTTTTTAAACTCAACGGTATTCTCAATCAGCGCGTGCGTGCCGATCACGATATGGATGTTTCCTTCTTTGAGGTTATTGAGGATATAGTTACGGGTCTTGCCCTTCACACTACCTGTGAGCAGGACTGCCTCCAGGCCCAATCCTTTTACCAATGGCTCTATACTGGCATAGTGCTGCTGGGCCAGTATCTCTGTAGGCGCCATAAGGCAGGCCTGGTAGCCATTGTCTATGGCCATCAGCATAGTGAGCAGCGCTACTATTGTCTTGCCACTACCTACATCGCCCTGCAGCAGACGGTTCATCTGCTTGCCAGACAGGGTATCGCGGCGTATGTCGCGCAGTACCCGCTTCTGTGCATCAGTGAGAGAGAAGGGGAGCTTCTCCTTATAGAACTTATCAAAGTAGTGATCGATCTTCTCCAGCAGGAAGCCTCGCACCGTATTGCTTCGATTGGCTTTCAGCTTCATCACCTTCAGCTGTATCTGAAAGAGCTCATCAAACTTTATACGAAACTGGGCATCTGCCAGAGCGTTTTCATTTTTAGGAAAATGAATATAGCGCATGGCATCGTAGCGCTTCATCAGCTTCTGTCGCGACAGTACCGCCTCCGGGAGATACTCAGGAATATCCCGCTCTCCGGATTGCTCCAGCATTTTGTGAGTCATCTTCAGGATAGCCTTGGAGTCAATGAATTTCTTCTTGGCTTTCTCTGTAGTAGGATAGACTGGCTGCAGACCGGGAGCAGCATCTTTTTTATACTCACTGGCTAGCTCCATCTCCGGATGGGCGATGTTGTAATCCCCGTTGAAATAGTTTGGTTTGCCAAAAAGGATGTATTCTACATTCGGTTTGAGCAGGCGCTCTATCCAGTTGGCGCCCTGAAACCATACCAGCTGTATCTCCCCAGTACCATCTACAAACCCCGCCACCAGCCTCCTGCCCCGCCCCGTGCCTACCATGTCAAAGTAGGTGATCTTGCCTCTGAGTTGGATATACTGGGTATTAAAATTGATATCGCGGATCTGGTGAATGACCGACCGGTCTACATAGCGGAAGGGATAGTAGTACAGCAGGTCGCGGAATGTATCTATCTCAAACTCCTTGCGCATGACCTCGCCTTTGGCCGGGCCTACACCTTTGAGGTATTCTATAGGAGTTTTGAGAAAAGTGGACATCACTCAAAAGTAAAAAATACTACCTCGTCCTGCCATTGTTTTAGCAAAGTATAATATCAAGTACAGAATCTGCGCAACAACCGCTTACTGGATAATTTTCTCTTAATTTGGAGAAAACAACCTTACGAATGCTTGTCACTATCAAAGACGAAACCTTTGCAGGAAAGATCCTGAGGGAATTGAACCTAGAGTTCCAGACAGAATCTGTGACGATCCGGGAGATCATTACTAATCGGGTACTACAAGAGGTCGATAATTACAATAATAAGTTGCCTGAATATTTCAACGGCTTGATCGAACCAAGCGATGCAGAGAAAACACTCAATGGCTATAAGCTCAAACCTAAAAAGTTGATAGACGGTGAAAAGCAAGTTTACACTGCACTGGACGCTTTTCAAAAAAATGGATTTTTCTTACTGGTAGATGATAGCCAGGCAGAAAGCCTGGAGCAGATGGTTCATCTCAGGTTTGACACTACCATCAGTTTTGTGAAACTAACACCACTGGTAGGAGGATAAATGATGGGCATATTCGATACGATCAAAAATGCACTGAACCTACAGAGCGACGAGCAAAAAGAATTTGCAGGAATAATAAACAAGTCTCGAGAAGAGTATGCTGCTACGGGGAGCTATTTCTATAGTATCAAGGTCAACGCTATTCCCACTTACACTAATGAGATAGCCGTATGGAGTGATAAAAAAAGGGTTGAATTTGCGATACACTGTATTGTCCGGATCCGTAATTATTACGCTGATAGAAAAAGCTTCAATAGCGGTGACCCGGACTACAAAAATAACGCAATAGCAGAAGCATACCTCCCGCAGCTCTTCAAAGCCCGAGTGCTAATGGACAGCACAGATGTCGAGCGCGTATGCCAAACCTTTGCCGAATATAAAAAGTGGGGCCATGGTGATATCAGTCACTGGCCCGTCGGTGCTTTCCTGCAGCAGGTATCACAGCAATATAAGCAAGGAGAGTTGCCCGCTGACATCGTTACTGCTCTGACAAATCTCCGAAAAGAATGCGAGACCATCAGCAGCTACCGGGCTAAGGAAAAGAATAAGCTCTTGACTAAAATAGATGACATCCTCTTTCAGCCACAGGGTGAAAATGACATCAAACCCTCGCTATTCCCCGGCGCGGATGATTTTGCCATATACGCCAATGCCGTAGTAGAAAAGCATGCAGCCGATGATCGGAAAATATGGTACCAACTCATAGCCCGTGCCCAGAAAGCATCGGGATCCAAACCGACCAACAAATACCTGGACGAGACCAAAGTTCTCTTCAAGGAGCTAGGCGCAGATAAGTTTAAAAAGACGGTACAGGAATGGTTTGAATTTCTGATACAGCTGAAGGATAAAACTGAAAACCGCAGCTACACCCACAATGGGCAGACTCACACCTACGTAACGGTAGAATATATTGATCCGCTCAATGCTGAAACAATCAAGGGATTTGTATGGATGTGCGCAAATTTTCATGATCTGCTAACGCTGCATATCATAGCTAACCTCGCAGAGCGCGCCTATCGCAAAATACCCGGCAAGGGTCCTGCCGCTTCGTCCGTAGGCAATGCATGTCTGTACACGCTATACAAGTCTAAAGGTCTGGATGGTATAGGTCAGCTGTCACGCCTGAAGCTGCGGATCAAGCAAAGTGGTACGCAAGCCGTAATTGAAAAATACCTGCTGGCCGCCGCAAAAGAAAATGGCGTATCGCTGCATGAGATAGAAGATATGGCCGTTGAGGATTTTGATCTGGTGCGTGGCGCTAAAGAAGTGGCATTCGATGAGTATACCGCAGTACTGGAGATCACAGGCGTAGGCCGATCTGATATCAGATGGATAAAGCCTGACGGATCAGGGCAAAAGGCGCCCCCATCTTTTGTAAAAGAAAAATATGCAGCTAAGTTCAAAAAGCTAAAAGATACACAAAAACAGATAGACCAGGCTACATCAGCGCAACGAGACAGAATAGACCGCATGCTACGTACAGACAGAAAATGGCGGATGGAAGATTTCAAAAAGCTATATCTGGATCATGGACTGATGCGCACATTGACTGAAAATATCATCTGGACATTCGGGCATGGCGGTGATAGCACATCTGCTATCCTGGTCCGCGATCAGTGGATAGATAGTGAAGGAGCCATTGTATCTCCGACTGATGATGCAGAAGTAGCACTCTGGCATCCGGCGGTACACGCGGTAGCGGCGGTAAAGAAATGGCGAGAGTTTTTGATGGAAAATAAGATGCAACAGCCAATCAAACAGGCATATAGAGAGGTGTACCTGCTCACAGATGCGGAGGTCAATACAAAAACGTACAGCAATCGAATGGCTGCGCACGTATTGAAGCAACACCAATTTAATATACTGGCGAAGACGCGGGGATGGCGATACTCTTTGATGGGTGCGTTTGATAATGGTGTAGACAATGGAACAGCTTCACTAAAACTGAATGAATATGGCCTGAATGCCGAATACTGGGTAAATGAACTTAATGCAGATGGAGCCACCAATGATACCGGCATCTGGAACTATGTAACAACGGATCAGATACGATTCACAAATCAGAATAATAATGAGATCGTAGATTTGATAGATGTACCCGTAATACCTTTCTCAGAGGTACTACGGGATGTGGATCTCTTTGTAGGCGTATCCAGCGTGGGCAATGATCCTACCTGGCAAGACTCCGGTGGTGTACCCGCATACAGAGACTACTGGACTTCCTATTCCTTTGGAGATCTGTCAGAAGTAGCTAAAAACAGAAAAGAAATACTGCAGAGCCTCATACCGAGGTTGAAGATCAGCAGGGTGACTGAGATCAGGGATAAATTTGTGGTAGTACAGGGCAAACTAAGGACCTATAAGATCCACATAGGCAGTACCAACATCCTGATGGAGCCCAACGATCAGTACCTGTGTATCGTACCAGACAGGAGCAAGAAAGACCCTACAGAGAATCTGTTTATACCATTTGAAGGCGACTCTGGCCTGTCCATCATTTTGTCTAAAGCTTTTTTGCTAGCTGAAGATGATAAGATAACTGATAGTACTATCACATCTCAGATCAACAGAAAATAGTCCTGACTATCTTCTACAAAAATAAAAGCGCCCTTCTTTGCAGAAGGGCGCTTTGGATATACGCTGTTTCGATTACGCGTGTGCAGCGGCAGCATTAGCGCGGATGATATTCAGGGCGCCACCGGCCTTGAACCATTCGATCTGCTGCTCGTTGTAGGTATGGTTTACCTTGATCTCGTCCTTAGTGCCGTCCTTGTGGTTTAGCACTACGGTGAGCTGCTGGCCAGGAGCGAATGAGGTCAGACCAAGGATATCGATGCTGTCATCTTCCTGGATCTTGTTGTAGTCATTCTTATCCGCGAAAGTCAGGCCGAGCATACCTTGCTTTTTCAGGTTAGTCTCATGGATACGTGCGAAAGACTTCACGAGGATAGCACGTACGCCCAGGTGGCGTGGCTCCATAGCTGCGTGCTCGCGGCTTGATCCTTCACCATAGTTCTCATCACCTACTACGATAGAGCCGAGGCCTGCAGCCTTGTAGGCGCGCTGTACCTTTGGCACTTCGTCATAGGCGCCGGTCATTTCATTCTTCACTGAGTTTGTTTTCTCGTTAAAGAAGTTGGTCGCGCCGATGAGCATGTTATTAGATATATTATCCAGGTGGCCACGGTATTTCAGCCATGGACCAGCCATAGAGATATGGTCAGTAGTACACTTGCCTTTGGCCTTGATCAGGAGCTTGAGGCCCTTGATATCAGTACCCTCCCATGGAGCGAAAGAGTAGAGCAACTGCAGACGGTCAGACTCTGGGTTGACCACTACATTGATACCGCTGCCATCAGCAGCCGGAGCCTGGTAGCCTGGGTCATCTACGGCGAAGCCCTTGGTAGGCAGCTCGTAGCCAGATGGTGGATCGAGCTTCACGGTCTCTCCATTCTCATTCACCAGTGTATCAGTGAGCGGGTTGAAGGTCAGATCACCAGCGATAGCCAGTGCTGTGGTCAGCTCCGGAGACGCTACGAATGCATACGTATTAGGGTTGCCATCCTGACGGGCAGCAAAGTTACGGTTGAAGGAGTGAACGATGGTGTTCTTCTCTTTCTTGTCAGCGCCAGCGCGTGCCCACATACCGATGCATGGTCCGCATGCGTTGGCATATACTTCAGCGCCGATCTTGTTGAAAGTATTGATGAAACCATCGCGGTCTATAGTGAAGCGGATCTGCTCAGAGCCCGGCGTGATGCTGAATTCAGCCTTTGCCTTCAGGTTCTTGTCAGCTACCTGCTGTGCCAGTGACACTGCGCGGGAGATATCTTCGTAGCTAGAGTTAGTACAGCTACCGATCAGGCCTACTTGTACCTTGGTAGGCCAGCCGTTTGCGGCAGCCGCTTCTTTCATCTTAGAGATAGGTGTAGCGAGGTCTGGTGTGAATGGACCATTGATGTATGGCTCCAGCTCGTCCAGGTTGATCTCGATCAGCTCGTCAAAGTATTTAGCAGGATCAGCATATACCTCTGGGTCAGCGTTCAGGTGTTCCTTCACGCCATTGGCCAGGTCAGCTACATCTGCACGGCCCGTAGCGCGCAGATAGCGCTCCATGCTCTCGTCATAGCCGAATGTAGATGTCGTAGCACCGATCTCTGCACCCATGTTGCAAATAGTACCCTTACCAGTACAGCTTAGAGATATAGCACCATCACCAAAGTATTCTACGATAGCACCAGTGCCACCCTTTACGGTAAGGATACCCGCTACCTTCAGGATCACGTCCTTGGCAGATGCCCATCCGTTGAGTTTGCCTGTCAGCTTTACTCCGATCAGCTTAGGCCACTTGAGCTCCCATGGCAGGCCTGCCATCACGTCTACCGCATCAGCGCCACCTACACCGATAGCCACCATACCGAGGCCACCAGCATTCACCGTGTGAGAGTCAGTACCGATCATCATACCGCCCGGGAATGCATAGTTCTCCAGCACGATCTGGTGGATGATACCAGCACCTGGCTTCCAGAAGCCGATGCCATATTTATTGGATACAGAAGCGAGGAAGTCGTACACTTCTTTGTTGCCTGAGTTGGCCACCTCGAGATCGGCCTTAGAGCCTACCTTGGCGGTGATCAGGTGGTCGCAGTGTACAGTAGATGGCACGGCAGCCTTCTTCTTGCCGGCAGTCATAAACTGGAGCAGCGCCATCTGAGCGGTGGCATCCTGCATGGCTACGCGGTCCGGAGCGAAGTCTACATATGATTTGGTACGCTCGAATACTACCGGCTTTTGATCGCTGTGCAGATGCGAGTAAAGTATCTTTTCTGTGAGGGTAAGCGGCTTGCCGGTGAGTGCACGGGCGGCCTGAACCTTGGCAGGGAGTGCTTCATACACTTTCCTGATCATTTCTATGTCAAATGCCATGACTTGTGATTTGTGAGTTTACGATTGAAAAACTGATTAAGATAATGCGAATATATACCTTTTACGATGAGGACGGGAGTAAGTGCCGGATATTTGAAATTAGTTAGCGTTTTTTCTCTATTAGCGAAAATTCGCTAAATAAAATATCTGCTATTTAGAATGATTCTAAGCAAGAGTGCTACGCAGGTGCTTTGTGGCCTTCCTTACTAGCTTTAGTGTGTGTTTTATAGCCCTGAGGCTGGACCAGGATTGATGGCCGGGAATGATGTAGCCGGGGTGGGGATATCGCTCCTGAAGGCGCTGCATAGTAGCCGGCCAGGCGGCCAGATTTGCGTCCGAGAGATTGCCTATATCTGTGGCCTGAGTACTTTTGATCAGACAGCCACCATAGAGGATATGGCCCTCCTCACACCAGATCACGATATTGTCCGGTGCATGGCCGGCACCGGGATAAAAAGTACTGAGATGTATGTCTCCAAAATCAAAAGCCGTATCTCCGTCAAAACAATTTTGTGTCTCAGGCTCGTGATGCTCCCTGCATAATGCCAGCGTCCGGCAGCTGGAATACGTAGCAATGCCCCGCCTGCGAAAGATATCAAAGGCGCCCGTGCGATCTTCATGAAAATGCGTGGCGATAGCAGCTATCACTTTGCGCTGATGGTGGCGCTCGATACTATCTATGATGGGTGCCACCTGAGTGGTATCCCACGGCGAATCGATGATAACGATGCCTTTGGCTGTGACGATATACATACCATTGGCCGGGAAAGGTATGCCACTCAACTTCTGCCAGGTGGTATAGATATAGCTGGGCCCGGTCAGATGTGATATCGTAAAACCCGCTCCCTGCTGTGCATGCAGGAGCGAAAAGAAAAAGAGGCAGAGGATAGTAGCCAGAGGTCTATTCATCATGCTAATATAGTAGCTACCAGCCTGCGGGCGCTGGCCTGATCACGAAACTCACACAGATAAATCCCCTGCCAGGTACCCAGATTGAGTTTATGGTTAGAGATAGGGATGGTCACTGAGGAGCCTGCCAGTACCGATTTGACATGGGCAGGCATATCGTCATCTCCCTCGTCATTATGGGTGTAGTATTGCTCACCCTCCACCACTATTCTATTGAAGGCTGTTTCAAAATCCACGCGCACAGACGGATCAGCATTCTCATTGATAGCCAGGGCTGCAGAGGTATGCTTGATAAAGAGCTGTAGCAGCCCCGTCTCAGGCAGCGGAGGCAGGTTGCGCACTACGATGTCCGTGATGAGGTGAAAGCCGCGCCGCTGCGGTGGGATAGCGAGTTCTATCTGATGGACCATAGCAATTTTTCTAACGCTAAGATAAGATTTAGACAATCAGCGTGGCCGCCATACGGCATTCTTTAAGGCACGCCACACGGAGTACCCGGGGAAATAACATGGATACTCAAAATGGGCTCTGGGCGGCAGAGCCATGAGCTCTTCAAATTCATGATCGGATAACCCTAATTTATGTAGTACCCTGGCCTTATCCATAGACAGCGCCTCGGGCGAAATGATCTCTGCTGCGAGTGCATCGACCGCCTCTGCTCGTGATAGCTGGCCGGACTGGATCAGATTAGACAGATGTGCTTTCCGCTTGTCCACACCAAATTTGACCGGTAGGATATATGTCTGGTATAGCCGTGTGAAAAGCGATTCAAAATGCTTGCCTCCGGGATGTTGCCAATCCAATTCGTTTTGCAGGATCTGTATAGCTGCTTCTTTATCATAGGGCACGAGATTCAAAAGCGGTATGATACGGATGCCCAGTATTTTTTCAAAATATTTTTTTCGTATAAATCCAAGTTTGGGAAAAGTTCTCATGGGCGCAGTACCAAATCTCGTGTGTATAGAGGTGATATGATATAGGTCGTTCTTATTATGCACCCAGCATGCGGGCATCGTACCCTCCGTCTTAAAATTCTCTCCCGTGAAAATCCATTTGACTTTAAACTTAGCTGCAGCATGGAAAAGTGTAGCGATATTGACATGATCTGATACGATCTCTATATCCATGACGGATGCCCGCAGGATCGACACCTGCACATCTCTAAACTCCGGCCAGTCTATCTGATAGTTGTATACATCAAATCCAAGCCGCTCAGCCAGCTGGCGTATATTGTGCACCCCGCTGCCCTCATCCCATCCATTATCACAGTGTACCATTAGTACTTTCAGCGCTGCCTTGTGCAGCAGGTAGGCAGAGTAGCTGCTATCAGAGCCCCCGCTGACACCTAGTATACAGTCGTATTTGCCCCGGCGGGTACGTCTGACTTGTGCCAGCAAATCAGGTAATACCCGGCTACCGGGATCCTCATGTAGCTGCCGGGAGAGCACAGATTCATAGCGGTCACAATAGCTGCACACACCGTCCTCATCAAAGGTGATCTCAGGATCTGCAACGGTGTCCATGACACACTTCGTGCACACCCTTGCATTTGCGTTTCCAGGGGTCATATATTGGATTTGGCATGATAAACGAGGTGGATATTTTCATATTGCGTGACGCGTGAAGATATTTTTGGAAAGATCCGGCACAGGCGCTCTCATTAAAAAACACCACCTTTGCCATGTATGAATCTCACAGAGAATATACGGCTGGCCCTGCGGGCTATCATGGGCAATAAGCTGCGTACAGCACTTACGCTCATGATCATCATCTTTGGTATCATGGCGCTGATAGGTATCCTCACTGCTACAGAAGGAATCAACCAGTCCGTGGCCAACCTCAGCTCAGAGATGGGCTCCAACACCTTCAGCATAAAGAATGAAGGGCAGACCCGGCACCGCCGCCGCCGCAAGGCTATGGTGGCCAATCCACCCATCACGCTGCTGCAGAGCCAGGAGTTTAAAAAGAACTATAAATACCCTGCCACCGTAGCCCGCGCTACAGATGCAGATGGCAATGCGGTGATCAAATACGAATCACAGAAGACGAACCCCAATGTCCGCATCATGGGCGTAGATGAAGACTACCTGAAAGTAGCAGGCTGGAGCATCCAGTCCGGCCGCAATATGTCAAGATCAGAAATAGACAACGGACAGAATGTGATCCTGCTGGGCAAGGATGTGGTAGTCAAGATCTTCCCGCCCAGAGAAGAGGCTATAGGCAAGATGGTCAATATAGGCAGCAGCAAATACCGTGTGATAGGGCTGCTGGCACCAAAGGGAGCCAGCCAGGTGAGCAATGATAATATGGCCATGATACCGCTCATGACAGCAAAGCGCAACTTTGGCGATGATGCTACCTCCTATAATATCAGTGTGATGGTAGATAATACAGCGGAGCTCAACGGTGCTGCGGATGAGGCGGAGGGTGTATTCCGCACGGTGCGAAAGATCAGGCCGGGCGACGATCCGAACTTTGAGGTATCTAAGAGCGACAAGATGGCTGAGCAGAACATGAATGTGCTGGGCAATATCAGCATGGCGACAGTCGTGATAGGTATCCTGACCCTCATAGGCGCAGGCATCGGCCTCATGAATATCATGCTGGTCAGTGTGAATGAACGCACACGCGAGATAGGTGTGAGCAAGGCGCTGGGAGCTACCAAGCGCGTGATACGCATACAGTTTCTCACAGAGTCTACTACGATCTGTATGATAGGCGGCGTGATAGGTATCGTCATGGGGGTGCTCGTGGGCAATCTGGTCGTATTGGCACTACATTCAGCCTTTGTGATGCCGTGGATGTGGATCATATTGGGGCTGACCTTCACCTTTATCATAGGGATGGCGGCAGGCATATACCCGGCCATCCTTGCCTCCAATCTCGACCCCGTAGAGGCACTGCGCTACGAATAGTAGCTTGCCACTCTCCTATCTTATGCCGATTCTAGTATATTGGAGTTGTATACCGATCATCATTGCATTTCATCCGCAAATATCATTCACCGCTGGCACTGCTCATCGCACTGCTGTCATTTTTCGCTGCGGCATGGTATAATGAAGCAAATATCACAGCGCTAAAAGCCGTAGAGCGCGCTCAGCACGTAGCCATGCTCGACCCCTCGTGGCACTGGGTAGCGACGGCTGACGATGCCGCCTATATCCGGCCAGCTGAGAACTACTACCACCACCACACCTGGCGCGACAATAATCCCGGCAGGCAATCCTACTTCCTGCGCACACCGGGCTATGGCCTATTCCGCTACGCACTCATGCTGCTACTGGGGTATGAGGGTGGGCAGCTATACTTCCGGTATATGCAGGTACTATTATTTGCGCTATCAGCCTTGCTGCTGTACAGGTCTGGCTTGCTGCTGGGACTATCTCCTGCATGGTCACTAGCAGTAGAAAGCCTGTACGGCCTTAGTCCCTTTGCGGTGGGCTTCCTGTACTATAGTCTCACAGAGGGCATCACCCCGGCGCTCATGATAGCATATGTATTCCTGCTATTAGTAGGGTATAGCAGGCGGGGGCCATTCTTTTATCTGCTGGCTGCACTCCTCATGAGCTATATAGGACTGGTGCGTCCGGTATTACTCATCTTCGCTATAGCCCTGCCGCTAGTGACATGGTGGTCTATGAGCGCCCTGCCCTTCGCGCGCAGATCAGTCTTTATCCTGGTGTCTATTCTTATCATCGCATTGCCACTCACTATGTGGGCCTACAGGAGCCACCAGATAGCAGGCAAGTGGGTAGGAATCTATCCAATCTACTATGCAGAGAATAACTCACAGTTCCGCCCCACCCATCAGGCCATCTGGCGTTTTGCCAGTTCGTTTGGCATGGATGGGCGCACCTTTCATGAGAGCATGGTACCACTGTGGCAGGCTACCATACATGGAGACACCAGTGAGGTGCATATAGACAGCATCCTTATGACCATTCCTGACTTTGTACGTCAGGATATAGGAGAGCAGCCCCTCCGCACTGCCTATCACCGCTATCGTGCATCTATCATGCACCAGCGCAGTGCCTATCCCAGAGAGGTAGCGATGCCTGACACGATAATCTCCGATGAACATGTGGTGATCTCTGACTTCGATAGGTTTACTACGCAGATCCGATCCTCTCATTGGTGGTGGTGTCATGTAGCCGTACCTATAGGAGTATTCAGATCTGCCGTGGTCCACTCCAATCTCTCTCTATGGATATTCCAGCACAGCTGGCGAGGTAGCTGGTGGCTGGAGATACTGCGAGGCATATTCACACTGCTGCACATTGGTTGTTGCCTCTCATTCATCTACCTGCTATGGCACGGCGATAGAGCGAAGCGCCTCCTGGGCTGGCTGATCTGTGCCTACTTTTTCTACCTCTGCTACTTCTTTCGTAGCCTGGAGGAGCGGTATACATTGCCACTGCTGCCGCTTATGCTGCTCGGACTAGCCTATGCACTGGAATCCACCTGTGATCGCATATCCAAAAGTTTTAACAAAAAAGGAGCTGGCGTACTGTAAAAAAGCACTGGCCAATTCTTTGTTGTTATTACCTTTAGCAGCTTAATAAAAACCCCCACTTCTATAGATGAAAAGACTACTTACGCTCCTGTCTTTGTCCCTATGCACGCTGCTGTCTCACGCGCAGATCACCTTTATCTCTACTGACATAGCCTCTGCAGGCTGGGTCAATGTGATGCAGAAAGATACACAGACCGGTACGGTCAATTTTGGCAATCGCGGTGCTAATCAGGTGTATGATTTTCATACGCTGCAAAACAATGTGCCTGATTCACTCTTTTATGAGACGCCTACCAGTACACAGCTCTCATCCGTGCCAGGCGCCACGCTGGCACTGACCGCAGATCATAATACTTACATATTTGCTAAAAACCAATCAGCGCTTTTCTCCTACGTCGGAGGACAGGCTGTCTACAATGGTACAACACTGCTGACACCATTCAGTCCTATAGATACGGGGTATAAGTTTACGACTGCGTACGGACAGCATTTTGCCGGCACATATGGTTTTACTACTTCACGCCCTGGCAGTGACTTCGGCCAGCCATCAATATATATGGTCCGTATTACCAATACAACCACCTACACAGATACGATAGATGGATGGGGCAAAGTAATCACCCCGCTCGGTACTTATAACTGCCTTCGTCAGCACCGTGTGGAGCATAGCAGCACGCTACTGGAGTATAGCCTTTGCAGCGTCTGCGGATATAGCAATGTGCCCACGTCATCTTCACTTCCAGCCAATCCTATAGTGAGTAATACCAATACCTACTACTATCTGACAAAAGAGGCGCATGGCTCTGTGATCAGCTTCACAAATGATGCTAATGGCAACCCTAAGACGGCGAGCTGGAGCAAGACACCTCCGACTCCGGTAGCCAATTTTGGCTATACTGCGGGTGCAGCAGGCAGCGTGGCGTTTCGCGATAGCACTACCGGCACTCCGGTGACCTACTCCTGGAGCTATGGTGATAATAGTGCCAATGGTACCACCGCGAACCCCAATCACAGCTATGCTGCAAATGGCACCTACTATGTATGCCTCACAGTCACCAATGTGAGCGGCACCAGCACGCACTGTGATAGCGTACACATCACCAATATCGTAGCCTCTACCACGCCACCTACAGCGGGCAATGATACTGCAAGCCTCCTGCAACCGGGCACCGTGACTATCCATGCCCTGGCCAATGACGTGAACCATAACGCCGGCGACACCCTCTGCATCAATAGCATCATCGGCGCTACTTCAGGCTGGGCTAGCGTGTCTGGCTGTAATAACATCGTCTACCATCCACTGGATAGTTTCTATGCCGGACTAGATACTTTCTACTATAAGGTCTGCGATATCCATGTGCCTACTCTGTGTGATACAGCGATGGTAGTGGTCAATGTGACGGTACCAGTAGTAATCCAGCAGCCACAGATCCATTATACATTGACACCAGGAAATTGCACTTATTCCTTAACTGACAACTCTACAAATACGGACTCTGTACGCTATCAACTGATGTACGTAGGCACACAGAATGCAGACTATGTGACTGATCCATCTAATTATCAATCTCATTTGGCTCCAGGTGGCGGTTCTTTATCTATTTGTATCACTGCTTATGGTCAGGGTGGCATCGTATCAAGGTGTGACACTACCGTCATAGGTTGCGTTGGCATCAATGAAATTCCTTCTTCCCAATTCTCTATCTATCCTAACCCGGCATCTGACCGTATCCTCCTTGATCTATCTCATATAGACCAAAACACGATGAGCGAGATAGCTACCGTAGAAGTATACAGCATACTCGGCGAACGGATAAAAACAGCAACCGTTAAGACAAGTAATGACATAGCAGTGTCCGATCTCAGCACAGGCATCTATATAATAGGCCTGCGTGATACGAAGGGCAACAAGCGTATCCTCGGCAAGTTTGAAGTGATGCACTAAAACAGTCCGCAAAAATGTACAAGCAGCCCTTTGTGCCATGCGCAAAGGGCTTTTTTTATACCCTTTATTCGTATATTTAAGCAAGTAAATCTGTCACTTGAGAAAACTCTACGTACTTTTTCTGCTGATCCTGTCCGTGAGCCTGACCTATGGGCAGCGCCCGCCAAAGGCGATCAATGATATCGTGACCATAGCCAGGCTGGACTCCGTCTCCCTGACTCCTCTCACTAATGATAGCAACTTCATAGCAGGCGATACGGTATGCCTGACGCAGGTATACGGAGGGCATGGCTGGGCTACGGTGGCCGATTGCAAGCGCCTGACCTACCAGCAGCAGGACCGCGGCTTCTATGGCAGGGATACATTTTACTATGTCTCTTGTGAATTGTACCATCCTACCCTTTGTGACACCGGCAGGGTATTTATGACCATCCGCCCACGTGCCAATAATGACACGCTGGTCATGATGCAGCCGGACTCCATAGTACTGCGCCCACTGGCCAATGACTCCAATAAGGTAGCCGGTGACTCTCTGTGTATCAGTCTGCTCTTCCGCCCTACTGCCTCGCGTGCGGGCTGGTCTGTACTACGCGGCTGCGACTCTGTGAAGTACCGTCCGCTCAATACAGGCTACTGGGGCCTTGACACTTTCTTCTACAAGGCGTGTAGCCGCAAGATCCCTACACTCTGTGATACCGGCCGGGTGCTGGTGAATTTATATTTCCCACCCAAGGCTTTTGACGACTCTGCCATACTGGTCCAGCCGGATACGGTATCTGTGATACCGCTGGCCAATGACAGTGCGTATATAGCTAATGACAGTATGTGCATCACCTCCCTCTACGGCTCTGTAGCTCAGTGGGCTACTCTATATGGCTGTGATTCCCTGGCCTTTCACACGCCGGACTTTCACCATACCGGTATCGATACGCTATACTATATTACTTGCTATACCCGGCTACCGGCGGTGTGTGATACAGGTGCCATAGCTATCAAGGCTACGCTGCCGCTGCCTTGGGTAGACTTCACCTATGAGGAGGGCGGCCACTGCCTCACTACCGCGCAGGACGCATCTATGCTGTCAGACTCAGTGCACTGGCAGGTCTCCTATATCAGTGGCAACGGCACCGATACTACCTGGGGCAATACCAACCTGATCACCATCCAGGCTACACCGGACTCTGCCTTTCAAGCTGAGGTATGCCTCACAGCATACAATCCTACCGGTGACACTACTGTATGCTATACTTTCTGGATAGAGTGTATAGGCTCAGGGGTGCATGACCTGAATATAGCAGCCGTACACGTGTATCCTAACCCTGCTACTGACGCAGTCAATATCGACCTATCTCAGGCGGGCGCTGCTATATCGTCTCTGGCCAGTGTAGAGGTATCTGATCTCACGGGCAGAATCCTGATACGTGAGTCTGTATCTGACACCATGCATCTGTCAGTGAGTAGCCTGGGATCCGGCCTGTACCTGCTGGGATGCACAGATCACAGTGGCATGAGCCGCGGTATAGCCAAGCTGCAGGTGATCCATTAAGTCTTAACGGTTGACTCCAAATTTGAATCCGATCGTCGCCACGATCATGTTTCCGTGAAAGTTATTGAATACTCCCGGCTCCTGTGTGCCTGAAGCATCCGTATAGGAGTATGGAGTATAGTAGTCTTTGTACTGAGTGCGCACATAGGCCAGGTCTGCAAAGAACCTGCTACCGCGATAGCCGATACCGGCAGTATAATTGAAACGTGCGCCATCATATCCATTTACAGCTACACCACTTTTGAATGGAGATTGACTCCACGCAAAACCTCCGCGCAGACGCAGCGACTTCCATGCAAACTCAGCACCGGCGCGGACTGTAGAGGCCAGCCTGTATTTAGCAGATATATTCAGATTCTCCAGATCAGAGTATTGCCTGTCAGCTCCATCAAAGCGGAAGCGCGAGTGACTGTAGTCATTCATCTCATAGTCTACAGATATAAAACCCCACTGCTTCAGATAGAAGGATGCACCAAATGTCGCATTGAGTGGGTTGCTATAAGAGAATCTATATACAGAACCGGTATCAGCATAAAGGGTCGGCAGCAGGCCTATATTGCTCTGCATATTACCTTCGGTATTCTCATTCAGACGGAAGTATGAGGGCGTTTGCACTGAGGCGCCAAACCGTACCCATGCTGCCGGCTTCACTATGACCCCAAACTTGCCATTCACACCTACACCGCTGAGTGTCGTATTGTAATTGCTGGTAAAGGACGAATCGCCGCCGCTATTGCGCTCAAAGAAACTGGCATAGCGGGAATAATTCATATACGGTACTCCGAGCCCAAAGCCGAGGTATACAGTATTGTCGATATTGAATCCGAGTGTGAGATTGATATCATTCAGTGATCCTTTGGTAGTCACTGTCCCTACCTGGGTCACTGGCAGTGGTATGCGCGATGAGAGGCGGGTATAATTGGTATCGGTCCAGTCACTCACATAGGTCTGATAGGCCTGTACAGACGGTATATCAAAATTGTCCAGGTTAATATTATACGGATTTGTATTGAGGTTATTCGTCAGCGCCTGGGCATAGGAGTTTTGTGTGTTGACACCGTAGATCTTATCCGTCCTGCTGAAGTCTGCTACCTTTTGAAATCCAATACCGACCACTACGCGGCTCAGTTTATTGGAATTATTAAAGCTCATACCTTGCGTGCGAGACAGGTCCCTGGTGGCAAACACGAGACCCGCCTGACTCAGCATCCCTTTGGAAAAATTTTGATCAGTATTATTGCCCAGATAGTTTGAGGTGGTAGTACCCCAGGCAGCGCCACCGCTGATCGCAAACTCATGGGAACGGTAAAGGCCTATACCCGCAGGATTTTGCAGCACCGCAGACTGGTCTGCACCCACACTGCTAAAGGCTCCGCCAGCTCCGAGAGAGCGGGCCGTACCGGTCAGGTCAGGGCGCATCATTTTGGCAGCATCGGTCTCGTAGCTCTGAGACCACGCCAGCGCGGTAAGGGATAAAAATCCGGACAAAACGAACACTTTTTTCATGATACACTGTTTGATATTTCACTAAAAAGGCGGGATCAGATCATCGCATGATTCCCCGATTCCGCCTTACGATCTTTAAATTTCTATAGTCAGCCAGTTTTAATGCCTGCCGCCGCCATGGCCACCACCACCACTAAATCCACCACCACTATGACCGCCGCCACCGCTGAATCCGCCACCACCACGGCTACCACCGCCACCGAAGCCGCCACCATTGCTGAAGCCGCCACGATTGCCACCATTGTATCCTCCTCCGTTATTGAAACCACCACGATTGCCGCCGCCTTCAAATGATCTTGGCTGTGTATTCATACGTGGTTGAGACTGTTGGTACCCTCTCTGCTCCATATTGCCGCGTGCCTCGCCGCGATATTGCGGTTGATTATTATTGTACTGACGGTTTTCATTCTGATAACCGCGCTCCTGCCGTGGCTGATCTATGCCCCTGTTGCCATTGGTCATGGTCTGACGGTCAAGCTGACGATCACCTCCGCGCTGGATATTGTTATTATTCCTGTCTGCGCCGCGATTGATCTGCTGATCATTTGCCCTGTTATATGGCCTGTCATCGCGGCTCATTGTTTCCCTGCCGCTACGGTTACTGTTATTATCAAATGATCTGCCGCCATTTGGATTTGCTACTCCATCCTTATGATAGTTGGTTATAGCACGGCCTACGTTGTTATTGGTAGTATTATTGCCCATGGTCGCAGACCTATGGCGCGGGCCGTAGTGATTAGAGTTTCCTGCCCAGCCATGGTAGCCATAGTCATAGTACCCGTGCCCGTAGCCGTAGCCACCCCAGCCACCGTAGCCCCAGCCGCGGCCATAGCCATATCCATAGTAACCGGTATACCACGGGCTATACCAGCCGCCATAGCCATAGCCGAGGCCAAAGCCACCATAGCCCCAGCCCATGCCATAGCCATATCCGAAACCAAAGCTGCTGTAATAAGGGCTGTACCAGCTGCTGTAGTACGGGCTGTAGCCAAAACCAGAAGAGTAATATGGTGATCCCCAATAGTAGTATGGAGAATACCAATCGTCATAATAGCTCAAGGAGTAGCCTGGTGAATAGTATCTGCGCAGACGGGTAGTATAATTATAGCTATCGTCGTCCCAGTATTCATCTCCGGAGTAGGCATCGCTATAGGTATTGCTATTATAGGTACCGCTGTTGCTGCTGCTGTAGTTGCCTGCATCAGCGTTATAGCTTTGACTAGAGGTAGAACTGTTGCTATAGCCGTCATTGCGGTCAGCAGGCTGTTGTTGCTGCTGCTGTTGGCTATTGTTATTATCCTGATTGTTATACTGCTGCTGGTAGTCCTGATTAGAGTTTCCACGGTTACTCTTAGGGTCATAGTACACGTCATCGCTCTGCGCGAAGACTGTACTGGTAGACAGCATACTGAATAGCAGGGTCACAAAAAATATTTTGCTGCGTGACATGATCTTTATTGTTGTAGTTGTATAGACAAAGTTACTCCACATTGGTTTAAAATCCTTGATTTTGCTATATTGGTGGCATATTTAACAGAGCAAATGCTATACCACACGATCGCTTTTTTAGTTGTCTTAACAACCACCATTTACGTGGTGCCGCGACCTCGTGTGTCATTTCAGCCTACGGCATCTGGCAGCCCCACCGGCCGAAAATCCTGATGTACAGCCCGAAATGACGTTTTCTCTCTATTTTGCGCCACATTTCTTAGAGATAACTCACATATCGCCGTGCGTATAACGCAGCATAGCGACAGAAATTATAACCGCGTTAAATAAACATAAAAGACAAAATGGCTAAAGAAATAACAAGCAGGCAGGAAGACTACTCTAAGTGGTACAACGATCTGGTACTGAAAAGCGGCATGGCCGATTACTCTCCGGTCCGTGGCTGCATGGTGATCCGTCCATATGGCTTTGGCATCTGGGAGCGGATGCAGGCTGCGCTGGACAAGATGTTTAAAGACACCGGTCACGTCAATGCTTACTTCCCCCTGCTGATACCTAAGAGCTTCCTCAGCAAAGAGGCGGCTCACGTAGAAGGCTTCGCCAAAGAATGCGCCGTAGTGACACACTACCGCCTCAAGAACGATCCTGATGGCAAAGGCGTGATAGTAGACCCTGAGGCCAAGCTCGAAGAGGAACTGATCATACGCCCCACTTCAGAGACCATCATCTGGAATCAATATAAGAACTGGATACAATCCTACCGTGACCTGCCACTGCTCATCAATCAGTGGGCAAACGTAATGCGCTGGGAGATGCGTACGCGCCTCTTCCTCCGTACAGCAGAGTTTCTCTGGCAGGAGGGCCACACAGCTCACTCCACAGCCCAGGAGGCTATAGAGGAGACTGAGCGTATGCTGGAGGTGTATGCACACTTTGCCGAGACCTATATGGCGCTGCCGGTGATCCGCGGCCGCAAGAGCCCCAACGAGCGCTTTGCCGGTGCAGTGGAGACCTACTGTATAGAGGCGATGATGCAGGATGGACAGGCGCTGCAGGCTGGCACGTCCCACTTCCTGGGTCAGAATTTCGCTAAGGCATTTGATGTGCAGTTTCTCAATAAGGAAGGCAAGCAAGAGCACGTATGGGCCACCTCATGGGGAGTCTCTACACGCCTCATCGGAGCACTCATCATGGCGCATAGCGATGATGATGGCCTAGTACTGCCGCCAAAGCTGGCTCCGCTGCAGGTGGTGATAGTACCGATCCACAAGGGCGCCGAAGACCTCAATAAGATCTATGACAAAATGAAGCCACTGCTGGACGAGCTGAAGAAGCGTGGCATCTCTGCCAAGTTTGACGATGATGACCAGAAGCGTCCGGGCTTTAAGTTTGCCGAGTACGAGATGCGCGGTGTGCCGGTGCGCCTGGCTATGGGTATGCGCGACTATGAGGCCAATACTGTAGAGGTAGCGCGCCGCGATACCAAGGAGAAGGGCACCGTATCATTTGAAGGCATCGCAGATCATATAGACAACCTGCTCAATGACATCCAGCAGAATATGTACAACAAGGCGCTCGCCTTCCGCGAGAGCCATATACGCAAGGCTGAAACATGGGATGAATTCCTGAAACTGATAGAGGAGCCAGGCTTCATATCGGCGCACTGGGATGGCAGCCCTGAGACTGAGGAGAAGATCAAAGAACTGACCAAAGCCACCATTCGCTGCATACCGCTAAACAATGCACAGGAGGAGGGCAAGTGCATTTTCTCCGGCGCACCTTCAAAGGAGCGCGTCATCTTTGCGAGAGCATACTAATACGCTTTCCAATATTATACAGGAGCCGCGCTTGTCGCGGCTCTTTTTTTCACAAAAGTGCTGTACATCATCACTATTTCTTTCACTAAGTTTGCCCCGTGCAAGACAACAGAGAGAAAAGCATTCTAAGGATACAGCAGATGGCTGTGGTGCTCGGAGTGTTTATCATGATGGTGAAGTTTGCAGCGTATTACTTCACACACTCCAATACGATCCTCACAGATGCACTGGAGGCTATCGTCAATATCGTAGCCGGCGCCTTTGCCCTCTACAGCCTCTTCCTCTCTGCCAAGCCTAAAGACCTGGACCACCCATACGGTCACGGCAAAATTGAATTTTTATCAGCAGGATTTGAGGGGGTGCTCATCCTAATCGCTTCACTACTGATCGTATGGAAGGCTATACTCGGCTTCGTCCATCCTGAGCCTGTGGCGCATATGGAGGCCGGCGCGGCGCTGATCGTAGTGACTGGCCTGGGCAATTTCTTTCTGGGCCTATACCTGGAGCGTAAGGCCAAAATCTATCGCTCACTGATACTCGAGGCTGATGGCAAACACCTGCAGACAGATGGCTACATCTCGCTGGGCATTCTGATAGGTGTGGTGGTGATCTGGCTCACAGATATGCCGGTGCTGGATAATGTTTTTGCTATCCTGGCCGGCCTCTATGTCTCTATCACGGGCTACAAACTGGTACGCAAATCCCTGCAGGGTATCATGGATGAGACCGATGCCGACATCATCAACCCGATAGTGGCCGATCTCAATCAGCACCGCCGCGACCCATGGATAGACGTGCACAACCTCCGCGTGATACAATATGGCAGCACCCTGCATATAGACTGCCATGTGACCATGCCTTGGTATTATACCCTGGAGCAGACACACACACAGATAGATGATGTGGCCGAGCTGATCAATACCCACAGCGAATACCCTGTGGAGGTCTTCATACATCCGGACCCATGCCTGCCCACCAGCTGCCCGCTCTGCCTGATGAAAGACTGCAAGGTGCGCCAGCATCCGTTTGAGAAAAAGGTCGAATGGAATTTTGACAATGCGATCGTAAACCGTAAGCATCAGCTCCGTGAGATACACGGGATCTTTGACGAAAAGAAAGGCTGAGTTTCTACTAGATGATATATGACTGGCCCTCTATAGCCAGTTCGGTATTAGTGAATACCTCTTTACACTCCGCGAGCAGCGGCGCCAGATCTTCGTAGCGAGCTGAGTAGTGGCCTACGATCAGTTTGCCGGCATTTGCTTTGAGTGCGATAGTAGCCGCCTCTGTAGTAGTGGAGTGCATGGTCTCCGCCGCACGTTCCCTGTGCATATTGACGAAAGTCGCCTCATGGTACAGCACACTGACTCCCTGTATCTGATCCAGGAAGGTCTCCGTGTAAACCGTATCCGTGCAGAAAGCATAACTCCGTGCCGGAGCAGGGTCAGTGGTCAGGTCATGATTGGCTATCACGGAGCCATCAGGCATAGTATAGTCTGCCCCTTGTTTTATCTTGCCTATCTCGCTCACAGGTATCTCATGCAGCGCGATCTTCTCAGGCAGTATTTTTCGTTGCCCCGGTTTCTCGCGAAAGAGATAACCAGTGGTCGGTATCCTGTGTCGTAGTATGATGCTCTCTACAGTCAGCTGGCTATTCTCATAGACCACCTGCGGCCTGTCATCAGTCACTATGTGAAACTCTATAGGGTAGCGTAACTGCGTCTGCGCATAGGTGAAGTGCGCACGCACGATCTCCTCTATACCTTTCGGTCCATGTATATGAAGGGTATGCTCGCGGTAGTTGAGGTTGAATGAAGTGATCAGGCCCATGAGGCCAAAGAAATGATCGCCGTGCAGATGCGTGATGAAAATATGATCCAGGCGGCCACGCTTGATATTATATCGCGCCATCTGCATCTGGGTACCCTCACCACAGTCCAGCAGAAAGCCATCGCCGTTGTAATTCAGAAAATGGGAAGTGGGGTGCCGGTCATAGGCGGGTATGGCGCCATTGCTGCCCAGTATTGTCAGCTCAAAATGCATGCGCCGTAGTTTTTAGCCTCTCAGGTCTCTGTCCAGCTCCTCCATCATCACAAAGTCTATCGACTCGGCCAGTGTAGGCACGATATTGAGGATAGATTCCAACTGCGATATCTTGATCAGTTTCTGGATATGCGTATTGAGATTGGTCAGTACAAAAGTGCCACCGGATTCTTTGCTCAGGCGGTTGCCCACCAGGAGCGCACTCAGGCCCGAAGAGTCTACGAACTGCACAGGAGAGAGGTCAAGGATGATATTCTTAAATCCCTCTGTATGCAGCATCACGAGCTCAGACTTCAGCAGCGGCGCAAAATTACTGAGCAGTTTCTCCTCATCTATTTTCAATACACAGAACCGCTCTCTTTTGTCAATGGAAAATTTCATGGCTTGAGTTTATAGAGTACTAATCTAGGGTTTGTGTCGAAAAATAAATAAAAATCTCTATGAAATGTAAAATGCAACAGATTTTTCCGCTCTGACGGATCTTTCTGTCTTCTTCCCTTGTATACTAGTGTATCGCACCGCCGTCAAATCCAACTTAAACTCAGCACTTGGCGTCTGTATTAAAAAAGCTCCGTATCCACGTGGAGCGGGTACATTTTGACGCTACGGTGACAAACCATATACCTCAAAATGCTTACATTTATCCAAGGCATGACAATAAACCCGGCTCCTGTGCGCCTTATAGCTATTGACGCAGGATAAATACAGGTTTAAATTATAAGGAAAAGGCCCGGATAGCGTTTAATAGGCGAACCCAGGAGTTTAATACTGGTTACATAGCCAATAAAACACAAAATCCGGTCTGGCCATTTTGGCAGAAAAACTAGTTGGTTCAGTATTTGAAATTAAGATAACATGGAAGCAAAATTTTCACCGAAAGTCAAGGAGGTCATCTCCTACAGCCGCGAGGAGGCGCTCAGGCTCGGTCATGACTTTATAGGCATAGAGCACCTGCTGCTCGGCCTGATCCGCGAGGGTGAGGGACTCGCTATCAAGACCCTCAAATCACTACAGGTAGACCCTGTGATGCTCCGCAAGCTGGTAGAAGACTCGATCAAGGATAAAGTATCTAAGACCGTGTACAATCCCAACTCACTGCCGCTCACCAAACAGGCAGAGAAAGTGCTGAAGATCACGGTGCTCGAGGCCAAGGTCATGAAAAGTGACGTGATAGGTACTGAGCACCTCATGCTCTCTATCCTGAAAAACAAAGATAATATCGTGACCCAGATCCTGGCGCAGCATGATGTAGACTATGACGTCTTCAAGTCTGAGTTGGAGCTGGTACAAAACGACATCAAAGACACCCCGCGCTCTGAGCTCCCTGGTGATGGATCTGATGAAGATCCATATGAGGATGACAAGGGCCGTGGCAGTTTTGGCAGCCAGCCATCTGCCAAAAAGCCGGGTAATACCAAGTCTAAGACCCCTGTACTGGACAACTTTGGCCGTGACGTGACAGCTGCAGCTGAAGAGGGCACACTGGACCCGATAGTAGGCCGTGAGGCTGAGATCGAGCGCGTGAGCCAGATCCTGAGCCGCCGCAAGAAGAATAACCCGATCCTGATAGGTGAGCCGGGTGTGGGCAAGACTGCCGTAGTGGAAGGCCTCGCCCTCCGCATCATACAGAAAAAAGTAAGCCGCGTACTCTTTGGTAAGCGTATCGTGATGCTGGATATGGCTGCTCTCGTGGCCGGTACTAAGTACCGCGGCCAGTTTGAGGAGCGTATGAAGGCTATCATGACCGAGCTGGAAAAAAACCGCGACGTGATCCTCTTTATAGATGAGATACACACTATAGTAGGTGCGGGTGGCGCTACGGGTTCGCTCGATGCGTCGAATATCTTCAAGCCAGCTTTGGCCCGTGGTGAACTGCAGTGCATCGGCGCCTCTACGCTGGACGAGTACCGCCAGTATATAGAGAAGGATGGTGCACTGGACCGTCGCTTCCAGAAGGTGATCATAGATCCGCCATCTCCAGATGAGACGGTGCAGATCCTAACCAATATTAAACCGAAGTACGAAGAGTACCACAGTGTAGAATATTCTAATGATGCGATCCAGGCTTGTGTGAAGCTCTCTGGCCGCTATATCACTGATCGCTTCTTCCCTGACAAGGCGATAGACGTGCTGGATGAAGTAGGTGCACGCGTGCATCTCAAGAATATCCACGTACCAAAGAATATCACTGAGCTGGAGAAAGCTGTAGAGGATATCAAGACAGAAAAGAATCAGGTAGTAAAGTCTCAGAAATATGAAGAGGCTGCCCGCCTGCGCGACAGGGAAAAGAACCTGCTCGAAGAGCTGGAGAAAGCTAAAAACCTCTGGGAGGAAGACTCAAAGAATGCCCGCTATCCTGTAGGTGAAGAAGATATCGCTGAGGTGGTAGCCATGATGACAGGTATACCAGTGAGCAAGGTGGCGCAAACCGAAGGCTCGAAACTGCTCAGCATGGGCACCGAGCTGCAAGGCGCAGTGATAGGCCAGGACGAGGCGGTGACCAAGATCGTGAAAGCGATCCAGCGTAACCGTGTAGGCCTGAAGGATCCAAGAAAGCCTATCGGCACATTCATCTTCCTCGGACCTACAGGTGTAGGTAAGACAGAGCTGGCGAAAGCAATAGCCCGCTACATGTTTGACTCAGAGGAGGCGCTGATACGCATCGATATGAGTGAATACATGGAGAAATTCTCCGTATCACGCCTCGTAGGTGCGCCTCCGGGATATGTGGGATATGAAGAGGGTGGCCAGCTGACTGAGAAGGTACGCCGCAAGCCATACTCTGTGGTGCTGCTCGATGAGATAGAAAAAGCCCACCCTGATGTGTTCAATATCCTCCTGCAGGTGTTTGACGATGGTATACTGACAGATAGCCTTGGTCGCAAGGTAGACTTCAAGAATACACTCATCATCATGACATCTAATATAGGTGCACGTGACCTCAAAGACTTCGGTGCGGGTGTGGGTTTTGCCACACAGACCAGGACTGAGAATAGCGACGAGATGTCTAAGAATGTCATCTCTAAGGCGCTCAAGAGAACTTTCTCTCCGGAGTTTCTAAACCGTATCGACGATGTGGTGATCTTCAACTCTCTGGAGAAGAAGTCCATCTTCAAGATCATAGATATCGCACTGAAGGATGTAGTAGGCCGTCTGCTTACCCTCGGCTACGAGATCAAACTGACTGATGAGGCTAAGGAGTTTCTGGTGGACAAAGGTTACGATCCCGCATTTGGTGCGCGTCCGCTGCATAGGGCTATACAGAAATATGTGGAAGACCCGCTGGCCGAAGAGATACTCCGCGCCAATGCTAAACCGGGAGACATATTCACGGTAGACTATGACAAGGAGGCCCAGACGCTCAGGATCTCGCATAAGACGCCAAAGAAAAAGGCAGAAACGCAGACAGGAGAATAAATTCTGCTGCAGATCATAATAATATGAGCCCGGTCATGTGCCGGGCTTATTTTTTGGTACTAATTTTGACATCCGCACGTCATGCATCATTTCAGACATATTTTGATCATTAGTGCACTGCTGGCTATTTGTACGGCCACGAAGGCACAGGCATTCTCTCCAGCATACCTGGCCGAGCTGAATAAATCATTGCCGCATAAATTCAAAACTATAAACGTGGGTACCACTATGGAGGCCATACGTGTGCAGGAGATGGTCAAAGTATATGTGCTCATAGATGACATAGAGCAATATGAACAGGTGCTGATAGAGCGTAGCGATGAGCTTGGCACTAACTTCTCTCAGTGCAAACTGATAAACGTGGAAAAGGGGAAATACAGCAATAACTACCTGGAGCTGACAGACCGCTATCCGGTCTCTACCAAAATGGCTACTATGTACCGCATCAAGACCATCACGTCTGATGGCATCATACGTATGTATCCGCCTGTCCCTGTCTCCAAAGAGGATGACAAGGCGACCGGGCTAGTACAGAAATAAATTTTCGGGTTTTAGACCTGGACTTGGAATTTACAAGCGAGCTCTCCTGAATCCTGCCGGAGTCTCATTTACCCGCGCCTTAAACACTCTGCTAAATGCTGCTTCTGATTGATATCCCACATGCGAAGCGATACCGCTGATATTCTCTTTGCTCGTCAGCAGAAGGCGCTTAGCCTTGTCCATGCGCCAGTTGGTCAGGTATACCAGCGGCGTCTCCCCTACCGTATCTTTAAACTTATTGAAGAAAAGCGTACGTGACATACCCGAGGCCTTGGCCAGCATATCCAGCGTCCATTCTCGCTCGGGATTATCTTGTATCATTTTCAGCGCTGTGCTGATGCGCTCATCTGCCAGCGCAGCCAGAAACCCCTCTGCATCCCTGCCCTGATGTATGTAGGCGCGTATCGTATGTATGAAGAGCATCTCCGCAAGCCTGGCCACCAGTATTTTCGACCCTTGCTTTTCGCTGTTTATCTCGTCAAAGATCAGGTCAGCCGTCTGTTTCAGCCATGTATGCTCCCGGCTGCTAAAACTGGTGATATGAATGAATGCCGGCAGGCCGCTGATCAGGGGGTGCGCAGGCTTATGCTCAAACTCAAAATGTCCGCCGAGTAGTATCGTTTCTTCTTCTCCTTCGGAGAAAAGCGGCGTACCATTCTGGCGTGATTTGATATAGTCAGCCATACTGGTCACACGCTTGTCTTGCCCGTCAGAGATACGATACGGCCTGCTCAGCGGCAGCAGCACCAGGTCACCCTCTTTCATCACGATGGGCGGCTGCCCTTCTATGCTGATCACGCAGGTTCCCTTCACCAGCCTCCAGAACTGCACATATGGACCCGATGGCGTATCTACTGCCCAGGGCGACATGAGTACGAGTTTCCTATACACGATACCATGTAGTTTAATGGTCTCCAAAATGGTACTCAGCACATCCATAACTGTACGATTGAGCAGCTAATATGCACTTTCCGACAATAAAAGTAAACAGTAGCCCGATAAATTTGCATTGTAAATTAATCATCAAAAAATCAATCATGACTACTCAGCAGATAGCCGACCAGTATGTAGCACTTTTCAAACAAGGAAAAGCCGCCGAAATACAAAATACGATGTATCACGCAGAGGTGACCTGCAGGGAACCCGAACATGCAGCAACAATGGGCATCCCTACACTGACGCAGGGCCTGGAGGCCGTCCAGGCCAAATCAAAGACAAGGCAGGCTACTATAGCGGAAGTGCACAGTTTCTACTGCTCCGAGCCGGTGGTAAACGGCAATTATTTCAGCGTAGCGATGGGCCGTGAGCTGACATTCAAAAATGGTCAACGACTGAAGGCAGACGAGATCGCCGTATTTGGCGTGAAGGATGACAAGATCATATCCGAAACCTTCTTCTACTGATCCATCAAAAGACAAAGAGCGCGGAAGATTAATGGATATTAGGTCTCCGCGCTCTTTGCTGTTATCCCGAGTGTATTATTTATTGCCTTCGGCAAAATTATTCATCATCACCTCGCTCACACCCATATTGCTAAATCCTCCATCGTGGTAAAGGTTCTGCATGGTCACATACTTAGTCAAATCAGAGAAAAGCGTAATAGTATAGTCTGCACAGGCATCGGCACTGGCATTGCCCAGCGGAGACATTTTATCAGCAAAGCCGAAGAAAGAATCAAAGCCTTTGATGCCTGATCCGGCTGTGGTCATGGTCGGAGACTGAGAGATAGAGTTGATACGCACTTTCTTTGCGTTGCCATAATAGTAGCCAAAGGAGCGCACGATAGACTCCAATGTAGCCTTGGCATCTGCCATATCACCATACCCCGGGAAGGCACGCTGACCTGCTATATAGGTGAGCGCTACTACGCTGCCCCACTCATTGATCGCATCCTGCTTCATACATGACTGCAGCACTTTGTGCAGCGACAGCGCAGATATATCCAGCGTCTTTTGAAACCACTCATAGTTCAGGTCGGTATATGTCTTGCCCTTGCGCACGTTTGGCGACATCCCTATGGAGTGCAGCACGAAGTCCAGCTTGCCGCCGAGGTGCTCTACAGCCTGTGCCACCAGTTTGTCCAGGTCCTCTACCACAGTGGCATCTGCAGGTATCACTATGGTGCCACACTGCTCCGCCAGTTTATTGATCTCGCCCATGCGGAGTGCCACAGGTGCATTGGTCAATACAAATTTAGCGCCTTGCTCATGCGCCTTCAGGGCCGTCTTCCATGCTATAGAGTTAGCATCGAGTGCGCCAAATATGATTCCCCTTTTGCCGGCCAGTAAATTGTTTGCCATGTCATGCTTCTTTGATACAAAGTCAAAAGTATAAAAGTACCCGTGAAAACATACCTGCATATATAAAGAAGCCCGATAGCATTATACCACCGGGCCTCTTTTTGTATATCACTTCTATCTTTTTCTGATAGATGCCTTTATTACTTTTTCGCTGTAGCCAGTCCCGCTATCGCATCCTCCAGGATATTCTCATCTCCCTCGGTATAGCCGCTATGCTCATATATGATCTTGCCACTCTGGTCCAGCACCAGTGTGAATGGTACTGTCTGGATATTGAGCTGGCGCTTCAGGTCTTGATTGACATCCAGGAGTACATCATAGGTCCAGCGCTGGCCATCTACATATGGCTTTACTTTTGGCGCGCTGCGACTGTCATCTATAGATACAGCTACGATATTCACATTATACTTCTTCTGCCAGTCTTCGTAGACCTCACTGATATTGTTCAGTTCCTTCTTGCATGGTACACACCATGTGGCCCAAAAATCCAGCACTGTGACCTTACCTGTCTTACCAAACTCCTGCACATTCACCTTCTTCCCGTTCACGTCTGTGAGCGTGACATTAGGCAGGGTGCGCTCGCCCAGTATTTTTTCCATACCCTTTTTTTCTTGCGCAAAGGCAGATACGCAGAGTACAGATACCAGCGCGGTGAGCGCAATTATTTTCTTCATTTTATTGATTTTGATGTGGGTTAGCCAAGTTTTGTGCCAATCGCTATTTTTTATCAATCTTTACAAACTTTTACTTTACTAATATAAGCGGTTAATCAGTCTCATGCGCAAGATTCTACTAACATTTTTTGTGATAGTGGCGGCAGTATCAGTATATGGTCAGGATCATGGCTTTATATCGGGTTCCTTTCAGTCAAACACTAATTTTTACATCCGCGACTCAGCTATAGGCGCCGCCAATCTACCGCACTATGACAATCTCAAAGTAGGTAGCGATATCTGGTTTAACCTGAACTATACCAATACCAAATACGATCTTGAAGCTGGTATCCGCTTTGACGCCTACCTCAACTCTATCCTGCGCAATCCTACGACTCCCTACACCGGTGTAGGCCTGGGCACATTCTATCTCAAGAAGAAATTTAAAGACGTGACCCTGAGCGGCGGCTATCTCTATGACCAGATAGGCTGCGGCATGATATATCGTACCTATGAGGAGCGCACACTAGGAATAGACAATGCCCTCGTAGGCGGCCGCGTGGAATATGACTACAAGCAGATGCTTCATGTCAAAGCCTTCAGCGGCGTGCAGAAGAACCTTTTCAGCATCTACAATCCTATCATCACCGGCTTCAATGCCGAAGGAAACTTTACAAAAGGGAAAGTGACCATTGCACCCGGTATCGGCATGGTAAACCGCTCTATGGATCAGGGCTCTATGAATAAGGTAGTGAGCGCCATAGAGAGCATGGACAGCGCCACCCGTTTTGTACCAAAATATAATGTTTATGCCTTTACCGCATACAATACCCTCTCCGTAGGGCCTATATCATGGTACATAGAGGGCAGCTACAAGACCAAAGAAGGCAACTACTATCTGAATCAGTCAGGACAAAGCCAGCTACAAAACAAGGCTGGCAATGCGATCTACTCCACCCTGAATATTTCAAAAAAAGGGATCGGCGCTACATTCCTCTTCAAGCGGGTTGAGAATTTCACGATGCGCACCTCGCCAAATGAAAAGATATTCCAGGGCCTCATGAACTTTGAGCCACCTGTACCGCGCCAGAACTCCCTCCGCCTGCCATCCCGCTATTTTGCCTCCTCACTGGAGCAGCATGAGCTGGCATTTGGCGCAGAGGTCACGTGGAAGCCGATCAAAAAACTCAGCTTTATCCTGAATGGGTCTTATGTCAGGGATTTCCTTTTCTCACCCGCCTTGATCCGCGAGCCAGTGGTCAGGGACAATGGCCTGGGCGGCAAAGACACCAGCTACAGGGATCACAAAAATTTCTTTGGTGAAGGCAACCTGGAGTGTATCTTCAAGCCAAAGTCCAATATCGAACTGGACTTTGGCTTCCAGTATATCTTTTACAATCGTATCATGTACCAGCAGGATGGTGGGATCTATCCCGGCGAGTACAAGGTCAGCAGCTATACCCCATTCTTTGAGATCAGCCACAGGTTCAATAAGAAGATGTCGTACCGTATAGAGCTACAGTATCAGTATGTACCAAACGACTTTGGTCAGTGGGCTTACGGCTTGTTTGAATTCAATATCGCACCATCCTTCTCGATAGCCGTATCTGACATGTGGAACTTCAAACCGAATCCCAACAATGTCGTAGCAGTATACCGCGAGCCACATCATTTTTACTCTGCATTTGTAGCCTACACTTATGGCCCTCACCGCTTTAGCCTAAACTATGTCAAGCAGGTAGCAGGTATAGTCTGCACGGGTGGTGTATGCCGCTTTGAGCCGGCTTTCAGCGGCGTGAGATTTTCTGTAACTTCGACATTCTGATCGCATCATGAGATTTCTGTATAAAATAAGCATGTCAGCCGTCGCGGCTATAGCTATCCTGGCCAGCGGCTGCAAGGAGACCGGCCCCAGCATAGACCTGACCAATGGTAAGCACAATGTACTGATCGATACTACCTACGTGGAGAGTCCCGTACAAACGGCAGAGCCCAAAAATGTGCTCATTGAGCTTTTCACCGGCGTATCATGTATCAACTGCCCCGCTGCGCACGTCACCGTAGATAATATCGTAGCTGCCAACCCTGGCCGGGTGATAGGCCTGGCACTGCACAGCACTGCAGAGCCTGCCGCGCAGGATGAGCCACCTCCCGGTACCCGCCAGAATCTGGGCTCTGCAGACGCACAGACCATCATAGCTCACTATGGAGAGCCCGGCGCTCGCCCCGTAGGTGCTGTAGACCGTGTGGTACATAGCGGCACCTTTATCAATTCTATCTTTGACATAGCCGGAAACTTTAATGGCTACGCGGGCACTCAGATGGGCAAAACAACGCCTGTCAATATCACCCTGACCAGCACCTATGATGCCGCCACCAGGACCGGTGCTATCATGACCGAACTGCACTACATCGCCGCACAGTCAGACAGCAATAAGCTGACCATCTACATGATAGAAGACAGTATAGTGACCAGTCAGCTACAGGCCGACAACTCTGACGATACTAACTATGTGCACAATGATATCATGCGCATGGCCCTGACCAATGCCCTCGGAGACAGGATCAATACGACACTGGTAGCCGGTACTGTGATCAAGAAAGCATATTCCTACACCCTCGGCACCGGCTGGCGCCCTGAGCATATGCGTATCGTCGCTTTTGTACATCGGTATACCGGTAGTGATGAGATACTACAGGTGAAGGATGTGAAGCTGCAGTGACGCTCCTGATATATTTGACAGTTTGATACTTACGGCGCGTATTATAGCTTTGCGCGTCTGATCAATAGATTTATCGAAGATGAAAATTTCATATAATTGGCTCAAGTCTTACCTCGACCTCAATCTCGTACCGGCAGATGTGGCAGAGATCCTCACTAATACAGGCCTGGAGGTCGAGAGTGTAGAGGCATGGGAGTCAGTACCAGGCGGCCTGGAGGGCGTAGTGATAGGTGAGATAGTAGCCTGTGAGAAGCACCCTGATGCAGACAAGCTCAATGTGACCAAAGTAGATGTGGGCACCGGTGAGCTGCTGCAGATCGTCTGCGGCGCGCCCAATGCACGCGTAGGCCTCAAGTCTCCGGTGGCGCTCGTAGGTGCTACCCTGTATCCAGCCTCAGGAGAGAAATTTCAGATCAAGAAAGCCAAGATACGCGGTGTAGAATCCTTTGGGATGATCTGTGCGGACGATGAACTGGGCCTCGGCGCCTCTCACGCAGGCATCATGGAGCTGGACCCAGCTACCAAAGTCGGCACAAATGCTGCTGAGTATTTCAAAGTAGAAAAGGACCATGTATTTGAGATAGGCCTCACGCCAAACCGCTCAGATGCCTTCTCTCATATAGGCGTGGCACGTGACCTCTCTGCGGCTCTAAGCGCGGTCTATAAAATAGAGGCCCCACTCAAAAAGCCAGCTACCAATCTGGAAAACGCAAAGATCACCAGCCTGAAAAGCGCTAACCAGCTGGATCTCTGCGCCCCGATACCATGTGTGAAGCTGGACCGTGGCAGTGGTGTAAAAGAGGTACTGATAGAAGATACTACCGCCTGCCCGCGCTACAGCGGTGTGAATATAGCCGGCGTAAAAATAGATGAGTCACCACAGTGGCTGAAAAACAAACTCCTCACCATAGGCCTCCGCCCTATCAATAATGTAGTAGACATCACTAACTATGTACTGCATGAATATGGACAGCCGCTACACGCCTTTGATGCCGACAGGATCAGGGGGGGCAAGGTCATCATAAAGAAGCTGGCAGAAGGCACCGTATTCAAGGCGCTCGATGGCACGGACCGCAAACTCTCTGCAGAGGATCTCATGATCTGCGATACTGAGGGTGGCCTGTGTATAGCAGGTGTCTTTGGCGGCCTGGATAGCGGCGTATCTGAACGCACTACCAATATCTTCCTGGAGTCTGCCCACTTTGACCAGGTGAGCGTGCGCAAAACTGCTGCGCGCCACAACCTGCGCACAGATGCAGCCATGCACTTTGAGAAGATCACGGATATAAACGCAACAGTAGAAGTACTCAAGCGTGCAGCCTCTCTCATCTGCGAGATATGCGGCGGCCATATAGTATCTGATATCATAGATGTATATCCGGCACCTGTCAGCGGCTATGCAGTCACTACCAGCATCTCCCGCCTCAATAAGCTGGCCGGCGCAAACATACCGGCAAACACGATCAAAAACATTCTGACCAAACTAGGCATCACTATAGAGAAGGAAGATGGCGATCAGCTATCGCTGCTCGTCCCTACCTTCAAGGCTGATGTAAAGCGCGAGGCAGATATACTGGAGGAGATACTCCGCATCTACGGATACAATAATATCCCAATGCCAAAGATGCTGCACTCATCCCTGTCTTTCTCTCCTCAGGTAGACCCTGTCAAACTGGAGAATACAGCCGCAGCACTGCTCGTAGGCGCAGGCTTTAGCGAGATCAGTACGAACTCTATTTCACAGTCTAAATTTGAGCAGGAGGAAGCGCTGAAGCAACAGCAGATCATGCTGCTCAACTCTCAGACTGCAGAGCTGGACAGCCTCCGCACCTCCATGCTCTATAGCGGCCTGGAGGTCATAGCGCACAATCAGAACCGCAAAGCAGGCGACCTGCGCCTGTACGAGATAGGCAAGACCTATCATCGTAATAAGGACACCTTCACTCAGCAGCAGCACCTCGTGCTATTCCTGACAGGACAGGACATAGCAGACAACTGGCTCTCTAAAGGCCGCAAGTACGATTTCTATCACTTGCAGTCCTACGTATCTAATTTGCTTTCGCGCTTTGGCATTCATGAGTATAACTCTACCGTGATCGAGTCATCACCGTTTGCCTTTGCCAGTCAGCTCAGTATAGAGGGGCATCATCTCGCCACCTACGGTCAGGTAGACAAAGCTATCCTGAAGAACTTTGACATAAAGCAGGATGTCTTCTTCGCTGATATCAATTGGGACCTCGTCATGCAGCACTCACAGCATGTGCATGTGCAGTTCCGTCACCTGCCTAAGTTCCCGGCTGTGCGTCGCGACCTGGCCATGCTGGTCAATTCAGACCTGCGTTTTGAGCAGATAGAGCAGTTGGCTCGCACTGAGGGCCGCAAGCTCCTCCGCGAGGTTTCTCTCTTTGATGTGTATAAAGGCGACAAGATAGAGCAGGGCAAAAAATCCTACGCAGTCAGCTTCACCTTCCTCGATCCGGAGAAGACGCTCACTGATGCAGACATAGATAAGACGATGAGCAAGCTGATGAAAAAGCTGGAGACTGAATTAGGCGCGGTAATCAGGAAATCGTAATAAAAACTACTTGTACCTATTTCTTACGAAGGAATAGTCTTCAGGATATCTATCAAATACTTCCTGCCAGTTTATTGAGGGTGAGATAAACGTGGGGTCAAAATTGTTTTGAATTAAAATCGGCAGGAGTTTAGGATATCTCCTCAAGTATATTTCAATAGTGTTTTTATACTTCAAAGCGATCTTATCATCTGGAAATTCAACACTATTCCGATATAGATAGTTTAGAGTAATTATTTCAGGAACAATAAACCAGCTCAGAGATTCTTGTTCAATAAACTCAGGTATAATAGGGAACTCCGCTCTAAACCAATCTTCAAGCCTATTGATTGACCGTATTAGAAGTACATAATTAAATCGGGGATTGTAGTATCGTTGCTCAAATATGTCGCAAAAGGGCCTACAATTTTTATCTATAAACAAGCCAATTGCTTGAATTTCCTTTTCTGAGTTATATGCATAAATAAGGGCTTTTCCATAAAAGCATTGTGTACCCCTGATTGTATAGTGATTAAAATCGCCTTTTGTAAGAATAGCTCTAAAAAACACACCCTTTCCAACCAAACGATTCTGCAAATCCTGAACAAATTCACACATGAATCTCACGATATAGTAGTGATCATACTCTCTAACCGGCTCTGTCCAGTTGTAAATCAGAATAGTGTCGGAGAATATGATAGTCTTGAAATTCGGATGATCATGGGCATTCAGACTTGCAATAACATTATAAATTTCATCAACCTTGTTTGAGCCAGCATTTACCAAATTAGAAAACCCAAGTATGTCAATATATAAAAGATATTTTTCCATAGATTAAATCATCTCCATCATACAAATCAAACAAATCAAAGTGCTTACTTCATCCCCAGCGCCTCCGGCTCAAATGTCAGCGTGGTCATGTAGATATACGTCCTGCCCAGCTGCCCGGTGAACCACACTTTTTTTCTTCCATTGATGTTACTGCTATAATTCATCAGCACGTACTTGTTGTCATCTATCTTCACGATACCCGGGAACGCATTATCACCCGTACTCGGCAGGTCAGATACCAGCGAGAGGCTCAGGTCCTGCTTATTGAGCTTAAAGATCGAAGTCACCTTTGATGTAAACCAATAGCGGACCATGTTATGTATCTGCTGGCGCTTGGTCAGTACAGAGTCTGTGTAGCGATTCATATAGCCATCATTATTGCGGCGGCTCACCAGGTAGATATCATCATTATGATCGAATAGCAGGGCGCTATCATACTTATTCCTCGACTTTACCTTTTTCCACGTGCCGATATTGCAGTTGTCAGCTTTGCAGATCAGCGCACCGCTGCTCTCCAGACGCACGGTGGCAAAGAGGTCCCCCTTCTTATCAAAGATAAATTCACCCTCCTCTGCATGCTCCGCATCTATCTGCGGCGCTTTAGTGAAAGGCAGAAAGGTCGTTCCATTAGTCGTATAGAAAAGGCGCAGGTTAGAGTGGTGTTGAGTGTTGTACAGATTGCGGCCATCGTAGGCAGATAGGTATACAGTATCATTGCGCTCGCGCAGCCGCCATGGCACGAAGCCATCCAGATTAGTGCTCTGCGGAGCCGTCCAGCTATGCTCGCCTACAGACCGGCACATCAGCATCTCCTTTGGCTCAAAACTGAACATGCTCTTTCCACCCGTAAAGAAATACAGGTTCAGCGTATCATGGTACACCGCAAACCTCGGCTCGCGCTGGTCGCGGCCCATACTGATCTCTGTCTCATATTCCCACTTATCCAGATCATAGGAACTGACCACATACAGCTTCACTTTCTTAGAAGCGTAGTGAGTCGGTGCTGTGCGAAAGGCCAGGTAGAATTTACCCTTATACTTGACCAGATCGAGATTGTTATTGCTATGCATCAGGTGGCACTCCTTGGGCAGGCGACCAGAGGTGGTCAGGTTTTTCCACTCGCCAAATTTTAACTTTTGGGCAGAGGTCACATAGCAGGACGACAATAGCAGCAGCAAGGCGATAAGGCGCATGTTGAATTGAATTTTGGTCGAGGTTAGGAAACGCAAAGGACGGCCGAATAGTCTTACCGTACAATCGCCATTAAGTGAATGCCGCAAATCTTTCGGCTATGGGGTACTCTATATAGCCAAAGGCGCAAGTATTTCGACAAACAGGATCTGAGACATACCGCAGCGCGAGCATATTCTTTCCCATTTGATATGGCAAATTGTTAATATACTATTGGCACAGCTTTTTCTACTCCTACACCACTTTCTATTAACCCGAAAAATAAACACAATGAAATCCCGACTCCTGATCCTGGCCCTCGGCACCGGTATAGCCCTGGCAGCTTGCAACAATAAGCCTACAGCTGACGTACCTGTGACCACTATAGATACTACCAGCCATACCGGCGATACATCTACGGCTAGCGTTTCCTCAGGGGATATGGGTACTGCCAAAATGGAAGATTCTACCTTCCTCGCAGATGCCAGCCAGACAGGCGTATTTGAAATAGAAGCTGGCAAGCTGGCGGAGGCAAATTCTCAGAATGCTGAAGTCAAGAGCTTCGCCAAAATGATGATAGACCAGCATACTGCTATGGGCAAGGATGTAGAGACCCTCGCCAAAGCTAAGGGGATCATGCTCCCAGCCGGTATGGGCGATGACAATAAGAAAGAGTGGGACAAACTGCAGGCCCTCAAGGGAGCTAAGTTTGACAAGGAATATGTGTCTGTGAATGTAGACGGTCACCGCAAGGCCATAGACCTCTTTGAGAAAACTGCTAAAAACGAAGCTGACTCCAAAGAAGCCCGTGATCTGGCATCTGCCGGTCTGCCAAAGTTAAAAACCCATCAGGAGCACGCCAAGAGTCTCAAAGACAAACTAAAATAAAACCATTCGGTAAAACTTCCTTGATTAGAAGAAGGGTCCCGGCATACGCTGTGGGCCCTTTCGGATTTTTAGGCGACTCTCATATGATCACACTGATATTATTTTTTTTAGCGTTAATATTGTCTGAGCGTAGCTAATGTATTAGTCTATTGTCTAACGTCTTAAATCTATCGTCTCAAAAATGTCCTATACTGACCGCCTGGACCGCATCATACAGCGCACCCGCCGCCTGGCCAATGAGTCTGCCACACGGGAGGCAGCGCTGCGCCTGGTCCGTGACGAAAACCAGAAATTGAAATTACAAATTGATAATCAGGCTGCTACGATAGAGGACCTAAACAATAAAATAAAAATCATTAAGTTAGCGCAATCGATTGAGAATAGTGAGGATATCACGACTCTCAAGCGGAAGATAAACGAATACATCAGGGAAATAGACAATAGTATCGCCCTTCTCAATGACTAAGTGATGGAGAATACGGTGCAGGTAAATGTGACAGTGGCGGATAGGATCTATCCCCTGAGGGTATCCGAAAGTGAAAAAGAGGAAGTACTCGACGCGGTCAAACTGGTCAATGAAAAGGTCAGGGAGTACCAGCGGCTATATGATGGGAAAGATAAGCAGGACTACCTGGCCATGGTGCTGCTGCTCTTTGCAGTGGAGCACATGAGGAATGCAAAAAAGATCATCATAGAAGATAGCAGCTTTGATACAAAGCTCGCAGAACTCGAACAAATACTCTCTCAGCCCTGACATTCAGGCTTTTTCATCAGGATATTAATGTTTTCGTCTATCGTTTGCCGCCACTGGCGGTGATCGGAGAGGTTTTATTTGATTCATTATAAACACTAAAAATGACAGCAATAACAATAATCGTAGGCGTGGTCCTCGCGGTGGTTGGTGCTGCTATTGGTTATTTCACCGGCAAGGGCTCTACTAAATCTGAGGTAGAGAAGATAGAGGCGCAAGCCAAGGCCGATGCGGAAAAGAAACTGGCAGATGCCAAAGCCTCCGCGGAAAAGATCATAGCAGACGCGTCGCGAAACGCCGAAAACACCAAGAAAGACAAAATGCTCGAAGCCAAGGAACATTGGCTGCAGCTCAAGACCAAGCATGAGTCTGAGGTAGTAGAGCGCAATAAGAAAGTAGTAGAAAAGGAAAACCAGGTCAAGCAGCAGCAGCAGGATGCCAATAACAAACTGGCAGAGGCATCGCGCAAGGAGAAAGACCTGGACCAGCTGCGTGACAACCTCAATAAGCAACTGGAAGTAGTCAATACCAAGAAAGAACAGCTCGAGAAGAGTCACGAGACTTTCGTCAAGAAACTGGAGCAGATCAGCGCCCTCTCTAAGGAGGAGGCCAAGACCGAACTCCTCGAGTCACTCCGCAAGGAGACTGAGACCAGCGCTCTCGGCATGATGAAAGAGATCGTGGATACTGCCAAGGTCAATGCAAACAAAGAAGCCAAGAAGATCATCATCCAGTCTATACAGCGTACCGCTGCAGAGAATGCGATAGAGAATACCGTTTCGGTTTTCAATCTCGACAGCGATGAGATGAAAGGCCAGATCATCGGTCGTGAAGGTCGTAACATCCGTGCACTGGAGGCTGCTACAGGCTGCGAGTTTGTAGTAGATGATACTCCTGAGGCTATGATCATCTCCGGCTATGATCCGATCCGCCGTGAGATAGCCCGTCTGTCACTCCAGCGCCTCGTCACCGATGGCCGTATACACCCGGCACGTATCGAGGAGGTAGTGGCTAAGACCAAGAAGCAGCTCGAAGACCACATCAGGGAGATAGGCGAGCGTACTGCTATAGACCTGGGCATACAGGGTCTGCACCCTGAGCTGGTGCGCTATGTAGGCCGTATGCGCTTCCGCTCATCCTATGGTCAGAACCTCCTCCAGCACAGCCGCGAGGTAGCCAATCTCTGCGCCACTATGGCTGCCGAGCTGGGCCTCAATCCTAAACTGGCTAAGCGCGCAGGCCTCCTGCATGATATAGGCAAGGTGCCTGATGAAGAATCTGAATTGTCTCACGCACTCCTCGGTGCCAAGCTCTGCGAAAAGTATGGCGAGCATCCTGCGGTGATCAATGCCGTAGGCGCGCACCACGATGAGATGGAGATGAAGTATGTGATCTCCCCTATCGTGCAGGCCTGTGACGCGATATCCGGTGCACGCCCTGGCGCACGCCGTGAGATCATGGAGGGCTACCTGCAGCGTATCAAGGATCTGGAGAACCTCGCACAAGGTTTCGATGGTGTAGAGAAAGCATATGCTATCCAGGCTGGCCGTGAGCTGCGTGTGATAGTAGAGGCTGACAAGGTAGATGACAAGAACTCTGAGGAGATCTCATTTGCCATAGCACAGAAGATCGAAAAAGAAATGGTCTATCCGGGCCAGGTGAAAGTCACAGTGATCCGCGAGAAGCGCAGCGTGAACGTAGCCAAATAAACATACTGGATTATTAATTGATAGAAAGCGTCGGGCAGAACACCTGGCGCTTTTTTTTATTCCGCATTCTGAAAACCGTACTAGAAGAACTTCGGGATAAAGCGACCTACACGCTTGATATAATCCGCGTAGGTAGGATACTTGCCCAGCGAGATCCCCTCGCTGAAATCCGCACTACCCTGGAATAACACCATCAGCAGCAGACAGCCCGCCATGGTCCAGTTGATCCAGGCACCTGTGGCCGACACACTAAAGAGATAAAACACCAGCCAGATAGATTGCTCACAGGCATAGTTAGGATGTCGGCTATATTTCCAGAGACCTGTCTTTACAAATCCATCGGCATATTCGCCGGTCAGTTTACCAGCCTTTTTCAGACGGTATTTTTCGTTCTGGTAGTTCCACTGCTGCTGGTCTGCGGTGGCTTCAGTCACTACCAGTAGTATCAGCAGTGCTGCCAGCAGATAGTCTGACCATTGCAGCGCTTTATCATGACCAGCATAGGCCATCATAGCCGGCAGCGTGATGAGCCAGAGCAGCGTATTTTGATACAGGCCTATAAAGAAGATGGCAAACAGCTTCCAGTTCACCGGCTTACCCTTGAAAAGGGGATTCTGCCGCAGCACCTCCCAGCGGTAGTCTTCCTCTCCCTCCCAGAATTTGAGCTGGTAGCCACCGCGCCTGCCGAAGTTGTAAGTCAGCCTCGCGCCCCATACCAGTGCACAGAAGGCCATCAGCGTGACACGCGCATCCCAGTCAGATGCATAGGCGAAGTACACAGCATATACCACCGGTACCACGCTCCATATTTTATCTACCTGGCTATAGTTTTTGGTCAGCTCGGCCAGTACGATACAGAGGGTAGCAGCACCCAGTGCTATCATACCGGAGGTGAGCAGCATATGCTTTTGTATATCAGAGAGGGATACCGGATCGAGCCTGAAGGCTACCAGTGGTAGTACGATGATCGTGATCAGCAGGAGAGATATTGTCTTTACCATAATTCTTTATAAAACAAACATAGCAAGGTTTTGTTGCCGATTGTTTACTATTACAACACAAGCATATACTATACCATGGACGAACTCTGGGGCAATAAAGATCAAACTGAGGTCACACTGCGGCCACACGGACCACTGGTAATACGTGGCGACTTTGAGGTGACAGATGAAGATGGTAAAGTATTAGAAAAGAAGTCTCAGATGTCATTTTGCCGCTGCCGGCTGAGCAAGAACTGGCCTTATTGCGATGGCTCACACAAGGCTATGCATTAAAGCATATCTCCTCAAAAAAATCACGACTTTCGTTCTTTCCTTATGCCAAGATTAGAGAAACGCTGGACGCTCCATGACGCAGATGAAAACAAGGTAGCCGCATTACAAGCCGGCCTGAATATACATCCTGCGCTATGCCGCATTCTGGTCCTGCGCGGCATAGAAACGTATGACCAGGCCAAGGCATTTTTCCGTCCCTCTCTTGATAGCCTTCACGACCCATTTCTGATGAAGGGCATGGACCGCGCGGTCAATAGGCTGACCCAGGCCATAGCTGCCGGAGAGCGCATCCTGATATACGGAGACTATGATGTAGACGGCACCACTTCTGTGGCGCTGGTCTATTGCTTCCTGCAAAAGATCTACACTAATATAGATTACTATATCCCGGATCGCTACACTGAGGGCTACGGCATATCCACGCAGGGCATAGACTACGCCTCAGACCATGGTTTCTCGCTCATCATAGCGCTGGACTGCGGTATCAAATCAAACGATAAAGTAGACTATGCGAACGGCAAAGGCGTTGACTTTATCATCTGCGACCACCATACACCGGGTGATCAGCCTCCCTCAGCCGTGGCTGTACTGGACCCCAAGCAGCACGATTGCCCTTATCCCTATAAGGAACTCAGTGGCTGCGGCATCGGATTTAAGCTCATTCAGGCCTTTGCACTCCAGCAGGGCATAGCGGCTGATGAGGTCTATAGATACCTGGACCTCGTCTGTGTCAGCATAGCCTCAGATATCGTACCCATTACCGGTGAGAACCGCATCCTGGCATGGCATGGCATACAGCGTATCAATACAGCACCATGCGCTGGTATACGTGCCCTCATAGGCGTAGCCACACTAGCCAAAAGGCTGGACATCTCTGATATCGTTTTCATCATCGGTCCGCGTATCAATGCTGCAGGCCGGATAGCAGATGCTAAAGCTGCAGTCAAGCTCCTGATCTGCACGGAGGAAGACCTCGCCTCCGATAAGCATGCCGACGTGCTGGACCGCCTCAATCATGAGCGCAAAGAGCTGGACAAATCCATCACCGAGCATGCACTGGATATGATAGCCACAGATGAAAAGATGCTGTCCCGCAAATCTACCGTACTCTACCATGACGGCTGGCACAAAGGTGTGATAGGCATCGTAGCATCTCGCCTGATAGAGCAGTACTTCAGACCTACCATCGTGCTCACGCTATCTGATGGCAAGGTGACTGGCTCGGGCCGCTCCGTGAGGGGATTTGACCTGTACGAGGCTATCTATGCGTGCAGGGAGCACCTCATCCAGTTTGGCGGGCACAGGTACGCAGCGGGCCTGACCATGCATCCTGATCAGGTACAGGATTTTTCAGAGGCATTTGAAAGAGTGGTGGTCTCACGTATCACTCCGGAGCAGCAGGTACCGGAGCTAGACATAGATGCAGAGATATCGCCAGATGATATAGACCCTAAGTTTTACAATATCCTGCGCCAGATGTCGCCGTTTGGCCCAGGCAATATGAAACCTGTCTTCCTCTCACGCCATCTGCGCGATAGCAAGTGGAGCAAACTGGTCAAAGAAGAGCACATCAAATTTTCCATCCGCCGGTCCCGTCGTGGAGATACCATAGATGGGATAGGCTTCGGGCTGGGTTACAAATTCCCGATGGTACAAAATCAGGATTTTGACCTCTGCTACCAGATAGAGGAAAATGAATGGAATGAAAAAATCTCGCTACAGCTGGTGGTGAAAGATGTAAGACCGAGCGAATAATCCGCACCTTTCATTCCGATCATAAATCAACAATCACAAATCATGAATACTAGTGCATCCTGTCACCGCGCAGGTCCATCCGCTGCATCACCTCTGCCTCATAGTCCAGCCATTCCTGCCAGCGCTTATTGACGAAGTCCTCTCCCATCACTGACGTAGCCAGATCCAGGAAAAGCTTGTAGTGACCCGCCTCGCTCACCATCAGCCGCTTATAAAACTCACGTAGATCTTCATCATTTACCTCCTTGCTGAGCAGCTTAAACCGCTCGCAGCTCCTGGCTTCTATCATGGCGCTCAGCAGCAGCCTGTCTGTGAGGGACTCATTTCTCCTGCCACCCTTGCGCACAAATTTCATCAGCTCATTCACATAGATATCCTTGCGTTGCGGGCCAAGCTTCATACCGCGTTTTTTCAGCTGCTCCAGCACCATTTTGAAGTGGCCCCATTCTTCAGACACTACCGGCGTCACAGCCTCCACCATTGCTTCATACTCCGGATAGTTCTGTATTAGGGATATATTGGTAGAGGTCGCCTTCTGCTCGCAGTAGGCGTGGTCAGTCAGGATCTCTTCTATAGATTTTTCCGCTAGGTTTACCCATCGGGGATCAGTAGGCAGTTTGAGGCCGAGCATAGATGTATCAGATTTTCAGTGGCAAATTTGCAGAAATTATCCGCAGCCAGCCAGCTGAGATTTATTGGCACCGGGTTGGTAGTATCATACACATGGCCAAAGGCAAAATACATATCGGCACCTCCGGCTGGAGCTACAGCGACTGGCGCAGCATCTACTACCCGCCCAAAACGAAAGCGACAGACTACCTGCTACACTACTCCAAAGACTTTGATTGCGCTGAGATCAATAGCAGCTTCTACTCTCTGCCCCGGGCGGCTACCGTACAAAACTGGGCAGACAAGACCCCGGCCGGTTTCCGCTTTTGTGCCAAAATGAGTCGCTACCTCACTCAGATGAAGCGCCTGCGCGACCCCGAGGAGCCGCTCGATAAATTCTTTACCGCCATGGATCCTCTCGGCAAAAAACTCGCTTACGTACTTTTCCAGCTGCCGCCCTCATTGAAATTTGATGAACCGGTGGCGACTTATCTTTTTGATTTGCTGCGGAGAGATTACCGGCAGTATCATTTTGCCCTGGAGGCCAGGCACCACTCCTGGCTAGAGGACCTGCCGCTGGCCCTGCTGCGTGAATACGATATCCCGCTGGTCATATCACAGTCCGGCGTAGGCTATCCTTATCTGGAGTCTGATCTGCATACAGATATGTATCTGCGTTTCCATGGGCCGGAGGCTCTATTCTCGTCTCGCTATTCAGATGAAATGCTGCAGCAGTATGCAGATAAAATAAAAACATGGTCAAAGGAGGGGCATACCGTCTGGGCATTCTTCAATAACACGATGGGTAGCAATGGGCTGGACAATGCTCGGACGCTCAAAAGCCTGCTAGGCCTATGAGATGGGGCAAATATTGCCTCGTTATCACATTTTGTCTATCTTCATTTTGTCATAATGAATCTCGCTTCTAAAATAGACCACACCCTCCTGCGTGCGGATACATCCCGCGAGGAGGTCATCAAGCTCTGCGATGAGGCCAAGCAATACGGTTTTGCCGCTGTATGTGTGCCACCATACTGGGTGCGTGAGTGCAAAAACCAGTTGCGCGACAGCAGGGTGCATATAGCCACTGTGGTCGGATTCCCGATGGGCTATGCAGCCACTCCGGCCAAGGTAGAGGAGGCGCGCCGCGCCATAGATGAGGGAGCCAGCGAGATAGACATGGTGCTCAATATCATAGCGCTGAAATCCGGAGACTACAACTACCTGAAGAATGAGCTGACCAGTGCCGGCACTATCGTGCAGCTACGCGGTGGCAAGCTAAAAGTAATACTAGAGACCGGCCTCCTGACCAAAGAAGAGATCATAAAAGGCTGCGAGCTCTGCGCGCAGCTCAATGTAGACTATGTCAAGACCTCTACCGGTATGATAGAAAAAGGTGCCACAGTAGAAGACATCAAACTCCTGCGCGCCCATCTGCCCAAGCACATTAAGATCAAGGCCTCCGGAGGCATACGTGACAAGGCTACCGCCCTGGCCATGATAGAGGCCGGCGCGGACCGCATAGGCACCTCTCAGGGTGTCAAACTGGTAACAGAGTAAAAACATGAAAAGCTTCCTTTCTATACTTTTCATCATGATAGCGGCTGCGGCAGCTGCGCAGAATGACAACGTATCATTCCATCAGGACCCAAAGATCAACGAGCTGCTGGGCATTTATAAAATGTATAACCAGAAGAATGATTTCCTGGAGGGCTACCGAGTCCAGATAGCCTTTAGCAATGACCGACAGGAGATATATAATAGCAAGGCAAAGGTCTATCAGGATTTTCCTGAGGAGAAAGCCTACGTGGCCTACGAGCAGCCATACTACAAGCTGCGGATAGGAGACTATACCTCCCGCCTGGAGGCTTATGAGCGACTGAATGAAGTAATCAAGAAGTACCCCGCTGCATTTGTAGTGCGGGACAAGATCAAAGAAAAATAAGCCTGTCATTATCATCATGGACGCCCGCATCAGACAGCTCGCAGAGCAGTTTCACGCCCGTATCGTAGAGATACGCAGGCACCTGCATAGCCATCCCGAGCTCTCATGGCAGGAGGCTGGCACAGCAGCATTTGTAGCTACTGAGCTGGATAAACTGAATATCCCCTATCGGACTGGTATCGCTAAGAATGGGATCGTAGCCCTGCTGCACGGCCGCCATCCGGAGAAGCGCTGCATAGCCCTCCGCGCAGATATGGACGCACTGCCCATACAGGAGGAAAATGAAACGCCATACGTGTCTCAGCACCCCGGCATCATGCACGCATGCGGCCATGACATGCACACGGCCAATCTGCTCGGTGCAGCCATGATCCTCTCCGAGCTAAAAGATGAGTGGGAGGGCACGGTCAAACTGATCTTCCAGCCCTCAGAAGAAAAAATACCAAGCGGTGCCAATGCCATGATAGCAGAGGGCGTTCTGGAAAATCCTAAAGTGGAGGCCATATACGGCCTGCATGTACATCCTGAGCTGGAGGCCGGCGAGGTCGGTTTCCGCGCGGGCAAATTTATGGCATCTACAGACGAGCTATACCTGACCATACATGGCCGCGGGGGTCATGCCGCGCAGCCTGCGCAGTTCATTTCCCCGCTCACAGTGGCCTCTGAGATCATCCCTGCGCTCCAGCGCTTTACTGACCTCAGCATACCTGTAGTACTTACATTTGGCAAGATGACAGCAAATGGCGCTACCAATATAGTACCTGCCAAAGCTGAGCTGGAGGGTACGCTGCGCTGCTTTGATGAGAGTATCCGTGAGCGTATACATGGAGAGCTGACTACTATAGCCCACGAGATAGCAGCGCGCCATGGCGCTACCTGCGATGTCAATATACTGAAAGGCTACCCCGTAGTATACAATAACGAAACACTCACCACCCGGGCCAAAGCTATCGCCTCAGAGCACTTCGGAGCGGAGCATGTACATGACCTGCCTGTGCGTATGGGTGCCGAGGATTTTGGCTATTACACGCAGCTGATACCGGCCTGCTTCTACCGGATCGGCGTGGCCAATAAAGAGCGCGGCATCACCTCTTCTATCCACACCCCTACCTTCGATATAGATGAGCGTGCACTGCTCATTTCTATGGAGCTCACCGCGGCTATAGCCCTGAGTGACCTTTCTGCTATATAATCCACCAGGCAGTTAGTGAATAATACAACAGCCGTGTTGTATATCTGATTATATTAGTACATCACTAACCAAACACACTTGACAGCCTCTTGGGCTGTCATTATCTTGCTGCCCCATGATACAGTCAGAGAGACATATCTACCCTTCCTATGACCAGTTTGTATCCCGTCATAATAAGGAGTGGCTGCTACAGCAGCGCAGCAAAGTGATATGGCTCACAGGCCTGTCAGGCAGTGGCAAGACCACTATAGCCAAAGGCGTGGAGCGTGTGCTGTACGAGATGGGCCACCTGACCATGATACTGGATGGAGACAATGTACGTGCCGGCATCAATAATAATCTGGGCTTTAGCGCCGAAGACCGCACGGAGAATATCCGCCGTATAGCAGAGACGGCCAAGCTGTTTGTGCAGAGTGGCGTGGTGACCATTTGCTCCTTTGTCAGCCCTACGCATGCTATACGCCAGGTAGCGGCCGATATCATAGGGCCTAAAGACTTCATAGAGGTCTATATCAATACACCTATAGAACTCTGCGAGAAGCGTGACGTAAAAGGACTCTATGCCAAAGCCCGCAAGGGGGAGATCCCCGACTTTACCGGTATCAGTGCTCCCTTTGAGGCACCGGTACAGCCCGCGCTGGAGATCCATACCGCCGGCAAAAAGGTGGAAGACTCTATCAAAGAGCTGCTGGATCATATCGTGCCTATCATACAACACGACGGCAGCAAGTAGCACATCCCTGCTACTTTGTTATTTTTGCGCAGTTTATACACTGACACATGCCTGAGATACTCTCCCTGACACCCACTCATTTCCCTGACTATGAGCTGATCGATTCCGGTCAGTTTATGAAGCTGGAGCGCTTTGGCCGCTATATCACTATCCGCCCTGAGCCTCAGGCAGTCTGGGATCCGGAGCAGCATATGAAAGAATGGGAGGCTCAGGCCCACGTGAAATTCATACCGCGCTCCAGCAGCTCAGGAGACTGGCGCAAGCTGAAGAATATGCCGGACCAGTGGCAGATAGAATATCCCCTGGGCCAGTCTGGCCAGGTTATCCGCTTCCGCCTCGGCCTCACATCATTCAAGCATGTGGGCATTTTCCCGGAGCAAGGGGTCAACTGGGACTATATAAAAGAGAGCATCTCTCAACTGAAAACCGAGAAACCGAAGTTCCTCAATCTCTTTGCCTATACAGGTGGTGCCTCACTGGCCGCACGGGCAGCAGGCGCAGATACTACACACCTGGACTCTATCCGCCAGGTGGTCAACTGGGCTAATGAAAATATGCAGCTCAGTGAGCTTGACAATATCCGCTGGCTGGTAGAGGACGCTCTGAAATATGTGAAACGTGAAGTAAAACGCGGCAATAAGTACAATGGTATCATCCTCGATCCGCCGGCCTTTGGCCATGGCCCTACAGGTGAGAAGTGGAAGCTGGAAGACAACCTCAATGAAATGATGAAGAACGTGCTCGAGCTGCTGGATCCCAAAGAACACTTCCTGATACTCAATGCGTACTCGCTCGGGTTTTCCTCTATGATCCTGGAGAATCTGGTCCGCACCAAGGCAGACCCATCTACGCTACAGATAGGTGAGCTTTACCTCAAAGATAAGTTTCAAAAAAGGCTCCCGTTAGGCGCTTTTGTGCGCTATCGCCATACCTAGAAAAGGTGATTCCTTGTCATCACGCAGAAAAAATAAACCGTTGATCATCAATGATGATCGGCATATACGTATTCCCCCTCTTCATATTTAAAGGGACTATTATTAGTTTTAGAACTAACTCATCCCCAAGTGTGTGGGCCGGTTATGCCGGTCATGTTTGCGCATTTATCCTATGAAAAAAAGGCCATGATAGCGCAGGCAAACCAAAAGAATATGCGGCTCTCATTTGAAAAAGTATTAATAGGCTTTTTTGTGTTCGTCACTATAGCTGTGATTGGGCTCGGTATACTCAATTACCAGAGCAATAGATCCTATCACCGCTCTGCGGCGGCTGTCAATCATACAAATGAAGTGCTGAAACTCAATGCCCGGACCCTTAGCTCTCTACAGGATCTGACGGTCCGCGGCTACATCACCACCGGAGACTCAGCACTTCTCTCCACTTATCTTACTGCCAGGGATAGTTTCCCATCCTATCTGGCACATCTCCGCCAGCTCACTGATGACAATCCGGAGCAATCAGCCCTGATAGATACACTCAGCCACTGGGCTGCCGGCCGCGAGGCGCTGGCTCAGACCTATCTGGCTATGTACGCAGTGCACCTGCTCACAGACAGCGCACTGGTACAGTACACCACAGCCAGCCGTATAGGCCTCATGGAGATCAAGAAGGTATCGGCTCATATCGCCCAAAACGAAGAAGCTCTGCTCACAGAGCGCCAGGCGCTCACTCAGGCTAACCGTGAGCGCTTTGACATCTCTATTGCACTCATTTTTGCAGTCATCGTACTGCTGCTGATGGGCTGTACGGTAGCGGTGGTCCACTATATACGTCAGCGCAAACGATTTGAAAAAGACATCATACAGCTCAATACCGATCTGGAGAAAAAAATTGAAGAACTTAATATCAGCAATAAGGAGATGGAGTCGTTTTCCTATTCAGTTTCCCATGACCTGCGCGCGCCGCTACGTATCATAGATGGCTTTGCCAAGATCATATCAGATGACCATGCCACAGCTTTCAATGAAGAGGGCAAACGATTCATGGACACGATCCGCTCCAATGCCCAGCACATGGGTATGCTCATAGATGACCTGCTCAATTTCTCCCGTATCAGCCGCAAAGAACTCAACCTGCGCGAGATCAATATGAATGCACTTGTAGAAAATGTAATTGATAACTTTATGCTGATGGATAAGCCCAATGCGGATATAAAGGTGCAGCCTATGAGTAGCGCGGTATGTGATGAGCACCTGATCCGCCAGGTTTGGATCAATCTGCTGTCAAACGCACTGAAGTACTCACGCACCAGGGAAAAGGCAGAGATCAGCATCAGCTGGGAGCAGACTGGCACTGAGACAGTCTACGCTATACGTGACAATGGTGTAGGCTTTGACATGCAATATGCGGGCAAGCTCTTTGGCGTATTCCAGCGGCTGCACAAGGCGTCTGACTACGAAGGTACCGGCGTGGGCCTCGCCCTGGTACAGCGCATAGTGACCCGGCACCGGGGCCGCGTATGGGCCGCATCACAGCCGGGCATGGGGGCTACATTTTACTTTTCCTTACCTAAACATATAAAATAAACCATCCTGAATATGGAAAGCAGATCCGTGGAGATACTACTCGTAGAAGATAACCCGTATGAAGCCGAACTGGCTATCAGAGGGCTGAAGAAACACAACTTTGCCAATAACCTGTATCATATAGATGATGGTGCCGATGCACTGGATTTCATATTCGGCCGGGGCAAGTATGCCGACCATGCAGCGACGCCCAAACTGATCCTGCTCGATATCAAACTACCACGTGTGGATGGTATAGAGGTGCTGCGCCAGATCAAGATGAATGAGAAAACAAAGTCTATACCTGTCGTAGTGCTCACTTCGTCCAAAGAAAATCAGGATGTAAAAGCATGCTACGAGCTAGGAGTAAATAGCTATATCGTAAAGCCGGTAGATTTTGACTCTTTTGCCAAGGCTGTGGCAGAGCTCGGCATGTACTGGATGCTGCTCAATACAGCGCCACCGAGGTAGGATATTTATTTGAAGTTGCCGGACTCTATCCAGCGCTCCAGCATTTTATCTATCAGTGCATTAAACTGCTGTATCTCATCTTTGTCCAGCTTTTTCAGCGGCTCTTCTATATCTGCTACTACATTATCCATACGTTTTAGCAGCTGGAGGCCCTTGTCTGTGATGATCACATCTACAGCGCGGCGGTCATTTTCGCAGGTCACACGCTCCACATAGCCGGCCTTGCGCAGGCGCTCTACTATCCGTGAGGCATCGCTATTACGGTCTATCATGCGCTCCTTGATCAGGCCTACTGTAGCAGGCTTTGGGTGCTGGCCACGCAAGATGCGCAGAGCATTATACTGCTGTGGTGTGATATCATATTCTTTAAAGAGCTTCTGCTGAATATAGTCTATGATGTTGTATACATACGCCACACCGACAAATGCCTTATGGTATTCGTCCTGAAATTTCTTCTGCTTGATGATCTCTTCCAAAGTACCCATGCTTGCTAAACTAATAAATTCTATCCAATCAGGATTTTATATAATAGAAAGGGGATACACGTGTGCATCCCCTTTCACTTATAACCAAACCCAAATTACTTTTTGGTGATCTCTGCATTCACTGTGATGGTCACATCGTCTCCTACCGCTACACCACCTGCGTCCAGGGTCTTATTCCATGACACACCGTAGTCTTTCCTGTTTACGGTAGTGCTGGCCTTAAATCCTGCACGGTTAAACCCGTATGGATCTTTTACTGTACCGTTGTACTTCACATCCCAGGTCACTTTCTTGGTCACACCCTTCATGGTCAGGTCACCCGTCAGTTCGTATTTCTTATCGCTGATCTTCTTCACGCCGGTACTTTTGAAAGTGATGTCTGGATACTTGGCAGCATCAAAAAAGTCCGGGCTCTTGAGGTGGCCATCGCGCTTCTCGTCATCAGTATTGATAGATGCTACCTTGATGGTGAAATTGACTGACAGGTCGCTGAAGTCGGCCTTCTCAGACTTCACATCACCTGCGAAATCCTTAAAGTTTCCCGTAGCCTCAGATACCACCATGTGAGATACGCTGAAGTTTACAGATGAATGTGTTTTGTCCAGGTTCCAGCCTTGAGCTGAAGATGCTACCGCCATAGACAGGCCGGCAAAGAGGATGAAAAGCTTTTTCATTGTGTTGTGTTTTTGATTTCGATGCAAAGATAATGCACAACATTTAATGTTGCAACATTTATTCTTAAAAAATGTTAGGCGCTTTACTTCGTCTCCTTATTGATACTATAGGGGGTGAAACGAAATGTAAGATAAGGAGAAACCCAAAAAAGCGCAAAAAAGTGAGCA